>TARA_R100000781_G_scaffold9562_1_pt1 | contig 1187307 bp, 1129 predicted proteins | sample TARA_R100000781 | Tara Oceans TARA_R100000781 (sample SAMEA2623385) | marine metagenome | biome: marine biome (ENVO:00000447); feature: deep chlorophyll maximum layer (ENVO:xxxxxxxx); material: "saline water (ENVO:00002010), including plankton (ENVO:xxxxxxxx)" | depth 60 m | reverse complement strand
GCCCTCAGCTTACGCTGGGGGCTTTTTTTATGTCCGAAACAAAATACCTCCCTTCAGTAGCAGCTACGACCAAAGTCCAATTTCCCCTATTAACAATCCCACTTACATTTGTTAGCGACCCAAAAACAATAATGTTGAACAACTGGAGGGGACGTTATGGCATTCGAAAGCGAATCTCATGCCAAAGCGTATTGGAAAGAAAACCTCAGCTTGATGCTCAAGCTGTTAGTTGTATGGTTTATCGTTTCCTATGGCTTTGGAATTATACTGGTGGACGTGCTTAACGAAATTACTTTCTTTGGCTTTAAGCTGGGATTTTGGTTTGCACAGCAAGGCTCCATTCTGACTTTCATCGTGCTCATCTTCATTTATGTGAAGGGCATGGCCGCGTTAGATAACAAATATAATGTACACGAGGACTAAGGCGCTATGGATATTCAAACGCTCACCTTTATAATCGTCGGCCTGACCTTCGCGCTATACATTGGTATCGCAATTTGGTCACGTGCTGGCTCAACGAATGACTTTTATGTAGCAAGCGGTGGTGTTAACCCGGTAATGAACGGGATGGCCACAGCTGCTGACTGGATGTCAGCTGCTTCTTTTATCTCAATGGCGGGTATCGTAGCCTTCGCTGGTTATGATGGCTCTGTTTACCTAATGGGCTGGACTGGCGGTTATGTCTTATTGGCCATGTGTCTTGCTCCTTACTTACGTAAGTTTGGTAAGTTCACTGTGCCGGACTTTATTGGCGACCGCTATTACTCGCAAACCGCTCGTACTATTGCAGTAATCTGCGCTATCTTGATCTGCTTTACTTACATTGCAGGGCAAATGCGCGGTGTCGGTGTTGTATTCTCCCGCTTCCTGGAAGTGGATATTGCAACCGGTGTTATTATTGGCGCAATCATCGTTTTCTTCTACACCGTACTCGGTGGTATGAAGGGAATCACTTATACACAGGTGGCACAGTACGTGGTACTAATGTTTGCTTACGTTGTCCCTGCTGTATTCATCTCACTATTAATGACGGATCATTTCTTACCGCAAACCGGATTTGGCGCAACCATAGCTCAAGACGTTCCGGGCGGAGGAAGTTACCTGCTTGAACGACTCGATGGGTTGTCTCAGGAACTTGGTTTTGCTGCATATACGGAAGGTATGCGTAGTAAAATCGATGTGTTCTTCATTACAGCTGCATTAATGGTCGGTACCGCAGGTTTGCCTCACGTTATCGTGCGTTTCTTCACTGTACCTAAGGTACGAGATGCGCGTCGGTCTGCGTTCTGGGCTCTGACCTTTATTTCTGTGGTTTACTTAACAGCGCCTGCTATCGCCGCGTTTGCCAAGGTCAATATGTTCAACACTATCAACGGTCCTGAGTTAACGGGCGTTGAATATGAAAACGCACCAAGCTGGATTAAAAACTGGGAGAAAACCGGTTTGATCACTTGGGAAGATAAAAACGATGACGGCAAAATGTTCTATTCAGGTGATGAGCGCAATGAAATGACTATCGACCGTGACATCATGGTTTTAGCTAACCCTGAGATTGCTGATTTGCCGGCCTGGGTCGTTGCACTTGTAGCTGCCGGTGGGGTAGCCGCTGCGCTCTCTACATCTGCAGGCCTGTTATTGGTTATTTCAACGTCAGTTTCGCACGACTTATTGAAACGAAATTTGGCACCGAATATCACGGATAGGCAGGAGCTTTTCTATGCCCGACTTGCAGCTGCGGTCGCGATAATTATCTCTGTTTACTTCGGTATCTATCCGCCCGGCTTCGTGGCGCAGGTGGTCGCCTTCGCGTTCGGCTTAGCCGCAGCGAGCTTCTTCCCTGCGATCATCATGGGCGTATTCCATAAGCGTATGAACCGAGCAGGTGCAGTAGCAGGTATGGTTGTCGGTATACTGTTTACCTTCTGCTACATTGTATACTTCAAGTTCGTCGCTCCGGAGTTAAATACTCAGGAAAACTGGTTATTCGGTATCTCACCGGAGGGTATTGGTACTTTAGGTATGATAATCAACTTTGTTGTTGCTGTTATTGTGCATAAATTTACTGGTGACGCCCCGGAAGATATTCAGGAGCTGGTTGAGTCTATTCGTTATCCGAAAGGATCGGGTGAAGCTCAGTCTCACTAATGAATAACATAATACAGTTAAAGCCCAGCCCGAGTGCTGGGCTTTTTATTGACTAAGTTGTGTTAATACACAAAACTGAAATCAGCTTTTCCACATTGAGGTCAGCTCATGGAAGTAAATGCATTTCTAAAAGATTGCCCTCCATTTGATACGTTATCTGAAGAGCAGAGAAGTTGGGCGGTATCTCAATTGCAGTCCGTTTATATGAATGAAGAAAACTGCAATGAAATTATGAAAGACATGCGACCTGCACTTTTTATTGTGCGCTCGGGGGTCTTTGATTTGCGAGGTGCCGACGGACGATTAATTGAGCGTCTGGAAAGTGGTGATCTCTTCGGCTATCCGTCGTTGTTATCCGGTCGCGAAGTGGTGAATAAACTTAAAACAATAGAGGATGGCATTGTTTACGTTTTGCCTCAGTCTGCCTTCGATCGTCTTCGTAATGTGTCGAAACCCTTCGAACAGTACTTCATCAGGGCGCATGGACAACGCTTGCTAACAGAACAAAAAAGTGACGAAAATGATGAGCTTGACTGGAGTGAGCAAACGGTCGGTAGTGTCGTAACAATGCCCCCCGTTAGCTTAACCAGTGACACCTCTGTACAGGAAGCGGCAAAGTTGATGTCCAGCAACGGTATATCCTCTGTACTGGTAGTAGATGATACCCAGCTTGTGGGAATTTTGACGGACAGAGATCTGCGAAACCGCGTTGTGGCAGAAGGCTTGCCGCTTGACGTTCGAGTTGCCGCAGTAATGACGCAATTACCTGAATCTGTTTATGAGAACCGCTCATTAATGGATGCGTTGACAACAATGACTTCCAGCAACATCCATCATCTGCCTGTGGTTAACGATCAAAACCAACCTGTAGGCATGGTGACCGCTACCGATTTAATCCGCCAGCAACGCAGTGATCCTGTGTTTCTTATTAGTGCCATTCGTAAAGCGGGTAGCAAAGAGCAGTTAGTAGAAGAGGCTAGAAAGCTGCCGGACTATCTGCAAACCTTTGCCAGTCGCGTAAAACAAACCTCAATACTGGGTCGTCTTATGGCGTCGGTTACCGACGGTATGACACGCCAGCTTATACATTTGTATGAACAAGAAAATGGTGCTGCTCCGGCTGCATACAGTTGGCTCGCGTTTGGCTCGCAGGGACGGGAAGACCAAACGTTAAGCTCCGACCAGGACAATGGCCTGTTATTGAGTAACGGTTTAACCGACAAACAAAAGGACTGGTTTGCCGGTTTGGGTGAGTATGTTTGTGAGGGACTCAATGAATGCGGTATCCCATCATGCCCGGGCAATATTATGGCATCTAACCCTGATTGTCGCGGCACAATAGATGAGTGGAAAAAGCGTTTTACTAGCTGGATAGAGAGTCCGACACCTAAGGCTCTGATGTACTGTCAGATATTCTTTGACAGTCGTCCGGTGGTGGGCCCCGGTAAGTTTTACCAGGAGTATCGTAAGCAAATAGCTGATTTAGCCAGGAATGAAATGTTTTTAGGAAATCTGGCTATTTTAGTCAATAAAATAAGTGTTCCGCTTGGGCTTTTTAATCGGTTGCGTACAGAAGACACGGATGATGGTGACACCATTGATATCAAGCGCTACGGAATTGCACTTATTAATGATATTGCCCGCATTTATTCTCTGCAGGCAGGGCTGACATCGCCGAGTACGCCAGCACGACTGGCAGCTTTAAAAGGTAGTAATCTGCTAAACAGACGCGATAACCAGTCGCTGCTGGAAGCCTGGGAGTTTCTGACTCAACTGAGGTTGAATCATCAACTAAAAGTCTGGGGAACAGATAAACCCAAAAACGCAATAGATCCGGATGAGTTAAGTACCTTATCAAGACGACAATTGAAAACCGCATTTAAGATAATTAAAGAAGCCCAACAGGGCGTAGGCTTAAAATTCAGTCGCCAGGGTTATTAGTTATGGCGCAATGGTTAGAGAAACTTGCTCATTGGTACGACCGCCGGCAAAAGCTAAAACGACCCTGGCAAGAGTTGAGGTATGTTGCGCTGGATATTGAAAGTACCGGGTTGGATCCAAAGAAGCATCAGATATTGTCGATTGCGTGGATGACTATACATCCGCCAGTAATGCACTACGGCAACGCTCAATATCATGTTTTTGCTCACGGACAGGAGCTTGAATTAGGTCAAAGCCCGACTATCCACGGTTTAACCCAGCAAGATTTTCTGCATAGCTCGGAGCCCAGGCAAACGTTCGGTATGTTAAGTCGAGCTTTGAATGATGCCGTATTAGTTTGCCACCACAAAGGCATGGACTGGCGGTTTTTGAAGCATATTGAGGCGGAGTACGGTATTCCTTTTAAACCGCTGGCAGTTTTCGACACTTTAGCTTTTGAAAAAAACAAACTTGAGCGTAACCCCCAGCAACCTATTCAAGGTGGCCAACTAACTCTGAGTGCGTGTCGAAAGCGTTATAACTTACCTGACTATCATGCTCATCACGCACTAACAGATACCCTCGCTTGTGCAGAGCTTTTTTTGGCGCAGTGTTACTCTACTGAAAACGATCATCGAGATGCTAGAGCAGTCTTAAAGAAGGCGTGCTGATTTAACATTTTAATGATGTCTTGACTAAACTCTAAAGAAAAGCATGTAACCTAAATGTGTAAATTTAAAGCGCGACTTTTTAGCTCTTTACAATCCTGAAACACATGTTAAACACGTTGAAACTATTGTTAATTTTCTTAATAAAAGAGGTTCAATAATAATCTATTAGGCTATTTTTTAGGCGAACGATTCCTGGGGTTAAAGAAAAGAACTGAACTCCTATTGAAATGAAATCCCTGCGGCGTTAAAAGGTTGTAACCGAAAACACGATGCACCTTCCAAAAACGATAAGTGCGTCGTCGGTTTCATGTTGCTTTCGCCAATCAAGCAACTAAAAAATAATGTTCCAGGGAGTAATTTCAATGAACAATAGTACTTTTCGTAAAAGCTTAACGGCTGCAGCTATTGCAACCACATTAGGCTTTCCGGCACTAGTTGCTGCGCAAGAAGCAGGAGCTAACGATGTCGAGCGTATTCAGGTAACGGGTTCGCGTATTAAACGCACCGACACTGAAACAGCAAGTCCAATCACAGTTTTTGATTCAGAAGCAATCGAAAACTCAGGCTTCACCAGCATGGAAAAGTTCATCCATAACATTCCTTCCATGAATGGTGGTTACAACGGCTCAAATACAAACAATGGCTCTGTTGGTTATGCTTCAGCTAACTTACGTGGTCTGGGTTCAGCTCGTACGCTGATCTTGATCAACGGCCGTCGTTACGCCTCAGGTGATTTAAACTCAATCCCGATGGCTTACATTGAGCGTGTTGAAGTATTACGTGACGGCGCATCAACCATTTATGGTTCTGATGCTATCGCCGGTGTAATCAACTTTATCACCAAGAAAGATTTTGAAGGTGCGGAGTTCTCAGCTCAGTACGACTTAACCGGTGAAGGCGACGGCGAAACGACTAAAGTTTCAGGTGTTATCGGCGCTACCAGCGACAAAGGCAATGTAACTTTAGCGCTTGAGTACCAAAACCGTAATCCAATCTGGCAGGGCGACCGCGACTTTTCTCGTTACCCTCTGAGTGAGTCAGGCGGCGAAATCGTACGTGGTGGTTCTTCAACTATTCCTTACGGTAACTGGTCTGCAGCTGATGAAGACTCTCAGTATAACTCAGGCAATGCAGGTACAAGCTTTGTAGTAGACCCTAACACTGGCGAAATTCGTCCGTATGATGGTCAGCAAGACGCTTACAACTTTGCACCTGCAAGCTACATGGTGACTCCGCAGGACATCTTCTCAATTAATGCGTCTGCAAACTACGAGCTAACTCGTGACCTTTCAGCATTTATGGAAGGTGGTTTCACTAACCGTCAGTCTGACCAGCTAATGGCTGCAGAAGGTACTTTCTGGGGACCAACAGTTGCTGGCGATCATCCTGACAACCCAATTGGTGAAGACCTATACATCTACCGTCGTCTGGCCGAAACTGGCGGACGTTCATTTACTCAGGATTTCTCTGACTACCGCATGGTATTCGGACTGGAAGGTTACTTGGATAACGGTTGGTCATGGGACATCTCATACAACTACGCACGCTATGTTGACAGCCGCGTAGAGTATGGTCGTTCAAACCCAGAGCGTATCGGTAACTTGTTAGATCCAACACTGTGTGACGCAGATGAAGAGTGCCCAGGCCTGTGGAACCCGTTCCAGGAAGGTACCTTCACGCAAGAATTCCAGGACTACGCAACAATTCCTAACTCGCCAGTTGATCGTGCGACGACAAAACAGTTAATGGCTAACTTAACTGGTGACACTGGTTCATTTGGCTTACCTGCAGGTCCAGTTTCATGGGCTGTCGGCGTTGAGAAACGTTGGGAAGAATATCAGAACCAACCAGATGGCGGCGCAATTTTAGGCCAAATCTACAGCGTTGCAGCAGAGCCAACTGAAGGTTCTTACGACGTTCAGGAAGCTTACATGGAAATTAATGCTCCATTGTTAGCTGGTATGCCTGGCGTAGAGCGTCTTGACCTGTCTGCAGCAGTACGTCGTTCTGATTACGACTTCCTTGATGCACAAACGACCACTAAATTCGGTTTAGAATACGTACCAACTACAGGTACATTGGTTCGTGCAACCTTTGCTGAAGGCTTCCGCGCTCCAGGTATCGGTGACTTGTATTCACCACAAGTTGAGTCAAACATCAGCTACACAGATCCATGTACCGACTACGGTACAGGCAGCCAGAGCCAGACAGTTAAAGACAACTGTGCAGCAGAAGGCTTACCGGGCGACTTCAGCCTGGACAACAACCAGTCTTCAACATTGGTTGGTGGTAACCCGGATCTGAAACCTGAAACGTCTGAAAGCTTCACTCTAGGTGTTGTTTATCAACCAGAGTTTATCGAGAACTTCAGCGTTGCAGTTGATTACTACGACATCGAAATTGAAGATGGTTTAGGTGCGCCAAGTACTTCCGCTATCATCTCTGAGTGTTACAACAGTGAAAACTTCTCAGCGAATTCTTGTGACCTGATTTTAGGTCCGGAAGCTGTAGGTCGTCCTGGTTACTCAGGTTCTGAATTCCGTGACTCTCAAGGTTACATGGCTGGTATTCTTGCCGGTACTGCAAACATCTCAACGTTCACAACTTCAGGTTTTGACTTCGATGTGAAATGGGCAGCTGACCTGGGTGACGGCATGTTCAACCTGCGTGTTGACGGTACTGTACTCGATGAGTACAAATACCTGGCGCAAGAAGGTGCGGAAACTCTTGAGTTGGCTGGAAAATTCGGCGCAGACACCAACTTCGGTGGTCGTGTAGCGGCATTCCCCGAGTTGCGTACAAACCTGACTATGGGTTACCAAATTGGTGACTTCGACTGGAGCTGGATCACTCGCTACCAGGATGGCGTAACTGACATCAACTACGATGTGGATGATCTGTCAAGCGAAGTAGGAAGCTACGTATATCATGACGTACAGATGAACTACTTCTTCAGCGAAACAACCACCTTTACTCTTGGTGCGCGTAACGTGTTTGATAAGCAGCCTCCATACGTTACTAACAATAACGATATGAATACTTTGAACTCTTCTTATGACACCGCTGGTCAATACTGGTATGGTCGTATCAGCATGAAGTTCTAAGGCCTGACAACGTTAGTTGTTTAAAAACCCAGCTTCGGCTGGGTTTTTTTATGGCAGAATAAGAGAGTGTTATTATGATCCGGCTAAGACCAAACTAACAATAAGGGAAGGAAATGACGCAAAGTAATCCGTGGAGTTATTTTTGGGAAAAGGGTGCCAAGGCGAGTTTTTTAGATGACAGCTCACGTTTACCCGCTTACCAAATGCGAAAGTTTTGGTTTGAACGCATGGATGAAAATGACGTGAAACAGCCTATTGTGGACATCGGTACCGGTAATGGCGCTGTTGTTCAATGGTTAAACGAGTATGCAAAAGAAAAAAGCAAGAAACTTGATGTGCAGGGCATCGATTCTGCTCAACTAAACCCACCTAATACGGAGCTAAAACTTCAGGGTGATACGCCTTACGAGAGTTTCCAGCTACCTTCAAATAAAAAAGTGGGTACCTTTGTTTCTCACTACGGGCTGGAGTACGGGGATATGGCTGAGGGGTTGAAGAACCTCAATGCTCAGCTAAAGCGTGGCGGTATGTTGATTGCTCTGGTTCACTCAAAAGAGTCTGTTATTTATAAGAAGAGTGAAGCAATTTATGACTTAATGCCCTCTGTAATTAAGCAACTTAAAAAATCAGTGGAGCCGCTGCAAGAAGCGCTGCTAAAGCATGGTCCCAAAAACTTACCGCGTTCTGCTTTGCAGGCACAACAGATACTCAATCAGTTTGTTCGCAAGCATGAACGCAACCCATCATTTCATGCCATGAATTTTGTGCCGGCGACTAAGCACCTGTTAAATGCGGCAGCGGAAGGTAAAGACGCAGAGTCACGTCAGGTTCTTAACGGTTACATGGATTCATTAAATGCACACAAAGCACGAACCAAAACCTTACTGAAAGCAACTGAACAGTTAGGTGATATGGACAAAACTCAAAAGCAGTTTGAGGCTGCAGGCTTTAAAAAGGTTACAGTGCAGCAGGTACAGTTTCCTGAGAGTGGTGTGTTTGGGAATTGTGTCATTGCTTTTAAGTGAACCTCTTTGTTTATAGTGTAGGCCACTTTTTGTGGCCTTGTTAACACTCTTCACAACAAAGCCAACAAAATTAGAACGAAAAGTTTACAAGCCATTAACTTCCTGTTAAATTTTAAACAGCTTCTATTAAAGAAGCGGCATAATAAAAACGTTCCAGGGAGTTTTTACTCATGAAAAATATGACATTTCGAAAAAGCTTAACGGCTGCAGCAGTTGCTGCGTCTTTAGGCTTTCCTGCATTAGCAGTTGCACAAGACAATCAAAATGACACTGATACGGCTGCAGAAGAAGTAGAGCGTATTCAGGTTACAGGTTCTCGTATTAAACGTACGGACTTAGAAACTGCATCTCCTGTAGAGATGGTTTCTTCTGAAGAAGTTAAAGCATCTGGTTTTACCCGTGTGGAAGACCTGATGGCAACTTTACCGCAGCTAGAAACAGCGACACAGAACTCGTTTGTTGCTAACGGTGCAGCGGGTGTTGCAAACCTTGACTTACGTGGTTTGGGCGCTAACCGTACTTTGGTACTGGTAAACGGTCGTCGTTTACAGCCAGGTGGTGTTTATTCACAGGCTGCTGACGTTAACCAAATCCCAACAGCTCTTATCGAGCGTGTTGAAGTATTAACCGGTGGTGGTTCTTCTACTTACGGTTCTGATGCTGTTGCCGGTGTTGTTAACTTCGTAATGAAGAAAGACATCGAAGGTTTTGAAGTAACTTTAGGTACTTCAGGCTACCAGCACGATAACAGCAATAGCTACATGCAAGGCTTGATGGATGAAGCTGGTTACGACTACCCAGAAGGCGGTTCAGGCATTGACGGTAAAACTTACACCGTAGATGTTACTGGCGGCAGCATGTTCGCTGGTGGTAAAGGTAGTGCAAGTTTTTATGCAACTTTCCGTACTAACGAAGAATTGTTGCAGGCTGAGCGTGACTACTCTTCTTGTGCTCTAAACGGCGCTGGTACTAGCTGTGGTGGTTCTGCAACCGCTCCAGTTCCTAACTTCTTTATTTCACCAATTGAAGGTGGTTCACCAAACTTCGATGAAGAAGTATTCTGGTCATTGACAGAAGACGGCAGCTTTGCACCGTTCAGTGACAACGTATATAACTATGCGCCAATCAACCACTTCATGCGTCCTAATGACCGTTACACTTTCGGTTCATTCGTAAACTATGAAGCAAATGATCACTTCCGTCCTTATTTAGAAACCAGCTATATGCATGACCGTACTGCTGGTCAAATCGCACAGTCTGGTGTTTTCTTCCAGAACTTCGCGTTTGACGTAGACAGCGACGTATTCAGCGATACTCAGCGTCAGCAGTTCCGCGACCAGTTCGGCGCAGATACTGACCAGATTATGGCTTATATTGGTAAGCGTAACGTTGAAGGCGGTCCTCGTATTAATAACCTTGAGCACAACTCTTACCGTATCGTTACTGGTGCTACCGGTGAGTTGAGTGCTATGTGGGAATACGATGTATCATTCCAGTATGGCTCAACTCAGTCATCATCGGTTTACATCAACGACTTCTACGTACCTCGTATGCCTCAAGTACTGGGTGCAGCGGGCGCAGATGAGTGTGGTGAAGACTGTATTCCTTATGAAGTATTCAAGTACCAAGGTGTAACGGCAGAAGCAGCTGACGCCTTAGGTGGTACAGCTATCCTGACCGGTTTAACTACACAGCGCATTATTAACGCGTTTGTAACTGGTGAAACTGGTTTCAGCATGCCTTCATCTAACTACAATGTTGCGGCGGTATTTGGTGTTGAAAACCGTGAAGTTGACTTCGAACGTGTTGCCGACGAAGTTTATCAACTGGGTGCTCTTTCAGGCCAGGGTGGTCCAACTGACAGCTTAATTGGTGGTTACAACGTTTCTGAAGTATTCACAGAAATTAACGTACCGTTAGTTGAAGACGCTAGCTGGGCAAACAACCTACAGGTTGACTTAGGCTACCGCTACTCTGACTACAGTTCATCTGGTGGTGAGCCGGCGTACAAACTTGGCTTAGACTGGCAGGTTAACGACGACTACAAAATTCGTGGTACATACAACCGTGCAGTTCGTGCGCCAAACGTTGCAGAACTTTTCGCAACTCAAGGTTTAGGTCTGTGGGCTGGTGTTGACCCGTGTGCTGGTGACAGCCCTGAGTATACTCAGGAGCAATGTGCTAATACTGGTGTAAGCTCAGGTCAGTACGGTAACGTATCTGCTAACCCTGCGGGTCAGTACAACGCTATCTTTGGTGGTAACCCAGACTTGCAACCAGAGCTTGCGGATACTATGACTTTCGGTATCGTGGGTAACCCAACTGATAACTTCAACTTCTCAATCGACTACTGGAACATTGAGATGGAAGACCGTATTGGTACAATTTCACCTGAACTTATTATCCGTCAGTGTGCGGAAACTGGTGAAGCACAATGGTGTGACGCGATTACTCGTAGCCCATCAGGCGACGTATGGCGTGGTACAGACGGTTATATTAGCGCAACCAGCGTTAACTTGGCTGAATCTACCAACACTGGTATCGATACCAACATTAACTACAACACCGAAATTGGTGGTGGTCAGTTAGCTGTTAGCTTGACTGGTACGTACTACATGACTAAAGAAACCACAACGGTTCCTGGTCTTGCTGGTACTACAATCGACTGTGCTGGCGTAATCAGCTCAGACTGTTTCCCACAAGCTGAATGGCGCCATTCAATGAACTTCACATACAGTACTGGTGACTGGTGGAGTGTCGGTGCTAAATGGCGTTACCTTGGTTCAGTTGACTATGATGGAGAAACTGACGAGCTAATCGGCGACGGTTTAGGTTCTACTAGCTACATCGATCTGAACGCAAACTTCGACGTTACAGAAAACGTTTCTGTACTGTTGGGTATGAACAACGCGTTAGATAAAGAACCTACCATTGTTGGTGACGTTAACAGCCTGAACGGTAACACTATTGCTGGTTACCACGATGCGCTAGGACGTTATGTATTCGGTAGCGTAACTTTCCGCTTCTAAGAAACTATCGCTTAGGCGAATACAGTTCTTAAAAATAAAGGCGACCCTCGGGTCGCCTTTTTACCTTCTGTTTCTCTTAAGTTTATCTACTCACACAAGGAGAAAGTTGTGTTATTGTAAAAACATTGTCAAAAAGTTGTATGTTATTACTATGTCTCAACTCGCCCAACAGTTCCAAAAAGCCGTTAATGCTTTACAGCAAAATGATTTTATTCAAGCTGAAAAAATTGCCAGTCAGTTAAATCAGCAGGCTCCTAACCATCCGGATATTCTGCATTTATTGGCTCTTGCAACTAAGCAAAGAGAGCCTGATAAAGCCGCTGACTATTTTGAACGCAGCTTAAAAGCCAACCCGAAGCAACCCAGTGTTTTGTCGAACTACGCTAACTTTTTACAGAGTAGTCAGCAGTTAATGGCAGCAAAGCAGAATTATACTAAAGCTTTGCAAATAAACCCGAAACTGCCGGACGCCTGGTACAATTTGGCATCGCTCCACTACCAGTCGAGAGATTACCTAGCGGCTATAGAAGCGGCGACTAAGGTGCTACAGCAAAAGCCGGACTTCAAAAATGCGGTAATTCTTAAGGCGCGTTCTGAGCTCGACTATAAGTTGTTTGATAAGGCAGAAGAGACACTTGCAAAAGCCCTCCAGCAATGGCCTCAGGAACCGTCGTTATTGTTTAATCTAGCTTTGGTCTATCGTTACACCGAGCGTACGAAGTCAGCTCGCGAAATTTTAGAACAACTGGGTGGAAAATTTGACGAAGCGCAACGGCAGTTTCAACTGGGTTGTCTTGCTTATGATGACAACGACTTTGAACAGGCGGAGCAACTGCTACTGAATACCATAGGGCTTAAAAACGATTTTGTTCCGGCGCACGAGGCTATTAATAAGCTTTACTGGGAGCACGACCATCAAGATCAGTTTTTGGCCTCCTTCCGGGAGTCGTTAAAAACTCAGCCCGATTCCTTGCCATTAGCTTATGCGTATCTGGCTCACTTACTTCGCTCCCAACAATATGAGCAAGCAGACTCAGAGATCGAAATATTCCTTGAACGCTTCGGGGATGTGCACAGTTTGCTGCATATGAAGGGTACTCAGTGCTTGCGTAAAGGTGATGTTGAAGAAGCGTCGACTCTGTTTGATAAAGTGTTGGAGCAGCAACCCAGGCATCCACGCTACTTGATTGATAAGGCCAATGTTTTGCTTAGGCAGAAAGCGTACGATAAGGCTTTTCAATTATTGGAGCGTGCCCACGAGAATCAGCCACTTAACCAGGAGATACATGCCTATAAAGGCTTGTGTATGAAGCTGAGCGGTCAAGAGCAAGAGGAGAAATACCTTAATAATTACGATGACTATGTGAAAGTAGGTTATTTACCTGCGCCCGATGGTTATGATTCTTTAGAAGAATTCTGGCCCATTTTAGTTAAGCGGGTTCAGGCGCTTCACAGAACTCAGCACCAGCCGTTAGATCAGTCTGTATGCAAAGGCACGCAAACGGTGGGCTCATTGCTCTCAATGGACGACCCGGTTATTCAGGCTTATAAACAGAGCTTAGAGAAGTTTATTAACGATTACCTCGCACAACTTCCGGATGATAATATGCATCCGGTCACTTCCCGATATAACAGCGGGTATCATTTTAGCGGAAGCTGGTCAGTTAAGTTGTTTAAACAAGGCTTTCATACCAACCATGTTCATCCCGAGGGTTGGCTTTCAATGTGCACATATTTGAGCATTCCTGAGCAAGTAACAGAAGACGACTCTGAACATAAAGGCTGGATCAAATTTGGGCAGACATCGCTCAACTTAGGTGAGCTAGACACTATTGATAAGAGCGTTTGTCCCAAGCCTGGTATGTGTGTGATTTTCCCCAGTTATTGCTGGCATGGCACGGTACCCTTTGATACCGACGAAGAGCGGATCACCATCCCCTCTGATATTTTTCCATCTTAAATGAGTGAATTTTATACAACTTACTTGTTTTTATTTTTTCTTATGAAAAAAAGGCTGAAGTGTTATTTCAGTTATTTAAGAATTGATATGATATTTGTCAATAATATCAATAGCTTTATTTCTTAAGAAACCTTGCTATAGGCTTCTAAGCTTGGCCTTTATAGTTTTTGACGTTGTGTCAAATTTACAGTCGAATCTAACTTTTTCTGTTAACAACATGTTGCCATTGTTTTCATTTTGTGGTCTTCTTTACATTCCGCTTTAATAAAAAATTTACTTGCAGCGGCTTTATAAAATTATACAACTAGATAATAAAAAACTCAGGGAGACTAAACATGACAGAACAGTCATTGTTAGCTCGTTCTATAAGAACGATTTTATTTGCAGGTGTAAGTTCAGCATTTATCGCAACACCGGTACTGGCTCAGCAAGAAGAAGTGGTTGATGGAGAAGAACAGGTTGAAGAGCAAGTTGAGCGTATAGCAGTAACAGGTTCTCGCATTGCTCGTCCAGAGCTGTCTCAAGCGACTCCGATTTTGTCGCTTAGCGCAGATGATATCGAAAAGTTTGCATCGCCTGATTTGGGACAGATCTTAGCTGAATTACCAGCTGTTGGTGCTACTAATACCTTAATTGGAAACCGTGAAAGTAACGCAAGCGCTGGGACTAGCTCAGCTGACTTACGTCGTTTGGGAGCTAATCGAACACTAGTACTGGTAAATGGTAAGCGTCATGTAGCCGGTTCTCCAGGGTCCGCATCGGTAGATCTTTCTACTATACCTTCAAGCATGATAGAGCGTATTGAGATCATGACTGGTGGTGCCTCTGCTATATACGGTTCTGATGCTGTGTCTGGTGTAATCAACGTTATTTTAAAAAACGATTATGAAGGTCTTGAGTTTAGCGGACAAGCGGCAGGGTCGACCGAAGGTGTTGGAGCTCGCACTCATGAGTTTACAATTCTGGGTGGTGGCGATTTCATGAACGGGCGAGGAAATGCGACTTTTTACGCTGGTCTTAACCGTATTCAAGAAACAATGGAAAATGATATACGTCAGTTTCAAAGCTGGGGAACAATCTTAAACCCGGAAGATACTGGTCGATTAGATGGTATTCCAGATCGCATATTCGTGCGTAACGTAGGCTCTGAGTATATCTCTGGTAATGGTGTTATTCTTGCCGATAATTTTTATGGCTTACTTCCAGATGGTAGCTATGTTGTTCAACCTCCTCGCCAAGGAACTAATAGTGCGCTGTTTGGTTCGTTTCCAGATGGTTGTGATACCTGTGCATTTACTCAGGATTACGTAAACCTACAACCAGAAGTTAATCGAGTTAATGTTGGCTCTTCTCTTAACTTCGATATGACAGAGAACGCAAGGTTCTATGCCGACTTTAAATATACTCAAGCGGATATTGAGCAGCAGTTCCAACCTGCGTTTACGACATCAACAGTGATTAATGTCGCTGAAAACCCTTACTTAGACGAAGACCTACGTCAAAACCTACTTGGTAAAGGTATCGGTGCAGCAACAATGTTCAAGTTTTTTGAAGATTGGGGAAACCGTACCGCTTCAAATAGACGCGAGCTTTTCCGTTTTACCTCAGGTGTTGACGGTGGCTTCGATTTAGGCGAGTCGTTTTTTACTTATGACGTTTATTATGGCTATGGTGAGACACGTAACCGGCGTCAAACGTTGAACGAATCAATTCCTGAAAATATTGCTGCTGCTGTAGATACAGTCCGTGATGCTGATGGCAATATTGTTTGTCGCGATCCTGATGGGGGGTTGGTTAATACTGGTGGTGAATGCGTCCCTTACAACCCATTTGGCCAAAACGCGACTCAAGAAGCTGTTGACTTTATGAGTGCTGATGTAACGCGTGATGACAAGATCACTCAAGAGTTCATTGGTGCATCTTTTGTAACGGACACTGGTAGTCTTCAGTTGCAAGGTGGTCCGATTGATATCGCTTTCGGTTTTGAATGGCGTGAAGAAACTTCAGAAACGATCACAGACGAGTTTACACGCAGAGGTTTAACTAATAATGCAGCAACACCTAATGAATACGGGGAGTATGACGTAACTGAAGGTTTTGTTGAGGTCAACTTCCCTATTTTGGCGGGCTTGAGTTTTGCCGAGGAGTTGAGTGTTGACATGGCATACCGAGGGGCAGATTATTCTCACGCTGGCTCAGCCGACGCGTGGAAAGTTGGTATGGTATGGGCTCCATCTAGTGAATACCGTTTTCGTGGTACTTTCGGTAAAGCAGTTCGCGCGCCAAACATAACAGAAGCTTTCAGCCCGCGTTCGCCAGGGTTTGTTAATATTACCGACCCTTGTGATCAAAACAATATAGATAATGATCCTAACCGTCGTGAGAATTGCGCAGCTTTAGGTGTTCCTGATGACTTTGAGTCAAACACAAACGTAAGTATTGACCTGATTTCTGGTGGTAACCCTAATTTAGATCCAGAAGAATCGGATTCATTAACTGCAGGCTTTGTTTGGACGCCTGAATTTATTGAGAACTTCTCAGCAACTATCGACTACTATGATATTGAAATCACTGACGCGATTACCTTTATCGCTCCTCAGACAGTTATTAATAACTGTGTTGACTCTGAGAGTGGCATTAACAATAATTTCTGTTCGCAAGTAACGCGAGGTTCAGACTCTCAACTTACCGCAGTTGAGTCTGGTTATCTTAATGCCGCATCTCTAGAGACATCCGGGGTTGAGATGGAGTTGAATTACCAAACTGAACTTGGAGCCCTAGACTTGCCGGGTTCTCTTTCTACTTCGCTTTTTGTTAACCACCTGATTGATTTTGTGAACTTCCCGTTTCAAGACCAGCCAGAACAGGATAACGTTAATACTGGTCAAGTAGGCGATCCAGAATGGCAGTTCCGGTTTACCGCAAATTATCGTTTAGATGACTTAACGGTTTCTTGGGCGACTCGTTTCATAGATCGTTCGGCTTTATATGATGTTACTCCTCGACTAGAAGCATACGAGAACTTGGGGCCAGCGTATGTAGGATCAATGTTTACTCATGATTTGTCAGCAGGATATAGCTTTACCGAGAATTTCCGTATAAGCGGTGGTGTCCGTAATATCTTTGATAAGGTTCCACCTGGTTACACAGGTAATGCACTTTATGACCTGACAGGTCGTCGTGCCTTTATTAATGCGACTTACGAGTTTTAAAAATATTATATAATCCCTGGAGTAAAGCCCTCATTCGTGAGGGCTTTTTTATTCTTAAACCTAGAGAACAGCATCGTTATGCTATCAGCGTTAGGAAAACGTGATCAGAATAATTAATAATAAACGTATTCTAGGGCTTAACGCGTTAAACCTTAGCTAAAACTGGCCGATAACAAAGCATGAACTGAATTAACTAAGGTGAGTGTTATGGTTTATCGGCTTCTCGCTAGTATTGCGCTTGGCACGCTGTTTTTATTTTTTCCGAGCAGTGCTCAGGCCCATGTCTCAAACCCACACGAGACTATTGCAGATGATTTAGCGGCCCAGTTAGCGGACCAACTGGACGCTGACATTAAAGCCTACCCAATGTCTCAACTTGGTATTACTCGTTTGGTTTTAGCCGAAACACTCGAACAACCTGAGCATGGCGACTCTCTCTATCAGTTAAGTCATCAGTTGAGCGAGGGGCTATATGCACATCTTGAAGAGCGCGACATACTGTTAGTTGAGTTCAGAGCACAAGACTATCTCAGAATAAGTCAAAGCGGGGCTCTGGCACTAAGCAGAGACGCTGAGGCACTAAATCAGAACCCGAACTTAGACTGGATGCTGGTGGGAACACTCTCACGTAAAGACAGTGGTGCTATGGTTAACCTGCGTGTTATTGACCGCAGAAATCAGCAGGTTCTGGCGTCTGCCAACCGGTACGTGCCTAAGCATTTATATTGGCCTAACAAACAGTCTGAAATGGTCAACGGCCGTTTGCAGCGCAACTAAGAGGTTTTGATAATGAAAGTATTTATAACGACATTACTCACCCTTGCTTTATCAACAGCCTGCACTGTTTTACCGGCTAAGCAGACAGTTGCGCATGATAATGCCGAAGAAAAGAGCTCTGATGTTTATCAGCAACCGGACAGTGCCAAGTTTACCGCAGAGCTTGCGCAGCAATTAGTAGACAACGCCAGTATTAAACTGGAAGAAGCACAGGTTGGTGTTACGCACTTGGTTGGCGTTACCAGCCAGTATGATGAGAGCTCAGCTTTGAGTCAGGTACTGTCAGAACAACTGATGCTGGAACTGCATCGCCGTAACTGGAATGTTATGGATTTTAAAACAACGGACTTTATACGCGTTACCAGTAACGGTGACTTTGCGCTAAGTCGGGATTATCTGGAGCTGGACGAGATCATGCCAATTTCTCATGTTGTGGTGGGGACTTTATCCAGACATCGTGACGGCATAATGGTTAACACGCGTTTAGTCGACATTAACTCTAAAAAAGTTGCTAGCGTTGCCCAGGTGTTTTTACCTGAATCTGCTGTACGACAGTTAGATGAAAATGATGGTCAGCCGTTACTTAGAAAAGCGCCATAGAAGTCATTGGGCCTGTCGGTTATCCGCCAGGCCCATTCTGTTAAATTATCGCAGCTCAGGTTTTAGCTGAGATAAATATTCGCGGATACGATCAGCGTTTTTACCAACATCACTGCGTCCAACACGAGACTTACTGCGAATATCTAACTCACTGCCGTCTGCTGTAGCACGAATCCGGATAACAACGTCATCCTTAAAGCCAAACCAGGTGGTAGTGGCAGTGGCCTCAATACGCCCTTCGGTTTCTGAGCTGTCTACTAACTCCCATCCCATTTTATCAACGGCTAATAAAGCGGCTGAAAAAAGTTCATCCGGGGACTCCAGCGACTCATAAGTTGTGAGTTCAGGGTAAGCCTTGCGTTGTTGTTTTGCGGTATCTTCGCCAGCGTATTCAGCCGGGTTAGATGCGTCAGCACGCAATGGCGCAATAGCGACAAACTCCGGTGGGTTTTGTGTATCGGTTGTAATGTCGTGAATTGCGGGAACGTTCTGAGCTTTTAAGTACTGGCTGAAAGGCATATAGAACGCAAAGCCGCCGGCAATAATTGCCAGACCGCTAAGCCCTGCCACAAGCCCCTGTGGGCGTCTAATTAAGTACCAAATAATATTAAGAACAAAGGTTGCTGCACCAATATAGGCCGCCCAGCGGAGCATTAAAAAAGCCGTTCCAAGCTCGGCAGTGCCGCTTTTATATAAAGGCCCCGATATGGCAAGGAGCACCACAGACAGTAACCCGAAAACAATAAACAAACCGTGTAACGCTTTCATAGAGCAATCCCCTTAATAATGTTGACTGATATTACGTCACTATACCGGTTTTGGGTCAACGAGAATTTAACAGTTTTTAAACGTCAGCGATTATCTATACTGTTTAATGTCCAGTTGTAGTCAACAAAGCGAATATCTAAGCTTTGTTGTTTCATTTTTTCCTTTTGTGCGGGGTCATCAGAAAGCGCACTGATGTATTCTAAAAGATAGTCTTCAAGTCCGTTGAAGTCGTCTCGATACCAGTCAAAAATTTTAGACAAATAAATGCCTTTGTCATCAATACCATTTTTGTCACGATCATTTAAAAAGGTGAGCATTTGGTCGTCTAACTGGGTATTCAGGTTTTCAGCTGAAAAGGCTTCAGCACGAAGTTTGGGGCAACTGATAGCGGCACAAACTAAGGCGGCATGTATTCGTGGTTCGTCAAAGTCGACTCGAATTTTTTCATGTTCAACCCAGTCCAGCGTGCGCCTCTCTCCTAGTAGCGTGAAAAAAGACTTTTCCCACGGTGTAGAAAATAATCCACCCAGGTCCCGAATGGACTCAGCTTCACCTGAACGAAACTCCTCAATATTGTCGACGATAAGTTTTAGAGTAAAGCCGTTGTATGCGTTGATTAAAAACGCAAGCTGCTGTTGGCTAGCCCAGCTTTGATACATCGGTTTTTCTACGGCTGAAAGTGCATCCAGGTAGGTGTTAAGCGGCTCACTGTTTTGAGCTAATTGATTGTAGTTAACCGCAGACTTTAAGTTGTTGTCATAGACTACGACATGCCTGTCTAACACTTGAGTAAAATTTTCATGCGAGTGGTCAAATGACTGCGCGAACGCAGCTATTTGAAACACAAAGCCTGTAATAAATACGAGTATTCGCATTGGTGGCTACCTTAAAGACTGAGTTTGGTATCGTAGTCGCGCAGTATAAACAACGCAACACAGGCTGCCAGCATAGGCCATGCTGCAAAAAACAGAAGATTATTAAAGGCATCTAAGTATTGTGGGAAAGAGGAAAAAGTCGATACCGCGTGTAAGATTAGAATGAGTCCGTAGGTAACTTTTTTCCATAGCCCGGCTAAAAATGCCAGACATAGTGCAATTTGAAGGCCACCCAGAATTGCAGCCAAAGTAGCTGATAATCCGCTAATACCATAAAAACCTTCGAATACCGCGGCGGTATGTCCCGGGTTTACAAATTTATCTAACGCCCAGACAAACATTACAATGAAAATACCAACCCGCAGGGCAAGCAGCGCCCACGGGAGTTTTTGTTCGAGTGATTGGCTCATAGTTGTTTCCGTTGTTGGTTTTTGCACTTCACCTGATGTAACAACAGGCTACGCAAACTTCTTAAAGGGTTCATCAATAGGCGTCTGTGCAATATGGTTGGTAAAGTTACTCATGGTTTTCTGAGCAATACCTAAGATCACTTCCAATGCCTGACGCTGTCCGTAACCGGCTTCATAAAAGGACTCAAGTTCACTTTCACTGGCGTTTCCCCGTTTCTTAAGCATTACCAGGGTAAACTGGCGTAACGCCTCTAGCTTATCGTCGTCTAAAGCCTTACCCGCTTTGATATTTTCTGTTATTGAATCATCGGCGCCCATGTTCTTGGCAATAGCGGTATGGGCAGGAACGCAGTAGTGGCATTCATTGAATACATTAATGGTTTGCCAAACAACGGTTAACTCGTTTTCGTCAAAGCTACTATTCACAAAAAGCTCATGTACTTGCTGGTAGGCTTCGAGAATGCCGGGCGCTTCAGCCATAACGGCGTGTAAGTTTGGAATCATACCGAAAGCTTTCTCTGAGCCTTCTAGCAGCTTTTTACTTTCCTCCGGCGCTGACTCTCTGTCGTGTCGTTTGAAATCACTCATACTTTACTCCTGACGTTTTGAGTTTTATGGAATAGGTGAGTATCAATATAGAATAAAAGCTCAAAAATAAAAGAAGGCAGATGTCAGCTTGAGTGTTTTAGTCATATAGACAGGTGTTTCTGTTGTGCCTTAAAAGCGAGTCAGCTAAGGATGATAGTTTTGACGATAATCCGCAGGAGAGAGACCTGCATACTTTTTGAAGAAACGGCTAAAAGCAGTTGCCGACTGATAACCAAGCTGCTCCGCAATTAAGTCCAGCGGTAGCTGCGAGCCATTGAGTAACATTCGCGCTCTTTGTAGTCGAAGCTGATCGACGAGTTTTTTGGGCGTCAGGCCAGTTTTCTTGAGGCACCGCTCTGCAAATGCACTGACCGACAAATAGGCGAGTTCTGCCAGGTGTTCTACTGACCAGTCTGCTCCGGGTTCGTCAATTATCGCAATAACCACCGAGCGTAACTGGCGATCATTGAGCGCCGCTAAAGGTCCATTGAGAGACTCGCCTTGATCAATAACTTGCCGCAGCAGACAACACCATATTGTTGATGGTCGGGCTGACAATACTGAGGAATATCTGATTCACTGATATCGGATGGGATCTGAGTCTCACTCAAAAAGTGTGAAACCCCTTTATTCACGAAAATGATATCGGATGCACTGAGCTTTACAGGGGCGACGGAAGAATCAGGAAAGCCAAACCAGCAATCTCCTTTTGTGACAACATGAAACGCAACTTTCTCCGGCCGTTTGACCATTAGAGTCCAGTCTCCACAAAGGCCTGACTCAAAGTGGAGTTCGGTACCCTGTGCTACTTGCTCTAGCAGTTCATTTAGGGCTTCCGTTGTTTGAGTTGTGTGTTCTGTTGTTTTTGTCATTCCGTTATCAATTCAATTAGTTAATACTGGCTATTATGCTTGATGTTAGTTGGGAGTAAAGATTTAGCAGCTTTGCTTTTACTTCCGGTGACTTAATCGAGAGAAAAACGATCTTATTGTTAATGAAAGGCGTAATCGACTGGCGCGGCTAATAAAAAGTTTATAGTGCTACTTGGCAAAAACAGAGTGTTAATAAGGAAAACAAGAATGAAAAAGTGGTTGTGGCTAGGTTTATTACCTTTAACGGCGGTTGCACAAGAAAAGCCCATGGAAGTGATAGAGGTGATTGGTCGCGATGACTCAGGGGTGGTATTACCCTCTGAAGAGTCAACCGAAGGCTTATTTGGCTTAGCTGAAAGCTTGCAGGATATTCCGCGCGCCGCCACCGCAATTAGTGGCTCCTTAATGGAAGAAGCCGCAATTAACGACTTACATGACATTGCTCGTTTTGCGCCAAACAGCTTTGCTGCGGCGGGCTTTGGTAACCCGTCATTACCCACCATCCGGGGCCAGCTTGGCGAGCTTTATGAAGCGGGTATGCGTCGTCAGGCCGGGAATAATGGCCTGGGAGTTCCTATGTCATTTAACGCGATTGAAAGTATCGCTGTGGTGAAAGGCGCGCCGCCGGTCATGCTTGGCACTTCGCAGCGCGTTGGCGGTTTTGTGAACCTTCAGCCTAAAACGGCTCGTGTGACAGCGTCAGACTCGACATTAAAGGCGCAGTTTGGCGAGTGGAATCAGCACCGTTTGCAGCTTGGCCACAACTGGGTGTTAGAAGACAACGAACAGGGTCTGCGCATTAGTGCTGAGTATGTGGATGAAGACAGCTTTTACGATTACCACCATCATCGCAGTGACGACATTTTGCTGGCGTACAAGTTTGCTCCGAACGATGATACACAGCTGGATGTCTCGCTTGAGTATTATGACGTAGAGTGGACAGATAATGCCGGTATCAACCGGCCAACGCAGAATCTCATAGACAATAACTTATACATTACGGGGCAGGGCGTTCAGCCAAATGGTTCACAGGTTCCGGGTGCCGGTGCGGTTATTAGCCCCACCGGAGAAGTGGAAATTGACCGCAGCACCACGCTGACTGAGCCTCTGGACACGAATACCGCTGAAACGACGTTACTGCACGCCAAACTTCAGCATTGGCTGAACGACGATATGGTGCTGGTTAACCGTACCTACTATCAGTACCTAACCCGAGAAGGCATTAATCAGAACAGTTTTGTCGAAATTATTGATGACGCGCATACCTTCGAAAATCGGACTGAACTTCACATTAATAAGAAGACAGTGGTGGGTGTGAATTTGCGTGTTAACGACGTGCTTGGTTACAGCCAGTTTACGACCGAGGCGGATAACCCCATAGACTTGACCGGTCCTGTCAGTAACCGCCGAATTCCTTTAACCGATGAGCAGGAAGCTCGTTTAATTGAGCTACGCCCGGGGTTATTTGTATCTCCAGGTAGTCAGTACGATATTGACGGTGATGGTGCAGGTGATTTCAATTTATCGGACACCACAGATTCAACCAGTTACCAATGGGGCGCTTTCGCTCAACACGAGTTGGATATTACCGACAAGTGGCGCATTACGGGCGGGGCAAGAGCTGATTATTATTATGTAGAAGCTGAAGACCCAATAGCTCCACAGGGCGTTGAAGCTGCTAATGATACCTACAGCGACTGGTTGACGGCCATTAGTTTATCGACACAGTACAACTGGACGCCCGAACTTACGTTCTATGTTACAGCTTATGAAAGTGACTCGACGTCGAACTCAATGGCTGGAGGGACTGTACTGAATGCGTCTGGCCAAATTGATGCGCAGAACTTTGCGACAGAGAACTCGCTTTACGAGCTGGGCGTGAAGTACGCTCCGAGTGATACGCGTTGGTACGCCGATGCCGTGGTTTTTGACCAAAAACGCAGTTTGCGGAATCGCGATGGGTCGAACAGCGGTATTCGCACCGAGGGTTTTGAGACCCAGTGGCACTATAGTCATGAAGCGGGTTACTGGTTAACTCTGGCCGCCAGCTATATTGATGCGCGCTGGGATGATTCCGCAGCCTCACAGGGAACAGGCCAGATAGCCGATGCGTTTGATGATTCACGCCCCGACATTATAGAAGGTACGTGGGTAGGCTCTCCGAACTTTACTTTATTCCCGGCTTCTAATCAGCAGCTTCAGGGTATTCCGGAAGTGCAGGCTTCGGCAGTTGCTGGCTGGCAGGTTACGCCTGAGTGGTCAGTAGGTGGTGACTTAAGCTATACCAAGCATTATCCGCTGGATTACCTGCAGACCGTATTTATACGTGATCAGCATACCTTAAACCTGAACGCGCGGTATCGGTTTACGCCCCAGTTAAGTGCCCGCATTGACGTGTTTAATGCAACCGATCAGGACAACTGGTCGCCGGTGTTTGAGGGCGGTTACTTTGGTGCAACCCTTGCCTTTCCGTCGCAGCCAAGACACGCGCGGTTGAGTGTTGATTACAAGTTTTAAAGCTGGAAAATTAGATTTAATGACCTATAATTAGACCTGTTAAAAGTCTTTTTGGAGGTCATATGAGATCAGTTAGACCTATTTACGCACGCAACTCAACTAGCATTAGTGAGTTAAAAAAGAATCCAATGGCGGTTGTTGAAGAGTCTCATGGCGAGCCGGTGGCTGTACTGAATCGGAATCAGCCCGCATTTTATTGTATTCCGGCAGCAACCTATGAAGCGTTGATGGAAGAGCTGGAAGACAGGGATTTACTGGAGTTAGTTAAAAAACGCCAGCATGAAGATGAAGTTGAGGTGAACATCGATGATTTATAAGCTGACGTTTAAACGTTCAGCTTATAAAGAATGGAAAAAGTTGAACAAGGATGTTCAGGCGCAATTTAAAGCCAGACTCAAGCAAAGGCTTGAATCACCTCATGTCCCAGCGTCTCGCTTAAAGGGAATGGATAACTGTTACAAAGTGAAATTGCGAAAACTAGGTTATAGATTAGTTTATCAAGTAAGAGATTTCGAGCTTGTGGTTACCGTTGTAGCTGTAGGCAAGCGTGATAAAAACAGAGTGTATATTAGCGCTCAGAAGCGATTGGATTAATCTTTATGTCACTGAAAAAGCTCTTGTTGCTGTTGGTTATTGTTGCACTATTTATTAGTGCGTTTGCGTTCGACCTGACGCAGTACTTATCTCTAGATGTTTTAAAAGAAAAGCAACAGCAGCTTAATCAGCTTTTTGCTGATTACCCCTTTACTGTATTCGCGGTTTATTTTGTTATTTACGTGGTGACTACGGCTTTATCCTTGCCAGGCGCAACCATTTTAACTTTGGGGACCGGCGCTATATTCGGGCTCGGCTGGGGCTTACTTCTGGCAAGTTTTGCAGCGTCTTTTGGTGCCTTTCTGGCTTTTTTAAGCGCCCGCTTTATTCTGCATGACTGGGTGCAGGAAAAATTCGGTGATCGCCTAACCGCTATTAACCGCGGAATGGAGCGAGACGGCGCATTTTATTTGCTGAGCCTACGCTTGGTTCCGCTGTTTCCGTTTTTCGTTATTAACCTGGTTATGGGCCTGACCAAAATCAAGGCGTGGACCTTTTACTGGGTCAGTCAGGTGGGCATGCTACTGGGTACCGCCGTGTACGTTAATGCAGGAACCCAACTGGCCCAGATATCCAGTCTGGGGGATGTTGTTTCTGCGGACTTAATTGGTGCCTTTGTTTTATTAGGAATATTCCCGTTAATTGCTAAAGCTGTACTGGCCTTTTTGAAACGCCGTAAGGCCTTTAAAGGTTATAAAAAGCCCAAGTCTTTTGACAATAACCTGGTGGTTATAGGTGCCGGTTCAGCCGGGTTAGTCAGTGCTTACATAGCGTCAGCGGTAAAAGCAAAGGTAACCTTAATAGAAAAGCATAAAATGGGCGGAGACTGCCTCAATACCGGATGTGTGCCCTCCAAGGCTCTGTTACACGTAGCGGAGCTTGCTCACAATGCACGCAATGCCTCTCGCGTTGGGGTGAGTGTTGGAAAAGTGTCGGTCGATTTTAAACAAGTGATGCAGCAGGTACAGTCGGTCATTAAGGACATTGAACCGCACGACTCGGTTGAGCGTTATACCAAGCTGGGTGTCAATGTTGAGCAGGGGGAGGCTCGTATTGTTTCGCCTTGGGAAGTTGACGTTACCAGTAATGGCGAGACAAAGCGCATCACCACCCGCAGTATTATTATTGCAACCGGAGCAAAGCCATTAGTACCCAGCTTTGAAGGCCTGGATAAAATTGATTACTTAACCTCGGATACATTATGGGAGTTAGAAGAGCTGCCTAAGCGCTTATTGATACTGGGTGGCGGTCCCATTGGTTGTGAGTTGTCACAAGCGTTTCAGCGTTTAGGTTCGCAGGTCACTCAGGTGGAAATGGCTGATCGGCTTATGGGTCCGGAAGACAACGACACAGCCAGTCTGTTGAGTGAGCGTTTAAGTGCTGAAGGTATTGATATTAAATTGAACCATAAGGCCCTGCGATTCGAGCAGCACGATGGCGAATCGGTTCTAATTGCTGAGCATGATGGGCAAGAAACTCAGTTGCCGTTCGAGAAAGTGATTATTGCACTGGGTCGGCAACCTAATATCTCTGGTTTTGGGTTAGAGGAACTGGGGGTACAGACCAATAAAACAGTCAGTACCAATGAACTGCTTCAGACTAACTTTCCCAACATATACGCCTGTGGTGATGTTGCCGGGCCTTACCAGTTTACCCATGTGGCATCGCATCAGGCCTGGTATGCTTCAGTTAACGCGTTATTTGACCCCTTTAAGACATTCCGTGCTGACTATTCTGTTATCCCTTGGGTAACTTATACTTCGCCGCAGGTAGCCAATGTGGGCCTAACTGAGCAGCAGGCCAGGAAAGCAAGTAAGGCGTACGAGGTGACTGAATACGATATTGGCGATTTGGACCGTGCTATTGCCGATGACAATGCCTATGGTCGGGTCAAAGTTCTGACCAAACCTGGTAAAGACGAACTGTTGGGTGTGAATATTGTTGGGCCGCAGGCCGGAGAGCTGTTGGCGGAGTATGTGCTGGCAATGAAACATGGTATTGGTCTGAATAAAATATTGGGTACCATACACAGTTATCCGACGCTGGCAGAAGCCAATAAATACGTTGCCGGAGAGTGGAAGCGGGCCAACGCCCCACAGAAGCTGCTAGCATGGGTTGAGAAGTTTCATCGCTGGCGCCGGAGTTAACATGCGTTTTATAGCAGCCATCAGTTTATTGTTTGTGACACTTTTTGCCACCTCGCCGTTAAAAGCGAATGAGGTGAACTTTTATGCCTGGGGTGGCTCGTCGGAAGTAAATAGTTACTTACGTTGGGCTCAGAAAGAGCTAAAGGCTGAAGGTATTCAACTTCGCCACAATAAAGTGGCCGATGCCTCTGAGGTGGTTAAGCAATTAATTGATGGACGCTCCAATGCCGAGATTATCTGGATAAACGGCGAGAACTTTCACGCACTGAAAAAAGCCGGAGCTTTACGCTCCATTGCCGATGAAATTAAAGCGTTAAATAACATCAGCCCAGAACTTAACTGGCAGAGCGATTTTGGTGAACCGGTTGAAGGACTGGAAGTGCCCTGGGGTGTCGGGCAGTTTAACCTTATTAGTCGGCCCGGGCTTTTCAGCCAAAAAGCAGTGAGTGCAGAAGCATTACTGAACGCTGCGTGGGAAAATAAAGGTCGTATTAGCTACCCAATACCGCCGGACTTTCATGGCACCACCTTCTTAAAGTCACTGCTGTTGTCATTGCATCCGCAACAGCGTGAAGTTTTTCAGCAGCCAGTAAGCGAAGTTGATGCGAATGAATGGACTAAGCCTTTATGGCACTATTTAGACAAACTGCATCCACTATTGTGGCAGCAGGGTGAAAATTTTCCATCGTCAGCCGGAGAACAAATTTCTTATCTGGCGAACGGGCAGTTGTTAATGGCGGTCAGTTTTAACCCTAATGATTATCAAACCTTAGTTAATCATGGGCGATTGCCGGCCGGTGTTGAGCGTCATACGTTGTCAGATGAAGCCATAACCAATAATCATTATCTGGCCATTCCGGTCAGTTCGAATAATGCCGAAGCTGCAAAGGCGGTCATCGAGTTCTTGTTGTCTGAAAAGGCGCAGCAAAGAAAAGCCGATACCAACCGCTGGGGCGATCCTTCCGTTTTAAAACGCACGCAAAAAGGTGATAAAAGCTCGGCGTTACTCGAACCTACCGATGACTTTCATGCCAGCTGGCAGAATTATCTGGAGCGGGAATGGTCCGCGCGTTATCAATAGCGGTCTGGTTACTGCTGATTATTCTGCCTGTCGGCAGCGGTGTGCTTTTCCTGCTGCTAACATCACTTGATGCAAAAACCGGGGTTAGTTTAGCGGCATTCAGCGAACTACTATTGGGTTACGAGTCGATATTGTCGAGCTTTGCTCTTGCGGTTGTGGCGCCTTTTGTAGCGTGCTATCTGGCGCTTTTGATGGCACCAGGCATACTTCGTAAACCGCGCTTACAACAGTTGCTGTCCCCTTTACTGTCTATTCCGCACGTGGCATTTGCTGTCGGACTTATGCTGTTAATGAGCCCGTCGGGCTGGCTAGTGCGGCTGGTGGAAGCTGTCAGCGGGCTCTTCCCCGCGCCGCCGGCGGGTTGGCCGTTACCGGAAAAATCTTTATTGACCGTGATAATTGTACTGACTTTAAAAGAGCTGCCGTTTTTGTTGTTGATGATATCGGCTCAGTTAAAGCAATTACCGGTTAAGTCCTGGCTTGTCCAGGCGCAGAGCTACGGCTATAGCGAACGCCAGGCCTGGTGGCGTATTGTTACGCCGGAATTATTGCGCCGGGTGACACTTCCTATGGCAGCAGTGATCATTTACTCGTTGTCTGTGGTTGATATTCCGTTATTGGTTGGCAGTAACACGCCTGCCGTATTGGCTCAGCGAGTTTACGAGTGGACCTTTCAGTTTGCAGCCGATAGTCAGATAAAAGCAATGGCAGGTGCCTGGGTTCTGTTAGCAATGGCTTTGTTTTTACTCTTAATGAATTCAAAGCACTCTGTTCTTTATCACCGTTTAGTACTAGGGAAAAGCGCGGGCACACCAGAGCGATTTAATTCGGACAAGGCCAGCCGTTATGCGTGGGGCGTTTTAGGCTTTCTCTCGTTTGGGGTTATTACTGTTTTAGCGTTACAAAGCCTGGCCTCAAGCTGGTTTTACCCCAATTTATGGCCGGCTGCTTTAAGTCCCGAACGCTGGCAAACGGAATGGAGTTATCTGCTTGAACCAACGGTTCACAGTTTTTGGCTGGCGTTACTCAGCGCAATTACCGGTACGATAGCGGCCATGGTTTTACTGCAAAGGCAGAGGCAAAAAGCGGTTAAGTCATTTTACTGGCCGGTTCTTATTGCTTTGTTAATTCCGCAGGTGCCATTGGTATTAGGCTGGCAACGAGTGCTTGGCCAACAGTTAACTGAAGGTTGGCAGCTTTGGTGGGTGTTCTGGTCTCATGCCGTATATACTTTGCCTTATGCTTATTTAGTCTTACATGGCGCTTATACCAGCTTTAACGAACAATGGTTGATTCGGGCACAAAGCCTTGGTTACTCGGCACGGGCGGCCTGGTGGAGAGTTATGCTGCCAATGCTAAAACAACCGGTTGCCATTGCTTTTGCTGTTGCTTTCTCAGTCAGTATTGCTCAGTACTTGCCAACTCAATGGTTGGGGCAAGGAGCTACGCCTACTTTAACCACCGAAGCGGTGAGTGTGGCCAGTGGCGGAGACTGGCGTATAGGCAGCCTTTACGCACTGCTGCAGATGTTATTGCCTTTATTGGTCTTTATCGCTGTAGGGGGAATCAGGAAGGGAAGTTATGCTGAACATTCGTGATCTTAAAATTGAGCTGCTGAGAGGCGACCAGGCAGAGCTTTTATTCCAGCTGGATGAATTAACCGTTGGAAAAGGTGAAGTCGTGACATTAATGGGCCCCAGTGGCGTCGGAAAGTCAACTTTATTACGCTGGGTTTTGGGAGAGCCTCTGGTTAACTTTCGTATTCAGGGACAGTTAAGCTTAAATGGAGAGGACATCAGCGGTAAGTCTATTGCGCAGCGTCAGCTAGGCATGATGTTTCAAAAAGGTGGTTTATTCCCCCATTTGACCATTGAAGAGAACTGCCTGTTTGCTCAAAAACCGCGCTCTAATTTGCACCGCATTGAACAGAAGGAACGCGCCTTAACCATGCTGAAAACCCTGGGTCTTGACGATAAATGGGCCGTTTACCCCGACAGCTTAAGTGGAGGGCAGTATGCCCGCGTTGCTTTACTGTGTTCATTGCTGGCAGAGCCGCAAGCTATGTTACTGGACGAGCCCTTTTCATCGTTAGATGCAGGCCTGCGTGAAGACGTCAGACAGTGGACTTTTGCACTGTTACAGGAAAGGGAGATTCCAACGTTGCTGGTGACTCATGATATTGCCGATGCCTGCGGGCGAGAGATTGAGATGAGAGGAGAAAACGTTAATGTTTGACCCTAAAATACTCCCTGTTACCCGCAAAGTTCTGGATATACCGGCCCGACTCTTAGTACGCGCCGGAATCAGTGCTGATCAGGTCACCGTTGCTGGCTTTTTCATTGGTTTACTGGCGGTTCCTTTACTGGCTTTCCATTATTATGAACTGGCACTGGTCGCAATTTTAGTGAACCGGGTATCTGACGGTTTAGACGGGGCGGTGGCAAGACGTACGCAATTAACCGATGCCGGTGGCTATATTGATATCGTGCTGGACTTCATTTTTTACAGTGCGGTGGTGTTTGGTTTTTTACTGGCTGTGCCAGAACAAAACGCCATAGCGGCCGGGGTTTTGCTTGTTACCTTTATGGGAACCGGCGCGACTTTCTTAGCTTTTGCCAGTGTGGCCGGTAAACGTGGCATTGAAAACCCGGACTACCCAAATAAGTCGTTGCACTATATGGGCGGTTTAACCGAGGGCTTTGAAACTATTATGGCTTTTGTGGCGTTTTGTCTGTGGCCCCAACACTTTTCAGTGCTGGCTTACGTGTTTGCTGCCGCATGCTGGGTTACCGCAATAACGCGTATTGTTGTTGGTTATCGGACATTAAAGCAGCCCGTAGCGGCGGAGGAGCATAATGTCTGAAACTATCTGGCGTCTAAGCGTTTTTATTGGTGTCTTACTGGTTATGGTTTTATGGGAGTTTCTCGCGCCAAAGCGAAAGCCGCGCTACAGCCGTAAACAGCGTTGGCCTGCTAACCTGGCTATTGTTGCGGTTGATACCGTACTGCTGCGCATTGTCGCACCTGTCGGTCTCACGGGTATTGCTCTGTGGGCATCAGAACAAGAGTGGGGGCTGTTTCATTATTTAAGCAGCACTGCCGGCAATGAACTCCCGTTTGGGTTTGTTGTTCTGGTCAGCCTTGTAGCGCTGGATATTGTTCTTTATTGGCAGCATCGGCTGTTTCACCGTATTCCTGTGTTATGGCGTATGCACCGGGTGCACCATGCCGATCCTGATTTTGATGTAACCACAGGTTTGCGCTTTCATCCCGCAGAAATTGTTCTCAGCTTTTTTATCAAGGCTGCTGCCATTCTTGTGCTGGGTGCACCGGCTTTGGCTGTTATTGTATTCGAAATTATTCTCAACGCCTGTTCTTTGTTTAACCATGGCAATGTTGCGTTGCCGAAGCCCCTGGAGCGTGCTGCGCGTAAAGTTCTGATCACCCAGGAGTTACATCGCATCCACCACAGTGTTGAAAAAGAAGAGACCAACAGCAACTACGGTTTTAGTGTCAGTTGGTGGGATCATCTGTTTGGCAGTTTTACTTCCAAGCCTAAGGCGGGTTCTGATCAAGTCGATATTGGCTTAAAAGAATATAGAGATGCGAGTATTACGACGAAACTTTGGGGACTGCTAAAAATTCCTTTTCGCAACTAACCTCGGGCTTCACACTTATCTTGCCTTACCCGTTAAACTTTGCTATCAACCCTTATACTGCATGTTAAGAGATTGTAAAAAGTATGGACCGGCGGCAGATAGCAATACGGAATAACGTTCGGATCCGCGGTGAAGGAAGTAAAACATTACTCTTCGCTCATGGCTTTGGTTGCGAGCAGCGTATTTGGGAGCCGGTCATTGAAGCACTTTCTAACAGCTATAAGATAGTGACTTTCGACTATGTAGGCTGTGGTGAATCGGATTTTAGTAATTACATCAGTAAACGTTATGATTCGCTGAAAGGCTATGCGCAAGATCTCACCGAAGTCGTTCAAACGCTTGGCTTAACCGATATTACTTTAGTTGCGCATTCCGTCAGTGGAAGCATTGCGTCTCTGGCGTATCCCGAGCTTGCCAATAAAGTATCAAAAATAGTCATGCTGAATCCTTCACCACGCTATATTCATGACTTGCCCTCTTATGAAAGTGGCTTTAGTCGTAGTGATGTTGATGAACTCATGGTTTTAATGGAGCAAAACTTTTTTCAGTGGGCCGAGTATATGAGCCCTAAGGTTATGGAGAATAGTGATAACCCGCAATTAGCTGAAACTCTGGAGAGCTATTTTATTGCCGGCGACGCTCAGTTAACACGTAATTTTGCGAAAGCGACTTTTTATTCAGATGTAAGGGACACCTTACCCAAACTAAAATGCCCGGCACTTATTTTGCAAGCCAAGGCTGATATTGTTGTACCGCAAAAAGTGTCTGAGTATATGGCAGAAAAGCTGCCTTTAGCTAAGCTTGTGGTTATGGATGCCCGTGGGCATTACCCACAACTGAGCGCCCCGAAACTTGTGGCGCAGTACATTCATGAATTTGTTTAAACGGTAAAATGGAAATGGCTGACTATGGAAAGGAAAAATGGCCAGTTCTGGCATTGGAATGCGAACTTGAACAGCTTCTCGTTACAGAGGTGAGCAGTCGCCTTTGTCTGTGCCTTCAGTTAACTCCTAAAGAAATCGTTGGAAAATCTCTGGGTGAGTTATTGACACCTGCATCCAGGCTTTATTTTCTTTCAGCACTTGAACCCAATTTAAAGCAGGGCAACGACTGCGAACAAGTGACGCTTTATTTAAAAACGGCGGACGGTCCCCGGATGTTCGTTGTAAACGCAGTTGTTGACGATAAAAAATGCTTTTCTCTTATTCTAATGCCGACAGACAGGCATTTAATATTGGAACGGCAGCTGATTCGCGAACGAGATCAGACCCAAGAAATTAATCAGGAACTTGAACGTCGGGAACAAGAGTTACTTCAGCAACGTGCCCTCAAGTCTGAGTTGCTGAGTAAAATGGAGTCGGTGAGTTCAGAGCTTTTGCAAACGGAAAAGCTGGCCGCACTGGGTCAATTAGCCGCAGGTATTGCGCATGAAATCAATAACCCGGTGGGGTATATACGTTCAAACTTGAATACTTTAAGCCAATACAGTCAGAAGCTATTAGATTTCATCCATAAAAACCAGAATATTAGCGCTGCACAGAAAGAGTCCGTTGATTTAGCTTTTTTGGAGAAAGATTTACTGTCACTGCTCAATGAAACCAATGAAGGGATACAGCGAATTACTCAGATTACCCGGGCACTTACCCAGTTCACCCGAAGCTCGGGGTTACAGGACTGGTGTGACATTCATAAGCAGATTGATACAACCTTACGGGTAATGAGCGGTGAGCTTCGGCGTAAAGTTGATATAAGCCGAAACTACCTGCCGGATTTACCTCTTGTCTACTGTGACCCGGCTAAGGTCAACCAGGTTTTAATGAATGTCCTGTTAAATGCAGCAGATGCAATTGAGCGTTTTGGCGTTATCCGCATAACGACCAAATGTCACAGTGGCCAAGTCGAAGTGATTATTGAAGACAATGGTTGTGGTATGAATGAAGAAACCGCCAGAAAAGCACTTGAGCCTTTTTATACCACTAAGCCTGAGGGCGAGGGCACTGGCCTTGGTTTGTCGATTAGTTACAGCATTATGAAAAGTCTTGGTGGGAGCTTAAGGATCTCCAGCGAATTAGGAGAGGGAACCCGAATTTATTTGGCTTTCCCCGTCCCGGCAAATAACTCCGAGGATGAGCATGGAATATAATTGGTTACCGATGGTTGCCCGCAGTTACTGGCGTTCTTTGACTCTGGCGTGCTGGTTATGGGGGAGTATTGGATGCTTCGTTATTAGCGTGGGTCTGGTCAGCGTTAGCTTCCGTATGTCATTAACCGATGCTTTATTGGCTGCTGGCGTCGGTGTCGCTGGTGTTGTGTTTTCTTATTTTCGGCGGTTTCGTCTTTTTATTCATCGTCAACGGGTTATTTGCTGGATAATAGCCGGGTTCTGTTTTCTGTTAAGTGGCTGGCAACTGTACTTTGCTTTTCAGACTGACTTATACGTGTTCCCCGGTTTTTTAGCCGCTATAACTGGAGTTGGACTCATTTTCCTGCCCTTTTTCACGGTTTCTAACAACCTGCGCAAAGACGGAAACTGGTTATGGATAATGCTGTTACTTTATATCCTTGCGAGCATTTGGTGGTTTTATGCGCTAAACCAGACTTTGCATGGTGCTAGTGTTTTGCAGGACTCTGTCCCCGGCGTTATCTTGGTAGGGCATTTTCTCATTTTGACCATGCTGTATATTTGCCGGGATGTTATTTTGAACTTCCATCAGCTGACCTCTCAGCGAGACAAAGCGTCGGAAGAACTCCATCGTTCAGAGCAACATTATCGCTCGCTGTTTGATCATAACCCCAATGCCGCTTTTTCATTAGATTTATCTGGTCGTTTTACCGACTTGAACAAATCAGGTGAAAATTTTCTGGAAAGAGAGAAAGATAAAGTGGTTGGTCAGCATTATGAGAATGTTCTTGCGTCAAATGAGCTGCCTCGTGTTGCATTGTTTTTCGATAAAGCACTGAAGGGTGAGCCAATGCATTATGAAACAGTTATACAGAGACGCTCAGGTGAACGGCTTAATTTAAGCGTCAGTAATATCCCAATGCATGAAGACGGTAAAGTTGTTGGTGTTTTCGGTATAGCGCAAGATATTACCTCAATTAAGAAAACCTACAGTGAGCTGGAGCAGGTCAACGACGAGTTACAAAATTTTGCGGCCGTCGCCTCGCATGACCTGCAGGAACCTTTAAGAAAAATTGTGAGTTTTGGTGAGCTGTTAAAGCAGTCGGAATTAAAAGAACAAGAGAGGGATTATCTGGAGCGAATGGTTTCAGCATCTCGTCGTATGCAGCAACTTATCGCAGAAATACTTGAGCTGGCAAAGCTAGGAAGGGACTCTTTAAAACTGGAACCTGTTGATTTGAATGATATTGCCAGTAAGGTGTTGGAGGAGCATCAAGCAAAGCTTTCAGCTATGGGGGCTCAGGTCGAAATAAACCTTAGGCATAGGCTAACCGCTGATGCTAAATTACTTGCGCGGGTGTTCGATAATTTATTGACCAACGCAATAAAATACGCCAGAAAAGATAGAAAGTTAAAAATAGAGCTATATTCTACAGCAACAAGTGCCGATAGAGTCACTATTGCGTGTTCAGATAACGGTATTGGTATTGAAGCAACTTACCATCAATCGGTTTTCCGTCCGTTCAAGAGGCTGCATTCTCGTAGTGAGGTACCCGGAACGGGAATGGGGTTAGCTATTGTTAAGAAAATTATCGATCTACATAACGGAGAAGTCAGTTTAACAAGCCATATTGGCCAGGGGACGACCTTTAAGCTCGTTTTACCGAAGTAACTTTTGCTGGAATGATTATGAATTTATCCGTAACGGAAGCACTGAATATTCTGCTGATAGAAGATGACGCAGACGATTACATTTTGACTCGTGATTTGTTATTAAAAGGCGCGCCTGAATACCAGCTTAGCTGGGTGAAGTCGAAGCAAGAAGCTATAGAAAAAGTTCAGCAAGAAGACTTCGATGTCATTCTGTGTGACTTTCACCTTGGAGCAGATGACGGACAGGCAATTATTGAGTGCTTGCGAGAGAACCATGTAGAGACTCCGGTTATTTTTCTGACCGGGCAGGGCACGGATGACCTGAGTAAAAGAGCCATTCAGTTAGGTGCAGAAGATTACCTGGAAAAATCCGAAGTCACGCCGTTGGCTTTGAAGAAAAGCATTTATTACACATTGGAGCGGCGTAACTACCAGCGAGACTTATTAGACAGTCAGCTGACTTTCGAATACTTGCTGGAAGACAGCTTGCAACCGGTTGTTTTAGCCGATCACAACCGGGTGATTATGTATGCGAACCCTGCGGCAGAGAAACTTCTTTTGCAAAGCAATGCAGAGCTTCGCGGACGCAAGTTGCCTTTAGAGTACAGCAGCAACTATGCCTTTAGTCATGAAGCCACTCTCAATTTAGCTGATGGTAAGCAAAAACGAGTGCGACACTATAGCATTCAGACATACTGGCAGGGACAGCCAGTTCGCTTAGTGCATTTTGAGGATATAACCAACCGTATTGAGCTTGAACAGAAAGTGGCCTTTTTTGCTAACCACGACACTTTAACAGGCTTGCCTAACCGAGTTCTGTTAGCTGATAGACTGCAACAAAGCCTAACCTTGTGCCGACGTAACGACGTTGAGTTGGCGGTTGTTTTTATTGGTCTCGATGGGTTTAAACCAATTAATGATACTTTGGGTCACACAATTGGCGACAAGCTGCTGCAAGCGGCCGCCGAGAGACTTAACGAATGCCTTCGCCCCGGCGATACTTTAGCCCGCATGGATGGCGACGAGTTTGTTGCTGTTTTGCCTGAGCTGAGTCACTCAAGTGACGCTGTGGTAGTCGCCGAGCGTTTAATTAAGGCGATGCAAAGTCCGTTTATGATTGATGACAGTGAGCTGCACCTGTCGGCAACGGCGGGGCTTGCAATAACCAACAGCTACAATGAAGACCCGCTTAAGCTGGTACAGCAGGCGGATATCGCGATGTACGAAGCCAAGCGTTTTGGAAATGGAAGTTATCAATGGTTTGATCAGAAGCTCGATAACCAGGTTTCTAAGAACCTTAAGATACGAAACTCTTTGCAGGCTGGTATCGAGAAGCAAGAATTTGAGTTGTTTTATCAACCACAGTTTTACCTTTCTAATGGCGAAGTTACGGGGGTGGAAGCGTTGATCCGCTGGAATCATCCGGAGCTGGGCATGGTCTCACCCGATGATTTTATCGAAGTTGCAGAGAATACGGGTCAAATTGTCCCTTTGAGTGGTTGGATTTTACGGCAGGCCTGTAAAGACTTTCTTCTGCTGGCTGCCAAGAGAAGTACACTTACTACGGTGTCTGTGAATATCTCTACGGTTCATATTTTGCGGTCTGAGTTTGTTGATACGGTGCGGGAGGTCATTACAGAAACTGGAATTAAGCCGGCACAGCTGGTGCTGGAAATTACGGAATCTGTCTTTATGCGGAACCCCGAGCTGGCCATTAGTAAACTCCATGAGCTTTCTGAGCTGGGTGTTAAAGTGGCGTTGGATGATTTCGGCACAGGCTACTCAAGTTTAAGTTACCTAAAAAACTTACCCGTGAACTTGCTAAAAATTGATCGTAGCTTTGTCAATGACATGGTTTCAAACAGCCATGACTCGGCAATTATTGAAGGGATAATTTCTATGGCCCATCATCTGGGACTGGAAGTATTAGCCGAAGGGGTTGAAACCAGCGCGCAACAAGAATACTTACGTCGATGCCACTGTGATGCGATGCAAGGCTTTTTGCTCGCGAAGCCAATGGCCAAAGAGCAAGTACTGAGCTTTCTGCAAGACTACCGTAGTAACATCAATGAGAAACTCAAAGAGCACGAGCGTCAGGCTGTTCTCATTGTTGATGATGAAGAAAATGTCCTGAAGTCGCTTCAGCGCCTGCTGAGAAGAGACGGCTACCATATTTTTACGGCGTCTAATGCTGAAGAGGCTTTTAATATATTGGCGCATGAGCCGGTGGATGTTGTGATTTCTGACCAACGGATGAGGAATATGCAAGGCTTAGAGTTTCTGTCGAACGTGCGAAATATGTACCCCGACGCCGCCCGTATTGTACTGACTGCTTATAGAAACGAGGATGCTTTAACTCAGGCAATTAATGAAAGTGAAGTGTATCGGTTTTTAGATAAACCCTGGGATGACGAGGTGTTACGGCAGACGGTAAGAAACAGTTTGCGTCCCCGGCAGGAGTCGAACCTAAGGCCTTTCACTTAGGTGGCCCGTTCATCTGGTTCGTATGAGAATGGTTCTAAAAATCAATGGCGTCCCCGGCAGGAGTCGAACCTGCGACCTGTCGCTTAGGAGGCGGCGGCTCTATCCAGCTGAGCTACGAGGACGTGCCCGCGATTATGCCAGAAGCTGTCGCGGGTTTCACCCTCAGTTAACCGGCACCACCCAGTCGTTCACCTGAATATTATGTAACATATTTCCTTTAGTCAGCTTAGCAATAGCCGTAGATTGCTGCACTTGGGAAACTTCCACCTCAAATTCACTCACCTGCCATTTCTGACGGTAACGGCCCTGATCATCGGTAAAGTGACTGGGCTGAACAACTTTAAGCTTATCGCCCGGGCTTACGCCGTGTTTTTCACCCAAATTAAACTGAAGCGTTTTTTCATCGACGGCAATAATTCTGGCTCGTACCGGTTTGCAAACTACCTGCTCTTTCACACCAGAGGCTAAATCGCGCAAGCCGCTATCTAGTGCGGCACCGAAGGGTTCGTTCCAGAACTGTGCTGTGGCAACATCAACATCGATGTTGCGATCAAAAGTCCAGGGCTGAGTGTCTTCGACCCGTGCACGGGTAACCAGTTGTCCGGTGGTCGCATCCAGCAGGTAAAGCGTTAAGGCGTAATGTCGGTTTGGATCGCTGGACCAAAACCAGTTAGAGCTGGTGTCCATCATGGCTAAGTCGTCAAACATACCAAAGACAACAAACTGACTATCGTTGGCTAAACCGAGACTACGAGCCATGCGGCCCAGCTCTTCCAGGTTCAGGCCATTCAGTGCTTGACCGAGTCCCGCGTGTCGCTGCAACGTATGAGAGATATGCAGTTGACTACCAACACCGCCAAGCTCACGCGCTAAACGCTCTGCGGCAACTTCTCCAATTTCCCAGATTTGTCCCCAGGTCCCATGGGCGCGATCGCGCAATTCAAACGGGACGATAGTAACGGAGTTTTTGTAACTGCTTCGAGTGCAATCGCCTTCGCGGTTCCAGATGTCAGCTCGCAGCAGGACAATAACGCGGTCATCACGAACTTCTTCGCGAACAATAGTGACTTGGTCCACGTTACCCTGACTGCTCCATTGGGTTTCAGTGTTTCGTAATACGCCGTCAACCACTTGTTGAATACTGGAGATATTTCCGCCAGAAGTGAGAAGCGCTTGTTGCAGCGCATTTTCTATAGCTTTTTGACGTGCTGCATCGGTATCGCCGTTTATAATGCGGGCGGTACCCTGGGCTTCTACCCAACGTGCTTCGCTCGGCATAGCGATAAAGAAAACAGAAGTGATCAGCAGCAGGGTTTTCCAGTTCATGGTGTTATGCATCCCAAGTGTCAGTTTTTAGTCGTTACTTTGCTATTGGAATTAGCTGCAAAAACCCTGCCATGTTGAAAGAGGAAATCAGAACCTAGTAATAAACAACGCGCTTCACTTTTTGCTGGCGGTTTGTACTCTGATACAGGCGATGTACTTTCTCAAAATCCAGACGTAGTTCAGTCGCGTAATAATCGCCAACCGTGTAGGTTTTTACCACTTCGGCACCACGAATAACACCGTCAACGGAAGCCTGAAAGCTGTCCTGGTTTAACGCCCAGTCTTCAACTGAACTACCACCGGCAATACGTTGACCATACACTTGTTCGGCCAGCTCGCGATAGGCCGCAAGTTTGGAGGCACGCATAGCGTTCAGATCTTTTAGCTGAGCGTTTTCGCCTTGCTGAGTTTCGATAGGAGCGTAACCAACCGCATTCAGAACCGGGAATTCATCCGGGGTCTGAGTTTCCCACTCAACGTGTTTTTGATCATACGCTAAGTTGTTGTAAGCACTACATCCGCTTAATAGCAGTGTAGATGCGAGTAACGCGAAAGAAAGTAGATGCTTAGCCATAACGACCTCTGATAGAACAAAGTACTTATGGTTGTAACGGCTGAATGGCAGAAATCTTTAGCGGATTTTGCCTTTACTATCGTAGGTGAGGCTGTCTTTTCGTGCAGACTGCAAAATGGTTTGCTTCAACTGGTCGATGCTATTCAATGTTGACTGCACCACTTGCTCGTTGACCTGGCTTTGGTGCTGAACGTTACTCAGGGTGCTTTTTATTGCAGCAACGGCTTCGGCCAAATTGGGATCATCTTTGAGCTGTTCTTTATCGGGGTGTTCGGCAAGCTGTTGGTCGAGTTGATTAACTCTGGCCAGGGCTTTTTCTTTTGCTTCTGTAATGGCATTTACATCAGCGTGTTGGCGGTCAACTATGGCGTTTAGCTCACGTTGCTGTAACAACGCAAGGGTATCTAGCGAGTCCGCCATTTCCTGAAGGAGCTCATTGACAGGCGCCAACACGGTCATTATTCGTTATTGCCGTTACTGAACAAGTCAGATTCAAATTGAGCCAGTTTATTCGCTAACTGCTCAACATTTATTTTGTATGAACCGCTTTCAATATCCGCTTTGATCTTGTCAACTTTGGCTTGATCAATTCCGCTGCTGTTCATGGCTTTTTCTTGTAAACCACCCAGTTGCTGCGCTTCACTTGTTAAAGAAACGGCTTCTCCGCCTTTTTGCGAAACCGATGCAGGCTTGCCCGGAGCATCGTTCTGCACTTGGCGATTACTGGATTTGCTGTCAATGTTGGCATTTTTCAGCCCGGCATTGTTAATATTAATTGGCATTGTGTTTAGCCTCGCTAGATAAAGTCTCTCGGTTACTTATCGACCGTACTCAAAAAAACTTAAGTAAATATTTTAACAATTTTATAAATTGACGGTCACTTCATTTAATCCTGTGACAACAGCCTGTACCGATTTGTTCGACCGTGCGTTTTCAACAACCACAGATTCACCTTTAAGGCCATCAGCCAATGCCCTTCCGGCAGCAGTAATTCGCAATGTTTTATCCTGAGCTACTATTGTAACGCTTTGGCCCTCACATACAAGACAGGTGTCGCTGGCGCTTATTGCTTGCCCTGCGCTAATGCGCTTTTTAATGCGAGCGCCCACTAAAGCCGTCATGTCGGTGAATACATTGGAGCGCACACGGTTAAGGTCAATTTCAGAATAAACTAAGTCACTCTCGCTTATCATTTGCCCCGGCGACATCGGAGAAGCAGCTGTAACGACATTTTTATAATGATATATACGGACAGGCACGTAAGTTCGCCAGTGAGCGGCTGCAGTGCACTCGATTTCAATTGTCGTGTAACTGTCTAAAGTCGCGTTATTGGCTAAATCGACTTTCGGCTGTTGTGGGCAGACTTTCGGCGTCATGCGAGGGTCAAGGTTATTCGCAACAACTTCCACGCGTCCGTTATCAGGGGCTGATACTCTTTGCTCTACGTAATTGTGAGCCAACTCCTGTAAAGCTTTGTAGTCAAAGCGCAGGTTCTGCTTTTTACTGGTTTCATCCGCGTTAGCCGAGTCTATACCGGTAAACACTGCAGCAAAAATAAAAAGCGAACTGATCAGTAGCGATTTACGTACTATCATAAAAATTCCTGATGTTATTCGTTAAGGTTCTCTGGTCGAGTGCCGAAAAAAACGGTATAACGTCAAAAGTTCGGCAGTTCGATGGTTTCAGTATGGTTGTTGTTGATGTAAGCAAGTACCGTGCCGAAGTAGAGGTTCCCTGCCATATAACAGGAGTGAATAATGGCCAGTATTCTTGATTCAGTGAATCAGCGCACACAAATGGTCGGACAAAACCGGCTGGAACTTTTAATGTTCAACCTCAATGGCAAGCAGCGGTTTGGCATTAACGTATTTAAAGTGCGCGAAGTTCTGCCTTGCCCAAAACTGACCGCTATGCCTCGGCGGAATCCTCTCATTCGTGGTGTTGCGCACATTCGCGGACAGGCTATTTCCATTATTGACTTAAGTATGGCGACTGGTGGACCTGAGTTAACCGGTATTGAAAATCGCTTTGTAATTATTGCGGAGTACAACCGAACCATTCAGGGCTTCCTGGTCGGTGGGGTTGACCGCATTATTAACATTAACTGGGAAGATGTCATGCCACCGCCGAAAGGCACTGGCCGGGGGGCATACTTAACAGCCGTTACTCAAATTGAGGATGAGCTGGTTGAGATTATCGATGTTGAGCGAATCCTCGCTGACATTATGCCAACCAATATGGACGTCAGCGACGATGTTGCCAACGCGCCAATCAACGTGGCTAAAGAAGATTTAACCATTTTAATTACTGATGACTCATCAGTTGCCCGTAATCAGATTAAACGAGCGCTGCAGTCTTTGGGTATTTCGTTAGAGATTAAAAAGAACGGTAAAGAAGCTTTAGATTATTTAAAAGAGAAGTCCAAAGAGGTTGGGGGGCTGGTGCATCCTCATGTTCCGGTATTAGTTTCTGACGTTGAGATGCCTGTAATGGATGGGTATACCTTAACCGCAGAAATTAAGGCGGATCCAAATTTGCGTGATGTTCACGTTATTTTGCATACATCATTGAGTGGCGTCTTTAATCAGGCTATGGTGAAGAAAGTTGGAGCCGATGATTTTATTGCAAAATTTCATCCGGATGAACTAGCGACCGCTGTTCAAAAATGGCTTAATACGGTTGTAGACTGACGTTTTACGTCAGGTGAGATATCGGACCTGGCGTGAACGTCAGGCTACGAAACAAAAACCGAAATGGAAGTAGTTTATATAACGTGTTGAATCGCGAATTAAGTTTATCGGAATATCAGGAATTTCGTCAGTTTCTGGAGCATCAGTGCGGAATTGTACTGGGTGAGAGCAAACTCTACCTGGTGAAGAGTCGTTTAGGCCCTTTGATGGGGCGTTTTAATGTCGACTCTTTAGCTGAGCTGGTAAAACGTTCAATGAAAATTAGTGAACGCGCTTTACGTGCTGCGGTAATTGACGCAATGACCACCAACGAGACTTTGTGGTTCCGTGACACTTATCCGTTCGAAATTCTGAGTAACCGAATCTTCCCCGAATATAAAAATCATTCCGGACCTTTAAAAATATGGTCGGCTGCCTGTTCATCAGGACAAGAGCCGTATTCTATTGCGATGACGTATTTAGAGTATAAGGCGAAGAGTCCCGGCGCATTGCGTGCCGGAATAAAGGTAACGGCTACGGATATTTCGAATAAGGTTCTGGAGCAGTGTGGTATTGGTGAATATGACAGCCTTGCTTTGGCCCGCGGCTTGTCAGCAGAGCGACGTAAAAAGTTTTTCACCGACGCCGCAAGTAAGCCTGGTTCTATGAAAATAAAAGATGAACTTAAGCAATTCATTCACTTTCGCCATCTGAACTTATTGGACAGCTATTCTTTGTTGGGTAAATTTGACGTAATTTTTTGCCGCAATGTCCTTATTTACTTTGCCCCGGAAGTAAAGCGGAAAATTATTGCCCAATTCCGGCAATCACTAAACCCCGGTGGCTATCTTTTCCTGGGTGCCTCAGAGTCTATTTCCGGACTCACCGACGATTTTGAAATGATCCGCTGCCAGCCCGGCATTATTTACAGAAGAAAATAACCTTCCGCAGAGAGTACCTGTTAGAAACCTCTCGCAATTAAACTGGCACGCTTCCTGCATTGTCTTCACCATCGAACACTGTGGAGACAAAAATATGGCACTTTCCATGGATAAACTGATGGGAATACAGCAACACACGCTGGGTATACGTACTCAGCGAGCGGAGCTTATTGCCAATAATATCGCCAATGCCGACACCCCGGGCTACAAAGCGAAAGGTCTGGACTTCCAGCAAGCGTTGCAACAAGCGCAGCGTGGTATGGAAAACCATAAAATGGCACGCACCCACGAAAAACACTTCAGCGTTGAGATAAAACCTCAGGGTACAGAAAAGTTCCGAGTTCCATCACAGCCGGATACCGGTGACGGTAATACCGTTGATGTGCAGTTGGAACAAAACTTGTATGCACAAAATGCACTGGAATATGAAATGACCATGAACTTTCTCGACGGCCGTATTAGTGGCGTGAAGAAAGCCTTGGGCGGACAAGGGAGATAATAAGTCATGAGTCTGTTTAATATTTTTAATGTGACCGGTTCTGCCATGAGTGCGCAGTCAGTAAGACTGAACACAACGGCAAGTAACCTGGCCAATGCCAACTCGGTAAGTAGCAGTATTGATGAAACCTACCGAGCGAGAAACCCGGTTTTCGCAACGGCTTTAGCGGATGCCAGAGGGGATTATAAAGGTAACAGTCTGACTAATCAGACTCAGGCAGGACAGGCCGCCGGCGTTAAGGTTTTGGGAATCGTTGAAAGCCAGGACCCACTACAAATTGAATATGCTCCAAATCATCCTATGGCTGACGAGAGTGGCTACATCTATCGGCCTAACGTTAACACTATGGAAGAGATGGCAAATATGATTTCGGCTTCGCGTTCCTACCAGACAAATGTGCAGGTAGCGGACACTGCCAAAACAATGACACAGCGTTTATTGCGTCTGGGTCAAGGGTAAGCAGGAGATAACAAATGGAAGGCGTAAGCAATAATTCCTACATCGATGGCATGAAGTGGAAGAAGGATGAAGGTGCCGAGTATGCTGATCCGGATGAACAGCAAAAACTCGAGCAGGAAGACTTCTTCAAGCTGTTGACGGAGCAGCTGAATATGCAGGATCCGTCCAAGCCGGTCGAGAACGATCAAATGATTGCGCAAATGACCAGCTTCACCATGGCGGAAGGTATCACCGGGCTGTCAGAACGTTTTGACCAGTTTGCAGAAGATATGACGTCAAACCAGGCGTTGCAGGCGTCGACAATGGTTGGACGTAAAGTGTTAGTGCCAACTGACCAGGCTAACCTGGAAGAGGGAGCTGGCGTCTCGGGCATGATAGCGACGCCACAAACGGCGCAGAATGTGAAGATTAACATCAAAGACTCTAGTGGCGCTGTGGTGAAAACCCTGAACTTGGGTGACATGCCGGAAGGCACCAAAGAGTTTGAATGGGATGGAACCACGACAACGGGCGAACAAGCGCCGGCCGGTAATTATACATTCTCAGTGAATGCGACCGTTGGCGGACAAACCGAAGAGCTTCCATTACAAATGCATGCGCGTGTTCAGAGCGTCAGTACTGGCGGTGAACGTGGCGTTGTTCTGAATCTTAAAGGATTAGGCGGCATCAAGCTTTCCGATGTCTCTGAAATTAGTTAACAGGTGAGGTGACCTATGTCATTTAAAATTGCACTCAGCGGTATCAACGCATCTCAGAAAGATCTAGATGTAACCGCTAATAATATTTCAAACGTAAAAACGTCGGGCTTTAAACAGTCACGCGCAGAATTTGCGGACGTTTATGCCACCAGTATTTTTAATGCCGGTAACACAAAAGTCGGTGATGGTGTGTTGACGTCTTCAGTGGCGCAGCAATTCAGTCAGGGAACGCTAGACTTCACTGAAAACTCGCTGGATATGGCGATTTCAGGCAACGGCTTCTTTGCCACTACAGACGGTTTAGGCTCTCGCGATATGACTTACACGCGCTCAGGAGCGTTCAAACTGAACGACGATAAGTTTATTGTGGATAACCAGGGTAACTATTTGCAAGGGTATCAGGTTGACCGTAATAGCGGCACTAACTCCTCAGTTGCTTTGGCAACCACTCAGCCAATTCGTATTCCTGATGTCGCCGGTGCGCCGCAAAGCACTGATAATGTATTTACCGCATTTAACGTGGACGCGCGTCGTTCGCCAATTGATGGCGCAGCGAATCCGTTTGATCCGGAAACACCAAGTACTTACCACAGTTCTACATCGGCTACCGTTTATGATTCATTAGGTGAATCGCATACGTTGTCTACTTATTATGTGAAGCGCGATAATAACCAGTGGGATGTCTACGCGACTTTTGATGGTGACGAAATTGACATGACTCCTACAGGCACAGCAACAGCCTCGCCGGATGCGTCGGTCAATGGTTATGCCGGTTTACGAGTAGAGTTTTTAGGCAGTGGTGATCCGGATGTCGCGGCAGGCCAGAATACTTTTGACCCAGGCTCAATCGACTTGTCAGGCAACAACGTTGATGGCGACCCGTACCTGAATAATGGTGCTGATGCGCAAACTATCCAGTTTAACTTTCAGGATTTAACAGGAACCACAACGCCGACTCAGTTTGCGTCAGATTTTGAAGTAACTTCTTTGGATCAGGACGGTAGCACCGTAGGCCGTCTGACTAACGTTGATATCGACAAGTCAGGTCTTATTGCGGCAACCTACTCAAATGGTGATGTTCAATACTTAGGCCAGGTTGCTATTGTTCGCTTTGCCAATGAGCAGGGCTTAACGCAAATTGGCGGTACCAAGTGGCGTGAAAGTATTGACTCGGGTGAGCCGCTGTCAGGCGAAGCCAATACCGGAACTTTTGGTGGTATAGAAGCGTCAGCGCTTGAAAACTCAAACGTGAACCTGACGAAAGAGCTGGTGGATTTGATTACCGCACAGCGTAACTTCCAGGCCAACTCACGTTCGTTGGAAGTGAACAACACCATTAACCAGACAATTTTGCAGATTCGATAATTGAATTAGCAATAAAATATAAAACAAAAGACGCCTTCGGGCGTCTTTTTTTGTTTCTGGCATGAAATCTGCATTATCAAACGCATATGACAAAATTTTGGCTGGAGGTCAGCTATGGACAAGATGCTATGGGTAGCGATGAGCGGCGCAAAGGAGAATATGAACTCCGTTGCCGTACGCGCCAATAACTTAGCTAACGCCAATACCACAGGCTTCAAAGCCGACTTACAACAAGCTCGAGCTATGCAGGCTTTTGGCGAAGGTTTGCCAACACGGGTCTTTTCGATGACAGAAAGCCCGGGGCAAAACTTTGCCAGTGGGGCAATACAGGCGACCGGACGTAACATGGATGTTGCGATTAAAGACCAGGGCTGGATTGCGGTCGACGACGGTAACGGCAATGAGCGTTATACCCGAAATGGCAGTCTGGAAGTTGGCACCGATGGCATGTTGAAAAACTCCAACGGGCAAACGGTGTTAGGCGACAACGGCCCCATTTTTGTGCCCATGCCAATTGATAATCTGGTTATCGGTTCCAATGGCAATGTATCCATACGCCCTATGGGCGCTCCGGCGGATGCTATGGAGGTGGTTGACCGGATTAAGCTGGTGAACCCACCAAACGGCAACATAGAAAAAGGTAATGATGGTCTGTTTAAGCTAAAAGACGGGCAACAAGCTTTTGCTGATGCCAACGTGAAACTGGAAATTGGCGCTCTTGAAGGGAGCAATGTCAATAGTGTCGAAGAAATGACACATATGATTGCACTGCAGCGCCAGTATGAAATGAACGTCAAATTAATGAAGACGGCCGATGAGAACGCACAGCGCTCTGAATCGCTGATGAGAATGAGCTAATCGTAGCCCGAGGAGAAACACTATGAACCCAGCATTATGGATAAGTAAAACCGGACTGGATGCGCAGCAACGCGATATTTCAGTCATTTCCAACAACCTGGCAAACTCCAGCACGATTGGCTTTAAGAAAAGCCGGGCGGTGTTCGAAGATTTGCTGTACCAAAACATTAATCAGCCAGGCGGTCAGTCCGCACAGGACACTGAGCTACCTAATGGTTTGATGCTTGGCGCCGGTACCAAAGTGGTTGCGACGCAAAAGGCGCATACCCAGGGTAATGTTCAGACAACGGACAACTCACTGGATGTGATGATTGACGGTAAAGGTTTCTTTCAGGTGTTGATGCCGGATGGAAACATTTCTTACACCCGTAACGGTCAGTTTTCTTTAAATGAAGAAGGTGAAATGGTGACTTCGGGTAACGGCTACACCATAGAGCCGGCTATCCAGATTCCTGAAGACGCGATGTCGGTCAGTATTTCGCAAGAAGGTGAAGTAACGGTTACTCAACCGGGCAACCCGGACAATGTTGTTGTCGGGCAGCTTAACCTGGTTAACTTTATTAACCCGGCTGGCTTACAACCTATGGGTCAGAATTTATATAAAGAGACAGCCGTAAGTGGTGCGCCTTTAGAAGCCGTTCCCGGTGTTGACGGAATGGGGAATACCATTCAGGGCGCGCTGGAAACCTCAAATGTGAATGTAACTGAAGAGCTGGTGAACTTGATTGAAAGCCAACGGGGTTACGAGATGAACTCAAAAGTGATTTCGTCTGTGGATCAGATGCTGAGCTACGTGAACCAGCAGCTTTAATTGAATAAATAGCGGGTGAGTCTATGCGTTTTTTACTTTTTTCTTTAGCAGCGTTAGTCATGGCGGGGTGTGCGCAAACGCCACATAAACCGATGCCAAATGACCCATATTACGCACCCGTATTACCGGAAGAGCGTGCCCAGCCCGTTGTACCAACAGGCTCTCTATTTCAGGACGCTTACGCAGACAACCTGTATTCCGATATTAAAGCGCGGCGGTTAGGCGACATTATTACTGTGACGCTACAGGAACAGACAACGGCCAGCAAAACGGCAACCACTGAAACTTCAAAAGAGAGTTCGGCAGAACTCGGCGCACCAACGATGTTTGGGCGTGATATTACCGTTGGCGGTAACCCTTTATCGGCAGGCGTAAATGGCACCAGAAACTTCAGCGGTGACGGAAGCTCTGATCAGAGTAATCAGCTTAACGGTGAGATTACCGTTACGGTTATCAAAGTACTGCCAAACGGTAATTTAATTGTTCGGGGTGAAAAGTGGATGCGAATTAATACCGGCGACGAGTACATTCGTTTAACCGGTATGATCCGGCCTCAGGATATTACTGCAGCTAACCAGATCCCATCCACTCGCGTGGCGAACGCGCGCATAGAGTACTCGGGTACAGGCAGTCTGGCGCAAGTTCAGGAGCAGGGTTGGTTAACTCGGTTCTTCAACAGCCCAGTATGGCCATTCTAAGGAGTAAGGCATGAGAACGGTTAAATTCATTGCACTTTTGGTCAGCCTGATGTCAATGTTGGTTGCTCCGGTACAGGCTTCACGCATAAAAGATATTGCGTCGGTTCAGGGCATTCGTGACAACCAACTTATTGGTTATGGTCTGGTAGTCGGTTTACCGGGAACGGGTGAACAGACGCCGTTTACCGATCAGACATTCCGCACCATGCTGGGTAATTTCGGCATTAATATTCCAGCTAATGAACGACCCAAAATTGATAATGTGGCGGCCGTTGCTGTACATGCGGATCTGCCTGCCTTCGCAAAACCCGGTCAAAAAATTGATGTCACCGTGTCTTCTGTAGGTAGCGCAGACAGTTTGACCGGCGGTACTTTGTTACAAACTTTTTTGAAAGGTGCCAATGGTGAAGTTTATGCGGTTGCGCAGGGCAGCCTAATTGTGGGCGGCTTAGGCGCCGAAGGTAATGATGGTTCCCGTATTGTTATTAACACGCCGACGGTCGGTCGAATTCCGAATGGTGGCGTCGTTGAGCGTGAGGTTCTGTCCGGTTTTGGCTCTTCCGATTACTTTACCTTTAACCTGCACCAGTCAGACTTTACGACAGCCAAGCGTATGGCAGAAACCATTAATGGCTTAGTTGGTGAAGGCACAGCACAGGCGGTAGACGCAACTTCTGTTCGGGTAAGAGCGCCTCGAGATATGAATCAGCGGGTTAGCTATATGTCGACACTGGAAAACCTGGAAGTACAACAAGCCTCGGCGGCCGCGAAAATTATTGTTAACTCGCGTACCGGAACTATTGTGGTTGGTCAGAATGTTGAACTGCGCCCGGCAGCCGTTGCACACGGTAACATGCAAGTGACCATTGCCGAGAACGTGAATGTGGATCAGCCAAACCCCTTTGGTCAGGGAGAGACTGTTGTTACACCCCAGTCGATAATTGACGTCAATCAGGATGATGCCCGTATGTTTGTTTTCGAGCCTGGAACCACGCTGAATGATTTGGTTCGCGCAGTGAATCAAATTGGGGCTGCTCCCAGCGACATGATTGCTGTCCTGGAAGCATTGAAACAAGCCGGTGCGTTATCTGGCGAGCTCATTGTAATCTAGCGGCGGTTTAAACTATGACGGTTTCAGACTCTCATCTAAAGCAAGCGCAGCACGCCATGGACACCCACAGCCTGGACGGGCTGCGGAAGCGTGCGTTCAAGCCCGATGACAAAGAAGCCTTGATGGAAGCCGCGCAGCAGTTTGAAGCCATATTTCTGAATATGGTGATGGGCAGTATGCGAAAGGCCAACGCCGTGTTTGAAAAAGACAACTTGTTGGATAACCGTTACACCAATATGTACCGCGATATGTATGACCAGCAGCTGACTTCAGAACTGTCCAGCCAGGGAACCCTGGGCTTGGCTGAGTTGATGGTAAAGCAGTTAGGCGGTGACGACAGTTATGTTCCTGCGTCAATGAACCGCAATGGCGCGAACCTTGATGACCCACGCATGAAGAACCGCGCGGACATGAACAGCGCCTCGCAGAAAGTCAGTGATCAGGGGGGCATTGATGCCGGCCTGTATTACGGGAATCAGCGAGTGAATACCGCCAAGCTGAGCGATGGTGATGCCACCTTTAACTCTCCGCAAAGCTTTATTGCTGCGCTAAAGCCTCATGCCGAGAGAATCGCCAAAGAAGCCGGTTTAAATCCGGATGTTCTGATGGCGCAGGCGGCACTGGAAACCGGCTGGGGCAAGCGTTTGGTACCAGGGCGTCACGGCGGTTCCAGTAACAACTTGTTCAACATTAAAGCGGATACGCGCTGGGACGGCGATAAGTCTCATGTCAGCACCCTAGAGTTTGACGGTGAAGTCGCCCGCAAAGAGCGCGCAGCGTTTCGTTCCTACGCCAATGTGGAACAGAGCTTGCAAGACTACGTAAACTTTATAAAAGAACATCCGCGTTACCAGCAGGCACTAAAAGTCGCTGATGATCCGAAGCAGTATACGCAAGCACTGCAGGACGCCGGTTACGCGACCGATCCGCAATACGCACAAAAGATTCAGTCGGTGTTAAACAATCCGGCTTTTGCAGATAACGAGATTTAGCAAGGCAGTAGGCGGCAAAAAATTGCCGTGTTGGCTAAATAATATTCGCTCGGTGCCGATAACGGTCATAGAGTAACTGGAGAATCATCGATGAGTTTTGACTTATTAAATATCGGGAAAAACGGCATATTGGCGCACCAGCAAAGCCTGCAAGTGACCGGCCAGAATATTAATAATACGAACACACCGAGTTATGTTCGCGAGCGTACCGAGTACTTCGAAAGTCAGTTCGGAGGTTTAGAGCGCGTTCGTGTCGAACGCATGATTGATCAGTTCGCAAACCGGCAGCTGCGAACGGACATTTCTAAAGTCAGTTACTATGAAGCGAATCTGGAGCAAGCTGAGCAGCTCGATACTTTGCTGGGCGATAGCACGACGAACGTTGCTTCTTCTGTAGAGAGCTTCTTTAACACGTTGCAAGATGCTAATAATGATCCTGGTTCAGTGACTGCGCGCCAACTGGTATTGGCTGAAGCCGACGCCATGGTGACCAAATTTAATGACTTTTCCCAGTACCTCGATCAGCAAAAAGGTATTATTAACGACCGTCTGACCTTATCGACCGATCGCATTAATTCAATTTCAGAAAATCTTGCTGAACTGAATTCAAAAATTCAGTCGTCTAATGGGAAGAACAGTGACAACGGCGATATCAACGCTTTACTGAATAAACGCGATGAACAATTACGTCAGCTTGCGGAGTTGGTTCAGTTCAGCACGGTTGAGCAGAAAAATGGCGCGGTTGCGGTCAACTTAAAAAACGGACAGCCATTGGTTTTAGAAGACGGTCGATTTAATGCGGTAGCGGTAAAAAGTAACCCTGATACCGAGCGTTTAGAAATGGTGCTTCAAAAAGAGCATGGCGGCGGTAAGACAAGTGAGTTTTATGTGCCAACGGATGAAGTTGGTGGTTCTGTGGGTGGTTATCTCGAGTACCGGGACGAAGTGTTAATGCCAACGCAAAAGCGTTTAGGGCAGTTGGCAATACGTATTGCGGACTCGATGAATACACAAAACCAAAAAGGCATGGACTTAGATAACCAGCTGGGCCGGAAGATTTTTGACCTGTCAAAAACCGAGTCAGAAGCCATTCCTTATTCTGACAATGGTGGTACCGGCGAAATTAATGTAAGCGTTTTAGAGGGAGACAGTAAGTCGTTTCCATCAGAAAATCTACGTATTACCAAAACCGGAAACCCCGACGAATACGAAATTGTACCGATAAATAGTGATGGTACGATTGTCAGTGGTGCCGATACTATTACGGTTACTCAGGCCTCACCGGGGACGGTTGATATTACTGAGCTGGGTATCTCTCTCGATTTGACTGGTGCTGCAAATGCAGGTGACCAGTTCTTAGCAAAACCAGCGGAAAGTGCTGCGTCAGAAATCAGTTTGGCCATTCGCCGCCCGGAAGATATTGCATTAGCAAACCCTATTCGGGTTAAAGATGGTATGAATAACCAAGGCGCGGCCGGTATTGAAATAGCGGCTATTAATACGCCTGACGATTATTACGACACGACAAACAATACATTGCTAGGCACTGCTCCTGCGCGTATCGAGGTGACGGGACAGACCGGCAATGCTTATGACCTGGATGTATTTGATAAAGACGGTAACCTTATAAATTCCATTGCCGGAACCACAGACCTTAATGGTATTTTGGGTCAAGCTGGCTTAGCCGATCCGGATTACGAAGTCGATATTAATGGTGAGCCCGCCGTTGGTGATGAGTATTTTATTGAATACAACACCAATGGTTTTGACGATAATAGCAACGGGCAGTCTATGGCCGACTTACAACGTCAGCAATTGGTTCGTCGTTCGGGTGGTGAAGAAGCAGAACCGACAATGACTTTTAACGAAAGTTACGGTCGTTTGGTATCTGATGTCGGTAGCCGCGTGAGCCAAAATCGTGTCTTACGCGACTCGGCTGAAGCTATTAAGTCACAAACTGAGGCGCTGTATGACTCACAAGCCGGAGTGAACCTGGAAGAAGAGGCTGCGAACTTAATTCAGTACCAACAAGCTTATACGGCCTCGGCCAGAATTATCACTACGTCGCAAACCATTTTTGACACGCTGCTGAATTCACTGAGGTAATTATTATGCGCTTAAGTACCAACTTATTTTTCCAGCGTGGTCTGGACAGTTTACAAACCTCGCAGAATCAGCTGGATAAAATTCAGCAAATGCTGACTAAGCAAACCAAAATTCTAAGTCCTGCAGATGATCCAATTGGCAACTCTCAGGTACTGGCACTGAATGAAAAAATTGGCCAGAACGAACAGTTTGAACGTAACTCGGTAACGCTGGAAAATAATCTGCGCCGCGAGGAAAGTGTATTAAGCAGCATTACTGATGCGATTCAGAAAGTTCGTACTCTGGCGGTGCAGGCCAATAATGGCAGCTATGATCAAACTAACCGTAAGGCTATTGCTTCAGAGCTGAGAAACATTGAAAGCTCAATTTTTGATTTAACTAATGCAAAAGATGAATCGGGCGAGTATATTTTTGCCGGTTACCAAAACCGTACCCAGCCGATGGAATTTGATGATGCTACGCAGTCATATCAATATGTAGGCGACCAGGGGCAGCGTACGATTCAGTTGTCACCAACTTTATATTTGCCAGCGAATGACCCTGGCAGCCGGACATTCTCAAACGTGTCTAAGCGAGTAGATTTTGAGTTAACTGGTGGCAATAACTTTATTGAAAAAGTAGAGGTAACCGACAGAAACACGCTAATTGCAGATACTGAAGCGCGTATTGATGCAGGTGATCCGACCGATTTTACGGTTAATTTTACCGGGCCTGATACTTATGAAATTGACGATGGCGTAAACCCAGTAGTGACCGGCACAGTGAATGACGGCAAAGTTGAGTACAATGGTATGTCACTGGAGCTTAATCCCGACAATTTACCAGCGGCTGGCGATTCTTTTAGTTACAGTATTGGTGAGCCGGTTTCCCGTAACTTATTAACTCAGATTGGCGACTTGGCTGGTGCGCTAGAAGAGTCAAGTGAAGGAGCAAAAGGCTTTCATGAAAGTGAAATTGCGTTTGCTCTAGATGACTTTGATACGATAATTGGCGATTTAACGAATACTCAGGCATCGGTGGGTGCTCGATTAAATGTTATGGACAATGCTAAGCTCAGCAATGCTGATATTGAAATCGTCAATAAGAAAGCGCGGGCAGATATTTCCGACGTTGACTATTCAGAGGCTGTTACTGACTTAGTCAAAAATGAAACAATTTACTCTGCCGCTCAACAAGTGTTCACCCGTATCAGTCGCTTGAGTCTGTTCGATTACTTATAATGTGTGATGTAGCCTGACGCTATTGCGTCAGGTGAGATGCACCCCATCGTGTACGCCAGAACTCACACCAATTAAAAAAACTTCAAATTTTTTCAAAAAAAGACTAAAGCTCCCCAAACCCCTGCCGATACCCTTTGTGAGAGGAAATTTTAACCAGGCGAAACACGAAGCCGAACACTTCCTCCGGCTTGGCAACAACGATTGAATCCAAGCTTAGGCTAGAAACTGAGGAGCAATACCATGGCACTATATGTAAACACTAACGTCAGCTCACTGAACGCACAGCGTCAGCTGATGGGCTCAGGTAACTCGCTTGACCAAGCATTCGAACGTTTGTCGTCAGGCTTCCGTATCAACAGTGCTGCAGATGATGCTGCAGGCTTACAAATCTCAAACCGCTTAGGTTCTCAAATCAATGGTTTGAACCAGGGTAACCGTAATGCGAACGATGCTATCTCGGTAGCACAGACTGCAGAAGGTGCGTTGGATGAATCAACGAACATCCTGCAGCGTATGCGTACATTGGCGGTACAGTCGTCTAACGGCTCTAACTCGACTGAAGATCGTGCAGCACTTCAAAAAGAAGTAAGCAGCCTTCAGCAGGAACTTTCTCGTATCGCTGAAACAACTACTTTTGGTGGCAATAACTTGCTTGACGGTTCATTTGGTTCTCAATCTTTCCAGGTTGGCGCGAACTCAGGTGAAACAATTAACGTTTCTATTGGTAACGTGTCAGCTACAGCTATTGGTAGTAACGATATTCAAACTGCTGGTACCGTAGCTGGTGTAGCAGCAGCTGGGGCTGCCTTTACTGGTCCGGCGACTACTGCGGGTACAATTTACGGTCCTAATGGTACTGCAACAGTTGATTTAAGTGGTGGTTCTATTACAGACGCGGCTGCTACAATTAACGAACAAGGTACTGGCGTTTCTGCTAAAGCCGTAACTGATGTAACTTTAAGCGGTTTTGATAACGCTTCTGATGGTACGCTAGAAATTGGTGGCGAGTCATTTGCCTTAGCGAACTACGGTACTAACGTTGATAAACTGGCTGAAGATATTGGTAAAACTGGTGTTAATGTATCGGTTGAAGGCGACGAATTAAGAATTCAATCTGAGAAGTTAGACGGTATTCAGGTGCTTGGTGCTACTGCAGGCCAGCTTACAGCAACAGTTAATTTAGCAGACGGCACTCAGGCTGCTGGAGTTGCCAACACTGGTGACTTAACCGTTAATGCTCGTCTCGAAATGTCAGCAAGCGAAGAGTTCAGTGTTGCAGGTTTTGATGCAGCTGATACTGGTGCAGCAACAGCAGGTTCTACTTTGTCTGCAGTATCTGGTCTGGATGTTAATACGTTCACTAACGCTCAGAGCGCAATTGGTGTTATTGATTCAGCAATTGAACGCATTGACGCACAGCGTGCTGACTTAGGTGCGGTTCAGAACCGTTTCCAGGCGACAATTCGTAACCAGTCGAACATTGCAGAGAACCTGGAAGGTGCGAAGTCTCGAATCAAGGATGCGGACTTTGCTGCTGAAACTGCAAAACTGACTCAGTCTCAGATTCTACAACAGGCGTCTCAGACTATCCTGGCGCAGGCTAACCAGCGTCCACAGGCGGCACTACAGTTACTGGGCTAATCGCTCAACTAACTTAACCGTTACTAAAAACCGGAGCTTCGGCTCCGGTTTTTTTATGCCTGTAATTCAATGGCTTAACAATAAAAACGATACCGCTTAAAAAAACTTCAATTAAACGCTAAAGTTTTCAGCAAGGCTTACCGATAACATACATGGATAATTGTTTTAGTGCTAAACTGCATAATAACTAAGGAAAAGGTGAGTATCATGGCAGACATGTCAATTGAAAGCCGCGCGTTAAGTCCCTTAAGTAGTGCAGCGAGTGGTTCATCGAACAAGGCAGAACGGCCGCAGGACCAAAAGGTCATGGATGCCGTCAACCAAGTTCAGGAGCGCACCGCTGATAAAGTGGAAAAGCAAGCGAGCAGTGAGAGCATTGCAGACACGGTAGAAGAAATGAATCAGTCATCGACGATTCGTAATACCAGTCTGCAATTTGTGTTCGACGAAAAAGGCGAGCCACCGGTGGTTAAAGTTATTGATACCGACAACGGTGAAATGATTCGTCAGATTCCGTCAGAATTGGTCGTGAAGTTATCTAAAGCTATTGACGAAATGGCCGATAACGAGAGCAGTCGGATGGGATTTTTATTCGACAACCAGATTTAAGTGAGGTGATGATATGCCATTAGTTTCATCGACAGGTGCGCGTTCAGGTCTTGACCTGGAAGGCATCATTAATGCGACATTAGAGGCTGAGCGAGTTCCTAAGAAAAACCGCCTGGACCAACAAGAAGGCCGCTTACAAGTGGAGCTGTCGGCTGTTGGTGAAATGCGTTCGGTATTATCAAAGCTTCAAGATGCTGCTGAAAAGCTTACTGAAGGTAGCCTATTTAGTGCGATGAAAGGTAGCGTTACACAGCCGGAGTCTGGCGATGTAGTAACGGTAGAAAGCTCGGAGAATGCCAGTGCCGGTAACTTTGATATTGCGGTAACGCAATTAGCTAAAGGCAGTCGTGCAGTATCAGCTGACGGAGCTTTCGCCAGTGCGGATGATGAAGTTAACACTACTGCAGGTGCTTTAACTTTTGGTGCAGGTGAGCAAAGTTTTACACTGAATATTGAGGCAGGTTCAAGCCTTGAAGATATAAGAAATGCGGTGAACTCTTCTGAAGATAATTTTGGTGTAACCGCCGATATTATTAACACCGGTACTGAAGCGAAGTTAGTCTTCCGCTCAAGTGTCACTGGTGCGGGTAATGATTTAACCGTTACTAATGACAACGCTGAATTTGACACGATTTCAACACAGGCGAACGCTGGTGGTGCGGGTGGCATGACAATAGCTGCTAATGACCAGGCCACAGACGCTATTATTGAGATTGATGGCATTCAGGCAACTAACGACACTAACACCTTTACGGATGTTATTCAGGGCTCGACAATAACTGCGGTTAAAGAGACTGAAGGAACTGAAACTGCGCAGCTGTCTATTTCGCGTGATGACGCCGGTGTTAAAAAATCTATTGATACTTTTGTCAAAGCCTACAATGACACTATTTCACTATTGAGTGAGATTGGCGGTGAGGACAGTATGCTTCAGGGAGATGCGACTGTTCGTAGCCTTAAGAACCAGATGAATAATGTTTTGACTTCGACCTTTGGTGATGAGCAGACTTTATTTGATTTAGGTTTTGGCTTGGATAAGGAAGGCCTACTTCAGCAAGAAAATCCAATAACAAATGTTAGTGATGTGCTGAAAAATAATCCAGCAGCATTGCAATCGGTTATGGGGGGAGAAAATGGACTTGCTTCTCGTATGGACACTTTAATGAATGGCTATGTTGGTGCTGGTGGCTCATTGCAAATGCGCCGTGATTCTATTAACGACAGCTTAGATCGTGTTTCCGATAGTCGAGAAGCACTGGCACGTCGGATGGAGTCAATGGAAGAGACTTTACGTTCAAAGTACCAAGCACTGGATTCATTGATAGGTCAATTGCGCGACCGAGGTGACTATGTCAGTTCGCAATTGTCAAACCTTCCCGGGTTCACTCGGGACAACGACTAATTAGAGGTAATTACGTATGAACGCTAAATTAAAAGGCTATACTAAAGGCTCACTAGAAACCCGGGTTGCGGGTGCAGACCCTTATCAGTTAGTTCAAATGCTGATGGCGGGTGTGTTAGAGAACCTGAATTACGCCAAAGGAGCGATTCAGCGTAAAGACCTTGAGAAAAAGAGCCTTTATTTAAGTAAAGCTCAGGCCATTGTCGACTCTTTACGTTACAGTTTAGATGACAGTGCTGGCGCCGAGGCGGTAGGCAACTTACGTGAGCTTTATATGTATATGAGCACACGTATCGCCGATGCTTCAATTGAATTAGACGTGGATATAATTGATGAAGTTGCACGGTTAATGATTGATATTAAAGGCGCATGGGATCAAATTCCAGTTGAGCAACGCGATGTTGCTATGAACCAAATGCAGCAGGCAGCCGGGGCTTAATGTCTGAAGAGATCCGTTCACCTGAGCAGTTAAGTGCGCTCCATGAACAGCTAAGGCAACAAGTAGCAGACTCAGAGTATGAGTCTGCTGCTGATACTCTACCTAAAATACTTTCTTTTCTAGAACAGCTACCTGATGGTTGGACGGAATCTCGCGAGTGGGTTACCGCTGTTGCCGAAGTTGATAGCTACCTCAATGAAGTACAACCCGAGCTAGAAAAAGTCCTCGAAGAAACCAGCGCAGCTATTACCAAAATAGGCAAAAGTAAGAAAGGCGTCCGAGCTTATACCAAATAGTCCCATATAGACGTAAGCCATTTCACAATTTACTCCCCACTCATTGAATGTGAACTAGACTATTAACTGTTTTTAGACTGTTGACAATTGTCAACAGCTGATTAATATGGAGTCTGGTATCAAAAAACACCCGAATAAGGAAATTCAGGCAGCCATTGACTTCGCTTTAGTCTATGGCTGGACGTTTAAGCTGAGTAAAGGTCATGCTTTTGGGCGCTTAAAGTGTGGGAAGGGGCATCGGCAACACCAAATTAGTGTTTGGTCAACGCCACGAAACCCATATAACCACGCCAAGCAAATAGTTCGACAAGTCATTGCCTGCGAGGAGTTAACTAAATGAACACCTACAATTTTTCTCTTGTCTTAGGTGGTATTTCCAACCGCACTCCGCTGTTGGAAGACAAGATTTATAGCGCGGGTTGTGATGATGCATTGGTGTGCTTCTATGGCTCAACAGTTTATTTGCAGTTCGACCGGGAAGCGAAAAGCTTTCAGGACGCGGTGCTGTCGGCCATTCAACAGGTGGAATCATTGAGCGACTGTCGAGTAACGGCCGTTGATGCCGGTGGTTACGTCGGTATTAGTGATATTGCGGAGCGAAGCGACTTAACTAAGCAGTCTATTTCTTTGTTAAAAGAGGGTAAGAGAGGGAGTGGTGATTTTCCATCGCCTTTGTATCGTTTAACAGGTAAACAGCCATTATGGCAATGGAGTGAAGTGGCTGAGTGGTTGGCCAGCTATGAGAAAATTCCAAAGCAGTTAGCGGAGCACGCAGAGCTTGTCAGTAACCTGAACTTAGCCTTGCAGTTAAGAGACAATAAAGTGCGTATAAAGGTTGGGGAGCTAATGGAAGCTTTACCAAATAAACACTAGATACAAAAAAACCGGCTCAAAAGCCGGCTTTTCTTTCCCTGCGCCTAAGCCCAGGTCAGTAATTCTTCTTACAGTGCTTTGATCTTAGCATTCAAACGACTCTTATGACGTGCCGCTTTGTTTTTGCTGATAAGACCTTTAGTTGCGTAACTGTCCAGCATTGGGGTTACGTCTTTCATTGCAGTGTTTGCTGCATCTTTGTCTTTCTTTTCAATAGCTGCGATTACACGTTTAAGGTAAGTACGCATCATTGAACGACGGCTTGCATTGTGGCGGCGATTTTTCTCGGCCTGAATCGCACGCTTTTTAGCAGACTTAATGTTAGCCAAGGTGAACTCCTAAATTCATTAACAGAACGCTTCTCTTATAAAGGCCGCAGATTATGCCTTTTCTGCTGTAAAAGTCAACAGCGAAAAGGGAAAAACTCACCGCTTTAAGTCAGGTTTTGATAAAATAGCATCCACCATTGGTCTCAGTTACAATCAAAAACAGAAACTTAGCTGTCAGCCGAAAGGATCTCTCTTGTCAAAAGCTTTGCTCCGTTCAGGATTTATCGTCAGTGCTATGACTCTTATATCGCGTGTGCTGGGTTTGGTGCGCGATGTGGTCATTGCCAACCTGATGGGCGCCGGTGCTGCAGCGGATGTGTTTTTCTTTGCCAATAAGATTCCTAATTTCTTACGCCGACTTTTTGCCGAGGGTGCGTTCGCGCAGGCGTTTGTACCGGTTCTGACTGAATATAAGCAGGGTAAAGAGTTGCCGGAACAGCAACTATTGATAGCTCGGGTATCCGGTACTTTAGGTACTATTGTTACTGTGGTGACAATCTTCGGCGTGGTCGCTTCCCCGATTGTGGCAGCGCTTTTCGGCATGGGTTGGTTTTTAGATTGGTGGAACGACGGGCCGCAAGGGGACAAATTTGTACTGGCCAGTGACCTACTTCGTATTACATTTCCTTACTTGTGGTTTATTAGTTTTACCGCCATGGCAGGAGCCATACTCAATACTCTGGGTAAATTTGCGGTAGCGGCTTTCACCCCGGTGTTTCTGAATGTCGCCATTATTGCGGCGGCTATCTGGCTGGCGCCGCAATTAGAGCAACCGGAATACGGACTGGCCTGGGGCGTATTTTTTGGTGGGTTAATTCAGCTTTTATTTCAACTGCCGTTTCTTAGAAAAGCCGGGTTGCTGGTTAAGCCCCAGTGGGGCTGGAAAGACCCGGGCGTGACTAAAATCCGCAAACTGATGTTGCCGGCTATCTTTGGTGTATCGGTTAGCCAAATTAATTTGCTGCTGGATACCCTCATTGCCAGCTTTTTAATGACGGGGTCAATAAGCTGGCTTTATTACTCGGATCGGTTGTTGGAATTCCCGCTTGGACTATTTGGTATTGCCATTGCCACGGTTATTCTGCCGGCGCTTTCTTCACGCCATGTAGACCAGTCAAAAGAAAACTTCAGCTCCACGCTAGACTGGGGTATTCGTATGGTGCTGTTGTTGGGTGTACCGGCCATGGCAGGTCTTTTTGTATTAGCAGAGCCCATGCTTATGGTGTTGTTCATGCACGGCGCCTTCAGTCCGGACGATGCGCGTATGGCGTCGTACAGTCTTATGGCCTATTCCACAGGCTTGTTGAGCTTTATGATGGTGAAAGTGCTGGCGACGGGCTTCTACTCCCGACAGGATACTAAGCGACCGGTCAAGTACGGTATTATTGCTATGGCGGCAAACATGGTGTTTAACATTGCTTTGGCCATTCCTTTTAGTTATGTCGGGTTAGCCCTGGCAACGGCAGCCTCTGCGGCTATTAACGCGGGGTTATTGGGCGTTACTTTATGGCGCGAAGGCGTGCTGAAAAAGCAACCGGGAACCGGACGCTTTATACTCCAGGTGCTGTCTGCCACCACGGCGATGATAGCGGGTGTGCTGTGGTTGAGCCCGGACATTGATGCGTGGCGAACCAGTTCTCTAGTTGAGCGACCCTGGCTTTTGGCGCAGGTGATTGGGTTCGGCGCGCTGATTTATATTGCTGTGCTTGTAATAACCGGTATGAGGCCACGACATTTCCGTGCGCGTGAGTACTGATTATCGCTTCAGTATCAGTTATAATCGCGTCTTTTCCGGAAAACATTAAGATTGTGCGGGCATGGAACTGATTCGCGGTACTCATAACCTAAGAGCTGAGCATAACGGCTGTGTGTTGACCATCGGTAACTTTGATGGTGTTCACCTGGGCCATCAGGCGGTATTGAGTCAGGTCCGTGAAAAAGCGCAGCAGCTGGGCGTCCCTTCAGCGGTAATGACCTTTGAGCCGCAACCGCAAGAGCTTTTTCAACCTGAAAAAGCCCCTGCACGGCTAACCAATTGGCGTGAAAAGTATCTCGCTCTACAGGCTCAAAATGTCGACCGACATATTGTCATTGAATTTAATAAGAAGTTTGCCAGTCAACCGGCTCGTGAGTTTATTGAGCAGACTTTGGTTGGCAAGCTGGGTGTTAAGTTTCTGGTGGTAGGCGACGATTTTCGTTTTGGCTATAAACGTGAAGGCGACTTTGAGTTGCTGCAAAATGCCGGTAAAGAGCTGGGTTTTGAAGTGGTGGACACCCGCAGTTATCGCCAACAGCAACAGCGCGTAAGCAGTACTGCCATACGCCAGGCATTAGAGCAAGGCGACTTTGATCTGGCGGAACAAATGCTGGGCCGGCCTTATCAAATGTGCGGGAAAGTCGTACACGGGCGAAAGAATGGTCGAACTATTGGTTTTCCTACCGCTAACGTGCCGCTAAAGCGCTTAAAAAGCCCGCTACACGGGGTGTTCGCGGTAACCGCTCAACTTGGTAAGGGCGGAAAAAACTATTCCGGTGTCGCTAACTTAGGAACCCGGCCAACATTAAATGGCGACGAAGTACAGCTGGAGGTGCATTTGTTTGAGTTTTCAGGCAATCTGTACGGTCAGCAGATGACGGTCACGCCAGTGGCCAAATTGCGTAACGAGCAACGGTTTGCGTCGTTACAGCACTTACAAGAACAAATTGAAAAAGATGCCGCCCGCGCACGTGATGCATTAGCGTGCCGGAGTCAGTAACTATGCGGAAATGGAAACAGTGACCCATGAGTGATTACAAACACACCTTAAACTTGCCAGACACAGCGTTCCCTATGCGCGGTAACCTGGCTCAGCGCGAGCCAAAAATGCTGGAGCAGTGGTATGAGGCTGACCTGTACGGTCAAATTCGTCAAGCTAAAGCGGGCAAGCCTAAATTTATTCTGCACGACGGCCCTCCGTATGCGAACGGGCAAATTCACATTGGTCACGCCGTAAATAAAATTTTAAAAGACGTTATTGTTAAGGCAAAAACCTTAAGCGGCTTTGATGCGCCTTATGTACCGGGCTGGGACTGCCATGGTCTGCCCATTGAGTTGCAGGTAGAAAAAAAGCACGGTAAGCCGGGTAAAAAATTAAACCTGGCAGAATTTCGTGAAAAATGTCGCGAATATGCCATGACCCAAATTGATCAGCAACGCACAGACTTTAAACGTCTGGGCGTTTTAGGTGACTGGGATAACCCTTACCTGACCATGAATTTTAAGCAGGAAGCGGACAGTGTTAGGGCTTTGGCAAAAATCATTGATAATGGTCATTTGCACCAGGGCTTTAAGCCGGTTCACTGGTGTACAGACTGTGGCTCAGCGCTGGCTGAAGCGGAAGTTGAATATCAGGACAAAAACTCACCGGCTATTGATGTGCGTTTACCGGTTGCAGCAACGGCGGAAACCGTCGAACGTTTCAGCACGCCGGAAGGGCATGTCGGTGAAGGCGATGTCAGCATGGTTATCTGGACCACGACTCCGTGGACCATTCCTGCTAACCGCGCTGTTACTCTGGCAGAAGGGCTTGAGTATACGTTAGTGCAGATTGAAGCCGGCGATGACCAGCCTGCAGAGCGAGTAATTCTTGCCGATGATTTGGTTAAAGACTGCATGGAACGCTGGAACATTACCCACTACCACAAGCTGGGTTTCTGCAAAGGTAAAGACTTAGAAGGTCTGCAGCTACAGCATCCGTTGTTTGAATTGCAGGTGCCGGTAATACTGGGCGACCACGTAACCACTGAAAGTGGTACCGGTTGTGTGCATACAGCGCCAGGGCATGGTGTCGATGACTTTCTGGTAGGCCAACGTTACGGTATTGAAGTTTATAACCCGGTTGGTGATAACGGTGTGTACAAAGACGATACGCCACTGTTTGCCGGGCAGCATGTATTTAAAGCAAACGAGCCTATTGTCGACAAGCTCCGTGAGGTCGGTAACTTGATGCATGCAGAAAGCTACCGTCACTCATACCCGCATTGCTGGCGCCACAAAACGCCAATTATTTTCCGTGCAACGCCGCAATGGTTTATCAGCATGGACAAGAAAGGTTTGCGTGCCGGTGCGTTAGATCAAATCAAAAAAGTGGGCTGGTTCCCTGAGTGGGGACAAAGCCGCATTGAATCTATGGTAGAAGGGCGCCCGGACTGGTGTATTTCACGTCAACGCACCTGGGGTAACCCCATTGCTATTTTCGTCAATCGCGAGACCGATGAGCTTCATCCAAACACGCTGGAGCTGATGGAAAAGGTCGCTCAGCTTATTGAAAAAGACGGTGTTCAGGCGTGGTTTGATTTAGAGCCGGAAACGTTGCTGGGCGATGAAGCTGACAAATACCGCAAAGTAACTGACACGTTAGATGTCTGGTTTGACTCGGGTGTTACGCATCACTGCGTATTGCGTGAGTTTGATGGCCTGCGCTGGCCCGCTGACTTATATTTAGAAGGTTCGGATCAACACAGGGGCTGGTTCCAGAGCTCGCTGGTCACTGGTGTGGCTATGTATAACGAAGCGCCGTACCACCAGGTTCTGACTCACGGCTTTACTGTGGATGCACAGGGCCGCAAGATGTCGAAGTCTATCGGGAACGTAGTTGCTCCGCAGGACGTGATGAATAAATTGGGTGGCGATATTCTGCGCTTATGGGTTGCATCAGCAGATTATTCCGGCGAAATGACAGTTTCTGATGAAATCCTTAAACGCTCTGCGGATGCGTATCGTCGCATTCGTAATACGTCGCGCTTTTTATTAGCGAACTTAACCGGTTTTGACCCTAAAACGGACTTAGTTGCCAGAGAAGATATGGTTGAACTGGACCGCTGGATTGTAGGTCGGGCCGCGGACTTGCAGAAAGAACTGCTGGAAGCCTACGACAACTATCAGTTCCATAGCGTTGTGCAGAAGCTTATGCATTTTTGCTCAATTGAACTGGGTAGTTTCTATCTGGACATCATTAAAGACCGTCAGTACACCGCAAAGTCGGAAGGACTGGCTCGTCGTTCTTGCCAGACAGCGCTGTATCATATTGCTGAGGCACTGGTGCGCTGGATGGCGCCAATTTGTAGCTTTACTGCTCAGGAAATTTGGGACTTGCTGCCGAACGAACGCAGTCAGTATGTCTTTACCGAAAACTGGTATCAGGGCTTTGATAAATTTGCCGGTGTGAAAGACGATGAAAACGCCTTCTGGATGCAGTTGCTGGAAATTCGTGACGTGGTTAATCAGGCACTGGAGCAGTCACGCCGTAACGATGTTATTGGTGGTTCATTGCAGGCCGAAGTGACCTTGTATGCTGATGATAAGCTGGCGACCTCTCTGAACCGTTTAGGTGAAGAACTGCGTTTTGCACTGCTGACATCAGAAGCGCAAGTGGCTTCTCTTAATGATGCACCTGCCGACGCAGTTAAAGCTGAAAAGATGGCGTTGGCGGTTAGTGTGACGAAATCTGAATACAAGAAGTGCGAGCGCTGCTGGCATCATCGCAAAGAGGTTGGCACATTAGAGAGCCATGCCGATTTATGCCAGCGTTGTGTAACCAATATTGAAGGTGAAGGTGAGGAGCGTCGTTTTGCCTGATTTTACTAACCAGACTAACCGTGCAACCGGGCTACGTTTTTTGTGGCTAACCTTGTTGCTGGTGGTTGTTGATCAAATTACGAAGATTTGGGTTGCAGGTGAATTTGAGCTTTACGAAAGCCGGGTTGTTATTGAAGGCTTATTTAACTTCACCTACGTGCACAATTATGGTGCCGCATTTAGCTTTTTAAGTGACGGTGGTGGTTGGCAGCGTTGGTTCTTCACCGTTATCGCTATTGCTATTAGTGCTGTTTTGCTTATCTGGATGCGTCGCAACCCGGTAGGCTTGTGGCGCCAGAACCTGGCCTTTTCGCTGATTCTGGCAGGGGCTATTGGTAATGTAGCTGACCGTTTAATGTACGGCTATGTCATCGACTTTTTTGATGTGCACTATCAGGGGTGGCATTGGCCGGCCTTTAACGTAGCGGACATGGCTATTACTATTGGTGCTGCACTCATGTTGCTGGAAGCTTTTTTTGATAACCGTCGGGATAAAGCTGAAGACGGTCACAAGCAGTAAGGAGTTTCGTTTGAGTCGTTTACCTATTGAGCACGGACGTGAAGTGGTTATGCACTTTACCATTAAACTTGCCGATGGTTCGGTTGCGGACAGCACCAAAATGTCTGGCAAGCCAGCGAAGTTTCGTATGGGCGATGGCAGCCTGACGGAAAACTTTGAAGCTTGTCTGGTAGGCCTGCGTGAAGGCGCCGAGCGTGAATTCACATTAGAGCCCAAAGACGCTTTTGGCGAACCCAACCCGGACAACTACTACTATGTCGACTCGGCAAAGTTTAGCGACGAAACAAAACCGGAAGTTGGCGCTATTTTGGCGTTTACTCAACCTGATGGTACCGATTTACCGGGAATTGTTCGTAAAATTGAAGGTCCAACAGTGACCATCGATTTTAATCATCCGTTAGCCGGACAAACGGTGATTTTTGAAGTAGAAATTATCAGCGTTGAGCCGTGACTGGTTAAACAAGCGGGCTGAGCGCAGGAGGAAATGATGCAGATTTTGTTGGCGAACCCACGTGGCTTTTGTGCCGGAGTTGATCGCGCTATTACTATCGTCGAGCGGGCCCTGGAAATATTCGAGCCGCCGATTTATGTGCGTCACGAAGTGGTTCACAACAAGTATGTCGTCAGCAAGCTGCGCGATGCCGGTGCGGTATTTGTGGAAGAGTTGCACGAAGTGCCGGACGACCAAATCGTTATTTTTAGCGCTCATGGCGTTTCTCAGGCGGTCAGACAAGAAGCCAAAGATCGCGGTTTGAGGGTGTTTGATGCCACTTGTCCATTGGTAACCAAGGTTCATATGGAAGTGACGCGTGCCAGTCGAAAGGGACATGAATGTGTACTCATTGGCCATGCGGGACACCCGGAAGTTGAAGGCACCATGGGTCAGTATAAGAACGCCGATGGTGGTATCTACTTAGTTGAGTCGCCTGAAGACGTGAATAAACTGGAAGTGAAAGACTCGAAAAACCTCCATTATATGAGTCAGACAACCTTGTCGGTTGATGACACCGCCGATGTTATTGAGGCTTTGCGTCAGAAGTTTCCTGACATTAATGGTCCACGTAAGGACGACATCTGCTACGCCACCCAAAACAGGCAGGATGCGGTGCGTGAATTAGCCAGTGATGCCGATGTTATGTTAGTTGTGGGCGCACGCAATAGCTCAAACTCAAACCGCTTACGCGAGCTTTCAGAGAAAATGGGAACTCCGGCTTATCTAATTGATGATGCCAGTTGCATCGACCAAGCCTGGTTAGAAGGTCACGATAAAGTTGCGGTAACCGCTGGCGCTTCTGCACCAGAAGTGTTGGTGAAAGAGGTTATTGCTAAACTGCAGGAATGGGGTGGTAAGACCGCCATTGAACTCAGTGGCCGTGAGGAAAATATCACTTTCTCAATTCCCCCAGAGCTAAGGCCGCACCCGGCAGCTTAGCGCTAATATCTAGCGCACGAGCGATGCGTTTTAACGCGTCGCTCCTTCTCACTTTTTCACACGCAAGCAATTGGGAAGTCTTTGCAAAGCTGATATTTAAGTTATTGCTAATTTTATCGAGACAGCCAGACTTTCAATAAATACCTATTTTTTTCTCCCCAGGTTATTTCAACACCCATAGAAGCGTTATTTTCGTCTATTGAATTAACATCTGAATGGATAATAAAACCGTTCGAAATGACTTCAGGTGATGGGGAAGAGCCATTTATCCAGTCAATATGGGTGTCTTGTATATAGCGATTCAAAACTTCGACGGCCCGGGCTTTGCGCTTTGCTTTTTCAATAGCGCCTAACCCAATCTGGAGCAGTTGCTGACTACTGACAGCCCAAATAGCGACTATTGCAGAAGCAACCAAGGTTTCGGTCAGGGAAAAACCTTTACTTTTGTGCTGACTCATAATGCTCTTTCTGTCGGTTAAAATCGGCTTCTAACTGGCCAGCAAGTACTTGCCACTGATGCTCTTGCTGAGCTTCCAGCATTTGCGCGTAGAAAAACAGGGCGGCGACGCTTGCGGAGCTTAGACTAATGAGTGTTACTAAGGTGAGTATTAACGCGAATCCTTTCGCTTGCATTGTGAACATCCTTCTCTGTGGTTAAAAGCAAAGGGCTAAGAAAATATCGTTATGCTTCGTTTAAACGGTTGCTCTTGCACGCCGTTTTTAGTGACCCGTGAAATAATCAGTGTAATAAACAGCTTTGAGGCGCCGTCAGACACTGACGGAACACTGGTTTCAACCATTAACTCGTGAACCTCAAACTGTGTTTTGTCGGTCAGTGACTGCCAACCATACCCTGAACAGTCCAGTGTCATAGGGTTATGCTGTAACTGGGAGTTCCTGACCCGAAAGCCAACCGACCCGCCGCTTTGGGTAGGGAAAATAAAGCAATTGCTTTGTGGATTTTGCACACTGCTCGCGATTGTCTGATTCAGGCTTTCAAAGAACTGATAAGAAACGGCTTGCCCACCCAGAATAAATTGTGCACTCGACACCGCACGAAACTGAGCGCCTTTTTGCCACTGCATTATTTGCTGAGTGGTGATCACAATAATAGAACCAAGTGCAGCAGCAATGAGTACTTCAACCAAGCTATAGCCATTACTTTTACTAACTAGCATAAGGAGATTCCGGGCAATGGCGAGCCAAGGCTAACGCAAGAGCGAATGCGACCTTTGCTGCTTATAATTACTTTTATCATTCTGTCACCGCTTACAATCCGGACATGCCCAGGTACAGCCGCACCGGAGTTACCGTAGAACTTGAGTGGACTTGCTGCGCTGTACGTCGATTCTGTCATTGCTTTAAAAACACTGGAGCGAGCGTCAAGAGGTACCAATTCAGCAACTATTGAGCGCTGTTCCTTCTGTGCCTTTGCTTTTACTTGATGCAAATACAACAACCAGCGATTACTGGCCTGTTGCAACAGCAAGGTCTCCATTTGTTGACTCAATAACGGCATTGATAACGCACCTAGACCTGCGCTAATTGTCAGTGCAATAAGCATTTCAACGAGGGAATAACCACGCACGGTAATAACCTTTTTGTTAAAGAGCAGAGAGTGTAGCTGCGAGAAGATAAATATCTGTAAGCCAAAACGTATCAACGAGTCAGAAAATATTTAAAAGCTGGCTCGATTCTTGAATGAAACACCGCAGGTTCAACTTTTTGACGCAACAGGAAGACGTATGGCGGGCGGTGCCGAAAAGTTAGTAGATTTAAGAAATTTCACGCAGAACAACGCGCATCTGATTAAAGGATTCGGAACGCCTGTGGCCATTATGGCCATTCTGGCGATGGTAGTTCTGCCAATTCCGGCCATGGTGCTGGATATTCTGTTCTCGTTTTCAATTACCTTGTCACTGGTAGTTATGCTGGTGGCGGTTTATACCCAACGTCCGTTAGATTTCGCTGCGTTTCCGACGGTATTGCTTATTGCTACGGTCTTACGGTTAAGCCTTAACGTTGCCTCAACCCGTATTGTTTTGCTGGAAGGTCATAACGGCCCCGGCGCGGCGGGCTCAGTGATTGAAGCCTTCGGTAGCGTGGTCATAGGCGGTAACTACACCGTTGGTCTGGTGGTGTTTGCCATTCTGGTTATTATTAACTTTGTGGTTATCACCAAAGGTGCCGGCCGTATTTCAGAAGTTACTGCCCGTTTTACCCTTGATGCCATGCCGGGTAAACAGATGGCTATTGATGCCGACCTGAACGCGGGTTTAATCAATCAGGAAGAAGCCAAAGCCCGACGCAGTGACGTAACCCGTGAAGCCGATTTCTACGGCTCTATGGACGGTGCCAGTAAGTTCGTAAAAGGGGATGCCATAGCCGGTATCCTTATTCTCTTTATTAACATTATCGGCGGCCTGCTCATTGGTATGATCCAGTACGGCCTGACCTTTAATGAGGCCGTGGAAGTTTATACCCTGTTAACCATTGGTGACGGCCTGGTCGCGCAAATCCCCTCTTTATTACTGTCGGTTGCGACCGCCATTATCATTACTCGCGAAAATGACAGTCAAGACATGGGTGATGCCGTTGTCCTGCAACTGCTTGATAACCCCAAGGTTCTGGTCATTACCAGTGCGGTACTCTTTGCTATGGGTGTTATCCCAGGTATGCCACATCTGGCGTTCTTGAGTATGTCAGCGGTACTAGCCGGTGCAGCGTACTTTAAGCTTAAAAAGTCAAAAGTCGAAGAAGGCGAGCTGGTAGAGAAAGAACAGGAGCAGCAAGTCCAGCAGGCGCAGCAAAAAGAGCTTAGCTGGGACGATGTGCGCCATGTGGACACTATTGGTCTGGAAGTTGGCTATCGTTTAATTCCTTTGGTCGATAAGCAGCAGGGCGGCGAGCTCCTGTCACGCATAAAAGGCGTGCGTAAGAAGCAGTCACAGGAATTTGGTTTCCTGGTGCCAGCTGTTCATATCAGAGACAACCTGGATTTAGGCCCTAACAGTTACCGAATTACCCTAATGGGTGTGACTATGGGCGAAGCTGAAATTCGCCATGACTGGGAAATGGCGATTAACCCGGGTCAGGTTTTCGGCGAATTGGAAGGCGAAAAAACAACTGACCCTGCCTTTGGCCTGGATGCGGTCTGGATCCGTCCGGAACAACGAGAGCATGCGCAGACCCTGGGTTATACCGTGGTGGATGCGGCAACTGTGGTTGCAACACATTTAAGTCAAATAGTGACAAACCATGCGTCACAGCTACTGGGTCATGAAGAAGCACAAGAATTACTGGATCGTTTAGGTCGCACTCATCCTAAGCTGGTTGAAGGCCTGATTCCGGATCTGCTGTCATTGGGCAATTTTGTGAAAGTACTGCAAAACCTATTGGATGAAGGTATTGCGATTCGTGACATGCGCACCATTGTACAAACCCTGGTTGAGTATGCGGGGCGTAGTCAGGACCCAGAAGTATTAACGGCTGCGGTCAGAATCTCACTACGCCGTTTAATTGTTCAGGACATTGCTGAAGGGGCGGCTGAACTGCCTGTCATAACTTTGGCACCAGAGTTGGAACAGATGTTGCATCAGTCATTGCAAATGGCTGGTAATGACGGAAATCAGCAAGGCGCCGGAATCGAACCAGGTTTGGCCGAACGCCTGCAACAGTCATTACGCGAAGTGCATCAGCAGCAGGAAATGAATGGTGAACCTTCAGTACTGCTGACCTCCGGACTTCTGCGGTCAACCATGGCGCGATTTGCGCGTCACGCTACCGATGGTATGCGAGTGTTGTCCTATCAGGAAGTACCGGATGATAAACAAATTCGCATTGTCAGCTCAATTGGTGGACAACAAAACGGTGGTGAACAAACCGCCACACAAGAGTAACGGGAGTCGCTTGTGAAGATTAAACGCTTTTTTGCCGAAGATATGCGCCGTGGTTTGCAACAGGTTAAAGAAACCTTAGGTCCGGATGCTATTATCCTGTCCAATAAGAAAGTGAATGGTGGTATTGAGCTGGTTGCAGCCATTGACCCCGATGCGCAACAGGCACAGCCAATGGCTGAGCAGGCACCGAATGAGCCGGCCGCATCAAAGACACCGGAAGTACCGGCTGAATCTTTGCAGGAACTGTTACAGCGTCAGGCGCAGGCTGAACAGCCAGCGCAACGCACTGCTGAGCAAGAGGTTGCTGAGCCGGCCACACAACGCCCAGAGCCGAAACCAGAACCACAAGGCTTCGCTGATTCTCAGTTAAGCGACGATATTTTTCCTGAACAAGTAAACGCACCAGCAGCGGACGACTCCCAGGCCATTGCTGAACTGCGCTCTCAGGTAAACGGTATTCGTCAATTACTGGAGCATCAGTTAAGTGGCTTGATGAAGCAGGAAATGGATCGCGAAGAACCGACCCGTGCGATGCTGATGAATCGCTTGATGTCTATGGGCTTAAGTGAACGAGTTGCGGACCAGATTGCGTGTTTTATTCCCGAAGGTGGCTCAGACGATGAAGCCTGGGAACAGACCCTGCATTTATTAGAAGGTCAGTTGAATACCACGTCCGACGATATTTTGACACGCGGCGGTGCGGTTGCTTTAGTCGGCCCTACCGGCGTGGGTAAAACCACCACTATTGCGAAGCTGGCTGCTCGTTACGCTCAGCGCCATGGTGCGGATAAAGTGGCATTAATTACCACGGATACCTTCCGTATTGGTGCCAGTGAACAATTACAAACCTATGGTCGTATAATAGGGTGTCCGGTAAAAGTTGCTAAAAATGCGCAAGAGCTGGCAGATGCGTTACTTTCACTGCGTCAGAAGAGTTTAATTTTAATTGATACTGCAGGCATGGGCCAGCGCGACAAGCGTTTGAGCGAGCAGTTAAACCAGCTTATCCAGAATTCAAGACTGCGTATTCGTCCATATCTGGTGCTTTCAGCGACATCACAGAACCAAGTATTGATGGATGCCGTTAAGCAGTTTAAAACTTTGCCTTTATCCGGTTGCATTTTTACCAAGCTGGACGAATGCTTAAGTTTAGGTGAGAGTATTAGCGTAGCTATTGAGCATGGCTTACCAGTAGGCTATTTAACCAATGGTCAGCAGGTTCCTGAAGACATTCGGGTTGCCGATGCGAACTTTATGGTAGCGGAAGCCGAGCGTTTGCTTGATAAAAGCATTTGTTCCTCAGTGTCAGACGTGCCAAAATCGTATTGGAATGCGGCGTTTTCTCGCTGAATGAGCCGAAGTAATATGAAGCTGTTGTCAATTTAGTCAGAAAAGAGATACGCCCGATGGATCAAGCAAGCGGTCTGCGAAGAATGAAACAATCAAAAGTAAAAGTTATTGCGGTAACCGGTGGTAAAGGTGGCGTGGGTAAAACCAATGTGTCGCTGAATATGGCTATTGCAATGGCAAAGCAGGGCAAACGAGTATTGGTGCTGGACGCCGACTTAGGCCTGGCTAACGTCGATGTGATGTTGGGTCTTCGTGTTGAGCGTAATCTCTCTCATGTGTTAAGCGGCCAGTGTGAACTGGAAGATATTCTGATAGAAGGCCCTGCGGGAATAAAAATTGTTCCGGCAACGTCTGGTACACGTTCGATGGTGGATCTCAGTGAATCTGAGCATGCCGGTTTAATTAGAGCGTTTAGCCAGTTACAGGGCAATTATGACGTGCTGATTGTGGATACCGCAGCGGGCATAGGTAACACCGTTGTCAGTTTTGCCCGAGCCTCACAGGACGTGTTAGTCGTAGTTTGCGATGAACCCACATCGATTACCGATGCTTACGCTCTTATTAAAGTATTGAGCCGTGAGCAGGGGCTTTTCAAATTCAAAGTAGTTGCCAATATGGTGCGCAATATGCGTGACGGGCAAGTACTGTTCAATAAGCTCACTAAGGTTACCGACCGGTTCTTAGATGTTGCTTTGGAGCTGGCAGCAATTATTCCTTTCGATGAAAACTTGCGTTTAGCCGTGCGGAAACAGCAATCTTTTGTCATGGCTTACCCTAAATCGCCGGCGTCATTAGCGATAAAAGCGCTGGCTAAGAAGGCGCTGGACTGGCCGGTACCGGCTCAAGCCGGAGGACATTTAGAATTTTTCCTTGAACAATTGATAACTTCTGCCGATAACGAGAGTAAGCGGGATGTTGCCAATGAATAAAGCTGCCGTTTATGCCGCCACTGCTGACAACCGGAATGCCATTATTGAGCAGCATACCGGACTGGTTAAGCGTATTGCCCACCACATGATGGCGAGACTACCCGCCAGCGTGCAAGTGGATGATTTAATACAGGCAGGCATGATTGGCTTACTAGAAGCTGCGCGTAACTTTGATAACAGCAAAGGTGCCAGTTTCGAAACTTTTGCCGGCATTCGCATTCGTGGTGCGATGCTGGACGAAATTCGCCGCGGCGATTGGGCCCCTCGCTCAGTACACCGTAACCACAGACGTGTGCTGGAAGCCATTCGCCAGGTTGAAAACGAGACCGGGCGGGACGCGAAAGATACGGAAGTAGCCGCAAAACTGAATATGGGTATGGATGAATACCACCATATTTTACGGGATGTGAGTTCAGGACGAATTGTCGGAATTGAAGATCTTGGCGTGTCGGAAGATGCGTTAATGCCAGAGCAGGTAACAGGTTCAGCTTATGAGCCACAACGAGATGTTGAGAACGCTGCGTTTCATAAAGCATTGGTTTCGACAATCTCATCGTTACCAGAACGTGAAGCCTTGGTGCTTTCGTTGTATTATGACGAAGAATTGAATTTAAAAGAGATAGGTGAAGTGCTGAGCGTGAGTGAATCACGTGTCAGTCAGATTCACAGTCAGGCAATGTTGCGACTGAAGTCGCGAATGCAAAATTGGGTTGAATAAACTTTGGTGGTAATCGAGAGCCTCAGTGGAGGGTGCTTTGGATAAAAATATGAAAATTCTTGTTGTGGATGACTTTTCTACAATGAGACGAATCATTAAGAATTTACTTCGTGATCTTGGCTTTACCAATATTCAGGAAGCTGATGACGGTAATACGGCTTTACCCATGTTGCAGAACGGTGATTTCGACTTTGTCGTAACCGATTGGAACATGCCCGGTATGCAGGGAATTGACTTGCTGCGTGAAATTCGCAAGGACGATAACCTGGCGCATTTACCGGTATTGATGGTAACGGCCGAAGCTAAGCGTGAGCAAATCATCATGGCTGCACAAGCGGGGGTTAATGGTTACATCGTGAAACCGTTTACAGCCGTAACGTTGAAAGAAAAGCTCGACAAGATTTTCGAACGTATTAGCTAAAGGGCGAATGACTATGTCTGATAACGCCCATGATATTTCTCTGGAGCAAGCCAAGGAACTCGTAGCCTTGCTTGAAGACGGGAAGCAGCAGCAGGCAAATCAATTACTGGAAGACGTTTACAACCGTCGTAACGACAAGTTGTTTACTTCTGTCGGCCAGTTAACACGCGACCTCCACGAAGCACTTCAGGATTTTCAGGTAGACCCTCGCATTGTGCAAATGACACAAGATGATCTTCCTGATGCGCAAAACCGTTTGTTGTATGTCATTGAGAAAACCGAAGACGCAGCCAATAGAACAATGGATGCGGTAGAGGCTTGCCTGCCTTTAGCAGATGAGATGCATCAGCGTGTAGAGAAGGTCATGCCGGCCTGGAACAGGCTGATGAGTAACGATATTGAGTTAAATGAATTCAAGTCTTTATGCCATCAGGTCGATGACGTACTTAAGCGCTGTGGTGAAAACATGCCACAAGTGCATGGGTTGATGACTGAAGTATTGATGGCTCAGGACTTTCAGGATATTACCGGGCAAGTCATTCGCCGGGTTATTCAGTTAGTTGAAGACGTTGAAAAGAATTTAATTGAGCTACTCAAAATATTCGGTAAAGAAGAAGAGCGCCGTAAGGCAGCAACCTCAACGCCTGATAAGAAAAATGCAGGTGTTGCGGAAGGCCCTATTATAGATGCTGATCAACGCGATGACGTGGTTGGCGGACAAGACGAAGTGGACGATTTGCTGTCCAGTTTAGGTTTCTAGGAGCATCAGTCGCATGAGCTTTGATATGGACGAAGACATTCTGCAGGACTTTTTGATCGAGGCGGGAGAGATCCTCGAGCAATTGTCTGAACAGCTGGTTGAACTGGAAAATGATCCAGAAAATAAAGACCTGCTGAATGCTATTTTCCGTGGTTTTCATACCGTGAAAGGTGGTGCCGGGTTTTTGTCGCTGGGCGCACTCGTTGATACCTGCCACGGTGCGGAAAATGTGTTCGATACCCTGCGTAATGGCCAACGTACCGTCACCTCCGACTTGATGGATGTTATTCTACAGTCGCTGGATACCATTAATGCTCAATTTGCACAGGTTCGGGCCAAAGAAGAACCTGAAGCTGCATCACCTGAATTACTGGAACTTCTGCATAAGTTGAGCCAGCCGGAATCGGAAGATGAAGAGCCGGTTAAAGCGCCGGAACCAGAACCCGAACCAGAGTCCGAGCCCGAGGTAGCTGACGCGAGTAGCGGCGAAAGTATTGATGAAATTCAGGACGACGAATTTGAAGCTTTACTGGATGAACTGCATGGTGAAGGTAAAGGACCGGGCAAGAAAGAAGAAGCTAAAGCTTCCGCTGCTGAGTCGGCACCGGGCGATGACAACGATGAAATAACAGACGATGAGTTTGAATCGTTGCTGGATGAATTGCACGGCAGTGGTAAGGCGCCTCAAAGTGCTGAGAAGACACAAGAGAAGCAAAAAGAGCCGGCAAAAGATGACGAAATAACAGATGACGAGTTCGAGTCGCTGTTAGATGAACTCCATGGCAGTGGCAAAGCGCCGACGCCAAAAGGAGATAAGCCAGCAGAAAAAGCCGCTGAGAAGAAACCTGAGCCAAAACCGCAAGCTAAACCTCAACCTAAGCCTGCAGCTAAACCAGAGCCGAAAGCAGCTGCGGCCAAAGCGGAAGATAAACCTGCGGCAGCAAAATCCGTGGATAAAAAGCCAGCGGCGCCGGCACCAGCTCAGGCTGAAACCACAGTCCGGGTTGATACCAAACGTTTAGATGAAATTATGAATATGGTCGGTGAGCTGGTTTTAGTCCGGAATCGTCTATTAAGCCTGAGTAACTCAGATGAATCGGACAGCGATGAGATGGGGAAAGCCATTTCTAATCTGGATGTTGTAACTGGCGATTTGCAAGGCGCGGTTATGAAAACCCGTATGCAGCCTATTAAGAAAGTTTTTGGGCGTTTCCCTCGGGTTGTCAGGGACTTAGCGCGCAGCCTTAAGAAAGAAATTAACCTTGAGATGTACGGTGAAGATACCGACCTGGATAAAAACCTGGTAGAAGCACTGGCCGATCCTTTGGTGCATTTGGTTCGTAACTCTGTTGACCACGGTATTGAAATGCCAGACGTGCGCGAAGCTAATGGTAAACCGCGTGCGGGTACGGTAACGCTGTCGGCGTCTCAGGAAGGCGACCATATTATGCTGTCGATTAAAGACGACGGTGCAGGTATGGATGCGGAAAAGCTTAAGGGCATTGCTATCAGCAAAGGTATTCTCGATACCGACGCCGCTGCGCGTCTGAGTGACGAAGATGCTTATAATCTGATTTTTGCCGCTGGCTTTTCGACCAAAGAAGAAGTTTCAGACATATCCGGCCGCGGTGTCGGGATGGATGTGGTTAAAACCAAAATTAGTCAGCTTAACGGTAGTGTCAAAATTCAGTCTGAGCTGGGTAAGGGCACGGAGCTTTTAATTAAAGTTCCACTGACTCTGGCGATACTGCCTACCTTAATGGTTGCGGTAAAAGAGCAGACATTTGCTCTGCCACTGGCTGTGGTAAGCGAAATTATCGATCTGGATATGAAGCGTACCAATACCGTTGATGGTCAATTAACACTGATTGTACGTGACCGTGCTATTCCGCTGTTTTTCTTAGAGCATTGGTTGGTTCGTAATCCGGATCGTTCAAGCCGTAATGAGAAAGGCCATGTCGTGGTTGTGCAAATTGGCAACCAACAGGTTGGTTTCGTCGTCAACGCATTGATTGGTCAGGAAGAAGTAGTCATAAAACCATTAGATAAGCTATTGCAGGGTACACCGGGTATGGCTGGAGCAACTATCACCAGTGATGGCGGTATTGCTTTGATTGTTGATGTACCAAGTATGCTTAAGTATTACGCAAAACGATAACGGGACACACCGTTCATGACTGTAAAAGTTCTCGTGGTAGATGACTCGGCGTTTTTCCGCCGCCGGGTGACTGAGATTTTAGAAGACAATGCCAACATTAAAGTGATTGGTAGTGCCAATAACGGAGAAGAAGCGGTTTCACAAAGTCGCGTGCTTAAGCCGGATGTCATTACCATGGACATTGAAATGCCGGTAATGAACGGTATTGATGCTGTGAAAGCCATAATGAGCAGCAACCCTTGCCCTATTTTGATGTTTAGCTCGCTGACTCATGAAGGCGCTACAGCTACGTTAAACGCGTTAGAAGCGGGCGCCGCTGACTTCCTGCCAAAGAAATTTGAAGACATTGCACGGAATCGCGATGAAGCAGTGAAAACGCTGCAGGATCGCGTACTGGCAATTGCCCGGCAACCTGTTAGCCGCACGCCTGCCAGACCCTCACCGGCACCGGCAGTAAAGAAACCAGCAGAACGCCCGGATGAGCCAAAGACCGCGCTTGAGCGTATTCGTCAGCGCAACCAGGAATTACAGAGCCAGCGTGAAAGTGATGCCCACACCGCAAAGTCTGCAGGGTCACTAACAACGAACCGGGCGTATCAGATTTTGGCAATAGGAACGTCGACTGGAGGCCCTGTCGCGCTGCAGAAAATACTGACTCAGCTACCGGCTAATTTCCCTTATCCAATTGTAATGGTTCAGCATATGCCGGCAGCGTTCACAAAAGCTTTTGCACAGCGTCTGAATGGTTTGTGTCAGGTTAATGTGAAGGAAGCAGAGGATGGCGACGTGCTAAGAGCCGGGACAGCGTATTTAGCGCCGGGCGGAAAACAACTTATGGTCGAAGGCAGGCCGGGTAGTGCACGTTTAAGGGTAAAAGACGATACCAGTGGACGCATTACTTATAAGCCGAGCGTGGATTTAACCTTTGCAAGCTTATCAAAGACCTATATGGGTAAAGTGCTTGGTGTCATTTTAACCGGTATGGGAGCCGATGGTCGTGATGGCTCTCGTATGCTGAAAGATCAAGGAGCCACGATATGGGCTCAGGATCAGGCCAGCTGTGTTGTCTATGGTATGCCGCAGGCTGTTGCGCAAGCGGGAATTTCAACTCGCAGTATTAGCCTGGATGACATGGCCAGGATGATTATGAAAGAAGTCGGTTACAGCGGCTTATAGCGGGATGAGTGAATGATCGTATGGACGGTAGCTAATCAAAAAGGCGGGGTCGGCAAGACCACGACAGCTGTTGCTTTGGCTGGACTTTTGGCTGAGCAGGGTAAGCGGGTCCTTTGTATTGATACCGATCCTCACGCGTCATTAACTTACTATTTTGGCATTGACTCGGAAGAGCTTGAATCCAGTGCTTTTGATGTCTTTAGCGCCGGTAAGAACATAACGGCTGAGCTAATGCGTCGCAGTATTTTGCCAACCGAGTTTAACCACCTGAGTGTTATGCCGGCCACTATGGCATTAGCAACGCTGGATAGAAAGCTGGGGACTCAGGACGGCATGGGGTTAGTACTTAAGCGCGGCCTGGCGATGATAGCCGATGACTTCGATTATGTCCTGATTGATGTACCGCCGGTATTGGGGGTTCTTATGGTGAATGCACTTGCCTGTTGCCGACGAGTGCTAATTCCGGTGCAGACTGAGTTTTTGGCCTTGAAAGGCCTTGACCGCATGATGCGAACCTTGACACTCATCCATAAGTCGCGTGGCGAGAATTACGCTTATACCATTATCCCGACACTTTACGACAAACGAACCAATGCATCGCTGCAAACATACAAAAAACTGATTGCCCGTTATGGACGTTCGGTCTGGAATGGCATGATTCCAATAGATACTAAATTTCGGGATGCATCTAACGAGCAACAGCCTCCTTCAGTTTATGCGCCTAAGGCGCGGGGAGTTTTGGCTTATCAATCCTTGTTGACCAATTTACAGCAGTTGGATGTACGTTGATTTATGAACATGAAACGCGATAACAGTGAAGCGGCAATGGCCGAATACCTCGACGCTTTATTGCTCGAGGAAGAAACGGTTGAGTTCGATAACGAGCCGGTAAAGCGACTGCTTGCACAGGCCGCGCCGAAAATTCAGGCGGTATCTGAGAAAGAAACCGTTAGTCTGAATCGCGAACAGGATTTATTACCTTTAGTTTCTGTAAAAGCTGACGATATCTATACAGAGCCGGAAGTTGAAGTTTCCACGGAAGTGGATACCTCGACCGAAACAGTAACCGATGATTCATCGGCTGCTGAAATAGATAACGAAACAGACAACGAAACAGAAACTGAAGCGGAAGTTACTGAAGAACTGGAGACACAGGCAGAGCCGCTCCCCGACGCGATGTCTGAGTACATGGAACACGATTTTCAGGCTCTGTTTTTTAAAGTAGCCGGACTGACACTGGCAGTACCATTGAAAAGTCTTGGCGGTATTCATCAATTGGGCAAAATTAGCCCGTTGATGGGTAAACCGAAATGGTTCCGCGGTATTATGACCGAACGAGACAACAAGCTTCAGGTGGTCGATACGGCTCGCTGGGTTATGCCAGAGAAATGCACGCCTGAGCTGGAAGAGAGTTTAGACTATCAGTATTTGATTACACTAAACGACAGCCCGTGGGGCTTGTTGTGTGAAGAGCTGGTTACCAGCGAACCTTTGCAGCCGCATTCAATTCAGTGGCGTAAAGAGACGAATAACAAGCGACCCTGGCTTGCCGGGGTTGTCCGTGACAGAATGTGTGCATTGCTCGATGTTAACGCATTGATTACACTTCTGGATAAAGGTCTGGGACATATCCAGCAAGATTAATAACGCATGGCGGAGTAAGACATGAGTAAAGACAATCGCGCTATCAAGAATGAAACTGACGTTGATAGTAATGACGAAGTTCTGCAGTGGGTAACATTCCAGCTGGAGCAGGAAACTTACGGTATCAATGTAATGCAGGTTCAGGAAGTGCTGCGCTACAGCGAAATTGCTCCGGTACCTGGCGCACCTAACTATGTATTAGGCATTATCAACTTGCGCGGGAATGTCGTTACCGTTATTGATACGCGTCTGCGTTTTGGTCTGCAAACAACCGAAGTCACCGACAACTCTCGTATCGTCATTATTGAGTCTGAACAGCAGGTGATTGGTATACTGGTCGATAGCGTGGCTGAGGTTGTCTACCTGAAAACGTCAGAAATTGACAGCGCACCAAATGTTGGCACCGATGAAAGTGCCCGCTTTATTCAGGGTGTCAGTAACCGCGATGGTGAGTTACTGATTTTAGTCGATTTGGACAAAATGCTAACCGATGAAGAATGGGATGAAATTTCCCGTCTGGGTTAATTCATGACGAACTGGTTATTTGTTATTTCAGCGCTGGCTCTTGGGCTGGCGCTTATTGCGTTAGTAGCCGTGGTTATTACTTCGCGGCGGCAGGCTGAGTTAATTGAGCGTCAGCAGCAGCGCTTATTAATGCTGACAGAAACGGCCAGTGAAGTATTATCGCTGCGTGAGCAGTTTAAACAGCAGCCAGAAGCATCATCTAAAGCTGATTTCGCTCAGCAGCAGGTGGTTGCACAACTGCAACAGCAGGTTGCACAGCTAAACGATGAGCAACAACAGTTGCAGCAGAAATTACAGGAAGTGGCGGAGCAGGACCCGGGCAGTAAGCTTTATCATCGCGCGGCTAAACTGGTTGCCAGTGGTGCCAGTGCAGAGGAACTGATGCAGGAGTGTGACTTACCTCAAGCCGAAGCCGAGTTGCTCATTTCCTTGCATAAAAAAGGCGCGTAGTTTCATTCTAACCTTCCTCCCATTGCCTTGGGAACTTGCCATCCAACAAATAAGCGAAAGCAATAATTTCGGCAATAATAATGTAAAGCTCTCTGGGAATTTCATCGCCTACATTGAGCTTTGCCAGTGAATCTGACAAGAGTGGATCTTCGTGCACTAAAACCCCATGCTCTTTAGCTACGGCGATGATTTCTTCCGCTAGCTCGTCGAAACCGCGAGCGATTACCTTGGGCGCATTAAAGCCGTCGTACGACAGTCCTATTGCCTGCTTTTCTTTTTTCTCACTCATACTGTCACCCGAATAATACCACTGTGCTGCTGCGCCAGGTTGTCTGGAATTTTGCCTTGCTGAACCCGAAGTTTAACGCTGTTTACTTCTAATTCTTCCAGTCTTTTCTCGAGCTTTTCGACATGGCTTTCCACCACTTTTTGTGCTGTTTTAGTTTCAGTATAGAAATCAACCGAAGAGCCTTGCGGGTGGTAGCGACCTTTGACCAACAGAGGACCTGTGCTATCTAATTCGAAGCGCAGAGTAAATAGCCATAAAGTACGGCCGTTGTCTTCTTTGTTGCTACTGTCCTTTTCTCTGCGAATAAGAAGCTCGTGTTGCTGTGGTTTTTGTGTGTCGGCCGGTAGCAAAATGTAATATTCCGGTTGCTGCGGAGCCGACTCCTGCAGGCGTGCCTGACTACTTTGCGCTGAATTCAGAATGCCGGTAAAGAGTTGCAGTAGTCGCTGTAATTGCTGTTGTGGCAGCTGTTGTAACAGCGCATTTATGCGCTCACGAACCTCTCCGGCATTTTCCGGAGCTGGGTTAAGTACCTGCTGTATCAGCGCTTGAGTAAACTGGTTAGGCAAGGCTCTGGGGGCTGAGTTATTGACCGTTGTTGTTTCAGGCTTTTGTTGCATAGCCAGCCCCAGCAGCGTCATCAGCATTTGCCCCAGGCTGCCCATTTGCTGACTGGGCTGGGCACTGACCGGGCGTGCGGCAAACCAGTCACTAACCCAACTCTGTAGCGCTTGTGGGCGTTGCATAGACTCCGGAGCAGGCATTTGCTGCAACACCTTCAATAAAAGCTGCTGCAGGGCTTTCGGTGGCGACTGAGTGGCTTCTCGCATTGCATCAGCAGACAGCCGCGGGGGTGTTTGTTGTAGCCCTTCAACCTGTGGCTGAGTAAAGAGCTTAGGCCTGATATTTTCAGGTATAAAGCTCTGCAGGGCTTGCTGAAATTGCTTTGGGGTCAGTTGTTGAGCCTGTTTGATTGCCAGCCCACTGGCAACAGGCACCGTTAATTTTTGCGCTGCCTGCAAGTTTAAGTTGCTTTGGCTGCCCGGCTGGCTATCGACTTTAGCTGCAGGAGCTGTTTGAACGGCTGACTGCGAAATAGGTTGAGGTTTAACCGGTAGCTGCACGGTTGCAACTTTTCCCTGTTCAACAAAGGCTTTAACCAACTTGGCCGGTAACTGTGTTAACGGTATTTCTGCAACGGCAACCGGCTTCGCATTACCGGTGGTATTCAGGCTTAACTGCACAACCGGTAGCTTGGGATCCGGCTGGGTAATGGTTAGCTGCAATTTTGCGGGGGCAGTCAACTGGGGTTGTAAATTCTTAGGTGGATTCGGCCACTGCCAGTTGTTGCCCTGAATACGCGCTGGTTGCTGTTCGCCTTTTGCCGGTTCATAAGTTACGGGTAAACTAATTTGAACCAGTAGTTTAGCGAGTAATTTTGCAGTGCTGGCCTGAACTAAAGGTGAATTGTTGGTGGTAGCTGATACCGTCTGACCCTGTTGAATGTTAGCCGAAGGCGCAGATGGCATATTATTGGTTTTCGGTGTATCTGCCCCACTATTAAAAATACGCATGAGACTGGATAATTGCTGTTGTTCGGCACGAGCTAAAGTCCGTTCCGGTGATGCCATCATTTGTTGTAGCAGTTGCTTAATATCAGCCATGCGCTTTACCTAAATTTTATGGTAGAATCGTGGGCATTTGCGTCAGCTTACCAGTAAGGTTTCGGTTGTAAAATCCGCATGACACAGGTTGCTTCCACCAATAGTCCACTATTGCACGCAGAGCAGTTAAGCTCAATCCGTGGTGGGCGAGTATTGTTTGAAAATCTCAACTTTTCGGTAAGTGCTGGTCAGTTGTGGCAAGTCAGCGGACCTAACGGAGCTGGCAAGTCCTCACTGTTACGCATTCTGACAGGCTTATTAGCGCCGTCAAATGGTCTTGTGTCGTTTTACGGCAAGCCATTAAGTCATAACTGGTCAGAGTATTGCGAACAACTTTTGTTCATTGGTCATAAGGCCGCCGTCAAAGGCGAATTAAGTGCCCGTGAAAACTTTCACTGGCAGCAACAATTGTCTTCGACCGAAGATATCGACGCCTGGGAGCTACTTGAAAAGCTCGGTTTACTCGGTTTAGAGGATGAACTGACAGCCCGTTTATCGGCAGGGCAGCAAAGGCGGGTCGCTTTAACCCGGCTGTGGGCTACGCAGGCTTCACTTTGGATCCTGGACGAACCTTTCACTGCACTCGACGTGCAGGGAATTGCTTTGTTGCAGCAGCGCTTTGTCGAGCATATACAAAACGGCGGTACTATCATTTTTACTTCGCACCAGTCGCTGACCCTTTCTGATCTGACCCCTGAAAAACTGTCACTGGAATATCAGGGGGAAATACTATGAGCCAGTTATCGAGCCGGCAAATTTGGGTGACCTTGCTAAAGCGCGATCTTCGCATAGCGGCACGGCGGCGCAGTGACGCACTGAACCCGTTACTTTTTCTGTTGATGGTTGTGACTTTGTTCCCCCTGGGCATTGGTCCAGGACCGGATATTTTAGCCCGCATTGCACCGGGTATTATTTGGGTCGCGGCATTATTAGCCAGCTTACTGGGTCTTGAACGGCTGTTCCGCGATGATTTCCAGGACGGTACATTGGAGCAACTATGCTTGTTGCCCCAGCCTTTGGCTTTTACTGTGACGGCAAAAATGGCCGTACACTGGTTGTTAAGCGGCTTACCCTTAGTTATTTTGTCACCCGTGCTGGCATTGCTGCTGAGTTTACCGTTGCAAGGCTGGTGGGCACTGGCATTAACTTTATTGTTGGGCACACCGGCGTTAAGTGCTTTAGGCGCTATTGGTGCGGCGCTGACCTTACAAGTTCAGCGCGGTAGCTCGCTGGTGAGTTTAATCCTCATTCCGCTCTTTATTCCTTTATTGATATTTGCCACAGCTGCGGTGGAAAATGCGTCGATGGGGCTTGCAGTTCATGGCCAGTTAGCGATACTGGCGGCAATTTCTGTTTTAACCGTAACATTGGCTCCGCTGGCTGTCGCAGCGGGCATTAGAATGAGTGTAAATTAATATGTGGCGATGGTTACACCCCTATGCAAAACCGGAAGCAACTTACCATTTATTGCAGAAACTGCTCCCTTGGTTCGTAGCTCTGACATTAGTGACCCTGGTTACAGGTGTTATCTGGGGGCTGGCGTTTGCTCCGGGTGACTACCAACAGGGCGACAGCTATCGAATCATTTTTCTGCACGTGCCTTCCGCTATTTTCTCTATGGGTGCGTACATGGGTATGGCGATAATGGGGGCTATTGCTCTTATCTGGCAGATTAAGACCGCGGAGTGGTCTATTCCGGCCATAGCTCCGGTCGGTGCTGCGTTGACAGTGGTTGCTTTGCTTACCGGGGCTATCTGGGGTAAACCGATGTGGGGAACCTGGTGGGTATGGGATGCGCGACTGACCTCTGAACTCATTCTGCTGTTTCTTTATGTTGGTGTCATGGCTCTGTATTTCGCCTTTGATGACGCCAGAACAGGGGCAAAAGCTGCGGCAATACTGTCTCTGGTAGGGGTTATTAACTTACCGATTATTCATTTTTCTGTGGAATGGTGGAACACCTTGCATCAAGGCGCCACCATTACGAAATTCGAGCGGCCTTCAATAGCGACCAGTATGCTTATACCTTTACTGATATGCCTGGCAGGCTTTGCTTTTTTAACGGTTTCACTAGTGATGATGCGGTTAAAAAATGAGATACTCAGACATGAATTGCATCGTCCATGGGCACAACAACGACTGGAGCAGGACTAATGGCTTTTGACAGCTTCACCGACTTTGTCGCAATGGGTGGTTATGGACTTTATGTCTGGTTGTCATTCTTTCTCAGTTTTGTCGTGCTGGCTGGTGTTGCGCTTGAAACTTTATTAGCAAAACGACAGCTGGCTAAGAAAAGCAAGCAGTTACAGCAGCGTCAAGAGCGTTTAGCAAGACGCAAAGCAAGCCGTGCAGAAGTAGGAGACGGTAATGAATCCAAGACGTAAAAAGCGCTTAACCTGGGTGGCTGTTTTAGTCATTGGGGTATCTGTTGCAACCGGGCTTATGTTGTATGCCCTAAGTCAAAGTATTGACCTGTTTTATACACCAACTGAGTTGGTAGAAGGCAAGGGCAAAGACAAACAGAAGCCGCAGGTTGGTCAGCGCATCCGGGTAGGCGGTATGGTGGTTGAAGGTTCCGTCGAGCGTAACCGCGAAACTCTGGAAGTCTCCTTTGAAATTACTGACATTGGGCCCGAAGTTACGGTGCTGTATCAGGGTATTTTGCCGGACTTATTCCGCGAAGGTCAGGGCATTGTCGCGCAAGGCGAACTGATAGAGCCAACGGTGTTAAAAGCCAGCGAAGTATTAGCTAAGCATGACGAAGAATATATGCCACCGGAGCTTGCGGAGCAGATGAAAGGCATAAAGCACGTTAACCCCAATAAAGTTGAAGAGGGCGGCGAGCAATGATTGCTGAAGCAGGACATCTTGCCATAGCCATTGCTCTGGCTTTTTCAGTATTACTGGCGGTTTACCCGTTATGGGGCGCGGCAAAAGGTAACGGCGGTATGATGTCACTAGCCCGTCCTTTTGCCTATGGCCAGTTCTTCTTTACCGCTATTGCCTTTGCTTTACTTGTCGCAGGCTTTGTTACTAACGACTTTAGTATTGCTTATGTTGCTGCTAACTCAAATAGCCAACTACCGGTCGTGTATCGGGTAACGGCTGTATGGGGCTCTCATGAAGGGTCGTTCCTGTTATGGATGCTAATGCAGGCCGGCTGGATAGCTGCCGTTGCGATATTCTCCCGCTCTATGCCGCTACCAATGATAGCTCGTGTGTTAGCTATTCTGGGTTTGATTAGCATTGGCTTTTACCTGTTCATGATCACGGTGTCTAACCCCTTTGATCGCAGTTTGCCATTAATTCCCGTTGATGGAAGAGACTTAAACCCGTTATTGCAGGACCCGGGGATGATCATTCATCCGCCGTTGTTGTACATGGGTTATGTCGGATTTTCAGTTGCTTTTGCGTTTGCTATAGCCGCACTATTGTCGGGTAAACTTGATGCCGCCTGGGCGCGCTGGTCTCGTCCCTGGACACTCGCTGCGTGGATTTTTCTGACGCTGGGTATTGCTATTGGTAGCTGGTGGGCTTATTACGAGCTTGGCTGGGGTGGCTGGTGGTTCTGGGACCCGGTCGAAAATGCGAGCTTTATGCCATGGCTGGTAGGAACCGCATTGCTGCACTCGTTAGCAGTAACTGAGAAGCGGGGTAGTTTTAAATCCTGGACCGTTTTATTGGCAATTTCTGCCTTTAGCTTAAGTTTACTGGGGACATTCCTGGTGCGCTCAGGCGTTCTCGTTTCAGTACACGCCTTTGCTTCTGACCCCACTCGTGGTCTGTTTATTCTGGTACTGCTGGGGCTGGTTGTTGGTGGCTCTTTGATTTTATATGGGCTGCGTGCCGGCAAAATGCAAAGTTACAGTCGTTACGAATTGCTCTCTCGCGAAGTCATGCTTTTGGGTAATAACGTACTGTTAATGGCAGCCATGGTGGTGGTGTTTTTAGGAACCATGTTACCGCTGGTTCATAAAGAAATAGGGCTGGGTACCATTTCAATTGGCGAGCCTTTCTTTAATGAACTCTATAGCTGGCTGGTTATTCCATTTGCGTTAATGCTCGGCCTGGGGCCTTTAATGCGCTGGCGCCGTCAGGCTATGAAGCCGCTTTTAAAACCGCTGGCGTTGGCGTTATCTATAGCTATTGTTCTGGCGTATGCGTTACCCAAAATTTGGGCTGATGAGCTTCCTGCGATGGTTGTTATTGCTTTGTTTCTTGCCTTCTGGGTAGCGCTTGCGACTCTAACGGAAGTTCAGCAAACCGTGAAGCAACGCAAGCAAGGCTTATCGGGGCTTACTAAGATCTCCGGTAGTCACTGGGGAATGGTGCTTGGACATTTAGGTTTTGCTGTAACACTGATTGGTATTAGTCTGGTATCGCACTACGAGCAAGAGCGCGATATTGCGATCGCCCCGGGCCAATCAGCGGACGTCATGGACTACCAGGTGGTATTCGAGAGGCTGGAACATCGAGAAGGGCCTAACTACGACGCAGATGAAGGCTTGTTTACGGTGTATCAGGACGGAGAACAAATTACTCAGTTAACGAGTGAAAAACGCTTCTACCGAGTTCAGCGCACCAGCATGACCGAAGTCGGTCTCGATGCCAGTCTATTACGTGATATTTACATTGCCATGGGTGAGCCCTTAGATGACGAAACCTGGGCAATTCGCTTTTATATAAAACCTTTTGTGCGCTGGATATGGCTCGGTGCCATTATTATGGCGATTGGTGGCGCTATGGCGTTGGCCGACAAGCGCTATAGAAAGCGCAGTAAAAAGGAGGCAGCCGATGACTAAGTTTCGTTGGTTGATTCTGTTTGGGCCGTTGGTTTTGTTTGCAGGTCTTGTGCTTTTCTTACTGAAAGGTTTAGGTAGTGACCCGACGGAGCTGGATTCCGCACTGGTCGATGACCCCGTGCCGCAGTTTCAGGCGAAAGACCTTTATGATACTGATATTACTTATGACCAGTCTGTACTTCATGACGGTCCGCTACTGATGAATGTATGGGCAACCTGGTGTCCTACTTGCCGGGCTGAACATGAGTTTCTAAATGAGTTGGCGGCTAAGGGGATTCCTATTGTTGGTCTCAATTATAAAGACGACTCCAGGGAAAAAGCGATTAATTGGCTGAACACGCTGGGCGACCCTTATACCGTTAACTTGTTCGACCCTGAAGGCGAAATTGCCTTTGATTTTGGTGTCTATGGGGCGCCGGAAACCTATTTTATTGACCATAAAGGTGTTATCCGATATCGCCACGTGGGCGATGTGAATGAACGCAATTGGTCGAATAAACTGCAGGGAATTTATCAGCAGTTGGTGGAGGAAGCGAAATGATACGCACACCTCTATTGGCTTTAATGACTGCTTTTTTGATGGTTTCTTTTGTTTCAGCGGAAGATGAGAACACTCGCCAGTTCGAAAACGAGCAACAACATGAGACCTATCGTCAGCTGATAAAAGAATTGCGCTGTCCTAAGTGCCAGAACCAGAATATCGCCGACTCTAATGCCCCTTTAGCTGAAGATATGCGCGATCGCACATATCAGATGCTGAAAGAAGGCAAATCGAGAGAAGAGATTATCAACTTTATGATCGCGCGTTATGGTGACTTTGTTCACTACCAACCTCCGTTTACGAAAGTGACCAGCATTTTATGGTGGGGACCATTATTAATTCTGGTTATTGGTGTGGGCACAGCGATAGCACTGACCCGAAAGAAAAAAGCTGCAGTGGAATTAACACAGGAAGAGCGTGAGCGTTTAGAGCAACTGAGGAAGTCGCGCGATGAGTAGTTTATGGTTATTAATGTTGTTGATGTTGCTCGTTGCCGTAGTTTTCGTCTTACTGGCAACAGGCAAGCAACGCCGTTATCACAAGCGGCAGGATGAAAACCAACGCTGGTATGAACAACGTCTGGCCGAGCTTGAAGAAGAGCGCTCTCAATATGACCTGCCTGATGAAGATTATCAGCACGCAAAGCAAGAATTGGACAAAACGTTTTTGAATGACAGCCAGGATGTTGAAGAAAACGTTCACTGGCACCGGGCTCCTGTGGCATTGCCTATTGTTTTGTTGTTGGTTGTTTCTGCTGGTCTTTACTGGGCTTTTGGAAGTTGGCAACTACAACTACAGGCGGAAGATGCACGCAGGCAACTTCCGGAATTAGGCAAGACTTTACTGCAGCAACAGAACCAACAAGCCAGTCGAGAAGATTTAAATACCTTTGCATTAGGCCTGCGACAGAAGCTGATGCGTGAACCAGAGGACGCCATTGCCTGGTGGATTTACGCGGGCATAATGGTTGATTTAGGAGCCGGAGAGGATGCTGATGAAGCATTCCAGAAGTCACTGCAAATTGAGCCCAATAGGGTTAATACGTTAGTCAGCTATAGCCGTTTTCTATTGATGTCAGGTGCTGAAGATGGTCAGCCTAAAGCAGCTCGTCTGCTAGCTCGAGCATTAAAGCAAGACCCGGACAATATCGAGGCTCTATCTTTACTGGGCTTTGTTGCTTTTGAACGTCAGGACTGGGCACAGGCAATCAGTGCCTGGGAGTTACTAAAAGAACGGTTGCCGAAAACTTCCGAGCGATATCAGGCTGTAGTCAACGCGTTAGACAACGCTAAAGAGCAGCAGGAAAAAGCCGAGGTGCAATTACAGGTTAGGGTGACGTTAAGTGATAACATGCGCCATCACCTGCCGGAGAATGGCACGCTCTTTGTTTATGTAACGGGAATGGAACAGCCTATGCCGGCTGCCGTCGTTCGCCAACCAGTCAGCGAGTTTCCGGTTACTGTAACTTTGTCCAATCAAAACGCCATGCTACCTGATTATAAGGTGAGCGACCTCGATCAATGGCAGGTGCATGCACGTATTTCGCAAGACGAGAAAATAGATCGACAAGCGGGTGATCTTGAAGCAGAAAGAGTCACTATAAATGCTGACGGTTCAGCCGAATTAACTTTGACCTTATCAAGCCGGATTGAAGAATGAAAAAATATGGATTGTTACTACTTGTTTCTCTACTAACGGCGGGGTGTTCGTCAACACCAGACGACCCTTATGCAGACCCTCGTGACCCGTTTGAAGATTTTAACCGGGGAATGTGGGAGTTCAACCGCGATGTAGACAAAGCGGTTATAAAGCCTGCAGCGGAAACCTATGAATATATTCCGCAGCCAATTCGAACTTCTTTGTATCAAGCCGTAGAGAATCTTGAAGAACCGTCTTCATTTGTGAATAACTTACTGCAGTGGAAAGTAGCCGATGCCGGCATCTCTCTGGGCCGCTTTGTTGTGAACTCCACCGTTGGTTTAGTGGGTTTGTTCGACGTTGCAACACCTATGGGTTTGACAAAGCGGGAAGAGAGCTTTGGGCAAACACTGGCAGTCTGGGGTGTGCCTGAGGGGCCTTATTTAATGCTGCCGCTCATGGGGCCTACGGTAGTGGTTGATCGCGGTGGTGATTACGCCGATGGCCAGTACTTTCCGTATCCTCTCTTAAGCTGGCCTCTGGATGTTGCACGTTACGCAATCAAAGGTCTGGAAATGCGCCTGCGGTTACGTGAACAGGAGCGAGTATTAGAAAACTCTCTTGACCCTTATTCTTTTGTTAAAGACGTGTACTATCAGCGCTGGCAGGACCAAGTTTTTGATGGCAACCCTCCGCTTGAAGACGAAGACTTCGATGACTTTGACGATTTCGACGATGACTGGGACGCTGATGATGAATTCGACGACTCTGACGATTCCGGCGATGAGTCTTATTGACGATTAGCCATTCCTGAACAATGCTTAGGGTATGAGTCAAAGCAAAGAGTAGACCATGCCCCGAGCACACATCGCACTAATTGAAGATGATCCCGTCTTCCAGTCTGTTGTCAGACAGTATCTGGAAAAGAACGGATACGATGTGTGCTGTGCTGATAATGGTATTGAGGGCATTGAAATTTGCCGTACCCAGTGTCCTGATATTGTACTTTGTGACTTAAAGCTGCCGGATATTGATGGTCTTGAGGTCATTGAGCAACTTCTAAAAGTCTGCACCCACATTCCAATTATTGTTATTTCCGCTTCGGAGAAAATGTCAGACATACGCGAAGCCGTGCGACTGGGAGCCTGGGACTATCTCGTAAAACCAATTCAAAGCCTGGATATTATTGAAAATGCGGTTGAGCATTGCTTACGCCGTTATCAGTTGGAAGAAACCTACCTGCACGATGTTTGGGAGTTAGATGCACACATTGACATCCTTTATCAGGACGACTTGATAGTCGGCCGCCTGGTAGAAGAGCTACACCCCGACGGAGTTTTAAGCCTTAACGATTACCGGTTTGACTGTAGCTTTAATGATATTGGGCAAGCACCGGTTTGGGTTGATTACAGGCCTTTAACTGATGGTAAAGTGCTGGTTATTATGGCTGCCGCGCAGAATGCGACAGAGCAGAATTTGCTGCCGCTGCTGGTATTAAAAACATTGATTGATCCACTGATAAGACAACATTTATCCGGCCATGATGACACTCTGCTGTCGCCGGGCGTGTTATTAAGCCACTTGAACCACGAACTATGCCATTCACAAGTCAGAACCGCATTCGACACTCTGGTTGGCGTGGTGGATACACAAAAACACAGTTGGGTATGGGCTCAGGCCGGGGATAAATTTAAACCTGAGCCGGGCGCTAAACCTGATTTGGCTCTAGGTATCTGGCAACACGCTAACTTTCGTGAGCACAAAATTGAATATTTACACAAGTTACACTGCGCTTTTCAGGGCACCGAACTTATTGTGAGTGCTGTGCCTCAAACTGCTTAATGGCTCTATCCAGATAAGGTAATGACATATTCAGATTAATGGGCTGAGTAAATAATGGATACCCAATACCGGCGGCCAACAACGCAGGAACTTTCCACCATCCCTCAACTTCGACAATAAAGAAGAAAATAAGACAAATAGGCACCAGTTTGGCCATATTGCAAATGAGGCGACGGGGAACCGGCATCTTTTCCTGTGCCATGGACAAAATCATAGCGCGTTCAGTAAAGCTGTACCGGGATAGTTGCGGGATGTTACGCGAAGAAAAATACAAAGCCATAGTCAGTCTTTCATTTGAATTTTGTTAATTGGGTTGCATTATAACATGGGAAAAGGTTATAAACTTCCGCTTCTGAAGCGAACAGAATTTAAGGACAGCTGTTATGGTCAAAAAAGTCGTTATTCCAGTAGCCGGGCTCGGAACTCGGATGTTACCCGCTACCAAAGCCATCCCGAAAGAGATGTTACCTTTAGTGGACCGTCCGCTGATTCAATATATTGTTGAAGAGTGCGCAGCAGCAGGGCTGACGGATGTTATTTTAGTGACTCACTCAAGTAAAAACTCCATAGAAAACCACTTTGATACCAGTTTTGAACTGGAAACGACTTTAGAACAGCGCGTAAAACGTCAGTTACTGGCTGAGGTTAAAGCTATTTGCCCAGAGAAAACCACTATTATGCATGTCCGTCAAGGTGTTGCTAAGGGACTGGGGCATGCGGTTCTTTGTGCTCGTCCTTTAATTGGAGATGAACCATTTGCGGTTGTTTTGCCCGATGTTTTAGTTGATGAAGCCAGCTGTAAACTGAATAAAGATAATTTGGCAGAAATGGTTAAAAACTTTGAGGAAAGTGGTCATTCACAGGTAATGGTTGAAAAGGTGCCGCAACAGGATGTCAGTAATTATGGTATTGCAGACATTAATGGCGCAGACCTTAAGCCGGGTGAGCAAGCGGAAATTACACAGTTAGTTGAGAAACCGCCGGTTAAAGAAGCGCCATCTGATCTCGCTGTTGTCGGGCGTTATGTTTTCTCGGCTGACTTATGGCCGCTGCTTGAAAAGACGCCTGTTGGTGCCGGCAATGAAATTCAGTTGACCGATGCTATGGCAATGTTGCTTGAAAAACAGCCGGTAAATGCTTACTACATGAAGGGAAAAAGTCACGACTGCGGTAATAAGTTAGGCTATGCTCAGGCTTTCGTTGAGCACGCACTGCGTCACCCGGATTTGGGTGACGATATGAAAGCCTATATAAAGTCTTTGAAATAATTGCCTCAGCGGGGCTGGTGCTTGAGTATCAGCTCCGCTAAAGTTTTTGCACAGGGACCGGTCTGCTCCGCTTTGGGCAGTACCATGTACAAGCTGCCTTTGCGCGAACTGCTCCCTTCAATTTCTATGCGACTCAGTCTGCCGGAATCCAGATCCTCCTGAACGACATAGGGTGGCAGCCAACAGAAGCCGAGGCCGTTGCGAATAAGCCTTAAAGCCTCATCGAAGTGACTGACGGTCCAACGCTGTTCAGCTTTCAACCAGCCTTCATCTTCGACCGGGTTACTGCCGGTATCCTGAATAACAATTTGTAAATGCTGAGACAATTCATTTTGATCAATAGGTTGCGGTAAGTCAGCTAACGGGTGCTCAGGGTGACAGACGAGATCCATACTGTATTGACTGATGGGTTCACCAATAAATCCGCGGGGCAAATGATGAGTGATCACGACATCGGCGGTCTGTTCCTGAATTTGTTCTACAGTACCGGTTAAGACTGTGTCGTTAATGAGAAGACGACTGCCGCGACTTAGCTGCTGAAACTCGTTAAGAACAGGAATGAGCTGACTACGGTCAAAAACCATTTCCAGAGCAAGCTTTACTTCGGGTTCCCAACCTTGTTCCAGGTTATCAGCAAGCTGTTCTATCTCTTCTGTAAGGTTAGTTAGCTGACGAGAACGCCTTAGTAAAACTTCGCCAGCGGTGGTTAAGTGAGCCTTTCTGCCTTTGACCTCAAGCAATTGAACACCAACCACTTGTTGCAGTTTTGCTACTGCGTGATTCAGTGATGATTGGCTTTTATTCAAGGCTTCAGCGGCGTGGGCATAACCGCCATAGTCAACGACCGCTTGCAATATGCGCCATTGTTCAATGGTCGACTTGGGTCGATAAACACTCATTTAGATTCTACTCCGGTGGGCGTTAAACCCGGGCAGTAATTACCGCCCGAATCGGTGCTTGGTAACCTTCAATAGTCATATTGGTGTCATTTGGATCAAGAAAGTCCGCTAAAGATTCTCCTGTCATCCACTGCGTTCGTCTTTGTTCGTCTAAAGATGTGGTGTTGTGATCAACAATAGCGATATCTTTAAAGCCGAGCCGCTCTAACCAAACAGACAGCGCAGGGGCACTTGGCAGAAACCATACATTGCGCATCTGTGCGTAGCGCTCACCGGGCATCATCACGGTTGTTTCGTCACCCTCAACAACAATGGTTTCTAATACCAGCTGGCCGCCAGGACGAATTAACCCTTTTAGCTGCTGCAAAAAGTCGATGGGTGAACGGCGGTGGTAAAGTACGCCCATGCTAAAAACGGTGTCAAAGCTTTTTAGCTCGGGCATTTGCTCAATACCAACCGGGAAAAAATGTGCGCGCTGTTGTAAGGTCAACGGCATCAGTTGGCGAATGGCTCGAAATTGCATAAGAAAAAGCTCGCCGGGGTCAACGCCCCAAACCGTTTCGGCACCTGCTTCAAGCATGCGCCACAAGTGGTAGCCACTGCCACATCCGACATCCAGTACCTGACGGCCATTTAAGTCGTCTAAATGAGGTGCAACGCGCTGCCACTTCCAGTCTGAACGCCATTCGGTGTCAATAAAAACACCAAATAAGTTGAAAGGACCTTTGCGCCAGGGCTGTAACTGCTGGAGTAACCCCGTTAAACGAGCCCGGTCGGCATCGGATGCCTCATCAGAGTGACCAACCTGAATGGTATCAGATAGCTCGGTATGTTCAGCGTTTAACTCGGGCAATTGCTGTAGAACGCGCTGCCAACGTTTTAAGTTACCGTGAGGGTTATTCTTAAAAGCGGTAAGTTGCGGCGCTAAGGTATCCAGCCATTGAGCGTGCGGGCTTTGCAGAAGTGCACGGAGCTCCTTGCTAAAATCGATCATAGTATTCCTTATTTAACCGCGAGCATTGCTGCAAAATTAAAGCACTGGAACCAGACTGTACTGTGTCGAAAGCCTGCATCCTGAAAGCGTTGCATATGGTCTTCTAATGTATCGACCTTCATGACATTTTCGATAGCTGCACGTTTTTGGCTGATTTCCAGTTCGCTATAGCCATTAGCGCGTTTAAAGTTGTGGTGCAAATCGACAAGCACATCATTCATATTAGCATCGCTGTGGCGCACCTTTTCTGCCAATAACAGGGCTCCGCCATTGTTCATGCCGTCAAAGATACGTTGAATAATGTCGTTTCTCTTCTCTTGTGGAATGAACTGTAGGGTAAAGTTTAATACAACCACAGAAGCATTCTCAATGTCGGTTTCAGCTAAGTCCTGACAATGAAGTTCTGCAGGGATTTGGCTTTTAAAACCCTCCAAATGTAACCTTGCGCGCTCTATCATTGGTTGGGAGTTATCTACACCAATAATTCGGCAGTGACTTGTCTGTTCGCAACCTTTGCGCATAGCAAGTGTAGCTGCGCCAAGGGAACACCCTAGATCGTACAAATTGGAATTTGGCTGAACGTAACGGCTCACCAATTGAGGCAGAGTTTGTAATATACTTGAGTAGCCCGGCACCGAACGGTTTATCATATCCGGAAAGACTTCCACGACTTGTTGATCGAAACAAAAGTCGGAAATGCTGGGTAAAGGTTTTGCAAATAACGTGTCGTGTTGCGTCATAAAGCTACTTTTATTCAATAAATGGCTTAGATTTATTGGTATTTTACCGATAAATGAGACAGACGCACAGGCAATATTGGACTAAAATTCGGCCATTAGTCCGGGAGGAGAGTACATTGAATCGAGTTTTGGCTATCGTCAGTGCCTTTTTCGCTGCATTTTCGGTGACGTTATCGAGTAGCTATGCCAGCCAACCCGAGAGGTGGCTGGAAGACTATAAAAAAATTCGTGTCGGAGTGCCCGATCAGTTGGCGCCTTTGGTGTCTTTTGAAGATGGCAAAGCCGAAGGTCTGGATGTCGATTTACTGGAAAAGTTTACTCGCGATTTGGCGGTAGAAATTGTTTGGAAACCTTGTGGGGCATGGCAGCAATGCCTGAACGCCATCAAGGCGAAAGAAATTGATGTTCTGACCAGTGTGTCATACTCAGTCGAACGCAATCAGTTTATGGACTTTACTCAAAGCTATTGGTCAATGCCATGGGCTGCAACTTCCCCAGTAAATCAACAAGCTAGCGAGGGAAGTATTGGTTTAAATCAGTTAAGTGATAGTAAAGTTGGTGTGGTTGAAGGCTACAGCATAGAGTCACAGTTGTCTCAGTTGAGAGGTATTCAGCTTATTCAGGTTGATGGAATTCGCGAAGGTTTGAATTTAATACGCAATAGTGGTGTTGATTATTATGTCGACAGTCTGCCTATGCTGGTCTACGAACTGCAGCGAAGACCTCTGCCGAGCGCAAAGCTTTCGGTTATTGACGATACTCAGGGTGAAGAGCTTTATTTAGGCGTTAGGGAAGACTGGAAGCCACTGGTTATGGCGCTGAATGGTGGTATTGACTCAGTTACTGAAAGTGAGAAAAGTCAGCTTAAACAGAAATGGTATGGTTTTGAGCTAGAGCAGGGCTGGAGTAATAAAGAGCTTCTGGACATTGCTATGAAAGTGGGCTCAGTTGTTTTGTTAATCATTGTTAGCTTTGCGGTCTGGAACAGTCGGCTGCGTAAGGAAATTAAGTTACGCAAAGCTGCCGAAAGACAAATTCGGCATATCGCAACTCACGATGAATTGACGGGTCTTCCCAACAGAAACTTAATGCAGGACCGACTGGAGCAGACTTTAAGTCAAAACGAAAGAACCGGAAAGCCATTCGCTGTTCTGTTTCTGGATCTCGATGGTTTTAAAAAGATTAACGACGATTTTGGTCACAGTTATGGTGATGAGCTACTGGTACAGGCTGCGCACCGCATGAGCAGTCTTTTACGCCGATCAGATACGGTATGTCGTCATGGCGGTGATGAGTTCGTAGTGATTCTTCCGACGGCGAATAATGTCGGGTCCGCACTGGCGGTATCGCGTAAGCTAGTTGTGCAGTTGGCGAAGCCCTACAAAGTGAAGAAAAAGTCACTGGATATCAGTGTGTCTATTGGGGTCAGCCTTTACCCCCAGCATGGATTAACCTCAGACGATTTATTACGTTCGGCGGACAAGGCGATGTACCGTGCCAAGGCCGCTGGTAAAAATGATGTGCGTCTGGCTGGCGACGACGGATGACATTCGGCGTCAGTCCGCTATAATGTTGCGCTTCGTAAAAACATTCATTGCAACAGCTAGCAGGATAAACGCGCATGCGAACTCATTACTGTGGACAAATAAATGCTGAATTGGCGGGACAAGAGGTCACGCTATGTGGTTGGGTCAATAAACGCCGTGACTTAGGCGGCCTAATTTTTATTGATCTGCGTGACCGTGAAGGGATGCTGCAGGTCGTTTTCGACCCGGACCAAAAAGCGTTATTTGAGACAGCAAACAGCCTGCGTCAGGAATTCTGCGTTCGCTTAAGTGGTAAAGTTAACCGTCGCCCGGAAAGCCAGGTCAATAAAAACATGGCTACCGGCGAAGTCGAACTGCTGGCAACCGATTTAGAAATTCTAAGTCGCTCTGAACCTCTCCCTATCGACTTCAACCAGCAAGTGAGCGAAGAAGCACGACTGCGTTATCGCTACCTTGATTTACGTCGTCCGCAAATGAATGAAAAATTGCAGTTTCGTGCGAAAGTAACCAGCGCGGTGCGCCGTTTTCTGGATGACAGTGGTTTTCTGGATATTGAAACCCCTATGTTAACGCGTGCAACGCCGGAAGGTGCGCGAGACTATCTGGTGCCAAGCCGTACCCACAAAGGTCGCTTTTTCGCGTTGCCGCAAAGCCCTCAGCTGTTTAAACAACTGCTGATGATGTCGGGCTTTGATCGTTATTACCAAATTGTTAAATGCTTCCGCGACGAAGACTTGCGTGCTGACCGTCAGCCTGAATTCACTCAAATTGATATTGAAACCTCGTTCATGAGTGCAGAGCAGGTCATGCAAATTACCGAGCAGATGGCTCGTGATCTGTTCAAACAATTACTTGACGTGGACTTGGGTGAATTCCCCAGCATGACCTGGCATGAAGCCATGCGCCGTTTTGGTAGTGACAAGCCAGACTTGCGTAACCCGTTGGAGTTGGTGGATGTTGCTGATGTCTTAAAAGACGTTGAGTTCAAAGTCTTTTCTGGTCCGGCGAATGACGAAGATGGCCGTGTTGCTGCCATTCGTTTACCGGGGCAGGCTGAGAACGTTTCACGCAAAATGATTGATGAATACACACAATTTGTCAGCATTTATGGCGCCAAAGGACTGGCGTGGATTAAAGTGAATGACCGCAGTGCAGGCCGTGACGGGTTGCAGTCGCCTATTCTTAAGTTCCTGCCGGATGAAGTGATTGAGCCATTACTAGAGCGCACTGAAGCACAAACTGGTGATGTTTTGTTCTTTGGTGCCGATAAGGCGAACGTTGTTGCTGAAGCTCTGGGTGCTTTACGCCTGAAGTTAGGTAAAGACTTTGAACTTGTCAGTAATGAGTGGAAACCGCTATGGGTCGTTGACTTCCCAATGTTCGAAGTCGCTGACGATGGCAGCCTGGCCGCGTTACACCACCCCTTCACCGCACCGGTCAATGTGACTCCGGAAGAATTAAAAGCCAACCCGGCAGCCGCTATTTCAAATGCCTATGACATGGTATTAAATGGTGTTGAGTTAGGTGGTGGTTCGGTTCGTATCCACGAAAACGCTATGCAGCAAGCGGTGTTTGAAGTATTAGGTATTGAAAAAGACGAAGCTCAGGAAAAATTCGGCTTCCTCCTGGAAGCGTTAAAGTACGGTACGCCGCCGCATGCTGGCCTAGCTTTTGGTCTGGATCGTCTGGTTATGTTGATGGTTGGCGCAACCTCAATTCGTGATGTTATCGCTTTTCCTAAAACAACGACCGCAGCTTGTGTCCTTACCGATGCGCCAGGCGCTGCAAACCCTGCTGCATTGCAAGAGTTGGGCGTAAAAAGTATGGTAGAGGAAGACGAATAACCAACAAGGGTGAAATATGGCTGGTCATTCCAAATGGTCTAATATTAAGCACCGAAAAGCCGCGCAGGATGCTAAGCGCGGCAAAATTTTTACTAAATTAATACGTGAAATTACGGTTTCCGCTCGTGAAGGGGGCGGAGACCCTGAAACCAACCCTCGCTTACGTGCTGCTATCGATAAAGCCTTATCGAATAACATGAAGCGCGACACCATAGATACCGCCGTAAAGCGCGGCTCTGGTGATCTTGAAGGCGATAATCTTGATGAGCTGACCTATGAAGGCTATGGCCCTAATGGTGTCGCTGTATTGCTGGAGTGCATGACCGACAACCGAAACAGAACGGTTTCCGATGTTCGTCATGCATTCACTAAATTTGGAGGCAATTTGGGCACAGATGGCTCGGTTGCTTACTTATTTAATAAAAAAGGCGTGATTAGCTACCCTGCAGAGGTTACCGAAGAGCAGCTCATGGAGCCCGCACTTGAAGCTGGTGCAGAAGATCTTATTACCTACGAGGGCAGCGGTATCGATGTCATGACCTCACCGGAAAATTTCGGTTCCGTAAAAGACGCTCTGGATAAAAAAGATTTAGAAGCCAGTAACGCCGAAGTGACTCAGGTGCCTGATACTCGAGTTGACTTAGATGAAGAATCTGCAAGAACCTTCTTAAAATTACTGGATGCACTTGAAGACCTGGATGACGTTCAAAATGTCTATCATAACGCCGATATCTCAGATGAGATAATTGCACGGCTGGACGACTAAGTGGCCATTATTCTGGGTATTGACCCGGGCTCAAGGTTAACGGGTTATGGTGTTATTGAACAGCGCGGTAGGCAGCTAAGCTATTTAGGCAGCGGCTGTATAAAAGTTATCGGAAGCCGCGCTGAGCCGCTGACATTAGCCGAAAAACTTCGCCGCATACACGACAGTGTGAGTGAATTAATCACTCAGTTTAAACCTGACGAGTTTGCAATAGAGCAGGTATTCATGGCAAAGAACCCGGATTCGGCATTAAAGCTTGGACAGGCCAGGGGCGCGGCAATAGTAGCGGCTGCTTGTGCTGAGCTTCCCGTAGCAGAGTACTCTGCTCGCCAAATAAAGCAGTCGGTTGTGGGGAACGGCGGTGCCGAGAAGTCCCAGGTGCAGCATATGGTGATGGCACTATTGAATTTGCAACGGTGTCCGCAAGAAGACGCAGCGGATGCGTTAGCGGTAGCCTTATGCCATGCTCACAGCTCTCAAAACTTGATAAAAATGGCAGGTGCTGCGCGCAAAACTGTGCGTGGGCGCCTGCGTTAATGGAGTACAAAAGTGATAGGTCATATTCAGGGCGTACTTACCAGTAAACAACCACCTGAGGTCGTGCTTGATGTGCAGGGCGTTGGTTACGAAATTCAATTGCCAATGACGTGTTTTTATCAACTGCCCGCAGTAGGCGAGACGATTAAACTCATCACTCATTTTGTGGTGCGGGAAGATGCTCAGTTACTTTATGGCTTTATTTCCTCTTCCGAACGTTCATTGTTTCGGTTGCTGATAAAGACTCAGGGGGTAGGTCCAAAACTGGCATTGGCTATTTTATCGGGTATGTCGGCAGATGAGTTCGTTGTTGCAGTTAACCAGAATGATGTCAGCCGGCTGGTGAAACTTCCTGGTGTGGGTAAGAAAACCGCCGAGCGGTTAGTCATTGAAATGCGCGACCGTCTTAAAGACTGGCAGCCCGCGACACCATTTACTGACAGCGCTCCGCTTGATAATCAGGGGACAGACGCCAGAGAGCACCCGGCAGATGCACGCGCAGATGCGGTGAGTGCTTTACAGGCTCTTGGCTATAAAGAAAATCAAGCTGAAAAAGCCTTACAAAAGGTGTACTCTGCAGAACATAATAGCGAGACCTTGATTCGACTGGCGCTAAAACAGCTGTCGTAAGGAAGTCCAATGATTGAAGCCGATCAGATACCCACTCAACGCCTCATTGAGCCCGATGTACAAGGTGAAGATGAAGCCGTTGACCGTGCTATACGACCCAAAGCTTTGGCGGAATATACCGGCCAGAAGCACGTGGTTGAGCAAATGGGCATTTTTATTGAGGCCGCGCGTAAACGTCAGGAAGCTCTTGACCATCTGTTGATATTTGGTCCGCCAGGGTTGGGGAAAACCACACTCGCAAACATAGTCGCTAACGAGTTGGATGTCAGCATTAAAACAACGTCAGGACCTGTTCTTGAAAAAGCCGGAGACTTGGCGGCCCTATTGACAAACCTGGAAGCACACGATGTTTTATTTATTGATGAGATTCATCGGCTGAGTCCCGTTGTTGAAGAAATTCTCTATCCTGCCATGGAAGATTACCAACTGGACATCATGATAGGCGAAGGTCCGGCTGCCCGCTCTATCAAATTGGATTTACCACCTTTCACGTTAATTGGTGCAACGACCCGGGCGGGAGCGTTAACTTCACCACTTAGGGATCGTTTCGGTATTGTTCAACGTCTTGAGTTTTACGATGTTAATGAATTAACGGACATCGTAGCGCGCTCCGCTCACTTTATGAATGTCCGAATGTTGGATGGAGGCGCAAGGGAGATAGCCCGTCGCTCCAGAGGTACGCCTCGTATCGCCAATCGACTTTTGCGCCGAGTACGGGATTACGCTGAGGTCAGAGGTAATGGTGATGTCGATGAAGCCACTGCAAATGCAGCTTTAACCATGGTGGATGTTGACCAGGCTGGTTTTGATTATATGGATCGGAAGCTGTTATTAGCCATTATGGAAAAGTTTACCGGTGGACCCGTAGGGTTAGATAATTTGGCGGCGGCAATAGGTGAAGAGAAAGATACAATTGAAGATGTGCTTGAACCTTACCTGATTCAACAAGGCTTCTTACAGCGAACACCCAGGGGCCGGATAGCTACGCCACGCGCTTATCAGCATTTTGGGTTAAAGCCTGAGAAATAAAAAAAAAGCCCGCACAATGTGCGGGCAAACAGAACAACAAGAAGGAAGTTAAATCCAGGGAACTATTACTCAATAAACAATCTCAGAAAAAGTGACAACCAATCTCTTTGTCTTTGATATGCTGAGTATTATAAGGTTAATCTGATTCTGATCAAACAAGAAAAATTAGATGTTCGAATTAAAAAAACTAATCTGAATTTAGTTTTCGCTGCTTAAAAAAAGCGCAACATATTTATAACAATGAAATAAAGTTTATAAAAAACAACATGTTGTTATTTTTGTGTTTCAATACTGTCATAAAAAAAAGTCTGTTGATAAAGTGACCAGTGACAGTTTTGAAGGCTTCTTTACAAAATATTACACAACAGTAACTTTTCGGAACTTTACTTGAGGTGGTAATGTCTCATTGTGACTTTGAATGGCCGATTCGTGTTTACTACGAAGATACGGATGCAGGTGGTATCGTTTATTATGCCAACTATCTCAAGTTTATTGAAAGAGCACGAACAGAGTGGTTACGATCGTTAGGGATTGAACAGGATACTTGGTTAGCTCACAATATCGCTTTTGTGGTTCGTAAGGTCGAACTCGATTTACGACTGGCAGCAAAGTTTAATGCCGAGTTGAATGTGACTGTAAAAGTTACACAAATAAAGAAAGCTTCATTGGTTTTCGAACAAAAAGTTTTGGCGAAGGATGGCAGAGTACATTGCCAGGCAACAGTTTTAGCCGCTTGCATTGATAATCAGGCAATGCGTGCTGTTGCTATTCCGGAACCGATAATTTCGCGTATTCAGTCAGGGGTTTAAAGCGTGCAAGCAGAGTTATCGTTTATTGATTTATTCATGCAGGCCAGCTTATTAGTAAAGCTGGTAATGGTAATGTTATTGGCGATGTCAGTCTGGGGCTGGGTGCTAATTTTTCAGCGCAAGAAAGTGCTGAAGCAAGCACGAAACGATGCGCTAAAATTTGAAGACCGCTTTTGGTCAGGCGTCGATCTTGCTCGCCTTTATCAGGAAATTTCGGCCCGTGCGAAAAATGCGCGAGGTATGGAGTTATTATTTCATGCCGGCTTTAAAGAGTATGCCCGGCTGCGCAACCATTCAACGACAAATACACAAACAATGCTTGAAGGCGCGTTTCGTGCAATGCGTGTTGCACACGCCAGAGAAACTGAGAAGTTAGATAATAACCTGGGAATTCTTGCGACCATTGGTTCTATCAGCCCCTATATCGGCTTGTTTGGAACCGTTTGGGGCATTATGAACGCTTTTATCGCTTTAGGTGCCGTACAGCAAGCAACATTAGCTATGGTTGCTCCGGGAATCGCTGAAGCACTTATCGCTACCGCTATGGGTCTTTTCGCTGCTATACCGGCCGTTATTGCATACAACCGATTTACGACAACCGTTGAGAAAGTTGATAATCAATACATGAACTTTATTGATGAATTCATCTCGATATTACAACGTCAGTCTTCGGCGCAGGCAGGCAAGAATAAAGTAGAGGGCGAAACGGTATGATGGTAATGCCGCGCAAGCGTCGTAAGCCGGTTGCGGAAATTAATGTGGTTCCTTATATCGACGTGATGTTGGTTCTGCTTATTATTTTCATGGTAACAGCGCCATTAATTACGCAGGGTGTTAAGGTCGATTTACCAAAAGCAACCGCAGAGCCACTTTCTGAGGAAAGTAAACCGCCACTCGTCGCGTCAGTTGATGCTGAAGGCCGGTATTACCTCAATCAGGGTGATAGCAAGGACACGCCTATGCAGGCGGACGAGTTAGCAACACTGGTTGCGGCGCATTTACAAGTTGAACCCGATACACCCGTAATGGTGAACGGTGATGGTGCGGTATCGTATAACCAAATTGTGCAGCTGATGGTGTTACTGCAAAGAGCTGGTGTGCCTTCAGTCGGTTTAATGACAGATTCGTCGGATAATTAGTTGTGGCAAAATCAGATAGCTTAACCTTACCGCTGATATATTCGATTGCGATTCATGCCGTGATAGCCGGTGTGTTGTTGATCAGTTTTGAATTTACACCATCAACGCCTGAAGCGATGGAAGTCAACCTTGATCAAAGCGAACTCGACATGTCTGAGGAAATTGTCAGCGCAGTTACTGTTGATAAATCGAAAGTACAGCAACAGGCCGATAAAATTCGACAGAAAAAAGCGGAACAAGAAGCGGCTGAGCAACGTCGAATAGAAAGACTGGAAAGACAAGCCGAGGAAGCTCGTAAAGCTCGTGAGCGAGAAGAGCAGCGTAGAAAAGAGATTCAGCGTCAGCAAGAGCTGGAAAGGCAGGAAGCTGAAAAAGCGAGACAGCAGGCTGAGCGAGAGAAAAAAGAAGCGGAACGGTTAGCCCAGGAAAGAGCTAAAGCAGAAGCTGCCGCAAAAGAAGCGGAGCGGCGTAGGCGCGAAGCAGAAGAGGCTGAGCGCCGAGCTGAAGAAGAGCGGCGGAAGCGCGAGGAAGAACGCCGCAAGCGCGAGCAAGCGGAGCGTGAAGCAGCAGAGCGTGAAGCTCAATTGCAAAAAGAGATGGAAGAAGAACGAGCCCGGCGTCAGGCAGCACGACGTCAACAAGTGATGAGTGAAGTTGAAAAGTATCAGGTACTTATTCAGCAAACTATTCAGCGTAACTGGAATGTTGATGACTCGATGCGTGGTAAGTCTTGTGAGTTGACTATCAGGGTTGCACCGAGTGGGTTCGTTAAGTCAGTAGACACAGGTCGTGGCGATGCGAACGTTTGTCGCTCAGCCCAGAACGCGGTATTGAAGGCGACAACCTTGCCTGTTTCTGAAGATCCAGAGATTTATGAACAAATGAGTACGATTAAACTGACTGTAAAACCGCAGTTGTAACAAGGTGACCGATGAAAAAAATATTAATTAACAGCTTATTACTCTTTGTTGCGCTAACAGCTTTTGCTCGCGCAGGGGTATTGGAAATCGTCATCACGGAAGGTATTGATACCGCACGACCAATTGCGGTTGTGCCGTTTGAATGGAAGGGCGAAGGTGAAGCTCCGAGCGAGCTTACCGACGTAATTGCGGCTGACTTGATGCGCAGTGGTAAGTTTAATCCAATTCCTTCAAGCGCCATGCCGCAACGTCCGGCTGCAGATGACGACATTGATTACTCTGCATGGGCGAAAATGGGAGTTGAGGCGATTTTAGTGGGTTCGATAGAGCCATACTCTGTTGATCGTTACATGGTTAAGTTTGAAGTTATTGATGTGCTAAGAGGACAAATTACTGGCGGTAATTCGCAGATGTTACGCAATGGCGAATTAGTTCAGAGTAATGATCATATTCTCGATTCTCGCTCAAGCGTTATCGATGGCGACCAGTTTCGTTCTTATGCGCATCGAATTTCCGATGTGGTTTATGAGGCGTTAACGGGTGAACGCGGCGCCTTTATGACTAAAATTGCTTATGTGACAGTGAATCACGAAGACCGTTATCCTTATAAACTGGCAGTAGCGGACTATGACGGCGCGAATGAGAAAATCCTGCTCCGTAGTCCGGAGCCTCTCATGTCACCGTCCTGGTCTCCTGATGGAAACAAGCTTGCGTACGTCAGCTTTGAGAACAAAACGGCAGAAATATTCATACAGGACATCTACACCACCCGTCGGGAAAAGACAACGTCGTTTCCGGGTATTAACGGGAGTCCGGTTTTCTCGCCAGATGGTAAAAAATTAGCTATGGTGTTATCAAAGGATGGTAATCCTGAGCTTTATGTATTTGATATTAATACGAAGGACTTGCAACGTATCACTCGTAATCGTACGATTGATACAGAGCCTAACTGGACGCCTGATGGTGAATCCTTAATTTTCACCTCAGAAAGAGGTGGCAGACCACAGTTATATAGCGTAAATTTATCATCAGGCCAGGTTCGTAGGTTAACCTTTGAAGGTGAACAGAATTTAGGTGGTACAATAGTACCGTCTGGCAAGGATATGGTTTTAGTTAACAGAACACGAGGCAACTACCATATCGCTAAACAAGAATTCCCGCGTGGGAATATGCAAGTTTTAACAAAAACGGCATTAGATGAGTCACCCAGTGTGGCACCAAATGGCAGTATGGTTATTTACAGTACAACGCATAATAACAAACAAGTACTGGCATTGGTTTCTATCGATGGGCGTTTTAAAGCACGGTTACCGGCAACCGATGGTGAAGTGAAGTCACCGGCTTGGTCGCCATACATGTAAAACACAGCCTGAATGGTTAAATTGTTCGATAAAACGATAAGGACGAAAAGGATGCAGCTTAATAAACTTTTTAAAGCTCTGGCAATCGTTGTACCAATGGCAACTCTGGCCGCTTGTAGCTCAAATCAAGAAACTGATTCAGGTGCAGGTGCAGGTCAAGAGACCAATCAACAAGCTGAGCAAGACTCCGGTGTTCAAACTGGAGCAGCAGAGCGCGCTAAAACGATGGAAGAAGAGCGTCAAGAGAAAATGGAAGCGTTACGTAAAGAACACATCGTTTACTTCGCTTTTGACAAATCTAACATCCAGTCAGAATACACTGACTTGTTGTCAGCTCACGCTGACTACTTAGTGAAAAACCCGTCTGTAAAAGTTGTTATTGAAGGTCATACCGATGAACGCGGTACACCTGAATACAACATTGCGTTGGGTGAGCGTCGTGCTCAAGCGGTTGAAAACTACCTGCATAACTTAGGTGTTCAGGATTCTCAAACCTCTACTGTGTCATATGGTGAAGAGAAGCCGATGGTAAACGAATCAAACGAACGTGCATACGCCAAAAACCGTCGTGCCGTTTTAGTTTACTAATCTAAGAAAAGCGGATAGTACATGAGAAAAACGCTGTTAGCTGTATGTTTGTGTGTGCCTGGGGCCGTTATGGCCCAGGCACCTGTTTCTGGATTGTCATCTTCAGGTGATGTTGAGCAACGTCTCGAGCAAATTGAGCGTATGCTCGAAGCTCGCTCAGACGCTCAGCTTAAAATGCTGAATCAGTTAGGCTCTCTGCAGCAAGATGTTGCTGAGTTAAGAGGCATAACCGAAGAGCATGAGTATCGTCTGGAGCAACTTTTAGAGCGCCAGCGCGAGCTGTATCAGGAAATTGATCGTCGCTTCAGTAATTTGAAGCAGAACAATAGTCAGAGTAATGAAGTGACTGGCAACTATGACGATCTAGAGCAGGTTCCTACACAAACAGACGGCAGCAGCTATTCTCCTAACTTGAGTGAGAATGACGCTTACGACAAGGCTATTGCATTAGTTCTTGAAGATAAACGTTATGATGATGCGATACCCGCATTTCAGTCCTTTCTTAAAAACTTCCCAAATTCGACCTATGCGGCAAATGCGCATTACTGGCTCGGGCAGTTGTTTTTTGCAAAACGTGAATACAACGAAGCGAAACAGCAATTTGAGACTGTTGTAAACGATTACCCGGATAGTAATAAGCGTGGCGATTGCTTGCTGAAACTAGGTGTTATAGCTAGTGAACAGAATAAGTCGGCAGATGCTAAGGCTTATTATGAACAAGTGGTCAAAGAATACCCAGATAGTACCGAAGCTAATTTGGCAAAACAGCGCCTTAATTAGTAACAACTGAGCAACATGTGTTCGTGATTTGAGCAGTTGCACGGTTTTTTTCAATTTTCAGTTGCATACGCGCACTATTTCAGTAAACTATGCCGCCGTTGCCAAGCAGAAACGGCAGCAAAATTGGCGTTGGGTTGTTAGCTCAGTTGGTAGAGCAGTTGACTTTTAATCAATTGGTCGCAGGTTCGAATCCTGCACAACCCACCACTCCTAATTACTTTGCTACAAGCGCATCTTGAATTCAGCTATAATAAGCCCCACTTATTAAGAACACTTGGAAAATAAGTCGTAGTATCATGACCGAGATTCAAACTCTGGATAGCCTTGATTATACTTTTCCGCCCAAACCTAAGCCGTTAAGTGCGAAAGAAAAATCAGAGACAATTAATCGTATTAAGCAGCTTCTAATTGATGAGGATGCTGTGTTGGTGGCTCACTATTACACCGACCCTGATATTCAGGCTCTAGCTGAAGAAACCGGTGGTTGTGTGGCGGACTCTTTAGAAATGGCTCGGTTCGGTCGTGACCATCCGGCGAAAAAGTTGATTGTCGCCGGTGTTCGCTTTATGGGTGAAACGGCGAAAATTTTGACACCTGAAAAGCAAGTACTGATGCCAACATTAAAAGCGGAGTGCTCGCTTGATCTTGGTTGCCCTCCTGAAAAGTTTTCGGAATTCTGTGATCAACATCCAGACCGGACAGTCGTTGTCTATGCGAATACTTCGGCAGCAGTTAAAGCTCGTGCAGACTGGGTAGTAACTTCCAGCATGGCGCTTGAGCTTGTCGACCACCTGGATGCTAAAGGCGAGAAAATACTTTGGGCTCCTGACCGTCACTTAGGTGGTTATATCGCACGTGAAACTGGTGCAGATATGCTGTTGTGGCAAGGCGCTTGTGTGGTGCATGATGAATTTAAGGCAAAGGCATTGGAGGACATGAAAAAGCTCCATCCGGAGGCTGCAGTTCTTGTTCATCCTGAGTCACCGGAAAATATTGTCGCTATGGCTGATGCAGTAGGCTCAACATCGCAGCTCATTAAGGCGAGTCAGGAATTACCTAACGAAACCTTTATTGTGGCGACAGACAAAGGCATTTTCTACAAAATGCAGCAGCTTCAGCCGAATAAAACCTTTATTGAAGCACCTACAGCCGGAAACGGGGCAACTTGCCGCAGCTGTGCACATTGTCCATGGATGGCCATGAACGGGTTAAAAGCAATTGAAGAAGCACTTACCGAAGGTGGTGAGGCTCATGAAATACATGTCGACGAAACCTTAGGTAAAAAAGCTATGGTACCACTGGACCGAATGCTGGAATTTTCGGCAAGCTTAAAATAACTAAGACAGGCTCCTTCGGGAGCCTTTTTTATTCCTCGCTTATACAAGATATTTATAGTCGCCATAAATGCATCGCCTACCGAACTACACAACTGCATGCTAATCTGAATTTATTGAATATTTATTCGGGTGGAATTTGCATGGGGTTTTATGATCCGACTGAAGTGCGTGATAACTGCGGTTTCGGCATTATTGCTAACGTTAATGGTGAGCCTCGGCAAGGGTTGATTTCTACAGCCGTTAAGGCTTTGGATCGTATGCAGCATCGCGGCGGTATTGGTGCCGATGGTAAGACTGGTGACGGCTGCGGTTTACTTCTGCAAATGCCAGAGCAATTTTTCCGTCAATTTGCTGAAAAAGAGGGGTGGCAGCTCAGCAAAAAATTTGCCGTTGGAATGGTCTTTTTCAGTCGAGACAACGATAAGCGCGAAACCGCACGCCAACTTATTGAACAAGAACTCCAGAGAGAGACCTTAGCTGTCACAGGTTGGCGTAAAGTGCCCGTAGATAACCAAGTGCTGGGGGAAGGTGCTAAGTCGTCTGAGCCTGTTATAGAGCAGGTTCTGGTGTCTGCTCCCCCGGGTTGGCGAAAGAAAGACTTAGAAAGACGCCTGTATATGGCGCGTCGTCGTATTGAGAAGCTCATTCCTAATCAGGAAGAACTTTATATTTCTTCGCTTTCTAGTCTGGTGCTGGTTTATAAAGGCTTAATGATGGCAGCGGATTTGCCCGCCTATTATGCGGACTTAGCCGACTCCGATATGAAAACTTCCATCTGCGTATTCCACCAACGCTTCTCAACCAATACCGAACCACGCTGGCCTTTAGCTCAACCATTCCGGTTTCTGGCTCATAACGGCGAAATTAATACCATAAGAGGTAACCGACAATGGGCGCAGGCGCGGGCTTATAAGTTTCAGACCCCTTTGCTACCCGACTTACAGGATGCAAAACCGTTAGTCGGCTTGTCCGGCTCGGACTCTGCTTCGCTGGACAATATGCTGGAGCTGTTGTTAGCCGGCGGTATGGATCTATTCCGGGCTATGCGCTTGCTGATACCGCCCGCCTGGCAAGGCGACGCGACAATGTCTGATGAAATGCGTGCTTTTTATGAGTTTAACTCGCTGCACATGGAGCCCTGGGATGGGCCGGCAGGCGTGGTGATGAGTAACGGTCGACACGTCGCATGCAGTCTGGACCGCAATGGTTTACGCCCGGCCAGGTATGTATTAACGCGCTCTGGTGTTCTGACCATTGCTTCTGAAGTGGGTATCTGGGATTACGACGAACAGGAAGTCATAGAAAAAGGGCGCTTAGGGCCGGGTCAAATGATGGCGGTGGATACCTATACCGGTAAAATTTGGTACAACGACGAAATAGAAGATGAATTAAAACAGCGTCACCCTTATAAACAATGGCTGGAACAGCATCGTCGTCACTTAATTCCGTTTGAACGCAGTCACGCAGATAAACTGGGACAGCGTCTTTATGACGATGAAACCATGCTGGTATTGCATAAAGCTTACCTGTACTCAGAAGAAGAACTGCAGCAAATTATCAGTGTATTAGCGAAAGATGGCCAGGAAGCTGTTGGTTCAATGGGCGACGACACACCGACTGCGGTTCTCTCCAAACAACCTCGCTTACTTTATGACTATTTTCGACAGCAGTTTGCACAGGTAACAAACCCTGCCATTGACCCCATTCGCGAACGGCATGTGATGTCACTTTCAACCATAATTGGACGCGAGCACAATGTGTTTAACGAAGCTTCTGGTGATGCTGACAGGGTGGTGTTCGAGTCACCCATTCTGATGTATACCGATTTAAAGCAGTTACGCGAACTGGATGAAAAGCACTACCGCGCAACAACACTCTCGCTGGCTTTCAAGCCGGAGGAAAACAACTTACGGCAGGCGATAGAAAGCCTTGTTGAAAGTGCAAAAGACGCGGTTAAGAACAATCAAACCGTTATTCTGATACTGAGTGACAGAGGCTTGCAGCGCGGACAGTTGATGATACCGGCTGCGATGGCAGTTGGTGCTGTTCAACAGGCTTTAGTGGCTAATGACTTACGTTGCGATTCGAATATTATTATTGAGACAGCGTCTGCGAGAGACCCTCATCACATGGCGGTGTTGTTGGGTTTGGGAGCTACTGGAGTTTACCCCTATCTGGCTTATGAAACGGTGGAGCAACTGGTTGCTCGCGGCAAAATAACTCTGGATATTAGAGAAGCCTTGCTGAACTACCGTAAAGGGTTGAATAAAGGACTTTTGAAAATACTGTCGAAGATGGGCATTGCAACAGTTGCCGGATACCGCGGTTCTTCTCTATTTGAAGCTGTTGGGCTTAACGAAGATGTACGCCGCCTTTGTTTTGCAAACGTGCCGGCGCGAATTGATGGTACCGGTTTTGATGATATTCAGCAGGATCTCCAGCAAAGCTTCCACAAAGCCTGGTTAAAGCGTAAGCCGCTGGCTCAGGGTGGTTTACTGAAATATGTGCATGGTGGGGAATACCATGCGTATAACCCGGATGTGGTCACCTCCTTACAACGTGCGGTAGCAACAGGTGAGCAGCGGGACTACGACGTTTACGCGAAATTTGTGAATCAAAGGCCGGTAACTCACCTGCGTGATCTGCTCAGTATAAAATTACCTGAAACAGCAAAGCTTGAAAAACACCAAGTTGAAGCAAAGGAAAGCCTGTATCAGCGTTTTGATACGGCCGCTATGTCCATAGGCGCGTTAAGCGCTGAGGCCCACGAGGCTCTGGCTATAGCAATGAACCAAATTGGAGGGCATTCAAACTCCGGTGAAGGAGGCGAGGATCCTAAACGCTTTAACAGCTTAAAAAATTCCCGAATTAAACAAGTGGCTTCAGGGCGCTTTGGAGTGACACCTCATTACCTGGTGAACGCCGATGTGATTCAGATAAAAGTGGCGCAGGGTGCAAAACCTGGAGAGGGCGGACAACTACCCGGCGAAAAAGTCACTGCGGAAATAGCGCAACTACGCTACGCGGTGGCTGGTACGACATTAATATCGCCACCGCCGCATCATGACATTTACTCCATTGAAGATTTAGCTCAGCTAATTTTTGATTTAAAGCAGGTAAACCCTAAAGCTTTAGTCTCTGTAAAACTGGTTTCAACGCCGGGTATTGGCACTATTGCGACCGGGGTGGCTAAGGCTTATGCCGACTTGATAACCGTATCAGGCTATGACGGTGGTACCGGCGCCAGCCCCATGACGTCGGTCAAGTACGCAGGTTCACCCTGGGAACTCGGGTTGGTCGAAGTGCACGAAGCTTTGGTAGCGAATAACCTGCGCCATAAAATTCGTCTGCAGGTTGATGGCGGTTTAAAAACCGGTATGGATATTGTGAAAGCGGCAATTTTAGGGGCAGAGAGCTTTGGCTTTGGTACTGCTCCGATGATAGCTCTGGGCTGTAAATATTTGCGCATTTGCCATCTCAATAATTGTGCAACGGGTGTGGCTACGCAAGATGAAACCTTACGTCGTGAGCACTTTTCTGGTTTACCCGAGCGCGTTGTAAAACTGTTTGAGTTTATGGCTGAAGAGGTGCGGGACATTCTTGCTCATCTCGGTTTAGCTCAGTTAACCGATGCCATTGGACGGGTTGATTTACTAGAGCGTTTGCTGGGGGAAACCAAACGTCAGCAACAGTTACAGTTGACCGCTTTATTGGAATCAGCCGGGGTTCGCTCTGAACATTCATTGTATTGCACGGACAAAAACCCGCCGTATGACCAGGGCAAGCTCAACCAACGTCTACTGGAACTGTGCAAAGAATCGATTGATGCACGCAATGGCGGGCACTGGTCGCTGACCATTCGCAACGATGATCGGTCAGTAGGCGCAAGTGTATCCGGTCATATTGCCAGCCAATATGGAAACCAGGGGATGGCTGTAGCGCCTGTCACCTTAGGTTTTATGGGGACCGCCGGTCAAAGTTTCGGGGCATGGAATGCAGGAGGCTTAAAACTTCACTTAACCGGTGACGCGAATGACTACGTGGGTAAGGGTATGGCCGGGGGAGAAATTACCATTAAACCACCTGCGGGCTGCCGCTATAACAGTCATGAAGCCGTCATTATGGGGAACACCTGCCTGTATGGTGCAACCGGAGGAAAACTCTATGCAGCAGGTTGTACCGGCGAACGTTTTGCGGTGCGTAACTCCGGCGCTACGGCTGTTGTTGAAGGTATTGGCGACCACGGTTGTGAATATATGACAGGCGGTATTGTGGTGGTTTTGGGTGAATGCGGCATCAACTTTGGTGCAGGAATGACCGGTGGCTTTGCTTATTTAAGAGACAGTGACGGTGATTTGCACCGAAGACTGAATCACGAACTGGTTGAAGCGGTGTCACTGAATACACCAATTATTCAGGAGCACTTACGGGGTTTAATTCATGAGCATCACGAAGCGACGGGCAGCCAGTATTCGCGTGAATTACTGCGCAACTTTGAGCAGGTAGTGGAGAGCTTTTATATTGTGAAACCAAAAACGGCTGACGTAAAAGAGCTGCTGGGGCATCGTGCTCGATCTACCGCCGAATTACGCGTGCAGGTGATGTAATGAACAAGAATATTTATCAATTTTTAGACGTACAACGCATTGACCCGCCCAAACGCTCGGTTGAAGAGCGCCGAATTGAATTCAAAGAAATTTATGACCCGATGCCCGGCGTGCAGCTAAAAGGTCAGGCTGACCGTTGCCTGGATTGCGGTAATCCTTATTGTGAATGGCAGTGTCCGGTTCACAACTATATTCCTCAGTGGCTGGAGCTGGCTAACGAAGGTCGGGTTATTGAAGCGGCGGAGCTCATGCATAAAACCAATAGCCTGCCGGAGGTCTGTGGCCGGGTATGTCCTCAGGATCGCCTGTGCGAGGGAGCATGCACGCTCAATGATGGTTTTGGCGCGGTAACTATTGGCAGTATTGAAAAACAAATGGTCGATGAGGCCTTTAAGCAAGGCTGGCGGCCGGATTTAAGTGGTGTTATTCAGCGCCGCGAGCGCGTTGCGGTTATTGGTGCCGGGCCCGCTGGTCTTGCTTGTGCAGATGTATTGGCACGTAATGGTGTCAAAGCCGTAGTTTACGACCGTTACCCGGAAATTGGCGGGCTGCTGACCTACGGCATTCCGCCATTTAAGCTGGATAAAGCGGTCATGACTTTGCGGCGTGAAATATTTACCGATATGGGCATTGAATTTAAGTTGGGTGTTGATGTTGGTAAAGACATCAGCTTTGCCGAATTAGAAGCTAATTACGATGCGGTATTTCTTGCTTTAGGAACCTACAAGGCGTTGGATGGTAAATTAAAAGGTCTGGATGCAGAGGGCGTTTATCCGGCATTGCCATTTTTAATTGGCAACACCCAACGACTTATGGCTCATGAGCCTATGTCTCAGTATCCGCTTATTGATGTTAAAGACGAGACCGTGGTTGTACTTGGCGGTGGTGATACGGCCATGGACTGTGTCAGAACCTCGATTAGGCAGGGAGCCAAGTCGGTTGTTTGTGCGTATCGTCGCGACGAAGGCAACATGCCGGGCTCCCGCAAAGAAGTGCAGAACGCCCGGGAAGAGGGCGTATCTTTTGAATTTAATTTGCAACCACTGGAGGTAGTCACTGACGGTACAGGCAAAGTCAGTGGTGTGAAAATGGTGCGCACGGAGCTCGGTCCGGCTGACGAAGATGGTCGGCGCAGGCCGCAGCCGGTGCCTGATTCAGAGTTTCTGATGCCCGCCACAGCGGTGATTATTGCTTTTGGTTATCAGCCCAACCCACCAGAATGGTTACAACAACACAAGGTGGAGCTGAGCGACTGGGGTACTGTGCTTGCCACCGGCGATACCGAATTTGCTATGCAGACCAGTAATCCGAAGATCTTTGCCGGCGGTGATATGGTACGTGGTGCTGACTTAGTCGTGACCGCCATCGCTGAAGGGCGCAATGCAGCCGAGGGGATGCTGGACTACTTTGACAGCCAGTAAGCAGCGTTATTGACGCTGCCACTGTTTAACCAAAGCTGCATAACCCTGACGAAAGCTGGGGTACTGCAGTTGGTAGCCACTGTCTTTAAGGCCTTTATTCAGGCAGCGTTTGGAGCCTCTGGGCCCTACCTCAGTATCGATATTTTCCGGCAGTTCCAGACCGAGCTGCTGAGCAAGCCATTGGTAAACTTCATATTGCTTCACGGGCTCATCGTCATTGACTAAATAAACGGGAAGAGGGCGGATGACTTCTGTCAACAAGTGGACGATAAAGCCTGCGACATCGTCCTGGTGTATGCGGTTGGTCCAACTGTCGCGCAACTGGACTTTTCCCTGACTGAGCTGGCGCAGTAAAAAGTCACGACCTTCGCCGTAAATGCCGCTGCAACGAAGAATTGAAGTTGGGCCCGGCAACGCATGAATAAGTGACTCCGCCTGCAATAATGCCTTACCGGAAGCTGATGTAGGTTCAGTTGGACTGTTCTCATCTATCCATTCGCCTTCGCGTTGCGCATAAACACCTGTGCTGGAAACGTAAATAATATTCGGCTGATGGGCTTGCTGTGATAATACTTGCTGCAAATGTCGGCAGGGGACGACATAACCCTGGTGATAGCTATCTTCTGCTCCTTTCGCCGGGGTGAGAGTAATCAAGACGTTGTCCCATTTCTGTCTAAACAGCTGATAAAGCTCTTGTTCGTTGCCGAGGTCAGCAGCTATTAAGTCGACACCCGGGCGCACGGGTTTATTGCCGGGTGTTCTGCAAACTCCGGTAACCTGGTTTTTAAATGCGCTAAGCCTTTGCGCGACGCGGTCTGCAATATCACCGTAACCAAGTAAAAGCGTTTGCATGAAGATCCTCTTAGCGTTAATGTAAATTAAATGTTGAACAAAATAATAACGATACTGACCAGCAGCCATTATGAGCAGTGACGCCCCAATAGAAACCTTAGTTGATGAGCTTAAAACAGATTACCATCGCTCTCAATTTGAGTCTCTGTTTAAACGCAAAACAGCGCACTTAAGCGGGCCAGAAAAGCTCAAGCTTCGCATGCAAATTACCGAACTGGCCAAACCTGCATTGGGCGTTGTTGATCTCCGCAAAAAAATTCCTGCGGAAGTTGAACCCTATACCTTTCAAGGCCGCACACATTACTTTGATTTAACCGCCAGAAAAATATTTGAAGAAGGCTTACGTGCGTATAAAGGGGTTTTTACCAATGACACCAAAGCAAAAATACTGGCGTTAAAAGCGCACCATCAAAAACTTGCTGAACATAAAGCTCAGGAGCAGGAAGAACAGGACAATGCGCTAGGCAACTTTGTGGCTGGCTATGAATATAAGCGTAGTGAAGAACGAGTGAACCTGGTTACCGCAGTGAAAATGGAACTTGCTGACGGGCAAAGGTTAAATACCATGACGGTGGATGTTTCACATTCAGGGGTACAGCTAAAACTTCCTTTTGAACAGCAGTTGACTGGATTAAAGCATGCTCGTGTAACTCTCTATTTTTGTGGCTTTTCAGATGATTTTACTTTTGATGCTAATACTGGCTACGAATACCGGGTTGTCGGCGTAAAAAATAGAGATACCTGTTTATATCTGCGTTTAAAGCGCTTTGAGGACTCGTCGGACGATGAGCTCAGCCAACTTCTTTCAGACATTGTGACCAAGTCCAGAAGGCGTTACAAAATTAATGTTGAACATGTCGCACAACAAGTCATTGCGCGGGGGCATGAGAATTACTGGTTTAATGCGATTCAGGCTTTGCCTATTCTTCTTAGCAACCACTCCAGTACCTTTGCGGTAATAAGAACAGCAGCAAACCAGACACTACTGAATAGCTGGCAGCAGCATCAAGGGGACTTGCTTGCTGAGCTTCTTGAACAGACGTGGGTGCAAACCAGCGTTTCAGTGTTAAGAGACTCCCGAAAAGAAACCCGTCGGCAAGTGACATTTTTTCGCATTAGCTTGCCGGTGAATAAAATCTGGCGCGAGTACTTACTTCCTCTACAGGCATTGCAAACAGATAAGTCTTTAATGGCCACCTTGAGTGCGCTACGGGCTGCTGGCTATGGTACGCGCTGTTACCAACTAACAATAACCCATAGTAACGAAAAGCAGCTTGTTTACGCAGAGCTAAATCCAATAAGGACACCGTTTTGGCAGAATAAAACGGATGAAAAGCCAGATTTATCCAGGTTGCAGGACTACCGCTCTAAAGGGGCGGAAAAATTAAATTTCAAGCGACTCAGTGATGAGTCCTCAGCAAAACATAAGATTTTTCCTCATGTATTGTCGAATGCACTCTTTCTCTATAAACGAGGCGTTGAGTGGAAACCTGAGCTTGCCGGGCTAATGTCGTTAACAGAAGGCTTACCCACATTATTTAATGAGACTGAATTTTGGTTAGCTAATGGCGACCGGATTCTTGGTGGGCGACGGCTCAGCTCCCATATAAGGCAGAAGCTTCGTCAGTTATCGGATGGGAATGAGTTTTCGTCGCGTATTCTGATTTTAAGAGTAAGCAGTGCGCTTCAAAAAGAAGCGGTTATGGGGCGAGATATTGGGGAATACGAGAGTTTTGAAGAGGCGGCGGAATATATACGCTTTCTAAACGACAACAGTAACTTTGTTGCGGTTATGGTCTCAGCCCAGCCCTGTGCTAACCGCTTCCCAGAGGAACTGAGTGAAAGTTTGTCCTATATTCACCGCTACTTACCGCATCGTGCAAAAGAACTGGAGCACAACTTTTCTCAGCTTCAGGCGGTTATGACGTTGACTGACGTGACCCAGACTCTCATTGACCTGTCTGAGTTGACTGTGCCGTCGTAAGTCAGCTATTTGCATGACTGATGGCCGTGGCTTTCCATCGTCGGGTATTTGCCCCATAATCAAATCATTGTTTATTTAATAACAGGTGTTCAATTATGTTGAAATCATGGGCAAATCCGCTTTTAGCAGCAAGCATAGGGTTGGCATTACCGCTAACGGCTATGGCGCAGGACGGTATCGATTATAAAGAGCAGGAGAAACTGCACGAAATAGCTGGTGCAATGCAGGCCGATCGTATTGAAAGTGACATTCAGACTCTGGTCGACTTTGGCACTCGTCATACCTTATCTGAAACCGAGTCGGATACGCGTGGTATTGGTGCCGCAAGACGCTGGATTTTTGCCGAATTTGAACGTATATCCGAAGCCTGTGGCGGCTGTCTTGAAGTCATGTATGTCAGCGATACAATTTCCGGTGAAACGCGCATACCTGACCCTGTGGAAGTGAAAAGTGTTATTGCCATTCAACGGGGCAAAACGGACCCTAACCGTTACGTGATGATGTCCGGTGACATTGACTCGCGCGTTAGCGATGTTATGGATTATACCTCAGACGCTCCCGGTGCAAACGATAACGCCTCTGGTGTCGCCGGTGCGTTAGAAGCGGCACGAGTGCTAACCCAATACGAATTCGACGGCTCTATTGTTTATGCGGCCCTGGCCGGTGAAGAGCAAGGTCTGTTTGGCGGGAAAATTCTGGCCGAAAAAGCCAAAGAAGAGGGCTGGCACCTTACCGCGGTGCTTAATAATGACATGATTGGTAACATTGAAGGCATTAACGGAGTCATTAATAACACCACAGCACGGATTTTTGCTGAGGGCACCCGTATGAATGAATCAGACCGCGAAGCGACCATGCGTCGTTTCTATGGTGGTGAAGTAGACTCTCCCTCACGCAACCTGGCACGCTATATTGATACAGTGGCGGATCGTTACATCAACAACTTAGACACGATGATTGTTTATCGCTTAGATCGCTTTGGTCGTGGCGGGCACCACAGACCCTTTAACGATTTAGGTTATGCGGGTATCCGTATTATGGAAACCAACGAAAACTATAATCGTCAGCATCAGGACCTTCGTGTTGAGAATGGTATTGAATATGGCGATACCATAGAGGGTGTCGATTTTGATTACGCGGCTAAACTAACTGCGTTGAACGCGGTTTCTATGGCAAGTATGTCGTGGGCACCAAGACCACCTGCCAATGTCGAGATAGAAGGTGCAGTAAAACCGGATACAACTTTACGCTGGGCACCCCAGGAAGAAGATGAAGAAAATATTGCGGGTTATAAAGTTTACTGGCGTTTAACCAGTGCCCCACAGTGGCAGTTCAGTCGCTACGTTGGTAATGTAAACGAGTACACACTGGAAAATGTGGTGATCGATAATTACATTTTTGGTGTAGCTAGTGTCAGTAACGATGGCTTCGAAAGCCCAGTTGTATTTCCGGGACCAGCGGGGACATTTTCTATTGAGTAATGAGTCGTTTAAAGCATTAACTGAGCCGCTAAATTATGAAGGCGAAGACCGAAAAGTCGGTTTTGAACTGGAATTTAGCGGCTTAACTTTAAGCCAGACTATTGATGTCATTCAGCGAGTGCTGCCCGGTGAGTTAGTTTCTGTTTCCAAAGCGGAACAAGAAATTGAGGTGGACGGTCTTGGTTCGTTTAAAGTTGAGATTGACTGGGACTATTTAAAACGAAAAGCGAAAGCAGAGGGCGGAGACAAGTCCGCCTGGGTGCGAGAACTCGGCAGTCTTGCTGAAAACCTTGTGCCCATTGAAATTGTCTGCCCGCCGTTAACGCTGGAGCAATGTGAGCAGTTACTTACCTTAACGGAGGCGCTGAGAGAAGCCGGAGCAAAAGGTACAGATGAGTCCTGGATAGCGGCTTATGGTGTCCATATTAACCCCGAAGTGCCATCATTAAGTGCCAATGTATTGCTGCGTTATTTACAGGCATTCTCTCTGTTGCAGTGGTGGTTGGTTGAAGCGCATCGCGTCGATACAACGCGCAAACTCAGTCCTTACATCGATAAATACCCCGAGGCCTACATCCGACTGTTGGTTAACCAACATGAGGTGACTCAGGAACAGCTTATCGATGACTACCTTAAGCACAACGCCACTCGTAACCGTGCTTTGGATATGTTGCCTCTCTTTGCTTTCTTAGATGAAGAAAAAGTGATGGGAGCAGTAGATGACAAAAAGATAAAGGCCCGTCCGACTTTTCATTACCGCTTACCGAACTGTCAGCTTGAACATCCTGACTGGCAGTTAACCGAGCCCTGGAAAGTTTGGTGGGTGGTCGACGCTCTGGCTAATGATCAGCAAGCGTTAGACTATTGGAAACAAGCGTTTATTGACGCTGAGCGTCCCTTAATTGGTGTCTCAGAAAAAGACTGGAAAGAAAGGCTGGAGCAATGGCTGAAAGACCGCGAGTGGTTGTAACCGGAACCGCCAGACGTTGGTCTCCGTCCTGGTGGTGTACCTGGCTTATTCTCAAATGCCTTAGAGCTCGTCCTTTGCGTTCGAGTGTCAGGCACCGTTGTGAGCCGGACAATATCGATGCAGTGATTATTGGAGGAGGGGACGACATTAGCCCCTCACAATATAACCAGCCGCCAGAGCGTGACGGCGAGTATGACCCTGATCGCGATGAACTCGAAATTGCCTGGATACGCTGGGCTCTGGAGAATAAGAAGCCGCTGTTAGGCATTTGTCGCGGTTCGCAGTTAATTAATGTAGTGCTCGGTGGCGAACTTGACCAGAACATTCGGGAATTGCGTCAGTTGACCTATAACCGCCCGGGACTTTTACCCACTAAGCAGGTATTTATTGAGCCTAAAAGTAAATTGGCGAAGATTTGTAGAAAGCGAAAACTGAGAGTTAATAGCCTGCATTCGCAAATCGTCAAAAAAGCGGGTGTTGGTATGCTTGCTGTGGGTTGGGACTTGGATGGCTTTTTGCAGGCCTCCGAGGGGCAGGATGAGCAAACCATTATCGGTGTACAGTGGCACCCTGAATACTTATTTTATGTACCTAGCCAAGTTCGAATTTTTCGTTGGCTTATTAAACAATAATTGAACATATCGATTATACCTACCTCAATTTATCAATTTTTTTGATCCATTCTGCGTTTCAATCTGTATAACCGTTCAACAACTTAGAATCGACTTATTAAAAAGCCTTTGGAGCGCTAAATGACCATAGCAAATCGTTTGTATGCAGGGTTTGCCTTTATTCTGCTATTACTTGTTATAACCACCATCGTCGGTACATATCAGGTTGGTGAAATTGATAAAACCCTGGTAAGAGTTAACGAAGTGGGTAGTGAAAAACAACGGTTTGCTATTAACTTTCGAGGCAGTGTGCATGACCGTGCAATAGCCCTGCGTGATTTAGTTTTGGTTGAAAATGCCGACCAACGTCCACCGCTACGTGACCTAATTGCTGATCTTAAATCCAATTACAGCAAAGCTGATAGCGGTATGACTGACATTTTTTCCGATAACGAGTTGGTAAACAGTAAGGAACGTGAGTTATTGAGTGAAATTGAAGACATTCAGGCTCAGGGTCTGGCGGCGGCTGATGAAACAGAGCGCCTGTTAAACTCGAACCAAAGGCAACGGGCTCAGGAGTACGTTCTGAATGAAGTATCGCCAATTTATGCGGAGTGGTTAAACCGAATTAACGCCTTTATTGACTATCAGGAACAAAGTATCTCAGCCGGTACGGAAGAGGTAATGAGCCGCAGTGAGAACTTTGCCACCTTAATGTGGTGGGTTACTGCGTTTGCCATTATCAGTGGCGGACTGGTGGCCTGGCAAATCGTAGTTAAACTGACACACACAATCGGCGGTGAACCCGAGGAAGCGGCTGAAGCATTACAACGCATTGCCGATGGTGATTTAACCGTCTCTACCCATACACGCTATGAAGATAGCATGATGGCCGATGTTAACCGTATGGTGAATCAGTTACGGACTATTCTGGGAGATGTTAATGAGTCAGCAAGTACCATTCTGAACTCCTCAAATGAGCTTGCTGAAACGGCGGGGAATAACCAAAAACTGGTGGTTCAGCAGCAAGAACAAACCACTCAGGGCGCAACGGCTATTCATCAAATGTCGCAAACGGTTCGTGAAGTTGCTCAGCATACTGAGCAGGCGGCGCAGTTGGCCGATGATACCGACAGAGAAACAGTTGCGGGTAGCCGTGAGGTAGAAGCGACGGTTCGTTCAATTGAAGAGTTAGCCAATCAGGTTGAAGGTGCTGCTAAAGTCATTGGTGAACTGTCTGACAACACGGCAGAAATACACAAGGTGCTGGAGGTTATCGAAGGCATTGCTGATCAGACCAACCTATTAGCACTGAATGCTGCGATAGAAGCGGCACGAGCGGGCGAACATGGCCGAGGTTTCTCGGTGGTTGCCGATGAAGTTAGGGCGCTGGCGAACCGGACACAGGATTCAACCCGCAGTATTCAAAGCTTAATTGAAACCATGCGAGGCAGTGCGACTGACGCAGTTTCAGTGATGGACAAAGGCAGGGAGAAAGCGGCAGAAAGTGTGAAGCAAGCCCGTTCAGCTGGTGAGTCCTTACACGCGGTCAATAATTCTGTGGCAAAAATGAGTGATATGAATGCGCAAATTGCGACTGCAGCGGAAGAGCAAACAGCGGTTGCAGAGGAAATTAATCAAAACTTCTCCTCAATTACAGAGGCCGCGGAGCAAACGGCAGCAGGCTCAGAGCAAATTAGCGAAGCCAGCCGTGAACTGAATGAGTTAGCAAAACGGTTAAATAATGGCATGAAGCGCTTTAAAATTGCTTAAACCCCTTGATTAGAACGGTTAAAACCCCTACCATAGCGGCCGTTCTGGAGAGGTGTCCGAGTGGCTGAAGGAGCACGCCTGGAAAGTGTGTATACGGCAACGTATCGAGGGTTCGAATCCCTCTCTCTCCGCCAGATACAAAGAAACCGCCCTTGAGGCGGTTTTTTTGTGTCTGCAGAAAGAGGGGGATTCTATTTACATCATACTTTGTAAGTAAAGTTGCTCGCCCAGGCGATCCATCAGGTTCAGTTGAATTTGTAACCAGTAGGCGTGGTCTTCCTCAGTATCTTTCAAAATACCGACCAGCATCTCACGGGTGACATAATCATCAACTTCTTCACAGTACTCAATGACTTCGCGTAACGTTTTTGCGTTGTTGTACTCAAGCTGCAGATCGTTTTCCAGCATTTCGCGGACGTCCGAACCTATGGTATGAGGTTCACGCGCATCCATTTTGGGTTTACCTTCCAGAAATAGAATTCTGCGAATGAGCAAGTCTGCATGACCACGTTCATCATCAATTTCATGGTTAATACGCTCATAAAGCTTCATTAAGCCCATGTCTTCGTATTGCCGTGAATGCGATGTGTACTGGTCAATTGAAGTGAGTTCAAAAGCCAGAAGACGATTGAGCTGCTCAACGACGTTATTATCTCTGTTCATTATTCAGCTCCTTGAATTTTTGTTTGCAGATAAACTTCATTGCCAAGGCGCGATATAAGATCAATTTGGGTTTCAAGCCAGTCGAGATGCTCTTCCTGAGAGTCGAGAATGTCACGCAGGGCATTGCGGCTGACGTAATCCTGATGTTGCTCACACTCTTTAATCGCTTCGCGTATGGCACTGACATCTTTAAACTGAACTTTGTGGTCCAGCTCCAGCATTTCTCTGGGATCTTCGCCAACGTATAACTTACCAAGCTCCTGTAAATTAGGAATGCCTTCTAAAAATAGAATGCGTTCGATGAGAACGTCGGCGTGTTTCATTTCATTGATAGAAGCTTTGTAGACAGGTTTGTTCAGGCTTTCAAAGCCCCAGTTGCGATACATGCGGGCATGAAGAAAGTACTGGTTTATAGCGGTAAGTTTTAGCGTCAGTATTTTATTCAGTTGCTGGATGACTTTAGCATCACCTTTCATAGCCGTATTACTCCTTAATTCATTAGGTATGAATTAAGTGTAGCATACGGAAACCGGAAGTTGGGTCTCTTTACCTGCTTGGTTGGATCGTTGTTCGAGAGCTTCGTGAAGTACGTCTTTGGCGCAAGTTTTACAGCATCCACACTGAGAAGCCACACCATATTGTTGGCGCAGGTCTCGCATAGAATTCACTTCACCAGAAATAACCGCCTGATGAATGGCTTTATCATTAACGCCCTTACAAAGACATACGTACATAGACTATCACCTCAGTTAGTAATGATAGTCTATGTTAAATGCGAACGATTTGCAATAGTGTTTTATTGCGGTGCGATAAACCCAGTCTTCAATAAGTACAGGGTATAGAGCAGGTACAGGCAAATAAAGATAAGACCATGTACGCGATTAATTCGTCCCTGACGGGCTTTGCGAATACCGAAGACCATCAGTAACAGCGTCAGTACTGCCATTGCAACCCAGTCACGGCTTAATACAAGCGGCTCAAGTGACACCGGTTCAATAGCGCCGGCAATACCCACAACTGCCAGCGTATTAAACATATTTGAACCAATAACATTACCCAATGCCAGGTCGTGTTCGTTCTTACGCGTGGCCGCAATTGCTGAAGCCAATTCCGGTAAAGAGGTGCCGATGGCGACTACGGTAAGGCCGATGACCAAGTCACTGACACCAAGCGACACGGCGATGTTTACCGCGCCCCAGACTAAAGCGCGGGAACTGACAATAAGCAGCAACAGTCCGACAATAAGCCAGATAATAGCGGGCTTCATCGGTAAAGGGTGCGAGTCAATTTCTTGCGTGTATTCAGCGGCTAAACTGTCGTCACTGCTTTTCGAGCCTATCCATACAGACCAGCCCATATAGCCAAGGAAAACAACCAGTAAAAGTACAGCTTCAAGTCGTGTTATTTGGTAATCGAGAAGGAAAACTGCGCTTAACAGGGTAATGGCTATTAAAACTGGCATTTCGCGGCGAATAACGACCGACTTTACAGCGATAGGCGCAAGCAGGGCGGTTATACCCAAAACCAGAGCAATGTTGGTAATGTTTGAGCCGTAAGCATTACCCAAAGCTAAAGCCGGGTTACCTTGCATAGAGGCTAAGGCCGACACCACCATTTCAGGTGCTGACGTGCCAAAGCCAATAATAACCATACCGATAACCAGAGGCGCCATACCCAGATGTCGTGCTACGGCAGCCGCGCCTTCAACAAAGCGGTCAGCACTCCAGACTAATACCGCTAACCCCAGAACAACCGCAACAATCGATAACGTCATAACACCCTGTTCCTGTTAAAAAGAAAGGGCGATAGTTTAACGCAGAGTTTCCTTAATAGCATCAATACTTGTTGGGTCGTCAATGGTCGATGGAACGGCAACATCATCCCCTTGCAAAACTTGCCGGATAAGACGCCTTAATATTTTCCCCGAGCGAGTCTTAGGTAATCTGGGAACAATGTGTAAGGTCTTCAGGCAGGCAATTGCGCCAATTTCGGAGCGAATAGACTGGATGAGCTCTTGCTGCAATTGCTCATGACCAATAGTGGATGAATTTTTAAGAATGACAAAGCCAACTGGCAACTCTCCTTTGAGTTCATCGGGCTGGGCAACCACGGCGCATTCTGCTACGTCTTTATGGCTGGCCAGAATTTCTTCCATTTCGCCGGTAGACAAGCGGTGACCGGCAACGTTTATCACATCGTCCGTGCGACCCATAATGAATACATAGCCGTCGTCATCTATGTAGCCGCCGTCTCCGCTGCAGTAGTAACCGGGGAATGCATTCAAATAACTGCCCTGTAGCCGTTCCTCGTCACCCCAAATGGTGGTTAAACAACCCGGAGGTAAAGGTAAGCGCACGCAAATGGCACCTTCTTCTTTACTGCCCAGACTTTTACCTAAAGGGTCCAGCACGCTGATCTCGTAACCCGGAACCGGGAAGGTTGAAGAGCCGGGTTTCACTTTAACTGCGCCAATTCCCACGGGGTTAGCGCTCATAGGCCAGCCACTCTCTGTCTGCCACCAGTGGTCATAAACCGGTAAGTCGGTGAGCTCTGTTGTCCATTCGTACGTTGCAGGGTCTAAACGTTCACCAGCCATGTAAATACGTTGTAGTGAGCTAATATCGTAGCGGCTCAGGTGCTCGCCTTCGGGGTCTTCTTTTTTTATCGCCCGGAACGCGGTGGGAGCGGAGAAAATAGCACTGACTTTATAGTCCTGAACAATGCGCCAGAAGGAACCTGCATCTGGTGTGTTAACAGGTTTTCCTTCGTAAAGAATACTGCTGCAGCCGAAAATTAAAGGTCCATAAACGATGTAAGAGTGGCCAACGACCCAACCAACATCAGACGCCGTAAAGAAGACGTCTCCGGGGTTTAGCCCATAAACGTAATTCATTGAAAAGTTTAAGGCGACAGCGTACCCACCGTGATCACGTACCACCCCTTTTGGTTTGCCGGTGGTGCCGGAAGTATAAAGAATATAAAGCGGGTGGGTTGCCGGTAAGGGAACAGCTTCAGCGGGGCTGGCTTTTTCCATTGCTTTCGCCCAGTCGGTGTCCTGGCCGTCCTGCATTTCAGCCTCACACTGCTCGCGCTGATAAACAATGGTACGGGGGCTAAACTGCGCTTCTGCCAGTGCCTTATCAACAATAGGCTTGTAAGGTAAAACCTTGCTACCTTCAATACCACATGAGGCGGTAACGATGAGCTTGGGGGCGGCATCGTCAATGCGAACGGCAAGTTCGTGTGCTGCAAAACCACCAAAAACAACCGAGTGAATCGCCCCAATGCGCGCGCAAGCCAGCATGGCAATAGCTGCCTGAGGGATCATCGGAAGGTAGATAATGACCCGGTCACCTTTTTCAACGCCTCGCTGCTTCAGTACGTCGGCGAAGCATGCGACCTGATAGTGCAATTCGTTAAAGGTGTAGCTTGCTTTACTTTGAGTAACCGGAGAGTCGTAGTAAAGAGCGACTTGCTCACCGCGGCCCGCGTTAATCTGAGCATCGAGTGCTAAGTAACTGACATTAATTTCGCCGTCTGGAAACCAGTCTGCCATGCCATTTTTCCTGACATGCGCAGCAACTTTTGGTGGTTTGAACCAATCCAGACGACGCGCCTGGTCAAGCCAGAATCCTTCAGGATCTTGTTGAGCTTCTGAATAGACTTTCTTATAGGGTTGCATAGCACTACCTCAAATCCTTTTATGCAGAGCCTTTTAGCATATTCCGTTGGCTTAAATTTCCTATTCGACTTAGGTCTAAGCTGGCTTTGATCTCAATCGCAATTACCAGAATCTAAGTCGCCTTAGCAGCAAAAACTCAACAATGGCAATAATGACTAGCGAGCCACAGAAGATCATAAAGGCATCAGCATTTTCAACACCGGGCATGCCGCCAATATTAATACCGAAAACACCGGTTAAGAAGCTGAGAGGTAAAAACACACCGGCAATAACGGAAAGCCAGTAAGTGTTGCGGTTCATTTTTTCTGCTATCGCCTGCTGTAGTTGCTCGCGTTGCATCCACACCTGTTCAAGCATTAAGTCAATTTGTTCGAACAACCGTTGGGTTGTGTCGCGTTCGTTGATCAACCATTGGTGCAGTTCGGGTGTCATGACTTTTTCAGCTTCGGTACTGAGCTTTTCTAAAGCCGCCAGCTGTGGTCGAATAAAGCGGTTTAGGCGCAATAATCTGCGGTGCAGGGCTGTAAGCTTTACCTGAACCGACGCAGTGTTATCAAAGCCTTCACCCTCAATGGCTTCAAGTTGCTCCTCCGCCGATGATACGACATCTTCAATGCGCAAGTTTATCTGCTCGATGAGTGCGACGATAAAATCGTGTAACGACTCAGGTCCCATCTGTTGCTGGAGTTGCTCCCTTAGCTTTGCTATGGATAAGAATGGGCGTTTGCGGAAGCTGTATAAAGCGCCTTTATAATACAGTATGCGCAAACTGAGCATGTCTTCCGGTGACTCACCGGTGTTTAAGTTAACGCCGCGTAGCAACAACATAAAACCATCGGGCAGACGCTGGAATCTGGGACGGGTGTCTTCTTCGAGTACTGCGTCAATGAGAGGTTCGGGGATCCCTGCCTGAGTTAGCCATTCAGTCAGGCCTTCAACGTCACGTTGGAAATGAAACCAGGTATTCTTTGTGGCTTCGGACGGTGTCTGAAGTTGTGTCGCGGGATGTTGATTGAAATCCCAGGCATCAATTAAAAAATCCATAGAACCCTCGATTTAAGACTATTATTCAAAGTCTATAGCGAGGCGTTTAACTTGTCATTGTTTTCAGTAAGCTTCAGTCCGGAAGTTCACAAAGTGATGAATCGAAGACGACTAAATGATCAAAGTCGATATCAAAACCAATTTGCTCGCCAGTTTGCAGGGGTTGGTGAGAAGGACCTACCGCAAGTACATGACTGGTGTCTGAAAGCTCCAGAGTATAGAGATAGTGAGAACCGCGGAACCCGCAACCAACAACAATGGCTTTCATTTCACTCTTGTTGTTGATCAATACATCGTCGGGGCGAACAAGAAAGTTCACGCTCATATCGGGTTTATTACTTAATTGAGAATGTTTAATGGTGCCAAATGCACAGTGCAGTTCCTGATCCTTAATTTCACCATTAAGCAGCACACCACGGCCAATAAAGTCAGCGACCAGTTGGTGAGTCGGCTGGTGGTATAGCGCATAAGGTGTTTCCCACTGGAGCAGTTGACCGGAATACATGACACCAGCCTTATCCGCCATCGCAAAAGCCTCTTGCTGGTCATGAGTTACCAGCAAAGCCGTAATCCCTTCTTCTTTAAGTAAACGCCGGACGTCGTGAGCCAGTACTTCTCTTAATTCTGCATCGAGGCTTGAGAAAGGTTCATCGAGTAACATGAGTTTGGGCTTTGGTGCCAACGCTCTGGCAAGAGCAATACGTTGCTGTTGTCCTCCAGATAACTCATGGGGGTAGCGGTTCTGGTAACCATTAAGACCAATACGGATGAGTAACTCTTTAATGCGCTCATCCTGCTGGGTTTTCGACAACTGATTAATACCAAAGCGAATGTTATCGGCAACGGTTAAGTGCGGAAACAGTGAAAAGTCCTGAAACATCATGCCGACATGACGTTGCTCCGTTGGCCACTGTACTTTGTCGGACGATACCGTCTTGCCATGCAGTTCAATTTTCCCTCCTGAAACAGGAGTGAAACCGGCGATAGCACGCAACAGGGTCGTTTTACCGCAGCCACTGGGACCTAACAGACAGCCAATGTCCCCGGGGTCTAAAGACAGGTTGAGCCTGTCGACAATAAGGTCACCGGAAAGTTGGATACTGACGGTATCGATATTCAGTAGTGTGCTCATTTACTCACCTGTTTTTATCGAATTACTGCGTAAAGCACGGGATAACATAATAACCGGAATAAGACCGACCGCGACAATCATTAAAGCCGGAGGGCCTGCATCGGCAAGCCTTTCATCGGATGCCATTTCAAATGCCCGCACAGCCAGCGTATTAAAATCAAAGGGTCTTAATACCAGGGTTGCCGGCAGCTCTTTCATAACATCCACCAGAACGAGAATAAGAGCGGCTAACAATGGGCTGCGCAGCAGTGGTAAATGAACTCGCCATAAAATACGCTTGCCGCTCGCACCTAAGGTGCGGGCACTGTCATCCATTTGTGGGGTAATTTGTTCAAGTCCTGAGTTTACGGTTTGTAGTGACACAGAGAGAAAGCGGACACTATAGGCAAACAGCAGCGCTATGACGGTACCGGACAGTAATAACCCGGGGTTAAAGTTAAACAGCCATTCGCTGATAGTGATAATTTGATTATCGAGCCAGGCTAATGGGGACAGTAACCCTACCGCGATAACGATACCCGGAATGGCATAACCCATACCGGCCAGACTGATAGCCGCCCGCAGTGGTCGTGTCGGGTGGCGACGCCGGCCATAAGCAAGCCAAAGCGCCAAAGCAACCGTAATTAATGCTGCTAACAGCCCTAACCAAAGCGTATTAAAGGTTAAAACCCAAAACGCACTTTGTTGCCAAATTTCAGATTTTTGTATGGACCACCACAGAAGTTGCGATGCCGGTATGGCGAAGCCAAGAACAACAGGAAGCCAGCAAACTGAAGACGCAACCGCTGCGCGCCAGCCACTTAAAGGGCGGCGCTGAGGTGCTCTGGTGCTTGAGCGCTGTTGATAGAAACGGGCGCGGCGACGAGAATATCGCTCGACCATGATGAGTATAATGACGAAAACCAGTAAAAGCGCTGATAGTTGCAACGCGCCTTGTGCGTCACCAATGCCGTACCAGGTGCGAAAAATTCCCGTTGTAAAGACCGTTATGCCAAAGTACTCCATCGTACCGTAGTCAGCCAGAGTCTCCATTAATGCCAGAGTGACACCGGTTGCAATAGCAGGGCGCGCCAAAGGAAGGGCGACTTTCCAGAAACTTCTTAGCGAACTGGCGCCCAGGGTTCTTGCACTTTCAAACGCTGTGGTGGACTGCTGCATGAAGGCGGCGCGAGTAATAAGATAGACGTAAGGGTAAAGTACAATACAAAGAACAAAAACCGCACCGCTGAGGCTGCGGATTTCGGGAAACCAGTAGTCGCCAATACTGACAGAAAATATATCCCGAACCAGTCCTTGTACCGGTCCTGCGTAGTCGAGTAAGCCGGTATAAGTATAGGCGGTAATATAGGCTGGCATGGCTAATGGCAGCAATAATGCCCAACTTGTCCAGCGCCAACCGGGAAAGTCATACTGACTGATGCACCAGGCTGTACTGACGCCTAATAAAGTGACACCAATACCAACGGCGAATAACAAGATCAGGGAGTGACCGATATACTCTGGTATAACGGTTTGCCATAAATGGTATAGGGTGTCCCATTGAGGGTTTAATAACGACAAAGCTACCACAATAAGTGGTAGCCCTATCAACACCGCGACGGCAAACAGCAATAGCGTGCCACGGTTCATTTGCGTATCTCCTGATACAAATTAACGCCAGCCAGCGCGGTTCATCAGACGAACGGCATCGCCGTTATTTTCACCGAGGATATCCATTTCGATATCGTCCTGTTTGAAATCGCCCCACTGTTGAAGCGTTTCGCTCCACTCAACACCTTCGCGAACCGGGTATTCATAGTTGGCCTGAGCGTACCATTTTTGTGATTCTTCAGAGACCAGGAATTCAATCAATTTTTGAGCCTGCTCAACATTTTTCGCATGTTTTGTCACGCCGATACCGGAAACGTTAACATGAGCACCTTGTTGATCCTGAGCTGGCCAGAATATTTTAACTTTTTTTGCGGCTTCACGTTCTTCCGCGTCATCTGAGTTCAGCATATGGCCAAAGTAGTAAGTATTAGCTACAGCGACATCGCAAACACCAAAGGCTACGCCTTTAATCTGGTCGCGGTCGCCACCTACGGGTTTACGCGCAAAGTTTGCGACAAAATTCTCTGCCCACTTTTCTGTTTTTTCTGCGCCGTGGTGTTCAATCAGTGCTGCCACTAAGGACTGGTTATACAGGTTATTGGAAGAACGAATGCAAATGCGGTCGTTCCACTTATCATCAGCCAGGCTTAAATAAGACTCTAATTCTTCTGGATTTACACGCTCTGGCGAATAAAAAATAGGACGGGCACGTAAACTGAGTCCGAACCAGAGGTTATCGGAAGAGCGGAAATGAGCAGGAATTGCAGAGTCAATTGTGTCGGAATTTACGGCCTGGAAGGCGTTAGCTTCAACCGCACGGTGAAGGGCGCCGGCATCTACAGTTAGAAATAAGTCAGCCGGTGTATTTTCACCTTCTGAGTTAAGGCGGGCAAGCAATGCATCGGCTTTACCTGTTAACAAGTTAACTTCAATACCGGTTTCTTCGGTAAACTTTTCTAAAACGGGTTTGATCAGGGCTTCTTTTCGCGCTGAGTAGATATTAACTTCAGCGGCGGCGCTAGTGAAAGACACCAGTGTCGCAGAAGTCGCGGCAAGCAAGGCTAATAATTTATTTAACTTACGCATTTGAAAGGACTCCTTTACGAACTCTATATGGTCGAAACGCGATGATTATATCAAACAAAACAAATAATGATAGCCATTCTCATTTAAAAAATAGTCATCTAAATTCGGTATTTGAGGGTAGTCAAGGTATTAGCTTCTGCTATTCTAAAAATGACTTACTTTCAGCGGAGAATTTATGTCTGACTTATCATTGCTTGCCCTGATTGGTGTGCTGTCCATTTGTTGTCAGTGGTTAGCGTGGCGCATTAAGCTGCCGGCAATACTGCCTTTGCTTATTTGTGGCTTATTGCTGGGACCCACTCTGGGGTTATTGGAGCCGGATGCGTTATTTGAAGATTTGCTCTTTCCTTTTGTCTCTCTGGCGGTAGCCGTTATTTTGTTTGAAGGCAGTCTCACGCTAAAGTTTGAAGAAATTCGCGGGCATGGCCGAATGGTAACCAACCTGGTCAGTATTGGTATGTTGGTTACTTTCGTGGTCATTGCAGTTTTGACGCATTTTATTATGGGCTATGGCTGGGAAATTTCGGCGTTATTTGGTGCGTTAGTTGTGGTAACAGGCCCCACAGTTATTCAGCCAATGATACGCTCTATTCGGCCTATCAATAAGCTCGCTAATATTTTGCGCTGGGAAGGGATTATTATTGACCCGCTCGGTGCCTTGCTGGCGGTATTGGTGTATGAATTTATTATCGCCAGTCAGGACGTTGCTTTCCTACATGCGCTTCAGGCGTTCGCGACAACTGTTGCTCTTGGTTTTGCTTTAGGTTGGGGAGCTGCTCGCTTGTTAGGTCTTGCACTGGGCAGAGGTTGGTTCCCGCATTACTTACAGAATGTTGCAACGCTCACTATCGTATTGGGTGTTTTCGCTCTGTCGAATGCCATACAGCATGAATCTGGTCTATTAACCGTTACGGTTATGGGTATGGTCATGGCCAACACCCGTAATCTGAATATGGAAGAAATACTGGAGTTTAAAGAAACACTCAGTGTATTGCTGATTTCTGCTCTGTTCATTATTTTGGCTGCACGACTAGATTTCGCTGAATTTGATGCGCTGGGAATGCCCGCGGTTATTCTGCTGGCCATTATTTTGTTTGCAGTAAGACCTTTAGCTGTATGGCTTTCAGCTATAGGAACCGAGCTGAGGTTCAAAGATAAGGTTTTATTATCCTGGATTGCGCCCAGAGGTATTGTCGCGGCCGCTGTTTCGGCGTTATTTGCTTTGAAAATGGAAGAGTCCGGCTGGACTGAAGCCGCGGCGGTTGTTCCTTTAGTGTTCCTGGTAATAATGACAACGGTTGTCTTGCAAAGCTTAACGGCGAAACCATTAGCCCGAATGCTGGGCTTATTAGAGCCCTCAGCCAAAGGTTTCTTGATTTTTGGGGCCAACCAAATGGCGCGGGCAGTTGCCAAAAGTTTACAGGAGAGCGGTATTCCTGTGCGCCTGGCAGACACCAACTGGGAGAATATTAAGCTGGCCCGTATGGACAATTTACCGGTGTACTTTGGTAACCCTGCCTCGGAGCATGCTGCCAATAATATTGATTTGACCGGCCTTGGAAGGCTATTAGTCATGTCTCCCTATAAACAACTTAACCCACTTGTATCAATGTACTACCAGGACTGGTTTGGCTCTAAGAAAGTGCATGGGCTAAATGGCGGTGAGCAGGATTATCGTGCCAGCCACCAGCTAACTGAAAGCTACCGAAAAACACTTAATTTATTTGGCGAAAGTGTTACCTATTCGAAACTTGCCAGCCTTAACTTTAAAGGGGCGAAAATTAAGTCTACGCCCATTACCGATAGCTTCAGTTTCGCTGATTATCAACAGAAATATGGGACAAGAGCGTTACCGATGTTTGCGCTGGATGACGCAGAAAAGGTTTATATTTTTACCACGGAGCGTGAGTTGATTCCTCAGCCAGGGTGGACTGTAATTGCCATGATTTCAGCGGAGCCTGAAGAAAATGATAGCGAAAAAGGCGGCGAAAAGGGAACAGACTGACGTTGTTGGCTGCCCTCAGTGTGACTGGGTAAGCCAACGAACCGAGCTTTCAAAACGTGAGCATGCTGAGTGCCCACGTTGTGGGTATTTTCTGGAAGGTGCGGCCACCAGGCATCACACCCTGGTGGCTATAGCGGCAGCAGCTTTAGTCTTACTGCTGGCTAGCTTACAGGTCAACTTTATCAGCTATTCGGTCACCGGCTCTGAGCAATCGATGACGTTGATGGATGCAGCCTGGCAGCTTTCCTTTTTTCACGAAAAAGTATTGGCCGTTTTAGTCCTTTTGACTGTTATTCTAATTCCCGTTTTGTACCTTGTTAGCCTTATATGGGTGTACAGCCAGATCCATAATTCGGGCAGTAACCGATTAAACCGATACTTCCTGCGTTTAATGGAGCATTTGAAACCCTGGCTAATGACTGATGTTTTTTTACTCGGGACTCTGGTGTCATTGGTGAAAATATCGGGTCTGGCAGAGGTTCGTTTACTTGAGGGGTTTTGGGGCTTCAGTGTTTTTGTCGTTCTACTATTGTATGTGTACGAGAGAGCTAAACGTACACCGATATGGGACTACTATATGGCGACATCCCGACCCAATATACATGTGCAAGCTGGAATGACAGCAAATGAGCAGGATTTGCAGACCTGCCCACTTTGCCATGCCTTAAACGCTAAAGACGCCGATAAATGTTACCAATGCACCGAGCCGCAGAAAACAGCGTGGTGGCGGAAGCCGGGGACAACTTTGGCATTAATTTTTGCTGGCGCTATTATGCTAATTCCAGCGCACTGGCTGCCGGTAATGGAAACGGTACGGTTTGGCAACGAGCAGCCTGCAACCATTATTGGCGGGGTTACTGAATTATGGCAGGCCGGCGATAGGCCTGTAGCTGTAATTATTTTTGTCGCCAGCCTGGTTATTCCGGTCGCGAAAGTTTTAACACTGGCTGTGTTGTTGCTACTGGCTCAAAGGCAAACGCCGGCCATTGTCCAGAATCGCTTATTATTGTTTAAAGTAACCGACTGGATAGGACGTTGGTCAATGATTGATATTTTCGTTGTAGCAATACTGGTCGCTTTAGTTCGGGGTGGGACTGTTATGTCGGTATATCCTGGCAGTGCGGCAGTGTCCTTTGCAGCTGCTGTTGTTCTTACTATGCTTGCAGCTATGAGTTTTGATACGCGCTTATTCTGGCGAGAGGCACATAAATGACTGAAAATTCGACAACCCGGGTTCGTAAATCCGTAGGTATTTCTCCGGTCTGGATTGTGCCATTGCTGGCGCTTCTGGTCGCACTTTGGATGGTTTGGCAGGATACCCGTGGGGCAGGCCCTACCATTACTATTGAAGTTGCGGACGCTGAAGGTCTTGAAGCTGGAAAAACTCAGGTGCGGGTTCGTAATGTCGACGTTGGGCAGGTTACTGAGGTTCGGTTATCTGATGACTTCTCTTCGGCAGTGGCTGAAGTGGCTATGAATGAGGGAACCGAAAGAATGCTTAATGCCGATACGCGCATTTGGGTGGTTAAACCCAGAATTGGACGGCAGGGCGTCAGCGGTTTGGGAACCTTGCTTTCTGGTGCTTATATTCGATTGCAGCCAGGAGATTCAAAAGATCAACAATTTCACTTTAAAGCATTAGAGCAGCCCCCGGTAACGCCTCAGGAAACACCGGGACGCCGTTTAACCCTCACAAGCGAAGGGCAAACAAGCGTTACTGTAGGGGACTCAGTTCAGTACCAGGGGTTTACCGTTGGCCAAGTTGAACAAGCCGAGTTTTTAGTGGATGAGCGAGAAACACGTTACCAAATTTTTGTAAAAGCGCCGTACGACGAGTTAGTTACTCAAAATACACGGTTCTGGTTGCAGCGTGGGGTATCTATTCAATGGAACTCCCAGGGGCTGGACTTAGCACTTGGCTCGTTAGAGTCGCTGTTGGGTGCCAGCGTAACTTTTGGTGTGCCTGAGGGGCAGCCCAGGGGTGATAAGCTGACAGGCGAGCAGAATTTTGAGTTATTTGAAAGCCTTGAGGAAGCAAAGCAGCAAGGCTATATCCATGGTATTGACTACGTTGTACTGTTAAATGAGTCCGTTTCCGGACTGGATAAAGGTGCCCCGGTACAATTTAAAGGGGTACGTGTTGGAACGGTCAGGGAAGTCCCTTTGCGCTGGTTCCCGGATGAGAGTGAAGAAGCGCCTTTAAAGCGTATTCCGATACTGATTCGGTTTGAGCCTGAGCGTTTAAGAGGCTTGGTCGCAAATACCGATATTGAAAGTTGGAAAGATCGCTTACCTGACTTATTCGAACAAGGATTAAGAGCGAATATCAGGGCGTCAAACCTGCTAACAAATACGTTATTTGTTGATGTCAGGTTTTACCCGAATGCACAACAAGCTGATGTTGCGGAGACTTTTGCCGGGCATCCGGTCATGCCGGCTATGGCCAGTGACTTCACACGGTTAGAAGAAAAGCTGACGGAACTGATGGATAAGTTTAATGCACTTCCTCTTGAGCAAGGGTTGAGTGACTTCTCAGGAGCAATGCAGTCGGTTGATGAAACCGCACAGAAGCTGGAAAGCGTTTCTGATAGTCTGACTCGAATTGTCGAGCAGCCTCAGGTGCAACAGCTGCCAGAGTTATTGCAACAAAACTTGATTCAGTTGAAAGAGCTAACGGGCAGCGTTAGTGAAGGGTCTCCAACCCGGCAGCAACTCAACCAGACATTAAATGAAATTGAACAGCTTTCACGTGAGTTAAAGCCTGTTATTGAGCTGTTGCAGGAACAACCGAATTCACTTATTTTCAGCCCATCTGTTGAGCCTGATCCGGAGCCAAAAGCCTATGAATAATGGATTTATTGTCAGAGTACTAAAGTTGGTTGGTCTGACCGCTATAGGGGTCTTAATAACGGGGTGCTCTTCTAACTCATATGAAGTGACTCAATACCGGCTGCCTCATCTGAGCCAGTCAGCGGAGGCGCTTTGCCTGGCAAATAAACGTCCGGTTTTTGTAGGTGATTCTGCGTCAAAACCAGGTTTGCAGCTCCAGCAAGATGAAACTCGTTGGCATAGTGCTCGTCAGCATCGATGGAGTACGCCCTTAGCTCACCAGCTGCAACGCAGTGCTCAGAGATTATTGCTTACTGACGATTGCGCCGGGAAGTTAACCATTTGGGTTGACGATTTTTACGGAAGCAATGACTCAAGAGCTGTTGTTGCCGGGCATTGGCAATATCAAAGTGCTGATGCTCAAATTGTTCTTGAGGGAGCTTTTACCGAGAAAGTTCCGCTGAGAAACGATGGTTACCCGGCGTTGGTTAACGCACTCGATACGGCATGGCTGAATGTGATGGACACGATTAGCCTGGGTGTTGGCGATAAAGTGGCGCGTTAGAAGCGCCACTCACCACTGATTTGTATACCGACTTCGTTGTCGTAACTGCTGCTATCAATATATTGCAGCGAAAGTTTAATCAACCCTGAAAACGCAGGCTCAGTTCTTCTCAGCAGAGCTCTCGATAAGGTCTCATCGTTTTTCTTTTTACTGTGGCTCAGTAATGCCGTCCAGGCCGAGCCGTCAGCAGAAAACTGACGATAACTTGTCGATACGGTCTGACTTTGGCGTGGGAATGGAGATCCGGGATTACGTTGGTGATGTAAAAAGTACTGTTTTTGGTTTTCATCTAACGAGTAAAAGTCATGCTCTGTTCCGCCATCAAGTTGACTGTATTCAACAGTCACGCTGTGGCGACGCTCAGTTGAGCCGGTCATCCATTGCGCACCCAGGGTATATGCAGGTTTGTCATCGGACTCCAGTTTACGGTCAATACCAAGTTCAGCGTAAGCTGAAAACTGATGTGATCCCCAGTCAAAACCCGTTCGGGCATCGGCTGTTAACATACGGTTATCCGGCCGGTTATCAGCACTTTGCTCAATAGCACTGATTCCAAACCACAAATGCTGAAATAACTGACTGGAAAAGCGGATACCGTTGACCTGATAGTAATCACTGTAACCATCATCCTGATAAGCACTAAACAAGCTAATTTTAAAAGGATTCATACCCGCAGGAGGATAGTCCGGAGCATAGTCGATTCGAATTTTAGGCATAGGACGTGCGTTATTTGAAAAAAGCAGACTGCTATGTTCTGCCGGCCCCCAGCGTAAAGGTAGAGAATCCAGGCTGAAACTCCAGTCGTTGAGGTTATAAGCCAGGTAACTGCCATCTAATGTTTTCTTATGGTCACCTTCGAAAGGGTCCTGACGGTAGTTTACCTGAATTCTTGCTGCCCAGTTGGTACCGTGCAGACTCCTGCTTAAACTGATTTTACCTTCTTCATAAATATCATCACCGTAGTCCTGAACGACTTGCTCACTGTCCGTTGCACCAATGTACCAACGTGTTTTAGGGCCGGTCTGAGCTTGCGAAAGTTGATGGCGTACATGCCTTAGAGCCAGTTGTTGTGTTGTGCTTAGCTCTTTTATTTCAAGCGCATCGAGCTCGGGTAAAAGGCTTTTCCAGGTAACCGGAAATTGTTGTATCGGGGTTTTAATCAGTCCAGACTCCGCCAAAACTGTCAGGCTATTTCGTAATTCGACATCATTAGCTTCAATCCAGACGGAACTGACAGCTACAGGAGTAAGAAGTAAGCTAAAACTACCGATTATGAGCGTATTGCGAATAAATGAGTTGGATGACATGAAACTGATTTGAATCCCTATGACAAATTGCATTCTATATTGCCAGAAATTTTAACACTAAGACAACGGTTTATCTGAGCTTTTCAGTTATAATGTGAAGCTCCGGAGGTTTGGTTATGACTTTTAAAAATATTTTGTTTTGCGTGCTGTTCTTGCCGCTGCTGATTGGCTGTAGCCAGGAACAGTCAACAGGTTTGCGCAGTGCGGAAGTAAAAGCACTGGATGAAAGTATGTTACCAGATGAGCGCTGGCAACTGAGTAAGGCGACAATTGAGGTTAGTTTTTGTCGGGATCGTGTTAATGAATCGTTGTTGGGATCAAAGTCTGAATTAAGAGGCTGGCGCTTGTCAGGCGAAAGCACAGCCTTTCCTCCTTATAGGAAAGAGGGCTTAAAGGCATTGGCAAAACTGTTTGAGGAAGCGGATATATTGCTATGGCAGATAGAAGGAAATGTGAGCGCTCAGCGTTACCACATTGTAAAACCTTCCGGAGATTCCAGGGGGAGCGTTGCTGATGCCGTTTTCCCCGCGGTCGTAACCTTATCTTCCATTCCAGAGGTTTGTTATGTGGCTGTGGATGACTCTGAATATTAAGAAAACTTTATTTATTGAAAATTCGTAGAGTTAGGTTGTTATTCGTAAAAATTTTCTGCGGTTCGACAGAACTCAACTAAACTTGTTACTTAAGGCGAACGCAGAGGGGATCAGTTATGTCTATCGGGTTAATTATTGAGAATAAATTGAGAGAAGCGTTCACACCAGTTCATCTGGAAGTGGAAGATGAAAGCTATATGCATTCAACCGGTGCTAATGCTGAGTCTCATTTTAAAGTGACTCTGGTAACGCCAAAATTCAGCGGGGAAAGGTTAATTAACCGACACCGCGCGGTGAATAAAATTTTAGCAGACGAATTGATGAACCATATTCACGCTTTGGCTTTGCACACCTACACGCAAGGCGAATGGGAGCAATTAGGTGAATCTAGGCGCTCACCAAATTGCCTCGGTGGGTCAAAAATAGCGACAAATTAAGAAAAAATACGCATGTCTGATGTGTTCCTGCGTTCGCATTGGTTACAATAGCCAAAATAATGCGAACAACAGGGATACATCACTATGATCATTAAGCCAAAAATTCGCGGTTTTATCTGTACTAATGCTCACCCGGTGGGCTGTGCTGAAAACGTTAAACGTCAAATCGAATTTGTCCGTAACCAACCTCCTATTTCCAATGGCCCTAAAAATGTTTTAGTCATAGGCTGTTCAACAGGTTACGGGCTTGCGTCAAGAATTACCGCTGCGTTCGGCAGTGACGCCCATACACTGGGTGTGTGTTTTGAGAAAGAACCCACTGAAAAGAGAACAGCAACAGCAGGCTGGTACAATACCGCGGCTTTTCATCAGCAAGCGGATGAAGCCGGCTTAGCTTTCCATTCTATTAATGGCGATGCTTTTTCTGACGAAATTAAGCAGGAAAGTCTCGATTACATTAAACAAAACATGGGTAAAATAGACCTCGTGGTTTATAGCTTGGCGTCACCTAAGCGTAAAGACCCCGAAAGCGGCGAAGTCTATAGCTCCGTATTAAAGCCAATTGGCAAACAGTACACCACCAAAACTTACAACACCGATAAAGATCAGGTGCATGAAGTGACACTTGACCCTGCGACCGATGACGATATCGCGAATACCGTTAAGGTAATGGGTGGTGAAGACTGGGAACGTTGGATTAAAGCCTTGCACGACGCCGATGTGTTAGCTAAAGACTGTCAAACAACGGCTTACACCTATATTGGTAAAAAGCTGACGCTTCCAATTTATGGTCATGCGACTATCGGCCGGGCTAAAGAAGATCTTGACCGTGCTGCTTCAGAGCTGGTTTCTGAACACGATGACCTAAACCTGAAAGCTTATGTCTCCTCATTGAAGGCACTTGTTACTCAGGCAAGTTCTGCTATCCCGGTAATGCCTCTTTATATCTCTTTAATTTATAAAGTAATGAAAGAAGAGGGCACGCACGAAGGCTGCATTGAACAAATTTATCGGCTATTCACAGAAGGTCTTTATAACAGCAACCCAGAGTTAGATGATGCTGGCCGCCTGCATATGGATGGTTATGAAACCAACGATAAAACTCAGGCTAAGGTCGAGGCGCTTTGGGAACAGGTAACGCAGGACAATTTCCATCAACTTGCTGATTATGAAGGCTACCATCAGGACTTCTTACATTTATTCGGTTTTGGCTTCGATAATGTTGATTACGATGCTGATATTGATCCAAAAGTAAACTGGTAAGCGTTGTGGGAAAAATGCTAAAATCCCACCGATAAGTGTGGAAAATATTTCAGGTTGCCGATAACAAGCACCCCTGGAGGGGGCTGCTTGTGTCGGTAACTATTTGATTATTCAGGTTTCCAGTCTTAGTGACTGGTTGTGATGAATCTTCCCTTAACGAGTAGTGCAAACGCATATGATTACGATCAAGAAAGGGCTGGACATCCCTATCAAAGGGGCGCCCCAGCAAAAACTATCCGACGGTAAGGCTGTGACGACGGTCGCTACCCTAGGTGAAGAGTACGTGGGTATGCGCCCAACCATGCACGTGAAAGTCGGTGATCAAGTTAAAAAAGGTCAGTTGATTTTCGAGGATAAGAAAAACCCTGGTGTCAAATACACAGCCCCTGGTGCTGGTGTAGTTAAAGACATCCTGCGTGGTGAGCGTCGAGTACTGCAGGCCGTTGTTATCGAATTGGAAGGTGATGATAAAGTCACTTTTGATAAGTTTGATAGCGATAAACTTAACTCATTAGGTCGTGAAAAAGTTCAGGACATTTTGGTTGAGTCGGGTCAGTGGACTGCGCTTCGCACCCGTCCTTATAGTAAGACTCCGGCATTAGACGCAGAAGCAAGCGCTATCTTCGTTAATGCAATGGACACCAACCCACTAACGGGTGACCCGACTTTATTTATCAATGAAGAAAAACAGGCTTTTATTGATGGTTTGAACGTATTGTCAAACCTGACTGAAGGCAAGTTGTTCGTTTGTAAATCGGGTGACGCGGAAGTCGACACTGGCAACGCTGATGTCACTTTAGAGTCCTTTTCTGGTCCTCACCCTGCAGGTTTAGTTGGTACTCATATACATTTCTTGCAGCCTGCGAGCATTAAACGTCCTGTATGGCACATTGGTTATCAAGACGTCATTGCATACGGTAAATTATTTACCACAGGTGAAGTTTTTACTGACCGCGCAGTGGCAGTTGCTGGTGAAGGTGTTAAAGAACCTCGCTTGGTTCGTACCCGCTTAGGTGCAAACCTGCATGAGTTGACCGACGGTGAGCTTAATGGCGACAACTTGAGAATTATTTCAGGCTCAGTTTTGCATGGGCATACTGCAGATGATGATCATGCCTGGTTAGGTCGGTTCCATAATCAAGTCAGCGTAATTCCTGAAGGTAATTATAAAGAGTTTCTGGGCTGGATACGTCCTGGCTCCGATTTGCACTCGGTTACCCGCGCATACGCAGGACACTTCAATCCGAAAAAACTTTTCAGCATGACGACATCGCTGAATGGTTCTTCGCGTTCAATGGTACCTATTGGAAATTACGAACGAGTAATGCCACTAGATATTCTGCCAACATTGCTATTGCGTGATCTGCTATCAGGAGACACTGATGAAGGTCAGCAATTAGGTTGTCTGGAGTTGGACGAAGAAGATCTCGCATTGTGCACTTATGTTTGCCCTGGGAAATATGAATATGGCCCGGTGCTGCGTGACTGTCTCACTAAGATTGAGAAAGAAGGCTAACCCATGAGCTTGAAAGACACTCTCGAGCGTATTGAACCGCACTTCGAAGAAGGCGGTAAATACGAGAAGTGGTACGCGCTTTATGAAGCCGTAGCCACTGTTTTGTACACACCTGGTACCGTGACTAAGTCGGCTACGCACGTTCGTGACCGTATCGACCTTAAGCGCATTATGATTTTGGTGTGGATGATGACCTTCCCGGCCATGTTCTGGGGTATGTATAACGTTGGTAACCAGGCTGCTATGGCCTTGGTTAATGGCTATGAACTCGCTGATATCTGGCAGGTTGGCTTGTTCCACCTGTTTGGTGGCGAGTTGGGGGCTGACTCTGGCTGGATAGCCAAAATGTGGTATGGCGCCTGTTTCTACCTGCCAATTTATGCGGTGACCTTTATTGTCGGTGGTTTCTGGGAAGTATTGTTTGCGTCAATTCGTAAGCACGAAGTTAACGAAGGTTTCTTTGTTACTTCGGTTTTATTCTCCCTGATTTTACCGGCAACAACGCCGCTATGGCAGGTTGCTCTGGGCATCACTTTTGGTGTCGTTATTGGTAAGGAAATTTTCGGTGGTACTGGCCGTAACTTCCTTAACCCGGCACTAACGGGTCGTGCATTTTTGTACTTTGCTTACCCTGCAAGCATGTCTGGCGACTCAATCTGGACCGCGGTTGATGGCTTCTCAGGTGCGACTAACCTGGGTAAAGCTGCTTTGGGTAATATGAATTACGGCGACACCGAGCTTTGGTGGGATGCGTTCTTAGGAAACATCCAGGGCTCAGTAGGTGAAGTTTCTACACTGCTAATTTTGATTGGCGGTTTAGCATTAATTTATTTCCGTATAGCCTCCTGGCGTATCGTGTTGGGTACTTTTGTCGGTATGGTTCTGTTCTCCGGATTATTGAACCTGATTGGCAGCGAAACTAACCCAATGTTCGCGATGCCTTGGTATTGGCACTTAGTATTGGGTGGTTTTGCCTTTGCGATGATGTTTATGGCAACTGACCCGGTTTCTGCGTCCTTTACTAATAAAGGGAAGTTCGCGTACGGCTTGTTGATTGGTTTTATGACGGTCATGATCCGTGTTATTAACCCGGCATTCCCGGAAGGCATCATGTTGGCCATTTTGTTTGCTAACGTATTTGCACCGTTATTTGACCATTTTGTAGCACAGGCAAATATCAAACGGAGGTTAGCGCGTAATGGCTAAGAAAAATGAGAGTTTAGGCAAGACCGTTGGTGTCGTGCTAGCGCTTTGCCTGGTTTGTTCAATTGTTGTTTCTGGTGCTGCTATTGGTCTGAAGCCAATGCAGGAAAAGAACGCTGCTCTTGATATGCAGAAAAACGTTCTGGATGCTGCCGGTATTCTAAAAACCGATACTGATATCGTTGAAACTTATAATCAGCGCATTGACACTATGGTTGTCAGCCTTGAAGATTTAAGTGTGAAAGATGATGTTGACCCCACATCGTTCAGTAATCGTAAAGCAGCTGGTGACCCTGAAACTAGCACTAAGCTTGAGAAAAAGAACGATCCTGCAGGCATCGGAACGCGTGAAGACTTAACACAAATATATTTGGTTAAGAGTGAATCTGGTGAAACAACAGGTCTGGTGTTGCATATACGTGGCCAGGGTTTGTGGGGAACCATGTACGGACTGCTGGCGCTAGAAGACGACTTTGACACTGTTAAAGGTGTTAATTTCTATGAACACGCGGAAACACCAGGACTAGGTGGCGAAATTACGAATCCTAACTGGGTTAAATCTTGGGAAGGTAAAGAAGTTTACGGTGAGGACGGTAACGTTCAGTTTGAAGTAGTAAAAGGTGGCGCTAGCGATAAGCACGAAGTTGATGCTTTATCGGGTGCAACCTTGACTAGTAATGGTGTGGAATACCTAATTCAATTCTGGATGGGCGAAAATGGTTACGGTCCATTACTCAAGAAACTTCGTGAGGGAGAGTTGAACAATGGCTAATGTAAAAGAAATGAAGTCCGTTTTATTCGGACCGATATTTGCCAACAACCCCATCGCACTGCAGATTCTTGGTATCTGTTCTGCATTGGCTGTAACATCGAAAATGAGCAACACCCTGGTTATGTGTATTGCACTAACCGCGGTTGTCGCATGCTCAAACTTGTTTATTTCGATTATCCGTAACCACATTCCGTCAAGCGTTCGTATCATTGTTCAAATGACGATTATCGCAAGTTTGGTAATTGTGGTAGACCAAGTACTCAAGGCATACGCCTACTCAATTTCGAAAGAGTTATCGGTGTTTGTTGGCTTGATCATTACTAACTGTATCGTTATGGGCCGCGCTGAGGCTTACGCGATGAAGAGCACACCGTTTATGTCGTTATTAGACGGTATTGGTAATGGTTTAGGTTACTCTATCGTGTTACTTGTGGTTGGTTTTGTGCGTGAACTCTTTGGTTCAGGTAGCTTGTTCGATGTGCAGATTTTACCTCTGGCATCACAAGGTGGTTGGTTCGAGCCTGTTGGGCTTCTGCTAATGCCTCCAAGCGCCTTCTTTATCATTGGCGGGTTCATTTGGGTATTACGTACCTTCCGCACTGAACAAGTTGAACCTAAGGAGTAATGGTCATGGAACAATATATCAACCTGTTCATCCGCGCCGTTTTTATTGAAAACCTGGCGTTGTCATTCTTCTTAGGTATGTGTACTTTCCTGGCCGTATCTAAGAAAGTTAAGACAGCATTCGGTCTGGGTGTTGCGGTTATTGTGGTCTTGGGTATTTCGGTACCGGTAAACAATATTATTTACCACAATATCTTAGCGCCCGGAGCCCTGGATTGGGCCGGCTTCCCTGATGCGGATCTAAGCTTTTTGAAGTTTTTGACCTTCATCGGTGTTATCGCGGCGTTGGTGCAAATTCTGGAAATGACGCTGGATAAATACGTGCCCGCACTATACAACGCGCTGGGTATATTCCTGCCCCTGATAACTGTTAACTGCGCTATCTTCGGTGGCGTAGCCTTTATGGTCGAGCGTGACTATAACTTTGGTGAATCAGTCGTGTTCGGAATTGGCAGTGGTGTTGGCTGGGCTTTAGCAATTGTTGCTTTGGCTGCAGTACGCGAAAAACTGAAATATGCAGATGTACCTGATGGCTTACGTGGCTTAGGTATTACTTTTATTTCAGTGGGTCTGATTGGTTTGGGCTTTATGTCGTTCTCCGGCGTATCCTTATAACCAGTGTGTTGAATCGGTAAAAGAAAGGTACGAATCGATGCAAGAGATATATCTCGGTGTAGGGATGTTTACTGTCATCGTACTGGTTTTGGTTGCGATTATCATGTTCGCAAAATCAAAATTGGTACCTCAAGGTGACGTGGAAATCCTGATTAATGACGACGAAGACAAAAAGATCGTGACCCAACCTGGAACGAAACTTCTGGGTGCTTTGGCAAACGCAGGTATTTTCGTGTCGTCTGCTTGTGGTGGCGGTGGTTCATGTGGCCAATGTCGCGTTACTGTTAAAGAGGGTGGCGGTGATATTCTGCCAACAGAGCTTGACCATATTACTAAGCGTGAGGCTCGCGAAGGCTGCCGTCTTTCATGTCAGGTTAACGTTAAACAGGACATGAAAATTGAATTACCAGAAGAAGTCTTCGGTATTCGTAAGTGGGACTGTACGGTTAAATCGAATGATAACGTAGCCACTTTCATTAAAGAGTTCATTGTTCAGTTGCCGGAAGGCGAAGAAGTACCATTCCGTGCGGGCGGCTTTATTCAAATTGAAGCTCCGCCTCATCATGTGAAGTACAAAGACTTTGATATTTCTGAAGAATATCACGCTGACTGGGACCGTTTTGGTTTCTTTGATGTTGAGTCTAAGGTTGACGAAGAAGTTGTACGTGCTTACTCAATGGCGAACTACCCAGATGAGAAAGGCATTATTATGCTGAACGTTCGCATAGCAACGCCGCCGCCGAACGACTTAAGTCTGCCAGCGGGTAAAATGTCATCGTACATTTTTAGTCTGAAACCGGGCGATAAAGTCACTATTTCTGGTCCATTTGGCGAGTTCTTTGCTAAAGAAACAGAGGCAGAAATGGTCTTCGTTGGTGGTGGTGCTGGTATGGCGCCAATGCGTTCGCATCTTTTTGATCAACTGCGTCGCCTGAAGACTGATCGCAAGATTTCATTCTGGTACGGTGCGCGTTCGAAGAAAGAAATGTTCTATGTTGAAGACTTCGATATGCTGGCCGAAGAGAATGACAACTTTGACTGGCACGTGGCCTTGTCTGACCCTCAGCCGGAAGATAACTGGGAAGGCGATACTGGCTTTATTCATAATGTTCTTTATGAGCGTTATCTTAAAGATCATGATGCGCCGGAAGACTGCGAGTTCTACATGTGTGGACCTCCGGTCATGAACGCAGCCGTTATCAATTTGTTGAAAGACTTAGGCGTCGAAGACGAGAACATTATGCTGGATGACTTTGGTGGTTAATCCATGATGTTCCTGAAAGTATCGAACGCTAAAATTTGGCTAGCCCTTATGGGGCTGGCCTTTTTAGTTTCTTGCTCAGATGCACCAGAAAAAATTGCATTTAGCGGCGAAACAATGGGAACAACTTACAGTGTTACGCTATACACTAAAGATCCCAGACACAATCAAGAAGAGATTAAGCGTAAAGTTGATATTGTGCTGGAACGTGTAAATGCCCAGATGTCGACTTACGACCCAGACTCCGAACTGTCTCAATTTAATCAATTTGAAAGTACTGAGCCGGTAGTTATTAGCCGTGAGCTTGAGCGAGTGGTGACTCGTGCTTTAGAAATTGCAGAGCAAACCGAGGGTGCTCTCGATATAACGGTTGGGCCCTTAGTTAACCTTTGGGGCTTTGGTCCTCAGGCGAGGCCGGAAGAAGAGCCGTCTGACAAAGAACTACAGAACGTTCGTGAAAAAACAGGTTACCAGAAGCTACGTGTTGAAAACCATCAACTGATAAAAGACAACCCCGAGATGTATGTCGATTTATCAACAATAGCAAAGGGCTATGGTGTTGACCGAGTTGGCCATTTACTCGATCAGCTGCGGATAAAGCAGTACCTTGTGGAAATTGGTGGTGAAGTTCTTACCAAAGGCGGTAAGCCTGATGAAGCGTCCTGGCGGCTGGCTGTCGAAAAACCGGTTTCTACGGAACGAGCCGTGCAACGTGTTGTCCAATTTAAAGACGGCGCGTTGGCAACATCCGGTGATTACCGAAACTACTTTGAAGAAGATGGGCGTCGCTATTCACATATTATTGATCCGGCGACAGGCTACCCAATACAGCACAATTTAGTTTCGGTGTCAGTCTATGCGGACGATACGATGTCTGCTGATGCTTATGCAACGGCTTTACTGGTTATGGGAACCGATAAAGCAAAAGCATTTGCGCGGAAACAGAATTTAGCAGTCATGCTCATCTATAAAACAGAAGAGGGTTTTAATGAGTATATCAGCGACGCATTCAAGCCGTTGTTGAGCGAGCAGGAGTAGGAGTTTTAATGCAAACCTTTATAATGGTATTCGCTTTGTTTGTAATCGTTGTACTGGCGATGGCCATTGGTTATATGGTGCAACGAAAAACAATTTCTGGCAGCTGTGGTGGCATTGGTGCATTAGGCATGGAAAAGGCCTGTGACTGTGACAACCCTTGCGAGAAACGCAAAGAGAGAATGAAGAAAGAAGAAATCTGGAAGGAAAATCAGATTCATTGACCCTTTTAGTAAAAAAGGTTATAAACATATAACTTTTTGGTAAGTAGGAGGGTGGCATGAAACCAATCGATATTCAGACAAATGCAAATGAGCTTTATCTGGATTGTAACGCCACCACTCCTGTACTTCCTGAAATTATTGAAGCGGTATCCCATACCATGGAAACCGTTTTCGGTAACCCATCAAGTAGCCATATTACTGGCCTGAAAGCACGATATATTCTGGATACAACTCGTCAGCTAGCGCGAAAGACTGTTGGTTTAACCTCCGGTCGGCTTATTTTTACCAGCGGGGCTACAGAAGGGATACAAACCGCGGTTGTGTCCGCAATATACGCCGCGATGCAAGCCGAGCCTGGCAATAGAAAAACGCTGTTACTTTACGGTGCCACTGAGCACAAGGCTGTGCCGCAGGCGCTGGAGCATTGGAACAAGCTTTTAGGGTTAAATGCGCAATTGGTTGCTATTCCTGTGAATAGACAGGGGGTGTTAGACACTCAGTTTATTGCTCAGCACGCAAAAGATGCAGCAATGATATGTACCATGGCGGTAAATAATGAAACCGGAGTTGTGCAGGACCTTGAGCAATTAGAAAAGGTTATCCGTCAGCACAACCCGAATGTTCCCTGGATGGTCGACTGTGTTCAGGCATTAGGTAAGAAGGCGTTGAACCTGGATGCTACCACCATTGATTATGCGCCTTTTAGTGGTCATAAATTGTATGGGCCAAAAGGCATAGGATTTATGGCGGTCAGAGACGCTGCGCCTTATACACCCCTGATAATTGGTGGTGGGCAGGAGTCAGGGCAACGCTCAGGAACAGAGAATTTACCGGGAATTGCGGCGTTGAATGCGTTGTTTGAGTTAATGCAGGACGAGAGTAATAACCGGTTTCAGAACGATGATACTCTGCAGAGTTACCGAAACCAGCTGGTTGATGCCCTAAGCACAGCTTTTCCTTCGATTGTATTTAATCATGACTTAGACATTTCAGTGCCGACCACACTGAACTTCTCGGTAGAAGGTGTCGCGTCTCGCGATATTATGGATGTTTTCGACGCCTGTCAGATAAGAGTGAGCTCGGGCTCGGCTTGTAGTTCAAAGGTGACAAAAAGCTTTGTGCTGGACGCCATGGGGCTAGAGGAATGGCGCAGTGGCTCTGCTATTCGGTTATCTTTTGGCCCTGCCACTCAACAGGAAGAAATTAATGAAGCCTGTGTTCGAATCCAGCAGGCTGCGGATGCGTTAAGAAATTCCTGCCTGATTGTAGCGGATACAAACAACGATAATGACGCTCAACTCGATGGCGTAGTTCAACTCAAATACGATGATCACTGTTGTTATCTGATTATTGATCGCGAGGCCAGGGAAATTGCAGTCGTTGATCCACATCCCGCATTAGCTGGGCGAATTGAGAATATTGTCAGCTGCCAGCATTACCGTGTGAAAGCTGTTGTCTGTTCAGCTGCAGATTCAGTAATGAGTCAGTCAATTGAGTTGCTGTTGCCGATACTTATACCGTCTCAGTCTATTGATGAATATGACGTATTCGGCTGGCCTAAAACCGCGACCGGAGTATGTGATGTGGCTCCTGTGGAATGTGAAGACAGCGTCATAGGCTGTATTAGTATCGGTGAACGCAGGTTGCTCCGTGTCGGCACGCGTAATCCTGTTTATGTTCTGAGCGAATCGGCGGCACTTAAAGCTTTGGTTCATTCTGACTTTTTATTTACTGGTGCGGAAGCGTCCCCTCAAGCTTACGAAGGCTTCATCGGTGAAAATACACTGATTTGTCCCGGACGCGACCCTGAGCATCACCTTGTTTACACACCTTGTGAATTAAGTGGTGACTGTCGTGTTGACGATGGCGTTAATATTCCTATTGGGGATACCGACGAGTTTTGGCATCGAAAAGATCTTGTCATTGTTGATGTTCGGGAACGGCAAGAACACGTGTTAACGGACTTGCCCTGCTGTGCAGAGGTCATTAATGTCCCGCTTACCGAAGTTGCTCAGTTCATACACAGCAACCCTCATTTGCGTGAGCGCGACATTATTTGTTTGTGTCGTTCAGGAAACAGAAGCCAGGTTGTGGCTAACGTATTGAAGCGACATGGCTTTAATAGCCGTCATCTATTAGGGGGCCTGGCTCTGCTTGGCGCCCCTGCCGCATAAGTGGCCTTTAAAGCTTTGTGCGTTCTTGCGGCGCCTGCCATTGCAAGCGACCAACATATCCGTCTTTACCGACCAGCCAGCAACTGATGTCGTCGTGGCACTGGATGTTCCAGATATTGGAATCAGACAGTTTAAACCACTCGTTGTTGTCCAGGTTAAGGGCAGCAGCACCCTGAGGGTTAGAGGTCAGTAGCCAGGAGCCGTTGTGATCAATCAGGCTTAAGCTGTAAAGTGCCCCGTTTATTGGTGGTTCCGACAGAGCAGTAAATTCTTCATTTTGATAATGCCACAAGCGATCTTCGTTGCTGGAAGCATCGTTTAAGTCACCACCGGCAATGTAAAAAGTTTTCTCATTAACTGGCCACACGCTGGTGATACCGGCCATTGGGCCCGCCTGCATTGGTGTTTCTACTACTCGGAAGCGAATTCCGAAGGAACCTTTAATCAATACTCTGGCTTTATCAGCGTTACCGGTTGCTATCATCCAGTTGTCATTATTAAAACGTGCGCAACTGCCACTTGACGCGAAACCGCCTTCATTTGACCGAGGTGGCTCAGATACAGCGCTGCGTACTTGCATCCAGTTACGGCCGTCGGCACTACGGACCATGCGCCACTCGTCACCAACACTGTCACCATGCACCCAGGCTTCACCACTGGGCGAAAGCGCCATACAATTAAAGAAGCTGTCTGATTCGCCGCGGTAACGTAAACGCCAGCTATTGCCACCATTTTCAGTGTAATAGATGCGGGACTGACCACCATTACCAACACTGAGCGCATAGGCACGGCGATCATCTATTGCTTCAATATCTCTGAAATCAAGATCTTCGGGGCCCGGCTGAAAATATTGCCAGCTTTTACCCGAGTCCGTGGTTCTGGCTACAGTTCCCTTTTCACCGGAAAGCCATATTGTATTGCGGCTTACAGGGCTGACGCCCACCCAATGTTGTTGTCGAACATTATCAAATATCTCTATTTCCGGCGGTTGAGCCACCGCCGGAATACTTAATAATGCGCTGAAGGGCAAAGCAAGCTTGAGTACATTTATGGCTTGCTGCTGTAGCTTCGATGTCATAGACGTGACCTAATTAATTATGCATGTTATTGAGTGTAACACGTTTCTTTTTAACCGATACGTCAGTTCAAAGCCTTCAGTTCACTGAGCATCAAAACACAGTCCGTTATCGGAAATGCTGTCGTCACCCATTAAATATAAATAAGTTGGCATTAGGTCTGCTGGTGTCTTTAATGACTTAGGATCTTCCGCCGGGTAGGCTTTAGAACGCATCGAGGTGCGCGTGGCTCCCGGGTTAATTACATTGGTCCGTAGCTTGGTACCTTCGTATTCGTCAGCAATAACTTGTGCCATACCCTCGGTTGCAAACTTACTGATTGAATAAGCGCCCCAGAAGGCACGACCTTTTCTGCCGACACCCGAAGAAGTAAAGACTAACGATGCACTGGAGGACTTTTCCATTACCGGAATAAGTGCCTTTGTCATGGCAAATTGGCCGGTGACATTAACTTGCATAATGTCATCCCAACTGTCTTTTTCGATATGAGTAAAAGGGGAAAGGATTCCCAGCAGACTGGCATTATGCAGTACACCATCTAATTTACCGAACTGATCCGCTATAGTTGCTGCCATATCGCGATAGTGATTTTCCGTTGCGCCTTTTAAATCCAGAGGAATAATTGCCGGTTGCGGACTTTCCTGAGCAATAATTTCATCGTAAACCGCTTCTAATTTACTGACCGTGCGGCCAAGTAAAATAACCGAAGCGCCGTGTTTGGCAAAGCTTAGAGCCGCCTGACGGCCAATGCCGTCACCGGCACCAGTAACTAAAATCACTTTATTTTTCAAAAGCTCAGGACTTGCCTGATAATCATGTACGGTTTTAATTTCCATAACAGTTTCTTAATACCATTGGACTGTGGTCGGGTGAGTAGGCTATTGTAACGATAATCGAGTAACTTCTCAGCAAACGAACGAAAAATCGGTAAAAAGCCTTTCATCTTAATTCATACAGGTGTATAAAAATCGTTAAGAGAAGGCATAGAATAACAAAACATAAAAAAGGATTGGGGATACCTCATGAAGAAATTATTACTCCCACTTGCGATTGGTTCTGCTCTTAGCCTGGTAGGCTGTGGTAGCGGTGACGAAGCGCCTATTACGGAAAGTGAAGTTAATGTTGCAGCATCACGCGTGGTGTTTGATCCGTCAAACGGCGCGTTATCTGCGCCAACGAACATACTGTTAAGTGGTTCAGTTGACGGCACATTGAACTTACCTGTTGCTGACGCGACAGACACGGCTAACCCTCAGGTTGCTATTAATGCACTTGATGGTTGGGGAACTCACTCGACATTAACCTTTGACTTCTCGTTGCCGGTTGACGAAAACGGTGAACAAGTCATCATAGAATCGGCTAGCCTGGAAGCACAAGGCTCTATACGTGTCTTTGAAACCATTCAGGGCGGCAGTGACGTTTCGGCTGGCTGTGCGGCAGCTAACCCGGCTGCGGTATGTGCGGTAACCGGTGAGCTTCAGCATGGTACTGATTTTATTGTTAAAGCGACAGGCGAAGGCAGTGTTGCGGTTGTTCCTTTACGTCCATTTAAGCCAGCTACCGGCTATTTGGCTGTATTGACTAATAATATTCAGGACTCACTTGGACGTGATGTTAAACCGTCACAGACTTATACCTTGATGAAGCGTGATGCGGAAGAGAATCCAGTATCCGGTGATGCAAGCGCATTAGCTTTACAAGGCTTGGTCAATAGCTATGAAGGCGCTCTTGCGCAGTATGGCGTTGACCCTGAAGGTGTTATTTATAGCTCCAACTTTACCACACAGTCTGTGGGTGAAGTTCTGGGCGTAACGAAAAGTTTATTAGGGCAGCAGGTTGCTGCGTCTAACCCACCTGTCATGCAGGCTGCTCCTCAGGGTTATAGGTTAGACGTTGTGTTATCCGGCGCAGGAATTGAAGATCCAAATGCGTTGGCTGCGGCAAGCGCGGCTAAAGTCTATGGTGGACAGGTTGATTTACCATACTACTCTCCGCTACCTAGCGCTGAGAATCCAACGGCACCATTAACTGGTCGCTGGACTGCTATGTGTGACAGCCCCGCAGCTATCCTGAACGGGCTTCAGGCCGGTGAAATTGACCCTGCTGCGGAAGGTATTAGTGCAGAAATGATTGACGACCCTTCATTAATGCTGCCACCTAATGCGTGTTTTGATATTGAAGGTGTCGATGAAGAGCGTCATCTGACTAAGTACAATCCGGTACCAGAAAAGCAGGGTGACCAGACTGTTGAAGCCTTTGTTACGATTCCTGATTTAGCAACCGCTAATGGCGTTCGCGCTCAAATGGGACTGGAACCTCTAACTGCGCCTGAGAACGGCTGGCCTGTTGTGATTTTCCAGCACGGTATTACCGGTGAGAAAGAAAATGCTGCGGCAATTGCAGGCACTTTTGCAGTAGCCGGTTTTGCGACAGTAGCTATAGACCACCCGTTACACGGCGGACGCGCCTTCGATGTTGATGGCGATGGTACTGATGATATTGATGCATCCAGTGAAAGTGGTGTTACTGCTTATATGAATTTGAGCAGTTTGCTGACAACGCGTGATAATTTGCGTCAGTCAATTACAGACCTTATTGGGTTGCGTTTAAGCCTGAACTACTTCCAGTCGCTGGACGGAGAAGAGTTGAACGGTCAGGATGTTCACTTTGTAGGACACTCTCTGGGCGCTATTGCTGGTACTGGTTTCACGGCGCTGGCAAATACCTCTTTTGGTGAGAATAACCCTTTAGCGGCACTCGACGGACAATTTGCTGTGCAAGCTTCGAGCTTAGGTATGCCGGGTGGTAGTCTGGCTAACTTCTTACTGGCGTCTGACAGCTTTGGACCGACGATTAAAGCGACTTTACTGTACTCTTCTAACGCAGAGTTCAAGGCTGCAGCTGATCAGGCTATTGCTGGTGGCGCTACATTAGAGCAGTTCTACGCAGGTTTCATGGAGCAAGCATCTGCCGAGCAGGTTGCGCAAATCAATGCAACCTTTGAGCAGTTCGCATTTGCAGCACAAACTGTTGTCGACTCGGGAGACCCGGTTAACTACGCAAGTGGTGTCGTTGCTTCTGAAACGCCTGTATTCATGATTGAAGCCATTGGTGACTCGGTTATTCCAAATGCTGTTGAGAATAAGCCGCTGGCAGGAACTGAACCTCTAGCGACATTGCTTGGCCTGGAAGGTATTTCATCCACGACCACATCTGAAGATGGTACGCCGGTATCGGGTATTGTTCGCTTCGGTGGTGATGCAGAGCACGGTTCGCTGGTTGACTCCTCAGCGTCAGGAGCGGTAACCGCTGAAATGCAGCAGCAAATTGCGTTCTGGTTTGCTTCGGACATGATGCAATTACCAGTAACTAACGAAGAAGTGGTAGAATAACTCTTAGGTTATTGAACACTAAGTATTCAAAGGCCGGCAACTATGCTGGCCTTTTTCGTTTTAGGAGAGTGGTATGGACTTTGTTGCTGATATTGGAAGCTTTTTGCTAAAAGCAGCCATTATTGTGGTAGCGATTGGCTTTATTGTAGGGTTATTAGCTCAGGCGGCGCAGAAGCAGAAGAAGAGCAAAGGTGACCTGCAGGTAACCCATTTGTCTAAAGAGCTGAACGAACTCAGTGAGCAGTTAAAAATTGAACTGATGGACAAAAAAGCTCAGAAAAAAGCATTGAAAGCGTTAAAGAAGAAGAAAGCGACAGAGAATAAAGAAAAGCGGCTTTTTGTTATAGACTTTAAAGGCAGTATGGACGCTAAAGAAGTTGATAGCTTACGCCATGAAGTCAATGCAATTCTGAACCTGGCCACTGAGAAAGATGAAGTACTGGTGAGATTAGAAAGCGGTGGTGGTGTCGTCAATGGTTATGGTCTGGCGGCGGCTCAGTTACAGCGGTTGAGAGAACAAAAGCTAACGGTCAATGTTGCTATTGATAAGGTCGCAGCAAGTGGCGGTTATATGATGGCTTGCGTTGGTCATAATCTCATGGCTGCACCTTTTGCCTTTATTGGATCAATTGGTGTGGTAGCACAGATACCTAATTTTCATCGGTTCCTGAAGAAGCATAATGTTGACTTTGAGCAGTTAACAGCAGGTGAATATAAACGCACTCTGACGCTATTTGGTGAAAACACCGATGAAGGGCGTCGTAAGTTTAAGCAGGACTTAGAGGCCATTCACCGCCAATTTAAGGTTTTTGTGCAGGAGAATCGTGCCGAACTCGATATTGATAAAGTTGCTACCGGGGAGGTCTGGTCTGGCCAGGAAGCGAAAGAGCTGGGCTTGATTGACGAGGTAACTACCAGCGACGCGTGGTTAATGAAGCAACATAAAGGTTTTGATGTACTTCAGTTACAGTATGTTATTCGTAAACCGCTGAGTGAGCGTTTTGCTAAAGGTATGTCTGTCATCATTCATACACTTAAGACTTCATTAACTCGGTCAGATGTCTCACAATAAAAGGTATTCAGCCCAGCTTTGCAGTTTTATAGCTGTTTATTTAAAGGCTTTCTGCTAGGCTGTTGCAGTTTTTTAAGAATGAATAATAAAGGACGCTTATGAGCGAAAAGAAAAAACTCAGCCTGACTAGCCGCATTGTCATTGGTATGGTCGCTGGGATCATTCTCGGTACTTTTATTCGTTACGTTGCCGGCGATAACGCCTGGGTTTCGTTGTATTTAACCAATGGCCTTTTTGACGTTGTTGGCCAAATATTCATTACCTCATTAAAAATGCTGGTTGTTCCGCTGGTGTTTGTATCACTGGTTGTCGGTACCTGCTCGCTGAGCGATCCCAGTAAACTCGGGCGTTTAGGTGGTAAAGCTGTTGGTATGTATATGATAACCACAGCAATAGCCATTACCTTTGCAATTACCGCGGCCATTTTGATTCAACCTGGGTCGGGTATTGAACGTGCTTCTGATGCTGATTTTGAACCCAGTGAAGCGCCTTCAGTGAGTGAGGTCATTGTGAATCTGTTCCCGGACAACCCGATTAACGCGATGGCCGAAGGTAACATGCTGCAAATTATTGTGTTTGCGCTGCTGTTTGGTATATCGATGGCATTAATTGGCAAACCCGGAGAGCGTTTAAAAGGCTTTTTTGACGATCTGAACGCCGTCATTATGAAGCTGGTGGTTATTCTGATGAACGTTGCGCCTTACGGTGTTTTTGCACTCATGGCAAAACTGTTTGCAGAAATCGGTGTGGAAATGATTGGCAGCCTGGCGAAGTACTTCTTGCTGGTTCTGTTTGTTTTATTAGCTCACGGCTTGATTGTTTATCCGCTATTTATGCGTGTTTTGGCTCGGGTAAAACCGGGTATCTTCATGCGTAAACTGCGCGACGCCCAATTATTTGGCTTCAGTACGGCCAGTAGTAATGCCACCATGCCCATTACATTAGAAACAGTTACACGCCGCTTAGGTGTCAGTAACAGCGTTGGTTCCTTCACTGTGCCTTTGGGCGCGACCATCAATATGGATGGTACGGCGATTATGCAGGGTGTGGCAACGGTCTTCATTGCTCAGGTGTATGGTCTGGACTTAGGCATTGCTGAGTATCTGATGGTTATTATGACTGCTACATTAGCCTCAGTTGGTACGGCAGGGGTTCCAGGTGTGGGGCTTATTATGCTGGCTATGGTATTGCAGCAAGTTGGCTTACCGGTTGAAGGCATTGGCCTCATCATTGGTGTTGATCGCCTGCTGGATATGACCCGAACCGCAGTTAATGTCACTGGTGACGCTATGGTCAGCTGTGTTGTTGCGCGTTCAGAAAACGACTTCGATGAAGAAGTTTACTACGACAAAGAAGCTGGTAAAAAGTTAGAAGAGCTTTAACTTTACTGGTAAAAAACCGGCGCACGCTTAAGCGTGCGCCGGCACTCCGGAATGAAAACGCAGTTCTGTGTCTTCAGACGTAATTAACTCTGCTTCCCACTCTCTGAATTGATTCACTCTTTCCGTAATATCCGTATCACTGAGTTTTTGTGCCAGCTCCAGATAATCCTGATAATGTCGTGCTTCTGAACGTAGCAGCGACACATAGAAGCGGGTAATATCTTCATCCAAATAGGGAGCAAGCTCTGCAAAGCGTTCACATGAACGCGCCTCTATCAACGCACCAATAATAAGCTTGTCAATTAACGCTTGTGGTTCGTACGTGCGCACATGACGTATCAGGCTGGCCGCATAGCGAGAGGCGCTGAGCTTATACAGCGGAATATCACGCGCTTGCATTATCTCAAGAACTTGCTGAAAGTGATGCAACTCTTCCCGGATAAGGCGTGACATTTTATCGATAATTTCGTCGGCATAAGGCTGTGACTCTGCGGCTTTTAATGCTTGAGACAGCTGCTTACTTTGTTGTACTTGCTCAATTCCACCAATGCCTCGGTAGACTAAGTCTTCATAAGGTTGTAAAGCATCGAGCAGGGCTTGTGCATGGTCTTTATTAACCGCATAACGGCGCAGCAATAGAGCAGCACTTTGCGCAGCTTTAAGCTCACAATGTAAGTGATCGAGTAAAATGACTGGCAGGTTTTCTTCCCTGGCGGCTTGCTGAATCCATTTTTGCGGCGTAGGACAAAGCAAAAAACAACGGATAGGCTCTAACAGCTTTAAATAAGGTTCGACGAGGCTATGATTCACAGCGATCCTTCTTGACTTAAAAATACAAAATAAATTAACAAACTCGGCGTCGTTCTATAACAAAAGGCCTTGACAGAAAAGAGGTGGTGCTGAATATTAGACACATGGGGTGAATTTTTCAGCAGTACCCGCATCAAAATTATAACGTATTTAAGAATTCGGCGGTATGACCGCGTACTATGGGGAAGTGAAGTTATGATACTGAATCATATTTGGGGCCTATACGCTCATCCAGTACAAGAATGGAAGTCTATCGACAGTAAGCGGGAAAGCTTTTTTTACTCTTGTTCTCACGTTTTATTAGTTGCTATTTTACCTTGTCTGGCGGCTTATTATGCCTCGGCTCATCTGGGCTGGAGCATTGGCGCGCGGGACTCTATTTATTTAACGCAAAACAGCGCACTTATGATGGCTGTTGCTATGTACATTGGTATTCTGGGCGCAACGTTCGCGCTGGCCTACTTAATTTACTGGATGGCAAAAACCTTCGGTGCTGATCCGAGCTTTACTAAGTCGTTAGAACTGGCTGCCTACGCTGCGACGCCGGTTATTATGTCGGGTATTGCTTCTTTGTATCCGGAACTGTGGTTTGTGGCTGTCGTTTTCCTTGGCGGTGTGGCCTATTCCGTGTACCTGCTTTACTCAGGTCTTCCGGTTATTATGCACATTCCTGAGGAGCGAGGCTTTCTTTATGCCAGCTCGGTAGTAACAGCCGGCCTTATTGCTATGGTTGTACTTATGGCAACCACCGCTATTTTATGGACCAACGGCTTCGGGCCTTCTTTCGTTTCATAAAACTGGCTTCATAAAAGAAAAATGCCCGGCTCTGGTAAAACAGAGCCGGGCATTTTTTTGTGCATTATAAGGCTTTATTTCTTTAAGTAATGTCCAGCCAGACAGGTAACCGGAGCCGCTGTCGGTTTACCGTGTTGCCAGTCACCGCCTTCAACACCACTGCCTGCGATATCAATATGAATGTAGCTAAGTGGTTTTTCGCTGTCGATACCATGGTTATCCAGCCCGGAAACACCAACCAGGAACGCCATAGGGAACTGGTGCCCACGAGGTGTTGTAGCTGACGGGCCATTGTTCGAGGAGAGTAAGTCGTCACACAGAGTGCGGCCTTTCACGAAGTCAAAGTCTTCGCGACGTGACCAGGAAATTTCAGTTGGATCTCCGTAAACTTCGCCGGCATCAAACAGCGCCTGAGAGAGCTTCTGACGACGTGCATGGCCATTAGGTACCAGTGCGCTATAAGGACCTTTTGACAGGGCTGCGTGTCCGGTCAGGGTGGCTACGGTGTACAGTTCGTGCTCGCCGTCACTCTTGGCTGCTTCTTCACGCAAGTGAGACAGCAGGTCGGCCATAATCAGGCGGCCTTCAGCATCGGTGTTACCAATACGCACACGCTTACCACTGTGTCCGGTAATGATTTCATCCGCAACAAAGGCATCGGAACCAATACTGTTACGCACAGCACCAATTTCTGCAATTACATTCAGGTGTTCCGGCTGCAGTTCAGCTACTGTTTTCAGGAAGCCTGCAACGCCTGCTGCACCACCTTTGTCACGGCTCATACCAGCCATGTGACCGCCAACTTTCAGGTCAGCACCACCGGTGTCGTAGACAATACCTTTGCCGGCGAACATAACAGTACGCTCAGGCTTAGAGCCATGGTATTCAAGGCGTATAACGCAAGGACGGTGACGTTCAACCGCCATTGACGAGCGACCAACCGCCGCCAGCAGCGGATACTCGTGCTGAAGCTGTTGTGAGTCGTCTATAACCGTCACTTTAACAGCGGTGTGGGCAAACGCCTGGCGGCAGTATTCAGCAAAACGAGGCGGCGCCATGCGCTCTGGCTCTGTGCCTGCTAAGTCGCGGGCAACACGTTTACCAGCTTCTACTGCCATAGCCCAGTCTGCGTCCAGCTCACCAACTAAAATAACGCTTTTAGTCGGTTCAATAGCTTCTTCACCATGCGCTTCACGCGCTTCAAGAGGCTGATAAAGTGCCTGACAAAGGCCCAGATAAGCCGCTAAAAAGGCCTGCTTATAACGCTCGTCGTTAATATTTACGTTGTTCAGTGCGATAACAGGGTGGCGGGCACCGGCATCTTGCGCCATTTTTGCGGCGGCGTGTGCGGCATCAAATACCTGGCGAACGTCGTCAAAATCACGATTCAGAGGACCAGTAGGTGCAGCAACCAGGCGTTGGCCAGGGACTCCGTCAGCTTTTAGCAGCAACGGCTGTTTGCCAACTCGCTGGTCGGTGATTTTTGCCTGTTGAATAACTTCAGCCAGAGCTGAGTCGTCAACAGAGTCAAAGTTCCCAATTAAGATAAGTGCATCCGCACCATCTTTTGAGTATGCGTCAGCTAGTGAGCTAACAATTTGCAACTGAGCAAATGCCATAGAGTAAACCTCTTAATCAGTTTGTCGGTTAAGCGCGACGCCAGCGGGTGCCTTCTGCACCGTCTTCCAGGACAATACCCATGTTGGTTAATTCGTCACGGGCTTCATCTGCTGCAGCCCAGTCTTTATCTGCACGGGCCTGATTTCGCTTAGCAATCAACGCTTCAATTTTGGCGACATCATCGTCATCGCCCTGTAAAAATTCTTCAGGAGACTGCTGTAGCAGCCCCATAACTTCTGCAAGCTCAATCAAAACATGCGCTAACTGAGCCGCTGTGTCCGGAGCGCTGTCACGGTTACGGTTAATCTCACGGGCAACTTCAAACAACACGCTCATGGCTTCCGGCGCGTTTAAGTCGTCGTCCATTGCCTGCTGAAAGCTCTGCCAGTATTGACTACGCAATGCTTCGTTGGCGGCTTGCGGTTTTATGTCACGCAATGCGGTGTATAAGCGCTCCAGAGCGGAATGCGCTTGATCCAGGTTTTCCTGAGTATAGTTCAGCTGCGAGCGATAGTGGCTCGAAAGCAGAAAATAACGAACCGTTTCAGCATCGTATTGTTCCAGTACGCTGCGAATGGTAAAAAAGTTGCCCAGTGATTTTGACATTTTTTCATTGTCGACTTGCACCATACCACTGTGCATCCAGTATTTTACGTACTCAGAGTGGTTAGCACAGCAGCTTTGAGCAATTTCATTTTCATGGTGAGGGAAGGCCAGATCTGAACCTCCGCCATGAATATCAAAGGTGGTTCCCAAGTGCTTTTTGTTCATTGCTGAACACTCAATGTGCCAGCCGGGTCGTCCTTCGCCCCAGGGAGATGACCAACTGGGCTCTCCGGCTTTTGCGGCTTTCCATAACACAAAGTCGAGCGGGTCTTGTTTTGCTGAGTCGACATCAACTCTCGCTCCGGCCTGCAACTGCTCCAGGTCCTGACGACTGAGTTTGCCATAGTCATTAAAAGTGGATACATCAAACAGAACGTCACCGTTGCCGGCCTCATAGGCGTTGCCGTTTTCGATGAGGCTTTCAATCATCTGGATAATTTCATCCATATGGCTGGTAACGCGTGGCTCAATATCTGGGCGAACTAAATTCAGTGCGTCAAAATCCTTGTGCATCTCACCAATGAAGCGCTCGGTGACCTGATGAAAGTCTTCGCCTTTTTCCGCTGCACGTTTAATGATTTTATCGTCGAGATCAGTAATGTTGCGTACGTACTTAACATCGTAACCAAGCTTACGCAGATAGCGCACGACAATATCAAAAGCGACATAAGTTCTGGCATGGCCTATATGGCAGTAGTCGTAAGTGGTAACACCACACACATAAATACCCACGTGACCGGGTTTGATTGGCTCAAATGACTGCTTCTTGCGGGTCAGGGTATTAAAGACGGTTAATGCCATAATGTTATCTCTTACTTATCTATCGGTTAGCGATGAAAACAAGGGGCTTATGATACCACCGATGGCGAGGCTCTGGTACACTATCAGCTGGTTTAGTCAATGAAACAGGTACATTCAATGCAAGTCGTTTTACATACCAATCATGGTGATATCACTTTAGAAATGCACAACGAAACAGCGCCTAAGACTGTAGAAAACTTTTTACAGTATGCCCGCGACGGTTTTTATGACGGTACAATCTTTCACCGCATTATTAATAACTTCATGGTACAGGGCGGTGGTTTCGAACCTGGCATGAAGCAAAAAGAAACACGCGATAACATCGAAAACGAGGCTCCGACGGCAAAACCGAATGTGGTTGGTTCGGTGGCTATGGCGCGCACGCCTGATCCTCATTCAGCATCGTCTCAGTTTTTCATTAATGTGAACGACAATGCCTTTTTGAACTTTCAAAATGAAACACCTAATGGTTATGGCTATTGTGTCTTCGCTGAAGTTGTTGATGGTATGGATGTAGTGAACGCCATAAAAGACGTGAAAACTGGTTCATCAGGTTTTCATCAGGACGTACCGGTTGAAGACGTGGTTATCGAGAAAGTTTCAGTTAACGATTAACCGATATGACCACTGGCTTTATCGCAGATTTACATTTAAGCCCCGGGCGGCCAGATATTCTGGCTGCCTTTGGTGACTTTTGTCAGCAACACCAGCACCTCGATGCGCTCTATATTCTTGGTGACTTATTCGATGCCTGGCTGGGTGACGACGATACCAGTGAATTTGCAGCAAAAGTGAAAAAACAACTGAAACAAATGGCGGACAAGGGTGTGCGGCTTTACTTTATGGCCGGAAACCGTGACTTCATGGTGGGTGAACGCTTTGCCGGCGAGGTTGGCTTAACCATTCTCCCCGATGAAACGGTTATCGATTTGTACGGTGAGCGAGTGTTGCTTATGCATGGCGATACACTTTGCACATTAGACACCGGTTACCTGTGTTATCGCTCAGTTATTCAGAACCCTTTGGTTAAGGGTGTTATGCGCAACTTACCTTTGTCATGGCGTATGCGTATTGCGAACCGGTTACGGAAAAAATCCAGCAGCCAAAAGCCCGAACTAACTCCCGCACAGCTTTATAAAATGGATGCTCAGCACCCGGAAGTACTTCGTGTGATGGAGAAACACAGTGTTAATCAGTTAATTCATGGGCACACCCACCGCCCTGCGGTTCATTGTTTTACGCTTAGTGACGGCACTTGGGCAAAACGTATTGTATTGGGAGACTGGTATCAGCAAGCCAGTGTTTACCTTGTTTCTAAGTAACGTCTGCGCTTTTTTTCTTTTAACTGAGTAATATCAACCAGAACCAGTCCATCAATTGAATGGTTGAAATCCGGATCGACACCAAACTCCAGAAACTGAACCCCGCCTGGTTCGCACAGTTCCGAATATTGTTTATAGAGCGTTGGGATTGAACAACCCATATTGGCTAAGTAGCTTTTCAGCAGAACAAATTCGTTTGTGTAATTCGTACCAGTAAAGTCAGGAGCAGTGGAGTCAGTGTTTAAACGATAAGGAATGTTGGCTGTAGCCATGTCGGTTTGATTCGGGAAGTAGGTGCTGTAAAACTTGACCAGAGCAGCCTGAGCTTCCGGAGGCAGCGCATTACTGATACTGACCGAACCAAACAGATAACGATACTTAGAGTGTTTACGTAACAATGCACCGATACCGACCCAAAGATAGTCCAGGCTGCGTTTACCCCAGTATTGCGGTTGTACAAATGAACGACCCAATTCAAGACTTTGTGGCAGAAGTTCTTTCATTGTTGCCGTAAACTCGTAAAAACCCTGGCTGTAGAGCCCGGAATGTCCACGGGTTTCAATAATTTTTCTACTGTCACCTAAGCGGTATGAGCCGGCAATTTCAAGATCATCCGGGTCCCACAAAATTAAATGCATGTACCAGGTATCGTACTCATCAAGATCGCGCTTGCGCCAGGTGCCTTCACCAACTGTGCGAAAAGCGACTTCCCGCAGGCGCCCGATTTCTCGCAAAATAGGTGAACTGCCGTCAAACTCATACAAATAAATCTTCTTACCGCAAGGTGTCTGCCCCAATTGCTCACAGGCTTCTATTGCCGCTTTGAGAGGCTGACGAGGTTCCGGCCGGGCAATGGCTGTTTGAGTAGGAAATATTGCTTTTTTGGACGTTCCTAAACGGTATAGATGCTTTTTAAACAGTTTAACCTGTTGGTTAATGCTGAGCCCCTGTTGAATAAAGGCTTCAGCCGGTATTTTTTGGCCAATGTGACATTTCACTTGTTTTTGCTGTTGGCGGAACATTTCTTTAACCAACAGCATTGTGGCTAACGGCTTATAAAGCATCGAAGCGGTATAGAACCATGCTGAGTTGTGAGCATCGAGCCTTATCGGCAATATATCGCTCTGAGTTGCTTTGGCTATTTTTAAAAAGCCGCTTTGCCAGTGTGTGTCACGCACACCATTAGGGCGTAATCGCGAAACCTCACCTGCGGGAAAAAGAATAACGCAGCCTTCGTTATGGAGGTGGCTGTGTATGCTCCGAATGTCTTTACGGTTAGGCTTTCCTGCAAAAACGTTAACCGGCAATAACAGCGAATTAAGAGGCTCGAGTGCAGAAAGCCATTCGTTGGCGACTATTTTTACATCGCTACGTACTTCACTGACTAATTTCAGCAAAGCCAGCCCATCGAGAGAGCCAATGGGGTGGTTAGCAATAATGACTAAACGTCCATTGACAGGAATGTTGTCAATTGCCTGTGATGAATAAGCGTAAGTGAAGTTAAAATAATCCAGAGCATGTTCAACAAAGTCGATGCCTTCCAGCGCAGGAGAACTTCTTCCAAACTCTTGAATGTCCTCTTCATGTAACAGGTTTCTCAAAAACCAGGCAGTTGGCTTTTCCAGCCAGGGTTTACCTTTAATATTGGGAAGCTTGTCGCTAACAACTTTATCAACAGATAACATAAGTGCTCCGGCTGTGCAGTTATCGATATCAAAAGTTTAAGCAGCATTAATGACAGTTTAATGACGTTAAGACACTAAAAAGGGGCCTTGCGGCCCCTGAGTCTTTAACTAAGGTTTCTCTATAAGCTTAGTCGTTAAATTGCTTACCGAAAAACGATTCTTCCAGCCACTGTGGACGTTGATCAGCGTTCGCAATCTCTTTACCAATAGCAAAGTTAATGTTGGTAAAACGCGCTCCTGCTTCGTAGTTTATATCCAGGTTCAGTCCGTCGCTCGGCTTGTGATAATGCTCGGCGAAAAACTTACCCCAGACCTCACCACCGTCTTCACCTTCAGTACGAGAATTAAAGCCCGTCATCAGGAATACGGCCGGGATGCCTTTTTTAACCAGAGTGTAGTGATCTGAACGGGTAAAAATAGCCTGTTCCGGCATTGGATCCGGGCTTTGTTCAGTATCAAACTGCTTTGCAGCCTTGCTGACCGTTTCACCCAAAGTGGAATGTGAAGCGCCAAAAGCAATGATATCGGCAAAATCATAAAGCAGTACCGGCATATCCAGGTTAACGTTAGCGACAATACTGTTTAACGGAACAGTCGGGTTATTGGCGAAGTAGTCGGCACCCAATAATCCTTTTTCTTCTGCCGTAACAGATAAAAACATAATTGAGCGATCAAATTCCTGCCCTGACTCAACGAATAAACGAGCGGTTTCTAACATAACTGAAACGCCGCTGGCATTATCCATCGCACCATTGTTGATGTTGTCCTCGCGGCTCATATCTTTGATAACACCAATATGATCGGAGTGTGCTGTGTAGACAACGTACTCATCTTTCAGTGTGTCATGAGAGCCGGGTAATACGGCAGCAACGTTCGGGCTGGTAATTTCTTCGTGGCGAGATTCGCGTGCCAGAGTCACTGTGCCTTCTAACTCAAACCCTTTTGGCGAGAAGTCGGGGTCCTCTTCGATTTGCTCGAATATTTTACTCAGTTCAGTTGGTGCATTAGCAAATAACTGCTCTGCAGGCTCATCGTCAAGATAGGCGGAGCCCATCAGTTGTTGCTCTTCGCCTTTAGGAAGACCGTTCGGACCAAGCCAGGTCATACGAGGTGTTTTGGTGTAATAAACACTGGTTTCATACTTGCGCGTTTTTTCTCTTACAGGCGTATGCAGGGTAATGATCCCAACCGCACCTTTCTCACGAGCAATATCGGTTTTAATGTTAGCTAAGTGAGCGCCTTCTTCGCTTGGCAGAAAGCCGGGGCGACCAGTCAGCATAACCACAATTTTACCGTCAACGTTAAGGCCGTCGTAGTCGTTTAAACCAAATTCAGGCGCCTCCATACCATATCCAACGAAGACCAGAGGTGCTGAGATCTCATCTTTTTCGCTGTAATGACTGGGGCCGGTAATAAACTGCTTCGGAAATTCAAATTCAACCACTTCACCATTGCTTTCAAAGCTCATGCTGGCGCTGTTTTCTTTTAGGGTACTTTTGCGAAACGGAATACGCTGGTAGAAGCTGCCATCATCTCCAGCAGGTTCCAGACCGAGTTTTTTAAACTCAGAAACAATGTAGTTCGACGCAATTTCGTGCCCTTCGCTGCCAGTTTGACGGCCTTTTAAGTCATCATCGGCAAGAAACTCTAAGTGAGCACGTAGATTCGTCTCGTCGGCACTAACATCAATAGTTTGTGACTTTGTCTCCGGCGCACCGCACGCTGCAACAAGCAAGCTAAGCGCTGCGGGTAAGAGAATATGGGATGGCTTCATGTTGTATCCTTTGGTTTTATTTTTATCATAATAGCTGAGCTAGTGTACCGCAGCAGCTAAAAGACGACCAGAGTAGATAGTTGAAAGAGTGTTGCAAAACGTATCAAGGTTTTGTAATGTTATATTATTACATTAACAGCGCAACTTTACTGGAGTAGTTTATGAAATTGAATGCGTTGACCTTGGCTCTGTTAGCAACCAGTACTGTTGCTCAAGCGCAGCAGGAAGAAGAACATGAGCACCTTAATGAGTACGAGGTGATCGTTATTAATGCAAGTCCGTTGGATAAAACGGCGCTTGAATCAGCGCAGCCGGTTAACATTATTTCGGGTGATGCGCTGAAACAGCTGCACGCGCACAGCTTGGGTGAAACACTGGCATTAGAGCCCGGCATTAATAACACGCATTTTGCCAATGTCGCAGGTAGCCCTATTATTCGTGGCCTGGGTGGCCCGCGGGTGAAAATCACACAAAACGGACTGGATACCGGAGATGTGTCGCGGGGGAGTCCTGACCATGCCGTCACAACGGAAACCAGTACGGCTAAACAAATTGAGGTGTTAAGAGGACCAGCAACACTATTGTACGGTAGTGGTGCAATTGGTGGTGTGATTAACGTTGTTGATAACCGCATCCCTTCAGAACCTGTTTATGGCTTACAAGGCAATGCGAATGTTTCGTTGTCCAATAATAATGACAATAAAGAAGGTTCTTACGACTTACAAATAGGCAACGGGAAATGGGCACTTTATACCGATGCCTTTATTCGCCGTGCAGATGATTATGAAACACCTTCTTTTATGAATGATGAAGGTGAAGTCGTTGACCACGTTGAAAACACTTTTGTCGATGCCGAAGGCGGAACCGTTGGCGGCAGTTATCAATTTGATGACGGGTTCTTCGGCGTATCCTATCAGGGGCTCTATCAGGAATATGGCATTCCCGGCCACGCTCATGGTGAAGAAGAACATGAGGATGAGCATGGCGAAGAAGAAAACCACGTTGAGGAGTCTGGCCCGTACGCTAATCTGGAACAAGAACGTATTCAGTTAGCGGGCCAATGGCGCAATCCATTCAGTGGTTTTAATCGATTAGATTTTCGTGGCGCTTTGACGGATTATCAACATCAGGAAATTGAGGAAAACTTTGTATCCACTCAATTTGAAAACAAGCAAAAAGAAATACGACTGATTGGTCAGCATAAAGAAATCGCTGGCTGGGAAGGTGCTGTAGGTTGGCAGTGGGACATAAGCGATAAAGCGGCTTTTGGCGAAGAAGCTTTCACACCTAACACCTCTCGCCGCACTCAGGGGTTGTTCTGGGTGGTAGAACAGGAGTTTGGGGCGCACCATGTTGATCTAGGTGTTCGCCACGAGCGCACTTCGCTTTCAAGCGATGAGCAGAAGCTTGATACTTTTGATGCGACCTCTGCTTCTGCGGGTTATCTGTATCACTTCAGCGACCACACATCGGTTTCATTTAATTTAAGCCATGCAGAAAGAGCTCCGGCCGCAAATGAAGTGTTTGCCAATGGTAATCACTTTGCAACTCGTACCTATGAGCTGGGACTTGCTTATGAGTTGCATGAGGAAGAGGGGGGCGAGTATCACATTGAAGCAAGTGATACAGCGGTTAGCACCGAGACATCAAATAATATCGATGTTGGTTTCCATTACGAGAATGATAGCTTTCACGCCAACGCTAATGTGTTCTATAACCGTGTTGATGACTTTATTTATGATGATTTTACTGGCTTGAACAGTGAACAAATCCATGGTGATGAAGGTCATGATGAACATGAAGGCGAACATGAACATGAAGAAGCATTGCAAGTTGTTCAGTTCAGTCAGGTAGATGCAGAGCTTTACGGTTATGAGCTGGAGCTGGACTGGCAATTGAATGATCAATGGTCTGTGCACGGTTTTAGTGATTATACTCGTGCAAAACAGCGTGCCGGTGACAATTTGCCGAGGATCCCTGCACAGCGAGTCGGTACCGAGTTGCGTTACCAGGCTGTTAGCTGGGATGGTTCACTCGGTTACACTCGTTATTTAGAGCAGGACAAAACAGCACTGAATGAAACTACAACCGATGCCTATGGTTTACTCAACGCGCGCGTTAACCTGTACCCAGACTGGCTGGCAAATTATGGTGCGACCCTGTATTTAAAAGGGGAGAATTTGACCAACCAGTTAGGCTTTGTTCATAGCTCCTTCTTGAAAGAAGATGCACCGGTAACCGGCCGCCGTTTCCAGGCAGGCGTTTCTATTAGTTTTTAAGTGTTTTAGAAGACGCTGTCGCCTGAGTTCGGCGATAGCGTTTTCGCGTCAGTTCACCGCAGCTTCCCCATTTTTATTCCGAATTTTGTTAGTATGAATAACAATAGACTAACAACCGGATTGATAACCATGCCTTTTATACTTAATCGCCGGGCTCAGGCGATTGCTGTTGTCGTTTTTAGTATTTTCAGCCTGTCAGTTTCAGCTAAAGACTTAACTATTGAACGTATTTTTAGTGGTTCGCCTTTAGCTGGCGAAACGCCCCGAGCACTTAAGTTTGCGCCGGGAGGAAAATACCTTTCTTACTTAAAAGGCAGTGAGGAGAACCCTCAGCGTTACGATCTTTGGTTGTACGACATTGAAGCTGAAAAACATCAGCTGTTAGTTTCAGCTGACCAGCTGGCAACAGATGAAGTTGAATTGTCTGATGAAGAAAAAGCAAGGCGTGAACGTCAGCGTGTTAGTGGCAGCGGCATCATTGAGTACAGTTGGTCAGCTGAAGGCGATGCCTTGTTGTTCCCTTATAACGGCGATGTCTTTTATCACCAGCCGGGTAAATCGAAACCCCGACAAATGACAAAAACTGAGGCTTTTGAAACGGATGTAAAATTCTCTCCAGAGGGGAATTACATTTCTTATATTCGTGAACAGAACCTGTATTTTGTGGATATAGCCAGTGGTGAGGAGCAGGCTGTTACAACCGAAGGCGGCGGTACTATCAAGTTTGGTATGGCTGAGTTTGTTGCTCAGGAAGAAATGAAGCGAATGACAGGGTACTGGTGGTCGCCGGATGAGTCGGCCATTGCACTGACTAAAGTTGACGAAAGTCCGGTACCCTTGGCAACTCGAAGTGAGATTTACGCCGACAGAATTGAAACGATACAGCAACGTTACCCTTTTGCCGGAAGCGATAACGTCGATATTGATTTAGGTATTTATCGAATTAAAGACAGAAAAACCGATTGGTTAGAGTTGAATAGGCTGGGAGATGGCTATTTAGCCAGAGTGAAATGGGTTGGTGATAGCCAGCACTTAAGCTATCAGTGGCAAAGTCGTAATCAGCAAGAGCTGAATTTGCTCATTTATAATCGCCAGGAGAAAAGTGAGAGAGAACTTCTGACAGAAACGTCGGATAGTTGGGTGAATCTTCATAACGACTTGCACTTCTTAGAAGACGATAAGCACTTTATTTGGGCTTCAGAGCGTAGCGGTCACAAGCACCTTTATCTCTATCGTCTGGATGGCTCGCTAATTCGTCAGCTGAGTTCCGGCGATTGGCAGGTGGACGAATTGGAAGCCGTTGATGAGAGTACAGGTGCGCTTTATTATACTGCCCGCAAAGAATCTCCGCTTGAATCTCATTTGTACCGGTCGCAGTTAAATTCGAGCTCAGCGGCAAATCCCACACGTATTACTGAGCGTGAAGGAATGCATGATATTGAATTTTCCTCAGACGCTCGCTCTTACCTGGATACGTATTCATCGCCTCAGCAGCCTAAGCAGGTGAGTTTACACGGCCCAACCGGGAATCATCTGGCATGGCTTTCCGAGAATAAGATTACAGAAGACCATCCACTGTCTCCTTACTTGAGAAATTGGCGTTACCCTGAGTTTGGTGAGCTGGAAGCCTCGGATGGACAAACGCTCTATTACAAAATGACGAAACCCAGCGACTTTGATGCAGAGAAAAAATATCCCGTGCTTGTGTACGTTTATGGAGGTCCGGGCGCACAGAGAGTAACTAAGAGCTGGGGCAGTGAGTTTGTCCAATATATGGCCCAACAGGGGTTTATTGTATTTACTCTGGACAATAGGGGCTCAGCGAACCGCGGAAAGAGTTTTGAGGCGCCTATTTATAAAAACATGGGTGGTCCGGAGATTGAAGACCAGGTTACCGGAGTGCAGTATTTAACCAACTTACCTTTTGTGGATGCAGAGCGTATTGGTATTTACGGTCATAGTTACGGGGGCTATATGTCGTTGCTTGCTATGTTTAAAGCTCCTGAGCATTTCAAAGCCGGGGTTGCTGGCGCGCCAGTAACCGACTGGCGGTTGTATGACACGCATTACACCGAACGTTTTATGGGCATGCCGGATGAAGGTAAAGCTTATGAGAACTCATCGGTTTTTCCTTACAGTAAGGACCTAAAAGGTGACTTGTTGATTTATCATGGCATGGCCGATGACAATGTTCTGTTTACTCACAGCACAAAACTGTATAAGCAGTTGCAGGACAACGCTCAGTCTTTTGAGATGATGAACTACCCGGGTAAAAAGCACTCTATTAACGGGCGTAATACAAAAATCCATTTATATTCAATGATTGCCCAATTTTTTCAACAAACCATTGGCGAACAATAGGTTATAATATGTACATATCTTCCACTAACAAGGAGTGACTATGCGCTTTTTATCCCGCCGACTGGTTATGCCAAATGATTTGAACTTTGCTGGTTCGTTGTTTGGGGGCCGTATTTTAGAATGGATTGATGAGGAAGCTTATATTTTTGCCAGCTGCCAGTTAGAGGCGAAAAGCTTAGTAACGAAACATATTGGCGCTATAACTTTTGAAACCTCTGCGTTTCAAGGGGATGTTGTTGAATTCGGTCTGCAGGTTAAATCGGTAGGGCGTACGTCTTTAGCTATTACCTGTCTGGTTCGAAATAAACACACGAAGCAAAACATTTGTACTGCTGACGATATTGTTTTCGTTCACATTGATCCGGAAACACGTCAACCAACGCCGCATGGAAAAACCAAAGATCAGTTAGACGATATGCCAGAGCCGCTTTAAGCGGCCCTGGTATTTTCGTTAGATTGGCGAGCCCGGAGGTAGTGCTTCGGGTTCGTATTGTTCAGGCCATTCAGCGTCAGTTAAGAACTTCTCTAAATCACCTGCCAGCTGCCGCATTAACAACGAACTGGATTCAGCCAACTGCTTTTGTTGTTCAGCAAGTTGAACGCGCATCGCTAAACGAGTCTCTGCCGCTAAACCAGAGCTTTTTATCGCCCGCACCTCAGCATTTATTGCTGTCGTTAACAGACGTTGCTGTAGCGGCTGGTTTTGAGCATTTTTCCAGTCGTTGAAAACAGTATTAAAAACTTCTGACATAAGCTGAGCCGGTGACGGAACCCGATCGTTTTCTGCGTGTTGCTGAGTCAGCCGGTTCAGGCGTTGACTGTTAAGCATCAGCTGTAGGCTATGATCAGCGGCACTTGCCGCCATACTTACGGTATCTGGTATAAGTCCGGTTTTACCATCAAAGTACTCACGCGAAGAACTCTCGCCATAGGCTGCAGGAACCAGCCATTGCTTAACATGTGAGGGCACGCGCAGATTGTTTGCCTGAATCGTTCTTAGCAGTTGATTCAATGCACTTTGTTGTCTGGATGCACTAACCGGCTGGTAGTCATCTGCCGCATCATCTGCCATGTAATAACGGTAGTTAACACCGCCCAGCCATTTCACCGCAGCCTCTACCTGGTAACGGTGTAACAGGTAGATAGGCACAAAAATGGCTTGTAGCTGACTTAAAGGCTGGTTCGGACGCAACATATCCTTACTGAAGTTATCCAGCACTTGCGCGCGAACGGACAACAGACGCTCTAGCTCTGTTACCGGGTCGCTGCCGTTGTCCCATAAATGAGCGAGCGGATGTGCGCCTCCCGCCGGGCGCGCGTCTTGATCAGAAATGAAGCTAAGGTTAAGCGCTTTGTTCTTTTCCAGAATACGTGTTAGCTGCTCCGTTGATGAAGGCATGCCGCCAAAGTCACTGTAACCGTAGGCCAGTACTTGTTTGTCCCAAATACCTAAACCCTCCGTATAAGCGTCATTCAAACTTAACGTACCATCGGTAGTTAGGTTAACTAATGGGTGCGGGTAGTCCATAACCGATGCTCTGTTTGATGTACTTGCAGCAAAGTTATGAGCGATTCCCAGAGTGTGACCAATTTCATGCGCGCTTAGTTGGCGAATACGCGCTAAAGCCATTTTTTGCACCGCTTCTTTTAATTCACCGGCGTCGTCAATAAAGGGGGTCAGCAAGCCTTCAGCAATCTTCATGTCCTGACGAACACGCAGAGAACCTAAGGTGACATGACCTTTAATGATCTCGCCGGTGCGTGGGTCAATCACCGACGAACCATAAGACCAGCCGCGGGTCGCTCTGTGAACCCACTGAATAACGTTATAGCGAACGTCCATTGGGTCGGCGTCGTCGGGTAATACTTTTACCTGAAAGGCGTTGTCATAACCGAGTTCTTCAAAGCCTTCAGCCCACCAGCGAGCTCCTTCAAGTAAAGCTGTTTTTACCGGCTCAGGGGCTCCCGGATCCAAGTAATAAATAATTGGCTCGCGCGCCTGGCTTTGTGACGCAATTGGGTCTTCTTTATTGAGACGGTGACGAGGAATGTACTGCACGGTCATCGACTCACCAAGAGGCGCTGCATAATCTTTAAAACTGTGCGCCCAAAAACCACTGTTTGGGTGAAAGTTTCTGGGTTGATAAGCAGTATCGGGCAGTTTAATAAAGGAATGATGAAGGTGAAGTGAAATGGCGTCGGCGTTAGCTGCTACCTGATTGACCCATTGTCCTTTACCGTCGCCGACAAAAGTCACTTTGGCTTCGAGTTCGGTATTCTCTACAAAGGCTTTACTGCGTTCAGGGTAAACAACAGAGCGACTCGCATCGGCTTTAAATTGCCCTTGTTCTGTTTGCTGTAAGCGCTTACTAACACCATGCACATCAGTCAGCAAATAGGGCGTGTAATCAATTAAAACATTTTCGTTATTACTGGCGACAATATCGAAGCCATGAAGTACTGAACCGGCAAAAGCCTGCTGGACACTATTGCGTTCTGCCGGGTTACGAGTTTGCGCCCGGAACTGAGTATTGTGCTGAAGCAGTAAAGCAGTATTGCCCTCAATATGAAAAGACGCCAGTCGGGTTTCACCGAGCTGGCCTCTGTCTAAACCAATATCATTAGAGCCCAGCCCCCAGGGAAGGCTGGTTTGAAGAATAAATTGTTTATCGCTTTTGGGGACTTCCAGATAAAACTTACCTTTGGCCTCATCGTGATAGAAAGTAAAAAATCCCTGTTGCTCGTCAAACGACGACGTGAATTTTTCAATGGTTGTTTTCTCAGTGTCAGCCAGAACGCTGGCTGACACGAGCAGCGTTAGCAGTAACAAGGTTTTGGAAAGAAAGCTTTGCATTGTTATTATCCTAGTTGTTCAGCAATTTCTTCTAATATTTGCGTCGTCCATTGTTCGATACGATCATCTGATAGCTCATATTGTGAGTCTTCATCTAGTGATAAACCGACGAACTGGGTGTTATCTGCGGTTAATGCTTTGGAAGCAGCAAATTCGTAGCCCTGATTAGGCCAAAAACCAATTCGTTTACAGCCGTGATCAGCAATAGCATCGTGTAGCATGCCCAGAGCATCCTGAAACCAGTCGGTATAACCTTCCTGATCACCCATACCGTATAGCGCAACAACTTTGCCGCGCAGGTCAACATCGTTAATGTCGTCCCAGTGGCTTTCCCAGTCTTCCTGAAGCTCGCCGAAGTCCCAGGTGGAAATACCAAAAATCAGGATATCAAATTGTTCAGCTTCTTTTAGCGGTGTGTCTTTAATATCAAACAGCTGAACAATGTCTTCGCCTATGGCTTGTTGAATTTTTTCCGCGGCAATTTCGGTATAGCAGGTGGTAGAACCATAAAACAAGCCAATTTCCAGGGACATAATAAACACCTCTGTCATGCGTTGAGTCTTTGATGCGGATGCATTGTAACAAAAAGACCGTTAGAATGAGCGCCTTTGTTTCCGGGGAAAGCTTCAAATGAGGTGCAGTATGAACTTTGATCAATTAGTGGAGCGACTTGAATCGGTCTTTGATGAGGCGGTTGTTTCGGGTACTGATGATGAACTTTTCGCTTGCGGTTATTTACGTGGTCACTTTGATTTAGTGGTTGCCCAGTTAGAGATGTCCGGCGAGACAGAGCAGGATAAGGTCATGCCTGCATTGCGTGAAGCCGTTTACAAAACCCGCCATGAGTTATCCCCGGCGGATCAGGCTCATATCAACAGTGTACTGGATAAACTAGCTCTGAAAGCGACGAGCGGAGATGCGGCGTAAAGCACTTTCGGTAAGCGGCATTAGCTCTCCGGTCAATTGGCAGGCAAGCATCTCGCCCAGCACAGGGGCAGAGGTAAATCCGCGAGAGCCAAGCCCCGTCAATACGTATAAGTTATCGCTGAGAGACCCTGCAACAGGCTGATGATCGGGGCTTGTTGCTCTGACTGAGACTCTTGCCGTTTTAACGTCTAATGATTCTGCCCAAGGCTGCTGAGCATTCTCCGTCAATTGTCTTATATTCTCTTCGTTATCTTCGGCTTTGGTCGCCAGGCTGTCATTATTGCGGCTAAAGGTTGCGCCAACGCAGTGGTGCTCTTTATCAGCAGGCACTAAATAGCCCTTAAAGCATAATACAGCCTTTAATGATGAAAGCTTGCTGGTGGTTTGAACTAGGCTGACTTGTCCTCGGACAGGCTGAATAGGTAATGCCTCAATGCCTTGTGGTAGCAGCGAATTAACGTGGTGCCCGGTGGCAATCACAACTCGCTCCGCTGACAGCGACTCTCCGTTATCGAGCAAAACGTTCCAGTCTTTATTATCTGTTTGTTTTAGTGATACGGCTTTGGCTTTGACTAACTCGACGCCCGCCGCTTTAAAAAGGCTTTTAACCACGGCCTCAGGCCTTAACCAGCCGGCCTTAGGGTAAAGTAGGGCGGATACGCCCAAGGGCACTCCGGCTTTTTCTCCTGCTTCGGCCGGCTGCAGGTAGTTCACTGACTCTTTTGCGTAGAGATTATCGGCTATACGCTGGTAACGCGTTTTCCTTTGCTCATTAAAAGCAGGCTGCATGACGCCAGTTGGAAACCAGTTTTCGCTACAAAAAGTCTGATAAAAACTTGTCGCTGTAGAAAAAGCCTGCCAGTAAAACCGGCTGAGCGGCGTGTGTTCAGCATGTAAAAGCGGATAAACAGCACCTTGAGGGTTTCCGGAAGCGCCATCAGCTATGTCAGGACTAATCACTTTAACGTCAACTCCCCGACGAGTCAGAGCAAGAGCTGTGCAGGCAGCACTTATTCCGCCCCCGATAATAGTGACGTTACGCCTGTCGCTGCGTTTGAGTTTATTTGACTCGGAGTACTGACCACAAAGCATTTCTCTTTTACGGCCAAAGCCAGGAACTTTTGATACTAAAAAGCCGGCCTGCTGCAACGCTCGTCTGACACTGCCTGCGGCAGTAAAAGTAGCAAAGGTGGTTTTACTGTAAGATGCCTGGCTCATGGCTTCGTAGAGGCTGTGCTGCCACATTTCCGGGTTTTTAGCTGGTGCAAACCCATCCAGGAACCAAGCGTCAACTTTTTGTTGCGCCTGAGGGAGCCACTGGGGCAATAACTCATTAATATCGCCAATCCATAGATCCAGAATGACCCGGCCTTGTGATAGGATAAGGCGATGACAACCAGGATCGGGTGCCGGGTAGTGTTTGAGAAATTCACTACTCACCTCTGCTACAGGCTTCAGTAACTGGTAAGCTTGATTAAGCTGGCTACGCGACAAAGGATACTTTTCAAAGCTGACAAAATGCAGCCGGGTGTCACTGGGAGCGTGCTCCAGAAAACGTTGCCAGGTGAGCAAAAAGTTAAGTCCGGTACCGAAGCCCGTTTCCGCAATGGTAAAGCAGCCATGGGCAGAGAGTGTCTGCCAACGGTCGGGTAATCCGTTTTGAGCAAGGAATACGTATTGACTCTCGTCAACGCCGTTATCGACAGAAAAGTAAATATCATCGAAAGTGGTGGAAACTGGTACACCTTGCTCGTTAAACTGGACCGATGAATTAGAATTCAAGTGGCTATCCCATGATTTATCAGTTAATGGTCGCTATAATAACAACTTTACGAACAACAGTGGACAAAGCAGACCACATTCATACACGACGTTGGTTAATATATCGACGTAGAAATGTCAGACAGGACTAAAGAATGAGAAGAGCTGTTATCACCGGACTTGGTATTGTATCAAGCATCGGTAACAATCAAGAAGAAGTGCTGGAATCATTGCGTATCGGGAAATCCGGTATTACGCGCTCAGAATCTTTTGCAGAAATGGGCTTGCGCTGTCAGGTATGGGGTGAGGTCAAGTTAGACCCGAAAGACCATATTGATCGCAAAGCGTTGCGTTTCATGGGAGATTCAGCTGCTTATGCCTACATTGCAATGGCTCAGGCCATCGAAGATGCAGGCCTGACAGAAGAGCAGGTATCGCATCCTCGTACCGGACTGGTTGTCGGTTCTGGTGGCGCATCAGGTGAACATCAGGTAGCAGCGGCCGATCTTTTACGCGAACGCGGTGTTAAAAAAGTGGGGCCTTACATGGTTCCTCGTTGCATGGCGTCAACCACCTCTGCATGCCTGGCTACACCTTTTAAGATTAAAGGTGTTAACTATTCAATAAGTTCTGCTTGTGCAACCTCTGCTCATTGTATTGGTCATGCGCTGGAACTTATCCAGTTTGGAAAGCAAGATCGTGTTTTCGCCGGTGGCGGTGAAGAACTGCACTGGACGCTGGGCATGGAGTTTGATGCGATGGGGGCGTTAAGTACTAAGTACAACGACACGCCTGAAAAAGCCTCGCGCACATACGACCAGGGACGCGATGGCTTTGTGCCTGCTGGCGGTGGCGGTATTCTGGTTATTGAAGAGCTGGAAGCGGCAAAAGCGCGCGGTGCAAAAATTTATGGCGAGATCGTTGGTTACGGAGCTACCTCAGACGGCTTCGACATGGTTGCTCCATCGGGCGAAGGTGCGGTTCGCTGCATGAAGATGGCAATGGAAACTGTGGATACTCCGGTTGATTACCTGAACACTCACGGTACCAGTACTCCAGTCGGCGATGTCAAAGAGCTGGAAGCCATTCGCGAAGTATTCCCGGAGAAAACGCCTATGATCAGCGCTACTAAAGCAATGACGGGCCATGCTCTTGGGGCTGCAGGTGTTCACGAAGCAATTTACTCATTGCTGATGATGAAACATGGCTTTGTCACGCCTTCCATCAATATTGAAGAGCTGGATGAGAAAGCCGATGGTATGAACATTATTCAGAAACCAACTGAAGCTCCATTGCGCACAGTCATGTCCAATAGCTTTGGTTTTGGTGGTACGAACGCATCGCTAGTGATGCGCCAATACTCTGAATAAGCGATTTAGCCGGTTATTGCGGTGAAAATCGTCGCTGACCAGAATATTCCCGCACTGTCTGACATATTGTCGGGTGCGGGAACACTTTCTTACTTCTCCGAAAGAAATCCGTCACAAGAGATGCTCGCAAACGCAGATGCGCTATTAGTCCGTTCCGTCACAGCGGTTGATAAAGAGCTTCTGGAGCAGGCCCCTTACTTAAAGTTTGTTGCATCTGCCACTATCGGTACCGAGCACGTGAACCTTCCGCTGTTACAAGAGCGAGGGATTGCCTTTGCGCATGCTCCTGGCGCTAATGCACAGTCAGTTGGTGAATATGTTCTTTGTGTGGTTCTCGACTGGTTGAGTAATAAGTCCGTGTATTCAGTCGATGAAATAGACGTTGCTATCGTTGGCGCCGGTCATACAGGAAGAGCGGCGGGGAAAAGACTTCAGGCTTTGGGGTTTAATGTTCATTATTATGATCCGCCGCTTTGTAAAAAGGGTGTTAAGTTTGTACATGACCACTGGCAGAGAGTGCTAACCGCAGATATTATCTCCTGTCATGTTCCCTTAACCAATGATGGCGACTTTCCCACTCGGCATCTATTTGAGAGTACGGCACTGCAGTCGCTGCATTCAGAGCAGTTACTTGTGAATGCCAGTCGGGGTGCGGTAATAGACAATAAAGCCTTATTGGATCGTGTCGTTCAGGGAGAGCGTCCTTCAATTGCATTGGATGTTTGGGAAAATGAACCCGATGTATTGGCGGATTTAGTCCCTTATATTGATATAGCGACTCCCCATATTGCCGGGCATAGCCTGGAAGGAAAAGTGGGAGGAGCGGTTATGATAGCAAACGCTTTGTTAGCGCATTTTGAAATGCCGGCTAATAAAGAGTTAGCAGATGTGTTACCTAAGATTGACTGGCCGGAACTTGATGCGGCGATGTTAACGTCTCCAGAGAGCTTTAACTCCTGGGTAAAAGAGCATTTTAACATCCACGAAGATGATAAAAATTTCCGCCTTCATGGACTAACGCGAGATGGGTTTGACAGTTTGCGACGTAATTATCGCAAAGAAAGCCCGCGCAGAGAGTTCATTAATCAGGTGGTTACATGCCATAATAGCGAGCAATACATACAGTTTTTACAGTTGGGCTTTCGTGCCCGGCAAATTGCTTAAGTAAGGAGTCAGCATGTCACATGGGTTTCGCGTTGCGGTATTAGGTGCAACAGGTTTAGTGGGCCAGCAAATGATAGAAATTCTGGCTGAACGAAAATTCCCGGTGGCAGAGCTTTTTCCTTTAGCTAGCGCTCGGTCGGCTGGCGCTACCGTTGACTTTAACGGTGAAGAAATCGAAGTGTTAGACGCTACCGAGTTTGACTGGTCTAGCGCCGATATCGCATTTTTCTCTGCGGGAGGCTCTATTTCCCGTGAGTTTGCACCGAAAGCCGCTGAGGCAGGTTGTGTTGTTATCGATAATACTTCCGAGTTTCGCTACGAACCAGATATTCCTTTAGTGGTACCGGAAGTTAACGCCTGGGCGTTAGCCGACTTCAGGAATCGTAATATTATTGCAAATCCGAACTGCTCGACCATTCAGATGATGGTCGCACTTAAACCGATTCACGACGCGGTGGGTATTGAACGTATTAACGTCAGCACCTATCAGTCAGTATCGGGTGCCGGCAAAGAGGCGATGGAAGAACTTGCAAAGCAAACAGCAGAGCTGTTAAACGGAAAGCAACCGACAGTTGCTAATTTCAGCCGTCAAATTGCTTTTAACTGCATTCCTCAAATTGATGTTTTTCAGGACAATGACTACACCAAAGAAGAAATGAAAATGGTGTGGGAAACGCAAAAGATTTTTAATGACCCCAGCATTAGAGTCAATCCAACGGCGGTCAGAGTTCCAGTATTTTTTGGGCATGCAGAAGCTATCCATATTGAGACACGCCAGCCAATTACTGCCGAACATGCAAAGCAGCTGTTAAGTGAAGCTCCGGGTGTAACTCTGATGGAGCAAAGAGAGGAGTTTCCGACACAGGTCGGTAATGCCGCTGGAAACGACGATGTGTTTGTAGGGCGGGTCAGAGAAGACATTAGCCATCCAAATGGTCTTAATTTGTGGGTTGTGTCTGATAACATCCGCAAGGGTGCAGCAACGAACAGCATACAAATTGCCGAAACTTTAATTCGTGATTACTGGTAATTTAACCGGCTGTATGTCATAAAGTTTTTTAAACTAACGCCGTTAAAGATAAGAGCAAAGCGCGGGCAGAGACGAAGGAATGAGAAAAACGATTAGAGTGCAGGTATTGAGATACTTTTCGCTGGCAGCCATTGCGTTGTCCGGCAGCATGACAGTCGCTGCAGCAGGTTGGCAGGACGGTGTTGTTATAAAAGGAGCCAAAGGGTCTGAAGCAACTGATGTTCGTTTAGGTCAGGAGCGCTATGGACCTATTACCAGATCTGATACCTTATGGGATATTGCTCGTCGCTATAAACCTCATTCCAGTGTCACACAATACCAAACGATGGTTGCTATTGTGCAGGCCAACGATGAGGCCTTTGTCAATGGCAATATGAACCGTATGCTTGACGGTTACTACCTGCGCATTCCTTCCTTGCAAGAAATTGAAATGGTTAACCCTGAAGCCGCACGTCGTCAGGTGGTGGTTGATGGTCAATTGCAAACTAAGTCTCAGGAACTTACTGAGGCAGAGCAAAGCACTCAGAGAACTCGCTCCGAACAACAGCAACTACTTGAAGAAGCTCGACAGAAAGCTGAACAGACGATTCAGGAAGTTGAACAACGTCAGGAGCAAAACTTTAAAGAGCTTCAGTCTGACATTCAGCAGTCTATGCAGGCTGTTGAACGCATGTATGGTGAAAACCAGTCGCTGCAGGAACGAATCGATGCGCTAGCGGAGCGCCTCGATGAACTGGCTGCCAGCGTAAGTAAAACTGATGAACTAGAAGCTCAGTTTCAACAAGTATTAGCTCAACAGAGACAAATGCTTGAGCAGCAGGCTCGGGAAGAAGCGGAACAAGAGTCTGGTTTTTCTGATTGGCTACAAAGCCCATTGAATATGTTGTTGGTGTCGGTGTTGCCTGCGCTGCTTATTATTGGGTTAATTGTATTTTTCTTCTTACGGCGATCGTCAAAATCTAAAGCGACGGAAGAAGAAGAGCAGAGTTCTAACAAGGAGTTGACCGAGGAAGAAGCTGCTGCCGAGTTGGATAAAGAATTATTGGGTGATGTGCCTAAAGACAGTACTGATGGTCTGTTCGATATCGACGGTGAAGACACCTCCGATGATGATGGTGACGATCTTAGTGCTTTAGAAGCAGAATTAACCGGACAGTCTTCGGATGCAGACGAAACCGACTTTAGCGTCCGTCTCGATGATGAAGACAGTGAACCGGAACAGAAAAAGCATGAGCCGAAAGAAACCGTCGATGAAGATTTAGATGAAGATGATCAAGCGGTATTGCCTGACGACGATGATGATGCCGGAGAGCTCTCTCAGGATGAACTGGATCGTCTGTTTGGCGAGGCCGGTGATGATGACGAACAGGCAATAGACCTCTCTGTTAATGATGAGGAAGAAGAAAAACCGGAAGCGGCTGAGCAGCCAGAAGATGCACAAGCAGACTCAGCGGTCAGTGAAGATGAACCTGATGAGGAAAAGGCTGAGCAGGACGCTACCGATGATATTGACGATATTCTTGCTGATAATGCTCCGCAAGAGACCGATACAGATGATGAGTCGGTAACAGAGGAAGCGGCGGAGAAAAGCGACGCGGACGACGAAAGTGATGATTTATTGCCGGATGACTTTGATGATAGCGGAGTCGATGACGTTTTAGCCGATTTAGGCTTAGCTGAGAATGAGACAGAAAAAGGTGAAGAACCCACTCAGGACGAGACTGATGAATCTGAACTGGAAGCGGCAGAGCAGTCAGCAGAAGCGCTAGAGCCTGACGAGAGAACCGAGGAAGAACCGCAAGAGCAGGAAGAAGATGACCTGGAGCAATTGCTTCAGGAGTCGGATGAATTAACTCAGTCACTGGACGAGCTGGATGACTTAGAAGAGGAAGTTCCTGAGGACGATGCCGAGCTTGATGAAGCGGAAGATGAAGCCGATAAAGAGTTAGAGTCACTGTTCGGTTCGAGCGAAGAAAGTGATGAGAGTGAAGAGGTCGACTCGTTTAGCGCAAAAGACGACGAGGACTTTGTTGATATAGATTCTTTGATGGCCGAAGCTGACGAAGAGGAAGAAGATACCGATCGTTATCAGTCGTCTGCGGTTAAAGACGTATTACCCGATGATGAATCGGGTGATGCTGAAAATGCTCCTGAGGATGATGATCCCTCAGCTCAGCTGGATTTAGCCAGAGCCTATATCGAAATGGGTGAAGAAGATGAAGCTCGGGAGATTCTTCAGCAATTAGCAGAAGGTGACGATGAAGCGCTGGCGAAAGAGGCCGGCGCGTTGAAACAAAAACTCGATTCGTAGGATTAAGCTGTATGCGAATGGCCTTATGCCTGGAATACGATGGCAGCCGCTATTATGGTTGGCAACGTCAACGTGAAGTTATTAGTGTCCAACAATGCGTAGAACACGCTGTCAGTAAAATAGCCGATGCGCCCATTGAAGTAACTTGCGCCGGAAGAACCGACGCGGGTGTTCATGCAACAGGGCAGGTTGTGCATTTTGATATTCCGGTCCCCCGGGCGGAGCCAGCCTGGACACTGGGCGTAAATAGTAATTTACCTGCAGGGATAGCAGTACGCTGGGCTCAAGAGGTCGATAGTGAGTTTAGCGCTCGTTTTAGTGCTACTTCGCGGCGGTATCGATACATTATCGCCAACACGCGTTTTCGTCCCGGAATCCATTCGTTTGGCGTTAGTCATTATCATCAACCACTTGACGAAAAAGCTATGCAGGCCGCTGCACCAGCCATTATTGGTGAGCATGACTTTACCACATTTCGTGCCTCACATTGTCAGTCTCACACGCCCTTTCGAAAGGTGACGGACTTAACGGTAGAGCGCCGCGGCGACTATATAATTATTGATATAAAGGCTAACGCCTTTTTACACCATATGGTCCGAAATATTGTGGGAAGCCTAATTGTAGTTGGGCAGCACGAACAGCCACCTGAGTGGCTTGCAGAGTTACTACGACAAAAAGACAGGACCAAAGCGGCGGCAACGGCGAAGCCCGGAGGGTTATATTTGGTCGAAGTTACCTATCCTGAGAGCTATAATATACCTCAGGTTCCCCCGGGACCTTTATGGTTAGGCGACTAAGGCCACTGTTATGACCTCTTTGCTTGATCCATTTGTGGTACCATGTAAGCTACATCACATTGACTAATAATAGCCTTTGGGCGGAATAGTATGAGCTGGATAGAAAGAATTCTTGCGAAGCCAAAAATTAACAAACGTCGGGGTGTTCCAGAGGGCGTCTGGAGTAAGTGTACTGCCTGCGACAACATTATTTATAAGGCGGATTTAGAGCGTAGCCTTAATGTCTGCCCGAAATGTGATCACCATATGCGGGTTACTGGCCGCAGTCGGTTGGACATTTTTTTAGATAACGACAACCGCGAAGAAATTGGCACTGATTTAGAGCCGAAAGACGTTTTACGTTTTAAAGACTCTAAAAAATACAAAGATCGTATTTCTGCAGCACAAAAAAGCACGGGCGAAAATGACGCACTCATTGCGGAAAAAGGAACCGTAAAAGGTGTTCCTTTAGTTGCTGTCGCTTTTGACTTTAACTTTATGGGCGGTTCTATGGCATCAGTTGTTGGTGCTAAGTTTGTTCAGGCTGCGGAAGTTAGCCTTAAGCACCGCATCCCGTTAGTTTGTTTTTCTGCATCGGGTGGGGCTCGTATGCAGGAAGCTCTGATGTCATTAATGCAAATGGCGAAAACATCGGCAGCGCTGGCACGTATGAGTGAAGAGGGTATTCCCTTTATTTCTGTGCTGACAGACCCGACAATGGGGGGAGTTTCTGCAAGCCTTGCTATGCTAGGCGATATTCACATTGCGGAACCTAAAGCACTTATTGGCTTTGCTGGTCCGAGAGTTATTGAGCAGACCGTACGCCAGACGTTACCTGAGGGATTCCAGCGTGCTGAATTCCTATTAGAGCATGGAGCCATTGATATGATTGTCGATCGCCGTAACATGCGTGACACAGTCGCTCGATTGTTGGCGAAAATGCAGAATCTGCCATCTACTGAAACGTCGGAAGTCAGTGTAAGCGAATAATGACTGCCGGACCGCTATCTGCCCCTGCAGCGTCAGCGTCGCTGCAGGAATGGCTGACTTATCTTGAAAGCATCCATCCCCAAAGCATCGACATGGGACTTGAGCGTGTGGCCAGGGTTGCAGCGAGTGCCGATGTACTTGAGCCAGCGCCTTTGGTTATTACGGTCAGTGGCACTAACGGAAAAGGCTCGACGGTTTGTTACCTCGAGACTATTCTACAGACAGCTGGCTACACCACTGGCGTCTACACGTCGCCACATATCGTAGAGTATCGCGAACGGGTTCGTATTAATGGTCAGGAACTGACAAACTCTGCACATACCGAAGCTTTTGCGGTCATTGAAAAAGCGCGTAAGAACACCTCTTTAACCTATTTTGAGTTTGGTACGCTGGCTGCGTTATGGCTCATGAAAGCGAATAAACCCGATGTGGTTATTCTTGAAGTCGGCTTAGGCGGACGGCTTGACGCTGTGAATTGTGTCGATGCTGATGTTGCAGTAATTACCAGTATCGGTATCGATCACATTGCATTTCTTGGTAATAATCGAGAGCAAATAGGGCGTGAAAAAGCAGGTATAGCGAGAACGGATAAACCATTAATTTGTGGTGAAGCCAGTCCTACAGCAAGCATTGCTGAAACGGCAGCGAGCGTTGGTGCTAAGTTGTGGCAGGTCGGCAGGGACTTTCATCGTAATGAAAAGGCGGATAGCTGGAGTTACCGTAGTCAGCACACCCAGTTAAACGATTTACCTTTGCCTAAGTTACCTATTATCAATGCCTCAACTGCAATTGCCGCTATCGAGCAGTTACCCTTGCCGGTTACGTTATCGGCAATACGAGAAGGCATAGCTAAGGCCGCGCTTCCGGGAAGAATGCAAACAGACTCCTATAAAAACTGTGAGATATTATTGGATGTTGCACATAACCCTCAGGCTGCTGCTTATGCCTGCCAGTATCTCGACAAATTTTACCCGAAGCATAAAGTGTTTGCCGTTGTTGGGATGTTAAGTGATAAAGACCATAGTGGGGTCGTTAAAGCTTTGAGTTCCAGAGTTTGCGACTGGTATTTAGGGTCTCTGTCGGAGCCTCGTGGCGAAACATCCGGGCAATTGGCGGTTAAAGCCAAACTACCTAATGAATCTTGCCACTTATTTGACTCAGTTGAGCATGCATTTTGCGAGGCTGTCCAGGCGGCGGAGCAATACCAGGCAAATAATGGTAAAGCTCTGGTTTTCGGCTTCGGCTCGTTTTACACTGTAGCGAGAATTACCGCGCATTTAAAAGGAGTTTGAGCTTTGTCCAGTCCTCTGCAGAATCGTCTTGTTGGCACTCTGATATTGGTGGCGTTAGCTGTCATTATTATTCCCGATATATTGGATGGTGAGAAGGCAGACCCGATTGAGCCAATGGAAACCATTCCGCTAAAGCCCACCGTTGAGGAAGAACTTCAAAAACCGGAAACCTTGTCGGATAAAACCGTGTCAGAACCGGTAATCGTTGAAGAATCTCTTCCTGAAGCAGAAAAGACTGCGGATTCAGCTGAGCCCATTAACGAGAGCAGTGATGCCCAGGCCCCGCCACGTGAGCCGGCTGAGTATGCTGCTGACGGTAAAGCCTGGGTTATCCAGTTGGGCGCATTTGGTAACGAGGACAGTGTTAAACGTTTGATCTCTCAGTTACGGGAAAAAGGCTTTTCGGCGTACTCGCAAAAGGCATCTGATGGTTCAATTAGTCGTGTTTTAGTTGGTCCGGATACATCAAAGACTGAGCTGGAGAAGCAATTAGGTCCGCTGAAGGAACTCACCGGGCTGCAAGGTAAGGTAATTACTTATCGGCCATGATTTTTGCAATATATGTGAAAAGAAAATCACATTCTCAGGCACATTCTGTTAAAATCCACCGCGTCTTTTGCGCAGCAATTGTGAGTCATTATGCTCTGGATTGACTATGCCATTATAATTGTCATCGGCCTTTCAACGCTGATCAGTCTGGTAAGGGGCTTTGTTAAAGAAGCCGTGTCTCTGGCCATCTGGATTTCAGCCTTTTTTATCGCGAGTCAGTTTTATCTCGATCTGGCAGTATACTTTACCGAAATTGGCGATCCTCTGGTAAGAAATGCCGCTGCAATAGCTGCATTGTTTGTAGCGACTCTTATTCTGGGCGCAATTATTAACTACATTCTTTCTCAATTAGTTCATCACACGGGCCTATCCGGAACTGACCGGGTTCTCGGTCTGGTTTTTGGTGCGTTACGCGGTGTATTAATTGTCAGCGCTTTATTATTTTTTATTGATTCCTTTACCACATTATCTTCCAGTGAATGGTGGAAGGAGTCTCTATTAATTCCTCACTTCGGTGTATTTATTCAGTGGTTTTTCAGTTATCTGGAAAACAGCTCCAGTTTTTTAGTCCCTCAACCTGTATAAAAAGGTGAAAAGACATGTGTGGTATTGTTGGTATTGTTGGTAAGCAGGCTGTTAACCAAGCGCTTTATGACGGGTTAACTATGCTTCAACATCGTGGCCAGGACGCTGCTGGTATTATGACAGTTGATGAGCATTGCACTTTACGCTTAAGAAAGGCCAACGGCTTGGTACGCGATGTGTTCCATACACGCCACATGCACCGCTTGGCAGGTAATGTCGGTATTGGTCATGTACGCTATCCCACCGCCGGTAGCTCAAGCTCTGCCGAAGCGCAGCCATTCTATGTTAACTCGCCTTTCGGTATTGCTATGGCACACAATGGCAACCTGACCAACGCTAACGATGTTCAGGAACATTTGTTCCAAACAGCTCGTCGCCATATTAATACCACGTCTGACTCAGAGATTTTGCTTAACGTATTTGCTAACGAGTTAGATAAGAACGAAAGTTTGACACTGAACGAAGAAGACGTTTTCCGCACTATGACAGCGGTTCATCGTCAGGTCCGTGGAGCCTATGCCGTAGTCGCTATGATTCTCGGCCACGGTATGGTTGCGTTTCGCGACCCATGGGGGATTCGTCCTCTGGCACTGGGTAAACGCGACACGGAAGATGGCGAGGAATATATTGTCGCATCTGAGAGTGTTGCAATTGACGGTACTGGTTTTAAGTATGTGCGTGATGTCGAGCCGGGCGAGGCTATTTATATTACGAATGACGGTAAACTATACTCGCGCCAGTGTGCCGACAAACCCATGCATTGCCCTTGTATTTTTGAGTACGTTTACTTTGCACGTCCCGATTCATTTATTGATGGGATTTCGGTGTATGCCTCTCGTGTCAATATGGGGCGTAAGCTGGGCGAAAAACTGAAACGGGACTACGCAGATTTAGACATTGATGTGGTTATCCCAATTCCTGAAACCAGCTGTGATATTGCACTGGAGATAGCCAATGTTATGGATTTACCGTACCGCCAGGGGTTTGTGAAAAACCGTTATATTGGTCGTACTTTTATCATGCCGGGGCAGACTCAGCGACGTAAGTCAGTACGCCGTAAATTGAACGCTATTAGCGCTGAATTCCGCGGTAAGAATGTTTTGCTGGTTGATGACTCTATTGTTCGCGGAACAACCTCTGAGCAGATTATCGAAATGGCTCGCGAGGCTGGTGCCAAAAAGGTTTATTTCGCATCAGCAGCTCCGGAAATTCGTTTCCCGAATGTTTATGGTATTGATATGCCAAGTGCCAATGAGCTTATTGGTCATGGACGTGAAGCAATAGAGATTCGCGACATGATCAAAGCAGATGGACTCATTTATCAAGATCTTGATGACTTGATAGATGCAGTTGGTGCAGAGAATCGCTCAATAAAGCGTTTTGAAACATCGGTGTTTAGCGGTGAGTATGTAACCGGAGATGTTAGCCAGGAATATCTAGATCGTCTTCATGCAGCTCGTAACGACGTTGCCAGATCTGAGCGTGACGGCTCAGAAGACGCTAACCTTGAGCTGCATAACGATAACGACTGACTCAGCCTAACAGCAAGGCTGAGTCAGTAATTGCTCAGTCTTGCTGGAAAGGGTAAACCGAGCCTAACTTAAGAATTTGAGTCAGTTCATCCAGAGCTGAACGCGATTCTTCTAATAATGCCGGATCGCGTAAATCATCAACAGCCAACTCATCGCGATAGTGCTTTTCTACCCACTGATTTAAACGACTGAATAATTTATCAGACATTAAACAATTCTGGTTAGCCCCGGCGAGTTCTTCATCGTTCAATGCAACTCGTAAGCGCAGGCAGGCGGGCCCGCCACCATTTCTCATGCTCTGCTTCACATCAAAGAATTCAACCCGCTTAATGGGGCTGTCACTGTTTTGAGTCAACTGTTCCAGATACGATCTGACACTGTCGTTCTCCTGACACTCCGTTGGTGCGATGATTGTCATTTGGCCATCGGGCGGTGTGATGAGCTGAGTATTGAATAAATACGTACTAACGGCGTCCTGAATACTTACCTGTTCAGTACCCACTTTAATGAAATGTAGTGGGTTATCACCGAACTTACGCTGAATTTCGGCCAATTTCGCTTCTGTATCGGCAAAAGCCTGCTCATGATAGAACAGTACGTTTTGGTTGCCGACGGCAATGACATCGTTATGGAAAACCCCTTGGTCAATTACGTCAGGGTTCTGCTGAATATAAACGGTATTATCTTCGCTCAGACCGTGCAAGCGAGCAATGGCTTGAGAGGCTTCTAAGGTCTGTCTTGCCGGAAAGCGTTTGGGCGCTGGTTTAGAACTGTCAAAGGCATAACGGCCATAGACAAAGAGTTCGACTCCGGCGTGACCATACTCGCGACACAAACGAGTGTGATTGGCCGCACCTTCATCGCCAAAGTGCTCGTTGTCGGGTAAATGTGTATGGTGCTCGAAGTAGCGGCTATTGTTGAACATAGCTTGCAGGATACGACCGCTGGTCTGCGGCTCTAATGAGCGGTGAAACTTATTGGTCAGGTTAGCCGGGGTAAAGTGTACTTTACCGTTAGCGGTGTCTGCACTTGGCGAAACGGTCGCAGCATTGGCGGTCCACATACTGGAAGCAGAGCAAACGGCCTGGAAAATAGCCGGAGCTTCGGTTGCTGCTTTATGTAACACTTCGGCATCAGTCCCGGTAAAGCCCAGGCGCCGCAAAGCAAAAATATCCGGGCGTTCCTGAGGAGCAAGTACTCCCTGCTTCATTCCCATATCGTGCAGTGCTTTCATTTTTTTCAGGCCTTGCAGGGCAGCACTTTTAGGACTGGATGAGGCTTTAGCGTTGGCCAAAGAGGCAACATTACCGAACGACAATCCAGCGTAATTATGAGTAGGTCCGACCAAACCGTCGTAGTTGACTTCGAAGTGTTGCATGCTCACTTTTCGATACTCCCTGCACGTATTGTGCACCTGATAATGTAAACTAAGGTGTCATTATACTGTTTTAAAACCGCCTTGAAAGCCTTTATTTTTCTGGCATTTAAGCCCGTTCGCATAAATCTGACTGTTTATCTAACTTGTGCGAATTTTTATCAAATACTCGAGTTATGGTTGTTTCTGCTGACGATAACCGATATACCTAAAAAAGGTCGCTAATGAGCAATTGCACTTGTAATTGTTACTGTTAGCACGTATATACACGGTCATCTACAACAAGAGAACGATTATTCTATGGCAAAATCGCTCGTCATTGTCGAGTCTCCGGCAAAAGCCAAAACGATTAATAAATATTTAGGTAAGGACTTTGTCGTTAAGTCCAGTGTTGGTCATGTCCGTGATCTACCTACCCGAGCTACTGAGACAATCAAAAGCAAACCGGCAGCTGAAGTCCGGAAGATGTCCCCGGATGCAAAAGCTAAATATCAGAAAGAACGCGATTATAAGCGACTGATTGCCCGCATGGGCGTTGACCCGGAAAACGACTGGGAAGCTCACTACGAAGTTCTGCAGGGTAAAGAAAAAGTCGTTAAAGAGTTAAAACAGTTAGCGAAAAAGTCTGAGGAAATTATCCTCGCAACGGATTTGGACCGCGAGGGAGAGGCAATTGCCTGGCACCTGCGGGAACTTATTGGTGGTGACGATTCCCGCTATAAACGAGTGGTGTTTAACGAAATTACCAAAAAAGCCATTCAGGAAGCTTTTGAGCACCCTGCAGAGTTGAATACGGACCGGGTCAATGCGCAGCAGACTCGCCGTTTTCTTGACCGTGTGGTCGGCTTTATGGTTTCTCCGTTATTGTGGAAAAAAATTGCCCGTGGGTTGTCGGCAGGCCGTGTGCAGTCAGTTGCTGTGCGTCTGGTGGTTGAACGCGAGCGCGAAATAAAAGCCTTTGTTCCGGAAGAGTATTGGGATGTTCATGCGGATTTAATGACGCCATCTGAAGACTCTCTGCGTATGCAGGTAATGAAGCAGGCGGGAAAAAACTTTCGCCCGGCTAATAAAAAAGAAACCGATGCTGCACTGGCGTTATTGAAGGGTTCAGGTTACGAAATTACCGGCCGTGAAGACAAGCCCACGTCGAGCAAACCCAGCGCACCGTTCATTACTTCAACACTTCAGCAGGCGGCCAGTACCAGGTTAGGCTTTGGTGTGAAGAAGACGATGATGATGGCTCAGCGTCTTTATGAAGCCGGTCACATTACTTATATGCGTACTGACTCAACCAATTTGAGTGCTGAAGCGGTTGATGCCTGCCGTGACTTAATAGCAAAAGACTTTGGTAAGAACTATTTGCCGGAAAGCCCGACTCGCTATGGTGCTAAAAGCAACGCACAAGAAGCCCACGAGGCTATTCGCCCGTCAGATGTGAAGGTGAAGTCAGAATCCTTATCTTCAGTTGAGCGTGATGCTCAACGTTTGTATGAGCTTATTTGGCGTCAATTCGTTGCTTGCCAGATGGTTCCGGCACGCTATGACAGTACGACCTTAACTGCCACTGCGGGTGATTTCGAATTAAAAGCTCGCGGACGGGTTATGCGCTTTGCCGGTTGGACTAAGGTGATGCCTCCGGCTAGCAGCAAGAAAGAGGGCGATGATAATCTGCCGGACGTAAAAAAAGGCGATGCATTGAAACTGGAACAACTGCTTCCAGAGCAACATTTTACCAAGCCACCGGCTCGCTATGGTGAGGCGTCTTTGGTTAAAGAGCTGGAAAAACGCGGTATTGGTCGCCCGTCGACTTACGCGTCGATTATTTCTACTATTCAGGACAGAGGCTATGTTCGGGTAGAGAGCCGTCGATTCTTTGCTGAAAAAATGGGTGAAATTGTCAATGACCGACTTGTTGAGAACTTCACCGAACTAATGAATTACAACTTTACGGCAGAAATGGAACAGGCATTGGATGATATTGCTGCCGGGAAGCGTGACTGGAAAGAAACCCTCGATAAGTTTTATGCGGACTTTAAAGAGCGGCTGGAAAAAGCTGAACTGGAACCTACTGAAGGTGGTATGCGTGAGAACAGTCTTGTTCTGACCGATATTGACTGTCCTGAATGTGGTCGGAAAATGGGGATAAGAACCGCTTCAACCGGAGTTTTTCTGGGCTGTTCAGGTTACAACCTTCCGCCAAAGGAACGCTGTACTAAAACACTGAACCTGACGCCGGGTGAAGAAGCGGTTGAGGTAACTGACGAAGAAGAACGTGAAACCGAAGCGCTCAGAGCGAAAAAGCGCTGCCCTAAATGCGGGACAGCGATGGATAGCTATCTTATTGACGAAAAGCGCAGGCTGCATGTTTGCGGTAACAATCCAACTTGCGACGGTCAATTGGTTGAAGAGGGCACGTTCCGGATTAAAGGGTACGACGGTCCAACTATCGAGTGTGATAAATGCGGCTCGGAAATGCAGCTAAAAAATGGACGTTTTGGTAAGTACTTTGGTTGTACCAACAGTGACTGCAAAAATACCCGTAAGTTGTTGCGTAGCGGGGAACCTGCGCCACCTAAAGAAGATCCGGTTCCATTGCCGGAGTTACCCTGTGAAGAGTCCGATGCTTATTTTGTTTTACGGGACGGTGCGTCAGGTATTTTCTTGTCAGCTAATACTTTTCCTAAGTCACGGGAGACCCGTGCTGTTACCGTAAAAGAACTTGCTCAGTTTAAAGACCGGTTACCGGAAAAGTTCAAGTATCTGGCGGAGGCTCCGCAGGAAGACGAGGACGGTAATGATGCTATTGTTCGCTTTTCGCGCAAAAACAAAGAACAATACGTGGTGACCGAAATCAAGAAGAAACAAACTGGCTGGAAGGCATTTTTCCGAGATGGGAAGTGGCAAGTACAGGACAAGTAGTTAATAACTTACGGGCAAAGGGTCACTTTGCCAATGGCGAATCAAAACCTGCTGGACTAACATAGTTGCGTGTCTAATGAAGGACACAGCACACTGGACATGGAGGTCCCATGTTATTGTCTCGCTTGGGCATAACATTTCCCGCTGCCTTTCCGGCAGCGGGTTTTTCTTTATTTAAGCCGGGCAAAACGCTGCGAAAACAATCCGGACAAGCCGGTATCGAGCTGTTAATCGTATGGCCGGTTATTGTGGCCGCTGTTTTTACTTTCGTTCAGGCACTGATTATCTGGTGGGGGCAGCAAACTCTAACGGTTGCTAATCAGTATGCTGTGCGCGCGGGTAGCATTAATAACGGCAGTCACAATGCCATGGTTAACACGTTAGTTGCGGGAATGGCGGGGCTTAAACCGCAACTCAGTACTGACAACAAAATGGTCGCTGTAACTGAAGCTTTGGTTGAGCAGCGACTTCATTACGCACAATTTGGTCAACTAAAAGTCTTGTCGCCTACGGTTGAGGATTTTCGCGAATTTGCCGATTGGCGCTGGGACGATGAGCTAAAGGCTGAGGTATTAGAAATTTCAGTTGACCACTACCACGCCCGTGCCAGTAGCGACGGTAGCGAACAATGGCACGAGGCAAGGGTATTGGTTATTGAAACCTATTGGTGCCTGCCTCTTGATATTCCTATTGCCGGCGAGTTTTTATCTGCGACTCAAACCTTACTGTCCGACTCTAAAGCAGCACGTTACTGCGCAACGCGCAGCCGGGTGTTCAATAAACCTCTATGGGCGTTATCGAATACCGCTCAGCATTCAATGCTAAGCGGCTATCGAAAGTAAACTAGCGAATATCGTGGTAGTCAACGCAGGCTTGTAAGGTATTTTCAATGAGTGAAGCTACGGTCATTGGTCCCACGCCACCCGGAACAGGCGTTATCCAGCCGGCTTTCTCAGAGGCTGTCTGGAACTCAATATCACCGGTTAAACGACCATCAGGTAGTCGATTCATACCAACATCAATGACGATAGCTCCGGGTTTAACCCATTCCCCCGGAATGAATTCAGGCTTCCCTACTGCTACAACTAAAATATCTGCTCTTTTAACGTGTTCAGATAGATCGTTGGTAAAGCGATGACAAACCGTCGTTGTAGCACCTGCCAAAAGGAGTTCCAGGCTCATTGGCCGGCCAACAATGTTAGATGCACCAACGACAACCGCATTCAACCCATGCAGGTCGACTTTTGTGTGCTCCAGTAAGGTCATAATGCCTTTGGGGGTGCAGGGGCGTAGAGCGGGAATGCGTTGCGATAAACGTCCGACATTAAAAGGGTGGAAGCCATCGACATCTTTATCAGGGCGAATTCGTTCTAATATCGGAGTAGCATCAAGGCCCGCCGGCAGAGGCAGCTGAACTAAGATGCCATCGACAGCAGTGTCGTTGTTTAACTTTTCAATCAGCTCTTCAAGTTCCTGCTGCGTTGTCGTTGCCGGTAAGTCATAGTCAAAGGAGCGAAACCCGACATCTTCACAAGCTCGCCGTTTATTTCCTACATAAACTTCGGAAGCCGCATCGCTCCCAACTAAGACAACCGCCAGGCCTGGTGCTCGCAGCCCGGAGTTAACACGTTCTTTTACTTGCTGTTTGACGGCCTGACGTACAGTGGCTGCAATGGTTTTACCATCGATAATCTGAGCTGGCATAATGACGTTCCCAAAAGTGAGAGAATTCAAGGTGATATATGGGTTCCATTGTAACTTTTTTCTGCCCTGAATGTCACCGGTTGTTGGTTTAGTCGTCAGGTTGACGTAAAAGTAGCCATTCGGCACCGATAACAGAAAAAAAGTTTGACGGGTCAGTCTTCAACAGGTAATATTCGGCCCCGTTGTCAGCCAGCATTTACTTTTTAAAAGCTGCGTCTGATACGGCTTTCGGAGAAATTCGGCGATTAGCGCAGTTTGGTAGCGCACTTGGTTTGGGTCCAAGGGGTCGCAGGTTCAAATCCTGCATCGCCGACCATTCTCTAGACGGTAAAATGGTTCGATATGCGCCCGTAGCTCAGCTGGATAGAGCAACGGCCTTCTAAGCCGTCGGTCGCAGGTTCGAATCCTGCCGGGTGCGCCAGAACGCGCCAAAGAAATCACTCAGTGGTGGGTGTAGCTCAGTTGGTAGAGCCCCGGATTGTGATTCCGGTTGTCGTGGGTTCAAGTCCCATCATCCACCCCATTTCTTTATAGTAAAATTTCCTGTTTGTCGGCGATTAGCGCAGTTTGGTAGCGCACTTGGTTTGGGTCCAAGGGGTCGCAGGTTCAAATCCTGCATCGCCGACCATTACACTCTTTGACCTTTTTCTTTTCAGCCAGTACTGCTACATTTAATTCATATATAAATAAAACTTTCACTGTTAACCCGTGGCTGGAGTTATTGTTATGGACTTTAAGAAAAGTTTAAAGAATCCCGCTGAAGCGTTTGATTCCCCGCAAGCTGTGTTTGATCATCCTGACCTTTCAAACCAGCAAAAAATAGAGCTGTTGCAGCAATGGCGTTATGATGAGCTTGAAACGGAAGTTGCCGACCAAGAAAATATGGGTGGCGATAAGCCGGATAAACTGGGCGAAATCAATAATCTACTTCTTGAGCTGGAAGACAAATCTTAAGTATTTTTCTCACCGAATAAAGTGAAGTTTAAAAATTGCCGCTCGGGACTCGACTCCGGGCGGTCTCCTCGCTATAATGCTGCGTCATTTTTAAAGGTCAACGCCGTTGCCGTATCTCATTTTTTATAATGATAAATTGATGCGAGTGACATTCATTGATTGAAACCGAGGTAATGAAGCAATGCAGGTTTCTGTAGAGACAACTCAAGGTTTAGAGCGTCGTGTGACTATTACAGTCCCGGCAGATGCAATTGATAGCGAAGTAACACGCTTATTAAAAGAAGAATATCGCCATCGTCGCGTGAATGGTTTCCGTAAAGGAAAAATTCCGCCAAATGTACTGCAAAAGCTGTTTGGTCGCGAAGCACGTTCACGTGCAGCTTCAAGTGTTATGCAAAGCAAATACTTTGAAGCGGTTATGCAGGAAAAGTTGAACCCTGCTGGTGCACCTGCAATTGAGCCTAAAGTCAATGAACCAGGTAAAGACCTTGAGTTCACTGCAACGTTCGAAGTGTATCCGGAAGTAGAAGTTCAAAATCTGGAAAAAGTGAAAGTTGAGAAGCCAGCTGTTGAAGTTACCGAAAAAGACGTAGACAACATGTTGGAAACGTTGCAAAAGCAGCACGCTGACTGGAAAGAAGTTAAGCGTAAGTCCAAAAAAGGTGACCGTGTCACTATGGATTTTGTTGGCTCTATCGACGGTGAAGAATTTGAAGGCGGTAAAGCCGACGATTTCGCTCTGGAATTAGGCGAAGGCCGCATGATTCCGGGCTTTGAAGATCAAATTAAAGGTATTAAAGCGGGTGAAGAAAAGACGATTGAAGTCACTTTCCCGGAAGACTACCACGCTGAAAACCTGAAAGGTAAAGAAGCGCAGTTCGTTGTAACAGCTAAAAAAGTTGAAGCACGTGACTTGCCTGAACTCAATGACGAGTTCGTTGCGTTATTTGGTGTAAAAGAAGGCGGCGTTGAAGCGTTGAAGGAAGAAGTTCGTAAGAATATGGAACGCGAACTGAAAAACGCAGTAAAAGCAAAAGTTAAAGAACAGGTGTTAAAAGGCATTGTTGAAAACAACGATGTTGAATTGCCTAAATCAATGATCGACCAGGAAATTGATCAACTGCGTAAGCAAGCTGCTCAACGTTTTGGTGGTAATGCTGATCAAATGCCTGAATTGCCGGCTGAGTTGTTTGAAGAGCAGGCAAAAGAACGCGTTAAAGTTGGCTTGTTATTGGGCGAAGTTATTCGCAGCAATGAGCTTAAAGCTGACGACGAGAAAGTTGATGAGATCATTGCGACAGCTGCTTCTGCATATGAAGACCCGCAGGAAGTTGTCGAGTACTACAAGTCAAACAACGATATGATGCAGCAAGTTCGCAACTTAGCGTTGGAAGAGCAAGCTATCGAATTTGTGTTGGAAAAAGCTTCTGTGAAAGATAAGAAAGCAAGCTTTGACGACATTATGAATCCGAAGCAGCAGTAATCTCTTGTAACGGAGTCCTTGACGGGTCCCGCTACAGCTTGGTTTAATGGCTCGTATGATTTCATACGAGCCATTTTTATTTCAGGAGCTTTATAACACATGTCGAGCGATATTCAGGATCCAATGGCACAGCTAGTCCCTATGGTTGTCGAACAGACGTCAAAAGGGGAGCGCTCTTACGACATTTATTCACGCCTGTTAAAAGAGCGTGTGATTTTCTGCTGTGGTCAGGTTGAAGACCATATGGCCAACCTTATTGTGGCTCAGCTATTATTCTTAGAATCAGATAATCCTGATAAAGACATTTACTTGTATATTAACTCGCCAGGAGGTGTAGTTACGGCAGGTATGGCTATTTACGATACAATGCGCTTTATTAAGCCAGACGTTAGCACAGTTTGTATGGGACAAGCGGCCAGCATGGGGGCTTTCCTTTTAGCCGGTGGTGCTCAGGGTAAGCGGTATTGCTTGCCTAATTCCCGGGTTATGATTCACCAGCCACTTGGCGGTTTCCAGGGGCAGGCTTCAGATTTTGAAATTCATGCGAAGCAAATTTTGGATCTGAAAGAGCGCTTAAACCGTATGTTAGCTGAGAATACAGGTCAGGATTACGAGAAAGTGGCTAGAGACACCGATCGCGATCACTTCTTATCAGCAGAAGAGTCAATCGATTACGGTCTGGTTGACGGCATTTTACGCCAGCGTGGCGAAGAGTCCTGAGCGGGCGCTTAAGTAGTAGGAGAAAAGCATGACGGATCAGTCCAAAGGTGACGGCGATAAGCCGCTGTATTGCACTTTTTGTGGCAAAAGTCAGCACGAAGTTAAGAAGCTCATTGCCGGACCGTCTGTGTTCATTTGCGATGAATGCGTCGAGTTATGTAATGACATTCTAAAAGAAGAAATTCATCAACTGTCGCCGGTGCCGGACCAGGATGAATTACCTGTGCCAAAAGCTATCCGAAAACATCTGGACGACTACGTTATCGGCCAGGATCGCGCTAAAAAAGTTTTATCAGTTGCTGTCTATAACCACTACAAGCGGTTACGTGCATCAGGAAAAGGTAAAGAAGAAGTTGAGCTGGGCAAGAGTAATATCTTGCTGATAGGTCCTACAGGCTCAGGTAAGACTTTCCTTGCTGAGACTATGGCGCGGTATCTGGATGTTCCGTTTACTATGGCGGATGCGACTACCTTGACCGAAGCAGGTTACGTTGGTGAAGATGTTGAGAACATCATTCAGAAGCTTTTACAGAAGTGCGACTATGATGTGGAAAAAGCCCAACGCGGTATTGTCTATATTGATGAAATTGACAAAATTTCACGTAAGTCAGACAACCCATCTATTACTCGCGATGTCAGTGGCGAAGGCGTTCAGCAAGCTTTATTGAAGCTTATTGAAGGTACCGTTGCTTCTGTACCTCCTCAGGGCGGACGAAAGCATCCTCAGCAAGAGTTCTTGCAGGTTGATACGTCGAAGATTCTGTTTATCTGCGGTGGTGCATTTGCTGGCTTAAACAAAGTGATTGAGCAGCGTTTGTCTACCGGAACAGGAATTGGTTTCGGCGCCGAAGTAAAAAGTAAAACGCGAAGTGAAGAAGGCGAAATTATAGCGAAAGTAGAGCCGGAAGATTTGGTTCGCTACGGTTTGATTCCGGAGTTTATTGGACGGCTACCTGTTGTTGCCACACTAGACGAGCTGGATGAAGAAGCATTGGTTGAAATTTTGCGTGAACCGAAAAATGCTTTAACCAAGCAATACTCTGCTTTGTTTGAAATGGAAGATGTTGAACTGGAGTTTCGTGAAGACGCGTTACGGGCTATTGCTAAAAAAGCCATGGCGCGTAAAACAGGAGCTCGCGGTCTGCGTTCAATCGTCGAAGGTGTTTTGCTAGGCACTATGTACGAGTTACCTTCCATTGAGGGCGTGGTGAAAGTTGTGGTTGATGAATCGGTGATAGCCGGGGAATCAGACCCTATTTTAATTTACGCGAATCAACAGAAAAACAAGCAGGCTTCGGGTGAGTAATACGAAACTGTATTAAAAGTGTTCAAAAAAGGGCCAATCTGGCCCTTTTTTTCTGTCAAGGATTGAACTTTCAGGTAAAGACCGCATATAACAAAGTAAACCTAGGTCGGGAGAGAATTTAATGAGCGAAGAACGCACCGAACAATTAACGATGCCTGTTCTGCCGTTGCGAGATGTAGTGGTTTACCCGCATATGGTGATTCCGCTATTTGTCGGTCGGGAAAAATCGATTCGATGCTTACAAGCGGCGATGGATGCGGATAAACAAGTCTTTTTAGCAGCACAGAAAGATGCGTCGGTGGATGAGCCTACCAATGATGACATTTATCCGGTGGGTACTGTCGCTACGGTTTTACAGTTATTGAAGCTGCCTGATGGCACTGTGAAAGTGTTAGTTGAAGGTAAGCAGCGTGCGCAGCTTGATGAACTTCAGGATGATGAAGAGTACTTTAAGGCCAGTATCCATTATTTGGCGGCAGAAGAGTTACCGGAAAAAGAGGAAGAAGTACTTATTCGGTCGGCTCTGAACCAGTTTGAAGGCTATGTGAAGCTGAACAAAAAGATACCGCCAGAAGTACTTACGTCGTTATCGGGTATTGAAGACGGTGACCGTCTGGCCGACACAATGGCGGCACATATGCCTTTAAAACTTGCAGAAAAGCAGGCCATTCTTGAAATTACCGATGTGCGTGAGCGCATAGAGCACCTGATGGCATTGATGGAAGGCGAAATTGATATCCTTCAGGTTGAGAAACGTATTCGCAGTCGCGTCAAAAAACAAATGGAAAAAAGCCAGCGTGAGTATTACTTGAATGAGCAAATGAAAGCCATTCAAAAAGAGCTGGGTGAAACCGAAGACGGCGTCGATGAGTTTGAGCAGTTGCAGAAAAAGATCGACGACGCCCGTATGCCCGCAGAGGCTAAGAAGAAAACAGAAGCTGAACTTCAAAAGCTGAAAATGATGTCGCCCATGTCGGCGGAGGCTACTGTTGTTCGGGGTTATATCGACTGGATGGTGTCGGTTCCGTGGAAAAAGCGTTCGCGTATCAAGAAAGATTTAGCTCATGCTGAAAAAGTGCTAGATGCTGATCATTATGGGTTAGAGAAAGTCAAAGAACGCATTATTGAATACTTAGCGGTGCAACAACGAACCACAAAAGTGAAAGGTGCAATTCTTTGCCTGGTAGGGCCTCCTGGTGTGGGTAAAACATCGCTTGGCCAGTCCATAGCGAAAGCTACGGGAAGAGAGTACGTGCGCATGGCATTGGGTGGCGTTCGTGATGAAGCAGAGATACGCGGACACCGTCGAACCTATATTGGCTCTATGCCAGGCAAGCTGATTCAAAAAATGTCGAAAGTTGGTGTACGTAATCCACTGTTTCTTTTAGATGAAATTGACAAAATGTCGGCGGATATGCGTGGAGACCCGGCATCAGCGTTATTAGAGGTGTTAGATCCGGAACAGAACGTTAACTTTAACGATCATTATCTTGAAGTGGATTACGATCTGTCAGATGTCATGTTTGTTGCGACCTCTAACAGTATGAATATTCCGGCGCCTCTGCTTGACCGAATGGAAGTGATTCGTCTGTCCGGTTATACCGAAGATGAAAAGCTGAACATCGCTAAACGTCACTTATTGACTAAGCAGATTGGCCGTAACGGTTTAAAAGAAAAAGAAATTACGGTTCAGGACAGTGCCATTATCGGTATTATTCGTTATTACACCCGCGAAGCAGGTGTGCGTAACCTTGAACGTGAGTTGTCACGATTGTGTCGCAAAGCGGTGAAAGAAATTCTACTGGACAGTTCAATTAAGCACGTTGAAATTACCGGTGATAATTTAAGTGACTATCTGGGCGTGCAGCGCTTTGATTATGGTAAAGCGGAAGAAGCCAACCAAGTCGGTCAGGTTACTGGCTTAGCATGGACTGAAGTGGGTGGTGACTTGCTCACTATTGAAGCCACGAATGTAGCGGGTAAAGGAAAGACAACCACGACTGGTTCGTTAGGCGATGTTATGCAGGAGTCTATTCAAACCGCACTGACCGTAGTTCGCAGTCGGGCTGATAAGCTGGGTATTGCCGATGACTTTCATGAGAAGCGCGATATTCACGTTCATGTTCCTGAAGGCGCCACGCCAAAAGATGGACCAAGTGCCGGTATCGCGATGGTTACGGCTATGGTTTCATCGTTAACCGGTAAACCGGTACGCTCTGATGTGGCAATGACCGGGGAAATTACGTTGCGGGGTGAAGTATTGGCTATCGGTGGCTTAAAAGAAAAGCTATTGGCAGCTCATCGCGGTGGAATTAAGCATGTATTAATTCCCAAAGAAAATGAACGCGATTTAAAAGAAATAGCCGATAACGTTAAAGAAGACCTGGTAATTCAACCGGTGAAATGGATTGATGAAGTATTAGATGTCGCTTTGGTTAAAGATTAATCAGTGACTTAATACTAAAGTCATATTCCAACGCTAGAATGCGGTCTGCGGATGAGAAATCATGCCTCAGACCGCATTTTTTCGTTAAAAAGTGAGTAAAAAGGGTTTTCAATCGAAACGACTGTGGTAGCCTAGAGTTTAAAGCTGATTCAAATGTATGACATAAGAACAGCTGGATAGGAAAGCCATTTGGACATAATGGTGCTTGAACAATTAAATCAAGCTTGATATAACCGTTTTGGCCCATTTAAATCCGAATGGAACCACGGAAACTTGATAATAACAATCTAAGGGGATGATACTGTGAACAAGTCTCAGCTTATTGACAAAATCGCGGCAGGTGCAGATATTTCTAAGGCTGCTGCTGGTCGTGCTCTGGACTCAATGATCGATGCAGTAACTGATGCTCTAAAAAAAGATGACCAAGTCGCATTAGTTGGCTTCGGTACGTTTAGCGTACGTGAGCGTTCTGCTCGTACTGGTCGTAACCCTCAAACGGGTGAGACTATCCAGATCGCTGCTGCTAAAGTACCTTCTTTTAAAGCAGGTAAAGCACTGAAAGACGCAGTAAATTAATTAAAGCGCATTAGCGCTTTTTTTAAAGAATAATAATAGTAGCCCGAGGTTTATAAAACCTCGGGTTATTTTTTTGTATGAATGGTGAGTTTTAAGACGAATCACCTTATAATGTGACGTCGTTTATTCAGGTTAAATAAGGAAAGCCTTATTATGTTAGAGCGGATTCGGGAAGGCTCGCAGAGTTTTACTGCTAAGGCCATCCTTGTGTTAATCATTCTAACTTTTGCATTGGCAGGTGTTGGCGGTTATATCACCGGCGACACAGAAGATGCTGTTGCAAAAGTTAATGGAGAAGAAATTCCTCGTAGTGACTACGATCGTGCTTATGAAAACGAACGTAGCCGCTTACAAGAGCAGTTCGGCGATATGTTTTCTGCCATTACTTCCGATCCGGAATACATGCGTAGTTTGCGTAGCAGAGTTCTGGAACAGCTTATAGAACAGGAATTACTCGTACAGTACGCAGAAGACAGCGGAATGCGTGTAGGATCAGAGCAGGTTAAAGCAGCAATTCGTGAGATTCCGCAGTTTCGCACCGCCGGACAGTTTGATAACGATGTCTACTTAATGGCGTTACGAAATGCGGGCTATAGTCCGGAAGCTTTTGCTAACGTTATGCAGCAGGACATGACCCGAAATCAGCTTTTGCGTGGCTTGTCTCAGTCTGAATTCGTTTTGGAACCTGAGGCTTTGGCCTTTTTGCGCTTACAGAACCAAACGCGTTCAGGCGGCTTCCTGGTAGCAAGTAACGAATCTTTTGAAGATCAGGTGGAAGTTGCTGAGTCGGATATCGAGACCTTTTACCAGCAAAACCAGGACATGTTCCGTACTGAAGAAAAGTTGAGCGTTGCTTATGTTGAACTTTCTTTAGCGGCTATTGAGTCTGATATTGAAATAGCCGAAGAAGAAGTACGTGAGTATTACGAACAACGTCAGCAGCAATACGCAACCGAAGAAGAGCGTCGCGTGTCGCACATTCTTATTGAATTTGACACAGAGAACGCTAAAGAGAAAGCTGAAGAGGCGCTGGCCGAACTGGAGCAGGGCGCCGACTTCGCTGAGGTAGCGCAAACCTACTCTGATGATACTTTCTCTGCGGAACAGGGCGGTGACCTTGATTGGGTCGAAGCTGGCATGATGGACGAAGATTTTGATGCCGCTGCTTTTGAGCTGGAAAACATTGGTGATTTATCTGAGATTGTTGAAACCAGCTTCGGTTATCACATTATTAAGCTGACTGATTTACGTGAAGGTACGGTAACACCATTCAGTGAAGTCGAAGACGAAGTTCGCCAACAGCTGTTAGCAGAAAAAGCGGAAGACCGTTATTTTGAAAAGCAGCAGAAATTGGCTGAAATTAGCTTTGAACAGCCAGATACTCTGGAGCCTGCTGCTGACGAAATTGGTGCTACAGTTCGTCGTACTGACTTATTCACTCGTGAAAGAGCGCCAACACCTTTGAGTGATGACGTCATTCTCAATAACCTGTTTTCAGAACAGTTAATTGAAGAGAAGTTAAACAGTGACGTAATTGAAACCTCTGATGATCGTTCTTTGGTTGTGCGAGTGACTGAACATCAACCGGTGCGGGTAAAAGATCTGGACGAGGTTCGCGAGCAGATTGTTGCAGAACTTCGTGTAGAGAAAGCTCAGGAATTAGCACTGCAACAGGCGGAAGAGTGGATGCAGGCCTGGCAGTCGGGTGAAGAAACCAGTGGCGAGATTGTCTGGGTAGATAGCATTACCCGGAACAATAACGAGCATCCAAGAGCTATTGTGCAAGAGCTGTTCTCGATGTCTCCGTCTGCTACTGCCGATGAAAACACCTTTACCACGGTCGCGCTTCCTAATGGCGATGCTGCAGTGGTTGCATTGACAGAACTTAACCCGGGTAATGCAAACGAAGAGCAGCTTGATGAGCTGCAAAGTCAACTGCAGAACCGCCAGGCACAAGTGATGTTACAAGCTTTCATTAATAATCTGAAAAGTGATGCAGATATTCAGCGTTTATCGACTCGATAAAGTGTAACGCTCATCGAAAATAAAAAAGCTCAGACTTGAGAAAGTCTGAGCTTTTTTTGTTTTTCGTTAGTATTATTTGCGTCCGTAAAGCTCCGGTAAGACATTATCTTCTGTCGTATCAGATAGCCTCTCTAAAGAGGACTTAACGTCTTTGTACAGCTTCTTGCCTTCCCGCCAGCTGCTGCTTCCTGGCTGATACAAACTCTTTTGGAGAGCAGCACAGGAGCTTTGTATTGAAAGGTACTGAGATAATTCCGTTAAACTATTAAAGGTTCGGTTAAAATACCGGTTTGCCCATTCAAGCAATGCAGTTTGGGCTGCATGGGCATCGTTTTTACTGCAGGCCTGTTGAAACTCTCTCCATAGCTTATCTTTGTTGAGCTGGTGAGCCGTTTTAGACGTCTCTTCTACCGCACCTTCTGATAATGATTGGCGACGCACCAGCAGGAAAAGATTGGTAGCTAACGATGCCAGTATAATAAGTCCTAGCAGGGCAACGAACCAACTTTGCTGCCACCAAACCAGGGCGACTGAATGCTTCGCAGGTTCAACCGGTTTTTCTTCCGCACTTTGCTTTTGCGGCGCTGCTGCGCCACTGGGTTGATTTCCCTCAGGGATTGCTTGCATACCTTCAGCCATAGCGACTGAAAACTTCAGATCATCAGTTTCAGCCGAGGCTGCCAGCCCCGTTTTGGTATTGAACCATGGAACTTCAAGCGCCGGGATGCTCAGCGGACCCGGTTGATTCGGTACAATTGCGAAGCTGACGGTCTTTTGTGAAATAACAACACCGTTGCGCGTAAACTGGTCGGTTTCGTCGCCATCAGGGTACACTCTTACCGTATCTGGAAACTCAGGTTTTATTTCCGGCAGTTGCTCTGGCTTTACGCCAATAGCGGTTAACATGTATGAAATAGTCAGAGGTTCACCAACGGTGTAGGTTTCCTGCTCTGGTGAAACCGACTGAGAGATACTGACTAATTCACTCGGTAACCAATGCCCCTGCCAGTTAGCCGGAACAGGTTTGACGTTAACATCTATTGTTTCTGCTATTGTGCTAACGGGCTGAGTGTTGGAAAACGAAGAGAATATTGAGCGTTGTCCCTGGGTAAAGACTTCTCCATCAAAGCGTGCCCCAGTGATACTTAAGGGACCTGATTTGCTGGGCGTTATTTGATAAACCCGCTGATAAACCTTGTAGCGGCGGCCATTAACCATCTGTGTACTTTCTTCATCTCTGCCTATTTGCTGAACATCTGCATTTTCAGCTTCCGGAGGCACTAAGTTACCTTTGTTTAAGTCTGCAGCGAGAAACAGCCGGGCGACATAGGTAATAGGCTGTTGCAGATAAACTTGCTCGCTATCCACCTGAGCTTCTAAAAAAGCCGTTTCTTGTTCTTTTTCCTGACTGCTTCCGGCTTCCAGTACCTCTATGGTTATCGGCTGAGACGATACACCGCCAATGGTAATTTCCGGAATTTTGTATTCGCCCGCAGCTTGCGGAATTAATACGGTAGTAAACCGTGTTTGCTTGCTGAGTCTGCCGTTTATCATTGATGTTTGACGGCTTACAGAGGTTCTTCCGACGACAAAGTCTTTTAGTAACTTAGATGGGGAGAAGCTGTCATTTCCAACGTCACCGTCGACGGTCACTGTCAGCACAAACGACTGGTTAGCGGTGACGGGATTCCGGTCGACCGTTGCAGTAACTTCGGAAACATCGGCGCGAGCAAGCTGACTCACAAGCAATAGACTGATCAAGAAAAAAGTGTGTAGCCATACTCTTACCATTTTTTATCTTCTCCCTGCGGTTCTGAAGCTCTACGCTGACGACGACGCTGACTTTCCAACAGCATTTTGTTACGCAATAGAATACTCGGGTCATCCGGAACTCGGTTCATCCATTGCTCCAGCTGCTGTGCCTTTTCAGGATCAATTTCACCTTCTCTCACCTTTTCCTGAAGTTGTTGTGTGGACTCTTCATCATTTTCTGCCCCCTCATTTTCAGAGCTATCCTGTTGTTCTTTTTCTTCAGTCGGTTCTTCTTTTTGGTCTTTTTTCTGTTCAGGTTGGCCATCTTCCTGACCATCTTTACCAGGATCTGGCGGACCATCGTTATTATTGGACTCGTTGTTTTGCTGGTCTTGCTCGTTACCATTTTGTTCCGAGTCATTTTTTGACTCGTCGTCTTGAGAGTCGGACTTTTCTGATGATTCTCCCGAACCATCAGATGAATCAGAGTCTTGTTCTTTTAGCTGCTCGACCAGCTGCTTGTTTTCCACTGCCTCTGACCAGTCAGGTCTTTTCTCCAGAGCCTTTTCGTATGCTGCGATGGCCGCATCATATTGCTGTTGCTGAGCTAAAGCATTACCCAAGTTGTACTGGGCTTCGGGAGAAGAATGTTGAGCAAACACATCAGCAGCGGCCTCATAGTCACCATTGCGGTATAAGGCTGACCCTTGCCGTAAAGGATCTTTGCTTAGGTTGGCGGCTTGTTCATATTGCTCTTGTTGATAAAACCTTTGAGCACGTTGTTCTTGATTAAGGAAGTACTTCTCAAGGGTTGGCTCCTGCGCTGCATGAAGCTCAGGACTAAAACTCACTAGTGGTAAAAGCATAGTGAGCATAATGGGGCTGAACAGACCGCTACGACGCCAGTTTAATAACATAATAGGAAGAATAAAGAGCGCGACATAAGGCCCCATATCTCGCCATGCATCGCCTTGTTGCTGATCTTCGCTGTCTTTCCCTTCACGTGTAAGCGGAGGCTGATTGATCAGTTTCTCAATATCACGATTGTCAGCGGTGACTGACGAGAATGCACCACCAGTAATCGAGGCTAAATCCTCCAGTCGTGATGGATAAGTCTTAGCTATGATAACTTGATTATTCTCTTTTAAGAGTCTTCCGGAGCTGTCTCGTATTGCGGCGCCTTCTTCTGTGCCAACGGCCAATATTGAAACGCGGTGCTCTATTGAACGTAGGTAACTGCTTAACGGATTGAGATCACGGCTGGTGATACCGTCTGTCAGCCAATAAATATCGCCTTGTGGGTAACCGGCGTTTCTTAATAGCTCATCAGCCAACTGCAGTGCAAGCAAAGGCTCACTGCCTGCTGCCGGCATGATTTCCGGCGACAACGACGGAATCAAATTCATTAAATTCCGATTGTCGGCCGTAAGAGGACTGATGATAAAAGCATCATCGGCGTAAGCAATAAGCCCGGTATCTCCGTCAAGACCTGCTCGTACTAAGTCAATGGCTTTATACTTCATTCGGGTCAGGCGGTCAGGGGATATGTCATCGGCAAGTAGTGAAGGAGACATATCCATAATAACGACCTGGCCTGACTCAAGCTGATAGACTGGCTGTGGTAGCCTTTCCCAGGTTGGGCCAGAGAGTGCGAGTGTGGCTAAAATACCAATAATCAGAAACCGGTGAACCGGCCATAGCGATGGCTTCGATCCCGACTTTACCAATACCTTTGATAAATGCCCGGGTAACCATTGATGCCAGCCAGCTTGATGTACCTGACTATAAATAAAGCGCCAATATAATAGCCCTACAGGGATTAATGCCAGTAACCACCAGGGGCGTAATAAATGAAACTCGCTCATGAACTTTTCCCCCAGGGGCGGTAATGCATCAAAGCAATGAGCATAAATAAAAGAAAGCTTGCACCCAATGGCCAATAAAAAAGGCTGACTCTGGGTCTAAGTTGTTGTGGGTCGCCAGCAATAGGCTCCAGTTGATCAAGTCGTTGATAGATATCTTCAAGCTCGTCAGTGCTGCGGGCCCGGAAGTATTTACCACCGGTTTGCTTAGCAATACTTTGCATCAGCGGAACGTCCAGATCTCGGCTGGGATTGACCCGTCGTTGTCCGAAAAAGCTGTCCACTACCACCTCTTCTGCTCCAACGGCAATTGGATAAATCGTAACATCGTAAGCTTGAGCAAGTTCAAGCGCCTGCTCCGGAGTCAGGTTACCTGCCGTATTCTGACCATCGGTTAGTAAAACTAATACTCTATTTGACTCGTCGTCGTCCCGAAAACGCTTAACAGACAGAGCAATTGCGTCACCGATTGCGGTGCGCTCTCCGACTAAACCCAGTACAGATTCATTCAACATTTGCTTTACGGTATTACGGTCGTAAGTCATTGGAGTCTGTAAATAGGCTGTATCGGCAAAAAGAATCAAGCCTAGTCGGTCGCCTTCACGACGCGCAATAAAGTCACTGAGTACGTGCTTAACCATGGTTAAGCGGTCGACGGAGCGTCCGTCAAGCTGCATATCGGCAATTTCCATACTGCCGGATAAATCGACAGCCAGCATTATTTCGCGGCCTTCTGCACGAACTGCGAGCGGTTCGCCTAACCATTGTGGTTTAGCAACAGCTGCTATTAGCATCAGCCAACATAAACTCATAAGGGAAAGCCATAACCAGCGTTTGCCAGAACCCGGGCTGCTTTCTGCAAGACCATAAGTGCTGGGGAGTCTTATGGCTGAACGGTTTTTACGAACAGGCGGTAACCACTTCCAAACAATAAAAGGTAAGGGTAATAAAAGAAACATCCATGGCCAGTCAAATTCAAACATCACTGACTCCCGGTTGTTTGCTCAAGTCCTTACTCAGCCAAAGGCGAGCAAGTTGGTAGTAATTTTGATTGAAGTCATTGTCTTCAGTACCGTAAAAGTTTTTATCGGCTTGTTGAAGCAAAGGTTCAAAAGATGCCCTTTCATTATTGGATAAGGACGCCAGTAGAAAAACGAGCCAAGTGCGGCTGTGTTTCGTGGCGACAAGTTCGCGAGGATAATACGCCAGTGCCGCTCGTTTAAGCAGCACCGTTATTTGTTCGATATTTGCATCTTTTTGCTGTAATAACTGTTTCATTGCTGCTTTACGTACTTTGGACTTTTGCCAGCGGCGAAACAGAACGGTCGCTAGCACCAACACACCTGCCAGTAGGGTTGCTACTACAGCGATAGTTAGCCAGGAGGGGGGCCACCAGCCAGCCTGACCTGGTTCAATGATGTCATTAAGCTGCTTTAAAGACGGTTGCTGCATCAGGTCACCTCCGTCCATTGTTGCTCTAGTGGCAGGGCACTTGATACTGAGGTTAATGACAGTTTGCGCTTACGGAAGGCTTCCTGAATATTTTGCCAGCGCTTGAGTGCTGCCTGGTGATAAGTTGCTCTTTGCTGGGTGTTAGCCAGGTTCACATTAATTTGCTGCTGGCCATCTGTGATAGCCAATGGATGAGATGAATAACCTTCAGGTAACTCATGCTCCATGGGGTCATAAACTGAAAAACAGCGAACCGAATTGTGTTGAGAGAGAACGCGTAAGCCATCCAGAAAGTTTTCGCTGGCACCATAAAAGTCACTAATGACATAAATGGTACTGCCGGGCTTAACTAACTGTCGTAAACGCTTTAAATTTTCTTCAAGCGCATTCGGTTTCTGTTTTTCTTTGTTTTTCCAACGCGTAAAGCTGTCGCCGTGAACTTCAAGCAGTGCATGACATAAGCGTAAAACGCCTTTTTGGCGGGCAACGGGCTTGAGCTCCTGATGCAACCAGCCATTACCCACTAAGCCGCCAATGCGGTCGCCTTTATGCTGGGCCTGCCAGGCAAGAGCGGCCGCCAGGTGACAAGCTTGCACTGATTTAAAAATAAACTGACTACCGAAAAATTGAGTCAAAGGTAGGTCGACCCAAATAAATACAGGGCGCTCCTTCTCTTCCCGGTAAAGCTTAGTGTGTGCTTTACCGGTTCGGGCGGTAACCCGCCAGTCGATAGAGCGGATGTCATCACCGGGCTGGTAATGCCGTACTTCATCAAACTCCATACCTCTGCCGCGACTTTTACTGAGCAGTGGCCCAGTCTGGCTTGAGCGCGGAAGGCTTTTATGATGACGGGCGAACGCATTTATTTTACTGCGATAATACAGCAGCTCATGAATGCCGGGGCTGATTCCGTCACAATGCAATTGTTTTAGCCATTGTTCTACTTCGGCTTTTAACATTATGGTGCCGGTACAAGTTTTAAAATCGTGTCCAGAACCTGATCGTGCGACACACCGTCCGCTTCAGCTTGATAGCTTAGAATGATTCGGTGGCGCAAGGCGTTATGAAAAACGCTAATAACATCGTCAGGCGTTACGAAGTCGCGACCATCGAGCCAGGCTTTGGCTCTGGCACAACGCTCAAGAGCAATGGTGGCACGAGGGCTGGCACCATAGCCTATCCATTGAGCCAGGTTTTGGTCGTATCGCTGCGGTTGTCGTGTTGCAATAATCAGCTGAACCAGATAGTTCTCGACGGCCTCATCTAAATACAGTTGCAAAACTTCCTGGCGTGCATTGAATAAGTCTTGTTGAGTTAAAGGCACTGGCTTGTCGACATCTCCGGATAACGCTTCCCCGCGAGTTAACCGCAGTATTTGTTGTTCTGTTTCAGCATCGGGATAGTCCAGTTTCAAATGCAGCAAAAATCTGTCCAGTTGTGCTTCTGGAAGAGGGTATGTGCCTTCTTGCTCCAACGGGTTTTGCGTGGCTAAAACCATGAAGAGGTCAGACAGTGGATAACTGCGCTGGCCGACAGTAATCTGCCGTTCAGCCATCGCCTCTAATAAAGCCGATTGAACTTTGGCGGGGGCGCGGTTAATTTCATCAGCCAGAATCAGGTTATGGAACAAAGGGCCTTGTTGGAACTCAAACTGTCCAGTTTCGGGACGAAAGATATCGGTGCCGGTTAAGTCAGCCGGTAATAGGTCAGGGGTGAACTGTACACGGTGAAAGTCGCCCTCTATGCCTTTTGCCAAAGCCTGAACCGCTCTTGTTTTGGCAAGGCCGGGTGGCCCTTCAACCAGTAAGTGGCCGTCGGCCAGAACGGCAATTAACAGATTTTGAGTAAAATCTGGCTGTCCAAGAACTTGTCGGTTGAGATAGTTTTGTAGCTGTTGAAACGCTGTCGCGGTCATGTTTACTCCAGGCTGTCGTTATCGGCGAAAACTGACTATGCTGTCAGTACCGCATAGCAATGACAGTAACAATGCTGCCTTTGTTCCGAATTTTCAATCTATACAGCATACTTTACCGAAAACGGTGGTTTTAATCTGCTCTATTACGGGCTAGAATTTGTAACATAATTTGTGGTCAGACCAGTATTGGTTTACGAAGTGAGGAATTATTATGACAGCAGCGCAACGCTTGCTAACCGTTAATGGTGAACGAATTGCCTTTGTAGCAGGCTTAAGAACGCCATTTGCTAAGCAGGCAACAGATTTTCATGGGGTTCCGGCCGTCGATCTTGGAAAGATGGTGGTTCAGGAACTTGTCAATAAAACCGGCATTGAAGCTGAATGGGTTGAGCAACTGGTATTTGGACAAGTGGTCCAGATGCCTGAAGCCCCGAACATTGCGCGTGAAATTGTGCTTGGTACAAGTTTACCGGTGAAGACAGACGCTTATAGTATCTCCCGAGCTTGCGCTACGAGTTTTCAATCTGCGGTTAATATTGCTGAAGCAATGGTCGTTGGACATATCCGTGGTGGTATAGCTGGTGGTGCGGACTCGTCGTCTGTATTACCTATTGGCGTGAGCAAACGTCTGGCCAGAGCTTTGGTTGATTTGAACAAAGCGAAAACCCTGGGGCAGAGGTTGTCTATCCTGAAGCGTCTGGGCTTTAAAGATTTGTTGCCCGTACCACCTGCTATTGCTGAATACAGTACCGGCCTTAGTATGGGGGATACTGCGGAGCAAATGGCGAAAACGCATAATATTAGCCGCGCGGACCAAGATGAGCTAACGGTAAGGTCTCACCAAAAAGCTCATGCTGCCTGGGAGGCAGGCTGGTTAAGTGACGAAGTGATGACTGCTTACCCTGAGCCTTATAAAAAGCATTTAAGTCGCGATAATAATATTCGTGGCGAAAGTCAGGTCGATAAACTGGCTAAATTGAAACCGGTGTTTGATCGCAAGCATGGTTCAGTAACTGCCGCAAACAGCACGCCTTTAACGGATGGTGCTTCAGCGGTCCTGATGATGACCGAAAGCCGGGCAAAAGAACTTGGTTTACCGGTGCTGGGCTATTTACGCAGCTACGCTTTTGCCGCTTTGCAGGTTGAAGAAGATATGCTGATGGGACCGTCTTATTCAACACCGGTTGCGCTTGACCGTGCAGGCATGACGCTTAACGACTTGGATCTTATCGATATGCATGAAGCGTTCGCAGCGCAAACCTTGGCGAACATGAAAATGTTTGCGAGCGACAAGTTTGCGAAAGATAAGCTGGGTCGTGATAAAGCCATTGGTGAAATCGATATGGATAAATTTAACGTGCTGGGCGGCTCCATTGCTTATGGTCATCCATTTGCCGCCACCGGTACCAGAATGATCACGCAAACTTTGAATGAATTGCGCCGTCGCGGTGGAGGTGTTGGTTTAACGACAGCATGTGCCGCTGGTGGTTTAGGTGCAGCAATGATTGTGGAGACAGAATAATGAGTCAGGATAAAGCATTCACTATGGAAGTGAGGGACGACGGAGTTGCAGTAGTTACAATAGACGTCCCTGGTGAGTCAATGAATACCTTAAAAGACTCATTTGCAGAAGAAGTTGGTAGTTTGATGAATCGCTTAGAGAGCGATGACTCAGTGAAAGGCGTTGTGTTTATTAGTGGCAAGCCCGGCTCTTTTATTGCTGGCGCTGATATCAACATGATAGATGGCTGCGAAAACGCGGTCGATGCAGAGAGTCTGGCAAGAAAAGGGCAGGCTATGTTCGATCGTATTGAGCAGTTGAATGTACCTGTGGTTGCAGCAATCAACGGAGCTTGCTTAGGCGGCGGGCTCGAGTTGGCTATGGCATGTCATGTGCGAATTTGTACTGATAACAGCAAAACGGCGTTAGGTCTGCCTGAAGTCAAATTAGGCTTGCTGCCGGGCAGCGGTGGTACCCAGCGACTACCGGAATTGGTTGGTGTTCAGCAAGGACTGACCATGATACTGACTGGTAAGGAGCTGCGTGCTAAGCAGGCTAAAAAAGCTGGTCTGGTGGCGGAAGTTGTCCCACAAAGTATTCTTTTAGATGTGGCCGTAGAGCACGCGCTGAAGCGCAAGCCTAAGTCGACGAAGCCGCCGCTTAAAGGCATGAGTAAGGTATTAGAGGCCACTCGGTTTGGTCGTGACATTATCTTTAAAAAGGCTGGTGAGCAGGCTCAGAAGAAAGCTCACGGCAACTACCCGGCAATTGATAAGATCATTCAGACAGTTCGCGAAGGTGTTGAGCGCGGTCGTGAAGCCGGTTTAGACAAAGAAGCCCGTAGCTTTGGTGAGTTGGCAATGACACCGGAGTCTTATCAACTGCGTCAGATTTTCTTTGCTACAACAGAAATGAAGAAGGAAACCGGCGCAGACGGGGTTGAGCCTGATCCGGTAAAACGGGTTGGTGTCTTAGGCGGTGGTTTAATGGGTGGAGGTATTGCTTATGTCACCGCGGCTAAAGCGGCTATTCCGGCGCGCATAAAAGACATTAGCGAAGACGGAATTAGCAACGCTTTACACTACAGCTATGAGCGCCTGAACAAGAAGGTTAAGCGCCGTCATATGCGCCGTGCAGAGCTTGAAAAGACTATGTTGATGTTGAGTGGTTCACTTGACTATAGCGGGTTTGAGCGCACCGACGTGGTTATTGAAGCGGTTTTTGAAGATCTTAATCTGAAGCAAAAGATGGTTGCTGACGTGGAAGAGCACGCCGCTGAGTCGACTATTTTTGCAACCAACACCAGCTCGCTGCCTATTACCCAAATAGCCGCTACGGCGAAGCGCCCAGAGCAGGTAATTGGTCTTCACTATTTTTCTCCGGTGGATAAAATGCCATTGGCAGAAATTATTACGCACTCAGGTACATCGGATAAAACCATTGCCACTACAGTATCCCTGGCTAAAAAGCAGGGGAAAACACCTATTGTGGTAAAAGACGGTGCCGGGTTCTATGTTAACCGTATTCTGGCGCCATACATGAATGAAGCGGCGCGCCTGCTGTTAGCTGGCGAACCTATTGAGCACCTGGATAAAACCCTGGTGAAATTTGGTTTTCCGGTAGGCCCTATCACTTTACTTGATGAAGTGGGTATAGACGTTGCGGCAAAAGTGGCGCCAGTTTTGGTGAAAGAACTGGGCGATCGCTTTGAAGCCCCTGATGCTTTTGACAAGCTGATTGATGACGACCGCAAGGGTAAGAAGAATCAAAAAGGCTTTTATCAATACGGTAAGGGTGTGAAAGGTAAACCGGTGGATACGTCAGTTTATTCTTTACTGGATATTGACCCTAAACAAAGCAAATCAGCTGATGAAATTATTGATATTTGCTTGCTACCGATGCTGAATGAGGCGGCTTACTGCCTGCAGGAAGAGATCATCCGCAGTCCGCGTGACGGTGACATTGGTGCAATTTTTGGCATCGGGTTCCCACCTTTCCTGGGCGGCCCTTTCCGTTATATGGACAGTCAGGGTCTTGAAACAATAGTGAACAAGCTGGAGAAGCTAGCCTCGGAAAGAGGTGAGCGATACACCCCGGCACCTTTACTTAAACAGATGGTAGAGAACGGCTGGAGTTTTTATCAGTAACGGATAGAACCAAGCTGAGAATTATACCTGAGCAGCAATGTTGTTGTGCTGCTCAATAAATTCAATTAATGCGTCAGCCGGCATAGGCTTCGCATAATAAAAGCCTTGAATGTATTCGCATTTGAGGCTTTTTAATGTCTGCAACTGAGCTTTTGTTTCAACCCCTTCTGCAACCACTTTTAACCCCAGGTTATGTGCCATAGCGATGATAGAAGCAACCATATTACGGTCTTTGTCGTTAATAGTAATGTCATCGACAAAGGCCTTGTCCACCTTAAGGCTGTTCATTGGAAAACGCTTTAGGTAAGACAGCGACGAATAACCTGTTCCGAAGTCATCCAGTGCCAGTTTGACGCCCATATCGGATAAGTTTTCCATCATCGTAATTGCGCGTTCAGGGTCACTCATTACCATGCCTTCCGTGACTTCGAATTCAACATGACGAGGGTGTAAGTCTTCTTCTCGCAAAATTTGCTCAATTTGAAGCGCCAGACTGGACTGCATGAACTGACGAGCTGACAAATTGATTGCAATACTTTTTGGTGAGCCCGGGTAAGTCATGAACTTTTTCATATCACGGCAGGACTGACGTAAAACATCCTCGCCCAAAGGAATTATAAGCCCGGTTTCCTCAGCTAACGGAATAAACTCCGCTGGGTTAATCATAGAGCCGTCACTACTTTCAATGCGGGCCAGGGCCTCAAGGCCGGCAATGTGACCGGAACTGATTTCAATTTTAGGTTGGTAATACACTCGAATATTATTTGCTTTTAATGCCGCTCTCAGTTCATTCTCCAATTTCAGTCGTTTAACTGCGTTTTCGTTCATCGACTGACTGAAGAATTGGTAGCAGTTTCCGCCACGCTGCTTGGCGTGATACATGGCCATATCGGCTTTCTGTAAAAGCTCCTGTGACGTCTGGCCGTCGTGAGGGTAAAGAACAATACCAATTGAACTGCCGATGACAATTTCCTGATCCTGAATTAAATAAGGCTCTGCTACTTTAAGGTTTATTTGATTACCCAAATCGCCGATTAAATTAATATCGATACTGTCTTCAATAAGGAGGCCAAACTCATCACCGCCCAGACGGTAAAGGGTATCCTGTCTGCGGCCTATATCCATTAACCGTTCAGCAACCTGACATAAAAGCTCATCACCTATTTCATGGCCTAAAGAGTCGTTAATCTTTTTGAAATCATCCAGATCAAAGAGTAACAAGGTATGAGAGACTTTTTTCCGAACCAGATTAGAGTGGCTGACCTGGAAATACGAGCGGTTCGGTAACCCGGTCAAAGTGTCCGTATTAGAAAGACGACGCAGTTCATTCTCGGTATGACGCCTTTCAGAGATATCAGAGAAGCTCGCAACAATAAGGGATACCTCGCCGTTATCATCGCGAACGGCGTCCAGAGTAAGCTCCATCAGGAACTCACCACCATTCGCTTTTAAGTCGGTAACTTCACCACGCCATGTTCCATCTTTTATGACGGCACGCTTTATTTGATTCACAAAACTTTCAGGGTAGCAGGGCAACGTTAATACTTGCCCCAAGACTTGCTCACGCTGAAAACCACTAATACGTTCGAACGCGTTATTGACCTCGCGCTTACGGAAGAAGCGGTCAAAAATACAAATGCCGTCAGAAATATTGGTAATTGATGACGCCAGCATATTAATGCGCTCTTCGGAGCTAACCAGGTTGCTGATATCGCTTAAGGTGCCATACATGATTTTATTTTGACCGTCGCTCTGCAATCGCCCCCGGTCCATTACCCAAAGCCAACTTCCCTGATTATCCAGTCGGTATGTGCATTCAAATACCTCAGACTTTCTTTGTAGGTGATCATCGAGACTGTTTTGTAAGCGCTGTAGGTCCTCAGGGTGAATATTTGACTGACCGCCGGAAAAGCCAATTCGCTTCCCATCAATGGGGAATGCAGGGCAACTTTGCCAAATATTCTGGCGAACGAGCTCACCAGAATTTAAATTCCACTCCCAGCATTGATAGTTGCTGGACTGTAGTCCCTGTGCTTGCCTTTTGTATTGAGTAAGCGTTTGTTCTAATACCAACTGGCGTTGGCGACGGACTAACCAATAAATGACTAAGCCCATCAGAATGGCCGTTATATAAGCTCCCCAGGCAATAGGACTCTGCCAAAGCGGAGTCATTACGTCGAGCTGTTTAAAAGCGGAAGGAGACCAGTTGCTTCCGTCATAAGACGCCTGCACTTCAAACCTATGGCTACCCGAGGGAAGAGACGAAAGCTGTACAAAATCCTGACCTTGTTCGAGATACTGCCACGCAGTTTCGTCGCTGTTTAATTTGTACCGATAAGAAAGATACTCATTTGCTCTGGAAAATGGCAGGCTGAACTTATTTAAGTAGCTATTTTCATTTACTTTTTTGACATCAATATGTATCGGGTGTGGGAAAAGTGGACGACTTTCGAGAATAAGTTGTTTACCAGAAACCTGACCAAATTCACTTATCTCTATTGCTTCTGTTTGCGTATGCAGCCACAGTGACTTGCCAAAATGAGTTAATCTGGCGGGTTGAGAAGACAGCTCAGCAACATTAAGTTGCTCCCAACTTTTCTCCAGGATGTCATACCGGTAAACGGCTTTAGTTTCAGTGGTCAGAACATACAAGTAGTTCGCAAAAAGCTCTATCTCTGCGACTTGAACGCTTGCGTTTGGATAATGATGAAGCTCAGAAATTTCCTTCTCCCGTGTGTCATAAAATAAGACACCTAAATTAGTCGCCAGCCACCAGTTACCATTCTTGTCTTCGGTTGATGCCGTAACCTGCTGCATCAGTTTAGGTGAACCAATGTTCTCAGTTTTCGCTGTATGTCGGGAGGTATGTGCTAACGCAGAAGGAGCAAAGGGACTTTCTATCTGAAAAAGTCCTGAATGTCTGGATATAGAAAAAATGTCTCCCCGTGCAATTTGGGTGGTCTTTGTGGTGGGAATATCATGCAACTTAGTGAGCTTCTCATTAGACAGTTTGTAAAGACCCTGCTTTGAGCTGAACAATATCCCATCACTGGCTGATAAACGCATACTAATGATATCGCTTAACTCGCTGAGATAATTGGGGATTGGCTCTAAACGAAAATCGTCATTCAATATGACCAGACCAACGTTGGTTACCAGCCAGAGTTGCTGCTGATAGCGCAACGCGGAGTATAGCTCGTTTCCGGGAATTTGTTCCGTTATAGGATTTTGCTTATTGAGGGAAAAGACTTCTCTGGAGAAGCCATCCCAAACGAATACACCGTCTTCTTCAGTACTTAACCAATACCAATGCTTGCCGGAATAGATGTAGTTAACCTGCTCAATGGGTTCAGCGTTATAAGTTAAGTTAAGCTGTTCAAACTTATTAGCCTGCGCATTATAGCGGTAAATAAAACGTTCTGTCGCAACGAGTAAACGACCATTTTTATCTTCCGATATCGAGCTGATATTTGACTGAGTCGCTGATTTATACCCGGGGAGTTTAAATATCTCTGGCGTAAAGGACTCTAATGACAGTCGAGCCAGTCCTTTCTCTGAGTTCAGCCAAAGAGACTCTGATTTATCAAAGAAAAGCTGTTTTATGCTAACCGATAGTACATTGGTTGTTGATTCATTGCTTGCTGAGTAATTATAAAATTGAGTGCCGTCAAAGCGGCTTAGACCTTCTTCAGTTGCAATCCATAAAAAACCATTGGGGCCTTCAGAACTATCATAGATATGATTATCAGGTAAACCGTCTGAAAAAGACCATTGTTTAACGGTAAGATCGTCAGGGACTTCTTGTGCAGAAACATTAGGGCTATAGCTTTGTAATAACAAAAAGCATAGCAAAAACGCAGAGCGTAATGTTCTGATAGAAAGAGTAAAGATCACGAGAAACCTAATGAGTGGCTACTTAAGTAGCTCTTTATTGTTAATATATCGTTAAGATAACGAGAGAGCAACTTACTGTCAAAGGCTATTCTACTCGCTCTAAGCTTAGGTTTGAAGTCTCAGTAGTTGCGTTTTGTCACTTAGACGCTCTTTTATTCTCTCGAGCCACTCGACTAACTGACAGTGCTCCAAGGCTGATAATAACTCCTGTTGACGGTTAAACTCAGTATCTGCAAGTTGAATTGCCCCCCAGAGTCTTTGGCTGCGCACGCGTAAATTTCGATCGATAGTTCGTATTTGTTGTCTCAGTACTGATTTTGCGTGATGCCATTCTTTTAACGTTAAATTATGGAGGACTTCCAGCTGTTGAGCGATAACCTCTTGCATTGCCTGGTAAATTTCATCGGCACTGTATTCGTGTGACTGTAAGAAAAAGAGAATACCGGGCAACCGTTGTACCGGGAAATACTGACTGCCTGCAACATAACCAAGTTGACGTTCTGTTCTTAGTTCCTGGAATACAGGCTGGTGAATCAGTTGCTGTAAAAGCATGAAACTGATTTGTTCCATTGATGTGTCATCACTTCCCTGGTAGTAAAGAAGCAGGGCAGTATCTGAGTGCTCAGAAGGGACTAAGAGTTGCTGCGAAACAAAGTCCCGTATGCGCTTTATGGGAGCCCGCTTAATCGAAGCACTTCTCGAACTAGGTAAATTAGACTTAATAAGCTGCCCAAGCTGTAAAGCGTTCTCTCTCCTCCAGTCGCCGTGTGCAAACGCGGTAACATGAACAGGGGAGAATAACTTAGCGATTTCTACCGTAAATTGACGAAAAGAGACCGGCTCTAGCTCACAGGCTAAATCGTGCAGCCTGAACAAACCGAATTGCAGTTGCTGGTTGAGCTCAGCAAAGAGTTTATTCAAAGGTTGGTTCTGATGGGCGGAGTGCCAGTTACTTAAAAGGCTCTGCTTAAGATCGTGCCATCTGCGTCTTGCAAAACGCGTTTTTAAAGCGCGCTCAATAAGGTGCTGCATCAAAGGAATTTGCCCGGCCGACAAGCCCGTTGTATGAATGGTAATGCCGCTTTGGGTTGGGTATATATTAAAATGTAACCCTGCGACTTCTGCATCGTAAAGGTCATCATTTAAGGCGTCTATCATTAACTCGGACCATAAGCGGGCAATGGCAAAATTAAAGGCCGAGTTGGTGACGGCCGGTAATTTTAATGAAAGATAAATATGCCCTTTAGGAACTCTGAAGTCACGATCCTGTAAGTGCCATAACTGGAGTTGAGGGCTATCTTCAATCAAGTTTGGCAGGGAACCACCGGCTTCCAGCTCTAATGGAGCAAATCGTGAGTTGAGGAAACGGTTAGGTTTGGGTAAGCCGCAGCAAAAGTTTTCGGGCGTTGATGAAAACAGCTGGTGCTGAAGCTGACTAATTGCTTCTATGGCGTACTCTGTATTATAAATAGGTGCAACCCGATCAGTCTCAACATCAGGAGCAACTAAGGTAATACGGGCATTTTGTGCCGTCATTTCTTGCAATAACCGCTTTGCGTAGACGTGATTCAATCCGTCCATACGGTAATCACCGTAGAGCGCATCTTCCTGTTTATAATGAAAAGCGTTAACGGAGAGCTGATTAGCTAATTCGCCAACCGGAGTGGGCTCCTGATAAAGAAAGCTCATTTCCGTTGTTATACGGCGCTCTTCATAGCGCCAGTCAATAACACCTTCCGTTTCTATTTTTCGAATGTACGCAAAAATCCATTGCACGATATGACTGGCATTACGGCGGCCAGAGCTTGTCAGCTGTAAGTTAATATTAAAATCTTTAAAGTTGCTGCCGCTGATTCCGCCACCAGCAGACAGAGAGTTAACCCAGCCTTTTGAACGTAACGCATTAAACAGGCTTCCAGGACCTTCGTAACCCAATAAGTGAGCGATAAAACTGGTGGTCTTATGAGGGTAATCTTCGTCAATACTGGGTAAAGGCAAGGTCAGAATAAGCCGGTAGGCTACCTTGATAGGCTTTACTTTAATCCATACACCTTTCTGCTCATTAAGATAAAGAGGAGCTGTAATTGGCTCTTTGGGGCCGCTTTCCTGCTTAATATCAGAAAAGTATTGTTGCGCTAGCCGAGTTAGCTCATCAAGCGACTGCGGTCCGGCAATGACCAGACGCATTCTTTGAGCAACATAATGTTCGTTAAAAAAGGCTTTCAGTTTACTTTTTAAACTGCCGTGCTTGTCATTTTTGAGTGTATTCAGGTTACCTACGGAAAACTGGCTAAACGGATGTTCAGGGTTAGCCGTAACTTTATGAACCTGATAAAGACGACGGAGTTCATCATTTTGCTTTAAACGGAATTCAGACTCAATTGACTGAATTTCTTTATCTATCCAGTTATCGGACAGTAACGGCTCTTTCAACATTGAGGCAAAAAACTCTAACGAACGTGATAAGGCGTTAGCATTGCAGTCAAAATGAAAGTTAGAAAACTCAGTACCTGTCCAGGCGTTGTGCTGCCCACCATGCAAGTTGAGAAAGTGGCCAAAAGCAGAGGGCTCAGGGAAGGCTCGGCTGCCTAAAAATAGCATGTGTTCCAGAAAGTGGGCTAACCCTTGAGTATGGTCTGGATCATCGAAGTGACCGGCGTTGACGGCGATAGAAGCCGCAGCTTTGGGGCTATCAGGACAATGAACCAACAACACCTTAAGTTGGTTGGACAGTGTCAGGTGTTGATAGTCTCGTTTGTCTCCAGAACTGCGGACAACACGGACGACCTCATCAGTGAGTGAAGAGTTCGCCATAATTCTCCCTGATATGAATTTTAAATCGAGTTATTGATCCAGTGGCTGCTCAAAGTTTTCTGGTTTATCAAAATCACCTTTAAAATCCTGCAGCTGCTTGTTGTTAAAGGTTAATACCAATTCTTTGCGGAAATCTTTGCCAGAATTTGGATCCATATTGTAGAGATATACCCAACGGTCAGAATCAAAACTGTTCTCAGCAACTGGGTTTCCTAATACGAAAATAACTTGTTCTTCGGTCATTCCTACGCGTAATTTATCGACATCTTCTTGCTCCAGATAATTTCCCTGAGGAATATCAATACGATAAACCACTTTATCGAGCAACGAACAGCCACTTAAGCCAATAATGGCAACGAGTAAAACTCCAAATCTTGACATGAAATACCTATTAAAATTAATCATAATTGATTGTATTGGCGTTGATGATAAACAATGACTTCATCGAACGCCAGCATAGAACGTATTTAACTGGCGAGTAACTCTTTAGCATTCGCTTTTGCCATGTCAGTCACTTTGTCGCCACCGAGTAGCCGTGCCAATTCAATAACTCGCTGCTCATTTGATAATGCTGTAACCGCCGTCTCTGTCTCCGCACCATCTGTTGTCTTACTCACCTGTAGCTGGTGGTGAGCTTTTGCAGCAACCTGCGGTAAATGAGTGACACAAATAACTTGTGACGTTTTCCCCAGCTTTTGAAGCATAGAGCCGACGATAGCTGCTGTAGGCCCGCTGACACCAACATCAACTTCATCAAACATCATGGTGGGTACCGTTTTCTGAGTCGCCGTCATGACCTGTATGGCAAGGCTTATTCTTGAAAGTTCACCGCCAGAGGCGACTTTATTCAACGACTGTATTGGTTGCCCGGGGTTCGTTGTTACGAGAAAGTCGACCTGATCTGTACCTAAGCGAGTCGCCCGTGCGCTGGCATCATGCTCTACCTGAATGACGAAACGCCCGTGCGGCATATTAAGTTCATGCATAGACTGGCTGATTTTCTGGCTCAATTCTTTTGCCGCCTGTTCGCGACTATTGGACAGCTTCTGCGCGCTATCCCGATAGGTTTTACGGGCTTGTTGTCTTTCCTCATCAAGTTGCTCTGCGTGCTCGCCGGCTTGCTCCAGACTATTTAATTCAGAGATAAGCTTTTTGTGCTGCTGACTTAACTCTGCACCAGGTATTTGATGTTTTTTAGCAAGGTTAATAGCGGTACTTAAACGTTCTTCAACTATTTGGAGTTCGCCGGGGTCTAGCTCCAGGTCATCCTGATATTGCCTTAATTCCAGAGCCGCTTCTTCAATATGTACTTTGGCTTGTTGCAGTAACTGATTAATGGGGGTGAGTGCAGTGTCCATTTCTGCAGCTTCTTCAAGCCTTTGGCTTGCTGACTGAACCAAGCCGGCTGCATTATTATGTTCGCCTTCATAAAGTGCGTTTAAAGCAAATACACCAGCCTCAAGCAAAACCTTACTGTTGCTCAAACGCTTGTGTTTTTGATCCAGTTCCTCAAACTCACCATCAGTCAGGGCAAACTCATTTAATTCATTGACTTGATACTCAAGAAGCTGACGCTGAGCCTCCAGTTCTTCTTTTTGTTGTTGATAATGTTGATACTGTTTTTCGACAGAAGCCCAATTTCGATAATCTTCCTGGACTTTATCCAGCAAATGCTGATGACGAGCATAACTGTCCAACAGACTTAACTGGTGATCTTCTTTTAGTAACAGCTGGTGTTCGTGCTGCCCGTGTATGTTAACCAACAAGGGAGCCAGAGATTTTTGCTGACTTAAAGGAACTGGGGTTCCGTTTATCCAGGCCTTAGAGCGGCCATCGCGCTGAATAACCCGGCGTAATACGCAGTCTTCATCGGTATCAAATTCGTTGCTTATTAACCATTGGTATGCGGGACTGTCGGCTGCAAGTGTAAAAACGGCAGAGATTTCCGCTTTCTCTTGCCCCGGGCGGACCCAGTTTGCATCGGCTCTACTGCCCAGACATAGGCTTAGCGCATCTAAAGCTATTGATTTACCGGCACCCGTTTCGCCGGTGATGGCAGTCATGCCGTTATGAAATTCAATGTCTAAAGACTTAACGACGGCAAAGTTGCGAACAGTTAATTGCGATAACATAGCCTTCGCTCCAATACTGTTGATATGTACAGGTTATACAGTATTTATACAGTAGTCTTTGTAAAATGCAAGTTTGCGAATTAAAAAAGCCGGCTACCCCAGCCCAGTTTGTTACGCAATACGTGGTAATAATTGTGGTCTATCGGATGAATCATTCTTAATGTTTTAGCGTATTTCTTAATAATGACATCATCACCGGGATGCACCGTCATTCGGGCGTGACCATCGCAACTGATCTGAAGTAAGTCGTTATCATAAGCGGCTTTAAGACGGACTTCACTGTTGCCGTCAACAACGATAGGGCGACTGCTTAAGGTGTGCGGGAACATTGGTACCAGCGTCATGGCGTCAAGGCCGGGGTGTAAAATTGGGCCACCACCAGAGAGTGAATAAGCGGTGGAGCCTGTTGGTGTTGCGCAGATTAATCCATCTGAGCGTTGGCTGAAGACAAAGTGATCATCGACATAAAGTTCGAACTCAATCATGTGAGCGACTTTGTCTGAGTGCAGGACTATTTCATTAATTGCACGGCCGGTGCCTGATGATTCTCCGTTACTAATGACTTCCGCTGAGAGCAGAAAGCGTTCTTCAACGTGGTAGTCCCCGTTTAAAACGGCAAGTAGGGGAGTCATAACTTCATCTGGATCCAGATCGGTTAGAAAACCTAAATTTCCCCGGTTAACACCGATGACACCAACGTTGTGTTCGCACAAGGCTCTGGCAGCCCCCAGCATATTGCCGTCACCGCCAACGACAATGGCAATTTCCGCCCATTCCCCTAAGTCCTGAAGACTGAGTGTTTCAACTTGCTCTGGTAAGGTCAGCTGCTCGGCTGTGCGGGTCTCCAGGCACAGACTGAATCCGCGATGGATCAAAGCGGTGGTAATTGTTTCTAAGGTTAACTGGGTACCACGATCATTGGCTTTTCCAAGCAGTCCAATTTTTTTAAAAGCACTCATTCATAGGATCCTTATGCGGTCGTGTGGTTACGCTACGATGAGCAAGAAAATTTATCAAGTGAGAGAAATCCCCTTGAAAGAAAAAAACTTGCCCCCATTAACTTGGCAACCTCAATTTAAAACTGGTTAAAGAGAGTCACTTATGACCGACAAAAACGATTCTAAACAAAAAGCTGAAGCGGCTAACGAACCGACAGTAGAGCAGCAGAAAGCTGAGCAGGAAGCCGCGCAAGCGGCGGAAGATGCGTTGCAGCAGGATGTAACTGCTGATGAGGCTGAAACAGCAGGTCAGTCGTCTGAGCAAACCGATCGCATTGCTGAGCTAGAGCTTGCGCTGAGTAAAGCTGAAGCAAAAGTGAATGATCAGCGTGACTCGGTGCTTCGCACACAGGCTGAAATGGAAAACGTTCGTCGCCGAGCTAGTCAGGATGTTGAAAAGGCACATAAGTTCGCGCTGGAAAAGTTCGCTAACGAGATACTGACTTCGGTAGATAACTTAGAGCGAGCTTTACAGCTGGCTGATAAAGAAGACGAAGCGAACAAAAATTTTGTGGAAGGTATAGAGCTGACCTACAAAAGCTTAACTTCAACGCTTGAAAAATTCGGCGTTAAAGCCATAGGCGAAGAAGGCGAAGCCTTTAATCCCGATCAGCATCAGGCTATGTCGATGCAGGAGTCGGACGACCACCCGAACAACACTATTATGGCAGTTATGCAAAAAGGCTACGAGCTGAATGGACGCTTGTTGCGCCCAGCGATGGTGATGGTTGCGCGTAACTCGAGCTCTGGTGTCGACACTAAAGCGTAACAAAATTGAAAATTATCCCCTTGTTGGGTATTGAAATTCAGACATGGGCACCCCAGATAAAGGGTATCGAAACAAATTACATGAATTAGAAGTTGGAGACGAATCATGGGTAAAACGATTGGTATTGATTTAGGTACAACAAACTCTTGTGTTGCTGTACTGGATGGTGGCAAAGCTCGCGTAATTGAAAACGGCGAAGGCGACCGTACAACCCCGTCAGTAGTTGCATTTACTGACGATGGCGAAATTTTGGTAGGTTCACCAGCGAAACGTCAGGCAGTAACCAACCCAAATAAAACCTTGTTTGCGATTAAGCGCTTAATAGGCCGTCGCTTTCAAGACGAAGAAGTACAACGCGACATCGGTATCATGCCTTACAAAATTGTTAAGGCAGACAATGGCGATGCATGGGTAGAAATTGATGGTGATAAGAAAGCACCACCACAGATTTCTGCTGAAGTTTTGAAGAAAATGAAGAAGACCGCCGAAGAGTTTTTGGGTGAGTCAGTAACTGATGCTGTTATTACCGTACCGGCATACTTTAACGATGCTCAGCGCCAGGCAACCAAAGACGCGGGTAAAATTGCAGGTCTTAACGTCAAACGTATTATTAACGAGCCAACAGCTGCTGCATTGGCGTACGGTATGGACAAGAAGTCCGGCGACAATGTGATTGCTGTGTATGACTTAGGTGGTGGTACGTTCGATATCTCAATCATCGAAATTGATGAAGTTGAAGGCGAGCACACTTTTGAAGTACTGGCGACCAACGGTGATACGCACTTAGGTGGTGAGGACTTCGATAACCGTTTGATTAACTACTTAGTTGAGCAGTTCGAAAAAGACCAGGGCATTGACCTGCGTAAAGATCCGCTGGCTATGCAGCGCTTAAAAGAAGCGGCAGAGAAAGCGAAGATTGAACTGTCATCTGCGCAGCAGACTGAAGTTAACCTGCCTTACATTACGGCAGACAACACCGGTCCTAAGCACATGGCTATTAAAGTGACTCGTGCGAAACTGGAATCACTGGTTGAAGACTTAATTAAGAAGTCGCTTGAGCCACTGAAACAAGCATTAGCTGATGCTGACCTGTCTGTCAGTGACATTCAGGACATCATCATGGTCGGTGGTCAGACTCGTATGCCGAAAGTACAGGCTGCAGTAACGGACTTCTTTGGTAAAGAGCCACGCCGCGACGTGAACCCTGATGAAGCGGTTGCCGTTGGTGCTGCGGTTCAGGCGGGTGTTCTACAGGGCGACGTTAAAGACGTGTTGCTGTTAGACGTATGCCCTCTGTCGCTGGGTATTGAAACCATGGGCGGCGTAATGACGAAACTGATTGAGAAGAACACCACGATTCCAACCAAAGAATCGCAAACCTTCTCAACGGCTGAAGACAATCAATCTGCAGTAACCATCCATGTTATACAGGGTGAACGTAAACGCGCAGGGGATAACAAATCTCTGGGTCAGTTTAACCTGGAAGGCATTCGTGCAGCGGCTCGCGGTGTGCCACAAATTGAAGTCACTTTTGACATTGATGCGGACGGTATTCTGCACGTATCAGCCAAAGATAAAGACACAGGTAAAGAGCAGAAGATTACGATCAAAGCATCTTCTGGTCTGGATGAGTCTGAAGTCGATAAAATGGTTAAAGATGCCGAGGCTCACGCTGAGGAAGATAAGAAATTTGAAGAAATGGTTCAGGCACGTAACCAAGCCGATGGTTTGGTTCACGCAACCCGTAACCAGCTGAAAGAAGTTGGCGATGCCTTGTCTCAGGAAGACAAAGATGCGATTGAGAAAGCTTGTGAAGAACTTGAGCAAGCCTCTAAAGATGGTGATAAAGAAGCCATTGATGCAAAATCTCAAGCGCTGATGGAAGCGTCGCAGAAGCTGATGGAAGCGGCTCAACAGCAGCAAGCTCAGCAAGGAGCTGAAAGTGCGGCTGGCGGCGAACAGCAATCTTCCAAAGCTGATGACGATGTCGTTGATGCTGAATTTGAAGAAGTTAAAGACGACGATAAGAAGTAAGCATTAAGGCAACTTCGCAAAAGCACACGGGTGTTGCCGCAAGGTAATACCCGTGTATTTGTATCAGGCTGACATACCAGCATAGATAGAAGACGAAGAATTATGGCGACGCAAGATTTTTATCAGGTTCTGGGCGTATCAAAAGACGCTAACGAACGTGACATTAAAAAAGCCTACAAACGTATGGCTATGAAGTATCACCCCGACAGAACTAAGGGTGATAAAGAGATGGAAATAAAGTTTAAGGAAATTAAACAGGCGTACGAAGTCCTTTCCGATCCTCAAAAACGTCAGATGTATGATCAATATGGGCACGAAGCCTTCGAACAAGCACGTCAGGGCGGGGGTGGCCATGGTGCAGGTGGATTCGGCGGTGGTGCTGATTTTGCTGATATCTTTGGCGATGTATTTGGTGATATTTTTGGTGGTGGCAGACGCCAGCAGGCACGCGCTCAGCGTGGAGCTGACTTACGTTACAACCTGGATATGTCGCTGGAAGAAGCGGTTCGGGGTAAGACTGTCGAGCTGGAGATTCCAACGCTGGTTGAATGTGGTGATTGTGGCGGCAGCGGTGCTAAAAAAGGCAGTAAACCGCAGACTTGTGGACATTGTCATGGTGCCGGTCAAATTCAAATGCGCCAAGGCTTTTTCGCCGTACAGCAAACCTGTCCGCAGTGTCGGGGTAAAGGCACGATTATCAGTGATCCTTGCCGTACTTGTCATGGTCAGGGCCGTAAGGAAGAAACCAAAACCTTATCGGTTAAGATCCCATCGGGTGTCGATACGGGTGACCGCATTCGTTTAGCCAATGAAGGTGAAGCGGGCGAACATGGAGCGCCTGCCGGTGATTTATATGTTCAGGTTCATGTTCGTGAACATCCTATCTTCGCTCGTGATGGCAATAACTTATTCTGTGAGGTGCCGGTCAGTTTCACTAAAGCTGCTCTTGGCGGTGATATCGAAGTGCCGACGCTTGATGGCAAAGTGAAGCTTAAGGTTCCGAAAGAAACGCAGACAGGCAAGCATTTCAGATTGCGCGGTAAAGGCGTTAAGTCTGTGCGGACAGGTGCAGTAGGCGATTTAATCTGCAAAGTTGTGATTGAAACGCCTGTTAATTTGTCGTCCAAGCAGCGTGATATGCTTCAAGAGCTTGAAGATTCAATGGGAACGGGTGATGAAGCCGCAAAATTCCGACCCAAAGAAAAAGGCTTTTTTGACGGCGTAAAACAATTTTTTGATGACTTACGCAGTTAGATTGTCTATCACTATATAAGTGCATGACATAAAAAGACCGGAGGCAGTCAATGAATTGGAAAACCACAACGTTAAGTGCTTGTACGTTAGTCTTACTGGCGAGTTGTGCAGAATCTCCAACGGGACGTTCTCAGTTACAGCTTTATTCTAACAGTGAACTGAACAAAATGGGGGCTGCCTCTTATAAGGAAATGCGGGAAGAGGAAAAGATTAACGAGGATGCTGAGGTCAACGCTTATGTTCGTTGCATTAGTGATGCGTTAATTGAAAACTTGCCCGGTGATTACAGTCAAATGGATTGGCAGGTCACTGTGTTTGCGGAACCAACGGTGAATGCCTTTGCTCTGCCGGGTGGCTATATTGGTGTTTATGACGGTTTGATCGAAGTTGCCGAAAATCAGCATCAACTAGCCGCCGTTATTGGTCATGAAATTGGTCACGTTATTGCTGAACACAGTAATGAGCGGATTTCCAGCAACATGATGGTTGGGCTTGGGCTGCAACTGGGGGGCATACTTGCCAGTACGCAGCTTGATAGCAATGAAGCGGGTTTATTGATGGCTGCTTTAGGTGTTGGTGCTCAGGTCGGTATCCTGTTGCCTTATTCGCGTACTCATGAATCTGAGTCAGACGAATTAGGTATGGAATATATGGCAGACGCCGGCTTTAAACTGGATCAGGCTCCTGAGTTGTGGCGCAATATGCAAGCAGCGTCAGGTGGTGAGTCTCCTCCGGAGTTGTTATCGACGCACCCGAATCCGCAAACCCGGATTAAAGATCTGGAAGCTTTAATTCCTTCTTTACAGGAAAGGTATGAAGCGGCTCGTGCTGCAGGAAACAAACCCGCTTGTGTACGTCCGGCTTCTGTAGACAGCGAAGACTGAAATCATTAAGGGGATTCGCAGGTTTCCCCTTAACCTCCTGAAAAGTTATAACCTAGTCCAATTTGTTCTTTTTGTTACTTCTATGAACGATTTACCCTAGCAGCCATTTTTTAAAGCTGCTGGGGTTTTATGTTTAAAGCTTGGTTTGCAATTCCATTTTGGCAACGCGTTTTAGGCGCTTTTGTCTTAGGCATGTTGATAGGCGGGTTGGCACCTGAGGTGGGTGTAGCATTAAAACCACTTGGCGACCTGTTTATAAAAGCTATTAAGATGCTGGTTGCGCCACTTATTTTCTGTGCAATCGTTAGTGCAATAACTGATCTTAATGACGGCAAAAAGCTTGGACGACTGGGAGCCAAAACCGTTGGCTTGTTTATGGTTACCGCGGTTATAGCCAGCGCTATCGGTTTAACCCTGGCAAGTTTAATTGATATGAGCCCGGCAACGACGCTGACTGCCACTGAGCAGGCAGAAAAACAAATTCCGAGTGTTGCTCAGGTGTTCCTTAATTTTGTGCCCAGTAATCCTTTTGCCGCTCTGACTGAAGGCAACGTTCTGCAAATTGTGGTATTTGCTGCGTTGGTCGGTATTGCTATTCAGCGTTTAAAAGAACGGGGCGAGCCTTTGCGCAAGACCATTAAGTCTGGCGCAGAGGTGATGTATGAAATTACTCGCATGGTCTTACAATTGACTCCAATAGGCGTACTTGGATTAATGTCCTGGGTTATCGGTGAGTATGGTTTTAGTACTTTACTGCCGCTGGCTAAGTTTGTCGGGGTTATTTATTTGGCCTGTCTTATTCATATTATTGTTGTTTATGGTGGTCTGATCCGCACAGCTGGGGGAATGAGCCCCTGGCAGTTCTTCAAAGCGATATTCGATGCACAGATTGTCGCCTTTACCACCTGCAGTTCGTTTGGATCATTACCTGCCGCGCACCGGGCCGTTACCGAAAGGTTGGGCGTTTCTAAAGACTATGCCAGCTTTGTGTTACCACTGGGTGCAACGATTAATATGGATGGTTGCGGTGGTATTTATCCGGCCGTTGCGTCTATTTTTATTGCGCAGCTGTACGGAATACCATTAGAGTGGATGGACTATGGCTTGATCATGTTGACGGCAACTTTAGCGTCAGTAGGAACTGCGGGTGTACCAGGCACCGCTTTAGTGATGCTGACCGTAACGCTGAATGTTATTGGCTTACCTTTAGAAGGTATTGCTTTTATCGCAGCTATTGACCGAATAATCGATATGGCCAGAACACTGACGAATGTGACCGGCGATATGATGGTTTCCAGAGTTGTTGCACGCAGTGAAAACCTGTTGCAGGATCAGGCCCCTTTAGCAACGGAGTCAAAATAATGATCAATGTGGGCGTGCTCGGAGCTTCCGGCCGAATGGGGACTGCTGTCATTCAGGCATTAACAACTTACAGTGATGCGAAATTAGCCGCGGCGATAGTCCGGAAAAACAGCTCAAGTTACGGAAAAAGTGCGACGGAAAATGAACCCATTCACTTTATCAGTGCTGAGGAGTTGCAACCTGACCGAGTCGACGTCCTGATTGATTTTTCATTACCTGAAGCATTAATTGAGAACCTGAAGCTTGCTGAACAGTATCAACTGCCTATAGTCGTTTGCACCACAGGTTTGAACGACGAACAGAAAGAACGCCTGGCGCAAACGGCGAAAGCAGTGCCTGTATTATATGCCAGTAATACCAGCATAGGCATAGCGTTACTTGAGCAGCTGGTGGGGCTCAGCAGCGCCGCGTTACCCGATGCAGACATCGAAATTTTTGAAGCACACCATCGTCATAAGAAAGATGGCCCGTCGGGAACGGCGATTACTTTGGGACAAGCCGCAGCAAAAGGCCGGGAGCAAAGTTGGCAGGAAGTAAATGATGGTGTCCGGGCTGATGGTGTGCGTAGTGAAAAGGGGATAGGCTTTTCAGTAATGCGGGCGGCGGATATTGTGGGCGAACATCAGGTGACTCTGGCTGTTGACGGCGAACGCGTAGAAATTGGTCACCGAGTCAGTAATCGTAAGATTTTTGCTGAGGGCGCTATAAGGGCTGCTAAATGGCTTAAAGAGCAAGCCCCTGGGTTATTCAGTCTGCAAGACACACTTAACTTGCGGGATATCCTGCAACGCTTACTTCAGCGATAAATACTGCTGGACGATTTTCGTAAAATTTCGTAGAATAAGTGCAATTTGCCTGAATCAGTCCGAAGGCTGGCGTGATTTGGCAAAATGCGCGGTTCAGGACGCAAAACGGGGAAGTCAAATTATTGATTCACCCGTTTTTTTATGTACGGAGGTTGCCCTTGAGTATTCTAGCGAGTCAATCCGCTAAACGAGCGATTCTGGTGCTTGCTGATGGGACCGTGTTTCGCGGGACCGCTATTGGAGCCGAAGGCTCCGCAGTCGGCGAAGTGGTCTTTAACACGGCCATGACAGGCTACCAGGAAATTCTTACCGACCCATCTTATACCGAACAAATCGTTACTCTAACTTATCCCCATATTGGCAATACCGGCACCAACTCAGAAGACGAAGAGTCTGACAAGGTTTGGGCCAAAGGTCTTATCATCAGAGACTTGGCAATGAAAGCCAGTAACTTCCGTAGTGAGGAAACCTTGAGTGCCTATTTGCAACGTCATAATGTGGTAGGCATTGCGGACATTGATACGCGCCGTTTAACTCGCATATTGCGCGAGAAAGGTGCTCAAAATGGCTGCATCATGGTCGGTGAACTGGATGAAAACAAAGCGCAGGAATTAGCGCAGAAGTTTCCCGGATTAAAAGGCATGGACCTTGCCAAAGAAGTTTGCTGTGACAAAGCTTATTATTGGTCTGGTGGTAGCTGGCAATTGGGCGAAGGACACACTAAACCTGAGCAAAGCCAGTACCATGTGGTTGCATACGATTATGGGTGTAAGCACAACATTTTACGCTTGCTGGCAGACAGAAACTGTAAAATTACCGTTGTACCGGCACAGACCACGGCTGAAGAAGTTTTAAAGCTAAACCCGGACGGTATTTTCTTGTCGAACGGGCCTGGCGACCCAGAGCCTTGTGACTACGCTATTACAGCAATCAAGACCTTACTGGATAAGGACATTCCAATATTTGGTATTTGTCTTGGACATCAATTGCTGGCCATCGCCAGTGGTGCGCGTTCAATGAAAATGAAGTTTGGCCACCATGGTGCGAACCATCCCGTACAAGATTTGACAACGAAGCGGGTTATGATCACCAGTCAGAACCATGGCTTTGCGGTGGATGAAAAACAGTTACCAAACAACCTGGAAGTGACTCACGTGTCGTTGTTTGACGGAACACTGCAGGGGATTCGTCGTAAAGATAAACCTGCGTTTAGTTTCCAGGGGCACCCGGAAGCAAGCCCTGGTCCACATGATGCCAGTGAACTGTTTGACCACTTTATTGAATTGATGCAGGCCAATGCCTGATTCGTCGAATGATATTCGATACCGTCATCCGTAGCGAAAGGACAGATAGAGCGACTTTATGCCAAAACGTACCGACATTAAAAGTATTCTGATTCTGGGCGCAGGCCCGATTGTTATTGGCCAGGCGTGTGAGTTTGATTACTCTGGAGCTCAAGCGTGTAAAGCGCTGCGCGAAGAAGGTTACCGGGTAATTCTGGTTAACTCTAACCCCGCTACCATTATGACCGATCCGGAAATGGCCGATGCCACTTATATTGAGCCCATTCACTGGGAAGTGGTCGAGAAGATTATAGAGCGTGAACGTCCAGATGCTGTTTTACCGACCATGGGTGGGCAAACGGCTTTGAATTGCGCTTTGGATCTTGACCGACACGGTGTACTTGAACGTTATAAAGTGGAAATGATTGGCGCCAATGCAGACGCTATTGATAAAGCCGAGAACCGTGACCGCTTTGACAAAGCGATGAAAGCAATTGGACTTGAGACACCTAACGCTGAAATGGCACACAGCTTAGATGAAGCCTTCGATGTACTTAGCCGATTGGGTTTCCCTTGTATTATTCGTCCGTCTTTCACTATGGGTGGCAGCGGCGGCGGTATCGCTTATAACCGCGAAGAATTTGAAGAAATATGTCGTCGTGGTCTGGACTTATCGCCAACTAATGAGTTGTTAATTGACGAATCGTTACTGGGCTGGAAAGAGTACGAAATGGAAGTTGTGCGCGACAAAAGCGACAACTGCATCATTGTTTGTACTATTGAAAACTTTGACCCTATGGGCATTCACACCGGTGACTCAATTACGGTTGCGCCTGCCCAGACGTTGACAGACAAAGAGTTCCAAATTATGCGTGACGCTGCCATGGCGGTATTGCGCGAAATTGGTGTGGAAACTGGTGGTTCAAACGTACAGTTTGGTGTTAACCCTGATACCGGGCGTATGGTTATCATTGAAATGAACCCCAGGGTATCGCGTTCTTCTGCACTGGCTTCAAAAGCCACAGGCTTCCCAATTGCTAAAGTTGCAGCCAAACTTGCCGTTGGTTACACCCTGGATGAGCTTGAAAATGAAATAACAGGCGGCAGAACGCCGGCCTCATTTGAGCCAGCGCTTGACTACGTTGTGACAAAAATTCCACGTTTCAACTTTGAAAAATTTGCTAACTGTAATGACCGCCTGACCACGCAAATGAAGTCGGTTGGTGAAGTGATGGCTATTGGGCGTAACTTCCAGGAGTCAATGCAAAAGGCTCTAAGAGGTTTAGAACTTGGCGCTTCGGGTTTTGATCCCATTGTTGAGATTGATTCAAAAGACGCTCGTTCTAAAGTTATCCGTGAGCTTAAAGAGCCAGGCGCTGAAAGAATTTGGTATATCGCCGATGCATTCCGCTTGGGCATGACCGTTCGAGAAGTGTTTGAACTGACACGAATTGATGAGTGGTACCTGATTCAAATTGAAGAGCTGGTTAACCTTGAAAAAGAAGTTGATGAGCTTGGCTTGGCCGGACTGACTTCTGAGGTTATGACGGTATTGAAGCGGCGCGGTTTCGCCGATTCAAGAATTGCTGATGTTTTACACGTCAGCGAAGCAGAAGTCCGTAAAAAGCGTCACAAGTTTAAAATTCATCCCGTTTATAAACGAGTTGATACCTGTGCGGCGGAGTTTGCTTCGGGTACTGCTTATATGTACTCAAGTTACGATGAAGAGTGCGAATCGGCACCGTCGGATAAAGACAAGATAATGGTTATTGGCGGTGGGCCTAACCGCATAGGGCAGGGTATAGAGTTCGATTATTGCTGTGTGCATGCCTCACTGGCTTTACGCGAAGATGGTTATGAAACCATTATGGTGAACTGTAACCCGGAGACCGTTTCAACGGATTATGACACCTCTGATCGCCTTTACTTTGAGCCGATTACTCTTGAAGACGTACTGGAAATTGTACGCATTGAGAAGCCAAAAGGGGTTATCGTTCAGTACGGTGGCCAGACACCATTGAAGTTAGCTCGCGAACTTGAAGCAAACGGTGTTCCGATTATTGGTACATCACCCGATGCTATCGACCGAGCAGAAGATCGCTCAAGATTCCAGACCGCAGTGCGTCGCCTTGGCTTAAAACAACCGGAAAACTCAACGGTAACCGGGTTTAACGAGGCATTAACAGAAGCTAAGCGTATTGGTTATCCGTTGGTTGTGCGCCCATCCTACGTATTGGGTGGCCGGGCTATGGAAATTGTTTATGATGAAGCCGACTTGCAACGTTATTTGACCGATGCGGTCAAAGTATCTAATGATGCACCGGTACTGCTGGACCGTTTCCTTGATAATGCGGTTGAAGTGGATGTCGATGCTATTTGTGACGGTAAGGATGTGCTCATTGGCGGTATCATGCAGCATATTGAAGAGGCAGGGGTTCACTCAGGCGACTCGGCTTGCTCATTACCACCTTATTCTTTAAGCGATATCATTCAGGCACAACTGCGCGAACAAATGCGCAAGTTAGCTTTTGAGCTGAACGTAAATGGTTTGATGAATGCTCAGTTTGCTGTAAAAGATGAAGAAATTTACCTTATTGAAGTAAACCCAAGAGCGGCACGTACCGTACCTTTTGTTTCTAAGGCAACAGGCGTTCCATTAGCGAAAGTCGCTGCGCGGGTTATGGTGGGTCAGTCACTGCAGCAGCAGGGCTATGTGAAAGAAATTATTCCGCCATATTATTCGGTGAAAGAAGTGGTTATTCCTTTTGCTAAGTTTCAGGGTGTTGATCCAATCCGTGGCCCGGAGATGCGTTCAACCGGTGAGGTTATGGGTGTAGGTGAAAGCTTTGAAGAAGCCTATGCCAAAGCGAACCTTGGCGCAGGTGAAGCATTAGCGAAAAAAGGAAAGGCCCTGATTTCAGTAAAAGACAGTGATAAGCAACGTTTAATGGACCTGGCTCGTGGTTTATTAGCTTTAGGCTTTAGCCTGGAAGCGACGCGAGGTACGGCGAAAATGCTTGGTGAAGAAGGTATAGACTGCAGTATCGTTAATAAACTGCAAGAAGGGCGGCCAAATATCGTTGATGCCATAAAAAATGGTGAATATAGTTATATTATCAATACGGTAGAAGGGCGTCGTGCGATAGAAGACTCTGTTTATATTCGTCGTGAAGCACTGTTGAATAAAGTGATTTATACTACAACGTTGAATGCTGCATTTGCGACAGTTAAAGCAAATACAGCGGATGATCGAGCTCGAGTCAGTTCGGTACAAGAATTACATAAAAGGGTGTCGTTAATATGAACCAGATTCCAATGACGGAACATGGCGCGCAATTGTTACGTGATGAGCTCAAGCGTTTAAAAACGGTAGAGCGCCCACGTATTGTTGAAGCTATAGCTGATGCACGCGAGCACGGAGATTTAAAAGAGAACGCTGAATATCACGCGGCGCGTGAGCAGCAAGGTTTTTGTGAAGGCCGTATTCAAGAAATTGAATCAAAACTTTCCAATGCACAAATTATTGATGTCACTAAAGTCCCCAATAACGGAAAAGTTATTTTTGGTTCAACGGTCACCGTTTACAATACAAAAACGGACGAAGAAGTGACCTATAAGATCGTGGGTGACGATGAAGCTGATATTAAATCAAATTTAATTTCTGTGAACTCGCCAATAGCTCGCGCATTAATAGGTAAAGAAATTGACGAAATTGCAACAGTAACTACACCCAATGGTGAAGTTGAGTACGAAGTGGTTGCTGTAGAATATAAGTAATACTAAAACTCGTAATAAAAAGGCTGGAAACGAAAGTTTACCAGCCTTTTTGTTTTTATACGTCGAGTCGTTTGTTTTTTGTACTTGTTATTGTATAGTTCGCAGTTCAACTGGATTTTTAACATTAAGTCAACAAAAGAAGAGCTGCAATGGACAAGGAAACGTCACCAACATCTCAATACACACCACTTGATGAATTAACGGTTACGGAATGCTTTGAACGTTTAAAGCTGGTTTCGCAGAAAGGAACCTATAAAGACGTTTCTCTGTGGCTAGGAAAAAAGCCTAACGACTATGCCAATAGGAAGCGCAGCAACAGAATACCCTTTGCTGAGATTATTCGAAAGTTACTGCAGGAACGAATCTCTTTAAATTGGTTTTTCGCACCGGGCTATACTTTGCACGAACCAACCTATTCCTATACTCAGCCAGATTATGTGAAAAGCAGTGTTGCAGAAGAAGAGCGTAAACGTCGACTTGAATTTCTAAAAGCCCATCGAAAAATAGAGCCTTTCCTAAAAGCCTACAACCTGGAAAGCGACGAACAATGCCTGGAAGTGATGCTGGATGTCTACTTTTCGACTAAAGACAAGTGGATGGAAAAGTCGCAGGCGTTGGAGCTGGTCGCTAAAGCATTGTCGCTAACGCCTGCGAGCAAAAGAGACTAGCCGCGGGGAAGGCGAATTTTAGGCTCTTCGGCTGGTCGGTATATCACCTGCGTTTTACCGATAATTTGCACTTCAGAAGCACCGGTTTCGTGTACAATAGTGGCCATAATTTGTTTTCTGAGCTCACGGTCTTCTTCCGGAACTTTTACTTTAATCAGTTCGTGGTGATCAAGTGCCTGCTCAATTTCTGCAAGAACACCTTCAGTCAGGCCGTTAGCCCCAAGCAGTACGACTGGCTTTAACGGGTGTGCCAGACCTTTTAAATGTTGTTTTTGCTTATTACTTAATGACATTCGATAATATCCGTTTTAGAGCTTGATTTTTTAACATTGTAACGCCAGATCAGGTATTCAGGCCAGACAATTAAGGAAACTTCGTTAAATTATGGGAAAAAAACGCAGTGTGAGCAGTCAACGCTGGCTGAAAGAACATTTTGACGATCAGTTTGTCCAAAAAGCACAGAAGAAAGGACTCCGTTCTCGTGCTGTTTTTAAGTTAGAGGAAATGCAGCAAAAAGATAAGTTGATCAAAAAGGGTCAAACTGTCGTTGATTTAGGTGCTGCTCCCGGAGGATGGTCTGAGTACGTAGCTGACTACTTTAACGGAGATGGTCAGGTTATTGCTTGCGATATTTTGGCGATGGATCCAATCGTCGGAGTCGATTTCCTCCAGGGCGATTTTAGGGAAGAAGCGGTATTAAATGCATTGCTTGATCGTATTGGTGGTAAAAATGTTGATGTTGTGCTGTCGGATATGGCACCAAATATGAGTGGTAATGGTACGGTAGATCAGGCTCGCTCTATGTATTTAGTAGAGCTGGCGCTGGATATGTGTCACCAGGTTTTAAAGCCTGGCGGGAGTTTTGTCGTAAAGGTGTTTCAGGGACAGGGTTTTGAACCTTTCCTAAAAGACATGCGTGCGGCATTTAACAATGTGAAAACCAGAAAACCAGAGTCCTCCCGGGCACGTTCCAGAGAGGTCTACTTGGTAGCGACAGATTATAAACTGTAGTACCCTGTTGGGTAGTTGATTTTTAATAGAGGTAATAGGCTTTGAGCGATATGGCAAAGAATCTCATCTTGTGGCTTGTGATAGCCGTCGTACTGATGAGCGTTTTTCAGAGCTTCAGTCCGAGCGGAACGACATCGGCGACCATGACATACAATGAATTTGTGTCTCAGGTTAACAATGGCAATATCCGTCGTGCTGAATTTGGTGATGATGGACGCACTATTTCAGGTATGACTCGCAATGGTCAATCTTATAAAACGGTTGTGCCAACTCAGTATGACCCGAAAATTTTGGATGATTTGTTGGCAAACGATGTAGAAACTCAGGGTACCCCACCTGAAGAGCAGAGTATTCTTGCGTCAATCTTTATCTCGTGGTTCCCAATGCTGTTGCTTATTGGTGTATGGATATTCTTCATGCGTCAAATGCAAGGCGGCGGTGGTCGTGGCGCCATGTCGTTCGGTAAGAGTAAAGCGAAGCTCATGAACGAAGAGCAATCAAAAACAACATTTAAAGATGTTGCTGGTTGCGATGAAGCTAAAGAAGAAGTGTCAGAATTAGTTGATTACCTGAAAGACCCTTCTAAGTTCCAGCGTTTGGGCGGAAAAATTCCTAAAGGCGTGCTTATGGTTGGTCCTCCGGGAACGGGTAAGACTTTATTAGCTAAAGCCATTTCCGGTGAAGCAAAAGTGCCGTTCTTTAGTATCTCTGGTTCTGACTTCGTTGAGATGTTTGTTGGTGTTGGTGCTTCTCGTGTTCGCGATATGTTTGAACAAGCTAAGAAGTCGGCTCCTTGTATCATCTTTATTGATGAACTTGACGCCGTAGGCCGCCAACGTGGTGCCGGGCTTGGTGGTGGACACGATGAACGTGAACAAACACTGAACCAAATGCTGGTTGAAATGGATGGTTTTGAAGGCAACGAAGGTATTATTGTTATCGCTGCAACTAACCGTCCAGATGTATTAGACCCTGCACTGTTGCGTCCGGGACGTTTTGATCGTCAGGTTGTTGTTGGTTTGCCAGACGTGCGCGGTCGTGAACAAATTCTGAAAGTGCATATGCGCAAAGTACCTCTAGGCGACGATGTTAAGCCAGAGCTGATTGCTCGTGGTACGCCAGGATTTTCCGGGGCCGATTTAGCGAACTTAGTCAACGAAGCCGCATTGTTTGCCGCGCGTGGCGACAAGCGTGTTGTTTCAATGGAAGAGTTTGATAAAGCTAAAGACAAAATCATGATGGGTGCTGAGCGCCGCTCAATGGTTATGACGGACGATGAGAAAGCCATGACGGCTTATCATGAAGCTGGTCACGCTATTGTGGGTCGTCTGGTACCAGAGCATGACCCTGTCTATAAGGTATCGATTATTCCGCGCGGTCGTGCATTGGGTGTCACTATGTACTTACCAGAGCAGGATAGAGTGAGCCACAGTAAGCAACATCTTGAAAGCATGATTTCTAGCTTGTTTGGTGGTCGCCTGGCCGAAGCAATTATCTTTGGTGACGAGAAAGTCACTACCGGCGCGTCAAATGACATTGAGCGTGCAACAGAAATTGCTCGCAAAATGGTCACTCAGTGGGGCTTGTCTGAAAAGATGGGACCATTACTTTACGCTGAAGATGAAAATGAAGTCTTCCTTGGGCGTTCAGTAACTCAGCATAAACATATGTCTGATGACACTGCACGGGCTATTGACGAAGAAGTGAAGTCGGTTATTGATCGTAACTATCAACGGGCGAAAAAACTGTTGGAAGAGAACGTCGATATCCTTCATTCAATGAAAGATGCGTTGGTTCGGTATGAAACTATCGATGCCGACCAAATTGATGACTTGATGAATCGCCGAGATGTTCGTCAGCCGAAAGACTGGGACGACAGAGACAGTGGTGGCAATGGTTCGGATGGCGGCGCTGCCAAGGCAGATGATACCGAAGAGCGTCCTGAACGACCCATCAATGTCGATAAGCCCGGGGATGCAACTTCTTAAAGTTGACTCTTTTTAAAAGCCACCGAGAGGTGGCTTTTTTGTAAGAATAAGAAACAGCAATTAGCGGAGCCGAGTTATGCCTAAAAACCCCAACCCTTTGCAAGTGATGGGTATTGTTAATGTTACGCCGGACTCATTTTCAGACGGAGGTGAATACAATCGCTTAAATGATGCGATTGATCACGTGGCGCAGCTGATAGGTGATGGTGCTGATATGATAGACATTGGTGGGGAGTCAACTCGGCCCGGCTCACTAGCTGTCCTGGAACAAGAAGAGCTCGATAGAGTCATTCCTCTGGTCGAAGCGGTACGACAACGTTTTGATGTATCAATCTCTGTCGATACCACTAAACCGGTTGTTATGACTGAGTCTATAAAGGTCGGTGCAAATATCATTAATGACGTAAACGCATTACGAGAAGAGGGCGCCCTGAAAGCTTTGGCATCAACCTCTGCAAAAGTTTGCTTAATGCATATGCAGGGAGAGCCTAGAAGCATGCAGCACAACCCAGACTATGACGATGTTGTCTGTGACGTTAAGGCTTTTTTACAAGAGCGTATTATTGCCTGTGAGCAAGCAGGTATTGGCAGAGAGCGGATTTGGTTGGATCCTGGTTTTGGGTTCGGCAAGTCTCAACGACATAATTACCAGTTGCTACAAAGGCTACAGGCGTTTCACGAATTACAGTTGCCCTTGTTAGTCGGAGTGTCGCGAAAAAGCATGATTGGCCACGTTACGGGACGTGAAGTTAAAGACAGATTAGCCGGCAGTTTAGCTGCTGCAACCATTGCAGCTATGAAAGGAGCACGTATAATTCGCGTTCATGATGTTAAGGAGACAGTTGATGCAATGAAAGTGGTTGCAGCAACTTTAGAAGGAGAGCACCTTTGAGTGAGCGTAAATATTTTGGCACCGATGGCGTGCGCGGACGAGTCGGGCAGTTCCCGATAACCCCTGAGTTTGCCGTAAAGCTTGGCTGGGCTGCTGGCCGAGTGCTGGCTGCAAAAGGTACCAGCCGCGTATTGGTTGGTAAAGATACCCGGGTTTCCGGTTATATGCTGGAGTCAGCTTTGGAGGCCGGACTGGCTGCAGCCGGTGTCGGTGTGGATTTCTTAGGCCCTATGCCCACTCCCGGCATTGCGTATCTGACACGGACATTCAGAGCCGCGGCCGGTATTGTTATTAGCGCATCGCATAATCCGTATTACGATAACGGCATAAAGTTTTTTGCTGACAACGGACACAAACTTCCAGATGCCGTAGAGCTGGAAATTGAACGTCTGTTAGATGAGCCAATGGATTGTGTGATTTCAGAAGAGCTGGGTCGTGCTAAGCGGATAAATGATGCCGCTGGTCGCTATATCGAGTTCTGTAAAAGTGTTTTCCCTAACGAAATGACTCTGGAAGGGTTACACATTGTCGTCGATTGCGCGCATGGTGCGACCTATCACATAGCGCCTAATGTGCTTCGTGAACTTGGTGCTGAAGTGACTGAAATTGGTACTCAGCCTAATGGCCTTAACATCAATAAAGAATGCGGCGCAACTCACCTGGAGGCATTACAGAAAAAGGTACTGGAGACTAAAGCGGATTTAGGCATAGCTCTGGACGGTGATGGTGACAGGATCATGATGGTGACGGAAAATGGTCGCCCAATTGACGGTGATGAAATCCTTTATATGCTGGCTGTGACTGCACAGAATCAGGGGCAGTTACAAGGAGGTGTTGTCGGCACACTAATGACAAACTTTGCCCTGGAAAAAGAACTCGATAAAAGACGTATTCCCTTTGTCCGGGCAAAAGTCGGTGATCGCTATGTTATCGAAGAACTGGTTAAGCGAGACTGGTACCTTGGCGGTGAAAATTCGGGCCATGTGATTAACCGTCAGCACCACACTACCGGTGATGGTATTGTTGCCGGACTGCAGGTACTGGCAGCTATGTATCAGGAACAAAAGTCCCTGGAAAAATTAAGCTGCGATTTTCATAAGTTGCCACAAATTCTTATCAATGTCCGCTTTGACAGCGATAAGCAGCCTTTAGAATCGGCGAATGTTAAAAGTGCGGTACGAGAAGTTGAAAAAGCGCTGTCGGGCAGTGGTCGGGTACTTTTACGGAAGTCGGGCACTGAGCCTTTAATTCGGGTAATGGTTGAAGGCGAAAACGAAGCTAAGGTAAAAGCCTTTGCTCAACAAATAGCGAACGAAGTTGAAGCGGCTACAAATTAAACAGTTAGCGGGCAGCGATGAAAATCTCGCTTGTAAGTTGGCGAGTGTTTCGCTACTATTCCCGCGCTCTGAAGTAGAGGACAAACTATGCCTAATGCATCACTAGTGATTGCAAATTGGAAAATGAACGGAAATCGCGAGCTAACGAAAACTATGTCGGTGGCGTTGCGAGAGAAACTTAGCCAGCTTCAGAAGGTTAAGATAGTAGTCTGTCCTCCGTTTACCCTTATCAGTGAGTTGGCAAGTCAATGTTATTATGATGACATTGCCATTGGTGCACAGAATGTTTCTGAACATGCCAGTGGAGCCTATACAGGCGAAACCTCGACAACTCAACTGCAAGAGTTTGGGGTTAGCTACGTGCTCGTCGGGCATTCAGAACGTCGTCAATTGTTTGCAGAAACAGACGACAAGGTAAACGAGAAAGCACTGGCGACCGTCAATGCAGGTATGACAGCAGTAATTTGTGTTGGCGAAAATAAAGCTCAGCGCGATGAGGGGAATACCTGGAAGGTTGTAGCAGAACAAGCGAAAGCTGCGTTGGCAAACCTTCCTAAAGAAAAAGCCGGGAAAGTTGTTTTGGCCTACGAGCCAGTTTGGGCAATCGGTACCGGAGAAACAGCATCACCGGAACAAGCACAGGACGTTCATGCAAAACTAAGAACGTTACTGGTAGAGCAATTTGGCGCGATTGGTGAGAAAATGCCGTTATTGTACGGTGGCTCAGTTAAAGCTGATAACGCTGCCGAATTATTTGCGCAAAAAGACATTGATGGTGGTTTGATAGGTGGGGCGAGTTTGAAAGAATTAGACTTTGTTGCTATCTGCCAGGCTGCTCAAGGGTAAAATTATGTACGAAATTTTAATGATTGCATTTCTCGTTGTTGCTTTAGTCTTAATTGGCTTCATTATGCTACAACAAGGCAAAGGCGCAGGTATGGGCGCATCTTTCGGTGCAGGCGCATCGAACACTGTTTTCGGCTCTTCAGGTTCAGGAAACTTTCTGACACGCGCTACGGCAGGGTTGGCGGTAGTCTTTTTTATTCTGAGTTTGGTGTTGGGTAACTTATCGACCTCTACGGACGAAAGCTCAACAGACTTCTCGGACTTGTCAGTACCTGAAGAAGAGCAACAGTTGCCTCCAGCGGAAGACGAATCGGAACCTGAATCTGACGTACCGCCAATCGACTAAAAATTTTGCAGAAGTGGTGGAATTGGTAGACACGCTACCTTGAGGGGGTAGTGCTCTTACGGGCGTGCGGGTTCAAGTCCCGCCTTCTGCACCAAAATTAGCCCTCTGATTGTTGCGTCAGAGGTTGAAAATAAACGAAAAATACGTATAATGTGCAACAAGTTTCGGACGCGGGGTGGAGCAGTCTGGTAGCTCGTCGGGCTCATAACCCGAAGGTCGTAGGTTCAAATCCTGCCCCCGCAACCAATTTTAGTAGCAGCGTTTCGCATTAGTCGGCGCTTTTGCTAAAATAACTGACAAAGGGTCCAGTGTTCAGAAAGCCCCGCAGCAGCTCGGGGCTTTTTGCTATGCGGCCTTAGCTATCTTAGGATAGCCAGAACACTGGGCGCTTGCGCCCTTTTTTTGTTTCAGGAGGCAGTAATTGGCAAATTTGCAAGAACGGTTAACCGATATGATTCGGCCAGCAGTAGAAGCTCTGGATTTCGAATTATGGGGTGTGGAGTTTGTCCGCGCCGGTAAGTTTTCGACGTTACGAGTGTACATTGATCATCCGGAAGGAATTAGTGTGGACAACTGTGCGGATGTCAGTTATCAGGTCAGTTCCCTATTAGATGTAGAAGACCCGATTAACGTTGAATACAACCTGGAAGTGTCCTCTCCGGGAATGGAAAGACCGTTTTTTAATGCCGAACAAATGCAGCCTTACGTGAATGAAACCGTTGCTTTTGAGTTAGTAGCGGCACAGAAGAACAAAAGGAAGTTCAAAGCGAAATTGATAGCGGTTGAGGGGGAAGAACTGACCCTTTCCGTAGATAACGATACTCTTCAGGTGAATATGCGTGATGTGAAAAACGCTCACCTGGTTCCAACATTTGATTAAAAGATTGCGTTGGCGAGGCAGCACTCATGAGTAAAGAAATACTGTTAGTCGCAGAAGCGGTTTCAAACGAAAAAGCGGTACCACGCGAAAAAATATTTGAAGCTTTAGAGTCAGCATTGGCTCATGCGACCAAGAAAAAATACGACGGTGATATTGAGGTTCGTATCGATATCGATCGCAATACTGGCGAGTTCGATACCTTTCGCCGTTGGTTAGTTGTTGAAGACACGGACACAGGGTTAGAACACCCTTACCGTGAAATTAGCTTGTCAGCAGCGCAATATGAAGACCCGTCGGTTCAAGCCGGGGACTACGTAGAAGAGCAAATTGACTCAATTCAGTTTGACCGTATTACGACACAAACCGCTAAACAGGTTATTGTACAGAAAGTACGCGAAGCAGAGCGCGCACAAGTCGTGGATGAATATCGCGATCAAGTGGGCGAAATGGTTAGCGGTATCGTTAAGCGAGCAAACCGTGAGCACGTTATCCTCGACTTAGGTAATAATGCTGAAGCTATTATTTACCGTGATGAAATGTTACCGCGTGAGTCGGTACGCCCCGGTGACCGAATTCGTGGCTTGCTTTATGACGTGCGTCCCGAGGCTCGTGGTGCACAGTTATTCGTTAGCAGAACCAACCCTAATTTCTTGTTGGAACTTTTCCGTATCGAAGTACCGGAAATTGGCGAAGAAATGATTGAGTTGCGTGGCGCTGCCCGCGATCCGGGTTCTCGTGCTAAAATTGCAGTGAAGAGCAATGATAAACGCATCGATCCGGTTGGCGCTTGTGTCGGTATGCGCGGTGCGCGTGTGCAGGCTGTTTCCGGCGAGCTGGGCGGTGAGCGTGTGGATATCGTGCTTTGGGACGACAACCCGGCACAGTTTGTAATTAACGCAATGGCTCCTGCAGAAGTTGCTTCTATTGTCGTTGACGAAGACGCGCACACAATGGATATCGCCGTAGCGGCTGATAACCTGGCGCAGGCAATCGGTAAAGGTGGACAGAACGTTCGCCTGGCCAGTCAGTTAACTGGCTGGACATTGAATGTCATGACAGAAGACGAGTTCAATGAGAAAAACGAAGCAGAAGCTCAGCGTTTATTGAACTTGTTTGTTTCAACCTTAGATATTGACGAAGACTTTGCAACCGTGCTTGTTGACGAAGGCTTTTCTTCGTTAGAAGAAGTGGCTTATGTTCCGGTCGCGGAGTTCCTTGATATTGAAGGAATGGACGAAGATATCGTAGAAGAATTACGTAGCAGAGCGCGTGCTTATTTAACGACCAAAGCTTTAGCTACAGAAGAATCTCTGGAATCGGCTGAACCAGATGAAACGCTGTTGAATCTTGAAGGAATGGATCGCCACCTGGCCTATGTGTTAGCCAGCAAGGGTGTGACCAGTCTGGAAGAGTTAGCGGAACAGGGCGTTGACGACTTAGCCGATATTGAAGAATTAAATGAACAGCAGGCTGGCGATTTAATTATGAAAGCCCGCAATATTTGCTGGTTCAATGAAGAACAGTAGAACGATCAGCGGAGGTACAACAGACTATGGAAGAAGTAACGCTCGATAAGCTGGCCAAAGATGTCGGTACAACAGTTGATCGTCTGGTTCAGCAGTTCGCTGAAGCGGGCATGACCAAGAAAGCGGGTGATTCTGTTAATGAAGATGAAAAACAGAAATTACTGGCTCACTTGAACCGTCAGCATGGCGGTGGCGGCAGCTCTGAACCCAGCAAAATGACTTTAAAGCGTAAAACGAAAAGTACGTTAAGTGTTGGCGGCGGAAGAGATTCTAAATCCGTTCAGGTAGAAGTGCGCAAAAAACGCACTTATGTCAAGCGTTCGGCGAGTGAAGAGCAAGAACGTGAAGAGCAAGAACGCTTAGCCAAAGAAAAAGAAGCAGAAGAAGCTAAACTTCGCGAAGAAGAGCAAAAACGCGAAGAAGAGAAGCAGCGCAAAGAAGCTGAAGCGAAAGCTAAAGTAGAGCGCGAAAAAGCTGAGAAAGAAAAAGCTGAAAAAGAGAAACTGCGTAAAGAAAAAGAGAAGGCACGTCAAAAGGCGGAAGCTGAGAAACGTGCAGCGATGACACCTGAAGAACGTGAAGCGGCAGACAAAGCGAAAGCAGAAGCCGAAAAACTGAAGCGTCAGCAGGAAGAAGAAGCCCGTAAAAAGGCCGAAAAAGAAGCGGAAGCGCAAGCGGAAGAAGCTCGTAAACTAGCTGAAGAGAATGCAAAACGCTGGGAAGAAGAAGAGCAGAAACGTAAGCAGCAAGAGCAGGAAGATGTGCACTTTACAACGTCTTCTACAGCTCAGGAAGCTGAAGACGCTCAGGACTTCGACGAAGAACGTAAAAGTCGCAAGCGCGGCAAAAAACGTCGTCGCAAAGATGAAGAAAGTGATGAAACGCCGCGTCGCGAGAAGCGTCGTAAAGGTGCTCGTCGTGGTTCATCACTGCAACAGGGTTTTAATAAGCCAGCGCAGCCGGTCGAGCGTGATGTAAAAATTGGCGAAACCATTACTGTTGGCGAACTGGCTAACCGTATGGCAATTAAAGCCAGTGAGCTCATCAAGACCATGATGAAAATGGGCGAGATGGTTACGATTAACCAAATTCTTGACCAGGATACAGCTGCCTTAGTTGTTGAAGAGCTTGGACACAAGCCCGCGCTTGTCAAAGACAATGCGTTGGAAGAGGAAGTGCTTTCTGACCGTCATGAAGGTGGTGAAGAAGCACCTCGTGCTCCGGTTGTAACGGTTATGGGTCACGTTGACCACGGTAAAACGTCGTTACTGGATTACATTCGTAAAGCGAAAGTCGCATCCGGCGAAGCGGGTGGTATTACCCAGCATATTGGTGCATACCACGTAGAAACCGGTCACGGAATGGTAACCTTCCTTGATACTCCGGGACACGCGGCCTTTACCTCGATGCGTGCACGTGGTGCCGGCGCAACCGATGTTGTTATTTTGGTTGTTGCAGCGGACGACGGCGTTATGCCACAGACCAAAGAAGCGGTTCAGCACGCGAAAGCAGCTGGCGTACCTCTGGTGGTCGCTGTAAACAAAATGGATAAAGAAGGCGCAGATCCGGATCGTGTGAAAAACGAACTGTCTCAGCTGGAAGTCATTCCGGAAGACTGGGGTGGTGACGTGCAGTTTATTCCGCTGTCAGCTCACACCGGTGAAGGCATTGACGAGCTGTTAGAAGCAATTCTGTTGCAATCTGAAGTACTGGATTTACGCGCAGAAAAAACCGGCATGGCCTCAGGTATCGTGGTTGAATCACGTCTGGATCGTGGTCGTGGACCAGTAGCGACGGTTCTTGTTCAGCGCGGTTTGTTGAAGCAAGGTGATGTTGTACTGTGTGGCCTTGAGTACGGACGTATTCGTGCCATGCGCGACGAAACCGGTAAAGAAATTAAAGAGGCCGGTCCTTCAATTCCTGTAGAAATACTTGGCTTGTCTGGTGTTCCTCAGGCAGGTGACGAAGCAACGGTTGTTAAGGACGAGCGTAAAGCACGTGAAGTAGCTAACTACCGTCAGGGTAAATACCGTGATGTGAAATTAGCGAAACAGCAAAAAGCGAAACTGGAAAACATGTTTGCGGACATGGCTGAAGGTGACGTTGCTGAACTGAACATTGTCCTGAAGTCAGACGTACAAGGCTCATTGGAAGCGATTTCTGATGCTCTGACTAAGCTGTCGACTGATGAAGTGAAAGTGAACATCATTGGTAGCGGTGTTGGTGGTATCACTGAAACCGATATTTCTCTGGCCAGTGCATCGAATGCGATTGTTGTTGGTTTTAACGTTCGTGCCGAAGCGGCCGCTAGAAAACTGGTTGAGCAAGAAAGTGTAGACTTGCGCTATTACAGCGTCATTTACGACTTGATTGACGAAGTTAAAGCAGCGATGAGCGGTATGCTGCAGCCTGAGTTCAAACAACAGATCATTGGTCTGGCAGAAGTTCGCGATGTCTTCAAATCACCTAAGATCGGTGCAATTGCCGGTTGTATGGTAACTGAAGGTATCGTCAAACGTTCAGCACCAATTCGCGTACTTCGTGACAACGTTGTTATTTACGAAGGTGAGCTTGAATCACTGCGTCGCTTTAAAGATGACGTTCAGGAAGTTCGTAACGGCATGGAATGTGGTATCGGTGTTAAGAACTACAACGATGTCAAAGAAGGCGACCAAATTGAAGTCTTCGAAACAGTCCAGATAGAACGTACGCTTTAATCAAGGACACAGTAATTTATGGCACAAGAGTTTAGCCGTACCGAAAGGGTACGGCACCAGCTACAACGAGAAATCGCTATGATCCTGCAGCGCGAGATAAAAGATCCTCGCGTTAGCATGGTCACAGTATCCGATGTGGAAGTTTCTCGCGATTTAGCTTATGCCAAGGTGTTCGTTACCTTTTTTCAAGATGACCCTGAACAAGTTAAGCAGGCGTTAAAAGTGCTGAATGAAGCATCTGGCTTTATTCGTTCTTTGTTAGGTAAACGCATTAAGGCACGCATAGTTCCGCAACTTAAATTCCAGCACGATGCCTCGTTAAATGAAGGTATTCGCATGGGTAAGCTGGTTGCAGAAGCACGCGAGCGAGATAAAAAAAGCAGTGAAAACAGCGGAGACGATTAATGTCTAAAGCTCGTCTACGCAAAGGCCGTGCAGTCACGGGCGTAGTTTTATTGAATAAACCGCAGGGCATGAGTTCAAACCATGCCCTGCAGCATGTTAAGCGCCTGTATAATGCACAAAAAGCCGGTCATACCGGAGCCCTAGATCCTTTAGCCACTGGAATTCTGCCCATCTGCCTGGGAGAAGCGACAAAGTTCTCACAGTACTTACTTGATGCCGATAAAGCGTATCGGGTTGAAGCTTTGCTAGGCGTCCGAACGACTACGAGCGACGCCGAAGGCGAAGTTGTTGAAGAAAAACCGGTTTCGGTTGATGCTAAACATATTGCCGAGGTAATTCAGAACTTTATTGGTAAGCAAGCGCAATCACCCTCTATTTATTCAGCGTTAAAGCATGAAGGCCGGCCTCTGTATTATTACGCTCGGCGCGGTATTGAGGTTCCCAAAAAGACACGCGAAATTACAATACACTCTATAGAGTTGTTGGCTGTAGAGGGAAGTAAGGTCGTTCTTCAAGTCAGTTGCAGCAAAGGTACGTACATTCGGACGCTGGTGGATGATTTGGGTCAGGCTTTGGGGTGTGGCGCACACGTTTCCAGTTTGCATCGTAATGCGGTGGCCGATATTAACGAATCGACCATGGTAACGCCGGAGCAGTTGGAAAAAGCGGCGGAGCAGGGCCAGTCTACGCTGGATGATTTGTTGCAACCAGCTGACCTGCTGTTAGGCGAACTGCCAAAGATTACAGTAACTCAGACACAGACCAGAGACTTTCTTCATGGGCAGCCTATTCCTTTACCGGTAAGCGATGCAAATGAAGCCGAAGAGTGGCGGGTTCTTAATGAACAGTCTCAGTTTTTAGGCGTTGGCCGGGTGAAAAATATGGAATTATGGCCGCGTCGCGTTATTGCTCTTGAGTATGCTGATTTATAGTTGTTTTTGTGTTGTTAGGTGGGTATAATCGCCGCCTTCATATCGACGCTGAATTAGTGATTGGCGTTGATCATTTTGACAAACTTAGGAGTTATCATGTCACTAACTGTTGAACAGAAAGCTGAAATTGTAAAAGAATTTGGTCAAGGCGAGAACGATACGGGTTCTCCTGAAGTGCAGGTTGCGCTTTTGACAAAAAACCTGGCTGAATTACAAGACCACTTTAAATCACATAAGAAAGATCACCATTCACGTCGTGGTCTGTTACGTATGGTTAGCCGTCGTCGTAAGCTTCTTGATTACCTGAAGCGTAAAGACGAAAAACGCTATGTAGCACTTGTTGAGCGTTTAGGTATCCGTCGCTAAGACACGCCAACGCATAAAGAATTTTTAAAAAGGGCCTTTTGGCCCTTTTTTTGTATTCTTTTTAGGCTTATGGGTCTTAATTTTGTCACAATTCCCTTATACTATGCGACGAGATAAATAAAGAGAGAAGACGAGTATCAATCCGGATACTCTATATTTTGAAGGTAAAGGAAAGAAACGTGAATCCAATAACTAAACAATTTCAGTACGGTCAGCATACAGTCACATTAGAAACTGGCGTAATAGCACGTCAGGCGACTGGTTCTGTACTTGCCAGCATCGATGATACAACAGTCTTAGTCACTGTTGTTGCCAAAAAAGAAGCACGTGAAGGGCAAAACTTTTTCCCGTTAACAGTCAATTACCAAGAAAAGACTTACGCAGCCGGTAAAATTCCTGGCGGTTTCTTTAAGCGTGAAGGGCGTCCTAGCGAAAACGAAACGTTAACCAGTCGCTTAATTGACCGACCAATTCGTCCATTATTTCCAGATGGCTTCATGAACGAAGTACAGGTTGTTGCTACTGTTGTTTCAGTAAACCCTCAGATTAACCCTGATATCGTCGCTTTAATTGGCGCGTCAGCAGCTTTATCTATTTCTGGTGCTCCTTTTGCAGGTCCAATTGGCGCAGCACGTGTTGGTGTGGTTAATGACGAATACGTACTAAACCCAACCGCCGACGAGTTAGAAAACTCCAAGCTGGATCTTGTGGTTGCGGGTACGGATAAAGCCGTATTAATGGTTGAATCAGAAGCTGAGTTGCTGTCTGAAGACCAAATGCTTGGTGCTGTTATGTACGGTCACGAAGCAATGCAGGACGTTATTAAAGCCATTACTGAATTTACTGCAGAAGCAGGCAAAGAGAAGTGGGACTGGCAGGCTCCTGCAAAAGATGAAAGTTTGCAGACCAAAGTTCGTGAATTGGCAGAGCAAGGTATTGGCGAAGCCTATCGCACTACCGACAAAGCAGAACGTAAAGGTAAGCTTGACCAAGTTAAAGAGCAGATGGTCGAGAAGCTAACTGCTGAAGATGAAAATGTCGATTTAGAAGAAGCCGGCAAAATCTTCCACGACCTGGAAAGTGACATTGTACGTAGCCGTATTATTGCTGGTGAAAAGCGTATCGATGGCCGCGACCCTGACATGGTTCGTGCTATTAGTGTCGCTACTGGTGTATTACCGCGTACTCACGGTTCATCATTGTTTACCCGTGGTGAGACTCAGGCGTTGGTAACTGCTACCTTAGGTACCGATCGTGATGCTCAGATGATTGACGAGCTGACTGGTATGAACACAAATCGCTTCATGCTGCATTATAACTTCCCTCCATACTGTGTTGGCGAAACGGGTATGGTTGGATCGCCAAAACGTCGTGAAATTGGTCATGGTCGTTTGGCGAAACGTGGTATTCAGGCAGTTATGCCTAGCCACGATGAATTCCCTTACACTATTCGTGTGGTTTCAGAAATTACCGAATCAAACGGTTCAAGTTCAATGGCCTCAGTTTGTGGTTCTTCATTGGCGTTAATGGACGCTGGTGTGCCAATTAAGTCTTCTGTAGCGGGTATCGCTATGGGCTTGGTTAAAGAAGGCGACAAGCACGTTGTTCTTTCCGATATCCTTGGTGATGAAGATCACTTAGGTGATATGGACTTTAAAGTAGCCGGTAACACCGATGGTATTACTGCGTTGCAAATGGACATTAAAATTGATGGTATCACTCGCGACATCATGGAAAGTGCATTAGCGCAGGCTAAATCAGCTCGCTTGCACATTCTGAAAGTGATGGACGAAGCCATTGGCGGTCACCGTGAAGAGCTTTCTACTTATGCGCCTCGCTTTACCACTATCAAAATTGATCAGGACAAGATCAAAGACGTTATCGGTAAAGGTGGAGCGGTCATTCGAGAGCTGACCGAATCAACCAATACCAACATTGAGATTGGTGATGACGGTACCATTAAAGTTGCAGCAAGCGATCAGGCAGATGCCGACGCCGCTATTGAGAAAATCAAGCAGTTAACGGCTAATGTTGAAGTAGGTAAAATTTACCAGGGTAAAGTAGCGCGTATCGTAGACTTCGGTGCGTTTGTTACTGTGTTACCAGGGAAAGACGGCTTAGTTCATATTTCTCAAATTGCAGAAGAACGTGTTAATGACGTAAACGAATACCTGAAAGTTGGTGATGTCGTTCCGGTTAAAGTACTGGAAATTGATCGCCAGGGTCGTGTCCGTCTAAGCATGAAAGAAGCTGCTGAGAAAAAAGAAGAGCCAGCAACTGAAGCTCCTGCAGAACCAGCTGCTGAAGAAGAAAACAAAAGCGAAGAATAATCGTAAAGATTCTCTAAGCTTTGTTAAAAACCCCGTTTAAACGGGGTTTTTTTATGTCTGTCTTTTGCCTGTTTGGCTTCGAGTGTGCTGTAATAGAGCTATAGGTTTATTCAAAGGAAATATTATGCAGGTGCGAACAAGTAGTGCATTCATCGGAGCTCTTTTGTTGTTAGGAGCGTTGACCGGGTGTGCGTCGCAAAATTCATTTAATCAATTGCCGGACAATGTTGTGCTTGCAGAGCCTGAGCGCGCAGAATTTCGTTATGAAATAGAGCTCGCGCGTATTGCTCAGATGTTGGGAGAGGATTTAACCCAGGAACAACGAGCAGAGCTATATTATCGCCGTGGCGCCCTATACGATGCTGTCGGACTAAGAACTCTGGCCAGAATGGATTTCACTCGTGCGTTGGAATATAACCCGAGACTAGCGGATGCCTATAATTTTTTAGGTATTCAATACACACAGTTAGAAGAATTCGATTATGCGTATGAAGCTTTTGACTCAGCAATTGAGTTGGATCCCGAGCATCGTTACGCTTATTTGAATCGAGGAATAGCTGAGTACTACGATGCAAGAACCGAGCTTTCTCAGGAAGACTTAGAGTATCATTTGGAGAAAGAACCGGAAGACCCTTACCGGGTTATTTGGCTATTTTTAGCGGAATATGAAAATGATCCGGAACAGGCGCAGATTAGTCTGGAAGAAAATGCTGAAAAGCTTGATAAAAGCGAATGGGGTTATCAGATTACGCAACTGTATGCGGATAAGCTTTCTAAAGAGGCTTTTTTAGAACGTATGACCCGTAACTTGGGTGATTCTGAAAAACTGACAGAGCGTTTATGTGAAGCTTACTTTTATTTGGGAAAGTATATGCAGATAAAAGGTGATCAGCTGGAAGCTATGAATTATTTTAAACTGGCTTTAATGACGAATGTTTATGAGTTTGTTGAGCACCGTTATGCGTCGGTTGAGTTAACGCGTATTCGTCACGCGTTATTAAACCGGTAAAGAGCCATTTGATGAAAGGACGGCTGTTAGTACTTTCTGCTTTTTTGGTTATAAGTAGTGGGTCTCATCAAGTCTTTAATTCACAGCAAACATTGAACTGGTCAGCGCATAAAGGTAATGCGAAAGCGCAATATCAATTAGCTAACCGTTATTGGCAAGACAAAAATCGAACTGCCGCTCATTACTGGTGGCAGCGCTCTGCCAAACAAAAGTATTCTCCTGCCATCGAAAGCTTAATTCGTGCTTTTCCTAAAGCTAACGACGACTGGTTAAAATTGGCTGTCGCTGCTGGTGACCCCGCCGCTAAGCGGCAAGTTGCAATGACTGAACTGACAGACAATAACATTTCAATAGGACAGTGGCAGCACCGTTGGCAAAGTGCCGATGAAGCCTGGTTAAAGCAAAAGTTTGCGTTACTTGAGCGTTACCAGAAAAATGATAACTGCGATATAAGTATTAAAGTTATAGCGGCTAATCAAAGCGCAAAAAAGCGCTACCTTGATTTTTTATCGGCCGTAAAAAACTCCCCTTTTACGACCAGTAACTGGTGCATCGGTTGGGCTCTGGACGAGGAATTATCATGCACTATTGGTGATGAGCGCGGTAGAGCAAGTTGTCGTTCAGATAAAGTGGCTGACAGAACAGTGATATTGGCGGATAAGGGGATTGCGAGTGCGGACAGTCGAACATTGACATTGACCCCCGATAGCTCAGAAAAAGTTATTCAACATGAGCTAGGGCATTGGCTGGGCTTTGCCGATGAGTATGCCATGTCGGAGTCTCTGGCCCGGAAATTTTGCAACGGCCATTATGAGCATGAAAGTTTAAATATTATTGTTTCCGGCCATGCTAAGTACTATTCCAGCGACCAAATACGGGACATCTATGACAACTTACCATGGAAAAGTGAAATACCTTCATGGAAAGAAATAGCCCAGAAAGAAGGGGAGAAGTGGCGCCTGGGCAGCTCGGAAAGTCGCGATATAGGACTTTTTAAAGCTGACACCTGCAATGCTATTAGTGATAAACAAGCTTGGCGTCCGGTAAATGTCAAAACGGCGATGGAGCAGCACAATACCGGACTATGGCCAGAGCTTTATTTGAAGTTATTGCGGAAACATCAATAACTGCCGTGTAAGAAGACTATACAGAGAGCGCTACTTGAGCCAGGATAAGCACCGGACAAAGTGTTGCCAGAAACCAGATGAGCGAACGTAACTTGTCGTAGTTGCTTAAGTACGCAATGTGGTAAAGCACTCTTAACACAATGAATGAAACGCCCAGAAACTCAATTCTTTCGGTTACCTGAGAAGTGGCTATAGCAGCTAGAATTGCAGCAGCAAATAACGGGAAAGCTTCATAGGCATTGTAATGACCTGCAACAGCGCGGGCGCCTCGCCCAAGTAAGCGCTGTTGCTGAGCTCTGGGATGTTTATTGTCGTAACCGTTGTCGCGATTCTGAAAATAAACCACAGGAGCCTTGGCTAAAATAGGCAAGACTCCGGCAATGAGTAAACACCACAGTAAAAGGCTCATGGTCAAGCTTCCTAATTAACGTACAGTTTCACCCGCTGCCTGCAAGTCGGCATGATAAGAAGAACGTACTAGCGGACCGCTGGCAATATGGCTGAAGCCCATTTCAACACCTGCAACGCGCAGCTCTTCAAATTCATCCGGGTGAACATAGCGGGCAACCGGAATATGGTGGCGGCTAGGCTGTAAATACTGGCCGATAGTCAACATGTCGACATCATGCGCACGGAGGTCTTTCATAACCTCCAGTATTTCTTCTTTGGTTTCGCCAAGGCCAACCATCAGCCCTGATTTAGTGCGTATATCAGGACGAGCCTCTTTGTATTTTTGCAGCAAATCTAAAGACCACTGATAGTTTGCACCCGGACGAGCTGCTTTATAAAGGCGCGGCACAGTTTCAAGGTTGTGGTTGAACACATCAGGCGCTTCATCTTTCAGGATATCAAGCGCTACTTGCATACGGCCACGAAAGTCCGGTACAAGTACTTCAACCTGAATATTGTTTTCGCTGTGTTTACGTATTTCACGAATACAATCGGCAAAATGCTGAGCCCCGCCATCGCGTAAATCATCACGATCAACTGAGGTAATAACGACATACTTCACTTTCATGTCGCGAATCGTTTTGCCCAGTTTTTCAGCTTCTTCAGGGTCCGGCGGAAGAGGGCGACCATGAGCAACATCGCAGAATGGACAACGACGCGTGCAAATATCACCCAGAATCATAAAGCTGGCTGTACCGTGGTTAAAACATTCCGGTAAATTTGGACAGGAAGCTTCCTCACAAACAGAGTGCAGGCCATGGCTGCGCATAGCCTGCTTAATTTCATCAATACGCTCAGTTGAAGAAGGGAGCTTCACCTTCAACCACGACGGCTTACGCAACATCTGGTCGCGTTCTGTGGGAATAATTTGTACTGGTATCAGTGCCATTTTATCGGCGTCACGCATTTTGACACCAGGTTCAACTCTAACTGGCTTTGACATAATCTTGAGCGAGTCCCGTTTGTTGAAGAATGTTGCTGTAGGAAACTGAACTAGTGAAGTGTTTTATCACTGCATTAGCGGCTTCACTAAAGCTTTCAGGACCATTGAGATCCTTGGTTTGAATCATTTTTATGCCCGATAGCCCACAAGGGTTGATCCGGGCAAAGGGTTCCATATCCATATTGACGTTTAACGCCAACCCGTGGAAAGAACAGCCTTTACGAATACGCAGCCCTAACGAGCAAATTTTATCATTACCAACATAGACACCCGGAGCATCGCGTCGAGCTTGAGCATCAATACGGTAATCGGCAAGAGTCCCGATAACCGTGTTTTCAATTTGATTGACTAACTGGCGGACACCGTAATTTAGGCGACGAATATTCAGAAGAAAATAAATAACAACCTGACCCGGGCCGTGGTAGGTTACCTGCCCACCTCTGTCGACTTGAATAACGGGAATATCGCCAGGAGCCAGAATATGCTCGGCCTTTCCGGCCTGCCCTTGGGTAAACACAGGGTCATGTTCAACCACCCACAGCTCGTCTGCAGTGTGTTCGTCGCGCTGGTCGGTGAATTGTTGCATAGCATGCCATACGGGTTCGTATGGCTGCCTGCCTAATTCACGAATAATTAAGGTATCGTTCATGCCGTCATTATAACGTTTGTCTAGAACAACGGCTAGTCTTGCAACTACAGAACGTAGCGAACGTCGTCAATATCTGACAACGATCGATAAAGAATTTCAATATGTTCCTGACTTTCTACACGCACAGCGACAGAAACCGAATGATAATTGCCTTTACTGCTAGGTTTTACCGAAGGAGAATAATCGCCGGGAGCATGCTCCTGTAAAACTTCGACAACTTGATCAGGAAGGCTGGCACTGGCAACCCCCATCACTTTAAAAGTAAAGTGACAAGGGAAGTCTACCAGTTCATCAAAGCGTGTCTTTTGCATCTATCTTAACCTTTATTCTTCACTAAACTGCTGTTTAATATAATCCATAATTTTCTTGAAGAAACCGCCTTCCTCAACTGCCTGCAGAGTCACTAACGGGAAAGATGCGACATCTTCATCGTTCAACTGAAGGTAGACTGTTCCAACATGCTGGCCTTTTGATAATGGCGCTTGCAACTGCTGATCAAGTTCAAAGTTAGCTTTCAGTTTGTCGCGCTGACCTTTCGGTAAAGTAATGACCACATCTTCACTGATTCCAAGCTCAACTTCGTCAAGGTCTCCCCCCCAAATGCGATGAGAAATAAAGCTCTCACCAGCACTATAGGCTTTGACGGTTTCGTAGTAGCGGAAACCGTAGTTAAGCAGCTTTTTACTTTCTACTTTACGGGCCTGTTCGCTGTTAGTCCCCATTACCACAGCAATTAAACGTGTGCCGTCTTCAACTGCAGATGAGACAAGGCTATAACCTGCTTCGTTGGTATGTCCTGTTTTTATGCCGTCTACGTTTAAGCTGCGGTCCCAGAGTAATGAGTTGCGGTTGTACTGCTTAATGTTGTTGAAGGTGAACGACTTCTCCGCATAAAGTGCGTACTCTTCCGGCGTTTCTTCAATTAAAGCACTGGCTAACGTCGCCATGTCACGAGCAGAAACGTACTGATCGGGGTCTGGTAAACCGTGACTGTTTGAGAAGTGGCTGTCGTTCATGCCAATTTGTTCAGCGTAGTTATTCATTAAGTCGGCAAATGCGTCTTCGCTGCCGGCAATATGCTCAGCCATAGCCACGCAGGCATCGTTACCTGACGAAATAATAATGCCGCGATTCAGGTCTTCCACGCTGATTTCTTTGCCAACCTCAATGAACATTTTTGAGGACTCAGGGAAGTTCTTTGCCCAGGCATTTTCGCTAATGGTAACCATGTCGTTTGAGCTAATACGGCCGGCAAGTATTTCTTTACCAATGATATAACTTGTCATCATTTTGGTCAGGCTTGCAGGAGGAAGGCTCTCAGCAGAGTTACCTTCGGCCAGCACCTTACCCGTGGTGTGATCGATAAGTATGTAAGCTTTGGCGTTAATTGACGGCGCATTGGGAACCAATGACTGGGCCGCAAAACTTGCTGAGCTGAATAATAGGGTTACAACTGTAAAAAGGTGACAAATTTTTTTCATTGGAATTATCTTTATCTTATCGGTCAAAAGGTGAATCGAGTGCGTAATGGGGCCGGATTATATCAGTTCTGATGCTTAGCGTCAGGAGTATCGGACTGACTTTGCGCTGCCTTTACGCGAAAAGCTTCCGGGTATCCTGAAGACCGTATTTGCTCCAGCAAATCGTAGCTGTCATCTTCTGAAACCGGACCCAGCATTAATTTATGTAGACCATGACTTTGTTCAGTAGTTGCAATCTCCTGAAACTTCGGCGGTAAGTCGTGTTTTAATTGCGATAAACGGTCAGGGTTTGACGATGCCACTAATTGAATGAGGTAATCAGGTCGGTTTTCTGCGGCTGTTTTTTGTGCCGCAGGCATGGGAGTATTCAAACTTATAGCCTCAATTTTGACCGGAGCTGTGCCACTGTCTAACATGTCCAGTTTATAGGCTGCAGCGAAGGATAAGTCGATAATACGTTCCGGATGAAACGGACCGCGGTCATTCACTCTGACCACAACGCTACGGTCATTTCTCAGGTTAGTGACTTTAACGTAGGTTGGCAGAGGCAGGCGTGTATGCGCAGCGGACATGCTGTACATGTCATAATACTCGCCATTAGAAGTCAGATGCCCGTGAAACTTATTGCCGTACCAGGAAGCGTAACCTTCCTCGACATAGCCTGCTGCACTTTCCATGACTTCATAGTCATTACCCAGTACCCGGTAGTCACGGTTGCCTTGAGGACTAATAGGTTCGTGAACAGGAACGGCATTACGCAGTTCCGACTCGTTAGGTAGCCGGGTGGGGGCGCTGTCTTTGTGTTGACTGTAGCGACCCGTTGGCGAATTTGAGCAACTGCTGAGCAGAAAGGTACTCAGCAGTAATATCAATAAGCTATTCCACTTCATTCTTCAGTTGCTCACTAAACTGATAGACGGCCATCGCATATAAAGGGCTATGGTTATATCGCGTAATAACATAGAAGTTATCGTACGCTAACCAGTATTCATGGTCTTGTTCGGTTTCAAACTCGAAAACTCGCACTTTAGTCTCTTCATTGACTGCGCTGTGAGATGGAAGGTCATAGCCTTTACTTTCTATATCAGAGCGCTTTAGGTTTGGCTTCATACCGTCACTGACCAGGTCTTTCCAGTTTTGCGATTCATCAAGTGGCTGAGCAACAGGCTGCCCTTGTTGCCATTTATGCTTCGCAAAGTAATTCGCGACACTGCCTATGGCATCGACCGGATTGGTTAAAATGTCTCGCTGACCGTCGCCATCAAAATCGACGGCATAGTGGCGGTAACTGGACGAAATAAACTGTCCGAACCCCATGGCACCTGCATATGAACCCTTGGCTTCACTGACGTTCCAGCCTTCTTCGGAGGCTAACTGGAAAAATTCACCAAGTTCAGAGCGAAAGAATTTTGAACGGGGAGGGTAGTGAAAACCTAAAGTGTAAAGTGAATCAAGGACAGAGTATTTGCCCATATAACTACCATAAAAGGTTTCAACGCCAATTATAGCAACGATGATTTGTGCCGGAACGCCATATTCTTGCTCAGCGCGCTCAAGCGTATCTTTATGTTCGCGCCAAAATTTAACGCCCGACTCAAGACGCTTTTCCGTGAGGAAAATAGGGTAATATTGATACCAGGGTTTGGCTTCCCATGGGCGCTGGATTGCTTCAAGCACTTCTTCATTTTTGTTGGCTTTTGAAAGCCATTGACGAACTTTGTCTTCATCAAGCTGATGTTCTTGAACCTGCTCTTGAATAAAATCTTCAACTTCACTCGACTGCTGTTGAGCCGTTGCATAAAAACTGGTTGTCGCGGTAAGCAAAGCTAACCCAAATAAAGCGCGCATAGGAATCCCCTGTTTAGCCATTTTTCATTACCAGGCGATGGTGGGTCGCAATGGACATCAAAATGCCAAACCCGGCCATCAGCGTCACCATTGAGGTGCCCCCGTAACTGATTAAAGGTAATGGTACCCCAACCACAGGTAAGAGTCCTGAAACCATACCAATATTTACAAAAACATAAACGAAGAAAGTTAGTGTCAAAGAGCCCGCCAAGAGTTTGCTAAAAATATCCTGTGTTTGCAGAGCGATAATTAAGCCTCGCAAAATAACAAAGCCATAGAGGGCAAGCAGAAGGATAACGCCGGTAAGCCCAAACTCTTCGCTAAACACTGAGAAAATAAAGTCCGTATGGCGTTCAGGTAAAAACTCTAGCTGAGACTGCGTGCCTTGCAACCAGCCTTTGCCATCTATGCCACCAGAGCCGATGGCTATTTTTGACTGGATAATGTGGTAACCGGAACCCAGAGGATCGCGCTCAGGGTTCAAAAAAGTTAATACGCGTTGGCGCTGATAGTCGTGCATAAGGTAGAACCAGAGAACCGGCGTAAAAGCGGCAGCTGTAATCCCTGCAGTGGTGACAAGCTTCCAACTGAGTCCGGCGAGGAAAATGACGAAAATTCCTGCGCAGGCTACGAGTAGAGATGTCCCTAAATCTGGCTGTCGAGCAATGAGTAAAGTGGGAATAATAACCAGAACTAAAGCCCCAAACAGCCGGTAAATTGAAGGCGGAATGGGACGCTGATTCATATACCAGGCCAACATTAGTGGCATAGCTAACTTCATAATCTCTGACGGTTGTATGGTTAACGGGCCAATATCCAACCAGCGTTGTGCGCCTTTTCCCATTTCGCCAAAAGCAAGTACTGCGATTAGTAACAGTACTCCCACAATAAAAGCAGGCACTGCAAAACGTGACAGAGCGCGGGGAGGAATTTGCGCAACGATGAAAAGGACGACAAATGACAAACCAATGCGAACGGATTGTCTTTTTACAACATCAATGTCCTGACCTGCAGCGCTGTAGATAACAAAGAGGCTGACAATCGACAGGATGATCAAAGGGAGAAGAAGCGGTCCATCAATGTGGAGCTTCTTTAGTAACGGATTGCGTTGGCGCTCTTCAGTCGTCAGCATTAGTATTTTCCTGCTGTTTATTGCCGTTATTAAAGCGAGTATGCCAAAGATCAAGCATTTTTCTTGCGACCGGAGCTGCCACGCTTCCGCCGCCACCCAGAGAGTTTTCAATGGTTACCACAACAATAACTTTGGGATCATCAGCTGGTGCATAACCGACATACATGGCGTTGTCCCGGTAGCGTTCTGCGATATCTTCGGCATTGTATTCTTCTTCTTGTCCCAGGCTTCTTACCTGAGCAGTCCCTGTTTTTCCCGCGGATGAATAGGGGGCGTCTTTAAAGGCAGACTGCGCTGTTCCTTTTTGCTCCATGTTAACGTTACGCATTGCTTTAGTAATGATTTCCCAGTTATTACTGTCCTTTAACTTTAACGGTTCGCGATGAGTAATTAACGCCTCTTCAAATTCGCCGTCCTGTATTTTGCCTTTCAGTAGACGAGGAACCAGGTGTTCGCCTTTATTTGCAACCATTGCGGTAGCTACCGCCAATTGCATTGGGGTTGCCGTCCAGTAGCTTTGACCTATACCGACCGATAGTGTTTCGCCAGCGTACCAGGGCTGGCCAAAGCGGGCTCGTTTCCAGCCGCGAGATGGCATCAGAGCGGATACTTCTTCATGGAGATCAATACCGGTTTTCTGGCCAAACCCAAACTGTTCCATAAAGCTGGATATTTTATCGACCCCCAGTTTTAACGCTAAGTCGTAGTAGAAGGTGTCGCAACTTTCAGTAATTGCTGTTTCTACATCAACCCAACCGTGCCCCCAGGCGAGCCAGTCCCGGTAACGCCTGTCGACACCTTTAATTTCAAACCAGCCGGGGTCCCAGATGCGGGTTTTTTCTGTAATGGTTCCGTCTTCTAATCCAAGCAAACCAATTTGCGGTTTTACTGTCGATGCAGGGGGATATGCCCCCTGAGTGACCCGGTTTAACAGAGGGCTTTGGGTTGAGTTTAATAAAGATTGATACTGTTTGACGGAAATACCGTTGACGAACCAGTTAGGATCATAACTCGGCGTACTGGTCATGGAGAGAATTCCGCCGGTTGTTGCATCCATTAAAATAATAGAACCTCGTTGTTCGCCCAATAATTCAGCCGCTTTGCGTTGCAACTCAAGGTCCAGTTCTAAGACAATATCCTGACCGGGTGTTGGCGCTTCTATACTGAGTGTGCGCACGGCTCTGCCACGGTTATTAACTTCAACACTCTGGTAACCAACTTCACCATGTAATTCTTTTTCGTAATACTTCTCAATGCCGAGTTTACCAATGGTTCTGCTGGCTGCGTAATTGGGTAGCTCTCCGCTTTCACGGAGTTTCTCTACATCGTTACGATTAATTTTCGCAACGTAACCCACGGCGTGCGTTAACAGTTCCTTGTGAGGGTAGTTACGTATTAGCCGTGCTTCAATACTAACGCCCGGATATTTATGTTGCTGCGCTGCAAAGATAGCAAGCTGCTGCTCATTCAGGTCGTCCAGTAGGGGGACATTGTTAAATCGCCGCTGGTTTTTCAGGTTCCGATAAAAACGATCAATAGTGGTATCCGGAAAGCTCAGCAATTTCTGAAGTTGACTCAGGGTGCTGTCCAAATCATCGATTTCTTCAGGAGTGACATCTAAACTATAAATAGGAGTGTTTTCAGCAAGCAAAACGCCGTTACGGTCATAGATTAAGCCCCTGTTAGGTGCCAGCGGCAGCAGCTTTATCCGGTTATCGTTGGAACGGGTCTGAAGTTCATTATGTTCACTAACCTGCAAGTGATACATGTTGGACGCTAACGCAACAAAAGCGGCCACGACAATCACCATCGCTACTAAAACGCGACGCCCAAAAACGGCTGCTTCGGTATCATGATCACGTATGTGGGTGCGCTGACGCATTGTTATTATTATTCTCTATGGTACGGATGATTGTTATTTAGGCTCCAGGCCCTATATAAACTCTCTGCGACAATTAACCTTACCACTGGATGGGGCAGAGTGAGTTTAGACAATGACCAGCGTTGTTCAGCTGCAGCCAGGCACTCATCAGAGAGGCCTTCGGGTCCGCCTATCAACAGAGTGACATCTCTGCCATCCATTTGCCACTTTTCTAACTGTTGAGCAAGTTTAGGTGTGTCCCAGGCCTGACCTGTGACCTCTAAAGTGACAATTCGGTTCCCTTTAGGTATTGCTTGCAGAAGTAATTTACCTTCTTGCTGCATAACGCGCTTTAAATCCGCTTTGCGGGTACGTTTTTGAGCAGCAATTTCATGTAAAACCAGTTTGCAATCTGCCGGGAACCGCTTTTTGTATTCGTTAAAGCCTTCAGTAACCCACGTGGGCATTTTGGTGCCAACGGCGAGTAATTGAATTTGCACTTACTGGCCCCAGAGTTTTTCTAATTGATAGAAATCGCGAATGCTATCCTGCATTACATGCACCACGACATCACCAAGGTCAACCAAAACCCACTCAGATTGTTCACCACCTTCAACGCCAATTGGAGGTGTACCAGCATGTTTCGCCTCTGTAGCGACATGTTCAGCAATACTTCGTACATGCGTTTTCGAGCTGCCAGAGCAGATGATCATGTAGTCAACAACGTCAGTTTTATCATGAACATCTAAAATTTGAACGTCACGACCTTTAAGATCATCGATTTTATCAATGACAAATTCACGCAATTCTTCTGCCTGCAAAAGATTTTCTCCGATTTGAGGATTAAAACCCGAAGTTTAACAGAAATTAAGAAAAGTGTTCAGTCACAAATACAGCTGATGTTGCCTTATGTAGTCATAAACACTGGAGGGTAGGGGGAGGTTAGGTTTGCGTTGTTGCAATTGTTCGCGTAGTTCAGTCGCTGAAACATCAACCATCGGGGTTTGTGCAATATAGACATAACCTGAAGATTGTTCGGTTAAATCTTTTTTGTGTTTCGTCAGATGCGTTGCAATAAAGGACTTTAGCTCGTCATCCTGAGGGCTGAAGTCTACGCCGGCTCGCGGCATAACAATCAGGTGTGCGTTATCGGTAAGTTGTGTCCAGTTATGCCATTTATGGAGACTCATTAAGGAGTCCATACCCATAACAAAGAGCAGAATGTCATTGGGAAAGCGCTCTTTAAACTCGCTTAATGTATGAGCGGTGTAGGAAAGTCGGTCTTGTTTTAATTCCCAGTCTTCAGCCGTAAAAGCAGGGTGTTGCTGACAGGCAAGCTTCACCATTTCCAACCTTTGCCGGGCACTGGCGCAGGGTTGAGATCGGTGCGGAGGCACTGCGCTTGGCATGAGCGACAAAGTAGCAATGTCCAGTTCATCGACCAGAGCTGAGGCTGTTTCTAAATGTCCGTTGTGAATGGGATCAAAAGTTCCGCCAAAGAATGCTCGTATCATAAATGAATAAACTGCTCATTAGGCTCAATGCCGTGACTAAATACAGAAAGAGTCTGATTAATGGCATCAGCGTTGTTGCAACACAGTAAACTGAGAAGGTGCGTCGTTAATATCAGAGGCGACTCGCCGCTGTCGAGCTTTAATGCAGCCTCGATTCTTTCAATAAGTCTTTGTGCGCCAAGCAGCGTTTTTTGGCTCAGCTGAGAGGCTCGTTTATGATAGCCGGGTTGCTGATTCGGCCAAATCATAAACTGCCGGAACAGGGCGTTTGTATCAGCCTGTGTTTGTTGCGCCTTTTGCAGAGCCGATAACAGTTGCACCTCGCGTTGGAGGATCCAGATGAGCCGATGGAAATCGTTTTCTTCATCTAACAAGCGATTTAACCGATGCAAAGCGCCTTCGTAGTCCTGTTGCTGGATGCTCTCCTGAAGCGCAAATACGCTGAAGCGGCTAACATCATCAATAGATGTTTGCAGAAATTCTTCGGTAATGATTCCGTCATTGCTCAGAAGTTGCCACTTACTGAGCTCCTGATCCAGAGCTAATAAGTTGCCTTCAAACCAGTCCGATAACTTTTCAGGAACGCCCGTAGCTAAGGTTAATTGATAACGTTGAGCTCGTTGATGAATAAATGCCGGCAGTTGGGATTTATCCGGGCTTTGTGTCCGGACTAAAGGGCCGCGTTCCGCCAGCGCTTTGAACCAGCGGCTGTTTTGAGTTTCTTTTTTAAGGCGATCACCAATAACAACGAATATGTCGTTTTCAGACTGATTTTGTGCATATTCGGTTAAAGCCGCAGAGCCGTCACGACCCGGCTTATTATCCGGAAGCTCAAGTTCCAGCAAACGTTTATTTCCGAACAGGCTCATTGACTGTTCACCGGAAGAAAGCTGTTGCCAGTCAAAGTCCTTACTTTGCAGCCAGTGTATGCGTTCGAGATCATCGGAGGATAAGTACTTACGAATGCTACTTAGTGCGTCATTCCTGAGTAAAAGGTCATCACCAAATACCAACAAAACGGATGGAACGCCATTTTGCTGCAAGTAGTGTTCAAGCTTTTCAGGATAAATGGTTTGCATTGCTTTAAGGTTTTACTCCGACATTTCGGAAATGATTTGCTGCAAAATAAGACGAGAAGCTTCCGCTCTCATTTCATCGACCAGCATTTCGCGTTCACGGGTTTTTGCCAGAGCAAAGTTTGGATCGTCCTGGTAATCCCGGGCGACTTCAACCGTGCGTTCAAGTAATAAACGCTGGTTTTGTATTAATTGATAGTTAACCTGGTACAGCAATTCATATTCGGCAACCTGGCCGCTTTCGAACAAAGACAATGTTCTTCGCTCTAATTTGTCGGAAGTTAAGTGAACCGTTATTGGTTGTGCTTCATCTGAAAGTTTAATGCCAGAATGCGCAAAGCGTTGCTGCATATGCTCATTGAGCTCTTTTGACACCTGACTTTTCAGAGAAACCGACTGCAGTGTTTCGGGCAATTGATAGTTCCCGCGCAGCTGAAAGCCACAACCGGTTAGGGTGGCTATCAGCACTAGGATGAGAACAAGGTTTAACGTTGCGCGCATAGCTTATCCAACAACAATATTGAGGATTTTCCCGGGAACATAGATCTTCTTACGAATCTCTTTTCCTTCGGTGTACTTCTGTACAGAGTCTTCCTCAAACGCAATTTGTTCAACTTGCTCTGCTGAAGCATCGGCAGGTACTGTCAGTTTAGCGCGGACTTTGCCATTAATTTGCACCACAATCAGCTTTTCGTCTTCAACCAACGCACTTTCATCGACGCTTGGCCATTGAGCGAACGCCAGAGGTTCCTCATGGCCAAGTTCTTGCCACAATTGCTCGCAAATGTGCGGTGTAATAGGAGCCAGCATGCGCACCATGGCGTCTATCGATTCAGCCAGTATTTGTCTGTCGGCCTCGGTTTCCAGTGGCGCTTTCTGCAGGTGATTTAATAGCTCCATAATTGCTGCTATCGCGGTGTTGAAGTGTTGGCGACGACCCATATCGTCACTGACTTTAGCGATGGTCTTATGCAGTTCGCGGCGCAGTTGCTTTTGATCTGAGTTTAAACTGTGGCCGTTGCATGCACCACCCGCATTAACTAAGTCGTAAGTCAGCTTCCATAAGCGGCGCAAAAAGCGTTGCGCTCCTTCAACCCCCGAATCTGACCATTCCAGGGTCATTTCAGGTGGCGCCGCAAACATCATAAATAAGCGGACGGTGTCGGCACCGTAGCGCTCAACCATGGTTTGCGGGTCGATACCGTTGTTCTTCGACTTTGACATTTTGCTCATGCCGCCTATAGCAACCGGCTGGCCGTCTTGCTTATGTTTAGCTCCGGCAATAGCGCCTTTGTCATCGCGTTCAATATCAACGTCAAGAGGGGATACCCACTGCTTGCCGCCTTTCTCGTCTTCGCGGTAATAGCTGTCGGCTAAAACCATGCCCTGACAGAGCAGGCGTTTGAATGGCTCGTCAGAGTCAACCAGGCCTGTGTCGCGCAACAGCTTATGGAAGAAGCGAGCGTACAATAAATGCAGAATTGCGTGTTCAATACCACCAATGTATTGATCAACCGGCAACCAGTAATTGGCTTTTTCTGGATCCAGCATGGCGTCATCGGTTTGTGCGCTACAGTAACGAGCGTAGTACCACGACGATTCCATGAAAGTATCGAAGGTATCGGTTTCGTGCTCTGCCGGTTGACCGTTGTATTCCGTTTTGCGCCATTCCGGGTCGGATTTAATTGGCGAGTTAACACCATCCATGACCACATCTTCCGGCAGTTTAACCGGCAGTTGGTCTTCCGGAACCGGCACGGATTCACCATTTTCCAGATTCAACATAGGAATAGGAGTGCCCCAGTAACGCTGGCGTGATACACCCCAGTCGCGCAGGCGGTAATTGACTTTACGTTCGCCAATACCTTTTTCTTTTAATTCAGTGGCAATGGCGTCAAAGGCTTGTGCTGAACTCATGCCGTCGTAAGGCCCGGAGTTAATGACGGTGCCTTTTTCGGTAATAGCCGCTTTTTGAATATCACTGTCGCCGCTAATAGGCTCAATAACCGGGCGAATCTCCAGCTTGTATTTAGTTGCAAATTCCCAGTCACGCTGGTCGTGTGCCGGCACTGCCATAACGGCGCCAGAGCCATAGTCCATTAAAACAAAGTTAGCGACCCAAATAGGGATCTCTTCACCTGTCATTGGGTGAGTGGCTTTAATGCCTGTGTCCATGCCCAGCTTTTCCATTGTTGCAATGTCGGCTTCTGCGACTTTGCTGTTCTTACAATCTTCAATGAAGCTAGCCAGTTCAGGGTTATTTTTTGCGGCTTCAATAGCTAACGGATGTTGTGCGGCAACACCCATATAGGTAACACCGTATAAAGTGTCGGGACGCGTGGTATAAACGCGTAAACTTTCACCAGTGGCTGCAACTTTAAAGTCAATTTCGACGCCTTCAGAGCGGCCAATCCAGTTACGTTGCATGGCCTTAACTTGCTCTGGCCAGCCATCCAGTTGCTCAAGGTCATTCAATAACTCTTCAGCGTAATCGGTAATTTTAATAAACCACTGAGGAATTTCTTTTTGTTCTACTTTGGCACCTGAACGCCAGCCGCGCCCATCAATAACCTGTTCATTAGCCAGAACCGTTTGATCAACCGGATCCCAGTTGACGGTTGCGTTCTTTTTATAGACCAGCCCTTTTTCATACAGCTTAGTGAAGAACCATTGCTCCCAGCGGTAGTAATCAGGGGAACAAGTTGCAAGCTCACGCTTCCAGTCATAACCAAAGCCAAGACTTTTAAGCTGTTCGCGCATATAGTCGATATTTTGGTAAGTCCATTTAGCCGGCGCCGTTTTATTTTGTATTGCGGCGTTTTCAGCAGGTAGTCCGAAGGCGTCCCAGCCCATGGGTTGCATGACATTTTTTCCGAGCATGCGCTGATGGCGACTAATAACATCACCTAAGGTGTAGTTACGAACGTGTCCCATGTGCAATTTACCACTAGGGTAGGGGAACATGGACAGGCAATAGAACTTATCCTTGCCCGGTTGTTCTTTCGCCGTAAATACGTCTTGCTCCTGCCAGCGTTTTTGCATGGCAGATTCGATTTTGCTCGGGTTGTATTGTTCTTGCATAATTCCTGCTGATTCCGGTTGAATTTAAGTGTCGGCTTAGCTAATTGCGTACCACATAAGAAGCATAATGATAATGCCGGCCAGACCAAAGAAACCGTTTTCAAAAACAGCGCGCTGTTTGACTTCGGCTGGCTCTGACTTATCAATGCCGAAAAGCATAAGCCAGGAGCTTAATCCAAGACCACCTGCAGCAATAAGCACAGCAAAAAGAATGGCATCAAAAATATTTTCCATAATGATATCCCTGTAGAAAAATGGAAAAGAACAGCAACAGAACCGTTCAGTTAAGCTTTTATAGTGTACTGATTTTCGTACCGGATGACTACGCTTGAGCGCGCTTCTTAGTGCGTTTTGTAGCGATTATCGGCAACAACCCAAGTAAGGCGAGAATTATCGCGCCCCAGTTGCCTATGGTGTTAAAGATAGTGGAGCCCTGAACACCATAAACATTGGTAGATAGCGTCGTTGCTTTAAACTGCGGTGCTAACGCAAGGTAGTTGCCGTGCTCGTCAACCGCGGCTGTAACTCCGTTGTTGGTCGCTCTTAGTAAAGGTTTCCCCAGCTCCATAGCGCGCATACGGGCTATTTGCATATGTTGCCAAGGGCCGTGAGAGTCACCAAACCAGGTGTCATTGCTAATAGTGACCAGATAATCTGTATCATCGTAGGTATTGCTTCGCACTTGTCCTGCAAAAGCAATTTCATAGCAAATAGCCATGGCAAGGTTGCTGCCGTTAGCCTCGAGGTTGGGTTGCTGGTATCCGCCACGACTGAACGACGACATAGGTAAATTGAATAGCGGGGCTAACGGACGCAGAAGGTTCTCAAAAGGAACGAATTCACCAATGGGAAGCAGCTGATGTTTCTGATAACGGTTGGTGTTGCCATAACTGTAGCTCTCATTGTCCAGAACAATAACGGAGTTGTAAAAATCGTCGTTGAGTCTGTCGTAATCAATAATACCGGTAACTAAGGCGGAGTCATTAATACTGGCAGATTGTTCAACAGTATTGAGGACATCACTTGCATAGGGTTCAAGAGCGGTAATTGCCGATTCCGGCCAAATAACCAAGTCGTGATTAAATTTGGGGCGGGTTAAATCCAGGTAGCGTAAAATATTTGGCCATTGTTGTTCCGCCTGCCATTTTAACGATTGCTGAATATTACCCTGAACCAGTAATACTGACATGGATTCGGTTTTTCTCTCTGTCGGTTGTATTTTAGGAAATACTACAGCGCAGGTGAGAAAAATGAGCGGTATTAACAGGGGCGCCGGTTTCTTGAACCGCAAAGCCATAACTATGCTGAGGGCTGTAAACCACAAGGCGACCGTAATACCCGTTTCACCAAGAACCGGCGCCAATCCGCCAAATACGCCGTCAGTTTGACTATACCCCAGGCTTAGCCATGGGAAACCTGTAAATAGCCAGCCCCGCAGCAACTCCGCAATTAGCCAGAAAAACGGCAAACTGAAACGCCAGGCAAACTTACGATGAGAGAGTTTTTGCCAACACCAAAATGCCAGTGCAGGGAATAGTGACAGGTAAGCAAATAGCAGAACCAATAACAGCAGCGTGACCGGTACCGGCACACCGCCATATTGATCGATGCTGACATATATCCAGCTTAGGCCAGCGGCAAACCAACCCATTCCAAAGATAAAGCCAGCTCTGAATGCCCGTTTAGGCGCTAAAGGCCAAATAACACCAACCACAATAGGCAAGACAATAAAAGGCAGCCAATGCCAGTGGAACGGTGAGTAAGCGAGCGTTAGAACTGCACCGCAAAGTAACAAGAGCACGGAGCGTGTGATGCCCCCCGAAAGCTTCATCATTACTGTTCGGACTCCGGTGAGCCATCGTCATCTGAGTTCAGACTAACTTGTAACTGCTGAATACGTCTTTTGTCGGCGTTTGTGACACGAAAGGTCATATTACCTAAAGTGACTTCTTCACCTGCCTGAGGCAGGTGCCCGAAACCATGAGCAACAAGTCCGCCAACAGTGTCGTGCTCTTCATCGCTGAAGTTGGTATTAAAGTACTGATTAAAGTCCTCGATGGTTGTAAGGGCTTTAATGGAATAGCGGCTTTGGCTAAGACGACGGATGTTGTTTTTGTCGTCATCACCCTGAGCGTCCGTTTCGTCTTCAATTTCTCCGACAATCTCTTCCAGAATATCTTCTATAGTGACCAAACCAGACACGCCACCGTATTCATCAACCACAATAGCCATATGATAACGGTTAGAGCGGAATTCTTTGAGGAGTACATCGACCCGTTTACTCTCAGGAACGATTACCGCAGGTCGCATCACTTTCTCAAGTGAAAACACTTCTTCTGTCATGTTAAAGCCGTAGCTCAACAAATCTTTTGCTAACAGGATACCTTCAACGTGGTCTTTGTTGTCGGTGACAACAGGGTAACGACTGTGTTGAGAATCGATAACGATGGGGAGGAATTCGTCCACGCCTTGATGAATATCAATGGTGACCATTTGTGAGCGTGGAATCATGATGTCGCGTACTTTGAGTTCTGCAACGTCAAGCACGCCTTCAATCATTTCTCTGGTATCGTTGTCTATCAGGTCGCGATCTTCAGCGTCCTGAATTAAATCGACGAGTTCTTCTCTGCTTTTCGGCTCACCAGCAAATACTTGCAGCAGTTTTGCTGCCCAGGATTTTCCCGACGAGCCGTTGGCTGAGTGGGGGTTGTCGTCGCTCATTGAGTGTTAAGCTCCATATTGTCTATCGGTTGATACGGGTCTGAGATGTTCAGACTCGCTAAGATGTTACGTTCAATTTGTTCCATTTCTTCTGCTTCGTTATCGTCAATATGATCGTAACCTAATAAATGCAGAGTACCGTGTATGACCATATGCGTCCAGTGAGCAATCGCTGACTTTTGTTGCTCCTGCGCTTCTTTTTCTACAACGCTTTGGCAGATCACTAAATCACCTAAAAGTGTGACAGGTAATTCTACCGGGCTATTGAAAGGGAAGGATAAAACATTGGTTGCATAGTCTTTACCACGAAACTCATTATTCAGTTCCTGGGCTTCCCGTTCAGCGACAATGCGTATTGTTAGTTCAACCGCTTTGCTGTCTTGTTGGAGGTAATCCAATGTTGTTGAAACCCAGGCACGTACGGCGTCTTCATCAGGAGCGTCAGTAACGCCATCAGCGAGTTGGTAATCCAGTGTCAAATCAGCCATTAGTTTTTGTCAAAATCCTCGTAGGCTTGCACAATTCGTTGCACCACAGGATGTCGAACAACATCACCTGCCTGGAAGAAAGTAAAGCTAATGTCAGGGACTTTATTGAGAACTTCAATGGCGTGTCTCAAGCCTGAGCGCTGCCCACGGGGTAAATCAACCTGAGTAATGTCTCCGGTAATAACAGCTCGTGAATTAAAGCCGATACGAGTAAGAAACATCTTCATTTGTTCACAAGTCGTATTCTGGCTCTCATCTAAAATGATAAAAGCATCGTTAAGCGTACGCCCGCGCATATAAGCTAATGGCGCAACTTCAATAACGTTACGCTCAATCAATTTTTCAACTTTTTCAAAGCCGAGCATTTCAAACAAGGCGTCGTACAAAGGGCGTAAGTATGGATCCACTTTTTGGGCTAAGTCACCGGGTAAGAACCCCAGCTTTTCGCCTGCTTCAACCGCTGGGCGAGTCAGAAGGATACGACGCACTTCCTGACGCTCCAAAGCATCCACCGCGCAAGCCACAGCCAGATAAGTTTTACCGGTACCGGCCGGACCAATACCAAAGTTAACGTCATGAGCTAAAATGGCACGAACGTAACCGGCCTGGTTATGGTTACGGGGCTTGATTAGACCCCGCTTTGTTTTAATGTGAGTCATTTTTTCTGCGGCAGGGTCACCTTGTTCATCGTTTTGCTCAAGCACTTTTGCTTGTTGAATAGCAAGGTGGACTTGCTCGGGCTCAATGCGACCTTCTTTTCCTTTTACGGTTGCGGTTTCAATGTACAAATCAAGCAGAAGCTTGTGCACAGCAGAAACGCTGGAGGCATTGCCGATTAATCGAAATTGATGGCCGCGATGCGTGATCTCGACACCCAGGCGGCGCTCAATGTGCTTCAGATTTTCATCTAAAGGGCCGCAGAGATCGGAAAGCCGACGTGAATCCGTCGGCTCTAGCTCAAAATCAAGTGTCTGTGTTTGTGGACTCAATCGTTTCCTCTTTACTTAACTGGCTTGTCGAGGCATTTGAACGACGCCCAGATCATCAGGCTCGCTCGACTTTCCTCGTTGTAAAATAGTTTCCGGCGCTGTATCAATACGCAGCCCCATATCCGCTTCTTCACGAATTAGCTCGCCCCGTAGCGAATTAGGAAGCACTTCGGCGATGCGTACATCGACGAACTGTCCAATCATATGGGGTTGACCGACAAAGTTTACAACCCTGTTATTCTCGGTACGCCCGGTAAGTTCCATCGGGTTCTTTTTCGATGGGCCGGTCACCAGAATACGCTGCTCTGTTTCCAGCATACGGCGTGCATGCGCCATAGATTGCTGATTCAGACGTTGCTGTAACAACTGCAAGCGCTCTTTCTTGGTTTCTTCACTAATATCATCAGGTAAGTCAGCCGCTGGTGTTCCCGGGCGTGCACTGTAAATAAAGCTGAAGCTCATATCGAAGTCAATAGTCTGGATAAGATCCATCGTTGCTTCAAAGTCTGCGTTGCTTTCGCCCGGAAAACCAATAATAAAGTCCGATGACATTGCAATGTCTGGTCGCGCTTTCTTTAAAGCACGAATTTTTGATTTGTATTCCAGTGCAGTGTGTCCACGCTTCATCATGGTTAAAATTCGGTCTGAACCACTTTGAACCGGTAAATGTAAATGACTGACCAGCTCAGGAATGGTTTTATAGGCTTCGATGATGTCATCGGTAAACTCGACCGGATGAGAGGTGGTGTAACGAATGCGATCAATACCATCGATTGCGGCAACGATATGCAACAATTCAGCAAAGCGGCAAACAGCACCGTCGTAGTGTTCTCCACGGTATGCATTAACGTTTTGACCTAAGAGATTTACTTCGCGAACGCCTTGTTCAGCCAACTGAGCTATTTCATAAATAACGTCGTCAACGGGGCGACTGACTTCTTCGCCACGCGTATAAGGTACGACACAGAAAGAGCAGTACTTACTGCAACCTTCCATAATGGAAACAAAGGCACTGGCGCCATCGGCTTTGGGTTCAGCCAGCCGGTCAAACTTCTCAATTTCCGGAAAGGAGACGTCGACCATGGGGGCGTGAGTTTCAGTGACCTGGTTTACCATTTCCGGTAAGCGGTGCAGAGTCTGAGGCCCGAAGATAATATCGACAAAAGGAGCGCGTGCGCGAATTTCATTGCCTTCCTGAGAAGCAACGCAGCCACCAACCCCGATTAATAAATTAGGGTTGTTCTTTTTTAGGTTTTTCCAACGCCCTAACTGATGAAACACCTTTTCCTGAGCCTTCTCGCGGATGGAACAGGTATTCAGCAGAATTAAATCTGCGTCTTCAGCTTCTTCGGCAACATCGTAGCCGTGGGTTGAGTGCAGCAATTCTGCCATTTTAGCAGAATCGTACTCGTTCATTTGGCAACCCCAGGTTTTGATATATAGCTTCTTACTCATGACCACTCGATGGTTGATTGATTTCGTTTAAGGCGCTTATTTTATCGCGTATTGGAGCAGATTGCCAAGTTTGAAATGATTAACTTTTGCGCCGCGTTCGAATAGCAAAATAGCCTGCAACAACAATGATTAACGCACCCCATAACATGTGCCAGGCAAGTTCTTCCCCGAACAGCCAGTAACCCAGCAATGCCGCAAATAGAACTGAGCTGTAGGTAAACACCCCAACTTTAGCCGGTGGAGCTATGGAAAACGCTTTGGTCATTGCTAACTGGCCGTAAACAGCAAGCAGGCCCATAGCAATAACCCCAACCCAGTGTTGTGTGGGTATAGGCTGCCATAGCCATAGTAAAGGAATGCCCGATGCGATTGTGGCCAGAGTAGAAAAATAGAACACGATTTTACTTGTCGACTCGGTGTCAGACATACGCCGAATGACAGTTTTCGTGAATGCAGCTAATGCAGCCGCCAAAAAGGCTAATCCAATAACCGGAGAGAGTTCGCTGTTCATGGGGTCAAGAAATATGAAAACACCAATGAAACCCAGTGCTATAGCCAGCCAGGTCTGTCGGGCTACATAGTCGCGTAGCCAGAGCCAGCCGATAACCGGAATTAAAAAGGGTGATAGCAACAGCACCAATGTGGCCTGCGCTAACGGGATAGTGGCAATGGCATAGAAGAACAAATACATTGCCGCTATGCCTGCGGCGCCACGAACAAGGTGCAGTCTTAAGCGCTGTGTTTTTAGGTTGCCGGCTCCCTTGCGCCATAGCCAGGGGAGCAGTACAAGAAAAGCGGTCAGGTTCCGAAAAAAGACCAGTTGCTCAAAAGGTTGGTCTTTACTGATGTATTTTACCAGGGCACTGACACCAGCGAAGCTGGCCTCAGCACTTAAAATAAGCAATGAGGCAATAATCACAGCTTTTTGTGTACTTTCCCTGGCCTGCATAAAAACTACTCTGAACATCGTCTAATTGGCTATGATAACGGAAATTAACCCATAGATGTGTTATTTATAAGGGCTAGCGGGAAATACCCCAAGTGAGAGCATAGACATGGAACAGCTATCAGTATTAATTAACGGCGGCGGAATGGTCGGGGCGGCAGCAGCGTTAGCTTTTGCTCAGAAAGGCGCGCAGGTGACTTTGCTGGAGCCAAAACCGCCAAGTGTTGAGGAAAATACTGATCCCGAATGGGACTTACGCATATCTTCGGTGAATAACAGTAATTGGCAGTGGTTGCTGGGGCTGGGCATTGGGGAAGATGTCCGGCATTCACGGGTGTTTGATTATGACCGCTTAACGGTCACATCGATAAGCGGAACGAGCTTATCTTTTCATGCTGACGAAGCCGGTCTTTCAAAATTGGGCGTCATGGTTGAAAACAACGCTTTGCAACAGGCGCTGTGGGCTCAACTACGGGCTTTGAAAAATGTGAGTTTGAGAACCGATGACAAACTTGAAGGGTTTGATACATTATCCCGCACGGCCTTTTTAAACAAAGGCGAACATCTGAATTATGATTTACTGCTCGGCTGTGACGGCGCTCACTCTAAAGTAGCGCAAGCTGCAGGTATTGATTACAGAGGGTGGGATTATGATCAACGATGCTTACTGGCAAATGTTCGTGTTGAAAAGCCGATAGCGGCTGAAACCTGGGAAGTGTTTCGTTCTCAGGGGCCTTATGCATTGTTACCGCTGACAGAGAATCAGGCTTGCTTAATTGATTACAGTAAACGTGATGACATCACTGCGTTAGAAAAAGATAAGCGAGCACTTGAGTCTCACTTAAAACAGACGTTTGCGCCGCATATTGGTGACTTTAAATTATTAAAGAGTGCCAGCTTTGCTCTGCAGAGAAAGCATGCGTGTCATTATGTTAAAGACGGCTCTATTGTTCTATTAGGTGATGCTGCTCACAGTATTCATCCAATGGCCGGGCAGGGGGTTAACCTGGGTTTTGCCGATGTCCGCTGTCTGATTGAAACCTTAGAGCAATACTCGCAAAGCACCGCACTCGTTGAATATGAGCGAACCCGTCGGCGTGAAAATGCAAAAATGATGCGAATGATGGATGCGATACAGTTTGGCTGGCGCGACAGTAACCCTATAATGCAGCTGGCAACGTCAGTATCATTGAAAGTAGCGGGTGTACCCTGGGTTAAGCGTTGGTTGTTACAGCAGGCTGTCGGTAAGTAACAGGCACAAAAAAACCACCTTAAGGTGGCCTTTCTGTTTTTCCACTCTTACTTGAGCAGAATAACACTCGAGTAATGTGGTGCGGAGGGGGGGACTTGAACCCCCACGTCCTTGCGGACACTAGCACCTGAAGCTAGCGCGTCTACCAATTCCGCCACCACCGCAACAGTAGTTAGTATGGCTGGGGCACCAGGGATCGAACCTGGGAATCGCGGGATCAAAACCCGCTGCCTTACCGCTTGGCTATGCCCCAATTTTAGCTGCTCTGAGAGTTGGTGCGGACGGAGAGACTTGAACTCTCACGCCGTGAGGCACTGGAACCTAAATCCAGCGTGTCTACCAATTCCACCACGTCCGCATCATAATCAGTTAAAGGTTGGTGGCTACGGCGAGATTCGAACTTGCGACCCCAGCATTATGAGTGCTGTGCTCTAACCAGCTGAGCTACGTAGCCATACCTTTTTACTTACCGCTCTCTGTGAGTGCGGCGCGTATTATGCAAATCGCTCCGCAGCCCGTCAACCTATTTTTGATAAAAAACGAGATTAACGGGCGCGTTTGAGCAAAAAAACAGTGATTTGTTTAAAAAGGCATCAAATCACCAAGGAAGACCTTCACCGTTGCTATGGAAAAACTGACCTGTGGTATCCAAACTTAGTTCATCAATACGTTGAATTAAGCGCTCTGCTGCGGTTTCAGCAGGAATATCGCCGGCATGATTCACCATATCGGTTTGTACGAAGCCTGGGTGCAGCAAAACAACAGAAATTCCTTGATCTTTTAAGTCCAGGGATAAAGATTTTCCCGCCGCATTCAATGCCGCTTTTGACATACGGTAACCATAGCGACTGCCGGAACCATTATCGGCAATAGACCCCATTCGGCTGGTAATCATTGCTACTTTGCTGCCTTCTTTTAATTTGGGCAGCAGAGCTTCAGTGACACGCAGAGGCGCCAGAGCGTTCACCTCAAATTGGGCGCGAATATTACCAGCGTCAAGTTCTCCTAGTACGTCTTTGTGCAGCAAGCCTGCGTTATTCACCAGTATATCGATCTTTTTATCGCCTAAAGTTTCAGAAAGGCGAAGAAGATCCGATGCTTTAGTCACATCTATGCCTTCAACAATATCGACATCCAGCTCCGTTAGTTGTTTTGAATTGTTACGACAAACCGCAGTAACTTTATAGCCCTGTTTGGCATATTGGCGTGCAAATTCGTAGCCTATACCGCGGTTTGCTCCGGTAATCAGAACTTCTTTTTGACTCATTTTGTACTCCACATATTAACTGCGTTACTCGTTAACGCCGCCTTCGGTTAGTTTTTTGGGGTCCAGTAACTGTTCAAGTTTATCCCGACCTAAGTCTGTCATTTCGTCCGCAACGTCAATAATCGCGCGCCCATCTTTATAAGCCGTTTTGGCTATTTCAGCGGCTTTATTGTAGCCAATAACCGGGTTAAGAGCGGTAACCAGAATGGGGTTTTTAGACAGTGCCTGCTCGAGACGCTTTTCATTAACTTCAAAATCAGCAATGGCTTTACTGGCCAGGGCGTTGCAACTGTTGCTCAGTAAATCAATGGACTGGAGTAAATTGTAACCAATAACCGGCAGCATTACGTTTAACTGAAAGTTTCCCTGCTGGGCCGCTGTCGTCACTGTTGTGTGATTGCCATTAACCTGAGCTGCAACCATTGCCACTGCTTCGGGTATTACCGGGTTCACTTTACCCGGCATAATACTGCTTCCGGGTTGTAATGCGGTGAGCTGAATTTCGCCTAATCCGGCCAGTGGTCCGCTGTTCATCCAGCGCAAGTCGTTACTGATTTTAAGTAGCGTTGTCGCCAGAGTATTCAGTTGTGCCGAAAGCTGTAAATTGACTTCCTGCCCTGCGATACCGGTAAAGGGGTTAGCCGAAGGCTTGAATTGAATGCCACTTACCTGGGTTAATGCGTCGGCAAATTCGGCGGCAAATTCTTTGGGCGCATTGATACCTGTACCTATGGCTGTTCCACCCTGAGGAAGGATACGACTGCGTTGCAGTAATTGCGGAAGCTGCTCGGTTGTGACTTCCAGTTGGCCCGCCCAGGCTTCTAATTCTTGCGCCATGGTCATAGGCATGGCATCCATCAAATGCGTTCTGCCTGTCTTTACAACATCCCGTAATTCAATGGCTTTGCTTCTGATGGTGTCAACTAACTGCTTTAATGCCGGCTCTAACTGTTTTTCGACCGCAAGAACACTGGCAACTTGAATGGCAGTAGGAATAACATCGTTACTCGACTGACTTTGATTGACGTGGTCGTTGGGGTGAATGTCCAGCCCTTGCTGCTTTGCTAAATTTGCAATGACTTCATTGGCGTTCATGTTAGAGCTTGTGCCGGAGCCTGTTTGGAATACATCAACCGGAAAGTGTTCGAGATGTTTTCCATCAATGATTTCCTGAGCGGCTTTCTCAATAGCGTCGGCATGTTTTTGGTCTAACTGCCCGATTTTAGCGTTAGCCCTTGCCGCACTGGCTTTTACCATTGCTATGGCTTGTATCATCTTAGCCGGCAGAGTGAGCCCACTAATGGAAAAGTTATCAACTGCACGTTGGGTTTGCGCGGCGTAAAGTGCGTTTTGGGGGACTTTGATTTCGCCCATGCTGTCTTTCTCTGTGCGATAATCCTGGCTCATGAGTATCCCTCCTGTCATCGAGCTAAAGAGTACAACATTCTATGCCTAACCTACCGAAAGTGAACTATAGTGGATCACTTATACGTACTCCAATCATAGCGCAGTTTGTTTTTTTCAGTTAAGTTATAGTTGAGTGCATCAAGTTATTGTTGGGGGTGGTGTGAAGCATTTAGTTGCAGTTTTTTTATTTACGATTTTAAGTGTTCAATATGTGTCAGCTCAAACGATTAAGGTTCAGTTGGTGGATGCAAACGGGCAGCCATTAGCTAATGCGGCGCTATTAATTGAAGCTCGGAAGCCTGAACTTAAAGAAAGTAACGAAGCGATAGTCGATCAGGTAGATAAGCAGTTCACCCCTATGGTGAGTTCTATTAGGCGAGGAACTGATGTTATATTCCCTAACAGCGATAATCTTCGGCATAACGTATATTCATTTTCTGAGGCTAAGAATTTCGAGTTAAAGCTATATTCAGATGAAGAAAGGCCAAGCGTCAATTTTAATAAAGAGGGTATTGTAACTCTCGGCTGTAATATTCATGATCAAATGATAGCTTACGTTCTAGTTAGTAATGACTATGATGCAGTTGTGACTAATGAACAGGGAATAGCACAACTGAAAATCGCTGAAGATGAAGAAATGGAACAGGTTAAGGTTTGGCATTATTGGATGGGCGATAATTTATCTCAAGCTCAGATTATCGCTTTAGCACATAATGGGCAGGAATTTACTGGGCAAGTTCAGATATCGGCTCCTGAGCAGGAAGAAAAAGAGCCTTCTCGTTTAGAACAGCGATTTAACCGTAAAGGGAACCAATGATCACACGGTTTAGAACTCGCTTAATTATTATTCTTGCTGGTTTGGTAGCCGGAGCTTTATTGGTCGCCTTAGCAGCGGTTTGGATTGCAACGGAAAACCAACTGGAACGCTCAATTGAACGAGAGCTGAGTGTCAGTGAAAAGGTATTCCGTGAACTGCTCGATAGCCGCAGCACTCAGCTACTTCAGGCGGCTGAAGTTCTTACCGATGATTTTGGATTTAAGCGGGCGGTATCCTCTAAAGACAGAGAGACCATTATTTCGGCGTTAGTGAACCACGGTGAACGGATAGAAGCTGAATTAATGGTACTGCAAACACCCGACGGGAAAGAAATTGCTTCATCACATGCCTTTGATGAGTTGCGTATTAACCCTCGTGCGGCCGGTTTAAATCGAGAGTTAGCGGTAGTGGAAGACGAGCTCTTTCAATTAGTTACTGTGCCGGTGAATGCGCCTAATTTAATTGCATGGGCAACGCTTGGCTTTGAGGTTGATTCTGAATTGGCTGAGGAGTTAAAAAGTCTGGCTAATGCTGATATCAGTTTGTGGCTGGAAAGCTCTAACGATGTTCTCGCTTCAAGCTTATCGCAGCCGCAGGTTTCCTCTTTGTCGGAGAACTTGACTCAAAGTAACGGAATTTTGGATGCCTGGTTACTAAACAATGATTTTGCCGGTAATGAAGTCATCCTTAATCTTGACTCGGGCGACGCTGTTCATGTTGTGCTGACGACATCTTTGAGCGCTGCAACCGAGGAATTTACACGGCTGCGTTGGCAGATTGTTTTAATTGCCATTGCCGCTTTGGTTGTCGCTATGTTGTTAGCTGTCATTATTGCGCGCGGCGTGTCACGCCCATTGCAGCAGTTGTCAGGAGCCGCGAAGAAACTGCAGCAAGGCGACTACAGTGAAACGAATTTGTCATTAAATGATGATGAGTTCGGTAAGCTCGCTGACACTTTTGGTAGCATGCGAAAGGCTATTTCTGAGCGTGAACAGCGTATTTCTTATCAGGCATCTCATGATCACCTAACTAACTTACCTAACCGACGGTTTTTCCGAAAAGAGTTGGAGAAGCTGCTACATGCGAATAACAGTGGCTGTTTATTATTGTTAAATATTCGACAGTTCCGTGTTTTGAATGACAGTGTTGGTCAGGAAATTGGCGATGATATTTTGCGGCAATTGTCAGACCGTTTACGGCAGTGCTGCGCAAATTCAACCTTGTTAGCGAGAGTCGGTGGTGATGAGTTTGCTATTTTGTACTCTTTCGAACAATTAGCATTTGAATTAAACAGCAGCGTAAATCAATTAGAGGCGTTTCTTAAGTCGCCGTTTAAAGTAGGGGACAGTGACTATCGTCTGGCTTTTAATTTAGGTGTTGTTTGTTTCCCTGAACAAGGCGCAGAGGTTGATTTATTGATTCGACGCGCGCAGGTCAGTGTACAACAAGCCAAACTTCAGCAGAGCTTCTACGTAGAGTATCAGCAAGGGCTGGATGAACAGCACATGAGACGCCTGCAAATTATAGAGTCGTTAAAAGACGCCGTAAAAGATGAAGAGCTGCATCTGGTGTTACAGCCTAAGATTAACTGTCAGAGCGGAACCGTCGTGGGTGCTGAAGTACTTTTAAGATGGCAGAGTGAGAAGCTGGGCTTTGTTGGCCCTGATGAGTTTATTCCTTTGGCAGAGCAGTCGGGAGCTATTACCGATTTAACAGACTGGGTCTGTAGGCAGTCTGTGGAGCTGCTCCGTAACTGGGAACAGCAAGGAAAAACTCTCAAACTGAGTATTAATTTATCGACGGTTGACCTGTTAAGTGACGCCCTACCTCTATTGTTTGAGCAATTGATAAAAGGTTTCCCTCAGTTACCGCAGCGCCTGGTTCTGGAAGTGACGGAAAGTGCCGTTATGCAGGACCCTGAAAAAGCGATTGCCCGGCTGGAAACCCTCAAGCGCCTCGGCTTTTCTATTTCTATTGATGATTATGGCACCGGACATTCATCACTGGCACAGTTACGTAGACTGCCTGTCGAAGAACTTAAAGTTGACAGGGCGTTTGTGCAGTATTTGAGTGAAGAGGCTATGGATGAATCCATTGTCCGTTCAACGATTCAGCTAGCCCATGAATTGGGTCTTCGAGTGGTTGCAGAAGGTGTTGAAGATGAAGCCAGTTGGAAGGTACTGCAATCGCTGCAGTGCGATGAATTGCAAGGCTACTATTTTAGCAAGCCCTTAGCTATTTCAGATTTTAAGAATTACTTAACCGACCATGAGTTAAAAGAATGAAAATGAATATAAGAGACTCTTTAGTGTATGGAAGCCGCTTTATTTTGGCTGGTGTTTTGCTTTTTAGCTCTGCTACGTTCGCGGACCAGGGAACAAGACTATTAGCAACAGGCGGCGCCAGTACGTTAGAAGGAGCCGGGGGAGGCGGTATAGTCCCCTGGGCAACATTAAGCAGTTACGCAGGGAAAGGTCAATTTGGTGCTACGGTCAATTTAAGTGAAGTTGCTGTAGATGACTTTCGGTTAAGCGTACAGGGCGCCAGTGTCAGTTGGAATAACCGAATAGAATTGTCGTACGCGGAACAAACATTTGATCTGTCCACTATTGGTGGTGAGCTTAGTCAAAGTATTCTTGGTGCTAAAGTACGTTTGGCCGGCGACCTCATTTACGGCGATTCACCTCAAATAAGTGTGGGCGCGCAGCACAAAAAGAACAATGACTATGCATTGCCTTCAGCCGTTGGTTCTCAGGATGACAGCAGTGTTGACTGGTATGTCAGTGCCGCAAAAGCCTGGTTGGATGGGCCTTTTCATCGTACCTGGGTCGCAAACTTAACCTTGCGTTCAAGCAAGGCGAATCAACTGGGTCTGTTGGGCTTTGGCGGAGACAAAGAAAACAGCAGGGACTGGCTGGCGGAAGCGTCGGTAGCGGCTTTTTTGAACCGTTATTGGGCTGTGGGTATTGAATACCGCCAGAAGCCCGATAATTTAAACTTCGCTGAAGAGCAGGACTGGAAAGATCTTTTTGTCGCTTACTTCCCAAATAAACATGTGTCCGTTGTTGGCGCTTACACTGACTTAGGTTCAATAGCGGGACTCGATGATCAAACCGGCTGGTATTTGTCTGTTCAGGCAGCTTTTTAAGGAGAAATTATGAGAATAGGTGTGTTACTGGCGGTGTTATTATTTGCTCCGCTTTCAATTGCCCAGAACTTGTATCAGCAGCTGGGAGAGAAAGAGGGTATTGAAACCGTTGTCGAAGAAATGCTTTACAGAGTGGGTGGCGATGACCGTATAGCTCATCATTTTACTGATGTGGACATTATGCGGGTGCATAAACTGATTAGTGAACAAATATGTGACGTTAGTGGTGGTCCATGTGACTACAGCGGAGATGATATGAAAACTTCGCATCGCAACATGGGCGTTACTAACGCGGACTTCAATGCGCTGGTGGAGCACCTAATAGCGGCGATGGAAAAGCATGATATACCGGTTGCGGCTCAGAATCAGTTACTGGGTCTGCTGGCGCCAATGCATGGCGATATTGTAGAAAACTAAAGGTACAGGGAAAAGATTGTGGCCCGCTCTGTGCGAGCCACCAATTGCTTATTAAACGTTAAAGCGGAAGTGAATAACATCGCCGTCTTTAACGATGTACTCTTTTCCTTCTAAACGCCATTTACCGGCATCTTTTGCACCTTGCTCACCATTGTTGGCAATGTAGTCGTCATACCCAACGATTTCGGCACGAATAAAGCCTTTTTCAAAATCGGTGTGAATGCGCCCGGCTGCCTGAGGTGCTGTTGAGCCTACTTTTACTGTCCAGGCGCGAACTTCTTTTACGCCGGCAGTGAAGTATGTGTGCAGGTTTAACAGTTCGTAGCCACCACGAATAACGCGGTTCAAACCTGGCTCGTCCTGACCCAGTTCACTCAAAAACTCTTCTTTGTCGGCTTCGTCCAGTTCGGCTATTTCTGATTCAATAGCAGCACACACGGGAACAACAACAGCGTTTTCGGTTGCCGCAATTTCACGTACTTTATCCAGGTGTGGGTTGTTTTCAAAACCGTCTTCGTTGACGTTGGCAATGTACATGGTTGGTTTTAAAGTCAGCAAGTTGTAAGAGCGAATGGTTGCGCGCTCATCTTTGCTGAGCTCTACAGACCGAGCCATTTTACCTTCATCAAGTGCCGGCTTGAGTTTCTCCAGTACCGCAATTTCTGCTTTGGCCTGTGCGTCACCACCTTTCGCTTTTTTACTCAGACGGTACAAAGACTTATCAACAGAGTCTAAGTCGGCGAGTGCCAATTCGGTGTTAATGGTGTCGATATCATCAGCAGGATCAATTCCACCGCTGACATGCACAATATTGTCGTCTTCAAAGCAGCGCACGACATGACCAATAGCGTCGGTTTCGCGGATGTTTGCTAAAAACTGGTTCCCTAAACCTTCACCTTTGGAAGCCCCTTTAACTAACCCGGCGATATCAACAAATTCCATGGTTGTTGGAATAACGCGCTCGGGATTGACGATAGCGGCTAATTTATCCAGGCGAGGATCAGGAACAGGAACGACACCCGTATTCGGTTCGATGGTACAGAATGGAAAATTTGCAGCTTCAATGCCTGCCTTTGTCAGTGCGTTGAAAAGTGTGGATTTACCCACGTTTGGTAAACCAACGATACCACATCGAAATCCCATGAGAATTTAGCCTTTCTGTTCAGGGCGGTAGCTGTGCAGACGCTGCAGTGCAGGTCCCCAGCCGTCCACCATTAATGTGTCGATACTGCGGCTGGCTTCATCGATACAATCATCGATAAGCCGCTGTTCATTTGCTGAGGCTTTGCCTAAAACAAAACCCGTAACTTTCGTTTTATCGCCCGGGTGGCCAATACCAATGCGCAGTCGCATAAAGTCCTGGCTGCCCGTCTGGGCAATAATGTCTTTAATTCCGTTGTGCCCGCCGGCACCTCCACCTTTCTTAAACTTTGCAACGCCAGGGGGTAAGTCGAGCTCATCGTATGCCACTAGTATTTCGTTAGCCGGTATTTTATAAAAGTTAGCCAACGCCGCCACAGAGAAACCGCTGCGGTTCATAAAATTTTGTGGTAGTACAATGCGAAGATCATGAGCGCCTTGCTGCCAGCGTCCGATCAGGGCTTTGCTTTTTGTATCAGGGGAAAGTGTAATTGCGTGGCGTCTGCAGAAGTCTTCGACTAACCAGAAACCAGCGTTGTGGCGAGTTCGTTCATACTCGGGGCCCGGATTACCCAGGCCCACAAGTAGTTTTACTTCAGTTCCCATAACAGGAGACTGACTTACTCTTCGTCAGCGTCGTCTTTGCTGTTTTCAGCAGGAACGTCGCCAGGTGCTACTGTATCTTCTTCGGTCTCTTCTTTCTCGACACGAGGAGCAGTAATAGATACAACTGCCTGGTCGTGATCATCACCTTTAGTCAGTTCAACTAACTCAACGCCTTTAGGCAGTTTTAAGTCAGTCAGGTGAATGGTGTCACCAACGCTGAGTTCAGCAATATCAACTTCCAGGTACTCAGGTAAGTCTTTCGGCAATACAGTGATTTCTACGTCGTTGACGTGGTGAACAACAACACCGCCTTCTTCTTTAACACCCTTAGCAGTTGTCTCGTTTAAGAAATGCAGAGGTAAGTTAGTGTGAAGTTTGTGGCCTTTCTCAACGCGCTGGAAATCCAGGTGAGTCAATTTTGGCTTATACGGGTGACGCTGCATGTCTTTAAGGATTGCCTGATGCTTCTTACCATCAAACTCCAGCGTCAAAATGTGCGAATAAAAGGCTTCGAAGTCAGCCATGTTATTCACTTTGTTGTGGTCCAGTTCTAGTGCTACTGGCTCACCTTTACCACCATATAAAATTGCTGGTACTTTGTCCGCGTGACGCAGGCGGCGGCTCGCACCTTTCCCCTTGTCCGTACGGACGGTAGCTTTGATGTTAAAATCTAATTCAGCCATGATGTGGCCTCTCAATGTTTAAAGTTTTTTATTTGTCAGCACTCGCGACCAAGAGCTGACCCAGAAACTTAGAAACCGACAACGTGGCCGGTTTCTAAGGGCGCGCAATACTAGCACTGAGCGGTATTAATTACAACAATCAGTACTCGAACATTGCGGAAATGGACTCTTCATTACTTACCCGGCGAAGTGCTTCTGATAACATACCAGACAATGTCAGTTGGCTGACTTTACCGGTTGCTTTCATAGCGTCGCTTAGCGGCACGCTGTCTGTCACAATCACTTCATCAATATCTGAATCTTTGATGTTCTCTACGGCATTGCCTGAGAATACCGGGTGAGTTGCATAAGCGAACACACGTTTAGCGCCATGTGACTTCAATGCTTCTGCGGCTTTACACAAGGTTCCGCCAGTATCGATCATGTCATCAACAATGATGCAGTCACGGCCTTTAACGTCACCAATAATATGCATAACCTGCGATACGTTAGCAGAAGGGCGGCGCTTATCGATGATGGCTAAGTCAGTGTCATTCATAAGCTTGGCAAAAGCACGAGCACGGACGACGCCACCGATATCGGGAGAAACAACAACTGGGTTGTCAAAGTTTTGCTGACGCATGTGCTCTAATAACACTGGTGTTCCGAAAACGTTATCGACAGGCACATCGAAAAAGCCCTGAATTTGTTCAGCGTGTAAATCTACAGTCAACACTCGGTCAACACCAACGCTTGATAAGAAGTCTGCAACGACCTTTGCCGTAATTGGAACTCGAGCTGAACGGACCCGGCGATCCTGGCGAGCATAGCCAAAATAAGGCATAACGGCAGTGATACGGCCTGCTGATGCACGACGCAGTGCATCGACCATCACAATGAGTTCCATCAGGTTGTCATTGGTCGGAGCGCAAGTAGATTGAAGAATAAAGACGTCGGAACCGCGGACGTTTTCGTTAATAGCGACGCTAATTTCGCCGTCACTAAAGCGACCAACGGATGCTTCACCAAGTTTGATATAAAGGCGATCGGCGATTTTCTGGGCTAGCTCCGGAGTGGCGTTGCCGGCGAAAAGTTTCATGTCAGGCACAACATACCTCGACTTTTATTGGGTTAATGTCTGGATAAGTGGTGAACGGTTCTGGCCTTGAGCGATAAATGAGCGTAACCCTTTAGGGACATGCTGCTGCGCTTCCTTTGCGGCTTGCCTTGTTTCAAATGAAGAAAAAAGACATGCTCCACTGCCAGTGAGCCGAGTCGGAGCGTATTCTAGCAAGGCACGACGCAACATAGCAACTTCGGTGTGTAGATCGCAGACCACTGGCTCAAATACATTAGTGACGTTTTGAGTGTCCCAGTTTTGGGCACTAACAACCGCGCAGTCTCGTTTTAGCTGTGGGTGAGAAAACAGCTCAGCTGTGCTTATGGAAACTTCGGGTTTTACCACTAAATACCAAAGTTCCGGTGGTGATACGTCGGTAAAAATATCGCCGATACCTTCGGCAAAGCATGCCTGTCCATGAATGAATACGGGAACATCTGCACCGAGCTTTCCACCAATTTTCTGCAACTCAGAAGATGAAAAATGATTGCCCCATAGGCGGTTTAATCCAACTAAAGCAGTCGCAGCATTGGATGAACCTCCGCCCAGACCTGCACCTTGCGGCAGGTCTTTTATCAACTCAATAGTGCAGCCGGGTAGTTGTTCAATGCCTTTTTCTTTGTATGCTTGCTTGAGTGCTGCCTGAGCCTTCCAAACCAAGTTTTCCTGTTCGGGTATTTGACTACTGTTATCAATTAAACGGAATTGCCCGTCAGTTTTGTCCGGGTGAAACTTAAGGGTGTCGCCATAGTCCAGAAACTGAAATACGGTTTGCAGATTGTGATACCCGTCCGGACGACGGCCTGTAATGTGCAAAAACAGGTTCAATTTTGCCGGTGCAGGGAGTGTTAATGTCGTTACTGCCATTGATTCACTTGCACCTTGATTAAGAGGTTTGAACTTTCTAAGTGTATTTGTTCGGGCAGGGTGAGTGTTTGGCTCTTACTTTGGTCGTAAAACCAGTTTATCTGCCAGTCTTGCCCCTGGTTAAACACCCGGGACTGAGACAAAGTGCCGTCGTTATGATAGCGGACAGCTTTCAGTGCTACAGTTTTTTTTCCTATAACCCAGTTATGCAGCTGCTCAAAAGGAACGCTTGCACCGAGTATTTGGTAAAGCAGAGCATCGGCTGAAGGTGCCCATCGTTCTTCATTATCGGAACCAACTAACAGAGCGCCGCTGTCATCAATGGTTAATTTCGCTAATTGACCTTTTAACGGGTGGGAAAAACGAATGATTTGTTGGTGTGGCAAATAAGCCCAGTTGATATAAAAACTGTCACGCTCTTCTTTCTTTTTCTGGATAATAGCCATGCGGCCACTTAACGACCATTGTTGCAGCTGCTCTAATTGTTGCTGGTGAGCTTTGATAACTTGCTGGTTCACCTGGGTGCTGCTGCGTTGCTCTGGTGGGGTTGGTAGTGCACACCCGCTGAGCAAGGTAACGGTAACGAGATAAACCCAGAAAATTCGACGTTGAATCATATTTCTCTATTGGTGCAATCGGAATGCCAGTAGTTGACCAGAAAGCGCTGTGACTTTCAATGACTAAGGCTTTCACGTACAATCGGACAACTTAGATTTTGGCCGCGTTGGGATAACGAGTTTCACAGTCAGATGACCATTTCAGCTCTTGGAATTAATCACAAAACAGCATCGGTAGATTTGCGTGAGCAAGTCGCGTTTAGTGCCGAACAGCTCGACACTGCGTTGCAGGCCGTGCGTAACCTTCAAGGCGTTGAAGAAGCGGTTATTGTCTCTACTTGTAATCGTACAGAGCTGTATTGTCGCGGTGAAGTATCCGGTGACTTGCTATTGGGCTGGCTGACGGGTTTTCATAGCCTGTCTCCTGATGCTCTGGAAAATCACCACTATTTATTTCAGGGCGAACAAGCCATCACCCACCTTATGTCCGTTGCCAGCGGTTTAGACTCTCTGGTGCTTGGCGAACCGCAAATTCTGGGGCAGGTAAAGCAAGCGTACCAGGCCGCTAAACGACAAGCTTCTGTCGGTGGCATTCTCGAGCGTTTGTTCCAGCAAACTTTCCGGGTAGCAAAAACCGTAAGAAATGAAACTGCAGTTGGTCAGAATGCGGTTTCGGTAGCCTATGCTGCCGTTTCTATGGCGCGCCATATTTTTGCCAATTTACAGAACTCAAAAGTCTTGCTTATTGGTGCCGGCGATACATCCGAGCTCGTTGCTCAGCATTTAAAGCAGCAAGGTGTCAGCGAAATTATTGTCGCTAACAGAACCTTACAGCGTGCACGTGAAATGGCTGAGAGAGTCGGGGCCACAGCACACAGTTTATCGGAGCTTTCTGAGTTACTACCACAGGCCGATATTGTTGTCAGTTCAACTGCCAGTACTCTGCCTATTGTGGGTAAGGGCAGTATTGAAAAAGCGCTGAAAAAACGCCGTCACAGGCCTATGTTATTGATAGATTTAGCGGTTCCCCGAGATATAGAAGAACAGGTTAACGAACTGGACGACGCCTACCTTTATACCGTGGATGACTTGCAAAGCATTATTAGCGAAAACATTCGCAACCGTGAACAGGCGGCGCGTGAAGCGCAAGTCATTATCCAGCAGCAGACTCAAGAGTTTAATGACTGGCTGAAATCTCTTAACAGTGTTGAGCTTGTGCGAGAGTACCGGACACATACGCGAACTCTGGCCGACGAGCAGTTAAAAAAGGCGCTGGCCCAACTTGAGCAGGGTAAAGACCCGGCTGAAGTTCTGCAAAGGTTCAGTCACCGTCTGGTGCAGCAGTTAACGCACAAACCGACAAACTTATTAAAATCTGCCGGCGAAAATAACGATCAATACACGCTGGCCGTTTTGCAACAACTTTGGTCAGAGCCATCCTCTGACCCATCAGAAGGCAAATAAAAACATGTTGAATCCATCCATTGAACGCAAACTAGAAGGCTTAGTTGAGCGTTATCAGGAAGTGCAGGCTTTATTGGGTGAGCCCGATGTGATCAGCGATCAAAACCGTTTCCGTGCTTTATCTCGCGAATATTCTCAACTGGAAGAAGTGGTCGGGTGCTTTGAAGAGTATCGCCAGAACCAGGATGATCAAGCCGCAGCCAAAGATATGGCTGAGGATGATGACGCAGAGATGCGAGAAATGGCGGCAGAAGAGCTTAAGCAAGCCAAAGAAGCAGAAGAAGATCTGGAAAACCGCCTGCAGCTGTTGCTGTTGCCTAAAGACCCGAACGACGACCGTTCATGCTATTTGGAGATTCGGGCCGGCGCCGGTGGTGATGAAGCTTCAATATTTGCTGGTGACTTATTCCGTATGTACAGCCGTTACGCAGAAAAAAATGGTTGGAAAGTGAATATTGTCAGTGCTAGTGATGGCGAACACGGCGGTTATAAAGAAATTATTGCGCATATGAGTGGTGACGGTGTTTACGGTCGAATGAAGTTTGAATCGGGCGGCCACCGCGTACAACGTGTTCCCGAAACAGAGTCGCAGGGTCGTATTCATACTTCAGCTTGTACCGTAGCGGTGTTGCCGGAAATTCCGGAAGCCGAAGCTGTTGAAATTAACCCGGCCGACTTACGTGTTGATACTTACCGCGCCTCAGGAGCGGGTGGTCAGCACGTTAACCGTACCGATTCAGCCATTCGCCTTACCCACTTACCGACAGGGGTGGTCGTTGAGTGTCAGGAAGAGCGTTCTCAACATAAAAACCGAGCGAAAGCCATGTCGGTTTTGCAGGCAAGAATACAACGTCTGGAAGACGAAAAACGTCAGGCTGAAGAAGACAGCACGCGTCGTAACTTAGTGGGCAGTGGTGACCGTTCGGAGCGTATCCGTACATACAACTATCCGCAGAGCCGTGTTACAGACCACCGCATTAACCTTACCTTGTACCGATTAGATGAAGTGCTAACCGGCGATATCGACTTGATACTCGATGCAATCATTACTGAGCATCAAGCCGATCAACTGGCGGCGTTGTCTGAAGGACAGCAATGACACTACAGCAGGCGATAATCTGGGGCAGAGAGCAGTTAAGTCAAAGCGAAGACGCGGCTGCTGATGTATCTGCCTTACTTTGCTATGTGTTGAATAAAGAAAAAGCCTATCTTCTGACCTGGCCTGAAAAAGAACTCACGGCTGAGCAGCTTGAGCATTATCGGAGCGTTATTGCAACTCGCCAGAAGGGGCGTCCGGTGGCTCATATAACCGGTCGCCGCGAGTTTTGGTCACTGATGCTTGAAGTTAACGACAGCACTTTGATCCCCCGGCCTGACACCGAAACCCTGGTTGAAGCCGCCCTTAGCCTGGATCTTCCTGAAAACGCCCGTGTGCTCGACTTAGGCACAGGAACCGGAGCGGTGGCACTGGCGCTAAAGTCGGAACGACCCGGGTGGCAGGTTATGGCGTGTGACAGCAATGAAGCAGCCGTTGAACTGGCTAAGCGTAATAGTAAAAAATTAGGCTTAGATGTTGATATTTTGTACAGCGACTGGTTTCAATCTGTGCCAAAGTCGCTTAACTTTGACTTGGTGCTATCCAACCCACCTTATATTGATGCTGGCGATCCACATTTAGGCGCAGGGGATGTTAGATTTGAACCCCATACGGCATTAGTTGCAGAAAATAATGGTTTAGCCGATATTGAGACTATTATAAAACAGGCTAATGAACGTTTAGTTGAACAGGGCTGGTTACTACTTGAGCAAGGATGGCAACAGGCAGATAGTGTCGTTGAGCTGTTGTTGAAAAATGGTTATAAAATGATTAACCGTTGGCAGGATTATGCTAGGGTAGAACGAGTTACCGGTGGGAAGAAAGCCAGGGCGGAGAGAGAATAATAATGAGCAATCAGTTTATGTTTGCTGACGAAGCCAGCCAGCAAACCACAAAATTACCGACAGAATACTGGAAAATTCTGATTGTCGACGACGAACCAGAGGTGCACGCCGTAACCAAACTGGCCTTAAACGACTTTAATTTTTTAGGTCGGGGGTTAAAGTTTTACAGTGCTTTTTCTGGTGAAGAAGCGCGGCAATTAATCGATGAACACCCTGATGCGGCAATACTGTTACTGGATGTTGTCATGGAAACAGACGACGCCGGACTGCAGGTGGCGCGCTATATTCGCGAACAGGCAGACAACCACTTTACCCGCATTATTCTGCGAACCGGGCAGCCGGGGCAAGCGCCAGAGCGTACGGTTATCGTTAATTACGATATTAACGACTATAAGTCTAAGACAGAACTTACGGCGCAAAAACTCTTTACCGCAGTCATGTCATCGTTGCGTTCATACCGCGATATTATGTCGATTGACCAAAGCCGTCACGGGCTTGAAAAAATCATCTCAGCTTCTGCGAACCTTTACGCTTTACAGCCAATGAATAGCTTTGTTGATGGTTTAGTGCAACAACTCAGTTGGGTTATTGGCGGGGCAAAGCAGACGCTTTATGCAACGTCTAATGAAGACGGCTCCACCTATAAAGTTCTGGCCGCTCATGGTGAAGACTCGAAAGTTTGTGTCGGGCAAACCTTACGCTCTGTTATCCCGTCAAAAGCTTTGTCAGAACTTGAGCATGTTATTGCGAACCATGGTTCCTATTATGGCGACGACTTCGTGCTTTTATATTGCCGCAGTCACTGTCGTGCACATGGATCCGTTTTGTTTATCGGAGGCTTGTCTCGCCCTCTGACCGCAGACGATCATCACGTTCTTCAATTGTTTTCAGAGAACGTCCAACTGGCACAGGATAACGTTGTGTGCCTGGAAGATTCCGATAAATTCCTGGCGCGCTTAGCGGATCAGCTCATGCTTCACCATGCAAGCCAGTTTAATCGTGTTCTTGAGCAAGACAATGAAGTTCGTTTGACTTACGAAATAGCACAACGGGTTGTTGCAGATGACGCGGAAACGACCGCATTAGCCTGGTCATTGTTCGCACAAGCTCGGCCATTACTCGATTGCGCAACTGATGCCGCAGCTGCCGTAGAAACAACCTGTCAGCAGCGTGTTGCACGTTCACTGAGAGCATTAGCGCATGGTGAGCATGAAGCAACACAGAGTGCCCACAGAGCATTAATAGAAAGGCTTGAGCGGTGGGACGGACTGGGTTTACCGGAAGGTAAACAAGGTTCCGATATTGCAATAAGTACTCAAGTTTTGTTATTAACTGAGCAGCTCCTGGAATGGTGGGAGAGTGGCATCAGCGATGACGATATTACAGTACGGTTGAACGATGAAAAAGGTCGCTACTATTCACCCAAGTTTCTTGATGTAGTGATTAAAGCCCTGCCTGAACTTAGAAAAATTTAATTAAATAATAAGAGGTTACTTGTGTACACTGCTTTTAAACACTTACATGTATTGTTTGTGCTGATTTCGATCAGCCTTTTTTTATTCCGTTTCGTACTGCAATTAATTGACTCGCCATTAGTTAAAAAGAAGTGGTTAAAAATAGTCCCTCACGTTAACGACACCTTATTGCTGCTTAGCGCCGTTGGTATCATGGTGAGCTTAAGTATGTACCCAATTCAGGTTCCCTGGCTAACGGACAAAGTGATAGGTGTTATTGCTTACATTGGCTTTGGCGTATTAGCCATGAAAGGAAAGACAGCTGGCGCTCGCTGGCTTGGGTTTATTGGCGCCTGTGGCTGGATAGCATTTCTGCTGCACGTTGCAATGTCAAAACAAGCACTTATTGCCGGTTAATTTAAGGGAATATTTATGTTGGCGCCTGAATCAGTTGTTTCTCAAACCAATGCGTTAATTACCAACGACGGAGTTGTTGCCGGACTATTATTTGCAATTCTCGGTTTCGTTTTTTATACCAACACCAGTGAACATCCTGCTTTCAAAAAGTTTTACCGTTTTGTTCCTGCGTTGTTGCTTTGTTATTTTCTGCCGTCTTTATTGAATACCTTTGGTATTGTTGACGGAAACCAGACAGCAGTAACCGATATTGCTATGGATTACCTGTTACCTGCCTGTATGGTTTTACTGACCTTAAGTCTGGATGTTAAAGCCGTTTTAGGTCTTGGTTCTAAGGCTCTTATTCTGTTTTTAACCGGTACCTTCGGTATTGTGATTGGTGGTCCAATTGCTTTGCTACTGGTTTCTACTCTGTTTCCGGAAATGATAGGCGGAGCAGGGCCTGATGCTGTCTGGCGCGGAATGACAACAATTGCCGGAAGCTGGATTGGCGGTGGTGCGAACCAGGCCGCAATGAAAGAAGTGTATGAAGTGGGTGGCGATATTTTTTCCGCCATGGTCACTGTTGATATTATTGTCGCCAACCTCTGGATGGCAGTATTGCTGTATATGGCTGCAAACTCTAAGAAGATAGACGCTCGTACGGGTGCAGATACATCGGCTATCGACAATATTCGCCACAGAGTTGAAAAGTATGAAGCCGAGCATGTCAGAAACCCCAGCCTACGCGACTTGATGCTCATTTTAGCTATTGGCTTTGGTGTTGCTGGTTTGGCGCATTTATTAGCTGACTGGATTGCACCGGCAATAGCGACGAATTACCCGGCATTGAGTAAATTCAGTTTAGACAGCTTATTCTTCTGGGTGATTGTGCTTGCAACTGCTGGCGGTATCGCGCTGTCCTTTACCCGGGCCCGGTCAATGGAAGCTGCCGGCGCCTCGAAAATTGGCTCAGTTTTCGTCTATGTTCTGGTTGCCAGCATAGGCCTGCATATGGATGTCACAAAAATTGTGGAAACACCGAAGTATTTCTTAATTGGTGCTATCTGGATGATCATCCACGCTGGCTTGATGCTATTGGTGGCAAAACTGCTGCGCGCTCCGGTGTTTTATATGGCGGTTGGCAGTCAGGCGAACGTTGGTGGTGCGGCGTCAGCACCCGTTGTGGCCTCAGCTTTTCATCCTTCATTAGCGCCGGTTGGTGTATTATTAGCGGTAATGGGGTATGCGCTGGGAACTTACATGGCGTACTTTGCAGGCCAGATCTTACGTGTTGTTGGTAGCTAATCGCAGGAGTTTAGGATGATCAAAGAATTGCAGCTGGGCGACATTCAAATTGCAAATGACAAGCCGTTTGTTTTATTTGGCGGAATGAATGTGCTGGAGTCTCGTGACTTAGCCCTGCGAATTGCCGAACATTATGTGGAAGTAACCAGCAAACTGGGTATTCCATACGTGTTTAAGGCATCATTTGATAAAGCTAACCGGTCGTCCATTCATTCATTTCGCGGACCCGGCCTGGAAGAGGGCTTACGCATTTTTGAAGAGGTAAAGCAGCAGTTTAACGTGCCTCTTATTACCGACGTCCACGAGCCCCATCAGGCGGCCCCGGTAGCGGAAGTGGTTGATGTATTACAGCTTCCAGCGTTTCTTGCGCGACAGACTGACCTGGTGGTTGCCATGGCGGAAACTGGCGCTATGGTTAACATTAAAAAGCCACAGTTTCTCGCGCCGCATGAAATGAAGCACATCATCAAAAAGTTTGCAGAAGCGGGCAACGAAAAAATCATGTTATGTGAGCGTGGCTCAAGCTTTGGTTACAACAACCTGGTTGTTGATATGCTTGGCATGGATGATATGAAGCCCATGGCGCCGGTTATCTTTGACGCTACTCATGCCTTGCAACGTCCGGGAGGACGAGCTGACTCAGCCGATGGTCGGCGGGCACAGGCTGCACAACTGGCTCGCTCTGGTATGTCATTGGGTATTGCCGGTTTGTTCATTGAAGCTCATCCTAACCCCGATGAAGCCAAGTGCGATGGACCCTGCGCGTTACCTTTACATGCGTTAGAGCCTTATTTGCAGCAAATGAAAGCCATTGACGACTTAGTGAAGTCATTTGCGCCTTTAGATACGTCTAACTGACACTATGTCATTGCAAAGCAATCAATCCTTACGGCAAACGCCGCTTGATAGTCGACAGGCCATTAAGCTACTGCTAAAAGCGGTGGGCGGATTGATTGCGCTGCTTTCTATTGCGTTGCTTGCCCCTTTCGTTATGGCGGTTGTCAGCGGCGAGAAAGAGCAATGGACCTATTTAACGCTCTCTATTATTGGCTTGGTTGTTGGCTTGGTTTTATTTCTGCAGCCAGTTGGCGATGCTAAGCTCAGAGCTCGACAAGTCTTCTTGCTGACCTCGTTGTGTTGGGTGTCAGCCAGCTTATTCGCAACCTTGCCTTTTATTTTTGCGAAGCCTTATCTCGATTTCTCAAGCGCCTGGTTTGAAGCCATGTCGGCTATTACCACAACCGGTGCAACGGTTATTTCAGGGTTGGATGATCTACCCGCCAGTGTACTGTTGTGGCGCGCTATGCTGCAGTGGCTAGGTGGTATTGGAATCATCGTAATGGCAATGGCAATTTTACCTTTCCTCCAAGTGGGGGGGATGCGCCTGTTCCAGGCCGAATCATCCGATATGTCGGGCAAGTTTATGCCGCGCTCAAGCCATATGGTTATGGCAATAGGACGAGTGTACCTCATATTAACGGCGGCGGTTATTGGTCTGTATTTAATTGGCGGAATGGGCAGTTTTGACGCTTTTGTCCACGGCATGACGACTATTGGGACTGCCGGTTTCTCAAACTACGATGCCTCTTTTGGGCACTTTTCTGATACCCCATTCCTGGTTGTAACGGGCACCATTTTTATGGTGGCCGGGGCACTACCCTTTGTGCTTTATATACGGTTACTGAAAAGAGACTTTGAACCGCTTTGGAAAGACACTCAGGTGCGCGCCTTTGTAACTTTTCTGCTTATTGCTATTGCGTTGATTACTTTGGTGCAAATAGCCAAAGGTCGGGAATTTGGCGATGCGTTAATGCACACTGCTTTTAACGTGGTGTCGGTGGTAACAACAACGGGGTACGCAACAGAAGACTACGGCAGTTGGGGAAGCTGGTCGTTAATGGTCTTCTTCTATTTGATGTTTATTGGTGGTTGTACCGGTTCAACTTCCGGTGGCATGAAAATTTTCCGTTTTCAGTTGTCACAACTTTTATTAAGAAAGCAGTTCAGCCAGTTAATTCATCCTAACCTGGTTAGTGTGCAAACTTATCAGGAGCGCAGGGTCAACGACTCGCTGCTGGGCTCTATGGTTGCTTTCTGTTTTATGTACTTTCTTCTTATAGCCGTTATAGCGCTGGGTTTGTCGTTATTTGACCTCGACTTTTTGACAGCAATATCCGGTGCTGCCTCGGCGGTGGGTAACGTCGGCCCTGGTTTAGGCGAAATTATAGGTCCGGCAGGTAACTTCTCAAGCCTGGACGGCGGCGCTAAATTGCTGCTTATTTTTGCAATGTTGGCGGGTCGTCTTGAAATTATGACCGTACTTATTCTGTTCCACCGTCATTACTGGCGGCATTAAATCTTATGCAATTAAGTTTACGCGGCAGATCAAAATAAATTCAGCGAACACTTGCACGCTGAAACGACATGAATTAGATTAAACGCATGTTTAAATCATGCGTTTATTTATTTCATGGCAGCACGCATTTCGACTCAAAAGAAAATACTCAACGCCGCAGAAATGCTTTTTTCCAGAGATGGATTTGAGCAAACCTCTTTACGGCAAATCACGCAGGAGGCGGGGGTTAACCTTGCCTCTGTCAATTATCACTTTGGTTCAAAAAAAGCGCTTATTCAAGCGGTAATGGCACGCTATTTAGTTATTTTTATGCCCGTTTTGGAAGAACAGCTGCAACAGGCTGAACAGCAAAGCGAGTTAAAAACAGAAGAACTGTTTAAGCGTTTCAAAATACCGCTGGCAAAGTTAACTGAGGTTAATAAACAAGGGCCGGATATCTTTTTAAGATTACTCGGCTTTGCTTATTCTGAAATTCAGGGGCATTTGCGCAAATATACTCAGCAAGAGTTTGGCGGTGTATTGCAGCATTTATTAGCTCTGTTAAAGCGCGCAAATCCACATTTAGATGAGCAACAAATGTTTTGGCGTCTACACTTTATATTAGGCGCCGCCGTTTTTGCTCAAGTATCGGGGCAGGCTTTAATTGAAATTGCTCAGTCGGAATTTAATGAAAAGGTTGAGGCGCAGGACGTCATTGATCAGCTCATACCTTTTGTTTCCGGCGGGCTTGAAGAAGCGTAAAGATACCGTTGTAAGTTCGAGATTTGACGACACTTTTATTGTGATGGTGCACTGGAGATAACCATGGAAATTTTTATTCTGTTAGTGGTTTTAGTGGTACTGGTGTTTGCAGTCGGAGATATCCGTCGCAGCCTGGTAACTAAACCGGTTTTTGCTATTTTTAAGCGCATTTTGCCGCCTATGTCGGATACCGAACGCGAAGCTATGGAAGCGGGTGACGTTTGGTGGGACGGCGAGTTGTTCAGCGGCCGCCCAGACTGGCAGAAGTTACTTGATGTACCCGAGCCAAAACTGACCGCTGATGAGCAGGCGTTTGTCGATAACCAGTTGGCAAAACTGATGGACATGCTGGACGATTTTAAAATTGTTCAACAAGACCGTGACTTACCCAAACAAGTTTGGGACTACCTGCGTAAAGAACGTTTCTTTGCCATGATTATTGGCAAAGATCACGGCGGCCTGGATTTTTCTCCCGCGGCAAACTCTTACATTGTTTCGAAAATTGCCAGCCGCTCTATCAGTGCGGCGGTATCGGTCATGGTGCCTAACTCATTAGGTCCGGGTGAGTTACTGACGCACTATGGTACAAAAGAGCAAAAAGACTATTGGTTACCACGCCTTGCGGACGGAACAGACATTCCTTGTTTTGCACTGACAGGACCTGAGGCTGGCTCCGACGCGGGTGCTATTCCCGATGAAGGCATCATTTGCAAAGGCGAGCATGAAGGCAAAGAAGTTGTCGGCATTCGTCTTAATTGGTCTAAGCGCTACATTACACTGGCTCCGTCAGCAACCGTTTTGGGTTTGGCCTTTAAACTCTATGACCCCGAAGCGCTTTTAGGCAGTAAAAAAGAAATAGGTATTACCTGTGCGTTAATTCCTACTTCGCATAAAGGCGTTGAAATTGGCGACCGCCATTTCCCGCTAAACCAGGCTTTCCTTAACGGTACAACCTTTGGTAAAGACGTTTTCATTCCGCTGGACTGGATTATTGGTGGTGCTGATTACGCTGGTAAAGGCTGGCGTATGTTGGTCGAATGCTTGTCAGCTGGCCGTGGTATTTCTTTACCCGCTCTGGCCACGGCGTCGGGCCATGTTACTCAGCGTATGACCGGTGCTTATGCTTACGTTCGTCAGCAGTTTGGTATGCCTATTGGTATGTTTGAAGGCGTTCAGTCATCAATGGGTAAAATTGGTGGCACCAACTACATTCTGGAATCAACACGCCGACTGACTATTTCTGCTTTGTGTCAGGGGCAGAGCCCGTCTGTTGTTACAGCCATGACCAAGTACCATATGACCGAAATGGGGCGCGAAGTACTTGAACACGCCATGGATATTCATGCCGGTAAAGGCATTCAGTTAGGTCCGCATAACTATTTGGGTCATGCGTACATGGCAACACCGGTATCCATTACCGTTGAAGGCGCGAATATTCTGACTCGTAATTTGATGATATTTGGTCAGGGGGCAACGCGTTGTCACCCTTACGTGTTAAAAGAAATGAAGGCTGCAGCTAACCCGAATGAAGACGAAGGTATGCGCGAGTTTGACAGCCTGCTACTGAAACATATTGGCTTTGCTGCTAGCAACGTCTTTGGCAGCTTGTGGCTGGGTCTTACTGGTGCTCGTTTTGGTGAATCACCGGTTAGTGGTGAAACTGCACACTATTACCGCAAGCTGGGCCGTATGAGCCGCGGTCTTGCATTAGCGTCGGACATTTCCATGCTGATGATGGGAGGCGACTTAAAGCGTAAAGAGATGATCTCAGCCCGTTTAGGCGATGTTTTAAGCCACTTGTATATGGCTTCGGCAGTACTTAAGCGCTTTGAAGATGAAGGTCGCCAGGTGGCTGATTTGCCTTACGTTCATTACGCGCTTAAGCACCATTTATTCAGCATTGCTGATGCCTTCTATGGCTTCTTTGACAATTTCCCGAACCGCTTTATGGCGTGGGTAATGCGTATACTGATTTTCCCTCTGGGAAATCACTTCAAAAAGCCATCAGATGAGATCTTACAGAATATCAGCACCAGCATGATGGAGCCGGGTGTTACCCGTGACCGTCACACCTTCTTGTGCTACTGGAAAGACAGCATCGGTGACGCTACCGGACACATGGAAAAAGCGTTCTTGTCTATGCTGGAAATGAAGCCGGTTTATAAAACACTGCGTAAGGCGCAAAAACGTGGTGAGTTATCGTCTAACCTTAATGGTCAGGAACTGGCTGATGCGGCACTGCAAAAAGGCTTAGTCGACAAAGAAACGGCTGATAAGTTGGCTGAAACCGAAGAACTGCGTTTAACCGCTATTGGTGTCGACAGCTTTGCGCCGGGTATTATTGAGAATAATCAGTTCTATACGGCGAAGGGTGACATAAGAAAAGCAGCGGTTAAAGACTAACCGCTGCTAATACGAGTTCTTACTGAATAGACTCTCGCTTATCTTTCATATTGTAGATAGGTGTTACAAAAGAGCGCTTCTGAGCGCTCTTTTTCGTTTCTGCGCTAGCTGAAGCTGCAGGGCAGCTGCCACTGCTGATATAAGTATTTGCAGCCGCTGTGAGTGGGTCTTCAGAGCTACCCCAGTCTCCGACAATTTCGTCTTCAACTGAACAGTTCGGAGCAATACCGTCGTAATATTTGCCTTCGCCTTCTGAGTTTACGGTCTCAAAGTTAATCGCAAAGGTGACTTTATCGCACAGCTCTTCGGGCTGTTGGCCTACCGGTTTCCCACAGGTGGGTTCACCAACAGTAACAACCTCAATGTGAGGACTCAGGGAGTTAATAATGATTTCTGAAGACGAACAACTGCTGCCGGTAGTCAGTACAAATACACGGTCTAAATCTAGCTGTTCAACGCCATCGACCAGACTAAAGTCAATGCTCTGATTATTGTTGCTGTTTTGTTCGTTAAAACGGTATTCCAAAAAGGTTTCACCCTGCACATTTATGCCTGCCGCCTGAGTTGCGACCTGGTTAGCGTAGCGGATCAAACCACCACCGTTGTAGCGAACATCAATGACTAAATGGTTAATACCTTCAGCTGCAAATAAATCAAAGGCATTGTTTAAGTCGTCGCCGGTGCGGTTAATGAAAGAATCTAATGTAAAGTAGCCAACGGTTTCGCCGTCCAGCTGGTAAGTTTGAGCGCCCATAACGGTATTGGTTTCTACTTCAACTTTACTTAGCACTTCAGTTTGTTCTGTGCCGTCGGGCTTTTGCCAGGTAATTTCGCGGCTCAGGCCTTCTTCATTAGGGCCCAGTGCGTCATTAAATTCACCATTAGCAAGCAGTTCAGAAACCGCTACCCCCTCAATAGCAATAAGTTCATCGGCGCGGTCAATGCCTGCGGTATCGGCAGGGGAGTCGTCATAGACAAAGCGAAACTTAACGCGGCTTTCACTAATTTGTTCCATAGAGAAGCCAAAGCCGAAGTAGGTAGCGCTGACAAACAGCTGATCGTACTCTTCCTCCGTTAATATATAGCTGTAGCGGTCCTCCGGTACACGCAGTTCTTCAAGTACCGCATACACATCGTCAAAAGCTTCAGGATCTAAACTGTCCTGCAGTTGGTCAGCCCAAAAATAGTCGTCCTTCATGTATTCGAAAAAGCGCTGATTTTGGTCCTCGACCGAGCAAAAAGCGTAACCATCGTCGTTATTGGTTCCACCAGAGTTGTCCGTACCACCGCTATCTGAACCACCACAGGCAGAAAGGGCCAGAGTAATACCTATGCATAAAAGTGATTTGTCGAGTCTCATACTGCATCTCTTATTGTGTTGTAAAAATGTTAATTTAGCATAAGGAGCGAAAAGATAAACAGGGAACATGGCGTCTTTACTTAACTCATGGCAAACTGCTGACTATTGAAAACCAAACGAGAAAGCCGCTGTTATGGCACAAGTAATGATAGATATTGCGGGCACTGAGCTGACCGCCGAAGACAAAAAACTTCTTGCGGCACCCGCCGTTAACGGCCTTATTTTATTTACACGCAACTTTGCGTCCTTAGAGCAGTTACAGGCGCTGACACGCGAGGCACGAGCGGCCGCCGGCAAACCTTTGCTCATTGCGGTAGACCACGAAGGTGGGCGTGTGCAGCGTTTTCGTCAAGGCTTTAGCGCCATTCCTGCTATGGGGTCGCTGCAAAAAATAGAAAACGAAGACGAACGTCAGCGCGCCGCCCGCGATTTAGGCTGGTTAATGGCCGCAGAGGTTCAGGCCGTAGGTATTGATATTAGCTTTGCACCAGTGCTGGACGTAGACGACTGCAGTGATGTTATTGGTGATCGCGCTTTTTCGGCTGTGCCATCTGAAATTTCTAAACTGGCGTCGTCTTTTATTGAAGGCATGCACGAAGCGGGCATGGCGTGTACCGGTAAACACTTCCCGGGGCATGGCTCCGTTCAGGCCGATTCCCACATTGCCATTCCTGAAGATGACCGAACTCTGGCGCAAATTAGGGCCCATGACTTAAAGCCGTTTTTGTCATTAAGCCAGAAACTGGACGGCATTATGCCGGCCCATGTTATTTACCCGCAAATTGACCCTCAGCCCGCCGGTTTTAGCGAGTTTTGGTTGCAACAAATACTGCGCAGCGAGCTGCAGTTTAATGGCACCATATTTAGTGACGATTTGTCTATGCAGGGAGCTACAGTTGCCGGTGACATGCAGCAACGCGCCGTAGCCGCTCTTAACGCCGGCTGCGACATGATACTGGTGTGTAACGACAGAGCAGGCGCAGTGCAAGTGCTGGACGCTAACTTACCCGCTACCGAGCCAGAAAGCGCACAACGTGTGAATAGAATGCTGATGTCATCGCCAGCGGTTTCGCTGGAAGAGTTAAAACGCACCGAACGCTGGGAACAAGCCCAACGCTGGTTGTAGGTTATTCATAGCTCTTTATTCATAAAGAAGGGGGTCTTCAATGCCGTTGGCGGCGAAGGCCTCTAAGCGCTCCTGACAAGCTCCGCATTTACCACAGGCTTTGTCACGGCCGTTATAGCAAGTCCAGGTTTGGCTGTAATCCAGCCCCATTTTCAGGCCGTCGGCTAAAATTGCGTTTTTATCTACGTCTAAGTAGGGGGCGTGAACGGCTACCGGGTCGTAGTTCGCCATTTTACTCACTACATCCATTTGGCGTACAAACTCGGGACGGCAGTCGGGGTAAATGGCGTGGTCACCCGAGTGCGCGCCATAGTAAACCGCCGAGGCGTTTTCAGACACAGCGTAACCAATGGCCAGTGACAGCAAAATCATGTTGCGGTTAGGTACTACGGTAGATTTCATTGACTCTTCTTCGTAGTGGCCTTCGGGAATGTCTATGTCGTCGGTGAGTGAACTGCCAGAAAGGAGCGAATTAATAGCGGTAATGTCGACAACTTTGTGGGGTATTCCATGCTGTTTACAGACGTTAGCCGCAACTTCAAGCTCTTTGACATGGCGTTGCCCGTAGTTAAACGACAGTGCCAGTACCTCGTTTCCCTCTTGCAGAGCTTTGTGCAAAACGGTAAACGAGTCCATTCCACCTGAATAAATAACAACGACCTTTTGCGACATGCTGTAACTCCCCGTATAATCCGCATTCATACATTCTAGCCAAAGCCATTTTAACGGAAGCTATGCCTTACCGCATCAACGAAATTTTTGAAACCTTGCAAGGCGAGGGCACCTTTACCGGTGTGCCGTCCATTTTTCTGCGTTTGCAGGGTTGTCCTGTGGGCTGCCCCTGGTGCGATACCCAGCACACATGGGAGACCAACCCAAGTGACCAGGTAAGCGTTGAGCGCCTAATGGCAAAAAACGAAGCTACTGCTGAGTGGGCTGAAATGACAGCAGAAGACATTATCAGCCGCTTTGAAAAAGAAGGTTACACCGCCAAACACGCAGTTATAACCGGCGGCGAACCGGCTATGTTTGATCTGCTGCCGCTTGGTAATGCCTTAGAAGCCAAAGGTTACCAACTGCAAATAGAAACCAGCGGTACCTTTGAGCTCAAAGTAACTGACAACACCTGGGTAACGGTGTCGCCCAAGCTTGATATGCCCGGCGGCTACTTAGTACGCCCAGACTGTATGGCACGCGCTAACGAAGTAAAGCACCCCGTAGCCATGCAAAAGCACATAGACGCGTTAGATTCCCTTCTAAAACGCTGCCCGCCCAAAGCAGACGCCGTAATTTGCCTGCAACCCATAAGCCAACGGCCACGCGCGACAGAGCTTGCCATGAAAACCTGCATAGCGCGCAACTGGCGCCTTTCTGTGCAGATGCATAAATATCTCAATATTGAGTAAGACATTTACTACTTCTGATCTGACCTTCTAAAACCCGATCTATACTTCCTGAGCTCAACGCCAATTGTGGTGTTTGACTGTATGCCAGGAGGGAATTATGAATATGGGTTTTGCTCGGCGTTCTCGCGGTCAGGGAATGACGGAATATATTATTATTGTGGCTTTGATTGCCGTTGCGGCAATCGGTGTTTACTCACTTTTCGGTAAGTCCATACGTAACCAGGTCGCTGGCCTTGCTCAGGAAATGACAGGGCAGTCGTCTTCCCAGCAAATCAATAGAGCTCGCCAATCTTCGCGCCGTGCCGGTACAGTTGCTAATAAGGAAGTAAACCTCGGTAACTATAATGAAGCTACGGAGCAAGGCGAACAATAATGAGCGTCTTGACGGCTTCTAATCCACGTGCAAAAGGGCAAACCCTGATTTTAATGATCGGGGTGTTGCTATTGGTGTCATTATTATTATTTGCCGTAACGGATATGGGTAAACACGCCAGGCGTCAGTGGTACTTGCAAAGTGTTGCTGATAACGCATCTTATAGCGCAGCTGTTGCAATGTCTCGTCAGATGAACTTTCTAGCATTAACAAATCGCGCGCTTATTGGTAATCAGGTGGCAATTGCCCAATGGGTGGGGTTGGCGAGCTATTTAGCTATGCTCGATAGAACGGCTGATAATCTCGAAGCCGTTACATCATTCATTCCATATCTAGGACAAATCACCCGAGCACTATCAACAATAATTGCGCGTATTGAAGAAGGCTTTGAGCAGGTTGTGAAAACCCTGATTCGTTTCCAGTCTGCGGTAATACAGGGAATATCTGCAGCGCAAAGACTGTTAGATGCAAGCTTTGCTATAGAACTGCCTTTGCTTATTCAGGATATCGTTTCCAAACATTCAGAAGAGCTTAGCTGGGAAGCATATCAAGGCGGCGGAATAGCACCGTTTCCAAGCCTATGGTGGCGCAAGACTGAAGTGCGCAACACCAAGAATAAAAACGAATCTAAGGAGTTAGAAGAACTTACTCTTAAAAGTCTTGACCCGTTTAGCAAAAGTCGAGGATACGACTGGGTTAATGTTTTTACCCATAAAATAGTGAAACGAGGTGGTACAGAATTATCGAGAAACCGAAACGGGGGCTGGGATTGGCATGCTTTAGATTCTGTTTCACTCCACGGTCGGCGTTGGTTTATAGGAAGTTTCAAAGAACAGCTTCCGTTAGGTTGGGGAGCAAAGGCTCAGGATCAACGACGTTATCATCGTTCAAATTATGGTGGTGCCTTTCGCAGCAACTCCATGTCTTCTCGGATGGCTCTGGCGCAGATGGGATCGTTTAAATTAGAGCCGAGTTCTTTCGACTATATGGGGTTAAGAGAATTTAGCCAGTTTGGAGATAACACAGTATTGATTTCCGTTCAGAATAATGATGAACAGGCGGCTCATGCGAAAGCTGTTGTTAAATTTTCTCGGGCGAAATCGATATTCCCCAGAAAAGATGGAAAAGTTGAGTCAGAGAACTTATTCAACGCGCTCTGGGAGCCTCAGCTGGTGCCTCTTTCCACGTTAGATAAAGGAGTCCTCATTGGTCGCTATAAACTTTAGCAAAGGGCAAGCGTTAATTGAAACTATGATTTCAGTTGCGTGTTTAGTTTTCATTCTAGGCACAGGCCTCAATGAGCTGGTTTCTGCCGAGAAACTAGCCACTAATGATTTAACCAATACTCGTAAATTGATTTGGGACTATCGATTTGATGCTAAATCATTAAATACTAGTTCTGACTATAGAATGTATGAACGCTTAGGAGTAGTTCTCAACCCTCTTGATCAGTTGATTCAAGTTGATTTGCCGTTGAATAACCTTTGGGTAACCAGAAGAAGTATTTTTCCGATGGCGAAGCTTAATGACAGCTGGGAAGCGAAACAGGAAGGCGATCTCAGTAGGAGACCTGCAAAATTAGTCGTAAATAACGCTTTGTCAGGCTCAATAACAAATGCTTTGCAGGATGGTCTCAGCTTTCTTTTTGTATCGGAAGAGCTAAGTTCTGATTCATTGAAGTTTGGCTATATAAATAACGAAGTAGTACCGGAAAGTGCATTAAAAGAGGAGTGTATCGATGGTTGCTGATATTCCAGCAGGGTTTGATCAGTGGGAGTGGTCCAAAATGCCATTATCACAGCATGCAGAGGCTACGGGGTATTTTTTAAAAAATCCGGAAACCCCAGACTGGGAGGTTGTTAAGGACTTCTACTCATACTGTCCAGCTCCTCACCGGAATTTCTGGATCTGCCCAATAGGCTCTGATAATTGGACTTTTTTCAAAGGAGATAACGGCTCATGGATACTGAGCAAGATAATTTTGCCATATATGGAAAGGCCAAAGTTAGAAGGCCCATTTCACGCAATTTCTAAGACGGATCGAGATGGAAAAGAAGTTTGGGTTTATTTATCTACATTCCAGTTTGACGATATTAAGAAAGTATTAAAGTTCACTTATAGTCAAAAAATAGAATCGTTCCAATCTGTTGAGAAACAACATGATGTTTGGATCTTCAAAGAAGATATGGGCCGCCTCATGTTCTCTGAGCAAGGCGAGTATGTGATTTTGGTTCATATCTTATGATTCGAAAGGAAAGTGGTCAGGCATCAACTGAGTGGTTGCTCATTTCGCTACTGATAATGACCGTTTTGTTAATTGTTGAAGAGCAGTTTTCTCTCATTGATTACTTAATAGAGACAGGTCGAAAGGCGAAAGAGTTCTATCACTTTATTTGGCGCTATTTAGTTTTAATTCCAGGAGGGTCTTCATGACAAAAAAGGCGAAATGGATTTTTGCCGTTAGCTTTAGCTTTGTAATTTCGATAGTCACAGTCTGGCTAATTAACCAGTACTTACAACAAGAAACGTCACGGAGATTAGAAGAAGCCTCGAGAAGCACGGGGAGTGTCGTTGTATTTGCTAAGGATTTGACTGCCGGTCACGTACTTTCGGCGAAGGACTTATTGGCTCGCAAGTATCCGGAAGAATTAATTAATGAAAACTGGTACGTCGAGCGTGAGGCTGGTCTAGTTCTTGGTCGACAGCTTCGAGATTCCGTTGAGCCAGGAGAGCCCGTTTCCGAACGTGTGTTAGTGAACAATAGAAATAGTGGTCTCTCCGAAAAGTTGCCTAATGGTTATTACGCTATCACGGTTAATACGGATAATTTAGGGCACCATAACGCCTTGCTAAAAGAAGGGGATGTGGTTGATATCGTTTTTGTTGGAGATTCATTTGATAAAGGTAGGGAATATAACGCCTTTAGTGCGATAGAAATATTTGAAACTCACGGCTTAGAGGAAGGGTACGGCTCGTATTCTTTGACTTTATTAATAGCGCCTAATGAAGTTAAGAGTTTTACTAGAGCCTTGGGGAGTCCCATGTTGGTATGGGCTCGTGGCCGTCAGTTATCTAAAACAAAAGTTTGGTCCAAAGATTTAAAACAAAGCAAGGTGGAACCATGGAAGGTCCAATAAAGTTAATGTGCTCAGCATTACTCTGTTTATTTATCTATATTGCAGGGGCGTATGCTAGTGATCTCTCCTATGTCCTTAAGAAAGGTGAAACTCAAATAGTCAGTATTGATCCTGGCACAGACATTGTAGTTAGCGACGAGAGCATAGTGGATGTTCATGTTTTAAGTAATTCTCAAGTCGTTCTAAGGGCTTTAGGAGAAGGAGAGACTGATATTTGGCTCAGTCATCGAGATGAAGTGAGAAAGTTGGACATCAGTGTTTCCGATACTCTTTCCCTATCAACCAGTGCGCGTATCAATGCGATTGTGGAAGAAGAAAATGATCTAAGGAAAGTAGATAAGCAAGGAGTGACTGTACTGTCGGGTCAGGTATCGAAAAGGCACTATGATGAATTAAATAGGCTATCTCAAAGTAACGAGAGAGTGCTGAACTTAACTGAGCCTTTTTCAAAACAAGCCCCCATGCTTACCCTCCGAGTTAATATTCTGGAGACTAAGCGGCAGTATCTTGAAGACATTGGAATTCGCTGGCAAGGGACAACCAGTGGACCTACTTTTTCAAGCGCTTTATCCGGGCTATTTGAATGGGATGCAGAAATAAACTCACAACTAATGCTTATGCAGCGTCGCGGTTTGGCTAAGTTATTAGCGAACCCTACTTTATCTACTCAGAGCGGTGAAAAAGCAACTTTTCTTGCAGGTGGCGAGTTGCCAATTCCTCAAGTCGTGGCTCAAGGAATGCAGGATGTGACGTTTCGTGAATACGGGATAAAGCTAATTATTGAGCCGGTTGTATTGGCGGAGAACAAGATAAAGACCCGGTTACATGCAGAACTAAGCAATATTGATCCAGCAGTTTCCGTGTCTGGTGTTCCGGGAATATTGAGTAGACGAACAGAATCAGTATTTCTATCAAATGACGGAGATACGATGGTTTTATCAGGGCTATTAAGTACGGATGAGTCAGCTCAGGAAGATAAAGTTCCAGGGATAGGGGAGCTACCTGTGATAGAGAATGCTTTCAATAGCCAACAAAGCAGAAGTCAAGCTACGGAACTCGTGATCATGGTTACGGCTGAACGTATGGATACTGCCCAGAAACAAGCTCGTGACAGGCGCGATAAACTAGCACAGAAAAATGGCTGGTACAGGGATGATTCAATTTTGCAGTTGAAGGAGACATTCTGATGGCATCTGTCACCTTAATTAATTGTCTTAGAGCTCGTTTAGATACACGAGATCCTAGTATTGATGAGATGAATGAGTCCGAATTAAGAGTCTACGCTGAGTCATTCTTAAAAGAGAACACCAGTGCAGATGATCGAGATATCAAAGATGCAGTCGCTGAAGTTATTGGCTTGGGACCAATTGAAAGGCTTCTTGCTGATGACACTGTGAGTGAAATCATGGTGAATAGTTTCGAACATATTTATGTCGAGCGTGCAGGTAAGCTAGAGAGAGCCTTTGAACAATTTAGTAATGAAGCAGCGTTACGCAGAGCTATTGATAAAATAGTTCTTCCTCTCGGAAGACATATCGATGAAGCATCCCCAATGGTTGATGCTCGCTTACCTGATGGATCCCGCGTTAATGCTGTATTGGCGCCTCTTGCAACTAAAGGCTCTTGTCTCACTATACGGAAATTTACGAATAAGTCCTTAACAATAGAAGACTTGGTATCCGGTAACTCTCTGACTCAACAGGCTGCAGATTTTTTGAAATTCGCCGTTCGTTGTCGTCAGAATATCATTGTATCTGGAGGTACCGGGACAGGGAAAACGACCTTGTTAAATGTCTTATCTCAGGAGATATCAGAAGAAGAGCGAATATTAACTATTGAAGATGCCGCAGAACTAAGACTGCATCACGATAACTTAATTAGCCTGGAAGCCAGACCCAAAAACCAAGAGGGCGTAGGTGCAATTAGCATCAGAGAGCTTGTCATTAACGCATTACGAATGAGGCCAGATAGACTTGTTGTAGGTGAATGCAGGGGACCGGAAGCTTTAGATATGTTGCAGGCAATGAATACCGGTCATGCAGGCTCTCTTAGTACGGTACACGCAAATAGTGCCAGAGACGCATTGAGACGTTTGGAAATTATGGTTCTCATGGGAGGGATTGAGCTGCCTGTTTCAGCTTTGCGGCAACAGATAGCAAGTGCTGTTGACCTTGTTGTACAAATAGCTCGTCTGCCTGATGGCAGAAGAGCCGTAATTAGTATTAATGAGGTCACAGGAGTCGATGATGATGTTCTTCAAATGTCAGCACTATTTGAATATTCAAGTAGTCAAAAGTCGCTAGTGAGTAATCAGGTTCTTTGTAAATTCGCGGACGATCAGAGGGAAGATATTCGTGAAGATATATGGAGATCAATTATGGAGGCTGGCTCATGTTCACCCTCACTCTAGTACTATTGATTATTATTAGTGGACTTTGTTGGATATGGGTTTTGTCACACCTGACGCCTAAGCGCTATCAAAAAATTGAAGAAGAACTGGCTGGCTCTGCTGTTCGATCATTAGAAGAGTTTTTCTTGAGGTTACCTGTGAAAACTCTGCTCAGGTTTTACTTGATAGTTGCTTTGTTATTTCCTTTATTAGCTTGGGTATATGTTGATGTTAAGTGGGCTGCTATTACTTTTATTTTTACTTTACTGGCCCCGCCTTTTTCTTATCGATACTTCAAAAAGCGGCGTCTGCTAAAAATTGAAAAACAACTTCCAGGAATGTTGATTGCTTTAAGTAACCAAATTAGAAGTGGAACAAGCGTTGGTTCAGCTCTAAAGAGCTTTAAAGGGAATATGACTGCTCCTCTTGGTCAGGAGATAGATGAGTTATTGAGACAGGAGAAAATGGGAAAACCGCTCATAGACTGCTTAGAGCATTGGCAATTCAGGCTGCCAATCTTCTCAATAAAGCTCGTGGTTCAATCTTTGGTTTTAGGTTTGAGAAGCGGAGGTCAGCAGTCGGAGTTATTTCTGAGGTTAGCGGATAATTTACAGCAACAACAGCACCTTCGAGAGCGTCAACTGACTCTTACTTCGCAAGCTAGAATGCAAGCGAAAATTCTAGTTCTGATGCCGGTTGGATTGTATTTCCTTTTGAGCTGGATTAAGCCAGAGCATACCGCACTTTTTACGGAGTCTCTCGTCGGTATTTTTATGTTGATGACTGCTTTTTTCTTAATGTCAATTGGCGGGTGGATGGTTAAACGTATTATGCATCCAGAAGATGAAAGATGATTTTAATAGCCTTATTAATATTTGCCGCATCATTAAGTTGCGTATTGCTAGCTGTGACAGTTTGGCAGTTTCTAGCTCTTGGAGACAAGCTTGATAATTTAATATCGACGATCTGGCTTTACCTACCTGAAAGATCAAGGAAATGGATTGCCAGTCATTTAAAAATCGAAACTTTAAATAGCGAAGCCCGTTCTTTTTTCTTCTGGATCGTAATGGCTAGTGTATCAGTAGGAGTGTATTGGGCGTCCGGGGTTTGGCTGGCTTTAGCGATTTATATATTGCTGATACTGCAAGTAATTAACAAGAGAAGAGTTGCAGCTAGGAAAAGTAATCGCGCTGTAGTTCGCCAGTTACCTGACTTCTGCGATTTAATCGCAATGATGATCGCCTCTGGTGTCCCTCTTATTTCAGCGTTGGAAAAAGTGTCCGAATCATGTAGTGAGCTACTGCTTGCGACTGAAATAAGAGCGATGCTGAGCCGACTACGGAGGGGAGCTAGTTTTTCAAAGTCTATGGAGGAGCTTTCGGAACGGTATGAGGCTAATGAACTTAAAGAGTGGAGCTTAATGCTGATTAAAGGGTATCAACAGGGGGCAAGTCTCACAAAGTCATTACGGTTTTATGCGAATCAACTGAGACAGGAGTTACTTAACTCGGCTGAGAAAAGAGCTCAGGAAGCTCCTGTTAAGTTGTTGTTTCCACTGGTAACTTGTTTTTTTCCAGTAAATTTTTTGGTTATTTTGGGGCCTGTTATTGTGCAGTTAAGCCAAGGAGGGTTTGGATGAGTGAAAGTCGGGAAGTGACTTTATGGCCTAAAGTAAAAGAAATGAAAAAGTTTCATCAGCGATTAATAGGGATGATGAATGAACCGCAACCAACACCAGATAGAGCTTTTTGGTTCCCATTCTGTAAATCAATTCACACGTGGGGAATGAAGGAACCTATCGATGTTGTTGCTCTGGATAAAGATAGAATTATTATCGAGGTTCGCCGTTTGATATGTCCAAATGAAGTTGCGCGCTTTAAGGGAGCATATGGATTAATTGAAATGGCTTCAGGAAGTTTTTGGCCCTTAGAAAAATGGATTGGAAAGAAACTAAAATTTGTTAAAGCGCATGGAGAGCGAAATGAAAAGAAACCTTACGATTGTAGTATTTCTATTGAGCTTAGTTAGTTCTGGGTGTAGTACAACGGTTCAGGAGAAGCTTGCACGAGAACAAAGTTTTGAATCTGCAGTTAATTGGTATCAAACCGGTGATCTTCTGTCAGCGGAGCAGCATTTGCATTGGTTGCATAAAAAGGGACTTGGAACAGATAAAAGCTGGAAATTGCTAGGTAATATTTACTTCAGACAGTATAGGTTTGAGGCGAGTCAGTCAGCTTACAGAAACTCACTGAAAATGAATGCAGCAGACGAGGAAGTCTGGTTTAACTTGGCTTTATTAAGCCTTCGGCAAACAACGAACATTTTAATGGATGCGCGAGTAGAGTTGGATACTTTTGATGGAGAGCTTGAAATTTTGTTAAGTGAGCTGTTAGAGCTTCAGAAAGCCCGGCTCCAAGAGACGCCAGAGAATGAGGGGACTTAGTTTGGAAATGGTGTAAACAGCTTTGCATATGCACATACAGAGCCTAAGTTAGGCGGGCTCTGTTGTTTTTTTAAATCGGTCGGTAGGCATCAAAGCTAAAACTGAAACTATCAGTTGTCCGAATGGAACAAACAATAAAAAGACCCACCAGCCGCTAATTCCTGTATCTTTTAATCGCTTCGCCGTGAATGGTATGTACGTGACAAGTAATATAAGGCTGCTTATTGCTCTGATTAACTCGACAGAATAAGGCACTTTCACCCAAAGGCCATCAGTAGCATAGAGAACTACGCAGGTAGTTATCAGTACTAAAAGTGTTGCCCAGTAGCGGCCTCGAGACACGGTGCCAAAAACATTAAAAAAGTACATGAATGCGTCTATGGGCAATCTTAATAACGACATTTCAGCTCCAAAAAATTAACTAGAATGGGTCTGGTACTACTTGCTCCACTCGGTATAGGCTACCTAATTGCAGTTAATTGTTGTAGAGCAACTTTTGTTATTGTTTGTGCAAGTGAATTTAGTCGAATATCTAGTGCATCCGGTACTTGGCGGCCTTATGTCATAGTCGAACTTTTCAGCCATTTTGAACAGTCTTATTTCGACCGTCGATAGAAAGCTCAAAGCTGCTCATTTTCTTGGCTTTTTTCTTTACGTGCTACCCACCAGTGGTAAAGCGATGAAATAAGTAGTGCTATGAGAAAATCTTTAAACTCTGAGCTGTGTAGGGCAAATTCACCCGCTTGAAAGGATTTAACGATAGTGCCACCAACGAGATAACCACCAATCAAAACAAGCGCCCAGTAAATGGTAGAACGTATTTTATTATCTGTTTTCATATGCGCAACTCATACTGTTTTCAGTGTTTCTGAAACCATTCTCGCATGGCAGTTAGTGCCGAGTTATTAATGTCATTGCTGCTGTCATGCCGCAGTCCATGGTCAAGTTGCTCAAAGAATTGGTAGTCGACATTTCCTGAAGCATCCAGGCTCTCTACCATGGCATGGGTTTGTTCGGGGTCTACTGAGTTGTCTTGTCCAGACTGAATAATAAGTAGAGGCGTTTTCCCGCTCTCTATGACTTTAGTTTGCTCAAGTGTGAGCATTTCTTTCCACCACTTGTAGCCATGTTGGCTTGAGTCAACAGCGAATGCTTTATCTGACTCTCTGATTTTATCTGCAAACCCGCGAAACTCCTCAAGCACCGCACCTGTAACCTCTGGGGGAGTGGATGCCTCTATGTTGTGCTCAATGTCGTTTTGAAATGAATTTCCGCCACCGTTAAACGCTATAGTGGCGGTAATACTAGGCAGGACTTTGCGTAGCATAACGGCAATAACTGCTCCCTCGCTGCCACCAAGAACGTACACTGACTGGTAACGTAGGTGCTTTAGTACTTGTTTGGCGTCGCTCACGCGTTGCGATGGTGAGTCATTGTCGATATAGGCTTGCGGGCAGGCATTAATGTTCGGGCTGAGCCCCCATTTCTCAATAAGTAGAACATCGGCGTCCGGTCGTACCTTGGGGTAAACGCTTTTAATAGAATTGATGCTTAATGCGCTCCGACAGTCGGAGCCTTGCAATATGAGCAGTAGGTTATTTGCCGGCTTTTCTCTTGAACCGAGGTGATAGGTGAGCTTAGATTCGGATGCTAACGAGCGCTTCAGTGTATGTGTCTCAAACGTCAATTCTGATGCAGCCATTGAACAACCGCTGATAGTCAAAAATATAACAGCAAGAAGCAGATTAAGTTTACGCATGAATCAAATACCTGTTAATTGTTTCATTACCCACGGTAACTGTTGAACTGAGTTTACCGCCACATGATTCAATCATCCGGTATGACGCTACATTGTTCGTATGACAATATCAGGCAGATTATCGGTTAAATGAGTGAAGCACAAACTATTATATTTCGGTAGCTGAGAGCAAATGAATAAACCCTATACGCGACTTTTGGTAAGATGCCAAAGTCACGTAATAACCATGAATAACGGAACAGACCAACATGACCATAAAACCAGGCATTTACGAGCATTACAAAGGCGGACGTTACCGCGTTATTGATACCGCCCGCCACAGTGAAACTGAAGAGTGGGTGGTGCTTTATCAGCCCCTTTACGGTGAACAAAAGCTTTGGGTACGCCCCTTTGATATGTTCGTGGAAACCGTAAACGTGAACGGTACCCAGGTACCGCGGTTTCAATTTGTTGGTAACGAGTAGGGTAAAACAATGAGCGAAACCGATAACAAGTTGTTTCTGGTTTATGTGGGTGGCACAGCCCCCGGTGCCAATATAGAGCTGCACGACGTTCGCTTTGTGGTGGGTAAGCGCATGGAAGATACCTATCCTGCCATTCGAAAAGGCTGGTTTGGCTCACAAAAAGGGCTGCACCTGGACAGTTTTGTTCACCTGCACCACGTAGATGGCTACCGCATTCATCTTACCCAAACAAAACCAGCTAACTCTTCGGACAAAAAACTGTATTTTGTGAACTTTGGTGGCTATTTCTCCAATAAACTTGCTGAGTATCACGACTTTACCGTGGTGGTTGCTGACTCATCGAGTTCGGCAAAGCAACTGGCGCGTGCGCAAGTATCTAAAGCAGGCTTAGCTGGCGCAGAGCAAATTCATAAAGACGACTTATTGGCTGTGGATGACTGCCTGTGCGTAGACCTAGTGGATGAGCATTTCATAACGCTTGAATATGACGGTGAGCAGCAGGCTTTAGTGCCGGACTGGAAAGGCTATCAGCCACTGCCATAAATTTTTTGCATCCAAAGGTATGCGTTGTTGTGTCTAATACTGTGTAAGTCAAACAATTGAACAACAATAGGGGGCGTTATGTCCGATCTTTGGGTACCAATTACAGCCATGCTGAGTATTTCAATCGTTATTATTGTGGGCTTGGCTTTATCGGCTCATCATAAAAAGCATTTACAGTTAACTTTGCAAAAGCATCTGGAAAACGGAGGCACACTAACTTCGGAGCTTTTAGGGCAGTTGGGCACTTCGCCCAGTAGTCGTCATGGCGACCGTCGTAAAGGCCTGGTTTTGGTGTCAGCAGGGCTGGCCTGTTTAGTGGCCGGGTGGTCAGTGGGTGACTTGGATGTCGGCGTTATGTTCGGGGTTTTCCCGGTATTTATTGGCGTCGCCTTCTTAATTTCGGCTTACTTAACTAACGATGAATGATAAAGCGCTGATTGCACGGGTTATTGCCCGTGGCGATCAGCACGCCTTCGCGACTCTGGTTCGCCAGCATCAAAATGGCGTCCGGCACTTTCTGCGTCGATTAACCGCGGGCGATCACGCACAAGCGGATGACTTGGCGCAGGAGGTGTTTTTGCGCGCCTACAAGAGCCTGAAAAGTTTCCGTGCCGAGGCAAGTTTCAGTAGTTGGCTGCACAGCATAGCGTACCGTAGCTTTTTGAATGAGCAGCGTAAGTCGCATCACCATAATGAGGTAGCTGGCGACGCCTTGCCTTTTATGCCGGGGCCATCCAGTACGGTTGATAGCGACATTATGGTTGAGCGGCTAATGCGGCATCTTTCGGTGCCGGAACGCACCTGTTTAACCTTGTCTTTAAGTGCCGGAATGAGCCATCAGGAAATTGTCGCTATTACTGACTTACCGCTTGGCACGGTTAAATCTCATATTGCCCGGGGAAAACAAAAGCTGATTGATATTGTCAGCGCCCCACAAAACAAGCAGGAGGTTGCCTCATGAGTGCACCCGAACATGACGCTTTGAATGATCTTCTCAGCTATAAAACTCGCTTAGTTGATGAAAGCTTTACTGAGCAAACGTTGAGCTCAATTCGAAAGTCTGAGAAGAAACGTCGCATTCTTGTTTTGCTGGCATTTATGAGTGCGCTGTTGGTAGCGGCTGCTTTATGGGTGGTGTCTGGGAATCAAATTCTGACTCCGGTACGGAGTTTCATGGCTCAGTCACCGTACTTGCTTACACTGGCTATTGTAGCTTTTTGCTCAATAACGTTCTGGTCAACGCGGAAAAACAGTTAAAGGCAGTTTTGTGTTATTACTAAGCGTATAGTAAGTTGTTATATCTATTGATTGGTATAACACTTAAAACCAAGGAAGGAAAAATGATAAGAACAATAAAGCAAACTCTTATGTTTAGCCTTTTCGTAACTATGAGTTTTGTGGCGATGCCAGCCAAGGCGGAGCCCGACGTTAAGTTAATGGGTACAAGCGACTGTTTCAAAGGAAGGTTTGCCAGCTATGATAGCTGGATGCAGATGATTGCAAAAATGCAAGGTGATAAGCCTGGTGCCGAAAAATTTATGAGCAAGGTGAAAGCTGCCTATAAAAAAGAAGATTTTGAGAGTTATCGGCAGAATCTGGATTGCAAAAACGTTATGTATAAAGTCGACGGTGCAGTGGTTCACTCATACTACGTTGCTCCTAAAAATGAGTCTGACCTTCCCGTGATTATCTATAACCGCGGGGGGAACGCGAGTTTTGGGGCCTGGACGTTTGCCCGAGTATTCAGCCGACTTTTTAATTTAGCGACAGAGGGCAATGTGGCTATTTTTGCCTCAAGCTATCGAGGAGCTTTTCCAAAACTACCCGGTGAAGATGAATTTGGCGGCGCAGACGTGAAAGATGTCGTCGCTTTGCCACAGTTATTCGAACACTTTCCTAATGTGAACCCTGAAAAAGTCGGCGTATTTGGCGCTAGCCGCGGTGGCATGCAGTCCCTTTTAGCGGTAAAGCAGGGGTTAGACGTTGATTCTATTGTTCTTTATGCCGGGCAATACAACTTATTTGAGGGATTAGAGCACCGTCCAGAAATGGTGCGACTTTATAAAGAGCGAATCCCAAATTATGACGAAGAAAAAGAAGCTGAATTAAAGAAGCGCTCAGCGGTTTTCTGGATGGATGAAATTGATAATGATATTCCTATTCTCCTGATACACGGCGAGAAGGATGAACGTGTGTTAGTGGATTCCAGTATAGGGTTGAGTAAAGTGCTTGAGAAAGAAGGGTTTACTCATAAGCTTTCAATATATGAAAGCGGCAAACATCGCTATGGCAAAAACGCGGAAGCCATAGAAGGTGAAATGCTGTCTTGGTTTAAAACGAACTGGAAGTAAGTTGTCCGTAAACTGAGTTACCGGTCGTACAGGTCATTGTATGACCGGAATATAAAGCCGGTTGGTGACAACGCTGTCGCCGCTGACCACAACCTGGAATAAGTCGCCGAAGTCCTCTTCTCCAAGTTTATCAGCGCTTCCACCAGCTGCTTTGACCAGTTCAGGCACGGTATTGCTGTGGCCAATAATCAGTGCGTTCTTTTTGAGCTCCTTTAAGCTGGTTACTATTCCTTTAAAGTCTTTAGCTGGGTAGGTTTCTACTGATAGCCCCAATTGTTTTGCCAGTGCTTCTGCGGTTTGCTGAGTGCGCTTATAGTCGGTAGAAAATATGGCTTCAATGTCGCTGTTTTTCAGAACCTGCGCGAGAACTTGCGCACGCTGTTTGCCAACCAAACTGAGGTCGGGGTCGGTCTTGTCGGTTGTTTTCTCCATATGACGGGAGAAGTAAAGAGTATAAGTGTCGGCTGATGCCTCGCCAGAGAAAAAGCTCATAACAATAAAAATAAAAAGTAAACGGCGCATAAGTTGTTAAAGGTTGTCATATAAGGTTAGTTTATAGAACCAAAACATACCGTTCCGAAGAGTCGCAGACAAGCGCTATTCTTGGAGTTAGTAAAAAAATGGTCAGGGGGCGGAATGAAAGCACAGCCAGTTTTAGACTTTTGGTTTAAAGAGTTAACACCAAAGCAGTGGTTTGCTAAAAGTGACGAGCTGGACAATACCATAGCCAAACGCTTTTCCGATACGTTAAAGGCTGCAGCTAAAGGGGAGCTCTGGCATTGGCGCGAAACGCCTCATGGCCGTTTGGCAGAAGTAATTGTGTTAGATCAGTTTTCTAGAAACATATACCGCGGCAGTTCGAGGGCTTTTGGGCAGGACGTGATAGCGTTAGTGCTGGCGCAGGAAGCCGTAGAGAAGGGCGCAGACAAGTCGTTGGATGCCAGCGAAAAGGCGTTTCTCTATATGCCTTATATGCACAGTGAGTCGGCGTTAATTCATGACGAGGCTATGCGGCTTTTCAGTCAACCCGGGCTTGAAAACAACTACAAATTTGAAGTAAGACACAAGGAAATTATTGACCGGTTTGGACGGTATCCGCACCGTAACCGGGTACTGGGGCGCGAGTCGACCCCGGAAGAAGAGGGCTTTCTTAAACAGCCGTGGTCCAGTTTCTAATACTACTTTATGTTTTCAATCAGTTGCGAAAGCGAACTGACGGTAATAGTGGGATTAATGCCCCAGGGGTCAAACTGAGCTTCTCTGGAACGTTTAACCCAGGCGGTTTTCCAGCCTGCTGCGCTGGCGCCAATAATATCGAAACTGTTGCTGGATATAAGCCAGGTATTTTGATCCTTACTGCCGCTTTTATCGAGAAAATGCTGGTAAACCTGTGGGTTAGGTTTAAAGCTTTTAATGTCTTTGCAACTGACTATGTCTTTAAAGTAGCGGCTGAGCTCGGCACCCTCCAGCAGTTCAGTTACTGCATCGGCACTGCCGTTAGAAAAAGCAAAACACTCTATACCCGCCGAGTTCAACTTGCTCAGTGCGGTTTTCGCGTCATCGAATGCCGGTAAGCTCCGGTATTTTTCCAATAACTCTTCCTGTTGCGGTGCAGTTAACCCGGCTCCCAGTTCATTGTTGGTGAACAGAAGGGCGTCTTTGGTACAGACCGCAAAGTCTTCATACTGCTGCATAAGCCCGCGACGAAATGAATACTCTAGTTGCTTATCACGCCAGCGGCTCGAAAACTCTTGAGCTTTGTCATCGCCAAGGTATGAACTCAGCAGGGAGACTACGCCCTGAGTGTCAATAAGTGTGCCGTAAACGTCAAAAGCTAAGGTCGTCAAAATTACGCTCCAATTGCTTAATAAATTCTGTACATAGGTGTACGGCGTTATTCCGGATTTAGTTTGCCTTTAATTAGGTAATGCGAATTATTGTCATTTGTATTTACATTTAGAAAAAGCATCGGTAGCATACTGAGCCGCTTAGCCAACTTAATTAAGGACAATGAGAAATGGATAAATTCGTACCCAGCGCAATTGCTACCGTAATAGCTTCAACCCTGGCAACTAACGCCCTGGCAAATGACTTCGAACTGCCCGACGGTATGGAGCGTATTGTTGTTACTGCTACTGGTTTTGAGCAAAAGCTGACGGAGGCGCCGGCAAGTATCTCAATTATTACCAATGAGGAAATACGGTCGCGCTCGTTTACGTCACTATTAGATGCTGTTAAATACCAGGAAGGCATTGATATAGGCACATCGCGGGATAAAACCGGGCAGGGCAGTATTAGCATGCGTGGGTTAACAGGTGACTACACCTTAATTCTGGTTGATGGCATACGCCAGAATAACCATGGTGATATTTACCCGAACAACTTTGGCGGCAATGCGTTTAACCACATTCCTCCGCTTGAGACAATTGACAGAATTGAGGTGATTCGCGGACCCGCATCGACGTTATACGGAGCCGACGCACTCGGCGGTGTTATTAATGTTATTACCAAAAAGCACACTGAAGACTGGTCTGGTGCTATCACCTTTGGTCGCAGTTTGCAGACAGATGATAACTTTGGTGACGACTTTACGACAGATTTCAGCGCAACGGGACCTTTGATAAAAGATGTATTAAGCCTGGGAGTGCGCGCTAGTTTGTATGATCAGCAAGCATCGTCTCCTAAGTTTGAGCCGGCGGTTGACCCAAACGGTACCGTGCACATACGGGAATTAGGATTTGGCAGCGGTGGTCGAACCGTTGACAACAAAGACGAACATTACGGTTTTTCAGTGTCCTATACTCCGGCAAAGGGACACAACGTTAAGTTTGATTACGACAACTCACATCAGTCTTATGACAATACGCCGTCTTACGACGTAGAAACAGACACCATTACTTATCCGCTAGGCACCAAAGACAGCATTGAGTCTATTTGGCAGGCTCGTGGCGGACAAGTTAACCCGCGGGCGGGCTACGCGGCGGATCAAAGCTTTGACCGCACCTGGTGGTCAATAGCGCACGATGCGGCCTGGTCCTTTGGTTCAAGTATGGTGTCGTTGGCTTACGTGGATACACAAAACAACGGACGAACCTTACCCTTAAGTGTGGATGAGCGTTTGTTGCTGCAGCAAATGTACGATGGAACAGGGGACTACTCTGGCTTACCTGAAGACGAGCGGCGCTCTATTGCTGAGGAAACCTTCCTGCCAAGACCTGACCGCCCATTAGACAGCAGTCAATATACCTTGGACGCAAAGCTGGATATTCCTTTCTCAGGTTTTGCCGGACACCACAATTTGGTGATAGGCGGCCAACTTATTGATGGCGAGTTAAAAGACGGTGTTTTTGGTCTGGAAGAAGGCAATGCCGGTGCTGTTCAAGAGCAGAAAATGTATTCGCTGTTTGTTGAAGATAACTGGATGCCAATAGCGGACTTTACTCTGACTGGCGGCGTTCGCTATGACGAGCACGATGTTTTTGGCAGTCAGGTGTCGCCTCGTCTTTATGCGGTTTATAACTTAAGCCAGGCCTGGACGGTTAAAGGCGGTGTAAGTACGGGTTATAAAACACCGAAAACAACCGATTTATACGACGGTATTGTCGGCTTTGGTGGACAGGGAACCATGCCTTTTGCCGGTAACCCGGAGCTACAGCCTGAAACCAGTGTTAACTCTGAAATTGCGCTTTACTGGAACTCAGACAACGGCGATAACAACTTTAATATCACCTACTTTAATACGAGCTTCGAAGACAAAATAGCCCGCGGTGATACCGTTCAAAATTGTGATCAAACCGGCGGTGTGCGTCCATGCGTTAACTTAGGTGAATATGAACAACTGGGTTATGACACATGGAGTCAGAGTATTAATATCGATAAAGTCGATGTACAGGGTGTCGAAGTTGCTGCTCGTTACGTTATGAGCGAGGCGTGGTCAATACGTGGTAATTACACCTGGACTGACAGCGAGCAAAAAAGCGGCAGTCAGGCTGGGTTACCACTAACCAATACTGCAGAGCATATGGCCAACCTTTGGCTGAACTGGCAGGCGTCGGAGGTTCTGACGGTATATTTGCAAGGTGAGCTTCGTTCTGACCGTTATCGTGGCTATGACAGCAATATTGATAAGCAGCTTTATTTTGAAAACTACAGCCTGCTTAACTTAGGTGCGAATTATAAACTGACGGAATCGGTCGATTTAAACCTGCGTATTAACAATTTACTGGACCGTGACTTCACGACGTATTCAACAACCTATACCGATTTAAATGGTGACGGCGAGTTTGAATACGTAACGGGTCGTGGCGCGGTAAGCGAAGTTGTTTTCACGGATGACTACAATGTGAAAGATAAAACTCGTAACTTATGGATGGGAGTGACGGTAAGCTTCTGATCACAAGGTGTTGGGTACTTATATACTACCGTTGCTATTGATATTACATATTGGTGGCGGGGTTCGCCACTTCTATAAACAACGTGCTTAACTCGCGTTACTTTTCACGAGTTAAGCCGTTATCAATAGTAAGAGGGCTATCACGTTAATGCTGAGATATTATCAGCCGTTAATTCAATAATACGCTGCCTTGCTTCTGGAGAGGTCCAGGCGTTATGCGGCGTTACAATGAGGTTCAAGGGCTCATTTAACGCATCTAGCAGCGGGTGACCGTCTTTTGGCGGCTCTTGCGGAAGAACGTCCGTTGCATAGCCGCCAATTTGGCCTTTCCGTAATGCGTCCAGCACGTTGTGCTCGTTTGCGACACCACCCCGGGCATTATTAATGACTAAAGTGTGAGGCTGGCAATGTTTGATATTCTTGCTGTTAAGCAAACCTTTTGTTTCTTCGGTTAGCGGGCAATGAAACGAAATAACGTCGGCTTCAGGCAAGAGTTCATCAAAACTTGGGCGTGAATCGTCTGTTTTACCTGGGCGTGCGGAAAAGCTCACGCGCATACCCAATGCTTCAGCTTGTTTTTTTACCGCTTGCCCAAGTTCGCCCGAGCCGACAATAACCAGACGCTTGCCCTCAAGTTGAAACGTTGGCGGATCAAGCAGGGTAAATAAAGGAGACTTTTGCCAGTCGCCAGCGGCCATACGCTTTTGCATAACCGGCATTTTTGTTGCCAACGACAACATCATCATTAATGTGTGCTGAACCACACTGGGCGTTCCGTAGGCTTCGACATTTTTAACGGGAATACCAAGCTTTTCAGCAGCCTTTAAGTCGATATTATTCATGCCTGTGGCAAGTACACAAACGAGCTTTAACTTCTCTGCCTTCTTTAAAGAAGCCTCGTTCAGCACCACTTTGTTGGTAATAACGACATCGGCATTTTGAATACGTTCATCGACTTGATTAGGCGAGGTGAGAGGGTAGCAAACGAGCTCGCCGACTTGATTTTTAATAGGGGATAAGTCAACGCCTTCACCCAAACTATCGCTATCTAAAATCACTGCTTTCATGGCACCGCTCCGTTAAATCAAGCAAACTTTTTAATGAATATCCCGTAGCTTATCACTAAAAACTAAAATATACAGTGAGCTCTATATTTATAACAATTAGTTATTAGGATACTATTGGCGCGGTTTTTTTGGGGCCTTACTGATGCTCCCGAAATACCGTTGTTAGTATTTAATAATTAAGGAAAATAAATGTTTAAAATTGGAAAGTTGATTGTGTTAGCCGTTGCGAGTTTCTATTTGTCGGGCTGTACTTCGACAATGAATGCGGAACAAGCGGCCCCTGCTGTAAATACACCGAATGAACTTGAATCGGTTTCAATAGCTGTGGTTGATAAGCGAGAATATGTTTTGAATAACGATAAAGCGCCGAGCTTTGAAGGGCTTTTGCGTTCAAGTTTTGGAATTCCTTACTCGCAGTACACCTACAACCGACAGCCCATGTCTGAATACCTAACAGATCGGTTAGTTGCAGGGTTTAAAAAACAGGGTGTAAAAGCTGAGGCATATCTGACCTCTCATTCAATGAGCGTTGGCAGTATTAAAGAGGCACTGGCAAAGCAAGAGCGACCATCAGTTATTATTGCTCTGAATGAGTGGAAATACGACTACCACGCCTTTTCCGATAGCTCCTGGTACGACGTGGACGTTATTGTTCTCGGAAAAAACGGCGAAGAGAAAACCAATCGAAGCTTTAAAGGCGAGAATGATGTAGGTAACGGGCTTATTTCAAATGAAATGCAGAGCATCTATAAGCATCGTTTTGAGTCAATTTTTTTAGACGACTCTATTCAGAAAGCCCTAATGCAATAAGTTTTTCTGGCACTAACGAGGAAGAAACATTAAGCTTTCTTCCTCAATTCTAATAAACTGATATTGCAAAACGTGCTCTATTACAAAAACAACAAAGCACTTATTTCGCTGCTAAAAAATATAAAAAAGCAAGTGTCATTAAGCCGCTCCCGGCAAGAGTTAGACGTGGTTATTTCTGAGCTCAAATCTTTCCCGGGCAGCTACCAGTTTAATACACGAGTCTATTGGATTATTTTTACCGCATTATTATTAGTGACAGCGGTATTAGGTTACTGGGACTGGTCCCAGCGGCAGCATTTTCAGCAAAGCACCTGGATTATTATTGCGGCCGGCGGGGCATTAACGTTGCTTTCCGGTATTACCGCTTATTACCCGCACCATATTATGTCGAAAGTGTCTCATGCTTTGTTACAACGCGACGGCTTGCTCGATAATAACCTGACGCCGGTCACTTTTAATGGGAAAGCGACAGCTCGTCAGTTTCAGCAGCGTTTTAGTGAGTTTCACCGAGGTAATTACAGCCGTGAAATTCAGGAACTGCTCAAAGGCAGTTACCAGGGCGATGAGTACTCGTTTGAGTATCACTACTACCATTTTCATTACGTCGATGAGCGTATTGTTACTGAAACCTACACTGACGGTAACGGTCGGGTAAGAACGCGCACCCGTCGTGAATATGATCATTATGATCGCTATGGTTTGATTTTACCTTTTGGCTTACTGCGTAATTTTGCGGTTATTGGCTTTAGCCTTCCGGGAGCAGGTAAAGCAACATACAAGCCTGCATCTAATCGTTTTAATAAAGTATTTAAGGTGGTCGCTGCCAGTGAAATTGAAGCGGCTAAAGCGATGAAACCAACGGTTGTTGTCGCTTTTGAAGAGCTTAGCAATGTATTATCGAAAGTAAATTTTGAAGTGAATGATGCGGCTGACTTATGTCTTTCATTTGCGGACAAGGATCTTATTGCAACGCCGAATAAAGTTAAAATAAGTGAGTTTGATGCTTTTATTGAGGCGCTAGAAGGCGAGCAGGAATTTCAAAAATTAAAAGCAGCACTGAGTCATGTTCATTATGTGATGACTAAGCTGGACAGTAACTTTTAGGAGCACGTCAATGACTGGAATATGGATAGCTATTGGTATTGCGGTAGTTTTGGTGATAGTCATTATTGCCATTTACAACGCCATTATTAACAGGGCGAATGCGGTTGAAAGGGCCTGGGCAAACGTTATTACGCAGGAACGCCAGAAAAATAAAATCATTCCTCACTTAGAAGATGTCGTAAAAGACTACAAAGAGTTTGAGCAGGGTACATTGACCAAAGTCACTGAACTTCGCAGTGCGCTGCAAGGTTTAGATAGCGGAAAAGTTGATACAGCGAAGCTTGAACAGGCTGAAGCCAAAACTGGTGAATTACTAAAAAGCTTAAATGTGACGGTTGAAAACTATCCTGAACTTAAGGCGTCAGAAACCTATCAGAAACTCATGCGGGAAATTACCGACCAACAGGAAAACATTGGCGCGGCTATTCGTATTTTTAACCAGAACGTTGAAGACTTTAATAACGGCATTGAAGTTTTTCCGAACTCATTGGTTAATGCCATGCTGAACCGCAAAGAAAAGATAAAAACCTTCTCCGACTCTCAGGCAGAAGAAGGTTTTGAGTATAAACCTAATATCTAAGCGTTATGTGGCTGCTTTTTAGAAAGCTCGTAAGTCATAGCAATACGTCTTTGATTGAGCAGTTCAGTTTTATGTCAGCTATCTCGTCAGCTCGAGTCTTCCCCAGCGTCAATAAGGCTATAGGCTGGTTATTCTGGTAGGCCTGTCGTGCAAAACGGTAACCTGAAAAGACCATAAGTGAGGTTCCGATAGCGAGCAGGCCATTACTGTTCTTTAATACGTTCTGGGCTTCTTCGACGCGTGGTCGGGGAACGTTATCACCAAAGTAGACAACATCGGGTTTAAGAATTCCGCCACAGCTCATGCAGTTGGCGACGTTAAACTGTTCAAAATCAGCTTCTAAGTCTGCATCTCCGTCCGGTGCGGCGGTCGCTTCAAGCGCAGCAAAATCTGGGTTCATTTTCAGGCTGCGTTCGTGCATCTCCAGTCTTGGAGTAACCTGCTGGCAGCTCATACAGACCATGTCGTTGGCGTACCCATGCAAATTAATTACGTTGTTCGCTCCAGCCTTTTGGTGCAGACCATCAACATTTTGCGTAATAATATGGCTAATGAGCTTCTGCTGTTGCAACTGGGTAATAGCGTGGTGCGCGGAATTAGGTTGAGCGTGGTATAGAACTGGCCAGCCAAACAAACTGCGCGCCCAGTACCTTTTACGGACGGCTTCGCTGCGCATATAGTCCTGATGCTGAACCGGAGGTGTCCGTTTCCACTCGCCGTCACTATCTCTATAGTCAGGGATGCCAGAGTCGGTACTTATACCGGCACCTGTAATGATCGTGACCGGTGCATTCCGATGCAGAAACTCCATCAGAGCTTCGCGAGCCTGGGTAGGGTCAGTTATTGTCATAGTAATGAATGTCTACAGGTTACAACTTTACCCTAAAGTTACCACTGCTGAGTACCAAGGTGAAACGCTTAGTAAAGAATCCGCAAATCTTATAAGCGTCTATACTAAAGCATGCTAGTTTTCAGGCATTAACCACTTAAAGGAGTAATGGTATGAAAAAATTAGTTTTGGCTATGACAATGTCATCGTTAGCGCTTGTCGGTTGTGAAAATATGAGTAACACCCAAAAAGGTGCTTCGATAGGTGCTGTGACGGGTGCCTTGCTTGGTAAAGGAACGGGTGATCACGATAAAAGTCGCTATGTCTGGGGGGCTGCTGTTGGCGCACTGGCAGGTGGAGCTATTGGTTCATATATGGATAAGCAGGAAGAAGAATTCAGGGAAGAGCTGGCCGACAGTGGCGTGAAGGTAATACGCGATGGCGACAACCTTCGTTTGCAACTGCCAAGCAATATTACGTTTGCCACAGGCAGTGCGAACATTTCTCAAAGCTTTAATCCGGTACTGGACGATGTTGCCCGGGTTCTGCAAAAGTATGAGAAAACCACCATGCTGATTGAAGGCCATACCGACAGCACAGGATCCGCAGAATATAACCAGCAATTGTCGTTAAACCGTGCTAAAGCTGTACGCAATCACTTAGTTGGAAGTGGCGTGGACTCGCGCCGTGTGACAACAGAAGGTTACGGCGAGAGTATGCCAGTTGCGGACAACGATACAGAGAGCGGTCGTCAATTAAACCGTCGTGTTGAATTACGCATTGTCCCCAATACCAAATAGGCCTGCGCGTTAAGAGTTAACGCTGAAACTCCAGAAGTTGATTGTTTGCCGGCATAGTATGGGTGTTTTTCAAATGAAACCCATGCTGGCTGGCAAGCTTTGCAATCCATTGTTTATCACGTATTCCCATTTGGCTATCACGCGCCTGCAAAGACTGATTAAACGCACGATTGCTGTCACTGGTGAAATGCCCGTTGTCATTAAACGGCCCGTAAATACATAAAAGCTTTACTGATTTAAGCTTGTCCCCTAAGTGATTAAACAGCGCTTCGACACCCTCTTTGGGCATAATGTGACAAGTATTTGCGGTAAATAAGGCATCGAACTGTCCATCAGGTGCAGACTGAAACACATCGAACTCAACCGGCAAAGGCTGACCTGATACCCCTTCTTTTTCAATTCGGGCTTTTACCCCCGGTAAATACTCCGGTTGGTCACTTGCCTGCCATTCTAAATGAGAGAGTTTTTTGGCGAAGTAGACGGCATGTTGCCCTGTACCGCTGCCAACTTCTAAAACTTGTGACGCATTAGCAAAAGCGACTTCCAGAACCCCAAGTATTGGGTCTTTATTGTTTTCACAGGCTTGTGAGAAAGGGAGTTCCATAAAATATCACCGAGTTGTCATCTTAGTGTCGAATAATCTAACAGAGCAGCGACTAAAAGATAGCCCATGTCCGAATTTTACAATAAGGACTGGGGATAACTTTATAGCGTGTGATTAAAAACAAGAGGAGTTTTTGCTGTGATTACCACGAGCCGTTTAAACCCATACTCTAAAAGCCCGAACGTTATGAAAGTCTTTTCCGATTTGAATCAAATAATAGAACATTCGAAACTTGATAAGTCATTAGTTGCTTTAGTTAAGCTAAGAGTCTCTCAATTGAACACTTGCAGCTTTTGCGTTTCATTGCACTATACTGAGGCTGTAGACGCCGGTATTAGCGCTGCTAAGTTGAGTGCTCTGGATGTAGCCCAGGAGCTGCCGGAGTTTACAGAGAAAGAAAAGGCGGTTTTGGACTGGGCTGAGTGCCTGACTTTTTTATCCAGAGGGAAAGTTGCTGCGGACAAATTTGATCGTTTAGCTAAGGTATTAAACGAAAGTGACATTATTACTTTGACCGCTTTAGTAAACCTGGTAAATACCTGGAACCGCTTTGCTAAAGCGTTTGCGTACGAAATAAGTTGAAAGGCAGGTATTGAAGTGGGCAACAGCGATATTGAGTTTTCATTACCAGCTCCGCCGCTGCGTCGGTATATCACCCATTACTGGTTAAGCTGCAATAATCAGGATCCGTATTGTGGCATTTTACCAGACGGCACCATTGATCTGGTTTTTAATATTGATGAATGGGGGAGTATCTGCCGAGTGTATGGTGCTGTTACTCAAAAGATCGATTATTCGTTGAATCTTCACAGCCACTATTTGGGAATTAATTTTAAGCCCGGCCAGAGCCGGCACTTTTTGACTGCTGCTGCGAATGAATTTACCAATAATTACGAGGCCGCCGACAAAGCTTTAGCGTTGCCTTTTGACGGAATTGAAGACTCACTCAGCCGAGGTAATGTCTTTCAGAGTCTGGACACAGTACTGATGCAGTATCTAAGGCGCAGGCAGCCAATGGCAACCTCTATTGATGAACTGCTTAATGCTCTGGAGGCGAGCCAGGGTCAGTTGCCGCTGAATGATTGCGCGGCCCTTTACGGAAAAAGTACACGGCAACTGCAACGTGATTTTGCCAACGCTATTGGTGTTTCGGTAAAGCTCTATGCGCAAATTATTCGCTTCCACTTTGCTTCCCTGGCAATGTTTAAAGGCGCTCAGAACTTAGCGGATTTAGCTGCTAGCTTAGGTTATTCCGACCAAAGTCACATGAACCGGGACTTCCGCCGTTTTACGGAGTTATCACCAGTCGCTTTTTCTTCAAGTCGTGCTGCTTTTTTACAAGATCGCTACTTTCATTTTCTTGAGACAATTGAACAGCAGAAAACCTAAAAAAGTAGCCCCACAATGAGCGAGGGACTACTTGTTAGCCATTGTTACTCACAACCCATACCTTCACCGTATTTCACGCAGTAAGCCGTTAGGGTGCTGATTTTATTGTCTGAGAGGGTATAGACATCACAAAAAGCAAAATGCTGCTCTGGTCCATCACCGGTAACTTTAATTTCTCCGGTTAGTGCGGCTTGTTGCTCGTTGATGATGACTTGGTTGTGAGTGATGGAAGCTTTTCCTTCGCCGCAGTTCATATTTTTGAGCCAGTCGGCGAAAGCGGCTTTACCTTTTATGGCTTCTTCGCAATTAGCCATACGAAACTGAAAGTCCTCAGTCACTGCATTAAGAATGGTATCCATATCCTGAGTAGCCCAGGCGTCACTGAAATTCTTTAGAAACTGTTCTGTATCTTGCATAACGATGCTCCTTTATAGTTAGGAAGGTAACCTTCACCTAATAGTCGTTTTGCAAAGCAGAAAATCGACAGGAAACTATGATTTATTGAGTTTTTCTAACTGCTGCTGAAGGTAGTTTCGTTCAGCAGATTGTTCGCTAAGTTCAATTGCTCGCTGATAACATTCGGCAGCTTGTTTGAATTGCTTTAACTGACGATGAAGGTCAGCCTGGCTGGCGTAAAACAGGTGGTAGTTATCTAATGTACCGGAATGGTTAAGGTGTTTAATAGCTTTTAAGCCCTCTTCAGGGCCAAAAGCCATAGATAAAGCGACAGCCCGATTCAGAGCAACAACCGGCGTATTTTGTATTCTTATGAGTAAATCATAAAAGGCCAGAATTTCACGCCAGTCGGTTTCTTTATAATGGGAAGCGTCAGCATGTAGACCTGCTATGGCGGCCTGTATCGTGTAAGGACCAATATCTGGCTTGGGCAAAATGCCCTTGAGTAAACGGTCAGCCTCTTTAATTTGTTGGTTATCCCACAGACTTCTGTCCTGCTCGTCCAGACGCAATAGTTTCCCGTTTTCATCGGTTCTTGCGGCTCGTCGTGAAGACTGAAACAGCATAAGTGCCAATAAGCCGTTTATCTCAGTTTTACTGAGCAAATTCGACAGTTGCTTCGTTAGGTGTATCGCTTCATCCATTAGTGCCGAATTGATTAAATTGTCACCCGATGAAGCGCAGTAGCCTTCATTAAAAACCAGGTAGATAACCTGTAGAACGGTATTTAACCTTTGTGGTAGCTGTTTTTTCTCAGGGACTTCGTAGGGAATGCCTGCCTCGCGGATTTTTCGTTTCGCCCGGACTATGCGTTGTGCAATTGCACTAGGCTTTTGCAAAAATGCACTGGCAACCTGTTCGGTGGTCAAGCCACAAACCTCTCTTAATGTGAGCGCTATACGGGCATCTTCGGGAAGAGCAGGGTGGCAACAGGTAAATATCAGGCGTAGCTGGTCATCATCGATATCTTGAGTCGATAAGCTAAGCGACTGCTCCGTGTGATCGATAAACTCTTCTGCCCAGGCTGTTTGTCGCTGAAGCTTACGCAGCCGATCAATAGCTTTGAAGCGGCCGGTTGAAATTAACCAGGCTCGGGGTTTGTCCGGTATGCCTTCATTTGGCCACTGTTTCAAGGCCGTCGAGAAAGCCTCCTGCATAGCTTCTTCAGCAAGTTCAAAGTCTCCTAGCAAACGTATTAACGTTGCCAGAATTCGGCGTGACTGCTGTTTATAAAGCAGTGAAACTTGCTGCTGAATGCTTAGGCCCGGCATAGAAGTCAGATATCCAGGCTTCGTACCGGCCTGACTTCAATGCTTCCAACTCTCGCTGCGGGAATGCCTTTGGCGTAATCAATAGCATGATTAAGGTCGCGGGCTTCAATCATATAAAAACCGACTAACTGCTCTTTAGTCTCCGCAAAAGGCCCATCGGTAATGGTAACGTCATTGCCTCTTGGCCTTACTGTGGTTGCAGTTTCTACCGACTCAAGTGCTTCACCAGCCAGAAACTCTGCGTGTGGATTTTTTTGTTCTGAATAAGCGTGGCATTCAGCGTCTTCAGGGCTTTCTGGTAAGCTGTGAAGTTGTTTTTCATTCGCGTAAACAAGACAAAGATATTTCATAGCATGCGCCTCTTTTTATTTCATTGTAATTGTAGTCGAATGAGCAAAAAGAGAATCGACAGCATTTTACATCCAGGACTTTCTCAAGGCTTCTACCTGATACAGACAGGTGTCTATGTATTTCTCTCCAGTTGCCCTTTTAATGAATGGCAGTGTCTGACTTCCGCAAGCCAGTACCAGCCTGACGGAACACAATTGAAAGCGCCTCATAAACCAGCTTTGATGCAATTGAGTTTGTTGCACTTTATGAATTGGGAAGCATCGGTAATTGACGCCAATGAGTCCTTTCCTTATGTAGATAAACTGCTCGTCCATTGCGTAACCCCATCTTTTCCAACTGAGTATGACGAGGCCGGTGGTTAAGATAAAAAGTCCGCCTGCGGCGACTGAAAGCTCTGCCTGATCAAAGTAAATGAAAGCGATAGCAAGAGGTATTAGTAACCAGAAGGCAATAAGCGTGTTTCTGATGGCCAGACGTTTGCTAACCGGATGGTAGTTGATGGCGCTTAGTTTATTTTCGGGCCAGGCATCGCTTGCTAAAGCGTTAGCTTCTCCCTGGGTGACAGAAGGCACCATGATTTTCCCACCGGATGCTCCTGCAGATTGACGATCAAGGCTAGCACCTAGCTGTTCAAACTTTAAGTTAACTCTTTGGAGTATGCGGTCAAGCCAATTTTGTTGGTAAACAATCATCTGGAGACGGGATAACTTCATGACAACTTCATGGCGAGTAAAAAAGCCGTTACGACGAATGTAGCGATCATTGCTCCGGGTTAACTTGAAGTCATAGAAAGTAATGACTGAACCTAAGATGGAAATTAACGCCATAAAAGCAATCACTACAAAAGCGATTGATAGAAAGAACAGCACGTATTGCCAAAAAGCATACTGGGAGGAAGCCATTAAAGCATCAACATCGACCCCGAGGTTTTCTATACCCGCAATAAACTTCTCTGAGAGGGAATTAAAGAAAGGTGCTAAAGCCCCTAACACAATCCAAATTCGGTTGCTGGCAAGCCCGTGGATAACTAAGTCCTGAACTGAGCGAGAGTTTAAAAGTTGCTCTTGTTCTGTCTCAGTGCTTTCAGTTTCCGCACTAGAGGCCTGCTCCGTTTTGTGGGAGAGGATTTCCTGCTTAAGAGACTCCGCAACACCTTTCGATAATGCAATGATCTTTGCTTCGAGCTTACTGGAGCCTGCCGTATCCAACAGCATACATACGTGGTTACTAGGCCGGTAAAAAATAGGCTGTTCGAAGCGAACATTTTGGATACGTTCAAAAGGTAGGTCGATATGGTTCTTTTGAAAGACGCCCGAATGAATTTGTACGCGTCCGTCAGTTAATCGGTATTGATAGAAATAGAACTTTAGCAGGGCACTTATTGCAACAAACAGCAGTAATGCCGCCAGACCAGAAATAATCGCTAAACCATTCTCAGAAAATTGATTATAGCCAACAAGAATAGCCGGTAATAAGTAAATAAGGTTGTTGCCAACGTCTTTTACGAACTGCACTGCAAAGTAAATAATCGCGACTGGCGATAGTTTTAGCCATTGACCTTGATAATTAGTCATTTTCAGCAATATCACTATGAGTTAATACGTAGGATCTGAGTTCTCGCGCTTTTTCGTCCGGTAAACCGGGTATTGCAAAGGTATGCATAGTACCGCCGGCGCTAAAAATCTCCAGAGTGGATAAACCAAAGTGCCGGTCAATAGGCCCATGCTTTAACTCTACATGCTGTATACGCAAAACGGGCTGACTGACAACAGACTTAAAAATGACTCCGCTACGGTAACTGAAGTCATGCTCACGTAGAGCATAGCCTTTGTTTTTATCAGCAATAATGCCGTAAGCGGAAGTCAATAAGCCAAAAATGCCAGCGGCTAACTGCAGCTGTGGTAAGTAAAGTTCAAGGGTCTTTGGGAGAACAAACCAAGGTTGCCAGTAAAGGGTCAAGAGAGCGCTAACCACAATTAACCAAAAGGTTAAGCGGCACATTAAATTGACTTTCATGTACATTGGGCTTAGCGGAGTAAACGCCTGCGAGCTTACCGTTGGAAGGTTGTCAGGTAATATTGGTTGATTGCTAAAAGTATCGTCTAGCATGATATCGCTTTTGTGATTGTTATTATGTTTTAAAATTAACAGTATTCTTCGACACGTTCTAGTTTCAAGGCAATAAAAAAGCGGCTTAAAAAAGCCGCTTTTATTCAGGGAGTTTTAAAATAAACGATAATTACTGTTCTTCGCGAACCTGAATATCGTTCTCGATGTCTTTGACACCTTTTACGGTAGCAGCCAGATTTTCTGCTGTATCAATATCAGCTTCATTGTCAACAAAGCCTGATAACTGAACAATACCGTTATTTGTTTCAACATTGATGTCCATACTGCTTAGGTTGTCATCTTCAAAGATAACTGCTTTAACCTTTGTAGTGATAACAGCGTCATCAACATATTCGCCAGCGTCTTTCGCTTTTTGCTCAGTGTAGCTTTTTGCTTCTTTAGCTTTTTCTTCCGTTTCCTGCATTGTGCTTTCAGCTTTAGATTCAGCTTTTTCAGTTTCTGCTTCACTACAGCCAGAAAGCGTTAGCATTGAAAGTGCGATTAAACTTGCTGGTAGTGCCGTCTTGAAGTTTTTCATAGATAACCTCCTGTTATTGAAAATCGTTACCACAAACACTATAGCTACATATTTACGACTTTACGGTCATCTTTACAGATGTTTTGCAAAACTGGCTGCAGTCTGTACACCCGTGATAATTCTTAATATTTTTAACGCTGCTCCCGACTTCGACTTGCCCTGTTTTTTTGGTTCCATTTTTTGCGGTCTGTCTGATAGTTCCCCTATAAAGAAACCTGTACCAACGGCAAAGCAAAGAGCCGTAGGGGAGGATAATTTGTCACAGGTTGTAGAAACTACCTGACAGGAGCGAACCTTCAACGCCAGCTTGCGATTTTTAAGGTTTTGTTCCAATTGCGCAATTTGATCATCAAGGCTTGAGGTCATAAAGCCTCCATTAAAGATTGCTGCTTGTTTTAGAAAAAAGCAGATTGCGGCTGTTCTGCTTTATACGTCTTATAAGATAAAGCGCAATGGCTAAATGACACGCAGCAACAATAATAAGTGCTGTAGTCAGCGACAAAATGCCGTTACTTACAACAGCAGCTACGGCAGCGGCCACTAGTGCGCCCCAAGCTGACAGAACTAAGCAGCTGGCAATAACGGCAAACGCGACCATGCGAACGAAGCTTTCTCCAGCCCGGCGGGCTTCCATACCTGCAAGCTGGAGCTGTGCTCTAACAACGCCGCGTACTTCACTTTGCAGTGCGCGAACTTGCTGAAGCAACCCTTCGGCTTCGCTCGCTTCCGTTTGATTACGAGCGGTCACTAAATAGCCTACTTAATAGATAGCCACTTGCTGCCGCAATTCCCAAAGACTTAATGGGGTTTTCTTTAACGTAGTCTGTGGCAGTAGAAAGCCATTTCTCCTGCGTGGCCTTAAGTTCATGCCCTTTTTCACCTAAATTGTCAGAGGCATGTTTGGCGGCATCTGCAACTTTATCGATGGTTTCGTGAGCTTTATTGGCTGACTTGTTAACAGCGTCTTCGGTCTTTGCTTGATTGTTACTCATAATACCCTCGTTTTTTGTTGAAAACTCTTATTAAGCAAAGGCGCTGATAAGCATATAATCAAGTTTATTTACATCGCTTTACAGAGTATTGATGTTCTTAGCGTTTGATATTGAATGGAGATAAATAAAACCCTATAAAAAGCAGTGTTATTATTATTTTTGATTGAGATCAACATCGTTATTCCCGAGTTTGAATAAACTGAAATTAAGAATTCAAACAAAGGAAATAACCATGAATTTATGGCAAGAGTTTTTCAATGATCCGGTAATATTTTTTTCTTTTAGCGGCTTGGCTATTGTTATTGGGATGTGTGCTTTCTATGCTGTTTTCTTCTATATAAAGATGATTAAGTCAGAGAAAAAGCGTAAACAATAAGCTTAAAGGAGATATATGAAATATATTTTTCAAGTTCGTATTAAGGAAGGTCATACGGCAGAAGAATATGCAGACGCCTGGGTTCGGGCTAGTGAAATTATTCAACAGGCTCCGGGCGCCCGAGGCACAGAGTTACATCGCAAAATTGGTGATGATAAGACCCTAATTGCAATAGCATCGTGGGACAGTAAAGAGCAGCGAGACGCTATGGAAGGTCAGCATAACCAAAAGGTTGCAGAGATTATTCGTAGCGCCGCGCCGTTTTGTGAAATAACGCCATTAGGCGAGTTTGAAGATCCTGAATGGGTTGTGATGCCAGCTAAAAATTAGATTTGCGTTAACCAACCATGTTTGTCTTCAGCTTTACCCCATTGAATGTCGTTCAGCGCCTTGCGCAGCTTCAGTGTCGTCTTTCCTGGGCTTGCATCGCCGACCGGAATTTCCTTTCCTTTATGAATTAAAGTTCCAACAGGCGCCAGTACCGCTGCTGTTCCGGATAGAGCCGCTTCGCTTTCCGGTTTGGCCGCACGTTCAAGTAATTCATCGACGCTCAACTCGCGCTCCGAAACCGTCATGCCCATATCGCGGGCAATAGTCAGAATGGAGTCTCGGGTGACACCGTGTAAGAAACTGCTGTCCAGTGCCTTGGTGATAATTTCGTTGCCGTCAATTAATAAGAAATTAGCTGCTCCGGTTTCCTGTACGTCGCCATTGGGGCAAAACAGAACCTGATCGGCGTTTACAGAAGCACGTGCTTGCAAAATTGGCTGCAATGCACTGGCGTAGTTACCGCCACTTTTCACCATTCCCATATGGGCAGCGCAACGCGAACCATCTTCTTCAAGCAGTAAACGCAGGGTTTGGTCGCCGCTGGCAAAATAGTCACCAACAGGTGAAAGGAGCACATAGAGCATGGATGAGCTGGTCGGGGAGGCCGCTTTACCAATGGCTGCTTCGGTGCCTATATGAGTAGGGCGTATATACATTGAGCCAGGCGGTTTGGGTACGTCGTTGTGAAAATGTTTAACCACATCGGTAATCATTTTCTGCAGGAAGCTTGCATCAAAAGCCGGTAAGGAAAGCAACTGGCTGCTTTGTTGCATACGCTCTATGTTGCGGTCCATTCTAAAGAGGTTTATTGAACCATTTTCATGGCGAAACGCTTTTAACCCCTCAAAACAGGTGCTCGCATAGTGCAGAACATGAGCACCGGGGTGTAATTGTATGCTGTCAGAGGAGACTAGCTCAGGCGAACTCCAGTTTGAGTTTTCGAAAGTTGCCAAAGTCATTTGCGGCATAAATACAGTGCCAAAAGCTGCCATAAAGTTATCCTGCTTGGGTAAATAGTTGCGCCGTAATATACCATAATTTTTAACATTTGGATGACTCTGCCGGTTTGCTTCTTGTTAGGCATGCTCGTACATTGAAGTATCTATACGTAGAAACAGGTGAGCAATTAATGAATAAGACACTAAAAATAACTTTAGCTAGTGGGTTATTGGCCACAGCGGTGACACAGGCAGAAGAAACAGACACGACATTAAGTGCCTATGCTGCCGGGTATACCGCAGGCTTTACTTGCAGTGCGATCTTTAATGGCGATAAGTCTATGGAGCAAATTCGAGAGCATGAGTTAAGTGGCATTTATTCGTTAATTGCTGATCGCGTGGCACAAATGGAGCCCAGGGTTGATGAACAAAACCACTGGGTACGAGTGCCATATGATAACGGTAACCGTGAGCGGATATCTGTCTGGCGACCGAAGCTCGGTTGTGTCGATTTGCCGGTTGGCGCAAGTGTTGATGACGTAAAATTTGTTGCTGATCCTTTCAGTGGTCATAAGAAGGCCGAAAAAGACAACGGCCAGCCCTGGAAGCAAAAGGCTGAGGTTAATTCAGTCAGTAGTAATGCTCAATTAGAGTCAGTGCTGCAACAGGCATTTACCAAAAAGTACGGCTCTGGGGCTCGCACTTCTGCTGTTTTAATTGCGACGCCTGATGAAATTATTGCAGAACGTTATATCGAGGGTTTTACACCTGAGACCGCGCAGCGCACCTGGTCAGTTGCAAAAAGTATTGGTGCCAGTGTTATCGGAGCGGCAGTTCAGCAAGACAAGATAAAGCCAGATGAAGCTGCCGGTATTTCAAATTGGTCGCACCCGCTTGATCCCCGCCGGCATATAACACTGGAAAACTTATTGCATATGGCGTCCGGTCTGGACAGCAATAAAGCGGGCAACCGCACCGACCGCGTTTATATGGGGGGAGGGTTAGTCAGTGATACTGCCACTGAAACGGCACTTGAAGTGGCTCCGGGCAGTCGCTGGAAGTACGCGAATAATGACACTATGTTGGCTTTAAGAGCCCTGCATGAGCGCTTTGACAGCACAGAAGAGTATCTGAAGTTTCCGTATAAGGCACTGCTGGAAAAAGTAGGAATGAACCATACCTTTGCCGAAACCGACTGGCGTGGCGATTTTATTTTATCGTCGCAGGTGTGGACCACGTCTCGTGATTTAGCTCGTCTGGGTGTTTTGCATTTGCAACAGGGTCAATGGCAGGGCGAGCAAATTTTACCCGAAGGCTGGCTTGAATATATCAGTATGCCGGCACCGGCTCAGCCGTCGGAGAACTCTCCTGGATACGGAGCGCAATGGTGGCTTTATAACGAACGTTTCCCTGAATTACCCGATGACACTATTGCGGCGCGAGGAAACCGGGGGCAATTTTTGGTGGTTATTCCGTCAGAGAATTTAGTGGTTGTTCGTCGTGGTTATGATATTGCCGGAGAGCCAGGGTTTAACGAGCATGACTTTGTACGAGATGTACTGAAAGCACTATAAAAACTCCTTCGGGGGAAGCTGAATAATGATAGACTGCTTCCCCCAGCCTGACGGACAGAGAGCTTACTTATGAGCGAAGAACAGCAAGTCATTCAAAGCGAACACACACAAAATTACAGCGTTGACGGTAAAACCGTAGAAATTGATATTTACCGCACTGAAGACAGTGGCTGGATTTTGGAGATTGTCGATGAGAATAACAACTCGACGCTTTGGGAAGATGAATTTGAAAAGGATAATGATGCCCTGGTAGAAGCGTTGGACGCTCTAAAAGAGGAAGGTATTGATAACTTCATAGAACCCGCAAAGTAAAATGATCAGAGTTTCACAGCGCATTGAATTTGCAGAGCACGAAATAGAGTGGCAGTTCATCCGCTCTAGCGGTGCGGGAGGCCAGAACGTCAATAAAGTCGCTACTGCGGCTCAACTCATTTTTGATATTCAGGCCTCTTCGTTACCGGACTTCTACAAGCAGCGCTTGCTAAAAAAGTCAGACCATCGCATTACCCAAAGTGGCAAGGTCATAATTAAGTGTCAGGAGACACGGAGCCAGGCCCGTAACCGAGAGCTGGCGCTGGAGCAGTTGATTGAATTAATTCGCAGCGTTGCACAGGTTCAAAAGAAGCGTATTCCCACAAAGCCCAGTCGCTCTGCCAAAGAAAGGCGGCTGACGAGTAAAAAGCAGCAAGGTTATAAAAAAGCGCTTCGGAAAAAAGAATTTTAATTTCCAAACTTCTGTAACGAACCTGAGCAATTTATTCGGGCACACTCAAGTATGAGCTGCTTGAGTTCGCATTGACTGCAGTAATCGCAGCAGCGGATGTCGCTGGCGACTAATTTTTTTTCCAGTAATAATTTCTTAAGTTGTTCTTTACTCACTGAAACTTGTAAGCGATTAGGTTTGTTCCTGCGCATAGCCGTGCTCCTCAAGTTGTTGTAAACAGTGCCCAAGACAACGAGAATGCTGACAGCCAGTAATAAGCAATTGATGACAGTAGTGGCAAAGGTCAGCTAATGATTTTGAGTTGGTGTTATTTAACCATTGGGTGAGTTGTTTGGTACTGTCCTGTTGAAATTCGTATGCTGGCATTTGCTGATGACGCCGAATATAAGTCGCTATTAATAAAATGGAGCTTGTTGTGTAGCTTTGAACTGCGTTAGCGGCAAGTACTGGCTCGTTAAATACCTGTTTTGCTGACTCGCGTGCCCGTTTAAGGTAAGCAGCCGCAGACTCATAGTCTTTGCTGTTGAGGAGTGAACTTGCAGTCTTTAACTGTTCCTGACTATTAAAATAGTCTTTATAGGTGTTTGTCATTTTGCATCCTTTGCTCGGCTTTAGTTAAATAAGATAACGCAAATGATAATAGTTCGCAATAAGTTATTTGTAAACGATCGTAATCAAAAAATAATGCGTATAAGTAACTTACAAAACAAGAAACCTGGAGCTTCAATGAAAACTTACAAGCAGCAAGATCTTGCAAACATGGACGATACAGAGAGAGCGCGTTTTGTTAATTGTTTGTCCGGGTTTAAAAGTGCGAATGTGGTAGGCACCCGTGACAGGCATCAACAGAATAACTTAGCAATGATAAGCTCCGTGGTGCACTTAGGAAGTAATCCTCCGTTGCTTGGCTTTGTCATGCGCCCTAAATCGGCCACTCGGCACACCTGGGAAAATATTGAAGAGAGTGGTGTTTACACCATTAATCAGGTGAGTGAAGAGTTTTTCCAGAAAGCTCACCAGACATCAGCACGGTACGACCGGGAAGTTTCAGAGTTTGAAGCCTGTGGTCTTACACCAGAATTTGAAGACGGTTTTCATGCCCCACATGTTGCTGAAAGTGCCTTGCGAATTGGCATGCAACTGGTGGAGGTTATCCCTATACAGCATAACGACACGGCATTAATCGTCGGTGAAATTCGGTGGGTCGAAGTTAAGGAAAAGGCGGTGAAAAGTGACGGCTATATTGATATTGAATCTTTAGGGACAATGGCCATTTCGGGTCTGGATGGTTATCACAGTACTCAACGGGCGGCGCGTTTATCTTATGCCAAGCCCGATAAGAAACTAGAAGAACTGGATGTCGAGGGGCGCTCTAAAGACTCATAATGTCAGGTACTTTACGGCTGTGCTTCTTGGTTATCCAAAACAGCAGTAAACCGACAATAGACAGTGCACAGCCGACCCAGCCTGTGCCTTGCCAACTGAGAGGGGAAATAATGGCCAGCCCGCCCAGCCAGGCCCCTAAGGCATTTGCGGCGTTGAAAGCTGAATGGTTCAATGACGCCGCCAGAGTCTGTGCTTCACCTGCAACGTCCATCAAACGTACCTGAAGCGCCGGAACCAGAGCTGCCGCGCTACCCAGTAATAACACCATTGGCATGACGGTCCAGAGGCTTTGCAATGTTAACGGGAAAATAGCCAGTACAATTGCTGACCACAACAAAGAGCCACCAATAGTCAGTTTCAAATTGCGGTCGGCCGCCCAGCCTCCGACTAAGCTACCTGCCAAAGAGCCTATTCCGTATATTAATAAAGCAACAGGGATCCAGTGCGGAGCAAGACCCGTGGCGTTTATTAGGGTTGGGGCTATATAACTTAATACCGCAAACATACCGCCGAAACCTATGGCGCCTATGGCTAGCGTAAGCCAGACTTGAGGGTTCTGCAGAGCCTTCATTTCACCCCTTGCCGAGGTTCTTTTCTCATTAGGGTGTTTTGGCACGACAAATAAAATCATGACCAGAGCTAGAAGTCCTAAAGCGCCGACTGTATGGTAAACCGTGCGCCAGTCGATAAGTTGCCCAAGCCAGGTTGCTAAGGGGTTACCGACTAAAATTGCTACAGTCAGCCCCATCATTACCATGGTGACAGCCATACCTCGTTGATTTTTACGGACCATGTCGGCGGCGACAAGGCATGCAATACCAAAATAGGCACCATGAGGTAAACCGGTTAGGAACCGCAAAACCTGAAGCAGGGGATAGCTTTCTGCTGATGCACTGGCAAAGTTACCGAGTGCGAAAGCAAGCAACAATACCAGTAACATGGGCTTGCGCGGAAAACGTGCGAATAAAATCGTAATGAGCGGTGCGCCGATAACCACTCCCAGCGCATAAAGACTGATCAAATGGCCGGTTTGTCTGGTGTCAGTGTTGAAGTCAGCAGCAACGTCAGGTAGCAATCCCATAATGACGAACTCACCAATGCCAATAGCAAAACTGCCAACTGCCATGGCAAAAATGGCTAGTTGAACCTGTGCTTTAGAGAACTGAGTCATGGATCAGGTTTGCTTCCTGTATTAGTTGAGTCGGTTAGGATTGCGCAGTTTATCGAATGCAGCAGCTATTGCAATCTCTATGACTTTACTGTACAAATAAACAGTATATTTACACATCAGCAAAGGACCATACCATGGCTGTAGTAACCCAGTATGTAGTTATTCGCGACGGAGCCGAGAAAATGACATTCACTTCAAAAGCTGAAGCCGATGCGCACGATAAAATTTTGGACATGGCTGAGGCCCTGAATCCTCTCATTAAAGACAGCGAGCTTTTCACTGATGAACAGCAGCTTGAGGATATGGCGCTGTTTTTAGCGAAAGAACGAGAAAATGTTCTCATAGCGTTAGGTGCCAAAAAACCAAAGAAACCAAAAACCGAGAAAGTATCTGCGGAAAAAGTTGAGTCATCTAAATCAAACGATAAAGCGTCGTCGAAAGCGGCTTAGTGGGCACGATACGAGTTAAATATTTTGATACTATAGTGACCTGGTTTTAATGAATAGGATCGAACTATGACGCAAGAAACGATTTACCATATTGGAACACCGGGTACCCCTTGGGGCGTTGAAGAAAAAGCGCAATGGTTAGCTGAGCAAAGCAAAAAGCGTTCCTACTTTGATGATGTTGTCAGCAAAATAGAGACTTTTAAAGCGAACTTCGACGTAGACCAATATGGTGAACTTGCGTACGAAAGCGATACTTATCCTTTGTTTGTGGTCAGAACTAAAAACTGGGATGCGGGCAAACCAACGGTTTTAGTGACTGGTGGTGTGCATGGTTATGAAACCAGTGGTGTTCACGGAGCACTGCGGTTTATAGAGACTAAAGCCAATGAGTATCAAACAAACTTTAATGTGGTGGTTGCACCCTGTTTGAGCCCATGGGGCTATGAAACCATTAACCGTTGGAATCCTGCGGCTATTGATCCTAACCGCTCGTTTGTAGCCGATTCGCCTGCCGGTGAATGTGCAAACATTATGAATTACATTGCTGGCTTAGGTGTGGATATTCTGGCTCACATTGATCTGCACGAAACAACCGATACCGATAACAGCGAGTTTCGTCCCGCAAAGGCGGCAATGGACGGAAAGTTGAACACCAACTGGAATATTCCTGACGGCTTCTATTTAGTTGGAAACTCTGAAAAGCCTTACCCTGATTTTCAAAAGGCGGTACTGGATTCGGTAGAAAAAGTTACGCACATTGCCGATGCTGACGAAGAGAATAAGCTAATAGGTGAAGATATTGCCCATCGTGGTCTTATTTTATTGCCAACAGCAAAAATGGGCTTATGTATTAGCTTTAGTAAGGCTGAGTATGCTACTACAACAGAGGTTTATCCGGACAGCCCGAAAGCAACCCCGGAGCAATGTATAGAAGCTCAGGTTGCTGCGGTCACCGGAGGCCTGGACTTTTTAAAGTAAAGCCCAACCCCCGTTACTTGGTCGGTAAACCTGGTTAGTAAATTAACGTCGTGTGTCTGGCCGCTTTTGGCGAGGTGCACGGCGTGAGTTTTGAGGCCTTCCGGTTCGTGGCTTTTGAATGGGTTCCGGCTTTATATTCGGGTCTGGCTCAAAGCCTGGAATCAGTTCTTTTGGTATTTCATTTTTAGTCAGCTTTTCTATGTCACGTAGCAATTTATGCTCGTCCACACAGACCAGTGACGCTGCTTCACCTTCACTTCCGGCTCGGCCTGTACGGCCAATACGGTGTACGTAATCTTCAGCTACCTGAGGTAGTTCAAAGTTAATCACGTGCGGCAGTTCGTCAATATCAATACCACGTGCAGCAATATCGGTTGCAACTAATACTCGTAATTTTCCGGCTTTAAATTGCGCTAAGGCTTTGGTTCTTGCGCCCTGGCTTTTATTTCCGTGAATAGCCATTGCAGGCAGACCATCATCCGTTAACTGTGTTGCCAGTCGGTTAGCCCCGTGCTTAGTTCGTGTAAACACAAGAACCTGCCGCCAGTTACGACTTCCTATCAGGTAACTGATGAGCTCTCTTTTACGCTTCTTATCAACAGGGTAAACGCGCTGCTGAATGGTATCTGCTGCCGCATTTTGCCTGGCAACTTCAACTAACTTTGGCTGTTGCATAAACTGTTGAGCCAGAGCTTTTATCTCACTTGAAAAGGTTGCAGAAAACAACAGCGTCTGACGTTTTTCCGGAATGAGTTTCATGACTTTTTTAATGTCATGAATAAAGCCCATGTCCAGCATCCGGTCAGCTTCATCCAGAATCAATACATCAATTTTACTTAAATCTACCGTTCCCTGACGACTGTGATCCAACAAACGACCTGGCGTGGCGACAAGAATGTCGACACCGCGTCGCAATGCGTTAATTTGTGGGTTAATACCTACACCACCAAAAATCACTAAAGACTTAAGACCGGTATATTTAGCGTAGGTGTTGAGGTTGTCTTCAACCTGTGCCGCCAACTCTCTGGTTGGTGTCAAAATTAACGCCTTAATAACAGGCTTACCGTCGGTTTTCGTTTGTGACAACTTGTGCAACAAAGGAAGTGTAAAACCTGCTGTTTTGCCGGTACCTGTTTGCGCAGCTGCTAACAAGTCGTGGCCGGCCATGACTGTCGGAATGGCTTGCTGTTGAATTGGGGTGGGGGTGGTATAACCGCATTCAGTAACGGCACGTAGTATATTGTCGCTCAATCCCAATGACTGGAATGAGGTTTGGCTTTGTTCTGTGGACATGAAGCTCCGGGAGTTATAATAGTCGACACCACACTTATGTGGCTTTTTGGCATTGTATCACAGACGACAGTAAACCTTTATTTAGAAACAGGCGTATTAAGGTAACTTTTTCTTGCTTTGATGAAAAAGTGAGCGCATTATTCGCGCCGCTTTACCCTGAGTTTAGGGTGTTTAGAGGAATTTTTATGTTGTACCGCCCCTGGGTCGACTCCGCTAACCGAGTTTTCACTGGTGTTCTACTTGTTCAGTTACTGATCACCTTTGTTATTGCTTTTCTTACTGGCGACTGGTTTGTTCCTGTCGTCCTGTCATTGCTTATTGTTTCTTTACCTTTGCTTCTTATTAGAGCCTCAGGCCAAAGTACACTGACAAGGCATGTTATAGCCGCCGCGATTCAATTAATTACGGCGGTTCATATCGATCAGACCATGGGTCTGGTTGAAATGCACTTTGAAATTTTTGTGGTAATGGCATTTCTTATTTATTACCGGGACTGGATGATTGTGGTGACCAGTGTCGGGGTGGTTGCCGTACATCACATTTTATTTTTTGTGCTGCAGTCCAACGGTGCCGACGTTTATATCTTTGCTGAGGGTTACGTGACCTTAGGTATTCTCGCTATTCATGCAGGCTTTGCTGTAGCTGAGGGGGCTGTACTTTGTGTTATAGCCAAACAAAGCGATACCGAAGCGGTTAGTGCACAGACATTACGTAACAGCATTGCCGATATCGTTAAGCAGTCGGATAAACTAAATCTGATGGTCGATGTCAGCGGTACAACAGATGAAGTTACTGCCTTTAAAAACTTACTGACTCAATTCCGGAAGAATATTCAAAGTACTCGCAGTTTATCCAGACGGGTTCAGGATGTGTCGGGTGCGTTGTCTAAGGAGAGCGAAGAGCTTATCAAGAGCCGTCAAAACAGTTCGCAAGAGGTTGACAGTATAGCCAGCGCAATTGAGGAAATGGCCGTTACTATTAGCAGTATTTCAGAGCAAGCTAATTTAGCTAAAATGTCGGCGGAAGAGTCAATTGACCGCTCGGAGAATGCGGCAAATGTCGCTGAAACGGCAGCTGGTTCTATAAGCTCCTTAAAAGCCAATGTTCTTGCCACGAACGACAAGTTGAAAACCCTGGACAGGCAGTGCCATCAAATATCCGATGTTATTGGAGCCATTAACGATATTACCAAGCAAACTAACTTACTGGCTCTGAATGCGGCTATTGAGGCCGCCCGAGCGGGTGAAGAAGGTCGTGGTTTTGCCGTGGTAGCTGACGAAGTAAGGTCATTAGCCTCCACTACAGGAAAAAATGCTGAACAAATTAGCCAAATTAGTCAGAATATACTCACTGAAGTAGCTGAAGCGGTGAACTCAATGGATGCTTGTGTTCAGCAAATTGATGAAGCGGTAACCTATTCAGAGGAGTCAGGCACGTCAATGAAAACCGTTGCTCAACGTATTAATGATGTGGCTCAAAAGGTTATTTCAGTCGCCGCTGCTACCGAAGAGCAGAGAAACGCTAGTGAAGATATCTCTCGTTCAGCGCAGACAATGAGAGAGTTGTCTGAAGCAGAAACACAATTGTTGCTGAACGGGCAGGAAAACGCCACATCACTAAAAACAGTTTCGACCCAACTGGACTCAGAAGTAGGGCGCTTTATTGTTGACTAAGCTATCAGGAAAAGCCCGAACTCGTTGGCTTATTGTGACCATTTTTGCCTGGTTTGCATTAGTTCTCTGGGGCTTGAGTTACTTACTGGAACAGCGTTTGGTCTGGTTTGATGAAAAGAGTCAATTACTTGAGCTGGGCAATAATGGCGAATTAGCTCAACCTTTGGTTACTGAACTGGTAAATAAAGGGTTTTCAGTAAGCGGAAGCGTTTTCCATATTAGCTCAGAAAGTTGTAACTGTAATTGGCGCAGTGCCGGACATACCAGTAGCGTAAAGCGGCAAGTAACGGAGTCAGGTGGCAGAAACTACAACATTGATATAGATCAATTCAGTGAACTAAAAAGGTTCGTTCCTGCAACACCAGCCATTATTATGTTTAATGAGTCATCAGAATTAATTTACCTTGGGCCTTACGCCGATGGTGCATTTTGTACAGCTGAAAGTAGTTTTGTGGAAGCATTAATTCCTTTAGTTTCAATGGAAGAGAAGGCTCCCGAATGGATTAATACCGTTGCAAAAGGATGCTATTGCAGCGTTTAAATATGGTCAAAGAGCGGAGCCAGTAATGGAAGTAAGACAAACCTTTATAGAGTTTCTGGAAGTGATTCCGGACGGGGCTATTGTTATTAATCGAAAGGGCTTAATTATTGCTGTTAATCAGGCCGCAGCGTCCATGTTCCGTTATTCCTCGTCTTCTATGCTGGAGCTGCACCTTAACCAGTTACTTCCCGAAGAGGTTCGTGAAAGGCATGATCAGCATTTAGCGACCTTTTTCAAACACCCGGGGCGACGCTCTATGGGAAACGGGTTAATCTTTTCAGCCATTCGCAGAGACGGTTCAACTTTTCATGTTGATATCATGCTTAATCAGCTTGAATTGGAAGGTGAGCTGTATGGTATTGCCATAGTACGCGACTACACTTTGCAAAAGAAAGCTGAAGATAAAATTCGTCTGGAACTGGAATTTGAAAAGCGTCAGGCGCTGACTGACCACTTAACCGGCATTATGAATCGAAGAGCTTTTACCGCACAATTACAGGATGAAATTGAGCAACTGACAGAACATGGAACGTCCTTCGCGGTTAGCTTTATCGATTTGGATGACTTTAAAGACGTTAACGATGAGCATGGGCATCATTTTGGGGATGAGGTTCTGCAGAAAATTGCTCAACTGATTCGTTTGCACAGTCGCCATACCGACTATGTTGCCCGCATTGGCGGCGACGAGTTTGCGACCATACACCCAATGATTTCTGCTAATGATGCACAGCAGATGATGCAGCGAATGCGCAGTGAATTAGTTAGTGGTATTGACCATGCTGAACTTCCGGTAACTTTGTCGATTGGCTTGTGCCAGTGTGATAAACCTTCAGAGCATTACACCATAGAAGATATTATGGCGAGGGCAGACAAGGCTATGTACCAGGCAAAGAAAGAGGGTAAAAATGCGGTCGTGCTTACCAATTAACTGTAATAAAACGTAATTAAGTTTGATTGTTACTCAAGGTCTACTCTAAAGTGGTTTCAGGACTTTTAAGGAGAGGCCATGGGAATCTTCATATCCTATCTACGAATGGTTTTACTGATTATCGGTGTATTGGCGGGAATACAGTTGCCCGGCTTTGTCGATCAGTATGGAAAAAGCCTACAGGCACATTTAATTGAGTCTGAACGCAGCCTTAATGAATTTCGCGACGAGGCTGAAAAGTTTTTTGACGGTAGCATTGAAGAACTTATTGCCCATTATCAAGCCAGCGACGACAGAGTTTTTCAGGAAGGTGGCCAGAGTATCAACGCAATTTTTCAACGTTATCAACAGTTGAATAAAGCCCATCAGGAGTTTAATCAGAATGCATGGCGAGCCTACCAACAGGCATTTTTCACGCCTGTGGAAGATATTCAGCAAGAGGTTAGAAACGACTTTTCTTACACCGTAAGACTGAACCCCGGCGCTATTTTGTTTGGCCTGGTTTCGGGGTTAATACTGGCGGTATTTGGTGAACTTATTGTTCGACTGCTGGCGAGGCCTTTTCGACAATCGCAGCGCAGTTAAGCCCGCTGGGTAGTGTGCCGTAATTAAACCCGCCATTAACATCAAGCCGACCCGCGCAAAAGGCGTCCGCCATTTCCGGGGTTGCATGTTGAACCAGTAACGCCGCCTGGAGGCCAACGGCCATAGAATCAGCAATGGTGCGTGCTCGATATTGTAGGGCTTTGCTGTTACTAAACTCCTCTTTTAGCTTGATCATAAACTGGTCGAGTCTTTTGTCAGCGCCTTTTGCACGTTGCAATTCTGCGAAATAAGCATCCAGGACCTCAGGCTGTTTCTCTATGGCTCTTAGAATATCAAGACACTGAACATTACCACTGCCTTCCCAAATAGCGTTGACGGGTGACTCACGGAAAAGTCTTGGCATAATGTGGTTTTCCATAACGCCACTCCCACCAATGACCTCCATTGCTTCATAGGCATGATTAGGCGTTCGCTTACAAATCCAGTACTTGCCAACAGGCGTAGCAATGCGTGATAACAGTTTTTCATGCTCGTTGTCCTGGTTATCCATTGCTCGAGCCACTCGCATCATGTAAGTCATGGCTGCTTCGCTTTCAAGTGCCAGGTCAGCTAATAAGTTCTGCATCAGTGGCTGCTCGCTAAGCCTGGCACCAAAAGCTTCTCTGTTACTTGCGTGATGAATCGCCTGAGCCGTTGCCTGACGCATACCCGACGATGAGCCAATCATGCAGTCATAACGTGTGGTTGCGACCATCTCGATGATGGTTCGAACGCCCCGGCCTTCTTCACCGACCATCCAGCCCAAAGCACCGCGAAGCTCAGTTTCACTTGAAGCGTTCGCTGCATTGCCCATTTTCTGTTTCAATTGCTGAAGTTGGATAGGGTTTTTTGAGCCATCAGGGCGCCATCTTGGAACTAAAAAGCAGGAAAGGCCACTACGGGTTTGTGCCAGCACTAAAAACGCGTCACACATGGGAGCGGAGACAAACCACTTATGACCAACCAGCTCGTACGCCTGGCCGGAACCTTCTGTTGTCAACGGATAAGCCCGCGTAGTGTTACGCCGTACGTCTGACCCTCCTTGTTTTTCCGTCATTGCCATACCAATAGTCACGGCATTTTTTTCTGTGTGAGGAATGTTTCTCGGGTCGTATTGACGGGCGGTAATTTTTGGGGCCCACTCTTCGAATAAGCCAGGCTGATGCCTCAGTGCCGGAATTGCGGCAAAGGTCATGGTAATAGGACAGCCGTGTGAAGCTTCTACCTGCGTGTGAAGGTAATATTTAGCCGCGCGAGCGACATGGGCTCCTGGTTTAGGGTCACTCCATGGGCTGGCATGAAGCCCGTGCTCAATTGCTGTTGTCATTAATTGATGATAACTGGGATGGAAGTCCACCTGATCAATGCGATGTCCGTAGCGGTCATGGGTACGTAATTCGGGTTGGTACTTGTTAGCCTGGAAACCAAGTTCAATGCTTTCTTTTTTACCTGCCAGTTCGCCAAAAGCAATAAGGTCGGAGTAAGCCCAACTGGCACCTTCGCGCTCTACAGCTTGCTGCAGAGCTTTATCGGCCAGATAAAGGTTATAATTTTCTAATGGTTTAGGCTGGTTTTCAACTTCATGGGTGCTAGCCATAAACTGTTCGGCTTGTGGGTAGTGCTCTGTCATTTCTTACTCCTTGTTACTTCTGAGTGAAGCAGGATAAATTTTATTCGTCAATAGATAGACTAATGGTTGCCTTTTGAACGTTTTTTGATAACAGTAAGGTCAACAATTAACAACAAATGCAGTAGTTGCTTTGCTTCAAACTATTATTAGAAGTCTGATACTCGTCGTTGTCTGGATACTCCTTTGGCGTATTGCGGCAGTGATGGAGTATGGACCACATGCGAGTATCTGGTTTCCCCCTGCGGGACTGACGTTTGCCGCATTCCTGGTTATGAGCTGGCGGGCCTTTCCGGCCATTCTTATTGCCGGAGTTGTCACTACCTTCTGGGTTTCGGAGTTATACGGAGGCGGTACTCCGGCTAAAGAGTTGCTAACTACGGGCGTTCTTTTTGGTTTTGCTCACACCTTACCTTATTTCTTTGGCGCCTGGTTATTGCGTTCAAAGCTTACCCGGCTGGGCAGTTATGGGCTTGCCAGCACCATAATGACGTTTCTTGGTGTTGCTGCGCTTTCATCATTTTGCGCCGCCTGGTTGGGCACCGAAGTCATGATTTCAGGTAAGCTGCTGGAAGCCGATGCTATTTGGTATACCTGGCTGCCCTGGTGGATAGGAGATATGAGCGGGGTTATTGTTCTTTCACCGATTTTTATTGCTCTGATGAGTTGGCGTTATCCGCAACTGGAACATTGGCTTGGAGGGCTTAGCTTTACGGTAAAAACCGGTAACCAAAGCTCATTTCTTTGGAAACTGCTGCTTATTCTGGCTTTGCTGAGTTTAAGCCTCATATTGACGGCAACCGCAAACAAAGATGAAGCGGCTTTCTCAATATTCTTCCTGATTCTCCCTTTACTGTGGGTCTCGTATACGGAGTCGCCTTTAAATACGGCCATATCATTAGCATTATTCAGCACTATTACGGCATTTTCTGTCGGCATCTTAGGGTTGATGGACTACGCTATTGTGTATCAGTTTGCCGTTACAATAATTGCGGCAAGCGCCTGGTTTGGATTAACGGTCCCGACACTCATGGCGCATAACGAGTTACTGACCCGGCAGGTTTCTGAGGATGGATTAACGAAAACAGCTTCGCGTGAACATTTTATGCAAAGTGCTGATGCTTTAATGAATCTGGGTAAGCGTCAAAATAAACCACTTTCGTTGATCATGTTCGATGTGGATGAATTCAAAAAGATTAATGATAGTTATGGGCATGTGGCCGGTGATCGTGCTCTTGTGCAGGTGACAAATATCGTTACTTCGGTGCTGAGAAGCAGTGACTTACTCGGACGTTTTGGTGGTGACGAGTTTATGATTTTACTGCCGGAAAGTTCACTGCAATTTGCGGAAGAAACAGCTGAAAGGCTGCGAATGGAAATAAGCAGGGCGAGATTAGAGGGTACTAATCATGCCTTTTCTTGTAGCTTTGGAGTGGCTGAAGTCGTGCCGGATGAGCATATTATGGCCACTATCGACCGTGCTGATAAAGCGCTGTTAGTAGCCAAAAAGCGTGGGAAAAACTGTATAGCCAGGGAGAACTGATGCGTATTGTATTTTTAGGTGGAGCGGAAACCGTCACCGGGTCAAAATATTTGGTGGAAACAGATTCCACCCGAATTCTTATCGACTGTGGGCTTTTTCAGGGCTACAAATGGCTACGTAGACGTAACTGGCAGCCACTGCCTATGGGGATAAACCAAGTGGATGGTGTGGTTCTGACGCACGCACATCTTGACCACTCTGGCTTTGTTCCTGTGCTTTATAAAGCGGGTTTTAGGGGCCCGGTCTTTGCCCATCATGCAACATCGGGACTGTGCGACATTCTACTCGCCGACAGCGGACGCATTCAGGAAGAAGATGCGAAGTATCTGGGAAAACACAAGTTAAGTCGACACGAAAAGCCCGAACCCTTGTACGATGAAGCTACAGCAAAGTCAGCTATGAAGCTATTTCAGGGCGTTGAGTTTCATCAGCAGTTTGAAATAGGGGATATTAAGGTCACTTTGCAGCCGGCGGGTCATATTCTGGGCGCTTCAAGCGTTATCATAGAAGCAGAAGGCAAGAAAGTTGGGTTTTCAGGAGATGTCGGGCGGCCACAAGATATCATGATGTACCCGCCGGAACCTTTACCTGATTTAGATCTGCTATTGCTTGAGTCCACCTACGGCGATCGGCTGCACAAGGAAACTGAAGATGCAGAAGAACAACTCGCCGCCGTGGTAAAAGAAACGTCTGAGGCTGGTGGTGTTTTACTAATTCCAAGCTTTTCCGTCGGCAGGGCGCAATTGTTGCAGTACTTATTAGTCAAGCTTATGGAAGAAGGCCGAATACCCAGACAACCCATCTATTTAGACTCTCCTATGGCAATTAATGTGTCAGGTCTTTATCAACGCTTTCATCAGCTGCATCGTTTGTCTGACTCTGATTGTGCCAGAACCTTTGGTACCGTTGAATATACGCGCTCAGTTGACGAGTCTAAGGCTATTGCCTCTCAGTCCGGACCGCATATTATTATTGCCGGAAGTGGTATGGCGACAGGTGGGCGTATTCTTCATCACTTTAAGCGCTGGCTAGGTGATCATCGCGCAACGGTTCTGTTTAGTGGCCACCAGGCGGGAGGAACGCGTGGGGCTAAAATGCTGCAGGGGGTTGAATCGATAAAGCTGCATGGCCAATGGCTACCGGTCAAAGCCCGAATACGTTCGTTAGAAGGGTTGTCTGGACATGCCGATTACCAAGAGATTTTGGATTGGCTAGCGCAGTCTGAATTAAAGCCCAATACGCCGATTCAATTAGTGCATGGTGAACTCGATGCTCTTGAGGCTTTTCGCGACTGCTTAATGCAACGCACATCTTATGATGTTGAAGTGGCTGATTATCAGGGGGTATATCACCTTTAGTCGGTTCTGTTAAAATAGCTGTAACGGAAAAATTGTTTTTATAAGGAAATCCAATGGTGTTTTTTCGAGCGGCTTTATTAGGTAGTGCATTTTTATTCTTTAGTGCGTTGAGTCAGGCGCAGGACAGTGGTTATTACGGAGCTGCATCTTTAGCTCAACTGAATGTTGACACGGAACTGGAAGGTACTCCTTCATTTACTCCGCATGTGGTCAACCTGATGTTGGGCTACCGCTATAGCAATAGCCTTTCTGCCGAAGCTCGTTATGGCTTTGGAGTACACAGCAGTAGTGATAGGGGCGTCAAGTTTGAGACCGATTATATAACCAGTCTATTAGCGAAGCCGCGCTTGTATTTGTCGCCAGAAGTTGCGTTATACGTGACCGGTGGCTTTTCCCGTGGGAAGTTTATGGTAGCTGGTGAAGATACAACGTTAAACAGCGTGAGCTACGGGGGCGGAATTCAATATGACCGGAACCCGAGAACCACTTATTTTATCGACTGGATAAAGCTGATTGATAAAGACGAATACGAGATTAATACTTTAAATATTGGTGTGACTTATCGTTTTTGAAGTGGACGTGAAAAAAAGGGGCTGTGATAGCCCCTTTTTTTGTTAGAAGTGCCATTTAACCAAAAGATTAGGGTTTTTCTCTGTCACTCCGTCAATATAGAACTTATTACGCCAGTAAACATACTCAATACCCACGTAAAGAGGTGCCGATAACTCAAAGTAAGGAGCAATGTTCCACTTTAGTTGAGAGGTGAAGTTAAGGTTCGCCGGGCCAACGTTGCTGATACCTGAAGCGTAATCAATGAAGCCGTCAAACATCCACTGTGTTTCACCAATAGAGAAAGGTAAGCCCCAGCTGGCAGTCAACTGATAGTTATTTGGCAAGCCATCGTTATTTCTTTTATAAGCATCAAGCTCAAAGAACTGGAAACCGGGAACATCAAATGCGGCACCAATACCGTATAAGTAATTGGTAAAACCGTCACCGACCTCAGCCGTTGTGGTGAAGCTAATATTTTTTACCGGGTTATCGTCAAACTCAAGCAGGTAGAATTCAGGTGAAAACTCGATATAGGTTTCGGTATCGCCGTTATCCGATTCCAGTCTGTCAGCAAAACTGAATATTTTGCCCCAACTATATCCGCCAACGTACTCCAGGGTGAGTACGTGACGATCGGGATCGCCGACTTCGTAATCGCTTCCGTTGAGATAGGTAAGGCTGGTGTCAGACCAATAACGTTCGGCGTTCACAGCAAAAGGAAATGAGCTGCACAATAGAAGTACTAATATCAGTTTTTTCATCGGGTATAACCTAAAAAGCAGTTAGCTGAGTTAAATTTGAGCGGATTATACGGGACTGGGTGAGTAAGGTTAAGTAAATATCTTGGGTTACGGACTGTTATTATCTCGGTAAATTCGGTACATTACAAAAAGCTAACATTTCTTTTGCGACTTAGGCCGAGCAAGCATGCATGCGTGATCAATTTTTGTTAAAGCAGTACATTAATACGCTTGAATCTGCAGCTTTGTGCGCGCGACTGTCGCCAAACGGCAACATTCGCTGGATGAGCTCTTCTCTCCATAAATTATTAGACATTCATTATCTGAAGCAAACCACGGCTTTTTCGGCCTTCCTGCATCAAGACAACCGTAACGATATAATGGATGCGATAAAACAAGCGACAGACAGTGGTGAGGCCTGGAATGGTTCACTTTGCCTGAATAGTAACAGTCGCAGCAATTGGTGTCGGTGTATGGCTATCCCTCTGTACGGAACCGATGGTCACTTAACCGAACTGGTCTTACTGTTTCAGGATATTTCGCGTGAAATGTACCTTGACGAGCTATTGCATGAAGCCCGGTTTGATCAGGTTACCGGGCTTGCGACACGAATTGATTTATTGAATGACCTTAAACGTGTTGGCACACAATGTCTTGCCGTTATGGATATTCGTAAGTTTAGAAGCTATGCCGACTATTACGGTTTAGAGTTTGGTGACGAATTACTGCGCCAGTTTAGCCACTGGGCATCTGAGACTTTAAAAAGTAAACACATAAAAATTTATCGACTGTATAGCGACAAGTTTGCGCTTATCCCGGATTTTAGAATGATCCCTAATTTGTTCGAGGATCACCTGCTCAGTTTCTATCAGTCATTGCTATCAAAGAAGTTCGTGATTGGCAGTAGCGACATTGCGTTGGATGTTGCTATTGGCATGGGCGTTGGTCGTGGTAAGCAATTGCAATTGGCAGAAAGTGCGTTATCAAAAGCAAAAGTTATTTACTCGGGTTACAAAATTGAAGTGGTTTATGAAAAAGAATTTATGCATGAGAATAAAGTGAACTGGATACCGAAGATTCAGTCCGCTTTGACGGATCATCGCTTTGTGAACTATTACCAGCCCATTAAAAGTACAAAAGAAGGGCAGCCGAATTATTACGAAGCGCTGGTGCGGTTAAGAGATGATAACCACGATTTAGCCCCCGGATTGTTTCTCGATAAAGCAAAAGCAACACGTTACTACTGTGAAATTACGCGCTCTGTCATTGAGCAGGCGGTTCTTACCTCAGAACAATACCAGGTTGCCATTTCCGTAAACCTATCAATAGAAGACATTCTGAATGAAGAAACCGTAAGCTTCATCCATTATGTGCTTGCTGAGCATAAGAAAGCTCAGCTTATTTTCGAAATTACGGAAACTGAATCAACTGAGGACTTCACGAAAATCCAGTCCTTTGCGAAAGATGTTCGACGATTAGGCGGCCAAATTGCAATTGATGACTTTGGCGTTGGTTACTCTAATTTTTCGCGTCTGATACGCCTGCGTCCGGATTATTTAAAAATTGACGGCAGTATTGTTCAGAATGTATTACATGACCCGACAAGTGCCAGTATTCTCAATGGCCTAATTAGTATTTGTAAAGAGTTACGTATTCCTATTGTGGCGGAGTTTGTCGAGAACGAAGACGTGAATACCTACCTCTGCGACCAACAGATTGAATATCTGCAGGGATACTACATTGGCAAGCCATCCCCGGAAGTGAACCGCGTATTAAATTAAGCCTTTTTGATTTTTAAAACACATAAGGTCAGGAAAAGTCACTGCTATGAATGATTTCATTGAAACTTATGATAATGCTCTTTCGAGCGAGTTGTGCCAGCAACTCATCGATGTTTTTGAACAGTCCCCTCACACCTTTGATGGCCGAACGGGTGGTGGGGTGGATACCACGAAGAAGGTCAGTACCGATTTATCGCTCAATGCCCACCCGGAGTACCAGGAATTATTGCTGAAAATTCAGCAGACAACAGCACGTCACGCGCTGGAGTACTTTAAGAAGTATCGATTTGCTTTAATTGGGCCTGTGGCACTGACACTGCAACACCCGAAAACAAAACAACCTGTTGCTTTAACTAATGATAACTTTGATGAAGTTGCGAAAGGCAACGAAATGGCAATTATGCAAAAGCTGTTTCGGGTTGGCGCAATACAAATGCAGCGTTATAGAAAAGGCAAAGGCAATTACAATTACTGGCATTGTGAAGCTTATCCGCAAAAAGGATCTACTGAACCATTGCACAGAGCTTTATTGTTTATGTATTACCTGAATGACGTGGAAGATGGCGGAGAAACGGACTTTTATTATCAGAACCGTTCGTTACACCCTAAAGCGGGTCAAATGGTGATAGCACCTGCGTATTTTACTCATACTCACAGAGGAAGAACGCCGGTTTCTAACGATAAATATATTCTTACCAGTTGGATTCTGCACAGTCGTGCAGAGCAATTATTTGGCGCATAAAAAATCCCCCAGCCGGGAAGGCTGGGGGCGAACATTATTATTTAATGTCTTCTTCACTTAGGATAGTCACTTCCCCAAGGTTAAGTTCACGAATCTTATCTTCAATTTCAGCTAAGTCGCCAACAATAACCCAGGTCATAGCGTCAGGTTTTAGAACCTTATCGGCATTTTCATGAATATCGTTAAGGGTAATAGCGTTGATGCGCTGTCCATAACCTTCCAGGTATTCAACGTCTTTGCCTTTATTGAAAGTACTGACCAAACCGCTAAGCAGGCTACCCTTCGTTTCGTACGCGCCAGGTAATTTAGCTGTTTTATTAGCTTTCACCTTGGCAAGTTCGTCTTCTGTAGCAGGCTTATCGCCTTCGTATTGAGTAAACTCTTTTACGATTTCCTCAACAGATTCTTTGGTCTTGTCCGTTTGTACTGGTGCCAAAGCCACTAATAAGCCCGGACCTTCGTTGTCCAGCCAAATTGAGCGAGCACCGTAAGACCAGCCTTTATCTTCACGTAAATTCATGTTCAGACGGCTGGTAAAACTACCACCAAGGATGGTGTTCATAACATCTATGGTGTCAGCGTTATCAACCTGACCAGAAGGTGCCAGCTGTCCGGCTATAATTAAAGACTGTGGGTTTCCTGGCTTGTCGATAAGGAAAACACGGCTGGTTTCAGAGGCCATTGAAGCATCAAGCGACTTTTCAGGCTTGTCAGAAGCCGGAGCCTGCCAACTAGAGAACTGCTCTTCTAATAGTGACTGCGCTTGCTCAACGGTTGTATCACCAACGATAACCAACTTTGCGTTGTCGGGACGTAACCAGGCTTGCGCATGCTCGACCAAGTCTTTACGAGTTAAAGACTTGATAGACTCAACCGTACCTGAACCCGTTAACGGCTGACTATAAGCGTGACCTTCACCGAACATCAAGCCCGGAAGAACACGTAGAGCCTGAGTTTGAGGGCGTGCCTCTTCCTTGCGAATGCCTTCTATCCAGTTTGAACGTTTGCGTTCAATTTCTTCTTCAGAGAAGGCCGGATTTTGTAGAACGTCATTCATTAACGCCAGGCTTTCAGCGAAGTTAACGCTGAGTGTGTCCATGCTAATACGTGAGCTATCGAGACTGGCCGAGGCATTTAAGTTGGTTCCTAAAGACTCTAAGCGCTTATTTAATTCTAGTGCACTCAGATTTTCAGTACCTTCTTTTAGCATCGACATGGTGTAACTTGCTGTACCGAGTTTACCGCCAACATCTGAGGCATAACCACTGTCAAAAACCAGACTCATTTCAATAGTTGGTGTATCGCTGCGCTGTGCCAGATAAACTTCTAAACCATTGGACAAAGTAAATTGCTCAACTTCTGGCAGCTCTAATTGTGGTAAGTCGCCGACATTGGGTAGTTGTGAACGGTCTGCATTGGTCTCTTGCGCAGTGTAGTTAGGTTGTGGAACGACATTAAGAACGAAGTCACCATGACTTAACCACTGTTCTGCAGCGTTTTGCAGGTCGTTGGTTGAAGCTTGTTTAGTCCACTCCATTTCTTTTTCGTAAAAGCCCGGGTCATTATGATAGACCGCGCCAGAGGCGAGTATGTCGGACTTGCCACCGAAGCCACCGACTTTTTCAGCGCGACGAACAAAATCTGCCGTAGTGCTGAACTTAGTGCGTTGTAATTCTGCTGCTGTCGGGCCTTCTTGTATTAGGCGCGCAAGTTCTTCATCGATAATTTTTTCAATTTGTTCAAGTTCAACACCAGGCTTGGCGTCGGCCGTGATCATAAATTGACCGGCCAGTTTGCGACCGTACTGGAAGGCTCCTACAGAACTGGCAATTTGCTCGTTGTAAACTAAACGTTCATAAAGTCGTGAGTTTTTACCGTTAGCTAAAATATCGGCCAGAAGGTTAAGGTACTCAGAGTCAGCAGTTCCCATTTGTGCGGTATTCCACACTTTATAAACTCGAGGAGCCGGAACGCGATCCTCCATGGTTGCACGTTTTTGTTCGTCGCGCTTAGCAACCCAGGCTTCATGCTTCTTCAATGGCTTGCCAGGTCCGATATCGGCAAAGTATTTAGTGACTTTCTCCTTTGCGGTTTCCACATCAATATCGCCTGCCAATACCAATACTGCATTAGCTGCGCCGTAGTAATCTTCAAACCACTGGTGTACGTCGTCCAGAGAAGCTGCGTTTAAGTCTTCCATTGAGCCAATAACAGACCATGAGTATGGGTGACCTTCAGGGAAGGTTTGCTCGGCGATATAACTCCAGGCTTTACCATAGGGCTGAGCTTCACCTTGACGTTTTTCGTTTTGTACAACGCCACGCTGCTCATCGAGTTTTTCCTGAGTTACTGCTCCCAACAGGTGACCCATACGGTCAGATTCCATCCAAAGTGCCATATCAAGTGCTGGCGTAGGGACATTCTCAAAGTAGTTAGTACGGTCATTGTTAGTGGTGCCGTTCATTTCGGTAGCACCTGCGCGCTCAAAAGGACCGAAGTATTCGTCATCGTAGTTTTCGGTACCATTGAACATCAAGTGCTCAAATAAGTGAGCGAAACCGGTTTGTCCGGCTTTTTCATCTTTAGAGCCAACGGCGTACCAAACGTTTACCGCAACAATAGGGGCTTTGCGATCTTCGTGAACAACGACAGTTAAGCCGTTATCTAAAGTAAATGTCTCGTAGTTGACCTTTACTTCGGGAAACTGTGATTGGCTAACAGCCTGTTGGTTATTAGCTGATTGGGTTGACTGGCAACCTCCGAGAAGGGCTGTGGCTACCGCAACAGCGGTAATTGTTTTCATCATTTTCATTGTAGTTCCTGAATTATTTTTTATTAAGCGCCATTACTATACGAGAGTCATCACTAATATGCCTGCTTATGTTCAGGCTAAATTGTAACGAAATTAAACATATGGAAACTTGTGCTCAGATATTGTGAGAATAAAGGTAGCAGTCAAGTCTTTTAATTACGCAGACAATCAAGGATAATTGCGCGCGGTTTGCAGCAAATAGAAACGGAAGCTTGTGAGTAAAATAACAGTGATAGCTATAGCTGGCGCTTCAGCGTCAGGAAAGAGCCTGTTTGCCTCAACGGTGTATCAGGAGTTGGTGGCTGAGTTAGGAACTGACGGTATTGCTATTCTGGCCGAAGATGCATACTACCGTGACCAGAGTCATATGACCATGGAACAGCGTGTTTTAACCAACTATGACCAGCCTGCCGCTTTCGAACACGATTTGCTGATGCAACATTTGCGGCAGTTAAAAGCCGGCGAAGCCGTTGAGATGCCGCAGTACAGCCACACTACTCATACCCGGTTGGAAGAATCAATACGAGTTGCGCCCGCAAAAGTTGTGATGGTTGAAGGTATTTTGCTGTTAACTGATGAGAAGTTACGCGAGCAGTTTGATATTTCGGTATTTATGGATACGCCGTTGGATATTTGTTTGCTGCGTCGTATCAAACGCGATATTGAAGAACGTGGGCGCACTTTGCAGTCGGTTACTGAGCAATATGAGCAGTATGTTCGTCCCGCATTCTTTGACTTTATATTCCCGTCTAAGCAGTTTGCTGATCTCGTTGTCACTCGCGGTGGTCAAAACGAAATCGCCATTGATATTATAAAAACAAAAATACGTCAGTTGCTGGCGGAATAAAATTGGTTCTTTTATGAATAGTATTCTCGGCGTTGCCGTCATATTTATCGTTGCATACTTGGTTTCAACGAACCGTAAAGCTATCCGCTGGCGTACCGTTTTAGGTGCTTTTGGCATTCAGGTTCTGTTGGCCGGCTTTGTTCTCTACGTACCTATTGGACGGGAACTTTTGTTCAGTTTCGCGCAAGGTGTTTCTGCCGTTATTGGTTATACCAAAGCGGGTATCGATTTCTTGTTTGGTAATCTTGCGTCCGAAGAGTTTGGTTTCGTATTCGCTATTCAAGTTCTTTCAGTCATTGTTTTCTTCTCGTCTCTCATTTCTGTTCTGTATTACCTGGGCATTATGAAGTGGGTAATTCGTATTTTAGGTGGTGGCTTGCAAAAGTTGCTTGGTACCAGTCGGCCTGAATCGATGTCAGCTGCCGCTAATATTTTTGTCGGGCAAACCGAAGCACCTATGATGGTAAGACCATTTATAGGCACTATGACGCGCTCAGAGCTGTTTGCGGTCATGGTTGGTGGTATGGCGTCGGTGTCTGGCTCGGTTTTAGCCGGTTATGCCGGTGTTGGCGTTGAGTTGAAGTACCTGATTGCAGCAAGTTTTATGGCAGCTCCGGGCGGTTTTCTCATGGCAAAAATGATGATCCCCGAGTGTGAAAAACCACGTAACGACCTGGAAGAAGTGGAAGTAGAAGATAATTCAGCGAACGTTATTGATGCCGCAGCGCAGGGCGCGTCCAGCGGCCTTCAACTGGCTATGAACGTGGGTGCTATGTTGCTGGCCTTTGTTGCACTTATTGCATTGGTTAACGGTATCTTTGGCTGGGTTGGCGGTTGGTTTGGTTATTCTGAACTGACCTTACAGCAAATTTTCGGCTATGTATTTCAGCCGGTTGCCTATGTATTAGGAGTTAGCTGGGACGAAGCGAACCTGGCGGGAAGTTTTATTGGCCAAAAGCTGGTGATAAACGAGTTTGTTGCCTACCTGGACTTCGTTAATTATAAGGACCAGTTGAGTCAGAACTCTCAGGTGATTATTACCTTTGTCCTGTGTGGTTTTGCGAATTTCTCATCCATTGCCATTTTACTGGGTGGGTTAGGTGGTATGGCGCCCAGCCGACGCCATGATATTGCTCGCTTAGGCATGCGTGCCTTATTGGCAGCGACTTTGGCAAACATGATGAGTGCCGCCATCGCCGGTTTCTTTGTTTCGTTGACCTAAACCCAAGGCGGGGCCGTATTTAACCGCGGTCCCGCATGACTCCTTCCTGAATCGTCGACGCAACTAACACACCATCTCGCGTGAAAATTTGCCCACGAACTAAACCGCGTTGACCGCTGGCTGAAGGGCTGTCTATTGCGTAGAGCAGCCAGTCATCCATGCGGAAATCGCGGTGAAACCACATGGCATGATCAACCGTAGCAACCTGCATGTTGGGTTGAGCAAAGCTGACGCCATGAGGCTGCAAGGCTGTTGGCAAGAAGTTAAAGTCTGACGCATAAGCCAATAAGTATTTATGAACGCGTTGATCATCCGGCATATTGCCGTTTGCTCTGAACCAGACGTAGCGGCGCGGCTCATCTTTTTCCGGCTTAAACGGGTTGTAAGGAGTAACAAACCGCATTTCTATGGGTTTGTCGCAAATGAACTTTTTGCGAAGTGGGGCCGGTATTAGTTCTTCATGCTCACGATAAATATCTAAATCTGAAACTAAACCTTCAGGGCCGGGCACTTCAGGCATAGTGTCCTGATGCTCATAGCCATTTTCCTGCTGCTGGAAAGATGCAGTCATGTAAAAAATTGGCTTACCGTACTGTATGGCTTTGACTCTGCGGGCTGAAAAGCTTTTACCGTCGCGTATGGTTTCCACGTCGTAGACAATCGGTTTTTTCGCATCACCCGGACGCAAAAAATAACTGTGAAAGGAATGGCAGACGCGCTCTTGCGGTAATGTTTCTTTAGCCGCCGACAAAGCTTGTCCAATAACCTGTCCACCAAAGACAGCGCCAAAGCCTAAATCCTGACTCTGTCCACGATAAAGACCATCCTCAATGCCTTCGAGGGTCAGTAAGTTGAGTAAATCGTCGAGTACCTGACTCATCCATTATGTCCTTATTGATTTCGGTAAGACTGACGTTCTGTTGATCTTAAACGCTTTTTAAAGACTATGTAATATAAACACAATTTATAATAAAAATAGTTGCTTAACTGAGTACTTAACCATCAGTTAATTGGCACAAATCTTTGATTTATGTTTTCATCAAAGCACAATTTCAATGGCTGAAACGGTTCAGTTTGTCTATATTTAAAAGACCGTTGAGCTAAAAACTACGCTTTTGGAAGCGAATGGGAGAGTATCTATGTCAGGCAAAGACAGTCTGAAAACCTTAAGTTCGTTAGACGTTAAAGGAAAAACCTTTCATTACTATAGCCTGCCTAAAGCAGAGGAAGCCTTAGGAGACATTTCAAAGCTTCCGGCTTCAATGAAAGTGTTGCTTGAAAACCTATTACGAAATGAAGATGGCGAAACCGTCACAAAAGACGATTTACAAGCCATGGTTGACTGGTCGAAAAAGAAAAAAATCGACCGTGAAATTCAATACCGCCCGGCGCGGGTTTTAATGCAGGATTTTACCGGTGTTCCGGGCATTGTCGATTTAGCGGCAATGCGCGACGCCGTAGCCAAAGCAGGGCATGACCCTGAAGTCATCAACCCATTGTCACCGGTCGATTTGGTGATTGACCACTCGGTCATGGTCGACAAATACGCGACGGAACAAGCCTTTAAAGAAAACGTCCGCTTTGAAATGGAACGTAACAAAGAACGTTACGAGTTCCTGAAGTGGGGGCAGGGTGCCTTTGAAAACTTTCGTGTTGTACCACCGGGGACAGGCATCTGTCACCAGGTAAACCTTGAGTATTTAGGTAAGAGTGTCTGGACGAAAGAAGAAGACGGTAAAACTTTCGCCTACCCCGATACCTTGGTTGGTACCGACTCACACACCACCATGATTAACGGTATTGGCGTTTTAGGCTGGGGTGTTGGCGGTATCGAAGCCGAAGCTGCTATGTTGGGTCAGCCGGTTTCTATGTTGATACCAGAAGTTGTTGGCTTCCGTATGACGGGCGCGCTGAAAGAAGGTGTTACCGCGACGGATTTAGTCTTAACCGTAACTCAAATGCTGCGTGAAAAAGGCGTAGTAGGTAAGTTTGTTGAGTTTTATGGTCCTGGTCTGGACAACTTGCCGTTAGCTGATCGCGCAACCATTTCAAACATGTCGCCGGAATATGGCGCAACCTGTGGTTTCTTCCCGGTCGATGATGAAACCCTGCGCTATTTCCGTCTGTCAGGTCGTGACGAAGAAACTATTGAGCTGGTCGAGAAATACTCTAAAGCTCAGGGTTTGTGGCGTGACAATGATAACGAACCTGAGTACACCGATACGCTGGAATTAGACTTAAGCACCGTAACGGCTTCTCTGGCCGGCCCGAAACGCCCGCAGGATCGGGTGAATATGGAGCAGCTTGGCAGTAACTTTGACCTGATACTGGAAACTAACGGTAAGTCAGGCGAGAAAGACAAAGAAGTAAAAGTTAAAGGTAAGGATTATTCCTTATCGCACGGTGATGTTGTCATCGCTGCTATAACCTCTTGTACCAATACGTCAAACCCAAGCGTCATGATGGCAGCAGGCTTACTGGCTAAGAAAGCAGTGGAAAAAGGGCTGGTTCGTAAGCCATGGGTGAAGTCGTCATTGGCCCCGGGCTCTAAAGTCGTTACTGATTATTTCGCAAAAGCGGGTTTAGACGAGTACCTTGATAAGCTTGGTTTTAACTTGGTGGGTTACGGTTGTACCACTTGTATTGGTAACTCGGGTCCGCTGGACGATGAAATAACAGAAGCCATTAACGAAGGCGACTTGACTGTGTCTTCGGTATTGTCAGGGAACCGTAACTTTGAAGGCCGTGTTCACCCTGAAGTTAAAGCAAACTGGCTGGCTTCACCACCGTTAGTGGTTGCCTATGCTTTGTCGGGTACAACGCGCACTGACTTGAGTAAAGATCCTCTGGGGAAAGACTCAGATGGTAATGACGTATTCTTAAAAGACATCTGGCCTAGCAGCGCAGAAATTGCTGAAGCTGTGAAAATGGTGGATAACGCGATGTTTGGTAAAGAATATGGTGAGGTCTTTGAAGGTGACGAAGAGTGGCAGTCAATTAGTGTTGCAGAAGGCAATACCTATAACTGGCAGGACGATTCTACCTACGTTAAGAATCCGCCGTTCTTCGAAGGTATTGATAAGCCTCTGCAAGCACCAAGCGATATTAAAGACGCTAATGTGCTGGCGGTATTTGCTGACTCAATTACTACTGACCATATTTCACCGGCAGGCTCTATCAAACCAGATTCTCCGGCAGGTAAGTATCTGCAGGAAAATGGTGTAGAAATTAAAGACTTTAACTCCTATGGTTCGCGTCGTGGTAACCACGAAGTGATGATGCGCGGTACGTTTGCCAATATTCGCATTAAAAACCAAATGCTGGATGATGTTGAAGGTGGTTACACCAAGTACATTCCTACTGGCGAGCAAATGGCCATTTACGATGCCGCCATGAAGTATATGGAGAATGACACGCCGTTGGTTGTATTGGCTGGTAAAGAGTACGGTACTGGCTCTAGCCGTGACTGGGCAGCGAAAGGTACAACCCTGTTAGGGGTTAAAGCTGTACTGGCTGAAAGCTACGAGCGTATCCACCGCTCTAACTTGGTGGGTATGGGTGTTCTGCCGCTACAATTTGCTGAAGGCGAAGGTGTTAAAGAGCATAAGCTGACCGGCGAAGAGCAGATATCGATTTTAGGCCTTGATGACAACCTCAAGCCTGGACAAATGCTGAAAGTTGTTGCTAAACGCAAAGACGGAAGCGAAGTCGAGTTTGAGGTTAAGTGCCGTATCGATACAGGTAATGAAATGAGCTACTACAAAAGTGGTGGTATCTTACATTACGTATTGCGCGGAATGCTTAAATAAGCGTTGCTATACTGAACTGAAACCCGGCCGTTGTGCCGGGTTTTTTTATATCATTAAGCCACGGCCGCCGTCGACTTTAATGGACTCACCGGTAATAAATGGGTTGTCGCGTAAAAAGCGAACGGTTTCTATCATGGGTTCTAAACCACCTTCAACTCGTAACGGTGTTTCATCCAAAACTTGCATACGATGTTCTTTATCATGTTCGGGTAAAAAAAGAATGGGCCCCGGCTGAATTGCGTTGACTCTTACCGATGGGGCTAAGGTTTTAGCAAATGACTGAGTCATATTGGCCAGTCCGGCTTTAGCTGCGCAATAAGCAATGTAATCGGTGGAGGGGCGATCAGCGTATATGTCCGTTATATTGATGACGAGTCCGTTTTCCGACTGACTTAGCTGCTGCTGAAGGCCGCTAATAAGCATGTAAGGGGCTATCCCGTGTACCTGAAACACGGCAGCAAGCGCTTTATTGTCGTTATCAACGGTTTCATTATCGAAGAAACAGGATGCATTATTGACCAAAAGCTCAATCGAATCAGTGGCGTTACTGATTGTTTTTATCATGCCCTGAATACTTTCTATATCGGTAAAGTCTGCCTGCACCGCTGTGGCACCGAGCGACTCTAACTCGCTTATACCGTCGCGTGAACTGTTGTAGTGAGCAAACAGTTGATAGCCTTCAGCCAGCAGCGCCTTTGATAGCTCAAAACCAAAGCGGCGGCCTGCACCTGTAACGAGTGCTGTCTTTTTCATGAGGCAATTCCTAAATCCGTTAGTAACGAGGTTAAGTAATCAGGTACTTTGGGGTTATCACTTACCTTTCCCAGAATATCGATATCAATTGTGCGGTCTTTAAGGCTTCTTTGTGGATCAGAACGGTCACGTCCCAACGCCTCTTCAATGCGATTAAACTCTTGTTTAAGTTGCTCCGCGCTCATCGATGTTTGAATAATGAATAGGGCATTCAAAAAATCTCTTTTGGTATTCATATTCACCGGACGCGTAGGAATATTTCGTGAAAAGCTTATATTGCCGGATAAAGCTTCAAGAGCAGCTCTGGCTTTAGGGAAGTGACTCTGTGGTTCTATATTGGAACCTAAACTGCATAAATATTTTTGCATTGACTCATTGACCGCTAAACGTAAATAAGATGTTGAGATAACTACGGCTTTAAACATCAAATAGATGACTGCTTCAAACAGTTGAAATTGCGAAGTTCTGCTGATAGCCTGAAATTTCAACTGATATTGGTGAGCAGAAGTCTTAATGACGATACAGAAAAACTGCTTTAACTATCGCTATATATTGTTGGTTTTATGTTTTTTAAGCATATTACCAGCCACCGCGCTTGCAAGCCCCCTGAAGCTAAGCGGGCCTGACTCTGTCGTTAAAGAAGGCTACTTTACCGTTTCTGTTAGTACGACTGATGCAGCCGAGCTTAACAGAGTTACCATTGAAGTTGCCAGTGATTCAGAGTTCTCGGAAAATACTAAACAGTTTCCTGCTTTAGGCGACTTTAAAGACATTTCATTAACCGGCTTTAGCAATGGCTCCTACTACTTGCGGGCAAGAGCAGAAGACGCTAAAAACCAAACTTATCTCAGTAACACCATTGAAATTACAGTAAAGCATTACCCACTTTGGCAGGCTTTAACGCTATTCTTTATTGGTCTCGTTATTTTTATCACTTTGGTGGCAACGCTGTTGTTGCTGCATCGCCAATGGATACATTCTAAACACCATAAGCATCATGACTGAGTTCGCACTAGAGACGAGTACGGGTATTACAATTATCATCCTGTTCGGGGTGTTTTGGGTTGCCTTTGGTTATTGGCTAGGACGCAAAAACCGTAGCCATGAAGACTTTGCTTTAGCGGGGCGTAATGTTGGCTTCGCATTTGCGGCGGCAACCGCTATGGCCACATGGGTCACCAGCAACACCACGCTGGTAGCGCCACAACTGACCTATCAGTTTGGGATTTGGGGAATGATAGGTTATTCCTTTGCAGCCCTGGGACTTATTCTCTTCGCTCCAATGGCCAAGCGAATTAAAGAGTTGCTGCCTAATGGCTACACCTCCGGCGACTTTGTACGCCTGCGCTATGGCAACCTGGCCTGGCTTGTTTTTATTATTATTTCGGTGGTGTATGCGTTCGGTTGGTTAATCAGTCTGGGCATGGCAGGTGGCATTTTGCTCGAATCGCTGAGCGGTCTTGATTACCACATTGGCATGACAACCATACTGGCCATTTGTGTCGGTTATACCTTATTTGGCGGTATGCGGGCTGTAATAGCTACAGACTTTATCCAGGCCTTGATTATTATTGTTGGCGTCAGTTTTATCGCTTACTGGCTGATTGATAACGTCGGGTTGTCGAGCATCCACAGCAATTTAACGGCTGAACACCCACAGTTGCTGGACCTGCTGTTTCCGGCAGCCGTCATGTTTCTGTTCAATAATATTTTCTTTGGGCTTGGTGAAATTTTTCACTCCAATGTCTGGTGGTCGCGTGCGCTTTCTTTCAAAAAGAACGTTGCCTACAAAGCCTACTTAACAGGGGGGCTACTGTGGTTGCCCATTCCTATTGTAACGGGCTTTATTGCTCTTGCGGCTCCTCAGCTTGGAATATTTCCGCCAAGCCCGGATATGATAGGACCGACCGTTGCAGCAGCCGTACTCGGAAAAGCCGGGGCTATTGTTGTCTTTATCATCATTTTTTCCGCACTGGCGTCCAGTCTCGACTCCTTACTTGCAGCGACATCAGACCTGGTGACACAAGATATTTTCCATAAGCGGCTTAAGCCAAAGGCAAGTGACAAAACCTTAATGCGCTTTAACCGCAGCTGCATCCTGGGCTTGGGCATTCTGACCTGGTTGCTGTGTTTGCCGCGTATTGCTACGTTAGGTGCTTTACTTAATTTCGCCGGTGCTTTTGTCGCCAGTACTATCTGGCCAATACTGCTTGGGCTTTATCAACGCAGATTAACAGGTGGTTATGCAGCAGCGGCTATGGCATTTGGTACTCTATTTGGCATGCTGGGCTATTTCGCTATCGGATTTTACGTAGCGGCACTAACGTCTTGCGCGGTATCCGGGCTGATCTGTTTAGTCGGTATTATCCGTAGCGATAAAAAGTTTGACTGGAACCAGTTAGATGAGGGGGAACAAGTTCATGCTGATTAGTGAAGTCGCTTTTGAATGGATGATTTCTCTGGCACTGGTTATGACCTGTGCGGCTCCGGTGTTGTTACTGGGTCTTTTTATTAAAGATTTTATTTCTAAAACCATATGGTAATTGTATGACTATAAAGGATGTCTCCTTTGAAAGAGACCGCCCCGATGTGTGTGGCGATGCTCACCCAAAGGCGTTATTGAAAGCAATTCAGGAAGATGGTGATTACCTGCTGAAACTATCAAATCAGCATGTGGTATCTGCTGACCAGTTTTCGCAGCTGGGTATGTTGCAGTTGTTTCGACTTGCCGCTAAATACGAGGCTAACCCGCGTCGATTCAGTACATCACTGCAGGGAAAGATTTTAATTAGTGCCTTTTATGAACCCAGCACCCGCACACGGTTATCCTTTGAAAGTGCCTGGCATCGATTGGGCGGCGACATTATGTCCATTACTGATCGTTCCACGACAGGTATCGCTAAAGGTGAGTGCTTGTCTGATGTTGCTGAAATGTTCAACAACTACGGTGACTGTGTTGTCTTGCGTGACAACAACGAAACCTCATTAGAAGAGATGATCGACTCGCTGCGCATCCCCATTATTAACGCGGGCAATGGCTCAGACGAGCATCCGACTCAAGCATTAGCGGATATGTACGCACTGTTTAAGTGGCGTCCCGACCTGGTGACTGATGCAGCCGATAAAGCTCCGATAAAAATTGGCATTATTGGGGTGCCGGATAAAATGCGAACGGTGCGCAGCTTCATAAAATGTTTGGTTAAGTTTCCTAAGGCTATTGATGAAATTGTCATTATTCATGATGAAGAGTCTTCTACCCAATTGTTTGGAGAAGAGCAAAAAGAGCAGATTGAGCAGGCCGGAATTAGAATTCGTACCACTCGGGATTTAGAGCAGGTATTACCAGAACTCGATGTGGTTTATATCAACGCCATTTCGTGGGAAGGTGATACCTTTAGTACTTACGGTAGTGAGTTTCACTTAACGACGCAGTCACCGCTAAAAGACAGCGCCATTATTTTACACCCATTAGCACGCGGTCAGGAATTATCGACCGATCTCGACTCCACCCCCCATAACTGGTATTTCAGCCAGGCCCGGGGAGCGGTGTTTTTACGTATGGCGCTTTTGACCTGTATGGTGCAGCGAGCTGAGCGCGTCATTGATGTCGTCTGATACGAGGAAAAGCAAAGAATGTGCGGAATTGCTGGCGTTTTTCATCATCAAACGGAAAGAGCGATTGAACCCCAAACTCTGGTGAATATGGCGGCGATAATGCATCATCGCGGTCCTGATGGGTTTGGTTACGAAGTACAACAAGATTATGGCGTGGGATTCAGTCACGCCCGCTTATCTATTATTGACCTGGACGAAAAAAGAGGTCGTCAGCCGTTTTTGTCAGCCGACAAACGACTGATGCTGACTCACAACGGTGAGTTTTACGATTTTAAACGCATTCGTGCGGACTTAACCGCTCGTGGCGCACGCTTTAACAGTAAAAGTGACTCTGAGATTGTCCTGCATTTGTTTGAGCGTTACGGTCTGGAAGACACGCTAAAAGAGCTTCGGGGAGAGTTTGCTTTTGGTTTGTTTGATGCCGAAGACGAAAGCCTCTATTTAGTACGTGACCGTTTTGGAATTAAGCCTCTGTACTGGACAGAAACAGAACATGGGGTTGTGTTTGGATCTGAGCTGAAAGTGTTATTTTCTCACCCGGATGTTAAGCGGGAGTTTTCAGCCGAAGGTTTATACCACCAGTTAATTCAGGTCATGGTGCCGGGTTCTACGGCTTTTGAAGGTATTAATCAGGTTCAGCCCGGTTATGTGGTTAAGCTACAACGAAAAAACGGCAAGGTGGTTGCGACCGAGCATAAGTACTGGGATGTCGACTTTCCGCCTGAAGAAAGCTACCCGGGCGCCGATGTCGATGAAGAATCTTATATAGAAGGTGTTCGTGCTAAATTACTGGAAGCTGTTCAGCATCGTATGACAGCTGACGTACCTGTCGGGTGCTATCTGTCCGGAGGTATTGATTCATGCGCAATTCTTGGTCTGGCATCGGCATCAACTCAAACTTCAGTAAAAGCTTTTACCATTGGGTTTGACTCTGATGACTATGATGAAACACCAATAGCACAAGAAATGGCGGAGGCGACACAGGCCGACCACCATATTATGCGGCTGAAGGCCGATGACCTGTATGACCATTTCGTGAAAACGCTATGGCACACCGAACGCACCATTTACAACACCCTGGGTGTTGCTAAGTACCTTATGAGTAAAGAGGTGCATGAGTCCGGTTATAAGGTTGTGATGACAGGCGAAGGGTCGGATGAACTCTTTGCCGGTTACCCGGCGTTCCGTAAAGATATGTTTTTGCATGGCTTAGATCACTTGCCAGAAGTTGAACGGGTTGAATGGCAGGAGTTGCTGGAAAAAAATAATAAGCTCTTTAAAGGTGCAATGTTGGCCCGCGAAGAGTTTGTCAGCGACGCTTTTAACCAGAAAATGGGTTTTACTCCGAGCTGTGTACAGCCGTGGCTGTCTTGTTCTTCGGTAGCCTTGCCGCTCATGTCAGAGAGTAAACGCCAACAAGTTGAGGGCTATGATCCCAGCACGGCGATTGCTGATACGTTGGACAAGAACATGCTCGATGGCCGTCACCCGCTCGACAGAGCCCAGTATGTATGGATAAAAACCATGCTGGAAGGGCAAATACTGACCTGGGGTGGTGACCGCGTTGACATGGCTAACTCAATGGAGGCGCGCCCCGCATTTTTGGATCACCATTTAGCGGAATACGCATTCACGGTTCCACCGCATTTACGTATTAAAGGCAATAAAGAAAAGTATGTGTTGCGCGAGGCGATGAAAGGCTTGCTTCCGGAAACGCTATATAAGCGAGAGAAGTTTGCCTTTATGGCACCTCCGGCGCATACGGATCCGGAAAAGTGGAAAGCGGTAGAGAAGCTGGCTGAGCAATTTCTGAGTGAAGATGCGGTTAAGTCAGCTGGTTTGCTCGATTACAGCGAAGTGGTTAAGACCTTTGAGCGACATCAGGATGAAAACGTTCCGAATGAAGAGCGTGTGCAGCTTGATGCGGTCATAAATCATATGTTGGGTGTTCAGGTACTGCACCACCACTTTGTGGCCACTGACGTACCTAAACAAGCAGAACAGCGAGCCAGAGAACTCGGCTGGACTGCCTAATTTTCAGCTTTTAATCTCCGGTGACTGCAGGAATGTAGTCACCGTAACCTTCTTCTTCCATATCTTCTAAAGGAATAAAGCGCAGTGCCGCTGAATTCATACAGTATCTCAGTCCAGTTGGCTGAGGGCCATCTGTAAATACATGACCAATGTGAGAGTCTGCCTTACGACTGCGAATTTCAGTACGCGTGTAAAACCAACTATTGTCTTCTTTTTCAACAACGGCGTTCGGTGTTATTGGTTTTGTGAAACTTGGCCAGCCAGTACCGGATTCATATTTATCCGCTGAAGAGAAAAGCGGTTCACCACTGACAACATCAACATAAATGCCTTGTCGCTCATTATCCCAATAGGGGTTATCAAAAGCAGGTTCGGTGGCGTCCTCTTGCGTAACCGCGTATTGAATGTCCGTTAAACGCTCTTTTAATTCCTTGTCACCGGGTTTAGTGTAACTTTGCTCGGTGTTTTCACGCTCGCCGGCTGGGTTGTCGTTGGTGAATTGTTGGTAGTCAACGTCGGAGGTGTCTCCCCAGTGTTTTTCTACAAAGTCGTAGCGTCCCGAGTTATAGGTGTAAATACGATAACGAACAGGGTTCTTGTCGTAGTAATTTTGGTGATACTCTTCTGCCGGATAAAAACTTTTCAGCGGTGTTATTTCTATAACGACCGGCTCAGAAAAAGGGCCGTTTTTATCGAGCCACTCACGTGACTGCATGGCGATGCGTTTTTGCTCGTCATTATGATAGAAGATAGCGGGACGGTATTGCTCGCCACGATCAACGAACTGTCCCTGGTTATCCGTAGGGTCACTTATGCGCCAGAGTTTCTGCAGTAAAGCAGCGTAACTGATAATATCCGGGTTATAGTAGATTTGTGCTGCTTCGGTGTGACCTGTTTGCCCTCCGGCAACTTGCTCATAAGTTGGGTTAGCTTCATAACCGCCACTGTATCCGGATACAACTTCACGAACACCGGGCATTTTTTCGAAAGCCTCTTCGACACACCAAAAACAGCCACCGGCAAAAGTCGCGATTTTTTCATTTTTTTGCTTTGTTGGCTCATTATTCTGTGCCATGCTGAAACAAGATAGTAACAAACTGGTAATAACAATTATTAGGCGAAATGACATTGTATTCTCCAACTTCAGACGGTATGTAGTTATAGACTATTCAACATGAAAAAGATTACTTGGTTCGTTTTTATTTTTAGCCTTAGCTGTCAATCTGCCGTTGCTGTTCAGCAGTCCGATGAAGAAGGTGAGGGCATGTGGCTGGATCAGTTTCGCAGCGGCCTGGGATCATCTGTCGATGCCACAGCACGTTGGTTTGACGGATTATTTGGTGATGAAAGTATAGGTCGGTACGAACGTTCGTACGGACGGCTGTCGGTGGCGCCTCAGTGGGACCAGTATGACGGCTTTGAAGTGAAGTCACGTTTTAGAGCGCGAGTGGCGCTGCCTAAGCTAAAAGAAAACTTTTCAGCCTTTATTGGCCGAGTGGATGAAAACGAATTTCTGGATGATGATTCAGCAGGCAGGCCTTCTGTTATTCGCTCACCGCAGTCTGATGAAGAATGGCTGGTGGGTCTGGGTTTTGACCCGGAAATTAATGAGGCTCATAGAATGTCATACAGCATTGGTATTCGCGGGGGGTTACGCTTTGATACCTACGCCCGGGCGCGTTATATGACGGGTTTTGTTTTTTCTGATAACCAACAAGTTCGTACTCAGTCTTCCGCTTTCTGGAGGGACAGCGACGGTTTCGGCGTTGCACAACGGGTCGATTACGAAGCCACGTTAACCGATACCTGGCTTGTTCGCTGGGCCTCGATAGGAACCTTTGCCGAAGAAACTCATGGACTGCGCTGGAGCAGCACGGCACGTCTGTATCACCTTTATGGTGAGGATAAAGCCTGGGCAACTGAAACCTGGATAGAGGGCAATACGGATCATGCTGTGCCTATTCAGGACTATGGCGTACGTTTTCTAAATCGCCAGCGCTACTTGCGTGAATGGTTTTTTGCCGAAGCCTGGGTTGGCTACCACTGGCCTCGTAGCGAAGTTACAGAGCAACGCAGTGGCCAGTGGTTAGTCGGTATTGAGTTTGAAGTTCACTTTGGAACCGATAACGCCTACATGCCCGATCCGGAAAAACGTAAATCAAGCACCAGCGGATCATGGTCTGAAGAACGGAAGGGGCCGTCAGAAAAGTACGTCTCATCACGATAGTCGTAAACCCATGGCTCATCTGCGTTAAAGGGTAAGTGGTAAACTCCCTCAACCTTACTTTCCAGCGAATTGGCTACAAAGATATGATCCAGGGAACCCGCCTGACTGTCATATACATAAGAGTAATCTGTAGCATCCGAAGGGTTATGGAAGCCATTTTCACTAAAGTAGCGAATAGGGTCTTCATGGTAATAAGCGTTGAAGTCGCCTAATAACACCGGGCTTGCTAATGACTCTTCAGAAATCCATTCCAGCAGCTGCTGGGATGATTTAAGACGTAAGTCATTCCAACAGGCCTGGCCATCGTTCTTATTGCTATTAGGACTGTCAGAGTCTTCCGGACAGCTGCCTTTTGACTTAAAGTGATTAACAATGACGCTGAATTCGCTATCTGTGTTTCTATCAATAAAACGCTGTGCTAGTGGTGGTCTGCTGCCCCATGAAAATGGGCCCTGGCGAGTGAGGAGTGCGTGTGAACTCGGCTTAACCCGTTTGGGTTGATAAATAATACCAACGGTAATTTGATCCGTACCAATTTTTTCAGCCCGGGGCTCAGCAACTTCGTACTCTTTGCCGGAAGCTTTTTCCAGTGCTTCGACCAGTTGGAATATAGCACTACGCTCACCAAAGCCATCGTTTTCGAGTTCCATCAAACCGACAATGTCAGCATCAAGAGCGGTTAATGCGGCAACAATTTTTTGCAACTGACGTTTCATTTGCTCCGTATTGTCTGCACCTCTTGGTGTGGGGAAGCCCTGGCCTGAACCATTTCCGTTAAAGAAGTTGAGAACGTTAAAGCTTGCAATTCGCACAGAATCATTGGCTTTTTCAGGTAACTGAGGCTGTTTGGATGAACTCTCTAACGTTAAATCTTCAGTTGGCTGAACTCTATACGCATTATTGAACTGACTGATGATACCGCTAAAACTGGCTATATTGGCTCCTGAACGTAAGCTGTTTTGTTTGCCGTGCCAAAGGTTTGAAAAAGGTAAAGGGCTGGGTTCAACGACATTGTTGTTATCGTCCACCTGAAGTCGATTCAATTGATTCTCTTCAGCTTGACGTTTGGCGTCCTCGCCCGGCATAACGATTTGTGTTGGTGTCCATAAACGACCAGAAGACACATCAAAATAGCCATGGCGTGGATAATTATAATGCCCTGATATTGTTAACTCATTAGCTGAGGAGGCAGATAGCTTTATCGGCATACCTTCTAAAGCTTCTAACTCAGCCAGCGATTGAACCGGCAGTTTTAAGTCGGTTATGCCCGGGAGCGACTCGGCGTCACCACAAGTTGTTATGCTCGATATGTCAACCAAAGACGTTAACTGCGAGCGCTCGGTGACCTTACCGGTTAGCTGCACTTGTTCACCGATATCGACACTGGAATGATGCTTTTCTGTAACGGCAAATAAGCCTTCTGAGGTAGCAGGGTTATCATCCATATCCTCAGCAAAGCTGTGTATGAAAAAGCCGCTAAGCTGCTCATCGGTTTGCCAACTAGCCGTTACAATGCCGCGCACGGTGACTTGTTGATCAATTAGACTGGACTGTTCGTTTTCCCCTTGAATTTGGGCTATAGGGGTAACTTCATTTTCATTGTCACAAATATCAGCAACCGCTGCGCCCGAGAAAAAGAGAACCGGTAGCAGAGTAAATAGTTGTTTATTCATTTTAATTATCCAGTTTGTGATAGCTTCCAACTTCTAGCACGGGCGCTGCGTCCAGACGTTCTGCGTCCATCATATTGGCAATTCTTTGCATCGATGAAAGCAATAGCGATTGCTCCCACTCGTCCAATGCCTGAAATTTCTCAATAAAATCTTCCTGAAGGGGCTGAGGTGCTTTCTCTAGTAAATTTAAGCCCTGTTCAGTAAGGTACAGAGAAACCCGGCGTTTATCCTGTTCACTTCGGTGTCTGTGGATGAGGTTACGGTGTTCCAGACGTTCGATAACATTCGAAACAGTAGCAGGACTTAAATTGATATTCTGCGCAACTTTACTGGCCGTAATGCCATTTGCGGCATTAATTTCACGTAAAATGAGCAGCTGAGGTCCTGTTAATCCGGAATATTTGTTGAGTTGTTTAGAATATAAGTCGATTGCACGAATGACTTTCCTAAGTGCCAGTAGTAACTCTTCATACTTTTCCATAGTTTCCCCGAAACCAACTAGTACCGTGGAGCTGACAGGTCAGTACGGCGAATTTGAACCACAACACCCAGCTTAGGGTGATCAAAGTAATGTGTCTCGTGACTGATAACCCGTCTTAACTGTGAGAAATAGAAACTACGCAGATACGGTGTTTGTTCGTTTGCGTTGTTTAAGGCCAGCGATGCCTGCGTTTCGATGTCGTTGGCGAGTTGTTTTATTTTGTCTTTTTCACGCAGATTAAATTCGCCATCAATATGCAGGTAATTACCAACCAGGAAAATATCGATGAGTCCATCGAACTCCCAAGCCAGGCTGGGGTGGCCTGCTGCTATTAAAGGAGGACGTACCAGTGTTCTTTCGTTTAACGGATTAAAAGGTTCTGAGCCTTGCTCTATAGCCGACAAAAGGTACTCAATATTATCCATCCGCTGTTTCTGGCTGGCGTTTGATAATGGCGTAGTAAGTTCTTCTTGTTCTCTTGGAAAGCCATTGTAGAAAAACGTTTCGCTGTAGTTTTTGCCGCCATAGAGTCGAAACTTACGACTTTCGCCACGTTTAAAAACGGGTTGGCGCCAGGCCATGTGAAGTAACGGTTTACCTTGACCTTTGCGCTCCAACTCTTCACTAACAGGCGTTAGCTCTAAAACGTCTTTTGGCATTAAAAAAGGTTGTGAAGCTGTCTGAATGTCACCACCAGGGCCGTCAATGACAACATCAGTATTACTGAGCTCTGACAACGCATGAACTGGGGCAAAAGGGTTTCCGGTAATGGGTATCCATTGGTCTTCGTTTTCATATTGGCAAGCAATATCAATTTGCCACTGATTATCTGAAAGTGGCTCGCAAACCGGCAAAGCGCTGCGTAGGCGGCGGTTCTGTAGGCTATGGTAACTGGTCAGCAAATCCCGGCTTTGATTAACGGCTATTGGTTGTATGGTCAAAGGAAAAGTCTCACCGGACTGGTCGGTGATGGTCTGTTTAAAGACCAGAACTTCAACTTCAAACCAGCGCCAGTAGTCTTTATCAGACTGAGCTACCGCATCAACAGACACTAATGTCATTAGTGCTGTTGTTAAACCCAGTACCGATTTTAATCCACGATGAACCAGCGCCATTTATTCACTCCTGTGTTACGCCGCCTGAGATTGTTCTGCAAATTCTTCTAACAGAGACTCTACCAGTTTTAACCGACTTTGAGTATCTTCCAGTGACTGACTTAAACGTAAACGGTTCGGGCCATCCAGTTTGTAGTAATTGGGCGCTTTTTGAATCAACCCTATAATAATTTCCGGGTTAATTTTTGTATCGTCGGCAAACTCAATAATGCCGCCCTGATTACCAATATCAATTTTACGGATACCCAAATGCTCGGCATTATTACGCAGTTGTGTTTGGCGCATCAAGTTCTTGGCTGCGTCCGGAAGTAACCCAAAACGGTCAATTAATTCCACCTGCAAATCATCCAGTTCTTTACTGGTTTCACAGTTGGCTATTCGTTTGTACAAGCTTAAACGGTTATTAACGTCTGGTATGTAAGCTTCAGGTAAAAGCGCCGGAAGTTTCAAGTCAATCTCAGCACGTTCATGCAGCAGTTGCGCAAGAGCGGGTTCTTTACCTTCTTTTAAGGCTTTAACCGCTTGCTCCAGCATGTCCATGTATAGAGTAAAACCAATGCTTTCAATTTGACCGCTTTGATCGTCTCCAAGTAGCTCACCGGCACCACGAATTTCTAAGTCGTGAGTTGCGAGCATAAAGCCCGCGCCCAGATCTTCAAGCTGAGAAATGGCTTCGAGGCGCTTGTGTGCGTCTTTGGTCATGCGTTTGGGGTGTGGCGTCAATAAGTACGCATAAGCCTGATGATGGGAGCGTCCAACGCGGCCCCGCAGCTGGTGCATCTGTGCCAGACCCAGGTGATCAGCCCTGTCCATAATAATGGTGTTGGCGCTGGGTATATCGATACCGGTTTCAATAATGGTGGTACAAACCAGCACATTAAAGCGCTGATGATAGAAGTCCGACATGATGCGTTCCAGGTCACGCTCACGCATTTGTCCGTGAGCAACCACAACACGCGCTTCCGGAACCAGGGTTTCAATATCGGCCGCCGTTTTCTCAATGGTATCGACATTATTGTGCAAGAAGTAAACCTGACCACCGCGCAGAATCTCACGCAATATGGCCTCACGAACCGTTGGCTCGTCGTATTCGCGGACAAAGGTTTTTACTGCCAGTCGCTTAGCTGGTGGCGTGGCTATAATTGACAGGTCACGAATGTTGTTCATGGCCATATTCAGGGTACGTGGAATAGGCGTAGCTGTTAGCGTCAGAATATCTACGTCAGCGCGCAGGCGTTTAATCGTGTCTTTTTGTCTTACACCAAAGCGGTGTTCTTCATCGACAATGAGCAGACCTAAGTCATGACACTTAACATTGTCTTGCAGTAACTTGTGCGTACCAATAACAATATCGACTTTGCCGTTAGATAAGTCTTCAAGAATGCCTTTTGACTGCTTGGCGGTTTTAAAGCGAGAGAGCACTTCAACCCGAATGGCCTGATCTGCAAAACGGTCGCTAAAGTTCTCATAATGTTGCTGGGCCAGCAGGGTGGTTGGAACCAACACCATCACTTGCTTACCTTCGTTAACGGCAATAAAGGCCGCGCGCATGGCCACTTCGGTTTTACCAAAGCCCACGTCGCCGCATACCAACCGGTCCATTGCCCGTGGCTGTTGCATATCCTGTTTCACAGCATCAATTGCGGCCTGCTGGTCAATGGTTTCTTCAAACGGAAAGCCGGCGGCAAAACGCTGGTAGTCTTCTTCGTTAATATTAAATGCATAGCCGGGCTTAGCTTCGCGGCGGGCGTAAATATCGAGCAGTTCTGCTGCAACGTCTCGCACTTTTTCTGCAGCACGTTTTTTGGCTTTTTCCCAACTGTCATTACCCAGTTTGTTTAAAGGAGCATGGCTTTCTTCACCGCCACTGTAGCGGCTTAAAACGTTCAGGTTTGCTACCGGAACATAAAGTTTGGCGCCACCTGCGTACTCAATGGTGACAAATTCCGTGGTGACATTACCGGCATCGAGAGTCGTCAACCCCTGATAGCGGCCAACACCGTGGTCCAGGTGAACAACCGGCTGACCGGCCTGCAGTTCTGCTAAATTGCGAATGAGCGTATCGGCGCTGACAGTGGCTTTTTGCTGGCGTCGGCGGCTTTGTACCACGCGGTTACCAAACAGTTCAGTTTCGGTAATAAACCAGAGTTTGGCATCGGGTAAATAAAACGAGTTAATAATGGGGCTGATAATTAAGCCGACTTGTTTGGTCGGACACTCTTCAAGACCTGAGCAAAGCGTAACCGGAAAACCGAGCTTGCTGACAATTTCACGCAGAGCTTCACGACGGCCTGCGCTCTCAGCGGAAAGCAGAACCTTGTCGTTATTTGCTAACGCCTGTTCTAATTTGGTTTTCAGTTTGGCAAAAGGCTGTTTTTGCTGGTGATCCGCAGCTATTTCTGTAACGGCTTCTGTCAGAAACGGTGTCGGCCCGGGTTGTGCCATTTCTGCCGGTACGTTGGCTCGCACTCGACGGTACTGCTTGAAACCAGCATGAATATTATCGACCGGAAGAAACAGTTCATTAGGGTGTAATAATGGCCGTAACGGATCAAACTGGCGTTGATCGTAGCGATGATTAATATCCTGCCAGAGGCGCTCCAGGCTCGCCTGAATATTGCCGAAGGTAACCAGTACGGTGTCGTCCGGAAGATAATCAAATAAGCTTGCTGTTTCTTCAAAAAATAGCGGGAGATAGTATTCAATCCCGCCGGGTAACTGACCCTTACTGACTTGCTGATAGACCGATTCGCGTTCAGTACTTGCTTCAAAGTGTTCGCGGTAGTTTGCGCGGAAGCGTTCAATTGCCGTTTTGGTTAACGGGAACTCGTGCGCGGGCAGTAAATTAATGCCCTCTATAGGGTCTTTCGATAGTTGAGTTTCCGGGTCAAAAGGCCTGATACTATCAACTTCGTCATCGAAAAAATCGAGCCGGTATGGGGTCTGGCTGCCCATAGGATAAAGGTCCAAGATTGACCCCCGGGCGCTGAATTCACCATGTTCCATAACCTGGTTTACGTGGCGGTAACCTGCATTTTCCAATTGCTGCCGCAGCTTCAAGCTGTCGAGTTGCTGGCCTTTCTCAATTTGTAGTGCTTGACCCTGAACAAAAGACGTTGGTGCAATGCGGTGGAGCAAGGTATTAATACTGACAATCAGTGCGCCACGCTTAGCTTCCGGAAGGCGTGCTAACACACGCAAACGATCAGATATAATGTCCTGATGCGGAGAAAAGCTGTCGTAAGGAAGCGTTTCCCAGTCAGGGAAAAGCGTTATGTCGTCATGATACTCCGTGTGTTCACCGGCAAAATATTTAATTTCCTGTTCTAATCGGTAGGCCTGGTTAGCATCTGCAGTAACAATTAGCACCCGCCCCGGAGTCGCATCAATTAGCTTAGCAATGGCCAGTGCAGGGGCACTGCCGTGCAGTTCCTGCCAGGTGAGATCTTTATTTGCTGCCGGTGGGAAAGGGGGTCTTAATACAGATGCCTTAGTCATGACTACTCAACTGGTTTGGAAAAACGTCGGTATTATACCGAAATCAATCAGGATTTGGATGACAAGGAGTCGCTTTCTTTTTGTTCCCTGCGCTGTTTTGAACGTTCTTTAAGCTGGCGGCTTTGGGCATGAAGGCTGGCACGAATCAAGAGTTCCTGATCTTCCTCCCGAATTTGAGCAAAGCTAAGAGTGCAAAGGTAAGTATCACCATTTTCTTCAGGCTCTGACTTTTCAGCTTTCAGGTAGCAGTAAATTGCCAAAGCTTCTTCTTTAAAAAATAACTTGGCCTGGAACGTCTGGTCTTCTGTTAATGGCGAGTCATTGACAATACGAATGCCGCCGCCGCCATATTCAACCCCCTTAAACCGGTACTCGGGGTCATCCTCATTGCGGAGCATATAACCAAGCAATATGTTCATACGTTTGTGCTGTTGCTCCAGAAAAGCCACCAGCGCGCTGCCTGACGACTGTTCAACTTTAATGCTTTGCAGTTGTTGCTGATCACTTTCAGCCATACTGGATGCAATAGTAAACAGCTCCGGGATCTCGGCAATAAACGCGTCTTCGTCCGGTATGTTGTCGGCCGAGTCCAGCGCAATTAAATTGACCGGGAAGTGATCTCTTACTGTGAAGAAATCTCCTATTGGCGATGTCATTGATGTCTGCGATTGCGTCATTGTTTCGGCTTTTAGTTGTCAGGCTCAATACAACTCATTATCCTTGCTCGTTATGAATTAGCAACCATCAAATAATTGAGGGTATATGTTTCAGCCGGTTGTGCTGTTTATTGGCCTGCGTTACAGCCGGGCAAGGCAGGGCTCTGCCTTTACGGCATTTATTAACCGCTTTGCTTTTGCAGGTATTGCGCTGGGCGTAATGGCTTTGGTGGTTGTTATGTCGGTTATGAATGGCTTTGAAGGGCAATTGAAAAACCGCATTTTAGGTGCTGTGCCCCAGGTCACTGTAACGGATCCGGACAGTAGCACGCGGCTAAGCAACTGGCAGGAGGTTCAACAACAGCTGCCTGAACTGGCGACAATAAAGGGTTCTGTCCCCTTTGTACAAACGCAGGGCATACTGCAAATATCAGATAAAATGTCCGTTGCCAACATACAGGGCGTCTACCCGGACAAGGGCGCATTGCCGCCTTCACTTACCGACAAGATGGTTGCCGGCAACTGGGAAAGTCTGGAACCAGGAAGCTACCACTTGGTTATTGGTCAGCGGCTGGCACAAAAACAAGGCATCGCCCCGGGTGATACTGTCAGAGTTATTGCCGCGCAGGGTGGCGTTTACACACCCTTTGGACTGGTACCTTCGCAACGTCGGTTTGTCGTCAGTGGCTTATTCGCTATGGGCTCAGAAGTTGATGAGTCGGTTGTGTTCGCTCATGGTGACGACCTGGCGCGATTAATCCGTCTTCCCGAAGGTAAAGTGACCGGCTTGCAGCTGTTTCTAAATGATGCCTTTGATGCTCCCCAAGTTGCTCAAACCCTGCGCAACCAAACCGATTTAAGCGTTGATGACTGGCGCCAAAGCTATGGGCAGCTGTTTGAGGCTGTTGGCATGGAAAAACGCATGATGTGGCTAATGCTGGCCTTGATCATTGCCGTGGCTGCATTTAACACACTGTCTGCCCTGGTTATGGTCATAAATGATAAGCGTCATGACATTGCCATACTGCAAACGCTTGGTTTATCTAACGGCCGTATTCGCACCGTGTTCTTACTTCAGGGGCTTTATAACGGCGTTCTTGGGTCTTTGTTAGGTATTATTTTAGGACTTCTTTTGAGTTGGTATTTAAATGACATCCTGGATTTATTCGGGGCTCAAATAGTTTCAGGCACTGAGGAAGGTTTACCTATTATCATTAATCTTTTCCAGGTTATTGCTACGGCTGTTGCTGCAATTCTGTTAACTCTGGTCGCAACATTATACCCGGCTTCACAGGCAGCTCATGTTCAACCATCGGAGGCATTACGCTATGACTGACGCGCTGTTGCGTTGCTCAAAACTGAGTAAATCGTATCAGGACGGTAATAATGAAGTGACCGTTTTAAAAGATATAGACTTTAATCTTCAGGCTGGCGAGATGGTGGCTGTAGTCGGAACTTCCGGCTCGGGGAAAAGTACTTTGCTGCACTTGCTGGGTGGTTTGGATAAAGCTTCCGGTGGACAATTATTTTATAAAACTGATGAAATGACGCACTGGAAAGCCGACAAACTGGCGCAGTGGCGTAATCAGAACCTTGGGTTTGTGTATCAATTCCACCATTTGCTGCCCGAGTTTTCGGCACTGGAAAATGTCGCAATGCCGCAAATGATAGCGGGTAAAAGTCCGGCCGAGGCAAAGCGACAGGCAAAGCAATTGCTGACCAGAGTAGGTTTAGAGCATAGACTATCTCATCGGCCTGCGCAGTTGTCGGGGGGAGAACGTCAGCGGGTTGCTATTGCCCGGGCTTTCGTGAATAAACCGCAAATTGTGCTTGCTGACGAGCCTACCGGTAATCTCGATGGCGAGGCCGCAGAGAGTATTTATCAATTAATGTTGGAGTTGAATAAAGAAACCAACACGGCTTTTATTGTGGTAACCCATGATTTGCATCTGGCAGAGCAACTGCAGCGCGTAGAAGTCTTGAAGAACGGTGTTTTGCATAAGGAAGAAGACTAATGCGGCTTGCCTGGTTAATTGCCCGTCGCTTTCGTCAGGGAACAGCGAAACAAGGCTTCTTGTCGTTTATATCGGCGTCATCAACTATTGGTATTGCTCTTGGGTGTGCAGTATTAATTGCCGCACTGTCAATGATGAATGGTTTCAACCAGGTGTTACAGAATAAGCTCTTAGCGGTTGTACCTCAGATTGAATACAGTGCCGTTGAAGGGGCTTTGGATAACTGGGAGCTCGTGGCAGAAATTGCTGAACGGAACCCTCAGGTTGTTGCTACCGCACCGGGTGTCAATGCCACGGTAATGGTACAAACCCAGTCGACATTTCATGGCATTCAGGTTCGGGGCGTTTCGGCAGAGCATGAACAAAAAGTTTCTTCTTTATCGGACTACGTCAGTAAGGAAGACTGGCAGCGCTGGCAGCAAAAGGGCGGCTTGCTATTAGGTGCCGGGTTAGCGGAAAAACTGGATCTAGAAGTAGGCGACTCGGTTTCGTTGTTAACCCCCGAAAAATCGGAACGAGGTTTTCGCTCTCCCGAGCGTGTCAGGCTGCAAGTGACGGGGCTTTTTCAGTTTGGTGGGCAAATTGATTACCACAACGCTTACGTTTCACTCGATACAGCGATAAATGAGCTGGATTTTGCCCGCGATGTCAGTTCTGTCCGATTGCGGGTAAAAGATGTGTTTTCTGCGCCGGCTGTGGCCAGACAAGTGGGTAACGAACTGCCTGAACTGGTGTACCTTGACGACTGGACGCGAAGTCACGGGCATTTGTATCGCGATATTGAACTTGTGCGCTGGGTGGTCTATCTGGTTCTCATTCTGGTTATGGCGGTTGCCTGTTTTAACATTGTATCGACGTTAATTATGACGGTCGCCAAAAAACGCAGCCAAATCGCAATGCTGAAAACCTTGGGTATGAAAGACAAAACCTTATTGCAGTCTTTTGTTCTGCAGGGGGTTATGAATGGGTTGTACGGCGTTGTTATCGGATGTGTTTGCGGAATACTGCTGGCCCAACTTTTACCCAGTATTATGTTGACGCTGGAAACCTGGTTTAATTTTGATGTGCTTTCCAGCGATATCTACTTTGTCGGTGAAGTGCCTTCTGAATGGATTTGGTCGGATGTTTTTCTGGTGGCGGGGGTAGCACTGCTAATGAGCTTGCTTGCGACTCTTTATCCGGCCTGGAGAGCAGTGAAAGTTGAACCGGCTAAAGCTTTACACCAAAGCATTTAATTTTAAGGGTTACGGCGGCGCCAGGCTTTGACCACAGACTGGCGCCACAACAGACGAATACCAATGTAACCAATAAAGCTGGATAACGTTCCTAAAACCAAACAGCCAAGCAAGAAAGCCGGACCTATGGTTGAAATACTGTGCATTAACCACTCCCAACTGGCTTCAAAAGCAAAGGGCTGTGGTGGTTCTGCTAACAGAGCATTTCCTACCAGGTAGCAAAGGTAAAACATGGGGGGCATGGTAATAGGGTTGGAGACCCATACCAGACCAACTGAGAGTGGCAGATTTACGCGAAAGGGAATTGCTGATGCTGCCGCTAATAACATTTGAAAAGGAACAGGTATAAAAGCGCAGAACAAGCCTACCGCAAAGGCTCCTGACGCCGAGCGTCTGTTCAGGTGCCACAAGTTTGCGTCATGCAAAAGGCTGCCAAATAAGCGGATCGCTTTTGACTCTCGCACTTTTTGGTGATCAGGCATTAAGCGTTTAATGAAGCGTCTGGCCATAATGTGACGTTTATTACCTATCCTGTTACTGCCCCAAGGAAGGAGCAACGATGGATCGCTGGTTACTCGTGTTTTCAGGCGGAATTTTGTTCGCCTTCACTCACTCTGACATTAAATTCTGGCTGATTGTTTCAACTATCGCATTACTACTTTTGGCGATAGCTTACACCCGCATGGGGGCCTGCCCGAAAAAAGCAAAACGGCGATCGATCGCACGACTACTGATGGCGTTATTTTGCGGTATTTTATGGGCTAATGCCAACCTTTATTGGCAAAATATACGGGCAATACCGGCGTCTTTTCTCAATTCCGACGTTAAGCTCAATATCGAGGTGGATGAAATATCCCGGAGTTACCCTTACCACGTACGGATAACGGGCAGGGTTAAAACGCTGTCAGACAACGCGTTGCCTATTTGGAAGCAATCCAGAGTCCGGTTGAACTGGTACCGGGCGAACCTTAAACAAGCCCCTAAAGCAGGAGAAACCTGGCAGCTGGTTGCGCGCTTAAAGGAAGCGACAGACTATCGTAACCACGGGAGCTTTCGGTATCGACAATATTTGCTGCGCAATAACATACACGCAATAGGAAGTATTAAAGAGGGCGTTAAGCTTGATTCTGATATCAGTCTTCGGCAAAAAGTCTTTGATTGGATACAGGAGTCTGATCTGAACGAACCCGGCATATTGGCTGCCTTAACTATTGGTGAACGCAGCTTATTGAGCCGACAAACCCGGGAAAGTTGGCAAAAAACCGGTTTGGCTCACAGCCTGGCTATATCGGGTTTACATTTGGGGATGGTTGCCGCTTCCGCTGTATTCTTTTTTCGCCTCTGCTTTCGCTTTCTCCCTGTTGGCCTGAAAACCAGAGAGCTCATTAACAGCCGTTTCTGGTCGCTAGTTTTAGCGGCTTTTGCTGTAACAGGTTATGCCGCCCTGGCCGGTTTTCCCGTGTCGACAGTAAGAGCGCTGGCCATGTTTTTGGTCGTTCTTTTGCACCTGACGCTAAATCTGAAATTAAGACCATTAAGTTTACTGTTACGAGTTACTGTTGCGGTACTTGTGGTTGATGTTTTTGCTTTGCAGGATCCGGGCTTTTGGCTTTCGATTACAGCGGTTGCGGCATTGTTTCTGGCAAGCTGGCGCTGGCAAAAAGCCCGCAGAAAACTCTCTGCTATTAAAAGCCTTTGGTCCGTTCAGTGGTTGTTACTGGTGGTTATGGCACCTTTGTCGTTTTTGCTATTTGGCGGGTTTTCGCTGCTGGCACCGTTAGTTAACTTGCTGGTATTACCGGTTATAAGCTTTTGGTTGTTGCCATTGGCGTTAGCCGGAACGGTTGCCGTACTTTTGGATTTAAGTTTCGCTTCAACACTTTGGCAATTGGCAGAGCTTCCGATTGTACATTTGAATCCGTTTATCGGTTTTTTAGCGAAGCAGCCAGTAACCTGGTTGCAATTAGATGCCTGGCCTGTAAGCCGTGAGGCAAGGTTCGGTGGTTTGTTTGCGTTAATCCTCGTGCTGCTGGTGCCGCTTAAAAACACCTGGCAACGCACAGTACTGCTTTTATGTTTGCCTCTTTCTGTTTTGGTGCTGCTAAATCAAAGAGACGGGAAATTGCGCCTTCACGTTCTGGATGTGGGGCAAAGCCAGGCTATAGTGCTGGAGCGAAATGGCAGAGCCATGCTGGTCGATACAGGTATTGAATTTAATTCCGGTTTTAGTGTGGCCGAGTCGGTGATTGAACCGTTTTTGAATTACCATGGACTTGTTCCGGAGCTTGCGTTCATTAGCCATGGAGACAGTGACCACAATGGCGGGCGTGATTTCTTATCAAGACGCTACCCCAATTTGCAGTGGCAGGGGGAAGGCAGCAATAAACCGTGTTTAGCGGGGGATACGGGGCACTGGAATAACTTACAATGGAGAGTCCTATGGCCTTCGAGGGAATATCAAGGTTCAACCGCATTAAGTAAAAATAATCGTTCTTGTGTCTTACGGGTTCAATTCCGGAGTTTTACCGTGCTTTTGCCCGGGGACATTGAAATGCCTGCCGAGAAAATGCTGTTAGAGCGGTTGCGAAGCCCTGCTGAAATAGAGTCCGATGTCATGGTGGTTCCGCACCACGGTAGTAAAACGTCCACCAGTTGGCCATTATTGCAGGCCGTAGATGCGGATATCTACTTGATAAGCTATGGTCGGCATCGTGGATACCGCTTTCCCCACCGATATACTCTGGAAAGACTTGCGCGAAAGAATCGGCCCTGGCTTGGGACTATGAAGAGTGGACAATTAACCATTGTGAGTGACGGCAGTACATGGAGTTTGGAGTTACCCTTTGAAAACAGGTAGAATACCAAAAGTGTTAATGACTTAATTGAGACTACATGGATTCTCAGATTAAAAAAAAGACGACCTTCAAGCGCTTGTTAGGTTACATCAAACCTTATAAAGCGGCCTTTACCCTTGCTATTATCTGCATGATTGGCTATTCGGCCATTGATACCTTATTTTTGTCCCAAATAGAAACTTTAATTGATGATGGTTTAACTGAGCAAGACTCTAAAATATTGCTCTACGGTGCGCTTTTTGTTCCTTTTATTTTTATCCTTAGAGGGTTACTAAACGTAGCTTCCAGTTATTTCCTGCATTGGGTTGGCTTTAAAGTTGTCACTAAAATGCGTCAGCAGTTATTCGACCATATGATGAAGCTGCCTGTCAGCTTTCACGACCAGCACTCAACCGGTGACTTAATCTCGAAAATAACTTATGACACTCAGCAAGTAGCCGAAGCGAGTAGCCGCGCGCTACTGGTTTTGATTAAGGAAGGTGCGTTTGTTATTGGCTTGCTTGGGTTGATGTTTTATCAAAGTTGGCAACTGTCGTTAGTATTTTTGGTTGTAGGTCCTTTAATTGCTAAAGTTGTTGGGGTCGTGTCCAAGCGCTTCAGAAAAGTCAGTAGTCGTATCCAGACGGCGATGGGCAATGTTACAACAACCGCTGAGCAGATGATTAATGGCCACAAAGTGGTCGTAATGCATCAAGGACAAAAAGGTGAGTCTGCACGTTTTTCCGAGATCAATAATATTACCCGTAACCAGAATATGAAACTGGTTAATACGCGGGCCATTAGTACTTCGGTTATTCAGTTCATCGCTTCTTTAAGTCTTTCCATGGTTTTGGTTATTGCCAGTTTTCCGGAGATGCTGGGAGAGCTTTCAGCCGGCGCATTTACAACTTTGCTGACAGCTATGATTATGTTGCTGCGCCCATTAAAGCAGTTAACGAACGTGAACAGTGATTTCCAGCGGGGTATAGCCGCGGCTACCAGTGTGTTTGATATTCTTGATGAGCCCATTGAAATTGATAAAGGGTCTCGAGTTATTGATCGTGCGGCCGGGGATATTGTTTTTGAAGATGTGACTTTTGCTTATCAAAAAGATGATGAGCCAGCACTTCAGCAAATTAATTTTAGCGTAAAACAAGGCAAAACCCTTGCATTGGTGGGTCGCTCGGGCAGTGGTAAATCGACGATTTCAAACCTGCTGACCCGGTTCTATGATGTAGAGCAGGGACGTATTTTGCTCGACGGCTACAACATTAACGACTATAAACTGAAATGTCTGCGTCGCCAGTTTGCTCTGGTTTCACAAAACGTGACGCTGTTTAATGACACTATCGCTAATAATATTGCTTATGGTGCAGCGAAAGAGTTGTCACGGGAGCAAATCACTAAAGCGGCAGAGCAGGCTTACGTTACCGAGTTTACTGATAACATGCCGAAAGGGCTGGACACCATGGTTGGCGAAAACGGAGTGATGTTATCCGGAGGGCAGCGGCAACGTATTGCTATTGCTCGTGCATTATTGCAGGACGCTCCTATTCTGATTCTGGACGAAGCTACATCTGCGCTAGATACGGAGTCTGAACGTCATATTCAGGATGCTTTAGGCACCTTGCGCCAAAACCGGACCGCCATTGTCATTGCACACCGCTTGTCGACCATTGAAAATGCGGACGAAATTATCGTAATGGATAACGGCGAGATTGTTGAGCGAGGTACCCATCAGCAGTTACTGGATCACGAAGGCGCGTATTATCAATTGCATAACTTGCAGTTTAGCGGAGGCGCCTAGTGTGGCTACAAAAGCAGTGGTATAAAGCCAACCTGCATCCTCTTTTAATTTTGCTGGCACCGCTGTCATTGCTGTTTTGGCTACTGACCAACCTGCGCCGCAGTTTTTACCATTTAGGCCTAATAAAACGCTATAAAGCAGAAGTGCCTGTTATCGTTGTTGGCAATATCAGCGTTGGCGGTACAGGGAAAACGCCAATGGTGGTTGCTCTATGCCAGTGGCTGAAAGATGAGGGTTGGACGCCAGGTATTATTAGCCGTGGTTATGGTGCAAAAGGTCCATTTCCTCATTCCATTGCAGAAAATGATAATGCCGCAGGTGTTGGAGATGAGCCTTTGCTTATGCGCCGGAGAACCGATTGTCCGGTAGTCATCGCACCTAAACGAGCCGAGGCCGCGCAGCTCCTGTCCGAACAACATCCCGAAGTCGATGTCATTATTAGTGATGATGGTTTACAGCATTACGCATTAAAACGTGACATTGAGCTGATTATGATTGACGGTGAAAGAGGCACAGGAAATGGCTGGTTGCTGCCGGCAGGTCCTTTACGTGAAGGACCATGGCGTTTAAAAGGTGCGGACTGGGTTATTTCTAATTACGGTCGTCATGCTTTTGCGCGTCATGTAGTGGATGTTAAACCAGGTCACTGGTATCGGGTTGATAACGATGAAAAAGTTGAGCTAGAAACGGATAGTAGTTTTAATGCAGTTGCCGGTATTGGTTACCCCCAGCGATTTTTTAACTCTTTGTCTGAGCAAGGGGTACAAGTTGAGAAAAGCCAGGCATTTGCTGATCATCACGTTTTTAGCGAAGAAGACTTTTCTCAATTAAGTGGTAAGCCTATATTGATGACAGAGAAAGATGCCGGAAAGTGTCAGTCATTCGCGCAACCGGACTGGTATTATCAAACAATAGAAGCGCAACTGCCCGAGATAATGAAAACTAACTTACTGGCAGAGCTGGAAAGGAAGAAAAATGCCCATTGATAAAAATACATTAGCGATTTTAGCTTGCCCTAAGTGCAAAGGTAAGCTGACTTACTACGCCGAAAAAAATGAACTGGTCTGTCGGGGCGAGCGACTGGCTTATCCTATCGATGAAAACATTCCGGTTTTATTAGCCGATAAAGCCCGTGAATTATCTGCAGAAGAGTTAGAGAAGGTTCCTTCATGAGTTTTACCGTTGTTATTCCCGCACGTTATGGCTCCAGCCGACTGCCTGGTAAACCTTTGGCTGACATAGGTGGTAAACCAATGATTCAGCATGTGGTTGAAAGGGCTGAAGCCAGTGGCGCTGCGGAGGTGATTGTCGCAACTGATGACCTGAGGGTAAAAGAGGGCGTTGAGAAATTTGGCGGCCGAGTCATGATGACTTCAACGGAACATTCATCGGGTACTGAGCGACTGGCTGAGGTTATTGAACAGTTGGCGCTTGCGGAAAATGAAGTGGTGGTTAATGTTCAGGGCGACGAGCCTTTCATTCCGCCTGAGATTATTCGGCAGGTTGCGGATAACTTAGCCAACCAACGGCAGGCGCCTATGGCGACTTTAGCCGTTCCTATTACCGACGCTGAAGATATTTTTAACCCGAATACAGTTAAAGTGGTTACCGATGCGGCCGGATACGCTCTGTACTTTAGCCGTGCAGCTATTCCATGGGACAGAGAGCACTTTTCTGCAGAGCGGGATACCAATGTCATTGCCGATCATTACCACCGACACATTGGTATTTATGCCTATCGGGCAGGTTTTGTCAGACGTTATATTGAGTGGCAGGCTAGCCCTATCGAGCAGCTTGAATCCCTAGAACAGTTGCGAGTGCTTTGGCACGGGGAGCGTATTCACGTGGCCGAAGCTATTCTCGCGCCGGCTGCTGGTATTGATACAGAAGAAGACCTGCAGCGGGCACGAGAACGGGCAGTCGATGGTTAATCCATCGCTGCCATTTTTGAGTATTCGTCTTCGAAAAAGAACTTTTCTTCTCCAAAAGCCGGCTTTAATTGATGTAACCAGGTTGCATCCGGGTCGTACTTAGCAAAGAAGGGGCGTTGAACCCAGTCCGGGTTGCGTCCCTGAATAAAGCGCAAAGCAAAAACTTTTTCGCCTGCAATTTCGGTCACACCCTGAACTTCCACTTTACCCGGGCCTGCACTCATTGAGGGGCCGCGAACCGTGCGAGCAATGCCGGATACCTGTTGGTAAGCCTTTTGGAAAATCTCCCAGGTGCGTTCCAGTGGCACTTCAAAGTAACGTTTGGCACCAGTATCCCGCTCAACAAACATATAGTAAGGGATCATACCCAACTGTACTTGTTTCTCCCACATAGAAGCCCAGACATCGGGGTCATCGTTAATGTGTTTAAGCAGTGGAGCCTGGCAGCGTATTTGTGCACCGGTAGCGCGCAGGCGACGAATCGCTTCCTGACAGACTTCCGTGCGCAGTTCATTCGGGTGGTTTAAATGCGCCATAATGGATACGTGTTTGCCGCCGGCAACTAAACGCTCTAATAGACGCAGCATGTCGTCTGCGTCCGGGTCAGTAATGAAGCGGTAAGGCCAGAAGGTCAGCGACTTAGTGCCAATACGTATGGTCTTAATGTGCTCAAACTCTGGTTTAAGTAAGTCTTCCAGGTAGTGAGCCAGTTTACGTGTGCGCATAACCATAGGGTCGCCACCGGTGACCAGTAGGTCGGTCACTTCTTTGTGCTGAGCTAAGTAGCGATGTAATTGATCGGCATCATTAGAGTTAAAGCGTGTTGCTTTACCCACGAATTGTGCCCAGCGGAAGCAAAAGGTGCAGTAAGAATGGCAATACTGCCCCTGAGCCGGGAAAAATAAAACCGTTTCACGGTATTTATGCTGCATGCCAGGCAAAGGTTCACCGTCAACATGAGGGACGTTCATCTGCATTTGGCCAGCAGGGTGAGGGTTCATTTCATCACGTAGCTGAGTTGCTAAGTCAAACACTTCGTTAGTCGTGTGTTTACCTGACATCAAATCCGCCATGCGCTGATAGGCAGACGGCTCCAGCATATCCTTTTGTGGAAATGTTAGTTGAAACAGCGGGTCATTGGGTACATTTTCCCAGTCAATGAGTTCATTAAACACATACTCGTTAACTCTGAACGGCAGGACATTAGCAACGACTTTCATTTCAAAGCGCATGTCAGCAGGAACTTTTTTAAGCGCCTCAATTTTATCTAACTGGCGATGCTGATATACCTTGAACTTACGTGGCGTAATGATGGGTTGTTGTACATTGACTACTTGCTGCATAAGCCTCTCTGTAATTATCTGCAACCTGCTAAAAGCACGTTGAAAATGAATTTGTCTGTCAGCTCTTGGGCGACCAACGAAATGCGACGTAGTATAAAGAAATTGGGGGTAAGTTGCACGTTCTGTAAGGGATAAAAAGCGATGTACACGAACTAATTAGCGATAGACATAAAAAAAGCGCTCATGAGAGCGCTTTTTTAAAACATGACGATTTTACTTTTTGATTGGTGTAAATTCGCGTTTTGTATAACCGGTATACAATTGACGTGGACGACCAATTTTTTGGTTCGCTTCGCCCATCATTTCGTGCCAGTGAGAAACCCAGCCAACAGTACGTGACAGCGCAAAGATAACAGTGAACATGTTGGTCGGAATACCAATAGCTTTCAGCACGATACCTGAGTAGAAATCAACGTTCGGGAACAATTTCTTCTCAATGAAGTAATCGTCTTCCAGAGCGATACGCTCAAGTTCCATTGCAACGTCCAATAATGGATCGTCACGGTTAAGTTCTTTCAATACTTCGTGGCATGACTCACGCATAACGGTAGCGCGAGGGTCAGTGTTTTTGTAGACACGGTGACCAAAGCCCATCAGACGGAACGGATCGTTCTTGTCTTTTGCTTTCTCGATGTATTTTGGAATGTTCTCTACTGAGCCAATTTCAGCCAGCATGCGCAGACACGCTTCGTTTGCACCACCGTGTGCAGGTCCCCATAAAGAAGCAACACCAGCCGCAATACAGGCGTAAGGGTTTGCACCCGAAGAACCGGCAAGACGAACGGTTGAAGTTGATGCGTTTTGCTCGTGGTCGGCATGCAAAGTAAAGATGCGATCCATTGCACGGGCAACTGCAGGGCTAATTTTATAATCTTCAGCTGGTACAGAGAACATCATGTTTAAGAAGTTTTCTGCATAACCTAAGTCGTTACGTGGGTAAACGAAAGGTTGGCCAATGCTGAATTTGTAGGCCATTGCCGCAATGGTTGGAATCTTAGCAATTAGGCGATAAGCGCTACGTAAACGCTGGTTTTCATCGTGAATGTCTAAATCATCATGATAGAAAGATGATAAAGCACCTGTTACTGCGCATAGCATCGCCATTGGGTGTGCGTCACGACGGAAACCATTAAAGAAGTTATGGATTCCCTGGTGCACCATAGTGTGTTTAGTAATGGTGTCTTTAAATTCGGTGTACTGTTTTTCGTCCGGCGCTTCGCCGTGTAACAGCATGTAGCAAACTTCTAGATAGTCTGCTTTTGTTGCGAGCTCACCAATTGGGTAGCCGCGGTGCAGTAAAACTCCGTTCTCACCATCGATGTAGGTGATAGCCGACTCGCAAGAGCCTGTAGCCAGGAACCCAGGGTCAAAGGTGAAGTAACCATGTTTGCCCAAAGTTCGGACGTCAACTACATCCTTGCCTGCCGCTGGTGAAAGTACCGGCAACTCAATGGATTGGCCGTCAATCTGTAAAGTGGCTTTACGATCAGCCATAAGGAATTCTCCTCACTGTCTACTTTGAAAAAGTGCGCTAATTTAACTCGATCATGCCCTTAAATGTCAATTTTAATCGGGGAACATGAACCAATTATAGTCAAACATACGTAATAAACATGACGAAAAGATTACTCAGATTGAACAATTATTGAGTTACGTTAGACTTTAGTAGTAAGCCGTAATAACTGAGCGTCCAAATCTGAGTTTCTCGTTGTAATTAATGGTTTGGCTCGATATACTTTGCGCCGTATTGGTGGCATGTATCTGTGTCGCGCAAACGAAAATTGCATTTCTTTTGTGCTTTATTAAAAGGCAATCTATCGTGAAAAAAGAAAGACCTGTTAATTTAGACTTATCAACTATCAAGTTTCCTGCCGCTGCCAAAGCATCCATACTGCACCGTATTTCGGGTGTTGTTATGCTGTTCTCTCTGGCATTTTTAATTTGGGCTTTTGCCGTGTCACTTAGTGGTCCAGAAGGCTTTGCTCAAATCGAGAGTATCATGACCAGCTTTATTGCGAAGTTTATTGGCTGGGGTATTTTGACAGCGCTAGGATTTCACTTAATCATCGGTCTGCGTCACTTAGTGATGGATATGGGCTACTGGGAAGAACTCGATTCGGGAAGAATCAGTGCAAATATTTCAATTGCTCTTTCTGTCATTCTTTCCGTATTAGTAGGAGTTTGGCTATGGTAACAGCAGCAGCAACGTTTGGTCGTAGCGGTTCTCATGACTTTATCTTGTTGAGAGCCAGCGCGATCGTTATGGTTCTTTACACACTGTTCATGGCTGGCTTTTTCCTTTCTACACCAGACGTGACGTATGAAGTCTGGAGTGGCTTGTTTGCCAGTATCTGGATGAAGGTTTTTACCATGCTCGCACTGTCCGCTGTGTTGATTCACGGTTGGATTGGTATTTGGCAGGTATCAACAGACTACGTAAAAGCGGCTGGTCTCAGAGCTTTTATCCAATTAGTTTTCAGCGTTGGTCTTATCGCTGTTTGGCTCACTGGCTTATTCGTACTGTGGGGTGTTTAAGTGAACGTTAAAACTTTAGAATATGATGCAGTGGTGATCGGTGCTGGCGGTGCTGGTATGCGAGCAGCATTGCAAATTTCCCAAGAGGGAATGAGCTGTGCGTTGATGTCCAAAGTGTTTCCAACGCGCTCTCACACAGTTTCTGCACAAGGTGGTATTACCGTTGCTTTAGGTAATGCGCATGAAGATGACTGGCAATGGCACATGTTCGATACCGTAAAAGGTTCGGACTACATTGGTGACCAGGACGCTATTGAATACATGTGTAAAGCAGGTCCGGAAGCAATTCTTGAACTGGAAAATATGGGCTTGCCATTTTCACGTTTTGAAAACGGAAAAGTTTATCAACGTCCGTTCGGTGGCCAGTCAAAAGAATTTGGTGGCGAGCAGGCAGCTCGTACAGCCGCAGCCGCTGACCGTACTGGTCACGCACTTCTGCACTTGCTTTACCAGCAAAACGTTAAGAACAAAACGACCGTTTTCTCTGAGTGGTACGCACTAGACTTAGTGAAAAACCAGGACGGCGCAGTAACGGGTGTTACTACGCTGAATATTGAAACTGGTGAAGTCTATTATGTGAAAGCTAAATCTGTTGTTCTTGCGACCGGCGGTGCTGGTCGAATTTATGCCTCAACAACAAATGCGCACATTAACACCGGTGATGGTGTTGGTATGGCGCTACGTGCCGGCGTTCCAGTGCAGGATATGGAAATGTGGCAGTTCCACCCAACTGGTATTGCTGGTTCAGGCTGTCTGGTAACTGAAGGTTGCCGTGGCGAGGGTGGTTACCTGTTAAATAAAGACGGCGAACGCTTCATGGAGCGTTACGCTCCAAACGCGAAAGACCTTGCCTCACGTGACGTTGTTGCTCGTTCAATGATGACAGAAATTCGTGAAGGCCGTGGTTGTGAAGGCCCTTGGGGACCTCACCTGAAACTGAAATTGGATCACTTGGGTAAAGAGACTCTGGAAAGTCGTCTTCCGGGCGTTTGTGACTTGTCACGTACCTTCGCTCACGTTGACCCGGTAAAAGAACCAATTCCTGTTATACCAACCTGTCACTACATGATGGGCGGTATCCCGACAGACGTTAACGGTCAGGCTCTGACAGTTGACGAAAAGGGTGAAACCAAGCCTGTACCTGGTTTATTTGCTTGTGGTGAAATCGCTTGTGTATCTGTTCACGGTGCTAACCGCTTAGGTGGTAACTCATTGCTTGACCTTGTTGTTTTCGGTCGTGCGACTGGCATGCACTTAGGTGAAACATTAGCGGCGAACAGCGAAGCACGTGAATCGTCAGCGTCTGACGTTGATGAGGCAATGGCTCGTTTCAACCGTTGGGAAAATACGCAGAAAGGCGAAGACCCAGTACAAATTAAGAAAGACCTACAGAACTGTATGCAGATGAACTTCTCGGTATTCCGTGAAGGTGAAGCAATGGCTGATGGTCTTAAAGAGTTGAAAGAAATTCGTGAGCGCCTTAAGCACGCACGCTTAGACGACACGTCTAAAGAGTTTAATACTCAGCGTGTTGAATGTATGGAACTTGATAACTTAATGGAAACTGCTTTCTCTACTGCAGTTGCCGCAAACTTCCGTACAGAAAGCCGTGGAGCTCACAGTCGCGCAGACTATCCAGATCGTGATGACGAGAAATGGTTGGTTCACACTGTGTTCCGTCCAGAAACTGAAGATATGGTGACTCGTCAGGTTAATATGGCACCGAAACTGCGCGAAGCTTTCCCTCCGAAAGCTCGTACGTACTAATAGAGGGGTTCAACGATGAAAACATTGAATATTTCGATTTATCGTTACAACCCGGATGTTGATGACGCGCCGTACATGAAAGATTACACCCTAGAGGTGGAAGAAAATCAGGACATGATGGTGCTGGACTTGCTGATCAAACTGAAAGAGCAAGATCCATCGTTGGCGTTCCGGCGGTCATGCCGTGAAGGCGTTTGTGGTTCAGATGGTCTGAATATGAACGGCAAAAACGGCTTGGCTTGTATTACTCCAACTTCTGCATTGAAAGGCAGCAAGATTGTGATTCGTCCGTTGCCTGGGCTACCGGTTATTCGTGACTTAATTGTTGATATGAGCCAGTTCTATCAACAGTACGAGAAGATTAAACCGTACCTGATTAACGATGATAAAACGCCGCCGGCGCGTGAGCGTCTGCAGTCACCAGAAGAGCGTGCTAAACTTGACGGACTGTATGAGTGCATCTTATGTGCATGTTGTTCGTCATCATGCCCGTCGTTCTGGTGGAACCCGGATAAATTTGTTGGTCCGGCAGGGTTGTTACACGCTTATCGTTTCTTAATCGATAGTCGTGACACAGCAACGGACGAGCGTTTAGACGAGTTGGACGATGCATTTAGTGTGTTCCGTTGCCACGGAATTATGAATTGCGTCAACGTTTGTCCTAAAGGGTTGAACCCAACTAAGGCTATTGGACACATTAAATCGATGCTTTTGAACCGCGCAGTTTAAGTTGTTAAATTGTCGCGTCAATTTGAACGGTTGATGTTGTGGATAGCCATCCCACAAGGATGGCTATTTTTTTATAAAAACGGTTTATCTATTCAGGTGAAGGAAACGCAATGCAAGATGGTGTAATGCGTGAATGGTTAGAAACATCGCATCTAGCCGGTGGTAACGTTGCCTACATTGAACAAATGTTTGAGGCGTATCTGGATGATCCGACGGCAGTCAGTGATGAATGGCGTCAAATGTTCGATGCGTTGCCGAAAGAGAATCACATTGTTGATACCAAACTCAGCGAAGTGAGAGAGCAGTTCCGAGAAGCAGCAAAGAATAAGCTCAAGCAGTCTCAAACCGGCAGCACGACCGCCGCCGATCAGAAGCAAGTCAAGGTTTTACAACTTATCAATGCTTACCGATTCCGCGGTCATCAGCATGCCAATCTTGATCCTCTTGGTTTATGGAAACAGGAAACCGTTCCAGACCTTTCATTAAACTTCCACGATTTAAGCAAAGACGACTTAGAGCGCGAGTTTAATGTAGGCTCTTTAGCCGTTGGCAAAGACACAATGAAGCTGAGTGATATTCACGAAGCTTTAGAAAATATTTATTGTGGCTCTATTGGTGCCGAGTACATGCACATTGTTTCAACCGAAGAAAAACGCTGGATTCAGCAACGGTTGGAAGGTGTTCTTGGTCAGCCTAAATTTAAAAAAGAGCAACAAACCAAAATCTTAAAAGAGCTTATAGCAGCAGACGGGCTGGAAAAGTATCTGGGGTCTAAATTCCCTGGCGCTAAACGCTTCTCGTTAGAGGGCGGAGACAGTCTGGTTCCGTTGTTAAAAGAACTTATTTCACGCTCGGGTGAGCAAGGCGCCAAAGAAGTGGTCATTGGCATGGCTCACCGCGGTCGTCTGAACGTATTAGTGAATGTTCTGGGTAAGAAACCTCAGGACCTATTTGACGAGTTTGCCGGTAAGCATGACAGCACTAAAGGCTCAGGTGATGTTAAATATCACATGGGTTTTTCATCTGACTATGCAACACCGGGCGGCGATGTTCACTTAGCATTAGCTTTTAACCCATCGCATCTGGAAATTGTTAATCCGGTTGTTATGGGCTCGGTTCGCGCACGTATGGACCGCCTGCAAGATCCAGAAGGCAAAAAAGTACTGCCAATTACCATTCACGGTGACGCCGCCGTTGCTGGCCAGGGCGTAGTACAAGAAACCTTTAATATGTCGCAAACACGGGCTTATCGTGTTGGCGGATCAATCCGCATTGTTGTGAATAACCAGGTTGGTTTCACGACCGCAAAACAGGAAGATGCGCGTTCTACTCAATACTGTACTGACATTGCAAAAATGGTACAGGCGCCAATTTTCCACGTTAATGCCGATGACCCTGAAGCTGTCGTTTTTGTGACTCAACTGGCCCTGGATTATCGAAACGCCTTCCAGAGAGATGTCGTTATCGACTTGGTTTGTTATCGCCGTCACGGGCACAATGAAGCTGACGAGCCGAGTGCAACCCAGCCTTTAATGTACGCTAAGGTGAAAAAGCAGCCGGTTGCTCGTGAGATTTATGGCAAACAATTAATTAAAAACTCGGTAGTTGATGAAGACACTGCCAAACAGTGGATGTCTGACTATCGTGATGCATTAGATAAAGGCGAAGTTGTCGTTGATGAACACCGCCCTATGCGTCAACACTCCGTTGACTGGTCACCGTATATTGGAAATGACTGGGACGTTGAGTATGACTACAAAGTTTCGATTAAAAAGCTGAAAGATCTGGGTCAGAAAATTACGACATACCCGGAAGAACATAAGCTGAACTCCCGCGTTGCAAAGGTTTATCAGGAACGCCTGAAAATGGCGAAAGGCGAAAAGTCTATGGACTGGGGTTTTGCAGAAACCTTAGCCTATGCCACCTTGGTAAACGACGGTACTCATATTCGTCTGACAGGGCAGGACAGTGGGCGTGGTACGTTCTTCCACCGTCATGCCGTGTTGCATAATCAGGAAGACGCTTCAACTTATATGCCTCTGAATAATCTGGGATCAGAGCAGGGCCAGATTGAAATTTATGATTCAGTGCTGTCAGAAGCCGCGGTTGTTGCCTTTGAATATGGTTATGCCACAGCGGAACCAAAAGCATTGGTCATGTGGGAAGCTCAGTTCGGAGACTTCGTAAACGGTGCTCAGGTTGTAATTGATCAGTTCCTAAGCTCTGGTGAACAGAAGTGGGGCCGTTTGTGTGGTTTGACATTATTGTTACCGCACGGTTACGAAGGTCAGGGGCCAGAACACAGTTCGGCGCGCCTAGAGCGTTTCTTGCAGCTTTCAGCTGATCACAACTGGTCTGTGTGTGTGCCAACGACACCGGCACAGGTTTTCCATATGATTCGTCGTCAGCACTTACGTCCTGTTCGCAGACCGTTAGTTGTGATGACACCGAAGTCATTATTACGTCATCCGTTAGCCGTTTCAGAAATGGACGATTTAGCGGATGTCGGGTTCCAGAACGCGATTGCGGAAATTGACGACCTGAATCCGAAAAAGGTAAAACGCGTGGTATTTTGCTCCGGTAAAGTCTACTACGATTTACTGAAAGAACGTCGCGAACGCGAACAAGAAGATGTTGCCCTTATTCGTATTGAACAGCTTTACCCGTTCCCTGCGGAAGAAGTGGCAGAAATTATGAAAGATTATCAGCACGTTAAAGATTTTGTCTGGTGTCAGGAAGAGCCTCAGAACCAAGGCGCATGGTATAGCAGCCAGCACCACTTCTGGGCCGCAATTCCGAAAGGAGCTCAGTTGTCTTATCGTGGTCGTAGTGCGTCAGCCGCACCAGCGGTCGGATACATATCAGAGCACAACAAGCAGCAGCAAAAACTTGTTGACGAAGCGCTAACCATTAAATAGGTGAAGATGAACCATGGCGATTGATATAAAAGTTCCTCAATTACCCGAGTCTGTTGCAGATGCAACCATTGCAACATGGCACGTAAAACCTGGCGATAAAGTGTCTCGCGACCAGAATCTGGTTGACATCGAAACCGACAAGGTTGTGCTTGAAGTCACTGCAGAAGCGGACGGTGTGCTAGGTGAGATTACTGCCGAAGAAGGCACAACGGTAAACGCTGAAGAAGTCATCGGTAAAATTGAAGAGGGCGATGGCGAATCAGCTTCTGAAGATAAATCAGAAGATAAAGATTCAGGCGACAAAAAAGAAAAGTCAGAAAAGAAAGAATCTGATTCTTCAGACGACAAAGGCTCAGACAAGAAAGGCTCTGGCGAGAAGATGGAAGTTAAAGTTCCTCAATTACCAGAGTCTGTCTCTGATGCGACAATTTCTACCTGGCACGTTAAAGCTGGTGATGCGGTAAAACGTGACCAGAACCTGGTTGATATTGAAACCGATAAAGTGGTTCTGGAAGTTGTAGCTCCGGCGGACGGTGTTTTGGCTGAAATTAAGCACGACGAAGGCGACACTGTTGCCGCTGACGATGTCATCGGCATTGTTGAAGCAGGCGGTTCTGCCGGTGGCAGTTCAAGTAAGTCTGACGATAGTAAATCTGAGTCCTCTTCAGAAAGCAAAGACGACGGTGGTGACAATGAAGTAGCTGGTCCTGCGGTTCGTCGTTTGTTAGGTGAGCACGGTCTTAAGCCAAGTGACGTTAAAGGCACAGGCAAAGGCGGTCGCGTCACTAAAGAAGACGTTGAAAAACACGTGAAAGGTCAGTCTTCGTCTAAATCATCTGACAGTAGCAGCAAGCAACAGTCTTCACAGCCTGCGGTTTCAGGTGACCGAGACCAGAAGCGCGTACCAATGACACGTCTGCGTAAACGTATCGCAGAACGTCTGTTGCAAGCGAAGAACGACACGGCCATGTTGACCACGTTTAACGAAATCAACATGAAGCCTATTATGGACTTGCGTAAGAAATACAAAGACGTGTTTGAAGAAACGCACGGCACGCGTCTTGGCTTTATGGGCTTTTATGTCAAAGCTGTAACAGAAGCATTGAAACGCTTCCCAGACGTGAACGCATCCATTGATGGCGACGATATTGTTTACCACAACTTCTTCGACATCAGTATTGCTGTATCGACACCTCGTGGTCTGGTAACGCCAGTTCTGCGTGATACTGACCGCCTAAGCATTGCGGACATGGAAAACGGTATTCGTGACCTGGCCATTAAAGGTCGTGACGGTAAGTTGACTATGGACGAAATGCAGGGTGGCAACTTCACCATCACTAATGGTGGCGTATTTGGTTCGCTGTTATCGACACCAATCTTGAACCCACCACAAAGCGCTATTCTGGGTATGCACAAAATCCAGGAGCGTGCCATGGTGGTGGACGGTAAGATTGAAATCTTACCGATGATGTACTTAGCTCTCTCTTATGACCATCGAATCATTGATGGTAAACAATCGGTAGGTTTCCTGGTTACCGTGAAAGAGTTATTGGAAGATCCTCAACGTCTTATCCTGGATATCTAAAGACGCTGAGAACCAGCCGCAACGCTAATTGAGCTTGCGGCTGTTAATTATGCGCCGATCACGTTAAAATTCGGCGCGGTATTCGGGTAGGCAGCACTTCGCTGCTTAAGTTGTTTCAACGAATCGGAAGAGCATCATGAATTTGCATGAGTATCAGGGTAAGCAACTCTTTAAAGAGTTTGGTTTACCAGTATCTGAAGGTTTTGCTTGCGACACTGCTGATGAAGCGGTAGAAGCGGCAAAACGTATTGGTGGCGACATTTGGGTCGTCAAATGTCAGGTTCACGCTGGTGGCCGCGGTAAAGCGGGCGGCGTGAAATTAGTGAAAAGTTTAGACGATGTTCGCGCATTTGCTGAGCAGTGGTTAGGTAAAAACTTAGTAACTTTCCAAACCGACGAAAAAGGTCAGCCGGTTGCTAAGATTTTAGTTGAAAGCTGCACTGATATCGCAGACGAGCTTTACTTAGGTGCAGTTGTTGACCGTGCTTCACGCAAAATCGTGTTCATGGCATCGACCGAAGGCGGCGTAGAAATCGAAACCGTTGCTGAAGAAACACCGGAAAAAATCCTGAAAGCTGAAATTGACCCAACGGTCGGCGCGCAGCCATACCAGGGTCGTGAATTAGGCTTTAAACTGGGTCTGACTCCAGACCAGGTTAAGCAATTTACTAAGGTCTTCTTAGGCCTGGCTAAAATGTTCGAACAGTACGACTTAGCCCTGTTAGAAATTAACCCATTGGTTATCACTGACGAAGGCAACGTTCACTGTCTTGATGCGAAAGTCGGCATCGACAGCAACGCATTGTACCGTCAGCCTAAAATCCGTGAAATGCACGATCCGTCACAAGACGATGCGCGTGAAGCGGAAGCAGCTAAATGGGAACTGAACTACGTAGCGTTAGACGGCAACATCGGTTGTATGGTTAACGGCGCAGGCTTGGCGATGGGTACAATGGACATCGTTAAACTGAGCGGCGGCGAGCCAGCTAACTTCCTTGACGTTGGTGGCGGCGCGACAAAAGAGCGTGTTTCTGAAGCGTTCAAAATTATCCTGTCTGACAGCTCAGTTAAAGCCGTATTTGTTAATATCTTCGGCGGTATCGTACGTTGCGATATGATTGCTGAAGGTATCATCGGTGCTGTTGAAGAAGTGGGCGTTAAAGTACCAGTGGTTGTTCGTCTTGAAGGTAACAACGCTGAACTGGGTACCCAGAAATTGAACGAAAGTGGCCTGAATATTATCGCTGCAGAGAGCTTATCTGATGCTGCCGATAAAGTGGTTGCTGCGGCAGGAGGTCAATAATGAGCATTTTGATCGATAAAAACACCAAAGTAATCTGTCAGGGTTTCACTGGCGGTCAGGGTACTTTCCACTCTGAGCAAGCAATTGCTTACGGTACGCAAATGGTTGGCGGTGTAACACCTGGTAAAGGTGGTCAAGAGCACTTAGGCCTGCCTGTATTCAACACAGTAAAAGAAGCAGTAGAAGCAACTGGCGCAACTGCATCAGTTATCTACGTACCAGCACCTTTCTGTAAAGATTCAATCATCGAAGCAGCAGACGCTGGTATCGAACTGATTGTTTGTATTACTGAAGGTATTCCTACGCTGGATATGCTTTACGTTAAAGAATACTTGACGCACAAAGGCGTGCGCATGATCGGTCCAAACTGCCCGGGTGTTATCACTCCGGACGAGTGCAAAATCGGTATCATGCCTGGCCATATCCACAAGAAAGGTAAAGTGGGTATCGTGTCACGTTCAGGTACATTGACGTACGAAGCGGTTAAGCAGACTACTGACGCAGGTTTTGGTCAGTCTAGCTGTGTTGGTATCGGTGGCGACCCTATCCCGGGTTCTAACTTCATCGATATTCTGGAACTGTTCGAAAAAGATCCAGAAACCGAAGCTATCGTTATGATTGGTGAAATCGGTGGTACAGCAGAAGAAGAAGCGGCAGAGTACATTAAAAACAATGTATCTAAGCCGGTTGTTTCTTACATTGCTGGTGTTACTGCTCCTCCGGGCAAACGTATGGGCCACGCTGGTGCCATCATTGCCGGCGGTAAAGGTACTGCTGACGAGAAATTCGCTGCACTTGAAGCAGCAGGCGTTAAAACTGTACGCAGCCTGGCCGAAATTGGCAAAGCTGTTGCAGAGAAAACTGGCTGGTAATAACCCGCCAACGCTAAAACAAAACCCGGCCTTCGCGCCGGGTTTTTTGTTTATGGCTTTGTGGGAAGAAGTTAGTTTGCTCTTAGAAGTTGCTGTTTAGCCAGTCGTTAATGTAATGGTCAAACGTATCGTCGAAGATCATCATCTCGACATGTTTGTGATCAGGAACATCAATGAAGGTGATTTTATTTAGGTCTGCCAACTTTGATACATCCTCATGGTTACTGATTTTGTCTGTAGAGCTAGTGAACAGCAAAGTTGGAGGCAGACTATTGTCTGATAAACGCCTTAGTATATTTGGGGTAGAAATTTGCTCCGATGAAACTTGTGATGTATTCAGTGTTTTCTCTACTTCGTTGCCCAGCCATTCGTCATTGATCAAAATTTTCAGAAAAGGGTTGATTGAGTTTGAAAGCTCTACTGCAGCTTTAGTGAAGTGGGTCATAGGAGCTATGGCAATGAAGCCGTCAATATTGCCGTAAGCTTCTATATATTGTGCTGCTATGGACGCGCCATAAGACTTTCCATAGAGAAATATGGGTAAATCGCTGTCTTTTTGTAAATGGGTAATCAAAAGATGCAGGTACTCAATATCTTTAGGTCCGAAACTGGCGGGTAAACTGTTGTTTTTACCATGGCCTAATAAGTCTACTATGGCTGTTTGGTATCCTTTAACCTGAAAGGCTGTACTATCATAAAGGAGAGAAGTTGAACTGGTGCCGTAGCTGTGCAATAGAACAACCAGGCCTTGAGGTGATGTCTGCGGCTTATTACGGAAATCTGCATTGTAGTTGTGGAAGCGCACTGAAGGAACGTTATAAGGCGCATTTTTAAAGAATGCTTTAAAAGTTAAGGTGGGCGGACTATAAGATTCAGTGATTTTTGTCGAATCGCCCCACAGGTAACTCAAGGTTTGTTCTTTATCTAAGATTAACTCTTTAGCTTCAAGGTTGTGCCACTCTTGAAGTTCTGAGTCAGTAGCTCCCGAAATCTCAAGGTGAAAGGAGTTTGGATAATGTAAGTTATCTTTAACAATAGAGCTACAACCAGCTAGCGTCAGAATAGTAAATATTAAAGAGACAATAGAAATCCATTTCACGGGTATGTCCTTTTAAGTGATAAGAGCTAGCGATGATGGTATGTGCGTTATCTTAATTGACTTAATGATATATAGGTGGCATCGCAGCCGTCATCATGGTCTATTCTCAGGTAGAAACTTTCTGGGTATCCGAATGACTCGTTAAATACGGGGAGTTCGTTCTGCTTATTACTATCCTCACTAATAACAGCCGGCTTTTCAGATAGCTTTTGTTCAAGGTAGTCAAAAACGTCGTCAATTGTTCCGATAATTCCAGCGGTTGATATTTCCATTGGTTCTCCGCTGTCACCGTTCTCTACGTAAACCACTTCGTTGTCTTCAACCGTTACAATTCTATGAGGAAGGGGGTCAACTACAACGCCTTCTGGCATGCATTCTTGGCCTGGTAACGAGTAGAAGTTGAACGTATAGTCGATGAGCCCATTATCCTGCCAGACTTTTTTTGCAGCAGTTAAATCTTCCTGGACCTGACCGATTTTTGGATCCGGACCACTCGTTTCAGAGTCTGACTCTGACTTTGACTCTCCACAAGATGCTAATAATACTGTCGAAAAAACAACGATTAAGAATTTTATCATTTTGCACTACTTTTTATCTTTAAATTTAATCTTAAAGTAACATATTTATAACTAGTCGTTAATCCTAATATCCAATTCCGGATTGAATACTTCGATCTTTTCATCTGATGTGTACGTAGTCTTTAAGTAGATAACAAAGCAACAGGAGGAAGAATGAGTAGAAGCAACAATTCAAAGAAAGTCGCTGAATTTACTGCTCCAGGCGTTGATAACCAAGCGGCGCAGGATACTATCACTTTACTCGACGACCGTTTGGTTGCGCTTATCGATTTACAACTGACTCTGAAGCACATTCACTGGAATGTGGTAGGGCCTAACTTTATTGGTGTGCATGAAATGTTAGACCCTCAGGTCGACGCAGTACGTGAAATGACCGATACCATTGCTGAGCGTATTGCTACAATGGGTGGTGTGCCAGTTGGTACGCCTAAATCAATTGTAGAGCGCAGAACCTGGGACGAGTACTCAATTGGCAAGGGCTTGGTTACAGAGCACTTAGGCGCACTGAATAAAGTCTACAATGGCATCAATGCCGATCATCGAAAAGCTATCGATAAGCTTTCTGAGCTCGACCCGGTATCAGAAGACATGTTAACCGGGCAATTAGCAGAGCTCGAGCAGTTTCAGTGGTTCGTTCGGGCGCATATTGAATCGTCATCTGGCGAATTGAAAAGCTAGTCGTCTTCAAAGGCTTCAACCAGCGAACGAAACTCACGTAAGCGGGTTTTAATCGCTTTAACTTCACCTTCTGTATCACGGGTGAGTTTGTTTGCGCTACGCACGTTGTCGTTGATGGATATCATGCTGTCTTTTACTTCTGAAACAGCACTTGTATGTTCTTCTGCGGCAACGGCTATTTGCGTCATACGATCATTAATTCCCGTTACGGCTTCAGTGACTTCGTAAACCTGTTGCTCTGATTTCCGGCCCAACTCTCCACATTCCTCTGCCAAGTCGCGTTGCTCAAACATTTTATTACGCCATGTACTCATTGACTGGGTCATGCGGTTTACGGTCTCTTCTATTTGATCAACGGCCTGTTGTGTTTTTTGGGAAAGGGCACGAACTTCATCGGCAACTACGGAGAAGCCGCGACCATGTTCGCCGGCTCTGGCACTTTCAATAGCGGCATTCAAAGCCAATAGATTCGTTTGTTCAGCTATTGCGTCAATTTTTTCGCTGACTTCTTTCACTGAGTCAGCATTACGAGACAGCTCTTCTGTTTGTCTGGCGCTTTCGCTAACAACACTTACCAGCTTAGTAATTTTCTTGCTGCTATCGGCAATAAAATCAGCTGCGTTCTGAGTTTGCTTGCTAACGTCACTGCAGGCACTGGAGGAATCATTTGCGTTGCGCGCAATTTCATCAACGGTTTGCCCCATCTGCTCCATAGAAGTAGCAATTTGCTCAATGTCTTGCACCGTTTGTTCAGTAGCATCCGCTGTCTTTGATGCATTTTCGGCGGTTGAATTGACCGATTCCGCCAACACGTCATTACCTTCACTTAGACGAGCGGTAAGAGCAAGTAATGATGAGTCGCGCAAGGCAAGCTCATACATCGCTCTGCCCATTGGAGAGGAGCTGCCGAATATCTCGTGTTGAGTTTTTGCAGTAGAACCATCCGCATCGGCTAAGGCTTTTGCCCACCTACGTGTGTTCTTCCAGTTACGAAATGGACGAGTTAGCCATTGAAACCAATGAGTTCGCCTTCTATAAACATTTTTAGCTGCTGAAGCGTGTTCACTGTCTGCCTGGTGCATTAACCATTGACTACCTGTGACTTTGCCACGGCGGAATATTCCTCGAACAATAACATCAAACCAAACAGTACCTCGCTCGGGAACATTAAAAGGGACAATGCCTCGCCAGGGGACTTCGCGTTTTAATGAGGTATTGACCTCTTTAATCACTTTATCGGGTAGAGCGTTACTGTCGATAAGTTCAGTTAAAGGTTTTTTCAGTAACTCGTCTTTGTCTTTTTTCATCAGACCCTGAATATTTTCTGGGCAGTGCGATACTTGCTGATATTCATTAAGGCTAAAAACGAATAATGTATCGGTGTTCCAAGTGAAGCTTCTACTCATAATTACGATCCCAATTTTTTTGGATAAATTTGAGAATGCACTAATAACCGTAGAAGTTGTGTTGTGTTTTTCAAATAACTGTTTTTTTTATGGTAAATATTTAGTGCGATAGGTTGGCTGTATCGTGCTGAAAGGAAGTACCCGACGCTTATTGCGTCAGGTACTTAATATTAGGCCTATAGTCGACGCGACCTAGTTGTTTCTATTTTCCAGTGCCTGAATTTTATTCCAAAGCTCGTCTGCTTGCTGGCTGATATGCGAACTATCGCGAATGTTTCCGTTACGCTGCATCTCCATCGCTTTTTCTTGCAGTTGCTTTAGGTCTTTGCGCATTTTCTTCGTTGGGTTTGACTTAAAAAGTCCAAACATTAATGATTGCCTCAAATTACTAAGTGTATTTAGCAATACGGCAAATCAGGGTTAAAAGTTTTGGCTTTAAAAATTAAAACCGTAGCTTTTACTGCAAAGGCAATGAAAGTACTTGAATATCATCTAAGAATGGAGCAGAACTACCAGTATTACCGCCAATCACAAATATTTCATCACCAAATACGACAGCAGCATTATGTCGACTGGCGCGGTAGGGCGCATCAACATACGACCAGATGTTGTCTGAGAAGTCGTACATTAAAACCTGATCAAGGTTCTCGTAATCGCCGAAAACGTATAGTTTGTCATTATGGACAGCGACTGAGTGCGCACTGATGGAGTCGGGAGCATTTGGCATTAATTGCCATCTTCTGGTGTTTGAATCGTAGCAATCGAAAACGGGCCAACTATTAAAGCCATCATAACCGCCTACAGCGCAAACTTGATCATTAAAGGTGAACGCTCTTGTGTCTCTCGCGACGGGTAAGTTGGCTACTCGCGACCACTTTTTAGTGTTTATATCAAAGGCGGTGACTAGTGATATAGCGCGTAAATTATGTCCTTTTTCAACTGCTTTAGGATAATAGACAGAGCCGCCTATTACGTAAATTTTATTGTTTAACAGCACAGCACTGTTAAAGCGACGGGGCACTCGCATGGGAGTAGTTTTTGTTACCTCCTGTGTACGAGTATTAAAAACCTCCACCGTTTTTTCGTGCCCAAATCCGCCATTTTGCCGACTTATACCACCAAATATATAAACAGACTCTTTTCCATCCCAAACCGCGGTTAAGTAGCGGCGAGGTATTATTTTGTCTCGCAGAACTGTGGTTTCTTTAGTTTTAGGGTCGATAATCTCTATACTGGAAAGAAACCCTGTTTTATTTGAGCCACCAATGACATAAATATTTTCATCATCCGCTACGGCGGCGTGGCCATATCTTGGCTCATCTAAAGTGGGGGATGATGAATCGGTAGATGTTTCGCTTTTTGTACTGTCCGGAGCTGATGCACACCCAACCAATAACGTAGTGAAAGAGAGAGCGAGTAGTAATCTAAGCGTAAGGTAAGCGGAAGGCATTCTTAACATCCTTTGTCAGAAACTGAAAAAAACATTGTAATGAATGTATTTATTAAGACAAATTTAAATCTAGAATACCAACTGAGTGTATCTACGTATTGATCAAAGCGAATGACAGGAACATGACATGGCAATGTCGTAACAATGTCCGGTGCTTTTAGATAATGTTTTATCCGAACTATCGGGCAACAGAGCTGAATACAACAATGAAAAATACCAAATTCGCAGAGCGGTTAACTTACCAGCGCAAGTTAAAAGGACTCTCGCAGGAACAGCTTGCTGAGAGCACCAGGGTAACCGTACGTACCATTCAACGCTTGGAAAAAGGTGAGGTCACACCCCACTTAAGAACAGTAAAGCTACTAGCGGCGGCACTCGAGTTAGATGTTGACGATTTGCTTGAACTGGATGACCCTCGCAACGAGAATATTCAAACAAAGTGGCTGCTATTAATGCACTCATCGCCATTTATTGGTTTTGTGGTGCCATTTCTCAATATCTTGTGCCCGCTGTTTATTTGGATCCATAAGCGTGAAGATAACCCCCTGTATGACGCTCATGGCCGTGCGGTTATTAACTTTCAAATAACCATGATGCTCATTTACGCACTGGCTTTTGTTGCACTACTTAGTGTCGAAGGGTTTGGCTTTTTATTCTTTATTGCCGTGATCCCTTATACCGCCTTAGTTATGTTGGCTAACGTTATCGCTGTGATAAAAGCACGAAGGTATTTTTACCCCAGTATTCCTTTCCTTGGCAAAAAATAGCTGGTAGCAAAGCTCTCCATTTAAAACGATTTAATAAAGGAACCATCATGAAAGCAATAATTTATTATTTGCTGCTGGCTACGCTTGTCTGTTTTTCAGCAAGTGAAGCGGTAGCACAGTCCAAAGTTACTGATGAAAAAATTCAGGAATTTCAGTCTTATCTGAGTGACTTTCGTAAAGAGAACAAAATTCCAAGTTTGTCCGTTGCGGTGGTAAAAGACCGTGAAATTATTCTGCTTGAGAGCATTGGCTTTCAAGATCACGACGCCGAAGAATCAACGACGGAAGACACATCGTACCTTGCTGCTTCTATCACAAAAACGTTCACGGGTGCGACGTTACTGGCCATGGAGACTGACGGGCACATTGATCTCGATGCGGACTTTACGACTTTAAGTGACTGGGGCAGACGCTGCCATTGGCTGACAACAAGCGGCACTATCTTTGGTGGAGGCACTCTGGATAACGGCTATCAAGTACCCACGGTAAAATGCGACCAAGTGATAACGCTGCGTCATGTCCTTCAACATCAGGTACAGGGTGAGCCAGGCACAAGCTTCTTCTACAACCCCATTGTGTTTGGCCGTTTATCTAACTGGGTTGAGGAAAACACGAATAAAAGTTGGCGCTACTGGATGAAAAAATACGTTATTGAAGCCGGAGATTTAGAGGGTATAGCCGCTGGTTGGCGAGACCCGGCTGCCAGTGAGGTACTGACTCATATTGCACCGCCTTTTCGCCATGCGCCTGAACAGTCTGATGGGCTTGCAAATTCAGTATTACCAAACACTGAACTTAACGCCAGCTCAGGCATTATCGCCAGCGCAAAAGCACTTGCTCATTATTCTATAGCCCTGGATGAAGAAAAAATTCTCCCTGAATCTTTGAGACAGAAAATGTGGACGCCGGCAAAGGGTGAAGAGGGTAACCCAATGCCTTATGCTTATGGTTGGTTTGTCCAGAATTGGAAAGGACATAAGCTGGTTTGGCATGGTGGCTGGTGGCCGGATGCGTATGCCGGTCTCTTATTAAAGGCACCTGATGATGGACTAACTTTAGTGGCGCTCGGAAACACCGATGGACTGCGACACGAGGTTAATAGTCTGACGAGCGCGCAAATAGAAAAGAACCCACTGGCGTTAAAGTTTTTAGAGTTATTTGTTGAACAGTCGCAGTAATGAGTGCGTGTTACTCTATATTAAAAACTTAGCAAGAGCTGGGACTTGATGTCACCGTTGAAGCCGTTATAGCAGGCATAATGGCTTCATTGAGCTTTAGATTGTCGGACATGGTTTATGTTTCTCAGTTAAAGTTAATAGCTGAAATTAAAGCAAAAAAGGCTTACAAAAAGAAAACTTGATGCTAGGTTAGTGGTTAGAATATAACCAAGAGGAAAGGATTCTGATGAAAAAAGCTATTGTTTTCATACTACTATTGGCGTGCCCGGTTCTTGTTGTTGCTGCTGAACCAAGCTGGCAACCCTTTATTTTGGAAAAGGGGTTAATCAAATTTAAAGTTTATGTTGAAGGTGTTGAAGGCTATGCAATTGTTGATACTGGAAGGGAAAGAAGTTCAGTTAATAAGGCCTTTATAGAGGACAAAAAATTAAGCACTGACGTATTAAACTATGTGAAAGTATCGGGCATTTTTGGAGACAAACGGAGACCTCGTTATAAAGATGTCGATATAGAAATTAATGGTGTTACCTATCAACAAAATCTCTATGAAGTGAGTTTTGGCCCACCTAGAAATGCTGTGATGCTCGGCGCAGACTTTTTAAAGAATGTTGTTGTTGATATTGACTATCGCAACCAAAGAATCCGCTTTTTTTCCAATCGCGATGAAATTGACCTTGTGAGTAACGTTCCATTCACTAAGCAACGTGAGACAGGCTACCCTATTATTCTAGTCAATTTAAACGATGAAGATGAGCGTTGGGTTATTCTGGATACTGCTCATAGTGGCGGTGTACTTTTGGAAAAAAGAGTTGCGACACAAAATAACTGGTTCGAGCGCTTTAGTTCTAGTTCCTCGTTAGTGATGGGAGTCAACAGTATGGGTTACCACAATGTTATTGACTTACCAAAGATAAAGCTGGGCCCGTATGAAGTTGAAAAAGTCCCGGTAGCTGTCCCGGAGATCAATCGACTGTTCCGCCTTACCAGCCAGTACGAGCAAGAGCACTCAAGAATTCGAGGGCGTCGAGTGGAAGGCCTCATAGGTTATGAGGCACTGAAACATTTTAGACTGTTATTCGATTATCGTTCTGGCAGTATCGAGCTGTCACAGGCTCAAGCTTCCGAATAAATTCTGATCTTTTAGATATTCCCGTGGCCAGGCGGTTTACTCTGTTCAATCGGCTGGCCTATAAGCTCTTCAATGGCTTTCAGCGCGGGGGAGTCCTCGTCCGTAACCAAAGAAATAGCATGACCTGCCTGGCCAGCTCTGCCGGTACGGCCAATGCGGTGGACGTAGTCTTCCGCAACATGAGGGAGGTCGTAATTGATCACGTACGGCAGCTTTTCAATATCAATGCCACGCGCGACAATATCGGTTGCGATAAGCACCTGCACTTTGGCACTTTTAAAATCAGCCAACGCCTTAGTACGGGCGCCCTGACTTTTGGCGCTGTGAATAGCCGCTGCCGAGAAGCCGGCTTTATCCAGTTGTTTAACTAATCGATTAGCCCCTTGCTTGGTGCGTGAAAACACAAGTACTTGGGGTAAGTCGAGGCTTTTCAGCAGTTTTAATAACAGCCCCAGTTTTTGGCTTTTTTGTACTTCATACACTGTTTGCTTAATAGGCTCGGCTGTTGCGTTGGGCGGTGCCACGGCAATTTCTACCGGGCTTTTAAGCAAGCCTTTAGCCAACTCACGAATGTCATTGGAAAACGTCGCTGAGAACAGAAGTGTTTGGCGCTTAGGTGGCAGTAACTTAATAATTTTCTTAATGTCGTTAATAAAGCCCATGTCGAGCATGCGGTCGGCTTCATCTAACACCAGCACTTCTAACTTGGGGAAACGAACCGCGTTTTGTTTGTATAAATCCAGCAAGCGGCCTGGCGTTGCCACCAGAATATCCACGCCTTTACGAAGCTTCATCATCTGTGGGTTAATTTTCACACCACCAAACGCCACCGCGTAATTCAATGGCAAACCGGCGCTTAAGTTCGCAACACTTTCACCCACCTGAGCTGCTAATTCGCGAGTCGGCGTTAAAATAAGCACACGCGCTGTGTTTGCCTTGGCGCGCTCATTACCTTTCAGACGCTCTAAAATAGGCGCCGTAAAGGCCGTTGTCTTTCCCGTACCCGTTTGCGCCGCCGCCATGACATCTTTCCCTGCAAGCACCAAAGGAATAGCCTGCGCCTGAATGGGCGTAGGTTCGCTATAACCCTGACGTGAAAGAGCAGTAAGCATTTCCGTGGAAAGTCTGAGATCAGAAAAAGTCATGTATTAATGTGCAATTTAATGGGGATTAGAGCGTGTATTCTACCCCAGAGAGGCGGACGCCGCATTTCATTTAAGGGGGTGTTGAATCTACTTTCAAGCAAATTACGTTGTTCGTCACTTTTTCGGTAGGTAGGGCTCAACGTCAGTTTGTGGTTTGCCAAACAAATAACCCTGGAAAAACTGACACCCCATAGTTTGCAGGCGTTTGAATTGCTCGTTTGTTTCAACGCCCTCTGCGATAATGGCCAAGTTCATGCTACGACCCAAGCTAATAATGGTTTCGGTTAACAAGGCACCTTTGCTGTATTCATCTAAATCGCTGACAAATGCGCGGTCGACTTTAAGTTCGTCGAGAGGCAACCGTGTGAGGTAGGCTAAAGACGCATAGCCGGTGCCAAAGTCATCTAAGGAAATAGACACACCTAACTGGCGCAAGCTTTTCATTTGTTGAACAATAAAGTCTATATCGTCAGCTATTAGGCTTTCTGTTAGTTCAAAACATAAGTTATTAGGATTTGCTCCTGTGCGTTCAAGAATGTCTTGTACGCGTTCGACAAAGTCACCGCGACGAAATTGAACGGAACTCACATTGACTGAAATTTTTAGGTGTTTGCAGTCGTTAGATGTCTGCCATTGCAAAAGCATTTCACAGCTTTTTTCCAGAACCCAGTCACCAATACCGATAATACTGCCAGTAGCTTCAGCAATAGTAATAAAATCATTAGGGGAGATAGTCCCTAAACTAGGGTGCTGCCAGCGAAGTAGGGCTTCAAAGCCAATAACTTGCTGGTGTGTATTCACCTGTGGCTGAAAGGCTAAAGCGAGCTCTTTATTTTCAACAGCATGATTAAGTGCCTGAGAGAGTTGTAAGCGCTCTTTGACGGCCGACTCCATTCCCTGATCAAAGAAACGAATAGTGTTGGTATTAGAGCCTTTCGCCATTTTAAGTGCTATATCTGCCTGGCGGATTAACTCATCACTGGGTAAGTTGCTTGGGCAATGAAATAAAGTGATGCCAACACAAGCGCTGAGCTGATGAATATCATTTTCGAGCATTAGAGGTGTTTCTATCTCTTCAATGACTTGAGTTGCCAGTTGCCAGTTGCTCTGCTTCTGTTGCTGCGGCATCGAACGACGGTGCAGTGCATGGCAATAAAAGAACAAACTCATCTTTACCAAGACGGGCGAGATCGTCGTGAGAGGAGCTAAACCGTTGTAATGACTTCGCACAGTGCACTAGAACTCGGTCGCCACTGCTGTAACCAAGGCTCTCATTGATACTATGAAAGTTATCAATATCGATAATGAGCAATGCGGCAACTGAACGTTCGCTTTTAATACCTCGTACCATACTAGCAATGCGCTCTAACATTAGGCGTCGGTTGGGTAAGTCTGTGAGAGGATCATAATATGAGAGGCGCTGCACTTCGGCTTCAGCCACTTCTAACGCGCGCATATCGGCGTCCATACAAAACATAATGGGCTCGTCATTCGCCAGGGCCACAACGGTATGGCTTGAGTACACGGGAACTATACTGCCGTCTTTATGTTTAAGGTTGAGTCGAGCCGGGGGAATGCCTTGTCGGTGCTCGAACATCCAGGTTACCGCCTGTTCGACCTCGCTACGCATATCATTAGGAATAATTAAGTCATAGATACTTCCGCCCAGCGCTTCGCTAGGTGAATAACCGTAGATTTTTTCTGAGGCACCATTCCAATAGACCACCGTGCCGTCGGCACTGTAGCCTTGAATAGACATTGCTTGTGTGTCATCAAACAACTTGTGGAACCGTGCTTCGCTAATTTGCTTGTCGCGGTTTTTTGTCATGGAAGTTAGCCGTTAGTTAAAATGAGAGTTAACGAGTTAACCTAAGTACAAGTGTAGAATACAATTGATAAAACCGTTAATTCTTAATATTGAACGACAAGCTAGTCATAATTGCTGAGAAACTTCAAAAGAGTGTTGTGCCGAGAAAGTGGACTCGATGAATCACCAATGATGTCCAGTCTCTGCTTTTAAACAGGACCTATGAGTTTCATATATTGAGTGTCTGTAAATCGCTCATAGCCGACCAAACGGGTCCTGTTTTGTTAATCATAAAACTCATCGTCATATGCGAATTGGATACTATCATTTCTGAATATAATTTTATCGAAACAGATACCTGAGTTGCCAGCTAAAATACGTAATGACTCTATTTCATCTTTTCCTAACTCACTTACTACAATTTTTCTTAGAGCATTTCCGAATTTGAGTCTAAAAGGCTCTTCGTTGGGAGAATACAAAAACAATCTAAATTCATTTTCAGCTTGCCAGGGCAGATGTTTTGTAAAAAATAAAGCCTTCGAGCGCTCCTTAATAAACCTTTCGGGATATGACTCATTGTCAGCTTCATTGAAACTGTAGTTATATTCGGTCGAGAATAAGTTGTGTGTAAATCTTCCTCTGGAATACTCAACTGAACCTGCTTGCCATGGTAAGGCTCCAGCACTATTACTGAGCTGTTCGATTAGTGCTTGCTTATCGAAAATCAAACATACACCCTTATGCTGCTTAGCATAGTGATGCCATAGGACCGGATTAGCATAACACCTGCCGATGCAGCCTAAATTAATGTATCTCTGTGGTGGTGAGTTATCAAACTCAGAATCGACATCTTCGCTAAAGCAGGAAATTTTACAGAACCTCTTTAAATCATTTATTTCCTTGCGTATAGCTTCTCCAGCTCTATGGTCATAGGTACTTTTGCGATCAAGCCGAGCAACAAGATTCCAATCACTGTATTCTCTGGGATCATTCACTCGATCTAGCCCGGATAGCCATATTTGTTTGGACTTAAGAATACTTTTAGCTGTTTCAAATGTTGTGTAGTGCGCAACTTGCGAGCCAATTGATGTTGTATCCAAATGCTTTCACCCTATTTCGTGATACCAATGCTGTCGAAAAAACTATTGGAAAATGTTTACCTAATGTAAGTAAAGGCCTTGCCGAGCTAGAGGCTTGAATAAAGTTACTTCCCTTTCCTCGTTCAAAAGGGGTCATATTTATACATTGATATAAATACGTTAGCGTCGACCGAAATGTACTTTGAGGACATTAGGGTGTTCTGTTTGCTCTACCAACAACTCCCGTTTCCAAATCGGGTTTTGTCTCCAAGAGATACCTGAGTTTTCAATCAAGACTCCTCCCCCGCAGTGGCTAGATAGACATCCCATCATGGTAAGCCCCTCTATTTGAGAGCTTTCTGAAGTAAGAGCAATGTTTGTTCCTGCTATCGTCATATTCACTTCTACGGCAGTAAGAGGAAAGGTTAAGTCACTAAAAATATCTCGGTCATACCTTTTAATTGCTGCAACTTCAGTTTTAAGTTCAACAAAACGCAGATAAAGATAATCTCCGTTGGCATATTTAACCTCTAGCTCTTTACCTTGCGGAGGACTTCTTAAGTCAACTGGCGAGCCTATGTTTTCCCATGAACTGTCTTCAATTATGATTCTCTCTTCGGACTCTAAGCTAAGCATGTTGACGTTTAGCCGCAAGTATCCTTCTTTGTCTCTTACTAACGAAACTAAATCAATACCGTCGATTGTAATGACCTTTGGAGTTTCGTAATAGAAGTTTCCACCTACGACTGCCAACAAGTCTTTACGCAACCAGTCCAGGTTACCTTTTACCAGGTCAGCATTGGTCTTATCTCGTTTCGGGCATGGAGCTGTTCGGCTGTATATGCTCCACCATCTGCTTTTTTATGATGCTGTGCACATAACGCAATCATTCCCTCTGGATTATTGTGAGGTTTAACACTTATCGGTGGATCAAAGTGATGATATTCGAGATATGGATTACCACAACCCTTAACTGGGCATCCAAATCCAACTTCTGTGCGAAGCTCTTTTTTCACTGAGCTGGGAATAGACTTCCTCATTGGTATAGAACCTTAGTTCGATTTATTCATTTACGTACCTTCAACGCGTGAAGGCAAAAGGTTAGATTGTATTATTGAGTTTTAGAAAGCAAGCGGCGCAGACCTTCTGGCTTTTTGCCTAATTCAACTAGTAAGTCGTCTCTTTGTCGGTAGTAAGTTTGTGGGTCGCGAATGAGGCACAACAAATTTATCTATGCACTATTGCGCTTTATGTTATCGTCTTGTGTATTTAAGTCGTTTACTGTCAATGACATAACGAAAAATTAAAGTTGGATATTGTGCTCCCGTTAGAGGGTAACTGAGCATACTCAAATTGCTTTTGCTTATTGAGAGGGGCAAGGTCGGAATCTTTTTTAGATCAATAGCTTAAAAGTCGACACTTATCAATTGACCGAGGAACAAAGTGCGTACGCACAATATACAAATGTTAGGCAGAAATTAAATAAACGAAGGAACCTTCTAGAATGAGTGGAAGTTGGGATGAATACGCAGCTGGGTGGGATAGTAATGAAGCCGTCATTGCTTATGCCGATAACGCCTACCTTGCCTTGAAAAATACTGTGGAGCTAGAGGGGCGTCGCATTTTCGATTTTGGTTGCGGCACAGGCTTGCTTACCGAAAGGTTTTCAAACACAGCAAGCTCAGTGGTGGGTCTCGACTCTTCGCAAAAGATGATTTCAGTACTCGAAAATAAGTGCCTGAAAAATGTTGCAACAATCGCATCAGAGCTAGACCAAGATCTGATCAACGATAATAGTCTCTTATCACCAAAGTTTGATCTTGTCGTGGCTTCCTCAGCACTTGCCTTTGTGCCCGATTACGCAAAAGCGGTCAGGCTTTTGAGACAGCTGCTTAACAAAGGTGGTTGCCTGGTTCAGTGGGATTGGCTTAAAGAAGAAGGCGATGAAGGGTATGGGTTTACAGAACAACAGATTCAATCGGCACTGACGGAAGCTGGGTTTGCTGAGTGTTCGACATCGGTTCCCTTTTCTCTGCAAAGTGACGGTAATGCGTTGGATGTACTTATGGGCGTCGCCAGAAATGCCTAACCAGTGCAGGCACGGCGACGGCCGCTCTTGGCACAAAGCTGACGTCTACCTACAAATTTCCGATGATCGAATTAAATAAGCTGCTGACTAAGTTATAAACCTGCAACCTCCCTAATCGTTTACTAAAACTTTGCCTGGAACTCTGGTTGTACCACCAACTGTTTCAAGTCTACAATGCTGTTAACTATTCGTTGGGAGCGGGCATTATGGACTTTTCCTACAGTGCGAAAACAAAGGACTATTTGGCGCGGCTTGATGCGTTTATGCGCCAGTATATTGAGCCGTATGAAGACCAGTACCAGAAAGAGAATTATCGGCTGAACAGCACGCCGCATTGGCGCGAGTGGCAGGTGCCGCCGAGGGTGGCTGAGCTTAAGCAGTTAGCGAAAGAGCAGGGGCTTTGGAACTTGTTTTTGCCCGACGACGAACTGGGTGCTGGCTTAACGACGCTGGAATACGCACCGTTAGCTGAGCGCATGGGTCGCAGTCTGCTAGCGCCCGAGGTGTTCAACTGTAACGCTCCCGACACCGGCAATATGGAAGTGCTGTATCATTTTGGTGATGATCCGCAGCAAGAGCAGTGGTTAACACCGCTTCTAAATGGCGACATTCGCTCGGTATTTTGTATGACCGAACCCGATGTCGCGTCCTCTGACGCCACCAATATGCAAACCACCATTGTTGCCGACGGCTCAGACTGGGTTATTAACGGCCGCAAGTGGTGGAGTACTGGTTTAGGCCACCCTGACGCTGAAATTGCCATTGTTATGGGGCTTACTGATGAAGACGCTGAAAAGCACCATCGTCACTCTATGGTGCTGGTTCCGTTAAACACTCCGGGCGTTAACATAGAGCGCATGTTGCCTGCTTTAGGTGAGTACGACGCGCCTTATGGTCATGGCGAGGTGGTGTTCGACAACGTGCGCGTACCAAAAGAGAACATTATTGTCGGCCCCGGAGCTGGCTTTAAAATTGCGCAGGGGCGTTTAGGGCCGGGGCGTATTCACCATTGTATGCGGGCTATTGGCGCGGCAGAGCGGGCGCTGGAGCTTTTCATTGAGCGTGGCGTGTCGCGCATTGCCTTTGGTGAACCCTTAATGAAACTTGGCGGCAACACCGAGCGTTTAGCCGATTTACGCGTGGCGATTGATCAAGCGCGCTTGCTGACTCTGCACGCGGCCTGGCAAATCGACAACATTGGCGCCATGAAAGCCATTAAAGAAATATCGGCCATTAAGCTGGTGGCACCGAATGTGCTGCAAAAAGTGGTGGATGAAACCATGCAGCTGTTTGGTGGCGCTTCTATGTGTCACGACACACCGTTACCGGGGTTACTGACGGTAGCCCGTTCATTACGTATTGCCGATGGACCCGATGCGGTTCACCGTGCGACTATTGCAAAAAACGAATTAAAACAATGGAAAGGGCGCACCAATGACTGATCCTTCATCCGCCGTAGTTGACCAGGCGAGTGACGTACGCGAAGAAGAAACCTTACCAATTGAGGCATTAGATAACTGGTTGGCAGAGCATATTGGTGATGAGCTGCCTGAAGACCGGGGTACGCTACGCATTACTCAGTATACCGGTGGTGTGTCTAACTGGACTTACCGATTAGATTACAACGGTCTGGCTTTGGTTTTGCGCCGCCCGCCAGATGGCACAAAGGCCAAGTCAGCCCACGACATGGGTCGTGAGTTCCGCCTGCAAAAACGCCTGAGACCAGAGTTTCCACACGTACCCAGAATGTTGGCGTATTGCCGTGACGAGTCGATTATTGGTGCTGAGTTTTATGTTATGGAACACATTACCGGTATTATCCCGCGTAGGAAGTTTCCAAAAGGGCTGGACTTAAGCTCTGAACAGGCCCGGCAGCTATGTACGAATGCACTGGATAAACTGATAAAGCTGCACCAGGTAGATTTAGACAGCACTGGCCTACGCAAAATTGCAAAAGGTAAAGGCTATACTGACAGGCAGGTGAATGGTTGGTGTGGCCGTTACGAAAAAGCAAAAACCTGGAATGTGTTCGGTGCGGGTTCGGTCATGCGCTGGTTGCAGGAAAATAAGCCTGAAAATGAAACCATTTGTCTTGTTCATAATGACTTTAGGCTGGACAACCTGATACTCAACCCGGAAGACCCAACTGACATTATCGGTATTCTGGACTGGGAGCTGGCGACCTTAGGCAACCCGTTAATGGACTTAGGTAACTCGCTGGCGTACTGGATAGAAGCAGGCGATGACAAAGTGGCGCGCGCAACTAAACGCCAACCGAGTGATTATCCGGGCATGCTAACGCGCAAAGAAATTATCGATTACTACTGTGAGCGCACCGGCACCAAGGTGGAATACTTTGCCTTTTATGAAGTGTTTGGCTTATTCCGTTTGGCAGTTATAGCCCAGCAAATTTATTACCGGTATCACCATAAGCAAACCACTAACAAAGCCTTTAAGAACTTCTGGTTCCTGGTGAATTATTTGCTGTGGCGCTGCCGCCGCCGTATCGCTAAAGCTTAACGAATTATAAAAAAAAAAGAGAGCTCAACAATGCCGCAAGAACGGAAGACCATTTTAATTACCGGTGCCAGCTCTGGCTTAGGACAGGGCATGGCGCGTGAGTTCGCCGCAGAAGGTAAAAATTTATGTCTGTGCGCCCGCCGTTTAGATCGCTTAGAAGCGCTAAAAACCGAGCTGGAAGACAAGCACTCAGGCATAACTGTCAGCATTAAAACGCTGGACGTAAATGCTCATGACGACGTATTCCGTGTGTTTCAGGAGTTTAAACAAGAGCAGGGGCACATTGACCGCTTTATTATTAATGCGGGCATGGGCAAAGGCGCGGCGTTAGGTACGGGTTACTTTGAGGCTAACAAAGCCACGGCAGAAACCAACTTTGTAGCGGCGCTGGCGCAATGTGAAGCGGCTATGGAAATTCTGCGCGAGCAAAAGGGTGGGCATTTAGTGACTATTTCGTCCATGAGTGCTTTCCGTGGTATGCCACGGGCCATGACGGTGTATGCGGCAACCAAGGCTGGTTTGGCGTCGTTAACCGAGGGTATTCGTGCGGACTTAATGAAAACCTACGGCAGCAACAGCCCAATTAAAGTGTCGACCATTTATCCGGGCTACATTCGCTCTGAAATTAATGAAAAAGTGAAAAATACGCCTTTTATGGTGGATACCGAGACAGGTTGCCGGCTGCTGGCGAAGGCCATTAATAAAGAGCCGGTAAAAGCGTACGTCCCTTACTGGCCCTGGGCATTAATGGCGTTCCTAATGAAACGCCTGCCGCTCAAGTGGGTGTTAAAGCTGGCTTAATCCGAGCCAGCGTTTTACTCAGAGCCAGGGCACACGGCGTCGCCACGGGTAGAAACCTGAACCGACAGAGATTGGCTGACGCCTTGTGCATCGTTAAACAGAAATACCGGTTCGACTAAAAACATGTCACCGCGTTTTCCGTCGTGGTTTATCTCGAGTTTATGATCAGCCAATTCCAGTTTAATGCAGCCGTCGTGTTCGGTGGTCATAATGCGTTGCCATTTATCCGGCTGCGGCTCGTGTAACCAAATTTCATAACCTTTCCATTGCGTGTTTTTACCACGCTCACACCAGTAGCTATGAGCTTCTAAAGAACCGTCGTCGGTTGTTACTATTTGCTGTATTTCACAGTCTTCCTCGTGCGGAAGGTCAGGTTGCATGGTGGTCTTCTGATAAATAACAGCGCTACCAAGAATGACGATAACAGTAATAATAATAGCGCTCACGCCGAGCAGAATTTGCTTTAACATATGGCTCCAGAACCTGATACAGTATAAGTTCTTAGTATAAAGACAATAAATATAAGAACAATGACTTGGGGGAAGTATGTGGCAACGTGTTTTGGCATTACTGATTCTTATTGCAGGCCTGTTAATGGCTGTTTTGGGTGTGGTAAGTGACAACGATACTAATGTCAGGCTGTCGGGTGCGGTCCTGATGCTGATAGGTATTATCTGGCTTTATAAGCAGCCGACTTTAAAGTCGCTTAACCGCACCGATAAGCCAACGTTAAAATGGTATCAGTCTCCAATTCTCTGGGTTCCGATTATCGCGATTATCCTTTTTATTATCAGTCTGTTTATGTAGGAATCTAAGTAATGAATATAGCAAAACGAATTGTTATTTTAGCAGGTGCAGTCGGCTTATTTTTCTATACTGCAGAGCAGGAAGAACTGATTACATTGATTGCGAACTTTGATCTGAGTTGGTACAAGTTAGGCGTTCCTATTGCCTGGGGGCTTGTCCTTGGTGGGCTGGGAGCCTTACTTCGATTGCGCTCGCTTATCTCATGGATGGGGCCGGTAACCTTGGTTGCCAGCGCCATAACGACTATGGGACTCATTGGTGCAATCGCCGTATTTGCTAAACACCAGTTGATAGTACTAAGTTTACCGCCATTACAGCTAGCTTCTGTTGGTATTGGTTTGTACTTGTTTGGTGTGGGGTTAACCAAGCTAATGGGTGATATTGAAGCCAGAAAGTCTGAAAAAGGTAAGGAATGAGCCGTCAAATTACACTAAACAGTGATATTGGAGAAAGTTTTGGTGCCTGGACAATGGGGGCAGATGATTTGATCATGCCCCACATTGACTGCGCCAATGTGGCTTGTGGTTTTCATGCGTCAGACCCCCTGACCATGCTAAAAACGGTTAAGCTGGCAAAACAGCATAATGTGACCATAGGAGCGCACCCGGCGTATCCTGATCTTGTTGGTTTCGGGCGACGCCACATGAAGTTAAAACCCGACGAAGTGACGGCATTAATTCAATACCAGGTCGGCGCTCTGCAGGGCATTTGCGCCGGGCAGAAAACTGAAGTGAGTTACGTGAAGCCGCACGGAGCACTTTATAATGACATGCTGAGCGACGGGCAGCAGTTTGATGCGGTCTGCGAAGCTATCGCTGCATTGCAGGACGACCGCCATGAACCTTTACCGTTAATGGTTATGGCAACCCCTGAAAACGATGCCTGGCGCCACCGTGCACAAAAATTTAATGTCGAATTATGGTTTGAAGGTTTTGCTGACCGGGCTTATGACGACAACGGGCAACTGCGCTCACGAAGCAATTCTGATGCCGTGCATGGTGATACGGAAACCATGTATGCTCAAGCTGAAGCTTTTGCTAACGGTCGTGCTATTGAGAGTGTATCTGGTAAGTCGTTGCAAATTGAAATCGATTCTCTTTGTGTTCACGGGGATAATCCAAAGGCGATAGAAACAGTGGAGAAACTGCGGGATATCGTCCAAAAAGCTTATGACTAACTCTGCGAGTAAAGCGTCTAAATTTCCCAAACTGGTTTCTGCCGGCGCCGATGCCGTTATCGTCTACTTAGGCGAGGGCATCAGTGTTTCGGTTAACCAGCAAGTTTTGGCGGCGGTTAAAGCGGTAGAAGAACAGCTATCGGACGTGGTGCTGGACTTGGTGCCGTCCTATAACTCTTTAATGGTGTATTACGATGTTCTGCGCACCGATGAGCCGGAAATACGCGAACGCCTGCGTAAAACCCTAAGCGATTTAACCAGCGATGGCCAAGAACTGATCGGCAAGCATCATCGTATTCCGGTTTATTATGACGAAAGTGTCGGGCCGGATTTAGCCCGTATTGCAGAGACAAACAATTGTTCAGTGGATGATGTGATCAAAGCTCATACTGAGCAAACCTATCGTGTGTACGCTATGGGCTTTGCGCCGGGGTTTGCTTACCTGGGTGAGGTTAACGAGAAGATCAGAACGCCCCGTTTAGATAACCCCCGAAAACGTATTACCGCAGGCAGCGTTGCTATTGCCGAAAGCCAGACCGCAGTTTATCCGTCATCGTCTCCCGGCGGTTGGAACATTATTGGCCGCACTTCAACGCAATTGTACGACCCTTCCTCCGGGACCATCAGCCCACTGAATGTGGGTGATGAAGTTGAGTTTTACTCGGTCAGCAAAGAGCAGTTTGTTGATGACGGTGGCGACACGGAGGCTTTGTCATGATGCGTATTATTGAGCCGGGCATGCGCGCAGCCGTTCAGGATTTTGGACGCTTTGGCTACTTGTCGAAAGGCCTGACTCGGGGCGGACCTATGGATGAGCATGCGTTTTTATGGGCAAACCGGCTACTGAATAATGATTTTAATGCCGCACAAATAGAAGTTACTTTGGGTGGCTTTGAAGCAGAATTTGACTGTGACTGTCAGTGTGCTGTAACCGGTGCTGGTGTTGAATTGACACTGGACGGCGAAACGCTAAACAACTGGCAGAACTTTAAGGTACGTGCTGGTCAGCGGCTAAAAATGGGTTACGCTACTGCCGGTGTTCGCGCTTATTTAGCGGTGCAGGGCGGGTTTCAGGTTGAACCTAAGTGGGGCAGCTGTGCAACGGTTACCCGCGATGCGGTAGGTGGCCTGCATGGAGACGGCTCGCCCTTAAAGGCGGGTGATGAGATTAGTTTTAATCAGCAAGAATTGCAGATGTCTCGCCGTGTTGGCTGGGCTTACCGGCCAAATTATGAAAAGACACCGGTTATTGGCTTAATACCGGGCTTTCAGTACGAGGCTTTTCCCATGTCTGCAAGAGAAGCTTTCTGCTACGAAGATTATGAAGTCACTAAAGACAGCGACCGTATGGGCATTCGTTTGTCTGGTAAAGCCTTAGATTATGACGGTGAAGGCCTGGTGTCTGAAGGTGTGAATGTGGGGTCTGTACAGGTGCCGGCGAATGGCCAGCCTATTATTATGATGCACGACAGGCAGACCTTAGGGGGCTACCCTAAACTGGGCACGATTAATCCGTTCGATTTAGGTCGGCTGGCACAATGCCAACCGGGTCAGACCGTTCGTTTTACTCGCATTGAGGGTAAAGTTGCACAGCAGCAACTGCGCCGTTTTTATCAGTTTTTTAATGTTCGCTTAACTTGTCAGGCAGGCGATAACCTGCGATCATAACCGCTTCATTTTATCCGGTGTTGATTTTGTAGCGGAGACAAAAGGTTCATGGCTGATACTGATTCACGTCCCAGTAATTTTATTCGTCAAATCATTGATAAAGATTTGGCCAGTGGTAAGCACTCTACCGTACATACCCGTTTTCCTCCGGAACCTAATGGTTACCTTCATATTGGCCATGCCAAGTCGATAGTGCTGAATTTCGGTATTGCCGAAGACTATAACGGCACCTGTAACCTGCGTTTTGATGACACCAACCCACTGAAAGAAAAAGTGGACTATGTGAACTCCATTAAAAAAGACGTGGAGTGGCTGGGTTATGACTGGGAGGGCGAGCCGCGTTATTCGTCTAACTACTTTGATCAGCTGCACGCGTTTGCGGTTGAACTGATTGAAAAAGGCCTGGCCTACGTTGATTTCAGTTCGCAGGATAAAATGCGCGAAATGCGCGGTACCCTGAAAGAGCCGGGGGTGAACAGCCCTTACCGTGATACTTCTGTGGAAGAGAATTTAAAGCACTTCGCTGACATGACAGCAGGTAAGCACGAAGAAGGCACCGCTGCATTACGGGCAAAAATTGATATGAGCTCGCCGTTTATGTGTATGCGCGATCCGGTTATTTATCGTGTGCGTTTTGTGCATCATCACCAGACTGGTGATAAATGGTGCGTCTACCCAATGTATGACTTCACTCACTGTATTTCAGACGCGCTGGAGGGCATTACACACTCGCTGTGTACGCTTGAGTTCCAGGATAACCGTCGCTTGTACGACTGGGTACTGGATAACATCAGCATAGACTGTCACCCGCAGCAAATTGAATTCTCGCGTCTTAACCTGCAATACACGGTGATGAGTAAGCGCATTATCAATACGCTGGTAGAAGAAAATAAAGTGACCGGGTGGGACGATCCGCGTGTTGCCAGTATTGCTGGTTTGCGCCGCAGAGGTTACACGCCGGATTCAATCCGTGAATTCTGTCGTCGCATTGGTGTGACTAAAATGGATAATCAGGTCGAAATGAGCATGCTGGAAGCCTGTATTCGTGACGACCTGAACGCCAACGCACCACGCGCAATGGCAGTTATGGATCCGGTGAAGATTGTTATTGAAAACTACCCCGAGGGCGAGCAAGAGTTGCTGGATGCGCCAAACCATCCGAATGACCCTGAAATGGGCTCGCGTCAGGTAACCTTTAGCCGCGAGATTTGGATTGAGCGGGAAGACTTCCGTGAATCGGCGAATAAAAAGTTCAAGCGTCTGGTGCTGGATAAAGAAGTTCGGTTACGTAATGCCTATGTTATCCGCGCGGATCGCGTTGAAACAGACGATAACGGCGAAATTCAGACTATTTACTGCCACTACGACGCTGAGACCTTAGGCAAAGACCCTGCGGACGGCCGTAAGGTAAAAGGGGTTATTCATTGGGTTTCGGCAGAAACAGCGAAAGAAGCAGAGTTCCGCGTGTATGACCGTTTATTCCAGGTACCTAACCCGGCTGCAGAGGAAGACTTATTCTCGACGCTGAACCCTGAGTCTCTGGTTATCAAGAAGGGCTTTGTGGAAGCTAACTTAGCGAATGCGAAATTGGGCGAGAACTTCCAGTTTGAACGCTTAGGTTACTACTGCCTGGATCAGGATGCTGATACAGAAGCTCGTTTGATATTCAACCAGACGGTTGGACTACGTGACAGCTGGGCTAAAATAGAACAGCAGCAAGCTACTGAATCGTAAACTGGTCCAGTAGCTTAGCGCCATATAAACGCGAGGGGGTGTAAAAGCCCCCTGACTGTTTCTGGCTTAAGGTATGAACGGCTAACTCAACAGCGCCTTCGGCGGTTAGCGAATAGCCGTTTTTCACTTTTACCCGCATACTTTTCTTATTGCCTTTGCCATCGGTAATTTCACCCCAAACGTAAGTCGGGTTGTTCTTCCGTTCTTTTTCTTCAGGGCCTGCAGGCTGAGACTCCAGCTTCTTCTTCAGCTTAGCCTGAACCCATTTCCAGTTAAATACCCAACGGAACCAGTTCATCCGGCGCATTTTCTTCACTAAGCGTGGGCTGGCCGGTATGTACACTTCAATATTGGGAATTTCTGTCGTGTAGTAGGCGGTAGAGACATCGCCCCAGGGAATGGTCATGGCACACTTCTCACCATTACCAAAATCTATCCAGCGAGAATGCCAGGCGTGCGGAACATCGGTAATTTGTCCGTTAATGCGGGCTGCACCTCCACGACCTAAACGCTCGATACTGGTTTTGGCTGTGCCCCGGCTCATACGTGAACCGGAGTCAAAGCCTAACGCCAGATGCTCGGCTTCCGGCATTTGGGCATTTAGCCTTGCGGCAATGCAGTCTGTTGGAATAACGTCAAACCCAACACCGGGGCAAATAACAATACCGGCTTCGCGCGCGGCTTTGTCCATGGAGTGAGCGTATTCAAATACGTCTATCTCGCCGGTAATGTCTAAATAGTGGGTTTTGGTATCAATACAGGCTTGAATAAGTGGGGCTGCCGTTTGGCTAAACGGGCCTGCGCAATTAATGACAAGATCAACATCTTCTAATTGCTTTTTTACTTCATCGATACTGTCGAGCGAAAAGGCTTTGTATTGAAAGGCCAGGTGACGAGCAACTGGCTCAAGGGCGTCTTCGTTACGGCCGGCTAAAATGGGTTGATAACCGCGCTTTTTTGCCTGATGAGCAATGAGTTTGCCCGAGTAACCGTATGCCCCGTAAATGAGCCAGCGCAGAGCCATTAGTCTGCCTCAGCAGCAGCTTTGTATTCGCAGCTTTCGCCACGCTGACATTCGCCGTATAAATAAAGGCTGTGGTTTGTTAGCTTAATTTTATTAGCTGCAGCAACTTTGTCCTGACGTTCTTCAATAACGTCGTCTTCAAACTCAAAGACGTGCCCGCAGGTTAAACACACCAAATGATCATGATGATGTTTTGCGCTTAATTCAAATACCGAACGACCACCTTCAAAGTGGTGGCGAGTAATAATGCCAGCGTCATCAAACTGGTTTAGTACCCGATATACGGTAGCCAGGCCAATTTCATCTTTTTGTTCCAGCAGAATTTTATAGACGTCTTCAGCACTGATGTGTTGGTTTTCTGGTTGTTTTAAAATCTCCAGAATTTTCATCCGTGGGGAAGTGACTTTGAGTCCTGCTTTTTTTAGCTGTTCGTCGTTACTCGCCATAATGATTCGTATCTCAGTTAAACATGTACAACAGCATACCCTGTATTAGCTGTCACTTGCCAGTTCTGCCAGACACATTTCTTCATAAACCTGCTGACACCATTTACTAACACGCTCTTTAGTGAGCTCTGGTTGACGGTCTTCGTCAATACCCAGGCCGACAAAATGGTCGTCATCTGCCATGCCTTTAGAGGCTTCGAAGTTATAACCTTCCGTCGGCCAGTGCCCGACAATGATGCCGCCACGTGCTTCGACAATATCGCGTACCATGCCCATAGCGTCCAGAAAGTATTCGGCGTAGTCTTCCTGATCACCACAGCCAAAAATAGCAATGAGCTTGTCGGTGAAGTCTATTTCTTCAAGTTCGGGGAAAAAATCGTCCCAATCGCACTGAGCTTCGCCGTAGTACCACGTCGGAATACCGAACAGTAGTAGGTCATAACTGGCAATATCTTCTTTACTGGATTTAGCGACGTCTTTAACCTCGACAAGTTTTTTACCCAGTTCTTTCTGAATCATCTGAGCGACGGCTTCGGTGTTACCGGTGTCGCTTCCAAAGAAAATTCCAACAGTTGCCATAAATCAATTTTCACCTGGTTATACGAACAAACAATACTGAATGGATTGCCATTCAGCGGCGTAAATTATCAATTGGGTTAAACTCCGGATTCCCAGAGCACCTGAATAATACCTTTAGCAATAAAACCAAAACAGCCAAGAAACAGTACTGCCCACACAATTATTTGGCCGAATTTGGGTACCGCTGAGCGTTTTAACACATCACGAATGGCTAAGCCTATGAGTAAGAATAGTATGGCCAGTGTGAAATTGGTGGCCAGAACTTCAATTTGTTCGTAATACTCAGCTAACATACTGCTTAACCTCGCTGATGTGTAACGCCTGAACTGTTTTTTAACGGCGCCTAGATTACCATAAAGCGCCGCCGCTGGCGAGATTACTGAGCCAGAAACTCAAGCACGAGCCGGTTGAATATTCGGGGCTTCTCGGCGTGCAGCCAGTGACCTGCGTCTTCTATTATTTTTACTGAAGCATTGCTAAAGCGCGAGTTAACCTCTTGTTGGTGCTTTTCTGTCAGGTAGTTTGAGTTACCGCCTTTGATAAAAAGTACAGGGCCTTCGTATTGGCCTTTACTGACAGCCGCTGAAATTTGTTCGTAATTCTGCTTTAACCCTTCGAGATTAAGGCGCCATTGATAGCCGTCGTCGGTCTTTTTTAGGTTTTTTAGTAAAAACTGACGCACGCCTTTTTCTGAAATTTTATCGGCTAACTGCTTGTCCGCGTCGCTGCGACTTTTTACCTGACTTAAATCCAGCCCTGACAGTGCATCCATGATGCTGTCGTGAGTTCCGTCATAAGCGGCGGGGGATATGTCTGCGAATATGGCCGCTTTGACCCTTTCCGGCGCCTCCATGCAGACTTCCATAGCGATTTTGCCACCCATGGAGTGCCCCAGTACAGCAAACTGCTCAATATCTAAGGCATCGGCCAGTTTAATAATGTCATCTGCCAGAGCCGGGTAAGTCATGGTGTCACTGTGAAACGAGTCACCGTGGTTACGAGCATCCGGTAAAATACAAAAGTAATCTTCGGACAGTTCGCGGGCGATACTTTTTAAATTGTCTTTGTCGCCAAACAGTCCATGAATAATGATGACAGCCGGATTGCTTTCGGTGCCAAGTGTTTCGTGATTCAACAATGAAGAGTCTGCCATCGAACGGCCTTTAGTGATAAACTTTGATGCATATTTTCAAGGCTTTGTCGGGGCGTTGCAAGTGACAAAGCACAACCTTTCAAATTTTAGAGGTAGAAAGTCAACAATGAAGCGGATTGACATTGACGACGACTTATACGCGTATATTGCAAGCCACACCAGACAAATAGGCGAGAGTGCTTCAGATATTCTGCGCCGATTACTTGATGTGAGTAGTACAGAATTTGCTGTGGATGCTAAAGGCGAACAAACCGAATCGGTTTTTAATCGTTTAAATGAGCAGGATGTTCGTATTCAGAAAAGTGTGGTCGCGCGTTTTTTGTATATTTTGAGCATGCTTTACCGTTGTCATTCCAGTGAGTTCTCGCAGGTGCTGGATATTCGCGGACGTGACCGTCAGTATTTTGCCCGCTCAGAAGAAGCTTTGCTGACCTCGGGTAACAGCACCAATCCGAAGCAGATACCGGACTCTCCGTTTTGGGTTATTACCAACACCAATACCACAAAGAAAAAATCGATGCTGACTCAGGTTGCAGAAAAGCTGGGTTATGATTCAGCAGATGCAGAAAAAATTAGGGACTTTTTATAATGGCGAATCACGAGCGAGCAGGTCAGTTGGCACAAGCTGGCGATTTGACGAATATTGCGCAATTGATCAGTGCTTATTACGTTTACGAGCCGGATCCACGTAAAGCGGCAGAAAAAGTCAGCTTTGGTACATCGGGTCACCGTGGCAGTTCATTGAAGCGCTCGTTTAATGAAGCCCATATTCTGGCTATTGCTCAGGCCATTTGCGCTTATCGTGAAGAGCAGGGAATTACCGGGCCGATTATGGTTGCTAAGGATACTCATGCCTTGTCAGAGTCTGCCTACATTAGTGCTTTGGATGTATTCATTGGTAATGGCATTGAGGTTCAGGTTCAGACGGAGCACGATTACACACCAACGCCGGTATTAAGCCGTGCTGTTATTGAGTGGAACAGCAAGAATAAAGCGAAAGCAGACGGTGTCGTGATCACACCATCGCATAACCCGCCGGAAGATGGTGGGCTTAAATATAACCCGCCGCACGGCGGACCAGCAGATTCTGATGTCACACGAATTATTGAGAAATACGCTAATGCGCTGTTGTCATCAGGTTTGGTCGGGGTGAACACCTGTGAGAGTGAAGATGTACTACAACATCCGAAACTGACTTTTGTTGACTGGCGTTCGGATTATATCGGTCAACTTGAAAACTGTATTGATATGTCAGCTATTCAGGATGCAAAACTGACGCTGGCGGTCGATGCCATGGGTGGATCAGGCGCTAAATACTGGCAGCAAATTGCTGAGCATTACAACTTATCGATTGAGGTTCGTAATGCCGTTGTTGACCCAACATTCGCATTTATGCCCCTGGACAAAGACGGCAAAATTCGCATGGATTGCTCCTCGCCGTTTGCCATGGCCAGTTTACTGGGGCTAAAAGAAAAATACGACTTAGCTTTTGGTAATGACCCGGACTACGACCGTCACGGTATAGTAACTCCTACACACGGCTTGCTGAACCCGAATCATTATTTGTCGGTTGCGATAGATTATTTGTGCAAAAACCGTGGTTGGGACAAAGGGCTTGCCATCGGCAAAACACTCGTATCCAGCGCTATGATTGATCGTGTGGTGAGCGCAAACGAACGTCCATTGATGGAAGTGCCAGTGGGTTTTAAATGGTTTGCGCAAGGGTTAGCTGAGCAAAGTATTGCGTTTGCCGGAGAAGAGAGTGCCGGTGCAACCTTGCTTGACCGTAAAGGCTGTACCTGGACCACCGATAAAGACGGCATTGTCATGGCCTTATTAGCGGCTGAGATATTGGCAAAAACCGGTAAAAATCCGGGGCAGTATTACGATGAATTATGTCAGCAGCATGGTACGTCTTACTATCGTCGTGTTGATACCGTTTCCAGTGCTGACAAAAACGCTCGCTTTAAAGGCATTCGCGCATACAAAATGAAACTGCCAGAATTAGCAGGTGACAGTGTGTCTGATATTTCTACGAAAGCGTCGGGTAACGGGGCACAGTTTGGTGGTATTAAAGTGACCACTGACAATGGTTGGTTTGCGGCAAGGCCTTCAGGTACTGAACCGGTTTATAAAATTTATGCTGAAAGTTTTGTCAGCGAACAACACTTAGATGACATTCTGACGCAGGCCACCACCTGGGTGAATGACCTGCTGACAGATTAGTCTCTTAACGAAGGACGGCGTTAGATTCCATTTCTTCGTCGTCCTCTTCTTCTGTTTCCGGCGCTTCTTCAGCCATTGACGTTAATAGTTCATCAGAGGTTTGTGACGGAGCCAGTATGGCAAAGTTACTGTGTTGCTGGTCTTCAGCTTTAGCGCGTCGCGTAATGCGGTACAGCGAATAAAAACCAACACAGGCGGTTAACGCAGCCAGAAGCAGGAAGAAGTAATTAATAGCACCAAACTGCATTAATGCGGCTACAGCTGGTGCCCCGATAATAGAGCCTGCCCCGCCAATTTTTATGATAGCTCCCGTTGCTCCGACCATTTGATCGCGTTCGAGAAAGTCGTTGGTGTGCGCCATGCCCAGTGAGTATAAGGGTAAAATGAAGGCACCTAATAAACCAACATTCAGGTAAATAAGAAGCGCATTTGATGCGGCTAACTGGGAAAGAGCGATTGCGGTCAGCGTGCCGCCGGTTGCACAAATAGCAATAACAAAACGGCGATCAATTCGATCGGATAATAAACCGAAAGGTGCTTGTGAGATCAGGCCGCCGAGAATAAAGGCTGACATGAAGAAGGTAATTTGCACAACGCTCAGGCCAATATAAGACGCATACATAGGCCCGATACCATAAAACATGGCGTAGCAGGCTTGCATAATGAACGCGTTTACCACACCCAGCGGCACCGTTTTAAGTAGCAAGGAGACAGGAACCTTACGGTTTTCATGGGTTGTCGGTTCCACTGTCACACTGACCAAAATAGGAATTAAAGCAAGGTTAATCAGAAGTGCGACAATAGCAAAAGCGACAAAGCCGGCAGGGTCTGCCACGCCTAGAATAAGTTGCCCCGCAATGAGGCCAGTGTAAATAATGACTAAATAGATAGACAGTAAAGTACCGCGGCTGCGGTTATCTGCCATGGTATTAAGCCAACTTTCGACAATGACAAAAATACCGGAAATGGCAAAACCGGTAATAAAACGCATAACAAACCAGACTACGGGGTCGACCCAAATGGCCTGCATTAGAATACTGAAGGCGGCTAATGCGGCAAGCCCCCCGAATGAGCGAATATAGCCTACCCGACGAATGTCTTTAGGTGCGCGGGTAGAGCCAAACAGGTAACCGATAAAGTAGGCTGACATAATAAAACCGGTAACCAGGGTACCGAAGTCTTCAATGGTGGCACGCAAACTGAGTAGAGTACTGGTCATGCCAACACAGACCCCAATTAAACTGATGCTGCCAAGCAGTGAACTGATACCGCGAAGTTGTTGTTTTAGCATGCCTTTGTCACCCTTCGTCCGTTTGTGGCAATACTACCTGTAGTCGCTTTATTTTCCTAGCGAAGATTCCCACAAGCTTATCCACAAGTTGTTACTTGCTGTTCGCTATCTGGCTGTTTAATATGCTCTCAAAGTCTTATTTGGATAATGACATGTCAAAGTCGAAGATTCATTACATTGCAGTCGCTTTTTTAGTGCTGTTAGTCACTTTTACGACAACAGATGCTGAAGCGCGGTTAATTGAGAATTTGTATTCGGCAGAAGTTGAAGTCGCGTCACAAAGTTCATCGCACCGCCAGCAGGCAATTGGTGAGGCTTTTGATCGAGTCATTATTAAGCTCACCGGGAAATCGGATGCGACAGAGCACGAAGCGATAGAACGAGCCAAGCGAGATGTCAATAATTACCTGGTGCAATATGGCTACAGCGATAACCAAGGGCAACGAACGTTAACAGCCACGTTTGACGGCAGGAAGTTAAGAGCACTTCTTGCCGAGCATCAACTGCCTTACTGGGGGAGTCGCAGACCTCAGTTAATGTTGTGGATTGCGAAAGAAAGTGACAACGGGCAACGCACAATAATTGACAGTAACAGTGAATCTGTTTTTACCCAGCAACTTCGATTTTTTGCAAAACAGTACAGTATTCCGGTGCAGCTTCCGCTAATGGATTTAACCGATAATTTCACCATTAGCGCAATGGATGTCTGGGGGCGCTTTTTAGACCCGGTTAGGACAACGACAGAGCGGTATGGTACGGATGGGTTACTGGTAGCACGTATTGTTCGCCAGGAGAACGAGGAAGCACCCTGGAGTTTGAATTGGTTCGTAGAAATTGGTGATGACAGGTTTGCCGGAGAAGTGACGGCAACAAGCGTTGACTGGCTGGCAGAACCTTTAGTAGAACAGTTAATGATGAAGCTGTCAGCTAAATACAGCATGACCGCCGGTGATGAGAACGTACGTAATACACTGACGGTCAAAGTTGAGCAGCTAAACAGTCTGAGCAGTGTTTTAAAACTGGAAAGCTTTTTGAAAAGTATTGTATCGGTCCGGGAGGTTCGCTTATTGAAATACTCTCAGAATATGAGCGAATTCGAGATTGTTGTGAACGGACCGGTCGACCAAATACTGCAGGCTATCAACCTGGATGGGCGTCTTGTTTCTCAGGAAGTTGGTCCTTTTGTCGCTGCAAAACAAACGGAAACCCCTGTTTACCGCTGGGATGAGGGTCGCTGATGCCTCCACAGCAATTGCCGCTGGCTGTTCAGTTACCGGACGATGAGCTTTTTTCTACCTTTCTTGAGGGCAATAACGCGACCTTATTAAGTTGGTTAAAAGCCTTACCCGAAGCTAAACCTCCGTTAAAAAGAAATCAGCAGTTAACCTGGTTGTCGGGAGCAAGTGGTGTGGGGAAAAGCCATTTAATGCACAGTGTTATTGCATCGGTTGGGCCTCAGCAGCGTATTGCTTATTTGCCATTAAAGGAGCTTGTTGAGGTTGATGCAGAAGCGGTGTTGAACGGTATTGATCAAGCTGATCTTATTTGCCTGGATGATATTGACACTGTGACGTTGAAACAGGACTGGTGCTTCGAACTGTTCTCTTTAATTAACCGGGTAACCGATAATGAGTCTACCCGGCTCATTATGACAGCAAAGCAGTCGGCGGCTCAGACCGAGGTCGTATTGCCGGACTTACAGTCGCGTTTTCAATGGGCAACGGGGTTTCAGGTACACCCGTTAAACGATGATGAGAAAAATAACGCTTTAATACTCAGAGCACAATGGCGTGGACTGGAGCTTCCTGCCGATGTGGCGGCTTTTATGACTCAGCGACTGGGGCGTTCTATGCGTGATTTAATGAAAGCCCTGAATGAACTTGATCAAGCTTCTATTACCTATCAGCGACGCTTAACAATTCCTTTTGTTAAGCAGGTTCTGGAAATTTAGTTGTAGTCTTTTAGCTTTTTAAGTCCTAAACCTTCTGCTCGTCCTTGATAACGGGCATAACCGGTTGCCCCGATAAAGGCTCCGGTTGTCAATATGATTTCCAGTATCGACCAAATCCGCTCGTCCGGATGTGTGTAAACAACAGTGAGTCCGTGAAGAAAGTAAAACATTAAAATAAAGTTGGTCCACGCGTGTGTATAGGCTTTGCCTTTAACCAGACCGTAGAGTGGAAACAACAACGGCAGTACCCATAAAACAAGAGCAATATAAACGGGCAGCGTTCCTGGCGCATCGGTTGGCATACCGTGCCATAAAGCCACCAAAACAAGTAATGGCCAGTAGAAAACCTGTGTTAACCAGCGGTAAAAGCGCGGAGATGTCGGCATTTAAAATTCCTATGATGAAAGCTTGCTAGCAAAGTTTGTAACCCGTTTGCCTAGTGCAATAGCACATTGACGTTCGTGCTCAGTCAGCTTGTTACTGTGCTCGTGGTGACTGGCTCCGTATGGTGAGCCACCCGATTGAGTTTGATGCAGGGCAGGCTCCGAATAGGGAATACCAACTAACATCATACCATGGTGAATTAAAGGCAGTGCCAGTGTTAGCAGCGTTGACTCCTGTCCACCATGAAGTGAGCTGGATGAAGTAAATACGGCACCAGGCTTATCGGTCAATGCGCCTTGCAACCATTCACGAGAGGTTCCTTCCCAAAACTTCTGCAGGCTTGATGCCATATGACCAAAGCGGGTCGGGCTTCCGAGAATCAGTGCGTCACAGTTTTCAATATCGCTGTTTTCAACTTCCAGATCTCTGTCGCTGACCGCATTACTGCCGTGCCCAGTGCTACGCAGAACAGCTTCGCCACCTGCGCTGGTTACTCCTTCTGCAATAGCGTCGGCAAGCCTTTGTGTTGCCCCGTTGCGGCTGTAATACAGGATCACGACAGAAGTCATGACAGAATATCCAAAACGGCTTCAGGAGGACGCCCAATAGCGGCTTTGTCCCCGGAAATGACAATAGGGCGCTCAATCAGTTTGGGGTTGTTGATCATAGCGGTAATTAATTCGTCTTCGTCGTTTATGCCGGCTAGCCCTAACTCTTTATAGACAGTCTCTTTTTTTCTCATGAGTTGCTCAGCAGAGAGGTTTAATTTAGCCAGTATGTCTTGTAATTCTGCCGCATTCGGGGGTGTTTTAAGGTACTCGACAATTTCCGGTTCAATATTATTTTTCTGCAGTAGTTCCAAAGTTTGTCTTGATTTTGAACAACGTGGGTTATGATAAATTGTTACTTGGCTCATAAGTGTCGTACCTTGTAGTATCTGAATATCCGTTAATAGTAACGTAATTGAGGTAAGGAATGAAACTGAGAACACTAGTCTACGCCGCCACGGTGTTATTGATAACGGCATGCTCACCAAAGCCAGATGTTATTACCGACCAAAACAATGAGTTCAGTTGGTCTCAGCTTGAAGGCAAAACTGTTGTTGTTAACTATTTTGCTGAATGGTGCGCGCCGTGTTTGCGAGAACTTCCGGAACTTAATGAATTTAACAGCCATAAACCCGAAAATGTTGAACTAGTTGGAGTAAGTTTTGACCCGATGTCGAATAGCGAACTCGCTGATCTCAAAAAGCGCCATGGCATTGAATTCCAACTGGCGCTGATGGACCCTGCACCTGCGTTTCCATTTCAACGCCCACAAATGTTACCGGCAACCTATGTGATAAAGCCTGATGGCACGGTAAAAGGCCCCCTTATGGGCGAGCAAGATCTTGAATCATTGGAAAGTGCCATTAATTCACATTAAGTTTTGTACTTGCTGCTCTAAGTTACGAATTTGGTCAATACGTGCGTTAAGTCGTTTGTGAGTAAGGTCACTGTCTGTATGATTATGAGCCGTATGCAACTGATCGATAGCCAGTTTAAAGTTACCTCTTAGCGCGAGTGCCTCAGCGCGAGTTTCATACATAGCCGCACGTTTTCCATTACGTTCATAAACCTGGGTAAGAAGGTCAAGCGCGAGTGGATCATTGGGTTGTTGTAACAGAAAGTCTCGTAGCAGCTTCTCTGCCAGAGAGGTGTCCTGCGCCTTCAGGGCAGCATTGGCAAAATTTAATGTAATAACGGGTTCATTGGGTTGTTGAACATACTTGCCGCGCAACCAGTCCAATACCGTTTCATAGTCATCTTTTGCAAGCAAAATATCGGTTTGAACATCGATATAAAAGGGGTTGTTGGGTGCTCGCTCCAGCAAAGGCTGCATCAGCTCAAGGGCAACATCGGTATGACCGTTATCTAAAGCACGTATCGCAAGAGCGTACTGTCCGGCTTGCTGGTTTATCGCGTTACGGCTAGAGCGCATAGATTGAAAGTCGCTTTGGGTGCTGTTGCCAATATATCGAGCCTGAATCCTGGCCTTTGCCAGAGCAAAATCGAGACTTGGCGGGACATCGACACGTTGCATGTTTTCTGCCCGGCTTCGGGTATCTGCAATACGAGACTCCGGAAGGGGATGCGTCATTAGCATTTCAGGCGGTTTGCTGACGTACCGGTACTTCTCCGCTAGACGCCCAAAGAAATCAGGTGCACCTCTTGGGTCAAACCCGGCGGCTAACAAAACTGAAAGGCCAATGCGGTCAGCCTCTTGTTCATACATTCTGGTGTAATTAATTTGAGACTGTCCGGCCATACCTATAGTGGTATACAGTCCCGCCGCTCCGGCTTCTGGATTCGCCATGCCGACTAAAATTGACCCAATAATGCCAGCTATGGTCATTGGCATGCTGCGTTGCTGCTCCTGCATGCGTCGCACAATATGGCGTTGAGTTATGTGCGCAACCTCGTGCCCCAGCACTGCGGCCAGTTCTGACTCGGTTCTGGCTTCGTCAATTAACCCTGTGTGCACACCAACGTATCCGCCCATAAAAGCGAAGGCATTAATTTCTTTATTGTTAATCCAGAAAAAGTTAAATGGATATCGGACACCACTGGTATTTCTCACCAGGCGCTGCCCTATACTATTTAAATAGCTATCTAACACCGGATCGTGAATGATAGGGGCTTGTGAGCGCACTTGTCGCATATAGAAGTCGCCAACCACACGTTCACGCTCAATACTCATGAAGGCTGCACCAGTGGTGCCTATCTCCGGTAAACGCTTATTATCCTGAACGGCATTACTTGCAGCGCTATAGCTTATTGAAAAAGTGAATAAGCAAGCGATAAAAAAGTGTAATATTTTGGTGGACATCAACGACTCATTGGTTCAATGGAACAGGTTCTATCTAACTATCAGAACAGAATTCTTATCTTTAGTTCCTTTTTACTCTATGGGGTTATGGAAAGATTGCAAGGGCTGATATTATCAATAGAACTTAAGAATAAGGGACGATGACTATGTGGGAATATATTCAGCAGTGGTATAGACGGAAATTTTCAGACCCTAATGCGGTGACTTTGTTTCTATTACTGGTAGTTACTGTACTTGTCATTGTGCTTTTTGGCAGTTTAATCGTGCCTTTATTAATCGCTATTTCTTTAGCCTACCTGCTAGATTGGCCTGTGATGCGACTCATGCAGTTAGGCTTGTCCCGACTTACAGCGACCATTATTACATTTTCCCTGTTCCTGGCAGTAATGCTCATTGGCTTACTGACGCTGGTGCCAGTTATTTGGCAACAGAGCACGACCTTAATTCAGGAAATGCCGGATATGGTGACCAACCTACAAATTTGGCTACATAAGTTGCCCGAGATGTTTCCCGGCATAGTTGATGACCACCAAATTAATGAATTCACTCAAGAAATGAAGCGACGGGCGGTTGGTCTGGGCGAGAATCTGCTAACGGTGTCGTTAACTTCTATTGTTAACGTTATGGCTATGTTGGTTTATTTAATTATCGTGCCGTTACTCATTTTCTTTATGCTAAAAGATCGGGATATTTTAATTGCTCACTTTAGTCGGTTGTTGCCTTCAAACAGACAGTTAATTTCGCAGGTGGGGCAGGAAATGAACCTGCAAATTATGAACTACATTCGTGGTAAAGCCATAGAAGTGGTAGTGGTTGCCGTAGTAACCTTTGTTACCTTCAGTCTGTTTGGTTTGCGTTATTCGGCGCTGCTTTCCATTATGGTGGGGCTATCCGTTTTAATTCCTTATATTGGGGCCGCGGTTGCAACGATACCGGTTGTGCTTGTGGCTTTGTTCCAGTTTGGCCCGACAGCCGCATTTGTCTGGGTTACTGTCGCTTATTTAATTATTCAGGCCCTGGATGGCAACCTTTTAGTGCCGCTATTATTCTCTGAAGCTATAAGTCTGAATCCGGTTTATATTATTGCTGCGGTATTAATTTTCGGCGGTATTTGGGGCTTCTGGGGCGTTTTCTTTGCTATTCCGTTGGCGAGTTTGGTTAAAGCCGTTTTAACAGCCTGGGACAGTAATACGGGGGATAATGTGGTGGAAGAAACACCGCAATAATGCGGTGTTTCTGGAGTATTAAGCTTGTTTTAGGTGATCCAGTACTACGTCATGGTGCTCTTTTGTTTTAAACTTATTAAATACCTGAGACACGGTTCCGTCTTGTTCAACTAAAAAGCTAATACGGTGGATACCATCGTATTCTTTACCCATAAACTTCTTGAGTCCCCAAACTCCAAAATCCTCAGCAACTTTATGGTCTTCGTCGCTTAACAAAGTAAAGTTTAACTCATCACGTTCGGTAAATTTCGCTAAACGCTTAGGCGCATCAGGACTGATGCCAACAGATACAACATTAAACTCTTCAAGCTGCTTACGACTGTCGCGTAAGTTTTGTGCCTGAACGGTACAACCGGGGGTCATGGCTTTAGGGTAAAAATAAACCAGTACACGATGCTCTTTTAATAACTCAGATAAAGTGACGGAGTTTTCATTCGCATCAAGTAAGGTGAAATCCGGTGCTTTATCTCCGGCTTTTAGTGTTTGCATAGCTTTCTCCTGGAACTTCGTTAACAGTACGCTACATGATAACGGACACAAGCAAACTTGGAAAATGCTTAAGTCGCAGAAGTTTATGGAACCTTCTTGGTAACTTATGTTCCTATCACTTGTGTTTCGTTAGGGCTGGCATTACCATTGGAGCCCCAATTTAGGACTTGGAGAATGTATGCTTAAGGGCAGTATTGTCGCTTTAGTTACCCCTTTTACAAAATATGGCAATGTCGATTACAGCGAACTTGAGTTTCTGGTGAATAAACATTGCGAAGCGGGTACGGACGCTATTGTAGCGGTTGGCACGACAGGGGAGTCAACAACCTTAACGCATGAAGAGCATATTGATGTCGTTAATGCGATGGTCGAACTTAGCGCAGGACGTATTGATATTATTGCTGGTAACGGTTCAAACTCGACCAGCGAAGCGGTGCAATTAACTGAAAAAATGACTCAGGCAGGTGTGAGTGGATTTTTAAATGTTACGCCGTACTACAATAAACCTTCTTTAACCGGTCTTATTGCACATTACAAGGCTTGCGCCGACGCCTCTGATAAACCCCAAATCCTATATAATGTTCCGGGCCGTACAAGTCTTGATATGACACCTGACATGGTCGAACAGTTAGCAAAAATTGATAATGTTATTGGTATAAAAGAAGCAACTGGTGACGTAAGTCGTGTACAAGAGCTGAAAAAGCGCTGTGGCGATGACTTTATATTGTTAAGCGGTGATGATCCGACAGCACGCGAATTTATGTTTGCGGGTGGTCATGGCGTTATTAGTGTTACTGCCAATATTGTCCCTGCCAAAATGAAAGAATTGGTTACGGCTGCAGTTTCAGGTGATACCGAGCGGGCTAATCAAATCGATGCTGAGCTGGAACCTTTGCATAATATGTTATTTGTTGAATCCAACCCAATACCTGTTAAATGGTCTTTAGCGTTAATGGGCTGGGTAAGTGCAAACTATCGACTGCCTCTGACTCCTCCGGAAGAACAGAATCAACAATTGATTGAGTCAGTGTTGCAAAAAGCAAATCTATTGAATATTCAGGAGTCTTAATGAAATTGTCTCGCCTTGCGTATATGGGCTTAGCTGCCGCAGTTATCACAGGTTGTTCTTCGGTAGAAAAAGAACGTGCAAGTGGCGGGTTTGAGTATGTGAATATTCAGCCGACTTCAGCACTGGATATTCCGGGGGACCTGGAACAGCCGGAAAAAGGAAGTAAGTATCGAATTCCTGAAACCGATATTGCACAAGCTCCTATTGGCCACCGGGTTAACATTACTGCCCCTCAGCAAGTTCGTCCTCTGGGTTTAGGAAGTCGCGTTTTAGAAACTGAAACAGAAACTCGGGTGTATTTTGACGTTGTCGATGGCATGGGTGATTCAGTTGCTGAATTTGTTCGTCAGGCAGCGCGAGATGTTCTGAAGCGCCGTAACCTTGAATGGCAAGAAGTTAACGAGAACCGTTGGTTAACTGAGCAAATGACCATTCAGCAAACGATTGATGGAGAAGGCGGCTTTCTCGGTTTTGGTGGTGAAAGTGACAGTGAGTTAGAAAGAACATTTCGTTACGAGTTGCTTCAGGAAACAGAGTCTCACAAGCGTACGACAAGTTTGCGGGTAAATGTTAATGACTTCACCCAAGTCGTTGGTGGTGAAGAGAAAGTGGTTGCTCCACTCATTGTTCGAAACCTGGAAACCGATTTATTAAACGCTATTATTTCTGAAGTGAATCGTAAGCAGCAATTGGCTGTTGCCCGTGATAAAGCAGAAGGAATTGATACTCGTTTATCACAAGCGGCTGAAGGTCATTCTATATTTGTGATTGAAGATAACTTCGATCAAGCATGGCCACTGGTTAACCTTGCACTGGAAGAAATTGGGTTCGAAGTTGACGATTTAAACCGTGAATCAGGCACTTACTTTGTTGAGTATAGTGAACCGGGTAGTGGCTTCCTGTTTATCGGCGGCGATGACTATGAAAACCTTGGTATAGCTGAAGGTGAGTACGAATTCTGGTTGTTAGATGACGGTGAGAATACATCGGTTACGGTTTATAAAGACGACGAACTTATGTCGGATGAATGGATGAACAAAGTATTTGAAGCCTTTAAAGCAGCTGTTAAACAGCAAAGCAAACTTTAACTTAAGCGCGAGTGGAAAGATTCATGGAAAAACGCAGTGAACTGTATCGGGGTAAAGCAAAGACGGTCTATCATACCGACGATCCTAACCGTCTTGTTCTGGAGTTTCGTAATGACACTTCAGCGTTCGACGGCGAAAAGGTCGAACAGCTTGATGATAAAGGAATGGTAAATAACAAATTTAACCACTTTATTATGGCTAAATTAGAAGAAGCCGGTATTCCGACACAGTTGGACGAATGCTTAAACGATACCGATTCGTTGGTGAAAAAACTGGATATGATTCCGGTTGAATGTGTTGTTCGTAACGTCGCTGCTGGCTCTCTGGTTCGCCGTTTAGGTGTTGAAGAAGGTAAAGAACTTAATCCACCAACATTTGAATTCTTTTTGAAAAACGATGCGTTACACGACCCTATGGTTAATGAATATCACATTCAGGCCTTCGGTTGGGCAACGGCAGAGCAAATTGAAAAGATGAAAGAACTGACGTTTAAAGTGAACGACGTACTTAAAGCTTTGTTTGCCGATGCAGGTTTGCTGCTGGTTGATTACAAACTTGAATTTGGCGTGTTTGACGGGCAAATCATGCTGGGTGATGAGTTCACTCCAGACGGTTGTCGCTTGTGGGACGCTGAAACCCGTGAAAAGCTCGACAAAGATCGTTTTCGTCAGGGCTTAGGCGGCGTTGTTGAAGCGTACCGCGAAGTTGCTAAACGTCTGGGCGTGAAGCTGGATTAGTCTTTTTTACCGGGTTCCTGGTCGGAGTCGTCTTCGGTTTTAGACGATTTCGTACCAGGCCATTTAAACTTCGCTGTATATTTTAAGACCATAATATTGCTGATAACGACACCCAGTACTAACAGTATCAGTAACCACACCAAATATTCGTCCATCCGTCATCCTCCGTTATTGTATCGACATACTGTTTTTTAATTTGCTCCAGATTTTTCAATATGATTTGCTTGCCTTCAATAGCAAGCGAATTGATGGTTTCGGCCAGTAACTCCAGGTTCAGCTGCTGGTGGCATTCTTTCGCCACTGGGCGGTAACTTAAATGCCATGGTTCCTGGGCAACACCTCCCTGATAACGGGCGTACGGAAAAAAGAAGCCGCTTTCGTGAGCATGTTGAGTTAGCCATTGCCAAAGTGTATGACAGGGGCCTTCCGCATCCGTATATTCTGCTGGTACTAAACGTAATTTAAGCTCATTGCTTTGAAATGGGCTAGGGTCATAGATATCGAAGTCACTTCCCCAGTGATGTCGGCTACTGCCAGGTAATGCAGACCAGTGCAAAATAGCGTGCATTTTTTCTGTATCGGTTAAGGTGGAAACATCCAGCGGCTCACCTTGTTTGGACAACAGTGGCAACTTGCCTCGCCATTTTCTATTCCAGATAGAGAGCTGCCTGTCCAGTGAACGGAACCCGCTGGCAATAGCGAGCTCAATTCCATTAGTGGCCGCTGCTTTCTGCATAGCAAGATAAGCTTGTGCGGCATCCGGGTGAAGTTTATGCCCGTCTACCGCAGTTAGATGTGTTTCAGAGGCGCCCGTAAGCTCGTTGCTATTCAACATAGTAGCTTCTCCATACAGCGATAATACACTTCGCTGAGCTTATCTAAATCACTGGCTTTAACGCATTCGTTCACTTTATGAATGGTGGCATTGACGGGGCCAAGCTCTATTACCTGAGCTCCGGTCGGCGCAATGAAACGTCCGTCGGAAGTACCACCAGCGGTGGAGAGGGTTGTCGAAAAGCCACATTCATGCTCAATGGCAGACTGAACGGCCTCTACAAGCGCGCCGGAATCGGTTAAAAACGGTGGTCCGTTGAGCTTCCATTGCAGTTTGTATTGTAATGAATGCTTATTAAGAATTGCCTCAACCCGCTGCTTAATTTTGTCTGCGGTCAATTCAGTTGAGAAGCGAAAGTTGAACTGTGTCTCAATACGTCCTGGTATCACATTTCCTGCGCCGGTTCCGGCCTGAATGTTTGACACCTGAAAGGTCGTTGGCGGAAAGCTGTCGTTGCCTGTGTCCCATTCCTCTTGAATCAAGTCCCTGAGTGCGGGGGCAAGGTCGTGTACCGGGTTTTGTGCCAGATGAGGGTAAGCAACGTGGCCTTGTATGCCTAATACCGTTAAGTCACCGGTTAAACTTCCCCTGCGACCATTTTTAACAATGTCTCCTAGAGTTTCGGTACTAGAGGGCTCACCAACAATGCACCAGTCAATTTTTTCGTTACGCTGTTCCAGCGTTTCGATAACCCGCTTGGTTCCGTTAATAAAAGGCCCTTCTTCGTCACTGGTGATCAAAAAACCAATATCAGCATCAACCTCAGGGTAATCCTTTACGAAACGTTCGGTCGCGGTGAGCATAGCAGCTAAACTGCCTTTCATATCGGCTGCACCGCGCCCATAAAGATAGCCATTATGAATCGTTGGCTGGAATGGAGGAAACTGCCAGTCGTTGACATCACCAGGAGGAACCACATCGGTGTGCCCGGCGAAACAAAACAGTTTACGGCCCTGACCACGACGCGCCCATAAATTGGTTGTGTCCTCAAAGATCATGGATTCGAGCTCAAATCCCAACGCTGCGAGCCTTTCACCGATAAGCTGCTGGCAGCCTTCATCTTCTGGTGTAATCGAAGGGCGGGAAATGAGCTCATGAGCAAGTTTTAGTGTCTCTGAACTCATAAGTAGCGTTCGCTCCAGAGTTTTTCATTAAAACCACAATGAATAGCCTGGCCGGACTGAACAAGTGGACGTTTAAACAGAGTTGGTTGCTCGGCAATTAATTCAGCTACCTTAGTTGTATCTTCAAGAGCCTTTTGTTCATCAGAAAGGTTACGCCAACTGGTACTGCGTTTGTTCAATAGCGACTCTGCAGGCAGTTGCTGTAACCAGGCGTTTACCGTTTCTTTTTGTAATGGCTGCTGCCGAACGTCAATAAATTCGTAATCGACTTCGTTTTTATCTAACCATTTAAGTGATTTTTTAACGGTGTCGCAGTTTTTTATGCCATAAACGCGCAACATAGGTACAGCTCCTGTCGGTGTTAATAAGTAATAAGTGGACTGTCTTTTGCGGTAACGAGTCCGGATTGCAGCCAGTTAAAGGGGTCAGTTATCTGTTCATGACCGAGCGAACAAATGAGAACCGCAAGCCGCTGCTGCACAGGCTTTAAACTGCGCAGCAACGACTGGTTAATTTTAACCAGAGGATCGCCGCATTTAACCTGGCTTTGTTCACGGCAAAGCACTGTCAAAGCCGGGTGGGTTCCGAAGGCATCGCCTGAACCTGTGATTAACTGTAGAGAGTAGGTGTCATTAAGACGTAAAGATAAGTAGTCGCCACTACTGCTTATATGGGTCAGTTCGCCATCAGCCGGCGCATATAAAGTACTGCCGGTCATTTCAATGACAACACCTTTACCGAGTAAACCATGCTGGCACACTGGTGGTGAAGGTTGCGCTGTAACGATGCGCCCCGTTATTGGCGCATAAAGAACGGGAAGCTTACTTGTTGTCACTGCTGACACCATGCTACTGACTAATTCAGGTAGTATAGTGGCAAAGCTAAAGGCTGGCTGCAACTGTATCCACATTAACTGTGGATATCTTTGTGCACTACGCGGTTGTAAGGCTGCAAGTCCATGAAAAATAAAGATAATAATGAAAGTGTGAATATCGTACAATAGACAGGTAATCGTTTATAATTACATCAGGTTTGGTAAAGAGGTCATCATGAGTCGTTCATTTTTTGCTGTTTTAAGAGATGGAAAGGTGTATGCCGATAAATGGCCTCATCATTCAGTTGTTGCCGCTATGGCTGAATCGAGAATTATACCGGTGACACGCAAGGCCATTAGCTGGACTCCGGCCATTGCTGTTTTAAATGCAGCATTAACCTGGCAATTTATGCCAGAAGAACAACTGGCTCCGGGATTTATGCTGTCTTTAATTATGCTAAGCCTGCCGTTGCAGGGATTATACTGGCTGGGGTGGCGTTCGAGACAACTACTAAAGCCTTCGTTGCGTCATTGGTATAAAGAATTAAGAGACAAGCTAAGAAAACAAGGCGTTGAGTGTCATCCACAGGGTGAAAAAGGGCCGGAGTATATGGATCTGGCAATTATTTTGCGCAAAGCGCTGGAAACATTACCGCCGGAAGAACATTAATATCAACCGGCGGTAATGTGTTAATCAGACTGTAAAGGTTGACCAGACAGGCGCGTGATCGGAAGGCTTCTCGATACCCCTGAGTTCGTAGTCTATGCCGCTGTCCTCGCACTTTGTTGCCAATGCTTGTGTGGCGAGAATAAGATCAATCCGCAGTCCGCGGTTATCGTCAAAGCCACGAGAGCGATAATCAAACCAGCTAAACTGGTTATCCACATCTGGGTTGAGTTGGCGGTAGGTGTCTGTAAAGCCCCAGTCCATGAGCTTTTGCATCCACTCGCGTTCTTCTGGTAAGAAACTGCATTTGCCGGTTTTTAACCAACGCTTTTTGTTGTTCTCACCAATGCCGATGTCCAGATCGATGCGGGATATATTCACGTCACCCATAACTATAACGGGCTGCTCAGGAGAAAGGTCGTTATCCAGATAGCTCATTAAGTCCTGATAGAATTTCTCTTTTGCCGGAAACTTGGTTGGGTGATCGCGACTTTCTCCCTGAGGAAAATAACCGTTTAAAATGCGCACATAACTACCGTCGTTAAGTTGATAGTCACCCATAATCATTCGGCGCTGGGCATCTTCGTCGTCAGAAGGAAAGCCAAACTGAGGGTTTTCCAGAGGCTTTTTACTGAGCATTGCTACTCCGTAGTGGCCTTTCTGTCCATGAAAAATGACGTGATAGCCCATGGCTTCTACGTCTTTTAACGGAAACTGGTCATCGTGGACTTTAGTTTCCTGAAGGCCGATGACATCAGGTTGATGTTTATCGATTAACGCTTGCAGCTGGTGCAGGCGTGCGCGTATACCATTGATATTAAATGAGATGATTTTCATTGAATGTCCTATAAATAAGCCTCTTTATTGTCGTAGGATAACACAGCAAAAGGCAAACTTGGGATGCGAACGCTCGAGAAAATTCGTATACTCGGGCGATGATTTTGAGAGGGGTATTAGCATGCAGAATGTGCTAAATAATCTGGGCTTAATGATTCGCCCGCATTTTTACGAGTTAGCCATGATGATTATTGCCACATTACTGGTCATCTATGGTGCCGAAGTTAACCGTATGGTGAAAAGGCAAGTGGGCCACTGGCATTTTGTGTTCCGTACAATGGCCTTTATTCTTGTTTGTGCTTTTGGGTATGGTTGGTTAACCGTTTGGTTCACACCGGTTTTAGCCGGATGGTTAAGTCTTATTCCGCTTCATTTGCTGGCGGTTAGCACTATTGGAATATTATTCTTGCTGGGGTTCCTCGCAGAAAGAAAACGACAACTATAAGCCTGGGAAGGTGGTATGACAGATTGGATTGACATAAAGGCTGGAGCCTCGGCTTATCAGCATATACAGGAGCAGGGGCTTACCGCCGACGATGTCGGTTTGTTATTAGGGGCTTCCGGCGGACCTAAGTGGTTTGTGCTTCAGGGGCTGGACCGGTGGATGTTTGGCGAATTTTTTAAAGACAAAAAAGAGCCTCTTAATACCTTAGGGACTTCTGCCGGTGCATGGCGTTTCGCGGCGCTTGGGCAGCAGGACCCAGTAGCAGCCAGTGACTTATTCTGTCGCTTATACAGAACCCAGACTTACAGCGCGAAACCTGACAGGGATGAGATAACCAGCGAAGCTAAAGCTTTATTGGCCAAGTATGTTCCCGAGCAGGCAGTAACTGAAATTTTAGGTCAGTCGGCCGTACGGCATCATTTCATTGTAGCTCGATGCCGGGGGTGGACAGCCGCTGAAACAAAGAAACAAATGCTGGGTTTGTTAAGCTCTGCTTTTGCTAATGGCGTAAATCGTCGGTGGTTAGGGCGGTTTTACGAGCGAGTTATTTTTCATCACCCGCAGTCGGATCTTAGCTTTTCGCGAGGTTGGCGCGACTTGCCGACACACCACGTTGAGCTGACCCATGAAAATTTTCAGTCGGCTCTGTTAGCGACAGGTTCAATTCCTCTGGTGTTGGACGGTGTTACCGACATTCCGGGAGCGCCAACAGGAACATACCGTGACGGCGGGATCACTGACTACCATTTCGATTTAGATTTGTCAGAAGTTAATGGTCTGGTGCTTTATCCTCACTTCCACCGCGAAGCAATTCCGGGTTGGTTCGATAAACGTCTGAGTTGGCGGCGGACTACCGGGAAAAAATGGCCTAACGTAGTATTTGTTACACCATCGGAAGACTTCATTCAGTCTTTACCTTACGGCAAAATTCCAGACAGAACAGATTTTGCCAGTCTGGATGCAGCGACTCGTATCGATTACTGGGAAAAATCGGTTGATGCGGGCAAACGCATGGCGGATCAGCTTCAGGACTGGGTAGCCAGTGGCAAGCTTCGTGAAAAAACAAAGCTTTGGCACCCCTAAGTTATAGGCCATGTACGTCGAAGCTGGCCTCACAGATTTGCTCAAAGCGCTCGGCTGCCAATTGACGGGCGCTGTTTAATTCTCTAGCGGTCAGTTTATGGAGCAAATCATTAATAATTTGCTCCGCCTCAACCTCTCCGGCTCTATCCGCCAGTGTTAGCCAGCAGCAGGCGTGAAAGACACTTTCAGGTAAGTCTTTACCTTGCAAAAACATTTGTCCTAAATATAACATCGCTTTGCTGTGACCAAAAAGTGCCGCTCTACGGAAATGCTTCGCAGCTTCAAAACCGTTTCCGGCCTTCAATAAATCAGCCGCTCTTACGTAGTGATGTTTGGCAAAACGCTGCCAGTATTCGGGGCCGCGGATGGTGGGCTGTTGTCTGGCAGGTAAACGAGTCTTAGCCAACTCTATGAGTTGATCAACCTGCTTTAGTAGCGCTGTTTGCCATTCATTGACGTTTGCCTGGGTCATCCGGGTATCGTTGTTTTTATGTTATTGTTTTTGCCAGTGTACACCAAGTTGCTAGTGCGGCAAACTGGTCGAAGTAAAGCCTCTAAAGAGAGTCTAAGTTGATGACAACACCTGTAACTAATGAAAATTTAGCGGCCCTGTTGAACGTGGGCAGCCGCTTAAGCCTGTTTGTATGGGAGGACTCTGCTGGCTGGCCGGTTCTTTTTGTGTCTGACAACATTGAAAGTCTGCTTGGCTATAAGAAGGAAAGATTAGAAAAACGAGAAATAGAATATCGTGATCTGATTCATCAGGATGACCTTCCACGCGTTATGGATGAGGTGGAAGTCCTTTTAGGGAAAGAATCCGGTGGCTCAATAACGCATCAGGATTACCGAGTAAAGCATGTTAACGGGCAAGATGTCTGGGTATCCGATACCACAGTGGTAATGCAGCATGAAGATGGCACTAACCATCTGTATGGTTATTTAATCGACATCACTGAGCGTAAACAGTTGCAAATAGCCTTGGAAATGGAACGTAACCGGTTACAACTCATTTTAGACGCAACGCGGCTGGGCACCTGGGAATGGAATCCGCAAACGGGAGTCACAATTTTTAATAAGCGCTGGGCCAATATGTTTGGTTGGGAGGTGAACGAACTGGAGGCAAATGTAGAAAGCTGGTCAAGTCGTTTGCATCCGGAAGATTACGATGCCGTTTGGCAAGCCATTAAAGACCACCTGGACGGTATTACCCCCTTTTATGAGAGTACGCATCGGATAAGACATAGAGAAGGGCATTGGGTTTATGTTCTGGATCGGGGAAAGATTATAGAGCGCGATAGTGAAGGCCGGGCGATTCGTTACACGGGTACTGTTACCGATGTGACTGAACAGAAAAAAGCGGAACTCGATGCCCGCAGGGCTGCACATGCTAAAAATGTATTCTTAGCCAATATGTCTCATGAAATTAGAACTCCACTGCATGGCATACTGGGTATAGCTTCAGTGTTAGAATCGACGAACCTCAACTCTCACCAACAGCAGTTGCTTGCCACTATTAAGAACAGCGGTGACTACTTGTTGACCACACTGAACGACGTACTTGATTTAACCCGGGCAGAAGAGGGGCAGCTGAAGGTGACTTTAGGAGTGCACTCTCCAGTCAGGGTATTACACCATGTTATTCGTTTGTTTGAGCAACCAGTAAAGGACAAAGAGTTAGACTTTATTGTGGATGTTAGCGAAGACATTCCGGAAAGCGTTTTAATGGATCAGGCTCGGGTGGCGCAGGTTGTCAGTAACCTGGTCAGTAACGCATTAAAGTTCACTACAAATGGCTCCATTTCTGTCAGCGCAAGCTGGCAAGGCTACGAAAACAAGAAAAACGAAGGGGAACTGGTTGTAAAAGTCCAGGATACAGGGAAAGGGATCCATGATACCCAGCGGATATGGCAACTGTTTGAGCAAGAGCAGGATGGCTTTAACCGGCCGGAAGGTGGAAGTGGACTTGGACTGGCTATTGTTCGCAATATTGTACAATTATTGAGCGGTACCATTCAGGTTGATAGCAAACCTGATCACGGTTCCTGTTTCACCCTTTGTCTGCCCATGACGGTTCAGATCGCAGGAGCGAATGAACCAAAGACTGAGAGCATGCCATCTTTGCCCAAAGTGCAAGTTTTGGTTGTCGATGATAATAAAATAAATCAGCTGATAATAAAGGAGATGTTGTTGTCTCTGAATCAGAATGTTGAGCTGGTGAGCGACGCACAAAATGCGCTGAAGATGATGCAGGCAAGAAACTACGATGTATTGTTTATGGACCTTCATATGCCGCATATGGACGGTATGGAAGCAACTCGGGTGCTGCGCGAAATGGACATCCATCAGCCCTATGTCATTGCTCTAACGGCCGACGCTTACCCGGAGACCCGGACGCAGGCTCTGCGGGCCGGAATGAATGACTATGTCACGAAACCATTTGTTAAGGCAGATATTGCAAAGGTTCTTCAAAGATTTACTGAGCTGCAGAGCAGAAAAGCTCGCTGATTGGCACAACCCTTGATGCCTGTTGTACCATAGGCGCAGTTTTCACTGAATTAAGGGATCCAAGAATGGAGTTTAGCAGCAGTTCTCAGTATGTCGTTTCGCAGGAACTGGCAACAGCCGTCAATGCCGCAGTAACATTAGAAAAGCCATTATTATTAAAAGGTGAGCCTGGCACCGGGAAGACGCGCCTGGCTGAAGAGTTAGCGAGAGCATTAGATACCGAGCTGCTGCAATGGTCTATTAAATCAACCACAAAAGCACAGCAAGGCTTGTATGAATACGACGCTGTATCGCGGTTACGTGATAGCCAGCTGGGTAGCGATAAAGTCCACGATATCAGTAATTATATTCGTCCTGGTAAGCTTTGGCAGGCATTTACAGCAGAAAAGCGTCCGGTTCTGCTTATTGATGAAATTGATAAAGCCGATGTCGAGTTTCCTAATGACTTACTGCACGAATTGGATCAAATGGCCTTTCATGTTTACGAAACAGGTGAACAGATAAAAGCGCAGCAACGTCCTATTGTGCTTATAACATCGAATAATGAAAAAGCCTTGCCGGATGCGTTTTTACGTCGGTGCTTTTTTCATTACATTCAGTTTCCTGACAGTGACACGTTAAAAGCCATTGTTGATGTTCACTTTCCGAACTTGCATAAGAATTTACTTGATACTGCATTGGCACTTTTCTTTGAGTTAAGAGACGTTCCCGGATTGAAAAAGAAGCCCTCAACGTCGGAACTGCTGGATTGGCTGCGACTTTTGCTTGTGGAAGATATTGACGCGAAGTCACTACGAAAAAGCCGTGAGCAAGGCGGTTTATTGCCTCTGTCAGGCGCTTTACTCAAGCATGAACAGGATGTCGAGCGCTTAGCTGAATACGCTCGCATCCAACGGCGCTAAACCGCGTTATGTTTATTGATTTTTTTCAAACTCTGCGCCGGCATGGGCTTAAAACCAGCATTACCGAATGGCTGGATTTGCTCAGCGCAATGAAGGCTAACCTGGCTTTTGCTGATGTCGAGCAGTTTTATTATTTGTCTCGGCTTATTCTGGTCAAGGATGAGTCTCATTATGACAAATTTGATCGTGCGTTCAGCGAGTATGTGGATAAGGTCGCTAAGGTCGATGTGACCGATAAGATACCTAAGGATTGGCTGGAAAACGCACTGAAGCGGAACTTAAGCGAAGAAGAAAGGAAAAAGGTACAGCAACTCGGTAGTCTGGATGAGTTAATGAAAACCTTTCACGAACGCTTAAAGGAACAACAGAAGCGTCACCAGGGAGGCTCGAAATGGATTGGTACCGGAGGAACATCGCCCTTTGGAGCTTATGGTTACCATCCCGGAGGTATTCGAATAGGCCAGGATGGCAATCGTAATCGAAGTGCGGCCAAAGTGTGGGATAAACGCGAGTTTCGTGACCTTGATGATAACGCCAGACTGGAGCAACGCGGCTTTCAGATGGCTCTTAGAAAGCTAAGGCAATTTGCGCGCACGGGTGCGGCTAGCGAACTTGACTTAAAAAGCACCATTGAAGCTACGTCAAAAAAAGGTGGTTTACTTGATCTGAAGTGGCAGTCTGAGCGACATAATGCGGTTAAAATTATTTTGTTGCTGGATGTTGGTGGGTCAATGGATGATTATGTTTATCAATGTGAGCAATTGTTCACAGCGTTAAAAAATGAGTTCAAGCATCTGGAGTTGTTTTATTTTCATAACTGCGTTTATGAAGGTGTCTGGCGCGATAACTCCAGACGTCGGCAGGAGCAAATTCCGACCGAGCAGTTGATTCAGACATATGGTGAGGATTACAAATTGCTATTTGTCGGTGATGCAACCATGGGGCCGTATGAAATTGCCTACCCCGGAGGCAGTGTTGAACATTGGAATGAAGAGCCCGGCGAAGCCTGGATGAACCGTTTAACTCAGCACTTTGAAAAAGTGGCCTGGCTTAATCCTCAACCTGAAGAACATTGGCGGTATTACATGTCGGTGCGAATGATAAACGATTTAGTCGGAGGCAGAATGTACCCGCTGACCCTTGACGGTCTGGAACGGGCAATAAGTGGCATAAAATGACTCCTTTACTTGCGGCCTCTGCCGACAATAAGTTTCAGTTTCTAAGCGATGCGCATCGTGCGCTTATTGCCAGGGTCCGTTTAATACGTGAGGCAAAATACCATATTGCTTTGCAATACTATTTGTGGCGCCCGGATAGTAGCGGTTTGACGTTGTTAAAAGAGTTGTTAGATGCCGCCGAGAGGGGCGTGCGCATTGATTTGTTGTTGGATGATTTACACAGCAAACCGTTAGAGCCGCTATTACGAGACTTATCCTCCCGAACCAATTTTAATATTAAACTGTTTAACCCTTTTACGCATCGTCGTTGGCGCTGGCTTAACTGGCTTACCGACTTTAAGCGAATGAATCGACGGATGCACAATAAAGCCTTACTGGTCGATGGAAAAGTTGGCATTGTAGGTGGCCGCAACGTTGGTAATGAGTATTTTGGCACCCATGCCGGTCAACTCTTTTCCGATCTTGATGTTATTGCCAAAGGTGAGGTTGTTAATAAGCTTCTTGAGGACTGGCAGCACTACTGGAGTTGTCATTTGTCGGTGCCGGTCAGTTCAATAAAGTCGGGCAATCAGAAACGACTATTTGAGGATATTTGGTCCGGATTCCAAAAGCATCCTGAACTGCAGGATTTAAAGCAGTTTGTTCTGTCGGACGAACATTTGAATAATTTTCCGGACAAAGACTCCGAGCGTTGGTATGAAGCGCCTGCCATTGTGGTCAGTGATGACCCTTTAAAGGCTCAGTTAAATAGCAAGCCGCAACGGCTGGTTACGCAACAACTAGCAAAGACATTAGGCTCGGCGCAGCGTTCAATTGTGATGGTTTCTCCCTACTTTGTTCCGACACCCGCTGGTGTTAAAGAACTCGAGAATTTGTCGGAGCAGGGGGTTAAGGTTCGGGTCCTGACTAATTCGTTAGCAGTAACCGATGTGCCGGCAGTACATGCTGGTTACCAGCGTCATCGCCGACGCTTATTACTGTCAGGGGTGCAGCTATTTGAATTGCGCCGAACAGAAGATAAGCGTCTGCGTAAAGATGTCAGGCCATATTTTAGACGCTCTGCCTCAAGCCTGCATGCAAAAACAGTAACCGTTGACGCTAAGAGAGTGTTTGTCGGTTCGTTCAATTTTGATCCGAGATCAGCTCAGATCAATACAGAGTCAGGCTTGTTAATAGAGTCGGTAGAGATGGCAGAACGAATTAACGCAATGTTTGAGCATGAATTACCGCTGCGCACTTACGAAGCGAGGCTTAATCGTTTTTATAAGCTGTATTGGCTGGATAAAAGTAAAATACCGGCGCGGAGGCTTTATAAAGAGCCGGGGGCCGGTATTTGGCGGCGCTTGGCGGTTTGGTTAACCGCCCGTTTGCCGGTTGATCACTTGCTTTAAACTACAGTTGCTGAGCAACCCAACGTTTCACCTTGCGCTCCAGTACGGTCAGTGGAACAGCACCGTCCTCAAGAACCACACGGTGGAAAGCTTTGATATCAAAGTTATTACCCAGCTTTCTCTCAGCATCGCGGCGCAGCTCGCTAATTTTTAGCTGACCAATTTTGTAGGCCAGAGCCTGACCGGGTAACGCCATAAAGCGCTCTGCCTCTGATACCGCACGAGCTTCTGCAACCGGGGCGTTGTCATACATGTAGTCTAGTACTTGTTGACGACTCCATCCTTTAGCGTGAATTCCTGTATCAACGACCAAGCGTATAGAGCGCCACAACTCCGCAGCCAGCTGTCCGAAACGCTGGTAAGGGTCATCGTAGAGCCCCATATCGTAGCCTAACGCTTCCGAGTATAACCCCCAGCCTTCAGTGTAGGCCGTTTCCCGGCCAAACTTCCGGAACCGGGGTAAGTCTTCCAATTCTTGCTGGATGGATATCTGGAAATGATGACCCGGTGCTGCCTCGTGCAGGAATAGCGCCGTTTTTGCCCAATTGGGGCGCGATGGTAAGTCGTAAGTGTTCAGGTAGAAAATTGCTGGTCGCGAGTTATCAGTAGGTGCGGCCTGGTAAGAACCTGAACTTGCCGACTGCTCACGAAATTCCTCAACTTTACGCACTTCGTACTCAGCCTGAGGAAAGATATCGAACAGCTCGCCAACGACTTCATCAACAGTACCTCGCAAGGACCGGTAGTCTTCGACCATTTCGTCTCTGCTATCGTAAATGAATTGTTCGTCGTTCGTCATGAAGTCAAAAAAGGCCTGTAAGTCGCCTTCAAAGTTGGTTTCCTCCATGATTTCGCGCATTTCACCGTGAATACGGGCTACTTCATCTAAACCAATATTGTGAATACGATCAGCGCTTAACTCAGTTGAAGTGTTAGCCTTAATTTTATACTTGTACCACTCAGTACCGCCGGGCAACTGACCCAAGCCGAAACTGTCTGTACGAGTCTCCGGTAAATACTCATTACTGAGGTAATCACTGAGTTTTTGATAAGCAGGCATGACGGTATTGGCGATAACATCGCGGTATTCTTCACGAATTGCTTTGGCGTCTGTATTTGCGATGTCCTCAGGTAAATCTTTTACCGGACGCCAAAAGATGCTTTGCGTAACGTCTTCGGTAATTTGTGCATCAATTTGGGGAATGGCTTTCTCAATTAAAACGCGCGGCTGAACAATGTCTTGTTTAACGCCAACTTTCATGTTCTCAATAGCTTGCTGGAAAAGTCGGGGGATTTGTTTCATGCGACTGGCCCATGCACGGTAGTCTTCTACTGTATTGAATGGTTGAGCCGATGTGCCAGAGCCCAGCATTGCCAGACGACCGGCGATATTATAAAACTGGTTGATAGGTAACAAATGCTCAGGATATTGAGCGCCCTCAATGGCCAGTTCCCTGTTTCGCTTGAAGATTTCATAACTGATCCGCTCTGAGCGGGGGAGCTGCTCGGCATTGATGACTTTAATTTTCTCTAAGTAGCTTTTTTCTAAAGCGAGTAATTCGTCAAGATGCTCTTCTGAATAGAAGTTCGGCAATTCATCATTATATTGATTGTCCCCAATATAAGTCGCTAATAACGGGTTTAGTTTCAGTTGTTCGTCAAAGTAATTCTTATAGATCTCTTGCAGTTCTTCGGTTTGAGACGTTTGTTTAACTGAGCTTGTTTGACTGTCTGATGCTGTTTCTGTTTGCTGTGGCTGGCCACAACCAGCTAACAATAGTGATAGTGAAATAGCGAGAGTGGTTTTGTTCATCATTTTAAGTACCTGCTTGCAGTTATAAACGGTTCAAAGGGACTTTTAGGTAAACAGTACCATTGCTTTCTGCCGGGGGCATTTGACCCGCACGAATATTAACTTGAATGGAAGGAATGATAAGTCGCGGCATATCCAGTGTTGCATCGCGCTCTTCCCTCCATTTTACAAACTGTTCTTCGCTGGCTTGTCCGCCGACATGGATGTTGTTTTGTTTTTGTTCTTGTATCGTGGTTTTACATTGATGCTCGCGCCCCTCGGGAGGGTAGTCGTGGCAAATGTAAACGTCCGTTGTACCGTCCAGTTGGAAAAGCTTTTGAATAGATTGATACAAAGTATTGGCACTGCCTCCGGGGAAGTCACAGCGAGCAGTTCCGACGTCTGGGTTAAATAATGTATCACCCACAAAGACCTTGTTTTCATTCACAACGTAAGCAATATCAGCAGGTGTGTGACCTGGTGTATGTATTACACGGAAATTCATTGACCCTACCTGAAAGGTCTCTCCGTCACTTAACAGTTTATCGAAGTGCTCCCCATTAGGCAGAAACTCTTTTTCAAGATTATAGACTTGCTTAAATATTTTTTGCACATCCGTAATATGTTCGCCGATGGCGATAGGCGCATTGAGTTGCTTTTTTAAAAAAGGAGCGGCACTTAAGTGGTCAGCGTGCGCATGCGTTTCCAGTATCCAGGCAACACTTAGACTGTTTGTGTGAATAAAGTCTAAAATGCGTTGTGCGCCGTTAGTACAAGTTTTACCCGAGGGGTAATCAAAGTCGAGCACAGGGTCGATAATAACGGCATCTTTTTCATCCGAATCAAAGACAACGTAACTGAAAGTTTCGCTGTCGTTATCAAGAAAAGCTTCAACGTTTATTGAGTTATGCTTATTCATGGTTTTGACTCCATTCGGTTGCGACCGGCACTTTTTGCCTGATAAAGAGCCTGATCAGCTGCAACGAGTAAACCAGCATGATCAGCATAGTGAAAACTACTGGCAACACCAATACTAACGGTAATCTTCATGTCTTCAACAAGATCGTCGAATGGTGTTGCAGCTATTCGCTCACGCATTCGTTCACTGGCTTCCTTAGCGACTTCAAGCTCTGAGTTCGTAATTAATACGGCAAACTCTTCACCGCCCCAACGAGCGACATAATCAATGTCTCTGATTTCATCGCGCAGGACCTCCGCGATTCTTACCAGTACCTTATCGCCGACAGTATGTAAGTAATGGTCGTTGACATCCTTAAAGTAGTCGACATCAAGGATAGCTAAACTTAAATAGGTTCCGTCGCGTCTGCAGCGACTCAGCTCATGTTGCAGGCGTTCATCAAAGGCGCGGCGGTTCCCTAGATTCGTTAATGGATCCTGCCGTGCCATGGTCTCTAAGTCAGCTGTTTTTTCTTTAACCATTTTTTCCAGTCGCAGCCGTGTCTGGTTATGCTGGTTAAGGCGTGCTTTTACGCCAACCAATGCTAAAAGCGCAACAGCTAAAGAGGCTACAATCCAAAACCATGCCTGCATCCAGATATGAGCCGATTGCCGGAAAGCAAAATAGTCGGGTTGACTCCATTGGCCACCGGGATACCTGGCCCGAACCTGAAAGATATAATCGTTGGCCGGCAAGGTCGTGTACTCTGCAGAGTTAAGAGAGTTTTTATTCACCCAATTTTCGTCAAAGCCAACCAAGCGTACCTGATAGTCAATTTGTTCGGCCATAAGATAACCGGGAGCAACAAATTCGAACACGATTCGGTCCGTTTCAGCACTCAGTTTCTCTCCGAAGATGACTGTTTCACCGTCGGCTTTTACTGACTCAATATTAACCTCAGGAGGAAGGTTGCCAATTTCCGTAATCGTTTTCGGATCAACCTCTGAAACCCCATTGCTGGTTGCTAGCCAAATACTGCCATCGCGGGCCTGGAGCATGGATGGACCACCACTGTTTATTTGAGCGCTCTCAAGACCGTCGACTTCACTGAAGCGCTGAACATTAAGTTTGTCTGCCTGTCCTGCTAAGACTTTAGTAAAAGAATCATGTTCAATCATCACTGGGCCACGGTTTGAACCCAGCCAGAGATTACCATTGCCGTCGAAAGCCACGGACATAAAGTTATCAAAGGGCAAGCCTTGGTCACGGTTGAAAATTTTCCAAGTGTTCTTACTAAGGTTATGAGCAATAAGTCCGCGATCGGTTGCCATCCATAGGTAACCAGAATGCTCGGTAATATGAAAAGCCAGTTCGGCATTGTTCAGTTCGGTTAAGTTAACAGGAGTGATTTGGTAATCGAATGCATCATTTTTAGCGACGATATTAATACTAACCACACCACGCGCTGAACCAGCCCAAAGCCTGCCTGTTTTATCGAGATGTAACGAGGTCGTATAATTATTGGTTAAACCATCTTCTTGAGAAATATGTTGGGATACCCATTGCCCTTCGGAGTTTTGGTACAAATGCGTAATGCCCAAAGGTGTAGCCAGGAATTTCCCCAGTTTAGGGTCAAGCTCAATTTGACGAACTTCGTCCGCTTTTAATAAGTTATTAGTGTCAAAGTGCCGGACAATTCTCTCTCCGTCCCAAATATAAAGGCCGTCAGTGTATGTTCCGATGTGGAGTTGTTGCGTATCATCATACGCCAGTGACAATACCGACTGCTCGTTTAATGGGGTGTCGGGAGCCAGGGCAGAAACTCCCGTTTTGCCTACAAGTGAAACACCATTGCTGGAACCAACGATGATTTCACTTTTGTCACTTTCTGCTAAGGCTCTGATATAGTTACCTGTAAGCCCGTCTTTTTTTGTATAAGTCGAAAAAAGTGCATCTCTGAACTGAACCAGTCCACCGTGAGTTGAGACCCAAAAGCTGCCTTCTCTGTCTTGAATAATATCCAATACATGATTATTAGGCAGACCTTCGCTGGTATCGAAAATTTCTATACCGTATTTATCGCTAATGCGAATGAGCCCGTCCCGATAGGTTCCCAGCCAAAGTTGCTTGTCAGGTGACTGAAACAGGGTACTGATTCTTCTGTCAATTTCGGGAAGTGTACGCTCGAACTCGGTATTTACCTTTTGCTGATACAACCCATTTTCCGTGCCTACTAGTAAAGTACCGTTTTGCAGTTCAAGTAGGGCGGTGACTAACCGCTCAGGAATGGCTGTAATAGTTTCAAAGCGAGCCTTCCCGACCTTTTTTACCTGAAGCCCTTTATTGGTGGCTGCCCACAAGTTGCCTTGGCTATCGACCAGCGACTCATAGACAAACATGGAATTTAGACCATGGTTAGTCGTAAATTGTGCGGTGCGTTGATTGTTTTTATAAACGAGCAGACCAAGCTCTGAAGTTGAGACCCAAAGGTTACAGTTATCATCAGTAAATAAGTGGTTCACAAAAGGTGGGGCGGACTCAAGTGCTTCCCAGTGCCCATCATAGAAACGGGCTATTCCTCCCCGGCTGCCTGCAACATAAATGCTGCTATCACAATCACTGTAGGCGGCAGTATACATTCCTATATCAGGTAAGCCGGTCTCGCGTAAGTTGTCATAGATATCAAACCGTCGGCCATTAAAGCGTGCGGGCCCTTGCCAGGTCGCCAGCCAAAGATACCCTTTGTCATCTTGAATAAGTTCATTGACTGAGTTGTGGGGTAATCCATCACGCGTTTCCCAGTGTCGAACTAAGTAGTCGTTGAGCGGCCGTTGTTCACCAGTAGCCTCTTTTTCATAGACTGCGGCTGAGCTTCCCGGAGCACTAATGCAGAAAAATACAGCTAACAGCGAAAATAGTGTGTACTTCATAAGTCATCTATTTATTAAACAGTATTATTGGATGGTATGTTGTCGCCGAGTGGGTTGCAATAACTCTAGAGTCTACAATCTAAAAAATCAGTTAATGAGTACATTAGTGAGAGACAATAATTCAAAGGAGCGATAAATGACGAAAGCCTATGCAGCACAATCAGAAAATTCTAAGTTGGCACCTCATGCTATAGAACGTCGTGAGTTACGTAACGATGATGTTGCTATCGACATAACCTATTGTGGCGTTTGCCATACTGACATTCACTATGCAGAGAATGACTGGGGAGGCACCATATACCCGGTTGTGCCCGGCCATGAGATAATCGGTAAAGTCACGGCAGTAGGCGATAATGTAAAGGACTTCAATGTGGGAGACACAGTTGGTGTTGGCTGTATGGTTGACTCGTGTCGCGAGTGCTCTTCTTGTGAAAAAGGTCTGGAACAATATTGCCTTAATGGGATGGTACCAACCTATAACGGAGAAGATTTACACGATAAAAGCATTACTTATGGTGGTTACTCCGAGAAGATAGTCGTCAGTGATCGCTTCGTGGTTAGGGTGTCAGAGAAATTGGATCCGGCAAAAGCAGCACCACTCCTGTGTGCCGGTATTACAACCTATTCACCATTGCGCCACTTTGGTGTTCAAAAAGGGCACAAGGTAGGTGTCATCGGCATGGGTGGCCTGGGACATATGGGCGTTAAATTTGCTAAAGCCATGGGAGCTGAAGTCACTATTTTTACGCGCTCAGAAAGCAAAGTGTCCGAAGCTAAAAAGCAAGGCGCAGATCATGTGATTATCTCAACTGATGATAAACAAATGGAAGCGGCAGCAGAGACCTTCGATTTTTTACTGGATACCGTGCCGGTACAGCATGATCTCAATCCGTACATTAACTGTTTGAAAGTCGATGGTACGCACATTCTAGTGGGTCTGTTAGAGCCGGTTGACCCTGCATTACAAGCCGGAGCGCTGGTGATGAAACGCCGGGTACTTGCTGGCTCTTTAATTGGTGGCATTCCTGAAACACAGGAAATGCTCGACTTCTGTGCCGAACACTCTATTCATTGCGATGTTGAAATGCTGGATATCCAGAACATCAACGATGCCTTTGTACGGATGAAAAAAGGTGATGTGAAGTATCGATTTGTAATTAATATGGACTCGCTAAAGCAGTCTTAGCGAGTAAATAAATTGACCACGCTTTGTCGGGCGTGGTCTAATTTGCACAAAGAAGAGGTGCGTACACAAGGAACTTTCGAACTTAGGTTGCCAAAGCCGGGTTTGAGTCGAAGGGGAGGGGTATTACGCCGAGGTAGCATAGTCATTTGGCGGCAATGTTGCCGGTTGCAGGGTTTGAACACCCACAACTGTCACCTTCAGGGTGGAGAGCTTCTGGTGTTTGCATTTGCCTATTGGCTATTAAGTTAATCTCGCCACTTACTCTGCAAAACCTGAGTTCTCCGAACACTTATGTTGTTATGTTCAGGAGAAAACTGTGTCTTTTACTGTTGCTAAGTTCGGAGGTACGAGCGTTGCCGACTATTCCTCAATGCTGCGCTGTGCTCAAATCGTTCAGAATAACCCCTCTATTCGTCTGGTCGTTGTTAGTGCCTGCGCCGGAGTCACGAATCGGCTGGCAGAAATAGCTGATAAACAGGGTAAGCAAACAGAATCTCTGCGAAATGAAATTTATACTATTCATGCCTCTATTCAGCAAAAACTGAAGAGCTCCGGTGCTCTGGAACTATCCTTGTCTCAGTTACATGATGAACTGGAGTCTCACTGTCAAAAAGCAATAGCAAACTGGGCCGCCTGGCGGGATGAGTTATTAAGCTTTGGTGAGCGTTGCTCGAGTCTTTTGTTTTCTTGCGTTCTAAATGAACAAGGCTTGTTATCGGATACGTTGGATGCGCGACAACTGCTGAAAACAAACAGCGCTTTTGGCCGGGCGCAACCGGATGAAGTTTCAACTAAGTCACATTGTCTTGAACAGAAGCAGAAGTTGGACTCCGGGTGTGTGTGGGTAACTCAGGGGTTTATTGGCTCAGATGATAAAACTCAGACAACGACTTTAGGTCGCGGGGGAAGCGACTATAGTGCCGCCTTGCTAGCAGCAGGTTTTAATGCAACGGATTTACAAATTTGGACGGACGTTGCGGGAATTTACACAACAGACCCAAGAATCTGTTCCAGCGCCCGGGCTATAGCCGAAATGAGTTTCTCAGAAGCGGCAGAGTTAGCAACTTTTGGAGCTAAGATTCTGCACCCATCCAGTCTGGCACCAGCTATAAAAAACTCAATTCGGGTTTTCATTGGCAGTAGTCGGAATGCAGCCGCCGGTGGCACGTATATATCCGCAAATCCTACAACACGGCCTGACGTACGAGCGGTTGCACTTCGTCGGAATCAGACTTTAGTAACCGTTCATAGTTTGAGTATGCTGCATGCGAGCGGGTTTCTGGCACGACTTTTTGAGATACTGGCGCGCTATAATGTCAGTGTGGATTTGGTCACAACCTCAGAAGTGAGCATTGCGCTGACTTTGGATGAAGGCGGAAGCATTGCAAATGGACAAGCGTTATTACCGGCTGCAGCTTTAGAGGAGCTTGAGCAGTTTTGCCGCGTAGAGATTGAAACGGGGTTATCGCTGGTGGCTATTATTGGAAACGCTATTGGACGAGATGCTCATATTAGCCAACTCACTTTTAACACAGTGAATGACTATGCTGTGCGTTTGATTTGCCAGGGGGCGAGCGAGCATAATCTTTGCTTTCTGGTAGAAGACAGTGAGGGTGAGAATGTGATCCGAACCTTGCATGATAGAATATTGAGTTAATAATATGTAAATAACTGTCTATTTATTGTAAAAATAAACTACAGTTAAAAGGACTCTCACAAACAAATTCAGGTAATTATTATGAAACAACTGACATCAAAAACTCTGGCTATTACTTCGGCCTTATCTGTCGCTTCAGCAATGAGCATGGGCGCTGCTCAGGCAAACCCGTTTGAAGCAACGGAGCTTTCTTCGGGCTATGAGGTTTCTCAACCACAAGAAATGAAATGCGGTGAAGGTAAGTGCGGCGAAGAGAAAATGAAAGAAAAATCCAAAGAAGAAATGAAAGAGAGAAAGGAAAAGGCCAAAGAAGGCAAGTGTGGTGAAGGAAAATGCGGTGAAGGTAAGTGCGGCGAAGAAATGAAGAAAGAAAAGGCCGAGAGAAAAGGTGAAAAATCAGAAAAGTCAGAAGAAGGGAAATGTGGTGAAGGTAAGTGCGGCGAAGGTAAATGTGGCGCTTAATCACTTAATCTTACTTTCGTTCTAGCGACGAAACTGACTATAATGCTCGCTTTCTATTTGAGCAGAATGAAGGCGAGCATTTTTAATGGATTTCTTACAATCGATCATCCTTGGCATTATCCAGGGGATAACCGAGTTTCTTCCAATATCCAGTTCTGCTCATTTAATTTTGATGCCAATACTTACTGGCTGGGAAGATCAAGGTGTAGGCTTTGATCTCGCCGTTCATGTCGGTACTTTGCTTGCTGTCATTCTCTATTTTCGCAAAGATGTCACTGAACTCTTTGTCGATGGCCTTCGTTCTATCGCTGCTCGCCAACATGTCGGACAAAGCCGCTTAGGCTGGGCTGTTGTTGTTGGAACTATACCTGCTTGTATTGCGGGTATACTGCTACTGGATTACATAGACACTGCGCTAAGAGCTGTGGGGGTTATCATCACTACCACGGTTGTTTTCGCTGTGCTTTTGGCTGTTGCCGATCGCTTCGCCCGCGGCAGCAGAACCTTGCAGGACATAGGTTTTAAAGATGCGATTATTGTTGGACTTGCCCAAGCTTTAGCACTGATTCCGGGCACTTCGCGTTCAGGCGCTACCATAACCGCGGGTTTGTTTTTAGGGTTAAACCGAGAGTCAGCTTCGAAGTTCTCATTTTTTATGGCCATTCCAATTACTGCTGCTGCTGCGCTGGTTAAGCTATTAACCATAGCCTCAGAGCCCATTGCCGTAGATTGGTTAGGTTTTTTGGTTGGTGGCGTTGTGTCGTTTTTAACGGCCATTACCGCTATTCACTTTTTCCTGAAGTGGCTTAATGCGTTCGGTATGTGGCCTTACGTTATCTACCGTTTAGTCCTGGCGGTTGTCTTGTACTTATTATTCTTCTGAGTCGTTAATTTATGTACGAAAACATTAAAAAGCAGTTGTTTCAGCTTAAAAGTAACAAGATTTTTGAAGCGCTGGTGGTTGCCGTTATCATTATTTCGGCTTTGGAAATTGGCGCTAAAACCTACGAGTTACCCGCTTTTGCTAATAGCCTGACGTATGGTTTAGACCTTTTTATAACGCTGTTTTTTCTAATTGAAATTACCATTCGTTTTATTGCCGAAGACAATAAAAAAGCCTTCTTTAAAGATGGCTGGAATGTGTTTGATACCCTGGTCGTATTGGTCAGTCTTATTCCAATCAATGACTCTGAACTTGCCTTGCTGGCGCGCTTGGTCCGTATTTTCCGAGTACTTAGGATGATATCCATTATTCCTGAGCTTAGAACCTTAATAAACTCCTTGCTAAAAGCGCTTCCCCAGATGGGTTACGTTGTACTGCTGATGTTTATTATCTTCTATATTTATGCGGCAGTTGGTAGCTACTTGTTCGCCGACATCAACCCGTTCTTATGGGATAACATTGCCACTTCAATGCTTACGCTGTTCAGGGTGATGACCTTTGAAGACTGGACGGATATTCAGTATGAAACCATGGAAGTTTATGGTTGGAGCTGGATTTACTATATGACTTTTATTTTCCTGACTGCTTTTGCGTTTTTAAACATGGTTATCGGTATTGTGATTAACGTCATGGACAAAGAGGGTCGTAAGGTTGAGCTTGGCCAGGAAAATGAGGCTCAAGAGCTCGGAGATAAAGAACCTTCTATAACTGATTTACAGCAGGAAATTCGGGAATTAAAGCAACTGATAGTGGCTCAGCAAGATGCCGAAAGAAGGTAAAAATTTATACAGCGCAAAGCTGCTCATTAACGATATTCCCGTTACGGTTAAGAGTAAGCGGATTAAGAATATGTACTTAAGGGTGCGTGCGCCCTCGGGTGATGTTGAAGTTTCGGCTCCTAAGCAGTGCTCGTTGAATGAGATTGAAAGCTGGTTGTTTGAGCGTCATGACTGGTTGATAAAGCAACGGGAAAGAATTGCGATGCAACCGGTACAGCCAGAACTTCAGTTTGTATCAGGTGAAGAGCATAAGTTCTGGGGAAAAGTGTACACACTGGATATTGCACTTAAAAAGCGTGGTGCCTCGGTTAGCTTGAACGATAATAAACTGCAGCTGGTTTCTTTGCCACATTACGATGCAGTCCAGCGTAAACAGGTTCTGGATCGTTGGTACCGGGAACAAATTACCCGCGAAGTTGAAGCCTTACTGGGTATCTGGCAACCGCGAATGGGTGTTTACAGCAGCGGTTTCGGTATCAGGGCGATGAAAACCCGCTGGGGTACCTGCAATATACGCAGCAAAAAGATATGGCTGAATCTGGAACTGGTTAAAAAACCGGTCGAGTGCCTTGAGTACGTAGTGGTTCATGAACTAACACACCTGTTTGAGCGTTATCATAACGCGCGCTTTTACGCACTCATGGATGAGTTTCTTCCTGACTGGCGTGAGCGAAAAAAACTGACCAACCAGTTTATCTGAGTTCTTCCCCTAATTGATTCTGCGCTATCAATCTAAATACATAAGCCACTTTGAACAAACCGGCTAAGATTACCTGTGACAAATGCAAGAAAACTAACAGCATCAAAGGTAAGTTTTCTTCCTGGAACCAGGCCAGATAAAAAACAACGATTGAAAGTAATAAAAACACCACCATAGAAGTGTTAGAGGTTTGTAATAGTTTACGTGGTTTCATAAGAGACATTCCTAATGCATCTAATAAATGCATATTAAATGTATCTTTAACTTAAATCAAGGAAAGGTAAGAAAAATAGAAAACAGTGATGAACCATTGCCGGTGCCAGACCCGTATTTTCGAAGGCCGGAAGAATTTGGACGCTGTTTCGACCTTATTGAACGAGGTATGAAGCCCTTATTGAGCAGGAAGGAGATTAGAAAGTGCAATATTTACACACCATGGTGCGGGTGCACGACTTAGAACAATCTTTGAATTTCTATTGTGATTTATTGGGATTGCAGGAAGTTAAACGGAAGGAGGTAGAAAAAGGCCGTTTCACTTTAGTCTTTTTAGCTGCACCGGATGACGTTGAGCGCGCTAAAAAAGAACAGGCGCCGATGGTGGAGTTGACCTACAACTGGGACCCGGAAACTTATAGCGGTGGCCGTAACTTTGGCCATTTAGCGTTTCGAGTCGAGAATATTTATGAATTGTGCCAAAAACTGATGGATAACGGCGTCATTATTAACCGGCCTCCGAGAGACGGGCACATGGCCTTTGTACGCTCGCCGGATAATATCTCAATAGAGCTGCTGCAAAAAGGTGATAACTTGCCGCCACAAGAGCCGTGGGCCTCTATGGAAAACACGGGTGAATGGTAATTCAGAGCCAGATCCTCTATAATCTGCGCCACAAAATTACATAAGTAAGCTAATAGATTTTTACTTTGGTCCAATAAATAGGAATGACTATGTCGACTGATAAAGCAAAGATTATTTATACTGAAACGGACGAGGCGCCGCGCCTTGCTACCTATTCGTTTCTGCCTTTTATTGAAGCATTTACTAAGGCAGCTGGTGTTTCAGTTGAAACTCGTGATATTTCTTTAGCTGGTCGTATTATTTCGCAGTTTCCGGAGTACCTGAGCGAAGAACAACGTCAGTCAGATGCTTTAGCTGAACTGGGTGAAATGGCGAAGACAGCGGAAGCAAACATTATTAAACTGCCAAACATCAGTGCATCTATCCCGCAAATGACAGCTTGCATCAAAGAGCTTCAGGAACAAGGTTATAAGCTGCCTGAATTTCCGTTTGACCCACAAACGGATGAAGAAAAAGACGTTCGCGCTCGTTATGACAAAGTGAAGGGCAGTGCGGTTAACCCGGTATTACGTGAAGGTAACTCTGATCGTCGCGCACCAAGTGCTGTAAAAAATTACGCGAAGAAGCACCCACATAGCATGGGCGAGTGGTCTAAGGACTCTAAATCGCACGTTGCACACATGAACGACGGCGATTTCTACAGCAGTGAGAAATCGGTAACCTCCTCGGGCGATGATACATTTAAAATTGTTTTTGAGAGCAACGGTGAGCAAAAAGTACTGAAAGAATCGGTACCCGTACTGGCAGGTGAAGTAGTTGACGCTGCAACGATGAGTAAAAAGCAATTGCAGGCGTTCTTTGAGAAAGAAACTGCAGCTGCTAAAGAGCAGGGCGTATTATTGTCACTGCACTTAAAAGCCACCATGATGAAAGTCTCTGATCCAATTATGTTTGGTCATGCGGTACGTGTTTTCTATAAAGACGTATTGGAAAAACACGCTGACGTTATGAAAGAAATTGAGTTTGACGCAAGTAACGGTATTGGCGACCTTTACAACAAACTGGAAAAAATTGGTTCAGGCAAGCGTGCTGAAATTGAATCAGACCTGGAAGCGGTTTATTCAAAACAGCCGGAACTGGCAATGGTTAACTCGCATAAGGGCATTACAAACCTACACGTACCAAGTGACATCATCATTGACGCATCAATGCCGGCAATGATTCGTGATTCTGGAAAAATGTGGGATAAGAACGACAGCCGACAAGATGCTAAAGCAATGATCCCGGATCGTAGCTACGCAGGCGTTTACCAGGAAACCATTAATTTCTGTAGAGAAAATGGCGCCTTTGATCCGGCAACTATGGGTACCGTACCTAACGTTGGCCTAATGGCGCAAAAAGCTGAAGAGTATGGTTCTCACGACAAGACCTTTGAAATTCCGGCAAAGGGTACAGTAAAAGTATTTAACAAAGCCGGTGATGTTGTGTTCGAGCACCACGTTGAAGAAGGTGATATCTGGCGCATGTGTCAGGTAAAAGACGCACCGATTCGTGACTGGGTTAAGTTAGCGGTTAACCGTTCACGCTTAAGCGGCATGCCTGCAGTATTTTGGTTAGACAGCAACCGCGCTCACGACGCTCAGTTAATTAAGAAAGTGGAAGAGTACCTGAAAGAGCACGACACCGATGGTCTGGACATTCAGATCATGGCGCCGGTTGAAGCGACTCGCCACACGCTACAGCGTGTTAAAGAAGGCAAAGACACCATTTCTGTTACCGGTAACGTACTGCGTGACTACCTGACGGACTTGTTCCCAATTCTGGAACTGGGCACATCAGCGAAAATGCTGTCAATTGTTCCGTTAATGAACGGTGGTGGTTTGTTTGAAACTGGTGCCGGCGGTTCAGCGCCTAAACACGTGCAGCAGTTTGTTGAAGAGAATCACTTACGTTGGGACTCTTTAGGTGAGTTTTTGGCGTTAGCTGCGTCTCTTGAGCACCTAAGCCGTACTTTTGATAACAACCGCGCGCAAATTCTGGCAGATAGCCTGGATGTCGCAACGGCTAAGTTCCTGGAAGAGAACAAATCACCGTCACGTAAAGTGGGTGAAATCGATAACCGTGGCTCACACTTCTACCTGGCAATGTATTGGGCAGAAGCGCTGGCTAACCAGAGCGACGATGCTGAACTTAAAGAGCGTTTCAGTAAACTGTCTGAGAAACTGTCTGGTAACGAGCAGGCCATTATCGATGAACTGAACAAGGTTCAGGGCGTTAAAGTAGACATTGGTGGTTACTATCAGCCAAATACCGATAAGGTATCAGCAGCAATGCGCCCTTGTTCTGTATTAAATGAAACGCTTGCCAGCTTATAATTCACACATTATAAATTAGGCGATAAGTGTAAGAAGCAGGCTTCGGCCTGCTTTTTTTATATCGACAAATTGTTACCCATCTATTTGGAGTCATGATTTTGGCCAGTAGCAACTACCTTATTAATTTGTACGAACGTTGCCTAAAATTGCCTTTTGGACGTCAGGTTTTTTCGGCAATGTTTGCCCGAAAAGCGCCTTATTTTAAAACGATTAAGCCGCTTATTACTGAATTAAAGCCTAACCTTTGTCAGCTGACGTTTAAGAAACGAAAAGCAGTCCAGAACCATATTGGTACGGTGCACGCCATTGCGGTATGCAACGGAATGGAAATGGCGATGGGAGCATTAGCTGAAGCTTCTATTCCAAAGCATCTGCGTTGGCTGCCGAAAGGTATGAATGTGCAGTATTTGGCCAAAACCGATAGCGATGTGACCATAGAAGCAACAAGCTCAGAGTCCACCTGGCAACCGGGCGATCAACCCATATCGGTAGAAGCTAAGCGCAGCGACGGCACCGTTGTAGCCGCCGGGCACATTACTATTTATGTGTCAGAAAAGCCTAGTCGATAAGATGAAAGGACTGCTGTCTGCCGTTTAAGTAGCTAACACCGTCACCATCAAAAAATGCATCCTCTTCCAGCATGATGGTGATGGTTTTATCCTCGAATGTGGTTTTGTTATTAAGCTCGATAGAATAGGCCGTATTGGAGAATAATGGGTATTCTCCCCCTCCTGGTATAGCGTGCTGTTTATCCCACATACCAATGGTAGGGCCTGAACCATGGCCGTAATACCCAATTGGGTGGGTATAAATCATAGGCTCCAGGCCTTTGTCCTTAGCTTGCTCTAACGCTGCAAGTAATATTTCGTCGCCAGAACGTGTCTCTTCAAACTGGGCTGTCAAAATATCTTGTAGTTGATTGGCATTAGCTAATGCCTGTTTTAGGGTATCAGGTGCGTCTGACTCGCCTTTTTTTAAAACATAGGCATGTTGTTGAGTATCGGTGTTTAAACGCAGGTAGGTAATGCCAAAGTCTATATGCAATAAGTCGCCGCGTTGTATGGTGACGCCTGTTGAACGCGGGTGCCCTGGTTGAGGGTCATTGATACGTTGTACACTCACGGAAGGATGGAACCAAACCGGCAGGTTCTCTTGTGCCGCACGTTCACGGAACCACCATTGAAGATCTTCTGTGGTCGTTTCACCAACCGAGATCACTTTGCTAGAGAAACCTTCAGCGATAATTTGGTGAGCAAGCTTAACGGCATCACTATAATAGGGCAGTTCTGCTTCTGTTCGCTTTTCAAGCCAGGAAACAGCAAGCGGTTCAGCACTCACAATTTTACTGTCTAGGTTATCGGGTAAAGCAGCCATAAAAAGCTCTTTATCCGTGGCTGTAATGCCGTCGGCCTGAGCGAAATCTTTCGATTGATTAATTGCGATAGAGGCTGGGTTACGCTCTGCAATAATTTGAGCCAGACGCTTCCATTGGTCTGGCTGTTGTTCCGGGTTCCATGCGCTTTTAAACACCTCGCCAACGTCGTAGCGGGCTATTGCTAAGGTCTCCAAACTGTCACCCTTGCCCGGGTCATGGATAACAAGAACCGTTCTTCGTCTGGCTGACAACCAGTCGCTGGGCAGGAAGGTTTTAAGTACCGGGTCCTCGTTGTACTCGCGACTTATCAATACCCACATATCTATGTCAGCTTTTCGCATTAGCTCCGGGAGCAGTTTTTGAACACGCTGCTGAAGAAGCTCATCAACAACTTCTGCACGCTGCTTAAGGGGGAGTGGGCTTATAGTATCTGCAAATACGTTGGTGGAAAATACCGCGCCAAAGGTGAGACTAACCAGTAAAATAATTTGTTTTAGCATAAGTGCGACCGATAATAAAAAAGGGACCCGAAGGTCCCTTTCTATCAGCTTTTCACAAAGAAGTGAATTAAGGCTTACCAACGGGCTCGTTGGCATCGATAACTGCACCCGGGTGCTCGTCTTCGCCATCGTCCGGCGCCAGCTTTTCCCATTTACGGGTAAACAGAGCTAATACGAATACAACCGCACCAACGCTCACACCGAACACAAAAATGGTCCAGTAGAGTTCAGGCATTGCCTGTGGGTTTTCCGGGTCAAGACCACCTGCCAGAAGACCCGCAATCACATTACCCATGGCATAAGTCAGAACGAAAACGCCCATTAACTGTCCGGCCATACGTTTTGGCGATAGTTTACTGACCGCACTCAACGCTACCGGGCTTAAGCAAAGCTCACCAACGGTGTGAATAAAGTACACTGCAACCAACCAGTAAGGTGCTACTTTTAAGCCGCTAGCCGCCGCTTGCGACGCAAAGAACATCACAATGAAGCCGGTCGCCATAATGATAAGGCCAATCGCGCTTTTAAAACCGTACGATGGATTGATCATGCGTTTGCTGAGATTAATCCAAAGCGCAGCGAAAAACGGTGACAACGCGACTAAGAAGAGCGAGTTCAGCGACTGGAACCAGGTTGTAGGAATTTCAAAGTCACCGACCATGCGATCCGTTAAGTCGCGAGCAAATAGGTTGAACGATGAACCTGCCTGCTCAAAGCCTGCCCAGAACATGGTTGAGGCAATACAAACCAGAAATAGGGCACCGAGTCGCTTCATTTCATCTTTGGTCAACTTACCAAACAGGAATATGGACAGGTAATACACGAAAAAGATAACAGTGAAAATAACAGCGACATTACCGGCAATCAGCGTTGGGTCCAAAGTAACGTAGTTATTTAATGCTAAATATGTATAAACCGCTAAACCAGCTAATAAGAGCCAGATAACTCCCCAGCTGCGTTTTGCTGCTTTAGGACCCAGAGGTTTAGGCGGTTTCGCTCCAACATCGCCAAGTTTAGGTTTAGTCAGTTTGTACTGAATAAGGCCGAACGCCATACCGACAGCTGCGGCCCCAAAGCCCCAATGGTAACCAGCATTTTCCATAAGGTAACCAGTAACGATGTAACCGATGATAGAACCGATGTTGATACCCATGTAATAAAGGGTATAACCACCATCACGACGGTCATCGTTGGAACTATATAACTGACCAACCATGGCGGTAATGTTGGGTTTTAATAACCCTGTGCCAAGTACCACCAAAATCATACCAACGAAGAAGCCAGCCTCACTCGGTATGGCCAAGACAATGTGTCCCAGCATAATAATGATGCCGCCGTACCAGGTTGCGCGCTGACCGCCTAATAAACGGTCAGCAATCCAACCGCCGGGTAAGCCCATGAAATAGACCGCACCGGTGTATAGGCCGTAGATAGCGGTTGCAGAGGCAACAGTTAAGGCGATACCGCCTTCTTGCAAGCTGGCGGTCATGAATAAAACGAGTAGCGCGCGCATACCGTAGTAGCTCATGCGCTCCCACATTTCGGTAAAGAACAGGGTCTGTAAGCCCCCTGGCTGTCCGAAAAAGCTTGAATCTTTATCGACTATTTTTGTTGGATCCATTCTTGTTATCCATTTTGTTATTTAATATTAAATAGTTAGCGTTATTAGTAGCTCATTCGACTTTGGTCTAAGTCGGAAAAAGTGGCCTTACTTTACTAGCGAAGACTGATAAATAAAACCGAAAACGACGAAATACTCGGTTTTTGAGCTGTTTCTACGCCGGAACTGACAGAGTTCGACAGCTTAAGGAATATTTTTGAGGATAAGGTGAACACACTAATATTGTCGACAATTTAGTTCGTGTTAGCTTGCTAATAGCGTTATTTTCATGGAAAATAGAGCAATCAATAATTACTGTCGACAATTAATGCAAATAGTCAGTCCTTTAGAACGTTCAGCCATTACCTCTTCAGATCGAGTTCTGTTTGAAATACAGCGCGCTATTGTGGAAGGGGATATAGCAGCGGGCTCAAAAATTAGTGAACCTGAGCTGGCTAGACGTTTTAATGTTAGCCGAGCGCCATTGCGTGAAGCTTTAGCGAGACTTGAGCGTTGCCATCTTATTGAACGAATTCCGAACGCAGGTGCCAGAGTGGTTACCTTGTCACCGGAAGGCTTAATTTCGTTGTATCAAATACGCGAAGAGCTGGAAGGTCTGGCCTGTCGTTTAGCGGCAGAACAAATGCCGGAAAACGAAATTGATGAATTACGGCAATTACTCGATAAGCACCTGGAAACTCAGCGAGTTCGTGAAGGTGAAAGTTACTATCAGGAAGCCGGCGATCTCGATTTTCATTATCGCATTATACTCGGCAGTAAAAATCAGTATTTAATTAATATGCTTTGCGACGAACTCTACTATCTTGTCCGTATGTATCGAGTACAAATGGGAATGAATGGTCCAAGAGTTTCGCGCGCCTTCGATGAACACAAAGCCATTATTAACGCGATTGCTAACCGCGATGGGGAATTGGCCGATCTGCTCATGCGCCGCCATATTGGCGCGTCTCGTAAGAATATTGAATTACGGTTACAAACACAAAAGGAAACATCATGACTCATATGACAAGCCCGGGCGCTAAGTTGCGCCAAGCTATTGCCGACGAAAATCCTTTACAGATTGTTGGCACCATTAACGCCTACACAGCAATGATGGCAGAGAAGGTTGGGCATAAAGCGCTTTACCTGTCTGGTGCCGGTGTGGCGAATGCGTCTTTTGGTTTGCCTGACTTAGGCATGACGTCGTTGAATGATGTTTGTGAAGACATTCGTCGTATTACTGCAGCAACCGCTCTACCTCTGTTAGTTGATGCTGACACAGGTTGGGGCGGAGCATTTAACATTGCCCGTACCGTTCAGGAAATGACGCGTGCCGGTGCTGCCGGAATGCACATTGAAGATCAGGTGGCTCAGAAGCGCTGCGGACACCGTCCAAACAAAGAAATTGTCACTCAGGAAGAAATGGTTGACCGCGTTAAAGCGGCGGTTGATGCGCGTATTGATGACGAGTTTTTGATTATGGCGCGCACCGACGCACTACAACAACAAGGACTGGAAGCCGCTATTGAACGTGCTCAGGCCTGTGTGGATGCTGGTGCTGATGCCATTTTTGCAGAAGCTGTCCATACACTTGACCAGTATAAAGCTTTCAGCGAAGCGTTGAACGTGCCGGTTCTGGCGAATATCACTGAATTCGGTGCGACGCCATTGTTTAATAAACAGGAATTGGCCGATGTGGGGGTGGAAATTGTTCTTTACCCTCTGAGTGCTTTCCGGGCAATGAACAAAGCCGCATTGAACGTCTACAATAGTATTTTAGAGAACGGTGATCAGAAAGCCGTTGTAGATGACATGCAGACTCGCTCAGAGTTATATGACTTTTTGAACTATCACGATTTCGAAGAAAAATTAGACCAGTTATTTAAGAAATAATACGACGTAGTCTGACGTTCACGTCAGGTGAAATATCGAATACAAAAGACTTTGTAAAATTAAGAAGGGAACAACATTATGGCAGAGAAGAAACTAAGCGGCGCAGGTTTGCGCGGACAGTCAGCCGGAGAAACCGCACTATGTACTGTTGGTAAAAGCGGCTCAGGTTTAACCTACCGTGGTTATGACATCTCTGAACTGGCGGAAAAAGTCAGTTTTGAAGAAGTGGCTTACCTTTTAGCGAAAGGCGAGCTGCCCAATAAACAGCAGTTAGAAGACTATAAAAAGCGTTTGAAGTCACTGCGCACCTTACCTCAGGAAGTCAAAGACGTACTTGAGCGTATTCCAAAGTCAGCGCACCCAATGGACGTTATGCGTACCGGCTGTTCTATGCTGGGGAACCTGGAAACAGAAGAAAGCTTTGATGAAGCGGACGATCACATTGAACGCATGCTCGCGACTTTCCCGGGTATTGTACTGTACTGGTACCGCTTTACTCACGATGGTGTTCGTATTGATACTGATTCTGAAGAAGAATCTATTGGTGCTCACTTTCTGCGTCTGTTGCACGACAAAGCACCTTCAGAGCTGCATGCGGCAGTAATGAATACCTCATTAATTCTGTATGCTGAGCACGAGTTTAATGCATCAACCTTTACGGCTCGCGTTTGTGCGTCAACCTTGTCAGATATTCACTCTTGTGTAACCGGTGCTATTGGTTCATTACGCGGCCCACTTCATGGCGGTGCAAACGAAGCGGCAATGGAGCTGATTGAAGGCATGAAAGGTGCTGATGATGCTGAGCAGAAGCTGAAAGGCATGCTTGAACGCAAAGAGAAAATCATGGGCTTTGGCCACGCCATTTACCGTGACTTTGACCCGCGTAACGATGTGATTAAAGCCTGGTCTAAGAAGTTGTCTGAAGAAGTGGGTGATAGCCGCTTATACGACGTTTCAGTGCGTTGTGAAAAAGTCATGTGGGACGAGAAGAAACTCTTCCCGAACGCGGACTTCTTCCATGCATCGGCTTATCACTACATGGGCATTCCAACCAAACTGTTCACACCAATCTTTGTGATGTCACGTGTGACCGGCTGGACCGCTCATGTGAAAGAGCAGCGCGCTAACAACCGTATTATTCGCCCAAGTGCTGATTATACGGGCCCAGAGCCGCGCAAAGTTCCAGCTTTAGAAGAGCGCTAATCCGATTGGAACTGATATTTGTACAGGAGCAGTTATTGACTGCTCCTTTTTTCGTTTAACGATGACGATAAGTGGTAACTCATGACTTCATACCGTAAAAAACTCGCTGGTACCACGCTCGAGTACTTTGATGCTCAAGCTGCTGTGGATGCGATTGAACCCGGCGCTTATGCGCGCCTGCCATACACTTCTCGTGTACTAGCTGAAAACTTAGTTCGCCGCTGCCCTCAGGATATCCTGACGCAGTCGCTGGAACAGTTGATTTACCGTAAAAAAGAACACGACTTTCCCTGGTTTCCGGCTCGCGTTGTCTGCCATGACATTCTGGGCCAGACGGCGCTGGTTGATCTAGCTGGCCTGCGTGACGCTATTGCAGAAAAGGGCGGTGATCCTGCCAAAGTAAACCCTGTGGTTCCTACGCAGCTGATTGTTGACCATTCACTAGCCGTGGAACACGCCGGTTTTGATAAAGACGCTTTCGAGAAGAACCGGGCGATTGAAGACCGTCGTAACGACGATCGTTTTCACTTTATTAACTGGACCAAAACAGCGTTTAAAAACGTTGATGTCATTCCTCCTGGCAACGGCATTATGCACCAGATAAATCTGGAGAAAATGTCTCCGGTGGTGCAGGTTCGCGACAATGTCGCTTTTGTTGATACCTGTGTGGGTACTGACAGCCATACGCCAATGGTTGATGCCTTAGGTGTTATTTCTGTGGGCGTTGGTGGTCTGGAAGCGGAAAGCGTTATGCTTGGGCGAGCATCTTACATGCGCTTGCCTGATATTGTAGGCGTTGAGCTTAGCGGCAAGCTGCAACCGGGCATTACCAGTACCGATTTAGTGTTGGAAATGACCGAGTTTTTGCGTAAAGAGCGTGTTGTTGGTGCGTATCTGGAGTTTTACGGTGAAGGTGCAGAAGCCTTAACGGTAGGCGACCGTGCAACCATTTCAAATATGACACCGGAATACGGCGCGACTGCAGCCATGTTCTATATTGATGATCAGACCATTGATTATCTGAAGCTGACCGGGCGTGACGATGACCAGGTTGAATTGGTTGAACACTTTGCCAAAGAAACCGGGTTGTGGGCTGACAGCTTAAAGTCTGCGGAGTATGGTCGGGTACTTAAATTCGATTTGTCAAAAGTTAAGCGTAACCTGGCCGGGCCTTCGAACCCGCATTCGCTATTACCTGCATCGGAGCTATCTGAGCGTGGTGTTGCGAAACACATTGAGAACCCGGAAGAAGGCAAAATGCCTGACGGCGCGGTGATTATCGCAGCCATTACCAGCTGTACCAATACCAGTAACCCACGCAACATGATTGCTGCCGGCCTAATTGCTCGTAACGCGAATAAGCTGGGCTTAACCCGTAAGCCATGGGTAAAATCATCGCTGGCTCCAGGGTCTAAGACGGTCAAAATGTATCTGGAAGAAGCGGAACTGTTGCCTGAACTGGAAGATTTAGGTTTTGGCGTAGTCGCCTTTGCCTGTACCACCTGTAACGGCATGAGTGGTTCGTTGGATCCTAAAATACAGCAGGAAATTATTGACCGTGATTTATTCTCTACGGCGGTATTGTCTGGTAACCGTAACTTTGACGGGCGTATCCACCCTTATGCTAAGCAGGCGTTCCTGGCTTCGCCGCCATTGGTCGTAGCTTACGCCATAGCGGGTACTATTCGCTTTGATATTGAGAAAGACGTATTGGGCATTGACCCGGACGGTAATCCGGTAACGCTGAAAGATATCTGGCCAAGCGATGAAGAGATTGATGCCATTGTGAAACAGAGCGTTAAACCTGAGCAATTCCGTAAGGTTTATGACCCGATGTTTGACTTGTCAGTTGACTACGGTGAGAAGAACAACCCGTTGTACGACTGGCGCCCGCAAACTACCTATATTCGCCGTCCGCCATATTGGGAAGGCGCATTAGCTGCAGAGCGCACCATGAAAGGTATGCGTCCGTTAGCGGTGCTGGGCGACAATATCACCACTGACCACTTGTCACCGTCAAACGCTATTATGGCTGACAGTGCCGCCGGTGAATATTTGGCGAAAATGGGTGTGCCGGAGGAGGACTTTAACTCTTACGCAACGCACCGTGGCGACCATTTAACAGCGCAGCGCGCGACCTTTGCTAACCCGAAACTGTTTAATGAAATGGTGAAAGGCGAAGACGGTAAAGTCATTCAGGGCTCGCTGGCACGAATTGAACCTGAAGGTAAAACCGTGCGCATGTGGGAAGCTATTGAACACTATATGGAGAACAAACAGCCGCTTATTATTGTGGCTGGTGCTGATTATGGTCAGGGCTCGTCACGCGACTGGGCTGCAAAAGGTGTGCGCTTAGCCGGTGTTGAAGTCATTGTTGCCGAAGGCTTTGAGCGCATTCACCGTACCAACTTAATTGGTATGGGTGTATTGCCGTTGCAGTTTGAAGAAGGCACAACCCGTAAAACGCTGAATATTGATGGTACTGAAACCTTTGATGTGAAAGGTACGCCGGAAGCTGGTGCGAGACTGACTTTAGTCATTCATCGTGCCAATGGTGACAGTGAAGAAGTGCCGGTACAGTGCCGCTTAGACACCAAAGAAGAAGTATCAATTTATGAAGCCGGTGGTGTATTACAACGTTTTGCTCAGGACTTTTTAGAAGCAGAAGCAAGCTAAGGGGTTCTAAAACGATGCATAAACCACAAATTAAAATTCCCGCCACCTATATGCGTGGCGGGACCTCAAAAGGGGTTTTCTTTCGTCTGCAGGACTTACCCGAGCCGGCTCAACAGCCGGGCGCTGTGCGTGACGCTATATTGATGCGCGTAATCGGCAGTCCGGATCCTTATGCTAAGCATACGGACGGCATGGGTGGTGCTACCTCCAGCACCAGCAAAACGGTTATAGTCTCTAAAAGCGAGCAACCAGACCATGACGTAGACTACCTGTTTGGTCAGGTATCTATTGATAAGCCTTTTGTTGACTGGAGCGGTAACTGCGGCAATTTATCGTCAGCCGTAGGGCCTTTTGCTATTGCTAATGGTCTTGTCGATGCTGAGCGTATCCCTGAAAACGGTGTGTGCGAAGTCCGTATCTGGCAGGCCAATATTGGTAAAACCATTGTCAACAAAGTGCCTATGGTCAATGGTGAAGTGCAGGAAACCGGTGACTTTATTCTGGACGGTGTCACCTTTCCGGCGGCTGAAGTGCCGGTGGAGTTTATGGATCCATCAGCGGATGGTGAGTCCATGTTTCCGACCGGTAACCTTATTGATGATCTAGAGGTTCCTGGCATTGGCACATTAAAAGCAACGATGATCAACGCTGGTATTCCGACCATTTTCCTTAATGCAGAAGAAATTGGATACGACGGCACAGAGCTGCAGGAAGTCATTAACGGCAGTCCGGAAGCACTGGAACACTTTGAAACCATTCGTGCCTATGGCGCGGTAAAAATGGGGCTAATTGGCAATGTTGCAGAAGCGGCAAACCGCCAGCACACCCCAAAAGTGGCTTTTGTTGCAGCGCCGAAAGATTACACGGCATCCAGTGGTAAGGTCATTAAAGCCGATGACGTTGACTTGCTGGTAAGGGCGATGTCGATGGGAAAATTGCATCACGCCATGATGGGAACTGCTGCTGTTGCTATCGGAACTGCCGCGGCAATTCCTGGTACTACCGTAAACTTAGCTGCAGGTGGCAAAGACCGTACTATGGTGAACTTCGGTCACCCGTCGGGCACTTTGCAAGTTGGTGCTGAGTGTAAACAAGTAAATGGTCAATGGACCGCTATTAAAGCCATTATGAGCCGCAGCGCGCGGGTCTTAATGGAAGGAACGGTTCGCATTCCTGATGACGTACTGTAAATGAGAAAGTCGCGCTTTGGCGCGACTTACTATTACTCCTTTTTACAGGGTTAATCAGCGTAGCCCCAGGGTGTTGGGGGCGTATCAACGGTTTCTGTTAAGTCAAAATCAACCCGAAACTCTCTGCCTTCGCGAATTAAACGATAGGTAAATGTGTCATCGTGGATATACATTTGCCAAATGTTGGTATTCGACTGCGGTACTCCCAGTTCAATAAATAGTTCTTTTGAGTAAGCATCAGCAGGGAAAGATTGAGCTGTCGGGTGACCCTTATCAACAGTATGACCACCGTACATGGTTAAAGGATCATAGTTGCCATCTTGCTTGCGATGATCATGTTTAAGACTAATACCAGACCCTGTTTGCGTTAAAATCCAGGTACGTGAATGGTTGTCCCCAACGTGAAACGGAATTTCAATTTTAGTATCACCGCACTTGCGCACATGCATAATCAACGGGCCTTCAAAGCCCTCACTTGCAGGGGTATCAACCGTTATTTCGCCAGCGTATGAGTTGCCACAGTGCTCGTTAATTGCCGCAAAAAACTCAGCCTGAGCTTGAGTACTAACGCGTGGAGCAGGCTTTACTACCTGGGCAGAACTGATAAAGGGTGCAAAGCTTGCGACGGCAATTGACGTAAGAAAAAGAATATTTTTCATTTTTAGACCATTAGATAATGTTTAATTTTAATTATATGAGTCATTAAAACCTGCCATGAATTAAAGGCACATGCCAGTACTTTTACGTAAACTTATGGCTCAAACATTAGTAACAGAGATTACAGCTTCCTGTTTGGAAGTTAAGGCAACCAAATATCTCCAATAGGCTTTTCAGCTGAAAAGTGGTGAGCAACTTGTGCTTGCAGGAGCTCACCGCAGGCAAGAGCGTCAGTCATAGCGTCGTGCGGTGCATAGAAGGGCAGGTTATAGCGATCTCTGCTATCACTTAAACGAATAGACACCCGCTCTTTACCAGTTAACTTGTCCCATAAACTGCGTTTCTGGCGATGAAAGCGCGCTTCAATTTCCATTGTGTCGATAACCGGGAAATGAATGCTTTCTTTTAGGCGCTCTTTAAAGGCACCTTGTAGAAACGGGCGCTCTATACCGTTGTAATGCACCACCCAAACCTTTCCGGCTACGGCTTCTAATAAGGGCTCGATAATTTCGGAAAAATCGGGAGCTCTTTCAATGGCACTGTGTGTTATACCGTGAATGGTAATTGACTCATTGGTTAGTAGCCTTCGGGGCTTAACAATCCATTGTTTTGCCTGACTCATGTGGATTCTGTCAAGCGTCATGGGTATAACAGCAATGCTAATAATGCCGTGCTTATCGGGGTTCATACCGGTGGTCTCAAAGTCGACTGCGACCATAGGGACATGGCTAATAGGAGAGCTGCTACTAGCTATACCCGCCTCATAGTATTTTTTCAGGGCAGGGTATTTGGCTGTTTTGGCCAGTTCCTGAAAACGTTTTGGCCAGTCTATGGTGCTTTTCTGTTGTTTATTCTCAGCATCTGGTGGCAGATACAACATTATCAGCCTCCGGAGTACTTATAACGCAGGTATTTCTGCGCGTTGCTAAGAATTTGAAAAGCGTCCTTTAAGTTTTTACGCTCAAAATCTGATAAGTCTTCCGGTGCGACATTGTTATCGGGGGGATCCCCAGCTTCTAATGCTAAAGCCTGGTGACGAATTCGCACCATAGAAATGAGTTCAAGCGCGTCGCGTAAATCAGGGCCGCGACCTTTCGGCAGAACGTTGGCCTCAATTATTTCCTCTAACCGCGCAAAGGAATTCTGTCGTTGCGCACCAATGGCCAGAGCATGCACCCGAATTAAGTCAGCAACTGGGCCGGTGCCACGGCGCTTCGTATTAATACTGTCACGATGCTTGCCGTCTTTTTCCATCACAAAGTCTTTAAAAAAGCCTAACGGCGGTGTTCGATTTAATGCATTACGAGCCATAGAGCCTATGAATCGTTTGTTTTTTGGTGCCTTTTTGCGAATAAGTTGATTCAGCTCTTTAGCAAAACGGGTTTCACCACCTACACCGTCCAGATCAAAAAATATGGAGGACTGCAGTAACTTTTCGGGCGATGGGTTATCTATCCAGTCGCTAAAGTAATGCTTCCATTTAGAGAGAGGCTGCCGCCAGTTTGGGTTTGTTGCCATAATATCGCCAGTGCAGTAGGTGTAACCGCAGGCATTCAGGCCATCGGAAACAAACTGCGCGATATTAAGAAAATATTCATCGTGTAGTTTGGGATCAAAACTGTCATCCAGCACCATGGCATTGTCCTGATCTGTTACAACGGTTTGTTCGTCGCGAGCCATGGAGCCCAGCGCCAGAAAGCAGTAAGGAACCGGCGGCGGTCCGTATTTTTCTTCGGCTAACTCTAATAGGCGCTGTTTGAAGCTGCGTCCAATAGTAGCCATGGCCGAGCCAATAATGCGTGAGTTGGCGTCTTCTTCCACCATACGCACAAAGCTTTTATGCACGTCAGGCACCAGCTGCGAGAGCTCTTCAATGCTGGTTTGCTTAAAAATGCTGGAAACAACATATAAGCTACTTTGCGATTCATGTCGTGCGACGTCAGACAAAGCAATAACGCCGACCACTTTCTGCTGACGTAGCACCGGTAAGTGATGCAGGTTGGTACGTAGCATGGTTAAAAACGCTTCAAAAACGCGGTTGTTATGCTGAATAAAAATCAAATTTTCAGACATGATGTCAGAGACCGGACTGGAAGCATCTCTGTCTACGGCGAGTACACGTTTACGCAAGTCTTTGTCGGTGATTATGCCAACAGGTTTGTCTTGTTTTTCGCCGTCGTAAATAAGCAATGACGATACTTTCTCATCGGTCATTAACCCAGCGGCTTCACGTATTGATGCGTTTTTGTCGATGGCCACAGGCTCGCGTGTAATTAACGTTTCGACGCGGGCTGATAATGTGCGGTTGCGGTTCTCGTGTTCTTTTACCGCATGGCTAACACGGCGTTGTTCTTCAACCTCCACCGCGTCGGCAAAAGAGTCGTATTCGTCATAAAAGCGATTAAAGAGCTCGCCCGGAATGTAGTAAAGTAATGTGTCTTCAATGGTTCTGACCGGAAAGCGGACACGGCCTTTACGAAGTAAACCTGCTTCACCGAAAAAACCGCCTTCGTCCAGCCGGTTAAACAGCGAACCGTCTTTGTGGTAGGTCTCAATAGACCCACTTCTGACGACATGCAGAGAGTCGATATGCTGATTAAACTCTAATATCTGAGTCTTTGCTTTGAAGTATGCTACTGACGTGTTCTTAGCGGCTAATTGAAGCTCTTCTTCCGGTAACTCATTGAATGGCGAATATTTGCGTAAGAAGTTCAGTATTTCGACGTGCTCAGCTTCCATATAAGCACCTTAGAAAGTGAGCGACACCCAGAGGTGTCGCTCGTGGTAGGTTATTTTGTGGTTTTACCAACTCTTGGTTCAGAGCGCAAGCCCTGAATGACTGCGACACACGCCGCCAGCAGAACAAGAGTGAAAGGTAAGCCCGCTGAAACGGCCATGGCTTGTAGTGCAACTAAACCACCTCCCAGTATCAGGGCAATTGCGACTAACCCTTCAAAGGTACACCAGAAGATACGCTGAGGTACTGGCGCTTCGACTTTACCGCCAGCACTGATGGTATCGATAACCAGTGAACCGGAATCAGAGGAGGTAATGAAGAAAACCATAACAAGGATAATACCCACGAATGAGGTAATGCCTGTCCATGGTAAGCCATCTAACATCACAAATAGCTGTAATGATAAATCAACCTCCGCGACTTTCTCGGCCCCAGCCAAAAACTGTTCAATAGCTGCTGTACCAAATACACTCATCCAAAAAACACAGGCTATAGACGGTATTAGCAGCACTGAAATCAAGAACTCACGTACAGTACGCCCCCGTGAAACACGGGCAATGAACATCCCCACGAATGGTGACCAGGCTATCCACCAAGCCCAGTAGAAAGACGTCCAGCCTTGAGAAAAGTTTAAGTCTTCACGACCAACTGGGTTGGACAAGGCCGGTAAGTTTACAACGTAGTTATAGAGGTTATCGACAAAGCCAGTCAGAATCGCGACCGTCGGACCAACAATAATGACGAACAACATTAAAATCGCGGCTAATGTCATGTTGATTTGCGATAAACGCTGAACGCCAGACTCTAGTCCTGCAAGCACGGATACTAGTGCGACAGCGGTAATACCGATAACTAGCAGAACCTGTGTTGTGGTTCCCTCACTCCAGCCAAACAAGAAATTAAAGCCGGACGCTGCCTGGGAAGCACCCAAGCCAAGTGACGTTGCTAAGCCAAACAAGGTTGCCAGTATGGCTACAATATCGATGATATGACCTGGCCAGCCCCATACGCGCTCACCCAAAATAGGGTAGAAAATTGAGCGAATAGTAAGCGGTAACCCTTTGTTGAAAGAGAATAAAGCGAGCCCTAGCGCTAATACCGCATAGATTGCCCATGGGTGCAGTGCCCAGTGGAAAATCGTAGCGGCCATACCAAGTCTCATAGCTGCGGCTTCATCGCCACCAGCACCACCAAGAGGTGCCCAGTCTGTGCGTATACCGTCGGCATTTGTTTCAGTACCACCCAGGGCGGTACTGAAGTGGGTTATTGGCTCGGAAACCCCATAGAACATGAGTCCGATACCCATACCGGCAGCGAATAGCATTGAAAACCAACCTAAATAAGAAAAATCAGGGCTGGCCTCGGTGCCCCCCAGACGGACATTACCGAGTGGAGAAAAGATGAGAAAGAAACACAGGATTACAAATATATTGGCCGCTCCAATAAAGAACCAGTCAAGATTGGCTGTAAGCCAGTCTTTGGTGCTTGTAAATACAGGTTCAGCCTGATTTTGAAACATTAAGGTTATGAAGACAAAGGCAACAATTGCCAGTCCTGAAATGGCAAATACGCGATTATGAAAATCGAGACCAAAAGGCCCGAATTTCATCACAACGTTGTCTTGTCCTACTTGATAATCGGTATTGATTGGGTTGACTTCACCATCAGGAATCATTGGGTCGTTAGCTTTACGCTCACGCTCGAGATCTTTATCTCCGCGGAGCACTTCTTCTTCTTTTTTGGACATTAGCTCTCCCCTTTATAGAAGTAGGCATTTTACCGCCTTGAATTTAAACATTTATTCTAAATTCATTACTAGAGTATAGAGAGCTACGCAGATTTCTCAAAGTTAGATCGATTTTTCGCTGTAAAAATAATAGATTAGAGAAACAAATTTAATTAGGAAGGATACTGACGTGCGCTGCATCGAGCCGCACGTCAGTGTTTAGGGGAACAATCCTGGTATTAAAAACTGTACCGGACTGTTGCGGCGACAGTATCAATGTCCTGGTCAATTTCATCGAGGTCGTAAAGTTTATAGCCAACCCCAAGAGACAGGTTTTCAGTCAAATGAAAGAACGCTGAAGCATCGTAACGAATGGCATTTTCATCATCAATGTCCAGGTAATCAGCTTTTACTGACAACTCAAGAAAATCTGTCAACATTGAGCGAACACCTAGTCCGGCACCGTATCCAGATTCATCAAATGACTCAGAGCCGATGTCGTCAACAGAGCCTACAAGTTCAAGCTTTTCGTAGGTGACGGTTGCAAAAATATCGGTGGATTTTGTGATGCCATGATTGAACCCGATGCCGGCGTTAAGCGAGTCTAAATCGACATCGCCGAATTCCGACTCATCGCCAACAGAGTCGAAGTTAGCCAAGATAAAAATGGACTCATTCAGCGATAGTGACCCCGATACGGCATATCCGTCCATTGAGATATCTTCGTCAATAGGCGTTTCGATATCGGTGTCAATGTACGACGCCTGAAGTTTATTCCAGTTAGGAGAGTCCGCTAATGCGCTAGTTGAAGTTCCAATCAATGCAATTGCAATTAATGTTTTCTTCATAATACTTCCTTTGTTGAGAGTCGCTAAGCAGAGATAACCAATTGGCTATCCTGCGTTAAAAAATAGCGACACCAACGACAGGCAGCAATGAACTTTACGAAACCTTTAATCTAGGCGGTTCACCAGAGAAATGAGAGCGGCTTCCGCAACTCTTTTAATGTTATTTCGATCTTCGCTGTCACTGACTTCATAGGTGACGGCGTGAGCGGCGAACTCATCAGCGATAAATTGTTTAAAAACACCGCTTTCAGGATGGTCACCCGGTTGATATTCGAGTTCCACTGAATCGACCATTTCGGCTATTTCTTCAATCCAGTCATAAACTCGCTGTGGGTTTCTTAAAGGGACGCCACTTGGTGACTCATAGTCTTTAGGCATAGTGTAAAAGACATTACGGTGAGTGGAGTGAAAGTCTATCGCAAACTCTATTTGACCACCGTTTTCTACGAGCTTTTCAAGGTAGTTGGTTAAGGCTTGGGTTTCCGGAAGCGTTTGGTTGTTCCAGTCGCGGTTCATATCGATGCCAGCTGCCGTTAACCGCCAGTTGCCATGATAGACGCCGTCCGGGTTCATGTTAGGAACCAGTAATATATTGTACTTTTGACGAAACTTAACCACGTAAGCTTCGTCGCTGAATAAAAGCTCGCCAAAATGGAGCAGGGCAAGTGCACCAGTAACCTCTGGCGGGTGTTGTCGGCCAATAAGTATTATCCACTTGTCGCTGGATTTCACTTTGTGTTCTAAGGCCGCTAAGTTGCGGCCTTCACTAGAAACCCCCAGAGAAATAACTTCCGATTGTTGTGGCTCTTTAATTAAGCTACTAAGCCACTCAATGTAATGGACGTTATCGATGATCTCCTGCCCGGCGATAAGTTCTTTTGTTTGCGCCGATAGTGTCAGTTCAAACTGAAGCCAGCCATCACCTTCCGAAAAGGGAATGGGGTGCCACATATCGTCTCCTGCGCTGCGTTTAGGCTTATAACGAGATACCCCTTCACTGGCGACCAGTGTGATATCAATGGTTTGACTCTCTTCAGTCAGGTTCTCGACGGCAAAGGCATACCAAGGACTAGGATTAATTTTCTCTCTTTCTGGTTCAAGGTACAGACTGTATTGATTGTCACCAGTTTTCTCACAATGGTGCAAACGACCAACAGCGAAGTTGGTTGTAAAGTCGACTTTCTCAAAAGAGCAGTCTTCCGGCCCTTTGTTCACTTCCTCAGGTTGTTGAAGCGATAACTGACTAAATAACGCGACACTGGCCAGTGAAAGCATCTATTCTCCTAAAATGCCCATGATAAGGTTGCGTATGTATAGCGCCCACGGTTCGAGTGAACATCGGAAAAGTAACCAAAGCTTTCATCTGCAATTGGAGGCTTTTTATTTGCAAGGTTACGTGCGCCTAGCCGCAGGCTTAAGCCATCAAGAGACTTCTGACTAAAGTGGTAATCAAGGTAGATATCCATTGTTGTCCAGCTATCAATTGGCATCATTTCACCTGAAGATGTTGTTACGCTTGTTTCATAAAAGTCATCAATATAGTTGACCCGAATGCCTGCGCCCCAGTTCCCTAAGTCCCAGTTAAGCTGAGCAAAGGAACGCCATTTGGGGTTACCGTTCATTTGTCTTAAGTCACCGGCGCCAACCACCGGTATGTCAATGGGCACCGCAGGGTTACCGTTTTCTTGTGCCTCTAAAACAATGGCACTTATTGGGTCAGGTGTTTGCATAAATTTACGCAAATGAGCGGCATTTATAGACAGGTTAAACCGTCCAAGTGCTTCCGTATTTACTTCGTAGCTCATACTTATATCTGTCCCTGAAATTTCACGAACCTCTAAGTTATCGTATTGGTTATTGACGTAAACCACTTCTAAGTCGTCGTTGCGTATAACTGCAGGGTTAGATTCGCCTTGTGAGCGTAACAGGGAGTCGTAAAGTAGATGAGTCTGGCTGTTTAAAATCCCAACAACACCTTCTTGCTCAATGGTCCAGCGGTCTATCGTAATAAGGAAGTTATCAAAAGGTGTAACCGCAATACCAAAGTTATAAATCTCATCGTCTTCAGGAGTAAGCTCACTATTACCGCCCCGAACTTCAGTTATCCCATAGCGATCGTCGATTACCGGATCGGTTCTGGTATTGGTGCGGGAGACGCTTTCCTCAACGACCTGAGGCAGGTTAGGCGCGCGGAAACCACCGGAATAGGACGCACGCAGCTGCAGCCATTCAGCTGGCAACCAGCTAAGCGCAATTTTTGGTTTGGTGACGCTGCCTACATCAGAAAACTGCTCATAACGAAAGGCTAACTGCATATCGAAGGTTTGATGCAAGGGGACTAAGAGTTCGGCGTAGGCCGAAAAAACATTGCGACTTCCTTCAGCATCGGGCGTTGAACTGCTACCCAGTACGTCCGAGTTTGTCATAAGTTCGCCGGTAATTTGATCGTAAAATGGATTAGAACCATCAAGTAGGGGGTGACGATCATCAGCGTAAGATTCGTAACGATACTCAACACCAGTGGCAATGCCTATATCTCCGGCATACCAGTTTGCCAATGCGGGATTGGACAGTTTAAAGTCCCAAAGAGCAAGCTCGGTAGAGCTGTCACGAGTAATGTCTTCGGTCAGTCCGGCTATCACCTCCGGTGAATTATAGACTGAGGTTCCGCTATTTAAATTATTTGGATCTCCACCAATAAAAGGGTTATAAGCTTCGTCGATATTGGTTGAGTTAATCGCTTGTTGCAGTGCACTAACCCGAATTCTGTTGTATCCGGTATCCAGAGTGTCAGCCCGGGAATAAAGCAAGGCTGATTCCCACTCCCATTGATTTGAGTAACCCTTTAACCCTCCCAGCACGCGGTAACTGGAGTCTTCGACTTCAATCCTTCTGGGGCCAACATCCATTGGACGGATGTTACGCAGAGTGACGGTTTCGCCAAAAGGGTTGTATGCAGCGTCTTCACTTATGGTAAAACGCTGTGCGGTTAAGTTAGCGTTTTGTTCTCGCCGACGCTTCGAGATGGCTTCGTAATATAAAGCTTCGCCGAAAAACTCCAGACCCGGTGAAAGTTTGTGGGTAAAATAAGCAAACAGATTCGCTCGATCAATTGCAGAGGTCATGCTCTGATCCTCAAGAGCCGAGTCATAGCGCATGTCTCTTGGGATAGAACCTTCGGCGGCACATACATCGTCGGATAAACTCTGGAAGCATTCCCCCATAGATTCCGGGCGTATATGAAAGCGGCCGATGTTTTCACCGTCAAAAATGGCCCAGGGGCTAGACAATGAGCGGTTATCCAGTTGCGTGTCGCCTATAAACTCGTCCGGTATTCTGTCATTAAAGCGACGGTCTTCGCTGGCTGAATAGGAACGTTCGTTAGCGCCTATCTCGTCGCGGGTGTAGTAAGCGAAAGAGAGACTTAAATGGCTTTTATCATCGTTAAAGAACAGCCCGGTAGAACCACTGACCAAGTATTGCTGCATTGAGGTACCGGCGGCATTTCCCGCGTTGAGTTTTAACTGGCTTTGAGTGGTGTCCTTTTTCAAGACATAATTTACGACACCGGCTACAGCATCAGTCCCGTAGAGAGCGGAAGCACCGTCCCGAAGTACTTCCAGCCGTCTTAAACCAGAAACCGGTAGGGTATTGGAATTGACGGTAGTGACGGGCACGAAATTTTCAGTCTGTGTGCCCGGATGAAGAACCAGTCGCCGGCCGTTCAGTAAGGTCAATGTATTACCAGTTCCTATACCTCGTAAGTTAATTGAGGCGACATCGCCACGGGCGTCGTTAACACCACCAATTGCCCGTTCGTTATTAAAGCTAATGTCGCCAATTTGGGGAATAGAGCGGAGCAGTTCGTCTCCGGTTACCGCGCCTGTATTGGTTATGTCGTCCGCATTCAGGGTAGTAACAGGAAGCCTTCCGGCTGCCTGAGCGCCGCTGATGTTGCTACCAATAACGGTAATTTTTTCCATAGACTCTTCGTCTGTTTCATTTTCTTCCTGCTGAAGGGGAGTTGCATAGATTTGCGCGGAAAAGGCAAAAGACGTCAAGGCAGTACACAAGCAGAGTGTTAAGTAGTTTTGTTTGTATTTAATCATGATGAAAACCCACACCGTATTAACAAATGACTCTGTAATAGGTATATATGCGGTTCTTCGTTTTTACCTTAATCTTTAACCTTTCTTAACACTTTTCAAATCACTCTTGTCGTTAAAGCTGACTATCCGATTAGCTCAATCTATTTTTCGAATCTATCTGAGCACCCCAAAACACCGCGTTTAGTCTATATTAATAGCGCACTTACTGTGTCTAACAAAAAGGGTAATTAATCATGTTTAATAAAACAGTACCTTTACTTTCTACTGTAGCGATTGCGATATCGCTTTCAGTGGGATCAGGTGTTGCCAATGCCCAGGAAAACTCATCTTACGAGGTGAATTCTCCTGAGCCTAAGTCGAACGAGTTTTGGTGGCCAAATAAGCTAAATTTAGAGCCTCTACGTCAACACAGCCCGGAGTCAGACCCTTATGGCGATGATTTTGATTACGCTGAGGCTTTCAGTCAGCTTGATCTAGAGCAAGTCAAAAAAGACATTGAAGAACTAATGACATCGGATCAGGACTGGTGGCCTGCCGACTACGGTCATTATGGTCCTTTCTTTATTCGTATGGCCTGGCACGGAGCCGGAACTTATAGGGTTCAGGACGGCCGTGGTGGTGCCGCAGGCGCTCAGCAACGTTTTGAACCTTTGAACAGCTGGCCGGATAACGTCAGTTTAGATAAAGCGCGTCGCTTGTTGTGGCCGGTTAAGCAAAAATACGGCCGAGATATCTCATGGGCTGACTTGATGGTGCTAACCGGTAACGTTGCACTTGAATCTATGGGGTTTGAAACCTTTGGTTTTGCCGGTGGACGTGAAGATGCATGGGAACCCGATATTGTTTACTGGGGTCCTGAAAAAGAATGGTTAGCCGGTGACGAACGTTACTCAGGTGATCGCGAACTTGAAAACCCTTTGGCGGCCGTTCAGATGGGTTTAATTTACGTTAATCCTGAAGGACCAAACGGTAAACCTGATCCGTTATTGGCAGCAAAAGATATACGCGACACCTTTGGCCGTATGGCAATGAACGACGAAGAAACGGTCGCCTTAATTGCCGGTGGACACACCTTTGGAAAGGCGCACGGCGCGCACAAACCAGAAGACTGCTTAGGTGCAGAACCAGCAGCTGCGGGTGTGGAAGAGCAGGGCCTGGGCTGGAAAAATAAGTGTGGTAAAGGTAACGCTGAAGATACCATCACCAGTGGTTTAGAAGGTGCGTGGTCAGTGAATCCAACCGCATGGACAACTCAGTACCTGGATAACTTGTTTGGTTTTGAGTGGGAACAGACAAAGAGTCCTGCCGGCGCTATTCAGTGGATCCCTGTTGACGGTCAGGCGTCAGAGCTGGTGCCGGACGCGCACGTTGAAGGCAAACGTCATGCACCTATTATGTTTACGACGGACCTTTCGCTAAAAGAGGACCCTGAGTATCGTAAAATCGCTAAGCGCTTCCACGAAGACCCTAAAGAGTTTGAATTGGCCTTTGCCAAAGCCTGGTTCAAGCTGACGCACCGTGATATGGGTCCTAAGCAGCGTTATCTTGGCGATATGGCTCCGCAGGAAGATCTTCTATGGCAAGATCCTATCCCTGAAGTGGACTTTGAGCTGATTAACGATGGTGAAATTGAGCAGCTTAAAGCGGTAATTCTGGACTCTGGTCTTTCTGTACCTCAGTTAGTGCGTACAGCCTGGGCATCGGCATCAAGCTTCCGCGGTACTGACATGCGTGGTGGTGCTAATGGTGCTCGTATTGCATTAGAGCCTCAGGTGAGTTGGGAAGCGAATAACCCAACTGAGCTTAAGAAAGCGCTAAATACATTGAAGGGTGTTCAGGAAGACTTTAATGAAGAGCTATCAGGCGACAAGCAAGTGTCGTTAGCTGACGTTATTGTTCTTGGTGGTGCAGCGGCTATTGAAAAAGCAGCGAAAGACGCTGGCTATGATGTGACCGTTCCGTTTGAGCCGGGCCGCACTGACGCGTCTCAGGAAATGACCGACGTTAATTCGTTTTCTTTCCTTGAACCTAAAGCCGATGCCTTCCGCAACTATTATGCTGAAGGTAACCGAGTGCCGCCAGCTCAGCACATGGTCGATAAAGCTGACCAGCTAACCTTAACCGTGCCGGAAATGACTGTATTAGTCGGTGGTTTGCGTAGTTTAGATGCTAACTATGATGGCAGTGACCATGGTGTATTTACTGACAAGCCTGGTACATTAAGTAATGACTTTTTCGTTAACCTGCTAAGCATGGATAACGAATGGAAGCAGTCATCGGACAATGAAGCTATCTACGAAGGTTACGACCGTAAAACCGGAGAGCAGAAATATACAGCAACGCCGGTTGACCTGATTTTTGGTTCGAACTCTGAATTGCGTGCGGTTGCAGAAGTTTATGCAATGAGTGATGCAGACCAGAAGTTTGTTGGTGACTTTGTTCAAGCATGGACGAAAGTCATGCAGTTAGATCGTTTTGATCTGAAATAAAACCTGAGCTCAGGAAAGTAGAAGTGAAAACGGTGGCGGTAAAATGCCACCGTTTTTTTATTGATTCTCTGAATTATTTAAAGCAGTTTTGCGCGAAACTTCTTACCCTTTATCTTATTGTTACTAATAAGACCTAAAGCGTGTTTTGCCAAACGAGAATGTACGGCAACAAAACCAAACGTACTTTCCAGCTTTATTTTTCCAATATCGTCTGCACTCAGAACATCGTCTTTGGTTAGTGCTCCGACAATGTCACCTGGTCTTAACTTATCTTTCTTTCCGCCACTTATTTGCAGCGTTGTCATAGTCGCTTTCAGAGGTTTAATGCCAGGTAGGTTTGGTGCAGGTTGTACCTGAATGGGCTCGGCGAAAGTGTCTTCCAGCAGTCGCATTTTATAGTCGTCCTGTGCGGAAACTAAGGTTATAGCCATACCTTCCTTTCCGGCACGGCCGGTACGGCCTATACGGTGGGTATGGGTATCTAAATCGTGAGCCATATGAACATTAACAACCAAGTCGAGCTCAGCAATATCTAACCCGCGAGAGGCGACATCGGTTGCTACAAGTACCCGCACACTGCCGTTACTGAATTGTATAATTGCCTGATCACGGTCTTTTTGTTCAAGCTCTCCATGCAAAGCTAACACGCTGAATTTATTTGCCTGCAGCGTACTGAGTATGTCCTTAACTTCGTTCTTTGTGTTGCAAAAAACAAGACAGTTTTCTGGCTGGTGCTCCGTTAACACGCTCATAACCAGTTGTGCGCTGTCTTCGTTGTTCATTGCATAAAAGTGTTGTTTAATTCTGGGTCTTGCTGCTTCCTGAATCGCATTAATATTGGTCGCTTTGGTTGTTACCTGCTCAGCCAAAGCCGCGATATTCTTTGGATAAGTCGCACTAAATAACAGGGTTTGTCGCGCTTTAGGAATATGCTTAACAATAGCGCTCAGGCTCTCCTGAAAGCCCATCTCAAGCATACGGTCAGCCTCGTCCAGAACGAAGGTGTTCAGCGCGGACAAATCAACATTTCGTTGCTCAAGGTGGTCAAGTACACGCCCGGGAGTTCCAACCAGTACATGAGCGCCATGCTCAAGAGAGCTGGTCTGGATACGGCTTGGCTCTCCACCACATAAGGTTAATACTTTTATGTTCGTCATAGATTTAGCTAAGTTACGAACTTCTTCGGCAACTTGATGAGCTAATTCGCGTGTAGGGCAAAGCACTAACGCTTGTGGGGCAAAGCTTTTAGTATTCAACTTGGACAGCAGAGCCAGCGCAAAAGCCGTTGTTTTTCCTGAACCGGTATTGGCCCGTACAACCGCATCCGCATTATCCAGAATAACTGGCAAGCTTAATGACTGAACTGGCGTCATTTGTTCATAACCAATTTCATTCAGTCTGGAGATTAAGGCTGGCGCTAAGCTTAGCTGATTAAATTGAGTAATTTCGGCTGTTTTTGCTGGAGTCTGGTCAGGCATTAAGAGGCTACTTTCGGTTTAAGTTTCTTGGTGTATTGTAACAGGCTTTGGACAAAAGGTAGTGCGATAATCCGTTTAATCAGAAGACTCTTTACCGGAATAAACACCCAAAGCAGTGACAGTGACAAGAATAAGCAGCATGCCTAATACTTGTGAGTAAGCCAGTATTTCACCTAAAACAATTACGCCGAAAAGCGAAGCCGTGACGGGCTCTATTGTGGCCACAATAGAGGCTAAGGCCGGTGGTGTTCTTCGTAAGCCAATAAGATACAGAATAAAGGATGCACCGCCGCCAAGCACCCCAATAATGGCAAATAGGGGCCAGTCGACCGAACCTGGCACCTGAGCTGCTTCTGCCGGATCTATCAGAACACCCAGCGCCACAACAAGGGTTAAAAAAGCAATGGTAAGAATGGCCTGCGGGCTGCCGTGCTGAGTGGCGTACTTAAAACCGAAGATAAAAAGAGCCAGGGACAGCCCTGAAAGTAACCCGGTTGCCACACCCAGCAGGGTAATGCTGTTCCCTTCCATTTGATAAACACGGGTCAGCAGCACAACACCCACCATAACTAACGCAATTGCTGCCCATTTTACGAGCGTAGGGCTTTCCAGCTTGAGCGCAAAAGAAATGAGGTAAACAAATATTGGCGCGCAATACATAAGGGTTGCAGCAACCGCAACGTTGCTTTCGGAAATACTAAAGAAGTAAAAACCGAAGTTACCGGCTACACCCAGCCCTGCAATGACGGACCATAACCATAACCGGCTATTGGCCAGACCGCTGTATCGAGGCCTCAGTGCCAGCCAAATAAGCACAAATACTAATCCAATTGCGCCGCGGTAGAAAGAGATTAACAGGGCATCCCAGTCGTTGTTAATGAGAATACCGGCAATTCCGCCCGACAAACCCCAGAAAAGCGCCGCTGACGCTACCAGTATGATGCCCGAATTAGTCATGCATGAGTCAACTTCTATGTGAAAAGTTTAACGTGCTGAAAGTATTGAATTTAGAAGACTTGAGAGGGATTTTCAAATGGTGCGTCCGAGTAGACTCGAACTACCGACCTCTGCCATGTCAAGGCAGCGCTCTAACCAACTGAGCTACGGACGCACATTTAGAAGTGTCGTTAAGACGGGCGGTATATTAGTGATTTGCGCTAACAGGTGCAAGTGATTTTTTATGAAACCCATTTGTTTGTCGAAATTCTATTCAATACAGAGCCAGAGGTGTTGCGCTTAAGTCCCGTTGAATTTGCTCAAATTTTCTTTTTCGGCTTCAATAAAAGGGGATAGGGGGGAAATCGGCAAAGACTCAGGAGGTTTCATGTTAAATTTTTTACGAGTAATACGGGCGTTTGCCGGGCTTCTTTTTCTTGCCGGAATAGCGGGTATCATCGCGCAGCTTGGGTTTAATATTCTGCATGTGGATATTTTGATGCGTTCATCGGTCATCGTTATTATGGTTGGTACACTGTTTGCGGCTTTCTGGCTCTGGGTATTTCTTGGTTTACGCTACGTTATCAATGAAATTCATGAAAAAGAGCAAGGTAAGCCACACCCCAGTCTGACTAAAATATGGCATCTGTAAGCGTAAAGTCGGCGCCAGTAAATTGAGTCAGCTACGTTTAATCCAGGCCCGGCGTAAAGTCACAGGCACTGTAAAACCTCTGCCACGGGCGAACAAAATGCACTGATGCATCGGTGAGCTTTTTACTGAGCGTACCCAACTCTGCAATGTAGGTCTTTAACTCGGGCTGAGGTGCTATGCCTTCGAGACTTTCAAGAGTCATCAGTAAACGCTGATGCTGTTCGATAATTTCCGCTATGTCGCCTTGCATTTCTTCAATATAAATGGCGTTAAAAGCTTTTTTCAGCTCCAGAGCTTTATCGGGTACTTGGTCATTTTGGCAGTAAACCGATTGCGGAATTTCAGGCAGAAGTTCGGTCATTTTCTCCAATTTATAGGAGTAGTCCAGCATAGTGCGGTAAAGGTCGGGAAGGTAATTACTACGCTCTAAACGGCCAAGCATTTTTATGAGTTCTGCCGGGTCATCCGCTTTTTTTGTGTAGCTCCAGCGTTCCAGTATGCGGGTGAAACGTTCCAGTGCATTTACCGCGTAGTTGTATTCGGTAACGTGTATTTTGGGTAACGAATTATTTCCTACTGACAAAGCTTTTCTGAGCCCGTCGTCGCGGGCAAAGGCGTTCGCCAGGCTGTTCTTAAGCTGTGACTCTTTATGGGCCAGAGCTTCTTTTAATTTGTCTTTAACACCGGTTGAATCAGGGTGTTCAATGCATTCATTGAGTGCCTGAATCATTGTCAGGTCAGCATGGTAGCGGCTGAACCCATTTTTTAGCTTGCCCAGCGAGCTGTTGTTTTCGGCAATCAACTGGCCTAACTGGCAATGATTAAGCTGCAGACTGTCCAGTAACCCCATGCTGGTTCGCTCAATATTATGCGCTAAATCGCGTTTAGCAGGGTACTGCAATTGAGGCTTAGGTGCCTGTATCGTTTGAGCAGGCAGGTTGAGTGTACTGTGAACTTGGTTATTCAGCTTATCGGCGTACTCTGTTAGTCCGGGATCATCTGAGCAGGCAGATAATCCTAAGACCACTAACACATAGCCAAAAGGCCTGAAAATCAGTACACTTCGCTTCATTATTTTATTCCTTGCAACAAGGTTTTATCGATGTTTACCGGTATTGTCCAAACCCAAGCTACGATATTTTCAGTCTCTGACCAAGGATCTTTTCGACACTTGGTCATTAAAACTGAACCTCAATTTCTACAAAACTTGGCCATTGGTGCAAGTATTGCGATAAATGGTTGCTGTTTAACTGTGGTTGAGTTTAACGATACCCAGGTGCACTTTGACGTTATTGATGAAACCTTGCGGTTAACGAACCTGGGGTTGTTAAGCGAGGGGGATACGGTGAACCTGGAGCGGTCGCTTAAAGTAGGCGATGAAATTGGCGGGCACGCGGTTTCTGGTCATATTCATTGTCAGGGCAAAGTGACTAAAATTGATACGTCCGGCAATAATGTCGCTATGTGGGTAGAACTCCCGGAGCAATACACGCCATATTTGTTTGCCAAAGGGTTTATTGCAGTTAATGGAGCGAGTTTGACGGTAGGTCAGGTAGACGCAAATTACTTTAGTCTGCACTTAATTCCTGAAACGTTGCGCTTAACCAACTTAGAGTCAACGCAGGTGGGTGACAGTTTAAACATTGAACTTGATCAGCAAACCATCACTATTGTTGAAACCGTTGAGCGAGTGCTGGCTAAACGTCAGTAAAACTGTTCGTCGTTGCCGTCTACTTTAACGCGCGCCTGTTGGTTAACTTCATCAACCTGTAACTGAACATGAATGAGGTCACCGCAGGCGGAACACTCTTCCTGATAGTCCTGATTTCCCTCCGATGCGTCAATATCCAAAAAAGTATTGTGACCACAGTGCGGGCATTTCACCGACACACTTTGTAAGTTTTCTTCGTTCATTGGTAACTCCTTTGCCGGGATGTCAGTGTTTATCCTCGCATCCTCAACGAAATAAGGTTCTACGTCTTACTATAGAAATAAAATACTGATTCCGCCCAATGAGATTAGGGCTCCGGCTATAGAACGTGGGGTAATTCGTTGTTTTTTCAGTAAAGATATCGGTATTAAAAAGAGTGGTGCGGTAGATAGCAAGGTTTGGGTAAGGCCCGGGTTGATATTGGCGATTGAAATTTGCTGTAGCCAAATAGCCAGAAATGTACCGAATACAATGGCGCCGAGCAGTGGCAACGGATTGATAGAGCGAACTTGTTTTATGATTGCGTTGTACGCGCCTCGCTTTGAAAGCCCGACAATTATGGCAAGCAACAAAGACCCTGCGGCAAGACGCACAAATGCCGCATCAATAGCGTTAACATTCGACTGCATTAGTACCGCAAAAGCCATGACTAACCCGGTGGCCTGACAGAGCGCCGCGCCGCAACCGAAAAAGATACCAGATAAAGAAAGCGCAGGTTGTTTGTCAGGGGCTTTTTCTGTAACGACCCACAGAACGCCGCTTAAGGTTATGACTGCACCGGTAATTTCAATGGTGGATAGACCGTCATTCAAGAATAACCAGGCCATGAATGCAGCCAGTGGCGGTGCCAGGTACTCCAGTAACATAGCGTGCCAGGGGCCTAAACGGCGCAGAGCGGCAAAATGACAACTGTCGCCAATGGTAATACCTATAATACCGCTTAGGGCAAGTAACCAAAGGCCGGAATTGAGTTCCAGCGAGTTACCTAGTAACAGGCTCACAATCAAAAGCAGGGGAGTTGCAATAACGCCTTTAACCAAATTCATTTGTAAGGGCGAGAAATGACTACCGGCGCGGTGATACAGCAGCGTGGCGACAGCCCAAAAACTGGCGGCTAATAAAGCGGCAAGTTGCCCGGTCAATTCTCCGGCAATGTCTGATGTCAAAACAGGCTCGGCGGTTGCTCAAATGTAAGCGGTCGATTATAGTAGCGTCTCGCGTTCGATGGTACCGAACGCAAAAAATTTCGTAGGTTTTTTCTATAGAACAGTTAAAACCAAAAATAGAGCACGTGGCACTTGGTAGGTGTCACCACTGGTTGGAAAGGAAGTTTCATGCCTGTAATTACTCTCCCTGACGGAAGTCAACGCGAATTCGATAAACCCGTAAGCATTATGGAAGTGGCTGCCGATATTGGCGCTGGCCTTGCTAAAGCAACGGTCGCTGGCCGTATTGACGGTGAGCTGGTTGATGCCTGTGAAGTCATCGAGCACGACGCTCGCATTGAAATTGTGACACCAAAAGATGACGACGGCGTACACATTATTCGTCACTCTTGTGCTCACTTAATGGGGCACGCGGTAAAACAGCTGTGGCCAGATGCGAAAATGGCTATTGGTCCGGTCATCGATAATGGCTTTTACTACGACATCGACGTTGATCACACTTTCACTCAGGAAGACCTGGAAAAGCTTGAAAAGCGGATGAAAGAACTGGCTAAGACGGAATATGCCGTTATTAAGAAAAAGGTCAGTTGGAAAGAAGCCCGTGAAACTTTCGTAGAACGCCATGAACCTTATAAAATAGAGATCCTGGACGAAGACATCCCAACCGATGCCAACCCGGGGCTTTATCATCACGAAGAATACGTCGACATGTGTCGTGGCCCTCATGTGCCAAACATGAAATTTTGCCAACATTTTAAAATTATGAAAATGGCCGGCGCATACTGGCGTGGTGACTCTGACAACAAAATGCTGCAGCGTATATACGGTACGGCCTGGGCAGATAAGAAGCAGTTAAAAGCCTATTTACAGCGTTTAGAAGAAGCTGAAAAGCGCGACCACCGTAAAATAGCTAAGGCTCAGGACTTATTTCACTGGCAGGAAGAAGCGCCGGGTATGGTTTTCTGGCACCACAACGGCTGGACTATTTTCCGTGAGCTGGAAACTTACATTCGTGAGAAGATGCGCGAGTATGACTATCAGGAAGTGAAAGGTCCTATGATGATGGACCGGGTGTTGTGGGAAAAATCGGGTCACTGGGAGAAGTTTTCAGAACTGATGTTCACCACGTCATCGGAAAACCGCGAATACGCCGTTAAGCCAATGAACTGCCCGGGCCATGTTCAAATCTTTAATCAGGGCTTGAAATCTTACCGTGATTTGCCGCTACGTATGGCTGAGTTTGGTAGCTGTCACCGTAATGAACCTTCAGGTGCATTGCACGGTCTGATGCGTGTTCGTGGTTTCACACAAGATGATGCGCACATTTTCTGTACTGAAGAGCAGGTTCAGGAAGAAGTCGCGGGTTGCATCAGAATGGTTTATGAAACCTACAAAACCTTTGGTTTTGAGAACATCGATGTGAAGCTTTCAACGCGCCCTGAAAAACGCTTAGGCGACGATGCTACCTGGGATCGTTCTGAAACAGCATTGGCTCAGGCTCTGAAGAATAATGACATCGATTTCTCTTATTTACCGGGTGAAGGGGCCTTTTATGGTCCGAAAATAGAATTTACTTTGTTCGATTGTCTGGGCAGAGCCTGGCAATGTGGTACAATACAGCTCGATTTTGCGTTGCCAGGGCGTTTAGGCGCTACTTACGTGGGCGAAGATAACGAGCGACATACGCCAGTTATGATTCACCGCGCTATTTTGGGCTCACTTGAACGCTTTATGGGTATTCTTATTGAAGAGTACGCAGGGCACTTCCCGTTGTGGTTGTCGCCAACGCAAGTTGTATTAATGAATATCACGGATAATCAAAGCGATTATGTGCGAAAAGTTGTCAAAACCCTGAACGAAAAGGGAATTCGTGCATCAGCCGACTTGAGAAATGAGAAGATAGGCTTTAAAATCCGTGAACACACATTAAAACGTGTTCCATATTTACTGGTTGTCGGCGACAAAGAAGTCGAAGCTGGTGAGGTTGCGGTACGTACACGTGGTGGTGAAGACTTGGGCAAATTCCCGTTAGAAGACTTCATTACTCGTGTAGAGGACGAAGTCCGTACTCGCAAAATTGATTAATTGTTTGGAGGAATAAACCATTAAAGGCGGAAAAAGAACTCAGAAAGCTGCAGATAAAAACCGTATCAACGAACAAATTACAGGCGTTGATGAAGTTCGCTTAATCGGAACCGATGGTGAACAAGCTGGTGTCGTCAGTATTAACGAGGCTCTTGATGCAGCAGCAGAAGCTGGTGTTGATTTGGTGGAGATGAGCCCTAACGCAGAACCACCAGTCTGCCGCCTGATGGATTACGGCAAGTTCCTCTTTGAAAAGAGTAAAGAACAGAAAGAGCAGAAGAAAAAACAGAAACAGATTCAGGTTAAGGAAGTTAAGTTCCGACCTGGTACTGATGAGGGCGACTACCAGGTAAAACTGCGCAACCTGCGTCGTTTCCTCGAGGGAGGTGACAAAACCAAAGTCACTATCCGTTTCCGTGGCCGGGAAATGGCACACCAAGAGTTGGGCATTGAATTGCTGAATCGCGTTAAAAACGATTTAGAAGAAATCTCAATTGTTGAGTCGTTCCCAAGACGTGCCGAAGGGCGCCAGATGATTATGGTCTTGGCACCCAACAAGAAGTGATCGTGGTTTACAAGTAGTCTGATTGTCAGGCTCACCCTTTCACACTTTTATCAACAATGCGGAGTTTAATTTCATGCCAAAAATGAAATCGAACAAAGGCGCTTCCAAGCGCTTTAAGAAGACTGCTTCTGGTGGTTTTAAGTGCAAGCAATCTCACTTGCGTCACATTCTGACTAAGAAGAGCCCTAAGCGTAAGCGTCAGCTTCGCGCGAAGAACATGGTCCATGAGGCCGACGTTCAATTAGTCGCTCGCATGTTACCGTACGCATAAGGGGAGATAGCAAATGGCACGAGTAAAACGTGGTGTAATCGCGAGAGCGCGTCACAAAAAAGTCCTGAAGCAGGCGAAAGGTTATTATGGTGCCCGTAGTCGCGTTTATCGCGTAGCGGTCCAGGCAGTAACTAAAGCAGGTCAATACGCATACCGTGACCGTCGCAACAAGAAACGTCAATTCCGTCAATTATGGATTGTTCGTATCAATGCTGCGGCTCGTCAAAACGGTCTGTCTTACAGCCGCTTTATCAATGGTCTGAAAAAAGCATCTATTGAAATCGATCGTAAAATCTTAGCCGATATCGCTGTTCATGATCAAAACGGTTTTGCCGCTTTGGTTGAGAAAGCAAAAGGCGCACTGTAATTATTCAAGACCTTTATTGGTTAGAATAAACAGATTCAGAAGGGAGCCAATTGGCTCCCTTTTTCATTGAAAATTCGCTATTATAGCGCCTTTATTATTTATCTTGTGTTGTTGAGGGATACGATGCAGCTAGAGCAAATTGTTGAGCAGGCTGAATCGGCCATTGCGGCCGCAGATTCACCGACTGCGTTAGACGAAGTCCGCGTCGAGTATATGGGCAAAAAAGGACAGCTTACCGAGCTTTTAAAAGGCTTGGGTAAGCTGGATCCGTCTGAACGTCGGGAAGCCGGACAGAAAATTAACGAAGCCAAACAGCAAGTTCAGACGAGTATCAATGCTCGTAAAGAACTATTGAAAGCGGCTGAGTTAGCACAAAAGCTGGAAGCGGAGCGGATAGACGTTACTCTGCCCGGACGGCATTCAGCAGTAGGTGGTGTGCATCCGGTTACTCAGACTATTCGTCGTATTGAACAGTTTTTCGGTGACTTAGGTTTTAGCGTAAAAGAAGGTCCGGAAGTAGAAGACGGTTTTCATAACTTCGATGCGCTGAATATTCCAGCGAATCATCCGGCTCGAGCTGATCACGATACGTTTTATTTCACTCCCTCAACAATGCTGCGTACGCAAACCTCTGGTGTGCAAATTCGTACTATGGAGAATGAGAAACCTCCATTGCGCATCATTTCTCCGGGCCGTGTGTACCGGAACGATTACGATCAGACCCACACCCCGATGTTTCACCAGGTCGAAGGGTTAATGGTTGATACCGACGTCAGCTTTACGCAATTAAAAGGAATTTTAGAAGACTTCCTGAATCACTTTTTCGAAGAGTCGCTGACGGTGCGTTTCAGGCCTTCGTACTTCCCGTTTACCGAACCTTCAGCAGAGGTTGATGTAATGGGTAAAGACGGTAAATGGCTCGAAGTTTTAGGTTGCGGCATGGTGCACCCAAACGTATTGAAAGCGGTAGGCATTGATTCGGAAAAGTACACCGGCTTTGCGTTTGGTATGGGCGTTGAGCGTCTTACCATGTTGCGCTACGGCGTGAATGACTTACGTGCGTTCTTCGAGAACGATCTGCGTTTCCTCAAACAATTCAACTAACGGGCAGTAAGCAATGAAATTCAGTGAACAATGGTTAAGGGAATGGGTTAACCCCGACATCAGCAGTCATGAATTGAGTGAACAGCTCAGCATGGCAGGTCTTGAAGTAGATGCTGTTGAGCCGGTTGCCGATGAATTCCATACTGTCGTCGTTGGTGAAGTGATTGAATGTGGTCCTCACCCGGACGCAGATAAACTACAAATTACCAAAGTCAACGTTGGCGAAGGCGAGCCTGTTGATATTGTTTGTGGTGCGCCGAACTGCCGCCAGGGCATTAAAGTTGCTGTCGCTAAAGTCGGTGCAGTTTTACCCGGCGACTTCAAAATCAAAAAAGCAAAACTGCGTGGTCAGCCATCAAACGGAATGCTGTGTTCGTTTAAAGAGTTAGGTCTGATTGATGAACATGAAGGCATTATCGAGCTACCAACAGATGCTCCGGTAGGCGAAGATTATCGTAAGTACCTGCAGCTTGATGACAACAGTATCGATATTGACTTAACACCTAACCGTGGTGACTGCCTGAGTATTAGAGGTATAGCGCGTGAGGTGGGTGTGTTGAATCGTATGGATGTGTCAGCACCACAAAGCAGTGAAGTGAAAGCGACTATTGATGACGCACTAAGTATTACTTTGTCGGCTGCAGAGCAATGTCCGCGTTATTTAGGCCGGGTTGTTAAGGGTGTGGATTTAACCCGCCCAACGCCGGTCTGGATGACAGAGAAATTAAGACGTAGTGGTATTCGCAGCATTGATCCGGTCGTTGATGTCACTAACTACGTGTTGCTAGAGCTGGGTCACCCAATGCATGCGTTTGACTTAGATGCGTTAGAGGGCGACATAACGGTTCGTTTAGCCCAGCCTAAAGAACAGCTTACTTTGCTTGATGATCAAGAAGTTGAGTTGGATGAGGATACCCTGGTTATTGCCGATGATAACAAAGCATTAGCAATGGCTGGTGTTTACGGTGGTAAGAACAGCGGTGTTACTGAAAACAGCAAGAACATCTTTCTGGAAAGTGCGTTCTTCGCACCGGATGCTATTTTAGGAAAAGCCCGCCGTTATGGTTTGCATACCGACGCTTCGCATCGTTACGAGCGCGGCGTAGACCCCCAGTTGCAGCGCGCTGCTATGGAGAGAGCCACAGAATTATTGTTGGCAATTTGCTGTGGTGAAGCGGGGCCGGTAACCGAAGCGGTGTCAGAAGAGTTTTTACCACAACGCTCGGATATCACACTAAGAATTAGCCGCTTAGCAAAAGTGTTAGGCGTTAGCATTGCTGACGATAGCGTTACCGAAATTTTAGAGCGTTTAGGCTTTGATGTTTCATTTGACGGCCAGCAATGGCAAGTCGGTATTCCTTCATACCGCTTTGACTTGAGTATAGAAGAAGACTTGATTGAAGAAGTTGCCCGTATCTACGGTTACAACTCAATTCAGGCAGCGCCTCCTGCAGCTCAACTGCGCATGACAGAGCGTAAAGAAGGCGAGCTTAGTACTCACAAACTGATTGATGCTATGGTCTGCCGTGGTTATCAGGAAGCAATAACTTACAGCTTTGTTGATCCTAAACACCAGGCGTTAATGTTTGATGAAACTGCAGCACTGACCTTGCCACACCCAATTTCAGTGGATATGTCTTCTATGCGTGTGAGCTTGTGGCCGGGCTTAGTCGGCGCGGTTGCTCATAACCAGAAGCGTCAACAGGCTGTTTTAGCTTTTGTTGAAACGGGATTACGTTTTATCCCCGATGAGTCGGCAGAAAATGGCGTTCGTCAGGAAGCGGTAATCAGCGGTATACGGTCTGGTAAAGCGCATTCAGAGCATTGGTCTGAAGGTGATCGCAGCGTTGACTTTTATGACGTGAAAGGGGATGTCGAAGCCCTGTTAGCTCAAACGGGTAATTCAGCTGAATTTCGGTTTGTTGCGTCGCAAAACCCGGCTTTGCATCCGGGGCAGTCGGCGGCTATTTACCATGGCTCTGAAAAAGTTGGTGACATCGGTGCTTTACATCCGAAGTTTGATAAGGCTCTCGGTCTTAATCAACGCACCTTTGTTTTCGAGTTGTCGTTATCAGCTGTGACTCAACGACCTTTACCGTTGGCAAAGCCCGTCTCTCGCTATCCATCCATTCGCAGGGACCTTGCTGTCGTCGTTGATAAGCATATTGCGGCGGGTGAGCTGATAGCTGCGATGGAAAATGTTGGCGTAAAACAGTTAGTTGACCTAAACTTGTTTGATGTTTATGTCGGCGATGGTGTACCAGAAGGTAAGCAGAGCTTGGCACTGTCTGTGACATTACAAGACAGCGACAAGACGCTTGAAGAAGCCGAGGTCACTGAGCTTATGACGAAATTTATTGAGACATTAAAGAGTGAGTTTAATGCAACATTGAGGGATTAAACTATGGCGCTGACCAAAGCAGAATTGGCGGAAGTACTGTTCGACAAATACGGTATTAGTAAACAAGATGCCAAAGTGTTGGTTGAAGATTTTTTTGAAGAAATCAGAGTTGCTTTGGAAAAAGGGGAGCAAGTGAAGTTGTCAGGTTTTGGCAACTTTGAACTGCGAACCAAAAATCAGCGCCCTGGCCGTAATCCTAAAACGGGTGAAGAAATTCCAATTTCGGCGCGTCGCGTGGTTACTTTTAAACCCGGGCAAAAATTTAAAAGCCGTGTAGAAAACGCAGAGCCTGAAGGTTAACTTCAGGCTCTTTTCGTATTTAGGTACTAAATTTTATTACTTGAATTAGCGAAAGAACAACTGGCTAAAGGGGTTTAATAAACGACTGATGCCAGAAGTAAAATGCAGTGGTGCATCTAATGTTGCCAAAGTTAAGCAATCTTCATCCTGTGTCTCCGGTGTATGCGTTCTGCTTGGATCCAACAAAACAAAGTCACCATCCCGGTATTCACTTTTTTCATCGTTAAAAACGCCATCAATGACCAATGTCGCTTCCTGACCTTTGTGCGTATGCTCAGGCACTTTTGCACCGGGTGCCATATAGATAAGGTTAGTTTGGTTACCGTTATCCAACGTCAAAGGTGCTCTCCAGAGTTTTCCGACCAGCTTAGACCATTCACCAATACGATGGCTATTGTGAGCTAAAGTGCGGGGCAAAGTGAATCGACGACCTTCCAGAGAAAGTATCTCATTTGGCTGACGAGTCTGCTTGTTACATGCTGAAGACGCAAAGATAGCTTCCAGCATTTGATCGCACTGAGACTTGCTCATGGTAGTGCTGGCGACACTAACAAGAGTATCCAGGTTTTCTTCACACAGCTTTTGTTCAATTTCACACACTGTTTGACGACATGCTTTACACATATCGATGTGTGTCCCAACGACAAGGGTCATCGCTGCACTTAAGTCACCTGCAGCGTACTGGTATAAAAGGCCTTCGCCTGGATGTGATTTAATTATCATCGACTATCAACTCTTTCAATTTTTTTAATGCTAGACGAGTACGGGACTTAATTGTCCCCAAAGGAACTCCCAATGCATCGGATACTTCTTGCTGGGACTTGCCTTCAATATAAATCTTTTCTATAACAACGCGTTGTGCGTCAGGCAGTTGTGCGTAATAAAACGAAATTTCCTGCATTAACACATCATGATCTAACGCATAACCGTCATCGAGACTGTCGTTTTGTTCAGAGAGGATAGGCCATAGTTCATCGGCACTAATATCGTCTTTACGTTTTTTGTTCTTACGGAGTAAGTCAAAACGAATATTACGCGCTATGGTAAATATCCATGTAGAAGGTGAACCACGGTCAGGCTTGAACAAATGCGCTTTATGCCAGACGTTTGTCATGGTTTCCTGGACTAAGTCCATAGCGGTTTGTTCATTACCAAATTGTCTTGTAGCGTAGGATTGCAGTTTTGGTGCAAATTGCCTGAAAAGTTCACTAAAGGCAGCACGACTTCTATTTTCTGCGATCTTTGCCAGCAGTTCCGCTGCTCTATCTGCAGCGTCTGTCTGGGTGGTAGTCATAGACCCCCGAGTCGATGTTCTTTCTGACATCATTTGCATAATTAGACCTGCTACTTTTGTTCACTAGTTCTAACTATTACGGGGTGCTAAAAAAAAAGATCACCCGGATGGCAGAATATTTATTCAATTAACGAATTAAGTCTAGCAGATATTCCTTTGCTTTAAGACAATTTTCGCATCGAATAAGTTCTTGTTTGGTGTAAACATCCAATGGCAGTATTTCAAGCCAACGAGAACAGATCCAATCAAGATTTTCGTAGCCCAAATCAGGCAGCAACTCAGAAAGTTCAGGGTAAGTTTCAAATGCTTCCTGAAGCCGGGTTTTTAACTTATTTGAGGTTGCATCAAGCGCAAGTTCCGGCCAGTTCTCAAGGTATTCAACTTTGCCGAATCTGAGCTTGTCATTTTCCGACCAGTGTTCATCGATTCGAACCCGGTTTTTTCCTTCAACGGTAATACCTAATAAGCCGTCATCTCGCGGTTCAAAATCAATGATTTTCACTGTGGTTGCATAAGGCAGCAAATAGTCAGCAGATGTCGCGGCATGTTCATTATTGAACATGGCGACAACAAATTCGCTGTCGTTCTGCAGACACTCTTTAACTAACCGAGTATAGCGAGGCTCGAACACTTTTAGTTTCATGCGTCCGCCTGGCATTATATGCGCTGTGAGCGGGAATAGCGGTAACTGCTGATACTGCTGCATATAACCTCATTTGGTTAGCGACTTTGAACATTTAACAAACATTACGTCGGCGCGGGTCTTGTTGGATCTTTTTTATCTTGTAAATGACAAACTATTTTTAGCGATATACCGTAGGTTATCATCAGGAAACGTGAATAAGGATAACATTGTGAAACTAAAGGTCGGTATTAGTTCCTGTTTGATGGGTGACGAAGTCAGGTTTGATGGGGGACATAAAAAATCTTCTTTCTGTGTCGATGAGCTAAGCCGACACATTCAGCTTGTACGTTTTTGTCCGGAGGTTGGAATAGGAATGCCGGTGCCCAGACCAACCATTAGACTTGAACAGCACGATACTGTTCAAGCGGTGGTGCCTAAGACGGGGCAAAATGTAACAAAAGACTTAGCGACTTTTGCTGACAAGGTTCAGGTTAAAGTTGATGAGCTGAGTGGCTATATTCTTTGTGCTAAGTCGCCCAGTTGCGGTATGGAGCGTGTTAAGTTGTATGATCCCGAAACCGGCCATGCGCAAAAAGCGGGAATGGGTATTTTTGCAGCCCGGCTTAAGGAGAATAATCCGGCGTTACCTTTAGAAGAAGACGGGCGGTTGAATGACCCTCACTTGCGCGAAAACTTCGTTATGCGCGTCTATGTTTTTAATCAGTGGAAAGAAGTTAGGAATAACCTTTCAAAACATCGGCTTTTGCAGTTTCACCAAAGTTGCAAGTTGCTGTTGCTGGCTCACAACCAGCAGGCTTACCGTGAACTGGGCAAACGTCTGGGCGAGCAGGATGTTATTGACGACGTATTTGCTCAACAATACATTGTCGACGTTATGGACGCTTTAGCTAAGCCGGCGTCGCGTAAAAACCATACCAACGTACTTCAACATATTCAGGGCTATTTTAAATCCGATCTTGAACAGCAACGCAGGGAAGAACTGAGCGACATAATTCTTCAGTATCATGACGGTATTTTACCGCTTATGTCCCCACTCACACTAATACGACATTATCTCAGAGAGTTTCCAAAAGAGTACCTGGAAGGTCAGTGGTACCTGAAACCGTACCCTGAAGATTTAAAATTACGTTATGGGCTATAAAGATGCGTGAAGCAATTTGGTTCCGTAGTGACTTGAGAATGTTAGATAACCCGGCGTTATTTCATGCCTGTAAAAGTGATGACGCGCCGGTTGCTGTATTTTTTGCCTGTTATGAAACTTGGGATAACCATAACTGGGCGCCAATAAAAGTCGATTTTCTTTGGCGTAACCTGAAGAGTCTACAACAAGACTTAGCAGATAACGGAATTGAGCTTGAAGTCAGGTTGGTTCCAAAATTCAGCCAGGTTCCGGGGGCGCTTAGGCAGTTTTGCCGTGAACATGAAGTTAAGCGGGTTCATAGTAACGCAGAGTATGCGCTGGATGAAAAACGTCGGGACGCAGCGGTAGAAGCTGTACTCAGCAACGATGATATCGAACTTATAACTTACCATGGAAACTTATTGGTTGCCCCCGGACAAGTCAGGACGCAGCAGGGTGATTATTATAAGAAGTTCACTCCTTTTAACCGACGTTGGCGACAAGTTATCAGCGAGCTAGGGCAAAATGACCCCTTAAAAATTACCCCCTACACCATGGTAAAGGCCAAAGGGCTTCCGGAGCTTCCTTTTAAAAGTAAGGATTCGTCTGACTGGAGTGCAGGAGAGCAAGAAGCTTTGGGTAAGTTAGGGCAGTTTGTTGGCCATAGTGTATCGAAGTATAAAAGCGCCAGAGACATACCGGCGGAAAGTGGCACCTCAAAACTTTCTGCTTATTTAGCCTTGGGTGTTGTCGGCCCGCAAACCGCGGCGCGTGCGCTGCATCAGTTTTCCCCGGAGTTTCCTTTTGGGCTGCCGTCAGGAGCAGATACCTGGCTTACTGAGTTAGCCTGGCGCGAATTTTATCAGCATCTTATGTATTTTGTGCCACGCTTATCTAGGGGTGAAAGTTTTCAGACTGAAACCGATAGTATTCAATGGTTAGACGACAGTGACGCCTTTCAACGTTGGTGTGAGGGTCGTACAGGATACCCAATTGTTGACGCCGGAATGCGTCAATTGACATCAACTGGATGGATGCACAACCGCTTAAGGATGATTACAGCTAATTTTCTGGTAAAAGATCTACTAGTGGACTGGCGAAAAGGCGAAGCTTTTTTTATGCAGCATTTGATTGACGGAAGTTTTCCGGCAAACAATGGCGGCTGGCAATGGAGCGCTTCGGTTGGTACCGATGCAGTTCCGTATTTTAGAGTTTTCAATCCTGTTAAACAAAGTGAGAAGTTTGATCCTGAAGGGGAATACATTCGTAAATGGGTACACGAGCTTAAGGAAGTACCAACAAAGTATATTCACTGGCCTCATAGTTGGCTTCAGCAACAAAGCAGTAATAACTATTGCGAACCCGTAGTTGAGCATAAGTTTGCTCGAGAGCGATTCTTAACAACGTTTAAGCAGGTGAAAAATGGATAACAGTGAATTAGTTGAAAAGTTAAAAGACTTTTACGACGAGCTAAAAACCGAAAACCTCGACGACTTAGATGATCTCTATCACGAGGAAATTTCCTTTACTGATCCTATTCAGCATGTGGTTGGGCTAGAGGATTTTCGTAAGTATTTAAAGCACACAATGGAGAATGTGGAATATTGCCACTTCGCATTTGATGATGAGTGTGTTGGTGAGGGGCAAGCTTTTCTGGCCTGGCAAATGCGTTATGCGCACCCTAAATTAGCTAACGGTATGGAAATTATTCTGCCGGGGGTTTCTTACCTGACTTTTGAAGATGGCAAAATTAGAGAGCAACGAGATTATTATGACCTCGGCGCCATGCTATACGAGCACGTGCCTCTGGTCGGTTATGTTATTGATAAAATTAAACAGAGGCTGACAGACGAATGAAAGTCTTAATTACGGGTGCTTCATCAGGTATTGGCCGGCAGCTTGCGCTGGACTATGCAGCCGACGGGAACATGGTTGTCGTTTGCGGCCGCAATAACGAGGCTCTTAGTGAGTTGCAGAAGCAATACCCTGAACAAATATCGTGTGCCGCTTTTGATATTACCAATAAAGAGTCTGCCAAGGCTTCGCTAAAAGAAGTCGAAAACATTGATGTCGCCATATTATGCGCGGGTGTCTGCGAGTACCTGAATGTTGCAGAGTTTGATGCGGACATGTTTGAGCGCGTATTTAAAGTTAATGTTTTTGGCACCATGAATTGTGTAGAAGCCTTGTTGCCACAGTTTAACGATTCAGCACATCTGGTTATTGTCGACAGCCTGGCTCGCCTTCTGCCTTTCACCAAAGCTCAGGCATACGGTGGCTCTAAAGCAGCGATGCATTATATTGCCAGAAGTCTGGAAGTGGATTTAAAGCCGAAAGGAATTAAGGTTCAGACAGTGTCTCCAGGCTTTGTTAAAACACCAATGACAGATGCCAATGATTTTGAAATGCCGATGCGCGTTGATGTTGAATTTGCGTCTCAGGCAATCATTAAAGGAATTAAAAAGGGTAAGCGGGATATCGCATTCCCGTGGCTCTTCAGCAGCCTTTTGAAATTCATGTCAATTTTACCCGAAAGCATTCAAGTTAAATTATCAGAACAAATGGCAAGGAAGCAGCAGTAATGAATATAGCCGTTATAGGAAGTGGTATTGCGGGTTTAACAAGCGCTTATTATTTGAGTAAAGAGCATCAGGTTAGCGTTTATGAGAAGAATGATTACATTGGTGGCCATACCTGTACTCGTGATATAAAAATTAACGGTAATATGTTTGCTGTTGATACCGGATTTATCGTTTTTAATGATAAAACTTATCCAAGGTTCAAACGCTTACTAAGCGAACTAAAGGTCGTGTGGCGGGATACTGAAATGAGCTTTAGTGTGCGCGACCCGAAATCAGGGTTGGAGTTTAACGGCCATAATTTGAATACCTTGTTCGCGCAGCGAAAAAACTTGTTCAGCTTGTCATTTTATCGACTTCTAAAGGGCATTCTTAAGTTCAACGAGGCGGCTAAAAAGGCATTAGAAGGCGACGTCAATGAGCTTGATAATGTTACCTTATCGGAGTTTCTGACTGAACATGATATTCCGGCGCCCGTTTCTGAATACTATTTGCTGCCGATGGTTTCAGCCATTTGGTCGGCAAGCCTTGCAGATGCTAAGGATTTTCCCCTCGGGTTCTTCCTGCGCTTTTTTAATAATCACGGTTTGCTCAATGTCAGTGACCGGCCTCAATGGCATACCCTGGTGGGCGGCTCTCATGCCTATATACCAAGGCTGACAGAACCCTTTAAAGAAAGCATTCACTTAAACAGTGAGATCGTGACAGTAAAGCGGCAGAAAGAACAGGTTGTTTTAGTATTCAGTAGCGGCGAAGAAGAGTTTTTTGATGAAGTGATATTTGCCTGTCACAGTGATCAGGCTTTGGCTTTGCTGCATGATGCAACAGAAGCAGAGAAAGACGTTCTGGGGGCTATTGAGTACTGTCCAAATGATGTCGTTCTTCATACCGATGAAAAATTACTACCGAAGAACCGGCGTGCCTGGGCGAGCTGGAACTACGTTCTGCGTGAAGAAGAGGCAGCAGCAATGCAACCGAGCTCTGTTACTTACAATATGAATATTCTGCAGGGGTTGCAGTGTGATAAGACGGTTTGTGTCACATTAAACAATACTGCGGCTATTGATCCAGAAAAAATAATTGAGGAATTCACTTATGATCACCCTCAATATTCGGTGGCATCTTTAAAAGCAAGAGCTAAGCGTGATCTTATTTGTGGTAAAAATAACACCCATTTTGCCGGCGCTTATTGGTATAACGGATTCCATGAGGATGGTGTCAGAAGTGCTATAGATGTTGTTAACAGGCTAAATGCCGCGGCAATTGAAAACTCATGAACAGCGTAATTTATTGGGGCGATGTTTTTCACGTAAGGCATCGGCCTAAGCACCACGCATTTAACTATAAGTTCCAGCAGTGGTGTATCGATTTATCTGAGCTCGACGACGTCCATCGTTTAAGCCGCTGGATGTCATGTAAAGGTTTTGCCCCTTTGTGGTTTCGTCGAAAAGATTACCTGAAAGATGAAGAGGGCACCCTGCATCAGGCGGCGTTGAAGAAAATGTCCTCCCTCGCTGGAAAAACGTTAACCGGTCATGTTTTTTTTGTGGGTAATATACGAACTTTTGGCATTTTCTTTAGCCCGGTAAACTTTTACTTTCTTCAGCAGGAAACCGGTGAATTTACTTATATGCTGGCTGAAGTTAGTAATACTCCATGGCTGCAACGCCATTATTATTTAGTTGATTTATCGGAAGACTCGCCTAAAACAACGAAACAGTTTCATGTCTCACCTTTTAATCCAATGGATATGACTTACCATTGGGAGATTACCCCGCCTAATGAGAACTTAAAAATTATTTTAAGTGCTCACCAGGAAAACAAAGATTTTGTTGCCGGAATGAAATTAAATCGGCAACCGCTAAACCGTAGTGCGATTTACCGCGTATTAAGAACAACACCTTTCATGGCCATAAAAATTATTGGTGGCATTTATTGGCAGGCGTTAAAGCTTTTTATCAAGCGGGTTCCATTTTACGGAAACCCTGGTAGTTAAATAATCAGAAGGCAAGTTTGTATGTCCAGTGGTGAAACGACTATGGTGGCGCCTATTCAATACGGCGTGTGGGATAAATTATTCCGAACTATCGCATTTAAATTATTAGCGCATTTGGAATATGGCCAGCTAACGATAAAAGAGAAAGGCACGTTCATTGATACCTTTGGTCATGCCGATAAAGAGCTTAGCGCTGAAATTGATGTTAAGGACTCTTCTTTTTATCGTCGCCTGGTAACCGGGGGAAGTATTGGTGCAGCCGAACTTTATATCGATAAGCACTGGGATACTCCCGATTTAACCGCTGTTATCCGGGTTTTTGCACGCAATTTGCCGGCGCTGGATAAACTGGAAACTCGTCTGGCTTGGTTAACTTTTCCGTTTAATAAATACCAGCATTGGAGTAACCGGAATCATAAAGGCCAGGCTAAAAAGAATATTTCAGCTCACTATGACTTGGGTAACGAGCTCTATACTCGCTTTCTAGACGAAGCGATGCAGTATTCAAGTGCATTGTTCCTGGATGCAGCTGATTCTTTAGAGCAGGCTCAATGTAATAAAATGAAGCGCTTATGCGACTCTTTGGCATTAAAACCTGACGATCATTTATTGGAAATAGGTACCGGCTGGGGTGGCCTGGCAGTTTACGCTGCGAAACATTATGGCTGCCGGGTTACTACAACTACGATATCAGAAGAGCAGTTTCAGTACGCTAAAGAGCAAGTTGAGGCCGCCGGTCTCTCCGATAAAATTGAATTGCTCAAACGAGATTACCGGGAACTGGAAGGGCAGTATGACAAGTTGGTTTCCGTTGAAATGATAGAAGCCGTTGGCAAAGAGTATTTGCCAACCTTCTTCCGTACCTGCAATAAGCTTTTAAAAGAAGACGGGAAAATGTCATTGCAGGCTATAACTATTGCTGATCAGCGTGCGGCATCGTACGCGCGCTCCGTCGATTTTATCCAAAAGCACATCTTTCCAGGAGGCTTTTTGCCTTCGTTAAGCCAGATGACTCAGCTATTTACGCGTTATACCGACTTAGTTGTTCGTGATGTACATGACTTTGGTCTAAGTTACGCAAAAACACTAAGGCAATGGGAAGAACGTTTTAACAGCCACCAGAAGGAACTGGAAGAACTTGGCTACGATGAGCGGTTCTCGCGGTTATGGAATTATTATTTTAGCTATTGTGAAGGTGGCTTTCTTGAACAGCGAGTTTCTGTTGTTCAGGTTACGGCCAGCAAAGCGCAGGCTTACTAATGACTTCTATTCAGCACAAAATAGTCAGCTTCGTCCTATTTAACGCGTTGTGGTTTAGCGCTGTGGCGGGTCGTGACAGTTATATCATTCTTAGCGGTGTTCTGTTGGCATTGCAGTTTGTTTATAGCGTTGGGGTTGTCAAAGTCAGCTGGACTTTAATTCTGCGCTTATTCGCAGTTGGACTGTTACTGGAGGCCATAAGCATAAGCCTGGGGGTGATTGACTTTGCCGGCGGTTACTTCCCTTTATGGTTAGCTATGCTGTGGCTTGGCTTTTCATCCATGGCACCGGTTGCTCTGGACTGGTTAGCTCCGAAACCTATTTTTGCGGTTCTGGTTGGTGCTGTATCCGGGCCTATAACCTATATTGCTGGTGTGGAGTTAAACGCCGCCACAATTGATTCAATGCCGCTGGTCATTGCCTGTTATGCGGTCATATGGGGATTAATGATGGCCTACTTTGTTTTCTCCATGTCACCCAAAAAAGAGTCGGGAGAGTGAAGTTATGAGGTTTACATTATTTGGTTTATTGGCGCTTTTCAGCGTCAACCTTTTCGCCGCCGAATGCTCGCAGTCGGTGCCTGGTAACTTCAGTAAGGTTGGAGAAACCCGGTTAAGTGTTTATTTCTGGGATGTTTACGATGCGACCTTGTTCAGCCCGTCAGGGAATTATGAAAAGAATGAGCGTCAAGCGCTGTTATTAGAGTACCTGCGCGACATTAAAGCGAAAGATTTAATAGAGACGACAGAAGAAGAATGGCAGAAGCTGGAGCTTGACCGTGAAAAACACAAAGACTGGTTAGCGCAATTAGATTCAATTTGGCCGAATATAGAAGAAGGAGACTGCCTTTTACTGGTTGAAGATGAAGAGGGATCGGCCGAGTTTTATCAAGGAGAAAAACTCCTGGGGACCATTAAAGATAAAGAGTTCACAGAACAGTTTTTAGCCATTTGGTTATCTGAAAACAGCCGTTTTCGTTCGGAAAGAAACGAATTGATTGGAGAGAAATAGTATGCAGTCATTTAAAGTGATAGCGGTAACCGTTCTGCTTTTTTTAGTGTCCGCTTGCTCTACCGGAATTGATGCTTATAAGAGTGAAAAACCAGAACTAAAACTGGAAGAGTTTTTTAATGGTGAGCTTGTAGCTTATGGCATGGTTCAGGACTATAGCGGCGAAGTTATTCAGCGTTTTGAAGTGACTATGACCGGCACCTGGGAGGGTAATGAAGGTGTTCTTGATGAGCATTTTACCTATGCCGATGGTCGTGAAGAGCGCCGTGTTTGGCGTATAACAAAAACAGGGCCTAACAGTTACGAAGGGCGCGCAGATGATGTAAAAGGCGTAGCCAAAGGGACGACTGCGGGTAACGTATTAAACTGGGGCTATCAGCTAGAAGTAGAGGTTGATGGTGAACCCATGGTTCTGACACTGGATGACTGGCTTTATCTGATTGATGAAGACAATATGATCAATCGAACGGATATGTCCAAGTGGGGCTTCCCGGTAGGAGAGATCACGCTCTATATTGGTAAGAAATAAATATCAAGAATCCCTGTCAGCGACCGATAATAGGAGTATAATCCTGGATATTGGTCAAGCCTTAAAAGGTTTAGGGAAGCTGCAGTGGCAATAAATTATCCGACATTTTCTTACAACAACCCTCGCATACAAGGGCAGACGGTTTTTATTAAGCGTGGCCCGCATCAGGGGAAGTTAGGGATAGTCTTAAAAACATTGGATAACGAACGGTTTCTTGTTTCTCAGGCCGAGTTTGGCTCTGAGCAGGTAATCTTTAAACGCAGTGACTTTTTAGTGCATCGTTATCGTAAAATCAAGGTGCCGATTGACCGCGTAGCGGGTAAGAACCCCGATGTTTTGTAAGCAAAAAAGATAAACAAAAAAGCGACCTTAGGGTCGCTTTTTGCTTTACGGGTTAGGATTTACGCTGTACCACGAGGCAAGCGGCAATCACTTCCTTTGTTTTCCAACTTTTGTTTCCATAACTCTTTTGCGGTTAAACCGCCAGAACTGGATTTTTTAGCCGGTGACTGCTTCGCTGTCGATTTTTTAGCGGCAGGCTTTTTCTCAGCCTTTTTCTTAGGCTCAGCTTTTTTCGCAGCCGGTTTCTTGGCTTCAGTCTTTTTGGGTTCAGACTTTTTAGCTTCAGATTTTTTCTCTTTACCCAGAGCTTTAGCTTCATCTGCTAATTGTGCCAGGCGCACATTTTTGCCACCATCAACGCTGTACCAGCCGTTGCTGCTTTCAATTTTAGGCTTTTTACCGTGAGCCTTTTGATAAGCTTCGGTATATTCAGCGAGTACCTTTTCTTTATCCAGTTTGCTCATTCAATTGTTCCTTTATTCAAGGTTTGTTTTAAAAGGTTTGTATAAAAATACTTCACCCTTCGTTTATACCGTTTTTTCGGATTATTGTCTAATTTCGGGTAAACTTAAGCCTATTTGCACAGTGAATTTGGTTTTTAATTATGTCGATTACAAGAAACGAGTTACAAAACTACCTTAATACTCTATTAAACAGTAACCAAATTAAGGACTACTGCCCGAATGGTTTACAGGTCGAAGGCAAGGCTGAAATAAGCAAAGTTATTACCGGGGTTACGGCATGCCAGGCCTTGGTTGATAGAGCCGTTTCTGAAGGCGCCGACGCAATACTTGTTCATCATGGCTACTTTTGGAAAGGTGAGCCTGCCGAGGTCACAGGTATGAAGAAACGCCGGTTACAACAGTTGTTGAACAATGACATCAACCTGTTTGCTTATCACTTGCCTCTGGATGTTCACCCTGAGCTTGGCAATAATGCCCAACTGGCAAAATTAATGGGTTGGCATTTCGATGGTGCGGTCGACTCTTCTGATCCCGCATGCCCTCTGGTCACAGGTCGTTTAGAACAACCTATGCTCGATGATGAGCTGGCAGCTCATTTGGAGGAGAAATTACAACGGCAGCTGGTTTGCCGTGTCACTGGGGGGCATAGAATTGAAAAGGTTGCCTGGTGTACCGGCGGAGGGCAAGGATTTATTGATAGAGCTGCCCAACTGGGTGTTGATGTCTTTATTACAGGTGAGGTTTCCGAACCGACCATTCATAGTGCCCGTGAACAGAATGTTGCCTTCTTTGCGGCCGGGCACCACGCTACTGAGCGTTACGGTGTTAAAGCGCTGGGGGAGCATTTAGCTGAACACTTCAAACTTGGGGTTAAGTTCATTGATATCGATAGTCCGGCTTAAGAGAAGCGCTAAATGAACAGAAAGAAGCAAGAAAGAGGGGACTTTAGCGGTATCAGCCAAAAATTCTCTAAATCAATCTACGACACCACAAAAGGTCAGTTAAGAGTTGAGGTGCTTAAACGCGATTTAGCCTCTCTACTGGCAAGTGAGCCATGTTCTGTGCTGGATGTTGGGGCCGGTTTAGGTCAGGTAAACCAATGGTTCCAGGAAAAAGGCTTTACCGTTGTGCATTCTGACCTGTCAACGGACATGGTTGAAGAAGCTTGCCAAAGACATAAAGCCGCAGGCTTGGGAGGTCAGTGTCAGTATATTACGGCCAGTTTAAACGATTTGGTTAACCAGCAACCTCTCGTTCAGTACGATATTGTCCTTTGTCACGCGGTGCTGGAATGGCTGCCGGACACTGAGGTTGCTATTGAGCAACTGGCGTCATTATTAAAGCCCGGTGGCAGGCTTTCGCTCATGTTTTATAATCATCACGCTCAACTATTTGCTAATGCCGTTTATGGAAATTTTGATTACATAGAACGGGGATTAAAAGTTAAGAAGACCGTTCGTTTAAGCCCCCAAAACCCCGTTGTGCCAGAAAAAGTGGATGACTACCTGCAAGACAACAAACTAAAAGTCAGGCAGAAAACGGGGGTTAGATGCTTTCACGATTACTTACGAAACTTAGACGATCAACAACGGTTTGATGAGTTACTGTCACTTGAGATGAAATACAACCAAACATCCCCTTATCGCGAGTTGGGACGTTACCAGCATTGGCTTATCGAAAAGCCAAACTTTCAGGAGGAGTGAGTATGGGAAAGCAGTGCGCATTTATTGGCTTAGGTGTTATGGGCTACCCTATGGCGGGACATTTACAAAATGCCGGGCACAGCGTTAGCGTATTTAACCGCACCACAGCTAAAGCTGAAAAATGGTCAAAGGAATTCTCGGGGAACTACGGAAAAACGCCAGCAGAGGCCGTTAAAAACGCCGATTTTGTCATGGTTTGTGTGGGAAATGACGACGATGTTCGCAGTGTTTTTTATGGTGACGACGGTCTGCTCTCAAAACTAAAACCCGGTGCAGTGGTTATTGACCATACAACGGCTTCTGCAGAATTGGCTCGGGAGTTAGAGCTGGCGGTAAAAGAAAAAGAGGGGAGCTTTCTTGATGCACCGGTTTCCGGCGGGCAAGCTGGTGCTGAAAATGGCGTTTTAACGGCAATGGTCGGCGGCAGTGATAAAACGTTTGCTGCCGCAGATGAGTTATTCCAATGCTATGCAAAAACTCGCCAGTTAATGGGGCCTGTTGGTAGTGGCCAGCTGGCAAAAATGGTTAATCAAATTTGTATTGCCGGTGTACTGCAAGGGTTATCGGAAGGTCTTCAACTAGCACGTAAGGTTGGGCTTGATCCGGATAAGCTTATTGCCGCCATTAGCAAGGGTGCCGCAGGTTCGTGGCAAATGGAAAACCGCTACAAAACTATGTGGGATAACCATTATGAGCATGGTTTCGCAGTGGACTGGATGCGCAAAGACTTGAAAATTGCGCTGGCTGAAGCGGATCGGCAGGGCGTTTCTTTGCCTGCGACAGCACTAATTGACCAGTTCTATGCAGATGTTCAAAAAATGGGTGGTAACCGTTGGGATACTTCAAGCCTTTTGGCGCGCCTGGAAAAGTAGTGATATTACTTCAGGAAGAAAAAAAGGAGGCATTTGCCTCCTTTTTATTTGGTTAAGTTTTAAAACTTAACGGAAGCCTTTACGGCGTAATGCGTTTGTACTGAAGTCATCACGGCTTGGAGAAATATCCCATTCCATGTAAGTACTTTCTTCATTACCCAGACCAAGCGAGATGTAGCGACCTGAGTCCAGATCATACAGTGCTTCTGCGGCCATCCATGGTACGTCCTGGTTGTAGAACTGAGTATTCAGAGCTTCACCAACGCGCCATAGTTCACCACGTCCGTCATAGTGATCAACCAAAGAGGCTGTCCAGCTATCTTCGTCCAGGTACATAGTACGCTTGGAGTAGATATGGCGTTCGCCATCTTTAAGGGTACCTTCAACAACCCAAACACGGTGTTTTTCGTAACGAATTAAGTCCTGATTCATATGACCGGCTTTGATAATGTCGTCATAATCCAGCTCAGGATTCATAATTTCGTAGTTGTTGTAAGGAATATAAACTTCTTTTTTCCCTTTTAGTTCCCAGTTGTACTTGTCCGGAGCACCATTGTACATATCCAGGTTGTCTGAAGTACGAAGACCATCAGCTGCTGTACCTGGTCCATCATAGGCTACGTTAGGCGCACGGCGGACGCGACGTTGACCGGCGTTATAAATCCAGGCACGACGACCTTCTTTTACCTGGTTAATGGTTTCATGTACCAGAAGTACAGTACCGGTTAAACGAGAAGGAGCTTCAACTTCCTGCATAAAGTAAAACAGAACGTTGTCATCAGCTTCCTGACGTCCGGTTTCAAGGTACTCTGGGAACACCAGTGTCTCTTTTAACTCGACCGTCGTGTAATTACCGTTTGATAATACCGGGAACTGTGCAATGTTACGTGTTACTGCGCCACCACGGTAGCGTGTAATATGGTTCCATACTGCTTCTAAGCCATTTTCCGGAATAGGAAACGGAATGGTTGTATCGAAGTTCTCGACACCGTTACCACCGGCAACCATTTCTGCATTTTCTGCATTTGATTTGATTTTCGGCCACAGTTCGTCCGGATAAGTTGCTGTACGACGAGTTGGATAAACGTTCATCTTATAGTCTGAGTACTTCTCAAACATTGCGATTTGACCTTCGCTAAGATGTTCTTTGTGCTCATCCAGATTGTCGTGGGTGATGGTAAATAACGGTTTATCATCGGCAAATGGGTTATTACCGCGAACAACATCGACCGACTTATCAGAGTAACCACCATCCCAGGCAGGGATAGATCCATCAGCGTTAGCTGCTTTCTCAGCACCGATAGGGGTTAAATCCTGACCGAGCCGAGCGGCTTCTTCTGGTGATACTTTAGCCGCAACGCTCGCGGAAATCACCGACATGGCGAATACGCCAGCTTTTAGCATCAGTTTATTCATTATAATTTTCCTTGTTGTTCTACTTTCCAACATCACTTTGCCAGAGGACTGACCTCTCAAGCAATACTTTAACGAAAAAAAGCACGAATTTAACGAAAAAAGGTTTTCAAATATTCTTGAGCTTATACAATCCTATGACATTTTTAGTACCCGGGAGGTTCCATGCGCTTGTCTTTAACCCCATTAGGGGTGTTGTTGGGGGCTATTTTTAGTACCACAGTGCTTGCACAGGAAGGCGACACAACAACAATAACTGATTACGAAGTGATCAGTGCACCAGCATTGTCATCAGACAGAATTAAAAGCGAAGTACTTATTGAGGTGACAACTGTCGGACCGCGTCTAGTCGCGGTTGGCGCGCATGGCAACATTCTATGGAAAGAGGGCGACGACTGGCAACAAGCCGATGTTGATACCAGTGTACTGTTAACCAGTGTTGCGTTCGCCAATGAACAAATTGGTTGGGGAACAGGCCATCATGGCGTCATTATTAAAACTGAAGATGGCGGTAATAGCTGGAAACGGCAGTTCGATGGTTTCGAGCTTATGAAGCTTGAAAAGAGTTACTATGAAAAGCGTATTGCTAAATTAAACGAGCAAATTGAATCGAGCGATGACGAAGAGGTTGTTGGCGAACTCGAATGGCAAGTTGAAGAGGCGCAATTTCAAATTAGTAACATTGAGGTTGCCGAAGAAGAAGGTCCAAGCAAACCATTTTTAGACCTTTACGCTAAAAACGCACGTGAAGCCTTAGCAATTGGAGCCTATGGAACTTTTCTGAAAACTGAAGATGGTGGTGAGAGTTGGCAAGTGATTTCTCATCGACTGGAAAACCCTAATGGCTATCACTTAAATGCTATTTTCGGAAAAGGCGATGATCTTTATATTATGGGCGAGTCCGGTTTGGCATTTGCCAGTAATGACGGTGGAGCGAGCTGGGAAACATTGAATTCGCCTTACCATGGTTCGCTGTTCGGTGGTCATGTTGATACCGAGGGCAGGCTATGGGTTTATGGGCTGCGAGGAAACGCGTTTGTTTCTGAAGATAAAGGCCAGAGCTTCACTACCATAGACACAGGCACCAGAGTTAACTTGTCGGCTGGTACAACGACTGAGTCCGGAACACAACTTATTGTTGGACATTCAGGGACTATCCTGGAGGTCGATAAAAAGCTGAGTGTAACGAACAGAACTCATCCTAGTGGTTCAGTCATGACTGATATTATCGAAGTAAGTGACGGCGAGTGGCTCATGACCGGGCGCAGCGGGTTGCTGCACTGGCCCGCCAAAACAACCGAAGAAGAAGCTTTAGCAACGCAACAAGGAGCGCAGTAAATGGATAATCCGAGTGCGAATAAGTCGGCAGGACTGCTGGAGAAACTATTATTCACGGTACGGGCTCCCTGGCTAATTGTCTTTCTGTTACTGACATTGTTTTTGGGCTATCACGCTTCGCAGGTGCGTCCTGACGCCAGCCTGACAAAAATGATTCCGACCAACCATCCTTTTATTCAGAACTACTTTGACTATCAGGATGATCTGGCCAGTTTAGGCAACGTGGTTCGGGTTGCTGTTGAGCATAAAGACGGAGATATTTTTGATCCGGAGTTTCAGCAAAAGCTGCAGGAAATTACCGACGAGATATTTTTCATCCCCGGCGTAAACCGTTCCGGGCTACGAAGCTTATGGACGCCAAATGTTCGCTGGATGGAAGTTACTGAAGAAGGTTTTGTCGGAGGTCCGGTCATTCCCGATGGCTACGATGGCAGCGAAGAGTCACTAGAGCAGCTAAGAACGAATGTTTTGCGCTCGGGTGAAGTGGGCAACCTGGTTGCCAACAACTTTGAATCCACTATTGTTTATGTGCCGCTTGATGAGGTTAATCCAGATACCGGTGAAAAGCTGGACTATCAGCAGTTTTCGGAAAAGCTGGAAACCCTGGTTCGCGACAAATACCAAAGTGACAACATTGAAATTCATATTACCGGCTTTGCCAAGCTAATTGGTGACTTGATTGAAGGCGCGGAGCAGGTTGGCTTGTTCTTCCTGTTGGCAATTGCTATCACGCTCATCATGCTTTATTTCTACAGCCGCTGCTGGCGTAGCACCTTTATGGTGCTGAGTTGCTCCATAATTGCCGTAATATGGCAGTTAGGAATCATTAAACTCATAGGAAGCGGTATTAATCCGTATTCTATGCTGGTTCCGTTCCTGGTTTTTGCCATTGGGGTTTCCCACGGTGTGCAAATTATTAATGCCATTGGTATTAACCGGGTGGCAGGGCTTGATAAAGTTGCTGCTGCGCGTGCAGCGTTCCGCGGTTTGTACATAGCGGGGCTAACGGCTTTAGCCAGCGACGCCATTGGCTTTACCACTTTGATGGTTATTGATATTGAAGTGATTAAGGAACTGGCTATTGCAGCAAGTATTGGTGTAGCCGTTGTGGTGTTAACCAACCTTGGTTTGCTGCCTATCCTGATGTCTTATCTGGGCACATCCGATAATGGCGTGGCTTATCAGAAGAAGATTGAAGGCGAACGTCATCCATTATTTGAGTTCTTTGCTAAGTTTACTCAACCTAAGTGGGCGTATTCAGCACTAGGTGTTGCACTTGTTATGCTTGCTTGGGGTCTGGTTAACAGCCAAAACATGGCTATCGGCGACCTGGACAAAGGGGCGCCAGAGCTTCGTCCTGACAGCCGTTATAATCAGGATAATGCCTTTATCGTTGATAACTACAGTTCCAGTACTGACATCTTTGTTGTTATGGCGGCATCGGCTCCAGAGCAGTGCATTGCCTATGACAACCTCGAGTTAATGGAACGTTTTAGCTGGCATATGGAAAACACCAGCGGCGTTCAGGACGTTAAGTCTGTGGTTTACGTTTCTAAAATGGGTATGTTCGGTATTAACGAAGGTAACCTGAAGTGGTTCAGCTTAAACCGGAACCAGTACGTGATTAATGCGTCGTTAAGTCGCATTCCCGACGGGCTTATTAATAACGACTGCTCAATGGCCCCGGTGATTATCTACCTGGATGATCACAAAGCGGAAACGCTTGAAAACGTTGTTGCATCGGTTAATAACTTTAACCAGAACTATCAGCAGGAGGGTTTAGAGCTGCTAATGGCGGCTGGTAACTCCGGGATAGAAGCTGCAACAAACTCGGTTATAGAAGCGGCTCAGAATAAAATGCTGCTGTGGGTATACGGCGTTGTGGTTTTGCTGTGCTTTATTACTTTCCGCAGTATTCGTACGGTTGCCTGTATTGTTCTGCCTCTGGCTTTCACTACGGTAATGAGTCAGGGTCTGATGGCGGTATTAGGCATTGGTATTAAAGTTGCGACCTTACCGGTTATTGCCTTAGGGGTTGGTATTGGTGTCGATTACGGCATTTATATCTACAGTAAGGTGAAAGAAGGTCTGGAGCAGGGCATGTCGCTGCAGGATACCTATAAGCACTCGCTGGACAACACTGGCAAAGCAGTAGGCTTTACTGGCCTCACGCTGGCCATTGGTGTCGCAACCTGGATATTCTCACCCATTAAGTTCCAGGCGGACATGGGCATACTGTTAACCTTTATGTTCCTTTGGAATATGCTGGGTGCGCTTATTCTTATTCCTGCACTGGCTCGTTTATTCCGGGTGGGGAATAAAAACAGCTGAGCTAGTCACTGACAAACTCACGAGCGGTTTTATCAGGCGTCGGCTTTTATTAAGTCGGCGCCTTTTTCTGCTATAGCGATGGTGGGGGCGTTCGTATTACCACTTATAACGCGGGGCATAATGGAGGCATCCACGACCCGAAGCCGTTCAACGCCTTTTACTTTTAACTCTGGGCTAACCACAGCGTCGTTGTCATTTTCAGGCCCCATTTTACAGGTTCCTGTCGGGTGGTAGATAAGTCCGCATTTTGACTTAATTTGCTTTAAAAGTTGGTCGTCACTAAGTTCTGGGCTGGGGAATATAAACCCACCATGATGCTTTGATAAAGCGGGCTGCTTTAGTATTTCAAAGGCTTTTTTTATACCGTTAACTAAGGCTTTCTTGTCGCTTTCTTCTTTTAAAAAACCATAAGTAATGAGCGGTTTGCCGAGAGGATTTTCAGGGTTCAGCCGAACTTCCCCGCGGGACTCCGGCCTTAATAAACAGACATGACAGGTAAAACCTTGTTTTAAGGTTGGTGTCCAGTCATAGCCGCTGTCGTTAAACATTACCGGCAGCAAGTGAACTTGAATGTCCGGCTCCTGCACTTTGCCGGACGAGCAGTAAAACGCACCGACTTCAGCCAGAGAATGGGCTAACTGACCTTTCTTTGTGAATAGGTAGCTCACAAAAGGAACTGATAGCTTCACTAAACCCCGGGGCGTAAGAGTCAGTCCGTCTTTGGCGTTGTTCTTACAATGAATACTGATATCAACGTGCTCCTGGAGGTTTTTGCCGACAGCAGAGTTTTCATGAACTAACTCAATTCCGGACTTAGTTAATTGCTCGGCGGAGCCAATACCCGAACGTAATAGAATTTGAGGAGAGTTAAATGCCCCAGCACAAAGGATGACCTCTTTCTCTGCATTCGCTATATATCGGTTTCTGCCTTGCTGGTAGCAAACGCCTGTGACCTGTTTACCTGAAAACAGCACGCGCTCTGTTAAACAACCAGATAACACCGTTAAGTTTGTGCGAGTTAGAACCGGTTTTAGGTAAGCGTGGTATGCACTGCATCGTTTCCCGTCTTTAATCGTAAACTGGTATGCACCGTGCCCCTCAAGTTGAGAGCCATTAAAGTCCGGGTTAGCTGTTAAACCGTATTGATCACAGGCCTCTAAGAATTGTCTTGATACACTATAGTACGGCGCTACATCAGATACCGACAATGGTCCGTTATCACCATGATACTTTGACCGCCCGCGGCTGTTATTTTCACTCTTTATAAAATAGGGAAGCAGGTCTCTATAACTCCAGCCGTGATTCCCCAGTTCAGCCCAGGCGGTATAGTCACTTGCCAGGCCGCGGGTGTATATCATGGCATTGATACCGCTACTTCCACCCAGCATCTTTCCTCTTGGGGTATAGCAGCCTTTTTCGTTATCGAGTTGAGGCTCTTTTTGACTGCGGTACAGCCAGTTGAATTTTCGGCTGTGCATAAAGCGCGCAAAGCCGGAGGGCATATCTGAGAACAGACCGCCATGAGAGGTTCCCGCTTCTAATAGCAAAACGCTGTACCTGCCACATTCAGTTAATCTGTTCGCTAAAGTACAGCCGGCAGAGCCGGCACCGACTATAATGTAGTCAAAGGACTCGGTGTTATTAAAGGGAAGCGGCGTAGTCATATAGGGACTTTAATAAACGCAGTTTATGCGTATCTTCCTGATGCTGGCTCGCTAAGTCCTCAAGTTTGAGCGCAAACTCCTCAGCAGACAACATACCTTCAGGAGGTTCTACTAAGCGTTGCTGGCAAAATTGACGCCACTGGTTCAGTTCTTTGTCCGTGAGCGTTGAAGGGTAGTTTCTTGCCCGGTAGCGCAATAACAGTTGCGGCAGGCGCTTGTCCTGAAAGTCCAGTTCCAGCCCCGCCAGTTGCTGAGGCTCAGATGAGCGAATAATCTCCATGTGTTTTTTATCCTGGGGGGAGAAGAAGCCATCGTATATCTGGTGATCAACGTCTGTTCTGGGCGCGAACTCTTTTGTTTGTTCGAACACCTGCATGAGTTTGTCGCGGAAGTCGCTGTTGTCCTGCAGCCATTTGGCGTTTGCTTCAATAGCTGCTGTATCTAACGTTGCGTTACTTGCTGCCTCAGAAGAAATGGTTTTAATGGGGGCTAAGAAAGGACAGCGACCCAAATGAATATTTTGTAATCCACTTTTCTTAAGTCCTTGCTCATCGAGTTCTTTGCGGCTGGTGTAAGTTAAAGCGGTTAATTCCTCGACTGATTTCTCAGCAAAATCCATAGGGGGAACGCGCAAGTCCCAGGCTATGACGTTATTGTTCTGTTTAGGGTGAAAGCCCAGCGGCAGTATGGCCGACAAATAGCGGTTTGCTGTACCGTAAAACCCACTAACATGGGCTAAAGGTTCAGGTGCCTGCCAGTTAAACAGGTTCAGTAATTTTTGTTTACGGCGAATACTGTAGGCCCACTGCCAGAGTTTAGGTTGCTTTTCACTAATAAGCTTCGCCAGGCCGATGGTTGCATAAACGTCCGACATAGCATCGTGCGCCTGACCATGTTCAATGTTATTAGCAACACTTAAATGCTCGAGTTTTAAACTGGGCTGTCCGTCTGCATTTTCCGGCCAGTTAATACCGTCCGGACGCAGCGCAAAACAGGCGCGCACCACATCTATTAAGTCCCAGCGTGAATTGCCATTTTGCCAGCTGTACTCGTAGGGGTCATAAAAATTACGATAGAACAATAAACGGGTGACTTCGTCGTCAAAGCGAATATTGTTGTAACCAATAATGGTGGTATTGGGCTGCTGAAACTCTTTTGCTATGGCTTTGCTGAATTCGGCTTCACCAACACCCTGCTTAAGTGCAAGTTGTGGCGTAATACCGGTAATTAAGGTGGCTTCCGGGTTAGGCAGAAAGTCTGGCGTCGGCTGAGCGTAAAGCGTTAACGGCCGACCGATAACGTTAAAATTGGCATCTGTGCGCAAGCCGGCAAACTGTGCAGGGCGATCGACTAATGGATTAGCCCCCCATGTCTCGTAATCGTGCCAGTAGAAGGTTTCTTGTTCTTTATTATTTGAATTCGGCTGCATACATGTACCGCGCAGTTATTAGTGTATTAAACGAAAAGCCCTGAGGTTCAAAAGATTAAACCCGATAGGTTGAATTGGCAATTACTTACCACCTTAACCTATCTAACACTTTTCCTCACTAACCTATAGGTTTCGTGGTTAGTGTTTAAGACTAATAGAAACTAAGACATATAAAGGCTTTCAATCTTTATTCACTTAAGTCATTATTAAAATGTTTAAAAAATGTATTTTTTGAGAAAATCATTCGCAATTTGCCTCTTTATATAGGCTATACTCAAGAAAATGCTGTAACTCGTAGAACAATAATTATTATTTATTGAATGGGTTAGGGGTATTACTATGAAAATAATAAAAACATCGTTTGTTATTGGTGTCGTCGTTGCTCTTGGAGGCTGCGCTTCACCAAACTATAACTACATGCCGAAAACAACTAACCTGAGCTTTCCTGAAGTGGATAGCGTAGCTACAGCCAGAGTCGGTGATGAGTTACTTTCTCAGGGCAAGTATATAGAGTCAGAGGCTATTGAAGTCAAGAACCAAGAGCAGTTGGGTATTTCGTATACTGTTTATCCTGGGCATTTCGTTAAGCAGGGAGAGGATGACGGCGCAATATACTATCGTCTGAGCAATCAAGCCGGGGCAGCGCGTTTAGAAAAGTCTGCTTTAGCTGATGCTTATAAGTCGGTTATGGTAGATAAATCTGATAATGAATTTTGCGTAATTGCTTGGACAAATGCATACGTTTGTGATGACGACGTTATTTATAAAAAAGTCATGCTACCAGTAGTTGCAGAGGACTCTTTTCAACAAACTTTAATATACAACGGCAAAGTAGGGGATAAAATCAATATAGGCTACAGGGAGTACCAGTCGAGTCAGGCTCGAACTGCTTTTAGCAATGAAGTCGAGTACGATTTATCAGACTCAAGTACCATCGGTTACAAAGGCGCGGAGCTTGAGATAATCGAAGCCACTAATCAAAGCATAAAGTACCGGGTAATTAGAAACTTTAATTAGTCTGATACGACCGGCACCCAAGCGGGTGCCGACTACTTCCTTAAATAGCTTAGTGGGGTATTTCCACGTTTATAACCCTTGTGACATAAACATCGTAATAACGCTCATGTCGCCTTGTCATTATCGCTCTTTCAACCGCGGACTCATAATCAATGTAGTTCTTAGCGGCGATTAGGCCTGTTTCCCTGTCAGTGAAAACCACATAGTAAATTTCTTTTTGAACATCTCTCATCGTTTCTTCCTTTAATTGGAAGAGCTCTTATCCGGATAATCAAATCAGGTGGCCAAACCTGATTGTGCTCAAGGTTTATTTAATGCGCAGGATTATCGTCCCACGGAATTTGATCACGGTAATTTTTTTGGCAAAGATAAAATCACATTTAATAATTTATTTTGTAAAACGGTGTTTTTAAGTCGCTTCTAACACCTCCGTGTTTACTGGCGTTGGAGGTATGAAAACACAATCTAATAATCGCGCTACCGGTTGGGATTAAAGTGTTTTACTAACTGAAAACGAGTGCCAACTTAGTTGCGCGATTCTAAAGCTGTGTTATAGCGCCGTAGGTCAGAGGAGCCCCTTCGATCTGAGAGTCACTTTCGGTGGGGATTATACCAGTGTGTTTAGAAAACCCCCGTTAGCAAGAAGCCTTCGTTCAAAAAGTAGGGTGATCGGGTCTACTTTTTAGTAGACATAGTATTAATGGAGTAACTATTGTTGAGCAGATTTGGGTGGTTTTGGTTCCGCAGGGAGAGAGGATCTACTCGGTCTGCGAAGTTCTATAGAGTTTCGTACGAGAGCGGAATTCGAAGGCAATCTCGTGCTACTAGGTGAAAGAAGACTTATGTAATAGCTAGAGCGATCTAAGAAATTTTATTTACTTAAATTATCGAATAGTTTGGTTTTGGATTATTAAGTTCATCATACTTTTCGATGCGCTTTGTGTCGGACCAAAGTCGAGAATGAGCAGCCAAAATGCGAAGCTTACGAACATAGCTAAAAGCATTACAATTACTATATTTCTTGACTTATCAACCAACTTGTATAAATCGGTATTAAATTTATCTATCGCACGGTCTGCGCTTTCACTTTTACTCTTTTCATAAGTAAAAGCCTCTTCAGCACGTGAGATATCTTTCTTATGAGCATTTAAAGCTTGAATAAAAGAATAACTTATGAGTAAAAAAAAATAAAGAAGATACTAACAGAAGCACTAATATTTTATAAAAATCTAAATCTCCATCCGTGCGAACTAACATTGTTAACCCAAGTGTTATTGGAACACCTACAAACTTACTTGTTGTTCCTGTTAGTTCACTGGAAATTTTTGAATTTAGTTCAATACGCTTCTCTGATACTTTGTTGAGGAATTCGTCGAGCCCAAATTTGTCTAAGTAGACACTGAATTCTTCGTCGAACAAAGAAGATACTTTATCGATTTTAGAAATAAACTCATCAATATTAACCCTTCTCTTTTCAAAAAATATTTTGGCTATTACTTTTTTTAATATGTGCCTTTTTTCTGTTTTATGCGGATCAGTTTCGGGAATTAATATTCTTTGAAGAGCTCTGCGTAGCTCGGGGTTGATAAACTCATCAGAAGCCACTTTGAAGTTTATAGTTAGTTCACTAACCATACTTTTAGACAACGCAACAGAAATGAAAAAGTGGGGTTTTCTTCCATTGTCAGTGATATATGCTCCGGAATTTTTCAATACCTTCCAAAGTGTCTTGAATAATTTTGTTTTTTCCTTTAACTCACTTGACGAAAAAAATTTCTCACTGTCTTTGTCAAAAACTAATTGCCGAAAGTTTGGCTCATTTTTATTGGCTATATTCGTTAAAGCGTGAGTGTTTAAAAAAGTGACTAAACTTTGGTATATAGTTGACTCGGGCTTCCAGAAATAGTAGGAAGCGCCTGGTCTATGCTGCCCAAAACTCTCGTCTATCGTATCTCTTTTAACTATCTTTTGGAGCTCTATTTTTTGCTCAAGATCATTTATAACCAGACTCTGACCTTTGCTAAACTCAAAGTAAAGATGAGAACCTGCGATAAATTTTATCTTTGAAGCCTCGTTTAAGAGACTTATTAGTTTATCATGTTCCATTTTTTACTATTCATCCTCACTTGAATTTTTCGCAAATGATTCTAGTTTCGTAATTTCCTGTAACTCTGTTAGCTCTTTTTCCAATGTGATAGTCGCACTATTTCCGTCCTTTTCAAAGACAACTGGTTTCCCGCTCCCTGGAAGACCTATATCACTTCTTTTTATTCGTACTTGATATCCATTAAAATTCAATGGTACGCGTTTGAGTCCATCTATAATTTTCTGTGATAAAGTTATTTTGTCACCAAGTTGATACTCAGAATCATTCGCATATTTTACAAAGCTAGCTTTCCCTTCCCTATCTTTAGAAGGAATAAGTCTTTCTATTTCTTCTTGGACGTCTTCTAAAGATATAGTTTCATTTGGAGGTAAGCTTGAATAGTAGAGATCTAACTTTACTTCCATGTCAGACTGTTGAATTGGGTCATAACCAATTTCATTTTGAAGGTAATCTCGGCTAACTTTTGTTAGAAGGTTAAATGCGTTTTTATTAATCGATAAATCGCTAACACCTACTGCATTGTAAAAATATTCTCTCACTTCATTGCGACCAGAAATGAACTGTATCGGATCTATATCCTTGCTTCCATCAATATATACCGACTCAAATTCATCAAAGTTAATACGACAACCTTGAACTAACTTTGAAAAATCTATCACAGAAATTTCTTCCAATTTCTGGTCTTCATCGAACTTAAGCTGTTCTGAATTTCTCAACATTATCAGTTGGAAGTAGGGGGCTTTAATAATTGTTTTATTATTGGTTTCAGAGTCATCTTCTGACGCAGTTTCAATGAATTCTTCTCGATTACGACTGTAGCAAATTGCAACTAGTACAAACCCACTCTCTAGTTGCGAATTATTGAGCTGTTTTTTAAATCCGCTACCTAAAATGTCGTCAGCTATTTTCTCGATGAACTCTGAATTACGATCACAGGAAACCCCCTCCTGGATATTTAGAGCAATACTTCTCGGAGTAAATGGTTTGCTGAATTGAGCAAACTCTCTAGGTTTTTTATCAAATTTTTCATGTATTTGTTCGGCAAACTTTGTCGTAGCTTCGTTTGCTCTGCTCCAGGGTTTACCTTTTGAACTAACCCACTTATCTTCGTCTTTTCCTTTCTCTGGATTAAAGTCAAACTGGATACCTATAGCACATTCAACTTCGTAGCTGGTTGAGCTATTTAGTATATTTTTCACGCAGCCTCCCTGGCTTTTTATTATTTTTGTTGTTCAAACCTACAGTGTTCCGGATCCCGTGACAAGCACGCTGGGTCGTGTAATTATAAAAAAATTAACATTCTATTATTACGGTACCGCTTAACCGATTGATTGAGAAGGGGAAGTTATGAGCTGGGGAAAGGAGCCGGAAAATAAGAACGCGGGGCATCCGGATGACAAGATTTTTTGGTTTGTTGCAATCGGGTTTATAGCCATGGTGGCCGCGCCTGGAATCTACATTTTCGCTTTTCGAAATTACGATTTAGGGGGGCCTGATAACTGGGGGAGCTTTGCAACTTATTTCTCAGGAATAGTTACACCAATTGTAGCTCTATGTTCAGTTGTTTTATTCTTTCGCTCAATAGTAGTTCAGCGGAGAGAATTTGAGGAAACAAGAAGCGAAATGAGAACAGCAAATGCTCTTCAGGTAAGTGTTGAAAACGAACGGCAAAAGTTAAAGAAACAAGAGCATTTAGAGCGAGCGATACCGATTGTTCGTGAATCAAACAAAAAGCGATTCAATAATATTGTTCAATGTAATAACGATATTATACCTGGAGAAGCCTTAGACATACAGGGTGACCCTTTTGGTAGTTTCCTATCTTGGTATTGTGATAAAGCTATACATGTCATAAGAATGATAAATAGCTATTTGGACGCTGATGGTGACATTTATATTGTTATTGAATTTATACGAGATTTAAAAGTTGAGAAAGATGAGGTTCAAGTCTTCGCACAGCGGCACGACCGAGCAAATAATTTAACATATCAAGAATACGCCTTACTGCTGGCCGAGTTAATGAACCGGCGGACCTTTGAGTTGGAAAATTACTCTACTAAATGGGGCTAAAGCGCCCCAGTCCGCATAACAACGCGAGCGGCTACCTCATACTGAGACAATTCTTTGTCAGTGGTGGTTGCAACGTTTTCGCCGCGAGAGTTGGTCCATAGCAACTTTCCGAGAGCGTCCTCTTTTACCCGGGAGCTCACTAGGCCGGTTTTGCTTTTAACTAGCGCATAAATATTCTTCGTATCCGGCACAATCTTTTTGGCACTCGTGTCGACCAGCAGCATATTGCCTTTTGATATCGATGGCTCCATCGATGTATCAGGCATGACTAAGGTGCCAAGATGACGTGGTCGAAGGTTACACAGCTGCAACAGCTCCTTACGAATAGGGAACTCCATGCGTTGGCGGATGGAACATATTCAGGGGCGGCCGCATTGCCTTCGTTTTCAAGCCAGTCGATTGAAACTCTTAAGGCACCGGGGAATTTTCCAAAGTTATTAGCCCTTGTCTTAGTTAAGTCTTGTTAGACTTAGCTTAACTTAGCTGAAATAAAGAGAGCTGGCCACTCACTCTCTTTCAATCTTATTCACTTGAACATCGTAGGCTTTATTCAGTTTCTGCTCGAGAGTGCGTTCATCTTCATGACGAAAAGCGAGTTCGGCGTGGGGTAATATACGTTCAGCTAACCGTCGTGCAATAGCGTCTCTGAACTCCTGGTCGTCACCTAATGAGTTGCCGTCAACTTCCAGTGTTATTTGCTGTTTATCGCCTAAGTGTGTGTATTCAACGTGATAAGTCGGCATCTGAAAATCTCCTCGTTGTCAGTTCGGTAGTTTCCTGCGACTATGCTATTACTAACAGTCTAGCCTATAACAATAAAACCGAGGTCGAGATGAAAAAACTCTATTTATCTGCATTACTTACCGCTGCTGCGTTTGGATCGTTGTTACCGGCGCACGCTGATGATCACGATGTTGAATATGCCATGGCCATTCACGGCGGAGCCGGAACAATTACCCGGGCCAATTTAACCGCTGAACAGGAACAAGCCTACAAAGATAAACTGACAGAAGCGTTAGAAGCCGGCCGAAAGGTATTGAAAGAAGGCGGTGACAGTACCACAGCCGTTATTGCCGCTATTCAGGTAATGGAAGCCTCACCACTTTTTAACTCTGGCAAAGGCGCCGTTTATACCTGGGACGAAGAACATGAGCTTGACGCTTCACTGATGGAAGGTCTGAACGGAAATGCCGGGGCAGTTGCGGGTGTGAAGACGGTAAAAAGTCCAATAGAATTAGCCCGCGAAGTAATGGAAGAGTCTGTACATGTGATGCTAAGTGGTGAAGGCGCAGAGCAGTTTTCTCGTCAGCAGGGACTGGAACAGGTAGAGAACAGTTACTTTAATACCGAGCACCGTTATCAGCAGTTACAGAAAGCCAAAGAAACCATTAGGAAAAGTGAACAGCCAGAGCAACAGGCCTGGGAATACCTGGATATTGATTACAAATACGGAACGGTTGGGGCTGTTGCGGTTGATAAAGACGGGCTCTTGAGTGCCGGTACGTCAACCGGAGGCATGACGGCTAAACGTTATGGTAGAATAGGGGATTCCCCCATTATTGGTGCTGGTACATGGGCTGATAATGACAGCTGTGCTGTCTCGGCTACCGGACACGGCGAGTATTTTATTCGCTTCCACGTGGCTGCCGATATTTGCTCTCGAGTTAAATATAAAGGGCTTTCGGTGAGTGACGCGGGCGATGAAGTTATTCATGGTGTGTTGCAGGATGCCGGCGGTACCGGTGGTGTCATAATTATTGATGCTCAGGGTAATATTGCGATGCCATTTAATACCGAAGGCATGTACCGGGGCTATTTTAAAGGTGAGGATAAAGCGGAAGTCGCTATTTATAACGAGGATGAATAAGTTCGGAGTCTATGAGTCGTCAAAAATCGCACAGTAACCCTTTTGTTGAGAAGTTTCAGACACAATTAGAGCAATGTACAACACGTCAGGCCGCGCTATTGCGCGGCCGTTTGCGTGGTCTGAGCAAAATTAAAAACGAGCAACGACAGCAACAGGTGCTGGAGCGGATAGCTGCCGACATTGAAACTGCCGAGCTGGAGTATCTGGAGCGGCAACAACAAAAGTTTCATATTAGTTACCCAGACGAATTACCGGTTGCTCAGCAGCGTAATGACATTAAGTCGGCCATTGAACAGAATCAGGTGGTGGTTATTGCCGGCGAAACCGGGTCGGGTAAAACCACCCAGTTACCGAAAATGTTGCTGGAACTGGGCTATGGCCGTAAAGGGACTATAGGTCACACGCAACCTCGGCGCTTAGCCGCACGCAGTGTAGCCGCCCGTATTGGTGAAGAACTGCAGGACCACAATAAAACTCAGGTTGGCTACAAAATACGGTTTCAGGATGAAACGGCACCAACCACGGCAATTAAGCTGATGACCGATGGCATGTTGTTGTCTGAATTGCAGCAAGATCCTCTGCTACTGCAATACGATGCCATTATTATCGATGAGGCTCATGAACGGAGCCTTAATATCGACTTTTTGTTGGGTGTACTGCATACGTTATTGCCTAAGCGACGCGATCTTAAACTGGTTATTACCTCAGCAACCATTGAAACTGAGCGTTTTTCAAAGCACTTTCATGATGCGCCTGTGTTGACGGTAACCGGGCGAACTTACCCCGTGGAGGTTCGGTATCGACCGCCAAGAGAAGACGGGAAAGCAGCTGATGCAGACGTACTTCAGGGCGTTTGTGACGCGGTTGAAGAGCTGCAGCGCGAAAGTGAAGGTGACATTCTTATTTTTGCCAGTGGCGAACGGGAAATACGCGACTATGCGGAAGCTATTGGCGATTTGAAGTTGCGAAGTACAGAGGTTCTTCCTCTGTATGCGCGTTTGTCATCGCATGAGCAGAATCGGGTGTTTCAGGCGCACAGTCAACGCCGAGTGGTTATCGCCACAAACGTAGCAGAAACCTCATTAACGGTTCCGGGTATACGCTTTGTTATTGATCCGGGCACCGTGCGCATGAGCCGTTACAGTTACCGCACTAAAGTACAGCGTTTACCTATTGAACCTATTTCTCAAGCCAGTGCTAACCAGCGTAAAGGGCGTTGTGGGCGTATTGGCCCGGGTATTTGCATTCGCCTCTATAGCGAAGATGACTTTTTGCAGCGCCCGGAGTACACCGACCCCGAGATCCTTCGTACTAACTTAGCAGCCGTTATCTTGCAAATGTCGGCGTTACGGTTAGGTGATATTCGCCAGTTTCCTTTTGTACAGAAGCCGGATGAACGCTTTGTTAAAGATGGTCTGAACCTGCTGGAGGAGCTGCACGCAATTGAGCCTGGGCGCAAAGCTGAGCGTCCACAGTTAACTGATACGGGCCGACAATTGTCACGACTGCCTCTGGACCCAAGATTAGCCAGAATGGTGCTGGCGGGGCAGCAATATGGCTGTGTGAGAGAAATGCTCGTAATTACCGCCGCGCTGAGTATTCAGGACCCGCGTGAGCGTCCCCACGACGCACAGCAAAAAGCGGATGAATGGCACCAGCGTTTTCGTGATAAAAGCTCTGACTTTATGGCCTTTTTAAACTTATGGAATTATATAAAGGAACAGCAAAAAGCGCTGTCAGGTAACCAATTCCGTAAACAGATGGGCCGTGAATTTATTCATTTTATGCGGCTGCGCGAGTGGCAGGACATTTATACACAAAGTCGGCAAACGGTTCGGGAGATGGGTTTATCCATTAACGATGAAGCCGCTACCTATGAGCAAGTGCATCGGGCTTTAATTGCTGGCTTATTGTCGCAGGTAGGCTTTAAAGAAGATCGACATGAATATCAGGGAACCCGACAAAGCCGGTTTCATATTTTCCCTGGTTCAGGTTTATTTGGTAAGCCACCCAAATGGGTTGTTACTGCAGAGCTGGCGGAAACGTCTAAATTGTACGCACGAATTAACGCCGATATTGAGCCTTTATGGGTTGAGGAAGCGGCTTCTCATTTAGTCAAAAAACAGTACCTGGAACCTCATTTTGAAAAGAAAAAAGGCAGTGTTATTGCTGATGAGCAAGTAACTTTGCTGGGTCTTATCCTGGTGCCCAGACGACGCGTTCAATATGGGCCGGTTGAACCGGTTAAAGCTCGGGAGATTTTTATCCGGGAAGCTTTAGTTAACTCCCAGCTAACGCGCAAGTTGCCTTTTATTCAACATAACTTGAAATTAATTAGCGATATTCAGGCTCTGGAAGCGAAATCTCGGCGTCGGGATATTCTGGTGGATGAGGAGGTTTTATTTGAGGCTTACGACCGTGCCATACCAGAAGGGATTTATAACGAAAAGCTATTGGCCGGCTGGTGGCACAAAGCAGCTAAGAAAGAGCCCAAATTACTGTTCTTTGAACGAAATGATTTAATTGCCGGCGAAACCGAGCACATTACTGAAAACGAATACCCGGAGTTTTGGCGACAAGGTAACTTACGCTTACCCTTGAGTTACCATTTTGAACCCAATGCGGAAGACGACGGTGTCAGTGTGAATATCCAGCTAGGTATTCTGAATCAGGTGAAGCTTGAGGGCTTTGACTGGCACATTCCGGCATTACGGGAAGAGCGTATTGCCCACTTAATTAAGTCATTGCCAAAAGCCCTGCGCCGAAATTTTGTGCCGGCACCAAACTTTGCTGGCGCGATAATGGCTGATGTTGAGCCTATGCACGGGCGTTTAACCGACGCTATGGCGACTAAGCTGCGTCGCATGACCGGTGTGACGGTCCCGGAAGAAAACTGGGATGAGTCCTCTCTACCGGCTCACCTACGTATGAATTTTAAAATTTTTGATGGAAAGAAACTGGTTAGCCAGGGACGTGACCTGCAAAGTCTTCAACAACAGTTATCCGGTAAGGTGCAGCAGCGTTTAGAAAAAACCGCCGGTGATGATATTAGCCGTGAACAGGTTGATAGCTGGGATTTTGATGACTTACCGGAGGTGATTACCGAGCGCCAGCAAGGTTTTGAACTGAAGGCTTACCCCGGTCTGATAAACAAAGGTAAAGGTCAGGTTGCACTGCAGCTATTCGATAACCCGGAGCAAGCAAAACAGCACCATAAAACTGGCGTGCGGGAGTTGCTACTGCAACAGATACCATCGCCTGTTAAGCACTTGCAGAAGTCTTTATCGAACAAAGCTAAATTAGCCATGTATTTTAACCCCTGGGGCAAGGTAGATGCGTTAATAGCAGATTGTATCGCCGCAGCGGTAGATGGCCTTATCCAGGAGCAGATAGAGCAGGGCAATAAGCTAAGAGATAAACAAAGTTTTGGGCAACTCAAAGACGTTGTACGCACAAACTTGAATGAGCGCGTGGAAAAAATCGCATTGGAAGTCGAACAATGCCTGCTGTTGTCACAACAAGTTCGAAAAGCACTGAAAGGAAAAATTCCGCTGGATCAAATCCAGTCCCGGGGCGATATTCAGGACCAGTTAGATAACCTGGTGTTTGCGGGTTTTGTTTCAGCTTATGGCAGTCAACGGCTTAGCGACATAGTGCGTTATCTCAAAGCCATTCAACGACGTCTGGAAAAGCTGCCGGTTGATCCTAATAAGGATCGCTTAATGACACTGACTTTAGCTAACCTTGAAGAGCAGTATAAAGCGGTGGTGAAAGCTTACGAAAATAAAAGTTCGGTAGTTCCCGATGATGTTGCCGAGATCCGCTGGATGATTGAAGAGTTAAGAGTCTCGTTCTTTGCTCAAACGCTGGGAACCAAGTATCCGGTGTCTGAAAAGCGGGTTAAACAAGCAATAGAGGCGGCTAAATAGCCGCCTCTAGACATGAATTCGTAAGCGCAAATTAGGCGGTGTAAAGCCCTAAGTTTTCTTTTGCGTAAGCTTCAAACTCAGTGAAGCCGCCAACGTGTTGTTCGTCGACAAAAATTTGAGGAACAGTCTGGACAGGTTTACCGACTGTTTTTTCAAGGTCAGCTTTGCTGATACCTTCAGCGTGAATATCGACATAGCGATAATCAAAGTCATCCATATCGGCTTTTAATTTGTCCGCAACTTCTACGGCACGAACACAAAAAGGACAACCAGGACGTCCAAAAATTACTGTAAACATGAAATACCTCTCTCGCAAAAATAGATTGCGGCCATTATCCAGATTTTAGTGCTGGTTAACAATTCTTCTGTACGATGGGCACAATCGATTTAATGAATAAGGCTAGTGCTCAATATCTAAATCTGATTCAGGAACGCAACAACAGGGCAGAATATCGCCTTTTCTGACATAGGCGAGCGGCTCGGTTGTATAGCGAACTGTGCCGGACTTTAACGTGCTTCTGCAGGCACCACAGAAACCACTACGACAATGGTAATGCATTTCTAATTGATGCTTCTCTAAGGCTTCGAGTAAAGTGCCTTCAGTCGCATCAACGGCAAGCTCGGGCCCGCCATTGACTTTGACTTTAAAGGTGTTGGCCATAGCTTAGAGATCAAAGTCCCCAAGGTCGGAGGCATTAACCTCACTGTCTATTTGACCAACAAGGTAAGAGGTAATTTCAGACTCTTGTGGTGCTACCTGAACGTTGTCTGACACCAGATACTTGTTCATCCAGGGCAGTGGGTTAGAACGCTGATTTTCAAATGGAGCATCAAAGCCTATGGCCTGCATACGCAAGTTGGCAATGTACTCGACATACTGGCACAGCATGCTTTCATTCAGGCCTATCATGGAACCGTCTTTAAACAAGTAGTGCGCCCACTGTTTTTCCTGTTTAACAGCTGTCATGAAAATCTCGTAGGCATCATCGCGAAGCTCTTCGGCAATTTCTTTCATTTCCGGGTCGTCTTCGCCGTACTGCCACAAATTAAGAATGTGCTGTGTTGATGTAAGGTGAACGTTTTCATCGCGAGCAATCAGTTTGATGATTTTTGCGTTACCTTCCATTAATTCACGTTCTGCAAAAGCAAAGGTGCAGGCAAAGCTAACGTAAAAACGAATAGCTTCCAGAGCGTTAACCGAGTTAATGCACAAAAACAGCTTTTTCTTTATTTCGCGCTGAGTGACCGTATAGGTCTTACCGTCAACGACAATATCGCCTTCGCCGTGGGTTTGTAGCAGCTGAGTGTAAAAAATAAGATCGTCGTAGTACTTTGAGATGTCATTAGCGCGAATTTTAATTTGCTCGTTAATGACAATATCTTCAAAGACTTCGCTGGGGTCACTAAACAAGTTACGCAGTATGTGCGTGTATGACCGCGAATGAATGGTCTCAAAGAATGACCAGGTTTCGATCCAGGTTTCTAACTCAGGAAGAGACACAATAGGTAGTAGCGCGATATTCGGCGAACGACCCTGAATCGAATCCAGAAGAGTCTGATATTTCAAGTTAGAAATAAACACATGCTTTTCGCTGGCAGTCAGTTTATTAAAGTCGATACGGTCACGGCTGACATCGATTTCTTCAGGGCGCCAGAAAAAGCTGATTTGTTTTTCGATAAGTTTTTCGAAAATACTGTGTTTTTGTTGATCATAGCGAGCAACGTTAACGGAGTTGCCTAAAAACATAGGCTCCGTTAACGGGTTATTCTGCTCTTGGTTAAACGTTGAGTACGACATTCGCTAAAATCCTTATTATTAAATTTTACAAGCACCACCGGCACAATCGTCATCTTCTTCGATGATAACTTCTGCGCTCTGGGCCTGAGGCTTGTCGGCACGTTGACGTGCAGCAATGTCGGACTGGTTGTCAGCAGCACCATCACGAGTGTTGTGATAGTAGAGCGTTTTAACTCCCAGTTTATAAGCGGTTAACAAGTCTTGCAGAAGCTGTTTCATCGGTACTTTACCCGCATCAAACTTGTTCGGGTCGTAATTGGTATTTGCAGAAATTGTCTGATCCACAAATTTTTGCATGATACCAACCAGCTCAAGATACCCTTTGTTATTCGGTATTTGCCATAACAACTCGTATTTGTCTTTCAAGTTTTCGTAGTCAGGGACAACCTGTTTAGTTACCCCGTCTTTTGACGACTTAATGCTGACAAAACCACGAGGAGGCTCGATACCGTTAGTTGCATTAGAAATCTGCGACGATGTTTCTGACGGCATTAGAGCGGATAATGTTGAATTACGCATACCGTGTTGTTTAATGTCAGCACGGAGCTTATCCCAGTCTAAATGCAGTGGTTCGTCGCACACTTTGTCCAGATCTTTCTTATAGGTATCGGTCGGCATAATGCCCTGAGAGTAGGTGGTCTCATTAAATTTAGGGCAGGCGCCTTTTTCTTTAGCCAGGTTCATTGAAGCTTGCATCAGGTAATACTGTATAGCTTCAAAGGTCTGGTGAACCAGGCCGTTTGCAGAGCCGTCTGAATATTTAACACCGTGCTTGGCTAAGTAATAAGCAAAGTTAATAACACCAATACCCAGAGTACGGCGGTTCATGGTGGCGTTGTAAGCTGCCGGAACAGGGTACTCCTGATAATCCAGCAGGCTGTCCAGTGCGCGAACGGCCAAGTCTGCTAAGTTTTCAAATTCACTCAGGCTTTCAATTTTACCTAAGTTAAAGGCTGACAGAGTACAAAGCGCTATTTCACCTTCTTCGTCATTTACGTGACTTAACGGCTTAGTTGGCAATGCAATTTCAAGACACAAGTTACTTTGACGGATAGGCGCAACTTTAGAGTCAAATGGGCTGTGCGTGTTGCAATGGTCTACGTTTTGCACATAGATACGGCCGGTGCTGGCACGCTCCTGCATAAACAGACCAAACAGCTCAATGGCTTTAATACGTTTTTTACGGATGCTCTCATCCTGTTCGTACTGCTGGTATAAACGCTCAAATTCGTCCTGATCTTCAAAGAAGGCGTCGTAAAGCCCCGGAACGTCCGACGGGCTGAACAGGGTAATGTAATCGTCTTTAATCAGGCGCTGATACATGGTGCGGTTAAATTGAACACCATAATCCAGGTGGCGAACCCGGTTTTCCTCAACACCCCGGTTATTTTTCAGTACTAATAGACTTTCAACTTCCAGGTGCCAAAGTGGGTAGAATAAGGTAGCCGCGCCACCACGAACACCACCTTGTGAGCAGCTTTTAACGGCTGTCTGGAAGTATTTATAGAATGGGATACAACCGGTGTGGAAAGCTTCACCATTACGGATAGGGCTGCCTAATGCGCGAATACGCCCCGCGTTAATACCAATACCGGCGCGCTGAGAGACGTATTTTACGATAGCACTGGCGGTGGCATTAATAGAGTCGAGACTATCGCCAGCTTCAATTAAAACACAGGAGCTGAATTGACGTGTCGGCGTACGTACACCTGACATAATCGGTGTCGGTAGAGAAATTTTAAATTCAGAAGCTGCATCGTAGAAACGTTTAACGTAATCCATACGAGTGCTTTTCGGGTAATCCGAAAACAGACAAGCGGCGACTAATATGTATAAGAACTGCGCGCTTTCATAGATGTCACCCGTTACCCGGTTCTGAACCAGATACTTGTTTTCCAGCTGTTTAACCGCAGCATAAGAGAAGTTCATGTCACGCCAGTGATCAAGGAACTCGTCCATTTGATCGAACTCTTCTTCGCTGTAGTCATCCATCAGGTGTTCATCGTAGCGATGCTCGGCCACCATTTTTTTCACATGGTCGTATAGACGCGGTGGTTCAAACTTACCGTAAGCACGTTTACGCAAGTGGAAGATAGCCAGTCGCGCTGCCATATACTGATAGTCGGGCGCATCTTCCGAAATGAGATCGGCAGCTGCTTTAATGATAGTTTCATGAATGTCTTCAGTTTTAATGCCATCGTAAAACTGAATGTGAGATTTAATTTCAACCTGAGAGGCTGAGACATTATTCAGTCCTTCAGCAGCCCACATGATCACTCGGTGAATTTTATCGAGGTTTAGCGGTTCGCGTTCGCCGCTGCGTTTCGTAACATAAAGTTGCTCGTTCATTTTGCGCCGACTCTTAGCTTTTTGTTATAGGTTTGTAGCCACAAGATATAGTGCTTATTAGTTGTACAGAGCGATATTTACACAATATCTAGTGTGTCTGGGATGAACTGTATGCTAGGTCTAACTGGCAATACGATCAAGTGAATTTAACGGTAAAAACGGAATAATTTTGAATTCAGAATCTTGATTTTTTGCCAGCCTTTAACTGGCCTGAGTTTGCGCTGAAAAGTTTTCTATATAATTTTTTTGTCTTTTAAAGGAAGTTAATAGATCAAGAGTTATTGATAGCCAGTAACTCCAGCAATGCCAGCGGAGATTCAATATGATAATCGGCCTGCCAGCGCTGGGGTTGGTCTTCGTTACTGATATAACCGTACTCGGCAAGCACAGTGACCATTCCGGCGTTACGGCCGGCTTCAATATCGCGTTCGGCATCACCCACGTAAAGGCAGTCTGTTGGTTCAACACCCAGTTTCTCAGCCGCATAGAATAAAGGTTCAGGCGATGGTTTTGCGACACTGAGAGTATCGCCGCTCACCACAACTTCAATAGCTTCAAATTCGGGGAAGTGCGGTAATAACAGGTGTGTCAGGCGTTCAGGCTTATTGGTCACTATAGCGACCTTAATGGATTCACGTTGTAATACCGCCAGTAGCTCCAGGACACCCGGGTAAGGTTGGGTATGAGTCGCGATATTATTCTTATAGGCACTCAGGAAGGCGTGTCTCAGCTCTGTTTCCATGTGTGTGTAATTGTCATCAAAGGCCAATTTTAGTAAGCCTCTGGAACCATGGGACGCAACTGGTGTGAACACCTCAGCATTGACAGCAGGGCGCTCGTATTGCTCGCAAACAGCATTTAATGCGGCGCCTAAATCGGGTGCGGTATCAAGTAAGGTGCCATCTAAATCAAACAGGACAGCTTTTACCGGAGAACTTTTATCTGAGGAACTCATGAATTACTCCGGCTTTTTCAAAGCGACAATGTAATTTACATCAACATCTTTGTCTGAAAGTACAAAGCCTTTTAAAGGATGAAAAATTAAGCCATTAATAGCGATATCTTCTAAAGCGGCTTTGTCAGTCATACTTAAAAGTTCTGACGGGCGAATAAAACGTTGATGCTGATGAGTTCCTTTCGGTACCCAGCCTAAAATATGCTCGGCAGCGACAATACCCAATAACCAGGATTTCACATTACGATTCAAAGTGGAGAAAAAGACTAATCCCCCGGGCTTAACCGCTTTGGCGCAGGCTTGTACTATGGCGGCCGGGTCAGGCACGTGTTCGAGCATTTCCAGACAGGTCACTACGTCGTAGCTGTCGGTGTTTTGTTCGGCCAGCGTTTCAACGGCAATGCATTGATAGTCAATTTGGCGGCCACTTTCTAATGCGTGCAAACGTGCCACCTTTAATGACTGCTCGGCCAAATCAATACCGGTAACCTCAGCGCCTCGTTCCGCCATGGCTTCACTGAGTAATCCACCGCCACAACCGACATCCAGTACTTTCTTGCCGAAAAGCCCTTCGGTATGGTTTTCGATAAAGCCCAGCCGGACCGGGTTGATTTTATGCAAAGGTTTAAATTCGCCATCCGGGTCCCACCAGCGCGAGGCGAGTGCTGAAAATTTTGCGATCTCTTCCGGATCGACGTTTTTTTGTTCAGTTTTAGAGCGACTGGTGGTCATAGATTATGCGTCTTTAAGAGATGGATAACGCGGCTAGTCTACCTCAGGCAAAGAATAAGAAAAAGAGGGTGCGAGACGCGTTTGGGATGGGTACAATGATTGGATCAAAATAACAATGAATATGCGGATCTATATTTAGGGAATAAACTATGAGCGATCTAGCCAGAGAAGTGTCACCGGTAAATATTGAAGACGAACTGAAAAGTTCGTACCTCGATTATGCCATGAGCGTCATTGTTGGGCGTGCTTTACCTGATGTCCGTGACGGCCTGAAGCCAGTACACAGACGTGTCCTGTTCGCAATGAACGAATTGCGCAACGACTTTAATAAACCTTATAAAAAGTCAGCGCGTGTTGTCGGTGATGTGATTGGTAAATATCACCCTCACGGAGACAGCGCAGTTTATGACACGATTGTTCGTATGGCGCAGGACTTTTCATTGCGTTATATGTTGGTTGATGGTCAGGGGAACTTTGGTTCTGTTGACGGAGACTCAGCCGCTGCGATGCGTTATACCGAAATTCGCATGGCAAAAATTGCTCACCAGCTATTAGCCGACCTGGACAAAGAGACCGTTAATTTTGTCGATAACTACGACGGTACAGAGCGTATTCCTGATGTATTGCCAACCCGCGTTCCGAACCTGTTAGTGAACGGTTCCTCGGGTATCGCGGTTGGTATGGCAACTAATATTCCGCCTCATAACCTGACGGAAGTTATTGACGGCTCACTGGCGATGATTGATAACCCGGATATTGATGTTGAAGGGTTAATGGAATACATCCCGGGTCCGGACTTCCCGACAGCAGCGACAATTTCAGGTCGCAGCGGTATCGTTGAAGCTTATAAAACCGGTCGTGGTCGTATTCATTTGCGCGCTCAGGCGGAAGTGGAAGTCGACGAGAAAACGGGTAAAGAAACCATCATTGTTACGGAAATTCCGTATCAGGTGAATAAAGCCCGCTTAATTGAAAAAATAGCTGAACTGGTTAAAGAAAAGCGCGTTGAAGGTATTAGTGCTTTACGTGACGAGTCTGACAAAGACGGTATGCGTATCGTCATTGAAATTCGTCGTGGCGATGTTGGCGAAGTTGTTCTTAACCATTTGTATGCTAATACCCAGTTACAGGTTGTGTTTGGCATTAATATGGTTGCCCTGGATAAAGGTCAGCCGCGTCTGTTTAACCTGCGCGATATGCTGGATTGCTTCATTCGCCACCGTCGTGAAGTGGTTACCCGCCGCTCAGTCTACGAATTACGCAAAGCTCGTGAACGTGCTCATATCCTGGAAGGTCTGGCGATATCGCTGGCTAATATTGACGAAATTATTGAGCTTATCCGTCGTTCACCCACGCCAGCTGAAGCTAAAGCCGGGCTAATTGCCCGCGCATGGCAGCTGGGTGATGTTGCTTCAATGCTGGAAACCGCCGGTGTTGATGCCGCGCGTCCTGATCATCTGCCTGAAGAATACGGCATTCGGGGTGACAACTATCACCTGACTGAAGAACAGGCTCAGGCCATTTTGGATTTACGTCTGCATAAACTGACTGGTTTAGAGCACGAAAAAATTCTGGATGAATACAAAGGCCTGTTAGAACAAATTGCTGAACTGCTGCATATTCTGAACAGTTCAGAGCGCCTGATGGAAGTGATTCGTGAAGAGCTGGTTGAAATACGCAGTAACTTTGGTGATGAGCGTAAAACCGATATTACCGCCGCTGCACATGACATCAGCATGGAAGACTTAATCAACGAAGAAGATGTTGTTCTGACGCTTTCTCACGAAGGTTATGTGAAGTATCAGCCGTTGACTGAGTACGAAGCTCAGCGTCGTGGTGGTAAAGGTAAAGCCGCCACTAAGATGAAAGACGAAGACTTTATTGAAAGACTGTGGGTAGCGAACACGCATGACACCATTTTATGCTTCTCAACCCGTGGTCGTATTTACTGGATGAAAGTTTACCAGTTGCCGTTGGCAAGTCGTGCTTCTCGAGGCAAGCCTATCGTCAACTTGTTACCGCTTGAAGCCGACGAACGTATTACCGCTATTCTGCCAACACGGGATTACCCGGAAGATAAGTTCGTTGTTATGGCTACCCGTAAAGGGACCATTAAGAAAACGCCATTACCAGAGTACTCACGTCCTCGTAACGGCGGAATCATTGCACTGAACCTGGTTGATGACGATGAACTGATTGGTGTTGATATCACTGACGGTAGCGGCGAAATTATGCTGTTCTCTGACGCTGGCAAAGTGGTGCGCTTCGCGGAAGAGCAAGTGCGTTCAATGGGCCGCACAGCAACCGGTGTTCGTGGTATTCGTCTAGAGGAAGGACAGCGTGTTGTATCACTGATTGTTCCTCGTGAATACGAAGATGAAGAAGCGAATGTATTAACCGTGACTGAAAACGGTTACGGCAAACGTACACCGTTAAGTGAATACCCGGCTAAGAGCCGCGCTACTAAAGGTGTTGTCTCTATTAAGGTCAGCGAGCGTAATGGTTCCGTTGTCGGCGCCATGGAAGTTATTGATGGCAATGAGATCATGCTTATCAGTAATAAAGGTACTCTGGTCAGAACGCGTGTTAATGAGGTCTCAACCGTTGGTCGTAACACTCAGGGCGTACGCTTAATTCGTACAGCTGATGACGAAAAAGTGGTTGGCCTGCAGCGCATTGATGAAATTGATGAAGACGAAGTGTTAATTGACGGCGAGGTTGTTACTGAAGAAGGTGAAACCGCAGCTGAAGATAACACTGAAAATCACGAGGGTTCCGACGAGTCATGAGCCAGTTGTTTAACTTTTCTGCCGGACCGGCAATGTTGCCGGTCGAGGTGTTGAAGCAAGCTCAGGAAGAGTTATTGAACTGGAATGGGCAGGGTGTATCGGTGATGGAAATTTCCCACCGTGACCCTGCTTATGTCCATATGGCACGTGAAGCTGAGCAAGACCTGCGCGACTTGCTAAATGTGCCGGACGACTACGAAGTACTCTTTTTACAAGGCGGAGGGCGTGGTCAATTCTCTGCGGTTCCACAGAATATCGCGTCACCGGATGCCACCGTAGATTACCTGGATACAGGAATATGGTCTGGTTTTGCTATCCGTGAAGCCGAAAAGTTCGTTTCCAGAGTGAATATTGCCGGGCAAGTTCAGGAAGGCGCTAAAGGCAAGGAAATTCAGTCGCCAAAAGACTGGAAACTGTCTGAAAATGCTGCCTATTTTCATTACTGTCCTAATGAGACGGTCGATGGTATTGCGCTGCATGAGATCCCTGACGTTAAAGCACCCATTGTGGCTGATATGTCATCAAATATCCTCTCTGAACCCCTGGATGTCTCAAAGTTTGGTGTTATATACGCCGGCGCTCAGAAGAATATAGGCCCTTCAGGTTTTGCTATCGCTATCGTCAATAAAAAGCTTTTGGGTCAACCGCAGAAGCAAGTGTCATCTATCCTGGATTACCAACTCCAGGCGAAGGACGGGTCTATGTACAACACGCCCAATACCTTTGCCTGGTATCTGGCAGGGTTGGTTTTCAAGTGGTTAAAAGCTCAGGGCGGATTAGCGGCTATGGGCGAACGTAACCATCGTAAAGCCCAGCTTATCTATGACTTTGTTGATGCTTCAGATTTTTACAGAAACAACATTAATCCTGCTTACCGTTCAATCATGAATGTGCCTTTCCAGTTAGCCGATGACAAACTCGATGCCGACTTTTTAGCCGGTGCTAAAAAGGAAGGTTTATTAGGGTTAAAAGGGCATCGCTTTGTTGGTGGCATGAGAGCCAGTATTTATAACGCAATGCCGGTGGAAGGCGTAGAAGCATTGCTAAGTTATATGGCTGATTTTGAACGTAAGCTTGGCTAAATAAATAGAATAAAAAAGGTAGTGAATCGCTATGGCAGAATTCAACGCATTAGAACTGGTTAATCCCGGAGTTAAACAATTACGTCCGTATCAGGCGGGCAAGCCAACATCCGAATTGCAGCGTGAGTTAGGTTTAAAACACGTGGTTAAGCTGGCTTCAAACGAAAACCCATTGGGCTTGAGTGAAAAGGTCAAAACGGCTCTGGAAGCTGAGTTAACAGATTTAGTGCGTTACCCCGATGCTAACGGTTATTACCTTAAAAGTCGTCTGGCAGAACTCAACGAGGTCGGTACGCAACAAATTACTCTGGGTAACGGTTCTAACGATGTTTTAGAGATTTTAGCTCGTACCTTTGTGTCAGATAAAGACGAAGTTATTTTCTCTCAGCATGCGTTTGTGGTGTATCCGCTGGTTACTCAGGCTATTGGCGCAAAACCTGTTGCCGTTCCTGCGGTAGATTATGGCCATGACCTTGATGGTATGGCTAAAGCCGTTACCGATAAAACCAAGATGATTTTTATTGCTAACCCCAATAATCCAACGGGTACATTTTTATCGACTTCTGCACTGAAAAATTTTCTGGATAAAATACCGCAAAATATTATCGTGGTTCTTGATGAAGCTTATTACGAGTATGTGCCAGAAGAAGAGCGGGCGCCATCGGTTGAGTGGATAAAAGATTACCCTAACCTGGTGGTTAGCCGAACCTTTTCTAAAGCCTATGGGTTAGCCGGTTTACGCGCAGGTTATGCCGTAAGTCATGAGAGCGTAGCCGATGTTCTTAACCGTATTCGCCAGCCATTCAACATGAATTCGCTGTCACTTAAAGCGGCGGAAGTGGTACTGGATGATCATGCCTATTTGCAAAAAGCCGTTGAGTTAAACGCACAGGGCATGGAGCAGCTAACTGAGTTTTGTGAAGAATTAGGCCTTAACTATATTCCTTCTTATGGTAACTTTTTGACCATAGAAGTCGGGCCCGATGCTGAGAAGCTCTATGACGAACTTCTGCATGAAGGCGTTATTGTACGTCCTGTTGGCGGCTATGAGTTGCCTAATCATTTACGTGTCAGCATTGGCCTGCCTGAAGAAAACCAGGCTTTTATTAAGGCAATGAAAAAGCTGCGTGGTTAATTCTATTCATTTAGAGCCGCGACAGCATTGTCGCGGTACTGTCACTTTACCCGGCTCAAAAAGCATTGCTAACCGGGCATTGCTTATGGCCGCTTTATGCCAGACTCCCGTCACCTTACACAATTTACTGGTCAGTGATGACACCAGTCGTATGCGTGAAGCTTTGCTCGCTCTGGGGGTTAGCTTTAAAGACGATGAACTTACAACTCAGGTTGAAGGTTTAGGTGGTCATTGGCGTCAGGCTTCCTCTGAACTTTATTTAGGTAATGCTGGAACAGCGATGCGACCGCTTATTGCCGTGTTATCAGCGACGGCAAAAGAAGAGCTGGCACCTATGGTTCTGAAGGGCGATGCCCGAATGCATGAACGACCGGTTCAACACTTAATTGATGCTTTGCAAATGCAGGGAGCGTCAATTGATTACTTGGGCGAGTCGGGCTTTCCACCACTCGCTATTTCACAAGGTTTAGCCCCGGGCAAGTTTGAAATTGATGGCTCAGTATCCAGTCAGTTTATTTCGGCGTTACTTATGGCGCTTCCTCTGTTGCCCGGTGATTCAACCTTAACGCTAAAAGGCGAGGTGGTTTCCCGGCCTTATATTAACCTAACTCTGCAAATGCTGGCGGACTTTGGTATTTCGGTAAAAGAGGACTCTCCTCAATGCTATGTCATTGCCGGAAAACAAGTTTATCAGTCGCCCGGAGAATACTGGGTAGAAGGTGATGCCAGTGCGGCCTCCTACTGGATGGCTGCAGCATTATTAGGGCGAGGTCCGGTTGAGATAATAGGCGTCGGTAAAAACTCGATACAGGGCGATAAACGTTTTGCTGAGGTAATAGAGCAAATGGGAGCCTCTGTGGCTTACCAGGACAACAGCATAACAGTTACCGGAACGGGAATAGTCAAAGGCATCGATCAGGACTTTAACGATATTCCAGATGCGGCAATGACGGTTGCACCATTAGCACTTTTTGCTGATAAACCTACAACCATTCGTAATGTGGCTAATTGGCGCGTTAAAGAAACCGATCGCCTGTACGCTATGGCAACAGAATTGCGCAAACTGGGTGCCCTAGTAGAAGAAGGGCGAGATTACCTCTATATAGAACCGATTAAGAACTGGCAACACGCGTGTATTGATACTTATGATGATCACCGCATGGCAATGTGCTTTTCACTTGCGGCGTTTTCACCTGCCGGCGTTACGATCAATGATCCGGATTGCTGCGCTAAGACCTATCCCAACTATTTCTCTGAGTTTTCACGGCTCTGTCACAGTTAACTCATAGACTTGCTGACTTTGATTAATGCAATTTTTTTACAAATGCGTATAATTGCGCGGCTAAATGCTGCGTAATGCAGAGCAATTAGAGGATTTTATGGCAACTCATATTCCAGTCATTACGATTGACGGGCCGAGTGGGGCAGGAAAAGGAACGATAAGCCGACTACTGGCAGAGAAGCTAGGTTGGCATTTGTTGGACAGCGGCGCGATTTATCGCGTGCTGGCATTAGCGGCTTTGCATCACGATTTTACGCCGGAAGATGAAGAAAGTCTGGTGGCTTTAGCGGCGCACCTGGACGTGAAGTTTGAAGCAGAAGAAGAACGCTCATTAACGCATATCATTCTTGAAGGTGAGGACGTCACCATGACGATCCGAACTGAACAGGTGGGTAATATGGCCTCTAAAATTGCCGCTCTTCCAAGAGTGCGAGAAGCGCTTCTTCGCCGTCAGCGTGGCTTTAAAGAGCTTCCGGGGTTAGTAGCCGATGGGCGCGATATGGGAACCGTTGTGTTTACCGATGCCGATGCCAAAATCTTTTTGACGGCTTCAGCCGAAGAGCGCGCAAGGCGACGCTTTGAGCAATTGAAGGAAAAAGGTTTTGATGCTAACATTGATCAATTAGTGAACGAAATAAAAGAACGAGATGATCGAGATACGAATCGCTCGGTGGCCCCACTAAAGCCAGCCGAGGATGCGTTATATCTGGATTCCACCGATACGCCGGTAGACGACGTGTTGGAACAAGTATTGATGTTTGCTCATAGCAAACTCTCAAAGGCTAGCTAGGGTCATGTGACCTTAATTAGGCGTCTGTTGTAAGGAAGCAAACAGACTTTTTTAATAACCCCGCTGTATACGGAAGTTCAGTGGACGTCTTATTTATAAGCGAAGTTAATCACTATGTCAGAAAATTTTGCAGAATTATTTGAAGAAAGCCTAAAGGAAGTTGAAACACGCCCGGGCTCCATTGTTAAAGGTACTATCGTTGCCATCGAAAAAGATTTGGTCTTAGTAGACGCGGGTCTTAAATCAGAAAGCGCGATTCCAGCAGAACAGTTCCGTAATGCAGAAGGTGAATTAGAAGTCAGCGTCGGTGACGAAGTTGATGTAGCCCTTGATGCAGTAGAAGACGGCTTTGGTGAAACCATTCTGTCTCGCGAAAAAGCGAAACGTTACGAAGCATGGCTGCAGCTTGAAAAAGCACACGAAGACAATGCAACCGTTATCGGTATTATTTCTGGTAAGGTTAAGGGTGGCTTCACAGTAGACTTAGGCGGCGTTCGCGCATTCTTGCCTGGTTCACTGGTTGATGTACGTCCAGTACGTGAAACAACGCACCTGGAAAACAAAGATTTAGAATTCAAAGTTATCAAGCTTGATCAAAAACGTAACAACGTTGTTGTGTCTCGCCGTGCTGTTATCGAGAAAGAGAACAGTGCAGAGCGTGAAGAGCTGCTTGAAAACTTGCAAGAAGGTCAGGAAGTTCAGGGTATCGTTAAGAACCTGACTGACTACGGCGCATTCGTTGATTTAGGCGGCGTCGATGGCTTATTGCACATTACTGATATGGCTTGGAAACGCGTTAAGCACCCAAGTGAAATCGTAAACGTTGGCGATGAAATCACTGTTAAAGTATTGAAGTTTGATCGTGAGCGCACTCGTGTATCTCTTGGCCTTAAGCAATTAGGCGAAGATCCATGGGCAGATATCGCAAACCGTTACCCAGAAGGTCACCGTTTAACTGGTCGTGTTACGAACTTGACTGATTACGGCTGCTTCGTTGAAATCGAAGAGGGTGTTGAAGGTCTGGTACACGTCTCAGAAATGGACTGGACTAACAAAAACGTTCATCCTTCTAAAGTGGTTAACCTGGACGACACTGTTGAAGTTATGGTTCTGGAAATTGACGAAGAACGTCGTCGTATTTCACTAGGCCTTAAGCAGTGCAAACCTAACCCTTGGGAAGAGTTTGCGAAGAACCACAATAAAGGCGAGCAAGTTACTGGTAAGATCAAGTCAATCACTGACTTCGGTATCTTCATCGGTCTTGACGGCGGTATTGATGGTTTGGTTCACTTGTCAGACATTAGCTGGAACGCTACTGGCGAAGAAGCCGTTCGTGACTACAAAAAAGGTGAAGAAGTTACCGCTGTAGTTATGCAGGTTGATGCTGAACGTGAGCGTATCTCACTAGGTATCAAGCAGCTTGAAGAAGACCCATTCAATAACTACCTGGCAGCCAATAAAAAAGGTGCTATTGTTACAGGTACAGTTACTGAAGTAGACGCTAAAGGCGCTAAAGTTGAATTAGCTGAAAGCGTTGAAGGCTATGTTCGTGCAGCAGACATCTCACGTGAGCGTGTTGAAGATGCAAGCACTGAATTAAGCGTTGGTGATTCTATTGAAGCTCGCTTCATGGGCGTTGATCGCAAAAACCGTACTCTGAGCTTGTCTATCAAAGCGAAAGACGAAGCAGAAGAGAAAGAAGCGGTTGAAAGCGTCAACAAGCAGCAAGAAAGCGGCGGTCTTAACAGCGCAATGGCTGAAGCCTTTAAAGCTGCAAAAACTGACGACGAATAATTTCCTGCACTTACGCAGTTGATTAGAGGAGGTAATGATGACTAAATCAGAGCTGATTGAAAGGTTAACTTTGAAACACGAGTTACCTCCTAAGCAGGTTGAAGCTTCGGTAAAAGAAATTCTTGAACAGATGGTGCAGTCCTTGTCACAAGGCAAGCGCGTAGAAATTCGAGGGTTTGGAAGCTTCTCTCTGCATTATCGGGCTCCTCGTGTAGGTCGTAACCCAAAAACGGGTGAAGCCGTTGAATTAGACGGTAAGTATGTACCGCATTTTAAGGCGGGCAAAGAGCTTCGCGAGAGGGTCGATACGTTAAGTTAGTTTTTAAGCTCGATTGATAAAAACGGCATGCTATACTGGCATGCCGTTTTTTTATAACTAACAGGTAAGCGATTATGCTGAAGAAGCTGCTTATTCTCATTCCTGTATTACTCATATTTCTTTTAGCAATGGCTTTTGGTGCCCAGAACCCACAAACTGTTATTGTGAATTTGTTGGTACTGCAAACTGAAATGGCTGTTGCATCATTACTGGCTATCTTTTTTGGTAGCGGGTTTGTTGTTGGTATTCTCCTACTTTTCCTGTCGAGTCTGTCCTGGCGTTATCGTTACAATCGCCTGCTTAGACGCGTCAATAAATTGGATAAAGAGAGTTAATAGCTCATGCTAGAGCTTCTTTTCCTGCTTCTACCAATTGCTGCTGCCTATGGCTGGTTCATGGGTCGTAACAGTGTTCGCACAGAAGAGCGGAAAGAACAAAAGCGATTTTCTAAACAGTACGCGACTGGTATCAACCTTTTATTATCAGACCAGCCAGACAAAGCTGTAGATTTGTTTGTCGAGCTATTGGATGTTGATAGCGAAACCATTGAAACGCACTGGACTTTAGGGAAGCTATTCCGTCGCCGGGGCGAAGTAGAGCGGGCAATAAAAATTCATAAAAATCTGACATCACTTCCTAATTTATCCGAGCACGACCGTTTAACAGCTATGTATGAGTTAGGAAAAGATTACCTTTCTGCCGGAATTTACGATCGCGCTGAACAGATGTTTGCGGGTTTGCAAAGTTACAAACTGTTTCGGGAAAAGAGCCAAAAGCACCTTCTGGAGCTGTACGAATCTACCCATGAGTGGGATAAAGCCATAAAGATTGCCTTACGGCTGTCTAAGCAAGACCCGGAAGCTCGAGTGGTTCTGGCGCAACTTTATTGCGAACTTGCTGAATTAGATGACAATACCACCAGTAAAATAAAGCATTACAATAAAGCATTAAAACATGATGATAACTGTGTTCGCGCCGTACTTTCCCTGGGTAAAATCTATATGAATGAAGGGCGGTATAGTGAGTCTATTAATTATCTGACCCGGGTATTTGAACAAGATAAGTCGTTTGTTTGCGAAACCATACCGTTGCTAGAGGAAGCTTTTGAAAAGACTTCTGATACTCATACGTTTATCGAATTTCTCCATACTTGTGTCGAGCAGAACGCCGGAATAACGGCAGCAATTACACTGGCCGAAAAAATTTGCGAATCTCAAAGCATTGAAGATGCCGAGCACTTTATGACTCAGGTGTTAGAGCAGCATCCAACGATGCGAGGGTTCCATTATTTAATGGGGCTTCACATCCGGGCCGCTGATGTTGGTAATGCCCGTGACAGTCTTCGTAGACTGCAGAAAATGGTGCACGAACATATAGTGCAGAGGCCAAATTATAAGTGCCGTCATTGCGGTTTCTCAGGGCATACTTTGTATTGGCGTTGTCCTTCCTGTAAGAGTTGGTCAACAACAAAACCTATTTTTGGACTAGATGGTGAATAAGACATGGCATTGCCGAAAATATATGTAGCTTTAGATTGCCAGACACAAGAAGAAGCTGACCAGTTAGTCAGCAGGCTTCCTTCCGGGCAAGTTGGACTTAAAGTTGGAAAAGAGTTGTTTACCTCTATTGGCCCTGAATGGGTACGCAAGCAAGTAGAACAAGGTTTTTCCATCTTTCTGGATTTAAAATTTCACGATATTCCCAATACAGTTGCTAAAGCTGTCACTTCGGCGGCTAAAATTGGTGTTGATATTGTCAATGTCCACGCCAGTGGCGGAAGTGACATGATGAAAGCGGCTAAAGATGCTCTCGAGCCTTTTGATAACCCACCATTGCTAATTGCTGTAACGGTGCTGACCAGTATGAGTGATGCAGATCTTGCTGATATTGGTATTCAGGTAACGGCAGAACAACAGGTACTCAATTTAGCTAAGTTGACGCAGAAAGCAGGCTTAGACGGTGTGGTATGCTCTGCACAAGAAGCGCGCATGCTTAAAGACGCACTGGGTGAATCATTTAAACTGGTTACGCCGGGGATAAGACCTACCAATAGTGCAACGGACGATCAGAAGCGAGTAATGACCCCTAAGGAAGCTATACTTGCAGGTGTTGACTATATGGTTATCGGGCGTCCTATCACGCGCTCAGAAAACCCTGAAGAGACCGTTGCAGAAATTCTGGCTTCCATAGGAGAGTAACCTACTTAACGCCTGGTAATGTCGTAATCTCGCCAGATGGTAAAAAAGTTCGGCTATAGTATCTCTACTGCAGTGACGCAGTGATTTTATCGAAAGGGAACAGATACTATGAAGCTAAAATTATTATCCATACTATTAGGAACATCACTCTTTTGGGTTTGCGGTGCACAAGCGGGCTCAATGCCGGTTACAGCAACTGCATCACCAGTAGTGCAAGATACCAACGTAAAAACTGTCAACATTAATACCGGCTCTGCTCAGGAAATTTCCGACGTTCTGGTTGGTGTCGGCGTGAAACGAGCCGAGCAAATTATCGAGTTACGTGAGCAATTAGGTGGCTTTACAGAAGTTGAGCAACTACTTGATGTGAAAGGTATAGGCGCAAAAACCTTAGAAAAAAACCGCGCATTCATTACTATTAAGCAGTAAGAAACTTAAACTCCAGAGATAAAAAAAGGTCGGTAGCGTATAACTACCGACCTTTTTTGTTGCTTAAATACCCTTAGTCACATTTCGCCATTTCAGCATAAGAACTGGAGCGAGCCTGAGAAATACTCGCTACACGACTGTCCTTAGTAAACTCCTGGCGACTGGTCGCTTGTGCAATAGGTAGCGCTTTGAAATCTTCAGTGCGCTCTACTGCTGTAGCTTTAGTCATGGCCGAAAAGGATGAGCCGCTCAAAGAACGGTTTGGTATAACGGCCTCGGCCTTACCTTGTTGCTTGCGTTTTTGACCCGCAGCACGCTGGTGACGAGGAGAACGGCGAGAGCGATCCCGACCTTTCTTTTCTTCGTTTGCTTTGGGCTCAGTGTCTTCTTTTGCTGGCTCTTCTTCTACGGCCTTGGCCTTTGCCGCTTCATGACGCGCTTCAGGTTCAGCTGCATCAGCATGCTCTGCTGGCGTAGGTGCTTCAGCTTTCTCAACAGCCGTTTCAGCTTTCTCTTCAGACTGAGGCGCATTATCGGAAACGGCTTCTTTTGCCTTTTCTTCTTGCTCCACGCTTTCCTGCTTAGCTTTTTCTACCTGAGGAGCTGTTGGCTGCTCTTCATGCTTTTCATCATCAGCTGTTTTAGACTGAGCCTGATTTTGCACGAGTTCAGCAGCAGCCTGAATGCGTGGATCAAGCACCTTATCAGAAATGGCCTTGTTTTCAGTTTTACCGGAGCTACTTTGCTGTGCCGGCTTTTCTTTTGCCGCTGTTTGCTTTTGAGAGCTATTGTCGGCACTGACCTGCTCAGTACTTTGTTCCTCTTGCTTAGCCTCTTTTGCTTTTACTGTATCCCCGGCAGATGAAACTCTAACCGACTTTTCAATAGGTTTACGCTGACGGCGAGGCTTATCTTGAGGAGCTTTTGGCTCTTTGGCTTTTTCTGGCTCAGCCGCAGTACTCGCTTGATCGTTCTTAGCCGCTTCAGTTTTTGGTGTCTGGTTTGCTTTATTACTGCGTCCACGACGTCTGCGGTCATTCCGGTTACGTGTGTTGCGAGTGCCTGCATCATCACGTGAATCGGTCGACTTCTCTTCAGCTGTAGAAGCCGCTTCTTTGCTAGGCTCATCCTTGTTAACTGTAGACTGGTTGCGACCCCGTTGCTGACGGTTACCAGAACGGCGGTTACGGCCTCGACGTTGCTGATTCCGTTGATTTTGCGAAGTTCTTTGTTTGTTTTTATTTGCTTCGGCCTGGCTTTCTGCTTCATCGGAACCAAATAAACCTGAGAACCAAGCTTTCAAACGAGTCAGTAATGATGGTTGAGCTGGTTTTTTAGCTTCAACTTTTGGCGCTGGGGTAGGCGCTGCGCTCGGAGCCTGAAGGCCTTTTAATGCTGGCTCCTCAAACTTAGCTTTATCCTGGGTCAGGGTAATAGAAACAGGAGACTCTGTTTGCTCTGGTTTTTGCACCAACTGAAAACTTGCTGATTCAGGAACTTCGTCATCACGAATTCGTAAAACTTCAAAATGCGGGGTTTCCAGGTGATGGTTTGGAATAATGACGATTTTAACGTTATGGCGTTTTTCAATATGATTAACCGATTGACGCTTTTCGTTTAACAAATACGTGGCTACGTCAACTGGCACCTGTGAATGAACCTGAATGGTATTGTCTTTAATCGCTTCTTCTTCAATCAAACGTAAGATTGAAAGTGCTAAAGAGTCACTTGAGCGTATGGTTCCCTGACCGTTACAACGAGGACAAACATTGTTTGCAGACTCACCCAGTGATGGGCGCAGACGTTGGCGCGACATTTCCATCAAGCCAAACCGTGAAATACGGGCAACCTGAATGCGAGCTCTGTCTTGAGACAGGCTATCGCGCAGGCGATTCTCTACATCACGCTGGTGACGAGAAGGTGTCATATCAATAAAATCGATTACAACTAAGCCACCCACATCACGAAGTCGCAACTGACGCGCAATTTCTTCTGCTGCTTCAAGGTTAGTCTGCAGTGCCGTCTCTTCGATATCTCCGCCTTTAGTAGCGCGAGAGGAGTTAATATCGATAGAGGTTAAGGCTTCGGTTGGATCGATAACAATTGAACCACCGGACGGAAGGCGAACTTCGCGTTGAAAAGCTGATTCAATTTGGCTTTCAATTTGATAGTGACTGAATAGCGGAACGTCACCTTCATATTGTTTTACTCGTTGCAGAAAGTCCGGACGAATTAATTGTATGTGTGTGCGTACCTGCTCGTATACTTTCGGGCTATCAATAAGCACTTCGCCGATGTCACGGCGTAAGTAGTCCCGCAGCGCACGGAAAATAACATTACTTTCCTGGTGAATAAGGAAAGGGGCAGGGCGTTCATCGGCGGCTTTACTAATAGCTTCCCAATGGTTAAGTAAGACGTTTAAATCCCACTCTAACTCTTCCTTAGATTTCCCTACGCCAGCTGTACGAACAATGAGTCCCATTTCTTTAGGCACATTCAGTTCTGATAAAGCTTCTTTAAGTGCTGAGCGCTCGTCGCCTTCAATGCGACGTGAAATACCGCCTGCGCGAGGGTTATTTGGCATAAGTACCAAATAACTGCCCGCTAAAGAAATAAACGTGGTTAAGGCGGCGCCTTTTTGTCCGCGTTCTTCTTTATCAATTTGAACAATAACTTCCTGACCTTCTTTAACCACGTCTTTGATATTCGGGCGGCCCTGGAAGGTATAACCTTGTGGGAAGTAGGTTTTTGCGATTTCTTTAAGAGGAAGGAAGCCGTGGCGGTCAGCGCCATAATCAACGAAAGCCGCTTCAAGGCTAGGCTCAATACGAGTAATTTTGCCTTTATAGATGTTGGCTTTCTTTTGTTCGTGACCAGGGCTTTCAATATCTAAATCGTAAAGGCGTTGGCCGTCAACCAACGCTACACGCAATTCTTCTAATTGCGTGGCATTTATTAGCATTCTTTTCATTACTGTGACTCAATTCTTTGGGCCACAATATGACACGCCCCTATGGCGATCGTGCAATTATCGAATTCGTCTGTCGCTGCAGGCCCTTTGGGACCTGCGTTACCCGTCATCTACAACGTGTAACTAAAATGAGTTTGACTGTGCCGATAACACCAACTGTTCGGTGTCATATTGTCGCTAAATTTTACGTCTGCAATCGATTATTAAACAAAGCGTGTTCGATGTGCTGTGTTCTTCTCCGTGCCATCAACATCTCGGGCAAGTCTCTTTTTAAACTTTAAAACCGTATGCTGATGTGGATAATGCGTCGCTCTGTTACTTCGACTGCGCGAAATATATTCTTCGTCTGCCATCTTCGATGGACTTTGACACTTAATTATTTCATGAAAACCACTGAAAATACAAGCAACAATTTCTCTGTTGAATCCTGCAGATGATGGTAAAATGGCGTTATGAAAACGATACAACAAGAAGTCCGCTGGCACACCGTCTCTGCAGACGAGTCGGGGCAGCGAATAGACAACTTCCTAATTGCGCAATTACGCGGTGTGCCTAAGTCATTGGTATACCGAATTGTACGTAAAGGTGAAGTGCGCGCGAATAAAAAGCGGATAAAACCTGATTATAAGCTAAAGGAGGGCGATCTTATTCGTATCCCTCCGGTTAAAGTCAGCGAACGCCCGGATTTACCGTCAGCTAATTTAGAGCAGGTAGCGGCGCTTGAACATGCCATTTTGTACGAAGATGACGCACTGATGTTAATTAATAAACCTTCAGGTGTTGCAGTGCATGGTGGTTCGGGCTTGCAGTTCGGTCTAATTGAAGGGCTTAGAGCCTTACGCCCTAAAGAAAAGAGCTTAGAGCTGGTACATAGGCTGGACAGAGATACCAGCGGCTTGTTGTTGGTTGCTAAAAAACGTTCGGTGTTGCGAAACTTGCATGAACAGTTGCGCAATAAAGAAATGAATAAGCAATACCTGGCATTAGTTCGGGGGCAATGGCAAAAGCGGGTTCGCAGTGTTGAAGCTCCGCTAAAGAAAAACACATTAAAGTCCGGTGAACGAATTGTACGTGTTGATGCAGAAGGTAAAGCCTCTTTAACCCGCTTTCGTATCCAGCAAAGGTATAAGGAAGGGACATTAGTAGAAGCTTCTCCTGTTACCGGAAGAACTCACCAAATTAGAGTGCACGCACTGCACGCCGGACATCCTATAGCAAAGGACCCTAAATACGGTGACGCGGATTTTGATAACACAATGTCTCAAGTTGGCTTAAAGCGTTTGTTTTTACACGCCTGGCAGTTACGCTTCCTACATCCTGTTACGGCTAAAGAAGTTGCTTTTGAGGCACCGCTGGACGACAACTTACAAGAAACATTAAAGCGACTGACTCCCCAATAATATGGACAGCTTATAATGATGTACGATAAGCGACTTATTGTGTTTGATTGGGATGGCACCTTGATGGACTCGATAGGCCGAATTGTGTCGTCTATGCAGAACACCGCCCGGCATATTGGTTTGCCCGTTCCAACTGATGTTGCCGTTAGAGATATTATTGGTTTGAGCCTTGAGCCGGCCATTGAAAAGTTGTTTGGTGTGCTTAACCCAGTAGAGTTGGATGGCTTTTTAGTCCAATACCGTGATGAATATGTCGATTTAAATCCCACACCGTCGCCCTTATTCAATGATGCGAAAGCTGTCTTGTCTCAGCTCACAGATTCGGGTCTTCAGCTGGCCGTGGCAACGGGAAAAGCTCGCAGAGGCTTACAACGAGTTTGGTCAGAAAGCGAAACCGAACATTACTTTGTAGCTTCCCGGTGTGCAAGCGAGACCCGGGGTAAACCTGACCCTCAAATGCTCTATGAGATAATGGATGAATTAAACGCTCATCAGGAAGAAACAGTCATGGTTGGCGATTCGGTTCATGATATGAAAATGGCTATTGCAGCAGGTGTGCATCCTGTTGGTGTTAGTTTTGGTGTACATAATGCAGAGAGATTACGTGAGGCAGGTGCTGCTTTGGTTGTAGACTCATTAACAGAGCTCAGTGACAGACTTATAAAGGAGAGACCATGACATTACCGTTAATCCTTGGTTCAGGTTCTAAATACCGTCGTGAAATTTTAGATAAACTGCACTTGAAGTACGAAGTTGTTAAGCCCGATATTGATGAGTCTGCAATCACTTCCGAGAGCCCACAACAGTTGGTAGGGCGTTTAGCTGAAGCCAAAGCCCGTGCAGTTGAAAAGCTCATGGCTCATAAACAGGCGGTTATTATTGGTTCCGATCAGGTTGCAGTTTGTGACGGACAGATACTAGGAAAACCCGGTAATGCTGAGAATGCCGTTAAGCAATTACTGGGGTTTGTTGGTAAAACCGTTACTTTTTACACCGGTCTGGCAGTATTGAACACCGCGACGGAACAGTGCGAAGTGAGAGTGGAACCTTTTAACGTAGAATTTCGACACTTAAGTGAAAACGAAATTGAGCGCTACGTCGAGTTGGAAGAGCCATTTGATTGTGCCGGGAGTTTTAAAAGTGAAGGCCTGGGTATCAGTTTATTTAACAGTTTAAAAGGGAATGATCCCAACACATTAATTGGGTTACCGGCCATTGCCTTATTGGATATGCTGAGAACTCATAAAATTAACCCTCTAAATAAGGAATAACGACAGATTTCCCTTGTCACTAAGGTGGAACTTCGTTAACATTCGCGCGCTATGCAAAACGTTCGTATTCCCGTAACAGTAGATCCAGTCAAAAGTGCCAACAAGAAAGTGGTATATGACGGGGTTGTGCCTGGAAAAACAATGACACGACTTCAGGAAAGCCTGGTTGAACCATGCCCGGACCCTGAGGCCAGCGTTGAGTTTGGAATTGATGAACAGGGCATTAGTTATTTTACAGGGAAAGCAAAAGTTGCTGTAAAAGTACTTTGTGAACGCTGTAATACGCCCCTGGCAGTTGATATTCTGGCGCAATTTGCGTATGCTCCTGTCACTAAGCGGCAGGTGGCAGATGACTTTCCTGATAGCTATGAAGCTATTGAGGTAAACGATTTTGGGGAAATTAACTTGCATGGGCTTGTTGAAGACGAATTAATTCTGGCTATGCCATTAGCTCCTAAGCACGACGCTAAGGCATGTCAGGTGGATCGTGATGCGATGACGTGGGGCGAAATTGACGAATCAGCTGCTGAAGAGTCTGAGAACCCGTTTGCCGTATTACAAGAATTGAAGCGTAAATAATCAGGAGATAGCGTAAATGGCTGTTCAAAAGAGTAAGAAAAGTCGTTCAAGACGCGACATGCGTCGTTCACACGATGCGATAGACGGCCCAACACTGTCGGTTGACTCAACTACGGGTGAAACGCATCGTCGTCACCACGTAACAGCCGACGGTTATTACAAGGGTCGTAAGGTCGTTAATAAGTAAGACAGGCCATGCCTGAACTGAACATAGCGATTGATGCAATGGGGGGCGATAATGGCCCCTCTATTGTTATAGAAGCCCTGGAAAAAGCGGTTCATCAGTATCCTGATGTTAAATTCACCGTTGTCGGGCATCAGCATGAACTCACCCCGTTGCTTGAAAAGCATCACTTAAACTCTCATCCGGCAGTAAAACTCATTCATGCAGAGCAAACCATCGAAATGGATGATAAGCCTGGGCAGTCTTTACGCAGCAAACCAGAATCCTCCATGCGCATTGCTCTTAATACACTAACAGAGGGCGATTGCCAGGCTATGGTAAGCGGGGGAAATACCGGCGCGCTGATGACTAACGCCTATTTTACTTTAAAAACCTTGCCCGGAGTGTTACGCCCGGCGTTAATGACAGCACTGCCGAATCAAACCGGTGGTAAATCGTATCTATTGGACTTGGGCGCCAACGCAAGCTGTGACTCGGAAACATTATTTCAATTTGGTGTTATGGGAGCTGTAGCTGCGGAGTATCTTTCTGGAGTGCCTGCCCCAAAAATTAGCCTTCTTAATATGGGCGAAGAGGACATTAAAGGTAACGATGTAGTGCGGAACGCGGCCGCGCGACTCGCACAATGCGACCACGTCAACTATATTGGTTTTATTGAAGGTAATCATTTATTCAGTGGACGTGCCGATGTCGTTGTTTGTGATGGCTTCGTGGGTAATATTGCACTGAAAAGCTGTGAAGGTCTTGCAACTTTCATTATTGAGCAGATGCGGGAAACGCTTAACTCACATTGGTTGTACCGATTCTTCTTCCGTTTTCTACAAAAACGAACGCACAAGTCCTGGGATAGGCTGAAGCCCGACCACTACAATGGTGCGAGTCTGATAGGATTGCGGCATGTCGTGATAAAAAGTCACGGTAGCGCTAGCGCCGGCGCTTTCTATAGTGCAATTCAGCAAGCCGTCGCAGAAGCGCATGAACAGCTTCCTGAACGAATTAAACATCGTGTCGAAGCAGTCTTATCAGAACAGCTGTAATCAGTTAAGTAGCGCTATGACTTATTCAAAAATTGTTGGTACCGGGCATTATCTTCCGGAACAACGACTGACCAATGAAGAACTCTCGAAACGCGTTGATACCTCCGATGAATGGATAACCGAACGTACGGGTATCAAGGAACGACGTATTGCGGGAGCTAACGAAACGGCCGCAACAATTGGGTTTGAAGCCGCTAAAGAAGCCTTAGCTGCGGCTCAACTGAATCCACAAGATGTGGATATGATAGTGGTTGCGACCACTTCTGCAGAACACGCATTTCCAAGTGCTGCATGTGAAATTCAGCGTATGCTGGGTATTACATCCATTCCCGCGTTTGATGTCGGAGCCGCATGCTCCGGTTTTATTTATGCACTTTCTGTTGCCGATCAATTTATTAAAAGTGGTCAACATCGTCGCATACTGGTGATAGGAGCCGACGTTCTTGCCCGGTTGTGTGATCCCGATGATCGCAACACTCTGGTACTTTTTGGTGACGGGGCCGGTGCTGTCATACTTGAACAAAGTGACTCCCCCGGTATTCTCTCAACTCACTTGTACAGCGCCGGTGAATACAGCCACTTATTAGGTGCGAAACAAGCCCCCAGAGGTACTGAAGGTAGTGCAGAAAACGCCTGGATGTATATGAAAGGTAACGAGGTTTTTAAAGTTGCCGTTGCTAAGTTGAGCAGTTTGGTTACCGATACTCTGGCAGAAAATAAGTTGCAGGCGCAGGACCTGGACTGGCTAATACCTCACCAGGCAAATTTGCGTATCATTAAAGCAACAGCAAAGAAATTACATATGCCGATGGAGCGAGTGGTTATTACTTTGGATAAAACCGGTAATACTTCTGCGGCATCGGTGCCAATAGCGCTTGACTGGGCGGTCAAAGACGGACGTATAAAACGCGGCCAAAAATTATTGTTAGAGGCCTTTGGTGGCGGTTTCGCCTGGGGCTCTGCGCTGGTTCAATATTAAGAGGGTAATTATGACTAAAACGGCATTGTTATTTCCGGGACAAGGGTCACAAAGCGTTGGAATGTTAGGCGATTTATCGAACGACTTTGCCTTAATTAAAGAAACATTTTCTGAAGCAAGTTCAGTTTTAGATTACGATCTATGGGAACTGGTTCAACAGGGGCCGGAGAAGAAACTTAATGATACCCAGCGCACACAACCAGCTTTACTGACCGCTAGCGTTGCTTTATACCGTGTCGCTAAAGAAAAAGGCCTTGCCGATGTGAGCGTTATGGCGGGGCACAGCCTAGGTGAATATTCAGCACTTGTTTGCGCGGGAGCTCTTGGTTTTTCTGATGCGGTTAAATTAGTCGCTTTACGCGGTCAATTTATGCAACAAGCCGTTGCTGAAGGTGAAGGCGCTATGGCTGCAGTAATTGGCCTGGAAGACGCTGACATTGAGAAGATTTGCCTGGAGCAAGCGGCAGGACAGGTGGTCACTCCGGTGAACTATAACTCACCGGGTCAGGTTGTTATAGCAGGGCACGCAGAAGCAGTAGCCCGAGCTGCAGAAGCTTTAAAAGAAGCCGGTGCTAAGCGTGTATTACCATTACCTGTCAGCGTTCCGTCGCATTGTGCTTTAATGCAGCCGGCAGCCAGTCAATTGGGTGAAGCGTTAAAGTCGGTGAAGCTACAGCAACCACATACAGCGGTTATTAATAACGTCGATGTCGCTGTAGCCGATAGTGAAGACGCCATTAAAGATGCATTGGTACGTCAGCTATATTGTCCGGTGCGCTGGACAGAAACTGTGGAACAGATTGCCCAAATGGGCGTCGAAACAGCTTATGAGGTTGGACCGGGCAAAGTGCTTACCGGTCTGAATAAGCGTATTACGAAGTCTTTTGGTTGTAGCGCACTGAATACGTTAGACTCTTTAAACTCACTTTAATTAATAGGTTATTAACGTGCAAAACTTTGAAAATAAAGTCGCATTGATTACCGGCGCAAGCCGCGGAATAGGAAAGGCCATAGCAGAAACTCTAGCCAGTCAGGGCGCCAAAGTTATTGGTACTGCAACATCCGATAAAGGTGCAGCCGCAATTTCAGAATACCTGGGGTCTAATGGTGAAGGTTTAGCGCTGGACGTTACTGACTCGGAAAGCTTGCAGCAGACCATAAAAGATATTGAAAAGAAGTACGGTTCTATTGATATTCTGGTTAATAATGCGGGTATTACTCGTGATAATTTAATGATGAGAATGAAAGATGACGAGTGGGATGCCGTACTAAACACCAATTTGTCAGCGGTATTTAAGGTTTGTAAAGCGGTGGTGCGTGGTATGATGAAACGTCGTAATGGGCGTATTATCAATATCAGTTCAGTTGTTGGTACTACCGGAAACCCTGGACAGGTAAACTACTGTGCCGCGAAAGCAGGCTTGGTCGGCTTTAGTAAAGCCATGGCAAAAGAAGTTGCTGCGCGTGGCATCACGGTAAATTGTGTCGCGCCAGGTTTTATTGATACTGACATGACCAAGTCACTGAATGATGAACAAAAACAAGCTATTTTTGATAATATTCCGGCAGCGCGCTTAGGCGAGCCAAGGGAAATTGCTGCTGCGGTAGCATTTTTAGCATCGGAAGGTGCAGCTTATATCACTGGTGAGACCATTCACGTTAATGGTGGTATGGCTATGGTTTAAGAGGTTAGCGGTACGACCTCTTAACTTTATGCTATTTTTTACTTTATTAATGGGGCTGGTTTCACTACACTACAGCCAATTTTCACTCTCGCGATGACTATTTGAGGGATTTTATAAATGAGTACTATTGAAGAACGCGTAAAGAAAATCATTGTTGAACAGTTAGGTGTTAAAGAAGAAGAAGTTAAGCCTGAAGCGTCATTTGAAAATGACTTAGGTGCTGACTCTTTAGATACTGTTGAACTGGTAATGGCTTTGGAAGAAGAATTTGAAACTGAAATTCCAGACGAAGAAGCTGAAAAAATTAAAACAGTTCAGTCAGCAATCGATTACGTAAATAATCATTCTAACGACTAATTTGTCGTTGAACGTGATATAAAAGGCGGAGCCACTGGTTCCGCCTTTTTTGTTATGACTATACGTAAAATACTACTTAATAATGCGCCTTATCACTGCTCAGAGCTCGACAGAGGTCTGCAATTTGGTGATGGCCACTTCACCACCATGCGAATTGTTAATGGTACTCCTCTCTTTATTGAACGGCATCTTGAAAGACTTTCAAATGCGAACCAACGTCTCTTTATAAACCATTCGAGTTTCGACTCTTTGGCTGAGCGCATAAAAGTTGCATGCTCAGGAGTAGAGAAGGGTGTTTGTAAAGTTATAGTTACCCGGGGTAACGGTGGCAGAGGCTACCGCTTTTCTGATGATTGTATTGCTAACGAATACATTCAGGTAAGTGACGCTCCGCCAGCAGTCGGCACTGTTCATATGGGAGTTGCGACATTAAGGTTAGCTCAGCAACCCGAGTTAGCTGGCTTGAAAACGTTGAATAGGCTGGAGCAAGTATTATTAACGAGAGAGTGTAGCGCTTCCCGTTATGATGATTTGCTGGTTTGTGACTCAAGCGGACATATTGTAGAGGCGATACAAGGCAATGTGTTCTGGTTTAAAGAGGGCCAGTGGTTCACACCTGACCTCAGCGCTGCTGGTATCAACGGTATTATTCGACAACTCATTATTGATGAAAAGTTATTAGCACCTTTAAACATTGGTTGTTACCCATTAAATGAACTTGCCGGAGCTGAAAAAATAATCGTTACCAATAGCGTTAGAGGCGCTGTCGCCGTCACTCAGTTTAATGATAAAGTAGTGGCCAATGATGAATTACCCTCAGTATTAGAACAGCTTATATGAAAAAAATACGTTTTACTTTTTTGTTCGTTATTGCCGCGTTAGCTATTTCAGCTGTTCTTGTTTTTGTTTCCGGGCGTTGGTATTTATCGCAGCCTATTCAAGGTGAGTCTGCAACTCCTTTGTTGCTCGACTTCAGAGGCGGAGAAAGTGCCAGAACGGTAACTGCCAAAGTAACTGAACACTTCCAGGGTGGGCATCCGCTAGTCAGTTATCGTATTAGTCAGGTTTTCGCAGATATTGATCACCTGCAGGCAGGACTGTATGAAATAGACGGACAGCAAAGCTGGTTTGATATTTGGAAAATGCTGAGCCAGGGCAGAGAAAAGACATTTACCGTCACTCTGGTAGAAGGCTTAACTTTTAATCAGTGGTTGGCTCAATTAAAAGAGCAGCCTTATTTGGTCAGTAAATCTTCTGAGTTAAGTGATTCAGAACTCAAACAAACCTTAGGTATTAAAGAGCCCGCTATTGAGGGTGTACTGTTGCCCGAAACCTACAGCTACAGAGCGTACACCACAGACATTTCAATATTAAAACAAGCTTACCTTTCTATGCAGACTGTATTATCAGAAGCCTGGCAGCAGCGGTCAGACAGGTGTCCTGTAGGCTCACCGTACGAATTACTGATATTGGCCTCAATTATTGAAAAAGAAACGGGACTGGCTGACGAACGTCCTATGGTTGCAAGTGTTTTTGCTAACCGTCTGGAAATTGGTATGCGGTTACAATCTGATCCCACGACAATTTATGGTATTGAAGATTTTGACGGTAATCTGACGCGAGCTCACTTGCGCGAGAAAACCGCTTATAATACCTATCGAATTAACGGGTTGCCGCCAACACCAATTGCGATGCCGGGAAAAGCATCCATTGAAGCCGCGGCTAACCCGGTGCGATCACCTTACTATTATTTTGTGGCGGATAAGTCGGGTGGACATGTTTTCTCAGAAACACTGGAAGAACACCAGCAGGCTGTTCGCCGTTATCAACTGAATCAAGAGTAATTATGTCAGGAAAATTTATTGTTATTGAAGGACTTGAAGGTGCCGGTAAGAGCTCAGCAATTGCAAGCGTAGTTACTCATCTACAGGCGAAAGGTGTTCGACCGGAAACCGTACGAGAACCGGGCGGTACGCCGCTGGCAGAGTCACTGCGGGAACTGGTAAAAAAGAAATGGGACGAGAAAGTCAGTTCAACAACCGAGCTGCTATTAATGTACGCAAGCAGAGTTCAGTTGGTTGATAATGTTATTAAGCCGGCTCTATTAAAAAACCGCTGGGTTATCGGTGATAGGCATGATTTATCCTCACGTGCCTATCAGGGGGGCGGTCGTCAGCTTGGTGATGAATTATTAGAAAAAGTACGCGAAATAACTCTGGGAAGTTTTAAACCTGACTTAACCCTATTATTGGATGTTGACGAGAAAAAAGGTCTTGAGCGCGCCCGTGAGCGAGGAGACCTGGATCGTATAGAAGAAGAAGATCTGGCGTTTTTCCAGCGTACAAGACAAGCCTATTTGAATATAGCAGCAAAAGACCCGACAATTATCGTCATTGATGCTAACCAGCCGATGTTGGATGTACATCAGGCCATACTGCAAGCAATTGAGGAGTATTTGTTTTAATGGCGTTTCCATGGCTGCGGGAACCTTGGTTAAGACTCGTTGCGAGTGCCGATTCAGGTCGGCTTGCCCACGCTTATTATTTGCAACATAACGTTGAGGCTGGTTCAACCGAATTTATTGAACGATTAAATCAGTTCTTGTTGTGCAAACAACCCGGCAAAAGTGCGTGCGGGCAATGTAAGTCATGCTTGCTTTATCAGTCGGGGAACCATCCGGATACCTGGACTATCGACGGCGCCGAAGTCAACCGAATTGGTGTCGATAGTGTTCGTGAACTGCAGCAAAATGTTATGCAGACAGCTAACCAGAGCGGTTTAAAAGTTGCTGTGATACTGCAGGCAGAAAAAATGACGGAACAGGCCGGCAATGCCTTATTGAAGGTTCTGGAAGAGCCACCGGCGGACACTCACTGGCTAGTATCAACAAAAGATGCGGAACGCTTATTACCAACCCTGAGAAGTCGTATGCAATGGATCAGCATTGCTTATCCAGCTTCAGTGCAAAGCGACGAACAGATGGTTTCTGCGAAAACTCTTCTGGACAGTCTTCGCGGTAATAAAGAGTTTCCTGTAATAAAAGATAAAGAAGCAGCTTTAAACTGGCTGGATATATCAGAAAACCTGGTACTAGATTGGCTGCTGATTCACCAAAAGGCGGCTGTTTCGCGTTTGCGATATCAGCAATTAGCGGACGAGCTTCAACAGTTGAGCGGTTTTGATTGGGTGAATATTGCACAGCTCAGTGAATGGGTAGCAGAATGCAGACAGCTACGTCAGAAGTTTCAGGGCTCCACTGGCATTAATTTACCGTTATTATTAGGTTTTGCCTGGAGTCGCTGGTCAAATACTCTTTCGGGTTAGGGGCTCCTTAAAAAGGAGAGCCTTTTGTCTAGTTTTCAATTACATATAAACTCAGCGAGGGAACTTGCTGAGCGCATTATTCCCGAACTTTCTCCTTTGACTCTAATGATACAAACCGGTGCACAGCTTTCAGAAGAAGCTGCTCTGGGAGAGAGCGTCACTCTGGAGCTTAGATATCCTGAACTCGGCCCTAAACCAGTTGATCTATCAGGAAGCATTGCTTTGTGCTTTGAAATTAAGGCAGCTAAAGACTGGGTTGCCGTGACCCTTAGCTCGGAGCAACAAGCTCGGATTCATCAGATCAATTACCTATGCCGCCATCACAGAAACGACTATGGTAAACTCTTTGAGCAATTAATTACGGATTTTTGTCACTCACATTAACGATAAGTGGAGCTATTTATGTTCGTCGACTCGCATTGCCATCTGGATAAAATTAATCCTGAAAAGGCGGGCGCTGATCTAACGCAAATTGTGGAAATGGCAAGAGCCAATAAGGTCGAACACATGCTGTGTGTGTGCGTTACACTGGAAGACTTTCCGGCTATGCAGCAAGCCGTTGCAGGTTTTAACGATGTTTCCATTTCTTGTGGGGTGCATCCTTTATACGTTAAGGACAGCCAGACACCTATCGTAGAGTTGGGTACCAAGTTACGTCAGCTGGCTTCGGCAAATAATGTGGTCGCTATAGGTGAAACGGGTCTGGACTATTTTTATCATCCAGAGTCTAAAGCATTACAACGAGAAAACTTCGAACAGCATATTGAAATTGCCAAGGATATTAATAAGCCTTTAATTATTCATACACGTGACGCTCAGGATGACACCCTCTCGTTATTAAAAAATGGCCACGCTGAGAAATCCGGCGGTGTTTTGCACTGCTTTACTGAGTCTCTGGATATGGCTAAAAAGGCTATCGATGATCTTGATTTCTATATTTCTATTTCGGGAATCGCTTCATTTCGAAACGCAGAGCAATTGCGTGCAACTATCAAAGCATTACCGCTTGAAAAGCTGCTCATTGAAACCGACAGTCCCTGGTTAGCTCCAGTGCCCCATCGAGGTAAAGAGAACCAGCCAGCCTACGTTATTGACGTTGCTAAATGCGTTGCTGATGTTAAGGGAGTTACTTTGGAAGAGGTTGCTAAGACAACAACGGCTAACTATTACAAGCTGTTTAATAACGCTTAATTAGCTGTGTATAACCTGTGTTTTACTTACCTAAAATCAATTAAAAACAGTGAGATAAGCTAAAGCAAAAAAAAGTGCAAAAATATTAGACATCTCTTTAATATTGTCTACACTGAAATTTACCGAACAAATTTTAGGCGAACTATTTTACAATTTATTATTCATGAGTTAGCGCACGGCTCAACCCTTGAGCCATTCCCCTATACCCGGAACAATTTGGATTGGTTCCGGGTTTTTTTTATTCATTATTTGGCGAAAAGCCTAATAGGCAGCGATCAAAAAAGGCGTTGTATTGGTACAAATAGTTACATGAGCTAACAATATTTATCATTGAACTTTAGAGTTAAGGAGTCAGCGATGAGTGCGACAGTAGAAAGTAACGAACGTCCAGATTACGACAAGGTTATTGAGGATATCGCAGACTATGTTACAAGTTATGAGGTTAAAAGCGATGAAGCTTGGGATACCGCGCGCAACTGCCTGATGGACACCCTGGGTTGCGGTTTGTTAGCACTGCGATTCCCGGAATGTAGCAAACACCTGGGTCCTTTAGTTGAAGGTACAAGTGTTCCAAATGGCTCCAGAGTGCCGGGAACTCAGTTTCGTATGGATCCTGTCAAGGCGGCCTGGGATATTGGCTGCATTATACGTTGGCTTGATTTCAATGACACCTGGTTAGCTGCCGAGTGGGGACACCCATCCGATAACTTAGGCGGAATACTGGCAACAGCAGATTATATTTCTCAAAACCGCGTCTCTAAAGGTGAAAAGCCGTTAACCATGAAAACGGTTTTGGAAGCTATGATTAAAGCCCACGAAATTCAGGGTAATCTGGCGATAGAAAACAGTTTTAACCGTGTGGGTCTTGATCATGTCGTTCTGGTTAAGGTGGCTTCAACGGCCGTTGTTACTTGGTTAATGGGCGGAACTAAGGAACAAATTATGGCAGCGCTCTCCCAGGCATGGGTTGATGGCCAGTCTTTAAGAACCTATCGTCATGCTCCCAATGCCGGTTCTCGTAAGTCGTGGGCAGCAGGGGACGCCACTTCAAGAGCGGTGCGTTTAGCCGATATAACGATGCGTGGCGAAATGGGTATTCCGGGGGCCCTGACGGCTCCACAATGGGGATTCTATGATGTGCTCTTCAATAAAACGAATAAAGATCAGAAACTAAAACCTAAAGATGACTGGCAGTTTAAGTTCCAAAGGGATTATGGCAGTTATGTGATGGAAAATATTTTGTTTAAGTTGTCATTCCCGGCAGAGTTTCATGCGCAGACAGCCTGTGAAGCGGCGGTTACATTACACCCGGAAGTTAAAGACAGAATTGATGAAATAGAGAAGATTGAAATTACTACCCACGAGTCCGCTATTCGAATTATCTCCAAACAGGGCAAACTTGCTAACCCTGCCGACAGAGATCATTGTTTACAGTATATGGCAGCCGTTCCCCTAATATTTGGCGAACTGAATGCTGATCACTATGAAAACAGTTTTCATGAAAATCATCCGGTAATTGACACTATCCGGGAAAAAATTCAGGTGATTGAAGACAACCAGTACAGTAAGGACTATCACGACCCGAAAAAGCGCTCGATAGCTAATGCACTACAAGTATTTTTTAAAGACGGTAGTCATACCGACAAGGTTGTGGTGGAGTACCCAATTGGCCATAGACGCCGCAGAGAAGAGGGCGTTCCTGTACTTGAAAACAAGTTTAAGGCAAATTTAGCGACACGGTTTCCCGAACACAGGGTGAGTTCAATTTTTGAACATTGCCGTCAACAGTCATCGTTTGAACAGATACCTGTTAATGAGTTCATGGATATGTTCACTATTTAATGGGTGCAGCCCCACACCTACGTGGGGCTTTATCCTCGCCAAATGACCAGAATAATGAGGATTGGGCAAACAAACTTAACGTACCAGGGCCATATTTTCCAAAACAGGCTTTTATCTATATTAGGTGAGCCTTGCTGGAGCGCTTTCAGTAAATGGTTTTGGCGCAGTACCCAAGTTAGCATAACGCCAAACACCAATGCCATTATCGGCTGCATGTAAACGGTGCTGAAGGTAATAACGGCGCCAAAAAGAGTTTCAAAATTATAAATAATGGTTGTAGAAATTGCGGTAACGACCAGGGCAATAATCCACACACCACTACTGCGATCACATTTAGCTTCTTCTCGTAATGCGTTGACAGGAGCTTCAAGCATTGAAATTGACGACGTAATAGCAGCAATAACCATCAACAGGAAAAAGCCGAAAGAGACGAAAAGTCCAGTGTAACCCAGTGCATCAAACATTGCCGGAAGCACGGTAAAAACTAAGGTATCGGCAGACAGTAAACTGCCGTCCTCTGCATAAATGGGAACCCCATTAGATTGAGCGACAAACATCGCAGGTAAAATCAATAAACCCGCTAAAAACGCGACACTGGTATCGATGCCGGCTACCCAGGCTGCCGTTTTAGGAATGTTCTCGGAATTCGACAGATAGGCACCATAAGTCATCATTACGCAGACACCCAGTGACAGGGAGAAAAACGCCTGCCCCATGGCACGAATAATCAAGTTTGGATCCGTTATGGTTGAAAAGTCCGGAACCAGGTACATTTTCAGGCCTTCAATGGCCCCGTCCTGAGTCAAGATGTAGGCGGACATACCTATCAGCAGAATGAAGAGTAGGGGCATTAGACGTCTTGACCAACGTTCTATTCCATTATTCACGCCTGACCGGACAACGTAAACAGTCAGCAACATGAAGAACACCATGGTTGCCATATTTCTGGACACTGAAAACTCAGTAAACCAAGCGGCGGTTTCCGGCAGACCAATTAAGATCATAAGAGGCTCGATCATATAAGATAAAAGCCAACCGGAAACGATGGCATAGAAGCTCAGTATCAAACTCAGCACAATTAAACCAACAATACCTGCCAGTGCGCCTGAACCTCGAAAAAATGGCTTTGCAGAAAGATTCCTAAGCGACTCAATAGGGTTTTGGCGCCGAATTCTGCCGATAGTAATTTCCGCTACCAGCATAGGGTAAGCCAGAAGTGCAATCATGATTAAATAAACCAATAAAAATGCACCACCGCCGTTACTGGCAGCTTGTGTTGGGAATCCCCAAATATTACCTACACCGACCGCTGAGCCAGCGGCGGCTAATATGAAACCTAATCGCGTTGCGAACGCAGGTGATGAATTTGCCATGGTTCTTCTTATTATTATTTAAGCAATATCAAATTATGGCGGAGTTAATTCGCCGCGTAAATTCTTCTGTAACAGCTTTTGCATTTTGTTTTGGTTTAAGTCTTGCGAAAGCACGTAATGCAGCTTGGTAAGAGCCGCTTCAATGGTCATATCGGCACCGGATACAATACCCAGTTCAGCCAGAGCATTTCCCGTCGCGTAGCCATCCATATTGACACGCCCACGGAAGCACTGCGTGCAGTTAAGAATTGTAATGCCCTGATCTATACCTGTTTCCAGGCTTTTCAGTAAAGCGTTATCCTGCGGCGCATTTCCGACACCGTAACTTTGTAAAATCATTGCTTTTACTGGCTGTTGCAATTGGTTTTGTATAATTTTGGCTGAGATACCAGGGTAAAGCATTACAACCCCAATTGGCTGGGGCGTCATCTCAATGACCTTGAGCTCATGGGTCAAGGGTTCCGAAAGTTCACCAGCGTTCAGCTGAATCTGAATACCCGCTTCAAGTAGGGAGGGGTAATTCGGTGAGGCAAAAGCGTTAAAGCCGTTAGCGTCAGCTTTGGTTGAGCGATTTCCCCGATACAAAGTATTGTTAAAAAACAGACCGACTTCTGGAATAGGGTAGTTAGCTGCAACATAAAGTGAATTAAGCAAATTAGTCTGACCATCTGAGCGCAGTGCGGCCAGAGGAATTTGAGAGCCAGTTACAATAACGGGCTTACTCAAATTTTGCAGCATAAAGGAGAGAGCTGAAGCTGTATAAGCCATGGTGTCGGTTCCGTGTAGGATCACGAAACCATCGTAGTCTGCGTAGTTTTGTTCAATATCCCGAGCTATGGTTACCCAATCAGATGGTGCCATATTGGATGAGTCCATTAATGGGCAGTATTCATTAATGGTAAATTCCGGCATCTCATCACGAAAAAATTCGGGCATATTTTCAACGCATTGGCTCAGGTGTCCCGCAACCGGAACATAGCCCTGAGCTGATTTTTTCATACCGATAGTGCCGCCCGTATAGGCGACGTAAATCTTTTTACGCGGCAAAGTTTACTCCCTTACTCTACAAAGTAACCGCGATAATTCTATCGCGGTTGAGGGCAGAGTGCACAATAAGAGTAAACATTTTTAGGGTCATCAAAGTTCTGCAAAACAGCAGTTTCTGATTTCACTTTATTCAAAGTACCCATTAGCCAGTGTTGTGAACTGATATTCGGCGTTGGCAGGTAATCTGAACTGCTGTTAAATAAGTCAGCGAGAAACTTCTCTTTTGAAGATAGCTCTTGCTTAACAATATTCACATCGTAATCATCAATGGCTGCAAGTTCAGCCGCAAGCGCAATAGAATCATCATAGTCACCTAATTGGTCAACCAGGCCAAATTCCATAGCCTGCTGTCCGGTCCATATACGACCCTGAGCAACTTCATGAACATCATCACGAGACATATTACGGGCGTTGCTGACAATGCTTAGAAAGTTTTCGTAAGTGGTTTCAACAGAACGCTGTATAAGTGTTTTCTGATAATCGGTCATTTCCTCAAGCGGGTTCAGTGATGAGATCTCAGTTGTACTCACAGTGTCACTGTGAATTCCAATAGCTGCAAAACTGTCTTCTAACGTCATTAGCAGGCCAAAGACGCCAATTGAACCTGTAATTGTTGTTGGTGCCGCAACAATTTTGTCTGCATCAGCGGCAATCCAGTAGCCACCAGAAGCCGCTACGGAGCTCATGGACGCAATAACAGGAATGCCGGCTTCTTTTGCCTGTAAAATCTCCTGGCGAATAATTTCTGACGCAAAAGCACTGCCGCCAGGACTGTCTATTCGAAGTACGATTGCTTTGGTCTGCTCGTTATTACGCGCGTCGCGAATAAGCTTTGCTGTGCTGTCTCCGCCAATCATACCGGCTTTTTGTGAACCATTAACTATCTGACCACGAGCAACTATAACGGCAATTTGGTCACGATCTTTCGGTTTCATACCTTCCGGGACGACTTTTTCAGAAGCTAAGTAATTGTCGAAAGTAATATGACGGAATGTATCTTCTTCTTTGTCATGTCCGGCTAAGTTGATAAGTTCATTGCGAACTTCTGTCCGGGTACGTAAAGCGTCAACTAAATTCGTTTCTAACGCCATTTTAGCCATATCGCCATTGGCATTATTAAATGCTGACATGTAGTCATCTATTTTACCGCTTGTAACCAACGGATTAATGTTTCGGGCAGCGGTAACATCTGCATGGAAAGTGTCCCACAATGCAGAATACAAGAACTCATTGGCTTCGCGCGCTTCATCTGACATATCGTTGCGAATGAAAGGTTCAACTGCGGCTTTAAATTTACCGACTTTGAACACGTGCGGCTGAACTTTAAGTTTGTCCAGTAGCTCCTTAAAGTAAACCTGAGTATAATCAAGCCCTTCGAAAACTACCGCACCCATTGGGTTCAGATAAAGCTGATCGGCGTGAGCCGCCAGGTAGTACTGATGTTGCATATAGTAGTCAGCATTACTGATAATTGGCTTCCCTGAGGTACGGAAATCATTTAATGCATCAGCAACTGCACGCAGTTTATTCAAACCACTTGGGTATAAGTTTTGGAGGTTCAGGTATAGCGCACCGATACGTTCGTCAGTTTTAGCTTTCTCAATTGAGTCGATAACATCAGACAACAGCACTTCAGGAACTTCGTCTCCGCTCCCCAATGCTTCATTTAGGAACTTATCAAACGGGTCAACCCAGGTCTTTTCTTCAACTAACATGCCATCTGGATTAAGAACCATAATTCCATTTTCAGGAACCTCAATAGGATCTTCTCCCTGCATTAAGCTCGCGATAAAAATTGCCAGAATAATAAAAAACACAAGGTTCAAAATGAACTTGCGAGTACCGTTGATTATTTTCCACAAATAACTGAAGATTGACCCGACTGAACGCATAGTTAATTCTCATTTGCTAATTTAAATTGGCCTTAGCATATCGAATGTCTGAGCGACAGACTAGTCAGAGAATGTAACTAAGCGTTACACATTGAAAAAGGTTGATGTATGAAAGCGGAAGAATTACTAACAACTCGTTCCTCTATGCCGCGTTTAAACGAACCGGGACCTACACAAGAACAGCTCGAATTAATTCAGGCAGCAGCCGTGCGAGCACCTGATCACATGGGGCTAGCACCTTATCAATTTATTTTGTTTCAAGGCAAAGAAAGGCAAGTTCTTGCGGATGTTTACCAGCAGGCGGCCCGGCTTAACGATTTTTCTGAAACGGTCGTCGAGCAAGCAGGGCAGTTGCCTTTTCGTGCGCCTTTAGTGATAGCTTCGTGTTTACGGCTTCAGGACCATAAAAAAGTCCCGCGTGACGAACAACTTTGTACAGTAGCCTGCGCGACTCACGGTATGCAGCAAGCGGCGTTTGCTCAAGGTATTGGAGCAATTTGGCGGACGGGATGGATGGCTGAGGATGACTTTATCAAGGAGCAGTTAGGGTTATCAGTAGATGATGCCATAGTTGGCTTTCTGTACGTAGGGACGCCTGCTGTCCCTACGCCAGTAAAACCGCAAAAAGATCCGTCACCGTTCTTTATAAACGGCAACGACCTGGTGCTGGATTAAAATTCAGCACTTTTCGGAGCTCGTGGGAATGGAATCACGTCACGAATGTTTTGCACACCGGTGACGTAAGCGACTAAGCGTTCAAAGCCCAGACCAAAGCCTGCGTGAGGAACAGTACCGTAACGACGCAAATCTCGGTAGAAACCGTATTCTTCCTTCGGCAGGTTCATTTCTTCAATTCGCTGGTCAAGAACGTCAAGACGCTCTTCACGCGCAGAGCCACCGATGATCTCACCAATACCCGGAGCCAGAACGTCCATTGCAGCAACGGTTTTGCCATCTTCGTTCTGACGCATATAAAAAGCTTTAATATCACGCGGGTAGTTTTTCAGAATAATCGGTGCACCCACATGTTCTTCGGCTAAATAACGTTCGTGCTCTGACTGTAAATCCACACCCCATTCAACCGGGTACTCAAACTTTTTATCGCAGTTTTTCAGTATTTCGATGGCATCGGTGTAGTCCATATGCACGAAATCATTATTAACTATGGCTTCCAGACGGCTGATAGCGTCAGGGTTAATGCGCTCGGCAAAGAACGCCATGTCGTCCGGACGTTCTTCAAGTATGGCTTTAAAGACATATTTCAACATAGCTTCTGCTAAGCCTGCTATGTCGTCTAATGTTGCAAACGCTAACTCTGGCTCAACCATCCAAAATTCAGACAAGTGACGGCTGGTGTTTGAGTTTTCGGCGCGGAACGTCGGCCCAAAAGTGTAGACCTTAGACAACGAACAGGCATAAGACTCAACGTTTAGCTGACCTGAAACGGTCAGAAAAGCTTCTTTACCAAAAAAGTCTTCTGAAAAGTCGACTTCACCTTTGTCGGTTTTTGGAATATTCAGCATATCCAGCGTTGAAACACGGAACATCTCACCGGCACCTTCGCAATCGGAGGTGGTGATGATAGGCGTACTTACCCAAAGATAACCCTGCTCGTGAAAAAAGCGATGAACGGCCTGCGATAATGCATTACGAACACGCATAACGGCACCAGTAATGTTTGTACGGGGACGCAGGTGAGCGTATTCGCGTAAATACTCCATGCTATGACGCTTTGGCGACATAGGGTAGGTGTCTGGATCTTCAACCCAGCCATAAACGTGAACTTTGGTTGCCTGCAGTTCAAATGACTGCCCTTTGCCCTGAGAGGGAACAACAACACCCGTAATAGCAACAGAACAACCGGTGGTCAGCTTCTGAACTTCGTTACTGTAATTGGGGAGTTCTGCCGGAACAACGGCCTGAATGGCATCAAAACATGAGCCATCGTGCAGGTTAATAAAGGAAATACCGGCTTTTGAGTCACGGCGAGTGCGCACCCAGCCCCGGACTGTGACGGTTTCATCGACAGCGATTTTTCCTGCCAGAACATCCACTACAGAAGCATACGACATGAGTTGGTTTTCTCCGAAATTTACACTATTTTGCTATAGAAAGGTTGCTATGTTACCTCGGTTTGGCGCAGACTCAAGTATAACCCCTGAGAACAGAGAGAAAAATTATGAAAAGGGGATCCTTAGCGGATTTAAAGCGAGTACCATTTTGGTCCCGTGTTTTGGGATGGCTGTCCATTTTTGGCTGGCTTATCTTTGTGGTTGCCGCCATTGTTTTTAATTATGCGAAGCCTGAACGCAATACCATTCTAACCGAAATTTTCGGCATTTCGGTACGTGACTATTGGCACATTACTTTAGGTGACTTATTCGTCATTCTTTTAGTCGTTGGGCTGCTTGTTAGTCTGCTGAGCTTTGTTCTTAATTACGTTCTTTTTCGCCAGGACAAGCAGCATTTATGGATTAATATTATGGTATTAATCATGAGTTGCTTAGGTGGCTTATCGCTTTATTTCTTTGGCTTCTAAACCTGGCCGTTGTCCTGGTTTTCGACATAGTCTTTCATCGCATATGTAAGCTTGCTGAGCTCTTCCGCAGTAATCACATAAGGCGGCATAATGTAGAGCAAACGGCCAAAAGGCCGAATCCAGACACCTAATTCAATAAACCGTTTTTGTGCACTGGCTACGTCAATAGGCTGATGCATTTCCAGTACGCCAATAGCTCCCAATACACGAGCGTCTTTTACTGAATTATATTCTCCTAACGGAAGAAGTTCCTTTTTTAATTGTTTCTCTATTTTTTTGACTTGTTGTTGCCAGTTACCCTCAGCAATAATAGCCAATGATTCTGCTGCAACCGCGCATGCTAAGGGATTGCCCATAAAAGTAGGTCCATGCATCAAAGCACCGCCCCCGGGCCCCTGACCAATAGTTTCTGCCACCTTTTTCGTGGTTAACGTAGCGGCTAATGTCATGTAGCCACCGGTAAGAGCTTTACCCACACAAAGGATATCAGGAGTCACATCGGCGTGTTCACAGGCGAACAACTTACCGGTGCGACCAAAGCCGGTAGCAATTTCATCGGCAATGAGCAGTACATTGAAGTCATCACAGAGTTTGCGTATAAGCCTAAGGTATTCCGGGTGGTAAAACCGCATACCGCCTGCGCCCTGAACAATAGGCTCAAGTATGACCGCCGCAAGCTCACCATGAAACTGTTCAAACCAAAGTCGAAGCTGCTGACCTGCGTCGTCTGTCCATTCGTCATTAGGGGTTAATGTTGGCGCATCCGCAAAAAGCTGTGAGTTAATTGCTTTATTAAACAGATGATGCATGCCGTTGACGGGGTCACAAACTGACATCGCTTTAAAGGTGTCGCCGTGGTATCCACCTTTTACTGTCAGCAGGCGATGCTTTTCCGGGCGCTCCTGAGCCAGCCAAAACTGCAGAGCCATTTTTATCGCGACTTCAACACTTACAGAGCCGGAGTCGGCAATGAATACTCGCTCCAGTTCAGCAGGCGTTAAATTAATCAGGCGTCTGGCGAGATCAATCGCGGGCTGATGGGTGATACCGCCAAACATAACGTGGCTCATTTTGTCGATTTGGCCGTGTGCAACTGAGTCTAAGCGAGAGTTACGGTACCCATGAATCACAGCCCACCAGGACGACATACCGTCAATTACCTCGGCTCCATTTTCAAAAGTGAGCGAGCAACCTTTCGCAGACTCCACTTTATAAGCGGGTAACGGGTTAAGCATAGAAGTGTAGGGGTGCCAGATATGCTGTCGATCAAACTCAATATCGCTTATGCTCATAAATTAATCTGTTGTAAAGTATATAATTCAAAGTATATTGACAGTGTATCGAGCTGAATTATTCTAGTCGACCATAATTTGCCAAGCATATGAGATTTACCATGTCACAAGTTCGCAATGACTGGACCATTGAAGAGGTTCAGGAGCTGTTACAAAAACCATTGAATGATTTAGTTTTTGAAGCGCAAACCGTGCATCGCCAGCACTTTAATCCGAACGAAGTTCAGGTCAGTACCTTACTATCGATTAAAACCGGTGCGTGCCCCGAAGACTGCAAATACTGCCCGCAAAGCGCGCATTATCATACGGGGCTGGATCGTGAGCGCTTGATGGCTGTAGAAAGTGTGTTGGCAGAAGCTCAGGCTGCGAAAGACAAGGGTGCCAGTCGTTTTTGTATGGGCGCCGCATGGCGTAACCCGAAAGACCGCGATATGCCTTACGTTATTGAAATGATAAAAGGCGTCAAAGCATTAGGCCTAGAAAGCTGCATGACACTTGGCATGCTAAGCAATGAACAGGCGAAAATGCTGCAGCAGGCGGGGCTCGATTATTACAATCACAATTTGGATACCTCACCAGAGTTTTACGGTGACATCATTACGACCAGAACTTATCAGGATCGCCTGAATACCCTGAATAATGTTCGCGACGCAGGTATGAAAGTCTGCGCAGGCGGTATTGTTGGTATGGGTGAGAGTGTGACCGATCGTGCGTCTTTATTAGTACAGTTGGCTAACTTACCAAAACACCCTGAAAGTGTTCCCATTAATATGCTGGTAAAAGTTGAAGGTACACCATTTGCCAAGCTGGAAGACTTAGATAACTTTGAGTTTGTACGAACGGTCGCAGTTGCGCGTATTCTAATGCCGGCTTCGCACGTTCGCTTGTCAGCTGGTCGCGAAGACATGAACGACGAAATGCAGGCGTTGTGTTTTCTCGCTGGTGCCAACTCAATATTCTATGGCGAAAAGTTACTGACAACGGCAAACCCTGAAGCAGATGCTGATTTGCGATTGTTTGAGCGTCTGGGAATAACACCGGAACAACGTGATGGATACGATGACGAAGTCCATACTGCAGTAATAGAGGACGCTATTCAGGAACAGCAAAACCCTGTGCGCTATTACGACGCTTCATAGTGGAAAAGGTCGTGTCCGTATATCAACGCCGTCTGAAAGAGCGAAAAGGTTCTTCGCTTTTTCGTGTTCGGAAAGTGCGCAGCTCTGACGCTCAGTGGAAGCTAAATTTTAGCACCAATGATTATCTTGGCCTAAGCCTGCATCGGAACATCAGACAAGCTTTTAAGCAGGCTGTTGATATCTGGGGTGTTGGCAGTACAGGCTCGCCTCTACTCAGTGGCTACAGCAGTGCTCATCAGGAACTCGAAGAGCTGCTGGCTGACTGGTTGGGAAAACCCAGAGCTTTGCTGTTTAACTCGGGTTTTGCTGCGAATCATGGCGTACTGACAACCCTGGTAGATAAGCAACAAAAGGTCTTTGCAGACAAACTGGTTCATGCCTCAATTATTGACGGTATGCAGCATAGTGAAGCGCAGTTTAAACGTTACCCCCACAATCAACCTTTGCCCGTCGTTGATAAAGCAAATACCGGTGACTGGTTGGTTACTGAAGGCGTATTCAGTATGGATGGTGACGCCTGTGACTTGAAGCTAATGGCTTCCTTAAAGCAACAGTTTGACATAAAAGTAATGTTGGATGATGCGCATGGGCTTGGTGCTTACGGCTCTGAAGGAAAAGGGTCAACAAGTTTGGGTTCAGATGCTGTCGATGTGCTGACCGGAACCTTTGGTAAAGCTCTGGGTGTTGGCGGGGCATTTGTCTGCGCCAAAGACGATGAGATTGAAAGCTTGATTCAATTTTGTCGCGACTATATCTATTCGACCGCTATGCCGCCGGCACAGGCTGCGACAATAAAGTCTTCAATCGAAATTGTACGAAGCGCAGAAGGCGGTGAAAGACGCGAACAGCTAGCTCACCGTATTCAGTACTTTCGTGAGCAAATGAAGCAACGCAACTTAAAAATAATTGATTCCAATACCGCAATACAGACCTGGCTATTTGACTCCGATACCGAAGCTCTGGCTATGTCTAAGCAGTTACAGGCTAACGGTTACCTATGCAGCGTAATTCGCCCACCAACGGTGCCGGTTGGGACTTCCCGTATTCGCTTCAGTTTAACTTCCAATATGCCACAGGTAGCTCTTGAGACCTTTTGGCAAGTTGTAGACAGGATCCGCGACAATCTATGAAGCCCATGAATTTTCAGCAAGCTGTTGCGCGTCAGTTCAACAAAGCCGCTAGGCACTATCATCAGCATGCCGATATCCAGCGGCTGACCGCGGACAGTCTGTTGAAACTCGGGCCGAATAGTGCTGAGATTTTGCTGGATGTCGGATGCGGGCCTGCGTCAACCACCGCTCATCTATTACCCCGGACCGAATGCTATATGGGTGTTGATATTGCCCCGGCGATGCTGGCGACGGCAGCAAACAACTACCCAAATCAAGTTTGGCTGAATGGTGAATGGGAAGCTCTGCCGGTCAGTGCTCATTCCGTTGACTGGCTTTTTGCTAATTTATCAGTGCAATGGGTACATCATTTAGAGAAAGCCATGGGCGAGGCTTACCGAGTTCTAAAGCCTGGCGGTGTTGCAACGATTAATACCGTTGTGGAAGGGACTTTCAGTTCATTTATTAAGAGTTGGAATGCAGTTGATGACAGGCAACACACTCAGACATTTCATTCTCCGGAGAAGGTAGAGCGTGAAGTGCGTTTGTTTAACTGGGAGTCTGCCGACTTTAAACTGGAAAAACACATTCAATACTTTGCTAGTTCACGTGAGCTTATGGGAAGTATTAAAGGCGTTGGTGCCAATTATGTCAGACGCACGAATACCTCCGGTTTGATGACCAAGGGGCGTTTACAACAGCTTGAAGATGCATTTGAAAGCTATAGAACAACAGAGGGACTGCCACTTGAATGGTCGGTTCTTAATATCAGGTTAGTTAAGTAACATTGAGTTTAGGTTAATATGAACACTTACTTTATTACAGGAACGGACACCGACACAGGAAAAACCGTTGCTGCATGTGCTTTTGTTCAAAGCTTAGTTAAGCGAGAAAAAAATGTCGCCGTCATGAAGCCGGTAGCTTCGGGTTGTTACTGGCAAAACGGTCAGTTAGTGAATGAGGATGCTTTGAATTTAATGCAACACAGTAATACAGCCTTCGATTATGAACGGGTTAATCCTTATACTTTTGAGGCTGCTATTGCGCCACATATCGCAGCTACTGATAACGGTGTTGTAATAGAAAAAGAAAAATTAATGACTGCCGTTGAGTGGTTTCGTCAGCAACCGATTGACAGTCTGGTGATAGAAGGCGCAGGGGGGTGGCAATTACCTCTGGCCCCGGGACTACGTATGCCCGAGGTTGTAAAAGATATCAATGCCCGAGTCATTTTGGTGGTTGGATTAAAACTGGGCTGCCTGAATCATGCTTTGCTTAGCCTTCAGTCAATACGACAGGAAGGCTGTGACGTTGTTGGATGGATAGCTGTACAAACGGGCCCAGAACCAATGCCAAGACAAGAGGAAAATCTAGCCTCGTTACGCGAACTGCTCTGCACTCAGGAGCTTGCTTATATACCTTATGTACCGGATTGGCCGGAAAAAGATTTGACCATTTATTTTCGCAAACACGATTGAAATTTGGCGAAATAACCCCACATAACTTAGCAGATTAAGTTCCCTCTGGAGTACGGACAATGAAAAGAATTTTGCTGTTTTTAGCCACTAACCTGGCCATTTTACTGGTAGTTAGTGTGGTCTTTAACATTGTGATTGCAGCAACCGGCATTGATGCTCAGGGGTCAGTCGGACTATTAGTTTTTTGTGCTTTGTTTGGCTTTGGTGGTGCTTTCGTATCGCTTTGGATATCACGTTGGATGGCCTTGCGCTCAACCGGAGCCCGGGTTATCGAGCAACCGCAGAATCAGTCTGAAGAATGGCTGCTTCGCACAGTACAACAGCAGGCACAAAAAGCCGGACTTCCTATGCCTCAAGTCGCGGTTTATCAATCTCCGGAACCTAATGCTTTTGCTACAGGGCGCAGTAAGAAGGCTTCTTTAGTTGCGGTTAGCACGGGCTTATTACAAAACATGAATGCTGATGAAGTTGAGGCAGTTCTGGCACACGAAGTGAGTCACATTGCTAACGGCGATATGGTAACGCTGACGTTAATTCAGGGCGTAATAAATACGTTCGTGATGTTTTTTGCCAGAATTATTGCCAGTGCACTAATGCGTGGTGGTGATAATCAACGAGGCGGTGGCTTTGCTTATTATGGCGTTGTTATGCTTCTTGAAGTTGTATTCGGGGTATTAGCCAGCACTATTGTTATGTGGTTCTCTCGTCAGCGTGAGTTCAGGGCCGATGCGGGCTCCGCAGACTTAGTAGGTAAACAAAAGATGATTGCCGCTTTACGCCGCTTACAACAAGGCAAAGAGTCACAGCTTGACGGCACCATGCTGGCGTTCGGTATTAATGGTAAACGCTCGACCATATCGAAATTGTTTATGAGTCATCCGCCTTTGGATGAGCGCATTCATGCTCTTGAGCAACGGCGTTAGTCGTTGCTTTTCAAGGGATACAGCGGTACATTCTTAGTTCTTACTCACCGATAAAACGGATAAATTTTTGTTATGGCCCAGTGGAGTGCGCGCAGTTGGCGCGATAAGCCAATTGAACAACAGCCGAAATACTCAGATCCGTCGCAATTACACGCTGTAGAACAGCAGCTTAGTCAGTTTCCGCCTCTTGTATTCGCTGAAGAAATACGGGCGCTAAGAAACCAGCTTAAGAATGTCTGTGAAGGAGAAGGTTTCCTGTTACAGGGTGGTGACTGCGCAGAATCTTTTAGCGATTTTAACGCCCCTAAAATTCGTGACACTTTCAAAGTGATTCTGCAAATGGCCATCGTCATGACGTTTGCAGGCTCCTGTCCGGTGACAAAAGTGGCTCGTATGGCAGGACAGTACGCCAAACCGCGCTCAAGTGACTTTGAAACTGTCGGTGACTTAAGTTTGCCCAGCTATCGTGGCGATATCATTAACGGACCAGAGTTTGTCGACGCAGCGCGTCAACCCGACCCTGAACGTATGCTTAAGGCATATCACCACTCTGCAGCAACTTTAAACTTACTTCGTGCATTTGCACAGGGTGGTTTGGCCAACTTACATAAAGTGCACAAATGGAACTTAAGTTTTCTTGCGTCAAATCCGTTAAAGGAACGCTACCAACAAATTGCCGAAGAAATACAGTCTGCTTTGCGTTTTATGGAAGTGTTGGGAATAAACGCAGATAACAACGCAACCATTCATGAGACATCACTGTTCACCTCTCATGAAGCTTTGTTATTGCCTTACGAGCAAGCTTTGACGCGCACAGACACCTTAACAGGGCTTCCGTATGACTGTTCTGCGCACATGGTCTGGATTGGTGAGCGTACCCGCAAGCTGGATCAAGCCCATGTTGAGTTTATGCGCGGTATTCATAACCCGATTGGTGTGAAAGTAGGCCCAACCATGCCAGCCGACGAACTTATTGCACTACTCGACATACTGAACCCTGATAACGAGCCTGGTCGTTTAACGCTCATTACCCGTATGGGGGCTGACAATCTGGCCAATAAGTTACCGGAACTGGTACGTCGGGTTAAGCAGGAAGGCCGAAACGTAGTGTGGTCTAGTGACCCAATGCACGGCAATACCATTAAAGCGGATAATGGTCTGAAAACTCGCAATTTTGACGCCATACATAAAGAATTAAGACATTTCTTTGCTATTCACCAGGCGGAAGGCACTTACCCTGGTGGTATTCACTTAGAAATGACAGGTGAGGATGTTACTGAATGTACCGGTGGCGCTTACCGCATCAGTGAAGCCGATTTATCCAGCCGTTATCGCACACAATGCGATCCGCGACTGAACGCTGATCAAGTGTTAGAATTGGCGTTCTTAGTCGCCGAGTCATTAAAAGCAGCCCGCAACGGCGAGGGCTGATAGTCTCCTTTAACCGATTATTTAAGAGGTATATTGTTGTATGTCGCAACAGGTAGAAGTGTTATTTGAAAACTTGTGGCAAGATTATTTATCACGGACACCTTCAGCAAAGAAGGTTCATCAAATTTTAGGAGAAGGGCATCCTATAGTGAATGACCACGTTGCCTTTCGTACCTTCGATATCAGTCCGGTAGGCTTAGAAGTATTGGCTCAGCACTTTTTAGACTTGGGCTATAAAGAAGGTGGTGATTACCACTTTGAAGCGAAGAAGCTTCGTGCAAAACATTTTGAGCATGAAGACCCTGAACTACCAAAAGTGTTTATCAGCGAGTTGATGACTGCTGAGTTCTCAGAAGAGCTGCAAAAGAAAGTGAAAGACATGGTGGCTCAAGTATCAGTTGAAGACACGAAAAAGTCAGACTTCTTGTACTCAGGGACGCACTGGAAAGTCAGCCATGCTGATTATCAGGCTTTGTTAGAAGAAAGTGAGTACGCAGCCTGGATGGCAGCGTTTGGTTATTGCGCCAACCACTTCACGGTCAGTGTGAATCAACTGCCCGGATATGAGTCTCTTGAACAAGTGAACCAGAAGTTGAAAGACAATGGCTTCAAACTGAATGACTCTGGTGGCGAAATTAAAGGTTCTCCGGAAGTTTACCTGGAACAGTCATCAACCATGGCCGATCGCCATCCGGTTGAGTTTTCTGACAAGACTGCCGAGATCCCCAGTTGCTTCTATGAGTTTGCTAAGCGCTACGAAATTGAAAACGGCAAGCTTTATACCGGCTTTGTCGCCGCGTCAGCAGACAAAATTTTTGAAAGCACCAACGCTAACTAGTTTCATTGTCCCAAAAAGAATAGGGCGGCATTAATAGCGATGCCGCTCTAAGTTAGTTTTAGCCAGAATTTTTGCCGCAATTTCTTCCACGGAATAGTGCGTTGAATTAATAAAGGGTATGACCTCGCGGCTATAAAGCCTTTCTACTTCTGCAAGTTCAAATCGGCATTGAGCCATTGAGGCGTACTGACTGCCTTCTCGTCGTTGACTTCTTATTTCATGTAGCCGCTGTGAAGAGAGAGTTAAACCAAATAACTTATGACGATGCAGCTTCAGTTCTTTAGGTAATTGTAACCGTTCAAAATCATCATCATCGGTCAACGGATAGTTCGCAACCTTAATACCATACTGCATGGCAAGGTATAAGCTGGTTGGTGTTTTCCCCGTACGAGACACCCCAATTAAAATCAAATCGGCTTTATCCAGTTGATTCAGGCGCTTCCCATCATCGTTATCCAGAGCATAATTAATCGCATCTATTCGAAAGTTGTAGTTTTTATGTACGCCATGGGTACGATGCGTTTTAGGTTGAGCTTTAACTCCCAGCTCCTTTTCTACTGGCGCGATGAAATGATCCAGAAAGTCATAACATATGCCGCCACAGTCGGTGATCTTGGCTTTCAGCTTCTCATTTACGAAAGTATGGAAGATTAAAGGAGGCTCGCCACTGTCTAAAACGGCCTTTTTTATTGTTTTACACACTTCATCGGCTTTTTTCTGATTATCGATAAAAGGCAATGTTTTGTGTTCAAAAGTGACAGGGAACATCGATAAAAGCGCGTGACCAAAGGCCTCGGCGGTCAGTGCCGTACCGTCAGAAATGTAAAACGCATAGCGCACAGGCGGATCTCTTTTTAAGCGATTGAAGGTTCGATATTAACTTGTTGGGCCGCAGCGTGTAAAATAGTAGTCACTTCCATGCCGAAAAAATCAATTAAGGATTGTGACGTGCAAGAATACGTAGTTTGGTACCAACATCTGGGAATGCAGGACGTAAACCGAGTCGGTGGTAAAAATGCCTCACTGGGTGAAATGATCAGTAACTTAGCCGGAGCAGGGGTTGAAGTTCCCGGCGGTTTTGCGACAACGGCAGACGCCTATAACCAGTTTCTGGAGCAAAGCGGCTTAAACGATCGTATTCACGATTTGCTCGACACACTTGATGTTGACGATGTTCAGGCCTTAGCAAAGGCTGGTAAGGAAATTCGTCAGTGGATCATCGATACGCCGTTCCAACCGGAATTTGAAGCTGCCATAAAGGACGCTTTTTCCGAACTTAGCGAAAATAACGATGAATTTAGTTTTGCGGTACGCAGCTCCGCAACGGCTGAAGACATGCCGGATGCCTCGTTTGCCGGCCAGCAGGAAACCTTCCTGAACGTACGTGGTCTGGGTAGCGTTATGGAAGCTATTAAGCACGTATTCGCCTCTTTGTTTAACGACCGCGCTATTTCATACCGTGTTCATCAGGGCTACGACCACCGCGGTGTTGCCTTGTCAGCAGGTATACAGCGTATGGTCCGCAGTGACATTGCCTCTTCCGGGGTTATGTTCAGCATTGACACTGAATCAGGCTTTGACGATGTTGTTTTCATTACCTCATCTTTCGGTCTTGGTGAGATGGTCGTACAAGGCGCGGTTAATCCGGACGAATTCTACGTACATAAGCCAACGTTAAAAGCAGGGCGTCCTTCAGTACTGCGTAGAACGCTCGGCAGCAAAAAAATCCAGATGATTTTCTCTGACGACAGAGAGCATGGGAAGCAGACAGTCATTGAAGACATCGAAAAGTCGAAAAGCCTGACCTTCTCGATAACCGATGAAGAAGTTGAAGATTTGGCTAAACAGGCTCTGATTATTGAGGAGCACTACGGTCGTCCAATGGACATCGAGTGGGCAAAAGACGGCATTGACGGCAAACTTTATATTGTTCAGGCACGCCCCGAAACGGTTCAGTCAAACCAAAAAGGGCAAGCTATTGAACGCTTTGCACTAAAAGCCAAAAGTGACGTTGTCTGTATTGGCCGTGCTATTGGCCAGCGTATTGGCCGTGGTGTTGCTCGCGTTCTGAATGACATCAGTGAAATGGATAAAGTCCAGCCGGGCGACGTATTAGTAACCGATATGACCGACCCTGACTGGGAACCGATTATGAAGCGCGCTGCTGCCATTGTGACTAACCGTGGTGGCCGTACTTGTCACGCCGCTATTATAGCCCGTGAACTTGGCATTCCGGCGGTTGTTGGTTGCGGTGATGCAACTGACCATATCAGTAATGGACAAGCGGTTACGGTTTCTTGTGCTGAAGGCGACACAGGTTATATCTACCAGGGCGAACTGGACTTTGATATCACTGAGTCACAAATTGATGCTATGCCAGATCTACCCTTAAAAATTATGATGAACGTGGGCAACCCCGACAGAGCGTTCGATTTTGCCAGCTTGCCCCATGCCGGTATTGGCCTGGCTCGCCTGGAGTTTATTATTAACCGAATGATAGGCGTTCACCCTAAAGCCTTGCTAAATTACGAGCAGCAAAGTGATGAGCTGAAGAAAACGATTGATAGTATGATGGCCGGCTACAGCAGCCCTCGCGAATACTACGTAGCACGTTTAGCTGAAGGCATTTCTACCTTAGGTGCCGCATTCTCACCAGAACGCGTCATTGTGCGTATGTCTGACTTTAAGTCGAACGAATACGCCAACCTTATCGGCGGAAAGCAGTATGAGCCTGGCGAAGAAAACCCAATGCTGGGTTTCCGTGGTGCATCTCGTTATATCTCTGAAGAATTCCGCGACTGCTTTGCACTGGAGTGTGAAGCAATTAAACGCGTTCGTAACGATATGGGTCTGACCAATATCGAAATCATGATCCCATTTGTCAGAACTCTTGAAGAAGGTCGCAAGGTTATTGAACTTCTGGCCGAACAGGGACTGGTTCAGGGCGAAAATGGTTTACGCGTAATTATGATGTGTGAGCTGCCTTCTAACGCTCTGTTGGCAGACGAATTCCTCGACATCTTCGACGGTTTCTCAATTGGTTCTAACGACTTAACCCAGTTAACATTAGGTTTGGATCGTGATTCCGGCGTTATCGCACATTTATTTGACGAGCGTAACGAAGCGGTGAAAAAGCTGCTGGCAATGGCCATTCAAACGGCCAAGAAGCGCGGTAAATACGTCGGTATTTGTGGTCAGGGGCCGTCGGATCATCCTGATTTTGCCGCTTGGTTGGTAGAACAGGGGATCGATTCGGTATCACTGAACCCGGATACCGTTATTGAGACATGGATGTACTTGGCGGACCACCTGTAAAAATGACAGTATTACCCAAGGTTGCTGCTGAAAACGCTTTACCAGAGAACTACCGGCACTTTATAGAGCAGTTAAAAGAGTCGGGGTTCGCTGGTGAAATTGATGTCAGTTACTCTGGCCGTTTAATTGCGGCTACGGATAACAGCGTTTATCAAAGTCTGCCTCAGGCAGTGTTGTACCCACTGCATCATGCCGACCTTGTTTTATTAATGAAGCTTGCGGGTGAGGAGAGTAACAGCAGTGTGCAGTTCTCTCCCCGAGGCGGCGGAACCGGCACTAATGGACAGTCGTTAACCTCAGGTGTTGTGGTTGATCTAAGCCGACACATGAATAAAGTGCTTGAAGTTAACCCTAAGGAAGGTTGGGTTAAAGTTCAGGCTGGTGTGGTTAAAGATAAGCTCAATGATATTTTAAGGCCTCACGGCTACTTCTTTTCACCTGACCTTTCTACCAGCAATCGCGCGACTCTGGGTGGCATGATTAATACTGACGCCTCAGGTCAGGGTTCGTTAGTTTACGGTAAAACCAGTGATCATATTCTTGGCCTGAAAACCGTATTACTTGATGGGCATGTACTAGACAGCGGTCCGGTTTCGCTAGAGCAAGCGGAAAGTATCGCTCGCCAGGACAACCGAATAGCTCGCATTTACCGCCAGGTGATAGACTCCTGTGTTGGTGAAGAAACTCATATTCGTGAAAAGTTTCCGCCTTTAAACCGGTTCCTGACCGGCTACGATTTAAAGCATGCCTATGACCCTGGAGATCAAAAAATTGATGTTTCTCGAGTCATCGCCGGCTCGGAAGGGACCTTAGGCTTTGTCAGCGAAGCTAAGCTGAATATCACTCCCATTCCTAAGCACAGAGTGCTGGTTAATGTTAAATATTCAAACTTTCAGTCTGCACTAGAGAATTCTCCTTTCTTAGTGGAAGCTAAAGCAACTTCAGTAGAAACCGTTGACAGTACGGTGCTTGATCTTGCTCGTGAGGATATCATTTGGAAGTCGGTTGAACCTTTACTTTCCGATGTTGAAGGTCAGCGGATGGACGGTATCAACATGGTTGAGTTTACCGGGCTTGATCAAGAGGAAATAGACGAGAAGGTCGGTTCGTTAACCAAACGTCTGGATAAACTGATTAAAAGCAAAGACAACAAAGGTGTTATTGGTTATCAAATTTGTGATGACCTGCCGAGTATACAGCTGATTTATGCTATGCGTAAAAAGTCGGTGGGTTTATTAGGTGCGACAAAAGGCCGACGTAAACCCGTTGCTTTTGCCGAAGACACGGCGGTTCCTCCTGAAAAACTGGCTGACTTTATTAATGAGTTTAGGGCGCTATTAGATGCTAAAGGCCTGCACTACGGAATGTTCGGGCATGCAGACGCCGGTGTTTTACACGTACGGCCAGCCCTGGACATGTGTGAGCCGGACGATGAAATCCTGCTTAGAGAAATTAGTGACCAGGTGGCAGAATTAACCCAGAAGTATGGCGGACTCATGTGGGGCGAGCACGGAAAAGGTTATCGCTCCGAATACGCCCCCGCTTTTTTTGGAGAGCACCTTTATAAAGAATTGCAGAAAATTAAGGCGAGTTTTGACCCGTTTAACCAATTGAACCCCGGGAAAATTTGCACGCCTCTGAATACGGATGCGCAATTAGTCTCTGTTGACGCAGTAAAACGAGGCTTTTTTGACAGGCAGATTCCAATAGCAACCAGAAACAGCTACAAAAATGCAATGGACTGTAACGGTAATGGCTTGTGTTTCAATTATGACCCCAAGTCCGCTATGTGCCCCTCGTATAAAGTCACACGGGACCGTCGTTATTCTCCTAAAGGTCGGGCAGGGCTTCTGCGCGAATGGTTACGGTTGACCCATAACGCGGGTTATGACGCCACTCAAAGGCCTCAGCCGGTAAGCTTTGCTAAACGCCAGCTAAACCGACTTACAGGGCGAAGCGATTTTAGTCATGAAGTAAAACAGTCGATGGATAAATGTCTGGCGTGCAAAGCCTGTACGAATCAGTGTCCGGTTAATGTCGATGTCCCAACATTTCGTGCGCGTTTTTACGATCATTATTACAGTAAATACGCTCGTCCATTAAAGGACTACTTAGTAAAGGGCATAGAAAAAACGGCGCCTCTTGCAAGTCAGTTCCCTGTTTTGAGTAATTTGCTGATTAATAACCCTATAAGCCGGGTTATCCTTAAATACGGTGTGGGTTATGTCGATACACCTTTATTTTCAACGCCCAATTTGAGAACTGCATGGAAGCGTCACGGCCTCGTTGAGCTAACAACAGAACAAGTTCTGAGTTTAACTGAAAGAGAACGCGAACAGGCGGTTGTTATTGCGCAGGATCCTTTTACCACATTCTATGAGGCTGACTTTGTATTAAAGCTGGGGCGACTCATTAAGAAGCTCGGTTTTACTCCGGTTTTACTGCCTTTTATAGGGCATGGTAAAGCACAGCATGTCAAAGGTTTCCTTAGTGATTTCGACAAAACGGCGACTAAAGTTACTGAGCAATTGAAACCGCTTTCCGATGCAGGAATTCCACTGATTGGGCCAGACAGCTCTACGGCTTTGATATTCAGAGATGAATACCGAAAATCAAACGGAGGTCAGTTGCCAGAGGTTGAGGTAATGACCGTAGTTGAATGGTTAAGCACGCTAAACTTTGAGAAAGCCGGGCCAACCAGCACCAGCAATTATGGACTGCTGTTGCACTGTACAGAGCAAAGCTTTGTTCCAGAGTCGGCGCAACAATGGCAAGAATTGTTCAGTAAATTAGGGTTAACACTGGATATCGTTAATGTTGGTTGTTGTGGTATGGCGGGAACTTTTGGTCACGAAAAACAGAACCAGAGTGACAGCTTCGGCCTTTATGAAATGGGGTGGCAGCAGGCAGTTCAGCAATACGGCAGCAGCGGTGTGCTGGTAACCGGGTTCTCATGCCGGTCTCAAATAAAACGGATAGAAAAAAAGCGGGTGAAACACCCGCTTGAAATCATCTTACAAAGCCTGAGTTAAATCAGGCTTTTTATTTGCAGCAACGTTTACTGCTTACCTTTAGCTATAATTTCACGTGCCATTTGGTCAGCAACTGCACCGGTAGGGCGGTCTTCGTCGTTTGCACGAGCAAAAAGCTGATCCAGAGTGTCGTAAATACCACGAACACGTTTATCGGTTTCTTCTAAGCTCATATTCGCGGCTTCTGAACACACATGAATGACACCACCGGCATTAATCACGTAATCAGGTGCGTAAAGAATACCCATATCTTTTACTGCTTGATCGTGTTTAGGGTTCGCTAACTGGTTATTGGCGCTTCCGGCAATGATTTTAACTTTCAGTTGCTTTAGAGTTTCGTCATTGATGGTTGCACCCAACGCACATGGCGCATAGACGTCAGCATCAACACTGTAGATTTCATCCAAACCAACAGCCTTCGCGCCGAGTTCTTTAACGGCACGCTCTATAGCTTCTTCGTTAATGTCGGTAACGATAAGCTCTGCACCGTCTTCTGCGCAGTACTTAGCAAAGTCATAACCAACAGAACCAAGGCCCTGAACCGCTATTTTTACACCTTTAAGATCTTCACTGCCTAACTTGTGTTTTGCCGCAGCTTTAAGACCCAGATAAGTGCCCAGTGCTGTATGAGGTGAAGGATCACCAGCTTTATCAGCGGTTCCGGCAACATGACTGGTTTCTTTCGCAACCATGTCGATGTCTTCGGTACGAATGTTCACATCTTCTGCAGTAATATAACGGCCGCTCAATGACTCGATAAAACGACCGTATGCGCGGAACAGTTCTTCGCTTTTAATTTTCTTGGCGTCACCAATAATAACCGCTTTACCGCCACCTAATGGTAAGCCGGCCATAGCACTTTTATAAGTCATACCGCGCGACAAGCGCAGCACATCGGTTAAAGCTTCGGCCGATGAAGCGTAGTTCCACAAACGGGTACCACCAAGGCTTGGACCTAAAGTTGTGTCATGAATTGCAATAATGGCTTTTAGGCCTGATTCCTGATCATGACAAAAGACAACTTGCTCGTGATGATCGAATTCGGGATGCTCGTATAGAGACATGAATTTCAATTCCTCATTGCTTCAAAAATTGCGCGAACATTACCATTTAGATAGGGCTCGCGCTACTTAATTAAGTGAATAAATTCAGCAATTCAAACGGGTGTTTATCAACTCTTGTTTACACAGAATCGCTCAGGATTCTTCAATGTATAAATAGATAATTCCCTGATTTATCGTTTCAGCAACTAGCTCAGCCTGTGCCGTTGAATTTACTCGTTTCGAAAGCTCCGATGCGGGTTTTGAGCCTTGCAGTTGGCCCAGCCATTCTGCTGTGGGTAAGGCTTCCGGAGATACCGCAAAAGCTTCCCCATTGCCATAAAACTCGGTCTGACTCAGTTTTAAGAAACGGGCACCGGACGCTTTCTCAATGAATGCATTCGGTTGCGCCAATAAGTCTGGCACTTGCGCTGCTGTTGTTGGCAATTCTGGCTCGGGAAGAGGGCGTTTTGACTGCGATACAATTCTCGCCAGTAACCTGTCTGTTTCGTCACTCTCAAGGGCTTCTTTCAAAAAGCCTTTTAAGGCGGCTAATTGCTTTTCTTCAATTTCCCAGGAAATATCGTCGCTGCCAATTTCTGGATCCTGGTATCGTTCCTGAAGGGACTCCTGTTGCATGGCAATATCGCCCAGCTGCAATAATAACTCTGCTTTTGACGGCGCCCGGAACCCAACCGAGTAGTTGAGCGAAGGCTCTAAGGCAACACCATCATGCGGACAGCCCGCGGGAATATATAAAACGTCACCGGCTTTCAGGTGCTCATCAATAACGGCTTTAAACTCACCTTCTACCTGGCAAAGGTCGGCTGCTGGCTGACACTCCCGCATTGATTGTCGCTCACCAACGCGCCAGTGTCGGGAACCGGCTCCCTGTATGATAAAAACGTCATACTGATCCAGGTGCGGACCAACACCACCGTTTTCGCATGAGAAACTGACCATGACATCGTCTATGCGCCAATCCGGAAGAAAACGGAAAGGCGTTATCAATTCGCCAACGTCTGGCAGCCACTCATTTACTGATTGAACCAATAAGGTCCAGTGGCTCTCTCCAAACTGCTCGTATTCTTCAAACGGGCCATGAGTAACCAACCAGCCAGATTCTGTATCTGCCTGTGACTCAATAACCCGGGAGTCGGCGCCTTCTTCCATGGCCAGTCCAGCTAGAATTTCAGGGCTGACAGGGTCCGTAAAATCAGCAAAGCCTTGTCGAATAAGACAAGGCTTTTTCTGCCAGTAGTTTTTTAAAAAATCGTCTTTATCAAAAGCTAATTTCATACAAGATCATCAACAAACTGAGTTGCGCGGCCAATATAGTTAGCTGGTGTTAAAGCTTTCATTTCATCTTTAGCAGCATCTGGCACGTCTAAAGAGTCAATAAATTTCGCAAGATCATCGCTGGTAATGCGTTTTCCGCGAGTTAAGGTTTTAAGCTTTTCGTACGGCTTTTCAACACCGTATCGGCGCATAACGGTTTGCACCGGTTCCGCCATCAATTCCCAATTTTCATCAAGCTCAGCTGCCAGACGGGCTTCATTAACTTCCAGCTTACTCAAACCTTTTAACGTTGCCTGAAATGCAATAACGGCATGCGCAACACCTACACCTAAATTACGTAAAACGGTAGAATCAGTCAGATCACGTTGCCAGCGGGAAATAGGCAGCTTCTGAGCCAAATGTTGCATAACCGCATTAGCAATACCCAGGTTGCCCTCGGAGTTTTCAAAGTCGATAGGGTTCACTTTATGAGGCATCGTTGAAGAGCCAACTTCACCTTCAACAGTACGCTGTTTAAAGTGATTCAAAGCAATATAACCCCAGACATCACGATCAAAATCGATGAGTACTGTATTAAAGCGAGCCAGTGCGTCAAAGTATTCTGCAACATAGTCATGAGGCTCAATTTGAGTCGTGTACGCGTTCCAGCTTAAACCGAGTGACGTAACAAATTGCTCTGAGATTTGATGCCAGTCCACATTAGGGTAGGCCGCAAGGTGCGCGTTATAGTTACCGACAGCACCGTTGATTTTACCCATGACATCTACAGCTTTAAGCTGCGTCAGCTGACGTTGTAGACGCACAGCAACGTTCGCAAACTCTTTGCCCATTGTGGTTGGCGTTGCCGGTTGGCCGTGCGTACGGGCCATCATAGGAACGGCTTTGTGTTCTTTCGCCAGCTCTTTAACCCGATCAACTAATTCCTGCATCATCGGTACTAATACTTCGTCACGAGCTGTGTTCAGCATTAAGCCATGAGAAAGGTTGTTAATGTCCTCTGAAGTACAGGCAAAGTGGATGAATTCGGATACTTTATTCAGTTCTTCGTTATTAGCGACTTTTTCTTTCAGGAAGTATTCAACCGCTTTCACGTCGTGATTGGTTGTGCGCTCAATGGTCTTTATGCGTTCAGCGTCTTCTACTGAGAAGTTTTCAACAATGGCGTTCAGTATTTGTGTCGCTTCTTCACTTAATGCCGGCACTTCTTTAATGCCATCGACTTCGGCTAATAACTGCAACCAACGAACCTCAACAGTGACACGAAATTTAATCAGTCCGTACTCGCTGAAAATAGGACGTAACATTTCTGCTTTTGAAGCGTATCGTCCATCGACAGGTGACACTGCGGTTAGTGAAGAAAAGGGCAACATAAACTGGCTCTCCGAGAGTTAATTAAGTCATTAATCTTTTATGCGACATGCAACAATTGCTGCGCTGTATCTAACATTTTCTTTCTTGAAAATACGAAATGACGACGTTTGCCGCCTACTTGCTGCCAAAGCACGGCACTACGAATGCCGGCCAGCAACAAGGTTCTAATATGGTGCTGATTTGAGTCCCGCTTCAAAAACTCCGGGTTTCCATTAATTCGAATAGGCTGTCCCAGAGGACTTATCAACTCGCGATAAATTCCCGCAAAACTTTGCTGTACGCGATAATCTTCAAATTCAAACTCTTCTTTCTGACGTTTTACCTGCGCGATACGTTCACCCAGTAAATTAAGTACGTCGGGCTGCTTAAGTAAGCGCCGGGACAGGTGGATCAATCCAACTAAATAGCGGGTGACCTCTAAATCTTTATTTTTATTATTTCCGGCCTGACGAATAAATGCCTGAATGCCTGGCTGAATATTCTCCAGACCGCCGTAAATATCCTCTATGTTGTCAGGGTTTTGTTGCAGAAGACTGTGGACCAAAGTGTTGGTAATAGACTCAGGGTAAAGTTCTCCACTGCGAGCCAGCTTCTGCACAGCCATGGCACTTAACGACATACCAGCTAAAGCAATTACTCGCTGCTGCCACTCATTCATAGCTTGACCTCAAAACCGGTAATGCGCTGTTCAATAATGCCGCCACCTAAACAAACGTCGTTGCTATAGAATACTGCGGATTGTCCTGGCGTTACCGCTGCAACAGGCTCTTTAAACTGAACCTGGAAGTCGCCGTTATCAAGCGGAGTAACCCTGCACGGTATATCCTGCTGGCGATAGCGCGTTTTAACCGTACAATCGAAAGCCTTTAATGGTGTGGTACGACTCACCCAGTGCAGTTGCCCGGCAATAAGTCCCTGAGAATAGAGGCGGGGATGATTTTTTCCCTGCGCAACAATAAGCACATTTCTCTCTACGTCTTTATCGACAACGTACCAGGGTTCGCCGGAGGTGTCGGCCATTCCGCCAATGTGTAAGCCTTTACGCTGACCCAGAGTGTGGTACATCAAACCTTCATGTTCACCTAACTGTTCGCCATCGACAGACTCAATGGGGCCGGGCTTTGCCGGCAGGTACTGCTGGAGAAAGTCTTTAAATTTGCGCTCGCCAATAAAGCAAATACCTGTAGAGTCTTTTTTATCCGCTGTAACAAGGCCTTGCTCTTCTGCAATTCTCCGAACTTCTGATTTCTCCAGCTCGCCAACCGGAAACAAAGTTTGTGCAATATGCTTATGGCTTAGCGTATAAAGGAAGTAGCTTTGGTCTTTATTACTGTCTAAACCGCGCAGCATTTCCCACTTTCCGTCGTTCTGCTGACGGCGCACATAATGTCCGGTCGCAATGTAATCGGCATCTAATGCTTCTGCGGCAAATTCCAGAAAGGCCTTAAATTTAATTTCTTTGTTACACATGATATCCGGGTTCGGTGTTCGCCCGGCTTTGTATTCTTCCAAAAAGTACTCGAACACGTTGTCCCAGTACTCTGCGGCAAAATTGATTGTGTGCAGCTCTATGCCGAGTGTTTCGCAAACCTTTTCGGCATCGGCTAAATCTTCGGATGCAGCGCAGTATTCGTCAGTATCATCTTCTTCCCAGTTTTTCATAAACAGGCCTTCGACCTGATAGCCCTGTTGCAGAAGAAGATAGGCTGATACGGAAGAGTCGACTCCTCCTGACATTCCAACAATGACTTTTTTACTGGCATTTGACATAGACTGACCTGGCTGACTGTAACTCCTGAATTGGCTGCGCATTCTATCATTTTAGGCCGCGCTAGGGTAGCTCAGGTAACTACCAAACAGGCGGTTCTTCACGCCATTCGCCCGGCTGCAGCGTTTTTAACTGAAACGGACCAATTGCCGCACGTATAAGGCGCAGAGTAGGGAGTCCAACATGCGCTGTCATACGGCGAATCTGACGGTTTTTACCTTCACGAATTTTAATGCAAAGCCAGGTGTCAGGCACCGTTTTACGCTCTCTGACTGGAGGATTCCGTGGCCATAAGTTCATTGGCTCGGGCATTACAAAGGCTTCGGCTGGACGCGTCATTCCATCGTTCAATTCAACGCCATTTCGTAACTGCTCCAGTTGTTCTTCACTGGGTTCACCTTCGACTTGAACCCAGTAAGTTTTCCATACTTTATATTTAGGATTTGCCAGGCGCGCCTGATAAACGCCATCGTTGGTTAACAAAAGCAGGCCTTCACTGTCCTTATCCAATCGTCCGGCGGGGTAGACATCATTATGTGGGATGAAAGCCTTTAATGTTTGGTCGCCTTCCTCACCTGTAAATTGCGATAACACACCGTAGGGCTTGTTTAGCAAAACCAACTTAGGATTGGCGGGTCGCTTTTTCTGTGATTTCATGCCTGCCTCAAATTGTTCTGTCGATTTAAATTGGATCGCGTCAATGGATACTCTAGTATATCGGGCGCTAGTTTATCTTACTGTTAAAAAAAGTGTGGGAATTTCTGTGGATGATAACAAAGTAGTCATTGGAGGCTCACTGATTGACGCCCTAAAAGGGAACTATCAGCTTTCAGTGCGGCAAGTATTAGAGCAGTCGTTTAATGTAACCAAGTCAAACTTAGTGTCTTTGATTGGTGGTTTCTTAATTTTGTTAGGCATTAACGTGCTTATGGTCCTGGCTTTAATGAGCGTATTCTCAATTGACGCCATAGAAAGCTCGGCGCAAATTCAATATCTTGCCAGTATTCTTCAGGCTGTTATCAGCGCACCGTTACTTGGCGGGTTGATGCTAATGGGAATTAAACATAGCGTTGGCATTCAAACAAAAACAGCCGATGTTTTTAACGGATTCAATGTACTGCTTCCGCTCATTACCGTTGCCGTTATTAGCAGCTTGCTTAGCATACTGGTCAGTGAATTAATGGTGCTGGTTCACCCTAATTTTGCAATATTAGTATCGCTTTATATTACGGTAATTTTGAGTCTTGCTATGCCGCTAGTCGTTGAACGAGGGGTGGGGCCGTTAAGTGCATTGTACTACTCGATAAAAATAACGCATTTTAAACTTCCCAAATTTATTCTGTTGTTTCTTATTATTCTGGGGTTACTGTTTGTCGCTATAATTCCTTTCGGACTTGGTCTTATTTGGATGCTCCCAATGATCTATAACCTCATTGGAGTGGTCTATCGAGACATTATTGGCGTAACTGTTATTGAGAAACCCCAAAAAGATAATTCGTCTGAAAATATTTCGGCTTGAGGACTACATGCGATTATTAACAATTTTACTTTTCATAGTACTGAGTATAGCTGCATTACTTTTACCCTGGCTTATTAAGGAGCCTGATGTAAAAGTTCCGGATCAATCCGTTACGGCGCATTTACCGGCAATTCCGGAGGTTGAAGTGAAAAGAGATCTCCCGGATTTTATGTCAATGACAGATGTCACCGAAAAGAAGGAAGAGTTCTTTCGTTTTTTGCTGCCTTTAGTTGAAGCTGAAAATATACGTATATTGCATGATAGAGCGTATCTTAAAGCCATTTATGAACGCTATAAAAACGGCGAGCTTACCGCTGCAGACAAGAAGCAAATGGAAGAGTGGATAAATTACTACCGTCTGGAAGACGATATTGCCATTGATGATAATCTGTTTGGTCTTCTGAAACGACGCATCGATATTATTCCGGAAATGATGGTTCTGGTGCAGGCCGCCAATGAATCTGGTTGGGGAACTTCGCGTTTCTCCAGAAAAGGTTTAAACCTATTTGGGCAATGGTGTTACTCGAAAGGTTGTGGTCTCGTGCCTACCGGAAGAGTTGAAGGTGGTCGCCATGAAGTTGCGCAGTTTGACTCGGTTAATGCCTCAGTAAAGAGCTACATGCGCAATATAAATACCCACGGAGCATATCTGGATTTACGTTTACTGCGTGAGCAAAAGCGTTTAAATAATGCAGATATTTTGGCACGAGATCTTATTACTGGGCTTTCGAGCTATTCAGAGCGCGGCGAGGATTATATTGAAGAGCTACGAGCAATGATCCGTATAAACCGACCAATTGTCGAACGCGTTAGCGAAGAGTTGAATCCACCACCACAACCCGAATAACGCACTTCGACATAATAAAAAAAGGCTCCAATCAGGAGCCTTTTTTGTCTTGTTTAAGCCAGCTGTTTAATCGGAATATCACTCATTAAAGCAGGTTCATTATTGACTGCATCAGAGCTAAAATTTTCGGTATCAAAAGCTTTATCGCCGTTTTCATCGGCAACGCCATTGGCAGTAACCGCTTTAAAGTCAAACAGGGCATTGTCAGCCAGGTGCGAAGGAACAACATTTTGCATTGCGGTACATAAACTCTCAATTCTTCCTGGAAATTGCTTATCCCACTGGTTAAGCATTTGCTTTATTTGCTTCCTTTGCAGATTTTCCTGAGAGCCACACAAGTTGCACGGAATAATTGGAAACTCCATAGCCTCAGAATATTGTTCTATGTCCTTTTCCCGGGCGTAGGCAAGTGGTCGAATAACAATATGTTCACCGTTATCGCTTGCGAGTTTCGGCGGCATCGATTTTAATTTGCCGCCATGAAACATATTTAAAAACAAGGTTTCAATCATATCGTCTCTGTGGTGTCCCAGAGCTATTTTAGTGGCTTTTAACTCCTTTGCCGTACGGTATAAAATTCCACGGCGTAAACGCGAACAAAGCGAGCAGGTTGTCTTTCCTTCAGGGATTTTATCTTTCACTATACTATAGGTGTCTTCTTCAACAATTTTGTATTCAACACCAAGCTTTTCTAAATACTCAGGAAGTACATGCTCTGGGAAACCGGGCTGCTTTTGATCAAGGTTAACGGCGATCAGGGAGAATCTCACAGGAGCGACTTTTTGAAGGTACTGCAATGTGTCTAGCAGAGTGTAGCTGTCCTTGCCACCGGACAGACAGACCATGATGCGATCACCATCCTCAATCATGCCAAAATCTTGTATGGCTTTGCCGGCTTCGCGGCGAATACGTTTCTGTAGTTTGTTGAAACTGTATTTGTTTTCACTGGCCATAATGGCTCCTGCAACCTGTCATATTTAAGCGTTAGGAGCCGGATTATACCTGAGGCATTAAACTCAAGCGAGGGGACTAACGAAGTCTTCTGGCTTAATGGCTAATACGTCGCAATTTAACTGATCCAGCACATGCTCCGCAGTATTACCCAGTAACGCAGCGCTTAACCCAGTGCGGCCAATAGTCCCTAACACGACTAATTCGGCATCCAGTTGTTTGGCTGCTTCAGGTATCACTTGTTCCGGTAAACCTTGAGAAAGGTACTGATAGTGACTGGAAATGCCATACTCCCGGCCAAGAGCAGCCATTCGGTTTACATGATGCTGCTCGAGAGCATCTGTATACTCGCTGACATCAAACTCCGGAATTTCTACCGCTACATTAACGGGCGCACTAGGGTACGCATTAACCAAATGCACACTGGCATCGAGAACTTTGCTCATTGACTGAGCGTGTTCAATAATTCGTTTATTTAATTTCTGATGATGTTCTTCTTCTGAACCCGTGTGAACAGCGGCAATAATTTGGCCATGACTGGGCCATTCGTGTTCTTTGACCAGCAAAACCGGGCAGGGGGCTTTTCTTAACAAGTGCCAGTCAGTTGGTGTGAAAATGAGATTTTGGAAACTCGCACTGACCTGAGTACCTTTTATGATGAGATCATGCTTGTGTTTAATCGCTTCTCTAATAATGGCTTCAAACGGGCGATTGTGCCAAACAACGCTGATATCAATAGCAATTGCGTCTGTATCAAATTCACTCAACAAGTCTGTTAGCCAGGCTTTTCTGTCAGCAATGAGATTAGAACGCATAATATCGCGTTCTTCGCTGGATAACATGGTTGTCATTTCATAAGAGAAGTCGTAAATGGATAAAAACAACGTCAGTCTGGCATCACTCAATCGAGCCATATGCAGACCTCTTTTCAAGGCTTTATGCTGCTCATCGGCGGCATCTATAACGACCAAAACATGACGGAATGCGTCCATACTCACCTCATAATAAATCCGCGTCTATTAGTTAGATTAGACGAAAGCAGAAAGCTTTGCAGGCTTTATTGAAAAAAAGGTTTGAGGAGGGTCAATAAACTCCATAAGGCATAAATAATTAGTAAAACACCCATGGCTGTGCGAACCCCCTGAGCTCGCAAAAAGTTGTGCAGAAACTGGCTGAAATGACCTGCTGCAACCATAGCTGGCAAGGTTCCTAAGCCAAAAGCCGCCATGGTTAATGCGCCACCGCTGGCTGAACCACTTAACGCGGCCCAGCTAAGAGCACTGTAAACCATACCGCAAGGCAGCCAGCCCCATAGGGTTCCGGCAAAGAAAGTGGCAAAAATACCCGGTTTGTTTCTCAGCTTAGCGGCAAAGGGCTGAACCTTTCGCCATACCGGGCTTGCAGCTTTTTCCAAATAAACCAGGCCAGCAAACCAGCCCGTAAAATAAAGCCCCAATAGAAGCAGAAAAATAACCGCCAACCAACGCAGAATAACGGTTGTATAACCACCTTCGGGAGCAAAAAAGCCTATGGCGCCGCCGACAAGTGCTCCAATTATCATATAAGAGGACACTCGGCCTAAATTATAAAGCCATACATGATGGGGCTTAGTATTAATGCCCATGGCGCTTGCTATCCCGCCACACATCATCAGGCAGTGACCAGCGCCCGCAAGGCCCATGAGTAATGCGGTTACAAGATCAGCGCTTTGGCTTATCGGATTCATCATCGGCCTTGTTGTCTTCATCATCCATTAGAATATTGAGACCCTGACGCTCAATATCTTCAAACTGATCGGAGCGTACCGCCCAGAAAAAAATAGCCACTGCGATGATCACAAAAATTATCGCAACCGGTATTAACGCGTAAATTACACTCATTTTCGATACAACCTTAAAGAGTTACCAATGACCAACAGAGAGCTGAGCGACATGCCAAGCGCTGCTGCCCATGGTGCAACCATACCAATAGCTGCAACAGGTAATATAGATACATTATAAACTAATGCCCAAGTGAAATTTTGCTGCATCACCTTGCGTGTCTTCAGAGCGCTTTCTATAACCACTTTTATTTGATTCAATGACTCTGACATTAGTACAACGTCGGCTGCGGTTTGCGCCAAGTCTGATGCTTTTGAAAAGGTCATTGAAAGATCAGCTTTTGCAAGAACCGGACTGTCATTGATGCCGTCACCGACCATCCAGACAGTATGACCTAATTGTTGTTGTTCGGTAACGAATGCCAATTTTTCCTCTGGCTTTAATCCACTATGGTACTCAGCTATGCCTAACTCCTTAGCCAGTTCATGGACTCTGGACTCACTGTCACCACTTAATATAATAGGCTCATAGCCATTTTCTTTTAACCATTCTATGGTTTCTGCTGCACCGTCCCGTACTTGATCCTCAACCCGGAACTGTGCCAAAACCTGCTTTTTGCTTGCCACAATTACCTGGTACTTATTAAGTGCTTTAAACTCAGGGTGCCATTGCTGAATAAAACGTTCACTGCCGACGCGGTAAACTTCACCGTCAAGTTCGCCTTGCAGTCCGGCCCCCATTTCGTTGCTGACATGAGTAAATTTAGCAGGGGTATCTGAAAGTTGACTCAAAGGAACGGAAAGAGGGTGCTCGGAAAACAGTTCCAGTCCACTAACAATATGATTCACTGTTTTGGGGTCGATAGAGTCCTGGCGTTCAACAAGCCGAAACTGCCCCTCGGTTAAAGTACCAGTTTTATCAAGACAAACTTTGTCTAACTGCTTTACAGACTCTAATACATCAGCGCCTTTAAGTAATATCCCATCTCGATTGAGCCGATGAATAATACCGGTAAGCGCGGTGGGAGCGGCAAGTGATAAAGCACAAGGGCAGGTTGCAACCAAAACCGCTAAAGTAACCCACAACGCATGCTCAGGCTGAATCCACCACCAACTGAAGAACGTAATAACAGCAATAATTAAAATGGCAGCAATAAAATAACCTGCAATTTTATCAATAACTTGCTGAGCTCTTGGCTTAACCGCTAATGCAGAGTCCTGCATTGATATAATACCCGCCAGCACGGTCTGCTGAGCAATAGCCGTCACTTTGACGCGTATCGGTGAGTGCTGGTTAATACTGCCGGCAATAATTGCGTCGCCAAGCTTTTTCGAACGTGGCAGGCTTTCACCTGTTAGCAAACTTTCATCAACCTGTGCCTGCGGATTTAATAACTCTCCGTCGGCAGGAATGGTTTCACCAGCTTTTACACGAATAATGTCGCCGACGTTTAATTGCTTAATAGCAATAGATTCAACAGCGTCATCAGTTTCTCTGGAAGCCAGCTTAGGTAAAAGAGTCAGCCGGTTAGTTGCAAATTTTAACGCACGTTCCTTTGCGAGTAGCTCAAGAAAACGTCCAGTTAAGAGGAAGAAAGTGAACATGGAGATGGATTCAAAGTACACCTCGCCAGTATTGGTAATAGTAGCGTACACACTGGCACTGTAAGCTCCTAACAAAGCAATACTTACCGGAATATCCATATTCAAGCGTGAAGCCTGTATAGCCCGAAGAGCGCCAGCATAAAAAGGTTGTGCACTGTACAGAATGACTGGAGTTGCAAATACCAGACTGACTCCCCATAAAAAACGCTGTAAGTCAGGAGAGAGGTCACTTACCACACCAAAGTACAGGCCAAAAGCAATCATCATTACTTGCATGGTGGCAATACCTGCCACGCCTAAGCGCCTTATATAACTTTTTCTCTGGCGCTCATATTGCTGTTCAGCCTCATTGGCCTGAAATGGCAAAGCTTTATAACCAATTCCTGCTAACGCTCTGAGAATATTGCTGAGTTTTAACTCCTCAGGTGACCAGCTAACCTGTAATCGACGGCTGGTAACATTAACGATAGCTTTGTGTATGCCTTTCAAACGCATTAATTCACGTTCAATAAGCCAGCCGCACGCACCACAAGTGATATTCTCTATTGTCAGAGTGGCAACCTCAGTGCCATCACCTTCGTGTCTTACAAACTCTTTTTGTAAGTCAGGGTGGTCATACAAATTCAAATCATTTAACTCATCAGGGAGTACAGGAGTCTCCTGAAGTTGGGAGATGTCCCGGTGTTCATAATAAGCATGTAGACGATGCTCAATAATGGTTTCTGCCACGGCCTGGCAACCGGCACAGCAGACGGGCTTTTCTGAGCCTTTATATTCAACAGAAAGGTTAACTCCCCGGGGAATAGGCTGCAGGCAGTGGAAGCATTCCATGTGTTTAAACTCCGTATAATAATGGACGAAGTTTTGTTAATTCACTTTTAGGGAGTTGATACTTTTCGCTCACTTTCCATACCTTGTTATAGGGTTCAACAGTAACGGTCCACTTGCCGCTAATGTTGTCTGGAATATCAGCCCGGTAGGTACCGTCTGCGGCGACACTTAGCAAACGACTAAAGTCTTTTTCAGGCTGAGTAGCATGCACAAAATAAACCCGTAAAGCTGACAGCTCTTCCGGTTCACCTGAAGCATATTTTAGAGTTAACTTGCCCTGATTTGCAGTAAATTCGAAGGAAATATTACGACGCTGAGCTTCTTCAACGTGCTCAATAACAGCGTTAATTGTCTTGCCGCGTTTATAGTAATCGTCGACCACCATCGAAAAGTTGCCCTGAGAGATGGACAAATAAATGATAACACCGCAAACGATCATTACAGTAACGGGAAGGGAAATAAGAAACCATGGCCAAAACTGCTTATACCAAGGTTGAATCATAATAGGACCTCTTACAAAAAACCCCGCCGTAGCGGGGCTATATACTGCGTTTTATTCGTCGTTTGACAAGCTGTAGACATAAGCTGAGATAACATGAATTTTATCTTCACCTAAAATGTTTTTCCAGGCAGGCATAACGCCGCTACGCCCATACCTAATAGTTTCTTCAATTTTATTAATTGAACCACCATAGAGCCAAACATTATCAGTCAAGTTAGGAGCACCCAGCTGCTGGTTACCTTTTCCATCCTGTCCGTGACAAGCGCTGCAGACTGCAAAGTTTGCCTTGCCGGCTTCAACCAGGTCAGGATCTCTGTCGCGGCCACTAAGACTTGCGACGTAGTTTGCCAGTTCATTAATTTCTTTATCACTGAACTGCTCACCAAAAGGTGCCATGTTACCGCGGCGACCTTCTAATAAGGATGTCTTAATATCGCTTGGCTCACCACCGTACAACCAGTCATCATCAGTCAAGTTAGGGAAGCCCTGGCCACCCATAGCGTTTGAGCCGTGACACTGAGCACAGTTTTGCAAGAATAGCCGTTGACCAACATCTAAAGCATCTTCATTTTTTGCCAGTTCTTTAACAGACTGCTCTGCAAATGCTTCAAAAATAGGGCCGTATTTCTCTTCAGCTGCACGAATCGAACGATCGTACTCAACTATCATTCCTTTTTCATGGGCTTCTTCCATTGCCTGACGAGACTCCTCTAGAGAGCGAACGTCTTGGTTTGAACTTTTCCAGTCCAATAGGCCATTGAAATTGCCTAACCCAGGATATAAAGCTAAGTACAAAAAGCCCCAGGCAAAACAGGCCCAGAATAAATAGGTCCACCACTTTGGAAGAGGGTTGTTTAACTCAACAATTCCATCGAATTCGTGGTCCATTTCCTGACCTTCTTCGATGTGAGTATAATTTTTCATGTTCCAGCGCAATAACCAAATTAGTACCACCAAAGTGGCCAGCGTCAGAACAATTATCCATGCACTCCAGAAGCTACTCATCTTTCTTCGACTCCGGTTTGTCGCTTTTATCTACTGATGACTCGTCCTCAAATATGGAATTAGCCGCTTCATCAAATTGTTTTTTTGTGCGGCGACTGAAAGCCCAAAACACAATAGCAATGAAAATTGCCAATATGATCAGGCTAAACACGCCGCGCCAGGTTCCGTAATCCATTACTTATCAGCCTGCTGTAACGCAGTGCCAAGAGACTGCAAGTATGCGATAAGAGCGTCCATTTCGGTTTCACCCTGAACAGCTTCTTTAGCCCCGGCAATATCCTCATCTTCATAAGGAACGCCAAGCGAACGCATAACTTCCATTTTCTTAGCGGTGTCTTCACCCGTTAGCTTGTTTTCTGCAAGCCACGGGAACGCTGGCATATTTGATTCAGGAACCACATTTCGTGGGTTCATTAAGTGAACGTGATGCCACTCATCACTGTAACGTCCACCAACCCGAGCCAAATCAGGACCTGTCCGTTTAGAACCCCAAAGGTGAGGGAATTCCCATACGTGTTCTCCGGCTAAAGAGTAATGTCCATAGCGTTCTGTTTCAGCACGGAAAGGTCGAATCATCTGACTGTGACAGTTGTTACACCCTTCGCGGATATAGATATCACGGCCTTCAAGTTCTAATGCTGTGTATGGCTGTAGCCCTTTAATCGGTTCATTGGTCTGCTTCTGAAAAAGTAGGGGAGTGATTTCTACCAAACCGCCAATAGAAACAGCAAGAATCATTAAAATAGACAGCCAACCTAAGTTTTTCTCAACAAATTCGTGTTTAAAGCGACTCATTATTCTCTCCCTCAGGCAGTTTGTACGACGTTGCCTGCAGCTGTCTCACGACGGCCGGCACGAATTGTCTGGTAACAGTTATAAGCCATAAGCAGCATACCAACGACAATGAACACACCACCAATAAAGCGGCCTGTCCAGAACGGATACGATGCTTGAACACTCTCTACGAAACTATAAGTTAGTGTTCCATCAGAGTTTGTCGCACGCCACATAAGACCTTGCATAACACCTGAAATCCACATTGAAACAATGTAGAAAACTACGCCGATAGTGTGTAACCAGAAATGAACGTTAACCAGCTTAATGCTGTGAATTTCTTTCTGATTAAACAAGCGAGGTACCAGGTAGTACATAGAGCCGATGGTAATCATCGCAACCCAGCCTAGAGCGCCTGAATGCACGTGACCAACGGTCCAGTCGGTGTAGTGAGAAAGGGCGTTTACTGATTTGATTGCCATCATCGGACCTTCGAAAGTCGACATACCATAGAATGACAGAGATACAATCAGGAAGCGCAGAATTGGGTCGGTACGCAGTTTATGCCAGGCACCCGATAAGGTCATGATACCGTTGATCATGCCGCCCCACGAAGGAACGAACAGAATGACTGACATCACCATACCCACTGACTGAGTCCAGTCTGGTAAAGCGGTGTAGTGCAAGTGGTGCGGTCCGGCCCAAATGTATAAGGAAATAAGTGCCCAGAAATGAACAACCGACAAACGGTACGAGTAAACGGGGCGTTCTGCCTGCTTTGGCACAAAGTAATACATCATGCCCAGGAAGCCGGCTGTCAAAAGGAAACCTACAGCGTTATGTCCGTACCACCATTGAACCATGGCATCTACAGCACCTGAGTAGATTGAATATGACTTAGTAAACGACACTGGTATCGCGAAGCTGTTCACAATATGCAGCATGGCGATAACAACAATAAAGCCACCGTAGAACCAGTTCGCCACATAAATGTGCGATGTCTTACGAATAGCCAATGTCCCAAAGAAAACAATGAGATAAGCAACCCAAACGACAGCAATCAGGATATCGATTGGCCATTCCAGTTCTGCATACTCTTTGCTGCTAGATAGGCCCAAAGGCAGAGTAATAACCGCTGCAACGATGACGGCCTGCCAACCCCAGAAGGTAAAAGCTGCCAACTTGTCTGAGAACAAGCTCACTTTACAGGTCTTTTGAACCACGTAATAAGAGGTAGCAAAAAGTGCACTGGTACCAAACGCAAAAATAACCGCGTTAGTGTGTAGTGGGCGAAGACGGGAGTAGGTTAACCAAGGTGTATTGAAGTTTAGCTCTGGCCAGACTAGCTGAGCAGCTATCAATACGCCCAACGCCATACCGACGATACCCCAAATAATGGTCATGACAGTAAACTGCCGAACGACCTTCATATTATATTCGATCGGTTGTTGTGGAATTGTTTGACTCATCTTTTAAATCCGCAGTGATTAAGATCAGGAAAAAGGTGACTTTTACCAGACACGATCCATGTAAAAGTACGTGCATTTTACGTCTTGTGACTCAAAAGGTACAGGGCAGATTACTATTGTCCCTAGTCTTTTTAAGGTTATTTTGTTTTAAACCGGCTCACAAGTTGACTCAGATCAATGCTGTTTTTACTGAGATCCCGGCTTACTTCAGATACCCGCGTATTTGCGTCCTGGTTAGCATGGGAAAGGTCAGAAATGCCGGTGATGTTTTCATTCAAATCTTTAGTGACCCGACTTTGTTCATCGGTGGCTGATGCAATTTGTATGTTCATACTGGAAATATTGGCGACCGCTTCCTGAATTTGGCTGATTGCTCGTTCGGCTTTCAACGCCTCTTCGTTGGTCGATGCTGAGCGGTGCTCCACATCATTGATAATTTGACTGACCTCTTTAATTGCTCCCTGAATGCTTTCCACAATAGAGGAGATTTCATCGGTTGAATGTTGGGTTCGGGTTGCTAAAGTTCTGACTTCATCAGCAACTACAGCAAACCCACGTCCTGCATCACCGGCCCGGGCGGCCTCAATAGCTGCATTTAATGCAAGTAAGTTCGTTTGTTCCGCAATTGCAACAATAACACCGAGTATATTACCAATCTTATCTGAACCGTCCTGTAATAACCGGGCCTTCTCACCGGCTTTACCCAATTCAGAGGTCAGTGCCTCAATATTATTGACCGATTCACGAACGATAATTGCTGAACGACCAGCTTCTTCATCGGCAGTATTCGCTGAATCGGCGGCCTGACGGGCATGATCGGCAACTTCCGAAGCCGATGAAGATAATTCAGTGATTGCTGTAGCGATAGAGCTTGTTTGAGAACTTAATTCATCACTCTGTCGACTGCTCGTAGCCGATAAGTCAGTGAGTTGACTAGCAGCCTCGCTTTCATGTTTAGCACTTTCCTGAACGCTTTGTACGAGTTGCTGTATTTTGTGTACAAAAGTATTGAAAGAGGTCGCTAATTTAGCGAGTTCATCAGAGCCAGAGTCATCGAGCCGCCGGGTTAAATCACCTTCACCTTCAGCAATATCAAACATGGCGTTATTAATCGTTTTCAAGGGACGAGTAATACTGCGTATGATCAACACAAACACTAAAAGAAGGGGAATTGACAGGAATGCAGCTAAACCAGCTAATTTGAAAAATTCCTGCCACAACATGCTGGTAATATTATCGGTGTACTGACCTGTCCCCATAATAAGGTTCCAGGGTTCAAATACTCTTATTCTGCTAATTTTAGGAACCAGGTTGTTGGCATCACTGCCTTTTTGCCATATGTATTCCACGGTAGCGCGGTCAGCTGAACGTGCTTTCTGGACCATTTCCTGAAACAGTCGAGTACCTTCCGGATCTTCGTAGCTGGTTACATCTTTGCCGACTAACTGTTTAGAGAAAGGGTGTTGTACTAAAACACCGTCACGACTTAGCGTAAATATGTACTCCACGCCTTCGTAGCGAATGTTATCAAGGCGAGCATAAGCTTCCGCTCTGGCTTCAGATTCGCTGAGGTTACCATCCTGATATTCCTGATGATAATGACTGACTATGGTATGAGCTGCGTCAAGTACGGCATTGAGTTTACGTTTTTCTTCTTCAACCAGCAGGTTGTTCAGAATGAACATCATAAACGCGACCATTAGTGCAGTACCTAAAGCGGCAATCCCTAATAGTGAAACGAGCCTCTGCGTAATACTTAACTGCTGTATGATCTTCATTGATGATCCTTAGTCAACCGACGGAAAGCTTACTTAATAGGCTATCGGCAGTTTACAAAATATTTACAGCAGAAAAGTAGCAAAAAAGTTTATATTTTGTCTAAGTTTTTGCTCCTCGCTTATTTAGCACCAATGCTGACAGGGCAGGTAATGTGAAAATAGTGACAAGTGCAGCACCTATGAGACCAAACATCACAATAGCCCCAACCCCGCGGTAAAGCTCTGTACCAGCGCCTGGAATAAAGACCAGGGGAGCAATACCACACAGTGTTGTTAAAGTGGTAATAGTAATAGGTCTGACCCGCGACAATAGGCCTTCCTGAACGGCTCTCTTGATAGGGAAGTTCTCTTTATCACGTAGGTAGATTGCACGCTCCACAACCAAAATAGGGTTGTTGATTACCGTTCCCATAAGAATAAGAAAGCCCAGCATAGTGATCATATCGAACGGTTGATTTAGCGGTTGTAACCCAAAGATTGGCAATAGCTGGCCAACACCATTCATCAGAGCCAAGCCGGCAATACCTGCACTGATCCCCATGGGAATAGTCGCCATAATAAGCAGGGGGTAACCCCAGTGGGCGAAAATAGCCACCATCAGCAGATAAATAATAGCTATTGAGATAACGTAATTTTCGCTTAATGCTGCCTGCGTTTCTGCCAGTTGATCGGCGGCTCCCGATAACTGAGTGGAGATGTCTGCCGCTATAACGCCTTGCTCTCTTAAGTGCTGCAGCACTTGGGTTCGCACCATTTCAACACCGGATTCAAGAGCCACTGATTCTGGAGGTATAATATTCAAGGTTACGGTACGTCTACTGTCTACCCGGCGAACCGTACTGGTATCAACTATTTGGCGCACTTCGCTAATGGCGTTTAGTGATACCGGGCGGCCATTTACGTTAAGAACGGGTAAGTCATCCAGCATTTCAGGGGTTACTTCGGTACCTTTTTCGCTATAAAGATACATATCAATTTTATCGTCGCCCTGGAAATACTCACCGACAAAGGCACCATCTGTCAGCGCAGAAACCGCATAACCGAAACTGTCTGCATCTAAACCTAACTCACTCATACGCTCCCAGTCGGGTCGTATTTCTAATAAAGGCTGTGCCAGCGTAAGTGAATTAGGCGTTGACTGTATTCTTGGGTTATCAAAAACCTCCTGCGACCGGTTATATATTGCACGCGCCGCAGCATAAACTTCATTAAGCTCCCGACCACCAACATCCACATTAATGCTGCGGGTGCCACCGTCATTACTGCTAATAATTGATCCTTTAGCGGCAAAAGCCCGCATACCCGGGTAACGCTCGTAAACCTCTGTTATCACACCCATTAATTCGTCAATTCGGTTTTTATCACGAGTCTCAGCAATAATACGAATGTTTGAGGGTGCCACACTAAGGCTCATTGTCTGAAGCGCAGGAATGGTAACGCCTGAGCGTGTTACTTCTGTCTCTTCTGTCATTAAAGCCGGATCAAAAATAGCTCTAATTTCGTCACCAATAGATGACATGGTTTTTAAGTTGTAGCCCGGCGGTGCACTCATTGTGGCGAAGGTTTTTGCTTCTTCACCCTCTGGCAGATATTCCGCTGGCGGCGTTAGAAACCACCAAATACCTACGACCGCAACAAAAGTAACGCCCACAGTGGTTAACTTGGAGTTCTTTGAAGCCAGTATCTTTTGACTCGCAGAATCAATACGGTTAGTTAATTTGTCGGTGACTTTTGTTTTGGCTTCAGCAGGGAAGTAGGCCGCTAACAAAGGTACTAAAGTTACGGCGACAAACATCGAGGCAATAATCGATGCAGAAATGGCAATTGCAATATCAGAATAGAGCTGCCCGGCTTCCTGAACGATAAAGAGTATAGGAAGAAAAACCATCACTGTCGTGAGTGTTGACGTGAGTACCGCAGTCCAGACTCGTTTTACTCCTTCAATAGCCGCTTCTTTAGGATTTAACCCTTTACGTCGCTCCAGCTCGATACTTTCCAGCACAACAATCGTGTTATCCAGTGTCATACCAATGGCAAAGGCAATACCGGCTAAAGAAATAACATTAATGGTTCTGTCGAGTAACAGCAGCCCTAAAAAGCCGGCCAGAGTACAAATGGGGATGCCAATCACGGCAATAAGCGTTGCGCGCCCGGAGCGCATCAATCCGTACATGACTAAGGTTGCAAATAGGGCACCCAGTAATAGGTTAAAGAGCACATTTTGGACGGAACTTTCCACATAGCGAACATCGTCCGAGTTTAATGTAATTTCCATTCCGGCAGGGCGAAGTAACTCTTCATTGATGCGTTCGACTTCGTCCATCATGGCATACTTGATATCAATGACATTAGAACCAAGTTCACGTTGAACCTGCAAGCTAAGTACCTGCTGGCCTTTGAACCAGGACTCGCTGTTAAGCTCAAAGTGATTAAAATCGATGTCAGCCACGTCTTTAAGTCTAACCAGGCTGTCACCGGTTCTACGGATAATTGTGTTTTCAATTTCTTCAAGTGACTCGAACCGACCAACGGTTCGTAGCAAAAAACGGCGTTTACCTTGCTCCAGTTCACCTGCCGAGGTGTCGCGGTTACGACTGCTAATTGCAGAGCGAACCTCATTAACCGACACGTTGTATTGAATGAGGGCGTCTTTGTCCATCAGAATACGAACTTGTCGCTGAGCACCTCCGCTAACGTTTACCTGAGATACTCCGGCAACCGATGACATTCGCGGTCGTACATTATCCTCAATGTAATCTCGCATCATAACCATATCGATATTCTTCGGATTATTCTCAATAGGAGCGACGCGAAAGTACATGAAAGCATTACTTGAAAAAGAAGCGGAAAAAATTCGAGGTTCGTCGACATTCTCTGGGTAATCCGGCACCTGACTTAACGCATTGTTAACCAGGATTAATGTTTCGGTAACATCAACACCAAAAGGAAAGTCCAGTTCTATACTCGCTTCGCCATTACTTGCACTGCTTTCCATGCGCTGTAAGTTAGGTACCGTACGAAGAAACTCTTCCTGCTCGATGAGTATTTCTTTCTCTATGTCCTGAGGAGTAGCACCGGGCCATTGTGTCTGAACAGAAATGGTTCGAACTTCTAAATCCGGTATCATTTGTACGGGAATACGGAGTGCCGCAGTAATGCCCAGCAGGCAAAGGATCAAGATAGAGACTATAGTTACGTGCTTATGCTTAATAACCGCTTCAATCATAATCCGCAGACTCCGTCAGCTCCAGAGCCTGCCCATCGGTCAGGGCCTCATTCCCCCGGACTATCACGCGCTCACCATTATCCAGGCCGTTTTCTATTTCCACATAGCCGTTAAACCTCAGGCCAAGTTCCACCGGTCTTTCAATTGCCTGCCAATTATCATTCTCTTTTTTTGCGACCCAAACCGATGTACGGCCATCACTGTAACGCACTATAGCGTCTTGCGGCACGGCGGTTTGTCTGCGTTTTGTATCAATTTCAAAGGTTGCAGTTAAAGGTATGCCTGCAATCCAATTATCCGGATAGTCGCCCGTAATGCGAACCCGAAAAGAGCGATCATTTCCGTCCACATAGGGCACAACTCTTTTAATACTAGCGCTAATAGAAGTCTCTTTGTGACTGAGTTTTACCAATGTGTCAGAGTCAATAGAAGGGTAATAAGACTGCGACAGAAAAACATCGACGTAGCGGTCTTTGTCGGCAACTAACTGAAAAACATTCTGATCAACACCCAGCCATTCACCAAGGTCAGCGCTTCGGTTTGTGATAACACCATCATAAGGCGCTTTAAGTTCGTGATATTCTTGGTTTACTTCGGTTTCTTTCAACAAAGCTCTGCTTTCAGCCAGTTGTGACTCTGCCACCTGAACCCTGGTACGCGAACGTCGTAAGTCACTTGCTGGTACAAAGTCCGTTTCAGCAAGTGTGTCTAATTCATTCAGTTGTTGTTTTTCATCTTCCAGAGTCGCCTGAGCACTTTGTACCTGCGCTTGCAAAGACTCTATCCGGGAGTTTATCTGACGCACATCTAACGTGGCCAAAACATCTCCCTTACTGACCGAGTCGCCGGTATCCTTTTGAAGCTCTAATAGTTTCCCTTCAACCGCAAAACCAAGCTGCGAGTTATTCATGGCTGAAAGGGTGGTTGGTACTTTAACTGTGTTTACTATCGGTTTTTTATTCGCCTCGATATACTCAACGGGTGTTTGAGCCTGCGTTGTACTAGCGACCAATAACGACGTTACTATTAAGGATTGTTTTAACCACGATGTCATCATTCGCACTCAGCCGGTTATTTAAATTGAATATTTTATAAGCTACGCAAAAGTTCAAAGATTCGATTACTATTGTAGACCAGAGCTTTAATTTAAGGTGCCTGCTATGAGTCTTACCGATCCAAAAACATTTGAGTGTCCTTATTGCATGACAATTAACGATATTGAAGTGGACTGGTTAAATGATATTGGGCAACAGCAGATTGTCGATTGCCAGGTCTGCTGTCAGCCAATAGAAATAGAAGTAATACAATTAGGCGATGAGATACAAATAAAAGCGCACCGCGATGACGAATAGGGTGGGCTTTATGAAGTTATATAGCAGCGATTTCTTTAGAGGCTTGCTCGAACCCTTGTTGACGGGGTTCATCGCCCATATTCATTCCTTCTGCACGAACTACAGTAACGTCAGTAATTCCGATAAAAGAAAGTGCCTGCTTTAAGTAACTTTCCTGATGATCCAATGCCTGCATATCACCCTCAGAATAAATGCCCCCACGGCCTGAAGCGATATAAACTTTCTTGTCCTTAACTAAGCCCTGTGGACCTTGTTCCGTATATTTGAAAGTTACTCCGGCCTGCAGCACCCGATCAATCCAGGCTTTCAACTGCGTAGGGATAGTAAAGTTGTACATGGGCGCACCAATAATAATGGTATCTGCATCAAAAAGTTCTTGTACCAACTCATTAATCAAAGGTTTATCTTCGGCTAAAAGCTCTTCAGCCGTAAGGTGATCAACCGGGTTGGCAACCAAGTCGCGGTACACAACCGTTGTTTCTTGGTTATTTTTAAGCTGAGAGAGAATGTCGCGAGTTAATTGGCGACTAACTGACTGATCAATAAAGATACCCGAATCTAAATGTAAGACTTTCATACAAACCTCATTATTCTCTTTTTTAAGATAGGCACAGTATAATTCGTTCCAAATACTTTAATAAGAAGCTAAAATGAGAACTTACGTTCCATTAACGGAACCTTGAGGTTTTTATGTCTTTTCCCGATGTCACAAATTACTATCTATTTGCCCAAGTTATCGCCTCCGGCAGTATTAGCGCTGCCTCAAGGGATTTAAGTCTGCCAAAATCAACCATAAGCCGGAAAATGACTCAATTGGAGGAGGAACAGGGCACAAGACTTTTTCACAGAAGTCGAAGCGGCCTTAAACTAACTGATGTTGGCCGTGAGTTTCTGGTGCATTGTGAACGCCTTGTCAGTGCTGCGGAGTCAGCTCAACAAGTCACTCAGCGTCTACTGGATAAGCCGCGAGGAAAAGTTGAAGTTAGCGCGCCTTATGCAATCAGTCAGAGTTTGTTAGTTCAGGTGTTACCAGAATTCATGAGTTTGTACCCGGAGGTCGAAATCCAGCTCGTGGTTACTAACCGTCCAGTGAATCTGGTTGAAGAGGGCATTGATGTTGCCTTGCGGGTTAGACCCACCATAGAAGACTCCAGCCTGATTGCCAGACCAATTAGCCAGGCACCTCAGACACTTTACATTGCGCCCGGCTTAATTCAGGACAAAGCCATTCTGAAACCCGAAGATTTACTAAAATTCGAGCATCTCAGTATGCACTACACAAACGGCCGCTATGGCTATGAACTGATTCACAGTTCGGGCCAGCAAAAGAATATCAGAATAAAACCACGGCTTATTACCGACGACATGATTGTGTTAAGAGAAGCCGCAATCAAACAATTAGGGATTGCCGCTTTACCTAATTACCTCTGTAACGAAGCGGTCAATAATGGCGACTTAGTTCCGGTATTAACCGACTGGCATTTGCCAATCGGAATTATGCATATGACGTACTCACACCGACGGGGAATTCTTCCCGCTGTACGTGTTTTTATCGACTTTCTTGCCGAAAAGCTTCCAGATCTAGCTCAGCAGCAGTTTTAAAAAGTAAGCACTTCGTAGTGCTGTTATACTGATATAGTTATGATTTAACATAATATACATTATACGCAATTATGTATTTGAAGCAGATACCTTCAAATTCCGCTATTTCTTTAGAAGGTTCTTCGGTGGTTCCCCGGTTGGCGTTGCCAAGGAATAAAGTACGCACCACCAATACAAGAAATTGAACTCTGGCATTGGTTATTTCTGGCGTCGTGACAAGATGACAAAACGACAACGTTACCGCCTAAGTTGTACATTTAGCTCTTAATCTGTCTAAAGCCTGTTGTCGACTTGCAGGCTGCATTGTTCTTCTCCGTTTTTTATTACCACAGCAAAACGCTCTCAATTAGCCATTTCTGTTATCATGTCTTTATTGCTAGTTAAGGAAGAACAATTCAATGAAATTAGATAATTTCGCATTGCAGCCACAAACAAATGAATGGCTGAATGAGCTGCCGGCCGAACTTAAAGAAGATGCATTAGTTGGACAAAGACGAGCTGTTAATGCATTGAACAACGCCTTGCGCCAACAAGGCACTTATTCAAATATCTATGCGTTGTTTCCTACAGGGCTTTTGAAGCGCGATCTTCTCGACTCATATTTTAACGACAACCATTGGGAATTTACGCAGTGGTATGACTGGATTTACCTGGCAAACCCAACAGATCCACTAAGGCCATTATGCGTGAATTTACCCTCAGGTAGCGCTGATGCCGCTATCAAAGCTATCTGGGGGTTTCTGCAACGTCCACTAGACCAGCGCGACGAGGCCTACAAAGCGATAATTGAGCAGTTTGATACCCATAAGTTGCGTGATTATATGCAGCAGATTAGAGATAAAAAAGCCGAGGAAATTCAGGGTGAAAGTCTGGCTTCTGTTCTTGTAGGACATGAACACCCTGCCCCTTATTATTATTGCGACCGCGTAACCGAAGAGCGTTTGTTCGGACATATTGGGGTTCAATCCATTGAAGGCACGGTTAGCTCAGAGCTTCACCTTATTGAAGCGGGCTTACTGCACAAAGCAAATGGCGGTGTATTGGCCATTGAAGTTGCGCAATTGCTGGAAAATATCAAGCTCTGGAAACGTTTAAAAGACGTTATAGAAGGCGGTGAATTTGAATGGCCAAGACAGTCGCCTGATTCAGGTGCTGCTTTTTTCTATCGGCCTGAGTCAGTCCCTGTGAGCATAAAAATTGTTTTACTCGGCTCTCGCAACGAGTACGCGCAACTGCGCGAATACGACGAAGACTTCGACCATTTTTTCCCGTTTCTTGCGGACTTTCATGGTCATTACGCGACACAAAACGAGCCAGTAGCGCCCTACTTCAACTATTTACAGTATGTATGGCAACTGGCTGACGTGTTGCCCTTGAGCACCGACGGTTATTCTGCCTTGCTGCGGGTTTGTGCCAGATATACCGATTACCAGCAAGAATTGACACTTAATACAGTCAGTCTGCTCCAGCTTCTTCGGGAAGCCAATGATTGCGCGTTGCAGAATCAACACGCAAAAATTGATAAAGCAGCGATAGATTTAGCGCTTCAGCAACAACGCGATCGCGAAGGTAACCTTGCCGAACTCAGTCGACGCAGCATTCTTGAGCAGCAGGTTCGAATTGATACGCACGGCACCGCCGTTGGTCAATTGAACGGTTTGACCGTCGTGACTATGGGCGGCAGTGAGTTCGGCGAACCTTCCCGAATTACCGCGACCATTCACTACGGTGACGGCGACATTATTGATATAGAGCGTAAATCTGATCTCTCCGGTAATATTCATACCAAAGGCGTCATGATTCTAAGTGCTTATTTGGCTAATCAATTTGCCCGCCATGAACCTTTGTCAGTCTCAGCAACCGTTGTGTTTGAACAGTCTTACTACGAAGTTGATGGAGACAGCGCGTCACTTGGCGAGCTTTGCTGCTTAATTTCAGCCTTGGCAGAACAGCCCGTTAAACAATCTCTTGCCATTACCGGCGCGGTTGACCAGTTTGGCAATGTTCAGTCAATTGGTGCGGTCAATGAAAAAATTGAGGGTTACTATGCGCTTTGTGCACACCGGGGACTTAACGGTGAGCAAGGTGTCATTATTCCGCAGTCAAACAAACATCAACTCAACCTTAATGACGAAATCGTTGAAGCCGTAAAAAATGGGCAGTTTCACGTTTATACCGTTGAACATGTCGAGGAAGCCTTAGAGCTATTAACCGAAATACCGATTAAAACCCTTTTCCAGCACGTGCGAGACCGTACATTGGATAGTTCTGACAATGATCAACCTCGCAGCTTTTGGCGCCGTATTTTTAGCTAAGAAAGAACTTGTCGGATTTGTTTGGCGTACAGTTGTACGCTAAACTGCGCCCTAGTTTTTGAATAACTAAATTAGGGTATTTATGAATCAGTCGAGCTTTACTCGCGAAGAACTTCTGGCCTGCAGTCGCGGGGAAATGTTTGGTCCTGGCAACAGCAAGCTGCCAGCCCCCAATATGCTAATGATGGATCGCATCATTGAAATTAATGAAGACGGCGGTTCGGCCGGCAAAGGTTTTATCCATGCTGAGCTCGATATCCACCCTGACCTTTGGTTTTTTGATTGTCACTTTAAGGGTGACCCTGTCATGCCTGGTTGTCTTGGTCTTGATGCTATGTGGCAATTACTTGGTTTTCACCTGGCATGGTCTGGTGGACCGGGCCGCGGACGCGCATTAGGTGTTGGTGAAGTGAAATTCACCGGGCAAATACTTCCTGAACATAAAAAAGTAAGCTACTACATTGATATGACGCGAGTCATTAAGCGCAAATTGTTCATGGGTGTGGGCAATGGACGCGTGGAAGTAGACGGCCGCGAGATCTATACCGCCAAAGACTTAAAAGTGGGTCTATTTACAGATACTTCTACTTTCTAAAACTCGTCTTAAACGAAAAAACGCCGATGCTTTTTTATATTTAAGCATCGGCGTTTAAATTATCTATCTATTTACTTCTGACACTTAGCGGAATAAGCCGGTATTTCTGGCCTCCATTGCATCTCGCCAACCTCCCAGCCAGTGGGATCTAAAATCATCTTGAGTTTGATAAGGACAGTGGTCTTTTGAGCGGCCATGCAAACCAGCTTTAAAGCCTTGAGTATGTGCTCTTTCAAAGCGATCACGCTTTTGTCTTTTCATAAATCTATCCCTCGCCTGTTATTCACAGATTATTATTTAGAGAGTTGAGGCGTTTTTTTGTTGCCTCATTACTATTGATAGACTTATTTCAGGAGAGTTCAATCGTAAAAGCAGCACAGTATCCATTGACTTTTTTTAACGGATTGAAACTGTGCTACTTTTTATTTTCTAAACGATTATGATTTTTTGGTCTTAAGGAAGGCTCTTCTGCGTATTGCGGTAATAAGCAAACCAAGTGAGCCTAAAGTAAGCAGTGAAAACAGGCCGGTTGACGCACCTTCACGCTCAATTTGATTCTCTTCCTGGCGGCAGTTATTCAGTTCACCATCAACAGGATCAAGTTTGATTGTTACTGCGACTTCCCGCGTTTGAGTCTCACCCGATTCGTCCTGATACTCTTCCTGCTTTAGGGCTGTAGCAAGGATAACACCGTTATCATTTATGCTATTGGCTTCTACTATATCGTAAGGACTATCACAGCTAATCGCGTCGTTTAAGTTAATAAACTCTGCAGCATCATCGGTACTGTCATAAGCAAAACCAACGCGTTGCCGAACGTTAGACAACGTTGCTTCAATCTCGCCTGTACCTACTGCCATGCCATTATTGTTAATTGAATGAATAATGGTTGAGGATCCAGTGAAGAACCCGGGTACCATCGTCAATTCATCGAGATCAACATCATAAATGAAAGCTGTGTTTCTTAAGGTACCAGACAAGTTTTCAACTAAATAACCAGCCGCCTGGTTATTATCATTGATGTCTTTTGCTGACCCCCAGAAATATTTTTCATCTTCTGTTACAGGTACTGCTTCACCGTCGACAAAAATGGCTGGCATACGAATAGCGCCGCGCTGAGGATGGTAAGTCCAACTCTGGCCGACAGCGATACCGTTATTGTTGACAGCAAAAGCATAACTTGAGAAATCTCGATCATCTTCCTCGTTTCTTGGAACTAATGTCCCAAGCTCTTGCTGGCTAATAACTTCGCCACTAGCATCAAGCTGCCATAAGAAGCCTCTAACATCATAAATTGAACGTCGTGCAGAAAAGCTAGATCTGCCTCCGCCAAAGCGAGGATTATAAAAAGGCTCTATATTTGACGCGCCGGTGCTTTTTGTCTCAAACCAGATGTTCCAGGCGCAAACCTGAAGTGGAGCAGAAACGATATCATCTTCATCTTCTGGTTCGCAGTTAGCTATGCGCTCTTCGGATCTTGGGCTTACACCTACACTGGCGTATCCCGCCGCTAGTCCGCTATCGTTAATATCGAAAAGAGCACTTTCACCACCAAGATAATCCGTTGCTGGAGGCGTTATTGAAGTCGTTTCACCGTTGTTATACCAAACGCCCCGAGTAATGAAGTCTGAAACAAAAAATTCAGAAGTTTGCTCCTCACCTTCACCATCTGTATATGTGTATTCAATTAAACCAAACGGAGCGCTGCTGTAACCCACTGCCGAATTCTGGTTATTTATTGAATAAAAAAAGCTGTCCGTGCTGTCTTCTAACTGATCTTCGTTTGCAGGAAAGGGAACAATGGACTGAACAGTCGTATCAAAATAATAAGAACGGTTAACGCCGACCCTTTGCTGCTGAGGTTCAGAGTTTCGCTCATTGGCTATTTGCTGAATAATGTATTCTCGTTGTTCCGGCGTTAAGGTATCAACCTCCTCTATGTCGGCGATTCCCGCATTCTGCAAAATAGCTGGAGATATCTTAGTCAGATCAAGTTCAACATCGGTCGGTAGGCGCGAAACACCGACAACAAACTCCTGAGCATTGATATCCTTCGCAAAACTGTGGCGAAAATTATCAGCGGTTGGAATCTCTTCAATTTCATATTTATCTGCTACAGCAGAGAAAGATATTGTCGACACTATCGCGACTGTGAGTGTTTTCAGCGTAAATGATTTCATTATTAACTAACTACTCTGTTCTGATAAGTTTTCCAGTTCTTCCCAGCGCTCCAGATCCTGCATCAATTGCTCTTCAATACTGGCAATTTCAGTCATCACTGGTTCCGTTTTATCTAGTGGCTGTTCAAAGAACCCCGGTTCATTCATTATTTTTTGTAATTCTTCAAGTTTTGCTTCTTTGTCAGCAATAACCTTTGGTAACTGTTCTAGTTCGCGCTGCAGTTTATAGGATAACTTCTTCTTAGGCTTGTCTGAACCTTTGTCGGCCGTTTTCTGCTTATTTTGCGAACTTTTGTTGCTGTCTGACTCTTTTGACGATGCTTTGGTTCCGCTATTTGAAAATGAATTTTCAGCCTTAGCGGCTAAATAATGGTTTAGCTCAGTAAAACCACCAATTATTTCAGTAATAACGCCCTCGCCTTCAAAATACAAAACGCTAGTGGCGGTGTTATCGACAAACTCCCTATCGTGGCTGACTAACAGAACAGTCCCCTGATAATTTGCAACAATTTGCTCCAGTAACTCTAAAGTTTCGATATCAAGGTCGTTGGTCGGCTCATCCAGTACCAAAATATTGCTGGGTTTCAGCAAGATCTTAGCTAACAGAGCTCGGTTTCTCTCACCACCAGATAAGGCACGAACGGGAGTCCGGGACTGCTTAGGGCTAAACAGAAAGTCCTGTAAGTAACTAAGAATATGACGGCTACGCCCCTGAAATTCGATATCCTGCTTACCATCACCAACGTTATCCATCACGGTTTGTTCAGGATCAAGCTGCGATCGATGTTGATCAAAATAAGCAACTTCAAGGTTTGTACCCAGTTGAACTTTTCCGCTGTCAACGTCCTGCATGCCCAGAATAACCTTGATTAAGGTACTTTTGCCGCAACCATTCGGACCGACAAAAGCGACTTTGTCGCCGCGCATTAGCAATAAGTCCAAATCATTAATAATCGGTTTTTCACCAAAACGTAAGGACAGATCTTCCCCTTCAAAAACTTTTTTGCCTGAACGAGATGACTCATTAACAGACAGGTTCGCTTTGCCCTGAAGTTCCCGACGTTGCTGTCGTTGTTTGCGCAAATCCTGGAGTGCACGCACCCGACCTTCGTTACGAGTTCGTCGTGCCTTTATTCCTTGTCGGATCCAGGTTTCCTCAGCAGCTAACTTTTTATCAAACTCGGCATTGTGAGTTGCTTCGACTTCCAGCGCTTCTTGCTTCTTTTGCAAATAGGTATCGTAATTTCCGGGGTAACTGGTCAAATGCCCACGATCAAGATCGATAATTCGGGTGGCCAGACGACGAATAAATGCCCTGTCGTGACTAATAAATAGTACAGCACCAGAAAAATTAACGATTTGCTCTTCCAGCCAACGCACCATTTCAATATCCAAATGGTTGGTCGGTTCGTCCAGCAACAAAATGTCGGGATCAACAACCAAGGCACGAGCCAAAGCCACACGACGTAGCCAACCACCAGAAAGTGAAGCCATGGTTTCATCGGCCGGCAATTGCAGTTTCGTTAAGACCTGCTCTATTCGCGTATTCACCTGCCACCCGTTAATGGCGTCCAATTGATTCTGCAATTTATCCATTTCATCAAGTGTGGCACTGCTTGGCGAGTCAGTAAGGCTGGCTGAGAGCTCATGATAACGAGCCAACGCTTTACCCGATTCCGCCAGGGCTTCGGCAACGTAGTCAAATACTCTCTGCTCTGACTGTTTGGGCGGGTCCTGAGGTAAGCGTGTTACCTTTGTATCTCCAACCCACTGTATTTGTCCCGAGTCCAGAACCACTTCACTGTCGATAGCTTTCAGTAAGGTTGATTTGCCCGCACCATTTCGGCCAACTAAACAAACCCTTTCACCCGCTTCAATAGTAAAATCAACACCGTCTAAAATGGCATCGGCGCCAAAGGCCAGATGAGCATCCTGTACACGTAATAAACTCATTGCTCTACAAACTCCAGCAATTGATTAGCATCGAAAGGCCAACGCAGCTCGGCGTCGTCTTTCCCTCGAATAAATACTGGTACTAACCAGCCATACTCTTCTTGCAGCTCCTGCTGTTCGGCAATGTCGACTACTCCAAGTTCAACCGGCTCTTCCAGGTCAAGCGAATGCAATAACTGAATAGCCTGAGTACAAAGCGGACAGTTTGGTTTCGTAAGCAAATAAAACGCAGACATTAATTAAGCCCGTGAAATAATATAATAATGATGAATACCTTTATGGCGTTTGAAGTCCTCGGGTATTGAGGCCTGGGTCTGATCATTTACTTCAAGACCGGCTTTATCCAGGCCTTCGGTGTCGATGCGGAATTTCTTTCTATTGTTAGAGAATAGAATCACGCCATCCTCTTTCAACATTCCCGTGGCGGTTTTTATCAAACCGACGTGGTCACGCTGTATGTCTAAGGTTCCGCTCATCCGTTTTGAGTTACTAAAGGTGGGCGGGTCAAGGAAAATAACGTCAAACAGTTGCTTGCCACGTTGTTCCCGCATCCAGCTAAAGCAGTCAGCCTGAATAAACTGGTAGTCGCCTCGTAAGCGGTTTAAGGCAAAGTTACGCTCGCCCCACTTCAGGTAAGTTTTCGACATATCAACAGAAACCACTCGTGCGGCTCCGGCTCTGGCCGCCTGAACAGAGGCGGTGCAGGTGTAGGCAAATAAATTCAGCACATCCAATTCTTCGCATTTATCCAGTAGCTCTTTACGCACCAGTCTGTGGTCCATAAATAAGCCGGTATCCAGGTAGTCGGTTAAATTCACCTCAAACTTGGCGCCGTATTCATTAACCGTTAACACCGTGCTGTCCTGCGATTGTTTTTCGTATTGCTGTTTACCGCTTTGGCGCTGACGGCGTTTTAGAATAATTTTGTCTTCTGACACTGGCAAAGCTGAACTTAAGGACTCCAGCATGAACCACAAACGGTCATTGGCAACACCTTCCGGAATGTCTTTTGGAGCTGCGTATTCCTGTACAACGACGTAATCCTGGTAGATATCGATAGCGGCGTTGTACTCAGGAATGTCGGCATCATAAACACGCCAGCAATCCAGTCCTTCCTTGTCTGCCCACTTGCTTAATTTTGCGTAGTTTTTCTTAACCCTATTAACCAAGTCATCAGCTTGACTCTCTGCGAAGTCAGGTTGCTCTTTAGTTAAGTCGTAAAGCGCCAGATTAACCGGAATTGCACCGTTTAATAGCGGATATTTCTTATGGCTGCGCAATTTAAGGCGTTTAAGTAACTGTTCGTCTCCAGCCAATACGGCTATATGCCAATTGTGGAAAGTGTCTTTTAATTGACGGCCAAAACGGCGGTACAATAGTAAGGTCTCAACGGCCTCACCCAGACGTTCCCCGTAGGGAGGATTACAGACTAACAGGCCACTTTCCGCCGGTGCTTCGCAGTTTGTCGCATCTGCAACTTCAAACTCTATCACTTCATGTAATAGCACACGCTTGGCGTTATCTTTAGCTTTAGCGACCAGGTGTGGGTTGCTGTCAGAGCCTTTTAACTGGCCTTTGAAGTTCTTCTTCCCTTCTTTAAAGCGTTGTTCTGCCTGCTCGAGTACGTCATGCCATAATTGCGGAGAATGCTCATGCCAATACAAGAAGCCCCAATGCGCGCGGCTCAAGCCTGGCGCGTGATCCATAGCCATCATGGCAGCTTCTATTACTAAGGTGCCTGAACCACAAAACGGGTCCAAAATAACAGGTTCATCTTTTTCTAATTCATTTTTGATGCCCGCACGAACTAATATGGCGGCGGCTAAGGTTTCCCGCAACGGCGCTTCCCCCTGCTGCAGGCGGTATCCCCTTTTGTGCATACCATCGCCGGTAAAGTCTAAAGACCAGGTTAGCTTGTCTTTATGCACTCGTACCGCAATACGAATGTCCGGGTCCTGCTTATCAATACTGGGGCGTTCGAACCCGTTATTCCGAAAGTTGTCGACAATGCAGTCTTTAACTAACTGTGCGCCAAACTGGGTATGGCGAATGTCGTCATTACCGCCGGAAAAATCAACCACGAAAGTTCTGTTCGCATCGAAAACCTTGCTCCACGAGAATTGAGTCAATGCCAGTTTAATCTCATCCAGGCTGGAAACTTCCTTTTCACCCAGTTGTAATAGCATGCGGCTTGCTAACCTGGACCACATAGCCACGGTATAAGCCTGCTGCAAATCAGCCTCGACATAGCAGCCCGCAAGGGTTTGCTTAACATGACTTAAGTTGAATTCTTGCAGCTCATCAAATAAAAGCCCTTCAAGACCTTTGGAGCACGCAATAAAAAAACGATACATAGAAACTTCGCCTAAAAAATTAAGAGGACAATTATAACGGAGAGCTCAGTGGCTGTCTGTAATTGCAGCAGAAATAAGGGCATTACGCAGCGCAACGGCTAATAAAACAGCAGTTAAACCCTGTTTGTTTAAATACTATTCAATTGGGTCAAATAAAGCTTGCGTGATGCAAACTATGACTATACTATGCGCTCTCAATCGGACGCGGGGTGGAGCAGTCTGGTAGCTCGTCGGGCTCATAACCCGAAGGTCGTAGGTTCAAATCCTGCCCCCGCAACCAACGTCCGGACAGGAATACCCTTGTATTAATTCCCCAGAACACATCTGTACTTTCTGTACTTCCCTGAAAAAATTAATAAATAAACTTACTAAGCCAGCTGTTGGCTCCAGTTAGACTGCGCTGACATTGCTAAGTCGACTGTCGCAGGTAAAAGTCGATTTAATGTGACTTTTATAACGTAAAACTGTTTTAACGACTTAATTGCCGAAAGCTGCATTCCATCGCTTAATAATAAGCAGGTTGCAAATTCATCATCTGCATCAAGAATTAAAAATAACCCTTGGTCGAAGCCTGAATTTAACTCGCATAAGGTGCGCTCTGCCGGCCATTCATTAATGTCGGACTTTTGGAAATGCCAGCTTTGAGGCATTTGAGGACGACCAAAACGACTCCATGCAGTTGCATTGAGTGCCGCACTACATGGGGTACAGGGGATTTTATCTGAAGGATAAGACTCTAAAACCTCACTAACCTTTTGGAAGGTTGTAGCATCCTCAATATCCATTAGCTGTTCACTAAAGTGAATATTGACTAATTGACTCGGTTTGTAAGGTGTTTCAAAGACGCTGTCTTCGTTCAGCTTAATGCTGAGCTTGCCAGTTTCTGCATTGAACAACCATAGCCAATGGGATTCCGATTCCACAGTGTTAGCCTTTATAATTAGAAGAATTTAAGCCTTGCGATAAGATACTAAACTCGCACGGCTATTACAAGCGGTTAACAATTGAGCGAATAAGCCCCGGCCCCTGATAAATAAACCCTGTATAAATTTGCACCAGGCTAGCTCCAGCCCTGAATTTGGCCTGCGCCGCCTCGGGTGAATCTATGCCACCAACACCAATTACTGGTATCTGCCTTTGCAAAGTTTTACATAAGAGCTCTATCACTCGAGTACTTTTATCCTGTAGTGGTTTACCGCTTAAGCCCCCTGCTTCCTTAGCCTTATCATCACGCAAACCATCTCGCGAAAGTGTCGTGTTTGTGGCAATCACACCATCCATTTTATTTCGCAACAAAGACTGAGCCATGACTTCAACTTCGCTTTCTTCAAGATCCGGAGCTATTTTCACAACCAGCGGAACATAACGATCATATTTATTCGCCAGTTCAAGTTGCGACTCCTTAAGCCCGGAAAGCAAAGCATCAAGACTTGAACCATGTTGAAGATCTCTTAAACCAGGTGTATTAGGTGATGAAATATTAATTGTCACGTAACCGGCGTAAGGGTAAACCTTTTCCAGGCACGCAAGATAATCATCAAGGGCTCGCTCTTCCGCGGTGTTTTTATTCTTACCGATATTGATGCCCAGCACACCTTTATAAGATGAAGCCTTTACGTTTTCGAGCAATACATCCACACCGTGGTTGTTGAACCCCATGCGGTTGATAATTGCTTCATCTTCAACCAGTCGAAATAAACGCGGTTTATCATTTCCTGGCTGTGCTAAAGGCGTAACTGTACCAACTTCAATAAATCCAAAGCCCATTTGTGCAAAGGCATCGATACACTCAGCATTTTTATCAAGCCCCGCCGCCAAGCCTACCGGGTTAGGAAAGTCTATCCCCATAACCCGGACAGGTTTACTTGGTAGGTTTTGCTTCCAAAGCAAAGACAACGGAGTCCGATGCCATTTACTTAAGATCCCGAGCGTAAGCTCGTGCGTTTTCTCGGGATCTTGTTTAAACAACCATGGTCGAATCAGCTTATACATTAATTGACTACTTTCGGTGCACAGTTGTGGCTTAACAGCATCAGCTCTCTCAGAGCAACCGAGAACTTAGCAAACTCATGGCTCTTCGTTGTACGGAAATCCGATAACATCTGCTGCCAGCGGGAAAGCAAGACTTCATTTTGCTCTATCCACTCACTGATCATTTTCTCAGGATCGCTAACATCCGGTGTGGAACGCAGCACAACCTGAGTCAAAGACCGTTGCTGCCAATCCAGCTCTTCCCGGAACGCAGCTCGTGCCAGTGCCTGCCAGTGATTTGCAACAGGTTGATTATTAATTTGAGTTAAGAACCAGTGCAGGTTTATCTCTGCGCCCAAACGGAAATACAATGTGCCGACAGTCTTAAACGATTGGCCTGTTTCATTAGCCACTTCCGCTAAGTCCATAGCAGAGAACACCGTGCTCAGGCTGGCAACCTGCTTAGCAAGGTTAGCCGGGAAGCCATGTTCTTTGTACTTCTCAATGCTTTGCTCAATGACTTTCGCTTCCTCTTCCACCATGTACTTAAGGCTATTTTTGCGCAAGTCATCGAAGGCGCCCATATAGAAGTCCAGGTGTTCCTGCACACCACTTAATGCAGGGTTACGATGGCGCAAGAACCAACGCGTTGCCCGGCGTACCATACGACGAAGCTGGAATAGAACATCATTCTGAACTTCAGCCGGAACTTTGTTATTCAAAGCTTCAATTTGTTCCCAAAGCTCTTCGACTTTAAAACATTCACGTGCAACCACATAAGCTGATGCAATTTCTGCATACGATGCGCCGGTAGCTTCTTGCTTACGGAATACGAAGTTAGGTCCCATATCGTTAACGATATTATTAGCCAACTTAGTAGCAATAATCTGACCTTTTAGCGGATGTGATGTCATGCTATCCGCAAAGCTCTCACGCAATGCTTCCGGGAAAGAATCAAATAATTCGCGCATGTGATACGGATCTTCAGTAATTTCATCCGTAATCAGTTGCTCTTTCAGAACCATTTTCCCATAAGCCGTTATGGTGGCTAATTCTGGGCGTGTCAGGCCTTGGTTAGCTGCCTGACGTTCGACCAGTTCGTCATCATCGGGTAAAAACTCAAGCTGACGGTTTAATGCATGCTCCCGCTCGAGATGATGAATGAAGCGCTGGTATTCTTTAACCTGATCGGTACCGCGCAATGCCGTTACAGAAATAGATTGTGTTTGTCTGTTACAGTCATCAAGCACAATCTTTGCAACGTCGTCGGTCATATCATAAAGCAGCTTATCGCGTTGCTTCTTAGTAAGGTCGCCATTATTGACCAAACCGTTTAGCAAAATTTTGATATTAACTTCGTTATCCGAACAGTCGACACCACCAACGTTGTCGACGAAGTCCGTATTGACTCGACCGCCCTTCTGGGCAAATTCGATACGTCCTAACTGAGTAAAGCCTAAATTACCGCCTTCTCCAATAATTTTAGCGTTTAGCTCCCGGCCATTTACGCGTAATGCGTCGTTAGCGCGGTCGCCAACATCACTGTCCGTTTCGGCCTTACCTTTAACATAGGTACCAATGCCGCCGTTCCAGATAAGATCGACTTCCATTGTTAAGCAGGCTTTTATTAACTCGTTAGGGGTCATTGATTTTTTCTGGGTGCCCAGCATTTTCTTAATTTCAGGCGTTAGCTCAATAGCTTTCGCGCTTCTTGAGAATATGCCACCACCTTTTGAAATTAAGTCGCGATTGTAGTCGTCCCAGCTTGAACGAGGCATTTTAAACAAGCGATCTCGTTCTTCCCATGACTTCGCTGCATTCGGTTCAGGGTCAATGAAAATGTGCAAGTGGTTAAATGCCGCCTGCAAGCGAGTGTGTTTGGACAGCAGCATACCGTTACCGAAAACATCCCCGCCCATATCGCCTACAGCGACGCAGGTAAAATCGGTTGTTTGGCAATCGATACCCATTTCCCGGAAGTGACGTTTTACAGACTCCCAGGCGCCGCGAGCGGTGATACCCATTTTCTTGTGGTCATAGCCAACGGAACCGCCTGATGCGAAAGCATCACCGAGCCAAAAGTTGTACTCAGCAGAAATGCCGTTAGCAATGTCAGAGAAAGTAGCGGTACCTTTATCAGCTGCAACCACTAAATAAGAGTCATCTTCGTCGTGACGAACCACATCTTTAGGTGGAACAATCTCACCTTCAACAATGTTATCTGTGATATCCAGCAAAGCACGGATAAAGGTTTTATAGCACTCTTTGCCTTCGATCATCATGCCTTCACGGTCTTCTGGTAACGCTTTGCAAATAAAGCCACCTTTAGCACCAACAGGAACGATCACTGTGTTTTTAACCTGCTGCGCTTTAACCAATCCAAGCACTTCAGTACGGAAGTCTTCCCGACGGTCAGACCAACGCAAACCACCACGCGCTACTTTTCCACCACGAAGGTGCACACCTTCCACTCTCGGGGAATAAACAAAGATTTCGAACTTAGGCAACGGCAATGGCATTTCCGGAACAAGTTCAGGTAAGAACTTAACCGAAATATAGGGTTTATCGTTACCTTGTTCATCCTGTTGGAAGAAGTTAGTGCGTAACGCGGCATCAATGAGCTCAACATAGCGACGAATAATACGATCGTCATCAAGGTTTGCTACGTTATCCAGTTCAGTATTGATACGAGTATGAAGCGCTTCGATTTTTTTCTCTGCGCCCTTTGTTCCCGGCTCAAACTTGCTGTAGAACATTTTCACAACCAGCTTGGCCAACAGCGGATACTTACTGAATGTGCTCTCTATGTAACTCTGACTGAATGTCGTTCCAATTTGACGCATATATTTGGCAAACATGCGCAAAATAGTTGCCTGGCGACCATTCATGCCTGCACCTAGCACCAGACGGTTGAACCCATCATCTTCTAATTTACCATTCCAGACGAGTGCAAACGCTTCCTGGAAAGTTTCACGACTTTCTTCCAGGTTCAGTGAACCTGCGGTATGCAACATATGAAAGTCCAGTACCCAGTACACATCGCCGTCGGCTGTTTTTATCTGGTACGGGCTCTCACCAATGACGCGCAAACCAAAGTTTTCCAACATCGGCAACACATCTGACAGATGAATCGGTTCATCTTTATGGAATAACTTCAGGTGTAAATGTTTGCTGTCGTCTTTTTCTTCCTGCGCACGGTATAAAACCATACCCAACTTATGTTCGTCATTTAGCGACTCAAGCTGCTTAATGTCTGATATAGCAACTGAGGGAAGTACGTCTTCTTTATAAGCTCGTGGGAACGCTGTGGCGTAACGTTTGTTTAAACGCGTTGCATTGGCTTCCCCAAATGTCGACTGCAAAATACGTTCGAAATTATCTTCCCATGTGCGGGCCGCTTCAATTAAATTCTGTTCTAATTCTTTCACGTTCACATCCTGATGATCTTGGCTCAAACGCACAGTGTAATGTGTTCTCGCTAATGAAGACTCGGAGAAGTAAGTGGTAAAGTCCACGTCATATTCAGTTTTTAATGTACGGGCTAAAACGCTTTGAGTTCTCTGGCGCAACAGCGTGTTATAACGCTCTTTTGGTACGTAAACCATGCAGGACATAAAGCGGCCGAAGATATCACGACGCAGAAAAGCGCGGGTCATGTCACGCTCTTGCATTTGTAAGACGCCCAGGCCAACAGTCAGCAAGTCATCTTCTTCAGCCTGAACGATTTCATCTCGCGGATACGTTTCTAAAATGTTCAATAAAGCTTTTGCGGCGTGGGACTGTGGAGCAAAGCCTGACATCTCTAACACACGAGAGATTTTTTCGCTGACAAGCGGAATATCACGTGCGCTGTTATTGTAGAAGTTTGCTGAATAAAGACCGATGAAACGATCCTCACCTACCACTTCGCCTTTCTCATTAAATCGCTTAACACCGATATAGTCAGAATATGCCGGGCGATGCACCCGCGATTTAGAGTTCGTTTTTGTTAACAACAACAAACGATCATTTTGGGTAATTTCGCGGGCATCTTCCGGTAAACTTGAAACCATACGGCCTTTGTCGCTGACGGAATTTTTCATCAGACCCAGGCTGGAATCTTTTACTTGTTTAAGTTCGTAGTCCCCTTTTACCGGGGTTAATTCATACGAGCGATAACCTGTTAACGTGAAATTATCGTTTGCCAGCCACTGTAAAAAACGCTGAATTTCTTTTTTCTCTTTTTTTGAGCCTGGGTAATAATCATTACTCAATTGTTCCGAAACAACCTGCAGACGGCTGCGCATCGACTGCCAATCTTGCACCGCAAGACTGATCTCTTCCATGACAGAAACCAGTTCACTTTTTAAAGTCTTAATTTCTTTCTGGCTTGTCTGACGGTCTATTTCAATCAAAAATACCGTATCTACATAGTTGTCATTGCTACGGGTGCCCGGCTTTTGCAGCTCTGTAACCTGGCCATTATTGTCGCGTTTATGGCTTAAAGGCATATGCAACAACAAATGAGAGGTGATCCCTAGCCTAGCCAACGCCATCCGCACGGAGTCGACCATAAAAGGCATGTCACTCTGAATGATTTCAATAATGGTATGCGGTGACTCCCAGCCATCGGTTGGAACTTCAGGGTTGTAAACTTTAATCAGCGCTTTATCACCGGACTTATATTCATTAAAACTGTGCCACAGGCCTAAAACCGCACCATACATATCGCTGTCGTGGCGGTTAGTTAAGTCATCACTGGCAATATTACGATATAGGCGCTTGGCAAAATCTGCTACTAAGTGCGCCTGAGAGGAAGGAACTTTCTTATTTATCAATTCAACGACTTTTTCCAGTAAAACCGGAGATTGACTATCGACCAACGACATAATTACAGAGTCCTTGAGGTTGTTGGTGAAACGTCGTAGGCAAGCCCAAATGCGGCCCACGGCCAGAGAATATATGATTGATGTTATTGTCGAACATTTACGCTGGGGTTTCAACGCTTATTCGCGCTAAAAACAGGTGTTTAGACCAGATATGACGGGGAAACTAATATAAGTATTTAGTTTAACTGAATGGACTCTAGGTCAGTCGCTTTAAACCTACAAACTTTTGTTGCTCGTCAACCTGTAAAAGGAAGCGTCCGTGTATTCCCTGGGTGTCAATAAAAGGAATTAAACGACCCGCGGGAAGTGCAACCCGCGTGCCGTTAACCGTTGTAACAACGACTTGTTGATAACCTTTACTGTAATAAACATCGCAGAACTCTTGATAGCTCATTCCCAGGTTAAAAACATATTCAATGATCACCGTCGCGTTATACCTTTAGATAATTATTCACTTAGACAACTTTCTATCTTTTCAAACAAATCACTCGCCAAGTTTGGCAGTTCTCGTAATGTCTCAAGCTCTTTACGCATAAGTTGCTGCCGGCTACTGTCATAACGTCGCCAGCTAACAAAAGCGGAAAGCAAACGCGAAGCAACCTGAGGGTTGCTGGTATTTAATTGCTGAATGACTGAGCCAATTAACTTGTACCCTGCTCCATCATCTCTATGAAATTGCGGCTGGTTTTGCGTAAATGCTGCTAATAAAGAATATATACGGTTAGGATTTTTCAGTGAAAAGTCGGGATGCCTCATTAAACTTTTAACTCGTTCAACCGTTTTTTCATTGTTAGCAAGTGCCTGGGTGCTGAACCATTTATCCATAACCAGTTTTTCACCACGCCACTGTTCTTCAAACTGATTTAACAAAGGTTCCGCAACGACGTTATTCGCCCAGACAGCCGCCTGTAAAGCGCCAAGCTGGTCGGTCAAATTATCAGCCTGGTTAAATTGTTGCTTTAAGCGATTAGAAGTTTTGTCACCAAGTTCAGCTAAGTAACTTAAGCAAACCTGCTTCAATTGACGCTTAGCAATGTCCTCGCCATTTAACTGGTAAGCTTTTTCAGAGACACAAACATCCAGAAGCTCTTTGAAGTCATCCTCTAAGGCTTCGGCCAACTGCAGTTTTAGCGACTTCAACTGAGCATTAATGGCTTCAACCGGAATGGTTTTATAACCATCAGCGATAGTTGATGCCGTTGGCAGAGTTAAGGCGAGAGCTTTTAAAGCCGGATCCGTATTCGCCTGAAGTAAGTTCCGGCACGCCTGAATGGTTTGTTCGGACAGTTCGGCGCTGCTTTTAGTAGCAATGCCCTTTTCCACAATACGCGTAAACAGAGACTGGGCAGCATCCCAGCGGCTGAAATCGTCTTCGCTATGAGCAAGTAAGACCCTAAGCTCGCCATCGGTTAACGACCGTTTTACTTTTACCGGGGCCGAAAAGTTGTCAAATAAGGACAAAATCGGTTTCTCTGCAACATTGTCAAAAGCAAAAGTTGCGTCGGCATCTTTCAAATGCAAGACGTCATCATCGCTTAATGACAAACGTTGACCTTGTTCGCTATAGGCGGACCATTTAACGGGAATATGGAACGGGGCCTTTTCCTCTTGGCCGGGAGTTGAAGCTGTTGACTGTTTTAATACCAATGTAAGACGTTTTTCGTTTTCGTCGTAAACTTCCTCAACGGTCACAACCGGTGTGCCAGCCTGCGAGTACCAGTTACGGAAAGTGGTGAAATCTTTACCGTTAGCATCTTCCATGGCTTTGACAAAGTCTTCGCAGGTAACTGCGTTGCCGTCGTGACGCTCAAAATAAAGCTTCATGCCTTTTTGGAAACCTGCTTCGCCAAGCAGAGTGTGGATCATACGAATAACTTCAGCACCCTTATTATAGACCGTTACCGTGTAGAAGTTGTTCATTTGAACCACTTTATCCGGTCTAATTGGGTGCGCCATTGGACCTGAATCTTCAGCAAACTGGTGGCTACGAATAACCCGAACATCCTGAATTCGGTTAACTGCGCGAGAGCCTAAATCTGAACTGAATTCTTGATCACGAAACACAGTTAAGCCTTCTTTTAAGCTCAGTTGAAACCAGTCACGACAAGTGACTCGGTTGCCGGTCCAGTTGTGAAAATACTCGTGGCCTATAACCGACTCAACATTGAGAAAGTCCTGATCGGTTGCTGTTTTTGGATTCGCTAATACATACTTTGCGTTAAAAACATTCAGACCTTTGTTTTCCATCGCCCCCATATTGAAGAAGTCCACAGCGACGACCATGTAGATATCAAGATCGTAAACCAGGTCAAAGCGCTCTTCATCCCACTTCATCGCGTTCTTAAGCGACAACATGGCATGATCAGCGCGATCAAGATTGCCCTTATCGACAAAGAGTTCTAAATCAACGGTTCGCCCTTCCCGGGTGGTAAACTCATCACGTAAAATATCAAAGTCGCCCGCAACCAGAGCGAATAAGTAACAAGGCTTAGGAAAAGGGTCTTGCCAGGTAGCCAAATGCTTACCGTTTTCAAGCTCAAGATGTTTGATCCGGTTACCATTTGATAGCAAGTACGGAAAGTCACTCTTATCGGCAATAACAGTCGTGGTGAATTTAGCTAAAACATCCGGGCGGTCAAGGTAGAAGGTTATTCTCCGAAAACCTTCCGCTTCACATTGTGTGCAGAACGTATTTTCGGCAAAATACAACCCTTCAAGAGCTTCATTAGCCGTCGGATTAACACGGTTCTCAATTTCCAAAGTAAAAGAGTTGTGAGGCGTTTTGAGGGTCAGACTATGCTCATCATGCTGGTATAAGTCTTCCGCAACCTCTTCCCCATCAACTTTGATACTCAGCAGAGTTAACTGTTCTCCATCAAGTACCAAAGGCTTTTCATGTTCGCCTTGTCGTACAACTTTTAAGACGCTCTTTACCCGAGTTTCCGTCGGATGAAGATCAAACGTTAAATCGACATCCGTTATTGTGAATTCAGGTTCTTGATAATCTTTACGATATTTAGCCTTTGGTAATTGTGTCATAGCTTCCTTCTGTATTGATTAAGCTTTCGCTGTCTCTTCTTTAGGGTTTAGATACAGTATCGTCCAACCCGTGTAAGCAAATACAATGGCAATAAGCGGTGTCAGATAGTTAAAGAACGCATAAATACCATATTCAAACGGGCTCACTGCAAGTACTGAGAACATATAAGCACCACAGGTGTTCCATGGAATAAGAGCCGAGGTGATCGTACCGCTGTCTTCCAGAGTTCGGGACAGAACGCGAGGGTCTAAATTACGGCGCTCATATTCTTCTTTAAACATACGCCCTGGCAATACAATAGCCATATACTGATCAGCCGTTAACACGTTTGCCCCAAAGCAAGTAAAAATGGTGCCTGTAATTAGCGAGCCAACACTTTTAGCCGACTTCAGCATGCCGCGGATAAAGCGTTCTAACAGGCCGACCTTTTCCATGATAGCGCCAAAAGTCATAGCACTTAAGATAAGCCAGACAGTGTTCAGCATTGACACCATTCCGCCCCCACTTAGCAGGGAATCTAAATTGGCACTGCCGGTACTGACCTCCACACCGTCTGATAATGCTAACCAAACGACTTTAATGGCCGGCACCCAACCTTCTTCTCCGGCAATAAAACTGATCATTTCAGGCTGAAAAATAAGCGCCCAGGCACCGCCCAGTAATGCGCCAAAAAATACCGTTGGTAACGCAGGCTTTCGAGTTGCAGCCAAATAAAGCAATACAGCTAATGGAACTAACATCGGCCAACCGATATTAAAGGTACCCTGCAACTGTTCCTGCATAAGCTCCAGGCGCTGTAAACTCACATTAGTATCGGCATTAAGGCCAAGAATTAAAAACAGCACAACGGAAATAACAAACGCAGGGCCTGCGGTGTAGCCCATATAACGAATGTGTGCGAACAGTTCCGTCCCCGAAACCGCTGGCGCAAGGTTTGTGGTATCCGATAATGGCGACATTTTATCGCCAAAATAAGCCCCTGAAACAATAGCGCCCGCTGCAATGCCTGGCTCTAAACCCATTCCTGATGCTACGCCCATTAAAGCCACACCAATAGTCGCGGCGGTAGTCCAGGAGCTACCGATAGACAAGGCAACAACACCACAGATAATACAGCTAGCGGCATAGAATAAGCTCGGATTTAGCAGCTCAAGGCCAAAATAAATGAGTGTAGGGACGGTACCCGATAAGAGCCAGGTACCAATCAATGAGCCAACCGCAAGAATGATAAGCATTGCACCCAGAGCAACGGAAATGCCCTCGGTAATACCCTCTTCAATTTGCTGCCAGCTAAAACCATTTCGGAAGCCGATAATAACGGCAATGCCAGCCGCAACTAACAATGCTATCTGGTTCGGTCCGTAAGAAGAGTCTTCGCCAAACAAATAAACCGACGAAGACAACATAGCAATTAGCGCAATTAAAGGGATCAGCGCTTGTAATAAACTGGGTGCTTTTGTTTTATGACTCATTAATTATTCAACCTAAAGTTTTATAAAGCCAATTAGCTGTAAAAAAATAATAATGATGGCGACTGGAGAAATGTATTTAACACAAAGTAACCAGACATCGAAAATGCCTTTTTTGGTATCCAGTTCGTCTTTTGTGAATTCAGAACGCATCACCCAACCTGCTAATACCGCCAACAGTAAACCGCCTAGTGGTAGTAACAAGCTCGATGTTAAAACATCTATGATATCAAAGAGTGAATTAATTGGCTTACCAAACCATTCTCCGCTTAACTGCGCCCATTCAGACCCGGCAAAGGAATGGATCGTTAACTGCCCAAGAAGCCACAATACTCCGGCCGATACGATTGTTGCCGGCCAGCGACTTAAGGAAAATTTTTCAGCAACAAAAGCCACAGACGACTCAATCATCGCAATGGCCGATGTAAATGCTGCAATAACCAGCATGATAAAGAACACTGTTCCGACAAAACCACCCGCCGGCATCTCACTAAAGGCTAAAGGCAAGGTTGTGAAAATAAGCCCGGGGCCTTCACTTGGAGTTAAGCCATAACCAAAAACCAGCGGGAATATGGCCAGACCGGCAAGCAATGCTACAAAAGTATCTATAACAGCAATCCAGAGGCTGGTTTGCACAATTGAAGTTTCACGTGGAAGGTAGGCGCCATACATAATGACAACGCCAGAGGCCAGGCCTAAAGTAAAGAATGAATGGCCTAGTGCTATCATGACACCATTAACACTGAGCTTGCTAAAGTCAGGCTCAAACATAAAGCCTATTGCAGCAGAGAAATCGCCAATACTGCCGGAGTAGACCGCAATGACCACCAATAGAACAATCATGCAGGGCAGTAATAATCTAACCGACCTTTCAAGGCCATTTTTTACACCATTACCAACAACCAAAACTGTGGCTATGATCACCAGGCTGTGCCAAAGCATTAGCTCACCAGGAGATGCCAATAAACCTTCAAAGGTTTTTCCTATCTCTTCAGCTGAAGCCTGGGTAAATGCACCCTGTCCTGCTTTGAATACGTAAGCTAATGCCCAGCCTGCGATCACGGCATAGAAGCTTAAAACTAAGTAGCCGGTAAGCATGCCCAGCCATCCGGCCGATTGCCAGGCAGAGTGCTTACCGGATTCTAACGCAACTGATTTTGCGGCATACCCTGGAGAGTGGCGCCCACGCCGTCCTATAATGACCTCAGCCATCATAATGGGTATGCCAATAGCCAAAATACAAAGCAGATAAACAAGGACAAAAGCACCGCCCCCGTTTTCGCCCATTACATAAGGAAACTTCCAAATGTTACCTAAGCCAACAGCAGCGGCAGAAGAAGCCAATATAAAACTTAGCCGGCTTGACCACCGGCTCGAGATAGCTTGATTATTTGTTGTCATTATTATTAATCGTTTGTGTTTATTAACGCGCTATATGACCACAAAAACAGGGTCTATGACAAGTTCACAAAAAAATACCGCCGTAAAGGCGGTACTTTAAAAATTACACTCTTAATTCGAAGCAAGTTGCTTATCATCAATAAAATCGAATGCAACCAGAGCGGCCTGGTCAAGGTAAGGATCCACCTCAACAAAGTCTTCCGGCGCTTCTTCAATATCTTCAACAGGCTTTTTACCCGCACGCTTTAAACGTTCATTAACGCGCTCTAGCTGTATTGCTTTCTGCTTTTCCTGTTTCTCTTCACGCTCAGCTAAAACCAGGCTAACCCAGGTTTTATCACGTTCCTTTCTGAATCTTTCGATTTCCTCAAACACATAAGAAAATTCAGGATCATCCTCTATTCGTTGATTCAGCTGTTGTTGCAACTCTTTTACCTCTGCACTATTGATGTTGCCAACTGTGCTATATGTCGCTTTATCAATTTTATCCCAGGGCAAAGCATTGTCTTCTTTACTTTCACCCCACTCAGAAGCTTCAACAAAAGAAGGGAAAACAACGTCAGGCTGAACACCTTTCAGTTGGGTGCTACCACCGTCAATACGGTAAAACTTCGCAATCGTATACTGTACGCTTCCTAACGGATTATCGTAAAAGTCAAAGCGACGAGCCAGACCGCGATGCTGCTGTACAGTGCCCTTCCCAAAGGTGTTTTCACCAATAATAAGTGCCCGTTCATAATCTTGCATAGCTGCAGCAAAAATTTCAGAGGCTGATGCACTGTAACGGTCGACCATAACGAACAATGGTCCTTCATAATATGTCTTTCCGTCTTTATCTTCACTGACGTCAATTCGGCCACGCCCATCGCTCACCTGTACAACCGGCCCCTTATCAATGAATAAACCACTTAAGCTAATAGCCTCGGTTAACGCTCCGCCGCCGTTACCACGTAAATCTACGATAAGGCCTTCGACATCTTTGCTTTCTAAGTCTTCTATTAGCTTTTTAACATCAGCAGTTAAATTATTGTAGAACCCCGGGATTTCAATAACTCCCAAGCGTCGGCCTTTATAAGGGCCTTCTTCAAATTCTTTTACTTCAGCTTTGGCCGCGCGATCTTCCAGCTTAACTTTGTCACGGACAATCTCAACTTCGCTCGGCGTACCGCCAGCGCCCTGGCTAGCCTTTAAGACCTGTAAGCGAACCGTGGTTCCTTTTGGCCCTTTAATGAGTTCAACAACGTCATCCAACCGCATGCCAATAATATCAACGAAGTCTTCTTCATCTTCACCTTTACCCTGGCCAACAGCGATAATCTTATCTTCAGGTGAGAGCTCTCCAGTTTTGTCCGCCGGACCACCCGGAACCAGGCTGCGGATTACGGTGTAATCATATTCTGACTGCAAAACGGCACCGATACCTTCAAGTTCAAGGTTCATATTCTGCTGAAAACGTTCTGAATTAGAAGGAGATAAATAACTGGTATGCGCCTCAACCGAGCGAGCAAATGCATTCATCAAGGTTTGAAAAACGTCTTCACTTTTAGATTTGGTCAATCGGTTTAATGCGCTGTTATAACGCTTGCCTAAGGTTTCAACAATTTCCGGCCATTCTTTACCGGCAAGCTTCAAGTTAAGAGCGTCGTATTTAACCCGGCTTTGCCAAAGTTCATTGAGCTCTTCCAGAGACGATGCCCATTCTGCGTCTTCCCGGTCGTAGTAGTACTTGTCATCTTTTGCTGAGAAGTCCATAGGCTCCTCTTCATCAAGCAAAGACAAGGCGTACTCATAACGCTGGAAACGGCGTTCCAGGCTTTTCTGATAGATATCGAAAGCGACATCCAACTCACCACGCTTCAGCATGTCATCGAATAAATGGCGATATTCATCTGCCGCTTCTACATCTTCTTTAAGCAAAAACATCTTGCTGTAATCAAGCAGCTCGAAATAGCGTTCATGAATCTTTTCAGACAGTTCATTATCAAGCGTCAGACTACTGAAATGATAGCGGGTAAAATAAGAGGTAATACGCTCACTGGCTGTATCGTGTTGAGCTTCTTGCTCTAATTCTGGTAACTCACTGACTTTGTGCTCTGGCGGTATTGCAACCGCGGCAGGAACAACACACATCAGTGCCAATGCACATTTTTTTACAGCCCAGTGTTTCATCGACTACTCCTACGCGCGCAGAAAAATCTTGTCTGCTTTAACTTTCATGGTTAACCCGTTTTGCAACTGAACCTGAACATCATCTTTGTCCAGTTCCAAAATTGTTGCTGACATTGGGGTATTCCCTGCTTTTACCTGTACCTGTTGACCAACGGAAAGGTTATTGAGTTCCACATCGGCCAATTTAACTTCAGGTTTGTTAGCTTTTTTGGTGGGCTTAGACTTAGGTTTACCTGCACCTTCCGCTTTCTTCTTAGCCGGCGCCTTCTTTGCATTAGCCTTAGCAGAAGCCTTATTCTTTTCGGCAACTTTCGCCTTTGACTCTTTTAATGTCTCCTGAGCGTGTTGCTGATGCTCTTCAGTAACCGCTTCAACTGACTTACCATCAAGATCCACGCGCTGACTACCAGCTTTAATACTGTGAAGGTAACGCCAACTGTTCGTATAATGACGTAACGCTGTTCTTAATCGCGTTTTACTCACTTTGTCATCATTTTCCAGACGTTTCGCTAAGTCTTCAAAAATACCAATTTTTAATGGCTTAGCATCGCCTTTAATACTAAAACACTCAGGAAATTGCTCAGTTAAGTAGGCAATAACATCTTTGCTCTTCGTCAGCTTTTCAGGTTCACTCATTCCATTCTTCTTCCTGTTCGCGGACAACTTTCATTAAGTTTCGAACATAGTCGTCCATTTCATCAAATGACAAATCTAATAAGGCAGGCTCTTCGATCCAGTCGTACAGCGTACGACGAACCATTTCTTCAAGCTGCTCTGTTGTATCGTCATCCTCTCGTAATGCATTAATGTGATGAAGCATTTCATTGATTCGGTCAGCGGCTTCTTCTTCCTGCTCTTCGAAAAAAACAACGTCCTGCTTCGTCACCAAATAGCTATGAATATCGAATTCAACAAACATATCAGCGCTGCAACCCTGACCAATCTAATGACTGGCAATATTCAGCAATCGCTTTAATACCTTTTTCATCTTCTTCGCTAAAACGGCCAATTGATGGGCTATCGATATCCAGTACCGCAACCGTTTTGCCGTTTACAACAACAGGTGCCACCACTTCACTGTTTGATGCTGAGTCGCACGCAATATGTCCGGCAAACTGATGAACATCTTCGACTCTCTGGCACTCTTGTGACTGTGCCGCTACTCCGCAAACGCCTTTTCCAAAAGGTATTCGGACACAGGCAACTCGCCCCTGAAAAGGGCCAAGCACTAATTCATCGTCTGAGCGGGTTAAATAAAAACCTAACCAGTTAACGTCATCAATATGTTCGTAAAGTAGCGCAGAAATATTCGCGAGGTTTGCAATTAAATCGGGCTCGGCCTCTGTTAATGCCCTGCTTTGGGCTAACAAATCTGAATACAGCTGAGAGCTCATAGTCCGCCTTCTTGTCCATCGAGTTTAAAACGCGCGATTGATTCTTCGGGAGTGTCTTTAAACTGCTCTTTAAGCTCGCGTTTTGTTTTTGTCACCATCTCTCCATTAGCACCAATAGTAAAGGCCTCATCAGAGCTTGCATAGCGCGCCTGATAAGCCATAACTAATTGAATGGAGTTTTCACGTTGCTCGTCAGATAAACGGTTGCCGTCAGGCCATTTCCCCGTTTCAACAGCTTGTACCAGGCGTTCATAGACCTCCTGGTTCATACTTTTAATTAAATCGTCGAATTGCATAGGGGTTACCGCTTTTTCTTTTTTAAGAAGAGAAGTTGCACACGGTTGATTAAAAACCAGACGACTCCACCAACCATCGCCCCAACAGCGATACCATACTGCCAGGTGTTAGGCATAGGCTGTTGCATGAACAAATAAGTAAAAGCAGCGATAGCAATAAGTAAGGCGAGCATTGAACGAGACACCAGCTTGTCAGACTTTTCTTGTTTAAGTCTTAGCCACTCACGTTCCATATCTTCCTTTGACTGACCGGCCAGCACAAACTGACAATGCGGACATTCTTTTACTTTGCTTGAAATTCGTTTATTACACGAAGGACATTGTGTTAACGCCATATACAACCTATCTCTTATGCAGTCCTTGCAATATAAGGCTTTTGCTCTTAATTTCAAGCGTTACCCGGGAATAAAAGTAAAACGGCCAACTTTTCGTTGGCCGCTTAGCTTCAGTTTATTGCCATAAATCACTTCTTCTTATCGGCATCACCAAAGTCTTTCCAGTAAGACTTAACGGTCGATTTCATTTCGCGGTGAAGTAAAATCATGCCCAATAAGTTGGGTAATGTCATTAAGACAATGGCAACGGCAGAGGCTGTCCAAACCAACGTTGTATCGGCAAAAGACGCCCAGAAGAAGCCTGCCACATACAGTATGCGATAAGGCATCACACCTTTCTGCCCAACCAGGTAGACAACCGCCCTGTCGCCATAATAAGACCAGGCAATGGCAGTTGAAAATGCAAACATTAATAAGGTAATTGGAATAATATACTGACCGTAATCACCAAAGTAACCGTTTGCAAAAGCCAGTGAGGTAAGAGCCGCTGAGTGCACTAATGACTTACCAACAACCTGAATATCCTCTTTGATCAGATTACCATTTTCAATTCTAACCTGACCGTTGTAAGCATCTTCTCCTGCGATAACAAAACGTACATCTTCAGCAACAGAACGCGCGTGTAAAATCGTGATTTCACCATTCGTCTGAGCCTGGCCATCTACAACTTGTAAAGTGCCCGAGTAACGTTTTATTTCAGTATCGCTAATACCATTTAAGTACTTATACAATTCTTGTCTGTCTTCGCTGTCAACGTCGTTGTATTCACCGACAACAAAATCCAGATCACTTCGGGCAAAATTGTTCTCAAACTTCTCAGTCCAAACACCCGAAGATAAAATAACCAAACCGGTTAAAGTACAAATTAAAATGGTATCCAGGAACGGCTCAAGAATCGAAACCAAACCTTCAGCTACAGGGTCTTTCGCTTTTGCCGATGCGTGTGCAATAGGAGCAGAACCCTGACCGGCTTCGTTCGAGAATAAACCGCGGTTTACACCACGGTTAAAGGCATAAGCAAAGCTTGCACCAAGGAACCCGCCAGCCGCAGCTGAACCAGTGAAGGCATCACGAAAGATAGAAACAAACGACTCACCAATGTTATCGATATTGAAGAAAATAACGCTCAAAGAACCGATAACATAAAGAATCCCCATTATCGGTACGATTTTCGAGGTAACCGCCGCGATTCGTTTAATACCGCCAATAATAACCATCGCCAGCAAAATCGATAAAATGGCGCCAGTCCAGATCGGATCAATCTCAAAGGTCTGTTCCATCGACTGGGCGATATTATTAATTTGCGGCATATTCCCGGTGCCAAACGAACTGATGATTGTTGCAATGGCAAAAATTACAGCCAGCCATTTCATATTCAGACGACGATCCATGTAATACATTGGACCGCCTGCCATCGTTCCGTCTTCGGTTTTAACACGATATTTATGCGACAGAGTAACTTCGACAAATTTCGTGGTCATACCAAGGAATGCGGTCATCCACATCCAGAAAATAGCCGCCGGACCACCTAAAAAAATGGCTAGTGCGACGCCGCCGATATTACCGGTACCGACGGTACCGGATAAAGCGGTAGATAACGCTTCAAAGTGGCTGGTATCACCTTGCGAGTCTTTTTTATCAAACTTGCCCGCTAGTACTCTCCAGGCATGCCGAAAATAGCGCACTTGAGGAAAGCCAAGATATAAGGTGAAAAATAAACCGACACCGAGCAAAATAAATGGGAAATAGGCTGCAGAACCTAAGAACCCATCAATCCAAAGCAAAAAATTGTTGAGCACTTCCAAGGAAGACCCCCTTTGTTGTTATTATTTTGTGATACAACTCTAGTTTTAACGTAATTTAGGTGAGACTGCCAACATTGCCGTTAAAACATCTTCCCCTAAACGCTGACAACGGGCGACAGACCAACCGAAATCTTCGTCTGGTAAATTCGCGTTATCTTTAAACGGCATTTCAAGCGTGTAAGACAAACACTTGAAGCGCTCGCCAACTGCCGAATTGGCAACCGTCATGTTAGCTTTACCCGGCTCATCTCGTTCGTAGCCATATTCCGTCTGGAATTCAGGTGTTGCTGCCAAGAACGCTGCTTTAAAGGTATCTTCCAGCTCTTTATGGCGATCATCGTAAGATGGAATGCCTTCACAACCTGCTACGAAGTTATAAGGTAAGTCTTCGTCACCATGAACATCAAGGAACATGTCAACGCCCGTTTCCTGCATGCGTTTTAGCACGTAGAAAACTTCCGGACTTTTTTCCAGACTCGGCTCAGCCCATTCACGGTTCAGGTTAGTACCTACGGCGTTGGTTCTCAGATGGCCACGAACGCTGCCGTCCGGGTTCATATTCGGCACGACATAAAATACGTTTTCATCAAGCAATTTGCGAGCTACGCCGTCTTCGTCGTCCAATAAGCGAGTAATAAAGCCTTCCATAAACCATTCGGCCATTGACTCACCCGGATGCTGACGAGCCGTTACCCAAATGGTATTTTTACTCTCATCCGGCTCGCCAATCACCAGCAAGTTCAACTCACGCCCGTCAATGGTTTCACCCAGTAGCTCATGGTAGCAATCGATAGACTGTTGAGCAGATTGGATAAGATCCTGATGACGCTCATACGAATAAGGAATAAAGTAAGCGTAATAAACACTTTCTTGTTCCGGTGTATGACGAATAACCAGCTCTTTACCATTATATTCAGTCGGCACACGGAACCAGGTTTCACGATCATAAGAAGCTAACGTCTGATAACCTTTCCAACCGTCTGGATAAGCTGACCCAGATGCGTTCTCTATTGTCATTACATGCTCTTCGCCGGCTTCGGCAAACAGCTTAAAATGGAACCATTGGTAAAAATCGGATTGGTGATCTTTTCTGATTGCCAGACGGATATCATCTGCATTATTTGCGCTGATAACCTGAATATTGCCACTGTCAAAGTTTGCAGTGATATGCATACGTCACCCTTTGCTTTGTTAAATAAGAAATACTAGAAAAAAAGCGCCTTAAAGGCGCTTTTTCAATTATTTAGGTAAATTAGGTACTTTTAGCCCAGCCATAGCTTCTGCTACACGTACAACCTGGCAACTGTAACCAAATTCGTTGTCATACCAAACATACAGTACAGCCCTGTCATCCTCTACGATGGTCGCCTGAGAGTCGACAACGCCGGCATGACGCGAGCCCACTAAGTCCGACGAAACAATTTCAGTTGAGGCGGTATAGTCTATCTGATTAACCAACTCTGAATGCAACGCTACCTGACGCAGATAATCATTTAACTCGTCACGGTTAGTCGATTTTTCAAAGTTCAAATTCATGATAGCCATTGAAACGTTCGGTGTTGGTACGCGAATAGCGTTTCCTGTCAGCTTGCCTTCCATTTCAGGAAGTGCTTTTGCAACGGCCTTAGCAGCACCTGTAGAAGTAATAACCATGTTCAATGGCGCAGAGCGACCACGACGGTCTGCTTTATGGTAGTTATCAATCAAGTTTTGATCGTTTGTATACGAATGCACCGTTTCAACGTGACCGTTACGAATACCATACTCATCATTCAAGGCTTTAAGAACAGGTGTAATCGCATTCGTTGTACAACTTGCAGCTGAAACGATGCTATCGCTGTCTTCAATCATATTGTCGTTAACACCGAATACGATATTCTTAATGTCACCTTTTGATGGTGCCGTCAGAAGAACTTTATTCACACCTTTTGACTTAAGGTGCAGACCTAACCCGGCTTCATCCTTCCAAATACCTGTGTTATCGATAACGATTGCGTTATCAATACCGTATTGGGTGTAGTCAACTTGATCTGGTCCATCAGAGTAAATAACTTTAATATTAGTGCCGTTGGCTTTTATGCTCTGGTTTTCGTGATCGACGGTGATTGAACCGTTAAACAGACCATGGATAGAGTCGCGACGTAATAAACTTGCCCGTTTCTCTAAATCTCCGTCACGGCCACCACGAACAACAATTGCACGCAAACGCATTTTATTGTTCGCACCGTTACGCTCAATAAGTAAACGCGCCAGCAAACGACCGATACGGCCAAAACCATATAGAACGACATCGCGCGGCTCAATGTTATCTTCCGAGTCGATGATGTCCGCTAATTCACGCTGAACATACTCAGTAACCGACAAGTTATCGCCTTTGCCACCAAACAAATAACCATAGGCAAGTTTACCCAAATCAACTCGGGCTGGTGACAGCTTCAGTTCTGCCATAGCCTGCAGGAAAGGAAAGCTTTCACGTAAGCGAACTTTCTGCCCTTCGTGACGAAGAATAAGACGATGTGCCTTAATGATATTGATAGTTGATACATTCAATAATGAACGTCCGTAAACTAAAATTTCGACACCGAAGTTGCGGTACAACTTACCAAGCAACGGTTGCATTTGCTCGGCGAATTCCTGGCGTTCCTGCCAACTTGATAAGGTTGGATCTTGCTGGTTAGAGTTCATAGTGAGCCCTGTCCTCTATGCTAATGTCAGTGAGCTAATTAAAATGCTACGCTTTAAAAACCGCGATATTGTACTGAAAAGCTTGGCATGAAGCCAATTTTAAGAAACAATCGTATTTCACTAATTAAATGTTGAAGCCTATGTTAAAAAGAATCGCCATTACAAGTGCTGTCGTTGCCCTCGTCGGTTGTGTTGAAGGAAAACCAACTGTACGTGAAATTTGCCAGTCCAACCCCGCAATGTGCAGTGACTTAAATGACGATAACTGGTGTAACTCTGAGCGCAGGCAGCTTATATTCAGTCGTTACGAGCGACACCAGAAAGATACCAGTGAAAACCAATACTTTTTAATGCGTGACCTGCAAGAGTACGCCCAATGTATGGAATTAGCTTCAACTATTGAGCACAAAAAGCTCAAGCAAAAACAGTCAAACCGTATTGAAGCCTATATCAACTCGCAAAAAAACATTAAAAAGTTAGCCGATAAAACGGCCGGTTCCGACCACCCGCTTTGGTTATATTGGCATTGGTCAAACCGGGGAAACGACCAGGCTTTACAAAAACTGCTGTCCTTAGAAGGGACTCCGCAAATGGAGACGCCTGAACTGAAGTTGGCCCTGGCCACCTATTATGCAAAGCAGGACTCACAAAAAACATTCGAGCTTCTCTACAATGCATTACGGTTATATAAACCCGGTGATCGTATTAACCCTGAAATACCGTCAACCTTAGTCTCCATGTACCTCAAAGAAGGTAATGGGTCTCAAGCCTATATATGGTCTCAGGTTGCCTGGCAGCTTGGTCAGGACAACCTGGAGAAAAACAGTATGAAGAACATTGTTAATGCCAGCGAAGAACAATACGAACAGTGGGACGAACAAGCCGAAGACATAGTTGAGAAAATCGAAGAAGGAAACTTTCGCGGTTATTACTCATCGTCTTCGTGACGCATAGCTAGCGAGTTAACACAATAACGCTGTCCGGTCTCGGTGGGCCCGTCATCAAACACGTGGCCCAGATGACCACCACAGCGACTGCAGAGTATTTCCGTCCTTATCATCCCATGGCTTGCATCTTTTACGTAGTCAACTGAACCTTGTATTGCCTTATCGAAGCTTGGCCAACCACAGTGTGCATCGAATTGATGGTTAGCGTCGAAAAGTTTTTGCCCACAGCCCGCACAACGGTATATGCCCTCTTTATCACAACTTAGATACTTACCTGAAAAAGGCCTTTCCGTGCCTTTTTCCCTTAAGACATAATAGGCTTCATCACCTAGCAATTCACGCCACTCCTGCTCGCTTTTATCTTCCCAGTTATGCTCACTCATAAAGGACTAACCTCTTTATCTTTCAATTAAATTTCGTACTACTGTCATACTGCGTATGCTAAACTTAAGCTAACATTCATGGCTAATTTTTGCTGAGGTTTTGCATGCTTCGTCGTACCAAAATTGTGACCACTCTTGGACCGGCCACAGACTCTGAGGAAACTCTCAGAGAACTTATCAGAGCTGGCGCCAATGTCGTTCGCCTTAACTTCTCTCACGGTAATGCAGACGATCACAAACACCGAGCTTCAATGGTCAGAAAAATAGCCCGCGAACTAGAAGCGCATGTTGCTATTTTAGGTGATCTACAAGGCCCTAAAATTCGCGTAGCGCGCTTTCAACAAAATAAAATTACGTTATCCGTTGGCGATAAGTTCATTTTAGATGCTGAGCTTGAAAAAGACAGTGGTGACCAGAACAGAGTCGGGCTGGACTATAAAGATTTACCTAATGACGTTAACCCCGGCGATATTCTGTTACTTGACGACGGCCGTATTCAATTAAAAGTTGAAGAAATTAACGGCAGTCAGGTAATGACTGAAGTAACCGTTGGAGGTCTCCTCTCCAACAATAAAGGGATTAACCGTCAGGGCGGTGGTTTATCAGCCGCAGCATTAACTGAAAAAGATTATGCCGATATAAAGTTGGCCGCAGAAATTGGTGTCGATTACCTCGCAGTTTCTTTCCCCCGCTCCGGAGACGACATAAATCAGGCACGTCACCTACTGCGAGAAGCTGGCGGGCAAGGCGTGTTGTGCGCAAAAATAGAACGCGCAGAAGCTGTCGCCAGCGAGCATGCTTTAGACGATATCATCAGAGCTTCTGACGCTGTTATGGTTGCCCGTGGTGACTTAGGTGTTGAAATTGGCGATGCACAATTAGTTGGCAAGCAAAAACAGATTATTTCTCGTGCTCGTCAATTAAATCGTGTTGTTATCACAGCGACTCAAATGATGGAGTCGATGATCGAAAACCCTATGCCAACTCGTGCTGAGGTAATGGATGTTGCCAACGCTGTATTAGATGGCACAGATGCCGTTATGTTGTCAGCTGAAACCGCTGCAGGAAAACACCCGATAGCAACAGTTAAAGCAATGGCGGATATTTGTCTTGGCGCTGAAACTCACCCTTCAGCTCAACTGCGCCATCAGGACCTGGAAGAAATGTTTTCCAGTATTACCGAGGCTACTGCAATGTCTGCAATGTACGCTGCCACACATCTCAATGGTGTGACCGCTATTATTGCTCTGACAGAATCGGGCTTTACTGCCAAGTTAATGTCTCGTATTACCTCGCACCTGCCAATATTCTCGTTATCGCGCCATTCTCACAGCCGCGATAAGTCAGCGCTTTATCGTGGTGTCTATCCTATAAACTTTGATTCCACCAGTGTAGAAAACCCAATCACTGAAGCTATCGAAGTGGTTAAAAAGAGTGGTCACATTAAAGCGGGTGATTTAGTCATACTCACTCATGGTGACGTTATGGAAACCGTAGGCTCAAGTAACACCTGTAAAATTATTGAAGTGCGCTAGTTACTAAAATCTTTAATTAACGAATCGAGAAGGTCGATATATTCATCGGCCTTTTTAATCACATTCTTACGCTGTTCCTGAGTCAAACTTTGATACATATCCCAAAGAAATTTATTTCGCAGTTCACTGCTTTCTTCTGATTTCTGTTGAAAAGACTCACTTCTGAGTTGTTTAGGATCAAGGATTAAAGACGACATCCTTTCTTCATCAACAGGCTGTTTCAGTAGCGCCTTTTCAAATTCGGTTATCCAGCTTGCACGGTAACTTAACCAAGGCTCCCGTAGCCGGGGTGAATCACTTACCCAACTACGCAATAACTTATCTTGCTCTGTTGTTAAGTCACCGAGGATATCCTCTAAATCTTCCTCAACGTCGGAAATGCGATCAAGACGTCGTAGTATGTCACTCTGTTCTTTATCTTCTTTCAAACGCTGATAGCGTTCTTCCTGAGCTTCCTCTAGTCGGCTTACCAGTTGCTGGCGCTGTTTTACAGAAAGTGTTGCGAGTAAGTCGGCTTCGGACTCAATTTTTATGAGTACGTTTTCCCAAAAAGCCCATAAAGTATCTTCAAAATCACCAATATCGTTTTGTGTTAACGACTTTTCTTCAACCTTATCGCGCAATGCTTTTAGTTCCTTGCGGTACAAAGGAAGCTGTGTCTGAGCATGCCACTGATGAAGTTCATCGACTTTTTCTGATAGCAGCTCTTGTTGTTCACCGTTCAAGTCAACGTAGTCCTTTACCTTCCACTCCACCAGAGTATCAGCAAACTGATAGCCTATATTAGCTGTACAACCAGCAATAAAAATAAGAACGGTAAGCACGCCTGTCAGTCGATACATGTTCAGCTCAGAATAAGTTGTTTAATACGGTCTTTATAACTACGGCTGACTTTCAGTTTTTGACCATTTTTTAATTGTAAATGATACTCACCATTTTGCTGGTTACACAACTTCTCCACCTGTTTTATATTGACGATAGCTGAGCGGTGAACCCGTTGAAATAACTTAGGGTTTAAGTCCTGTTCCAGCTCTTTCATGGTACGACGCAGTATGTGGGTCTCGTCTCCGGCATGTATGCACATGTAGTCACCTGCGGCATCAACCCACTTGATATCTTTAACCGCCACCCGAGTAATTTCGCCACTATCTTTTATTGCAATGTAATCCGGATATTCATCAGCAGTAATGTTCTCTCCTGCTGACAACCTTTCCAGCAAGGTGTCAGCGTCCTGCCCGGTCACCTCAGCTACAAGGCTGATTAATTTACTCTGCTGTTCGTCATTGACATTTTGATGCTCACTTATCACACGTTTAACGCATTCCGCTAAGCGAGCATCATCCACGGGCTTTAACAAGTAATCCAGTGCCCTGACTTCAAATGCCTTTATCGCATATTCATCATAAGCGGTTACAAAAACCACAATAGGCAAGTCCTGCCCTTGCTCCTTAACCGCTTTCAACACTTCAAATCCATTAAGGCCAGGCATTTGAATATCAAGAAAAATCAAATCGGGCTTTTCTTTTACAATAATTTCCACAGCCTCTCGACTGGTTTTACACTCGGGCATCAGCTCCAGTTGCTCAAATTCTTTTAAACGAATAGCCAAACCTTTTCTGGCAAGTGACTCATCGTCAACAACCAAGGTTTTCAATCGATTCATTATTGATTCTCCACCGTTTCGATCGGAATAGTAATGCGAACACAAAGACCACTTTCTTCACCTTTGAGCATCTCAAACTTATAATGCTTGCCGTATAAAGATTTTAATCGTTGTCGAGTGTTATTGAGTCCCACACCATCTTTACGGAAAAGCTTTTCAGGGTCTGTTTGTATTTCGGGACCGTTGTCACAAACTTCCAGTATCAAATTGCCATTATCAGCCCACGAGCGCACTTTTATTAGCCCGACCCCTTCAACGTTAGAAATAGCGTACTTTATTGAATTCTCAATCAAAGGCTGGCAAATCAAACTTGGAACCAACGCGTGTTTTGTCTCATCGGACAAATGAATATCAATTTCAAGTTGCTCGTCAAAACGAACTTTCTCGATATCCAGATACAGCAACAGCGCGTCAACTTCTTTCTCTAGCGTCACTTTTTTAATCGGCTCATTATCTAACGAAAAACGCAAAAAGCGGCTAAGTTTGTTTACCATTAAATTGGCTTTTTCGTTCTCTTTTAGCAGAATCAGTGTCGATATCGCATTTAAAGTGTTGAACAAAAAGTGCGGGTTTAACTGATATCTCAGCATTTTTAACTGTGCCTGATGCGCCATAGACGAGGCAAGCAACGCTTTTTGCTTTTCTTCTTGCAGCATCTGATAGTACTTAATGCCAAAGTATAATCCGCTCCAGCTAAGAACAATGTAGAACTTAGCCAAACTGTTTTTTAAATAGAAAAAAGGACTGTCCGGCCGAAACCCAAATTTGTAAATTTCCCAATAGGTTGCGTTATCAACAATGGCCCAGGCTACCGCTGTAATGTATGAGACACCAATTGCGATAAGGACCATCAAAGGTGGCGGCAGCTCCCATATTCTGCGATACAAATACCGCAAAGGGATTGTTATCAAAAAACCAGCATAGGCACCAAGAATGATGATCAAGGTGTATATGTCTCGCATTTCATGCATTAGTGAGCCAATATAATTCACTAATGCGTAGCCTATCCAGCCACCCGCCTGCAATAACCAAAAAAAGCGGTTACGATTGTCCATCAGTAACTGCCACTGCGTTTTTATCGGTTTATTCATCGCGCTGAAGACTCTAGTCTCGATAGCTCATCAATATCAACTAAGCTTCCTGAGAAAAGTGAATTGACTTGCTCCTTCTGATTTCCCATAAACTGCACGCCTAACTCAACCTGCTCCTCAAGCACTTTTATTTGTCGGACTATTGCATTAAGGGTGAGATCACCATTTCTTTTTTGTTCTATATTCAGAACAATTTTACTGCCATTTTCCCATAGTTCTTCCAGATTACCGTCCGGTTTTTCATGCTTTAACCGACAGCCACTTTCTGAAACATCCAACACGTGGCCTTTAAAAGATACTTCGTCACCGCTCACCGACTTTCCGGCTACTTCGGCAGGCAAAAAAGCGTCAAACCGACGCCCTTTTCTAATGACTCTGTGCTCTATCTGGTTAGGCCACAAAATGAAAAGCATTTTTGTTGGATGTGAGATGACGTAACTTACCTCGCTACGAAAAGCACAGATCTCCCCATTTTCATTTTCGAGTACAAAACGAACAATAACTGGCGTTTTCTCTTGCAAAAAATCTCGAACATCCTTGTATTTGCGTACGTCCGGCATATTAATAATGACCCAGCGGTCATTAACTGCACCTATAAACTCTGAGAAAAAACGAGCCGGGACATTTGAGCTGGCTAATTGAACTTCTATTCTTTGACCGGTTACGAGCTCCGAAATTTTGCTTGTCATAGGGGTCTCTTTGAGATGAATCGATATGTTACTATGATCGCTAGTTGTCTGGCTGTGTCAAGCAAAGGAGAGTCCCTTGGTCGCTTACGATATAACCCCCATCGATTTACACGGGCATTTATTTAATGTCTCGCTCACTATTGAACGAGCGGTTGACGAACAAGAACTTTGGTTACCGAACTGGATCCCGGGCAGTTACTTAATACGAGACTTTAGTAAGCACATCATAGGGCTACATGCTGAAAGTAACGGACAAGAGTTAACGATTGAGCAAATAGCAAAGAATCGTTGGCGTCTCGACAAATCAAACCATCCCATTACCGTCCATTATCAAGTCTACGCCTGGGACTTGTCTGTTCGCTCCGCATATCTTGATCAGTTCCAGGGGTTCTTTAACAACACAAGTTTATGTCTGGCAGTTGAAGGACAGACCGATCTTCCCTGCGAACTGCATCTTCACGCGCCACCTGAAGCACCTCAGTGGAAGGTGGCAACCGGTATGCCAAGAAAAAATGGACAAGCACACTCATGGGGAACATTTCAGGCGGAAAACTACGACGCTTTAATTGATTATCCGTTTTTAATCGGTGACTTGACCATTGAGGAATTTATCGCTCACGGGATAAAACATTCCTTTGTTTTAAGTGGCCGGCACTTTGCGGATACCTCCAGAATAACGGCTGACCTTGCTCGTATTTGTGAAACCCAATTGCAAATGTTCGACGAAGCCCCCTTCCAGTCTTATACATTTTTGACCATGGTTGTCGGTAACGGCTTCGGTGGACTCGAGCATAGAAACTCAACTGCCCTACTATGCAGCCGTAAAGATCTTATTAGTGCTCATCAATATGAAATGAATGACAACTATCAAACTTTTCTGAGCCTTTGTTGCCATGAGTACTTTCACAGTTGGAATATAAAAACTTTAAAGCCACGAGCGTTTCTGCCGTATCAACTGGACAAAGAGTCCTATACCGAGCAGCTCTGGTTCTACGAAGGAATGACTTCGTATTTTGATGACTATCTGCTTCATGCCAGCGGTATCATTGATGAAAAGCGCTATTTAAAAGTGCTTGGTGATACGCTCTCAAGAGTTGAACGAGGCGCGGGTCAGTATCAACAAAGTGTTACCGAGTCGAGTTTTCTGGCGTGGACTAAGTTTTATCAACAGAACGAAAATGCGCCTAACAGCATTGTCAGTTATTACGCTAAAGGTGCATTAATTGCTTTAAGTCTGGATTTAATGTTACGCCTGCAATCTGAGCATAAGTTAACTCTGGGCAACGTCATGAAAGACCTGTGGCACGAATTCGGTAAAACCTCAATTGGCACAGCCGATGATACCGTTCTGAGTTGGCTAAATCATTATCCTGGCATTGATGTTTCCGACTTCTTAAAAGACGCGCTATACAACAAGGACTCCATACCACTTATCGAGTTGCTGCAAAACTTCGGTATCGACGTTCAACGGCAAGTACCAGTAGATGACAACAACAGTGGAGGCAAAGCAGCCGATCAGCCAGCCAGAGTAAACTTCGGCGCAAAATATAAAGCATCTGCACAAGGGCTGGAGATCATCAATGTTTACCACGACGAAAGCGCCTATCATGCAGGGTTGTCAGCCGGAGACCGAATTATTGCGGTTGATCACTTGCAGGTAAATGAGCAGTCCATAAAAACCATTCTTGAACGCTACGTTCCCGGGGATACAGTAACGGTTCATGCATTCCGAAGAGATGAATTGATGACCCTGGAGCTTACCTGGCTGGAGCCCGCGAAAAGCAGTTACCTGTTAAGCGTGAAACAACCAGATAAGTTGAAAGGTTGGCTAACGCCTTCCGGTTAGTCCTGATAAAGCTGGGGAAGTAACGCTGGATCGAGTCGTTCATTTCCCCAGTTAACCCGCCAGTCAAGATGAGGCCCGGTTGCACGACCGGTAGCACCAATAGCACCGATTAACTCGCCCTGCTTAACTTTATCGCCAACGTCCACGTTAAGTTCGCTCAAGTGCAAGTATGTGGTCGTGACTTTATAGCCATGCTCAATAATAATTGTGCCGCCCGAATAGAATAAGTCGGGTTCAGCTAACACCACCTCACCCGGCCAAGGGGCTTTTACCGGAGTACCCGTCGGCCCTGCGATATCTTCACCATAATGCGGGTTACGAGGTTCTCCGTTAAAAACTCTCTGACTTCCGTAAACACCACTAATACGCCCCTTTGCAGGTTTAACGACTGGGGTTAGAAAGTCCGTTCTCTGCGTTTCTTTTTGCCGCGCTACCCAAACTTTCTCTGCTTCTTTTCTTGCCCTTTTAACCTGTGCGGGATCTGGTGTTACCGTCTTTTGAGGCACTCCATCGACATGGTCAATTTTATATTCACGAGGCGTTAACGTGAGCTCTTTGGTTATTCTGCTGTCACCTTTCTGAATTACTAAGGTGTTTTTAAGCGGAGCTTTTCGTGCGAAACCAAAAACAATATAACCCTGCTCGGTAACTTGCAGAGGTTCGTCATTCAAAGTGGCAGTAACTCCGGGCTCAGATTTAGCTAAAATAAGCGCTCCCTGAGTCAATGGCCCTTTTATCTCCAGTTCAATAGGTTCGTCCGCCAATGCAACGTTTATTGAGCAAAGCGACAAAATAAAAGCGGTAATTGTTCTACGCATAGGCAATGGCTCCCTTCCCAACCCCTTCAAACGCACGAACTTCGACTTTTTTATCGGGGTTTTGTGATTTTATTTCTGCAACTAAATAATCCGCGATACATTCAACGGTTGAGTCGGTATCAATAACAAAGTTTTCTGCATTAGGAACCACAAGCTCAAACAGGCCCTGATCAGCAATATAGCTATAAAAAGTATGGTTGGAATCAGAGCTCAAATCACTGGCTGCGTCAGATAATTGAAGATTGCTGCGAGTGCAGACATCTTCCGTTGTACCTAAATAAATATCCTGCCATTTATCCGACCACTCTTTTTCAAGTACCGGCTGTCGTATGTTATCCAGCTTAATCTGGATTTTTGAGCGATGGCCATGGGCTATACGTTGGCAATTTCCATCGTGCTTTTTCAAACCATGAGTGTAGTGATAATAAAAACCATCAATATTCTCAGGTCGTAAAAACAAGCTAAGCCCTTCAACGTTAACCGGCAACTCTCTTTTTATGACGGCTTTAAGGTAGTCAGTAACCGTTTCAATGGAGACAACTTCCGCATCGATAAAAGCAAAGGCATCCGCAGGACAGAACAAATGGATAGAGCGCTGTTCCGGGCGCACAAAGTCAACCCAGTTAGCACTGTCATCGGAGTTATGCGTGACTTTTGTGTATGGATGTTCCGCCGGCACAACCAACTTATGATCAACCGAATTATCGATAATGGCTTTAACTTGCTTTTTCACACGACCAAAATCCAGCACCATAGATTGCTCATTTAGAGCGCCATCCAGCACAATATCAACAATCCAGCTCTCACCGACTATTCCCCTCTCAGGGCATAGGTAAGAGCAATCAATAACGGTCAAATCATTCACAAATAACTGCATAGTGAGCTTTTCTCATCTCTTCTTTAAGAACTGCAACCAGTATAACCTGAAACGCCTTATCCGATAAGCTCAATCAGGTTGGCCCATTCCCACAATAATTTCAGTGAAAGCAAAATTAATGCAGCGCCCATGGTGCGATCTACCCAGTGGCTGTAGTGCCAGAGTGTTTTAAAAATACGGGGCTGAGTAAGTAGCCAGGTTAAAAACAAAAACCACAGCCCAGTTGCAACAATAAGGTACACGCCGTACCCAAATTGGATACTAAAAGGTGTTTCCGGCGCAATAATAGTAGTAAATAGGGTTAAGAAGAAAATTGTTGCCTTAACATTGAGACCATTGGTAATAAAACCAACAATAAAGGCTTTACGCTTACGTGGTTGAGTAGAGGCAAGCTCGCTGTCCGACATGTCTTTTCTTGGCTTCGCTTTAATTGCCTGAGTTCCGATAAAACCTAAGTACAATGCACCTGCACAAAGCAGGGTTTGATATAGCCAGTCTGTCTGGTGAATGATGAGCGCAACGCCAACAAGTGAATAAGTCACATGAATGACAATTCCTGCGGCTATTCCAAGACTCACCCAGTAACCTGCCTTACGCCCAAAACTTAAGCTATAACGTGATACGACCGCAAAATCAGGGCCAGGGCTTGCAACCGCGAACAGATGAATCAAGGCAATGGTTAAAAACTCACTCCAGTAAGACAACACAAACTCCTTATTGCGTATTTACACTTTAACTGCCAGAATCAAAGTTACTTTTTATTAATTACAGATTACTATTAATCAATATGAAAAACTCGAAACTCCCCTCATTAAATGCACTAAGAGTGTTTGATGTTGCTGCCAGAAGCGGATCGTTTAAGCAAGCCTCACAAGAGCTTGGAGTCACTCAGTCCGCCGTAACCCGGCAAATACAAACTCTGGAAGAGCAGCTCGAAGTTCGCTTGTTTCAACGCGACAACCGAGTTCATTCGCTCACCCCGGTAGGTCTTGAGCTAGCTCCTCAAATTGAACAAATATTCGAGCAGCTGGAACGGACGATAGAACGCACCCGAAACCTAAGTGACAATACAACAACACAGCTAACCGTCGCAATCAGTTCCGAGCGTTTACGTTTCTGGCTGGCCGGAAAGCTTGCAGACTTTCATTCTCTGTATCCTCACATACAATTGAGTTTTAGTCGTTGTAATGAGCATTTTGTTAATGAAAGTGCCGCGGAAATGGCATCAGCAATACAACACCAAAGCTGGGATCTCGCTATTGGTTATGGCAAGACGACGGACAAAAACATTCAGTCTGTTACATTACAGAAGAACCAACTGGTACCGGTTTCTGCTATTCAGACAAATGAAAGCCCGTTTCATTTACCCTGGTTAATCAACCCGGATAACCCGGATCATCAGGCTATGTTAAAAGCTTACAGCCAGGAGTTAGCCTCTACACGTATGATCCACTGTAACGATGTACAAATGTCTCTCGACTTATCTGCGGCAGAACAAGCAATTGCACTTATCGACAGCAGCCTTATCACGCCCGGTCTGTCTAACTTAAAAGTTTATAATGATTTCGCCCGACCCTGTCAGTATCCGTTAAGTGTTTACTATCGTAAGCGACAAAGACAGCCTGTTGCCCTTGTTGCTTTTATAAAATGGTTACAGCTAATCATTTCATGAATTAACGGTGACGTCCTTGTTTACATACATTCATGTTTGTATGTAAAATATTGCTCTTTTTTATTATTGGAGAGTGATATGTGGCGTATAGCATCACTGGTTGTACTGATAATCTTAAACTTCCCATCTTTTGCTGATGAGGTTCACTTTACCGGAGCTTATTCTGCGGATCAGCTAAGGGGCGTCAGGGCTGGTTACAGGGTAACAAACTTACCGGTCGAATTGCCGACATGGATTGGCTCACCAAAACTTCATGTCGAGGCGGCTTTAAACCACTGGCAAGACTCAAACAATACAGAAGATAATATAACGGCTTTTACTATCAGCCCGATTCTTTCCTGGCACATAGCAGGAGCTCAGCGACCGTTATTTTTAGAGGCTGGTATAGGTGGTAGTTATTTCGACAAAACACAAATAAGTAATCGCCGCTTATCAACCCAATTTCAATTTGAGGACAGAATATCACTCTCCTGGCAATACAACCGCAGCTCTACTGCTCGTATCGCCTTGGGGTATACCCACTATTCAAACGCTGATATCAAACGGCCTAACGACGGACTCGACTTCTTTTGGTTAAGTTGGGCTTTACCGTTTTAACCTCCGGATGAATTAGCGTTATCTGTCTGAAGTTGCTACATTTAGTCTTAAGTTCTATTCAACTGGAGGTCAAATGAGAAAACAACTTCTTAAACTATCGGCTATTGCGGCTACGGGACTCTTTGTTTCAGCTTGCGGCAGTCCTGAATCAGGAATGACGCAGTGCACTATGGAGCCTAAAGAAAACTGGTTGGATCAGGAGCAATTTCAGAGCTCGTTGAAAGAGCAGGGTTATGAAATAAACGAGTTTAAAGTAACCGACGGGAATTGTTATGAAATCTATGGGTTTAACCAGAATAAGCAGAAAGTTGAAATTTACTTTAACCCAGTAGATGGCAGTATTGTTAAGCAAGAAACTGAGTAAAAAAGTAAAGGCAGTGCCAATGATCATTTGGGATAAGTTTATAAGAACCTTTCATTGGTTATTGGTACTGTGCTTTTGTCTGAACTATTTTTTCCTCGAGCATGGCAGCAGCATCCATCAGGCAGTAGGTTATACTGCCGCAGCTTTGGTTATGAGTCGTGTTGTCTGGGGCTTTATTGGGCCTCCTAATGCGCGCTTTAAAAATTTTCTCCCCTCCTTTTCTGGTATAAAAAAGCATCTTCATGAACTGAAAGAGGGAGAGGTGAAGCAGACTCAGGGCCATAATCCACTCGGTGGCCTTATGGTGTTTTCTATACTTGCTTTGTTTTTAGTTCAGGCTGTTACCGGTTTTCTTCGTGAAGAAGTGGATGCACTATATGGAGACAGCTTTTTAACCTCATTGCACGGCATATCCGCCAACATCATTTTTGTGCTCGTGATTATTCACATTATTGCCGTATTTATTACCGCTTATTTGGGTAAAATAGAGCTTATCCGCCCTATGATTAACGGCAAACGCCGGGTAAAGCGCCATGACTGAGGAAAAAGCTTCCAGAGAACGTATATACCAGGTTTCCACTAACCGCGAACGGGCGTCTCATAAATTGCGTTATGTCGAGGCGTCAGCTCCCGTAGAGAAAGATTGTCGTTTGTGTATCGGTTCGCTAGCAGCAACTGATCACAATGAGAATGAGTTCTCCATCGCCAAAACGGTTTATGATGACATTGCCAGAATGGCGTTTCTGGAAAAGCAGCTCTACTCAAACCAGGCCTACCCTCCTCTATTTTTTTATCAGGCTTTGCAACAGTGGCGCGACACATTTTTATCACTTAAAGTTGATGACAAAGTGGCTGGCTACAGCCTTATGGTCCCTCTGGCTGACAACGCTTTAGCACTTATGTCCTTGCTTATTGGAAAAAGCTTTCAGGGACAGGGATTGGGTAAGGAATTACTGCAGCAGTCTATTTTGCTTGCCCAGTCACTTCATTATAAACGCCTTGAATTGAGCGTTTCCCCGGAAAATAAATCCGCCGTTTGTTTATATGAAGGGTTTGGCTTTCAGGCGACTGATTCTTATAAAGATTACTTAGGGCCTGGTGAAGATCGCATTCTAATGAGCTTACCTTTAGCAAAGACATAACATGACCTCTCTGGATTTATTCGGCAACCTGGGTTCTGAACCACTGCGTTCAAATATTAGTGAACAGGCAACGCTGTTTCATCAGTTTTTAGCTAAAAGCGACGATGCCTTGCTAACTGACGTTCGCGGTGTCTTAAAGAGCGCTCCCTTACGTCACTTACAAACGCCCGCCGGGCATAAAATGTCGGTTAAAAGCAGTAATTGCGGCGAGTATGGCTGGCTAAGCGATAGCCGGGGCTATCGGTACCAAAAGATTGACCCAGTCACCAAAGCACCCTGGCCCCAAATGCCCTCTCTCATTAAAACTAAAGCAATAGAAGCGGCAACACTTGCGGGGTTTGAAAATTTCAAACCAGACTCCTGCCTTATTAATGTTTATTTACCCGGCACAAAAATGGGCCTGCATCAGGATAAAGATGAGGCGGACTTTACAAAGCCTATCGTTTCTTTTTCCTTTGGCTTACCGGTTAACTTTTTATGGGGTGGTTTTAAGCGTTCGGAAAAATACCAGAAGTTTCAGCTTCAACACACGGATGCTTTAGTTTGGGGTGGGAGTGACAGACTCCGGTATCATGGGGTACAGCAGCTTAAAGACGGCATTCACCCCGTTACAGGGCGCTGCAGAGTTAACCTGACCATTCGTCAGGCAGAATAATTAAAAGCACTTTAAGTTCTGCATATAGTGGTGGATATCATAGCTCTTAGCCTTCTCCATAAGCTCATTTCTTTTTTCAAAACACAGGCTTTCCGTCGCAACACTAAACTCTTCAAATAGCTGAAAGCTCTGCGACAGTAATGCTTGGTCTCTTTCATTAAAGACACCCTGATGCCTGCTGGCCCAGTAATGAGCATGATGAAAGAGCTGCTCTGAAATTCGGGCAAATACAATAGGGTTCAGTACTCGATAATGCCGGTACTGTTGAAAACGTTGGTAGTTAGTCTTGCCCTGCTCCGTTAAAAGGTCCATAGGCTCATCAATCAACATATACTTGTAAAGATAACTGTTATTGAATGCTGCAAGACGTTGCCAGTACTCACGCTCATCTTCATCTTCGCTACCGTCAATGCGGGCGCTTAAATCCGATATATCGTAAAACCGGAAATTGGTTAAAAGATGACTGCGCATGAACCGGACAAAAGATTCAGGTTGTTGCACTGAAAAATTTTCAAACACTTCAAATAACTCAAGTGTTACGTAATTAAACCGAGGCTTAAGTGCTTCGTACTTCCGTGAAAGCTGACGAAACCTTCGGGTTTTTCTAAGCCCCTGAAGGTCTTCATCTGCTAATAAACTGCCCATACCTGAATAACGGAAGTTAAGAGCTAACTCTATGCAATCGAGAGCATTCTCCTGCTCACCGGCTAACCAGTAAACACAGGCCGCATTATGCAGAACAGATGGGTTTAACCAACTATAATGGGCCATACTTAAATAGAACTCAATTCCTGCATCCAAAAATGCTGTGTCCGCTTTTTGTTTATAAGCGTCGCAGCTAAGCGCCAGGTAGTATTGAATCAGGTTGTAAAATTCAGGGGTTTCTCTGTAGGCTTCCCATTTAGCTTCAAAGTCCGTACTAAACCATTCCTCTATCCTAGCTAACGATTTTATCGGAGACAATTGCTCGATGGTAGGAAGTGCCGGATGTTTACCCGGGCTATTATCATTAGAAGCATTTGCGACAGACACTTTACTTCTGGCTTTTTGAGCTTGTGTGACAGAACGAAATGCCTTCTCACCGATAACAACGTAATGCTTATCGACCAATCCGTAAGGCTTAACTGTGGTAGTAGCAACATCGAGCTCAGTAAGGCAGGCACAACGACCTGTCGTATGGTTGTACGAATAGATAAAACAGCCATTAAAGAAATAACTGTACTGAGCATCATTTTCCAGCGGATTACTACTTCCCAGAAACGCTGGGCTATCCGGCGTCACATTGACTGCTGTATTGGTTATCGTGCTCACGGTCAGCTCCTGTCACAAGTTAATCAAAGCCATTACAGGTGAATTATTAGACAGCTCTCAGACTATCTTTGTCGCTCACCCTATAAAAGAGCCTTTACAGAACTTTAACCTTTGCTAGCAATTTCTGACTAGAAGCCAAAGAAAATAACGGGTAGACCTGAAGTCAGCGCAATTAATTATATAAACTTATGATAATTGGCACTTATGAATAAGTGACTCAACTATTTCTATAACAATAGAGTATAACCCCTTTAATGGATTGGTCAATTTTTATACAAACGTCTAACTTGTAGAGAACCCAAGTGCTGGTTATATTGATTAGACTACAATTGGAACTTAGCGTTTATCAAAGGGAATGATATCTGAATGAAGCTATGGCGCGTACTGCTTACAATATTAGTCATTGCATTCGCTATAGGGCTACTGGGTTATTCCTACTTGAATCAACAACTCAAATCGCTGGGTATCAGCGACTGGAGTATTGAGTTTGAACGCTTATCGATTAATCACATTGTTATTGAGCGACTGGAGTTAACAATAGACTCATTACCAGAGTCCTCCGCAAGTCAATCCTCAACCGTACTAAACCTAACACAGATACTCTCCGCCGAACTGCCGGCCATAGTTCCGGAACGCTTTGATATCAAATCTCTGCGCGTAAAAGGAACATTATTACCAGAGCCAATTTCAGCGACTTTTAAGTTATTAAACCGAGAACCGCTCCAGCTAAAAGTTAACAGCCGGGAGCCTGTTACAGCCTCTCTGCAACTGACCCGAGAAAATGACAGTCTTGATCTCTCCGCTCAACACGACAGTGCAACTTTGCAGGCAAATTACAACTATAGCTCAGGCCAGCTCACCGCCAACGCGAGCTACTTACTAGCAGCTCACCGCGTTGCAGAGAGTCTAAGCACCGGGCAAATTCCAATGAGTGCACAATGGCGAGGTAACTTTTCACCCAATACTGAATTCACAAGCCTTGAGAGCATTACATCCGCCCTTTCGGGTGAATTGTTGCTGTCGGTTAAAGATAACGCTGAAATAGTCGCGGCTGATAGCACCACCGCTGCATCGGGCAAGCTTCAGCTTAATTTGAGTAAAGGTATTATTAACTTCTATACACTTGAATTGAATGGCGAAACCAACAATCTAATGTCCTTAAACGTGCCTGAGTTGCCGGTACAATTAGAATCAGTAATCTGGCAGTTAAGTAGCAATGATCAGCTTGCATTGCCGCTGCTTAAAATTCAGCAGGCAGTAAATAAAACTCACTGGCCTGTTAGTGCCAAAGCCGTTGCTAAGGGCAAGAAAAACGAGACACTCAACCTCTCATCAGAGCTGTCCGTTGAGCAAAAACAGTGGCAGTTTAACTCAGTTAATTTCGATCATTTAAACCTTCAGCTCCACAACGTAGCCTTACCCGTTGCAGAGCAATCATTGATTATTAATAAGCTTACAGCAGCGTTCTCCGGTCAGATTTCAAATGAGGCTGCCACGCTCCAAAGCACTGAGTCGACGCACATTGAGTTCTCGCACTTAAATAACGATGCCACTGCAGTCGTCAGTTTCTCACATGTTTTTTATCCATACTCAGAGCCTGACGACATTACCGCTGAGCTTGGTCTCAGTATTCATGCCGACGCGCTTAGTTTTGATCAGCTACCTCAAATAAAGGCGGCTTTTAACAGTGACTTTAAATATCGACAGCAAAAGCTTATCGGTAACGGAGAACTTAGACTTGGCGAGCACATTCGTGTACAACATCACAGCGAAATTACAACCAACCGCATACAAAGTAAGGTTAAAATTCACGACTTTAACTGGAAGCAAACACCACAACTCGATGCGCTACTCAAGCACTTCGCGCCTCAGGTTGTTATCAGTAAAGCGACGATTAATGGTCACGCAGACGTAAACTTCGACTGGAATGATAATCGCTGGCAGCTCGATAATGGTCAGGTCGATATTCAGCAAAGCGACTGGGTTGCGGATACTTTATCGGCGGTTGATAGTAGCCTCAACTTTCAGTTTAATGCCAATAACGAACAGCTCCATGTTAATAACGCTCAACTTTACATCAGTAGTGTGCAACAGGGATTTACGCTAGGCCCTGTAACGGCTGAGTTTGGGGCTCAAATACCCTTTGATAACCCCAAACAGTCCACGCTTAACTTAACCAGCCACAGCATAAAAGGCCTTGGCGGAAGTATCAGTATTCCTAACCAAAGCTATTCTATGGCCAACAAGTTTGCACTGCCCGTTGTTTTCGAAGAAATTTCTCTGGGCGAGCTTATGCGCCAATACCCAAGTAATAAAGTGGCGATAGACGGTAATGTCTCCGGAACCATACCAGTGCACTGGGACTCTAACCAGTTTACAGTTGACCGAGGTTATTTAAATGCCCTGGCTCCCGGTGGTCACTTGCAGGTAGATTCATCGGCGTTAGTGTCGGTAGCCGGCAATAATCCGAGTTTACAGACTCTGGCCGGCGTTCTTAGTAACTTCTATTATCAGCAGCTGTCCACGGTGATCGACTATGATAAAAACGGTAAGTTGACCTTAGCGGTGAAATTGAAGGGCTCAAACCCTGAGGTAGAAAATGGACGCCCGGTAGAACTTAACGTAAATTTAGAAGAGGACTTACCTGCATTGATGAAAGGACTAACACTTAGTAACAGCTTGAACGAAGCCATTCGTAAGCGAGTACAACAGAAAATCAATTAATCAGGGGATGATATGAGACAATTGTTTTTACTAGTAAGCGTACCTTTTTTCGTTTTGGGGTGTACCCCAACGGTTCAGGTAGCTGCGCCTAAAGAGCCCATTACTATCAACCTAAATGTTAAGATTGAACACCAAATTTACGTCAAAGTAGATAAAGCGCTCGACGATGTAATTTCTGAATCCAGTGGCTTATTTTAACGACAAAGGAATGCAACTATGAAATATTTACTGACGCTGCTATTAGTTACTTTTATTGGTTTATCAAGCCCGCTGGCGCAAGCACAACAGTTAGATTTGCAACAGGCAAAGGCACAATTAAGTGAAGCGAAGGAACAAGGCCTGGTGGGCGAAAAAGCTGACGGTTACCTGGGAGTAGTAGAATCGACAGAAGTTACTGAGCAAATCGTTAAGAAAATTAACGAGGCTCGCCGTAAAGAATACACCCGAATTGCTAACGAGAACGACATTGCTGTTGCCGATGTTGAGTTAGTAGCCGGAAAGCGTGCCATTGAGCTGACTAAATCAGGCCTTTACATCAATGTCGATGGAGATTGGCGAAAGAAGCCTTAAGCGGCTTCTGAATGCTACCTTCCAGATGTCTTAGAGCGACTCCCAGTCTTGTGCTGGGTATGAGGGCAGTTCTAACGGTTTTGACGGTGCTGCACGTCCTTGCTCTGCAAGGCCACAAAATGCGAGAGGAATGATTGTGAGACCAGCAATACTAGTTAAAGTTAGCTGGGGAAAACACTAAAATAGTTCAAAGGGAACTGAAGTTTAATCTAATCGGAATTGGTGCCCGGGGCCGGACTTGAACCGGCACGAAGTTACCTTCGAGGGATTTTAAATCCCTTGTGTCTACCAATTCCACCACCCGGGCACTACATAGAAGTGTTCTCGAATAATGGAGGCGGGTCCCGGAGTCGAACCGAGATCCACGGATTTGCAATCCGCTGCATAGCCATTCTGCCAACCCGCCAGAATTTGGAGCGGGAAACGAGATTCGAACTCGCGACCCCAACCTTGGCAAGGTTGTGCTCTACCAGCTGAGCTATTCCCGCACCGTCATCTGCCGTGGCATTCTACTGTTTAATCATTTTCAGTCAATGACTTTTTATCAATTTAGTGACTGTTTGCGCAAATTTACGGCAAAGCTGTTATTTTCTGGTCAATTCACCCTTGGCTCCGCGTAAATATTCCCACATTGACCAAACCGTTAATACAAAGGCTGCGTAGAATAAAAACATCGATAACCAATAAATATAAATATTAGCGTTCCAGAGCAATCCAATTAAGGCAATCATTTGTGCCACCGTCTTCCACTTTCCTAAATTGGAAACCGCGACTTTTGCTCTATTGCCACTTTGTGCCATCCACTCCCGCAGGGCGCTCACAATAAGCTCTCGGCAAATCATTGTTAAAGCGGGAATAGTAATAAAGGCGGAGTTGTAATCTTCGACAATCACCACCAGAGCAGCAACAACCATCGCTTTATCTGCTACCGGATCAAGAAACTCACCAAACTTAGTGAATTGATTAAAGCGCCGGGCGATATAGCCATCTAACGCATCGGTAATTGCAGCTAACCAAAAAATAAATGCAGCCCAAAAGCGCGCATCTTCCATTGGTAAATAGAAAACCACCAGAAACACCGGTATCAGTACTATCCGAAAGCTGGTCAAAATATTAGGGATATTCCACTTCATTATCCGCTCATTCCTTATTGTTTTTACTCATCACGAAATGAGTAATAAATTTTTTCCGCCAATGCTCGGCTAATACCAGGTACGCTGGCAAGTTTCTCAATACTAGCGTTTTTTACCTCTTGTAATCCACCTAGATTTTTCAAGATTGTTTGTCTGCGCTTTGCCCCTACCCCTTCAATTTGTTCTAAGGTTGAGGTTTTCTTAACTTTCGCTCTTTTCTGTCTGTGTCCCGTTATAGCAAAACGATGCGATTCATCACGTATGTGTTGAATCAAATGTAGCGCGCTGGCGTCTCTACTTAACGGAATAGTCTCGTGACTACCGGCCATAATTAAAGTTTCCAGTCCGGGTTTACGCGACTCTCCCTTCGCAACACCAATTAAAACCGGCGCCTCTTTGCCCCAGTCACTAAAGTAATTCTCTGCCTGGGCCAACTGTCCCTTACCGCCGTCAATAAACAATATATCGGGTATGTTGCCTTGTTCTTTGGCGTTATCATAACGCTTAGCCAGAGCTTTTGACATTGCTGCGTAATCATCTCCCGGAGTAATGCCGGTAATATTATAGCGACGGTAGTCAGACTTTTTAGGTCCGTTTTGATCAAACACCACGCAAGAGGCTACCGTTTGTTGCCCCATAGTATGGCTAATATCAAAACATTCCATACGCTGTATGGGCACGCCGAAATCCAACACTTGTTGTAATGCCTGAGTACGACGGTTCATTGTACTTTGTTGATTTAACCGGCTTTCCAGCGCATTAACGGCATTTTTCTGAGCCAGCGACTGATACTGACGTTTATCCCCTCTCACTTTGCTTTGCAGTTTGACGGGTTGTGACAACGCATCACTCATCACTTCGGCTAATACGTTGTCCGGCTGAATATTGACGGGAAGAACCACTTCCTTTGGAATTTTGCGTCCAGCCGTATCCGACAAATAAAACTGCAACAAAAAGGCTCTGAGCACTTCATCGTCAGGCGTATCGGTTGGCACCTTAGGGAAATAGCTACGACTGCCCTGTAAGTGGTTATCTCGGATAAAAAGCATCTGTACTGTGGTCATTCCATTACCACGCGCTAAACCAATAACGTCCAGTTCCTGCTGGCTACCGGTCACCGAGTTACGCTCCTGCGTTTTTCTTAATGCGGCAATCTGATCACGAAACCTTGCAGCCCTTTCAAAATCCAGGTTTTCACTCGCCTGCTCCATCTTGCTCATAAGCTCGTCAATAACCTGCTGGTTTTTCCCTTGCAGGAATTGCCGCGCCAGAGCCACTTGCTCACTGTATTCCTCATCAGTGCAGACATTAACGCAGGGCGCAAGGCAGCGTTTCAGCTGATGCTGCAGGCAAGGCCTGGTACGTGCCCGATAATAGGTATCGTCACATTGGCGAATCGGAAACAGCTTTTGTAGCAGGTTTAAGCTTTCACGCACTGCTGAGCCATTTGGAAAAGGCCCGAAGTATTCGCCCTTGGTGCGACGGGCTCCGCGGTGAAAACCCAGCCTGGGATGTTGGTGCGCTGTCAGAATAATGTACGGGTAAGATTTATCGTCTCGCAGCAATACGTTGTAACGAGGGCGATACTTCTTAATAAAGGAGTTTTCGAGTATTAAAGCTTCAGCTTCGGTATTGGTTACGGTGACATCCATAGAAGCAATTTGCTTAACCATGACCTGAGTCTTTACCCGATCAACTTTATCGCGAAAGTAGCTGGATACGCGTTTTTTTAAGTCTTTTGCTTTACCAACATAGATTACGTCACCCGACTCATCGTACATGCGGTATACACCGGGTTGATGAGTCAAGTGACGAAGAAAGCTGTCGCTGTCAAAATGTTTCTGTGTATTACCTTCCGTCATCTACCTTCAAACTGAATTAGGTCGACAAGACCGTGCTGAATTGCAAGATGAGACAATTGTACATCACCATCGATACCGAGTTTAGAGAAAATACGATAACGGAAAGTATTAATTGTTTTACTACTGATACACAGATGCCGGGCGATTTCTCTGACACGAATACCACGACTGAGCATTTGCGCAACTTGCAACTCGCGTTCACTGAGCATATCAACCATGCTTTTCTGTTTCTGAGAACGTGGGTTTTGCGCCAAATATGCCGCTACCGGAGCCGCGACATAAACATTGCCCTGCTTTAATGACCGAATTGCCTGAACTAAATCCGAGCTGTCGCATGAGTCAAGCAGGTAGCCGTCGACAACACTAATACCACACTGAAAATCCAATATATCCTGCTGGTTCCTTCCCCACACAATGAGCTTTAAGTCGCAGTGACGTCTTTTTAAGCGTCGCCAGTGTTCAACTGTAGCGGCCCCACCCAATTGACTGCAAAGTACCACCACAGCATCTTCATACTCATAACACGTGCGACGCAAGTCAGCTATTCCCGTAACAGTCAGCACCTTGTCGCTAAAGTGCTGCTGTAAAACAGAGGCCATACCGGCACTTATAATTGGATTGGGAATTGCTAAAATAATACGGTTCATAGGTTACATTCCTTATTTGTATACCTTGTTGGTCATCCTTATTAGTTTAAATCCGTACCGCCCTGCCCGAATTCGCGTCGCATATTCTGAGCTTTTAACGTCGATAACAAGTTGCTTTTACAGAACTTTACAAAAACTCGGGAAAAGCCAATTTGAGGGTGTGGCAATAGCTATTGAAGGCAAGTCAAAGATGAAGTTTTGAGCAGAGGTTACAAGCGGGCCTGGTCCAGCATATCCCACAAATAACAAGCCAGATAGCTTCTGTAGGGTTGGGCCCTTTCCGGAATAATTAGAATATCCTGATCTTTTAAAAGACTCATAGCTTTACGAAGCGAGCTGTCCTGAATTGGGAAAAGATCCTGATGGGCAAAGTGGAACATCGCTAAAATAGAAGCAGTCCACGGACCAACCCCCTTTAGCCGGGTGACATCGGTAATTAACTCTTTCGACCCCATGCCAGACCACGACTGTACCCTATCCGGTTCTTTTTGCTGACATTGTGCAACACTACTAATAGCGGCAGCTTTGGTGCGGCTAACACCGCAACCCATAAGCTCTTCGACCGGAAGATAAGCGATACCTCCGGCACCAAGTGATTTAGCCTTTTGCTCAGCCCTTTCAATGATGGTTGCCGACGCTTTCAACGACAGCATTTGACGGATAATGATCCGGGGTAATGCCTCAATAACCGGCATATTTGAAGGGGCCAGCAACTCCCGCGAGGGTAACTGCAACAACAGCAAATCGATCCCCGGCTGAGTATCGATAAGGTGCTGTCGGATTATTTCAGGTGTTGTTTCCATAAGCCTATTATGCGAACACGGTGAAGCTCTGTCGACTAATAGCTAACAATTTACCTTCTTCACTCCATAGGCCCGCTCGGCTGTGACCATACCCTTGTTCAGCATGCTCAATAAAAGCTTCGTACTGAAACCAGTCGTTGGTGTTAAATTCGTCCAGGGGGAGATCCGGAAATTCGATAGTCCAGGTAAGTGACGAAGCCGGCGCGGGGCTATCCAGGTGAGGGAGCACCGCAGGTGGCCAGGCATCAACTAACGCCAAAACTGCTGCTGTGGTCAGTTCTTGCTGCTCTTTACGAAAGCGTATCCAGCCACCAAAGGTTCGACCCGGCTGCCCACTAAATGGCATACCACCGGAAGTAATACGGTAATCAAAGTTTTTTGCAAATTCAGGAACAATATCGGCTTCAGGTAAGCCAGGACCGTCATTAATTGTTTTTAAGTCAGGCGGTGTTTCACCGCTAACCGATACAGAGGATGAGCGCCCTTTACCTAAGCTGGCTAATCCAGCTAACATGACTTCGTCATTTTGTGTTATTTCAACCGACACCTGCAACACAGAAGATCCCTGTCTTAATACCCGATAACTTAACGTTGCATCCCCTGGTGTCGCCGGCGCGACAAAAGAAATAGCGAAGCTACGCAAATGGTAATCTCCCGGGAACTGTCGCAATAGAAACTGTGCAGCTAAAGCCGCACTAAAACCACCAAAAAATGCCCTACCCTGTGCCCAGCCTTCCGGTAGCTTAATGGTTTGATTGTTTTTGTCGTTTTCTATTAACGCTAAAGTCTCGTGAAACAGCATGACGCTTCCCTGTTAAACAGTTGTTTGAATTAGCTATTAAGAATACCAATTATCACCATGATGACAAAGGATGTTATTAACAAAACCAAATAAACCGCGTTACTAGCATAAAGGTTTTATAAACATATCAGCGAAGGAGGAGTTGTCGAATAACTCTGGAGGTGTGTAAAAAGCAAAAAAGCCCAACTCAAGGAGCTGGGCTTTTTTGCTAAATTTGGCGGAGAGGGAGGGATTCGAACCCCCGGTGGGAATGAACCCACGCCTGATTTCAAGTCAGGTGCATTCAACCGAGCTCTGCCACCTCTCCGTATTGTTTGTTCTCTTCAACTGCGTCGTTGAGAACGAAGCGAATATTAAAGACCTAAATTACGCTTGTAAAGGAAAAATTTGAACAAAGTGTCCGTTTGGGCGTTTATTAGACAAACTGAACGTTTTTCGCTAGAAATTACCCTTTAATTTCCTACCCAAGGCCCCCATTAATGCTGTAGTATTTAGGAAACTTTTTAAATAAAAAACCGTCTTAACAGACAGTAAGTTCAACACGGAGAAATCTATGAACAATCGCAGTCAGACTTATGTCGGTCAGAACGAATCGACGCTGGCCGTTAATAAGGTACTACGCAACACTTATACATTATTGGCAATGACACTGGCTTTCAGTGCTGTTGTTGCAACTATCAGCACTATGATGAACTTACCTTATCCGGGCCTCATCATTACTTTAGTTGCCTACTTTGGTTTGCTTTTTGGTATTCACAAGACCAAAGATAGCGGCATGGGTATTGTATTAACCTTCGCTCTAACTGGCTTTTTAGGTTATACCCTCGGTCCTATCCTCAATATGGCACTATCAATGCCTGGAGGCGGCGAAATGGTTGCTACTGCCCTCGGCGGCACAGCCCTGACGTTCTTTGCAACTTCAGCCTATGTCTTAACCACTAAAAAGGACATGTCTAAATTAGGTGGCCTGGTTACTGCCGGTATTATCATGGTCTTTGTAGCGATAATAGCTAACCTGTTCTTCCAGTTGCCAGCATTACAGCTTGCAATCTCTGCTATCATGATTCCATTAATGGCTATGTTGATTATGTGGCAGACCAGCGACATCATTAACGGTGGCGAGCGCAACTACATCCTCGCAACAGTGACTTTGTATGTCTCAATTTATAACTTATTCCTTAGCATGCTACAGCTGCTAATGGCGTTTGGCGGCGACGAATAAAAGCGACTGCCTACAGGGTTACAATAAACGCCCCGCCATGCGGGGCGTTTTTGTTTAAAGTGAGTATTTATGGCCAAAATAACGCTCATAGTTCAAAACAGTGCTGAAGAACAGCTAAAGTCTCAGGAAGCTTTATCCTTTGCTCTCGCTGCAATTAACGGCGGCCATGAGATTGCTTGTATCTTTTTCTACCGGGAAGCCGTGAATCATGCACTACTGACAACACCGGTTGAAAATAAAGCTTTAATAAATCAATGGGAAGCAATGAGCCGTCAGCATAATGTCCCCTTAGTGGTGTGTCACACGGTAGCAGAGCGTAAAGGAATTGAAGAGTTCCACCCAAGTTTTCAAGCTTCGGGCTTGACCGCTCTGGCAACAGCTATTGCCAACAGTGACCGGACTTTACAATTTTAACCATTATGAAAAAAATCGCTATTTTACAATGCAGTTCAGACACTAACGCAGCAACAGAGGCCTTAGATGTCGCTTTATCGCTGGCAAGCTTTGATCACCCTGTTCAGCTCATACTGGCAGGCGAAGCAGTTAACTGCCTACTCAATAGCCCTTCAAAGCGTTACGGCATGCTGGAGCTACTCGATGCAGAACCTATCGCTATAAGCTCAGAGTCTACAATTAACATAGACGCTCTGCCGGATTCGTTAGACACAGTAATTATTTCTGCAAATGAACTAAAGCAGCACCTGGATCAATTTGACGAGGTTCTACACTTCTCATGACATCTACCCTGCACTGGTTAAGAAATACGGCACTAACTCAATGGTTAGCACAGTACAGTCATTTACTCGGCAATAGGGACGCTCTGCTTATTTCCGGGGAACAACTGGGTCAGTTACCTGATAAACAGCCTGTAAAGCAGTCAATATATGCCAGAAAAAATGACGCTGAGTGTTTAGGAAATACCTTACCAACTTATGTCATGTTAAAATCTGACGAAGAGTGGGTTGAACTGGTTCTCAGTTTTCAGCAGCAAATTACCTGGTAGTCCGCATGATTGAATTTAACGGTAAAACATACGAAACCGACAAGCACGAGTATTTAGCCAATATTGATGACTGGAATGAAGAGCTGGCCCTGCATATTGCGGAGCTTGAAAACATTGATATGACACCGGCACACTGGGAAGTTGTCAATTTTGTACAAGACTTTTACCGAGAATTCGATACCAGTCCGGCTATGCGTGTTTTGGTGAAAGCCATGAAAAAGCAGCTGGGAGAAGATAAAGGCAACAGTCGTTACCTTTACAAATTGTTCCCGAAAGGCCCGGCTAAGCAGGCCACACGAATTGCGGGCCTGCCGAAACCGGCTAAATGCATTTAGGGTTAACCTTAGCCCTTAATAACTTCAAGGCCACCCATATAAGGCCGCAGGGCTTCAGGCACAACCATTGAGCCGTCTTCCTGTTGGTAGTTCTCCAGTACAGCGACTAACGCCCGGCCTACTGCCAGTCCAGAGCCATTTAGTGTGTGCATAAGCTCTGGTTTTTTCGCACCCTTGCGGCGAAAACGAGCCTGCATACGACGTGCCTGAAAGTCCTGCATATTTGAGCAAGAGCTGATTTCACGGTACGCCTGTTGCGCTGGTAACCATACTTCTAAATCGTAAGTTTTAGCGGCGCCAAAGCCCATGTCGCCGGTGCAAAGCAATACCTTACGATACGGCAGTTCCAGCTTTTGCAGCACAGTCTCGGCATGCCCCGTCAGTTGCTCTAACGCATCCATTGACGCTTCCGGTTTCACTAACCAGACAAGCTCGACTTTATCAAACTGATGCTGACGAATAAGGCCTCGGGTGTCACGACCATGAGAACCAGCCTCGCTGCGGAAACACGGTGTATGCGCCGTAAATTTAAGCGGCAGTTCGTCTTCGTCGGCTATCTCGTCACGGTATAGGTTCGTTAACGGTACTTCGGCCGTTGGAATCAATGACATTGGTATTTGGTCTTGTGACTCGCCTTCAATGTGGAATAAGTCTTTACCAAATTTAGGTAACTGCCCTGTTCCCAGCAAAGAATCCTGATTCACCATATAAGGCACGTAGGTTTCCAGGTAACCGTGCTCTTGTGTGTGTAAATCCAGCATGAACTGAGTCAGCGCACGATGCAGACGAGCAATGCCACCACGCATAACCACAAAGCGCGCACCGGTTAATTTCGCTGCAGCTTCAAAGTCCATGCCTTTGGCTAACGCTTCGCCAAGATCAACGTGATCTTTTACTTCAAAGTCGAACGACTTAGGTTCGCCCCAGGTCAGTACTTCCTGGTTTTCACTCTCGTCTTCACCTTGCGGCACTTCGTCTGCCGGCAGGTTAGGGACACCCAGAATAATGTCGTTTAGTTCATCCTGAATGGCTTTAAGTTCTTCTTTTGCGCTATCCAGCTGGTCACCTAAATCACTCACCGCATCCAGTAACGGCTGTATATCTTCACCCGCTGCTTTCGCTTTACCAATCGCTTTGGAGCGACTGTTACGTTCAGCCTGAAGTTGTTCAGTACGTACCTGTACCTCTTTACGTTGTTCTTCAAGCTTGCTGAGTTTAGCAACGTCTAAGTCGAAGCCTCTTTTAGCAAGTGCTTTTGCGGTATTGTCTAATTCCTCACGGAAGTATTTAGCGTCTAGCATGAGTGTCCTATTTAACCGTTGTTGAGTACAACATCATTGCTGCAACAACAGCAGCAATACAGATAATTACGTTTATGCCTATGTGTAAGGCGGCTTTTAGCATTTCGCCCTGGCTGGCAAGCGTCACAACCTCAACCGAGAACGTTGAAAAGGTTGTAAATGCCCCTAAAACCCCAACACCAAGGAATAAGCGGGTTGTCTCTGACACGGATTGTTGTTGCCCATACGCCAGTAACAGCCCCAATAAAAACGAGCCTAATATGTTAACGGTCAGCGTCGCAAAAGGGAATGCCCGCAGCCCAAATGATTGCATCGCAAGGCCAATAGCGTAACGTCCCGAGGCGCCAATGGCTCCGCCGGCAGCAACGCAGAAAAAATGCAGCAGTAGGTTATTCATCGGGCTCCCTTTTCCAGTCTGACTTAGCATCCATATCTTGTAGCCAGCGCAGCTTTTCCTGCAACTTAATTTCTAAGCCGCGCGGCTCGGGCTGATAAAATTGCGTTTCAGCCAGTTCTGACGGTAAATAACGTTCACCGGGCACATAAGCATTTGGGTAGTTGTGCGCATATTGGTAATCAGCACCGTAGCCCTGCTCTTTATGCACTTTGGTGGGTGCATTGCGTAGGTGTTCCGGTACCGGCGCGTCGCTGTGCTCTTTGGCCGCCCTGAGTGCCCCTTTAAACGCACTGTACACCGCATTACTCTTAGCGGCACAGGCACAATAAATAACGGCCTGAGCTATGGCTCTTTCGCCTTCTGCCGGCCCTACTCTGTGATACGTATCCCAGGCGTTTAACGCTAACTGCAGGGCTCTTGGGTCAGCATTACCAATATCTTCAGAGGCAATAGCCAGTAACCTACGTGCTATGACCAGAGCGTCACCGCCGCCTGTTAATAAGCGCGCGTACCAATATAAGGCACCGTCTGGCGAAGAGCCTCGTACCGATTTATGAAATGCCGATAGAATATCGTAATAATGGTCACCCTGATGGTCGAATGCGGTTGCCTTTTCGCCAATAGCGGCGGTAATTAGCTCAGGTGTAATAGGCTGGCTGCTGCTTTCAACAAAGTCGGCCACTACTTCAAGGTAATTCAGCAACCGTCGAGCGTCACCACCGGCTAAATCCAGTAGCTTTGCCTGGGCTTCACCTTCTAACCTTAATCCACGCTGACCCAGACCCCGCTCTGTATCTTCCAGCGCTCTGTTTAAGGCTAGCTCAAGGTCTGCTTTTGAAAGCCCCTGCAAGCGATACACCCGTGCACGCGATAACAACGCATTGTTTAATTCAAAGCCGGGGTTTTCTGTCGTCGCACCAACAAACACAATGGTGCCGTCTTCAATATGCGGTAAAAATGCGTCCTGCTGGCTTTTATTAAAACGGTGCACCTCGTCGACAAACAAAATAGTTCGGCGTCCCTGCTGTTGGGCAACCTGCTTTGCTTCTTCAATGGCTTGTCTTATGTCTTTTACACCGGAGGTAACCGCACTGATACGACTGACAGTAGCATTGGCGGTAGTGGCGATGAGCTCAGCTAAGGTGGTTTTACCGGTACCCGGAGGCCCCCAGAGAATCATTGAATGCAAATGACCTTGTTCAACCGCCACTCGCAGCGGCTTTCCGGGGGCTAATAAATGCTGTTGCCCGACATACTCTTCAATAGTTTGCGGACGCATGCGCGCCGCAAGAGGTTTGAAATCAGGCTGAAAGTCTAAATCAAGGCTGGCCACAACAGTTAACTTTGGTCGTCAACATCAACGCCGTCAGGCACGTCAAAAACGAATTGCTCATCATCAATACTTTCGTTTAAAACAACGTCACTTAACATCAACTCGGTGCGTTCACCTTGTGCCTGAACCATCGTTATCTCTTTTAACTTTTCATCGGAGAAAAGAAGCTCAAGCTTCCGACCATTGGTTTCATGCTCAACGAAATAACGTCCTGCTTCTGAACTCACGCTATAGTTTTCCCATTGCTTGCCATTGCTGTCCAGCACCAACAATAACGGACTGTCATCCACCATGTCCTGCTGTGCATAGACAGTGACTTGCTCGACAAATGGGTTGTAGTACCAAACCTTAGTACCATTAGCGATCATTACACTCTCATCCGGCTCTTTAGTATGCCAGTAAAGGCTTGCCGGACGCTTTAGCTTTAATGTGCCACTAAGGTTTTGCAATACACTGCCCTGCTCGTCTCTCACCCTTTGCTGAAAGTCGGCAGATAGGCTTTGCGTTTGTTTCAGGAGTTTCTGTAACTCATGCTTATCTGACTCAGACTCTGAAGCAAATGCGCTAAAAGAAACGGCCATAATCATGGTAAATACAACTGCTTTCATGAATTTAATCCCTTGGAGCTCTTGGGGCCAACACTTCGCGCTGGCCATTGTTACCCGCACTGGTTACGACACCGGACATTTCCATTTGTTCGACAATGCGTGCAGCGCGATTATAACCAATACGGAATTTCCGCTGTACACTGGACACAGATACTCGTTGAGTTTCGGTCACGAAAGCAACAGCTTCGTCATAAAGCGGATCGGACTCTGCGTCATCCATTTCTTGTTGCTCACCCGGCAGTAAACCCTCTTCACCCTGGTCGCCGGACAGTATTTCTTCCAAATAATTTGGTCGACCGCGTTTCTTCCAGTCTTTAACCACGGCATGCACTTCGTGATCATCAACAAAGGCTCCGTGAACACGAACCGGAGAACCACTTCCCGGCGGTAAATAAAGCATGTCACCCTGACCTAAAAGCTGATCTGCCCCCGGTTGGTCGAGGATAGTACGAGAGTCCACTTTGGAGGACACCTGAAACGCAATACGGGTTGGGATGTTAGCTTTTATCAAACCAGTAATGACATCCACTGACGGGCGCTGTGTTGCCAAAATAAGATGGATACCAGCAGCTCGGGCCTTTTGAGCTATCCGAGCAATAAGCTCTTCTACTTTTTTGCCAACAATCATCATCATGTCGGCGAATTCATCAATGACAACAACTATGTTTGGCAACTTCTCTAACACCGGTGGCAACTCATCCATAGAGTCACCCGGTTTCCAGATAGGATCCCGCAGCGGTTCGCCGGCTTTTTCTGCCGCCTTAACTTTGGCGTTATAGCCTTTTAAGTTACGCACACCTAATGCTGACATTAACTTATAACGACGCTCCATTTCGCCGACACACCAGCGTAAAGAGTTTGCCGCATCTTTCATGTCAGTCACAACTTCTGTCAGCAAGTGTGGAATACCCTCGTAGACAGACAACTCGAGCATTTTCGGGTCAATCATAATGAGTCGGACATCTTCCGGTGTGCTCTTATAAAGCAAGCTCAGAATCATCACGTTGACACCAACGGACTTACCTGAACCTGTCGTACCTGCGACCAGGAGGTGCGGCATTTTAGCTAAGTCCACAACCACAGGTTTACCCGCAATGTCTTTACCTAAAATCATTGTCAGTGGCGAGTCGCTGTTCGTGAATTGGTCGCTGTTGATCACCTCACTCAGCTGTACGATTTCGCGATGCTTATTCGGAAGCTCCAGCCCCACATAAGACTTACCGGGTATAACCTCAACTACCCGCACTGCAACAGCGGACAACGTACGAGCAATATCTTTTGCTAAATTCGATATTTTCGAAACCTTAACCCCCGGCGCTAAGTCCAGCTCAAACCGGGTGATAACAGGTCCCGGCTGAACGTGGGCTACACGAACATCAACGCCAAACTCTTTTAATACGGTTTCAACCGTACGTGAAACTTGATCAAGTTCTTCCTGGGTAATGGGGTTGTCTTTTTTGTTTGGCCGGTCCAGAAGCTCTATCGACGGTAAAGGAGGAAGTAATTCGCCTTCGTCTGCATCATCGCTTTCCGGCTCTTTTGTTTTTGGTGTTGCCGGTTCGCTACTGCTTGTTTTTTTCTTCGCAGCTTGTTTGCTGAACCGTGGTGCACCACTCTCATCATGCTCATCATCGACAGAGTTTATCGACGGCAGGCTCAATACCGGCTCTTGTTTATCCGCGCCAAATAAGTCGCTGGTTAAGCTCGAAGCGCTTTTTTCTTCCAGCGCTTGCTCTCGCTTTTCATTGTAGGTTTCGTCATTTTCACTATCTGATGCTTCTGTGCTACCTCGGCTATTCCATAGAACTTTTGCCTTTTCTATCAGCCATAAAACACCGTCGATAACCCACTCACCTAATTTGTCTGCAACCTGTAACCAGCTTATTCCGGTAACTAAGGTTACTCCGGTAAAAAAGAAAGTCAGTAGCAGTAAGGTGGTACCCACAAAATTCAAATACGGCAGTAATGAAGCGGCGATAACGTCGCCAATGACGCCACCGGCTGAAAAGTAATAAATATCATCGAAGTTAATGGAAGACAGCGCAGAAGCGCCAATCAGCGCGAGCATTGCGCCAATCATACGTAAACTAACTGCCAGGTAATCCATTTCCAGCAGTTGGTAGGTTTTTCGGAATAATAAGTAGCCTACACCGACAAAGCCAAAAGGAATAAGATAGGCCACAAAGCCAAAAGCAAATAGAAGGACATCGGCCACCCACGCGCCTACGGCTCCACCCGCATTATGTATGCTTCCTTCATAACCTGTTTGTGACCAACTGGGATCAGCCGGGTTAAAGCTCACCAATGACAAAAAAATGAAAATGGCTAGCGCACCACTTATTAGCAACCCTGCTTCTAAAACTCTTTGTACACCTGTCATTATCTTATTGCAGCGCCTTCGTTAATATTATTATTGGTATTCATTAGTATCCGCATGATTGTAGCGGATGTCAGCCCTAATGTTACCCCTTTACTAATACTTTATTTTCCTGTTTTACCTCTTCCATGACCACATAAGTTCGTGACTCATCAACCCCGGGCATCATTAACAAAGTTTCACCCAGTAATTTACGATATGCACGCATATCGGGAACTCGTGCCTTTATCAGAAAATCGAAATCACCCGCCACTAAATGGCACTCTAGAATTTCATCCGTTTTTCGTGCTGCCTCACTAAACTCCGCAAAAGCGTCTGCGGAAGTTCGCGTCAACGTTATCTCAACGAAAACCATCAGGTTAGCACCTAATTTAGCAGGATTAATTTTAGCATGGTAACTTTCTATAACCTGTTCGCGCTCCAGCTTGCGAACACGCTCCAGGCAGGCTGTCTGACTAAGGCCTACACGCCTTGCCAGCTCCACGTTTGACATGCGTCCATCGTCTTGCAATAGACGAAGGATCTTCCTGTCAGTTTTATCAATAGTGACTTCTACGGGCTGCTCGGCATTAAACATCATAATTCTCTAAATAATTAACTTTAAATAGTGTATCACACCAAAAAATAACTTAAAAAAAGTAAGTAATACACTAGGGTTTACGTCTATAATTTGCGCCAAATAATTTCCCTTAAACACGAAAATTTTAAGAGGCAGACAATGCTAATTGGTGTACCAAAAGAAATTAAAAACCACGAATACCGCATCGGCTTAACACCTGCTGCTGTGCGCGAGTATGTGGAGAATGGCCACGACGTTATCGTTGAAAACAACGGTGGTGCTGCTATTGGCTTCACGAACGAACAATACATGGAAGCCGGCGCGACTATTATTGATACACCAGAAGAGATTTTCCAGCGTGCCGACATGATTGTAAAAGTAAAAGAACCTCAGCCAAACGAATGCAAAATGCTTCGTGAAGGCCAAATTCTTTATACTTTCCTGCATTTAGCCCCAGACCCAACTCAAACGGAGTTACTGGGTAAAGCAGGTTGTACTGCTATTGCTTACGAAACGGTCACAGATAACCGCAACGGTTTGCCTCTTTTAGCACCTATGAGTGAAGTTGCCGGTCGTATGTCAATTCAGGCAGGTGCACACTACTTAGAAAAAGCACACGGTGGCAGTGGTACCTTATTAGGTGGCGTTCCTGGCGTAGCGCCGGGCAAAGTACTGATCATCGGTGGTGGTGTTGTTGGAACTAACGCTGCAAAAATGGCTATTGGCCTGGGTGCTGAAGTCACTATTCTAGATCGCTCTCTGCCTCGCTTACGTGAACTGGATGATATTTTCGCTGGCCGTGTACAAACGGTTTACTCTACCGTTGATGCCATCGATAAATATTCTCAGGAAGCCGATTTAGTCGTTGGCGCGGTTCTTATTCCCGGCGCTGCAGCACCTAAACTGCTTACGCGTGAAAACATCAGTAAGATGAAACCCGGTTCAGTACTGGTTGACGTAGCTATTGACCAGGGCGGTTGTTTTGAAACATCAAAAGCGACAACGCACCAGGACCCTGTTTACATCATTGATGACGTTGTTCACTACTGCGTCGCTAATATGCCAGGTGGCGTTGCACGTACCTCTACTATCGCTCTTAACAATGCAACTTTACCTTACGGTATTGCACTTGCTAACAAAGGCGTTAAAGCCATGTTGGAAAACGAGCACCTGTTACGCGGCCTGAATATGCACAAGGGTAAAATTACCTACAAAGCTATTCACGACGACTTGGGTCAGCAGTTAGGTCTGGACTACCAGGACCCACGCGAAGCTCTGCAGGGTTAATACTGACTCTAATAGAAACAAGCCCGTGAACAAAAGTTTGCGGGCTTTTTTGTTGCGGTTCTTGTCGGTCAAGCTTGTAAACCCTACAATCAATCCCCATAGCTAAATAATAAACAATCAAAAACGCATTAATGGAGTTTTTCTAATGGCTGAAGCCAAACACTGTAAGTTACTTATTCTGGGATCAGGACCTGCTGGCTATACAGCTGCAGTCTATGCTGCACGCGCTAATTTAAACCCTGTTATGGTGACAGGTATACAACAAGGTGGGCAGCTAACCACCACGACCGATGTTGAGAACTGGCCCGGGGACGCAGAAGGTCTGACCGGTCCTGATCTTATGGTGCGTATGCAAAAGCATGCGGAACGTTTTGATACAGAAATTGTGTTTGATCATATCAGTAGCGTCGATTTTTCTAAGCGCCCTTTCCAGTTAAAAGGTGACGTTGGCGAGTATACCGCGGACTCAGTTATTATCAGCACGGGCGCTTCAGCTAAGTACTTAGGCTTAGATTCAGAAGAAGCCTTCATGGGTAAAGGCGTTTCAGCTTGCGCAACCTGTGACGGCTTTTTCTACAAAAAGCAAAAGGTCTGCGTTGTCGGCGGTGGTAACACAGCCGTTGAGGAAGCCCTGTACCTGTCGAACATTGCCAGCGAAGTGCACGTTATTCATCGCCGCGACACTTTCCGTGCGGAGAAAATCCTGGTTGACCGGCTGCATGAAAAAGAGCAAAACGGAAACGTTACCTTCCACCTCAACAAAACCTTAGATGAAGTTCTGGGTGATGATGCTGGCGTTACCGGTGTTCGTATTAAAGACACCAAAGACGGCAGTACAGAAGAGCTGGAAGTCGCTGGTTGCTTCATTGCTATTGGACACCAGCCAAATACCGGTATTTTTGACGGCGAACTGGAAATGCAGGACGGTTACATTCAGGTGCAGAGCGGTCTTCAGGGCAATGCAACGGCAACCAGTGTACCGGGTGTTTTCGCTGCAGGTGATGTCATGGATCATATCTACCGTCAGGCTATTACTTCTGCAGGCACAGGCTGTATGGCTGCATTGGATGCCGAGCGTTACCTTGACGCACTGACTAAGTCTTAGTCGTCTACAGTGATTGTCCAGCTCGATCCGGCATCGATCAGTTTCCCACCAACAGCGACAGCTTTGCACGAACCCAATGGGCTACTCGCTGTCGGTGGTGATTTATCGCCGGGTCGGCTAATACACGCTTATCAACAAGGTATATTTCCCTGGTTTTCTGATAACGACCCTATTCTTTGGTGGTCTCCCAACCCCAGAGCCGTCTTTTTTCCGGACAAAATTCACGTCAGCCGCTCTCTTGCCAAGGCAAACCGGAGACCAAACTGGCAAATCAGTATTAACCGTTGTTTCGTTGATGTTGTTCGTGCCTGTGCCGATCAGCGTTCAGAGAACGAAGGTACCTGGATAACCGAAGAAATGATTGAAGCTTATTGCAAACTTCATCAGTTAGGTCATGCACACTCGGTCGAGGTTTGGTTCGATAACGAACTCGCCGGCGGTTTATATGGTATTTCTGTTGGTCGTGCATTTTGTGGAGAAAGCATGTTTCATTACAAAACTGATGCCTCTAAAATTGCATTAGTGCGCTTTGCCCAGCATTTTAATAACTGTGGCGGACAACTTATCGATTGCCAGGTCGGTAACCCTCATTTATTTTCATTGGGGGCGGTTAATCTGCATCGGGAACGCTTTTTAATGAAATTGAATATAGCTCAACAACAGTCCATGCCGGAAACTTTCTGGCAAACTCGCGAGCTTTCTAATTTCGGAGAATTGTAGTGCAGTTTGGAGTGACGAAAGAAAGCCAGTGTCACTATTTAACGGCACAAGACGAACGTCTCGTTGTCGCCCTCCCCAATGAGTTGGAACCACTTAACGCCGATCTTTACCAGCAATTAATGCAACACGGCTTTCGAAGAAGTCACAACGACGTTTACCGCCCTCATTGTCGTTTATGCAGCGCCTGCCAGTCTCTCCGGGTAGTTGTGCCCGAGTTTCGCTTTAGTAAGAATCAAAAGCGACTGTTAAACAAAAACAGTGACTTAACTCTTAGTATTAAACAAGCACCGGAGGCTGACTATGATGAGCTATTCTCGCGCTTTATTAATGAACGTCACTCTGACGGCGAGATGTACCCGCCGGACCCTGATAAGTTTTGGAACTGGGTTTCATGTGACTGGTTAACTCCGGAGCTATTAGAATGGCGTAATGACCATGAAGAGCTCATTATTGTGTCGGTTGTCGACAGAACCGCGGACGCCATGTCAGCAGTTTATACGTTCTTTAATCCTGATCACGACAAACGCTCACCGGGAACATACGCCGTACTGGAAATGCTCCGCTTAGCGCAGCAAAGACAGGTATCACGATTGTATCTTGGGTACCAAATTGATGACTGCAAGAAGATGAATTATAAGACTCGATTTGCGCCATATGAACGACTGGTTGGCAATCATTGGAAAAAAGAGCTAAAATCGCACACACTTTAGGCTTCAAACAAATATTAGAGGATTTTAATGGCGAAAGAAGACAGTATTGAGATGCAAGGAACGGTTCTTGAAACCCTTCCTAACACTATGTTCCGAGTAGAGTTGGAAAATGGTCATGTGGTTACTGCCCATATTTCAGGAAAAATGCGCAAGCACTATATCCGCATCCTGACAGGCGATACCGTGACTGTACAGTTAACTCCGTACGACCTGACTAAAGGCCGCATCGTCTTCCGCGCACGTTAATCCGCACTGAGGATTAAAAAAACCGGCCTGGTTAACGGGCCGGTTTTTTCATTTCTGACTGACGTCCTAAATTAGCCTTCGACAGTTTCGTTCTTACTGTCGTAGTCAAAGGTTAAGCCGTCTTTGTCGTTCGCGCTGACTTTCACGCTTCCGCCACGGGCAAGCTTACCGAACAGAATTTCATTGGCTAACGTTTTTTTCAGGTGTTCCTGGATAACCCGGCTCATTGGACGGGCACCCATTTCCTTGTCATAGCCCTTCTCTGCTATCCAGGCATGAGCTGAGGGATCAACCTCAAGCGAAACGCCTTTCTTATCCAGCTGAGCCTGCAACTCGCAAATAAACTTATCAACGACTTGTTCAAGCACTTCTGGTGTCAGGTGATTAAACCAAACGATACCGTCCAGGCGGTTACGAAATTCCGGCGTGAAAATGTTGTTAATTTCTGCAAGCGCATCAAAACTGTGATCCTGCTGCTTAAAGCCAATGGATTTACGAACAGTTTCACGAACACCTGCGTTTGTTGTCATAACAATAATGACGTTGCGGAAATCAGCCTTACGGCCATTATTATCCGTTAAAGTACCGTTATCCATTACCTGCAGCAGTATGTTGAATACATCACTGTGAGCCTTCTCAAGCTCATCCAGCAACAACACACAGTGTGGCTGCTTGATAACCGCATCGGTTAACAAACCACCCTGCTCATAACCAACGTAGCCCGGAGGGGCACCAATTAAGCGACTGACCGCATGGCGCTCCATGTACTCCGACATATCAAAGCGTACCAGCTCAATACCCATGGCTTTCGCCAGTTGCTGTGTTACCTCAGTTTTACCAACACCGGTTGGCCCAGCAAAAATGAAAGAACCTATTGGCTGGTTTTCGTTAGCAAGGCCTGAGCGTGACAGCCGAATAGCCGCTGTCAGCTTATCAATCGCTTCATCCTGACCAAAGACAACCATTTTCAGATTGCGATCAAGCTGTTTCAATAAGTCTTGATCGGACTGAGAGATCGACTGCTCAGGAATACGGGCTATTTTCGCAATAATGGTTTCAATATCCGATACACCGACCGTTTTACGACGTTTCGATGGCGGCAGTAAACGCTGTGAAGCACCGGCTTCATCCATGACATCGATGGCTTTATCCGGTAAATGCCGTTCATTAATGTATTTAGCAGAGAGCTCAGCCGCTGCTTTAATAGCTGGCTGCGTGTAACGAATACCATGGTGGCTTTCGTATCTCTCTTTTAGACCCATTAATATTTTTGTGGTGTCTTCCACTGAGGGCTCAACCACATCCACTTTTTGGAAGCGGCGAACCAATGCTCTGTCTTTTTCAAAAACGTTCTTAAACTCGTTATATGTCGTCGAGCCAATACATTTTAACTGACCACTGGAAAGCAGAGGTTTTATCAGGTTAGACGCATCCAATACACCACCGCTGGCCGCACCTGCACCAATAATGGTATGAATTTCATCGATAAATAAAATGGCATGCTCTTTTTCCTGAAGCTCTTTCAAAAGCATTTTAAAACGCTTCTCAAAATCACCCCGGTATTTTGTTCCCGCCAGCAGGTCACCCATATCCAGTGAATAGATGGTTGCATCGGAGAGAATTTCAGGAACTTCGCCCTTAATAATTCGGTAAGCCAGGCCCTCGGCTATGGCTGTTTTACCCACACCGGCTTCACCCACTAAAAGCGGGTTGTTTTTGCGCCGACGGCAGAGAATTTGAGCGCAACGCTCAAGCTCGTAATCGCGGCCTATCAGTGGGTCTATTTTGCCTTCTTTAGCCTGCACATTAAGGTTAGAGCAGAAGCGCTGTAAATAACTCTGCTGCTCGTCATTACCTTTCATGGCCTCTTCTTCGACCATTTCTTCATCTATCGGCTCGTCATCGATACGAGATATTCCGTGCGAAATGAAGTTAACAATATCCAGCCGGGTAATGTCGTTCTTATTCAGTAAATAAACAGCTTGGGATTCTTGCTCACTAAAAATAGCGACAAGAACGTTCGCTCCGGTAACCTCAGCGTTGCCAGAAGACTGCACATGAAACACGGCGCGCTGCAGCACACGTTGGAAGCCTAATGTTGGCTGTGTATCAGGACTTTCCTCGTCAGGACCGAACAATGGTGTACTGCGATCAATGTAACTCAGCAGTTCTTCTTTCAATTGTTGAAAGTTTGCCCCGCAGGCACGAAGCGCTTCAGATGCATCGGGGTTATCCAGCAATGCAACCAATAAGTGCTCAACTGTCATCAGTTCATGATTACGTTCGCGCGCTAGCCGAAACGCATCGTTTAGCGTTAATTCAAGGGCTTTATTCAACATAGACCACTCCTTCCCAGACAACTCGGCTCATTCTTGCTCCATAGTACACAATAACGGATGCTGATTTTCCCGAGCGTATTGGTTTACCTGTACGACTTTAGTTTCGGCGATTTCCGCAGAATATACACCGCAAACGGCCTTCCCTTTATAATGCACCTGTAACATGGTGTCCGTGGCGCGCTCCTGATCCATCTTAAAAAATCTCATCAACACTTCAATCACAAAATCCATGGGTGTGTAGTCATCGTTATTAATGATGACCTTGTACATGGATGGTGGCTTGAGCTCCTGCTTTTCCTCTGTATCGCTAAGGTGCTGGTGGTCAAACTGACTCATTTATTAACAACCTGCCATAATAATAGTTTTAAATTTACCCGAAATGATAAAAAAACAACCAAAATATTAACAACGTAGGTTATTTTTTAAACTTTAGGGCTTGACTAATCACTCACGTCACCTAGAGTTAAACATGGTGCTAAATCGGCGATTTTTCAAGCCACCGCACCTAATAATAATAAACTATCTGTTGCAGAAGAAGGATGTAGAAGTATGGCTACCGGAAAAGTCAAATGGTTCAATAATTCGAAAGGCTTCGGCTTTATCGAAAGCGAGGACCGCGAAGGTGATATTTTCGCTCACTATTCAACCATTGAGATGGAAGGCTATCGCACACTGAAAGCGGGACAACCCGTAGAGTTCGAACTCGAGGAAGGTCCCAAAGGTTTGCACGCCAACAACATTGTTCCCGGTCCTGCCGATAAATAATACCGGCTTAACCAAACAATTAAGTGCCTTTAAAACGCCGGCTTGTCCGGCGTTTTAATTCACTAAAACATCTTCTAACTATCTATACCAAAATAACGCCGTAATTGATCACGTAAATTCGGTGGCGTCCCGTTTATTGTCAACGTATCAGTGGCTGCATCGTAATGCACTCTCTCACCTAAGGCTGTGTGATCAAAGCCGACACTAACACCGCCCCCCTGCCCCTGAAACTTCACCAGCTTACGCAATGTCGACTTATCCGCCGGAAAATCATCAACTAATTCGCGTGAATTCTGTTCTGCAAAATCTTTAGAGAAGCTTTCAAAGCTTTTTTCTGCAGGATAGGCTTCTGCAAACTGCTCTGAGAGATCTTTAATTTTTACCGTATCGCCTTGCTTCCATTGGTCGTCACAGTATTCATAAGCGGCTTTGCTTAATGCTTGCCGTTGCTCATTCTCCAGCTCAGACTGCTTGGCATACTCTTGTACAGAGTCAACCAGTTGTTGTGTATGAGCTTTTGAATTTAAGCGCTCGGTACAGCCTAAAAAATCTAAAAAGAAATCGGAAACCTTACGTCCGGCACGACCTTTAATAAAAGAAATGTATCTTTCGCTTTCAGGCGCCGTTTTCCATTCGGTTAAATCAATTCGTGCCGCTAACTGTACTTTTGTAATATCAAGTTGAGACGAGCGGTCAACAGCTAAGTCAGGGTTAATTGTGACCCCTTCCTTTACCGGTAAGAAACACACCAATAAATATTCAGTACTAATGTGCTGGTAACGAGTAACCAACAGGAAACCCGCTTCCAATAAGTTATAGTTTTGCAGCTCTTCTAAAAGTAACTTGGCAGACTGCTGACTGAATTCAACAAAGTCCAGTTGCCCGTCATACCAGGAGGTTAGCTGCTCAGGGAAAGGCCCCGGCTCGCCCTCTTCGCCTTCTTTTATAAAGCTGGCATAACCTTTTGCAGGTTTGCTGGTATAGACATCCGTTAACTCAACTAATAAGTCATGTAACTGGTCATCTTCCGTTAACGCTGAGGGAGCCAGTCGCAAGCCGACCTGCCCGTCATTTTGGTAAAACTGGTGAATAATGCTTTCTTCTATCCGCAATTGCATAACGGGGACTATCCTTGCTGTTTTGCTGTGTTACTATACCGACATTGTAACACGGGACTGACGAACGATGGGAAAGTACCAACGTAGAGATAAAATTGCCCGACTAATAAGCTGGGGACATTGGTTTACCTTTGCCAATATCATTCTTTGCTTATTTATTGGCCTTTTATATATTGAAGCGGCTCCCAAGCCATCTAGTGCTATTGGCAACCTCTATATGTTGGTTAGCTGGGTTGGCCACTTTGCATTTTTGCCCTTCGTTTTCTTTATCATTCTGATATTTCCATTCTGTCTGGTTGTCCCATACTCAAAGATACTTAGAGGTTTTGCCGCTTTAATCACCTCGTTCGGCCTGATAGCACTTATCGCCGACGCATTATTTTTCCGTCAATACGGTTATCATTTAAATACCTATTCTCTGGCGCAAATGACCCGGGACGCCGAGGCAGTGTTCACCGGAGCCAGTTTCGTTATCATTTCTGCCATTTTACTTGGCTTCCTGCTTATTGTCGGTATTCAGCTTCTGCTCGCTAATTTAGCCTGGAAGCGTCTCGATGATCTGCAAAACCGTAAAATTGGTGCTCCGGTCACAGCGGTTTTTGTTCTATGCTTTTTTGTTAGTCACAGCGTTCATGTGTGGGCTGATGCGGTGCTTTACGACCCCATTACGCAACAAGACGACATGTTCCCCTTGTCCTACCCGACAACGGCAAAAACCTTAATGGCGAAACACGGGGTAATAGACGTTGAAAGTTATCAGGCCAGACAGCAAATGCTCATGGCGACTGATCAGATCAAACTAAAATACCCTCAGCAGCCCCTGCTGTGTTCAAAAACCGACACACAGCAGTCAACCACTCTTGTACTCTTCGACCGGGCAAGTTCCGACATACAGCAGGTATTAGAGACTCTGGCAGCTAAACACCGACTGGAGAAACCCAAGCTGCAATTGCTGGCACACCCTAACCGCGAAGGTGGTCTGTTTCAGGTTCTGTATGGTCTACCGGACTTTTATCAGGAATCTATTGAGCGTCAGCAACTCACTCCGGCGTATCTCAAGCCGCTGAATGACTTTAACTTTGATATTCGCTGGTATCATAGTCAGAACTGGGAAGATTCGCTTAGCCTGAGCCAGTTCAACAGTGATTGGCACAGCCAAAATCTCACAGAGTTTTCGGCCCGTAGTCAAAATCAACTGAATGTTGTTCTAATGACCGAAAGCGATATTTCAGCACTAGACAAAGTACTTCAGCAAACGGCAGGCCATCAGTTGCTGATAACATCCTTATCACCCGCACAAAGTGAAGAGTTGTTAGGGAATAAGCAGTTTGCACTTGAGAATATGCAAGTACCGCTTTGGCAGCGTGACTATCAACTGGCTGATCAACCGATTGCCGGGCTAATGGACATTGTACCAACCATGCTGGAAAACCGAATTTCCTGCGCCGGCTCTCATAAAAACTATACAAACGGCGAAAGCCTGCAAACACTTAAACGCCGCTGGCCTTTAGTTGAAACCTACAGCCCTTACATTGTTATCTACGATGAAAAAGAGATTACGATTCTGGATAACAGCGGTCAGTTTAGCGTATACAGCAGCGACAAATTTGAATTGAAAAAACAAGCCGAGCCACCAGTTCCTGTGCTGATTGACGCACTTAAAGACTTGAAGCGCTTTAGCAAAACGGAAGAAACCAATTAATTGATGAAAATAGCAGCAGTTGACTGCCCTAAACCGCGTTCGTGCTTGCTAATTCAGACCAATACAGTAACATAGCACTCCTCGGTCGGCGTGTAGCGCAGCCTGGTAGCGCACTGTCATGGGGTGTCAGGGGTCGGAGGTTCAAATCCTCTCACGCCGACCAATTCTTCCTACTTAACCCCTTTATCTATCAGCAACTTAATTCCAAAAACTTTCTTACTCGTGTTTCAAGACGCGATTGAAAATTTATTAAATGTTGCACTTGTGTCGCACGCAAAACTGCTCTCCACATTAGAATTTATCGTTCTAGCGGACTGTAAAGTCTAAGTCGCTTAAGTTAATCTAAGGTCAGTATACTTGGGTAAATTGCCTGATAAGTACATTCCCAGTTCTTACATGCTCCACACTGTGCCAGAGTTGCAGTAATCATGTTTGAAAGACGAGAATTCTAGTAATATTTGAGAATATCTTCTCTTTACTCTTACAAGGCAATTGAAGTTTACAAATCAATGAGGTGAGAATTCTACCCCTGTCAATGGTGGAGGATGTTTATGTTTGGACTCTCAGCATTTCAAGTTGGTTATATTGCGTTTTTTAGCGCCTCCGGTATTGTAGCTGTAGCGCTAATCGCTCTTTGGCTACTTGTATGTAAGTTAGACAAAACCAATACAAAGTAAAAAATGAGCCTTTTGCGTTAAGAGCCGACTAAATTTCAGCGAAATTTTGAAAGTTATAGCCCAATTAGAACAAGGATTCTCTTTTGGTAGATATTGTTGAGATACAACAGCAGATGACGCAAGGAATGACTAAGCCTTGGCTATGTGCTGGGGATGACGGAAATCAATATGTTGTAAAAAGGCTAAACGCCGGCCTCAATGGCTGTATTTACGAATGGATCTCGGCAAACCTAGGTAAAAAGCTAGGCCTTAATATACCAGACCCTGAATTGGTTTACATAGACGAACCAATGGTTGAGTTCGACATAGACCTTCAAACAGAATTGGGCTCCGGTGTGGCATTCGCATCAAAGTACCATCATGACCTCAACGAAGTTAATTTCAATGAACTTATAAAAGCTGATAAGTCTAAGTTAGTAGATCTGTATATCTTCGATTACTGGTTAAAGAATGACGATAGAACCCTAACCGAAAGAGGTGGAAACCCCAACCTTTTTCAAGACTTGATATCAAAAGAGCTAGTGATATTTGATCATAATTTAGCTTTTGATTCAGATTTCAATCTACGTCAGTTTAAAAATACTCATGTTGCTTCTTTCCTATTTAAAGACCAAATTGACCTTTTTGAACAACTTATTGATCGTAAAGTTTATGAAGAGAAGCTAGAAGCTGCATACTCTGGGCTAGAAGAAATAATCTCATCTATCCCCTCGGAATGGTTAGATGCATTGGAAGATAGCACTGGTGAGTTAGAACGATTAAGGTTAATATTGGGCGAATTCAGAGACAACAAATTTTGGGAGGCATTGATATGAACAGAGCTAACGCCGTATTTCACTACGCGGTTGTGCGATTCATGCCTTTCGTAGAAACTCGTGAGTTTGCCAACATAGGTGTTGTCTTAGTCGAGCCTAAAACTGGTAAGTTTATTTATAAACTAGCTCCGAAAAAGTTTGGCCGAGTAACTCAGTTCTTCGAAGATCTCGACGGTAAATTGTACAAAAACGGTATCGATGTATTTACTAATGAATTAGCTAGGATCCAAGAGTATTTCGTGGCTCACAGACTTTTTGGTAAAGCGCAAGTGGACCAATTTAAAGAACTTATAAGACGAAGAGAATCTGTTGTTCACTTCAGTGAAATGGGGAGAATTGCGGGAGACGATCCTCGTCAGACTCTGGACAAACTATATGAAAGGTTTGTTTCTAGAAGCTTTGTTACTAAGCACTACAGAGAGCAGCAAATGGTTAAAGTTCTTAAGCAGAGAATATCTGACTCTCTCCCTATAAAGTTTACCGAAAAGACGTTGAAAGCTGGAGTCTACGATATAAAAATGCCGTTAACTCATCGTCTAGATGAAGGTTACAGCATTATCAAGCCTCTTGCTTTTGAACAGCAAACAGCTCTAAAGGCTGCTGAGCATGGTGAAACTTGGGTTAAACGTGTAGAGAGACTGGTGAAACATGACATTGTGAAACCTGAGCACGCCCTTTTCACCATTGAAAGGCCTAAAAATATAAACGGCCTTATGCAAGTCTATGAAGATGTTTTAGCTGAAATTGAAGAGCTAGGGGTTAAATCTATAAAATTTGATAATCTTAATCCAGTAATTGATTTCGTCAAAAGCACTGTTCCTAGCTCAACGCAACCTTTTAATTAATGGCCAAAAGCTGGGGCTACTAGTTACTTTAGTAGCTTCCAGCTCCATTCAACTCGATAAATTAAGTGGTTTCGGTAAAGTCCTCAATATCCTTTTTAAGTCCTTCTACGAAATCATTTAGTTTTATCAACTCAATCATAGATAAAGTATCTCTCCTACTTAACTCTTCAACTCTGCAAACTAGAGAGACTAAAAACTTCAATTCTTCATCCAAGCTCTGTTCCGCGCTACGTTTGGTTGAGTCGAATAAAAAGGTCTCCACATCTCGTATATCATCTCCTCGCCGACACGCAGCGAGCACCCCCTCTATAAGTTCATCAATGTCTAATTTTGAGACGACTAACTGATCTTCTATTTTTAAGAGCTTGTTATCGATTTGGACTAAACAATCAACGTAATCTTTTTTCGAAACCTTTAACTTTTCTGGTAACTCGTTTAAGAGCACAATTAATGAAGACTCACAGTGTTCATTAATTCGATCTTTAATATAATCAACAAACTCGTGAAGCTCCTCGGTTCCTGAACTGTAAAAGCCTTTCCCCGCAAAAGCTCTATAGTCAACTGCCACCTTGTGAACGTCTTCATTTTGATTCTTTAGCCATTTAGTTACCGCTGATTGACACAGCTCTTCTACTTCGCCTTTATTCAGAGAAGAGCTTTGAGTTTTAAGGGAAATGAAGTGAAGTAAACCAAAACAGTGAGTGATTTCATTTATATTTTCGAAATTTCCTAATTTCAGATCATCTATTGTTTTAGACAGAAAATTATCAAATTCACTGGGCGATAAACTCCACATATTCCATAGCTTTCCCCAGTTTACTTCTTCAGACTTCAGAGAATTTTGTATTGACTCACCTAACTTCTCTTTATCAACTCGGCCATGTATACATAATGCAACCCAATCTGATGGAGGTAAAACCATGTCCTCATAAGGGCTTACATTATACGCCTCTCTAAAGTCATAATCTTGCTCATGATTATCATCTGTTTCGGTATTAGGTAATCGATATAACTTAGAATTACTTAGCTGTTCAACTAGATGCTCTTCGCCTTTTATCTTTCCAGCTTTTATCTCAAAGGAGAGAATTAAGAACCACTTAAAAATAACTCTTCCTAACTCTTTTTCAAAAAACCTCTCCAACTCAGCCGTTTTCACCAAACGCTCGAACTCGATGAAAGCAAATCTAAGCATCCTAAGGTTTTCATGCCTACCGTTATCGAACACTTCCCGAATACATTCAGAATTAGCAGTCAGAAAATCTCTTACAGACTCCGTTTTGATATCTTCAGTAAAGCTGACAACTGTATCTTCGAACTCCGGAATTATCGTTGTCGTAACCCCTACCGTCTTCTCTTTAATCCTGTTATATGAACGGATTCCAGCTCTATCAGCTTCATCAAACAGTTCAGACTCATCGCCGACTAATATAACTTTCCCACCACCTTGCTCTAACAGTGCTCGGATATACCCAAGTAGTTCAGCTGCTGACACTTCTGCTCTTTCAATATCATCGAAGATAATTAGCTTTCCTTTCGGCTCTTTAAACTCTTTAAAAAGGTTATCAATTAGCTCTGACTCATCGTCTCCAATATTGACTCCGATCGCAGATGTTAACCCTTTTGTAAGCAACCTTCTGGCAAGTCTACTCTTCGGTCCATGCAATCTAGGATGAAATTGAGCTAGTACCTCATCATTGACACTTTGAATATCTGCTAAACCATTTACTGAAACATAAACATGGTCGATATCATTCTTTTGAAGATGACGTTTTAAAAAGTGAGTTTTTCCTGATCCCCATCTACCCGCTATCAATAACGCAAACTCACCTGGTGGAGCACTTTTAACGTAATAATTAACCAACTCTTCAGTACAAGCGTTCAAAGACATTACAACCTCGCGGGTGGTTTGATAGAAAGTGTTATAGTTCAGAACTTATCTTCTCACAATAGGCCTTTCGGGACAGGTGAAGCGTATTTTTTTCCGCAGATTATTACAGTGCACGCCCAAAGGTTTAGCCCATTTATACCACATTTATACAAAGTAACTCGGGAAGTGCCCGACTCTCTCGCTAGCTCAGTAATAGTAAGTGGCTTTGATAAATTGTTCCTAAGGGCTATTTTTCTAACTGCTAATATAATGGAGTCTATAGTTTGTCTTCTACGAGCCGATGAGACTTCAGCCAAGTGCTCTTGTCGAGACTTTTTACTCAATTTACGTTTTTTAGCTAAATGCCCTGCATTAACGCCTGTTCCCAAAAAAAAGTTTCGAATGAACTCACTGGAGTTAGCTCGATAAAGGCGCTTCATAGCCGTAGACATGTAATCCAGTAACGTTTTCGTAGGTAAGCCAATCGACTCAAAATTTACTTTGACTATTATTTCTCTGATAAGATTTCTTGGACACCCAAGCTGCCTTAAGCTAACCACTACCGAATAAGCTATTAAATCTCGATATCCTCGCTTCACCTTGAGCCCATCCATCAACATCGGTACCACGAAGTTAGCATATCTAAGGCACCAGAACTGATGATTACTCAGCTTATCCGGTAACCTAAAATTATCCCGACAAAAATCACTACTCCGAATCAGCTTCGGATTGAAATAATTTTTGTACAATTTCGATGACGCTTGCTGATTTGGGTTAATTTTTAGCTGCTGAATTAGATCACCTAGAGCTCTCCTATGTTTAACCCTGTCTGATTGGAAGGCCCTGCAAATTTCTCGGTATTTTATATTAATACTTCCAGGTATTCTCATTATCCGCTTTGGGCTGTCGTTTCCCTTCTCATCTACGAATAGCATTCCGCCTTTTGAAGGCCTTGTAAGCAGCATATTCAACTTATCTTTCAACAATTTCCAAAGAGTTATAGTTCTCGAGTTGGCAAGTTCAGCTTTAAAAGTCCAATAGAGGTGCAGGCCACCAGAGCCAGATGAAACTATAAAGTCTGGAATAGGAATAGTTTTTTCATTTTCTAAAGATTCATAAAAATCTTTCTGAATATTACGCACCTCATGTGCTGTCAATCCCCGCTCGATGTCAGGATCCCGAACGTCAAGATCAACCCAAACACAACAAAGTTCTGACAGCTCTGCAAGTTTTACCCGTGAAGCCTCAGAAAAACCATTGGGTGTAAAATACATCTCCTCCCCAATGAAATCATCATCGACATAAGAGTTGCCATATACTGCGTCATCAAATGTGTCGCGACTAAGTGCTATAATGTTATCTGGAGTAACCACTTTAAAAGATGACGCATTTCTAGCTCCAGTATCACACTTTACATCAAGCTCATCGCTAAGTTTAGCCCCGTATAGACTTCTTACATCCCTGTGGCTTTGAATACTAGAGCCTATAACTTGAGATATAAATTCTGGAAGTCCGACTTCTCTCAAAGATGACGATATCATTATAATTTACGGTTTTTACGTAAGAACTCGAGAACATCTTTCTCTAAAAAGACCCTAGCTCTCCTGCCCGGGTATCTTTTGGATCTTGGAGCTATTTTTTCAGCTTCATCATAGCGCCCCTCCTCAAGTAAGCGTTGTTGCTCTTCCAGCCAACGAAATAGAGTTCTCTTATGAATCTTTAAATATTCTTTGCAGAGCTGTTCACACCCAAGAATCCTCGCTCTTAAATTATTCTTTCTCACTGCATTTCTCCTTACTTAATAGAAAACTCGTTAGACTTCTCAATAAATTCATCTACATCCGACGAGAAAAACCGAACTAACTTTCCGTTGCTTAAATAAATCGGAGGCACGCAACAGCTAAGTGCCTCATCTATATAGCCTGCATCATATAAACGGTTATAATCTCGCATCATATTGTTCACCGTAGACACCGAAACTCTTAATGCATAAGCCAATTCTTTTTTATCTATCGTTTTTCCATCACTCATATATGACTCCAAATTTATTACGCGGATTTAGCGTATAGCGCGGTGTAAGCACACGCAAAAAATGGGCGGATTTTTGGTGTCGGTTTTTTTGATGATTAAAAAATTCTCAGAAAATGACAGTACTGAAGTATTCGCATCGTCCCTACTTGGGTAGGGACGATGCGTAGCATCTTCGTGAAAGCCGCTTCAACAGCGGATTTCACGAAAAGCAATTAAGGGGACGGATAAGTGATAAAGAATAGTTTGACAGGCTCGGTAGCCTTATACAGCTATGAAATAAAAAATATGAGCTGTTAAAATAGGTTGGAATTTAACCGTTTTTAGAGGCCGTAGCTAATAACTCACAGAAAAATGCGGACATGTCCGCATTAGTCAGATCTTCATTTCAATCAGACTTGCCCGATTTGCTCAAGGCTAGTTTCTTTCGTAGAAAACGCCGTTATCAGAGGCTCCATGCATGCGGACATGTCCGCATTAGCCAGATCTTCACTTCGATCGGACATGTCCGATTTGTTCAAGGCTAGTTGCTCTCGTAGAAAACGCCGTTATCAGAGGCTCCATGCATGCGGACATGTCCGCATTAGCCACATCTTCATTTCAATCGGACTTGTCCGATTTGCTCAAGGCTAGTTGCTCTCGCAGAAAACACCGTTATCAGAGGCTCCATGAATGCGGACATGTCCGCATGCATCAACCCTTTAATTCAATAGGCTTCAGAGGTTGGAAGAACAACGGATTTAACTACGAGCGTAATTTCTATTTTGCTAGATTTTCGGAGTTAAGCTTCTGCGGCTTTTAGAAATGCACTAATTGTTGCTGAAAACTCTCTTTCTGGGGCTGACTCTTGCCTTGCTTGCTCAAGTAAGAACTCTCTTGCGTCTCCTTCTGGTAGCGACTCAGCTCTATCTAACAACGCCTTAACTTTTTCAATCTTCTCTTTCTTTCTCTCAACAAGAGCTGCTCTTGATAACTGCAACAGATCAGTAGTTATTTGTCCTCTATTTTGCCCCGTTTTAGCTAGAACCAACGGCCCAAAAAACATTAAGTGTTCACTTGGTTCATCCACAAATGGATTTAGCAACGGCAAATTGTCATCATGGTAGTTTGATTTAAACCTATTGCATTCCTTGCAAACATAACCGAGATTATACCAGTTCACTACATCTTCATGCTTTTTTGAGATCGGAATAATATGGTCCGTTTCGCCTGGGAATATGTGAGATATTTTGCTTTCACAAAATATACACTTATCAGAGGCCTCTTCTCGAAGAGCTTCTTTTATATCAGGATGCCGATATCGAAATTGAGCAGCTTTAGGGACAGTAGTATCTCCATTTTTTAATCTAATGTACTCTTTAGTCCATACTGCCTCATTAGCAGCCAAGACAGCTGGTTTAGCTAGCTTGTCTAGTTTAATCATTCTATTTATTCCCCATTAACTTATCGATTGCTTCGGGAAAAAAATCATTTAGACCTATTTCTGAAAGAGCACACTTTATTTCCCTAAGTGATTCTTCAGTTAATGCTTGATCTGAGTATTGATCAACAATTTGCGTTAACTTGTTCTCTGCCCAAAGAGGCATAGTAGTCTCGACACCGAGAACTTCTCTTAGGATTTCATTTGATGTACCAGAGCGATTAACTAAATCTAGCTGCGAACTTTCAACCTCTTTGAATTCGTTGTAGGTAAGAACATAAACATTGGAGTCTGGAACAGATGTAACCATAAAAGGATTATGCGTGGCGACAACAAATTGCACTTGGGGAAAAGCCTCAATTAAATTTGGCAATAAGCTACGTTGAAGTTGTGGATGAAGATGATTTTCAGGCTCATCCATTACTACAACAAAATCGTCGTAAACCATCGACGCCATAAATATCTGCCAAGTAACATCAATTAATGATGCGATGCCTCCTGAAACGGAATCGAAAGAAAAGCTACCTGTTTCGGTCTCGAATACAACTTCCGGCATATGAATTGCAATTTTCTGAAACCCTAAAGATTTAGGTAGGATAGTTCTCAAAGCTTGCTCGAAGCCTTCGAACATATGTACCGCCTCATCATCCCTTGCCACCACTTGATTTCCATAGCCAAATGTTGCCAGCGAAATTATCGCTTCTTTTATTCTAAAACTGGCAGAGGAGTTTCTAGAGTTTTGTGCATATCGCTGCTTTAATTCATTTAGGTATTTATCAAGCAGCTGACTTTTAGCATCTAGTTTCGCAGGAATATTTTGCACTTGCTGATAAAAGTAAACAGGTCTATGAGACGAAATATATATTCCTTTTACAGCCTGCTGCTGCTCAATGTGCACGTTATATTGTTGCTGAACTTCATGAGGAACACAGATTTGTGCTTTTTGAGACAAACCTGCATATTCAATACTTCCAATTCTTATTTGAGAGCTATTATTGGAAAGCCTGTTTGATTCAGCCTTTGTCCAAAAATCCGACAAGTAGCTAACAAGGCCTTTCTTTGCCTTTCGAGGAGTGCTGGCATACTGAATATTCCATCCAAAATGACGACTCAGCATACTAAGGACTGTTGTTTTACCCGACGCATTTGCTCCAGTAACGACCGTCAGCTTAGGATGAAAATCGATTGATACGTTACTGAATTGCCTCCAATTATGTATCTTTATTTTCTTAAACATTTAGATATTTCCAGGTTGAAATAAGCCATTTTCGTTTTGAGCGAAGCGAGTCAAACACCGATAGACACTAACTGCTACGGCTTGTTATAAGCTACGAATCTAAGTACCACGATAGACCTGCTATAATATTGCCTATTGCAATAAGGGAGAACCCCAAGACAAGAAGCCAAATCCCTCTTTTTTGTTTCTTTTCTACTTGCTCATTCATACCAACAGTCAAAGGGATTTCCTGCTTTCCATTATTCAAAATACCGATTAGAAGTCGGAAATTTATATCATTTGCATGCTGGGCTAAGACTAGGGTATCCAGAATACCCTTGACACGCCATGCCAATAATATAGCTCCTAAAGCATTCATTCCTATGCCTAGTACTCGCAAATACGTACTCACTGTAATTCCTCCCAAGAAAATAATACAGGCAAAAGCTCGCGAGCGTCCTTATTGACTTGTTTTTTATATTGTCTCTATACCAAAGACTTAGCTAGAATTTCGAGATCATCAGCAACATCAGTTAAACCCAGCGGGTTCGTTGGGTGTTCATAAATATGCTCAACATGACCACTTCTGTTGTCTAGCAAAGCTCTTGGCAACCTGCGTTCGAGTTCACTTCTTATTAGAATTGCATCAATTTTGTGGTTTGAATTATAAAAATTCATCAGGCTTCTAGTAGGCTCTCGATCTAATTCGTTAAATTTATTCCACATCAAACTCTTTTCTTCTTCAGAAGAAGCCGTACGTACTGCCTCCATTCTTTTTGAAGATAGCTGATCGCTAAGCATTCGTTCCTGAGAAATCTTTTCCCTAAGCTCGTTTACAATATCCAAAGCACGATCACGTAGTTCTACGTTACTTAACTGACTATGTTTAGTCGCGAAGGTTAAAGTTGACTCCGATGATTTGACCGCTTCAATGACTTCCTCTTCAGCATCAAACAATTTCAAAAGACTAGATAGACTAACCATATGAAATGATTTTCCTTTCGACCTTTCCCTATACTCGTCGACGAGCTCGAACCGGGGATATAGAGCCTTTCTGCCACTCTGATGCCACCAGTCTTGCTTTTCATCACCAGTTACGAAGACGAGGTGGCTACCTTTTTTCTCTGCCAGATTAAGTATTTCGTGCCAGATTAACAGGTCACCAGCTTGATTCTCCTCTTTTTCTTTATCCTTATATCCTGGTGGAATGCTTAAGGTATTCCTGCGCTCTAAATCTTTTGCTATCTCTTCATTTTTGATAAAACTATCATCAAGAACTCTATCACTTAAAACTTCGTGATACATTTGGCTTACAGGATCATCCCATCCCCAGCTTTGTATCACTCCGATAGTTTTCTTAATCTCTTCATTATATTTTGAAATTTGCTCTTTTAGATTTACTTCCTGTTCTTCTAAAGCTTTGAACTCAGGAAGCTCGCTAAGCAAAGGGTGAGCCCCGACATACTGATAACTCTGATTTAGTTTTTTTTGAAGTGACTCTTTCATCTCAGAAAGTTTTTGAGCTCTGTTATCCAAAAACTCTCTGACTACTTGAGCAGGCAAAAATAATCTGTCGTTAGCAACGAGATTTTCGTAGACACTCTTAATAGCAGTTAGGCTTTTCACCCCAGTTGTGAAGGGAAGCAACAAAATATTAGTATCAACCACAAAAAGACATTCATTCTTTATATCTTCAATAGACTGAAGTTTAAAAGTGAAAGCATCAGACGGATTGATAAATACGCTTCTTTTTCTGAACCTTAAATCTTCGGCCAATGTCAGCTCCCCATATAAGTATAAAATTCATATATTGTGCTCACACACAATATTCAATTTCGGCCTCTTACTATGCAATTGACATTAAACGAGTTAAATACACAATACAACAACGAACTATACAAGACCGCTTAGATGCCTTACTACGGGCTCATGACCAAAAATTGTCCTGAGTTTAATAGGATGTATCCCTCTCCTTCATTCCTCCCCTAAGAAGCCTATGCTCACTGTTTTCCCCACCCGATAGGTGCGGACATGTCAGCATCTATCTATACATTGATTTTTCTGAACCAGTAAGGTAGCTTAGTCCTATAAACACAAAGGCGCCTGGGCTGCCGCTATCACCAAGAGGAGAATCAAATAATATAAAATGCCCGAACCTTCCAAATAATATCGCCAAGATATTTCGGCTAGTTAGCCGTTTGAGTAATTACCCCAATTTATCTTAGATAGCTTTAAAGGTACGCCTCTATTGCGGGGTTTAAAACTCACCTACTACTGACATTACTCAATATTCGGGCTTTTCTTTCTTTGTTTAGGAGGCCTTATGAGCAAACTTGGATACACACTCAATCAACTAATAAAAAAACAGCGAGGCGGTTCTTTCGCTACCCGAGCAGCTTCAAAGCGAATCCTTAATCTAGTAGCTAAAGAGCTTACCGAGAAAGGGTACAGGCTCAAAAGCCCTGAGCAGTTAAAACCAAAGCACATCGAGTACCTAGTGACTAAATGGCGTCAAAATGAACTCTCAGCTTCTACCATAAAGAACAGAATGGCGGAGCTTCGCTGGCTCAGCGCACAAATAGGTAAACCCAATATTGTCCATCGAACCAATGACGCGTACTCAATAAATCGTAGGGTTTTCGTGGGGCAAAATAAAGCACATGACCTCGAACTGTCTAAGCTTAAAAATATTCAGGATCTTCCAACAAAATATTCCTTACTTCTCCAGTCACACTTTGGGCTTAGAAAAGCTGAATGTATCCACTTTAATGCAGCATACGCTGATAAAGAGGATCACATTTATCTAAAAAGCACATGGGCTAAAGGAGGTAAAGCCCGTTATATTCCGATAAAGACTCAAGGGCAGCGAGATTTGCTCAACGAAATTAAGGTTAAGTTCGGTTCAAGGTCACTAATAGCTGACAACCGTAACTTTAAGGAGCAAATGAAAGTCTATGAGTACGAAACATGTCGCGTAGGTTTGAATAAAAACCATGGATTAAGACACCATTACGCTCAAGTGCGATTTAACCAAATTAGCGGCTACAGCTGCCCTCATCAAGAAGGCAAGCTTAGAAAGGAAATGTCCAATGAAGAACGTCAAATCGATGATCAGTTTCGCAGACAGCTAAGCCGAGAGCTTGGACATGAGCGAATACAGATTACCGCTATGTACATTGGTTCTTAAACCTGAACAAATCAACATGAGTAAAGATTACAGGCCATCTAGTATACAAATAACGTTGTAGGAAAAGGCAAATTGATGGCCTGTTATTAGGTTAGCTTCCAGTCACAACTTTAACTATGTAAATAGCTGAGGACAATAATATTAGTCCACTAGGTACTCCGATAATAATTACACTTCCGTTTTTGTCTAAAGCAAATTTAGTCCCTTTGAGTACGCTCTTATCAATTTTCACTAAATTTTTCAGTTCCATTTCTCTTTTAAGAGTTCTGTACTGTAAGCACAAAAGGCCATACGCGTATAACATGCAAGAAACAAACATTACTATTAACCAAGCATTGTCGAGCGCCATTTCTAACCCCCAAAACTCGACCATCCAAGAAGTTTCACTCCTTAAAAGACCCATTGCGATTATTGACAGAATAACTGAATGTGCAATCACTACTGTACTGATTGATGACAGCAAGTCAGCTTGCTCATACGTTATACTGTCACTCTTATCTCTTCTGACGCTCCCTTTTACGACCCCAAATACACAGACAATAAATCCAAGCGCAGGAAAAATTAATAAAAAGTTCTCTAATAAGCTCATACCACCACTTTTTTGTTTAATATCAATAGGTAAGGGAAAATATAACACATAGGTGTATGCGAGAGGTGAACTCTTGAGACCACAAGTTCACCTTAAAGTTGAGCAGGGATTTTAGACTACTTCCTTGAAGAGCCCTCCCCAATATTCTAAAGCCGCCCTTCTTTCATCTAGGTAATCATGCTGATCGTAGACTTGCGACATGCCTTTAAGGGAATGTCCTAATATCTTCTCAACACATGCAACGCTGAACATAACGTATCTACCGTTACCGGCTGTATTCTTAACGGAGATTAAATAGCTACGTATAGCGCGACGAATGTCATGTGGTACGAAGTCAGGTATCGAGAAGTTATCTTTAATTCGTTTCAAACATCGATTTAACGTTTTTAAATCCATATGGCCATCTTCGCTATCACTCGCTGAGATTTTCCTCTTTTTAGGAAATACGAAGGTGCTATTTAACTGCGAAGTAAGATTAGCTTGATCACGAAAGACCTTAACCAACTCATCAGACATAGGCACTGAATGGTAAACTATCTCTCCTGCCGGGCTGTTCTTCTCATCCTTTGCCTTCCATAGATTGTTCTCAAAGTCTATTTCAGACCATTCAGCGCTAATTGCAGAACTACTCCTAACACCGCTTAACAGGAGAACTTTAAAGCAATTTAAATTCTGAATAGACATGCCCGTAGATGTCAAAGTCTTTACTGTCTCTTTTAGTTCATCAATAGTTGGTGTTCTGGTACGAGGCTTGTACTTACCTGAATAGTCCGATTTTTTAACTTCTGACATTGGATTCTGCTCAATATCTCCACAGCTCACTGCGAAACTAAAAAACTGTTTTAAAAGAGCAACTGTCTTTCCTGCTTGTTTATACGCCCCTCTATCCATGATAGGTGAAATAACCTCATTGAATATCAACGCTCGATTTACATTAGAAACTGCAACCTCACCGAGGCGAGGTAAAATATCCTTTGCGAAGCTAGCTTGAACGATCTCAGGGCGTTTACGCCTGTTGGATACTTGGTACCTAAAGAATTTTTCGTATAAATCGACTACCGTTTCGCTACTACCGTTTGCTAAATTTTCCTTTTCAGCTTGAACATCTATGCCTCGCCTAACTTTTGAAAAGCATTCCAAAGCAAGGTTCTCTGCTGTCTCAATATCAATTTCAGGAAGTGAGCCAATTCTAAAGTTTACAGACCTTACAGGCTGTCCTTTTGTACGGTAGTACAGGTAAAAGGTTTTGGTCCTCGAGCCATTAGCTTTTATTTTTCCAAGTCTTAAATGGAAGCCTGGTATCCTCTCAAAGTTTATACGGGTAACTTCATCTCCGACATTAGCCAATGCCTTTTTGGTGGGTCTTTCTAAAGTAATTGAGAAGCTATTATTCTCTTTATCTTGGTTAAAAGCTTTTTCTAACCGATTTCTATGTTGCATCGCCATAATGATTAACCTTTTCTATGTTTCATCTGTGTTGCAATTAGTAATTAAAGTGACAATTCACTCAACTAAGTGACAACTTAGAACCTCACGTATGAGGCACAGAAACATTATGTTAATCATTAACTTATGTCACCATGGCAATTCTTTCATCTAAAGGACAATTTAAAGAAACTAATCGACTTTCCAGAGGAAATTGTCATGGGGTGTCAGGGGTCGGAGGTTCAAATCCTCTCACGCCGACCAATTCTTCCTACTTTTATCAAACTCTTTTTAATTCCAGTCGGCAGGCAAGCTCAATTGCTCTTCTATTTCGGTTGTTACTCTCCAGTAACCTCCTCTGGCAGAACCTTTTCGAACTAACAGGCCCTGATCTTTCAGTTTTGAAATGTGTTTTTCCACCGCCCGCGAAGAAATATTCAACACCTCTGCCACTCTGGCCGCGCTCCAGTCAGGTTGTTCATTAAGTAGTCTAAGAACCATATTTCTTGTATTTACACCAGAATAAGCTCGCTTCTCCGAACCATTAACCGAACAAAACAACGAACTTTTAACCGAACCTTCGGCTTGCTGGAGAGTTAAAGCATTAGCGGCATTACTCTCTTTTTTAGCAGTCGCTTTAGCTGTCTCGGATTTAACTGTGCGGGAAATTGTCTGCTGCATACAGCTCAGAACGAATTCAACCATCGGCACCTTGTCATTCTCTGCAATTGATCGTCTTAAGCAGTCAAGGTACTCATCTTTATTGGCTTTAAATGTCTCTTCAAAACTCAGCCATGCAACGGCCGGATGCCAGTCCGCAAGAATGAGGCTAAACCAGAGCCTCCCGATACAACCATTTGCCACAGAAAAAGGCTGGATAAACTCAAATTGCTGCAAAAATATCGCCGCTTTAAGCAATGGATGTTCGTCGCTTTGCTGCAGCCAGTTAAGTAGATCTCTGACCGACTTTCGGGCTTGCCCGGCCGGCGCAGTCATATGTACAAGTTTATTATTCTGATAAACGCCCATTCCGGTAGCACGATAGCTACCAGCACTTGGAGTGACACCTGCACAAACTAACTGATGAGCATTCTTTAAGTCAGCCTCTGAAGAAAAGCTCCACTGCGCCAACTGCGTATAAGCTTCATTTAAACGAATGTTCTGCAACAATTGTGATTGTTCTTCAATGCCGACCGAAGCAAATACTTTCAACGGCATTTGTTGAGACTGAAACTCTGCTAAGTCGCTACCCTCTGACTCTAACAAAGCCAGCCATCGTCCAAATTCAGTACTAATTTGCGCCACTAGGTTAACGCATCGACTGGTAATCAAATAATCTGGTGTTGCCATTATTCTTTTAGTAACCCAAGAGGTTACTCTCCGTTATTTGTTCTAATATTTGTATTATTCTGGTCGATACAACATCTATCAGCTTAACGCATATAATTGCGGTCGGGTAACTATTTGAGGTTCTCATGAATTTACAGAATAAACTCACTCTCAGCATGGCAATTGCGTTAACCACGTTACTTGTCATCGCTCTGGGAATATCAACCTTCATGATGCGCTCTTTAATTGAAGAGCGCGTAACCAAACAAGAACTCCCGGCCACACTGGGTGAAATTAGAGGGGAAGTTGGCCAATTAATAGCGACTCCAATGTTAATTTCCCAGGAACTGGCTAATAACCAGTATTTAATTGACGCATTAAAGAATGGTGAGTCGCAAACCGATCAAAACGAAATTGTTAGCTACCTTAACCGCATTTACCAGCAGAGAAATGCCGTGGCAGCATTTACAGTCAGCGCCGAAAGTAACAACTATTACACCGCAGAAGGTCTATTTAAAACCGTTTCAGCTAACGAAGAAAGAGACCAGTGGTTTTTCGACTTTGTAGAAAGTAATACCGAGCAAGAACTTAATTTTGATGTTGATGAACAGTCTGGAATTCCCACTGTTTTTGTCAACGTTCGTATTCAGGATAACGGGCGCACTCTTGGCGTCGGTGGTATAGGGCAAAGCCTCGAAGCACTGCAAAATGCCATTGCCGATTTTAATGTGGGAGAAAACGGTATTGCTTACCTGGTAGATGCTGAGGGACGTATTCAAATTCACCCTAGCATTAGTGATTTTCGACAGCTGTCATCGGAAGTCGGCAATAAAGTCGCGAATAAATTAATGAGTAATAATGAAGTAGAAATTGATTACACCAGCCAAAGTGGCGATGACCTCATTGTAGCCAGTACCAACCTGCCTAACAGTGACTGGCGAATTGTCATTGAACTGCCGGAAGATGAACTTTATTCAGGCCTGAACAATACCATTACGGCAATTGTTTTTATCAGTTTAGTCATTGGACTGGGCTTTGTAATTGCCAGTTGGTTTTATGCCCGCCGTATTGTTCGTCCTATTAAATATGTCGCTAATAGCCTCAACAGAATGTCCAATGAAGGCGGTGACTTGACTCAGCGTTTAGATATAGAGAGTAATGACGAGGTCGGTGACCTGGCGAAAGGCTTTAATGCTTTTATAGCCAACTTAGGCAGTATTATTACCCACGTTCGAAATACAGCCTACGAAGTTAATGAAAAAGTACAAACTATTGATAAGTCCATGCTGCAAATTGATGGTTTGTCTTCTGAACAGGAAAACAAAACCGACCAAGTTGCGGTGGCTATGAACGAAATGGAAACCACTGTCAGGGAAATAGCTGAAAACGCAAACCAGACGGCCAATCATGCCAGTGAGTCGCGAACGACCACCTCGCAGAATCAGGAGCAGTTGCAACTGGCCGTGGAGACCATGCAGGAACTATCAACTTCCATGCAAAGTGCCGCAAGCTCAGTTGAGCAGCTCGCCGATGAAGTAGCCAGCATTGTTACAGTGATTGATACAATTCAGGGTATTTCCGAACAGACCAATTTGCTGGCATTAAATGCAGCCATTGAATCAGCGCGCGCTGGTGAGGCGGGACGAGGCTTTGCTGTCGTCGCTGACGAGGTTCGTACCCTGTCTCAACGCACCAGCCAGTCAACCGAAGAAATACGGGAAAAAATTTCACGACTGCAAAAAGGGTCTAAGTCCGCCGTTTCAGCTATGGAAACCAACCGAACCCAGGCAGATAGCACCAGCGAGCGTATTCTGAACGCGAATCAAAAACTTAATGAGTTAGTTGTGCTCATACAGGAAACCGCAGATATGAGCACACAGATTGCCACCGCAACGGAAGAGCAGGCATCGGTCAGTCAGGACGTCGCTAAGAACATTCAGGCAATTGCCGATTTCTCCAGTCAGGTTTCAACGGCGGTTAAAGGCAGTCACAACGAGTGTGATCAAATGTCTGCACTCGCAGATAGCCTGCGCAACCAACTGGAGCAGTTTAAAACGTAATATCAGCAAATACCGATTGCAGCCGTGCTACCTCCCCATCATTCAGAGGTTGCATTGGCTGCTTCCCCCATATTGGAGCCGGCCAGGCAACATCCGTTTGAAAACGTGCAATGTGGTGCACATGCAACTGCGGAACCACATTGCCTAGCGCCGCAACATTCAGCTTGTCCGGTTGGTATTCTGCTTTTAACCAATGGCACAAAAAACGACTTTCTCTTAACAATTGCAGTTGGTCGTCTTCACTTAAATCAATTACTTCGCGCACATCGGCCACTTTCGGCACTAGCAAAAACCAGGGAAACTGTCCGTCATCCATTACCCTGACTTCACATAATGGCCAGTCAGCTAAATGGTAACTGTCTCTGGCTAATTCCGGAGCTATTGTGAATGACATAAAACCACCCTTATTTTTAAAGTGTTTGAAGAAACCGTTTAAACAGTGCGTTAGTCTGCTGCAGGCTGTCAACTAAACGATGGTCGTCATCAACGACGTGCAACTGCGAGTGAGTTCTTTTAGCGTAGCGCCAACTGTTTTCTACCGGGACAATATCATCGTTCCAGCCGTGGACAATTTCCGTTACGCAAGTTGGCGTTATTTCGTCAAAGTCGGCTTCACCACCTAAATAAAAGGCCGGCGCCATTAAAAACAAGCCTTTGCAATCAGGTGTTTCTGCTGCAACAGTCGCAACATAGCCTCCCATACTCGAACCGACAAGCACAAAAGGCGTTGATAGAGAGTGAATAACTTGCTTCAGGGTGTCCACACGTTGGTCTGGATTATCAATGCCCTGATAATCAATACTGCTCACTTCCATTCCCAAAGCTTCAGCTGTTTTTGCTAATACTTTGATCTTAGTCCCCCAGGGACCGCTTTCTTTACCGTGATTAAAAATAACCTGCATTTAACAATTGCCTATTTTTCGATGCTTAGATAAATTGGAATGAACGTTAATCATTTGATAACAAAGTTACCCCATATCATGACAGTAAAATTAAACAGCGTGAAACTGTTAATTTGTTTCTTATTATTGAGCGGCAGTGCAATTGCTCAAGAAGATGAGCTGTCCGCGCCCTTGATTTTTGGCGTCAATGAGTCTCCCCCCTTTCATATTACGAAGGGTGACCAGGTGAATAGCGGATTCTGTGATGTTTTGGTTGAGACCATCAAGGCCGAACTGCCCGGTACTGATCAGGTTATTCGTAAAATGCCACATGGTCGAATCCGAACCATTATGAAACGCGAAGGCAGTATGTGCTTTCCTTGCATGATTAATCGTACCAGCTACAACCCTAACTACTACTTTAGCAAAACCACACATTTGTACGCTCCTCACGGCATTATTACCCGCGCCTCCCTGGCTAAAGACATTATAGAGAAATACGGAAACCCTGTGTCACTTGAGAAGCTACTAGCCGAGTCTGAATTGCGTTTCGCTCAGCCTGTTGGCCGCCGTTACGGTGATATTCAACACCTTATTGATGAGCATTTGCTGGGTACCAAACACCATAAGCAAGTATATGGCGAACTTGCGTTATACAATTTACTTGCCATGATTCTTATTAACAGAGTTGATTTTACCATCGACTACAAAATGATGATTCAGTCATACCAACGGAACGCGGGAGCTCAAAAGAGTAAGGAAGCTCTTAGCTTTATTCCAATAGAAGAATATGAAGAAAAAGTCATTAGAGGAGCTGTCGGTTGCAGTAATAACGAATGGGGTAAAAACGCAACTCAATTGATTGATAAGGCCATTAATGACATCCGCCGTAATAAGGACTTTCAACAAAGCCTTGATTACTGGTTGGGTACGGACAGGCCTAAGTTAAACGAGCTAACAACCAAATGAGGGTCGGCTCTATGAGTTTTCAAAAACTAGTAAAAGCTCTTCTTTTTACCCTGTTGTTTTGTCAAAGCAGTCGGGCTGCCGATGAAGAAGACATTATATGGGGAGTAAACTCATCGCCTCCTTTTCATATTTTTTATGGCGAATATAAAGACCTTGGCTTTTGTGACGCCTTAGTTACAGCGTTTCAGCGTCAACTCCCTGAGCTGTCCCACAAAATACGTAAGTTACCATCCCGTCGAATTACCATGCTCATGAGAAAGAATAAAAACCTGTGCTTTCCCTGCCTAATTAAAAAAACAAACTACAACTCGGAGTTTAGTTACACCGAAACAACTCATCTCTATCAGCCTCATGGCATTATTACTCGTGCATCCATCGCTTCTCGAATTATAAAAAACTATGGCCAGCCCGTTGTATTTTCACAGTTAGTGAAAGATCCGGATTTACGCTTTGCACAGCCCACTGAAAGGCGATACGGCCGATTACAGGCTGTTCTTGAAGAGCACCTGATTGATTCAGATAACTTTAGTTTCATTAGCGGCGATAATGCAAATGTTAACCTATTAACGATGATCGTGAACGAACGAATCGACTACACCATCGACTACAGCAGCATTATGACCTACTACAATGAAACTCAAAGTAAACGAAGTGAATTAGTATTCTTGCCAATCGCCGAGTACGACAATGAATTCATAGAAGGTGCAGTTGGTTGCAGCAATAATGAATGGGGCCGCAAGGCTGTCAACCAACTCAATCGAGTTATTCCTCAGATAAAAACCGACCCGGACTTCCAACGCGCTCTGGATAAGTGGATGGGAAATAACCGCCCCAGAACAAACTAAGCGAAACGGTTTTCTAAATACTGGTTAATATCGTCAGATTCGTACATCCACTGTACTTTATCACCCTCTTCAATTCTCAGGCATGGCACTTTAACGCGCCCGCCACCATTCAATAACGCATCGCGATGCTCATCGTTATTCTTTGCGTCTCGTAACTCAATGTTCAAATTAAGACGTGCTATTTCTTTGCGAACTTTCACACAAAACGGACACGCAGCAAACTGATACAACGCAAGTGACTTGCACACTTCATCAACTTTCTTTTGCTCTTGTTCTGAGCGTTCTTTTCCCTTTGGCGTTGTTAATTTTTCAACCAATAACACTATGGGTGTCAAAACAAGTCGCAAACCCCGGAAAAAGTAACGAATGATAATTCTCATAAATACAACCAAATAGCTTGTTTAAGATGGCTCTATTCTAACGCGTTTAAAGCATCAGCGGCAATTTCAAAGGAGCGTAACCGGGCGTCATGATCAAACACATGACTGGTAAGAATAATTTCATCTATTCCGGTATCGTCAATAAACTGTTGCAGGTGTCGCTGAACCGTTTCCTTGGTACCTACTGCTGTATAAGTTAATGCATGGTTCGCGCCTGCCAGCTCATGCGGAGCCGCGACCGCTCTTATATCATCCACGGGGGCTTTTAGAGGACCCGGCATACCTCGACGTAACGCAATAAACTGCTGTTGCATAGAACTCATCATTTTACGTGCTTCACTTTCATCATCTGCCGCAAAGACATTCATTGCCGCAGCCACGTAAGGTTTACTGAGGTAACGTGACGGTCGGAAATTATCACGGTAAGCTTTTAATGCATGTTGCAGATAATCTGGTGCAAAATGCGATGCAAAGGCGTATGGCAGACCTAAATGCGCCGCGAGCTGAGCACCAAATGTGCTTGAACCTAACAACCATACCGGAATTTTCTGTTGAAACCCGGGAACCGCTTTAATCGCATCGCTTTCCTGGGCTTCTTCCAAATACCCCAATAGCTCCTGGACATCGTTCGGGAACTGCTCGGCATCGTCCGGCTTACGCCTTAGCGCTCGTAAAGTACGACCGTCTGTTCCAGGTGCTCTGCCCAGACCAATATCCACACGGCCAGGGTACAACGCATCCAGCGTACCAAACTGTTCAGCCACCACAAAAGGTGCATGGTTAGGCAACATCACACCACCCGAGCCAATTCGAATTTTGTCGGTTTTACCAGCGACATAACCTAAAGCAACCGCGGTTGCGGCCGAAGCGATTCCGGTCATATTGTGATGCTCAGCCATCCAGAAGCGGTGGTATCCCCACCGCTCTGCATGCTGGGCTAAATCAGCAGAGTTACGCAATGATTCAGCCACTGACCCACCTTCCGTGACAGGCGCTAAATCAAGAACTGAATATTTCATAGCAAATTACAGCTCTTGCTTGGTTGGACGAATGATCATTTCATTCACATCAACTTGCTGAGGTTGTTCAATAGCAAAAGTAATGGCACGAGCAATAGCAGCTGAGTCAATAGCATCTGAGTATAAATCGTCAGCCATTGCTTTCGCGTCTTTGTCGCTAATGTGGTCCGTCAGTTCTGTTGCTACAGCGCCGGGAGAAATATTCATTGCACGAATTTCACCATTAGATTCCTGGCGAATGCCTTCAGAAATCGCTTTTACCGCAAACTTAGTTGCACAATATACCGTTCCGCCAGCAAAAACCTTCTGACCAGCAACCGATGATAAATTGATGATATGACCCACGTGCTGTTCGCGCATGACCGGTAATACAGCGGCAACACCGTATAGAACACCTTTAATATTTACATCTATCATAGTGTCCCACTCGTCCACTTTCAGTGCATCGAGAGGCGCCAGCGGCATTAATCCAGCGTTATTAATCAATACATCAATGCGACCAAATTCAGCTTTAGTGTCATCTGCCAGTTTTTGAACTGCGGTTTTATCAGTCACATCAACTACTCGGTAAGCTGCCTGACCACCGTCTTTCTTAATTGACTCAGTCAATTCTTTTAAACGATCTTCACGGCGCGCCGCTAACATCAGTTTGGCGCCTTTTTTAGCAAGCATACGAGCTGTTTCTTCACCTAAACCACTGCTTGCACCTGTAATAATCACAACTTTATCTTGTACTTCTGACATAGCTTTACCTCCGGTTGACGCTATTGGTCCACTGCCCCTAACTGCTTTAAAATCATGTTTTCAAAGCGCAGCAGCGGCAGCATAGAACGTTGTACTTTGGCCCGCAGCAATGCCCCCTGCCAACCAGACAGGATAAAAGCGCCCATCTGTTCAGTGTCGACATCCTGCTTAATTTGCTGTGTTTCTTGCGCCGCTTTTAAACAATGCGCAATACGCAACTCCCAGTCAGAAAAAATATCGTCTAACCGTTCACGGAAGAGCGGGCTCTGCGAGGCCAATTCCTGCCCCAGATTGCCTATCAGACAACCCCTGGAAAAATCACACGACTTCATATCTTCAACTGAACAACGCAAGTACGAACGTAACCGATCGACCGGCTGTAAGCTTTCGTTGCCCAGAGTTTCATTCATACGCGCTTCGTACTCTTCTGCGTATGTTTCAATGACCGCCAGGCCAAAGTCGTTCTTACTTTTAAAGTAATGATAGAACGAGCCTTTTGGTACCTGCGCTTCACTCAAAATTTTGTTCAAACCGGTGCTGCCGAAACCATGAATGGAAATCAGGTCAGCACCTATCGTGATGATGTGTTGTCGTGTATCGTTCTTTTTCATGCTTTTAATATTAGACCAGTCGTCTAGAACTTTCAAGGCAAGTCATAAATAAGCCCTCATAGAGCTTCAGCTATAGGCTCTGGCCATACCCCACACTGAACTTTGGCAATATGATCGCTTTGCAGTATTTGCATCACCACGCGAGACTGACCTATTCCCCCACCAATAGTTAAAGGCAGCTCGCCAGCCAAAAGTGACTGGTGCCAGGCTAACTGAAGCTTTTCCTCCTGGCGTCTTAAACCTAATTGTCGCTTTAACGCCAGCTGATCAACACGTATTCCCATAGAGGACAACTCCAATGCGTCATTCAAGCCCGGATGCCAGACAATAATATCGCCATTTAACCCCGTACTGCCCTGCTCATTAACAGAGCTCCAGTCATCGTAGTCTGGCGCACGCACATCATGGGCATAACCATGACTCAGTTCACCACCAATACCGACCAAAAACACAGCGCCGTATTGTTTTACAATTTTGTGTTCTCTCTGTTTAGCCGTGAGCTCCGGATAGGCTTTCATTAACTCTTCCGTATGAACCACATGGATAGTTTCAGGCAGGACATTTTTAGCGTCATATTCCTCAGCGTACAGACGCTCCGTTTCACGCAAGGCCGAGTAAATTTTCTTGACTGTCTGGGTTAAAAAGTTCAGTGAACGCTGCTCCTCTGTAATGACTTTTTCCCAGTCCCATTGATCAACATACACGGAATGCACTGAACTCAAAGCTTCCTCATCAGGCCGCAATGCCTTCATCTGTGTAACGATTCCTTCGCCAGCACTAAAGCCATAGCGACCTAAAGTGTAACGTTTCCATTTTGCTAAGGAGTGAACCACTTCATAGCTTTTGTCCGGCACGGCTTTAACCTTGACCGAAACGGCTTGCTCCCAACCTGAGAGATCATCCTGAATACCACTGCCATGCTCACTAAGTAATGGCGACTGCACCTCAATAAGTCCCAGCTGAATTTGCAGTTGCTGGGTAAAGCCGCTTTTTACAAATTGGATTTTCTCTTGCTGTAACCTGTACTTTGATTTCATAAACACTCCGAATCGTTAAACAAAATAGCTAAAAACGATTCAATTAACACCTTTTTGTTTTTTTTATTCAATATCTTTTAACAGAAATAGCTTTACTTAATAATTTCCGTTAATTTAAGGACACATTAATTATTGAAGCATTAACAAACGATGAAAAAATCAGCTGAAAATTATCAAATCGATGATCTGGACCGCTCAATACTTAACGCCTTAATGGAGGATGCGCGCACACCCTATGCTGAGCTCGCCAAACGTTACAACGTCAGTCCGGCCACTATCCATGTTCGCGTTGAAAAGATGAAACGAGCCGAGATTATTGAAGGCACTCGTTTACAGGTTAACGCCAAACGCTTAGGCTACGATGTCTGTTGTTTCATCGGTATTACCTTAAAAAGCGCAGGTGACTACCCTGCAGCCATTGAGAAACTGGAAAAGCTGGAAGAGGTTATTGAGGCTTACTACACCACCGGACAGTACAATGTTTTTATTAAGATCATGACACCGTCGATTAACCAGCTGCAGCACACGCTTATCAATCGAATTCAGGCTATTGATGAAATACAATCAACGGAAACGCTCATATCGTTACAGCAACCTATCAACAGAGACATACAACCATGAGTCAGGACGTTAAATTAACTGAGTACAGTCACGGCGCCGGTTGTGGCTGCAAAATATCCCCACAAGTGCTATCGACCATATTACAAAGTAAGCTCGATATAGCACCCGACCCTAAACTGTTGGTGGGAAACAGCACCCGTGACGATGCCGCAGCTTATGACATGGGCAATGGCCAGGTTGTATTAAGTACCACCGACTTCTTTATGCCTATCTGTGATGACCCTTTCGACTTTGGCCGCATAGCTGCCACCAATGCCATTAGCGACATCTATGCCATGGGCGGTCAGCCCTTAATGGCTATCGCAATTTTCGGCTGGCCAATCAACAAACTGTCAGCGGAAGTCGCCCAACAGGTTATTGATGGTGGGAGACAAGCCTGCGCTGACGCGGGTATTATGCTGGCCGGCGGACACAGCATTGATGCGCCAGAGCCCATTTTTGGGTTGGCGGTAACAGGTCAGGTAGAAAAACAAAAACTCAAACAAAACGATACAGCTCGCGAGGGTGATGTATTAATGCTGACCAAACCTTTAGGGGTTGGCATTTTGACGACCGCGCAAAAACAGAAAAAGCTGCTACCCGAACATAACGGAATTGCGATTGAAACCATGTGCCAAATGAACAAAATTGGTCCTGTTTTGGCTGGTATTAAGGGTGTGAACGCAATCACTGATGTTACCGGTTTTGGTTTGGCCGGACATTTAATCGAGATGTCCGAAGGTGCAGACCTCTATGCAAAAATTCAGTTCGACAAGATCCCGACACTGCCTCACGTACACGACTACCTGAGTCAGGGATGTGTCCCCGGCGGTAGCTCGCGAAATTTTGATAGCTACGGTCAACATATAAGCCCGGTGCCGGAGCACCAGCGTAACCTCTTATGTGACCCACAAACGTCTGGTGGCTTACTCATCAGCGTGGCAAAGGAAGACGTTGAAGTCGTTTATCAAACTTGTCGCGAGCATAATCAGCTAATACAGGTTATTGGTGAGCTTTATTCTGCGCAGTCAAAAACATACCGGGTGGTCGTCGAATAAATGACCGGTAAATGGATAACTCACTCACAATTCGACGAGCTGTTTATTAACGATACGCCGTTGCTTGATTTAAGGGCGCCTTCAGAATTTAAAAAAGGCGCTTTTAGCAAAGCCGTTAATTACCCGCTGATGACGGATGACGAACGGGCGAAAGTTGGCACTTGTTATAAACACCATGGCCAGAAAGCAGCAATTGAACTCGGCCATGCGCTGGTCAGCGGCGAGACTAAAAAACGTAGAGTGAATGTCTGGAAAGATTTTTTCAGTGCTCAACCTAAGGGTGTTATCTATTGCTTTCGCGGCGGTTTGCGCTCTGAAATAGTGCAGCAATGGCTAATTGATGAAAACATACAACGCCCTCGTGTAAAAGGTGGTTACAAAACTTTAAGACAGCATTTAATGCAACGTACCGAGGAGCTTGTCTCGCAGTTTCACTGGATTGTGGTCAGTGGCCGCACCGGGTGCCAGAAAACCGAGTTTATTAAAGAAAAAGCCCACTCCATTGACTTAGAAGGTTTAGCGCATCACCGAGGTTCAGCGTTCGGCCGTCTTCCTGAACCTCAGCCGACCCAGATAGACTTTGAGAACCAGTTAGCTATTGAGCTTATTAAGTTAAAAGCACAAGGTGCAACGACCCTTTTCATTGAAGACGAAGGCAGCCATATAGGCTCGGTTTCTGTTCCCGAGTGCCTGCGTCTGGCAACTCAAAAAGCAGAGCGCTATCGTATTGAATCCACCGTTGACCAACGTGTGGAAGTTATTTACCAGGAATACGTTGTTGAGGCGGAAAAACGTTACTCAGCAAGAGCGCAGTTTGAAAACTACCTGCTGGACAGTTTGGCCCGCACTCGCAAGCGATTAGGCGATCTCAGGTTTCGTCAACTTAGCGATACGTTGCAGCAGGCTCTGGGCAGCAACAGTAAAGAGCTGCACAAGCAATGGATAAAAGGACTACTGGTCGACTATTACGATCCCATGTACGACTATCAAATGAAAAAGAGATAAGCATCGCTAAAAATCTGCGACCTACCGAAAACAGCAGTTAATCTCCAACGCTTTTGTTATGGTGGAAAAATAATAACACCAAGGGGATCTATCTATGTTGAAGCGAATGTTAAGCCGTTTAACAGCGGCCGCATTGGTCATCGTTGCCCTGCCCTCTATGGCAGCAACAAAAGACCTTTCGTATTACCTACCACAGGATGTCAGTTACAACCCGGAAATTACTAAGCCAAAAGATGTTCTTGGTTACCAGGTTGGTGAGTGGCATGCACGTCCCGAACAAATCGTTAAGTATATGGAAGTTCTGGCCGAAGAGTCAGACCGTATTACACTGGAAGTTACCGGTCGTACGCATGAGCAACGTCCGTTATTGCTGCTTACGGTCACCTCAGAAGACAACCACGCCAATATTGACAATGTTCGCGAACGCCATTTAGCGGCAGCCGACCCTGACCGTGATGCTGATCCGGACAATACACCGGTAGTCATGTATATGGGTTACAGTATTCACGGCGATGAATCCAGTGGCAGTAACGCAGCGATATTATTCGCCTACTACCTTGCCGCTGCTGAAGGAGAAGCCGTTGACGCGCTTCTGAATGATTCTGTTATTCTGCTTGACCCCGCATTCAATCCTGATGGATTGGCGCGTTTTGCACAGTGGGCAAACCAGCACCGTAGCCAAAACCTGGTTGCCGATCCACAGCACCGTGAACACGTACAGCCGTTCACTCGTGGCCGTGTTAACCACTATTGGTTTGATATGAACCGTGACTGGTTGTTATTACAACACCCAGAGTCACGTGCACGAGTGGCTAACTTTCAAAAGTGGAAACCGAACGTTCTGACCGATTACCACGAAATGGGCACCAACAGCACCTATTTCTTCCAGCCTGGTATTCCGTCGCGCAAAAACCCGCTAACGCCGGATGAAAACGTTCGTTTAACAGAGATTCTAGCCGCAGAACACGCTGACTCTTTAGACGATATTGGCAGCCTTTATTACACCGAAGAATCGTTCGACGACTTTTATTACGGCAAAGGTTCGACCTATCCGGACATTCAGGGATCAGTCGGCATTTTATTTGAGCAGGCCTCCAGCCGAGGTCATTTGCAGGATTCGGTTAACGGTGAAGTCAGCTTCCCGTTTACTATCCGAAACCAGTTCGTAGCTTCGCTTAGCACCATTTATGGCACGCACAAGAACAAAAGTCGTTTTATAGAGTTTCAGGAACGGGCTTACGATGAAGGCCTTGAAGCCGCTAAAAAAGCGAACTTTGATGGTTACTTAATTGGTGACTCAAGTGACCCTTCACGCGTTGAAGGCTTGCTGGAAATTTTTAAGCAACACGATATTAAAGCTTACCGTGTCGAAAAAGACATTGAACAAAACGGTAAAGAGTTTAAAGCCGGAAGCAGTTACTACATACCACTGGCACAAGCGCAGTACGGTTTAATTCAGGGTATTTTCAGCACTCGTAAGAGCTTCCCTGACAATACCTTCTATGATGTATCTGGCTGGACGCTTCCGTTAGCCTTTAATGTGCCATTTGAAACACACCGTGGTCGCATCCAAATTGCTGACGCAGCCTGGGATGCTCCTGAGCGTAAGTCCTCGGCGCTTACCGACGCTTACGCCTACGCGTTTAACTGGGATGACTACCACGCTCCGGGTTTGCTCCAGGAGTTGTTAGAGCAGAATATTCACGTACGTCAAAGCACCAAGCCGTTTACTGTCGAGGCTCAACAAGGTCGTCAGGAGTTTTCTCCCGGCTCTGTCATTGTGCCTAAGGCTTACCAGGAGCGTGACTGGCGAGATGTTCAGCGTCGCCTGGCAACTGCAGCAAAAGAAAAAGGCGTTCACGTCACTTCTATAGAAACCGGGTTGACCCCAGAAGGTATTGATTTAGGTAGCCGCAATATTCAGCCAGTAGAAGAGCCCAGCGTCATGATGCTGACTGGTGCTGGTGTAAACCTCTACGAAGCTGGCGAAACCTGGTACTACCTGGACCGTCATGTGGGCATTCCACTTTCTATGATCGATACAGAGCGACTTTCACGCGCCGACCTAACTCGCTATAGCCATATCATTATGGTTGATGGCCGCTACGGTAACCTCGACAAAGCGTTACGCAAAAAGCTCAAGCAATGGGTTAGTCAGGGCGGCACAATAATTGGTCAACGTGGTGGTGCTGAATGGCTGGCAGAAAATAACCTTCTGCATACACGCTTCATCGAAGACTCCGTCTTTCAGGATGCCTTCGCTAAAGATCGTATGAGTTATGACGATCGCGATAGCTTCTATTCGGAACAACGAATTGCCGGTGCAATATTCTCCATGGAAGTCGACACGTCTCACCCACTCTTCTTTGGCTTCCCGCGTGAGCAAATGCCGGTATTTAAAAACTCGGTTGCTGCTATGGAAGAGCCTGAGTCTCCTTTTGTTTCAGTAGCTCGTTATTCAGAACAACCATTAATGAGTGGCTACACCGATGAACGGAACCGGGAAATTCTGAAAGGAAAAACCAACATTGCCGCTCATCGCTATGGTAGTGGACAGGTTATTGGTTTTGCCGACAACGTCAATTTCCGCGCCTACTTCTGGGGAACAGCGAAATTGCTGAGTAACGCTATTTACTTAGCGCCCCGCATTCAGGTTTACGCCGATAAGCTAGATGATAAAGCAGCAGCGGACGCAGCAGCAGAAGCTCACTAATCATCACTCCTGAAAAACTGAAAACTGCTAAGGTTTATACGCCTTAGCAGTTTTTTACATTTCTGAATACTAGTTATTCTCATAATCATGGTCTACCTTACTAATTGAAACTTCTCAAATAATTAGTGAGGTCACTATGTTACGTTGGGTTCTTATCTTTTTCGTCGTTGCAGTTATCGCAGCCATTTTAGGATTCGGTGGTATTGCTGGAGCAGCCGCTGAAATCGCTAAAATTATCTTCTTTATCTTCGTCGTTCTATTCGTAATTTCATTGGTTGTGCGCCTGCTTCAGGGGAACAAAAGGCTCTAAACGCTTTAAGCTTCTATAGATATTAGACATTGGTCGTATGCCATCGGTTATTGAATCTACGCTACAATAACCGATGGTACTTTACGTTATCTGTCTAACACCACAACAATGAGGCTTTGCCATGAACGCAATCGTAATGATGGTTCTGGGTTTAGGCGCTATGTTTCTCGGTTATGTTTTTTACTCAAAATTCATTGCTGAGAAAATCTTTAAGCTTGATCCAAACTTCAGAACACCAGCTCATGAATTAGAAGACGGCGTTGACTTCGTCCCTACCAATAAATATGTTCTTTGGGGTCACCACTTTACATCTGTAGCCGGCGCAGCGCCTATTATCGGCCCTGCTATCGCCGTTATTTGGGGCTGGGTTCCCGCCTTCCTATGGGTCATTTTCGGAACCATATTTTTTGCTGGCGTACATGATGCAGGTGCTATTTGGGCAAGCAACCGTAATAAAGCAAAGTCTATTGGTAATTTAACCGGCGACGTTGTCGGAAAACGCTCTCAAACCTTATTTATGATCGTGATATTCCTCGTGTTGTTGATGGTTAATGCCGTTTTCGCCACAGCAATATCAGGTCTGCTCATCAAGTTCTCGAGTTCTGTAGTTCCTGTTTGGGGAGCGATTTTCGTTGCACTTATTATCGGTCAGATAATCTTCCGTAAATGGATGGGTCTTGGTGCCATATCGATCATTGGTGTTTTGGCACTATATGCACTTATTTGGGCCGGTCCATCTTTCCCACTTCAGTTACCTGAAACCGTTATGGGAATCAGTGATAACGCCCAATGGGTACTTATCCTGTTTGGTTACGCTGCTATCGCCTCATTGTTACCTGTTTGGGTATTATTGCAGCCTCGTGATTATATTAATGGCCTGCAGTTATTTATTGGTCTTATTCTGCTTTACGGTGCAACTTTACTGCTCGCCCCGGAAATATCAGCTCCGGCCTTTAACAGCAACACCCCGGAAGGCACTCCTTCCATGGTGCCATTGTTGTTCGTCACCATAGCCTGTGGTGCTATTTCTGGTTTCCACGGGCTGGTAGCTTCAGGAACAACGTCCAAACAGCTGGATAAAGAAACCGATGCCCGCTTTGTTGGTTACTTTGGTGCTATTGGTGAGGGTTCTCTTTCGTTGGCAACCATTATTGCTGCGACAGCAGGTTTTGCTACGTTAGCCGACTGGGAAGCCGTCTATTCTTCCTTCGGTCAGGGCGGTGTAGCAGCTTTCGTTGAAGGTGGTGCCAATATCATTAGTCAGGGTCTGGGTCTGGACGTAGGTATTTCCGAGACTTTACTGACTGTCATGGCGGTGCTGTTCGCCGGTACGACCATGGATACCGGTCTGCGCTTACAACGTTATATTTTTCAGGAATGGGGCAACCTGTATAACATCAACTGGATGCAGAAAGCCCTTCCGGCAACTCTGTTAGCTGCAGGTAGCTGCTTATTACTGGCATTTGGTGCCGGTGGAGCGGACGGTACAGGGGGGTTAGTCATCTGGCCTCTGTTCGGTACCACAAACCAGTTACTGGCCGGTTTAACTTTATTGGTCATTACTGTCATGCTGGTACGCTTGGGTCGTCCTATGTACTACACCCTGTTACCCTTAATTTTCTTACTGATCATGACCGTATTCGCGCTTATCGTTCAGCTTAAAGGCTTCTACGATAGTGGCGACTGGTTCTTAATGGGTCTGGATTTAGTGGTACTGGTTGCGGCTATCTGGATTGCCCTTGAGGCCAGTGCCGGATTATCTAAAATCCGTAAAGAACAAAAGGCTCAGAAACAAGAATAAACAGGAGTAAGTAGCATGAACATTCAGTCCGTGCGCCGTTGGTTTAGTCGTGCAAGCGACTTAGCAAACGAGTTTTATAATGCGCCCTATCGCTCTGCTATTGCCCGTGCAAAGCGTGATGAAGACGACTTGTTCATGCTACTGGTTTTTTCTGAAATGATGGGCGTGCCGAACCCGGCCGCCTATTATACGCTGGAGCTACAACCACTAATGTTGGAACGCTTCCACGAGTGGCATCAACGCATGGGGATGGAACACTCACCTCTTGATCACTTCCGTTGCTGCTAATTTATAACCCGACCAGATACAGGGTTCATTTCTCATGTTGTTAAGCGATAAAAAAGTTTTGTTGATTGGCGGTAAAGGCGGCGTTGGTAAAACAACGGTTTCTTCTGCGCTGGCGGTGCTGGCGGCTCGTCATGGCAAAAAGGTTTTGCTGGTCTCAACTGACCCCGCCCACAGTCTGGCTGATGTTTTTGATCAGCAAATCGGTGATCACAAAACGGTTGTACGCGAAAATTTAACCGCATTAGAAATCGATCCTGACCACGAAGTAAAGGCACATATCGAGCGTGTCAGTTCACAGATGAAGCGCTTTACTAACCCTGATCTTTTTCCTGAAATTGAACGGCAGATGCGCTTAACACAGCAGTCGCCCGGAGCACAGGAAGCCGCTTTGCTGGAGAGAATTTGTGCCGTTATTGATGAGGCAGAAAAAGATTACGACTTACTCATTTTCGACACAGCCCCCACTGGCCATACATTACGCTTGCTAACTTTACCCGAAGCAATGGCAGCCTGGACTCAGGGCATGCTGCGTTCACAAAAGCGCTCTGAAAACTTAGATTCGGTATTGGATCATTTATCCCCTAAAGCGGGTAAAGACATTAATAACCCCATGTCCGATCCTAAAGACAACGCCAGCGATGGTATGACCGACCGCACTCGTGCAATTACCGAACAGTTGTTAAATCGGCAACGCTTGTTCCAGCGAACCCGCCGATTATTACAAGATGAAAATTACACCTCTATTTTCTTTGTTTTAACTCCCGAGCGGCTTCCTATTCAGGAAACGAACCGGGCGCTGCAGTCTCTAACCACTGAGAAGTTGCCTGTTGGCGGCGTTATCATTAACCGCATTTTGCCTGAACAAGCTGACGGAAGCTTTCTTGCAAAACGACGCACACAAGAAAAGTCTTATTTAGAAGACATAGCAAAGCGTTTTAACGCCTGGCCAAGTTACTCTCTTTATTTATTAGAGGAAGACATTCAGGGAGTCGCTGCTCTGGAAGCGTTTGCAGATAACCTGGAACAAGCCGGCTTTTCTTCTTAACTGCCACTTTTTTGTCATCGGTTTCTCTTATAATACGTATACAGTGTCATCATTGTTACTAAGGAGAGCACTATGCGCGCTGTAGGATATAAAAAATCACTTCCTGTAGAAGACTCAAACTCATTACTGGACATTACGGTTGATGACCCAAAGCCAGAGGAAAACGACTTACTCGTTAAAGTAAAAGCTATTGCAGTTAACCCCGTCGATACAAAAATTCGAATGCGAATGGCACCTGAATCCGGCCATAAAATTATAGGCTGGGACGCTGTTGGTGAAGTTATATCAATGGGTAATAAAGTGACAGGTTTTGAACCAGGAGACAGAGTCTGGTACGCAGGTGATTTAACCCGTCCAGGTTGTAATGCTCAAATGCAGGTCGTTGATTACCGAATTGCCGGTAAAGCGCCTGAAAACCTTGACGACTGTCAGGCAGCAGCCCTGCCTTTAACCAGCATTACCGCCTGGGAAATACTTTTCGACCGGTTGCAAATTGATAAAGCCTCTGCCCATAAAAAGAGAACCTTGTTGATCATCGGCGGTGCCGGTGGTGTTGGCTCCATCTTAATTCAACTTGCCGCTCAATTGACCGATGCTACGATTATTGCCACAGCCTCACGCGCCGAGTCTCAGCAATGGGTGAAAGCCTTAGGCGCAGACCATGTTATTAATCATTACGACGATTTAGCCGAACAAATTGAAAGCACAGGTTCAGATCCGGTAACGGATGTTGCCTGCCTGACGCATAGCGAGCAATATTTTACTCAGTGCATGAAGTTTATGGCGCCTCAAGGACGCTTTTGCTTAATAGATGATCCAGCTGAAAATATTGATATTAAATTAATGAAGCAAAAGAGCATCAGTCTTCACTGGGAGTTTATGTTTACCCGGTCTATGTTCAATACTGACGACATGATAAAGCAACAGGACTTACTTAATCATATTTCTGAAATGGTCGAAAAAGGTCAAATACGCTCAACACTTGGTAAAACCTTTGGCGAAATGAATGCAGAGAACCTTCGCAAAGCACATGAAGCAGTTGAAAGTCAGAAAACCATAGGAAAAATTGCATTAACTGTTGCCGAATAGTTTTACAAACATACATGAATGTATGTATAATTCCGGAATGCTAATAAATTTATAGGCCAGAGGTAGGTTTAATGAACACGCGTTTTAGGTTTGTCCCAATTTTAGCAACGGGTATCCTGTTAACAGGAGCACTAGCCGCTTGCAGTGACCAACAGCAGCAACAGCAACAAGGCCAACAGCAAGCGGCCCAAGTAGAAGTGGTTACAATAACCCCTGAATCATTGAATCTAAGCGTTGATCTACCGGGTAGGACTGCCGCCTACCGCGTAGCACAGGTTCGGCCTCAGGTCAGTGGTGTCTTGCTTGATCGAACCTTTGAGGAAGGTACTTTTGTCGAAAAAGGACAACAGCTCTATCAAATTGATCCCGCCGTTTACGAAGCAGAATTAGCCAGTGCTGAAGCCGAGGTTGAGAGTGCTAAAGCCGTATTACGCAGCTCTGAGCTACGTTATAAACGTTTTCAGGAACTCCTCAATGAAAACGCCGTTAGCAGAGATGAATTTGATAGTGCAGAAGCCACTTTCTATCAAAATAAAGCGGCGGTTTCTTTAGCTGAAGCTCAGTTGAAGAATGCCCGTATTAATCTTGAATACACGAAAGTAAACGCCCCTATCAGTGGGATTATCGGTCGTTCAAACTTTACTGAAGGGGCATTGTTAACCGCCTCACAAGCCGACCCTCTGGTTACTATTAACCAACTAGACCCAATCTACGTCGATATTAATCAGTCCAGTAAACAGTTTATGAAATTACAGGCTGACATTAAGTCGGGTCGTATTCAGGCCAACGACAAAGGAAACGCTCCAGTTCGGTTAAAATTGAATGGTCTCGATTACGACCAAAAAGGCGAATTACTCTTCTCAGAAGTTAGCGTTGACGAAGACACCGGTGCCATTTTACTTCGTGCGGTATTCCCTAACCCGGATAAGACGCTCTACCCTGGTATGTTCGTGCGCGCTGAAGTCAGCGAAGGCAGCATAAGTGACGCCATTCAGGTACCGCAAAAAGCCGTTACCCGAGACCCACGTGGACGCCCTTATGTCATGCTGGTTAATGACGACAATACTGTCGAACAGCGAATGATTACAACGGAACGTGCCATCGACAACAAATGGCTGATCTCTGATGGCCTGAAAGAAGGAGACACTGTGGTCATCTCAGGCTTACAAAAGATTCGTCCTGGCGATGAAGTCACTATCGATTCGTCCAACTCTGAACAGCAGCAGTAAGGGAAGTCAGTAATGGCCAAGTTTTTTATTAATCGCCCGATATTTGCATGGGTTATCGCACTGCTGACAATGATGGCCGGTGCCATCGCTATGATACAGCTGCCTATAGCTCAGTATCCAACCATTGCTCCGCCTGCTGTCGAGATTCAGGTAAGCTACCCTGGTGCTAACGCTGAAACGGTGTCTAACACAGTTACCAAAGTGATCGAACAGAACATGACAGGTATCGATAACCTGCTTTACTTCTCTTCACAAAGCAACTTTGGTAATGCAAGTATCAGCCTGACTTTTGCGTCAGGAACAGATCCGGATATTGCTCAGGTTCAGGTTCAGAATAAGCTGTCACAGGCAACTCCACAACTACCTCAGGAAGTACAAGCTCAGGGCATTACTGTCAGTAAATCCAGCAGTTCGTTCCTGATGGTTGCGGCGCTTGTTGCGACCGATGACCGCTACACACAAACCGACTTAAGTGACTATATTGCCTCGAATATTCAGGACCCTATAGCCCGTACAACCGGCGTTGGCAATGTTCAGTTATTTGGTGCGCCTTATGCTATGCGTATTTGGGTCGACCCTTCTGCGTTAGTTAATTACGGCATGACCATGGCCGATATAAAAGACGCTATCCGAGCACAAAATGCTCAAGTTGCGGCGGGTGAATTAGGCGGAACCCCGGCTGTTGACGGCCAACGTCTTAATTCGACAATTATTGCCCAAACCAGAATGTCTGACGCAGATCAATTTGAAAACATCACCTTAAAGGTTTTACCTGACGGTTCTCAGGTGCGTCTAAAAGATGTTGCAGAGGTCGAAAAAGGTGCTGAAAACTACTCCATTAAAGCAAATTACAACGGAAAGCCTGCCACGGGTCTCGCTATAAACTTGCAGACTGGTGCTAACGCGTTAGAAACTGCCGATGCTGTTAAAGCCCGCATGGACGAACTTGAACAGTTTTTCCCAGATGGAATGGAATTAGTCACGGCTTATGACACTACACCCTTTATTAAGATTTCAATTTCAGAAGTTGCGCAGGTACTAATAGAGGCGATCATTCTGGTCTTCCTGTTAATGTTCGTTTTCCTGCAGAATTTACGGGCAACCCTAATTCCGACGCTGGCAATTCCAGTTGTTATTCTGGGCACTATGGGTGTCATGTCTTTGGCTGGCTTCTCAATTAACACCCTGACCATGTTCGGTATGGTACTTTCCATCGGTTTATTGGTTGATGATGCCATCGTTGTTGTTGAAAACGTTGAGCGTTTAATGTCTGAAGAAGGTTTATCACCCAAACAGGCAACAATAAAATCGATGGGGCAAATTACCGGCGCACTGGTTGCCATCGGTGTGGTAATGGCAGCGGTATTCGCACCCATGGCCTTCTTCCCGGGATCCACGGGTGCTGTTTACCGACAGTTCTCATTGACCATTATTACCTCTATGGGTCTATCGGTTCTTGTGGCGATAATTTTCTCACCGGCACTGTGCGCTACTTTACTTAAACCGGTTAAGCATGACAAAAACAGTGGCTGGGGACCGCTTGGATGGTTCAACCGTACCCTTGAGAAATGGACCGTCAAGTATACAAACTCCATTCATTCAATTTTACGCCGCACCATTCGCTTTGGCTTGCTGTATTTGGGTATTATTGGCGTGCTTGCCTACCTCTTTACTCAACTGCCATCATCTTTCTTACCAGACGAAGACCGTGGCGTATTTCTGACCCAAATGCAGTTACCGGTTGGTTCTACCATAGAACAATCGGTCAACACTATGGACAAAATTGAAGACTACTACCTGAACCAGGAAGATGCAGTGCAGTCCGTCTTCTCCGTTGTTGGGTTCAGTTTCTCAGGACGCAGTCAGGCTAACGGTATCGCTTTTGTTCGCTTAAAAGACTGGGATGAGCGTGACGAAAGCCAGAGCGTTGAAGCCGTTATTGGACGAGCTTTTGGTTTCTTTGCGACCATTAAAGAAGCCATGGTCTTTGCCTTTAACCTGCCACCAATTCCGGAACTCGGCGTTTCCAGCGGTTTTAATCTGTTTTTACAAGACCGGGGGAACCTGGGTCATGCCGGTTTGCTCGAAGCCCGTAACCAATTACTGGGTATGGCCGGACAAAACGATAAACTGGTTCAGGTACGCCCGAACGGACTTGAAGACGCTCCACAGCTGCGAATTGATATCGATTTTGAAAAAGCTCAGGCACAGGGGCTAACTATCGCAAGTATCAACGACACCTTGAGCACTGCCTGGGGCTCATCCTATGTGAATGACTTTATTGACCGGGGAAGGGTCAAAAAAGTGTACCTTCAGGGCGAAGCTGAATCTCGTATGCTGCCGCAGGATATTAACGACTGGTACGTACGAAATAACCAGGGCGACATGGTGCCATTCAGCTCCTTCTCCAGTTGGGAATGGACTTATGGTCCACAGCGAGTGGAGAGCTATAACGGCGTTTCTGCAATGGAGATCCAGGGGCAAGCTGCTCCGGGCGTTAGCACCGGTGAGGCGATGCTTGAAATGGAGCGAATGATCGAGCAACTGCCGCCGGGAATAGGCTTTGAGTGGACAGGTATTTCACTGCAAGAACGTCAATCCGGTGATTTCGCCCCAATTCTTTATAGCGTATCCCTGATTGTCGTATTCCTTTTCCTTGCGGCGCTTTACGAGAGTTGGTCGATACCTTTCTCTGTCATGCTCGTTGTACCTTTGGGAATTTTAGGCGCTGTTATCGCCGTCATGCTGCGGGGTATTTCTAACGATGTCTATTTCCAGGTTGGTCTGCTAACCACTGTTGGTGTATCGGCACGGAACGCGATACTCATCGTGGAGTTTGCCAAAGACTTACAGGAACAGGGCAAGGAGCTGTTAGAAGCTACTCTTGAAGCCGTGCGTTTACGTCTGCGCCCTATTCTTATGACATCTCTCGCCTTCGTATTCGGTGTTATGCCTCTGGCACTAAGTGATGGTGCCGGTGCTGCAAGCCGTAACGCCATCGGAACCAGTGTTATCGGCGGTATGATAGGCGGTACTGTGCTGGCAATCTTCTTTGTTCCACTGTTCTTTTATGTGGTACGACGAATTTTCCCGCCCAAACAACCTGAAGAGTAACAGAAACAAAAAAACCGGAGTTTGAACTCCGGTTTTTTTTGGAAGCTGAAAGCTATTTTTAAACAGCCTTTTTAAAGACCAACAACTTTTGACCTCTGTAACTCAATAAAAAGACCAACCCTTCCGCTAGCGGTTTGCCAATAAATGGTGTCAGCCCTATGTATCTAAACGCCTCTGTTAGCCCATAGTTAGCAGCGACCAGAACTACCGCTAAACATCCGTATTTTGTCGCATCCCACGCAATATGAGAACCTTGCTTGAATACCCACTGACGGTTTAAAGAAAAATTAAACACTCCGGAAATCACTCTGGCTAAAATAATCGACTCAAGCACTTGTCCTGAAAAAAAGTAAGCCGTCGCAAAAACCGAGTAATCAAGTCCGGCAGACAAAATACCAATACTGGCAAATTTTAAAAACTTTCGATAAATTTTTATGGAGTCGACAATGGGCCGATAATGACTGGTTTCATTGCCTTCCTCATAGACCGTGGTAATTTCCTGAGACTTTATCCGGTAACCATAACGTTTGGCGGATAAAAGCATCTCTAATTCAAACTCATAACCGCAGCTGTTGAAGTCAACAAGCTTTTCCAAAAAGCCGACAGGAACTCCCCGCAGTCCAGTTTGTGTGTCTTTAATATCCTGCCCTGTTACAAGCCTGAAAATAACACGGGTTAACTTATTACCCACTTTAGAACGCAAAGGAATGTCATTTTCATCAAAAGTTCGGCTACCCAGCCATAACTTATCCGGATACCCCTTTAGGCGTGTGCAAACAGCAAGTATGTCTTCAGCAAGATGTTGTCCGTCAGCGTCAGCAGTAACCGCTCCTGAACAACGTTCCTCTTGCTGCGACAAAATCCATCGAAAAGCGGTCCGTAATGCAGCACCTTTTCCCTGGTTTTCCTCATGCTCTAAAATGTGAATGCGGTGTCGGTTGGCAAGTTCCTGGAAAACGGATTTGGACTGACTACCATCATCAACAATGACAATTCCCAGAAAGTGGCTCCAGTCCGGGTCTTTCGCTGTGACCTCATCAACAAGCGTCAGCAAGTGATGGTCAGGGTCCAGCGCAGGAATAACTATATAAGGTTTTTTCATTCGAGCACTGGACCCTGTTTTTTAAGATTTTTTGTCCTGATCGTCTTTAACTTCGTATTCCCCGTCGATAACCGATCCGCCATCCTCTCGCCTATTCTCATAATGTTCTTGTTGTTTTTGATGTTGGCGTTGTTGTTCCTGGTAGTGCTCTTTGGCTTGTTTACGCATTCGCCAAACCTGTTTAATTGTGTGGCGCTGACGCCACATTACAGGAATTGCCAGCAGCAATAAAACTACCGCAATGACCATACCAAACGCCAGTCCAAGACCCACTAAAACCAGCAATAAAAAAAGGCCCAGCAAACGACTGAGCCAGTTACCGGAGGAACTTCCTCCGGTACGTGAACCTTGGTTGAAACGGACATAAACTTTATCTCGTTTATGAGTCATAACTGCTCCTAAAAAATGACTGCAAAGTTAAGACAACTTACGGCAGCGACCGTTCCTACAAGGTTATCTTAACGCTTATTTTCGCATATCTTCTGTTGCTTTACGCGCTGCCTCAAATTCATTTCCGGGTGCCCACTGAGGCCACTCGCGTGAATTTGCCAACTCGTTACCTATTGAGTAGAAGATAGACATATCCTGTTGAACACCGCGCAGGTCCCAATCTTCATTATACTCATCTGCTGGTTTGTGATAGGCGTCGCGATTAAAGATAGCACGTTGCTCTTCGGTCCATTCACGGCCTTTCTCGACGTGATCGTTTCCGCCTTTCGCATACAGCATAGGCACACCTCGTTTCGCCAAATTGAAATGATCTGAACGATAGAAAGAGCCAACTTCCGGAGTTGGTTCAGGTGCTACATAACGATCTTGGGCCTTTACGTAGCGTTTCAAGTAGTCTTCCATAGAAGAATTACCATAACCCACCACAACCATGTCTTTCATCGGGCCATAGACGTTCATAACGTCCATGTTAATACCACCAACCGCTTTGCCCAGCGGCAGCATGGGGTGAGTCGCGTACCAGTCAGAGCCCAATAAACCACTTTCTTCTGCACCTACAGCAGCAAAAACAATTGAGCGTTCAGGCTGAGGTCCTTTTGCAAACTGCTCTGCCATGGCCATTAGCGCGGCAGTACCTGAAGCATTATCCTGCGCTCCGTTATAGATAGGATCATCTTCACGGACAGGATCCGTTCCCAGGTGATCGTGGTGAGCCATATAAATAACGTGCTCTTCAGGATATTCAGAGCCCTCAATATAACCAATCACATTGTTGGTATCTAAATACTCAAATTTATTATTAACTGTTAATGACGCTTCAATATTCAATGGCTCTGGCTTAAACTCACCACTCAGCGCCAGCTCCCGCATTTGTTCCAGATCTTTACCGACGCTGGCAAAAAGTGCATTTGCGCTTTCCTCAGTTACCCAGCCTTCAATCGCCGAACGATCCATATTTTTGTTTTCACGTTTTAAGTCAAAACGCACTGGTGAGCCACCAGCCACAACGCCCCAACCGTAACCGGCAGGTCCTGTTTCGTGTATTACAAAGGCGGCTTCAGCCCCCTGCCGAGCAGCTTCCTCAAACTTATAAGTCCAACGGCCATAGTAGGTCATTGCGTTACCATTAAATAGCTCTGGGTCACCCGTTGCGTAGCCCGGGTCATTAACCAACATGACAACGGTCTTACCTTCAACGTCCAGTCCCTCATAGTCGTTCCAGTCATATTCAGGAGCAACAATACCGTATCCGACAAAAACAACATCGCTGTCTTCAACTTTCACTTCATCCACAACGCGAGGCGTCCAGGCCATCATCTCGGTGCGGTATTCCATAGACTCAGGAGCTGACTCACCACTGAAGTTTAAAGAAGTGACTTTGTACGGCATAAGCTTTACAAGTGGAACCGGCTGACGGTAGCTATCATTTTCTTCGTCATAAGGTTTCAGTCCCCATTCACGAAAGTGGCTTTCGATAAAACTCACCGTTTTTTCGCCGCCAGCAGATGCAGGAGCACGCCCTTCGAACTCATCAGAAGATAAGGTTTTCAAATAATCTCTGTAGTTAGGGTTAAAGGCTGAGTCCTGAATATCTGCAACAGCTTTATCGGTGTCATTATCTGACTGAGTGGCCGGTCCACAGGCTGCTAATACAGTCAAACTCAGCGCCCCCATTATGACGTACTTCATGGTCTCTCCTATTATTTACTTTTCGTTATTGTTATTTTCTTTTGCCGACTCGCAATTACCGTCCGGGCTTTTATTTAATTGATCACCCGTACGTATATCGTGCTCAGCAAAAAATCCCGCATTCACTTCAAGCACACTCCAGTAACGTTTACCCGGAGAATAGCTTCGACAGTTATTCGGATCGTTACTGCCACAAGGTCGCATCGTAAAAGTTTTTACAATACGACGATTTTTATCAAGGTATGCGATATCCAGTGGAATCAAAGTCTGGTACATCCAGAAACCGCTATAACCAGGCCTCTCCTGCCCATAACGAAACCACATGCCATTATATTTGCCCAGCGACTCCCGTTGCATCAATCCACGAGCATGCTGCTCTTGAGTATCGGCAAGCTCTACCGTTAAAGGTTGAGACAAGTCACCCAGGCAAACTTGAGTCGTATCAAATTCCTGAGGCTCAGGAACTTGCCACTGCTGCGCCTGAACGCAAAATGGCAGCATAAAAATTAAAGCGAAAAACACTCGGTAATTCATTCCATTACCCCTGTCATTATTCATTCCTTCGATTCTGTCCTATCCAACGGGAGATCGCAATTCAAACCTCAGCTGGAACACGACAATTGAGATACCTGTTCATTGGGCTTCGGGGGCCTGGCCCAGACACTGTCACTTAAAGCATCGTCAAACGGATTCATTAACGCCTGCGTATACTCTTCCAATAATGAATTATCACCAGCCTCTGACGCCTCTATTACACGCTGAGCATGATGCGTTCTGACAATAACCCAGGGGTTTACCTGCTTCATGACATCAATGTCAGTATAACCATTAATTGCTGATTGATACTCCTTCCACCAGCTTTCTCCACTTTGCTTAAGCAGTCCTTTCGGTGCGCCGGATTCAACCGAATCAATTAAATCTCTGAACGAGAGCTGGTAATCCGCGTTATTGACTTCAAGCAAACTCAACCACCCCCCTATTAACGCCATTTTCTGTTCATCCGGAACAGCGGATAAGCCCAGCCGCTTGGTCATAAGATTAAGATACGCCTGGCGCAACTGAGTTTCATAATTATCAAGTGCGCTCTGTAACTCGTCAGGCTCTACCATGGTACTCAATGCCTGAGCCAGCCGCTTTAAATTCCATAACCCAATGCCCGGTTGCTGAAAGAATCCGTAGCGCCCGCCGGCATCGGTATGATTGAAAATCTTTTCAGGTTTATAATTATCTAAAAATGCATAAGGCCCAAAGTCAAAGGTTTCCCCGGCTATACTCATATTGTCGGTGTTCATTACACCATGAATAAACCCATAGGCCTGCCACCCTGCTATCATCTCCGCTGTTCTTTTGACCACCTGAGCAAAACCTTCAGCAACGCTGGCATTGGCTAACTGTGGCCAGACCGTTTCAATAGTGTCCTGCCACAGGCGTTTCATAGTATCTTCAAGGTTACGATGAAAACAGTGCTCAAAATGCCCGAAACGCACGTGAGTTGCCGCAGTGCGGGCCAAAATCGCGCCTGGCTCCAGACGTTCCCGCTGTATCTTTCCTTCAGTTGATACTAACGCCAGTGCCCGAGTTGTCGGCACGCCCAGTGCGTAAAAGGCCTCACTTGCCAATAACTCACGCACAGACGAGCGTAAAACAGCTCTGCCGTCCGCCCCTCTGCTGTATGGCGTTGGCCCTGCTCCTTTTACATGAATGTCCTGTAGCTTTTCACCAACAACAACCTGACCCAACAGTAGCCCTCGCCCGTCTCCTAAATAAGGATTAAAATGGCCAAACTGATGCCCGGCATACTTCTGAGCCACAGGCTCTGCGCCCGGCCATGGCTCAAGGCCGCCCAGCCAATCGGCAAGTTTAGCCGGCGGCTTATCCCCTGCTGATAATTCAGCCCATAACGGTTCGTTCAACCACAATAAGTTAGCCTTACCATCCGGCTTAATCGGTTGGCTTGTTGTTATTTCAGGGAACTTACGAGCATAACGGTTATCAAAAACTATTGGCATACATCCTCCTGCTCATTAGATTGTTACACAGTCAGCGAGGCTTGCATAATTCATAATAAATCAGCTAAGGTCGCAGCGTTCGACCAAAGGCAGCAAAGGAAGCCGGATGCAATTGCACTCATTACGACGTATTACCGCAATAGGTGGTGGTCATGGACTCGGTCGAGTTTTATCGACTCTGTCCTTTATGAAACATAAACTCGTAGGTATTGTCGCGACTACAGACAACGGCGGTGCTACTGGTTTATTGCGTGAATCGCAGCATTGCATTGCCTGGGGCGATATTCGTAACTGCTTGTCACAGCTTGTGGAGCAACCGCTCGCGGCCGAAGTGCTCAACTATCGTTTTGACTGCACGTCCTCTCTTCACGGCCATAATTTCGGCAATTTGCTGCTTTATACACTGGACCAACTCAGTGCCCGCCCGTTAGACGGTATTCAGCTTTTAAGTCGTCTATTGAATATCGACAACCGAATTTTACCTATGTCGGAATGCCCGACAGATCTTATAGCAACAACGGCGGACGGCATTCAGTGCCATGGCGAAATTCGTATTGATAAGCTTCCTGCCATGCCTCGAAAGCTGTCTCTATCAGGCACAGTTAAAGCCACTCCTGAAGCCATTCGCCATATACAGAATAGCCAGTTAATATTGCTGGGACCGGGTAGCTTTATGACGTCGGTTATGCCTCCGCTATTGGTTTCTGGTATACGCGACGCGCTGCTGACAACAAATGCGAAAGTCGTCTTTATTGATAACCTGGCGGATGAGAGCGGACCCGCTGGCGCAATGAGTCTCGCCGATAAAGTTTCATTTATTGAAAAACAGCTCGGTCAGCAAATTATCGATTTAGCGCTAAGCAATAAAAAAGAGAAAGACCTGAAGTTACCGGTTATTGGCGGCCTGGAAAGTGATAAAGATGTCCATTACCGCCATAACACCAGTAATTTATTGGCTAAACTGCAAGAGGCCAGCAAGCAGCTTTTAACAGAAAGTGCTTAACCGCCGTCAGCTGAAATCCGCGAAGCCACCGCTCCATGCTGGTCTTTATATTTAGCATCGTCTCGTTTGTTATAAGGTCTTGCGCAGGGACTGCTCAATTTCTCAAAGCTGATGGCACCAATTTTCATACCTGCTCTCAGAGCCAGAGGTAACTTTCCACTATTGTAAAATTCCAGCACTATTTGCCCTGACCAACCCGGGTCAATACGGTGCGCCGTTACGTGAACCATTAAACCTAAGCGTGCTAACGACGAACGTCCGTCCAGCCAGCCAACCATATCTGCGGGTAATGTAATTGATTCATGCGTTACGGCCAGGGCAAACTCGCCCGGGTGAATGAAGAAAGCCTGATCATCTTTTAGTACAATTTCATCACTCATGACTTCGCGAATCGCCGCTTCAATGGCTTCACGCGAGCCACTGATATCGATAAAAGGTGCGGCATGATCCTGCAATACACGAAAATCGTTGCCTAAATGAATATCCAGTGTCACGCCTGAAATATTACTGGCTTGGGGTGCAGGTTCGACACCTATAATTCCGTCTTTCAAATGTTGTTCTATTTCAGTGTCGTTTAGGCGCATGGTTGATCTATCTCCGTGTTGTCGTTTAAGACCTTAAGGCCAGTACTATAACGAATTTTCCTGTTGATAATAGAGGTTTGCCGCAACTTGTTGTGCAGAATTAAAAATTAACTGACTTAACGGGTGTTGTGGCTGTGCTATTAACAAGGGTGTATCACCATCAAGACTTTCTCTTAGCTCACTATTTAAAGGCCACTGGCCGAGTAGCGGCAAGTGATGCTCTGTTGCCATGTCCGCTCCCCCATTTTTGCCAAAAACCGGATCTTCATGCCCGCAGGCCGGACATTGGTAATAGCTCATGTTTTCCAATATACCCACTAATGGAATATTCAGTTTTTTAAACATGGCCACACCTTTTTCTGCGTCTTTCAACGCTACCGTTTGCGGTGTTGTCACCACAACCGCCCCGGTAACCGGCAGTTTCTGAGCCATGGTCAGCTGAATATCGCCAGTGCCGGGTGGCATATCGACAATAAGATAGTCCAATGCCGGCCAGGCAGTATCTTTGTAGAGTTGCTGCAACGCACCACTGGCCATTGGCCCACGCCAAATTGTCGCGTCTTTATCATCGACTAAGTAACCCAGCGAATGCACATGCAGGCCGTGTCGTTGCAGTGGCTGCATTTTATTGTTTTTTGTTAGCTCCATATCGCCGTGCCTTCCACCTAACATGGTAGGAATCGAAGGGCCATAAATGTCGGCATCAAGCAGGCCAACACTAGCACCAAGCTCAGATAAGGCCAAAGCCAGGTTAACACTTACCGATGACTTACCAACGCCGCCCTTACCGGAAGAGACGACAATGACATTTCCAGTCGTTAGCGGTAACTCTGGTTGAGAATTTTTCAGCTTTTTGATGTGACAGTTAAGTTGCCATTCAAACTCCCCCAACTCGGCGTCATTCTGAATGGCCTGAAGTAAACTCTCGCCGGCAACAAAAGGTAAGTTCAGGACCCGCTCTTTACCTGAACCGGTCACCCAGTTCTCAGGAATACCATTCGGCAATAAGGGGTGAGTAAAATCTGTCATCATCAACCTCAAGGATCTGTGTATCAGGCAAGAGCTATGCTAACATGAGCGGCATAAAACTTTGGGTTTAGATTCGATTAATCAACGAAACGGAAGCAGATTTTCGCATGAGCCAATCCGCACGTAAAATACTGGTTACTAACGCACTACCATACGCTAACGGACCTATCCATATTGGTCACATGTTAGGTTATATTCAGGCCGATATCTGGGTACGCTTTCAAAAGCTACGCGGTAACGAGTGCCACTTTGTTTGTGCAGACGATGCACACGGCACCCCAATAATGCTGAAAGCTCAGCAGCTTGGAATAACGCCGGAGCAAATGATTGGCGACATGCAACGCTCACATGAATCGGACTTTAGCGACTTTTTGGTCGGCTTCGATCACTATTACAGCACACACAGTGATGAGAACCGTGAGCTGGCTGAAACCATTTATACGCGCCTTGATAAAGCCGGTCATATCAAAACAGAAGTCATTGAACAGCTGTATGACCCGCAAAAAGAAATGTTTCTTCCCGATCGTTTCGTTAAAGGCGAATGTCCCGACTGTGGTGCCGAAGACCAATACGGAGACAACTGTGATGTCTGCGGAGCAACTTATGCGCCGACCGACCTGAAGAATCCAAAGTCAGTCGTCTCTGGTGCTGAGCCGCAATTGCGTGAATCAGAACACTACTTTTTTGACCTTCCGGCATTTGGTGACATGTTAAAAAGCTGGACCCGTTCAGGCTCACTGCAAAATGAAATGGCGAACAAGCTGAACGAGTGGTTCGAGCAAGGTTTACAGCGCTGGGATATTTCCCGCGATGCCCCCTACTTCGGTTTCAAAATCCCTGGCACAGAAAACAAATACTTCTACGTCTGGCTAGACGCTCCAATAGGTTACATGAGCAGCTTTAAAAACTACTGCACAACCACAGGCAAAGCCGACTGGGATACCTATTGGCAAGCTGACAGTGAAGCAGAGCTTTATCATTTTATTGGTAAAGATATTATCTACTTCCACAGCTTATTCTGGCCTGCCATGCTTAAAGGCGCAAACTTCCGCCAGCCAACCAATGTGTGGGCGCATGGTTTTATCACAGTTAACGGCACTAAGATGTCCAAGTCTAAGGGCACTTTTATTAAGGCTCGTACTTACCTCGAACATCTTGATCCGGAATATCTGCGTTATTACTTCGCAGCAAAATTAACCAGTCGTATTGATGATTTGGATTTAAACCTGACGGATTTCACTCAACGAGTGAACTCTGATCTCGTCGGTAAAGTCATTAATATCGCCAGCCGCTGCGCCGGTTTCATTCAGAAAAAATTTGACGGAAAGTTGTCTGCCAATATTGCTGACTCAACACTGCTAAAAGATTTTCAGATCGCCGGTGATGATATTGCTGTCCTTTACGAAAAACGCGAATTTTCCCGTGCTATGCGCGACATTATGGCATTAGCGGATCGTGCCAATCAGTATATTGCTGATAAAGAACCCTGGCAGTTAATTAAACAGGAAGGCAGCGAGCAGGAAGTTCATGAAATCTGCTCTTTAGGGATCAACTTGTTCCGCGTGTTAATGGTTTACCTTGCGCCGGTAGTTCCTAAGTTGACTGAAGAAGTACAACACTTTTTAAACGATACTTTTACCTGGGAAAGTCACAAAATAGCTTTGGCCGACCATCCTATTAATAAATTTAAAGCGCTCATGCAGCGTGTTGAAATGGACGACGTAAACGCCATGATTGAAGCATCAAAAGAAGAACAAGCCTCGCAAGCGCCAGTGACTGAAGTTAATGACGAGCTCAAAAAAGAGCCAATTGCCGATAAAATTAACTTTGATGATTTTGCTAAAGTTGACTTAAGGGTTGCTCTTATTGCCAATGCTGAGCACGTTGAAGGTGCAGATAAACTATTGAAACTGACGCTGGATCTGGGTGGTGAAACTCGACAGGTTTTCGCCGGTATTAAATCAGCTTACGAGCCAGAAGCTCTGAAAGGCCAACTGACTGTTATGGTCGCCAATCTGGCTCCCCGTAAAATGCGCTTTGGTCTATCCGAAGGCATGGTGCTTGCAGCTGGTCCGGGTAAAGATGAAATCTATATTCTGAACCCGCATGATGGCGCAAAACCAGGCATGAGAGTTATGTAATAACCAGGCTGTCAATCCATTGAAATAATACGACAGCCTACAAGAGAGTCTCCGCTGTTGTCGTCCAGTCGCTGACTGCGAACGACTTCAGCGTTGATTTTTAAAGGCGCAACTGGGCCCGAAGACGAAATTTCAACAAAGACTTTATCGCCAACCTCGAGATTAGCCGGCAGCTGAAGTGACAACCCCTCTGCACTCAAATCAAGACAAACGCCTTCGAGTACTTTTTTATTCTCACCCTCTGCCAAAGTAACTTTCGCATCCGCATTGACAGCCATCCGCATAAAATTCCGGTTTTCCTGCGATTCCAGCATGTTGCCCTCAACTTTGTTTAAAAAGTGTAAATCTTACTTCAGTTTTAGCACGGTCTGGCCGATAAAAAAATAGTATCGGATAACAAGGAACCGTCATCATGGTAGAAGCAAAATTTTCAATTGGTCAACTCATCACCCACAGTCTTTATGGTTATCGTGGTGTGATCATTGATGCTGACCCCTGCTTCACATTATCTGACAGTTGGTATGACAAAATGGCGACCTCTAAACCGGCAAAAAATCAGCCTTGGTACCATATTCTAGTGAACAACTCGTCAATCCAAACCTATGTCAGTGAAAGCAGTCTGGAAGCTGATTTTTCAGAACAAGAAATTCAGCACCCTATGGTGGACCTTTTATTTTCCGGGAAATCTGCCAGCCAATATAAGTTGTCTGAAAATCTTAACTAAATTTGCCGATGCCCACTGCTATAGTTACCATAGACTAAAATAGCGTAATAAGGGCAAGGTAATGGCAGAAGAGACAATTTTTACGAAAATTATTAACCGTGAAATTCCTGCGGATATTATCTACGAAGACGATCAGGCGCTTGCGTTTAAAGACATCAACCCGCAAGCACCTTTCCACTGTTTAGTAATTCCTAAAACCCCTATTGCTACAGCTAACGACATTAATGAAGACAATGCCGCATTGGTGGGACACCTTTATGTTGTAGCCGCTAAGTTGGCTGCTGAGCATGGTTTTGCAGAAAATGGGTATCGACTTGTAATGAACTGTAACGAATACGGCGGCCAAACCGTATACCACATTCACCTGCACGTTTTAGCAGGAAAGCAAATGGGCTGGCCACCTTATACCGATAAAAAGAAGCAGGGCTAAGCCGTTATGGGCGGTATCTGGCGTCGAGGATTTTATCGACAACCCAGCTGCCGTCCTGTTGAATCAGAACCACATCGCGACTGTCTTTAATATTATCGCCTTCGTAAGTTCCTTCAAAAATAACCGTTGCTCGTAGCTCATTTGAATCGTTCAAATAATCGGTAAGCGAATCACTGACAACTTCAATTTCAACGGTATCGAAATAACGTCCAAGCACATAACGCTGAACCTGACTGACAGCTCCGTAATGCGTAATTAGGTCAGCCAGTCGTTTCGACGAAAGCTTTTTCGCCTGTTCCAAGTCTTCTTGTTCGTACACCGCCTTATAAAATCCGCTGATCACTTCAGCAGGTTTCGCAGATGCATAGTCGTCGGGCTGTTCGTCACCGCTACAAGCGGAGATAACGGTTACGACCAGAGCTAAAAAAGCTACTCGTAATAGTGTCATGATACTCTATTCTCCTTTTGCCACGCCTTCACGGCGCGGATCAGCGCCACCCACCAAAGTGCCGTCTGAATTAATAGTAATTCCATGTAAACCGCTGTTTAAGTCGATTACCCTGACATCATGCTTTCGCTTCTCTAAAGCCGCTTTGAGTTCGCTGATATCCCGTCCTTTCTCCAGAGAGGTGTAGTCATTACGGTTGGTTACATGACCAAGGTTAATCGCTTCCTGCACGTTAAGGTTCCAGTCCAGCATACCCACTAACGTTTGAGTAACGTAGTTAATAATTCTGCTTCCACCGGGCGAGCCAATAGCATGTATAAGCTGCTGCCCTTCTTTATCAAGAACCACAGTCGGCGCCATTGAGCTACGAGGCCGCTTGCCAGGTTCCACACGGTTCGCAAACTTCTCTTTACCGTCACCCGGCGCCAGAGAAAAGTCCGTTAATTGATTATTGAGCAGAAAGCCACCAGCCATAACAGTGGAACCGAATCCCATTTCAATACTGGTGGTCATGGAAACCACGTTACCTTCAGCATCGACAATAGAAATGTGGCTGGTATTAGGCAGCTCGTAGGCAATATCTTGCTCGTACGCGGGCTGCAGTTGAACACCCGGCTTGGCTTTCCCCATATCGTCTTTCTTTATGGTTTCTGCCCGGCTCGATAAATAAGCTTTATCCAACATAGCCTCGACCGGAATCTCAACAAAATCAGGATCAGCTATCCACTGGTTTCTGTCGGCATAAGCTAAACGCGATGCCTGAGTGAACCAATGCACAAATTCTTCAGAATTTGGTTTCAGTTTACCTAGCTCAAAATTCTCCAATACGCCCAATGTCTGCAGCGTTGTTATTCCTCCCGAGCTAGGCGGCCCCATACCGCAAACCTGATATTCACGGTAATCATTACATACCGGTTCGCGCAGTTTTGCGCTGTATTGACTCAGGTCTTCAAGGCTCAACACACCAGGTTCAATAGCACTGTTCTGCACGGCCTTAACAATTTTCTCGGCTAACTTTCCCTCATAGAAGGCATCAGCCCCCTGCTCAGCAATCAAACTAAGGCTCTTTGCATACTCAGGATTTTTCAGTGTGTCTCCAGCTTTTAAGGCGTTACCATTAGGGAAGAAATAGCTGCTGGCCACCGGCATTTTCTTAACACCGGGGTTAATCTCCATTTCCACTAACTTAGCGAGCCTTGGCGACACTTCAAACCCCGCTTCTGCCAACTCAACGGTTTCACTAAAGAGTGAAGACCAGTCTGACTTACCCCAGCGTTCATGAGCCAGCTCCAGTCCGCGAAGAACACCGGGAGTCCCTACTGAGCGACCGCCAACGACAGCCTCTATCCATTTGGGTGGATTACCCTTGTCGTCCAGGAAGAGTTCCTCTGTAGCAGCCTGAGGTGCAGTCTCACGCGCATCAATGGTATAAAGCTTGTTTTCGTTGTTATCCCAATAGAGAATAAAAGCGCCGCCACCAATACCTGAAGACTGAGGCTCAACTAATCCCAGCATTGACTGAACTGCTACAGCCGCATCCACGGCAGAGCCGCCTTTTTCTAATACATGATACCCGGCGTCAACTGCATGTTTATTTGCGGCAGCAACCATGTACTTATTGGCGGTCGCAGCGGTTTTCTCGGAAAAACCAGTAGCCGCTTCCGGTTCACGTACTTCTTGTTCAGTACCAGGGCTACAGGCAGATAAAACGCCTGCGGCTATTAAACCAGGGAGCCAGAACTTCATAAGGCCTCATTCATATTAGGAACAATTTGCCCTATCATACGAACCAGAAACCAATGACGCAACGAAAAGGAAAGTAAATGGAGAGGTTTAACCAATATTGGGCAGGGCTCATTCTGGTTCTGCTACTATCGGTTTTTCTGCAATTGATGCCTCACTGGCATGCGACACTGAGCTTTAACTCAAGTACTGTCATGTCCGAGGGTTGGCCACTCATTACGACCCATTTTATTCATCTTGACTGGTGGCATGCCTTATTCAATTTTATTGGCTTAACACTTATTGTTCTAATTTGGCGGGAATACTGGACCACCCGCTGGTTAATTAATGCGTTATTGCTCAGTGGCACTGCAACTGCTTTATTGCTCTGGCTGGCTCCATTGAACCTTAGCTTTGTTGGTTTATCAGGAGTACTCCATGGCTTACTGGCTTACTGTTTAATAAAGGACATTCGTTCAGGTAAAAAATGGATGTGGCTAATATTGATAGCACTGGTTGCCAAAGTCATTGCTGAACTCCTGGGCTGGCGACCTACCCATTTTGTCGGAGAGCACGTTAGCTATATTCACGCAGCGGGTTTAGTGAGTTCTTTATTGCTGTACAAACTAGAACGGCGCCGCATTAGCGACGCCGTTAGTCGGGATGAGTAAAACCAACAAGTTTACTTTAAGTTTTCCTCAAACAATTTAAATATCCGACGGTATTCGTTCAGCCAGCTTTCTGGCTGGCGGAAACCGTGCGGCTCTACCGGGTAAATTGCCGTTTCCCAGTCTTCTTTCTTCAACTCAATCAACCGTTGAACAAGGCGAACACTGTCCTGGAAGAAAACATTGTCATCAATCATGGGTGAATTGATTAACAAGGCATCCTCTAAGCCTTCAGCAAAATAGATGGGTGAACTGCGACGGTACGCAATTGCATCATCCTGTGGCAAGTTCAAGATATTAGACGTATAGCCTGTGTTGTAATGAGCCCAGTCTGTAACAGGACGCAGCGCCGAGCCCGCTTCAAATAATCCGGGTTCGTTAAACAAAGCCATAAAAGTCAGGAAGCCACCGTAAGAACCGCCATAAGTTCCTAATTTGTCACCATCAACGTTCAGGTCACTTTCTAAGTAACTTGCAACATCGACCAGATCTTCAACTTCCGGCGTTCCCATTTGACGGTAAATAGCCGTGCGCCAGTCGCGTCCATAACCTTTTGAGCCACGGTAATCGAGGTCAGCAACCACGTAACCGTGCTTATTCAACAAACTATGGAACATGAACTCACGGAAATACCCTGACCAGCCCATGTGCGCATTTTGCAAATAGCCAGCACCGTGTATGAACACAACCGCGGGATATTCCTCAGCTCGGTTTTCATCAAAGCCTTCTGGTTTATAGATGCGGGTATAAATAGGCTCGTCAACATGAGAGGAATCCACCCCCACCAACTCAGGAGCCGTCCAGTCAATACTTAAAAACTTCTCCGAAACCGTATGAGTCAAACGCTCTGCTGTTCCAGAAGCATTGACAGACTTATGGTATAGCTCTGGTGGCATTAACGGCGTTGAATGCGTCAGCAATAACTCATCATCTTCAGGGCTGAGCTCAAAGGCTGTCATACCATCAAGGTCCGTCAGCGCTTCCGGGTCACCACTACCATCAGTCTTCACCCGGTACACTTCATAGATACCCGGGTGCTCGATGTTTGCCTGAAAGTATAAGTAATCGCCATTACTGCTTAAGTCTGCATCTTCAACGACATAACTTCCGTCAGTCAATTGACGCGTGCTGCCGTCAAGCGGTTTAACATACAAGTGCGAATAACCATCGGCCTCTGACATGAACCACAACTCATCGCTGTCTAACCAGCCGAATTCGTTATGAGTGTAGTTGATCCAGGCGTCATCGTGTAAACGGTCTTGAGAAACCAGTTTTTTACCGGCGGTGTCTACCGTTGCAAGCCAGCGATCTTTGTTGTCCCAGGCTTCCAGCATAACCGCAACTTCAGTGCCCTCTTCATTCCACTGAATAGCGCCGTTTTCCCAGCCCCAGTCAGCCATTAGCGTAATTGGGCGAGGTTTCTCTTCCGACTTATAGGTTTCACCACGAGCTTCATGGTTTTCACGTTTAACTTCTGCCAGAACATCTTCATTCCAGCCCGGTAAGGTGTTGTAGGTTAGCGTCGACTGGCTGCCGTCGCTTAAATTCAATAAAACCAATTGGTGTTCAACCGGTTCTGCATCGGCCACACGACGACGCACATTTTCGCTTTTTACACGGCCATCTTCGCTAATGTAATTCGGCATAATATCGCCTTCGTCACGCCAGCTTTGCGGCTCGGTAATGGCTATCAGCATGAAATCGCCTTTTGGCGATAAGCTTGCAGAAACCAGTTCCTTATCCTTTGGCAAATAGAACGGCTCCGGCGCCAATGTCGAATTTCGGTTTTGTAACTCAGAACGCTGAGCAAAACGCTCTTCAGACGCTTTTCGTTCTTTCTGCACGTACTGAATTAACTGTTGTTCTTCACGGGCCAGGTAATCCTTCGGCTCTTCATTCGCTTTCGGCTTTTCCTGAAAGGCCAAAGCAGCGACCTGACGGCTTAAACCTGAGTTCACATCAATAATGAAGAAGTTATTACCCTGCTGGTAACTCAGTTGTCCATTTGCCATAGGCTGAAGGTTGTGCTGCCTGGCGTCGTCACGTGTCAACTGGCGAACCGTACCGTCATTAAAGCGAACAAAAACATTGCCTTCAAAGGTATAGGCTAAAAAGCTGCCATCCGCTGCATGAACCTTTTCATCTGCCACGTACTGGTGCAGGTTTTCTACAGTAACTTTCTGCGGTTCTCCAGCCCCATTTTCCAGCATCATTAGGTCACGAATATCACTACCTTCGCGCTTCTGGTAAAACAGAATGTCTTCACCGTCCATGCTCCAGAAAGCCTGTTCAGGGAATCTCCCCATCCAGTCTGGATCAGCCATAATTTGTTCCATAGTCAGTTCAGCCGTTCCTTGCGCACTGGCAAGTGAGTTGGCTTGTATGGTCGGTGTGCTTCTCTGCGTATCAGCAGTGGTCGTGCCTTGTGGGGAGGTTGATGCGCAAGAGGCAACAAACAATGTCGCCCCAATGGCCATCACCAGACGTGATTTCACCATATTATTTTTCCTTTTTAGGATCCGCTGGATTATTGTGCATCCGCTTGATTTTCAGGCCGAGCCTGTTGCACCGCGTCAAGCGCTTGCAAACGTTCATGCACCGCCATTAAGGTTGGATAAGAAGACAAATCCAAATTAAAACGTTGTGCATTGTATACCTGAGGTATCAAACAGATATCAGCCAATGTTACCGAATTACCATAGCAATAATCACCTGCATACTCGGTCAGCCGCTGTTCAAATGCGGTAAAACTTTTTTCTACCCAGTTTGCTATCCAGTCTGAGCGTTGTTTATCGCTGCAATTCAACTCACCGGTTAAATACTGTAACACCCGTAAATTGGTAACGGGTTGCAACTCGCAGGCTAAATCGTAAGCCAAGGCTCTGACTCTGGCTTTATCAGCGGGAGCCGACGGTAATAATGGGTTTTGTGGGTAACACTCTTCCAGATACTCAATAATGGCTAAGGACTGGTTTAACTTAACATCGCCATCGATAAAGGTAGGAACCAACCGCGCTGGATTAAGCTTTCGATAAGCGTCACTGTGCTGTTGCCCGCCATCTTTTACTAAATGTACCGGTTCATACTCGTAGGATAAGCCCTTCAGGTTTAAAGCAGTACGAACACGGTAACTGGCGCTTGAGCGCCAGTAGCCGTAGAGTTTCATCACTTTTGAGGACCTTCGTATTGAACAACTTTCTGATTAATGGTGCCGAATATTGACTGATCACCATCATCTTTCATTTCAATTTTAATGGTGTCGCCAAATTGCATAAACTGAGTTGCCGGCTTGCCATCACGAATAGTTTCAATCATGCGCACTTCGGCAATGCAGCTATAACCTACGCCACCTTCATCGATGGACGTACCGTGATCAGTCCCCTGTTTATTTGAGACGGTTCCTGAACCAATGATAGCTCCGGCACCTAAGTGACGTGTCTTCGCAGCATGAGCAACTAACTGACCGAAATCAAAGGTCATATCTTCGCCAGCGTTAGGCTTACCAAAGGCCTTACCGTTGTACTCTGACAATAACGGTAAGTGGACTTTATTCGCTTTCCAGGCATCACCCAGTTCATCGGGTGTTACCGCTACCGGCGAAAAAGCTGACGATGGTTTACTCTGGAAAAAGCCAAAACCTTTACCCAGTTCGCCCGGAATAAGACCACGCAGTGAGACATCATTAACCAGCATCAACAGCTTAATATGCTGCCCTGCGGTTTTAGCATCAACGCCCATAGGGACATCATCAGTAATAATGGCGACTTCGCCTTCAAAGTCGATCCCCCAGTCGGTGCTGCCCATTTCAATGTCGTCGTACGGCGCTAAAAAGTCATCAGAGCCGCCCTGGTACATCAAAGGGTCTTCCCAGAAGCTTGGTGGCATTTCAGCACCACGTGCACGGCGAACCAATTCAACATGGTTCACATAGGCACTTCCATCGGCCCACTGATAAGCACGAGGTAAAGGCGATTCACATAAAGCTTCATCGAACTGGACGCTGCCATCAACGTCACTGTCATTCAACTGCTGATAAATTTTCTCAAGCTTCGGTGCAATACCGTCCCAGTCGTCCAGCAACTCTTGCATGCAAGATGCAATGGCCGGAACCGCTACTGCTGAACTTAAATTTTTGCTGACCACCATTAACTGGCCGTCACGTGTACCATTTCTGTATGTGGCGAGTTTCATAAGTTGTTATTTCTCCTGCCAACTGTAGACGTAGTCCGGGTTCTCTACTGCCAATGCCTCGTCACTTGCTTGCAAGGCATCGCGGGTGTCGAGCATGACCGCAACTTCGTCAGTGAATTTCTTTTTATGCTCACGCCCGGCTTTAAACGCTTTCGGGTGTGGGCCATGAGTAAAACCTGCCGGATGAAAGGTTACCATACCGCGATCGATATTATCACGGCTGAAAAAGTCACCTTCATGATAGAAAAGCACTTCATCGTAATCGTCATTGTTGTGATAGAAAGGCACCTTCAATGCGCCCGGGTCTGACTCAATAGGACGCGGAACAAAGGTACAAACCACAAAACGATCAGCAACAAAAGTCGTGTGCGCCGACGGCGGCAAATGATAACGATGACTCATTAACGGCCGGATATCACGCCAGTTCAAACGAACCGGAGCTAACTCACCGTGCCAGCCTATCGCATCCAGCGGGTTATAAGGGTACGTAATAACCGACACTTGCTGATGACGTTTTACATACACCTGCCACTGCTCTTCGCTGTATTGCGCCTGAAACGCCTCATCAATATCCGGCGTATCCAGAACCGCAGGGTCAAAAATGGCATGATTACCGACCAGACCTTTTTCCGGCAAGCTATAAGAACCATTGGTCGCTTCAATCATCAGCAACTGCATGGTTTCATCAGGTTCCAGACGCCAGTTAGTAGAACGGGGAATTAAGAAGTAGTCCCCTTTCACTAAGTGAATGTGGCCGTAGTCGCAATGTAAATGACCGCTACCTTCATGCACAAAGAGTAAGTCATCGCCATCGGCATTACGCACTAAATAATCCATTTTGCTGTGGCAATGCCACAAACGAAAACGACAGTTACTATTGTGCAGTAAGTCAGGCGTTAACCAGGGATTTTCCGGAGCTATGGCTTCTAACTTATTAAAGTCAAACGCCCGTGGACGCAAGGGCCCACGCCACTCCGACCAACCGGTCGGAGCATGCTGATGGTGAAAATGCGTGGCCGGGCCAAAAAAGCCACTACGGCCAGCTTCACGTTCATAAATGGCCTGCTCCGGAAAATCAGCGTGAGCTTGTCGAGACGACTTGCCCACCTGTTTCGGAAAGCTGATCCATTTACGCATCGCTTAACACTCCCCGGCGGATCTGGTCTTCTTCAATACTTTCGAATAATGCTTTGAAGTTACCTTCGCCGAAACCTTCGTTGCCTTTACGCTGAATAATTTCAAAGAACACCGGACCAATGACGGTTTGAGTAAAGATTTGCAGTAAAATGCCGTCTTTCATTGGCGCACCGTCAATTAGAATGCGCTGTTCACGCAGTGCGTCTAAGTCTTCCTGGTGCCCTTCAACGCGCTCATTAACTTTCTCGTAGTAGGTTTCAGGTGTGTCCATGAAGTCCATACCAATGGAACGCAGATCTTTTACGGTTTTGTAGATATTGTCACTGGTTAAAGCAATGTGCTGAATGCCTTCACCTTTGTACTCTTTTAAGTATTCTTCAATTTGCGATTTGTCGTCGTGAGATTCGTTAATTGGAATACGGATCTTACCACAAGGCGCTGTCATAGCGCGGCTTAACAAGCCTGTCAGCTTACCTTCAATGTCGAAATAGCGAATTTCGCGGAAGTTACCAATGCGCTCATAGAAACCCGCCCAAGTATCCATGTTTCCACGGAATACGTTATGCGTCAGATGGTCTATTTCGAACAACCCGGCTGCGTGATCATTCATTTTCGCTTCCCAGCTTTCATAGAAATCGAAATGCTGGTTATAAATTTCATGGTTTTCGTAGTTATCGACAAAATACAACGCACTTTCGCCAATACCAAACACCGCCGGTACACCTTCAACAACACCTTTATCAGCTGGGAAAGCTTTGGCGCCGTTATCAAGAGAGTGCTTTAACGCGTGGTCGGCGTCTTTAACACGCCATGCCATACCGCAGACACTTGGGCCGTGATCTTTAGCAAACTCTTCAGCCTGTCCGCCCGGCTCAGCGTTAATGATGAAATTAATGTCGTTCTGTTTGTACAACCAGGCCTGTTTGCTTTTGTGCTTAGCCACTTCAGTGAAACCCAGCTTGTCGAACAAGTCTTTTAACGCATCAATGCCTTTTTCATCCGGAGCGGTATACTCAACGAATTCAAAACCGTCTGTGTTTAACGGATTAATCATCTTATCTGTCATGGTTACTTCCTCTTATTATTCGGTTGTTAACAACATGACTGTAGCGGTACATGAGGGAAAAAGGCGAATAAGAGAAAAAGATAACCGAGCGGGGAATTTATGACCAGAACGTAAAGTTTACTGTACAGGCTGCACACTTGCTCTGGATCAAGGTGCAGCCTTGTTAAGGCGTAAAGTTAAATTTACAACTCTAGTTTTTTGTCCGTTCTGCTTTACGAGCGCGTCCGCTGCGCTGCTTTCCAATGCCATAATCACGCAGTTTATTCGCAACGGCAGTATGTGAGAGTCCCAGGCGTTTCGCCAATTGGCGGGTACTCGGAAAGCTGGGGTATAAACGGCGCAGTACGTGGCTTTCAAAACGGCGTACCGCATCATCCAGGCTCATGTCATCAATGTCTAATGCTAACTGGTCGTCTTCCTGATTCAACTCGGGCAAACGTATATCGGCGGGCTCCAGCGTGTAGCCTTCTATCATTGAGACAGAACGAAACATGGTATTTTCCAGTTGGCGAACATTACCTGGCCACTGATAACGTTTTAGTCGCTCTTTTGCTGCCCTGCTTAAGCTCACCTGACTTCGTCCGAGCTTCTTGCAGGCCTGGGTTACGAAATGCTCCGCCAACAACAAAATATCACTTTTACGTTCGCGCAGTGGTGGAACATTGAGTGCTAATACATTGAGTCGATAATACAAGTCTTCACGGAATTCACCGCTTTCAACCAACTCATAGAGATTTCCCTGAGCGGTGCAAATGACCCGCACATCGACACTCACTTCCTGCTCTTCGCCGATGCGTCGAAAAACGCCGTCTTCTAAAAAACGCAGTAGCTTAGCCTGCAGGCCAATAGACATCTCACTAACCGAGTCCAGTAACACGGTGCCGCCGGCGGACTGCTCTAAAACGCCAGTTTTACGAGTGCTTTGAGCGCTCAGGCTGCCTTCACCATGGCCAAAGAGTTCGCTCTCTGCAACATTATCCGGTAGCGCTGCACAGTTTATCGCCAAAAATGGTTTGTCTTTACGCGGGCTGGCCAGATGACAAGCTTTTGCCAGCAGCTCTTTGCCAACTCCGGTCTCACCTTCAATCAAAAGTGGTGCATCCAGCTCAGCCATGCGCTGAGCGTCTTTAATCACCCGCTTCATTGTGCTGTTGTCTGTCAGCAAGCGTTCAAAGGCTTTTTCGTTACTCTGACTCTGCCAGCTTGCTGTTACGGGTTCTGACTTACAGGTCATTACCGCCCCCGCAAACGCGGTGCTGCCTTCCTCGTCATTCACCCAGATAGGTAAAAGCTGAGCATAGTATTCCGAGTTACCAATGGTAACCGCTTCATAAATAGGGTCCTGAGGCTTTTTATCCAACCACCGCTGCAAAGAGATACCGTGTACATACTGCATCAGCGGCTCGCCCTTAAGACTGTCTTCGTGGCCAGCCAGTAGCCGCAGTCCGGCATCATTAATAATGTCTATACAGCCTTTGCTGTCAATGGACAGCACCGGATCAGGTAACGTGCTCAACAACAAACTGAACTCATAGTGCTCGCGTTCAAACGGCATATAAGGAATGGTTTTCACATCAATAACGTTAGGAATGCGACGAATTTGGGGCATTAAATGCCGAAAGTCATCGAAAGCGAGTTCAGGAAAGTTCAGGAAGATTTTTCCTTTAGGATCGACCTCAATACCACGTAAATCAATCTCGTGGTCTCGCAAGATTTGCAGAACGTCCTGGCAGATACCCAGACGGTCATCACACGTTATCTCAAGTCGCATAAACCCTACTGCATCGAACTAAATGTAAAGCAAATAATACACTATTGTTCCCGCTTAAAAAACAAAAACCCCGGCCAACAGACCGGGGTTTTATGTCATTCATCGACAAAAGCGAGTTATGCGTCAAGCACGGTGTCGGTTTTTGCTGCCATAATAAAGTCATTTTTATGCAAACCGTTGATGGCGTGTGTCCACCAGGTAACCGTTACTTTACCCCATTCAGTGATTAGCTCAGGATGATGTTTTTCTTCCTCAGCAATGTCACCAACTCGGTTAGTAAAAGCCAGCGCCTGTTTAAAGTTCTTAAACTTAAACTCGCGCTGCAGCATCATAACGTTGTCTTTTGTTACCGGAGTCCAGTCCGGTATTTCACGCATCAGCTCTTTCAGTTCTTCATCGCTCACTTGTGGCGCGTCTGCATGACACGCTTCACAACGTGCATTTTCCAAGTTTGACATTATTTATTACTCCTTTGCCTTAAGCTGCATCTTTTGGTGGAAATTTCGGCTCAAACAACCCAAGCTCCATAGCCTCATGAACCAACGCCATAATATCCATGTCGGATATCTTAAACAGCTCGTCCACACTCTCTATGGTGTAGTAGATAGGTTGAATGATATCAATTCGGTACGGTGTACGCAGTGCATCCAACGCTTTTAGCGGTTTACGCTCTGGCGTATCACTATTAACGGCATATTCTGTTTCCGCAGGTGACGATAAAATACCGCCACCATAAATTCGAATGCCCTCTTCGGTTTTCAATAACCCGAACTCTACGGTAAACCAGTACAGACGCGCCAGATAGACCCGTTCTTTAGGTGTAGCTGCATAACCCAATTTACCGTATTGGTGAGTAAAATGCGCAAACGCCGGGTTGGTTAATAGCGGGCAGTGTCCGAATATTTCGTGAAAAATATCCGGTTCCTGCAAGTAATCAAACTCTTCCCGTGTGCGAATAAAGGTTGCTACCGGAAACTGCTTGTTTGCCAGTAAGCGAAAAAACTCGTCAAATGGAATTAATGCTGGAACTGCTGCAACTTGCCAGCCTGTCTCTCTTTCCAGTACTTCATTAATTTCATGCATCTGTGGTAAGCGATCCTTCGGCAGGTCGAGTAATTCCAGTCCCTTCATATACTCATCGCAAGCTTTTCCTGGTATGCATTCCAACTGACGTTCAACGAGATCTTTCCAGATACCGTTCTCTTCGTCGCTCCAGTGAATAATACCGTTTTCGTCCGGTTGCTTTGATACGTATTGACTTTGTTTACCCATAATTCAGCCTTGTTGCTTCCTCATTAGTGTTAGATCGTTGTTGTTATTATTAGTTCAGATTACGCAGATTGCATCCATTGCACGCGGCACGCTTCCAACGCTTGTTCAAGATCAGCAATAATATCGTCCGCCGCCTCTAAACCCACGGCAATTCGAATCAATGTATCCGAGATACCTGCTTTAGCCCTTGCTTCAGGCGTATATGGCGAATGTGTCATTGATGCCGGGTGCTGAATCAAAGTCTCTGCATCTCCCAGGCTCACAGCCAAAGTAATCATCTGCAGTTGATTCAAGAAATAACGCGCTTTTGTTTCATCACCTTCCAGCTCAAACGCAATAACCGCGCCGTGACTGCTCATTTGTTTACCCATTAAGGACTGCGCTTCGTGATCCGGCGCTCCAGGGTAGTAAATCTTCTTAATATCATCGCGCGCTGCCAGAAACTGATAAACCGCGTCAGCATTTTCACAGTGGCGCTGCATACGCACATCCAGAGTTTTCAGACCTCGTAATATAAGCCACGCGTCATGCGGGCTGATAGTTGCCCCCATGTCTTTTAACGTCGTACTTTTAATGGTGCTAATATCTTCGTCACTGCCACAAATAATCCCGGCAACCACATCGCCGTGCCCATTCAGAAACTTAGTTGCGCTATGCACAACAATATCGGCGCCATGCCTTTTGGGTTGCTGCATCAGTGGCGTCATAAACGTATTATCAACCACGAGTCTAATGTCTAAATCAGCAATTACCGCATGAACCTTTTCGATATCAACCACTTTCAGGTGAGGGTTAGCCGGAGTTTCCAGGAATACTAAGCGGGTATTTTCACGCAAAGTTTCTTTTAACAGGCCTTCGTCGTTTAAATCAATAAAGTCGGCTTCGACCCCAAAGCGTTCAAACAGCTCGCTGAACAATGCGAAGCTGCAGCCGTAAATGGCATCAGATACCACAATATGATCACCGCTGCGCACAAAAGCCATAGTCGCGGCAGCTATAGCACCCATTCCGGTCGCAGCAGCTGCCGCTGCCTCATAACCTTCAAGCGTTGCCATACGGCGTTCAAGCTCGGCTGTTGTGGGGTTGCCTAAACGGCTGTAAATATAACCTTCTTCCTCGCCTGCAAAACGGCGAGTGCCCTGCTCTGCAGAAGAGAACTTAAATGTGGACGTTTGGTAAAGTGGTGAAGTTAACGCCCCATGGGGGTCATCGTGCGCTGCACCGGCATGAATAACCTGAGTCGCTGGCTGCCAATTATTATTATGTGTTTTTACATCAGAGGACATGCGTTTTGGGCTCGTTTGTCAGAAATTTGTTAACGAGCAACAGAGTGCAACGAGCTTACCTTAATTGGCAATCTTTGCGCTGCGTCAAAGCTTGGAAAAACTGTAACGCTAATTTTCCACTTCCTGCTCTGAGGCCGCTTTAGCCTTTGCCTGACGAGACTTATAGACAAAAGGCAAAACGCTCTTTAACTGGCTTAGTAAGTCCTTTTGTAATTTAAGGTAGCCTGGCTTTTTTACTTTAACAAAAGGCATCGGCCGACAGAGTTCAATGACCTGGTATCCCAGACGAGCTGTGAGCAAACCAGCACCGAGCCCTTGTCCTGCCCGGGTAGACAAGCGTGTTAACAGCTCCGCACTTACCCACTGCGCACCCAGGTCAACGGCAACTTCACTGAGCCCGGCGTAAGCAATATTCGCGAATACCTGACGCCATAAACGAATACGGGCCCAGTAACCCAGTTTTACGCCGTAAAGTTCAGCAATACGCGATATCATGCGCTGGTTACGCCACATCACAATCAACATATCCAGTAAAGCAAAGGGACTAACAGCCACCATAGCGGCAGCTTCAGCTGACCAGCGGCTGATGACCCGGGTCGCCTGCTGATCAACCCGGCTTAGAATATCGACTTCAAATCGCTCACGCTCTTCATCTGCGGACCAATACGGCTGCTTGATTTGCTGCCAGCGGTGCTCTAAATCGGGGTGTTGCAACAACTGCAGCTGTTGCTCTGGTTCCGGTTCATCAGATTGCTTTTTCCAACGCCGCTTCAAGCGCTGTAACAACCAAACTTCCCGCACAATAAAACTTAAAAATGCCAAAGCAATAACGCCAAAGCCAACAGCCCATAAACTGCCTAAGAAGATATTCTGCTGCAGCCGCTCAAGAACCACTAATACCGCTTCAATTAAGGCGGCCGACAACGCAAAAATCACACCCACTGCCAGCCACTTACCCCAACGGCCGCGTTTGCGGTCAACTGTGCCTGCTGTCGCCTCTGGCTTTAGAGCCTCTGGCACATTACTGCTTTCTGAGACTTCAACTGCCGGTTCTTCCACCGAATAATAAGTTAGCTTGCGCGAGTCACTCACTTCAGTTTATCTCCTAAAACGTATTCAAGTAGCTGATCGAGACGAATATGTGGCAATGGCGAATCTTGCACGGTGAAGCCTGGATAAAATTGCGGATAAACATAACCTCGTCGCCAGTCTGCTCCGGTTGGTATAGCGTTCGGCATCTCCGGAGCCCCTACCCGCACAAACTCTCGCTGTTCATTAATACCGTCAAGCACCGTAGTTCCGTCACTCAGTTTCTTAATTTGACTGGTCGCAATGCCGGCAACACTAAATACTTGATGCGGAATTTGGTCGAACTGAAGCTCCTGACGCTGCTTTTGTGTCATCAATCGTAATAGATTAGTCAGTTTTTGATGGTCTTGCGGAGCTATGCTGTCAGCTTTAGTGGCAACCAGAGCCACTTTATCAATCACGGGTGAAAACAGTCGTTTCAGCAAGCTGTTATTGCCATAAGAGAAGCTCTTCATCAGCTCATTGATAGCCAGTTGCAGCTCGGCAAAATGATGCTCACCATTTTGTAGCGCCTGCAGTACATCTACCAATACAACCTGTCGGTTAAAGTATTTAAAGTACTTTTGATAAAACGGGGTAATAACGTGTTGTTGATAATAGCGGTATTTTTCCTGAAGTCGTTTTGCCCAGACATCAGGTACTGGCCGGGACAAGGGCCAGGGGAAGAATTCAAGAGCCGGAGCTCCTTCAAGCTCACCGGGTAACACCATCCGCCCGGGCTGCAACAGTAATAATTTTCGACTTCTGCACTGACGCAAGAAGGCGCGATAATCGGCCGCTAACTCGCGTAACTGTTGCTCAGCACTGTCTTCCGATGCCTCATTTGCCATTGAGTTAACTTTTTCCAGCCACTCACTGGCCAGTTTATGGCGCAATTCCGCGTTAAGCAGCCGCTGCTGTTGCTGGCTCCATTCATCATAATTCAGCTGCAACAAGGGTAAATCGAGTAACCATTCACCCGGGTAGTCAATTAAGTCTAAAGTTAATCGGCGCGTATCCAAAACCCGCCCAGCAAGACCACTTCGCGGCTGATATTTTACTTCTACCCGTATTTCGCTAACGTCGCGGGTTGACTGAGGCCACTTTGGGGTGTCTCCGGTTAAACAATTAATAGCCCCCTCATAATCGAAACGGGAAACCTGCCAGTTGCTGCTGGTATGTAAACGACAGCCATTAAGCCGCTGTTGCTGTTTCACCTTAAAGTACGGCAGTTGCTGAGTCTCGTTGGCGTAGAGCAGCTGCTCTAAAATTCCGGTAATTAAAGCGGTTTTACCGGCACCACTTAGGCCTGTTACAGCTAGACGGATATGACGATCAAACCCGCGATGAATAGCGTCGCGGGTTTGGTGTTTAAACTTCTGAAAACGGCTCACAGACGATTGAATTCTCGTTGAAGATTATAGTGATTCGAGGTTACGTATTTTTCCATTGATTGCAACTGCTCTTCCAGCTCATCAAACTCACGTTTAATATCACGAAAAGCATCTCTTGGCGGCTCTCCGCCCTGCCATACTTTTGTCTTCACATCGACATTATGACGTATGCCATTCGCGGGCTTTTTATCCAGAATCAGCCAACCTGCCATATAAAGAACAAAGAAGAATCCGCTGGAAAAAATTAAGCCGGTAAAAAATACAACGCGCACCAACCAGGGTTCTAAATTCAGGTATTCCCCCAGCCCGGCGCAAACACCGGCAATTTTTCCTCTTTCTGAGTCACGACGTAGTTCACGTTTCGGTAATTGCACACTCATTGTCTGTTCCTCCAACCCGGAGCGTCAGCATCCAAAATGCGTTCCAGTGTCTGTACACGCTCCCGGATGCGTTTCGCCTGATCGGCCAGTAACGCCAAAGATTCCCTTTCTTCCTCATTCAATCCCTGGTTCATTTGCCGCTTACTGCGATAATGAAGGATGATCCAGATGGGCGCGACCACCAGAACAAACAGAATGATCGGCGCCATAAACATCCCTAAAATTGCTTCAATATCCATTTTGTTCAGCCTGCTTTAAGAGTCTTGTTTTGTTTTTGAGCTCATACGAGCGCGTAAAGCTTCCAACTCGTCATTCACTTTACTCTCGTTTTCCAGCTCTGCAAACTCATCACGCAATGTCCGCTTACCCATATCGTAGGACTCGACCTGAGCTTCTAAATCATCAATCTTCGCTTCATACCGGTCAAAACGCTGCATTGCATCATCGACTTTACCACTATCAACCTGTTGCTTAACCTGTAAGCGGCTGCTCGCAGTTTTCTGGCGCATTAAAATGGTTTTTTGACGAGACTTAGCATCGGCCAGTTTTTCCTGAAGCTGACCAATTTCATCATTCAGTTTATCCAGGCTTTCGTTAACGCGATCCATTTCCTGCTGCAGCGCATCAACGCCTTGCTGTGCTTTTTGCTTTTCAACTAAAGCCTGGCGTGCTAAATCCTCACGGTCTTTAGTTAACGCCAGTTCAGCTTTGTTTTCCCATTCCTGAACTTCGTTTTCCATACGCTGCTGCTGACGCTGAATGTCTTTCTTTTCAGCCAACAAACGTGCAGATGTTGAGCGTACTTCAACTAACGTATCTTCCATTTCCTGAATAATCAGGCGTACCATTTTCTGCGGATCTTCAGCTTTATCCAATAAAGAATTGATATTGGAGTTCACGATATCGCTAAAACGTGAAAAAATACCCATAATAATTACCTCATACTGGTTTAATAAACGATTCGGTAATTTATTATTCAAGTATCAAGCCAACTTTTATTTATTTTTTAACAAGCTGTTTTATAAAAGTTTTTTTGATTTTACGAACATTTTGCACTTGCGCCAGTTCGTAAAATAAACTAATAATTAGCAAAAATAACTATAATATAAGGCATTCGACATGCGCCCTGAGCGACAACCCGACAACCTCATTGGCCAGTCCAACAGTTTTTCCGACGTGCTGGAACAAGTTTCGCAAATTGCGCCTCTCGATAAACCCGTCCTTATTATTGGGGAACGCGGTACCGGTAAAGAGCTTATCGCCTCACGCTGTCATTACCTTTCCAAACGTTGGCAACAACAATATATTACGCTTAATTGTGCTGCGCTGAATGAAAACCTGTTAGACAGTGAGCTGTTCGGGCATGAAGCCGGCGCATTCACCGGAGCCGCTAAAAAACACGAAGGCCGCTTTGAACGCGCCGACGGCGGCTCGTTGTTTCTTGACGAGCTGGCAAATACTTCATTACGAGTACAAGAGAAACTCCTGCGCGTTATTGAGTATGGAGAGTTCGAACGAGTCGGCGGACGCCACCCGGTTAAAGTGGATACGCGCCTGATAGCCGCTACAAATGAAGACCTTCCTTCACTTGCTGCCAGTGGTAAATTCCGCTCAGATTTGCTTGACCGCCTCGCTTTTGATGTCATCACCCTGCCACCCTTACGTGAAAGACGCGACGACATTATGTTACTTGCTGAGCATTTTGCGATTTCAATGGCCAGAGAAATGGAGCTTGAACTGTTTAGCGGTTTTTCAGAGAAAGCCCGAAAAACATTAATGGAATACCACTGGCCCGGTAACGTAAGGGAATTAAAGAATACCGTTGAGCGCAGCCTGTACCGACTGGGCAATGGGCATGTCCCTATTCACGATATTATTATTGATCCGTTTAATAGTCCGTTCCGCCCTAAAACTTCAGTCACGAAAACTGCGGCACAGGAGCCGGTGGTCAGCGAAATAGCGCCTCAGGACAATAACGGATCGAACGACCTGCCTAAGTTGAACCCAGAACAACCCATCGACTTTAAGCTGAAGTCTCAGGAGTATGAAACTGAAGTCTTGTCACAAGCCTTACGTTTATGTCAGTTTAACCAAAAGAAGACAGCAAGTTTTCTCGGACTGACATATCATCAATTACGTGGTTACTTAAAAAAGTACCAGTTATTGGAAGGGGCTTCTGCAGCTAATGATTAAAGCGTACGCCAACGTCGCTGTTATTGCGGCCGCACTGGTATCGGGTTGCCAGTCGGAAGAGCCAGAGCCCGCGCCTCTGGCTGACGGCATTATTTACTGCTCAGAAGGCAACCCGGATACCTTTAATCCGCAGCTCATCACTTCCGGAACAACAGTAGATGCTACGGCAGCTCAGTTATACGACCGCCTAATAGACTACGATGCCAAGCAGCAAAAGTTTGTACCGGCATTAGCAAAGCGCTGGGAAACTTTAGACAATGGAACACGCTACCGATTTTATTTACGTGAAGGCGTTCAGTTTCATAAAACCGACTACTTTGAACCAACAAGAGAATTAACCGCTGAAGATGTTCAATTTAGTTTTAACCGTTGGCTCGATGAAACCAGTCTTTACCATCATGTCGGCGGAAGCTATCCGTTTTTCAGTGCTACCGGCCTCGATCAACTCATCAATAAAGTCGTGAAGATTGACGAAATGACAGTCGATATTGTACTTAACAATGCCGACAGCTCATTCCTGGCAAATTTAGCAACAGATTTCGCTATCGTTTTGTCCGCCGAGTACGCACAGAAACTTTTAGTCGCGGAACGACCAGAGCAAATTGACAGCTTACCGATAGGGACCGGCCCTTATCGTTTTGAAAGTTACCGAAAAGATATCTTAATTCGGTACTCGCGTCACCCTGACTACTGGCGTGAAGGGCCAGGTATTAAGCACTTGGTTTACTCTATTACCCCCAACGCCAATAAACGCATGCTGAAATTAGTTACCGGCGAATGTGACATCATTCCTTACCCATTGGTCAGCGAGTTGAAAGCTCTTAACCGGGAGCAACTCATGGTCACCAATGAGGTCAGTCCTAACGTTTCATTTTGGGCTTTTAACACGCAAAAAGAACCCTTTGATGATCCTCTCGTTCGTCAGGCTTTAAGTCACGCGATTAACCGCGAAGCCATTATTCAGACAATTTATTACGGCAACGCAGAGCTGGCGCAGTCGATATTGCCCCCAACATCCTGGGCATACGATGACCGGGGCATTCAGTATCAATACGATCCGGAAAAAGCCAGACGCCTGTTACAGGAAGCAGGCCACTCCAGCCTGGACATTACGATTTGGGCGATGCCCGTGCAGAGAGTCTACAACCCCAATGCCCGTAGAATGGCAGAGTTGATGCAATCGGATTTAGCTCAAATAGGCGTATCTGCGCGCATTGTTTCATACGAATGGAATACCTTTCGGCGACGCCTTTCTCGGGGGGAACACGATACAGTACTTATAGGCTGGTATGCCGATAACGCCGATCCTGATAACTTTTTCCGGCCCCTGCTGAGTTGTGCCGCAGTAGCGACCGGCGGCAATCGAGCTAACTGGTGCCATACCGGTTTTGATCAACTTCTGTACAGTGCCATTGCAACGACAAACCCAGAAGAGCGCAAAGCTTTATATCGGTCAGCGCAGCACTTGTTGAATCAACAACAACCTTTACTGCCCATTGCTCATTCAAAACGTTTTCAGGCACAACAGAAAAGTATTAGCGGTGTCGAATTACCCCCTTATGGCGGCATTAACTTTCGTCTTGCGACTAAAAAGCCTGTACAGGAGCAATCGCAATGACTCGCTATCTTGTTGGCCGCTTAAGTGTTTTTATTATTGCCGTTTTTTTACTGACAGTTTTTAGCTTCAGTCTTAATTACCTGTTTCCGGGTGACCCGATAACCAATATGACCGGTGTTCGTACCTTCCAGAACAATTATTCATTAGTGATGGAGTTACGCGCCGGAGACGAAAACATTGCCGCGCAGTATCTGCATTACTTACGCCACTTGTTCGCAGGTGACTGGGGGCTGTCGTTAAGTAATAGCACACCAGTGTTTGCTGACGGTCTCCAGCATTTTTTGGCGTCAATGGAGCTGGTTATTCTGGCGTTATTGGTTGCAGTCATCTTTGGTTTACCTTTGGGCGTGTTTGCAGCGACCCGCTTCAGACAACGCTCAGACAAGGCAGTAATAAGCCTGGCAATGATGGGCTACTCTATTCCGGTATTCTGGCTAGCACAGCTCTTGATCTTACTGTTCGCTATAAAGCTGGGCTGGTTTCCCATTACGGGCCAAATTAATCCATTATATGGCGTAGAACCACAAACCGGCTCTATTCTAATCGATGTATTCCTTAGTCAGTCAGAGTATAAAGCTGAAGCACTTCAGGACGCTTTAAACCATATTGTTTTGCCGGTGCTGATATTGGCCATTATGCCTATGATGTTGCTACTCAGACTTATGCGAAACGCAACTCAGGAAATGCTGCAGAAACCTTTTGTCAAAGCAGCCAGAGCCCGTGGTTTAAGCGAATGGCGCGTGTTAATGAAGCACGCTATTCCCAACGCCGTGCAATCGGTACTGCAACAAACCACGCTACTTTTTAGTTTACTGTTAACGAACAGTATTGTTGTCGAGTCCATTTTTAACTGGCCCGGAATGGGTAATTGGCTTATCCGAAGTATATTTGAACGCGACTACCCTATTATTCAGGCTGCAGTACTTATGTTCGCTTTCGTGATTTTACTATTCAACCTCCTGGTTGAGCTTTACCACGGCTGGCGCTTTCCAATAGTGAGGCATGAACAAAATGCCACAGATTAACCTCTATCATCACGACGAAACACCGTCTCCGCTGCAACTGGTCTGGAAAAGCTATCGGACCCGATTTTTATCTATGGCAGCGCTTTATGTTTTATTAGCAATGATTATCGTGGTTATTTTGTCGCCACTGCTGGCGCCGTTTAACACTTCAGCTCAATTTTCTGACGCTATCGCACTACCACCCTCATGGGTTGAAAGCGGTAATATGAAGTATTTATTCGGTACGGATGATCTTGGTCGCGACATGCTTTCAAGGCTTCTGATAGGCGGGTTATACAGCCTTGGCCTTCCCATACTTATGGTTGCTGTATCGTCATTAATAGGAATGAGTATTGGCGCACTTGCGGGCATTGATCGCACCATCAAGTATCAAAGTCTGTCGCGATTATTTGATACTCTGCTATCTATCCCATCCTTTTTGATGGCTCTTATCATTATTGCTATTCTCGGCACCGGTTTTAACAACGTTGCCTTTGCTATAACACTGTCGCTCATTCCACAGTTCATTTTTGTCACGCGCAATGCTGTTCACGAAGAGTGGCACAAAGACTACGTGACAGCTTCGCGGCTAAATGGTTGCTCAAAGGCTTATTTGCTTTATCGGGTTATCTTACCCAATGTTACACCAACACTGGTCATGCAGTTAACGGTGTCTCTTTCTGTTGCTATTATGGATATTGCTGCGCTTAGCTTTCTTGGCCTGGGTATTCAGGCACCTACTCCAGAGTGGGGAAGCATGTTAGCGCGGAGCCTGGACGAAGTTTATTTATCACCCTGGTCAATGGTGTTACCGGGCGTTACCCTGTTCATTACGATAATGGCTATTAATATTGTTGGAGACAGTTTACGTCGCGCCTTAAAAGAAAGGGTTAACAGCTAATGCAGTTACTCGACATCCGCAATTTGACGGTTGAAATGCAAACGCCACAAGGTGTTGTTCGCGTGCTCGACAAGGTCAACCTGCAACTCAGCGAAGGCGAAATACACAGCATAGTGGGCGAATCTGGCTCAGGTAAAAGCTTGCTGGCTAAAGCGATTGTCGGCTTTATTAATCCTAACTGGCAGGTTACTGCAGACAGACTCTGGTGGAACGGTCAGGATTTGCTGGCAATGACACCTAAGCAACGTCGACACATTACGGGTCGCGACATGGCAATGATTTTTCAGGATCCTAACGCCTATCTTGACCCTAACAGCACGGTTGAACAGCAAATTATTGAGGCCATTCCACAAGGCGATGTGCGCGGCACCTTTATGCGCCGCAGAGTAGATCGTAAAACTCGGGTAAAAAGATTATTGCACCGGGTTGGTATTCGCGACCATGAATCAATTATGGACAGTTACCCTTTCGAATTGTCTCAGGGCATTGCACAGAAAGTGAGTATCGCCATCGCTATAGCTCACCGCCCCCGTCTACTCATTGCTGATGAGCCAACCACTGCCATGGAGCCATCGACACGACTGCAGATTCATCGTTTGATTGCCCGGCTGGCTGTCAGTCAGCAGATGTCAGTCGTACTTATTTCACAGGACGTAGCGTCAATTTTGCCGGAAACTAAGCGGCTAACAATGCTCTACTGTGGTCAGTTAATGGAAACCGGCCCGGCAAATGAAGTATTGTCAGAGCCTGCGCACCCTTACACCGACTCAATGATTCGCATGTCGTTACAAACACAACAGCAGCTTCCTCATAAAGCTCGGCTACCGACCTTACCAGGTACTATTCCAACGCTGCGCCATATGCCCATTGGTTGCCGCTTAGGACCAAGATGCCCATACGCGCAAAAAACCTGTGTAAAAGCACCGGTAGCAACCCATGAACGGCAACGTGTCTTTCATTGTCACTTTCCGTTACTGGATACAACACCATGAGTCATTTACTCGAAGTGCGCAATTTGGGTAAAACCTTTCGTTCGCGTAAAGGCTGGCCTTGGTCACCCAAGTCGGTCGCGATAGAACCACTTTCATTTACACTTGAAGCTGGCGAAATACTGGCCGTTATGGGCGAAACGGGTTCGGGAAAATCCACTCTTGCGCAAATTATTGGCGGCGTTGCGACCGCCAGCAGCGGAGAAATTTGGCTCAATGGTCAAAAAGTTCATAGCAAGAACTACTCTCAGTTATGCAACAATATTCGCATGATTTTTCAGGACAGCGAAAACTCACTGAACGCTCACCTCACCATAGGTAAGCAGCTGGAAGAGCCTTTGTTGTTCAATACGGAGCTTAGTCCTGCTGAGCGCCGGGAACGGGTCAATCTGACTTTACAACGTGTTGGCATGCTGAGAGAGCATTGGGAGTTTTATCCTCATATGCTCTCTAGTGGCCAGAAACAGAGAGTGTGCATTGCACGGGCTATTATTCTTGAACCACAAATTGTGGTTGCCGATGAAGCCTTGGTTGCACTTGACCCATCAGTTAGAGCTCAAATCATTAACCTAATGCTCGATCTTCAGAAAGATATGGGTATATCTTACATTTTAGTGACACATTCGCCGCAAATCGTGAAACACATTGCTGATAAGATCTTAATTTTATATCGTGGTAAAATGATCGCGTTTGATAAAACAGACATAGTACTAGAAGACACGCAGCAACCTTATGTTCAACAGTTGCTGCACGAGCACTTGAAACAGAACATTCAATATAACAGCGACAGAAGCGCTAAGATCGCTGACTAAAACTAAAAAAACAGGAGTTTAATGTGGAAACAGGTACTCTGATATCACTAGCGCTGTACTTTATTGTCATGCTAGGTATTGGGCTTTATGCCTACAAAAAATCTACTGACTCAGTTTCAGGCTATATGCTTGGAGGACGGGGTTTAGGACCTGGTGTTACAGCATTGTCAGCTGGTGCATCCGACATGAGTGGGTGGATGTTGATGGGCTTACCCGGTGCAATTTACGTCTCTGGCGTATCACAGTTGTGGATTGCAGTGGGTCTGGTCATCGGTGCGTATCTTAACTATGTTATTGTTGCACCACGCCTAAGAACCTATACAGAAGTCGCTAACGACTCTATTACTATTCCCGACTACTTTGCCAATCGCTTTAACGATAAAGGCCGTCGGCTGCGTATTTTTTCTTCCGTCGTTATCATTATATTCTTCACCCTATACACCTCTGCCAGTCTGGTTGCGGGAGGCAAGCTGTTCGACAGCTCCTTCGGCATGGACTACACCACCGGCCTCTGGGTAACAGCCGGTGTTGTTTGTGCTTATACACTGTTCGGAGGCTTCCTTGCGGTCAGTATGACTGACTTTGTGCAAGGCTGTATCATGTTTGTCGCTTTGGTCTTGGTGCCTATCGTGGCCTTTTCCGAACTCGGTGGCTACAGCAGTGTTGTCGGTCAGGTGGGAGACATTAATCCGGACTTCCTTGCCTTCTTTAAGGACGGAGCTACCGGGGAGATGTTAGGCACACTGGGTATCATTTCGCTTCTGGCCTGGGGTCTTGGCTACTTCGGTCAGCCACATATTATCGTGCGCTTTATGGCGATTCGTTCAGTGAGTGACGTAAAAGCGGCTCGCCGTATTGGTATTTCCTGGATGACCGTTTCTATCATCGGTGCCATGGCAACTGGTTTTGTCGGCATAGCTTATGTGGCAGAAACCAAAATGAGCCTGCCCGATGCTGAAACTATCTTCATCATTTTCTCGCAGTTCTTGTTCCACCCATTAATTGGTGGTTTCCTGCTGGCAGCTATTCTGGCCGCAATTATGAGTACCATCTCATCGCAATTGTTGGTTAGCTCAAGCTCTTTAACAGAAGACTTTTATAAGGCCTTCCTGCGTAAAGACGCCAGTGATAAAGAACTTGTTTTTGTTGGACGCATGTCAGTTTTAGCGGTTTCTTTAGTCGCTATTTGGCTGGCGTGGAACCCGGAAAACACCATCTTGAGTCTGGTCAGTAACGCCTGGGCTGGCTTCGGTGCCGCATTCGGCCCCGTAGTTATTCTGAGTCTATTCTGGAAACGCATGAACCGTAATGGCGCATTAGCAGGCATGTTAGCCGGTGCCATCACTGTACTGTTCTGGATTTACGGACCAACCTTTGGCGGCGAGCACCTTTCAGCGTACGTCTATGAAATTGTGCCCGGCTTTATTCTGTCTACTCTGGCTATTATTATCTTCAGTAAATTTACCGCTGAACCAGAGCAAGAGCTTCAGGATAAATTTGTTGAAATGGAAAGTGTCATTGACGACTACTACCATGGTGACAAAAAAGGCTAAAGTAGCTTTCGCTATGTAACTGATAAAAAGACCAGCCCATCGCGGCTGGTCTTTTTTGTTTTAAGAGTCCAGCCTATAGTGATAGAAAACAAAAAAGGTAAACACTATGGCTAAATTAAACATTATTGCATCGGCCGCAATCGCTTTCTCATGCGCTGCCGCAACTCTACCAAGCAATGCCAGTGACCGAATTACCGGCCATCACTTCGCGACCCGATCTGAAGCTATGGCACCGACAGCTATGGCTGCAACCAGTCAACCCCTAGCAACTCAGGTTGCGTTAGATATTATGCAGGAAGGCGGTAACGCTATTGACGCGGCAATTGCTGCCAATGCTGTATTAGGACTGGTTGAGCCCACAGGTAACGGTATAGGCGGCGACTTATACGCCATTGTATGGGATGCCGACTCAGAAAAACTCTATGGGTTGAATGCCTCTGGCCGTTCGCCACAAAGTTTTTCGCTGGAATACTTTCAAGAGAATGGCTATGAGTCGATTCCGGCCCGGGGCGTATTGCCACTGTCTGTACCCGGTGCCGTAGATGGTTGGTTTGAATTACACGGCCGGTTTGGCAATTTGAGTATGGATAATATCCTGCAACCGGCCATAAACTATGCCGAATCCGGATTCCCGGTTACCGAAGTCATCGCTTATTACATGGAGCGTAATGCTGCAGTACTGGAAGACATACCAGGGTTTGCAGATGTCTTTATGCGTGACGGTAATGTACCGGAAAAAGGAGAGCGATTTAAAAACCCTGATCTGGCAAATACTTACAAAATGCTCGCCAACGAGGGTCGTGACAGTTTTTATAAAGGTGAAATTGCCCGCACCATTAGTGACTTCGTGGAGGAGCATGGTGGCTTTCTTTCCTACGAGGACTTAGCTCAGCATACATCAACCTGGGTCGACCCTGTCTCGACTAACTACCGCGGGTACGATTTATGGGAATTGCCGCCTAACACCCAGGGAATTGCCGCTCTTCAAATTTTAAACATGCTTGAACAGTTTGATATCAAAGCGATGGGTTATGACAGCCCGGAGTACATTCATCATTTTGTTGAAGCCAAGAAGCTCGCTTTTGAAGACCGTGCTAAATACTATTCCGATCCGGACTTTAGCGACGTACCGGTTGAAGGTCTTATTGACAAAGAGTACGGCAAAGAACGCGCTAAACTGATTAACTCTGAACGTGCCGGACGTTCTTATGAACCGGGAAACCCGCCAACTGAGGGCGATACTATTTATCTCACCACGGCCGATAAAGACGGCAACATGGTTTCTCTTATCCAGAGTAATTATCGTGGTATGGGCTCTGGTGTCACCCCGACAGGCTTAGGTTTTGTTCTGCAAAACCGTGGAGAGCTCTTTGCTTTAGATCCAAACCATCGCAACGTATTTGAGCCAGGAAAGCGCCCTTTCCATACCATTATTCCTGCCTTTGTGACTAAAGATGGCAAACCAGTAATGAGCTACGGTGTTATGGGGGGCGCAACACAGCCTCAAATGCATGCACAGATTCTTATCAATATGATTGATTTTGGTATGAACCTACAAGAAGCTGGTGACGCTCCTCGCATACTGCACACAGGCTCAAGTCAGCCAACAGGATCTAAAATGAACGACGGAGGTGTCGTTAGTCTGGAAAATGGCTTCTCAAAGCATACACGCCGCGAGCTAATTAAAATGGGGCACACCCTACAGGAGGCTGTTGGTCCATACGGTGGTTATCAGGCTATTTGGAAAGACCATGAGCAAGATGTCTACATTGGTGCTTCTGAAAGCCGTAAAGACGGTCACGCAGCTGGTTACTAATTAATCGCCCGTTTCGCTGCTTACCGAGCAGCGAAACGGCTTTGCTTTTACTGTATCGAACTAACCTCTTCGCTCGCGATACAGGTCAATTTCTTCCATGATCAAATCACGCATTCTCGTTGTTGTCTCATAACCAAGATCAATGGCTTCCTGACCACGATAAAACTCCATAATACCAATATGACCAAGCTTTGGTTGTACCAGTATGTCCGGCGGATCACCCGCCATACGGGCCTTAGTAATACGCTCCTGCATAATGTCTATGGAGCTGGCCATAACACTGAACATACCCGGTGCTTTTTCACCATTATTTCTAAAGCGTTCTTTAAAACTATCCAGATATTCTTTACTACCAGACCACATGTTATCGAAAAAGCCATTTTCGTTATCCTGAACTTCCATATCAGCTTTTTCTTTTTCAAGTTGTTCGGCTTCTGTTTGAGGTGGAATACTGCGCCCACGCCGTTGTAGTGCTTTAGAATTCAACTGCGAGTTAAGATGTACTGCAATAACAAAGTCTGCGCCTAGAGCTCTGCACAAAGACACAGGTACCGGGTTAACCAGACCACCGTCAATTAGCCATCTTCCGTCAAAAGATTTAGGGGATAAAACCCCCGGCATCGCACAAGAAGCGCGTGAAGCATCGTAGAGATCGCCTTCGCGCAACCAAATTTCGCGGCCGCTGTATAAATCTGTAGCCACGGCACCATAAGTAATTGGCAAGTCTTCTATATTTCGCTGACCGAACTCTTCCCGCGCACGGTTAAATACCTTTTCGCCGCCAATAATACCGCCATGGTTAAAACCGAAATCCAGCAAATTGAATACTTCCCAACGGTTCATGCCCTGAACCCATTGCTCGATTTCAGCTAACCGACCTGAAGCATAACCCGCTCCGACTAAAGAGCCTATTGACGTTCCTGCCACCATATTAATCCGGACGCCCATTTCTTCCAGCGCCTTTATAACCCCAATATGCGACCAACCCCGGGCAGCACCAGAGCCCAGAGCCAAAGCGACTTTCACTTCCGACATGTTCTTTTTCCTGCTTTTCTTACTAATGCATCTATCGTACTATGATTATTCATTCGTCAACAACATCACTGAGCAGTTAGATGATTTGGACAGAACGCCAGTCAGGTACATCAGAGCAGCGCCCGAACGATACCCGCACGGACTTTCAACGCGATAAAGCCCGGATTCTTCATAGCGCTGCATTCAGGAGACTGCAGGCTAAAACGCAAGTCATGTATGTTGGTATGCACGACTTCCCGCGGACTCGACTGACACATTCGCTCGAAGCCAGCCAAATAGGCGCAAGTCTGGTTGTTCATTTAAGTAACCAGAATCCAGACGTCGCTTCTCAGCTTGAACTGTCAGAGCCGTTACTTGAATCATTATGTCTGGCTCACGATATAGGCCATCCACCATTTGGTCACGGCGGCGAAATTGCCCTTAACTACATGATGCGAAATAACGGAGGGTTTGAAGGTAATGGCCAAACCTTTCGCATTGTAACTCAACTTGAAGCCTACACGCCCCAGCATGGCATGAACTTAACCCGGCGAACCTTAATGGGGTTACTAAAGTATCCGGTCTTAGCCAGTCGTATTTGCCAACAGAAACTCCCTGCCGATGTCACTAACTTTCGCCATTTACGCACCCGCGAGTGGTTACCTCCTAAAGCCTTATACGATGATGACTCTGAGCAGTTGAACTGGGTCCTTCAACCCTTAAGTGATTCAGATAAGAAAGGCTTCCAGGAATTATTACAGCAACCTTCTGGCAATACCCATGGCAAAAGCGCGCTCAAAAGCATTGATGCATCCATTATGGAAGCTGCAGATGACATCGCTTACGGCGTCCACGATCTTGAAGACGCTATTGTCGTAGGTCTTATTCAGCGACATCACTGGGAAGACCAAATGCTTTCAGACCTGCGACAACTGGAAACAGAGCTATCTAACTTTAATGCAAAGGAACTGACAGAGGATCTCTTTTCCGGAAGCCATCACCGTCGAAAACAAGCCATTGGTGGATTAGTGAACCGCTTACTGACATCTGCAAAGTTAGAACGAACGGCCTATGACTTCGAATGTCCGTTACTTCAGTATCAAGTTCAGCTCGGTGAAGCCGAGAAAATTCTGCTGAACTCATTGAAACAGTTTATTTTTAATTGGGTAATTCGTAAGCCGGAAATGCAGGCTCAGGAGTTTAAAGGCCAGCAAATTGTCATGGAATTATTCGAAGTTCTGGCCGTAGAACCTGAACGGTTGCTTCCGGAAAATACGCGCTTACGTTATATGCAGCAAAAGCAGAAAGGCGAAAATGCATTACGCGTTATTTCCGACTACCTGTCAGGCATGACCGACGGTTACGCGGCTAAGCTCTATCAAGAGCTGTTCTCTGTTAGCTCACCCAAAAGCGCTTTTCAGTAACACTTCTAGACAAAAAAGCCGAAGCAATAAGCTTCGGCTTTTAACTCTGATAAGAAAGCTTTTATTTATGACAGACTAATGTCATCTTTCTCATTGGTTTTTGCTTCGTTCTTAGCTTCTTCTTTCGCCGCAGCGCGTTCAGCTTCGCGGTCTTCTTTCGTTCTCTTTTCTGGTCTGGATAACAACAGCTCACGCAGACGACCTTCTAGTTCATCAGCAATTTTCGGGTTGTCTTGCAAGAACTTCATTGAGTTCGCTTTACCCTGTCCGATTTTATCGCCGTTATAGCTATACCAGGCTCCTGCCTTGTCGACCATTTTGTGCTTAACACCCAAGTCAATTAGCTCGCCTTCTTTAGATATACCTTTTCCGTATAAAATTTGGAAGTTTGCTTCTTTAAAGGGCGGTGCAACTTTGTTCTTAACGACTTTAACACGGGTTTCGTTACCGACCACTTCGTCGCCTTCTTTCAATGCGCCGGTACGGCGAATATCCAGACGAACCGAAGAGTAGAATTTCAAGGCGTTACCACCTGTCGTCGTTTCAGGGTTACCAAACATAACACCTATTTTCATCCGAATTTGGTTGATGAAAATACACATGGTGTTTGATTTCTTAATGTTCGATGTCAATTTACGCAAAGCCTGTGACATTAAACGTGCTTGCAAACCAACATGGCTGTCACCCATTTCGCCTTCGATTTCAGCTTTAGGTGTCAAAGCCGCTACAGAGTCGACAATAACCACATCGACAGCGCCTGAGCGAACTAACATATCGCAGATTTCCAGCGCCTGCTCTCCGGTGTCTGGCTGTGATATCAATAAATCATCGACATTAACCCCGAGAGCTTCAGCATAGATTGGGTCGAGTGCGTGCTCAGCATCAACGAAAGCACAGGTCTTACCCATTTTCTGGGCTTCAGCGATAACTTCCAGAGTTAACGTTGTTTTACCGCTCGATTCAGGACCATAAATTTCTACGACCCGACCAAAAGGCAAGCCGCCAATACCCAGAGCAACATCCAGCCCTAATGAACCGGTTGAAACAGAGGCAATATCCAGAGTCTGGTTATCGCCCAGACGCATGATAGAACCTTTACCAAATTGACGTTCGATTTGTCCGAGCGCTGCATCTAACGCCTTTTGACGATCATTGCTCATTATAAGCTCCGTTATTAATCACTGGTTTTATACACAGTATACTGTACACATTTACAGTATCAAGTATTGTTCTGACTTTTTCCTTGAAATACAACTAAGTTATTGTAATTCAATTGTATTTATCAGTTTATTTAAAACTGAGTCCATTGTTTTCAAACGAATCTCTGCGCGATTACCCGAAAAGTGCTCATGCCAAGTCCAGCAGCTTTTATTATTCGCAATAGCCATCCAGACCAAACCAACCGGTTTATCGGCAGTGCCACCTCCCGGCCCTGCTACACCGCTAACTGCAATACTCCAGTCAGCACCGCATAAGGACAAAGCCCCGGAAGCCATTTGTTCAACACAGGCTTCAGAAACAGCCCCATGTTTTTCCAGTACTTGTGCTTCAACCGCCAGCAGCTTTTGTTTGAGCGCATTAGTATAGGTGATTATTCCACCATTAAACCAAGCAGAACTTCCAGCAACTTCGGTAATAGCGTATCCTATTCCTCCTCCGGTACAGGATTCTGCGGTACAGACTGTCTGCTGTTTTTGCTGCAGGCGTAGACCGACTTGTTCCGCGAGTTCAAAGGTTTGCGGCGCGACTGCCGTGGTTGCTAACATAACAATGGCTCCAGAAAAGAATATTCAACTATGCCTGAATTCTCTGACAAACAGATCCAATCACATACCCCAATGATGCAGCAATACCTACGTATAAAAGCAGAACATGCTGACATGCTTTTATTCTATCGTATGGGGGACTTTTACGAACTGTTTTTTGAAGACGCTAAACGTTCGGCACAGTTACTGGATATTTCTCTGACGGCGCGTGGCCAAAGTAATGGCGAACCTATCCCTATGGCAGGTGTGCCTTATCATGCGGTAGAGAACTACTTAGCACGCCTGGTTAATATGGGAGAATCCGTTGCGATTTGCGAACAAATTGGCGACCCCGCGACCAGTAAAGGCCCGGTTGAAAGAAAGGTAGTCCGCATTGTCACTCCCGGAACTGTCACCGATGAATCACTATTAACTGAGAAGCAGCAAAACCTTTTAGTCGCTATTTGCCCTCTGGATCCGATACAACCAGAAGGCGAGTATGCCATTTCCAGTCTTGAGCTTAGCAGTGGGCGCTTTTGGTTAACCAAAGCGCACTCAGCCGAGCAGCTTGCAGCAGAAATGCAACGCCTTGAACCCGCTGAACTTCTTTACCCAGAATCGATTTCTCTGGCCGGGCTGCCACTGGCAAAAGCTAAGTGTAAACGCCGCCCTGCCTGGGAGTTCGAACAACAAACAGCTTTCATGTTGCTGACCCGTCAATTCGGAACTCAGCACCTTGAAGGCTTCGGTATTAAAAACAATGAGCCGACCCTTGCTGCTGCCGGAGCTATTCTACACTACGTAAAAGAAACTCAACGTGCCGCTCTGCCCCATATTCAGGCCCTGGTAACTGAACATCCGCAGGATGCCATTATTCTGGACGCGGCAACGCGGAGAAACCTAGAGCTGCAACAAAGCATGGGCGATGGCAACACCCATCTTTCTGCGGTACTCGACAAAACTGTTTCCGCTATGGGAAGCCGGCAGTTTCAACGCTGGTTACAGCGCCCTATCCGTAACCATGAAGAACTGAACCAACGTTACGACGCTGTCGACGCTTTAAAGGGCAACAATAGCTACGAAAATGTGCAGTTGTCGCTGAAGAAACTGGCCGACATTGAACGTATTGTCGCGCGGGTTGGTTTGAGAAGTGCCCGTCCCAAAGACTTTGCCAGACTGCGCGACAGCCTGGCGCAAGTACCCGAAATCCGCGACTACCTGTCTCATAACGCTTTAAGTTATTTGAAACAGAACATCCAACCCTTTCCGGAAATTGTCGATCTGCTGACCAGAGCCGTAATTGAACAACCGCCCTTATTGATTCGTGATGGTGGAGTCATTGCAAAAGGCTACGACAAAGAACTCGATGAATTACGAGATCTCGCTACCGGAGCTACCGACTACCTTAAGCAGTTAGAGCAGCGCGAACGGGAAAGAAGCGGCATTGCCACACTAAAAGTTGGATACAACAAAGTCCACGGCTACTTTATTGAAGTCAGCCGGCTGTCATCAGAGTCCGTTCCAGATGATTATCAGCGCCGTCAGACGCTTAAAAACACTGAGCGTTATATAATTCCCGAGCTAAAAGAGCACGAAGATAAAGTACTTAACGCTCAGGCTCGCTCGCTGGCCAGAGAAAAATGGCTGTACGATCAGCTTTTTGAACATCTTCTACCGCAGGTCAATGCTTTACAAAAGAGTGCCTCCGGCCTTGCGCAACTCGATGCTCTTTGTTGCTTTGCAAAGCTAGCGGATAACTACCGCTACTGTCGGCCTCAACTTAAAAAAGACAATAGCTTAATTGAGCTGGAAGCGGCCCGTCACCCAGTTATTGAGCAGCTAAGTGACGAGCCTTTTATCGCTAACCCGATGTCTCTGACACCCGAGCAGCGAATGCTAATGATTACAGGCCCGAATATGGGCGGTAAGTCGACTTATATGAGACAAGCAGCGCTCATTGTTATTCTGGCTCACATGGGCTGCTACGTGCCCGCGGATAAGGCGATTATTGGAGATATCGATCGCATTTTTACACGTATTGGAGCTTCCGACGATCTAGCCTCAGGTCGCTCAACGTTTATGGTAGAAATGACAGAAACCGCTAATATTTTGCATAACGCTACCGCAAAAAGCCTGGTTCTCATGGATGAGATAGGTCGTGGCACGTCAACCTATGATGGTTTATCTCTAGCCTGGTCCTGTGCGGACTACCTGTCCCGACAGCTTAAATGTTTAACTTTATTTGCAACACATTACTTTGAACTAACGGAGCTTGCTGAAGAGCTGCCGGCAACCATCAACGTGCATGTTGATGCTAAAGAACATGGCGACACCATAGCGTTTTTGCATAAAGTCAGTGCGGGAGCTGCAAGCCAAAGTTTTGGTCTGCAAGTTGCGAAGTTAGCCGGGGTTCCCGATAATGTCATAAAAAGCGCAAAGCAAAAACTAACAGAGCTCGAACACACGCATCATGGCATTTCGAAAGCGCCTCAACAAAAAGCTATGGAACTTCCCTTGCCAACTGAAGAGCAAAATCCTTTGCTTAGCGAGTTAGAACAGCTCGACTTAAACGATTTAACGCCAAGGCAGGCACTGGATATCCTTTACCAATGGCAGCAGAAACAAAAAAGCTCAACCTGAGGTTGAGCTTTTTCTTCTAACGACTTCTATTCCGGGCTAAACAACGAATCAAGTGTTAATCCTTGCTGCTTAAGGGAGTCCCTCAGTTTTCGTAAAGCCTCAACCTGTATCTGCCTAACACGTTCACGCGTCAGCCCTATTTCATGGCCAACATCTTCCAGTGTTGACGGCTCATAACCCATAAGCCCAAAGCGACGAGCAAGTACTTCCCTTTGCTTAGGATTTAAAGACTGCAGCCACTCGGTAATGTTAATTTTCAGATTTTCATCCTGAAGAATGCCTTCCGGGCCGGTATCAGAATCATCCGTTAATATGTCTAGCAATGCTTTGTCGTTATCACCACCAATAGGCGTATCGACTGAACTTATTCGTTCATTCAAGCGCAGCATTTTGGTAATGTCACCGACCGGTTTATCCAGACTTTCTGCAATATCTTCAGCCGTTGGCTCATGATCCAGCTTATGCGCTAATTCCCGAGCAGCACGAAGATACACATTCAGCTCTTTAACTACATGAATTGGCAGACGGATGGTTCGCGTCTGATTCATAATAGCTCGCTCGATAGTTTGTCGTATCCACCATGTGGCATAAGTTGAAAAGCGAAAACCACGTTCAGGGTCGAATTTTTCGACTGCTCTGATAAGACCCAGGTTGCCTTCTTCAACTAAATCCAAAAGGGGTAAGCCCCGGTTAGAATAACGACGGGCAATTTTAACCACTAATCGTAAATTACTCTCGATCATTCGGCGGCGAGCTGCCTTGTCGCCTTTTAAGGCTCGGCGGGAATAAAAGACTTCCTCTTCAGCAGTCAATAAAGGGGAGAACCCTATTTCTCCTAAATAAAGCTGCGTTGCGTCCATCTTTTTTTGATAACTGGTGGATGATGACAATAACGCTTCTTCCAGCTCTTCTGCAGAACTCTCCGCGCTATCGACTAACGTTTCTTCGTTAACTTCACCATTAACTTCTGCATTGTCGACTGATTCTTCCTTTATGCGGCTCATAACAAGCTCCTGTTATACTGAACACCGTGTTACTACACACGTCGACTTCCCTATCTTGTTATTATTATTCCCACACTACTAGCGAGATCTTGGTAAGTAATGCCTCGGATTAACCGACTTACCACGGAAACGAACTTCAAAATGTAACTTCACTCGCGGACTGCCTGAATCTCCCATTCGGGCAATTGTCTCACCTACGTCCACCCATTCCTGTTCCTTTACGAGAATTTTATCGTTGTGGGCGTAGGCGGTAATAAAATCATCGTTATGTTTCAATATGATTAAATTACCAAACCCGCGTAATGCATTTCCGACATAAACGACTTTTCCAGCTGCTGCAGCATTCACCGAATCGCCGCGCTCACCTGCAAAATCAATACCTTTATTACCCTGTTCCTGCAACGAAAAATCAGCTAAGACTTTTCCCGATGAAGGCCAACGCCAGACAATTTTATCGTTACTGGGCAGATCAACTTCAGGCCTTTTAATCTGCTGCTTAGGCTGTCTCTTACGACGCTTATCGGTTTGTTTTGCAACTGTTTTTTTTGTGCTCGTTTTTTGACCATACTCTTTCTGTTCAGTATTAGCAACGGGCGTTTTTATATTATTTTGTGCGTTATTTGAGGTTTTATTATTCTGTTTAGCACTAGTCGTTCGCTGCGCCTTTCTGGCTGAGGTGGCCCCGTATTGCGGCTTACTCACCAGACTCAGTTTCTGTCCCGGATAAATAGTGTAAGGTTTTTGTAAATTATTAATTTGGGCAATATCCTGAACATCCATATTGGCTCTGAATGCGATTGAATAGAGGGTTTCGCCGCGTTGAACTTCATATTCTTTATCGTTCAATGAGTTTGGCTCAAAATCCCGGTAGGTTTTTCCGGTGTACAGTTCATCGACCGGTGCAGGTGCTGAACGACCGCTGCATGCCTGAAGCAGAGTAATGGCAAAAATCAATAATATTAATTGCTTGATTGCCCCGGACGATAAAACCATCATTACACCAATTGCGCTATTACGTACCCAATAATAACCAGTATTACCAGTGTCCAGCCAATACGGTCAACATATTCACGCAGTTTTACACCCATTTCAGGACCGCCGGTACGTAGTAACCATGCGACAAGATAGAAACGCATTCCACGGCTAATAGCGGATGCAATAACAAAAGGGAAAAAGGCTATCTGCATGACACCTGCAGTTACCGTAAATAGTTTATAAGGAATTGGTGAAAATCCGGCAATAAAGACTATCCATACGCCCCAGTCGGCGAACCAACCCTGTACGGTTAAGAGTTTGTCTTGATAACCGAGCGTTTCCACAGCAGGCAATACCAGTGACTCATAAGCCCAATAACCGAGGAAGTACCCCAGAATCCCCCCAGCTACTGAAGTAACGGTCGTTAAAAACGCCAGCCTCCAGGCTTTTTGGGGTTGAGTCATAGCCATTGGCGCCAGCATGACATCGGGAGGGATTGGAAAAATAACGGACTCAGCAAAACTTAATAAACCGAGGATGACATTCGCTCTGGGGTGTTGTGCCCAGGATAATACCTTATCGTACAATGCTGAGAACAACTTCAAATGACATCTCCCTTAACTAAAGGCACAAAACGAACATCGCCAATGCGCTGTTGCTCTAATGAGTCTCCAAAACGACGCATAACGACCAAACTTTGTGATTCATTCTGTTCACCAACCGGAATGATCATCACACCGCCATCCGCAAGTTGATCGACTAAATCCTGAGGGATATCGCTTGCCGCAGCCGTGACAATAATACCGTCAAACGGACCTTTACTGCGCCAGCCTTTCCAGCCATCACCGTGGCGCATAGACACATTATGCAAGTCAAGCTGACGCATACGTCGCTTCGCCTGATACTGCAAAGTAGCAATACGTTCGACGCTAAAGACCTTATCAACCAGCTGAGCCAGCACTGCCGTCTGATAACCCGAGCCTGTACCTATCTCCAGCACGTTTTTACAATGATGCTGCATTAACAACTGCGTCATTGTTGCCACCATTAACGGCTGCGAAATGGTTTGCCCGTTACCAATGGGCAACGCCGTATTTTCATAGGCTTTATGAGCTAATGACTCAGGCATAAAAAGGTGCCTCGGGGTATTAGCAATAACCCGCAGCACCTCTTTATTGGTAATACCCAGTTCTTCCAGTTGTTGAATCAGCCGCTTTACCCGCGACTGTCCATTACTAATCATCATTTTTGTTGTTCTAACCAGTCTGTCAGTGTGTCGGTATGTCGTTGAGCTGTCATGTCCAGACTTAACGGAGTTATAGATACATAACCTTCATGTATTGCTGTGAAATCGGTATTTGGCTCGTCACTTGCGTGGTGACCAATTGGGCCATACCAAAATATCTCACTGCCAAAAGGGTCGCGATCGTGGACCATAGTTTCTGCACGGTGCCGACGACCCAGTTTAGTTACCCGCGTACCTTTTAACTTATCGTAAGTCGTGTAAGGCACATTAATATTCAATACTGTGTCCAGGCGAAGCGGATCATTTTCCATGCTGGCAACAATCTCGGCGACAACACGTCCGGCAGTATCGTAGTAGTCGTGTCCTCGACCGCCCATCGACACTGCAATAGAAGGAAGCCCCATAAAGCGCCCTTCCATTGCCGCTGCAACAGTGCCGGAATACAGCACATCGTCACCCATATTGGGGCTGTCATTAATGCCGGAAACAACTAAATCCACGTCTTCCGCCATCGGTGAGTTCGTGCCCAAATGAACGCAGTCGGTCGGTGTACCGTTAACTGAAAAGAAACCGTTATCCAGACGACGCACCCGCAATGGATTATGCAGTGTCAATGAGTTACTTGCGCCGCTGCAGTTACGGTCAGGAGCGATGACTCTTACATCAGCGACTTCTTTTAACGCTTGATACAATGCCCGAATCCCCGGGGCATGGACGCCATCGTCGTTACTTAATAGAATTTTCATCATCTGGATTCACCACTTAAGTCCACAATTTCATTTAACACAGTCGTTGCATATGCGCCTGAAGGTAGCGTAAAGCGTAATTCAGCATCCTTGCCATGCCAGCTTAACTCTGGCTCTTTTACGCGCAATAGTGTGCTGCGTCGCGCCGCATCGACCCGTAGTTTTCTCAATGCTTCCAGCCAGTTTTCATAAGGCTCTAATAAACTCGATTCAAACGCTTCTGCTTCATCTTTTACCAACGGTTTATTGGTCGTGCCAACCAGAGGTGCGGTTAAATAAATGTCATTATTTGCAAAACGTTGTCTGAGTTCATCGTCCCATTGTTCAACGGTAAAAACAGACTGAGAGCCTTTTAGCATGACACAATCACCCGCCAGTGTGCCTTCTGGCCCAAACTGACGCAGTCGTTCCGCCACAATTTGGTTGAATAAATAACTGCGCAGAGACGATAAATACAAGCTTCGTTTGTTACGGCTAATTCGTGCAGGACGGCTTGCCATCAACCAGCGTTCAGCCTGTGCAACGTTGTCGCCGTTGCGACCAAAGCGTTGCTCACCAAAATAGTTTATAACACCCTTCTCAGTAACGCTCTTCCATAACGCTTCCAGCTGCTGCGGAGAACTGACACCGCTAAGCCGAATCACAAATCGGTTACCGTCGTGAAAACCAGACTTTAGCTTTTTTGTTCTGCGAATGACTCGCTCGACAGACATTTCCTCGTCGTTCAACTCTTGCCAGTTCAGCGTTTCTTTACCCGGCAATTGAACTGAAAACCACTGCCAGGTTACCGCCTGACGATCTTTTAATCCTGAATAGCTCACATTTTTTACCGATACGCCAGCAAAACGCGCTATTTTTTCAGCACAAAAATTGGTGTTTGCACCTTCTTTTCTAACCCAAAGCCACTGATGTTCGCCTTCCCCGTCATCGGGTACATCCAATTGCTCAATTACCTGAAAGTCCTGCGGTGTTTGCTTAAACTCAGCCTCTGGCCGATCGCCATGATTTAAACGCGGCAGCTCATCAAGTGTCACTTTTTGCGGAGCCAGCATTAAAGAGACTCCATCAGAACCACTGCATGGCAAGCTATACCTTCTTCACGCCCGACAAAGCCGAGCTTTTCAGTTGTTGTAGCTTTAACATTGACGTTATCAACACAAGTTTTTAAGCACTGAGCAATGCTGGCTCGCATATCGTCGATGTGCGGTGCCATTTTAGGTGCCTGAGCAACAATGGTTACGTCGATATTTCCCGTTCGGAATTCTTTCTCCTGACAAAGTTGAACGGCATGACTTAGCAGCTCAGCGCTGTCAGCACCCGCATACCGCTCATCGGTATCTGGGAAATGCTGTCCTATATCACCTAATGCAAGAGCCCCTAATACAGCGTCGGTTACTGCATGCAACACCACATCGCCATCAGAATGAGCCAACAATCCCTGATGATGTTCAACGTTAACACCACCCAAAATCAAAGGTTTATCAGAGCCCCAACGGTGAACGTCATAACCATGACCAACACGGATTTTCATGAACCATTTTCCTTATTGTTGTCTTTGGCAAGCAACCAGTCACGAACACAGTCGAAATCTTCCCGGTGAGTCACTTTTAAATTGCGAATAGAACCCGTAATAAGCGCCGGCTGGAAACCACACCATTGCATTGCCGATGCTTCATCCGTTAACTGGGGATTTTGTGTGCCCATATGTTCAATGGCATGTTGCAGTTTCTCTGCACTAAAAACCTGAGGGGTTTGAGCCTGCCATAGGGCTTCGCGTTCAACGCTGGATTCAATGTGGACAGATCCCTTTCCTGACTCCGTTGAAATAAGTGAACGCTTTAATGAATCACGCACAGGGATAGCCAGAATAGCACCCTGAGGGTCAAATAAACCGGTATCGATAACACGCTTTAACGCAGGTTCAGGGAGACACGGGCGCGCTGCATCGTGAACCAGTACATGGGTTGCTCCCTGCGAAACCGCGGCCCGTACTCCGGCTAACACAGACTCAGCTCTACTACTTCCGCCTTTTAACCATGCTACCGGTAATGACTGTCTCTTTTTAATATCATCTATGAACTCAGCATCGGGATCTGAAACAGCAACAAAAACCTTCTGTACGCGAGGATCCTGACAAACCGCGTCAATGCTATGCTCCAATAAGGTCTTTCCAGCGACGGTCAAAAACTGCTTAGGAACATCGGTTTGCATGCGGCTTCCGTTGCCGGCAGCCGGAATTACTGCCATCAATGCATTATTCACCTGACTCTCCACCTGATTATCCATCTGACGCTACGGGTTGCGGTCAGGAACAAGACGGAAGAAAACTTCATCCTTTTTAATCATCCCTAGTTCGTTGCGAGCACGTTCTTCCAGCGCATCCTCCCCTTCACGCAAATCTTCAATATCCGCGTAAATCAGTTGATTGCGCCGTTCCAGGTTTTCGTTCGTTGTTATCTGATTGCTGACTTCTTGCTGCAACCGCCAATAGTCAGGTAAGCTATTTTTCCCAAACCACAGACGATACTGTAACGCAATAAACAAGGCCAACAACACGACCAGAGTCACCCGCATACCCAGCTCCGTTGTTTTTCCTGTTATCATTATGAAGACTATTCGCGTGGCTGAAAAGCCGTTTTCAGAATTTACAGATAAAAGAGGTTAATTTGGAGTATTTTGCTGCTGCTTTGGTGTTCTTTTTTGCGGCCTTACTGCAGGGTATCAGCGGCTTTGGCTCTGGACTGCTCGCCGTGCCAATTCTTGCTCTTTGGTTTCCGATTAGCGTTCTTACTCCAGCGTTATCTGTTATTAATATTATTGTCGGCGGTTGGATCTACTGGAAAAACAAAGAAGCAGCGCGACCGTCGCAGTGGAAGTGGCTTATTCTGTCCGGCGTTATCGCCTCTTTAATTTCAGGCTCTTTGCTATTAACCGTTAATGAACAATTTATTAAACTCATTCTTGGCTTTGTCATACTTGCTGTCGCGCTTATCCTCGCCAGCGGTAAGCAACTGCCGACAGCTGAGCACGCTCCCGGGCACATTGCCGTAGGCACTGGCTCTGGGCTACTCAATGGTTTAATGACTTTAGGCGGACCGCCCATAGTATTATTTTTGGCCAATGCTCGTATCCCTAAACAGCAGTTCCGCGCCACCCTCAGCTTATTCTTTTGCTGTATTGCCATTGCGAATGTCGCAAACTTTTCGCGCCAATCGATTTACGCCGAACCGCATCTTTATCTCATTTTGACCCTACTACCTTGCGCCCTGATTGGCGCAAGTGTCGGCCATAGGCTTCAGCACCATGTTTCAGAGAGACGTTTTCGTCAGTTTACTCTCATACTTATGATACTTTCCGGCCTAAGCGTCGTAATACAAAGCATTAAATAGTCTTAGTACTCAAGCCACCGGCTCTGGTAAAGTCAAGATTATGCAAGACACTCTTTATACATTTTTTGATTTAGGTCAGTTTGCCCGGCTACCACTGACGGGGTCCCATCACTCTGGTTTGGTGGCGCTCTCCTACTGTGTCGCATTATTAGCTTCTTATACCGCCATTTTAACACTTGAGCGAGTGCAGCTTCATACGCGAAAGGCCTCCAGATACAGCTGGTTATTAGTCAGCTCAATTATTGCCAGCATAGGCGTCTGGAGTATGCATTTTATTGGTATGCTTGCCTTTGAGCTTAACTTACCAATGAACCATGGCGTAGGCTTAACCTTACTTTCCATCATTCCGGCAATAGTCGGTAGCTTTTTCGCTTTAAAAGGGCAAGTAGCTGCGCCATCGGTACGACAGACTTTATTCGGAGGAACTGTTTTAGGTGCCGGTATAGGACTCATGCATTATACGGGGATGGCCGCGATGATATTGCCAGCGTCGCTGCGTTACGATCCTTTATGGTTTCTGTTTTCTGTCGTTGTTGCTGTCTCGCTGGGCATAATTGCACTGCTTACCTACCGTCGTTACCGACATGCAGAAAATATGACGTTAAGCAACCGTCGAACGGTTCAAATTATCGTTGCGGCCATTATGGCATTGGCCATATCCGGGATGCACTATACCGCCATGATTGCCGCTAACTTTTATCCAACGGGCGAATCGGAAGCTCTGTTTACCGGCCATAGTAGCTGGCTTGCATACGGTGTGGGTATTGGCGCTGCTTTCAGTGCGTGTATGGCAATTGTTGCAACCCGAATTGATCACCGTCTTCAGCAACAGCAGAAATTAGCTCAAATGTCTGCCAAACAGCTTTATGAGGTCATCAGTGCAATTGATGATGGACTGCTGTTATTTGATGAACGCAACCGCGTCCTTCTCGCTAATGAAGCCTTCGCAAGGCTAACCGGTGACAAACTGGATAAAATTAAGGCTCAAAAGCTGGATATCGAACACTATCTCGAACACGCGAATGAGTTATTAGAATATATACAAAGTACATTGGACAGCGGTAAAGCCTGGCATGGCAAAGTCAAAGTAAAGAAGCGCTCGGGGGTTAGCTTCCCAGTACGTTTAAGCATTTCTGAAGTCCGTTATCAGGATCAAAAAGAACGTCACTTCGTTGCCACAGTAACAGATATCACCGCAGAGGTTGAGGCCAGCGAACGTATACGAAACCTAGCTTATAACGACGCGTTAACCGGACTGGCAAACCGTCGCTCATTACTGGACCATCTGCACCAAGAGCTAACAGATTGTGAGAAAAGTGATGAAACCGGCGCCCTAATTCTTTGTGACATTGATAAGTTTAAAATACTTAATAATACTCTGGGCTCGGATATGGGCGACCTGTTACTGAAACGTGTGGCAGAAAGATTACAAAACTCCACCAAAAGTAACTCCTTTCTCGCTCGTTTAAGCGCTAACGAGTTTGCAATTGTTTTAACTGGAATAAGCAGTGGTAACCTTGCCAATGTAAAGCAACAATTATTAACCCGAATTTATCAGTTACAGGAACAACTCCAGCAACCTTATCAACTGAATAGTTATACTCACCTATGCTCTTTTAGCGCCGGAGCCTCGCTTTTCGAGGACAGTCAACTAAACGCAGAAACTTTAATGACACAGGCAGGGCTGGCGTTATCTCACTCTAAGCGCAAAGGCATTGGTGAGGTCTCACTTTTTCATCAAGAGCTTGCTGATGCCGTAACAAAGCGAGTGAAACTCGAAGAACAGTTACGCCATGCCATTAAGCAACAGGAGTTCGAGCTCTACCTGCAACCTCAGGTAAATTCCGTTGAAAAGATAACCGGAGCAGAAGCACTTATCCGTTGGCCACAAAAGAACGGCAGTTTTATCTCTCCCGCCGACTTCATACCACTTGCGGAAGAAACGGGATTAATCATCCCTTTGGGTTATTGGATAACGGAACGAGCTTGTAGCATTTTGCAGCAATGGCAACAAGACCCGGTTAAATCCACTTTGCAGTTGTCAATCAATGTCAGCGCTAAGCAATTTCAACAGCCTGACTTTGTAGAGCAAGTAAAGGGATTAATAAAAGCACATGCAGTCAAAAAGCATCAACTGAAACTGGAATTAACAGAAAGTTTGCTCATGGATGATATTTCCGATATTACGAACAAGATACAGCAGCTAAAAGAGGTAGGCGTCGAGTTTGCACTGGATGACTTCGGAACCGGCTATTCTTCCCTTTCTTACCTTATGCAAATTCCGTTCGATACACTTAAAATTGACGTTTCTTTTGTCCGCAATATGTTAGACAGCGAAGAAAAAGCACAGATTGTTCATACCATCATTCAGTTAGGGGAAAGCCTGAAACTCAGCATCGTTGCTGAAGGCGTAGAAACTCAGCAACAGTTCGATTATTTATCGAGGTTGGGCTGTAGTAATTTTCAGGGATATCTATTCAGTAAACCTCTGCCTGAGGCTGAGTTTTCTAAAAGCTAGAATTCCACTATTTAACGAAGTTGGCTGTCTTTACTTCCGCGTCGATTAAAGCTGCCTTCGCGTGAATCTTGCTTATCTTGCTCTGCCTGACAGTCGACACATAAACGAACACCGGCAATAGCTTCTCGCCGGGCCTGAGGAATGGGCTCACCACACTCTTCGCAATACTCCAGGCTCTCGCCATCCGATAATTGGCTTCTTACCCGTTTTACTTCGTCTTCTGTGCTTGCATCAATTTGTTCCTGCACCGCACCATCGTGTGACCAGCCACCGGCCATAATTAACTCCTCAAAGCAAAATGGAGAACACAAACGAACTCTTAGTCTGATACATTAATTATAACGTAAAAACCACAAACACTTTAGTGACAGCCGAAGAAGGCCTTATGAAACTTATTTATACGCGCGAAAACAAACTATTGGTGGAAAACGCCCGTAACTTACTGCAAATGGAAGGTATTGAAACAGTAATGAAGAACGAGTTTTCCAGTGGTGCGGCGGGTGACCTGGCGCCACAAGACACCTGGCCTGAGCTTTGGCTAGTCGATGAGATACAATTGGACAAAGCCAAGGCATTGCTTGAGAGAATGGAAGAACAAGCTGAAGGTGATGACTGGCGCTGCAATAACTGTCAGGAAGTTAACGGAGCCGCTTTTGAGGTTTGCTGGAGTTGTGGAAGCCCGGCTTAACTAACTAAAAGTAACTGAGGGATATCATAATATGCTGCTATGGATTCTTGGCTTTACGTTATTAGGCAGCTTAGGTGCTATCTTTTGCGCAGGCCTTTTTCTGACCTTCCCGCACAGTGTGCGTAAGTTATTAACGCCCAGCTTAATGAGTTTTGCCACCGGTACCCTGTTAGCTGCGGCTTTTCTTGGCATGATACCCGCCGCCTTAGAACTTGCTGACGGTTATCAGGTATCGGCCAGTGTACTGGCCGGTATTATTTTATTCTTCGTAGTAGAAAAGCTGATTCTCTGGCGCCACTGCCGCGACCGCGACTGCGACCCTCACGAACGTGCAGGCCCCTTAATTCTTATTGGCGACGCTGTACATAACTTTACCGACGGTGTGGTTATTGCCGCGGCTTTTCTCACCTCTGTACCTTTAGGCATTGCCACCGCAGTCGCAATCATAGCGCATGAAATACCGCAAGAAGTCAGCGACTTCGCTATTTTACTGGAGAGTGGCTTTGAACGGAAAAGAGCACTTTTACTGAATAGTCTGGCTTCATTAACAGCCATCCCCGGTGCTTTAATTGCTTATTTCTGGCTTGCCCAGGTCAGCGCCGCTGTTCCCTACGTATTAGCAATTTCCGCTTCAAGCTTTATTTATATTGCAGCAGCGGATCTTATCCCGACGCTGCAGCGACAACACAACCCTGCCTCATCGGTTCGGCAGTTTATTATGATAATCATTGGTATCGCAATTATCGGCTGGGTAAATACCCTGGCTTAATTTGAAACAGGAGACATAAAACATGAACGGAAGTGAAACTTATACTATGGCTTATTGGGGTGTGCTCATTGCACTGGTCATTTTGCTGGTTCAATGGCTTATCGCCAGCGGTCAGAAAGCAAAACAACCCGGAGCTGTACCCGGAAAAATTGATGACTCGCTCAGTCACTCATCTTTTGTATTTCGTGCTCACCGCACCTTAATGAATTCACTGGAAAACTACCCATTGATGCTGGGAACGGTATTTCTTGCCTTTTTCATCGGCACCAGCGCTTTCTGGACTGGGTTATTCATCTGGGTATTCGCAATTGCGCGCTTAATTCACATGATTCTCTACTACAAAATTGCTACAGAGAAAAACCCAAGCCCACGCAGTTATTTCTTTATGATTGGCCTGGCAGCCAACGTCGCTTTACTGATTTTGTGCGGTATAACCCTCGTCTGAGTATGTTTCTAAAAGGGCTGATTAAACATCAGCCCACTCTCTTAGCAGGTTATGAAATACTTTCGTCAGCCGGTCAAAGTTTTCAGATTTACCATTGGTATCGAACTCTGCTTTTAGGGATTGCTCCAAATCAAACAGCAGTTCTCTGTGGGAAGGCTGCTTCACTAAGCTCTGTACCCAACCTATCATCGCCAACCTCTCCCCTTTTGTTACCGAATTAACCCGATGGAGGTAATGACTTGGATACATGAGAATATCACCCTGCCCCAGACGCCAGCTTCGCTCACCACTGGTATCCTCGATGACTAATTCTCCGCCTTCAAAATCAGACAATGGTGACAAGCCCAGAGTAAAGGAGATATCGGTTCTTACCCCGTTCATTAAAGAGTCATCCATGTGCGTTCCATAATAATCACCCGGCTGGTAGCGATTAATACTAACTCGCGCAACCTGCTTAGGTCGCATTACTGATTGCACCAGGCTATTTTGCTGCAGCCTGTCCAGTAGTACCTCAGTTGCGGCCTGTGATTTCTTGCCGGCCAGTTGCTGATTATTTTTCACATCCTTTGCCGCCCAACCAGCCGTGCTTATACCGTCACTAAACTGACTGACATCCAGGCCGGAAACAACGCTGCTTATGGTCTCTTTATCAATGGCATTGCTGATTTGTAATATCATACTGCTGCATTTCCAACTTGCGAATAGTTATCATTTCTGCAAATATACAGAAGTTCACTCTTTTAAAAAAGCTTACTAAGGTTTTTCTATGTTTGAAAAGAAAAAAGTCTGGTTAGGTGTTGGTAGTGTTCTCGCCACCACCGTAGCCGCCTCACAAGTATCAGCCACGGTGCTCACGCAACCCAGTGCGGCACCGACAATGTTTATGGCTGCCCCTATGGCAGAAGGCGAAATGGCGGCCCCGGAAATAGATCTAAACACGAATGACACCGCCTTTCTGGCGCAGCTTGGTTTTATTCGTGGTCACTTGTGGGTTGGCATGAAGCTTTATGAACAAGGCCACATTGAAATGGCCAAGACCCATATGAAACACCCCGGCGATGAGCTTTACAGTGGTCTGACTGAAGCCTTTGAAGCCCGTGGCTTACCGGGTTTCGCTGAACCTTTGAATACACTGGCAGAAAGCGTGATTAATGACCAGAGTAAAGACGTTGTTATGAATAATTACAACGAACTCCGGGATGCTATCAGCGCTAATGAGCCCATTGATAATATGTTGGCTAAAGATGTGATACTAAGCATTTCATCAATGTTAATGGTTGCCGCCGACGAGTACGCCGTTGGCATCCAAAACGGCGAGGTTGCAAACGTACACGAATATCAGGACGCCCTGGGCTTTAAAGAGATTGCGTTGGATCGTTTGAATCGCATTAACGATGCAGAAGCTCATAAAGCCCAGGATGCAATCAATGAAACTCGTCAAGTGATTAATAACCTGAATAACCTCTGGCCGACTACCACTCCGGAAGCCAAAGTTGATGGCGAACCCAGTAAAATTTATGGGGCTGCATCTCGTATTGAATTAGAAGCACGCAGTATTTAGTACCCCTTTCTTGGTTTTTGACCTACTCCCATTATACCCATAGGAGTAGGTCTTTCTTACCTCTTCATATCACTAGCTAAAACCCGCCACAGCGCTATTCTAGGGACATCTTAAGTCAGTCACTAAGGTGTCATTATGAGCATTCATTCTTTCGTTAAAGTATCACTCATTGCAGTGTCACTTGCCGGTCTATTTATAAGCCAGCCAGTCAGCGCCAGCGATGGCGAAAACGTCTATAAAAAATATTGCCAAGCCTGCCATCAGCCAAACGGTAAAGGTATGCAGGGCGTTTTTCCTCCGTTAGCTAACAATTCAAATCTTAAAGACAAACCAGCTTATATCGCTGAAACCATCATTAAAGGTAAGTCAGGTCCTATCACTGTCAACGGAACCAACTACAACGGCTCAATGCCGCCCATGGGTTATCTAAAAGACGCAGATATTGCAGCGTTAGTTAATTACATCAACACAGAACTGGTGCAAGGCAGCGAAGAAACAACTGCCGATGCGGTTAGCAGTTTACGTTAAATCTATTTATTAGTTGTTAAAGGAAATATCACTATGAAAACTCTAAGCTTATCCATTATCAGTGCGTCTCTGCTTGCCGCTATGGCTTCTGTATCAACTCCAGCTACTGCTGCCGATATGAAACTTAAGCACGACAGTGAGTATGTTATTGACGGTAAAATCTATGGCTTACCAGAAGCTAAGGTTTATCGTGAAGACTACAATGGCCCAGCCGTTGTGGGTGACTATCTCACTCAGGTTCCAAACATAGCGAAGCTTGACTATGAGGGTAACAAAACTCACGACGTACGCATGGACGTTTTTTCACAGAAAATTGAGGTTGCTCCTGGCGTCAGTTATTCAGCCTGGACATTCGGCGGCTCAGTACCTGGTCCGGTATTGCACGTGCGTGAAGGCGACCGTGTCATTTTCAAAATGAAAAACCGCTCTGATGAAGAAGTGGTCATTACTAAGCCGGTTAAAAATGGTTCACCTTTCTTCCAGCAAATACAGGACAACCCTTACCAGAATAACCAGCCTGTCATTAACCCTATGCCACACTCTATGGACTTTCATAGCGGCACAGTAGCAGCTGAAGACAAATGGCGTACCATTTCTCCGGGTGAAACTATCGAGTTTGAATGGATAGCAAACTACGCCGGTACTTATATGTATCACTGCGGTACTTCTAGTGTCCTTATGCACACTGCAATGGGTCAGTATGGCGCGGTGGTTGTATCTCCAAAAGACGGCTACCCGACAGATAAAGATGTTGATCACGAATACGTTTTGGTTCAGTCCGAGCACTACCTGGAAGAAGCTGCGGAAGGTAATTATATCTACAACCACGGTGCCGCTCTGGACCGTAAACCAAGCCATGTCACCTTTAATGGCCATGTTGCGGCACTTAGCGAGTCACCACTGCGAGCTAACGAAGGTGACCGTGTACGTCTGCACGTGCTAAATGCGGGTCCGTCAGGCACTTCAAGCTTCCACGTTATTGGTGCCATCTTTGACCGCGTGTGGTACGAAGGCGACCCACGTAACGAATGGTACGGTATGCAAACCGTTCTGTTAGGCGCAAGCAATAGCGCGACCATGGACTTTATTGTGCCGGAAGAAGGCATTTACAAACTGGTTGATCACGAGTTCGCAGACGCAGAATTAGGTGCAGCTGGTGCATTGATCGCTGGTCCTCGTAAAGAGAAATAAGGGGAAACGTTATGGTTAAGTGGCTTGGAGTTGCAGGTGTTTTGCTTTCACCGTTAATACTCGCCGACCCAGTCCTGATTAACGGTGGTCCTTTCGAACCTCCGGTATTACTGGACAAAGAGCGCCTCAGCATAGAAATGGACAGTTTCATGCTGGATGCAACTCCAGTCACTAACCAAGCTTACCTGGAATTTGTACATGAGAACCCTCGCTGGCAGCGAGATAGCATCGCTGCACTGTTCCACGATGGAAACTATCTGAAACACTGGAGTGGGAATACCGCTTTTTCAGAGGGTAGAGAAAACGAACCAGTTACTTATGTTTCCTGGTTTGCCGCACGAGAATACTGCGCCGCTCAAGGTGGTCGGTTGCCCAGTCTTAATGAGTGGGAATATGCTTCTGTGCAATATCGGCAACAGCAAAACATTAGTGACAATGACTACGCACGCAAACTGTTTGCCTGGTATAGCCAGCCACACACGAGTAAACAACAAACTGTTGATCCAAACGCAGACCAACTGATGCATATGCACGACCGCGTCAACGAATGGGTGAACGACTATCAATTATTATTAAGTAACGGCGATGATGTCGATTTGCTCTCCGGTTCTTGTGGCGACGGAGCGCGCTTTATGTCCAGTTTTACCAACGCCAATTACGCCACATTTTTCCGTTATCAGTCTCGCAGTGATTACGCTCCTCAAAGTGCAACCAGCACTATGGGATTCCGCTGCGCATACGACCTGGAGAACGACCATGAATAAATTCTTTCAACTTACTGCTCTGGCTTCATTGGTGTTCTCTGCGCAGTTAATAGCGCAAGATCATTCACACCACAATAAGCACGGTGACCATAGCAATCACACAACAATGAATGCGGCAGAAGTGTCTCACTCCCAGTCGGTATACCAAATTGATGCGTCCTGGAAGACACATCAAAAAAATGAGTTAAAACTGTCTGAGCTTGAAGGAACACCGGTAATTATTTCGATGATTTACGGCAGTTGCACCACCGCCTGCCCGGTGTTGGTTCATGACGTAAAACGCTTATACAGCAAGCTGGACGAAGATACCCAAAAGCACGTTAAGCTTGTTATGGTGAGCTTCGACACTAATCGCGATACACCCGAGGCACTAGCCGACTACGTTAAGCAATATAAGCTTAACAACGACAACTGGCTGTTTCTGAACGGTTCAGAGCAGGACATCAGAACACTTGCTACAGTACTTGGAGTGAGATATCGCCAACGTCCCGATGGTGATTTTGATCACAGCAATTTGATCACCATTCTCGATAAGCAAGGGGTTATTGCTGAGCGTATAGAGGGCTTAAGCCAGCCGATGGATAAGCCTGCAAAAGTTGTCACTAAACTGGTTAGATAATAACGGCGGTTGCATTCGCTCTAAGATTTTGTTCCACTAAAAAAAGAATCTTGTCGGAGTGCCGGTTACTTTATTGAGTAAGTAGTCGGCTGAGACCGCAATTGCGGGATCCGTTGAACCTGATCAGGCTAATACCTGCGAAGGGAACAAGAGAGCATCAGCATGACACAACCGTCGTTTCTGCGCTGGTGTTCCTTTCAACACTCCTGACAAGCATCTCTAACATCAACAAAATGAGAGAATGCTATGTCAACTGCACCATCGAATAACCGTTTAAACCGCCAACAGGCTGAATCTTTTTTATCCTCACTTTCCGGGCATTATTACCCTAATTCCAGCCGTGAATTTCTGTCCGGCACTAACGATATCCAGGTGCCCTTTCGTCGCATTCATTTAAGCGAAACCTTGCACCAACCTACGCCTGGCGTTAAGTTACCACCAAATGAACCGGTGGATGTCTATGATACCTCCAGTGTCTACGGCGACCCGGACGCTAAAATCGACGTTAAAGCGGGTTTGAAAAAGGTTCGTGAGAACTGGATTCAGCAACGACACCGCGACAGTCAACAAAACAATCACGGTATTACTCAACTGACCTACGCCCGACGTGGCATCGTTACGCCCGAGATGGAGTTCATTGCACTGCGCGAGAATATGGGTCGGGAGCATCTGGAAAACCCCATAACGCCCGAGTTTGTTCGCGATGAAGTTGCCAGTGGGCGCGCAATTATACCCGTTAATACCCATCATCCCGAATCAGAGCCAATGATCATTGGACGCAACTTTTTAGTGAAAGTGAACGCCAATATCGGTAACTCCTCGGTCAGTTCGTCCATTGAAGAAGAAGTTGAGAAGCTGGTATGGGCCACGCGCTGGGGCGCTGATACCGTTATGGACTTATCGACCGGCCGTAATATTCACCAAACTCGGGAATGGATCTTACGCAACAGTCCAGTCCCTATTGGTACTGTCCCCATTTACCAGGCATTAGAGCGCGTAAACGGCATTGCCGAAGATCTGAGCTGGTCAGTATTTAAAGACGTACTGCAGGAACAGGCTGAGCAAGGAGTCGACTACTTTACGATTCACGCCGGCGTACTGCACGACTTCATTAAACTGACGGCAAAGCGGGTTACCGGCATTGTTTCGCGTGGTGGTTCAATAATGGCGAAATGGTGCATGGCGCACCAGCAAGAAAGCTTTCTTTACCAACACTTCCGCGATATCTGCAAAATTTGTGCGAAATATGATGTGTCGCTGTCTTTAGGTGACGGCCTGCGCCCCGGTTCCATAGCCGACGCTAACGACGAAGCTCAATTTGCTGAACTGAGAGTACTCGGCGAGTTGACTCAAATTGCCTGGGAATACGATGTGCAGGTGATGATAGAAGGCCCCGGTCATGTACCTATGCATAAAATTCAGGAAAATATGGATGAGCAGTTAAAGCATTGTCATGGCGCGCCGTTCTATACCTTAGGGCCGCTAACCACCGATATCGCCCCCGGTTACGACCATATTACTTCAGGTATTGGTGCTGCCATGATTGGCGCTTTTGGCTGCGCCATGCTCTGCTACGTAACACCGAAAGAGCACTTAGGCCTGCCCAATAAAGAAGATGTTAAACAAGGGATGATCGCCTACAAGATAGCTGCTCATGCCGCCGATTTAGCCAAAGGTCACCCAGGTGCTCAGGCGCGGGATGACGCTATGTCAAAAGCCCGCTTTGAGTTTCGCTGGGAGGATCAGTTTAACCTGGCGTTAGATCCTGTAACTGCCCGCAGCTATCACGACGAAACGCTGCCGCAGGATTCGAACAAAACCGCGCAGTTTTGCTCCATGTGCGGTCCTAAGTTCTGCTCCATGAAAATTTCTCACGAGGTGCGTAAGTATAGTCCGGACACTCGCATTGATGTAAAAGTGAAAGATGCGGCGACCGAAGGAGCAGAGTAATGTCGGTAGCTGTCGTATGGACCGTCGCTGGTTCTGACAGCGGCGGTGGCGCAGGCATTCAGGCGGACTTGCACTCCTTCCGCAGTCTGAACGTGCATGGCTGCAGTGTCATAACCACAGTGACCGCGCAGAACTCTGTTGAAACCACCGGGTTATTCCCTTTAGCTGCTGACGCCATTCGTCAGCAGTTAGAATGCCTGCAACAGGACATGCCCCCTGCTGCGATAAAAATTGGGTTGCTTAGTAATGTGCAACAGCTTCAGTGTGTGGCTGACTTTTTAAAGCAATGGCCTGATACCCTTCCCCGACCTTTCGTGGTTTGGGATCCGGTCGTTGTCAGCACTCAGCAGGATAGGCTGTCAGAGCTGCTCCCGGAACACTGTACGGAGTTGCTCCCACTGGTTGATATTATAACACCGAATCTGGAGGAGCTCAGTTGGTTGAGCGGCGTAGAAGTTATTGATGAAAACTCAATGTGTCGCGCCGCCGAAAAACTCTTTCATGCGGGACTAACTCAGATCCTTATCACTGGTACTGAGCTTGGTCACTCCGATGAAATCTCTGACTATTACCTTAGCGCCGATGAGCATATTCAGTACATTCAGCAAAAGCTGGAAACAAAGCACAGCCACGGAACAGGTTGTACCTTGTCTTCTGCCATTGCCGCGGCACTAGCACATGACTATCCACTTGAGGATGCCATAACAGTCGCTAATGCCTATGTCCATCAGGGCCTGATTGAGGCGAAAGGTATAGGCCGCGGACCAGGCCCTGTTGCTCATACACACTGGCCACAGAAAATTAAACATTTTCCAAGGATTAAAACGCCGGAGTTGCCCTGCGTTGACCTCCAGTTTCCCAGGCTGGACAAGGAACCCGGACTGTATCCGGTAGTAGATTCTTATGAGTGGATAGAAAAGCTCTTAAAACTGGGCATTAAAACGCTTCAGCTGCGTATTAAAGACCCAGATGCTCCTCAGTTGGAAGCCGCTATTAAAAAAAGCATTCAGCTGGCGGAGCAATATTCAGCTCAGTTGTTTATTAATGACCACTGGCAACTCGCTATTAAGCACAGCGCTTATGGCGTGCATTTAGGTCAGGAAGACTTAACGGAAGCTAACCTTCACGCTATTCAGCAAGCAGGGTTGCGGCTGGGCATTTCCACTCACAGCTACACCGAGTTATTAATTGCTCAAGCGTACACGCCCTCTTACATCGCTCTGGGTCATATCTTTCCAACTCAGACCAAGGCTATGCCGTCTAAACCCCAAGGTCTGGAGCGACTGCGCCGCTATGTCGCATTACTAGCGCCAACTAACATACCGACAGTCGCTATTGGTGGCATTTCTTTAGATCGCGTAGCTGCCGTAAAAGCTACCGGAATTAACGGCATAGCGGTTGTTAGCGCGATTACCGCTGCGAACGACGTCGAGCAGGCTGTCCATCAGTTACTGACTGCGATGGACGCTGAAGCCGAAATTAAGGAAGAGAACGAGGCTGCCCATGCTGAGTAACGAACAACTTCTGCGCTACAGCAGTAACCTTCTGATGAAAGAAATTGGCGAAGCCGGACAACAGCGTTTGCTCAAAAGTCATGTGCTGATTATTGGATTGGGTGGTCTCGGTTGTCCTGCCAGCCAATATCTGGCGTCATCGGGCGTTGGGCAAATCACACTGGTCGATCATGACACCGTCAGCCTCAGCAACTTACAGCGGCAAACATTCTATTCCAGCGATGATATTGGCTTGTCCAAGGCGCGGCAAGCTGGTCATTATTTGTCGCGGTTAAACCCGGACATTCGTATCACCGCTATTGAAGAAAAGGCCTATGAAGAAAACCTGGACGCGCTCGCCGAACAAGCCGATTTAGTCCTCGACTGCACCGACAATCGTGAGACCCGGTACCTGATCAACCAAAGCTGCTACCACCTCAATACGCCGGTAGTTTCTGCTGCGGCGCGCGGCTTTAACGGGCAACTTATTGCGCTTAACCCGGAGCATTCCCACGGCTGTTATCAGTGTCTATATCCTGACGATATTAACGAACCACTGAACTGCAGTAACGCGGGTATAGCCGCTCCTGTTGTGGGCATTATGGGATCCAGTCAGGCGCTACAGGCAATTAATTATTTTACCGGACATAAGCTTGCCTGGGGTTACCTGCACACCTTCAATGGACTATCACAAAACTGGCAACAACTCTATTTACCGCGGGCCGCTTCATGCCCTGTATGCGGAGGTCAAAATGCGCATTCAAATTAATGACAAAGATTTTGAGATCACTGAGAAAAGCAATTTATCGCAGCTATTGTCTGCTCAGAATGTCGATACTTCGGCCGTTGCCGTCGCTTTAAACGGACAAATTATACACCGGGAACAATGGCAACAAACCGAGCTTAAAAACAACGATACCATTACACTTGTTCAGGCCGTGGCCGGAGGTTAAACCATGCTGAAAATAGCCGATCGCGATTTTCATTCCCGATTACTCATAGGCTCCGGCAAATACAGCAGTGCGGACGTTATGCAGAAGTCCCTTGCTGCTTCCGCTAGCGAATTAGTAACGCTGGCGTTAAAGCGCGTTGAACTTGAACGCCCCACTGACGACATTGTCACGCCTATACAAAACTTAGGTTTACAGCTTTTGCCAAATACCTCTGGTGCCAAAACTGCACAAGACGCTATTTTTGCTGCACGTCTTGCCCGTGAAGCTTTAGGTACCCATTGGCTTAAACTGGAGATACACCCCGACCCTAACTACTTGCTGCCAGACCCCATAGAAACCCTAAAAGCCGCTGAAGCTTTGGTAAAAGAGGGCTTTACCGTACTGCCCTACTGCGGTGCTGATCCGGTATTGTGCAAACGCTTAGAAGAAGTCGGCTGCGCGGCGGTTATGCCGTTAGGCGCCCCCATAGGTTCAAACCAGGGCCTGGTTACTCGAGACTTCCTACGAATTATTATCGAGCAGGCATCGGTGCCGGTCATTGTCGATGCGGGCATTGGCGCGCCAAGCCACGCCGTTGAAGCCATGGAAATGGGCGCAGACGCTGTGCTGGTGAATACCGCCATAGCCACTGCAAACGACCCCGTCGCTATGTCAAAAGCCTTTCGCGATGCGGTTATTGTTGGGCGTCAGGCCTTTGAAGCAGGCTTAAGTCAAAACGCTTCGCTAAAAGCGTCCGCATCCAGCCCGTTAACGGAGTTTCTGGAGTCATTATGAGCTTTTACACTTTTTGGGAGCAAACCAGCTGGGATGATACCCGCCTGCAGCTTTACAGTAAAAACGTGGCTGACGTTGAAACCGCCTTAAGCAAAAAACATCTGAATACGGACGACTTCATGGCCTTACTGTCGCCGGCAGCAGAGCCCTATCTGCCCCTTATGGCCGAACGCTCACAGCAACTGACCCGGCAACGCTTTGGTAACACTCTGCACCTGTTTATTCCGCTTTATTTATCAAACCTTTGTGCTAATGATTGCAGCTACTGCGGCTTTTCTATGAGTAACCGGTTAAAACGCAAAACCCTGTCACCAGCTGAAATTGAGCAGGAATGTCAGGCCATAAAAGCCAAAGGTTTTGATACCCTGCTGATAGTGACTGGCGAGCATGAAGCCAAGGTAGGTATTGATTACTTTCGTCAGGCGCTCCCCATTGTCAAACGCTATTTCAGCTATGTCATGTTTGAAGTGCAGCCATTGGCTACCCATGAATACGCTGAATTACGCACGCTGGGTCTGGATGCGGTTATGGTGTATCAGGAAACTTACCAGGCCGCTACCTATGCTAAGCATCACTTAAAAGGCAAGAAACGCGACTTCCGTTGGCGGCTTGAAACACCTGACCGCCTGGGCGAATGCGGTATCGATAAAATTGGCCTCGGCTCGCTGATTGGACTGGAGGACTGGCGTATCGACAGCACCTTTACCGCCATGCACCTGGATTATCTACGGAGACGCTACTGGCGCAGTCGTTATTCATTGTCATTTCCCCGGCTACGTCCCTGTGCCGGAGGTGTCGATAACGCAAAAACAATTTCTGATAAACAACTGGTTCAGTTAATTTGTGCGTATCGATTGCGGTTTCCCGATGTAGAGCTCAGCCTTTCCACCCGCGAACAACAAGCGCTTCGTGATGGGTTGTTTCGACTAGGTGTGACCTCGGTCAGTGCGGAATCTAAAACGCAGCCCGGCGGTTACGCCAACGAGCAACAAGAGCTCGAGCAGTTTTCGATAGACGATGACAGATCAGTAAGTGAGGTGGCACAAGCAATAAAAGCGAAAGGATTACAACCGGTATGGCAAGACTGGCTTAACGAGCTATCCGCAATGCCACCTGAAACTTTTTCCAGTCCAGAGTAGCGACCAATAACAACTCACGCAGCGTTAAGGTGCGTGGGTTAATGCGCCCTTTATGATTCCACTGATGTCCACAGCTGGCTGCGGTCATAATGCGCTTATTGGGCTTCAGTAAGGTATCCTGACTGTGCTCACCCTGTCCGGAAAAATCAAACCAACCACGGTAGTTAAGATGCAGACGCTTTTTATCAGGATCCACCCGGTCGATACTGTCCAGCATTATGGTCGTGAATTCAGGGGTTTGATAACGAACTGGAACCACCAATCCCAAAGCGGCATGCTTAGCAAACCATTGGCTTTGCCCTTCAGCAGATATACCGGCTGAAGGAACTTTTGTCGGCTGAGGGGCTTGCCAGCTGGCGTTCTGAACATCCAGCTTTAACGGCGAATGTTGTACCGCGTTAAGACAACCATGAGCGGCGTGACGAATGTAGTGCGGAAGGCTGGCTAAACGACGTTGCAAAGCCGCAACAGGCATATCATTAACCTGCGCAAGTTGCGGTAGTTCGCGTTCATACAGCGCTGAACACAGCTCGGCAAAATCGCCTTGCTGTGCCAGCGGCTGAAATATGTCCGCCTGTTGATTAGCCAGCGTTGACTTCCTGTCGTCCGCGGTAAGGCGCTTGGCCATTAAGATCGCCCTCTATACGCAATAATTGGTTGTACTTAGCAACCCGGTCAGAGCGACACAGTGAACCGGTTTTAATCTGACCCGCTGCGGTGCCTACTGCTAAATCGGCAATGGTGGCGTCTTCGGTTTCACCCGAACGGTGAGAAATAACCGCCGAATACCCCGCTTCACGCGCCATTGCTATAGCTGCTAAGGTTTCTGTCAGGCTACCAATCTGATTAAATTTAATCAAAATTGAATTGGCAATCGACTTATCGATACCTTCTTTCAGAATACGCGTATTGGTCACAAACAGGTCATCACCGACCAACTGTACTTTGCTGCCCAGTTTTTCGGTTAAGACTTTCCAGCCGTCCCAGTCACTTTCATCCAGGCCGTCTTCAATAGAAATAATTGGGTAACGGTCGCAAAGCTCTGCCAGATAGTCTGCAAACTCTTCCGCAGTAAAGGACTTGCCTTCACCAGACAATTCGTATTTACCATCACGGTAGAATTCAGAGGCCGCGCAATCCAAAGCCAGGGTAATGTCGCTGCCCATTTTGTAGCCCGCGCTTTCAACCGCTTCGACAATAACTTGCAAAGCTTCTTCATTAGACGCCAGATTGGGTGCAAAGCCGCCCTCGTCACCAACTGCCGTACTTAAACCGCGCTTCTGCAAAACCTTTTTCAGAGCATGGAACACTTCAGCGCCCATACGCAGGCCTTCTTTGAAGCTTTCAGCGCCAACCGGCTGGATCATGAACTCCTGAATATCCACGTTATTATCCGCATGTTCACCGCCGTTTAAGATGTTCATCATTGGCAATGGCATGCTGTATTTACCGCTGGTGTTGTTCAGGTTAGCAATGTGTTCGTACAGCTCGATGCCTTTACTCAAAGCCGCTGCTTTAGCCACCGCCAGAGAAACAGCCAGAATAGCGTTAGCACCCAGCTTTTCTTTGTTATCGGTACCGTCGAGCTTTAGCATAATGTTGTCGACAGCGTCCTGGTTAGTCGCATCAATACCGCTTAATGCTTCAGCAATAGCACCATTAATGTTAGCAACCGCCGTTTCAACACCTTTGCCCAGATAACGCGACTTGTCACCGTCACGCAGCTCCAGAGCTTCACGTGAACCGGTTGAAGCGCCACTTGGTGCCGCTGCACGGCCCATATGGCCCGACTCTAAATAAGCGTCAGCTTCAACGGTTGGGTTACCGCGGGAATCCATGATTTCGCGACCAATAACTTTAACAATATTACTCATGCTTTAATCCTGTTTAATGCTTAATCATTAGCCGGGTTATTAACCCAAACGCTCTTTATGAAATTCGCCTGCAGCTTCTATAAAGCCTTTAAATAACGGGTGCCCGTCACGCGGCGTTGAAGTGAATTCCGGATGGAACTGTACCGCAACAAACCAACGGTGTTTCGGGTTTTCCAGAATCTCAACTAACTGCTTGTCATGCGAGTAACCCGTGATTTTTAAGCCTGCTTTTTCCAGCGGCTCAATGTAATGGTTGTTCACTTCGTAGCGATGGCGGTGACGCTCTTCAATGGTTTCTTTGCCATACATTTTAAGCGCTTTAGAACCTTTTTCTAAATGACACTCCTGTGAACCAAGACGCATCGTGCCGCCTAAGTCAGAGTGCTTGTCGCGCAGTTCTTTCTGACCACTGGCGTCCATCCATTCCGTGATAAGACCAACCACCGGGTCACTGCAATTTTCATCAAACTCAGTGCTGTTAGCGCCGGTTAAACCAGCAACATTACGGGCAAATTCAATCATTGCCACTTGCATGCCTAAGCAAATGCCTAAGTAAGGAATGTTATTCTCGCGCGCGTATTTCGCCGCAATAAGCTTGCCCTCTATGCCACGATCACCAAAACCGCCTGGCACCAAAATAGCGTCCACATCTTCAAGCTTAGACGTACCTTTGGTTTCTAAGTCTTGAGAATCGATGTAACGAATGTTTACCGTTAAACGATTTTTAAGGCCGGCATGAGCCAAGGCTTCGTTCACCGACTTATAGGCATCCGGCAGTTCAACGTACTTACCGACAAAACCGACGGTCACTTCACCATTCGGATTAGATTCTTGATACAGAACCTCTTCCCATTCATGCAAGTCGGCTTCGGGGCAATCTAAATTAAAGCGCTTGGTGACTATGTCATCCAAACTCTGGGCCTTTAACATAGAAGGAATTTTGTAAATGCTGTCTACGTCGCGCAAGCCAATAACCGCTCGCTCTTCTACATTGGTAAACAAAGCAATTTTCGAACGCTCTGTTGCCGGTAAGGAGCGATCCGAACGACACACCAATACATCTGGCTGAATACCAATAGAACGCAGTTCTTTCACAGAGTGCTGAGTCGGCTTGGTTTTCACCTCACCTGCAGCGCCTAAGAATGGCACCAGAGTCAGGTGCATAAATAAGGTGTGATCACGACCTATTTCCGTGCCCAACTGGCGAATAGCTTCAAGGAAAGGTTGTGACTCTATGTCACCTACCGTGCCGCCAATTTCAATAATGGCAATATCAAAGCCTTTACTGCCTTCAATAACACGACGTTTAATTTCGTTGGTAATGTGAGGAATGACCTGAATGGTCGCTCCTAAAAACTCACCTTTACGCTCACGGCGGATAATGTCTTCATAGACACGGCCGGTGGTAAAGTTGTTGCTGCTGGTCATACGGGTGCGAATGAAACGCTCGTAGTGTCCCAGGTCAAGATCGGTCTCAGCCCCGTCTACAGTGACAAAAACTTCACCGTGCTGAGTTGGGCTCATAGTACCCGGATCTACGTTAATGTAGGGGTCCAGCTTCATGATGGTAACGTTGAGGCCCCGTGCTTCTAGAATTGCCGCCAGAGAGGCTGCAGCAATGCCTTTACCCAGCGAGGATACAACTCCGCCGGTTACGAAAATATAGTTTGTCGCCATGTGATACCTAGTTGGTCAGGTCAAATTTGGGATTGCATTCAGACGGGAAAGTAGTATACCGAAAGACCGCCCCAACAACAAATAAAAAGCGCGCCGCCTAGTCTTTTGCAAAGCACTTTTGTTAGTATAGCGCTAGCCAAACCCATCTGGAGTTACCTTATGTCATCCTGCTGTGGCACCACCGCACAAGAACACATCGATAAAGCACAAAGACGATTGTTATGGACTGTACTGGTTCTTAACGGCGTTATGTTTTTCGTTGAATTTATTGCCGGTTGGTTAGCACAGTCCAGTGGCCTTATTGCTGACTCACTGGATATGTTGGCCGATACATTGGTTTATGCGGTCAGTTTATACGCAGTTGGCAAAGCCATTAAATACAAAGCCAATGCCGCAATTTTTAACGGTACACTACAAACCGTCCTAGCGCTGATGGTTTTGGCTGATGTGTTGCAACGTTTAATTTTTGGCAGCCAACCCAATGCAAACATGATGTTATGGGTGGCAGGCTTAGCGCTGGTGGTTAACGTGCTTTGCTTTGCGCTTTTATACAGTTCCAGAAACGGTGATATTAATATCCGCGCCAGCTGGATATGTTCTCGCAATGACATGCTCATGAACACGGGTGTAATTGCTTCTGCTCTGCTGGTTGCTCAGCTAGACATGGCATGGCCAGATTTACTGATAGCCACAGTAATTGCTTTAATTGTGCTGCGCTCTGCAATACGCATTATTCGCGATGCTCGAGCAGTAAAAGCCGGTGATAAAACCGATATTTCGGGATGTTGTGGTTAATCTTCACGCTAAAACTTAAAGCTCATCGACTTTTTGTCCAGGTTCGTTGCTTATTCTTCGCTTCTTTCGCTAGAAAAGCTTTTTCAAGATCTACGTTGTAACGGTTAGCAATAGCGCATAAATAAATAAAAACATCTGCCAGTTCATCATTGACGTCACCGATCTCAGATTGGTGATCTATCGCTAGCCCTTCAACTTTTCTAACAGCATTAAATAACTCACCCACTTCCTCTCCGAGTAGCAAGCACTTGTCTTTAACGGTTTGTTCAGAAAAACCCCGTTCCGCTTCAAGCTCAGTAACATATTCCTGAAAATCGGCTAACGTAGGCTGGCTTTTTAAAGTCGGCATTATTTCTTGCGCTCTCTAGCTTCCTTTTCTTTTTTGCAGTTAATTTGGTCTTCAGGATGACCATAACTGCACTCTTCTTTCATTTCACCCAGAATAAGTGCCGCTCCTGTATAGATAGCCGCCGTAGAAGGCTTATCGGAAGAGTCGGTAGGGTGAGTCAAGTAGTAAAGCATGTCCGAGCTTGTGCATCCCGATAAAAACAAAACGCCGAGAAGTAATAAAACTTTATTCATATAAAAACCTTTTATTCTGAGACCCGAACGTCATTTTTAATCACTAATGCCGCTACATAGATTAACGCCAATGGCGGGATAAAAGCTAGAATAAGCCCAATTAAGGTTGCCAGCTTAGGTGTTTGTGTTTTCCTTTTCCCAAGGTAGTAGCTTAAAATGACTATTATTGGGATAAAGATTAAAATTACTTGACCTAACAGTGTTGCATTAAAGTTCAAAACTTAATTCCTTGTGTCGTTAAACGATTGATTCGTTCTTAGCCCACTTATAGCCTTCAAACAGGCTTCATTAGAAAAGTTTCTTACACGCTAATCTTCTTACCTTTTAGATGAGCAATTCTCAATATATTCATGGTCATCCGGGGCTTCTTTCATCGCAAAGTTTAGCTGAATGGTCTTTAGTATCGGTGTACGCCCCGAATTTTTTTCAGTTGCTTCCCACCTCCATTTTTGAAGTGCCGCAACTGCGTAGTCATCAAATACACCCTTTGGATAAGATGAGCGAACTTCATACCCTTTAGCGCGTCCATCTGAACCAATACCTACAGCAACATTGACGCAACCGGACACATCATTCCGCGCGGCTGAAGCCGGGTATTGAGGAGGGATATGTTTGCTGATAGTCCAGTACTCATCAGCAAGTTCCGAGTGCTCCGCAGCTGACAGATCAAGGAATTTTGTCTCTGTCTTATCGCTCTGGGTATTTGAGCTACAAGAAATAACGAATAGCGTGCTCGCAAAAATAATACTTACTTTTTTCAACGCCCTGTCCTTAAGCTTAAATAGCCTTCCAATGCAAAGTTGAAACATTATTTACTTTTAAGTTGCTTATCATGACTCTTGGACAAGATAAACAACGAGAGAATGGCACCAATCAGAGCAAACCCCATGTCAGATTGAGTATCCCAAGCGTAACCCTGAGTACCAAGAAAAGCTTCAGCATCCTCACCGGTTGCAAGGGCAACCCACCATTCCAGTAACTCGTAAAAGGCGCTAAAGGCCAGGCATATTGAAACAATAATAATGTTGCGCCAGACAGTCCCGTTCACAATGTTTTTTCGAATTAATATTTCTCTTGCCAACAGCGCAGGCACAAAGCCCTGAAAGAAGTGACCTAACTTGTCATAGTTATTTCGCTCTGCGCCGAATAGCCCCTCGAAGAAAGGTACTTCCGCATATGTGTAGTGTCCGCCCACCATTAAAACCACACAATGCGCCAGAATAAATGCATATAGCAGAGGCGTTAAACGAAATGAATTATAAGTGAGAGCCAACAGCACAGCCCCAATTACCGCCGGAGCTACTTCAAGCAACCAGGTAAACGGGTCTTTAGGGTTAATACCCGACCAGACTAAAACTATGATAAAAATCACTATCCAGAGGTATTTCATGGGAGTCTCCCAGTGGCACTACTCAGAGTGCAGCTTATTTAAATACTCTTTCAACACCACGGCATTATTGTGCTCAGTATCTTTAGAGGAATACAGCAATGTGACTTTTTCACTACTAGCTTTGCTTGCTAAGTCGCGTAAGGCTTCTTTATGTTTTTTTAATTCAGACAAATACCGATTGCGAAATTCGCCCCACTCAGAACGATTACTGTGAAACCATTTACGAAGCTCATCGGAAGGCGCTATGTCTTTTATCCATTCATCAAGTTTGGCTGCGTCTTTTGAAATGCCACGAGGCCACAGCTTATCCACCAAAACTCTGTAACCGTCGTCAGATGATGGGTCGTTATAGATGCGTTTAAGCTGGATAGTCATACTCTAACTATTCCTTGTTCGCAGTGTCCCTTCGTAGCAACTTAAATACTCGCTGATATAACCATGTGGCGGCCATTGCAATTGCTACAAACACGCCTAAATCAATTAGGAAATTAGGAATATTGAAGCCATCACTTATTGGGTTGTACTTTGAGCCTAAGTTATACATAAGTACTTCAGTCAGAATTACAGCAATAATAATAGGTACAACAGTAGACCCAAATGGCTGCCGAGCAGTTGACTCACTCATGGCTATGCTCCCGAATATCCGTTAGCACGTTCTTCACTAAATTTGCACATGCGCCAACAATAATTATCGGCATCAGAAAAATGAGCAGGTAATTCATATCGCCGGCAAATATTGAAATGACTTGGATGAAAACGACAGGCACTACCGCTAGAAATACAGCAAACCCCGTATGTTTTTTAATGATTGAATTGAGCTCTTTCTGTGTTAGGTTAAACACGTTATTCCCCTGCCTTTATCACCAACAGATATCAACCTGACGTATTCATAATCTCCACTAAGAACTTTCCGCTTCAAGTGCTTTTCGCTTTCGATAAGGCTGGATTAAAAGCCTCCAGACCCAATAGCCAGTTGCAATTGCATAAAGCACATTTTTACCTAAAAACATCCAGTCAAAACCGGTACCTGGCCAAAAGAAAAGGATATCAACCACTGCTCCGATGAAAACTAATAAACAAACAACAGCGACTATAAACAAAAGGGAATCTTTTAAATCTTTCATTACTTACTCCCAGTTACTGCACCATCATACCGCGAGAGTATATAATATCTTCACCCGGGCAAGAATATTCTGGCTCCATCGTTGAGCAAGCCTGGCCGGCTTTATCGAAACAGAAGTCAAAACGCGTTTGGGTTTTCACAGGCTCAGAAATAATGTTGTTGGGAAGGTCTTTCCATTTCCAGTTTGTAACGACGTCTTGGGCTACCACAGAAAAATGTCTGTTAGTAGACTCGACAACCGCAACGTCTTTGATTTCGTTATCCGGCGTTATAACGTATTCAACTGTGGCGCAGCCCTCTAGCGAATTAACCACTGCTTGCTCGGGATACCTTGCGGGAAACCTTTTTAAATCAGCCCACTTAGGCTGTGCCAACTCATTATCGGTTACTGCTAAGCTAGGGTATTCAACGGTGTTTTTTGTGGATGCGCAGCCGCTGATAGCGAGGAGACCAACTAGAGTAAAAATAAACTGCTTTATCATGCCACTTCCTCTGTGTTTTACTCATTAATCTTGCTTAACTTCTATTTAAAAGTCCGAGCAAATCGTTATAAAAACGTTAACTACAATATTTTCTTTAACCCAGAAAAGCAAATCAAGTGGCTATGAGTTTTTGCCCGCACACAACTGCTTCAACAAACTAACGTATACGCCGAGCGTCTTTGTCCATCTCTTGTTTATTCAGTTTATTCACGGCGTTTCTGAAACCGTCCCTCTTATTACTCTTTGTTCATGACGCAATTCGGTCATACAAGTATTCAATGAGTCATATACTGCGCACAAAAGGAGTGATTTTTCATCCTCTTCTTCCAGTCCCAGCCCGGGTAAAAGAGTATTCTTACAAACTCGTCGATCTGACCGACTGGAAAAATACACGGAGAAATAAGAGTAAAGCGTATCCCTGTAGCGTTTAAATTCTTCCATGTTACTCATGCGATCAGACATCACGTCAATAATACTATTCATAGCTACAAGTTTAGGAAAATCACTAAGATTATCCTCGCCACTAGCTCTCAACTCCTCAGCCGCTATAGAGCATTTCTCTAATGTCGGTATCAGAGTGCGACTCACTTTTTTTACATTTTCTTCCAGCTTCTTGTTAGGGGACGAAGAGCCGCTATAGAGAGAAATATCGCTTGAAACGTCCTCGGAAAACTTCAGGTGTGATGCAGACCCCGCAAGAGCAATAAGCAAAATTTGCGAGTAAATCCTCTCGCTCTGCTCTTCTGTGCGTGGTCGTATCGACATTAAATAGAGTTGGTCTACCAATTCGGTCCCCGGAGGACTTTTCAGTGATTGTCCCAGCTCAATGATCTCGGTAGGAGTCATACCGTGCACAATGTCACCTACCTCTTTTACTGCTGAAGGTAAGGGTCGAAATACTTCCCCATGGGACCGGTCAATCACCATTAGATTCAACGTGTGTATCATAGCTTCGTAGTCAGCTTTGGTCATCGTGTAAGAAAGCTCGTCCAGCGACTGTGCTAATTCTTCATGAGAAGTTGCATCCAGGGTGGCGCCCTGAGAACTCTGAGCATAAGACTGAGGTGTAAAGCCAAGAACGCCAATCAAGAGCGCTCCGAGCATAAGCTGAGAACTGCATTTTAAAGCAGCAGACATTAATTTATATGATAAAAAATTAGGCATCTTCAGTCTCCAGTTTTTCAGCTTTACACTCTATAACTTACATCCACAATCGCATCACTGCCTCTATTATTTTATTTCGGAAAGCAGCTCAGGATCCGTTACCAGGTTTCTCACCCGATGAGCATGATCTTCTTCAAAGATATTACCTTCGCACCAATCACCCACCGACTCAACATCAACTTTGGCAACTTTAGGGCGAACATTCCAGGTGCCTGATTTGAATGTCAGGCTACGCCATGCCACTAGACCTGCTTGGCTTGCTGCCAAAGAGCTTCAAGTTCATCGAGGTTGCAGTCGGTAGCGTTTTTACCCTGCTCACTCAAGCGCTGCTCTATAGTCTGAAAACGGCTTTTGAACTTTTCATTGGCGCGTTGCAGTGCGGCTTCGGGGTTTACTTGTTTGTGGCGGGCTAAATTTACAACGGCAAACAGCAGATCACCAATTTCCTCTTCAATGTGGTCTTGGTCTGTAGCTTCTTTTACTTCCTGTATTTCTTCGTCCACTTTGGCGTAAACAGGCTCCGCCTCGATCCAGTCAAAGCCCACTGACGCAGCACGTTTTTGCAGCTTAGCGGCTTTTAAAACGCTGGGCAGTTGACTGGGAATGTCATCAAACACGGAGCCTTTGGCGTCTTTCTTTGTACGCTCCTGCTGCTTTATTTGTTCCCACTGAGCCTTAATTTCCGCGTCGGACAAGTTGCGCTCGGCATCAGTACCAAATACATGAGGATGTCGGCTTATAAGCTTATCGGCGGTGTGTGCAGCTATGTCATCGAGCTCAAACTGCTGTTCTTCTCGCGCTAACTGGGCGTAGAACACCACCTGAAAGAGCAAATCACCCAGTTCGTCCTTTATCGACTGCCAGTTTCCCGACTGAATAGCATCAACAACTTCATAGGTTTCCTCAATGGTGTAAGGAATTAACGAGGTCATGTTCTGCTTTAAGTCCCATGGGCAACCGCTTTCCGGATCTCGCAACTGTGCCATAACCTGTTGCAGCTGTTGCATTCCTTTCACTGAGGTACCTCCACTGTTTTATTGGCTGATGTTTTAAAGGGCTAATGTTTTAACGTGATTCGCTGGATCTGTTCAACACCGTGCACCTGTCGCAGTCTGTCCATAATTCGACTGAGTGCGTCGCTGTCTTTTACCGTTAAGGTTAACACCACCGTAGCTGACTGTGACTGAGCATCGCTTTCACTGTCCATTTGCGCTACCGCAGCCTTTTCGTTCGACAACACGCTGGTGATATCATGCAGAAGCCCGTTACGGTCTAATGCGGATACTCGCAGACTGGCACGGTATTCCTGTTTGGAGTGCCCCGACCAGGACACTTCAATGCCGCGTTCAGGGTGTTGATGCAATAAATGCGTTAACTGATCACAGTCTCTATGGTGCACAGATACGCCCCGGCCCTGAGTAATAAAACCGGTAATAGGCTCACCCGGCAAGGGCTCGCAACAATTGGCAAAGTGCATCATTAAATTACCAATGCCTTCTACCGTTACATCAGACTTCGGTGTTTTCGGCGACTGCTTGGCTTTACGACGTTTAGTTAAACGCTCAACTTTTTCTACTTCGGTTTCCTGAGGTTTCAGGAAATTAACCACCTGATGCAGGCGCACATCACCAGCACCAATGGCGGCGAGTAAGTCATCCAGTGTGGGTACATTAAATCGCCCTACCGCTTTGCTCGCGTCCTGCACATGCAACTGATGCTTCTGCAGTTCGTTTTCCAGCAGCTCTTTACCCGCCTGAAGGTTCTTTTCTCTGTCTTCTTTTTTGAAGTAGGTATGAACCTTGGCTCGCGCCCTAGAGGAATGCAAATATCCGAGCTGTGGGTTAAGCCAGTCGCGCCGTGGTTGAGCATTCTTCTGAGTTAAAATCTCAACTCGGTCACCGTTTTGTAATTGATAGGTAAAAGGCACAATGCGACCGTCGATCTTCGCGCCAATGCACTTGTGGCCAACCTGGCTGTGAATATAATAAGCAAAGTCCAGCGGCGTAGAGCCCATGGGTAAATCGACTACCTCGCCTTTCGGGGTAAAAACGTAAACGCGGTCTTCAAATACCTGCGAGCGAATTTCATCCACCAGAGTTTCGCTGCCGGCCATATCTTCGTGCCAGGCTAATAGCTTACGCAGCCAGGCTATTTTGTCTTCAAAGCCGTGACGTTTACCAGCCGACGCGCCTTCTTTGTACATCCAGTGCGCGGCTACGCCCAGCTCGGCGTCGTCGTGCATGTCGTGCGAACGTATCTGAATTTCAACGTTTTTGTGCTCGGGACCAATAACCACCGTATGGATAGACTGATAACCGTTTGGCTTTGGTGTTGCCACGTAGTCATCAAACTCGGACGCGATATGCCGCCAGCGCGAGTGCACCACACCCAAGGCTGCGTAACAGTCTTTCAGGTTGTGCGTCAGAATACGTACAGCGCGAATATCGAACAGCTGATCAAACTGCAGATGCTTTTTCTGCATTTTGCGCCAAATCGAGTAGATGTGCTTAGGGCGTCCGTAAACGTCCGCATCGATACCTTGCTGTCTCAGCGCGTTTTGCAGCTCAGAGACAAAATTATCAATATATTGCTCGCGGTCGGTCCGACGCTCATGCAGGCGTTTGGCAATGGTTTTATAGGTATTAGGGTGCAAATAGCGAAAGGAGATGTCTTCCAGCTCCCATTTCAGCTGGCCTATGCCTAAGCGATTGGCCAACGGCGCGTAAATTTCAGCACACTCTTTGGCGGCCAGCACCCGAGTTTCTTCATCGGCTTTTTTCACTTCACGCAAGTAGCAGATACGCTCTGCCAGTTTTATCAATACGGCACGCACGTCTTCTACCATGGACAATAGCATGCGTCGCACATTATCTATTTGGCCGCCGTCGGGCTGGCCGTGCTGAAAATGCTGTAAGTCACCGATACTCTGCATTTGTTGCACATTGCGCAACAGCACTACCAGGGTTTTAGACTGTTTACCGTTTAATTTATCTAAATCGAGTTTGCCGGCTTCTAAAAGAGGCATATACAGCGCCGCCAGCAGCGATTCGGCATCGAGCTTGAGCGGAGCCAGTATTTCAACCATTTCCTGGCCTTTTAACAGCGCTGCTTCTTCTTTCGGAAATTGCTGCTTTAACTGCTCCAGAGTGCTTTCTAATGGCTCAGGATCACTCACAGCGTTCAGCCAATGCTGTTCACTGTCTTTATACTTGGGATCATCCACGTGGGTACTGCGTACATGGACCATGATTTACGACGCTCGTTCCAGACAAACCATGGTTTCAATGTGATGCGTTTGCGGGAACATGTCAACTGTGCAGAGCTTAGTTATACGGTAGTCGGAGCTCTTTTTATCAGATTTTAACCCAGCGATTATAGCCAAGTCGCGCGCGAGTGTGTCAGGCGCACAAGACACATACACAATTCGGGAAGGTCGTTGCTCAGGTTTGAGCTTTTTGAGTAATGTCATAACACCTTCCGCGCCCGGACGTGCCGGGTCCAGACACCATAAATCTGCAGGGTTCTTTAAGTCGGACGCACTAATGTCATTCAAGTCAGCAGACAGCGGCGTTAAGTTATTCAAACCGTTGGCTTCTGCGTTGCTGAGCGTTTGCTTCGCCATGCGGTAGACTCCTTCGACGGCTAACACAGATTTCGACCGGCGTGCCAGTGGAATGCTGAAATTACCAATACCTGCGAAAAAGTCATACACTCGCTGTGTTTTCTCAGGTGCTAGCCAGTCGATCGCCTGCTGCACCATACGTTCGTTAATACCGCCGTTAACCTGCAGAAAGTCACCCGGCTGAAAGTAGAGTTTGTCACCGTCTATGGAGGTATCAAAGGGTAAACCTGCGTTGTTCAGTGGCGTTAATTCGTTTTCGCTTTGCAGCCAGATATCGATATTATGTTCTGCCTGCCAGCTCCCTAGTGACTGCAGAGCGTCTTTTGGCAAGCTATCCGTTATACGCAATAAAATAACTGGCTTATTGGTGTGAATAGCTTCTAAATGGCCCAGCTTAGTTGCAATACTTGAAGTATTCAGTACCGGATACAGCCTATTCACAGCTTGCAACAAACTTTCGTCGGCCACTAAGCAGTCATCAACCGCAACAATCTGATGGCTTTGCGCTTCCCGGAAACCAATAAGCAGCTTTTGCTCTTTACCTAACCAGCGCGTTGCTAACCGCACTCGTCGGCGGTACCTTGTGGGCTCGCTAACTAGCGGTGCCTGCCAGGGCAAACTCTCGGTCGCTGAGTCAAACACACCAAACTTCTGGAACAGCTCTTCCACCACTTGTTGTTTGTGGCCTAACTGATAACTTTCAGCCACATGCTGAAAGTCGCAACCACCGCATTGGTCATAGTATTTACAAGGAGCATCCCGGCGGTCAGCGCTTGGCTCCAGAATGCGTTCAAGCGTGCCACTATGCTTGCCGGTTGTTTTGTACTGAATAACTTCGCCGGGTAAGGCCCCCATAATAAAGCGTGTTTGCTTTTTACTACCCTCACCCCGGATAACCGCCCGCGCCTGATGATCCAACGCAGAAACCTGCGCTCTCAGGGTTTTACTCACGGATTTATTACGCTTCTGCGGTTTAAAGAATTGCGCCATTTTGGTTGTTTTTAACCCAGTTTATTCAGATTCTAAAATGACCGTTGCCACAGCGTAATGCTGCTCGTCGCTTATCGACAAATGACTTGCAACAACCCCCATCTCTTCAATCCATTGTGCGGCAGTATCTGTGAAATGCCAGCCCGGCTTACCGAACTCGTCGTGAATCACTTGCATATGTTGGAATGAAAGTCCGGCCGAAATACCCCGCCCAAAGGCTTTAGCACAAGCTTCTTTAGCGGCAAATCGTTTGGCTAAATACGCCGCTTCGTCAACCGATGCGCTCATTTCTTCCTGTTCTGTCGGGGTCAATACACGCTTGGTCAAACTATCGCCTCGCGCTAACGACTTCTCGATACGAGACACTTCAATGATGTCCGTACCCAGTCCTACTATCGCCATTATCTTGCCTTATCGAGTATCTCCCGCATATCGCGGACAGCTTTATCCAGACCATCTAGTACCGCACGGGCAATAATAGAATGACCAATGTTCAGTTCTACCATTTGTGGTATTTGTGCAACTTCTAATGTGTTGTGGTAGTGCAGACCATGTCCGGCGTTTACCTGCAACCCAATAGAGTGCGCATATTCGGCAGCTTCCATTAAGCGAGCTAATTCCCGTGTTTTCTCTTGCTCGGTTTCTGCTTCAGCGTATTGCCCCGTATGCAGTTCAATAATAGGGGCACCAGCATTTCTAGCGGCGTCTATTTGCTCGCGGTCAGCATCAATAAACAACGACACCTGAATACCAGCCTCAGTCAGTCGTTGAGTTGCCTGGGTAATAGAGTTCAGTTGACCAGCAACATCAAGACCGCCTTCTGTCGTCAGTTCTTCACGCTTTTCCGGCACCAGGCAACTGAATGTCGGCTTTGTTTTTATCGCTATATCCAACATTTCCTCTGTTACGGCCATTTCTAAGTTCATTGGCACATTCAGAGTCTGCTTTAGCATGGCAACATCGCGGTCAGTAATGTGGCGACGGTCTTCACGCAAATGAATGGTAATGCCGTCAGCACCTGCACGCTCGGCAATGCCAGCCGCAGCAACGGGGTCGGGGTAGCGCACGCCTCGTGCATTACGCAAAGTGGCTACGTGGTCAATGTTAACGCCCAGACGCAGACCTTTCATCATTTAGCTCCTTTCACTTGGGTGATTTCCGCGGAACAATTCACGACTGCGCAGTGGTTTATCGCCTAAGTAAACAGATAAAGCGTCACGCATAATGTATTTCAATTGCCGTAAACGGCTCTCGTCATCAACGTCCCAGGCGGCCAGTTTTTCAATATCAGCCACCAAATACGCTCGTTGTTGATCATCTCTGGCTTGTGTCACAAAACCATGATCGGGAATAAAATAACACCAGTCGTAATTCGATAATGCCTGACCACTATCAGCATCATAATACCAGTCAAAAGCAGCGCCAAGGTGTTGCAACAAATGCCATTCGAACTGACGTAAAGCTGGCTCTACACGCTCACTCGCGGTCATATTATGCAAAGTGGATAAATAACTTTGGAACAATTCAGAAGCTTCACCTTCTGCTGGTACCAAACGCTGAATCAGCTCATTAAGGTAAAAGCCGCTATAGAGTTTCTCGCCTTGTAGCTGCAACCTTTCGGTGGTCTGCTGCGGCTCGAGTAAGGTTAAGGTTTTTAACTCGCTGCGCCCCTGAAACTCGGCCAGTAGAGGTATAAAGGGCTGAGCCAGACCGCGCCATGGGCTTTTCGGGCGTTTTGCGCCTTTGGCAACAACCCGGACTCGTCCGTCATTTTCGGTGAACAAGTCCAGTATCAGACTGGTTTCCTGATAGTCCCAACGATGCAACACCAGTGCCCGCTGCGCCACTGTTTAGTCCTCGCGGTAACCCAGACTCTTCAATGCGCGCTCGTCGTCTGACCAGCCCGATTTCACTTTTACCCAAAGCTTCATCATCACCTTATTATCCAGCAGTTTTTCCAGGTCACGACGAGCTTCAGTGCCTATCGTTTTCAACTTACTGCCGCCCTGCCCAATAATCATACGCTTCTGCGCGTCGCGCTCTACCAGTATTAACGCATGAATATGGGTAGTTCCCTTATCAGAATGGCCGAACTGCTCAATTTCTACCGTGGTTTCGTATGGCAGCTCGTCGCCGGTAAAGCGCATCAGTTTCTCGCGAATAATTTCTGCCGCCATAAAGCGTACTGAACGATCGGTGACATAGTCTTCCGGATAATAGTGATACCCCGGTTGCAAATGACTGCGGACAATTTTGCGCAACTCGTCGATATTATCACCGTGAGTCGCCGATATTGGCAAAATAGCAGCAAATGAATGCTGTTCATTCAACCACTGCAAATGCGGTAATAATCGTTCTTTGTCTTTAAGCTGGTCGACCTTATTAACCAATAGTACAACGGGTGTTTTGCTGCGCTGAATTTTCTCCAGCACCATTTTGTCATCTTCCAGCCACTTTAAGTTCTCGACAACAAAGAGCACTAAGTCGACGTCTTTTAAAGCAGACGAAGCGGTTTGGTTCATCACACGGTTAATCGCGCGAGGCTCTTCTTTATGTATACCCGGCGTATCCACATAAATAGCCTGGCAGTCGCCATCGGTATCAACGCCCAGAATACGGTGTCGGGTCGTTTGAGGTTTATTGGAGGTAATACTGATTTTTTGTCCAAGCAAATGGTTAATCAGTGTCGACTTACCTACGTTAGGACGACCAACGATGGCAACAAAGCCACTGTGTTTATTCTCATCCAGTTCAATATCCAGCGTCATGCGCTCTCCTGCAAATGTTCTAAAGCGGCCGTTGCTGCTGCCTGTTCGGCTTTACGGCGGCTGGTACCTGTGCCTTTAAAAGGGTCATCGATACCTTCTACAGAACAGTTTACGGTAAATTGTTGGTTGTGAGCCTGACCCTGCGTAGCAACAACGTCGTACTCGGGTAAAGGCTGTTGGCGTGATTGCAGTAATTCTTGCAATCGGGTTTTAGGGTCTTTCTGACTGACGCCTGGCTTAATTTGTTCCAGTTGTGGCTGAAACCAGTTCAGTATCACTTGGCGGACAGTGTCTATTTCACTATCGAGATAGATGGCGCCAATAATTGCCTCTACTGCGTCAGCCAATATAGATTCACGACGATACCCGCCGCTTTTCAGCTCGCCTTGCCCCAGAGACAAAAAGTCACCCAAGCCCATCTTCTTACCAAGCTTAGCCAACGAGCGCCCACAGACTATGGCTGCGCGCATACGGCTTAAATCACCTTCGGCGACATTAGGAAACTGCTGGTATAGAGCCTCGGCTATAACCAACCCCAAAATGGAGTCACCTAAAAACTCTAAACGTTCGTTATGATTCGATGACGCACTACGGTGGGTCATTGCCTGGCGCAGCAAATCCTGCTGCTCAAAACGATGACCAACAATTTTTTCCAGTTCCGTGAACGGTGGTCTGGGCAAACTCACTCAATACTCCCTAGCCTTTCAAATCGAACTCCGGTAGGAACCCATGACGGCAACCAACTATCGCGACTGCGATCCATTTCAAAACTCATCCAGATAAATACGGCTCGACCGACCAGTAATTCCTCATCAACAAATCCCCAGTAGCGGCTGTCACGAGAGTTATCGCGGTTATCACCCATTGCAAAGTATTGGCCTTCCGGTATCACCCATTCATCTCTTTGGGTGCCCGGCTGATTAAAGTACATTGCCATACGTGACGCAACACGCGGGTCTACGAGAATGTCGTGAGTTACGTTACCTAAGTCTTCGCTGTATGTCCGTAGCGGTGACGAGCCGGAGAAATAGGTGCCGTCTTCTTTTAATGACGATTTAACGACTTTCATTTCTTCACAGTCGCGTTGACCTTCAGCACACGCCGGTTGAATATAAAGCGTTTTATTACGGTATATAATGCGATCACCGGGCAAGCCCACGATACGTTTTATATAATCAATATTTGGGTTTTCCGGATACTTAAACACAGCGATGTCGCCGCGCTCAGGCTCAGTTGTCTCAACTAAGGTTTCCTGAAAAACAGGGTCTTTAATACCGTAAGAGAACTTCTCTACCAGAATAAAGTCACCTTTCAGCAAAGTTGGCATCATTGAGCCGGAAGGTATCTGGAATGGCTCATACAGCACAGTACGAACCACTAACACCAAAGCAATAACAGGAAAAATGGACTCACTCAGTTCCATTAATTTAGGCTGAGGTGCAAGGCTCTCTCTTTGTTCATCGGTTAAAGCACTGGTTGTTTTGTTCTCAACCTCAGCAATAACCGCTTTGCGCTTTGGCTTTAATACTCTGGCATCGTAGAGCCAGAACAATCCGGAGATAACAGTAATAAAGGTTAAAATAATTGAAAAATAATTGGCCATTTCCTATTTGCCCACTTTTAAAACCGCAAGGAAGGCTTCCTGAGGCACTTCAACGTTACCCAGGTTCTTCATGCGCTTTTTACCTTCTTTTTGTTTTTGTAAAAGCTTCTTCTTACGACTAATGTCACCGCCATAACATTTAGCTGTTACGTTTTTACGCAGCTGCTTGACCGTTGAACGTGCAATAACATGGTTGCCAATGGTCGCCTGAATCGCGATATCAAACATTTGCCGTGGAATTAACTCACGCATTTTATCAACCAGCAACCGGCCTCGCCCTTCCGCATGATCACGGTGAGTGATCATTGCTAAAGCATCGACGCGGTCGCCATTAATCAATATATCGACACGAACCATGTCCGCAGGTTCAAATTTCTTGAACTGATAATCTAACGATGCGTAGCCACGGCTGGTCGACTTTAATCGGTCAAAGAAGTCCATAACCACTTCAGCCATAGGCAGTTCGTAAGTTACCGAGACTTGTTTACCATGATAAGCCATGGCAGTTTGCACACCACGCTTATCAACACAAAGAGTGATGACATTCCCCAAAAATTCTTGAGGAACCAAAATATTAGCTTCTACAATCGGTTCATAAATGGTTTCGATATCGTTAACCGGCGGCAAGTTAACCGGGTTATCAACTTTCACCATACTACCGTCAGTTTTTTCAACTTCGTAAACCACGGTCGGCGCAGTGGTGATTAAGTCAATATCGTACTCACGTTCAAGTCGCTCCTGGATAATTTCCATGTGCAACATACCAAGGAAGCCACAACGGAAACCAAAGCCAAGCGCTGCTGAGTTTTCTGGTTCATAGAAAAGCGAGGCGTCATTTAACGACAGTTTCCCTAAGGCATCACGAAACGACTCGTAGTCGTCCGAGCTTATCGGGAACATACCCGCATAAACCTGAGGTTTTACTTTTTTAAAGCCCGGAACCGGTTCTTTCGCCGGATTACGCGTGTTGGTCAGCGTATCCCCAACCGGAGCACCTAAAATATCCTTAATGCCAGAAATTACATAGCCTACCTCACCGGTATGCAAAATACCGGTTTCGTGCGGTTTAGGGTCGAAATAACCAACTTTATCTATTTGATGAGACTGTCCGGTAGACATCACAGTCATCTTCTCACCAGCACGTAAAGTACCATTACGCACTCGAACTAAAGAGACCACGCCCTGATAGTTATCAAACCAGGAGTCAATAATAAGGGCTTGCAACGGCTCTTCCGGTTCGCCCTTAGGTGGCGGTATCTGACGAACAATACGTTCCAGTACATCGTCAATACCAAGACCTGTTTTTGCAGAGCATTGAACCGCATCAACGGCTTCAATGCCCACAATGTCTTCGATTTCCTGAGCAACACCCATGGCATCGGCTTGTGGCAGGTCAATTTTGTTCAGTACCGGTACTACTTCCAGGTCCATTTCAATTGCGGTGTAACAGTTTGCCAACGTCTGGGCTTCTACACCCTGAGCAGCATCAACAACCAGCAAGGCACCTTCACAGCCGGCTAATGAACGTGATACTTCATAAGAAAAGTCAACGTGTCCGGGCGTGTCGATAAAGTTTAGCTGATAGGTTTCACCGTCTTTTGCCGTGTAATAGAGCGTTACACTTTGCGCTTTTATCGTAATACCGCGTTCGCGCTCCAAGTCCATGGAGTCCAGCACTTGCTCGGCCATTTCGCGGTCTGTCAGTCCTCCACAATGCTGGATCAAGCGATCCGACAAGGTCGATTTACCGTGGTCAATGTGAGCGATGATCGAGAAGTTACGAATATTACTTTGCTTGAACGCCCTATTCGGCATTGATGATACCTCTGTAAAACTAAATTCTGGAACTTAAAAAATTAGCCCCGATCATACTCATGTTAGCGGCAAGAACAAAGGACTTTATCCCAGTTCAGGGGTTTGAGTGCTGAACCTCAGCTGAAGTTTCCAGTTTAACCATCGCGTTGACTTGAATATCACGTTTGCGAAACCAGCGTTTTAACCCCCAAAAGGTTAAAGCGAAGCCCGCAAAAGACAGCAAAATAATAAAGCCTTCAGTTAAGGTGCCTGTATTCTCAAGTAATACGGCTATTAGAAGCAGCATCAGTATAGGTAAGCCATAAAGTAATAAAGCAAAACGCGTTACAGCGGTATCAGGTACTTCAAGTTGCACAAGTTCGCCAGGACGAAAAGCTTGTTCCGTTACTACCGTGAACTGTGCATTTCTGTCAGCAAAGACCTTGCTCAGAATACCGGCACCACAGTTAGAAACCTGTGCACACCCAGAGCAGGCTGTTTTAAGTTCAGTTGTTACTGTAACCCGGTTGCCTTCAACCGCGGTAACTTCGGCAATCTCTTTCATTATTTAACTTCTGTCGCTATACGTTGAGCCATGGCCAACGGCACCTGCCCCACAACGGTCACAAGAAAATTATTATACCGCTTTGAGAATAAAGTTTGTGAGGAAGATAGCGCAAGATCGGTTTCCATGCCCTCAGTAAGTTCTGCAACATAAACTGAATACTCTGCCAGACCATCTGAAAACAAGTAATGGTCGACTGGCGTTGAATCTAACACCAGGGTATGACTTTGCTGACTTAATAATCTAAAACCTTGTGGTGCCCAGCGGGGGTGCGCATCATACTGTGTTGGCCTTTTAACTCGAAGGTCCTCAAGCATGGGGGGCATTTCAATATTTTTAATTTCGGTCATTATTTCGGGCGCAGTTTCACGAACAGATAAGCTGGTCAGTTGTACTTGCTCTACCACGTCGCCTGACTGATTCAGCATAATGACCTTGAGCGGCATACCATGCTTACGATCAATCCATAACGAATAGCTGTAACGCTGGCTGTCTCTGCTTAATATGCGAATATGTTGCGCATTGCGCCCCAAAACCCTCGCGCCTCCACCAACTGTTACCTGGTAGCTATGACTTAAGCGTTCAAAAGGTTCAGCAAAAGCGGCTGGAAGAATTGCAGTGATGCTATCAGATTTTAATGCGTAATTACTGGCAGAGGTATTGAAGTGAGCAACCCGATCATCGACTCTTAAAATACGAAAATCAGGGCCGTTCATTTGAATTAAAAGTTCGGCACTTCCTGCGTCAGGATCGTTGCCCTGTAACCATTGGTAGGGCTCGATTTGATCGCCATGCGCGTGAACTAAAGAAGCTTCAAAATTCAGTTCGGTTAAGGCGACCGCCATACGGTTGAACCAGTCAGCACCGTTCTCTGTTTGTTCGCTATTTTGCTGTGCACTGACAACAGAGCTTCCTGCTAATAAAAAAGCCCCGCATAAAATGGACCGGTACAACCGAGATATCATGATTTTAATTACCTTTGTTGAGCTCCTGCTCAGATTGTTTCTCTTCGCTTTCTGCTTTTTGCTGCAACATAAGTTGTTGCTGGTGATCAATCATGTACGACTGAACCTGGCGACGGCGTTGCTGATCGTTAATTTGTGACATTGGTTCAACCCGATTCAGGCTGACAGGCTCACGACCACCTCCAATTGGGCTGGTTAGTAACGCAGGTTCCGCACTCCCCCCTTCAGGCGTTGCCGGCTGCTGGTAAGTTTGTACAGTCATTACCGCAACAACAGCAACACTGGCCGCGACAGCCACTTTAGCGAAAGGCTGGAACCAGCGTGACGCAGCTTTATTTTGGCTCTTAGAGCGACCAAAACCTGGTGTCACAACTTTATTAGATTCCTCATTAACACTAATACGAACCTGTTCACTAATGTCCAAGCTGATATCGGCGTTTAAATCCCCTTTAATGGCTGCACGAATAACACTATAACGATGCCATTCCTGCGTTGCCTGTTCATCATCCAGTAGCGCTTCTATTGCATCAGCATTGATGACCTGGTCATCAAACAGCGCGGATGTTGATTCTGATTCATTCCGAGACATAACTGCCCCTCTTTAGTTTACCGTTCCAGCAACGGTCGGAGTTGATTATCTATTGCTTCCCGAGCGCGAAAGATGCGAGAGCGGACAGTCCCGATAGGGCAATCCATTTCTAGCGCAATTTCCTCGTAACCGAGACCCTCAATTTCCCTTAATGTAATTGCCCGACGTAAATCTTCAGGCAAATCATCAATTGTTTTAAGTACCACATCTCTGATTTCATCAGACAACATTTGTCTTTCCGGAGATGCACTGTCTCTGAGTGCTCCAGCTCCTTCATAGAACTCTGCGTCTTCAGCATCAATATCGGATGCGGGCGGCTTTCTACCTTGCGAAACCAAATGGTTTTTCGCTGTATTCACCGCAATTCGGTACAACCAGGTATAAAAAGCACTGTCACCACGGAAGTTCGGTAGCGCTCGATACGCTTTTATAAACGCTTCCTGTGCAACATCAGCTACATCACCCTGTTGTTTGACATAACGCGATATCAAACTCATGACTTTGTGCTGATACTTCTTTACCAGCAGATCAAAAGCCCGGTTATCACCTTGTTGTACTCTTTCGACCAGCTGTTGGTCACTCACCTGTTCGCTCATCCGAGCCTGTTCTCCCTTAACCCAGGAACTGCTGGAACTGGCGGCCCGTCCTGTATCTTACTGACTGTGACAGGACCGCATGTAAAAAGTTCGCAAAAATATCGCCAAATGCGTAAAATCGTTCAAAATTCACATTGAGTACTTTATGGAACCTGTTGCAAATTATCAATGCGATGTGCTGATTATTGGTTCGGGAGCCGCGGGTTTAACCACCGCTTTACAGTTGGCTGATGATTTAAAAGTCACCGTCCTAAGTAAAGGCCCGCTGACTGAGGGCTCAACGTTTTATGCTCAAGGCGGCATCGCAGCTGTTTTCGATGAAAATGACAGTATCGAAAGCCATATCGAAGATACCTTAATTGCCGGCGCAGGTCTCTGTGACCCCGAAGCGGTTAAGTTTACCACAGAAAATGCCCGCGCAAGTCTGCAATGGCTTATTGATGCAGGAGTGGGCTTCGATCAGGTGCAGTCGAAGGATGACAGCCCTACCTACCATTTAAACCGGGAAGGTGGGCATAGTCACCGCCGAATTCTGCACGCTGCTGACGCCACCGGCAAGGCCGTACAAACCACCTTGCAGAAGAAGGCTTTAGAGCACCCGAATATCACCATTTTAGAACGTTACAATGCCGTTGATTTAATTACCGGTTCACGCATTGGGAAACCTGCCGGCTGTTACGGCGCTTACATCTGGAGTCGCCCTAAAGAACAGGTTGAAACAGTCGCTGCTGGCTGTGTTGTTCTGGCAACAGGCGGGGCCAGTAAAGTGTACCAATATACCAGTAACCCGGATATTGCCAGCGGTGATGGTATAGCCATGGCATGGCGAGCAGGTTGCGCCGTTGCTAATATGGAGTTTAACCAATTCCACCCAACCTGCTTGTTTCACCCCAACGCACAAAGTTTTTTACTCACCGAAGCCTTGCGTGGCGAAGGCGCATTACTTAAGCGTCCGGATGGCAGCCGGTTTATGCCTGATTTTCACGAGTCAGCAGAGTTAGCGCCACGCGACGTCGTCGCCCGGGCTATAGACTACGAAATGAAGCGTCTGGGTGCCGACTCTATGTACCTGGATATTTCTCATAAACCTAAAGAGTTTATCCAGCATCATTTCCCCACTATTATGGAAAAGTGCCTGTCGCTTGGGATAGACATCAGTAAAGAACCTATGCCAGTGGTGCCCGCTGCACATTACACTTGTGGTGGTGTAAAGACAGACATGAATGCTGCCACCGATTTACCGAACCTCTATGCAGTTGGTGAAGTTGCCTGTACTGGCCTGCACGGCGCAAACCGCATGGCCAGTAATTCGTTACTGGAGTGCTTGGTCTTTGCTCGTGCCGCGGCTAAAGATATTTTGTCGAAACAGTCACAGCGACAAGCCTTAACTCACCTGCCAGGCTGGGATGAAAGTCAGGTAGCAGACTCCGACGAGGAAGTTATTATTCAGCATAACTGGCACGAGTTACGACTCTTTATGTGGGATTACGTCGGCATTGTCCGCACTACCAAGCGGCTGGAGCGTGCGTTACATCGCATTGAGTTGTTGCAGCGCGAAATTCACGAATACTATTCTCACTTTAAGGTGAGTAATAACCTGCTTGAATTACGGAATTTGGTTCAGGTATCTGAGTTAATCGTAAGAAGTGCTATGAGTCGCAAAGAAAGCCGGGGCTTGCACTATACACTCGATTATCCTGAAACTTTGCCTGAAACAAAGCCAACCGTACTCTCTCCTAAGTTAATCACCCAGGCTTAGCTCTTGAGTGTTAATAATCAGACAACTGCTGCAGTTGGCGTCGCAATTTAAATTGCTGCGCCTGCGGCAGCTGAAACCACCAAATCCATAGCCAGTGGCGTACTTCTTTATTCGTTTCAGTTCTACGGGTGAGAGGTAAAAGCACCAACAAGCCAACAATAACCAGCGCTTTACTAAAAAACTGCCAGCGCTGCTGTTGCCACCACCAATAACGGCCACATGAAGAAACAGACAGTGTCCCCATTGGCCGCTGTAAATTAAAGAAATGAGCAGGATTCACACTTTGACGCGTGACAGCATAAACTGAACCATGGCGTCGAGCTCTTCATCTTCACACTTCTGGTGTCCCATAAACCAGGCAAAAAGATCCGGGTCATCGCAGGTAACCAGACGACGAAATACCGCTTTCTGCTCTTCGCTCAATTCGTCATAAGCCTGATCGACAAAAGGTTCAAATAATACATCCAGCTCCAGCATTCCCCGGCGGCAGGCCCAACGTAAACGACGCTTGTCTTTAAGTGCTTCTTCCGATTGTTTTAACGGCAACATAAAATCTCCGCAGCAATTGCCCTTGTAATTCGATAATGTGCCCTAATATTACCACGTAAGCCATTTAATAAGGAGTCATTGTGGTTGAGTTAACACAGCATTTTAGTGACGCAAATCTGGACAGCCTTTCCGTTCAACTGACGGATTATGGTATCCTTTCTGTTTCCGGTGCAGATGCTGACAGTTTTTTACAGGGTCAGCTGACATGTGATTTACGCAAACTCGACCAGAATAATTGGTTATATGGCGCACATTGTGATCAAACCGGAAAAGCCTTTAGCGTTTTTTGGCTTTGTCGTGAAGCCGATGCCGTGTTGCTGATTATGCATCGCAGTGCAATTGAAGGCTCTTTGGCACAATTAAAGAAATACGGTGTGTTTAGTAAAATTACAGCTGAAGATGTCAGTGACGACTGGAACATTGCAGGTGTTTTTGGCAATAAAGCAGCCAGCGTTGCATCAGAATTTGATGGCCGGGTAATACAGGTTGGGACAAGTCCCGACCAATATCTGTTACTCAGCCAACAACCAATTTCTACGGATTATTCGCAACCCTACTGGGATGCGTTGGAAATTGAACGGGTTCGCCCACAACTTACGTCTGAAAACAACCAGGCGTTTGTCCCGCAAATGATGAATTTGCAGGCGTGGGATGGAATCAGTTTTGACAAAGGATGTTATATCGGCCAGGAGACTATTGCCCGAATGAAGTATTTGGGCAAACAGAAACGGGCACTCTTTCGCTTATCCGGTAAAGTAACGGCTCAAGTTACCCCGGGTATGCAATTAGAGAAAGCCATTGGCGATAACTGGCGTCGTGCAGGTACGGTCATTATGGCAGTGAACCGCACCGACACCCACGTGGACTTACTAGCTCTTTTACCCAGCGATATAGACGCTGACACAGCTATTCGGGTTCGGGATGACGACGCAAGTCTTCTGGAAATACACTCACTGCCTTATCAATTAGGTTAAACTTATGAGCGAAACCATTGCACCAAACAAAGTCGTGGCTATTAACTATGCCGTTAAAACGGAAGATGGCCAGACACTGGACCAGTCTAAAGATGGCAGCCCACTGAACTTCATCCACGGTCGTGGCATGCTGATTCCTGGTCTGGAAAATGCACTGGAAGGCAAAACTGTTGGCGATAGCTTCACCGCAGAAGTTAAGCCAGAAGAAGCTTATGGCGAACGTCATGACGGCTTAATCCAGACTGTACCGCGCAACCTGTTCGGCGACAACGAAGTTCAGCCTGGCATGCAGTTCCGCGCCAGCACGGATCAAGGCGAGCAGTCTGTCGTTATCGTTGAAGTAAAAGACGACGAAGTGACTGTTGACGGTAACCACCCATTAGCAGGTGTTAACCTGAACTTTGACGTAGAAGTGCTTGAAGTTCGTGATGCAACTGAGCAAGAACTTGAGCACGGTCACGTGCATACTGAAGGCGAAGATCACTAAGCACAGCTTTTTGATTTCGATAAAAAAAACCCGGCTAATTAGCCGGGTTTTTTTATGCGCATTAGATTCACTTTTCAGCCGGTTAAATTAGTCGGCTTTTGGGCGCATGTGAGGGAATAAAAGTACGTCACGAATAGAGGCTGAATCAGTTAACAACATCACCAGACGGTCAATACCAATACCCTCGCCCGCTGTTGGGGGCATGCCGTGCTCAAGAGCCGTAACATAGTCTTCATCGTAGAACATCGCTTCGTCATCGCCCGCTTCTTTCTGTTCAACCTGTTCACGGAAACGCTCAGCCTGGTCTTCTGCGTCATTCAACTCAGAGAAACCATTCGCTAGTTCTCGTCCACCGGCAAAAAACTCAAAGCGGTCCGTGACAAATGGATTGTCATCGTTACGACGAGCAAGCGGTGATACTTCTGCCGGGTATGCGGTAATAAAGGTCGGCTGAATTAAGCGGTGTTCTGCAACCGTCTCAAATATCTCAATTTGAATTTTACCCAGGCCCCAGGAAGGCTTAACGTTAACACCTACCTGCTCAGCAATTTCTGTCGCGCTGTTCAGATCGTTCAGCTGCTCGACCTTCACTTCCGGCATATATTTGAGAATGGCTTCCAGTACCGTCATACGCTCAAATGGCTTACCGAAGTCGTAATCAACACCCTGGCTGGTAAACTGAGCGGAACCCAGCACGGCTTCCGCCGCTCCGCGTAACATTTGCTCGGTTAAGTCCATCAGGTCGTGATAATCGGCATAGCCCCAGTAGAACTCCAACATTGTGAACTCTGGGTTATGACGCGTCGATAAACCTTCGTTTCGGAAGTTGCGGTTAATTTCAAAAACTTTTTCAAAACCACCCACCACCAGACGCTTCAGATAAAGTTCCGGCGCAATACGTAAAAACAGTTCCATATCCAGCGCATTGTGATGCGTGCTGAAAGGACGCGCTGCCGCACCGCCAGGAATTGCCTGCATCATAGGCGTTTCCACTTCCAGAAACTGACGTTCACTTAAAAAGCGACGAATGTAATCAATAACTTTAGAACGAACCACGAAAGTGCTGCGTGACTCGTCATTAGTAATAAGGTCTAAGTAACGTTGGCGGTAACGTGTTTCCTGATCGGCTAAGCCATGAAACTTGTCCGGCAATGGGCGTAATGCCTTAGTCAGCAAGCGTATGTCGTCTACCTGAACACTCAACTCTCCGGTACCGGTAATGAACAACGTACCTGACGCGCCAATAATATCGCCTAAGTCCCACTTTTTAAATTCAGTGTTGTAGTAACCTTCAGGCAGATTGTCGCGGGCAACATAAAGCTGAATTTTCCCGCTCATATCCTGAATGGTGGCAAAGCTCGCTTTACCCATAATACGGCGGGTCATCATACGCCCGGCAACTTTGACTCGAATGCCCTTTTCAGCCAGCTCTTCTTTGCTCACTTCATCGTATTCTGCATGTAAGTCGGCCGCTAGCGAGTCCCGACGGAAATCGTTCGGGAATGCGATACCCTTATCGCGAAGCGCCGACAGTTTCGCCTTTCGTTGCGCGATCTGTTCGTTTACGTCTACTTCGGGTGCTTGCGATTTATCAGTCATTATCGATTTTCCTCTGTCGGGATACTTAAATTAAACTTACAGCCCGCTTTTTAAGCTGGCTTCAATAAATGGGTCTAAAGCGCCGTCTAGCACGGCTTGCGTATTGCGGTTTTCAACGCCGGTACGTAAGTCTTTTATACGTGCATCATCTAAAACATATGAACGAATTTGACTGCCCTAGCCAATGTCTGCTTTCGAGTCTTCCAGTGCCTGCTTCTCTTCGTTCTGCTTCTGTAACTCAAACTCATACAATTTTGCCTTTAGCTGCTTCATTGCTGAGTCACGGTTCTTATGCTGCGAACGGTCACTTTGGCATTGTACAACAATGCCTGTCGGTTCGTGTGTTAAGCGAACGGCGGAATCAGTCCGGTTAACGTGCTGACCACCTGCGCCAGAAGCACGATAGGTATCAACTCGTAAATCTGACGGATCAATTTCAATGTCTATATCGTCGTCAACTTCCGGGTAAACGAATACCGATGCAAAAGATGTATGCCGACGATTACCAGAGTCAAAAGGTGATTTACGGACCAGACGATGAACACCAGTTTCGGTTCTTAGCCAGCCATAAGCGTACTCTCCGGCTACACGCACCGTAGCCGATTTTAGTCCGGCAACATCCCCTTCTGACAGCTCAGTAATTTCCGCTTTAAAGTCATGCGCTTCAGCCCAACGCAAATACATGCGCAGTAACATATTGGCCCAATCCTGAGCCTCGGTTCCGCCAGAGCCTGACTGAATATCCAGATAACAGTCGGCAGAGTCATTGTCTTTTGAGAACATCCGGCGAAACTCTAAGTTTTCAAGCTGTTTTTCTAAGCCTGATAATTCTTCCTGAGCTTCGTTAAAGGTATCTTCATCATCAGCCTCTACAGCTAAATCGACGAGGCCTTCTACATCATCCAGACCTTGCTGAAGTTTATCCAGAGTTTCTACTACTTGCTCTAATGCGGCACGTTCTTTACCTAACGCCTGCGCTTTTGGTGGATCATCCCAGACATTGGGCTGTTCCATTTCACGGGTAACTTCTTCCAGACGCTCTAACTTAGCATCGTAGTCAAAGATACCCCCTAAGCGCATTGCTACGCTCACGCATATCTTTAATGTTATTGTAGGTTGCGTTGGTCTCAAACATGCGACTACCTAATTCTGTTTATTTTAAAGGGGCGTAGTTTAACGTATTGCGCGGATTTGCTCCACCAACAACTGGACGTTTGTGCGTCCGCGGAAGTGATTAAGTTGCGGCTTGTATAAAAGTTCAACAACCGTAGCCTGCCGCGCTGGCCATTGTTGTGTATCAACGTTAAAAGCGATGCCGTCTAACAACTCCCCCTGAGGATGACGCACCACCAATTTTAGATGGCGTTCGCCAACAATGCGTTGATCAACCAGCTCGAACTGCCCGTCAAACATGGGCTCAGGAAACTGCTGCCCCCATGGACCTGCATTTTGCAGAGTATTCACACTGTCGAGTGACAACTGCGGTACAGTCAACTCACCATCTGACCAGAATACCCGCTGCTTTTGTTCTTCCGATAACCATTCGGATGCGACTTGTTCAGCCAGTTCGGAAAACCGCGTTAGGTTCACTTTTTTTAGCGTTAACCCCGCTGCACCTTGTTATGAAATATAGCTTTTTGTTGACATTATTTTTACGTTAAAAACTTTACCATAAAAATCAAACTCTTAAAGCTACCTTATGACTTTTTAATTTAAGATTTTGAATGATTTACGCTGTCAACAAAGATAAGGTTAATAGTGTAATAAAATTTTCTGAAATTATTTCTTGAAAAGAGCGCATTGTTGACATATTAATTCATCAAGCTCTCAATATAGACGACATTAATTTGCATGTTTGTTCGATTATTAAAAGTGTTCTCATCCAAAGTGAAGATGATCCGGTAAAGCTCTCCAACAGTAAGTTTTAAGTTGTCTCCCTCCTGTTCTATTGCAGAAAACCAGATCCCTTTCACTTCCTTTCCTTCAAAATTTAATCTTAGTTGGGCATGCACCTTGGGGCTCCCAACAAGTCTGTATTCGATAAGGCGTCCTTTACCTTCGAAAGAGGGTTTAGGAAACCCTTGTCCAAAAGGTTGTAGGTCCGCAATAGCTCTTACAAGCTCCAAAGTCATCTCTTTCGGTGGTAAAAAGCCGTCAGTTTCAATTCGCGGAACTAGTGTACTTGAATCAGTTTGTCTCCTAACTGAGCTTTCGAAAGCCTCTTCAAACTCATGCGTTTTGGACCGCGGAAAACTAACTCCTCCAGCTTTATCGTGACCACCTCCTCTCTCTAGAAGGTCCGGATAAGCTTCGTTAATATATTTGATACCCTCCTTGATACTATAACTATCAACTGAACGTAAACTCCCTGTCAATATTGTGGGATCGTCAACTGTGGGGGCAAGAATGCATGAAGGCTTTCCATATTTTTGCGTTATTCTACTTGAAACTATTCCAATAACTCCTGGATTCCCCTCTTCTAAAAGAGCGCAGAGAGATAGCATACTCTCATTATATTTTTGTGAGATAATTTGCTTTGCAAGCTTTGTCATTGATCTTTCTATATCTTTTCTAGACTCATTTAAGACTTTTAAAGTATTCACATGCGATATGGCTTCATTAACGTCATCGGTAATGAATAGATTTCCTGCATGCTTGGCCTCATCAAGTCTTCCTGCTGCATTAATAGCCGGAGCAACAGTGAAACTTAGAAACTCACTATCGATAACCTTCGACCGCCCTAGACTTTTAAGTGCATTCCAGCAAGGGTAAGGGCTTCCTTTCTGAATTGCGGAAATTGCATACCTAACCATGGCTCGATTGGTCATGCTGTTGCCTAAATGTACACAATCAGCTTGCACTCCAACTCCTGAAAACGTTAGCAAAGGCGCTATCGATAGTGTTTTATCTATTTCTCCAAGAGCTAACAAACTTTGGCGCAGAGCTATCAAAAGCATAAACGCGACTGAGCATCCAGCTATTGATTTGTCGTGAAATTCACAATCCGACCTTATAGGATTAATTACAGCATAAGCGTGGGGCGGAGGGCCTTCCAAAAGAGCATGATGATCCGTAACTATTACATCAATTCCTTCTGCAGAAAGCCTCTCAATTTCTTTAGCATTAGATGAGCCATTGTCTGCTGTAACTATTAAGGATGGACGATCTCTTTCTAAAATCCGATCCACTAATTTATCATTTAAGCCATAACCCTCTCTTAATCTATGGGAGCAGTGAACAATCAAATTAGAAGGTTCAAAGCCAAGCATAGTCAAGCCGCGATATAAAATTGCTAACGATGTTTGCCCGTCTGCGTCAAAGTCTACAGCTAAACTAATGCGTTCCGAGTTATGTTTAGCCTCTACCAATCTATTAACGGCTTTCTCTATATCTTTCAAAGCAAGTGGAGATGCAATATCTCTTAACTTTGGTTTTATTGCTTGCGTAACAGTCCTGGCTTTTGAATCTATTTCTCGCGATGCAATTACTCTAGCCGGTATCGGAGAAAACCCCTCCTGGATTGCTTCGTTGAATATCTGCTGATTGACTGGTCTTTGCTGAATAGCTGGTTTTATAGGATATGGATTGGTCATACTACCTGTAATTTTCAGTTAAATAATACACTCTAAATAGAAGCTTCATTTATTAAATGTGCCTTCTTTCCGATGACTCTTACTTTTTAATGATGGTATCGAACGACCACTTGACCCATTTTAATGGAAATCTCATCGATGTCATGGTCCTATTTTTGGGGGGGAGGTCACGGGCACGAGAGAACCAAAGGCTGTATACGTCTGTTCGAGTACCCGATGCGACAGTCAATTTCCTGTTCACAAGTCTCGCATTTAATCGCCATGCAGGCATTCACTATCACATACTCCTAAAATTCATAACGTCTACCTCCCGCGCATGCTGGCGGACTTGTGAGCGTTACTAGGCTCAAAGACCCTTGACTTTTACCCTGATAACGGGGGAGCACCCTTTGTTTCTTATACTTTGGTATTGGCATGAGTTGAGATTAGGAAAAGTGCCATTGAGCCTGCAAGGTTAACAGCCAGCTCCGCATGTCTGGCTTGAGGTTTAACAGGTAGCATTCCTTTCCCATGCGCATCTCCTAGTTTATTTCTCAAAGTTCCCAACCCGTTTACAATACCAGAGCAGCCACCAAGAATTTGTTTAAATATCTGCTCATTATGTTGGTCTGGTGAAAGGTTGAGCTCTTTCGCGGTTAGTTTATAAAGTTCTGATAATTCAATATTGCTGAAATTGTACTGAATGCCTTTATCATCGAGTATGTGTTTACATACACTTTCAAGGATTGTCCTTGATATTGTTATTGCACCTTCTGGATCTGAAAGCTTTCGCTCAAGTGCTTTAGACCAAGCAAAATGGATACTATCTGAATCGAAATCACTTAACACTTCATCGATAGTTTTCTGGGCAGGATGTGATAGTCCACTTTCTAAAAACTCTAAAATAGGATTAGTCTCATTCCAAATGAAGCGTCTACGCTCTTCATAAGTAGAAAACTTGGACTTTATAAATTGCCAGAACTGATCAAGATTTCTTTTCGTTTTTATCCATCTTGGTAGCATTTCTGGTATTACGGTTGAATTAAGTAACTCGTGACGAATAAGTTGATAATGCCCATCGTCAGCTTCACCTCCTGTAGCCCTGGCTATCAAGAGGCTTTGGAAGTACTCGGCTCTTTCAAATTGATTGTCAAGATGTTCAAGTCCCTGCAATTTCAAAATTCCTATGAAAATAAAAGGCTTGGCTTTTCGACCAGTGGATTTCTCTTGCAATATTTAATCAACATTAAACAACTTAATTACACAGCACAATAATAAAACGCACAACATTGTACGGATGAGCGCACTATTCCTGATTGGCACTATTAATAGTGCAGGTTACTACAGTGTTAAGCTGAATGTCCGCTTCTCGCTGTGTGTTCAAATGTTGCAGGAAACTGACGTCCACTAGTTATTTCTCTACACAAAACTGCTTTGCCATATTCCCCATTTGTCATGTTGATACCTTCTGTCTATATTTTTAGTGGACTTGAAAATCCATTTAACTCAGGGAGTCCGCTATCTCTTTAAGATCCGAAGCAATGGACTGAAGTCCGAAGATCTTTGCAATGCTATAACGACAAAAATCAAAGTAACTGTGGTTCTGAATGGGCATTATGTCAAAGCAATCATCAAAAGCAGCATAGATTAATGCATCTTCTACGCATGAGTAGCCCTCTATAGGGTGCGTTCGAGATTTTAGAAGAGCTCGGTTTTCGCTATCAATTTTTACTGCACCTGCCAAGCTGTTACTGCTACTATCAACTTCTTCACGATAGAGTCGAGCCACAAATAAATCTTTCTCAATTCTAAATTGGTATATGTAGGAGGATGGACTAAGGAAAGCACAGCGCATTAAAGTGCGAGTGATATCATCACTAGTGATATCAACCTCCGACGATGAGATGTAATCGAAATGGCAGATTTTTGCATTTGATTCTAAAAACACAATTCCTTTTATTGATTCTAGGTACTTTAAGATGGGACGGCGGGCAGCATATGGACGCTCGCGACGGCTGATCAGCTCTCTGTCAATGCTAATAACTGGATTCATTACTAGATCTGTACTGGAACGGCTTTCTATCTTATTAACAAGATCTAACTCACTCGTAAAGCCAACTAATTCGTATTGATCCTGTTGGTCGAGTGGCAGTAAACACATGTGAATCGCGCTACCGGGATTATTGTCGCCATATTCAGTCCATACCGAGGAGCCGAAAAACAAGCTATAGAGCTCATTACTAGCGTCATTGATATCGGTAGCATTAAGGAACTCTTTTACCGTATGCGAAATAGCGATTTTCAGGATTGCTGCCAGATCGGTGAATTGAACGTCACATTGATTAAATTCTTGCAGGGCGTTCCAACTGTTGTAGCCTAAACTGAGCGCGATAGTGTTTTGAATAGATGTAAGTGCTGATTTAGGTGAACGCTCTGATTTTATAGTTTTGGCCAGAGCCTTCAGAAAAGCCTTGTCTTTCTGACTTAAGAAAATGTTGTAGGTGGACATAATTACTCCTTCACCCCTGATAGGATCTCGATCAGCATGGAGTGAACTAGCAACTAGTCAGTTGTTGAACTGTGCTTCTGTGTACGTAGGTTATTGATCCCGGATGGTTTACGCACACTGTAAATTTAGGCTGTAAGATCATGAAGGTCAAATAGAATTTGTTTCGACTCAGCGAAAATTAGGGTTTTAGTTGGCCAAAAAAGCTAAACTAACTGGTATAATCTTGGTTTGCCTTTCGACAATGACATTGCTTTCGGGAGGCTCGCTAGATACTATCAGCGTAGGCCTGATTGGACGCTTTTTTAGTATCCTAAAATAGATACTCATTGATGACTGTAAGAAACTCATATTTATCCTAGAAAGCTAACGCCCGCATTTGCGGCTAGTTTTATGCATAGCGGAGAACCTGTCCGGTAACATGCGCTTGTTATATTCTTAATTGCATCCACTATTTAGAGTTCATTTTTTCTTGCGCTTCATTTGTATAGGTAACTAAAGAGCCACCAGGAGAGTCACCGTTTACTGAGAATTGATTGATAGCAGTTAAAAGTATATCTTTCTTGAAAGGCACATGGATGGCATTTGCTGTTCCATTGTTGATTCTGGCTGTTAAGGTATTTGGCCATCTGCCAGATAGCTCTTTCGGCGCATTGATTTTTTCATACCCAACATACATGCAAATTAATGGTATTTCGTATAAGTCAACAGTCTTCTCAATTTCATATGACAACATGCTACCCGTTTTTCTGGTGTCATCGCTCAGTATTACAATGCAGTTTTTTGATGCTGCCAGCCGACCTCTAATTCTTGACTCTAACGTACTACTTAGGCTTGTATCTCTGACTGCCGCTGTTTTGTCATGGCTGTTAACAAACTTGAAATCAATGTTTTTTCCTGCGCTCCATGCCTGTATTGTTGAGTAATACCTAAAATCCGACTCTGTAGGGTTTGTTTTTCCTAAACCATCAAACGCGATATAGGTTCCGGTTCTGTTTGCCATGCTATCCCCCTGCAATATATTTTCTTAATAGTTAAAATTCAAATTCCATTTTCTATGGCTTTTATATCAAGCAAATTTATGGAGCCAATTTTGTCTTCATGAATGACAATTCTTAGCTTTGCGGGATATTTGAATCTCATTTCACTTATTCTGAATGTCCAAAGCATTATCTTAAGCAAGTCTTCATCACTTATGTTTTTATGTTCTTTAATACGAGTAATTCCGGAACCAAATATTGGAACTGAAACACTTTTCTGTGAATAAACTCGATTAACACTATCCCAAAAATTTATCAAGAACTCCAGATACTCAGGCATAGTAATAATTGCCTTATTCTGGCTGTCAAATTTCGAAAAAGCTGCCAGCAAATATTCATCTACAAGACAAATCGTTCCTAACTTGTATTTCCTAGACTTTCCCGCGCGTTTAACGTCGCTTTCTATTAGCTCGCCATCCTCGAATTGATAATCATTGATAAATTGATCCAGCTCAGCAACTGTTCGACCAGAGTGTTCGTTGATGTATATTCCATTTAATGAGATCTTGGAAATAATCCTGTCATCCACTTGAGTATCAAAATATTCGTTAAAGGCTATCGCCTTTAAGCCCGGCTGATTAAACAGGTTCCCTGTCAGCACTGACACCTTGCTTCCTTCAATCACAAGGTTCAGATTTTTGAGATTGTTGTATCGCCACCACAGAAAGAAGTACAAACCGACGAAAAAAAGACCAACTGACAGCCCTGCACCCCATTTATACTTTTCAGATACATCAATAAAGATGAAAGCTATAGAGAAAATGGCAGATATTATCGACATCTTCTTCAAGAATTCCTGCCATACAATCTTGTCTGTAATCTTAACTTTCAAACTACCTTCCTTTTTCTAGATCAATGAAATTGAGAGTCAGTGTGTTTGCATATAACATTTGTATATTGTGCATGCGCATTTAGAAACTCGTCCAATTGATAGTTTTCGGTTCTTAACTTACCGATCAAGCAGGTATTCCTGACTTGAGAGGTCCCGAGTTAGCAAAGACAATTTGAGCATGCTCAGTTACACTCTACCGAGCGCATAATATTCAACATTTATTTTTTTTATGTCATTGACAGTAAACGACTTAAATACACAACACAACAACACACGCAATATTGCCGAAGTGAATGTGCTGTGCATCGCTAGCGACACCCAGACTTAATAATAACGAGACGGCTAGTCACTAGTTGGAGTAATCTGAAAATCAGAAGGTCCGCTGCTCTGGGGCAGCGGACAACACGCATCAGTGGACGGAACGAAGTGGGAGCTCTATGAGCAGAACCTGATGTCCGAGTACCATATTCGCTACGGTGGCTACGGCGGTATTGGTTACTACCACGTATCCGATACCTACATCGCGTTATACAGTCACTTTCTGTCCTGTGGGGCCTACGAGGGCAACTACTTAATTGATGGTCTGCTGAAGAACCAATCCGAGATCCAGCCTGAGTTTCTACATGGCGATACCCAGTCGCAGAGTTATCCGGTATTCGGGCTCTCTTACTTGTTGGGTATTCAATTGATGCCGCGCATCCGAAACATCCATGATCTAAATTTGTTTCGACCTGACAAGACCTGTCGTTACGAGCACATCGATCAACTGTTTGCTGGCAGCATTGATTTTGCGTTGATTGAGCAGCTGCTTCCCGACATGCTGAAAATCATTTTATCCATCAAGCTGGGACGGATGCCGGCATCATCGTTATTACGCCGACTCGGAACATACAGTCGGAAAAACAAACTGTATTTTGCCTTCCGGGAGCTGGGTAAGGTGATCCGAACACTGTTCCTTCTGAACTACATTGATAATGTGGACTTACGACAGGTCATTCAGTCAGAAACCAATAAGTCCGAAGAATTCAACGGTTTCATTAAATGGCTGTTCTTCGGTGGTGAAGGTGTGATCGCACAAAACGTTCGTCATGAGCAGAGTAAAATTGTGAAGTACAATCATCTGGTGGCCAACATGGTCGTACTCTACAACACGGAGCGTATGACGCGTGTGCTAAAACAACTAATGGAGGACGGCACCGAAATTACTGCCGACATCATTGCCGGATTATCGCCTTACCGGACCGCACACATTAACCGTTTTGGTGATTATATACTGGATATGAACCGGCAAGCACTGCGCCCGGATTATCGTATTGAGGTACTGAATAAGCCAAGGGATCACGAATAGGCAACTTCTTTTTGATGTCGCATGCGAGGGTAATCGTTTCAAAACCATCGTAACGGTACAGTGCGATATGGCCACTCTGGCCAAAATCAATGAGCCACTCTCTAAATTCGACGGGCATATCATTCAGAGGGCGGCCATTTTCGGGTTGATGAGCCAAAACAAGGACGTCCTGGAGAATGCTTTTACGGCCTCGCGGGCAGCTATCGGATCCTTGTGTCGGAAAAGTGCCTTAGAAATCCAGCACTTAGGAAAGGAGGTTAGCGCCTCAACCATAGCCGAAGGAATATGCTAATTTAGATCCTCCGGCACAAAGTAAGCGAGGTTTTGGTAAAGCCATGAAGGTAAAAGTGCGTGTGCTAAAGCGTCGTTATACAATGTGTCATGCACTTTGCTGCTTCTGACAAAACTGTTTTTATGGAAATCGTAGTAACCAGCCATACTTCCGCTTGGCGTTAAAATGATCACAGCGTCGTTAGTCATCCACGCATAGTTATTACCAAATTGCATCATCGCACGATTAGTAAACGGTACATTTTGTGCAGATAGATCCTGCCCTATTGACGGAGTCCAGGAAGAAACACCCGCAAGCGATATAACAGTCGGTAACAAATCAATTTGACTGACTATTGAATCTATTTTCCTGGGTTCAATAGACCCTCCCAAAATAAGCCCGGGTATATGGAATTTATTAATGGGCACTAATTCGTTGCCGTAGACACGCGTATCATGGTCTGCAACAATTAGAAAAATCGTATCCTCCCAATATTTACTTCTTTTTGCCTTTTTAATGAATTCACCCAGAGCGAAATCTGCGTATTTAACCGCATTTTCAACCGTATTTTTTGGCTTCGAATAGAGCTCAATTGCATTGTCCGGAAACTCAAAGGGCTCATGATTGGACGACGTAAAAACTAAACTAAAAAAAGGTCGTCCAATTTTTTCCAGTTCTTTAAATCGCTGATGCGCCGTATTAAATAAATCGCCGTCACTAGCCCCCCAACTGCCCACAAATTGTGGGTTAACAATGTCACTTTGCCCCAGTATTGACTGAAATCCGTTGCCGGTAAAAAAGCTCCCCATATTGTCAAAATGTGTTTCACCACCGTAAATAAACTCGGTAAAATAGCCTTTACGCGACAACAAATCCGCCGCGGTATAAAAGTTTTGTTGCGATAAAGAGAGTTTTACGGTGCTTCTTGCAGGCGTTGGTAAAAAGCTTGAGATGACCGCCTCAATGCCGCGAACCGAGCGAGTTCCTGTCGCGTACAACTGCTTAAACCACCAACCCTCCTGTCGTAACTGTTCAAGATTTGGTGTCACACCAACCCCACCTAAATCTTTAACAAAAGTAGCCCCCAGACTCTCCTCCAAAATAACAACAATATTTTTGGGTTTGTTGTAGTTACGGGAGGCGGGATTAAAATGCACTGTTGGGTATTTTTCAGACGGAAAAGTTTTTTCAACTAAGTGAGGTTGTTTTTTCACGGTATTAAGTATCTGATCGATGGGGACCTTACCATACACACTGGCAGCGCTTGCCTCATGACGCATATTATAAATTGCATATTCGACAGAGTAAGCTGAACTAATAACTAAACTATTCACAAGCGCATCAGACGTCACTGCAAAAAAGGCTGGGTTAGCCGGCCGATGCGCCAGAGTTGAGCGGACACCAGCAAAGACAAGGATTACTAACAACGGCCAGACAACCAGAGAACTGACAACGTTCTTGTTATCAACGGGGGTTGATGTATTCAAGCACTTCGCTAATTTAGTTAACCCATATAAACAACCAATCACAACCACGCCGCTTACAAATAACCAGGGTTTAAAACCAGCCCAGAGCATACTAAACACTTCTTTGGGATATTCTAAATATTCAATGAACAAGCGGTTAGGTCGCAAATCGTATTGCATAACAAAGGCTGGCGTTGATATCTCCATAAACGCAATATAGGTAATAGCGATAATCAGCCAGATGCTCTGAAGTTTTTGCCATAGCCCCAAACCCCATCGGTTTAGAAATAGCGGCGCAAATAACAATAATGGCAGTGTCAGATATCCCATTTGAACAACGTCAGCCCTCAATCCCATCACCATCAGGTACCCAATATTCGCCGCCTCCGTTACACGATCAAACTGCCAGATAAACAGCAGCAGACGGCTGACACTCAAAATGATTAAGCCAAGCCCAAATCCTACAATCAGCGTGTGATAGTGCTCTAAAGACCGCGCCGCTTTTTTTAGCAAAACATTCCACATTAACAATCCAATCCATTTGTAGCTTTAGTGATGCGATGGATAGTAAAGGGAGAACCTTAAGCTGAACTTAATATTGGTCGTTTACGATGCATTTTTTATCGTGACAGGACTCATCATGAAACCAGGCAAAACAGGAATAATCCGAATACTTCATGCAACGCGGTATTCCATAAAGGGGCTAAAAGCTGCATGGCTTTTTGAAGCCGCATTTCGGCAAGAAGTGTTACTGTTCATTTTATTAGCGCCTATTTTAGTGCTGGCACCGCTGGCGTTAGCAGAGCGGTTGTTAATGTTTTTGTCTCTGTCCGGCTTACTCATTACTGAGTTGCTTAATTCCGCTGTAGAAGCTGTAGTCGACCGTATCGGCGCAGACATTCATGAGCTTAGCGCGCGAGCGAAAGATATCGCGTCGGCCGCTGTATTTCTTGCGATCATTCAGTTCATCATCGTTTGGGCAGTACTCTTATGCCAGCTTTGAAGATGACAACAACCAGCCAACGTTGGCTGATTACTCTGGTCATTTTTATTGCGGTGTTAACAACGGCAGAATTATTTGATCTCAAATTTATATTTGCCAATGCACTCTATCGGCTAGAAGGGGGGCAGTGGTCACTTAAACACCACTTTATTACTGAAACCATTTTTCATGAAGGTGCTCGCAACCTCAATCTCATCACTGTCATTTCGCTATTGGCCTTAACCTTATTCCAGTTTTTTCCGGGAAATAATAACGCTCAGCGCCGTCGCTATGTGCTGCTGCTCTTATCTATTTTACTGTCTTTTGGTTTGGTTAATTACCTTAAAGCGACTCTGGGGATGGACTGTCCCTGGGATCTGCGTGTATACGGCGGCACGAAACCCTACTTCAGTTTGTGGTCGTTGAATGACAGCCCCTTTAGCTCAGGACGATGCTTTCCGTCGGGGCATTCGAGTATCGGTTTTGCCTGGATCGGGCTTTACTTTTTCTGGCGTAAAAATCATCCCGCCCTTGCTAATACATCGGCTGTTTTCTCACTTTTTGTTGGCTTCACTCTCGGCTTTGCACAACAACTGCGTGGCGCCCACTTCTTCGTCGACGATATCACTACAGCCTTTATTTGCTGGAGCATCGCGTTACTCATTTTTCATATAGGTGAGCATCATGAAACGACTGACACTTAATTTTTCAATACTGTTAATGGTTGTTGCAACTTGGTTAACCTTTGCCTACTCAGCGCCTTTATTAAACGCTTTGGAGGCTTATGGTGTCCAGTCATTCACACAGTTTAAGTTAATGGCTTTCACACTCTGTTTTTATGCTTTTGTGCTGGCCTTAAGCCGGTTTATTAATGCGTTTAAGCCACTGGCGATTATTTTAATTATTGTGGCTGCGCCGGCCTCATTTTATATGCTGCAATACGGCATTGTTATTGACTCCGACATGCTCATCAATACCATGGAGACCGACCCAGCAGAGGCCAGAGACCAACTTTCTACCAGTTTTTTTATCACGTTAATGGCACTGGGTATCATCCCTTCGTTATTGCTGATGTACATAAAAGTTCCCAAAGCAAGAACACTTACACAGATCAAACAAAGTCTTGTTACAGCAGCCTGCTTCTGTTTTTTAGCGGTCGGTATTGTTTATACAAGTTATGACGACTTTGCCTCCTTATTTCGTAACCATCGGGATGTAAAATATCGGATCGTCCCATTCAATGTCATCTCGGCGAGTGTTTCAGTCATAAGACAAAAACTAGAAAGGCCGGCTCAGTTTACCTCTTTGGGGCAGGACGCGGTGCAAACTAAAACTTCGGCAAAGCCAAAAGTAATGGTTGTCATATTGGGCGAAACAGCGCGTGCAGATCACTTTTCACTGAATGGTTATGAGCGTCCGACAACACCCATGCTTTCCCAGCTAGCAACTTCGGAACCACTCTTGAGCTACAAAGCTGCCATGTCATGCGGCACAGCTACGGCTGTTTCTGTTCCCTGTATGTTCAGTTTTTTAACGGCTGACACTTATTCCAATGCCGCCAGAAATTCCAGTAACGTATTAGATGTTTTAGAAAATGCCGGTATCAGAGCAACCTGGATTGAAAACAACTCCGGGTGCAAGGACGTCTGTAACCGTATTCATACCATTGTGATGGATGAAGATCGGTGCGGAGAAACGGGCTGCTACGACTTTGAGATGCTTGATGACTTGAGCTCCTGGTTACGAAACATCACTCAGGATTCGATTATTGTGCTTCACCAAATGGGTAGTCATGGGCCAGCATATTACAAACGCTCGCCAGAGAAACTCAAACATTTTTTACCAGAGTGCAAAAGCGAGGAATTAACAAACTGCGCAAAAGAAGAAATTATTAATGCGTACGACAACAGTTTATTGATAACTGATCGGCTCGTGAGTCAAGCCATTAGGTTATTGAGGAGCCACAAAGAGCTGGAGAGCAGTATGATGTATGTATCCGACCACGGTGAGTCCCTGGGTGACAACGGTATCTACCTGCATGGTTTACCAAATTGGTTAGCGCCCGAGGAGCAACGACACATCCCTTGGATAATATGGCCTTCAGAGACATTTGAAATAACGGGGAATAATACAGACGCCAATATTAATCACGATAATTTCTCGCATACTGTATTAGGTTACTTTAATGTAGAAACGTCACTTTATAATGCAAGCCTTGATTTAACCCGTTTAACGAGAGATATGTAAATGCGTCTACTACTCCTTGAAGATGACAAAACCTTGGCAGAAGGTATCATTAAGGGTCTGAATCGTATGGGTTATATGGTCGAACTCGCTATGAATCTGTCGCAAGCAGAAAGTGCCCTTAAAACTGACCAATTCGAACTGGCAATTTTTGATCTTGGCCTGCCTGATGGCAATGCCGTATCCTTAATCAAAAAACTGAGAAAGGCAGGGCAACCCGTTCCTATTGTCGTACTCACCGCCTGGGATGATGTTGATACGAAGGTGCTGGCACTGAATGAGGGCGCCAATGATTACGTAGTAAAGCCGTTTGAGTTACGTGAGTTAGAAGCCCGTGTTCGGGTTCAGGTGCGAAAAGCAAACCTCCAACTCAATGATGTTATAAATTGCGGCGATCTGAGCGTTGATATTGCATCACAACAATGTCGCTTTCAGCGCAAACTCATTAATTTAACCCGGTTAGAATGGATATTACTCAAACAACTTGCGTTGCATGCCGGAAAGATAGTGAGTAAAGAGCAGTTAGAAACTGCATGTTATGGCTGGGATGGCGATAACGAAAGCAATTCGTTAGAGGTCCATATTCACCATTTACGAAAAAAACTGAACCCTAGCCTGATAACCACCATCCGAGGTTTAGGCTATCTGTTAAAAGATGAGTCATCATGAAATTCTGGTCGCTTCGCCGCTCATTGGTTATTGGCATTAACTTAGCTGTAATTGCTGTATTAGCGTTCACAGCCTGGGCTAGCTATCGGGATATTCTGCACGAGTTAGATGAAGTTTTTGATGCGCAACTCGCACAAACCGCAAAGTCGCTGGCAGCATTTTATACACCCTCTCCGGAAACTCAGTCTGTACCTAAAAGGATCCCAATATCAAACTACAATGATACCGGTGAAGATGAGTCCGCTAATGAGAGAGGCCCTAGCGGCCATAAGTACGAATCTAAAATCGGCTATCACATATACAACTCTGAAGGTAAATTGCTGGCCTTAACTAATCAATTGCAGATGCTGCCGCTGAAAAATTTAGATGCTGGCTACCATACGTTAGAAAATGATGCGCAGACATGGTTTATCTTTAGTTATTTTTCGAAATCTAAAGGCATCTGGGTGCGTACCTTTCAACGGAAGGATGTACGCAGTGAGCTCAGTGGTTACTTGGCTACAGAACAGCTGTACCCGCTACTATTGATGTGGGTACCGATAAGCTTAATAATACTCTTTATTGTTTATCTTGTACTGAAACCGGTTAATCGATTCGCCATTCATTTAAGAGCCAGAGCGTTAAACAACCTGTCACCAATTGAGTCAGAACTGCCCAAAGAGTTGATCCCGATAAAGCAGGCAATTAATAAATTATTACATCAAATTAAGATGTTTTCAGAGAGGGAAAAGCGTTTTATTGCTGATGCGTCACATGAGTTACGAACACCGTTAAGCGCAATTCAAGTACATGCGGAAAATATTATTCACGCTGAATCGCTGGAGGATTCGAAACAGTCCGGTAAAGCCATTTTTACTGCCGTAGAGCGCATGTCGCATTTAGTTAATCAACTCTTGCGCTTAAATCGACTGGATAGTTTGGATAAGTCTACTGATTTCTCCAACATTGAACTCAAAACGCTTGTTTCTGCAGCCATCAACGCTCTCCCCACAAACACGGTCGAGAATTATCAATGGCAAATCGACGCTCCCACAATCAAGATAGCCTGCAATGAAACTTTGATAATAAGCGCGTTGACCAATCTTCTATCCAACGCGATGAAATTTTCACCCGCAGATTCCAAGATACAAATAAATGCGGTTGAAACATCAGAAAGCATTACTATCAAAATAATGGATCAAGGCACCGGAGTACCCACAGAAATACTTCAGCGAATGGGAGAGCGGTTTTATCGATTCCGCGGGCATAGTGAAATCAGCGGCTCTGGTCTGGGGTTATCCATTACCTCGAAGATAATACAATTGCATCGTGGAAAGATATCATTCAACAATATATATCCAACCGGATTTACAGTACAAATAGAGCTTCCAAAAGCACAATTTTAGAAACCAATCCAAGATTAAACTCACAAGCTAGACGTTAAGAAATAGTCGCCGCCAAGTGGGCTCCTCGGATCGTTGCGATTTAAACGCAAATAAAATAATAATACTCGACTTATCAAGTAGATAGATTTAATTTGGCGATTTTTGTACAAATCCCGCCTTACCCTCATACTTTCCAATTAATCTTTAACCCTAAGCTAATTGAGCATCTAAAAAAGTAGAATTTAAGCGACCTCTACTGGCGCCGTCTCAATCTCATGAGACTCAATCTGCTTTAACGCTTCGTCAGCATCGATATGAAAGAATTCTTTGCGTTTATTGATTAGATTCACACGCTTATTGTCAAACACCCTGTGAACATCAGACTCAAGTTTTGGAGCATCCCCACAGTAGAAGAAACCATGCACATCGAACGTATCCGGTACCGACGCATCACCCAACTCGCGGACTCGCTCATTCGGGTCGGCACGGCGGGTCATTCCGACCTTCACAACCCCCTCACCGAATGAATTAACATTCGATATGACATAAACAAAACCAGCCCTGGTCTGCTGTGCCATCGATACCGCTCTTTGCTCGCGACTTTTAAGCTCCTCAAGCTCCTTCTGATGAATTTCCAGCTCTTGCCGTTGTGCCTCGGTCATACCGTCTAACTTAGCCAACTCTTTTTCGACAAGCTTTTCCATGCGCTCTCTGTCTTTTTTGGCCTTCTCAGCTGCCGCCTTTATCTTTTGCTCTTCTCGCTCAGCTTCACGCTCTAAACGGCGTTCCTCGCGCTCTGCTTCCTTCTTCAACGTCTTCAGCTCGGATATTTCGAAACTCAAATTAAGCTCTTTAAGGCGAAGCTCTAGATATTTTTTGTCTATGAATGTTTTAACCAATTGCCCGCGGTCATTAATCTCTTTGAACGCTCGTCTCACTCGTTCATTAAGCCGTCCGATATTATTCCAATTAGCCAACGCAATGGCTGATTTCACCTCATTATCAAAACACCTTAGCCGCAGCCGTATCTCACGATTAAAAAGCGTCCTAACACCGGCCTTGCGACCATTTATGGTTATGTTATCCCCCATGTAGCAAACACACGCGCTTTTGGCTTTCACCATCGCTTTTATCGAGTCTTTCACACTTGATAGCTGGCTCTGTAAGTCGTCAATATCGTCCGTGCTATGCGTTACTTGCATTAGCGAGTCGTCAACCGTACCTGCGCCAATGTCATATTGCGCTATTACCCGGCGGTTCGACTCTAATGCTTGCTTTCGACGGGCATACTGTGTTTGTAAATCTCGGTATTCCTGCTCAACTTCATCAAGCTCAGCCTGACCTTTATCAACCTCAGAAAAGACCGCAGACAGCCGCTCATAATCTTCCGCGATCGATGCCGCCCGACGATGAGCTTTAATCGCAAAGTAGGAACTTAAACCAAAGGCCAGTATGGTTATCCCCAAAATAATTAGCCCTGTCATCATATTGCCTCCGGTAAAGCTGATTCTTCACGTTCTTTACGTGCACGCTTAGCTTGCTTCATAGCGTTTCGCATCAACTCCGACTCATGGTATTCCTTAGCCTCCGCTGTCAGGTACCAGTCCGTATCAATTCCTTTTTCCTCTATGGCTGATCGCACCTCTTCCGGTGACACCCGGAAAAACTCTTTACGGAAATTCTCCGTGTTTACCCGTCGATCATTAAAGACATCATGTAATGTCTTTTCTAATGCTGGAGCATCTTCAACAAAAGCCAGCGCATGGACGTCAAATCGGAACGGCACTGATGCATCTCCAAGCTCTCTCACCCTATCCATTGGCTCTAAACGTCGGGTCATACCAATCTTAACCACACCTTCACCAAAGCTACCTTCATTTGATATGACATAGATATAACCGGCTCGCGTGATCTGTGCTTGTGACATCGCCCGAGTCTGCTTTTCTTCTAGCCGCGCTTTCTCCGCCTTGATATCTTCAATCATCCGCTCTAATCGTGCCCGCTCAGCGCCAGCCAACTGCTCTGCCTTTTTCTGCGCCTTAAGCAACTCACTATCCCGTGATGCGATCTCTTCGGATAACTCCTCAGAATCATCCCCCAAACTTTGCTGAGATCGTAATAACTCTCTCTGCCGCTTACGCTCCTGCTTCAGCTCTTCACGATGTTCAAGCTCTGCATGCCAGCACCTAAGCTCATCTTCTTTGAGCAATGCATAACGTCGCGATATCTGAACGCCCGTTGTCTCACCGAGTTTGGAAAGCTGGTCAACCAACCTTTCAAGCTTGCCCATGGCTTTATCGAAAGTCGCCGCTCGCATCTGGCGTCTGATCACCTCAAACTCAGCATTGAACGCATCTAATAACAACGCACGATAATCACGAATCATCCGTTCGCCGTCCGAACGACTTCCCATCCAATCCCATTGAGTAAAAGAATTAGTAGCCAAGCCCGCGCTAATACACTCAAACTGCTCTTCTCGGCACTTGCGAATATTCTCTTTTAAATCTTCACTGTCATCGAACCGAAAAATAGGAGGTACCAACCCCACTTTAATCCGCTTCAGTTGCTTTGTTGTCGGTTCAATCGTTTTCTCAAGTTTACCCAAGTAGTCACGACCTACACGCTGCTTCTCCTGAAAATCTGCTTTTTGTTTGAGCTGTCTAGAGAGACGCTCGTCAACCGACGCGTTAGACAGAATCGCCTCTCGCTGCCGAATATACTCCAAGCGTGCTTGATACTTTTTGTTTTGGAAGAACCCGTAAGCAATCAAAGTGAGCGTTGCTACAATAAGGCCTAAAGCTAGGTAAACCATTATGCTATCCATCGCGCATTGTCCTTTCGGTGATTAATCGAGGTGAAAAGTATTTATAACATGACTACAAATTAAACTAACCATCCAAGTCAATCGGTAACAAAAATAAATTAGATACTTCTAGTCGTTTTCAACCATCTCTCGGTAAAGAAACTGTCGCTTGGTTAACAAAGGTCCCATTTATACTGCCCCCCTTTCTATCCTTTATTTGTTCGCAGTTCTGCCATAGGGAGTCCGCAATTGAAACTAACCTGACTGTCTGCTGTGAGCGAAGAGCAGACATTTGCTCCTCCTCCACACCACCTCACGCCCCATGTTGTATTTTGTTTGTACTTCTGTGTTAGATTCAGTTTATAAAATAAACAAAGGTAAGAGCTTTGAGTGCAAGAGCGAAAAAAGAACCATTTTTGGATGACATAAAAAGTGAACTATCTGAAGTTCAGCTGGCTGGAGTTTCGCTTGGAATTGACTGCCTTATCGAGAACCAAGCCTCGCATGAAGATCTTCCAATCGTAGTAGCCGGTTACGATGATCGAGACAGGAATCAGGTATTGGAATTTTTGATTAAATTTTTCCAGCACGCCTATCCACATGCCCATAAAGACTATTTATTGAGTGAGCCACTAAGTATTGGCGGTACATCTGAGAGCGATGCCCTGCTCAATTTAATTAATATGATTAGATCTAGCGGAAGACTCTTGTTTTATTGGGCAGACAGCCCAAGTTGGTTTCGCCAATTACCATCTAATTTATTTCATGTGGTTGAAATCGAAAGACGAAGTGCTCGCAGAGGAAAGAACTGCCAAGGCGAAGTACAAGCTAAGGGGGTTACTAAAGAATATAGCAACGCCGAACGTGACTTGCCTCAGGAAATGTTTGGCTTGGTAAACTTTGGCAGTAAGGCGTTAACTGCCCCAAGTTTTAATGCTCATGAACTTTTCTATGAAGAAGCAGATAGTAAAATCATAAGACCCATTCCTGCCCCTGCCACACTTCATTTTGACAAAACTATTAATATTCACTCCCCTTTATGGCAGAAACAGGCTTGCGTTGCATTGCGCCGTTATCAAGCTAGAGAATGTAATGATGGGTTCAGTTGGGATGAATCTGATGTTGGATGGGAAAATACCGTTGTACATCCTTTTTTAGATGAGATTAGGCTATGTGATGGTGATGGATTACGCGAATGCCTAGTAGGTCAAGTAACAATGGTCCGCTCCTCTGACGATAGCTATTACCTCTCGACCGTCTGGCTGCATCCGTTTTATCGGCGTAGGGGTAAGCTAAGAATTCTCTGGCCAGAGCTACAAGAACTGTATGGTGATTTTGAAATCGAGCAGCCTAACGACAATATGAGAGCTTTCTTAATGTCAGTTCCATAACTCTTATAGTGCCGCCACCGCACATGAATAGAGGGAAAAAGTAATGTTTAAGGGAATAGCAAAGATAAAGAACTTAGGAGTTTATAAGGATTATTCCAAGCCTCCTGGAACGAACGAGTTTGGCACAAAAAACCTTATTTATGGTTGGAATTACTCGGGTAAGACCACACTTTCAAGGTTATTCGCACAGATAGAGAATACTGAACCAAATCCTGATATGTCAGGGTGCTCCTTCACGATTGAAACTGATACCGCTCCTATTACTGAAGAAAACTTTTCACAGTCAGGTCAAATCGTCAGAGTTTTTAATTCAGACTTTGTTCGTGACAACTTGAATTTCACGGGAAAAAGTTTCACCCCCATTCTCTTGCTCGGTAAAGATTCTGAGAAGGCGCAGAATGAAATTGATTACTGTGAACAGCTCAAGGTTCGCGCCACGGAAAAATTAAAAACATACGAAGCAGAAAAAATTAGTTTGGAGTCTTCATTCTCAACAGCAAAGAAAGACGCAGCCTCAACCATTAAAAAAACTCTGGGTTTGGTTAGCACCTATACCGCATCTCATCTTTCAAGTGATATCAGAGCGCTCGCTATTCTTGATAGTTCACAACTTTTAAATGAAGATGATTTGCATGACGACCTAAAACTTGCATTAACTGCAAGCAGTGACCAGCCTAACAGTGTTAGAACGATTAACGTAGCGCCAGCCTCGATAGAATCGCTTTATCAAGAGGCGCTCACTGGACTCGCCTCAACTCCAGCTTTGACTAATACAATAAAGCATCTTGAGAATAATCCTGACGTTGCAGATTGGATCGAAACAGGCCTGCAGATTAACTCAGGAAAAGACGCTTGTGAGTTTTGTGGAGGACCAATCTCTGAGCATCGTTTAGATTCTTTTCGCGCTCATTTCTCAAAGGATTTAGACGACCACAAGCGTCGAATAAAGCAGCTGCACCAGCGCGTAATAGAATCAAAGCTAACTGTTAACCTACCCAGTGAAACAGAGTTAAACCCAAAATTTCGCGATGGCTTTCTTGCTGCCATAAAGCCCTTGCCAGAACTCATTGAGTCATTTAACAAAACACTGGATACTCTCGCCGACGACATCCAACGGAAAATTGATAATCCATTCAAAGCGCTCAAGCCTACGAAACTGCCAGCTCCTCTCAATGAGAAAATTAGAGATTCTGTTACGGAAATAAATTCGGTTATTGTCCAAAATAATGAACTCGCATCCAACTTTACGAGTGCGAGAAAGGATGCTGTTGAAAGAGTTAAGCTTCACTATGTTCAAGAATTCATTAACTCTCAGGAAAAACTGGGAACAGAACGAAAACTAGACCGCGTTCAGAAGCGGTATGAGCGCATAAATAAATTTAAGAAGGCCGTTGAGGAAAACATTGCTAGGCTTCAAGCCATTATCAGCCATGCGCAGTTAGGCAGAGAAGATATAAATACCAGATTGATAGCCATGTTCGGAAGCGAGGCTATACAGATCAAAGTAGTCCGTGATGGAGAGCGCGAGTTATTTCAGCTTGTTCGAAAAAATGGGAAGCCAGCCCAAAACCTCAGTGACGGAGAACGAACGGCAATCGCATTTTCTTATTTCGTAACTAAACTGAAAGAACTGACTCCTGAGCAGTTTCAAAATTCAATTATCTACATTGATGACCCTATCTCTAGCTTAGACGGTAATCACATATTCCAAGTCACAGCTATGATAAGAGAGCTCTTTTTTCATCAAGAAAATGGCCAAGGAGCATGGACCACGAAGTGTAAACAGATATTCATATCAACCCACAACTTTGAATTTTTCCATTTGCTTCGTGAGCTAAAACCTACAAAAAATCGTCAGGAGCAGCTGTTTTTTCTGAAGCGGATAGATGCTGAAAATTCGAGTTTCGGTAATATGCCGGATTCACTTTCTAAATATTCCTCTGAATACCACTTTCTATTTGATGTAATTTACGAATTTCATCAGGCTCCTAATAAGACCGACCATAAGCTTCTAATGCTTTTGCCGAATGCTGTACGTCGCTTTATGGAATTATATACATATTCCAGATTACCCGGGAATCTTGAGCAGTCAGTTGATGTGAGAGCAGAGAAGCTGTTTGGAATAGAAAAATCCAAAAGAATTCTCAAAGTATTCCATTATTTTAGCCATGCGAACAACATAGACCGGCTTGCAGGGAATAATGAGCTTATTTTTGATGTTGAGCATGCCGTCAGAGATCTTTTTACAGCAATCGAAGATAAAGACCCTCTTCATTGGGAGGCCCTTGTTAGTAATCTTACTAGGTAAAAGGTTGTAACCACCCCGTAAAATAAAACGGCTTATTCGTAGACTCAGTTTGATCAGAATTCCATCTGCAAAACGTCCGCTCTTGGCACACAACTGACAATCAGAGCTTCCAAAAAATCATTCAGTAGATCTGGTAGTTCAAATTATGAAGTAGCTATGAATAGGGTGTATTATAGCCATGAAAAAATATGAAAAGTCTTACATTAACAACAAGTCAATAATTTCAATTAGTTATAGATATGTAAGTCTTACAACAGGAGTATAAAAAATGAATAATTGAGTGCTTATCATCTATTAAAGGTTGTCTCCTATTCTAAAGATTCTCAAAAAATACCTCCTAAAGGCTCGAACTAAGGAGTGCTCTAAGTGCCTCAATGCTTTCCCCTTCCCCGCTTGCTATCAAAGATTTTGGAGCTTCACCGTCAAGGTACTTGTTTCTGCCATTCAGCCATTGAAGATGATGCACATCCTGCAGAAACAGCTTGCGTAAATCGGTGTAAATTCCAAGTAGCAGCGACGTTACGAAAACAAATTCACCAGAAAACTCGTATTCGGAATTCTTCTCATACTTTGACAGCTCTTTTGCGAAGAGAGAGTAAACCTGACTATTCTTTAGCTCCCAGAACTCAAGAATGTTTATTACTACTTTAGCTGCCTTGGCTGTCTTTTCGTGAGTTAACGGCAAACTTTCACGTTTCAATTCAAAAGCTTGGTAAAGCTCGCTTGCTATATCTAAGTCAGTATTCATAAAGGCCCTCGAATCCCAGCAAGTTTTTAGGTCAATCACTTACGAAGTAAATTAGCACGAGTTAACTCGACAGGTGAACTGAGAAGCTGGAACGACACACCACCTGATTGATAGTAATAATATTAAATAAAAAGAGTCCCACAGATTGTTCAAGAAACTACCTTGTGCCTAGTACAGCTTATCAACCATTCTTTTCTCTCAATCACTAACAGAGTGGTGGGCTACGAAATAGAGCTTACTATTAAACAACCCTGACAGTGAATCTAAATGGCATCAGCTCTAAAAACGAAAAGCTTGTGAGCGCGTTAGCATTCGTAAATATTGAGTAGCGCTTATTGCGCGAAATTAGAATTTATTATGCGAATTGACATCAGTGCCATACAAATTTGCACTACAGATATCCTAGTACCTTTAACCTGGGCCTGTCACTCAAAATGCTAGTTTGGTACCACAATTGGTCTTAGCCTAGGAGGACTTACTATCCATGAAAGCCAGCATTCGATTGATGGTCTATATTGGACTTGAACACTGTTATTAAGGAAGCTTCTATGAAAAAAACGGCAAATCAATCGGTAGAGGTTATTACTGATATTCTTTGTGATGCCTGCAGTGCCAGCGTTGTCCCTAACTTTCAAAAAGAGCATCACGACAACCTTAAGGACTTTAGCGAGTACGGGAAACTAAATGCATCGTATGGTTATGGCTCAAATCAGGACGGTGACTCGTTTCACTTTGACTTGTGTGAAAAGTGCTTCAAAGAGTTAGTGAATAAGGTAAAGAGCATGCGGGCATCTAACGCTCAAGGCGCTTAAGGCTCTTTTTATAAACACACCCGGAGCGAGAAGCGCCCCAGGAATGGTCTATGGCTCTCGGTGCACTTCCAATAGGTTACAGAACCGATGTTCCAGAACGGTTTTCGTTACAGAGGTAATAAAATTGTGAGTTTACGTCAGATACAAAAACCGACATTATGTCGGCTTTACACGAAACTGATAGAGCATTACTTCAATGAGGCACGAGTTTTTGTGCGGACTCTGCCTTCTTGCTTAGCTTTAGCGATAGCGGCGTGAAGCATGTGCAAACCGGCAGCCTTCCTTTCAGAGACTTTTCGAGTGTGGCTTGGGTGCATAAAAATCTCCAGAATTAACATCGTAGTGGTTATCTACTAACCATTAAATCAATCCTACTTCAACACTCTTATAACTTGCAAGTCCCTTATAAATAGCTTTCAATCAGATTTTCTTGAGAATCAGTGGACTTCCCAGGAAAAAGCTTCAAACTTTCTGACTACCTGGTGAAAGCTTAAAAGTCCAAATATCTGATGGATACCGATTAGTCACCAATCGTAAGCTTGATATTCACGGCTTTCGTACCTTAATTTTTTTACCCACTTCATCGTGTTCTTAAACTGAATCAAATAATAGTTGTCTCGCCAAGCCCTCTGTTCATCCACTATTGCGTAGAGCCCCTTAACATCTGACTCATTAAATAGACTTTTTTGTTTACAGTAAAAGAAACGGTATTCGCAGGTCGAGTCGCCCTTCTCGTTTTTGATAGAAACAACCCCCTCCCAACCGAACTTTGTAGTTTTTAGCTTTTTTAAACTCGTCACATTAGGCTCGAATGACATTTTAACGTTAGGAAACCTTGCTGAAAAAGTTTCTATCGGCAAGACATTTACTTGGTACGGCTTTTCCTCAAACAACCTTTCAATATCCGGTAGTATATCTTTTTTATTAAAGAGCTCCTGTCGCTCTTGCTTCTTATTAGTTTCGAGGGTGGCGGACTTTCCAATAACAGTGCCAACACTTTCAGAGGAATCAATTCTTCTATTTAACCAGTATCGCTTTGCATTAGACAGAACCCAATCTCTTAAAGCAGACATTGAAACTGGCAACTGATCCGTCGATAAATCTAGTTCCATTACTGAAATGTTATGCTGTTTAAACTTTCTTATATCGTCTTCTAACTTTTTACTACGTACCTTTATCTCGACTGCTACCCTTTCTTTTTCTGTTTCAAGAACGACATCAGAAATTATGCCGGGACATGGTGATGATTCTAACTCAGCTTTCACTATTCTATGACGTGCGCTTGAGTTTGGCATAAAGATATCTTCAGCATTGTAAATAATGTTTTTTGCCAGTTGGTGAAGCATAGACTCAAAAGAGCAGCCCGAACCTCCCTTATGAGAAAAATGATGGCGACGAATAGGCCCTTTTCTGACTATAAGATTTTCACTGCAAGTTATGCAGAAATACTTACCTGCTCTTTTTGCTTCAGAAATCCCAATAAACTTTCGATCCTCATCTACCGCGAACGTAAGCTTTATGGTGGAGGGGGAGGTTTGCACGTTGTTCTCCTTAACACTAAATGAATTAAGTCACAGGCATCTGTATGTAGTGGCAAACTAAAGGTCACCTAATTAGAGGTGCTATTAAGCTCTAGGAGACAGCCTTAATACTTGATCTTCGTATCTCACTTCTCAAATTAGAAATCGTCTCATTCTTTTCTTGAAGTTGCTTTTTCAGATTGTCTACCTCCGCGACCAACTCTACCCGGTTCTCAAGCCCAAGTGCGGAAATTGCCTTTTCAAGATCTCTTTTAAGTCCATCTTTTATCAACCTTTCGTTGCTCTTTCGAAGACTCGCCACCTCAGCTTCAAGCTCTTTTCGACTTAAACTCTTTACACCGGAATTCCGCTTGGCCCGACGGGACCAAGCAGTCTCCAGTTCATCGTTAATATCATTAATAAAACGGACAAGCTCAGGCAATCGACGAGCTGTTACATAGCTACGATCCACATTACACTGCAGCGCAAGACGACTTAGCACAATACGTCTATCGTTTATTGAAAGCCTATCTCCTTCAGATCGAATTCGTTCAGAAATTAACTTACGTTGATTGCAGGTTTCATAATAAAGTGCCTGAAGCTTATCACTGCCTTCAGACACCCACTTAGGCAGACTGCCAGTTTGAGAATTGTTCTTTTTTTCAAATTGTGAGAGGTCAATATCCATCAGCTCATTTCCTTAAGTATCTTCTCACCCAGAACGATAGCATTTTCCGAAAACTTCCTAATCTTTTTAGCTTGCAAAGGATACTTAGATAAAAAATCTTGGTGGGTAAGAACGTATCGTTTAATGTAGTCAGAATTACTACTGTGGCTAAGTCTGTGAATACAACCAGAACAGTTTTCGAGGTTGCTACCAATCTCAACATCGGCCAAGCCGCTTTTTTTATCGTAGCACTTTGCAAGTGTTTGGGTATCTTTCATAAGAACACAAAGACCCCACGCATGGGTTTTTACACTCACCAACTCAGACGACATCTTTTGGATGCTCTCTTCAATATCATTAGCTTCAGATATATCAACGAAATTAGATTCTGAAATAACTTTTCTTATCCGCTTGGCTACCGGGCCGAAAAAATCATCAGCCTCTTCACCAATCAATCTCAATGTTATATCTCTAAAATAGTTACCTTCGAGTTCTTTCATGTGTTCTTTGGTAAACTTTCCATCCATGTATCTCCTAGTCCATTTACTACCGTACTTATGCCTTAGATGATGACGGATCTCTTCCGTCACAATATTCATACCTTTTTCAGGAACATTACATCTCAGAGCCATATCCACCCATGTATGACGCAAGGCATGAGGAGTTATACCCAGATCTACTATTTCTTTCTCTAAGCTAACGTTATTAATGAAGTCTTTCCAGCAATCAGTGAGTCGATGTCGCATTGTGTTGTCAGGGGTTGCGGTCAAATCCCCATAGTCAGGATCTTCCCTTTGCTTCTTGGAAAAAATTGGATTATTTTCAGCTATTTTATCTGTTGGTGAGCAGGCTATAAGAGTTTTAATTAATTCTGCCGTTAAAGATGAAACCTCACGTACAGTTGGAAAGTGTTTAGTTTTTCGAGGCGTGGTAGGAAACTCTATGCGGTTTTCTCCTATAAACTCAATATCGCCCCCGCAAATATGCCTTACCTCAACTAATCTGTATCCAGTTAAAATTATGAAACAAGACGTGTTGTAATCGTAAATTAGATCTAGTTGTTCTGAAAACTCTTTTACACTTTCGAAGTTAACTCCTTTATCATATAGTTCAGACGCTTCTTTGAAAAATTTTGATGCAAGAGCCGCTTTTTCTGGATTTGATGAAACAAACTTAGAACGAAGTAACCAATCTACCGAGCGAATAAAGCCAGAAAGCTCTCCTCGCACTTTGTGTGAATAGAAAAGGCTCCAGAAGGCTTGGGGCTTAAAACCTATTTCACGTAAATATTTAAAATACAATTTGACCAGTCTAGTTTTCGGACTTCTATTAATTTCAATACCACGGGCTAAAAGCAGCATGGCAACGGAGGCAGGAATCGTTTGAAACGACCCGCCTTTAATCCACTGGGCCATGCTCTCTCCCTTAGCTTCAATCAAATCTTTGAAGATAAAACTCCTCAGATTTTTGGGCAAAGAAATTGCAATACCGTCAATATTTTTTCCGTTTTCGAATTCTTTTCGGTATCGCGTTAATATTTTTACATAATCACTAGCAGTTGAGGCACTGGGTAAGCCATTTGGAAATTTAGACGCTATATGCATTAGAAGATTGTGAATGTCAGACAGGCTCAGCTCACACAGAAGCCGCTCTTTTCCGAACAAAAGGTCAAAACTGGTGAAGAAACGAGAGTTAGAACCAAGAAAAGTTTTGAGAGAAGAACCAGAATTGTATATATCTTGAGTTTCAGGACAAGAATAACCTCCGCAGAAGTTTATCAAAGAGCGCTTTATTACAGGTTTCCACCTATCTGGAACATCATAATTTTCCCAGTTAATAACCTTGTACTTATCATTGGTGTTGTTAAAAATATACCAAACTGAATCTTCTAGCTCATTTCGTTTACCTAATGGTAAATTTGCATCTAAAGATTCTGCACTTGAGGTTGTAATTATGCAATCAACCACGCTTCTAGTTTTTATCGCAACCATGCTTTTAGCTCATCTGTTAGCTTAGAGGCGGATAGGGAAAGTCGTACTTTTTAAGCAAGTCCCTCCCCTCCGAAACGATCTTTGAGTCAAACTGCTCAATAACCAACTCTAGATATAACAATCTTGTTTTATGCACTTTGCATCTAGTCGAGTTTTCATTCTCCAATCGCGGTAGAGAGTTTTCTATATGAGCTATCTCACCTTGAATCAATCCAGCAACGAGCGGGGTACAAATTACGTAGGTATTTTTATTATTTGATATCTCAGCAGTCAAACCAACTTCGTATCCCATGACATCAGCTTTATCAAGTAACAAGGTAAGTTCTTCGGAAAAGTCTTTGCTCCCTCTCACATACCCTAATTGTTTTTCTATCTCATCCAAGCTCACAACAGTTGTCCTATCCAATAAAGCTTGCGCAGAATTAGCCATTCCTTCCATTGCATCAGCCACATCTGCAGAAAACTTTATTCCCGCCCTCACAACTATATTGCTTTCAGTTCGATCTTTATAAATATTCGTATTGGTCTTTAGACTATGTGCACTAAAACTGGTCAATATTTCTTGGCTTATCTGGGGGCTAACTCCCGGAATTGCTCTGGATTCAAAAAAAACTCTAGAGTACGCAACCGAATCAAAACTAGCTGTAGTTTTTATTCGAATACCATTATTAATTTGGTTGCCTAGCTTGCCCAACATAACTTCAAGAAAGCAACTTGACTCAGGGCACTCTTCAAGAGCTATTTCTCTAGGTTCACCTTCAAATAAGAGAGGAGCATACCAATCCAAGTTTACTCCAGAAAGAAGCTTCAATTGATGCATCATCCTTGATGGTCGGTTATGCAAAAAATACTGACTTCTCGGTCCAATTTCGTTATCGCGCAACCAAATCGCCATCTTATACCAATCGGAATAGCTTTTATAAATTGGAGTGTTAGATTTGTACAAAGGTGAATCAAACCCTCTCCCACTTCTATTTTTATCATAATCACAGATTTGGAATGATCTATCCGAGTGTCGGCAATGCTCTAGAGTAAGAGCTTCCATTCCGCTCGGCTGAATCCTCTCAGTTGCGAGAATATAAGCCATGGCGATCTCTTCAGAAGGGGTGGGTGAAAATAACTCAGCAAAAGCATAATTAGGGTTCTCCTTATCAATAGCAGTAGAGATATCCCCCCTTGTCGGAAGGTGGCGCTCACTAAAAAGTCGAGCTGTCATGGAGCCACAGAATTTCTTATCTAGAGCTAAACGAGGGAAAAAGTAAAGAACATTATCCGGCAAAGACTTCAACGAGTCTAAAAGCATCGGATGTAGGTGGTTTTTAACTAGGTTTTTCCAGACTAATCCATCTCCTTTTTTGAATTCGCTATGATTAAAGGTGAATTGTCGCAATGCAAATTTTAGCCCTTTGGACATAATGCCTCTGGAGAGTATTTCTTTCTCAACAGCACTTGCCAATGTGGGATTAGCTCCTTTAATATGCTCTCGTAAATTATGTGACTTTCTGAGAATATAAGAGGCATAGTGTCTGAGTGATAAAAAAAGTTGATCATCATCGACATTATTGCAATTCAACTTCTGAGACAAAGTGTGTTTAGGACTAGCTCTTGGTTTAGGTATATCAGCTATTCTTTTCAACGTACTCTTGGTAACTTTATTCCAGTATTTAGGAGTGTTACCCAAAGCATCTTGGTCTTTCGCCCATCTAAGTACCTTACGAATTTCACAAAAAAGTTTATATGCTGATTTTTCCTTTGAACTTACTTTGAGATATTTGGTATAACGAGGATAGACTAACGCAGCATCGTTCGCATAAATAGGATCTACCGTCTCTGCAAAATTAAAGAATCGCTTTAGCTGTAATACTCCATTACGCTTAGTTATCGGAGTAAGCCTTTCGAAATGTGGCGAACAGAGATATTCCATGATCAGATTAAAAAGTACGGAATCTGACCACCCTTTTGGGATCTCAAGAAGAGCCATGGGCAATCCCTTCTCTGGGTTACTTGGTAGTATAAAACGGGTTCGTTTCGAGTTTAAGTTCTTTGGCTTTAAATCATTTAATGGATCATTCAAGTCAAAAACTGCACCTTCCGATATTCTTTGTTTTTCACCCATGACTTTGATGCCTGTGTTCCTTTAAAGATAACCTCTCTATCACATCTACTCGGTTGTTCAAAAAAGCTTCCCATGCTATGTACTTCAAAGTTGTAGAGAAACTCTCATGCCCCATCAAATCCGGTAAAATCATTTGAGGGTCTCGACCATTTTCATAACAACTCGTGACCAAATTAGTCGCGTATGAATGCCTAAGACAGTGATAAGTTTTGTCTCCTAACATTTCTCGCTTATCAAACGGCATACGAGCTAATGAATCGGAAAAAATTAAAGAAGGATACTGATTGTTTAGTTGTCTTCCGCTTTGAGAACAAATTAAAGGGCCTTCCGGTAAACGCTTTCTACGCTTCAGATACTTATGAATCTTTATTTGTACCGTCGGAGGAACCACAATCGTCCTAACCTTTCCTCCTTTACCTACGATAGATACTCTGAAACTTTCTTCTGATCTAGACTGCGCCTCAGCTAGAGCGGACTCAACATTACGGTAGTTCAGAAAATTTATCACTATCTCATGAGCACGAAAACCACAGTGGTATCCTAGATCAAGTATCAATTCATTCCGTTCTCGGATAAAAGGTGTTTCTCCTAGAACATTTTCTTTTAGCGTTTTTAAGCCAGCCAATGAGATATATTTAGAACCAACGTCCGAGCCGGAGTCTCTAGAAGGCGTGCGATGTTTCGGGAAATAGAATTGCTTTGGAGTTGATATAAATCCAGCACAGTACATCCACCTATAGAAGGCCTTTAGCGTAGCGCAATGTCTATCGATTGATATTTGACTTAAACCTCTCTTGCTTTTGAGGTAGCTATATATATACACATCCATTTGCCTACGGGTTATATCCTGTGCCTGGAGGTTTCCGGAGCTTGAGTAGACGACATTCAAGAAAGAACACAGATCCTCTGCATTAGCTCTTACGGAGCTGATCGCTTTGGATTGAATAGCCCTATCAAAAAGAAATAAGGATGGCAAAAGGTCAATTTTTTCTTCATTGACCAAGACAACTGAATTGAGCTTCCGACCTCCAAAAGAGAGGTTGTCTATATTTATAGCTTTCATATGTTATAAAATTGTACTTTTTGTTGACACTACAGAGGAAAAAAAATCTGTCAACAAAATTATTTCTTATATCAACATTTCATAACATAGCGTGTCCGCCAAAACGTTCCATAATGCCAGGCTCCAGACTATGAATACGCTCCAATAAGTCACGCATATGCAAGCCACTGACCGAACGCGCCGAGCCTTTTAGTAAGTTGTCATCGTCATTCGCCAATGCAATAACCGGACGGTTCACCTGTTCTTTTACCCGGCCCGCAACAATACCAATAACACCAGCATGCCAGTCTGGCTGATAAAGGGTAACTAAATCCGGTACCTGCCCCTGGTCAAAACGTAATTTCGCGACTGCACTTTCGGCATGCTCACGCATTTCCGTTTCAATAGACTTACGCTGTTGGTTTAAATCGTTAAGTTGCTGCGCTAACTGCTTTGCCCGGGACTCACCCGCTAATAAACATTCTATTCCGAGCCCAATGTCGTCTAACCGGCCTGCAGCGTTAATACGCGGACCCAGGGCGAACCCCAAATCACTGGCTGCCAACTGACTCGCGTCACGGTTGGCAACTTCCAGCAATGCTTTAATTCCGGGGCGGCTCATACCTTTACGAATACGGGCTATACCCTGTTGCACTAATACGCGATTATTATAATCCAGCGGTACGACATCGGCGACAGTGCCTAAAGCCACAAGATCAAGCCAGTCTGCCAGATTCGGTAAAGGTTCTATGCCTTCTTCTCTTAACGCTGCGCGCAACGCCAGCAACACGTAAAATGCAACACCAACCCCGGCTAAATTCTTACTTGGGAACTCGCAGCCCTGCTGGTTTGGGTTAACAATGGCGTCAGCAAGAGGAAGCTCCGCCGGAGGTAAATGATGATCGGTTACCAAAACTTGTATGCCGTTATCCCGCGCAAGAGAGATGGCGTCGTGTGCCGCAATGCCGTTATCAACAGTAATAATAAGATCGACGTTGTCTGCGGTCAGTTGTTCTACCATAGCAACAGAAAGCCCATAGCCGTCTGTCATTCGGTTCGGAACACGATAGCCAACGTTTTTTAAGCCAAAAGCCTGCAAAGCGGAAACCATCAGCGCCGAGCTGGTCGCTCCATCAGCGTCAAAGTCACCACAGATGCATACGCGTCGCTGCTTTTTTAATGCAGTTCGAAGCAGTTCAACAGCTTTAGCAATATCTTTCAGCGAAGAGAAATGAAGAAGCCCTGAAGCTTTAAGAGACAATTCGTCCGCACTGCGAACTCCGCGCCGTGCATAAATTTGCCGCAACAAAGGAGGCATTTGCTGCGGCAGAAAACCATCGTCAACAACCTGATAACGACGTATTTCATAGTCACTCATGAATTACTGCGACTCACCTTTTTTGATTTCAGCCACTAATCTTGAGGCCGGTAATGCGCCAGGCACCATACGTCCGTCCGGCAGGATAATAGCTGGTGTACCGGTTACACCAAAGGATTTACCCAGTTGATAATGCTCAGCAACCGGATTTGAACAGTTAGAGCTGCCGCTGAAATTTTCTTCATCTTTAAAGGCGGCAATGGCTGCTTTTTTATCATCAGCACACCAGACGGTCTGCAACTGACGCGCACCTTTGCTACTCATACCACCACGAGGGAAGGCTAAGTATTTAATGGTAATTCCTTCAGCATGATAACTGCTCATGTTTTGATGCAAACGCTGACAATAGCCACAGGTTGTATCGGTGAAAATGGTAACTTCATATTTTTCGTTCTCTGCCGGATAAACAATCATGTCATCAGTGAAACCTTCCAGCATTTTTAAGCGCACATTGGCCATTGCGGCTTCGCTTAAATTAACAGGCTCCTTACCGGTAATATCGAAAACATTTCCACTGATTAAGCGCGTACCATCGTCAGAAACATAAAACATGCCCTGATTAGTAACAGCACGGACATAACCGTCTATTTCACCCGGCGCGGTCGACAACACCTCAATACCAATTTTATTCAAATGGCGGGCATCAACTTCATTTTGTACAGCACCAACAGCGCTGGTACTAAAGCCGACACTTGCCAGCCCCGCAAACCCTAATACAAACATCAAATTGCGCATAATAACCTCGTAAATTAACTGTCCGAACCCTACCCTTTTAACGGCTAAAATGCAATTAACCGCGTGGGTGATGCTGAGCATGCAAGGCCTGCAGACGCTCGCGTGCAACCTGGGTGTAAATTTGAGTGGTCGACAAGTCGCTATGCCCCAAAAGCAGCTGTAATACGCGCAAATCGGCGCCATGGTTCAACAAATGCGTGGCAAACGCATGCCGTAACGTATGGGGCGACAAATGAGCATAAATTCCGGCTTCCTCTGCGTAATGCCGCAAACGGTACCAAAATGCCTGACGCGTTAGTAACGAACCTCTTTGTGTCACGAATATCCAGGGACTGCTTTTATCCGTTATCGCCGGACGGCCATGTTTTAAGTATGTATCCAGCCATTCCAATGCTTCTTCCCCCAAAGGCACCAAACGCTCTTTGTTTCCCTTCCCAACAACCCTTACCAAGCCTTGCTGGCGGCTCAGTTGGTCATACTGCAGACGAATAAGCTCCGTTACCCTTAACCCCGTAGCGTAAAGCACTTCCAGCATGGTTCTGTCACGCAGGCCAATGGGAGTTTCTGTATCAGGCTGCTGCAATAACGACTCAACGTCAGCTTCGCTTAATGAGTGAGGAATGCTCTGTGGCAATTTAGGACGCTTCAGGCGCGCAGTTGGATCAACCGCTACCCATTGCTGTTTTACCGCAAATTGGAAAAACTTTTTTGCCGAACTTAAAAATCTCGATGTGCTTCTTGGCGAGAGCCCTTGAGTTCTGCGCCAAAGCAAGTAGTCCTGAAGTACTAATTCATCGGTGTCCATCAGCGATTTTTTCGAGGGTATAAGGTACTCACAAAAACGTCGTAAGTCGCTACGGTAAGCCGCCTGAGTGTTTTCGCTGGAACCATGATGCAGCCACAAATGCTCAGTAAAGGCGTCAATACGATCTTCGTCCTCTGGGCGCAGTTGCTTCATGTTTTATCGAATTTGCGAAATGGTAACAGCATTATGCAATATAGAGAGGTTGTCGGGAACTCTTTAACACCAATAAAAAGCTTAGTGGGTAATTCCCAGTTTTTGCAGCACATCGTAAAGACCGGCGGGCCCTTTGTGTCGGTAGTCGTTTTTGTCATCAGCCTGAGGTTGCTTTTTCTTCTCAAGTCGCTGCCGTACTTTCCAGTCCAGGTTCTGAATCAGCTCTAAAGGCAAACGATCCGGCGTTGCATCCGGAATGAGGGGTTGAGGATGAGTCGCGTCCTGTAATTTAAAGTCCGACAGCTGGCTTACGGTTGCATAAACGCCTGAGGCCATCACAGCACCTGGCTGAACATCTAAAGGTCTTGCCCTGCCTGCACCGATAGAGCGCTGCCAATTCACCTCAGTTGGGCGTTCAGAGACAACCGGGTCAGCGCCGAGTGCCGAGACCCAATAAGCGAACTCACCGGAGAAACCGTGGTTAACGGCTTCGCTCGCGTGTTGCTCAAAAAAATGAGCGGCATTGTTCTGAACAGCAGAAACTTGACTCATTAAGACTCTGGATTATCAATTACCGATAGTTCTGTATCGGCCAAAGTCCTAAAAGTTTAAGTTTTCTCTTTACAGCTAAGCTAAGACTGTTATTATACGCGCCACTTGAGTGGAGGGGTTCCCGAGTGGCCAAAGGGATCAGACTGTAAATCTGACGGCTCAGCCTTCGCAGGTTCGAATCCTGCCCCCTCCACCATTTACTACTGCTCGGCCAACTTCAGTATTACCTTTCCCTGCGTCTTATTCGCCGCAACATAGTCCAGCGCTTTTTGAATATCATCAGCCGTAAAAACCTGATCGATAATCGGTTTTATTTTGCCGGTTTTAAACTTATCGCTAAAGTCATGCCATAAACCGTTTAAAATATGACCTTTTTGTACTGAAGACAGCGCCCGCAACGTCGAGCCCTTAAGCTTCTGACGCTTCATTAGCATTCGCCCGAAATCAACTTCTCCCGTACGACCGCCCATTAAGCCAATCAAAATAATACGACCGTCTTGCTTTAAATACTGCTGGTCTTTTGCGATAGATTCGCCGGCAACCGGATTGAGGATGACATCGACTTCTCCCAGCGCCTTAACTTCTTCAACAATATCTTGCTGATATCGGTTAATAACATGCTTCGCACCGAGGTTCAGACAAAATCGTGATTTTTCATCGCTGCCTACGACCGCAATAACGTCATTACCGCTTTCACGGCACAACTGTATTAGCGAAGTTCCGACCCCACTGGCACCGGCATGCGCCAATACCCGCTCTCCCTGTTTTAGCCCGGCTAACTGGAAAACATTGAGATAAGCAGTAGCAAAAGTCTCAAGCCAGCCAGCTGCGGTTTCATGACTCCAGTCATCCGGCACTTCCAGCAGTTGTTTTGCCGAAACGTTGACCCGCTCTGCAAAACCGCCTCCGGCTAGTAAGGCACTAACACGTTGCCCTGTCTTCCAGTCGGAAACCTGGCTGCCAACCTGCTCTATAACGCCACAGACTTCTAACCCGGGAATATCGGATACGCCGTTAGGCGGCGGATACTTCCCTGCTATTTGCATTAGATCGGCGCGGTTAACCCCGGCGCTTAAAACACGCAACTGAACCTCATCTGCACGCGGCTCGCTTAAATTAATACCGTCTTTCCATATCACTTTTTGCTCTGAAATCTGAATTGCTTTCACATCAGCCTCCGTTGCCGCTTAACATTATTGAAATTAGCCAGTATGCTGTCGGTATTGAATACTATCAGGATACTGTTTGACACTAATGGACAAAACCTTAGAGCTCAATGATAAACGTGTGTTATTGATTGATGACCAGAAGCCCTTTCAGGTTATGCTCAAAGGCCTGCTGTTAAACTTGGGGGCAAAAGACGTCCAAATCAAGACAACGGGTGAAGCGGGCATTGCTGCCTACATCAAAAACCCGCACGATATTCTGTTGGTAGACTATAACCTCGGCCGTGGCCGAAATGGCCGACAGGTACTGGAAGAGCTTCAGGTTCGCGGTTTAATGAAAGAACACACCCTGTTCTTCATTATTACCGGCGACAATACCCGTCCAATGGTTTTAAGCGCGCTGGAGCTGCAACCAGACGACTATTTAATGAAGCCTTTTTCCCATCGTGTTTTGCGCTCTCGTTTAATGCGTGCCTACAAGCGTCGCATGTGGTTAAAAGATGTATTTAAAGCTCTGACTAAACACGATTATGAGGCCTGCATTAGCGCTTGCCAGAAACACATTCAGTCAAACAGCCGTTACAGCAATTATTGCCGAAAACTGCAAATTGAGCTGTACAATAAAACCGGGCAACTGGATAAAGCCGAAATAGCCATTAAAGATCTGCTGGAAGAAAACTCCCATAGCTGGGTGTTTCTAAAGCTGGCGGAGACCAGACTGCTGCAAAACTCACCAGAAGAAGCGCTTAATATTCTTAACCATATTATTAAGCGTATGCCCAATGCCATTGAGGCCCATGATTTAAAAACCGAATGCTACCTGCAACAACAACAGCTTGAAGAGGCACTGGAAAGCGCACGCGATGCAATAACCATGGCGCCCTTTTCTATTGAACGACAAACCAAACTGGCTCACATAGCACGCGACAATGGTGACTTTGATATAGCCAAGCAAGCCATGAATAACGTTTTGCAAATAGCACGCAAATCGGTCTTTCGTAATGCGCAGCACTTATGTAATTACTTGCGCAGTATTCTTGATGCAGCTGAACACAGCGACACGCCACAGCAGATTAGTAAGTACCAAACCGAAGCTACAATGGAGCTTCAGCGAGCCCGTTACGATGAGCATCTATTGCATGCCGATATTTCATTTGAAGATTTAGAAGCCATTTTACTGTCACGAATTGATTCGTTTAACGGTCGTTTACGTGAAGCCCAACAGCGTTTAAACGAAGTTGTCGGGGAAAATCTGGCAACGAACCAACCTATCAACAAAGATTTATTGCCAGACGTTATTGCGATTCTGCTGGATGTCGGCGAGTACGAAAAAGCCAATGCGCTCGCCGCCTATAAAGACGACAACCTGTTACTTGACAGTTACACCACTAAAATCCTGCAAGCCAGACTTGCCGCCGCTCAAAAGCAGCAGGACGCCTTCTTTAAAGTGCACAAAGCAGGTGCTGAAGCGTATCAGGAAGGTCATTACAGTCGCGCACTGGAGCTGTTCCGTGAAGCGATGGAGGTGGCTCCAATGAACAGTGGCGCTGCACTTAACTTTATCCAGGCGGCCGTGCGCTTTATCGAAGAAACGCCTAACGCAGAACGGAAGTTATTGAAAAAAGAATGTGACCAGTGCTTTAAAGTATTAGAGGGTCTGCAACTTTCCAGCAGCCACAGTAACCGTTATGAGCGATTACTGGGGCAGACTGAAGCATTAGAACTGCGCTAACTTAGCTTTTGATTGGCTGCCAGAGTCCCTGCCTGGTAGTCTTTTATCGCCTGTTCAATCTCACCTGAGTTATTCATGACAAACGGCCCATACTGAGCAATCGGCTCTTCGATGGGTTTTGCCGCCAGAAGAATAAATCGTGCACCTTCGTCAGTAGTGCACATTAACGTGTCCGCCGGATCAAGCACGAGCAATTCACCTTCCTTTGCGAGCTCTCCATTAACCGTTAAACTCCCCTGATAAACGTAAAGCAGGCGACGTTTTTGTCCCTGAGAAGGCAAACTAAAAGCTTCTTTACCTAAGTGTACGTCCAGCATTAAGAAATCACGCCCGGGCGCTCTTACCGGACCTTCTTGCTGCTGATATTGGCCCGAAATAACTCTGACAAGAGCGTCATCACTTTTTACTTCGGGAATAGTCGCCGATGGAAAGTCATGCCAATCAGGCTCACTCATTTTTTCGTCAGATGGCAAATTAACCCATAGCTGAAAGCCCCACATCAGACCTTCAACCTGCTTCGGCATTTCAGCGTGTATGATGCCTTTAGCTGCTTTCATCCATTGTACGCCACCGGCCTCTACTGCGCCCGTATTACCAACCGAGTCTTTGTGCTCCATGGTTCCGGCCAGCATATAAGTCAAAGTACAAAATCCGCGATGCGGATGAGGTGGAAAGCCTGCAATATAGTCATCAGGATTATCCGAGCGAAATTCATCCAGCATTAAAAATGGATCCTGATGTTTCAAACCCGGCTGATTAATAATGCGGGTAAGCTTAACCCCAGCACCGTCCTGAGCAGGCATACCCCGGTGTTTTGCCAAAATAGCGCTCATGATTTTTTACCTCCATTTTGACCCCGATTATGTGTTTGATGAAAATTGATTTCAGGGCCCTTAGGCACCACCTGAGTCGGGTTAATTGTGGTATGGCTGGCGTAGTAGTGAGTTTTTATATGATCCATCACAACCGTTTCTTCCACACCCGGGTGTTGATACAACTCCAGCAAGTAGTTCCACATATTAGGATAATCGACAATACGTTTCTTATTGGTCTTAAAGTGACCGAAGTAAACCGCATCAAAACGAACCAAAGTTGTAAATAGCCGCCAGTCCGCCTCTGTCAGTTCATCACCGGCGAGGTAACGGCTCTGACTGAGAATATCTTCGACTTTATCCAGTGCCGCAAACAAAGACTGGTAAGCCTCTTCGTAAGCCTTTTGTGTGGTCGCAAAGCCGCTGCGGTACACACCATTGTTAATGTCGTTGTAAACCCACTCGTTGATTTCTTCTATCTGCTTTTGCTTATTCGCCGGAAAAAAGTCCAGAGTATTTCCGGTCAGTTCATCAAAAGCAGAATTGAAAATTCGTATAATTTCCGCTGACTCGTTATTGACTATGGTCTGGGTTTTCTTATCCCATAACACTGGTACCGTAACTCGCCCGGTATATTCCGGATCGGCTTTCAGATAAATTTGATAAAGAAAGTCAGCGTCATAGAGAGGCTCGTTAAGAGGAGCTTCAGAAAATTCCCAGCCATTCTCCAACATCAACGGATGTACTACCGAGACATCGATATGACTTTCCAGACCTTTTAGCTTCCGAAAAATTAATGCCCTGTGAGCCCAGGGGCAGGCATAAGAAACGTACAGATGATATCGGCCGGATTCGGGCTCAAACTCTGTACCTTTAGCGACTGTATTTCGAAACTGTGACTCGCTGCGCACAAAGCGGCCACCATGTTTCTTTGTGTCATACCACTTATCGCGCCACTGACCATCCACTAATAAACCCATAATAAATTCCTCTTGTTTAGATACCTCTATAATAAGGTCTATTTTTTGGAATTATTAGCGCATTGTGTTCAGGTTTTATTTCTAAAAAATAGAACTATAGAAAGGAGTCTACAACATTAGCCGCTTTTTCGCTGGCTGAGACTTTCAACTGCTGATGGATAGTTTTGAACTGTTCAAGCAAAACGGTGTTGTCCTGCTCGATTAACTCAACTAAGGCCTGCTCGATACCTTCTTCAGACGCCTCTGACTGAGCGAGTTCCGGCACAATTTCTTTGCCCGCTAAAAGGTTCGGCAATGAAAAGAACGGCGCATGGAATAAACGTTTAATAATTTGATAAGACAACCAGTGGAACCGATAAGCCACCACCATAGGGCGTTTAATAAGTAATGCTTCAAGCGCCACAGTTCCCGATGTCAGTAGCAGGTAATTTGATGCCGCCATAACCTTACGGCTTTCGCCTACAGGAAGCGCAATGGTCAATTCTGGACTGTATTGCTTAATGAGTTCCTGAAACTGCTCAGCACGAGCGTCGCTTATCATCGGTGCCACGAAACGAAGGTTCGGATACTTCTCTGCTATTTTTTTGGCAACTCGCAAAAATACAGGCGCCATACGGGCAATTTCACCTTTTCTGCTACCAGGCAGAATAGCCAAATACTCGCTTTCAGGTTCGAGTTTTAACTCCTTTCTCGCTGGAGTCTGCTGCCATTGCATTGGGATGTCATCGGCCAGAGGGTGGCCGACAAAAGTCGCCGGGAGACCGTGCTTATCGTAAAAGTCCTTTTCAAAAGGCAGCAAGCACAGTACATGATCTACTGCCTTCTTAATGCCTTTAATACGCCCTTCTCGCCACGCCCACACCGATGGACTGACATAATGAATCGTTGCTATACCAGCATTTTTAAGGCGAGTTTCAACCGTCAGGTTAAAGTCCGGAGCGTCAATACCTATCATTACATCGGGTTGTTCTTCGATAAGATATTGCACCAGTTTTTTCCGGTGTCGTAGTAGCTTAGGAAGTTGCTGTACGACTTCGGCTATCCCCATAACGGCTAAGTCATCCATGGGAAAGTAAGAGTCCATTCCCTGCTCAGCCATTAATGGTCCACCGACGCCAATAAAGTATGCACCGGGGTGACGTTTTGAAATGGCCTGCATTAGTCCGGCGCCTAACAGATCACCCGAGTGCTCACCGGCAACAATGGCAATTTTCGGCGGCTTTTTGCTACTCATTACGGACGAATAATGCCTCGTGAACTGTTTTCTACAAAAGCCGTGAAGCCGTCAAGTGCCGGTTCATTTAGTGCAGTAATACCTTCCAGCGCTTCTTCTACTGTCAGACTGGAGCGATACAATATTTTGTATGCCCGGCGTACATTCTGAATTTGCTCAGGAGTATATCCCCGACGCTTTAATCCTTCCGCATTGATTGTTCTGGGCTTAGCATTATGGCCCTGCGCCATAACAAATGGAGGAATATCCTGCACCACTATTGAATTCACCGCAGCAAACGAATGTGAACCAATATGGCAAAACTGGTGCACTCCCGTCATACCTCCCAGGATAACCCAGTCTCCAACATGAACATGACCGGCTAATGTCACCTGATTAGCAAAAATATTGTCGTTACCTATTACACAGTCATGTGCCACATGCACATATGCCATAAATAAGTTGTTGTCGCCGATCTTGGTGAGCGAGTCATCCTGCACGGTGCCACGATGAATGGTTACGGATTCACGAAATACATTATTATCGCCAATCACTAATTCAGTTGGCTCACCATCGTACTTTTTATCCTGACAATCCTCGCCAACAGAAGCAAACTGATAAATAGTGTTGTTTTTCCCAATGGTCGTAGGGCCTTTTAAAACAACGTGCGAGCGAATGTCGCAGTTATCGCCAATAACAACATTTGGACCAATGACTGTCCATGGGCCAACGCTGACATTGGCTCCAATCTCTGCGCTCGGGTCAATAATTGCGGTTTCGTGAATCACTTAAACTTCTCTTCTTGCACAGATAATTTCAGCAGTACAGGCGACATCGCCATCAACTTCGGCACGCCCGGTAAACTTCCAGATACCACGGCGTTCTTTTTCAAAGGTGACATAAAAGTCTACTGTATCGCCCGGGATAACCTGACGCTTGAAACGCGCGTTATCAATACCAGCGAATAGGTATAAGTCGTTTGCGCTCTTTTTACTCTCTGTAATTTTAAAACCGAGTAAACCACAGGCCTGAGCTATTGCTTCCAGCAACAAAACTCCCGGGAAAATTGGTTTGCCCGGGAAGTGGCCATTAAACATCGGTTCATTAAAGCTGACATTCTTTATCGCGTGCAAAGAGTCTTTCGAGTTTGTCTCGATAACTCTGTCTATTAATAAAAACGGATAACGATGGGGAAGTAAATCTAATACCCCTTGAATATCAAACCCTGATTCCGTAATTTTCAAACCTTTCACCTTACTCAGTTGTTATTGTCAGCTTGTTTTTCCAGTTCTTTTACACGCTTAAAGAGATCATCCAATTGGCGGAACCTGGCACCATTACGCCGCCATTCACGGTGTCCGCTGGCAGGTATACCTGACGCATAAACGCCCGGCTCAGTGATCTCTTTTATTACCATAGCAAATCCCATGATTTGCACATCATCACATACGCTAATATGACCATTAATGGCTGAGGCACCACCAATCATACAGCGTTTACCGATATGACAGCTACCGGCTAAAACCGTACAACCGGCAATAGCAGTGTCTTCGTCTATAAATACGTTATGAGCAATCTGGCACTGATTATCAATGATACAACCCGATGAGATAACGGTGTCATCGAGTGCGCCACGATCAACCGTAGTACTAGCCCCAATTTCAACGTTGTCTTTAATAACAACACGGCCCAGTTGGGGAATTTTCAACCATTTACCATTTTCAGGTGCCCAACCAAAGCCATCAGCTCCAATAACCGCACCTGCATGAAATAGACAGTTATCACCAATAACACAACGGTGATAAACTTTTACTCCCGACCAGAGCGTACAGCCAGAACCAAGCTGTGTTTCAGCTCCAATATAGCAGTGAGCTCCAATACTGGTGTTATCCCCAATGATGGCCCCGTCTTCAATAACGACGTATTCACCAATACTAACGTTAACACCAATACTGGCTGATTCAGCAATTTTCGCGGAATCAGCCACGCCCTTCGCAGGCTTAGGCGTGGTATCCAATAACTGTGCAATTTTGGCAAATGCAGCATAAGGGTTGGATACCCGAATTGCGTTATTAACGGCATCACTGTCGTCTTTTTCGGAGACAATAACCGCCCCGGCAGACGTAGTTTCTAGCTGACTTTTGTAACGACTATTTGCCAAAAAAGCTATAGCGTCACCAGTAGCAGACTGCAAGGTCGCCACGCGCAAAATGGGGAGCTGCGCATTTCCTCGCACCTCCCCACCCACATGGTCAGCCAACTGCTGCAATGTGTACTCAGTCATAGATTAGTTACCTGAGGTCATTTTCTCGACAACCGCACCAGACAAGTCGTTATCTGCTTTCATGTAAGTTACAGCGTTACTTTCAAGAACCATATCGTAGTCTTTGTCTTCAGCTACTGCAGTAATTGCATCCTGTACCTTGCCAAGCAACTTGTTACGCTCTTCGTTTTGACGACGACGGGTGTCTTCCTGAAGCGCTTTGCTTTTTAGCTGAGCCTGAGAGATAGTCTCTTCCAGGTCACGCTCTAGCTGAGTTTTTTCAGACGCAGACATAATTGACGCATCACGTTCTTGCTTTTGACGCAATTCCTGAACCTTTTGCTCAAGACGACGCATTTCTTCAAAGCGATCCTGGAACTCGTTCTGTAACTGCTCTGAAATTTGCTCACGCTGTGGTAGCTGCTGGAATACTTCCATCATATCGACCACACCAATTTTCTGCTGTGCTTGCGCGGCGCCTGCAAAAAGTGCTGTTGAAACAGCAACAGCTGCAGCTGTAGATTTAATTAACTTTTTCAAGGTAAAACTCCTTCAAATTTTGTTACTAATATTTAATTATTATTATCAGAATGTGGTTCCGATATTAAACGAGAACACTTGAGTTTCATCACCCTCAACTTCCTTCAGAGCCCGCCCCAGTGAAAAGGTCAGCGGACCCATTGGTGATATCCATTGAACGGATACACCCGCTGAAGCTCTGAAGTCGCCTGGCGAACTGTAATCCGTTAACGGCTGACTTCCCTGAGCCAGCTCCAGGTCTTTATACCTATCGTAGTCGAATTCTGTATCCCAGACCATACCGAAGTCAACAAAGACACTTGTTCTTACGCTATTACGCATACCTTCATCGACAAAAGGTGTTGGTACGATAAGCTCAAGCCCACCGACAACTTTTGCGTTACCGCCAACGGCAAAGCGGCTCACCTGAACTTGTTGTGAATCAGAGCCAGATGGTAAACCATTTGGCGCCCCGGTTACGTCTGGTGGTGCCGGTAGCTGGCTTGCCGAACTGTAAATAGCTCGTGGTCCAACAGTGTTAGCTTCGAAACCACGTAAGTCGCCCTGTCCGCCAACTCGGAAAGACTCCCAGAATGGCAATAAGTAATCATTGCCTCTGTCATCTGTACCATAACCATTACCATAACCTAGGTTAAGGCGTGTCAGGAATGTCCATTGCTGGTCACGCGTTAGTGGGTAGTAATGTTTATATTCATAGTTCGTCCGGAAATACTGGACGTCACTAAACGGCGCAGAGATCTCTATACCAGCGCGTTGAGAAGAACCACTGGTTGGAAAGCGTCCTCTATTTAAGGTTACACGGGACCAGCCCATATTAAACTCATAAATATCAAAAGCGACACCGTCGTCAGGGTTCTCCCGATTTAAGTATGCGGAATAAAATTTCCGTATTTGCTCATAACCGTCAACGTTCGTTACTTCCTGGTTTTTATAACCAATACCAAAGTTAAAGCTGTTGATTTCGTCAACCGGGAAGCCTACACCGCTGGAAACACCAAAGGTTTTCTGATTGTAACGAATTAAGTTTTCCGCCTGACCGGCATCAAACTCACTCATATACACTTGTCCTGAAAGGCTAACGCCATTCATTGTGAAGTACGGGTCAGTATAGGAAACGTTAACGTTTTTATTAAAGCGGCTGGTGCTGACATTAAATCCAACTCTGTTACCAGTGCCCAGGAAGTTATTTTGCTGAACACCCGCATTAAGTTGCAAACCTGAGTAGTCACCATAACCAACGCCGGCGTTAAAGGAGCCCGATGGTTGCTCTTTCACCTTATAGGTCACGTCAACCTGATCATCGCTGCCTTCGACTCGCTCGGTCGATGTTTCAACTGTCTCAAAGAAACCAAGACGTTCAAGACGAACCTTACCTTGTTCAATTTTATTGTCAGATAACCAGGCACCTTCCAGTTGGCGCATTTCACGACGAAGCACCCGGTCTTTTGTCGCACCATTACCTTCAAAATTAATGTGACGTACATAGACACGCTTACCCGGTTCTACCGAGAAAGTAATTTTAACCGTTTTGTCATCGTCATTATGTTCAGGGATAGCTCGAACTTCAGGGTAAGCATAGCCGTAACGACCATAGAAGCGGCTAATCATATCCTCGATATAAGTCACCTGTGCGGCGTTATAGAGGGTACCTTCTTCAATAGTCGCAATTCGGCTGACTAGCTCTTCGTGGCCTTTTAGATCCCCAATAACATCGGTTTCGCTTACGTTGTATTTATCACCCTCTTTAACATTGATGGTGATATAAATACCTTCACGATCGGGTGTCATAGAAACCTGAACGGATTCAACCTGGAAACGCAAATACCCACGGTCCCGATAAAAAGACTCTAAAGTCTCTAAGTCACCACTTAACTGCTGTTTCTGGTAGCGCTTTTCGCCAATAACGTTCCACCACGGGAGGTCATCGCGAAGTTCGAAAGCATCAAGAAGTTGCTCATCGGCAAACGCCTTATTACCCACAATATTAATTTGTGCAATTTCAGCAGCGTCGCCTTCGTCGAAGTTCATACGCAACTCAACTCGGTTGCGCGGCAAATCAACAACTTGTATATCCACCGATGCATTATATTTACCAACACTATGATAGAAATCTTCCAGACCTTTCTCTATGCCTGAAATAGTGGTTCTATCCAGAGGTTCACCAGTAACAATATTATTATCAAGCAAGCTCTCTTCAAGCTGCTCGTCTTTGATATCGCTGTTACCTTCAAAGGTAATTTCAGCAATGGTTGGTCGCTCACTGACGGTGAAAATTAACGTATCGTTATCTCTCCGTGCATCAATATAGTTAAAGTGAGTCGAAGAGTAGAGTGAGCGAATGGCGCTACGAATCTGTAACTCACTCACCTCATCACCCACCCTAACCGGAATATAAGTTAACGCAGCACCTAAAGCGACACGTTGTAACCCTTTAACTTCAATATCCTGAACAACAAACTCGTCTTGTGCGTAGGCTGGTGCTACTGCACCTGCAATCATGGCACTCACTAACAGCTTTTTAAACGTCATTATCACTAGCTACTTTTTTGTTAATTCGTGACTCAGAATGCGAAACGGGCGATGTCATTTGATATTGCTAACGCCATCAACGCGAATACCAGCACCCCACCAATCCTATAGCAAACGTCTTGCACTCTTTCGGATACCGGCTTACCACGAACCCATTCAATGCTGTAAAACACTAAATGACCGCCGTCTAACACCGGTAAAGGTAATAAATTTATTATCCCTAAATTGACACTTAATAATGCCAAAAAACTTAAAAAATAGACGAACCCGTTACTAGCGCTAACACCAGCACCTTCAGCAATACTTAAAGGCCCTGCCAGGTTCTTTACAGAAACATCTCCGGTCAGCAGTTTACCTATCATTTTCACGCTAACAACCATCAACTCCCAAGTTTTTTCTGCGCCTTTCGCTAAGCCCCCGAAAAACCCGTATTGATGGTTGAAAACATAATTATCAGGTAACGGTTCAGTCACCGGAACTACGCCAAGGTAGCCTATGACACCATTTTGACTTTCCCGTTCCCCTATTTGAACAGAAACTTCCTGCTCAACGCTATTTCTTTCAACCGTAAACAAGAGACTCTGCCCAGCCGACTGAGCAATAATCTCACGTATTTTTTCCCAGCTATCGACTTGCTCACCGTCAATAGAAATAATAGTGTCGCCCGCTTTAAGGCCGCTCGCATCAGCTGGTGAGTCTGCTTCAACCTGACTAAGCTCGGTGTAAACTTCAGGCTGATAAACCTCAATACCTAAACTTCCAAAGGTCGACTCTGTCTCAGGATCAAACCGCCAGCCGGTCAAGTCCAGCCTGCGCTGAACTTCACTTCCCGCCGGCGTTCTTAACGTTATTATCGTCTCGTCATCGCCAATAGCGGACATTAAGCCCAGCTGCACTTGTTGCCAGTCATAAGCTTCTACATCGTCGACTGACAAAATTTCACTGCCTCTTTCCAGATCTGCTTTTGCAGCAATGGAGTTTTCTTTGATATCACCAATAACAGGCTTTACCGTCGGCACACCAATACCAAACATGAGCCATAGCACCGCTACCGCAAGGACAAAGTTAGCAACAGGACCCGCCGCTACTATGGCAAAACGTTTATAAACCGACTGTGCATTAAAGCTTACATCTCGCTCTTCTTCGGTAACATCATCAATGCGTTCATCCAGCATTCGAACATAACCGCCAAGAGGGATAACACCTAGTTGATAGACCGTACCGTCTTTTCCGGTACGCTTCCAAATAGCGCGACCAAAACCAACAGAAAAGGTTATTACCTTAACGCCACAGCGTCGAGCAACCCAAAAATGCCCGAACTCGTGAAACGCAACCAAAATTCCCAATGTGACAACAAACGAAAAGAAATACCAAATTGCGTCTATCACTGTGCGTACTCCTGCAACCATTGTTTAGCTGCTAAACGCGCTTTTTTATCGATAGCTAATAGCGTCTCGATGCTATCAGCCTCATGAGTTGTTACCGACTGTAATACGGAATCACAGACTTTAGCGATATCGGTAAAGCCCACCTGTTCCTGCAAAAACGCATCAACGGCTATTTCATTGGCAGCATTTAAGGCTGTCGTTGCCCACTGCCCTGCCCAACACGCTTCTATTGCAAGCTGCAGACAGGGATAACGAGCTGACTCGGGCTGTTTAAACGTTAACTGTCCAATTTGAGTAAAATCCAGATTAGATACACCGCTTTCTAATCGCTCAGGATACCCCAGTGAATGGGCAATTGGGGTGCGCATATCAGGCTCCCCCATTTGCGCCAGAACCGAGCCATCGGTGTACTGGACCATAGAATGGATAACACTTTGAGGGTGAATCACCACTTTCAACTGTTCACGTGAGCAATTGAATAACCAGCGGGCTTCAATATATTCCAGTCCTTTATTAAGCATAGTGGCCGAATCGACAGATATCTTTCGTCCCATAGACCAGTTGGGATGGTTACATGCCGCCCCTGGAGTTTGTTTCGATAGCTCTTCAAGTGGTATATCCCGAAACGGGCCACCGGAGCCAGTTAATAACAGATGCTGAATACCATGCTCTGCTAAAGACATAGTGCCAACCAACTGCTGGGCAGCCTGGGGTAAGCACTGGAAAATAGCATTGTGTTCGCTGTCTACTGGTATTATTCGAGCGCCAGAACGTTGTGCGTGGTCAATAAACAATTGACCGCTCATTACCAGGGCTTCTTTGTTGGCCAGCAAGACATCTTTACCCGCATCAATAGCAGCTAATGTCGGGACAAGTCCTGCAGCGCCAACTATCGCTGCCATAACAATATTGACGTCGCCTGCGGCACTAACTTCTGCTAAAGCTTTTTCGCCGTAGGTTACCTGTGTTGATACCTGAGTGCCTAAAAGTTCTTTGAGCTCTGACGCACTGCTTTGAGAGCCCATAACGGCGTATTGTGGATGGTGCTTCAAACACAGCTCAGCCATAACCTGAACCTGGCTGTGAGCGGTTAGCGCAAAAACCTCAAAGTCTTCCGGGTGTCGTGCAACAACATCCAGAGTGTTTTGACCAATGGAGCCTGTTGCTCCCAAAACCGTAATTCGACGCATAGGTTTAATGCAAAAACTCCAGATAAGCTAAGGTGAAAATAGGCACTGCAGCTGTAAGACTGTCAATACGGTCAAGAATTCCCCCATGCCCCGGTAAAATTGATCCGCTGTCTTTTACTCCGGCACTGCGTTTAAACATACTTTCGTTTAAATCTCCGAATACCGACGCCACTACAGTAAACAACCCGGTTAAGTAATAACCGGTAAATTGATCAGCGGGCACTTTAGTCCAGTGCGCCACAACCATCATCACCACAAAAGCCAGAGTTACCCCGCCACATAAACCTTCCATCGTTTTGCCCGGACTTACGGCTGGCATCATTTTGTTGCGCCCATAACGAACGCCGGCAAAATACGCACCGACATCGGCAGCCCAGACTAAAAGAAGAATAAACAGAACAACCCAGCCACCAAAGAAGCGTGACTCATCAATATCGATAGAGCGGACCGTGACTAATGCAGCCCATGTAGGAATAAAAATCAGCAACCCAAAAACACCAACAATGGCGCGGGTTCGCGACCACATACGGCGACTTGAGGGGTAATTAACTATCATTGCCAAAGCTACGACCCACCAGATGCCACCGGCAAGGATAGTGTAATAAATCAGTTTAGAAAGCTCGCCATCGCGCCATAAGTGTTCATACGGTGCCAGCCATGAAAGCACACCAATTATAGCTCCAACAAACAGAGTATAAGCAATACGCGCTGATGTACGACGCACGCCCATTAAAGGAGACCATTCCCAGGCACCCAGCATTAAAACCGCCTGAATGAACAGAGAAAAGCCCCAAAGCGGCAGCATAAAAACCCCGTATAGTGCCACTGGAACCAGCAATAATGCTGTAATAATACGTTGTTTTAGCAAGTGTTATTCCTCTATCCGAGTTTCTATGCCTTGCATAAGCACGGTCAATTGTTCGCTGGTTAAACCGAAGCGACGTTCACGTTGAGCAAAATCCGTTATCGCTTTAGCAAAAATGGCATCGTCAAAGTCTGGCCACAATGTTGAAGTAAAATACAACTCTGCATAAGCCAACTGCCATAATAGAAAATTACTAATACGACGCTCCCCCCCCGTTCGGATGAGTAAATCCGGTAATGGCTGATCGGCCATCATAAGTTCACCGGATATTGCCTCTTCGGTAATTTCTGAAGGCTCGATCTCGCCGGTTTTCACTTTATCAGCCAACTTACGACTGGCTTGAGTGATATCCCATTGACCACCATAGTTTGCAGCGATATTTAAATTTAGCCCACTATTATTCTGAGTCTTTTCTTCGGCTTCTTGTATTCGCTTTTGTAAACGCTTTGAGAAAGCACCTTTATCGCCAATAATGCGCAAGCGAATATCATTATCGTCTAACTTTTTTACTTCGCTTTTCAATACTGACATAAACAACTCCATCAGTACCGATACTTCAGTAGCGGGACGCTTCCAATTTTCGCTACTAAAAGCAAATAAAGTCAGAGACTCTATACCGTTACGGCGAGCAAAAGCGACCGCTCTGCGCACAGCTTCTGCTCCGGCCTTATGCCCAAAAGTTCGTATTTTACCGCGTTGTTTCGCCCAACGACCATTGCCGTCCATGATAATGGCAACGTGTCGGGGAACTAACTGCTCTATTGACGGTAATTCTTTCATTCAATCTGCCGTAAACATTAAAAAACGCCGTGCGAGTATACCTGACACGGCGTCATAGACCAACGTAGGTAAGGTTTGATGGTTAAATTTCCATCAAGTCCTCTTCTTTTGCTTTCAACGATTCATCAATTTGCTTGACGTATTTATCCGTCAGTTTTTGAATCTCATCTTCAGCACTACGTTCTTCATCTTCAGTAATTTCTTTTTCTTTCAGAAGGTCTTTAATATCGCTGTTCGCGTCACGACGAATATTGCGTACCGCCACTCGCCCCTGCTCTGCTTCCGCGCGCACAATTTTAACCAGGTCGCGACGACGCTCTTCAGTCAATGGTGGCAAAGGAATGCGAATAACAGCTCCGGCTGATGCCGGATTTAACCCCAAGTCCGAGTTAATAATTGCCTTTTCAACCGCAGCTGAAGCCGACTTGTCAAATACGGTCAACGCTAAAGTTCTGGAGTCCTCGGTGGTGATGTTAGCCAACTGTTTCAGCGGCGTGTCAGTACCGTAATAGTTCACCATAACACTATCTAAAATGCTGGGGTGAGCTCGTCCGGTGCGTACTTTCGACATTTGACTACGCAATGACTCAACACTTTTTTCCATGCGATCTTTAGCGTCTTCTATAATTTCTTTTATCACTGTCTTATACCCTTCTATTCAATAGCGGCGATTACTCTGCGTCTTTACTAATTAGTGTACCTTCTTCTTCACCCATAATCACGGCTCGTAAAGCACCCGGCTTATTCATATTAAACACCCGGATAGGCAAAGCGTGGTCTCGCGCCAGAGTGAATGCCGCTAAATCCATTACTTTTAACTGTTTTTCCAGTATATCATCGTAATTAATATGCTTATACAAGGTTGCATCCGGATTACCCACAGGATCATCCGAATAAACCCCATCAACTTTCGTTCCTTTAAGAACAACTTCAGCTTCAATTTCAATTCCGCGTAAACACGCCGCTGAGTCTGTCGTAAAGAAAGGGTTGCCAGTTCCGGCAGAGAAAATCACCACCCGACCTGACTTTAATAAACTAATAGCTTCTGCCCAGTTATAGCTGTCACAAACACCCGTTAATTCAATAGCTGACATTAAGCGCGCGTTAACAAAAGCACGATGCAGAGCGTCACGCATTGCCAAACCATTCATCACTGTTGCCAACATACCCATATGGTCGCCCACAACACGATTCATACCAGCTTTGGCTAAACCTTCTCCCCGGAATAAGTTACCACCACCAATGACTAAGCCTACCTGAACCCCAAGTTCAACTAATTCCTTAATTTCCTGTGCCATACGATCAAGCACTTTAGCATCAATGCCAAATGGTTCGTCCCCCATAAGGGCTTCACCACTGAGTTTTAACAATATGCGTCGATAACTGGGTTTCGGATGGGTGCTCATCATTGCCTCTACTCTTTCCTTTAGTTTAAAAAAAACCGCGTCCTGAACGCTCAAGACGCGGTTTATAATTTTCTATTTCATGGGGCTGGTCGAGACCACGCTGTTAGCCTTTGCTCGCTGCCGCCACTTGTGCCTGAACTTCAGAAGCAAAATCTTCTTCTTTACGTTCAATACCTTCACCCACTTCAAAGCGAACGAAAGTAACAACATCGGCACCAGCTTTCTTCAGTAACTCACCAACAGTCATTGATGGGTCTTTCACGAAAGGCTGACCAGTCAGGCTGATTTCACCGGTAAACTTACGCATACGGCCTTCAACCATCTTTTCAGCGATTTCTTTCGGCTTACCGCTTTGCATTGCGATATCAACCTGAATAGAACGCTCTTTCTCAACAACTTCAGCTTCAACGTCTTCAGGCTTAACGAACTGTGGATTACTTGCTGCAACGTGCATACATAAGTCACGAGCCAAGTCTTCATCACCACCGGTAAGAGCAACTGCAACACCGATGCGAGCACCGTGAGTGTAAGTTGCAACAACATCGCCAGCTTCAAGAGTTTGAACACGACGAACGTTCATGTTCTCACCAATTTTAGCCACTAAGTCTTCACGAGTTTTCTCAACCGTTTGACCACCGATGTCTGTCGTTTTTAACGCTTCAACGTCATTTTCTTTGTTAGCAAATGCAACGTTAATGACTTTATCGCCAAATGCCAGGAAGCTGTCGTCACGTGCTACGAAGTCAGTTTCGCAGTTTAGCTCAACTAACGTTGCCTGGTTGCCTTCAGACTTAACTAAAATAACACCTTCAGCTGCAACACGGCCTGCTTTCTTCGCTGCTTTGGCCTGACCGCTTTTACGCATCAGGTCAATTGCCGCTTCCATATCACCGTCGACTTCCTGCAATGCTTTTTTGCAGTCCATCATGCCAGCGCCTGTGCGCTCGCGCAGTTCTTTTACTAGAGCTGCTGTAATTGCCATGATTCTATTCCTCGATTATTCAGTTGCTTCGACGAAATCGTCAGAGTCTTTCGCTTCAACTTGCGCTGTACGTGCTTCTTTTACCGCTTCTGCAGCAGTGTTCAAATACAATTGAATTGCACGGATCGCGTCATCATTACCCGGAACAATGTAATCAACACCGTCAGGGTCAGAGTTTGTATCCACAACAGAAACAACTGGAATGCCCAGGTTATTAGCTTCTTTAATAGAGATGTGCTCGTGATCAGCATCGATAACAAACAGAACGTCAGGTAAGCCGCCCATGTTTTTGATACCGCCTAAGCCTTTTTCCAGCTTTTCCATTTCACGAGTATTAACCAAAGCTTCTTTCTTGGTTAGTTTGTCGAATGTTCCGTCCTGGCTCATTGTTTCAAGGTCTTTTAGACGCTTGATTGATTGACGAACTGTTTTCCAGTTAGTCAACATGCCGCCTAACCAACGGTGGTTTACATAATACTGACCACAGTTAATAGCTGCTTCTTTAACCGCTTCTGCTGCTGCGCGCTTAGTACCAACAAACAGGATTTTACCTTTGTTTGAAGCAACGTGCTGCATGTAGCTCAACGCATCGTTGAACATAGGCACAGTTTTTTCGAGGTTAATGATATGAATTTTGTTACGAGCACCAAAAATGTAAGGTTTCATTTTTGGATTCCAGAAACGAGTTTGGTGACCGAAATGGACACCTGCTTTCAGCATGTCACGCATTGACACGTTAGCCATAATATTTTTCCTTTTTAGGGGGTTAAGCCTCCATACATCCCATAAGCCGACTTGTTCTTAGACAAGCACCCCGTCTTATGTGTCGATGTATGTGTGGATTATCATTTACATACAAGTTTACTTTGTTGGCATAAGGCCAAAAAAGCGTGCGTTTTATACCATAACGAGCACACTTACACAACAAAAAACGTTACTTAACTTATGTTTTAACCCGCCTCAAAGATAGCGAATTCTATCAGTCGCTGTTAAACTGTCGGCTTTTCCAGCAGTCACGGACAGGAAGAGAATGACCATCTCAATTAAGACACCCGAAGAAATCGAAAAAATGCGCGCTGCAGGCAAGCTTGCCGCTAGTGTTCTTGAAATGATTGGTGAATACGTAAAACCCGGTGTAACCACAGAAGAGCTGGACGATATCTGCCACAAGTATATTACTGACCATGGCGCTTACCCTGCTCCGTTAAATTACCATGGGTTCCCTAAGTCCATTTGCACCTCTGTTAACCATTGTGTCTGCCACGGTATTCCTGGTCCCAAAAAGCTTAAAGATGGCGATATTATGAACATTGATGTCACCGTAAAGCTTGATGGTTACCACGGCGACACCTCAAAAATGTTTGTGGTAGGTAAGCCTACTATTATGGCAGAACGTTTGATTAAAGTGACCCAGGAGTCCCTTTACAAAGCGATAGAAATGGTCAAGCCAGGGATCAAGCTCGGCGACTTTGCGGAAGTTATTCAAAAGCACGCGGAAAGCCACGGCTACTCAATTGTCCGCGAATACTGCGGACACGGTATTGGCTCCGTGTTTCATGAGGATCCACAAATTCTTCATTATGGCCAGGCAGGTACCGGCGAAGAGTTAAAAGCCGGAATGTGCTTTACTATCGAGCCTATGGTTAACGTTGGCAAGCGCCACACGAAACTGATGAAAGACGGCTGGACCGTACTTACCAAGGATCGCAGTCTGAGTGCACAGTGGGAGCACACTCTATTAGTCACGGATAACGGTGTAGAGGTTCTGACATTACGTAATGACGAACCTGACTTAGCGCGAGTTATCGAGCACAACTAACTGACTTCAGGGGGTATTATGGCTGATGTTGAACAGGATAAAGACTTCCATGGCCGTTGGCCTGACAGAACTCATACCCCTTGCATTAAAGACTATAAAGCACTTCTGGAGAGCTACCGTAACTGGTCTGCGGCGCGTTTTGTTACGGCCGACATTGATGAGCTTGTTCATCACCGTTCGACATTTTTTGATCAGCTCATTTGCCAATTGTGGCAACAGTTTAAACTTAACAATGAACCCGCCACTATATTAGCTGTTGGCGGTTATGGCCGTGAAACACTGCATCCGGGTTCAGATATCGATTTACTCATTTTAATTGCCCCCCAGAGCGAAGACGCTGAAACCAGGTTGTCTGAAAAGCTCAGTCAGCTTATTACCTTTTTATGGGATCTTCATTTAGATATTGGCCATTCGGTACGCACCATCGACGAATGTTTTAGTCAATCAGAAAACGATATTACTATTGCTACAAACCTTATTGAGAGCCGTTACCTTGATGGCTCTGAGGATCTTTACAACGAATTTCATCAACAATTATTGAATGACTTTCCATGGTCGAGCCGAGACTTTTATCAAGCCAAACTTGATGAGCAAAAACAACGACATCAGCAATATCACAGTACGTCCTATAATCTCGAGCCTAATATCAAATCAAGCCCCGGTGGACTGCGTGACATCCAGACCGTTGGCTGGATTGCTAAACGTCACTTCCGCACCCATTCGGACGAAAACCTGGTTGAATACGGTTATATGACGGCCGATGAGTTCGTCGAGCTACGTGACTGCATGAACTGGTTATGGCGCATCCGCTTTGCCCTCCATCTTGAAGCTGGTAAACGCGAAGACCGCCTGTTATTCGATTTTCAGCCCGGCGTAGCGGTTCGTCTGGGTTATGGCAATGACGGTAAAGCATCCGTCGAAACCATGATGAAAGATTACTTTAAAGTAGTTCTTCGTGTCAGCGAGCTCAACCAGATGTTACTGCAATTCTTTCATCAGGCCATACTGGGCACACAGGACTTACAACACGCAGAGCATATTAGCGATGACTTTGCGGTCTCAAATGAGTTGCTCACTGCACGACATGACAACGTATTCGACGACCACTGCAATATTGTCCGGGCTTTTGTCTGCATTGCCGAACACCCACAGATAAAAGGCATCCATTCAAATACCATTCGTTTACTCAGAAACGCGCGCGCTCAGTTAACCGAGCCTCTTAGCCATGACCCTGAATGCAGAAACCTGTTTAACCAGCTCATTCAGCACCCCCGCGGCTGTGGCCTGGCGTTTGCACTTATGCATCACCACAGCGTATTGGCCAGTTATTTATCCCAGTGGCAACAAATTGTGGGGCAAATGCAGTTTGATCTGTTCCACGCTTACACTGTTGATGAGCACACTTTTCGTCTGGTGAGAAACCTCTACCGCTTCAGCGACGAAGACTATCAGGATCAGTTTCCCTTATGCGAAAAGCTGGTAGCACAGATGGATCGTCGCTATTGCCTTTATTTGGCGGGTATTTTCCATGATATCGCCAAAGGGCGCGGAGGTGATCACTCTGAATTAGGCGAAATGGACGCGCGCAACTTCTGTCATCAGCATGGTTATGACGAAGAAGACGCTGAGCTGGTTGCCTGGCTGGTAAGACACCACTTAACCATGTCAGTTACCGCACAGAAACGTGACATTCATGATCCTGAGGTTATACAAGACTTTGCTAATCAGGTTTCAACGCTCGAGCGGCTGGACTACCTTTATTGTCTTACGGTGGCCGATATTCGCGCAACCAATCAGTCGCTCTGGAATAATTGGAAAGCAACCCTGTTGGAAGAGCTATACAACGCAACATCTTATTTGCTGCAACAAGACAGTAATAAACCAACTCTGGATATTCGCCAGAAAATAAACGAAAACAAAGCCAATGCAATGGCTTTGCTGTTAAGTGCCGGGTTTGAAAAGTCAGAAATTCTCGCTTTGTGGGGCCGTTTTACTGCCGATTATTTCTTCCGGCATACGCCAGAGCAGATCAGCTGGCATTCACAGCATATATTAAACTTGCCGACCGACCAGTTACCACTGATTCTAATTGGTGATGAAAACAACTATGGTACAACCGAGCTGTTTATTTATCATCATGAAGAAAGCCACTTGTTTGCGTCTGTTGCCGGTGTTCTGGATAGCCAGCAGTTAAATATTCTGGATGCACAAATCCTTGCCACCCGTGACGGTTTTGTCATGGATACTTTCGTTGTACTGCAACGGGACGGCAAGCCATTGACAGAACCGCAGCGCATTGAAGAAGTCAAACAACAATTGCTGGACGTTCTTCATAAACGCATACCTGTCCCCAGTACAAAACGCCCCTTGTCACGGCGCATGAAAAACTTTTCAGTAGCCACAGAAGTGACATTTATACCAAGTAAGCATCACGGTCGCACAACCTTTGAGCTAGTAACTCTGGACAGACCCGGCCTTATTGCTAAACTTGCGGCTATTTTACAGCAACAAAATGTCACCTTACTTGCCGCAAAAATTACCACCATAGGCGAGCAGGCAGAAGATTTATTCATTGTCACCACGGAGCAACAAACCGCTTTGGACGACAAGCAGAAACAAACGTTAAAAAAACAAATTATCAAAGACCTGGAGTTTTAAATTCTTATCATGGAAAACATAAAACAACGCATCATCGATGCATTTGAACAACGTGATCAGCTCAACGCCCATACTGAAAATGACGACTTGCGTGAAGCAGTTCGCTACGTCATTGACGAGATTGACCGCGGCGAGTTGCGAGTCGCTGAAAAAATTTCGGGCGAGTGGGTTGTTCATCAATGGCTGAAAAAAGCCGTTCTGCTGTCGTTTCGTTTAAACGACAACGACCTGATTGAAGGCGGCGAAACCCGCTTCTGGGACAAAGTGCCGGCGAAATTTGCTGACTATGACAGTGCCCGTTTCCGTGCCGAAGGCATGCGCGTTGTACCACCGGCTATGGTGCGTAAAGGTGCTTTTATTGGCCGCAATGTCGTCGTTATGCCGTCATACGTAAATATTGGTGCATACGTTGGTGAAGGCACTATGGTTGATACTTGGGCTACTGTCGGCTCCTGCGCACAAATCGGTAAAAATGTGCACCTATCCGGCGGTGTTGGTATCGGTGGTGTTCTGGAGCCGCTGCAGGCAAACCCGACGATTATTGAAGATAACTGCTTCATTGGTGCGCGCTCAGAAATTGTTGAAGGCGTTATTGTTGAAGAAGGCGCGGTGATTTCCATGGGCGTTTACATTGGCCAGAGCACGCGCATTTATGACCGCGAAAATGACCGCATTCTATATGGTCGCGTACCTTCAGGTTCCGTTGTTGTACCAGGTTCATTGCCTTCTGCAAACGGTACACACAGCCTATACGCTGCCATTATTGTAAAACGGGTAGATGCTAAAACTCGTGCCAAAGTGGGTATCAATGCCCTGCTACGCAGCGCGGAATAACTTTTACTTAAGAAATGGCTGGTGAAACTCATCCGGCAGTGGTATTTCCAAATTGATGGACTCGCCACTGACCGGATGTTTAAAGCTAAGTCCAGTCGCTGCCAGCAGTAAACGGTGGCAATTAAAGTGCTCGCGAAAAAAGTTATTATGCCGTCCATCACCATGGTTTGTATCACCGACAATGGGATGCCTAATATGTGCCATGTGTCGGCGTAACTGGTGCTTACGTCCCGTTTCTGGTTGTAACTGAACCAATGAATAACGCGTGGTATCATGCTTTTTGCTGACCTTATAAGGCAATTCAACCTGCTTTAAACATTTATAATGCGTCACCGCCGGCTGTTTTTCTTTATCGGTATCGGCGTCAGCGTCCGCTAATTTATCCAGTTCTTCTTTTAGCGCGTAATCAATAGTACCGCTTTCAGCTACATAACCTCTGACGACCGCATGATAGGTTTTTCTTACCTCACGAGCGGTTAACTGTTCAGTCAAAGTTCGTGCGATATCACTACTAAGAGCAAAGATGAGTAACCCTGACGTTGGCCTGTCCAGCCGATGCACAGGGTAGACATGACGCCCCAATTGGTTTCGTAGCATTTGCATAGCAAATTCACGGGCACCGCTTGCTATGCGGCTTCGGTGAACCAGTAAGCCACTGGGTTTATTAATAACAGCTAAATGTTCGTCTTGGTAAACAAGTTCTAACTGCTTCACCGTTAGACGTCTTCCTGCAGAGGATCAGTGCCACTTAGCAGCACATCAAACTCACGGATTAGAGCGATAAGTTGTTCGTATTGTTCAAGCTCGTTACGGTAGGTATGAGCAGCCATTGGACTAACCGCGATGCCCTCAGGCAAAGGTCGTTGACTGTCGACCAGAGACCACATCCGCGGCAACATAATAAATTGCAGCCACTGATGAAACTCCAGCGTATCAACGGCAAAAGGCTGCTGACTTTCCAAAGCCTGCACGGGAGGCTGGTGAGACTGCCATAAGCCAAGACTGTTCAGTTCGCGCTCTATTCTATCAAGTAATCGAGCGGCTTTCTGATACTGCTCCATATCAGACTCCGTTACCACATCATTGTATAAACCGATATAATGGCGCCATAGTGATTTAATACGCCTTAAAATTCAAGCAAAAAGGGAGCGCCTGTGTCAGCACCGACCATCACCACCTTGGGTGAGTTTTTGCAAGCCGGCCAAGCAGAGTACAAAATTTTTGATATTGGCAGATGCCTTACTGAACTGTCTCAGGATGATTTTGCTGCTATTGAGCACCAGCAACGTCCTTACCCCTACCCGATAACCAGACAGGCTCAACTGGCGATATTGTTTCAGCATAAGCAGCATGATCAGCAGCCTTTCATCTGGTTTTTGCAGTTCCCTTTGGATGAGCGCGGGCTTTTAAATTTAGCGGCACGTAATCAATACCTTGAATATGTGGTTAACGCATTGGGCCACGAAATTACCGGTGAGATGACCGAGGAGCAACAAAAGCAACTGCAGCAGAATCCTTATTTACTCACACCGAATGAGCATCAGCGGGCTGCGTTGCATGCACGGGTTCAGCGTCAGCTAAAGCTGTCACCCTCAATTCACTTTGAAACAGCTGAAGCCTATTTAAAACACCCAAAAGCTGATATTGACTGGCAGCAAATTGGCTTACAAGGCCTGCACGACTGTGCAGCCCGGTTAGAGCAACTGCCAGAATTGAGCGAAGCCATAGCAACACATTTTTCGACTTACCCTAAAGCGGTAAGGCAGCCGCTCGCTGTTGCCCTTGAACAGCAAAACATCACGCCACGACTACGAGATTCATTACTTGAGCATGTTAAGAGCAATGATGCACTGCTTTGTACAGACAGCCTGAGAGCGTTAGCTTCCGTTGCAGCTCACCCGCGCGTACAAAAGTCCGTCAACGAGACCATTCCTGATGCAAACGCTGACCAACTGGTTGTTGTCGCCGCCCGATTATGGCCCGTACTTAACGATGAGCACAGCTTGTTAAGCTATTTAGATGCAATCGCTTCACTGGATAACGCCCTGTTTGATGCGTTATTTCAGGACATTATTGCCTTACCGGATATACGTCCCCTGCTTCTGTCTATATTGGCACAGCAGAAACAGTCGGAAGCCGTTGGCGAAGCTTTAAACCGATTAAAACAGCAAACCCGGAGCGCTTGATGAACTTACTTGATGTTATTGTTTTTCTCGGGTTGGCAACCGCAGTATGGGTTTTCTGGCAACATCGCCAGCAGTCGGAAAGCGCGCAGAAACACGCTGTTTTTTATTGTAAACAGCAAGGTCTGCAGTTTCTGGATATTCGTCGTGAGGATACCCGATGGTCTTTTAAAGGAAGCCAGCCGGGCTGGCGAAGTACATTTAAAATGGGGTTTAGCAGCGACGGAGAAACTCGTTATGAAGGAGAACTGACTCTTCATAACCAACGCTTAGTTGGTGTTGAATTACCGCCGTTTCGAATTCCCGGTCAATAATTTAACCCAGGCATCTTTATACATAACCCAGTCACCCAGTAAGCTATACAAAGGATGCTGAAAAGTGGCTGGCTTATTCTTCTCAAACACAAAGTGACCCAGCCAGGCAAATCCATAACCAATAACCGGCAAAGTCAGCAACCACCAATAGTTAGCGCTAACCAAAGCGTAAACTAACACGGCCAACACCAGGGTGCTGCCAATATAATGTAGGATCCGACAACGCTTGTCAGAGTGCTCTTGCAAGTAGTAAGGGTAAAACTCTTTAAAACTGGAATAACTCATTAGCTTTAATCTTCTTGCCTAGGGTAAAAGAGTACTTCACCGGGTAGCTTTTCAACTTCTATCTGGGCCTGCAAACGGTAACCGCGCTTCTTGAAAAATGCCTGATAATCAGAGCGGGTGACGTAAACTGCAATGCCCTGAGATTCAGGATCTTCTTCAAATACCGTTTTAGCAGCCTCAACCAATAAATGCCCTACCCCTTGAGATTGATACTGCGGCGCTACGGCAATAAAAGCTAACATATGGTAGGGAACATCGGGCATCGCTTGCTGAATAAGACGCTCTTTTTCAAGCACCTGTCGGGTACTTAAAAAACCTGCAGTCAGCAGCATACTAATGCGCCAATGCCAAAAACGACCAGGACCAAAGCTCTTACCAGGACGGGTGAGACAGGCGACACCTAATAGTGTGCCGCCGTCACGGATACCAATAATGGGTTGTCCACTTTCCCAAAACGCATTCAGATCTTCACGAATTGCGGCTCGTAGACGCTTTTCGTAATCCGGCTTATCGGCCCGAAAAATCTTTTGCAACAATTCATCGTCATAGTAAGTCTGAAACAAAAGCGAAGCCGCTAATTTAAGATCTTCGGCAACAAGATAGACAAGCTCTCCCTGAATATGCTCGCTGCTGTTCTCACTTGCCTTATCGATTTCACTTTCTGTTTTTTCGGTTAAGCCTTGCATAACAACCACTGGTTAGTTTTTTATAACACCAAGTTAACCATTTTTCGGGATCCTGTCGAGAGCCATTTCTCCGGTACCTGCCAGGGTACCGTCAATGAACACAATAGCTGTGCATTCATCACGGGTCGTCATACCATCAGCATGCTTTCTGTGTGTGCGATAATACAAAACCTGATATCGATGTTGTTCAGATTCCCAGGAGTCATTAAAATCGGGAGTTCCTAATCGGCTCAAGGCTTCGCTAACCGAAAGCGAGGGTGGTAATGCCGCAATCGAAGAGCGGTTTCTTTGCTCTGACTGCTGCCCTTCATATTTTTCGTTACTACCATCGTAACTCGACTCTTTTACAACAACACAACCGGATAAAGTTAACGCGCTTAGCAACGCAACAGCCAATAAAGATCTTTTCAGCATGCTTCATATTCTCCTGATTATTTTATTAATAAGTTTGCTTCAATATATTTTCAGCAGCTCATTTAAAGCAAGCTTCAGGCCAAAACGTAACTCTATGTTTTTATTGCGCTTTATATTTTTCAGGTTTTGCTAATTTGCTAATTAATCGTTATTTTCACTAATTTTAGGCTCGCATTCATTGAGCCACCCAGACAAAGAGTCGGCAAGGACTTCATGCTGTTCCTTCCCCACCCATTCAAGTCCAACAGCACCGCTGTGGTTATCTATCGACAACAATAAGTCGTCGTTATCTGCTCCTAACCCAATAAACACCGTTTCTGGCTGTTTTAACCGGCGTTTCATTAAAATATGTCCGGTTATATTTGCCAACAACCGCTCACCATCTTCTTCACTTTGGATCTGTAATAAATGTATCGGATGTCCCTGATAAGAAAGCGCCAGATCGCCCGCATACCAGCGCCCAAATAGCGCTTTAATGCTGTCATGGAAGGTTGTTTCTAAGGCTTTTTCCAGCTCATCAAAAGCCAGAGGCTTAGCTTGTAAAGACGGTGTCCATTCAACCGTATCGTCATCAATAACCTCGCCATATATTGGACTGCTCCACTCTTCTACATACTCCGTATAACGGACAGGAGCCTGATTTTGATAACGCTCCATTAAGGCATCGATAGTTTCTTCTAACGTCTTCATCTGGCACTTACACCTAAGAAAATTTACAATAAGGGCATTGTACTTACGGAGCGACTTAAATGCCAAAGAAGCACGCACTCGACCACTTATCGCTGGGGCAAAGCACAGACTACCCGAGTGAATATGACCCGAAGCAGCTACAACCTGTCCCCCGCTCGCTGAATCGTGAGCCCATTGGTCTTGTTGGTAAGCTGCCTTTTTCCGGTGTCGACTTATGGACTGGCTACGAAGTATCCTGGCTGAACTCAAATGGATTGCCACAAGTCGCTGTCGGCTACTTTGAAGTGCCTGCGGAAAGTCCGAATCTCATTGAATCAAAGTCCTTTAAACTTTATTTAAACAGTTTCAATGACACTCATTTTGGTTCCTGGCAAGAGGTTCAGGTACTTATAGAAAAAGACTTATCTGCATGTGCCGGAGCCGGTGTCAGTGTTACCTTAAAGCCCTTGTCTGAGCTAGAAGGTGAATCCATTGCAACCTTCCCCGGTCTTTGTATTGATAAGCAGGACATCACAATTTCGCAATATGACTACCAGCCGTCATTATTAATAACGGAGCATAATGAGACAGAAGAGAAGCTACACAGTCACCTGTTGAAGTCTAACTGTCTTATCACGAACCAACCAGACTGGGGATCCGTCTATATTCATTATCAGGGGCCCAAGTTGGATCATGCGTCATTATTGGCGTATTTGGTCTCATTCAGGCGCCACAATGAATTCCACGAACAATGCGTTGAACGTATTTATCAGGACTTAAAAGCGCTGGGGATGAAAAAACTGACGGTTTATGCCCGCTATACTCGCCGCGGAGGCCTCGACATAAACCCATTTCGTTCGGACTTCGAACCAGCGCTGCAGATGCAGCGCATGGCCCGACAATAAAACCTTAGGCGTTAGGATGCGGAATTTGTAACCATTGAAGAAACCGGGCCTGTTGCTCAGCCGTTGGCTCATCCACAGGCTCAATTTTCGCATCTGTGGCGGGTTTGGCTTTCACGCTCAAGGTTTTTTCATGCAACTGGTCACGACGGAAGAACGTAACGGTTATAGACTCTCCTGCCTCATACTCTTTAAAAGCATCGCTGAAACGACCATCAACCACTTTGTGTCCGTCAAAGGCGACAATCACGTCACCGGGGGTAAAGCCAGCTTCCCACGCGGGGCTTCCTTTACTAACACGAGTCAGTTCCATACCGCCGCTTGTGTCATTAGCATTCCAGCCTGCCCACACTTCTGGCTCATCATCTTTCTCATAAACCAGTTCTAAACCAACTCGTTCCAGCATGGCTTCAAACGGAATATCGGCAGGCGTTTCAACATTATTCTGCCACCAGTTCTGCCAGGAGCGGCCTGTCAGCTCTTTTAATATGGTTAATACATCCGCGGCAGTGAATCCTTCATGGTCAGCATCAAAGCGCTGATAGAGTTCATTATGAATATCGCGGTAACTCACTTCACCTTCAGTTGTTTCCAGAAGTTCACTGTCCAGCATCCAGGAAACCAGCGCCCCCTCTGAATAAATATTAACTGAGTCGTTATGAGCCCTGTCACCGTATTGGTCTATCCATGCTTCAAATGACGCCTCAGCTACCGACATCTCTTCACGCCCCGGTTTCGCTTTGTGCCGATCAATACTTGTGGCCACACGCTCAAAGTATTCTGACGGTTCCATAATGCCTGCGTGTAACAACAGATGATTCTGGAAATAACTGGTGGAGCCTTCTGCTATCCAAAATAAATCTGTGTAGTTTTCTTCTTGATAGTCATAAGGAACTAAACCACTGGGGCGGTATGCTTTTACGTTCCAGGTGTGAACAAACTCATGCGATGCTGTCGACATAAAAGACAGGTAGTCATCGCGGCTGGCAAAGCTATAACGAGGTCGCTGAATAACCGTGGAGTTCTTGTGTTCCGTTGCGCCACCGGCACCAGTTGTTGCGTGGATCATGAACACATAACGCTCGAACGGATAATCACTCCATATAGAGTCACCAGTTCCCACCAGCTTTTTTAAATCTGAAACCGTCTTTTCAGCATCGTAATTTCCTTCACCCCAGAACACCACTTCGTAGTTCCGTTCATCCTGAGTAAACGCATAGTGTGTGTTAATACCGGTCTCTATTGGGGAATCAACAAATACATCCCAATTCTGGGCAGTAAACTGATGATCTCCCTGGCGCTCCATTCCCGAGTAGCTTTTCCAGTTCTCAGGAACGTCAAGAGAAACTGAAATTGGTTCATTGCGCCACGCGTCGGCATACATAAATACGGCAGATGCATCCAAATAAGCGTGAGTGTCGTCTATATGGCGACTACGACGCCCCAACTGATTCGCATAGATTTCGTAATCAACGGTAACCTCACCGCTTTGCTCTGGCAGGTATATGCGCCAGGTACTTTTATCAACTTTTTCCCAACGCAGTTCTTCACCATTGCTGCGCACTTCGAAGTCGCGCACGCCATTCGCCAAGTTTAAAATTCGGTAATAACCTGTTCTCCAGGCTGGCATTTTTATATCCAGGAACTTTTCTTCGCTGGCCGGAAAAGTAATTGAAACCTCACCTTTATGGTGTTCTGGTTGCGTCAGGTCAATTTTATAATCGGTATTTGCCAATACTACTGAAGGGGCTAACATAACACCAACAGCCAATAAGCTCTTACGCACAGTCAGTCTCCGTTAATTTCGAGTTTTTTGTTAGTCTGTTTTTGCAAAGACTACCACAATTCACCAATAGTAAATAAATTCAGATAGGTTAGACTTTATAATAATAATTTTCGTATCATAGCTATTGCATTCAGTATTGGGTAGGTGAGCATTGGCAGTACCTGAAACACCACAAGAAAAGATTCAGCATCTTAGCAAAAAGTTGCAACAGAGCATCCAGTCTCGTAAGCAATTAGACGATGACTATTTACGTGACTCACAAAGATACTCAAATTTTGTGAATGATCTTTGCTTAGCGTTAAGTGGTGTTGATACGGAGCTGGACACTCTGCTGCATAAGCTGCGCGGACACCTGCAGCAGAATGCTTCTGCGGCCGTTCTCGAGCCAATTATGCAGAAGCTTAGCGACGCAATATCGCAGCATACGATTCGTTTGCAGACACAGCTAAAGCTAACCAACGAAAGCATCCGTCAGGCGCTGGCTTCAATTAAACCGCACGATAATAACAGCCGCTCTAAACTGCAGCGTGTCGCCAGCGAATTTGAGCAACCGACAATGACGGTTTCTCACTATCTTCCGTTGATGAATCAGTTACTGGCACTTTCCTATCAACAACCTGCTGTTAAGACAGAAAAACAGGTTACTCAGTACCAAAGCCAATTGCTCGACTTACTAAGCGAAGTTGAGTTTTCAGGAAACGCTGCCGATACTCTGCGACAAATGAAAGTTGCCCTGCAAAAACCGCAGACAAGTGAAACCCTGCTCGCCATCACTTTAAAAATCATGCGGTTAGTTTTCAGTAACATTAACGACGAACGAAAGTCGGCACAGCATTTCTTAAAGCAACTGAATGCTTCGCTGGAATCGGTTCAAAGTGTGCTGGGTAAAACTATTGATCATTCTTCAGACTACGCTGACCAGCGCGTTCATCTGAATCAAAAACTGAAAAATGGCGTCTCAGAGATCAGTGCATGTGTCACCGATGCCTGTGAGCTTTATGACTTAAAAGAGTCCGTTGGCAAACAATTACAGACATTAAGTGAAACACTGAATCAACACTTGAAGTTGCATGATGAAGAGCGTGAAAACTTTAACAGCAACACGCTGGAAATAAAGCAGCAGCTAAGGGATACCGAAGCTCAGGTCGAATACTACAAAAAAGAATTAGCAAAGCAGCAGTTTCGTAGCTTACAGGATAATCTGACCAAGTTACCAAACCGGTCGGCTTTTGAGGAACGCCTGAACCTTGAGTTTGAGCGTTGGGTAAAAGGTGAGACACAGCTTACTATCGCGGTAATAGACGTCGACCACTTTAAAAATATTAACGATAACTTCGGTCATATTGCCGGCGATAAAACTCTGCAAGTTATTGCAGGAACCCTCAGTAAAGCACTCAAAGAGTCAGGTTTTGTCTGTCGCTACGGTGGCGAAGAGTTTGCTATTATATTCTGTTCGGATGATCGGGAAGCTTATCAACACATCGAAAATGCACGGGGAAAAGTTGCGACTATTCCGTTTAAATTTAAAAGTGAAGACATTCGTATTACTATTTCAGCAGGAATAGCGAAGTGTCAATACAACGAAGATACGCCATTAGCGGTTTTCGAAAGAGCAGATAAAGCTCTATATAATGCAAAAAATAGCGGGCGCAATAAGGTCATGAAAGCGAAATAGAAACCAAACGCACGACCAACGCCGGCACAAGGATGACGCCGAGTCATCGTTTTTACAGGAGTATGAAAACATAATGAGAGCAAGCATTTCTCCAAGAGGCAGTATGTCTCTTTTGTCACAGCTCGAAATAGAGCGTTTAAAGCAGTCCTCAAACAGCCAACTTTATAAATTATTCCGTAACTGCTGTCTTGCGGTTTTAAATGCCGGTAGTAACACCGACAGCAGTGCTGAAATCTACGATAAATACAAAGACTTCGCAGTTAATATTATTCGCAAAGAGCGCGGCATTAAAATTGAACTTATAGAGCCACCCGCTGAAGCTTTCGTTGACGGCGAACTGATTGTTGGAATACGTGAACTGCTCGAGTCTGTATTACGTGACATTCTTTTTACCGGAGACCGTTACTCGGAAGAAGAACTTAAAGACGCTGATAGCGCTACCCTCACCCATGTGGTATTCGATATTTTACGCAACGCCCGCACCATTCAGGCGATGCAAGAGCCGGACATGGTAGTTTGCTGGGGAGGCCACTCCATTAATGAAGGCGAGTATAAATACACCAAAGAAGTGGGTTATCAACTCGGTTTACGAGGCCTCAACATCTGCACAGGGTGTGGCCCTGGAGCAATGAAGGGTCCAATGAAAGGCGCTACTATCGGACACGCTAAACAGCGCATTAGCAGTGGCCGTTACTTAGGTCTTACAGAACCCGGAATTATTGCAGCAGAGCCACCTAACCCTATTGTCAATGAGCTGGTTATTCTGCCTGATATTGAAAAACGTTTGGAAGCTTTCGTGCGCTGCGCCCACGGAATTGTGATTTTCCCGGGTGGCGCGGGTACGGCAGAGGAACTGTTGTATTTACTTGGCATTTTGATGCACCCGAAAAACCAGCAACAAAGTTTGCCCGTAATTTTGACAGGTCCCGAAAGCTCTAAAGACTACTTTGATGCTTTAGATACTTTTATCGTCGATACGTTAGGCGAAGACGCCCGCGGTTTTTACCGTATTATTATCGCAGACCCTGCCAGTGTCGCTCAGCACATGCACGCGGGTATGGCAGCGGTAAAACAGTATCGCCGTGACTCAGGCGATGCCTACTACTTTAACTGGACACTGTTTATCGATGAAAACTTTCAGCGTCCTTTTTATCCGACTCATGAAAATGTTGCGTCGCTTAACCTGCACCCAGAGCAGCCCAAAGAAGAACTTGCCGCTGATTTACGTCGCGCCTTCTCTGCCATTGTTGCCGGTAATGTGAAAGACGATGGTATTCGCCAAATTAGAGAAAAAGGCGTATTTACTATTCATGGTGAAAAGCAGTTAATGAAGCGACTTGACGTATTGTTAAGAGCATTCGTCGAACAAGGTCGTATGAAACTGCCGGGTTCGGTGTATCATCCTTGTTATAAGGTTGTTACTGACTGAAGGATTTATGAAGAATAAAGTCTTTGTCATACTTGCTATTGGTGCCGTAAGTTATCTGGCTATAGTCGGGGCAGTACTGATGCTTTATCAGGCTGACCCCGCCGACTTGCAGTGGCAGGAACGGGAAACCTACAACGCCAGACAAATTGGTCAGTTAGATCTCGGTATGTCCAAAGACAGCGTTATCCGAATTTTGGGCTCCCCGGACATCAACGAAGCAAAAGCCTCACCCAAAGGTGACATGCAAGTATTGTTTTATCGTACACACCACGTGACTTCTGACGGCATCACCACCAAAGATGAATGCACGCCTCTGGTATTCAAAGACAATGAGCTCATAGCCTGGGGTAACGATTCATACCGCGACTATCAGGATAATCAGAGGCGCGAATGAATAAACTGACGGAGTGTTGTGAAAAAGCCGGTAATTTACTGAAACAACACGATATTCGTCAGCTTTATCGTTTAGTTCAGTTTATTGATGAAGAATACCAGCAAAACCGCTGGCCGGAGCTTCTTCCAATTTATGCCGAGCAACAGTATCCGGAAGACAACCACGCGATAAGTGAGATACTTGCCGTTTGCGTTAACGCCTTAAAGTGCGGTTATCAGTGGTCTTTACACACCCATTATCGCCGAATTCTGGCTGCGGCCTGCATTAGTGCAAAACTTAATCCCGACCCTGGCTATTGGAAACAGCGTCAGCTGCGACAATCACTGTGGCTTTCTGCTTTAGAGACATTGACGTTAAGCTCGCCCGATATCGTTGTATTTAGATACTGGGTTGAAGCATTGACTCAAGTGCAGCTAAAACGAATCGAACCCAGCCTGGCGTTTTTTCCGTTATTAAACGGAGATTTTCGCTACCGTTTCTGGGCGCTTCTAACCCAGCAAGACACCTTCTCAGTGCGGCTGACAGGCCAGAAGTTTTCGAATGAACAAAACAAACAAACCGCCGTATTGCTGGGGTTTGAAGGCAAGCATGCCGTCGTAGCCTTAATTCATAAGTTGGACAGTCCATTTTACCTGAGCCCGGAAGAGTCAGCCAATTGGCAAATAAACAATCGAGCTCTGACGAATGAACAACTCAACGCTCTGAGTAGCCATCGCTTAATGAAACAAGAGCAACAGAGCTCAGTACAGCAAACACCGCGTTCGCTGTTAAAAGCGATTAATCGATACGCAAATGCAAATGGCGCCTTGAATGCCGTCATTCAACAGGTAAACCAGCTTCCTTTTTTAGCCAATAGTCTGCACGCTGCAGTCCAACAAAGTGAGCGTATTGGTTACAGCGAAGCGAGCCGTATGGATTTAAAACAGGCATACTTGTGGCTGGGTTCTAAGCGAGCTTCCGTAATTCTGGCCACTGCATTCCTGCAGCACCAGTTTTCTTTAAACACTATTCCTTTGCATAAAAATTTGATGCAAAAGCTCGGCTTATTAACCACTTTATTGCAGCGTTTATCAGATACCACAAGCATTAATTTACCCACACCGGCGCCGCTACTGGCTTTACTTTCAGGTTCCGACTTATTTCGACACCCAGAGCTGATAAAGTCCGCTAAATGGCCTCGGCCTAAATACGTTGAGCATTGCTACAGCACCAGTTGGGTAGGTTCAGCGCTGGATATTAGTGATTTTCGCCGGAGTAAGCAGTTGGTCAAACGCTGGCAGCTGCCTCCGGCTACTGAGCGCCTATTAGATCCAGATAAGGAAGAAAATGATGAGTTAAGTGCCCTTTTCTTTTTGTCACACTATTTGACCTTAAGCACTTATTATCCCGATGTATCATTAAGCAGCTCAGTCAAATCCCTGCTAAAATCCAGTTGTCAGCAATTAAAAATCGATGCTGATCAATTGACAAAAATTAAAACAAAAGCAGCCTTCGACAGTCATTGTTACTCACCGTTATAGTGCTTATTCGCGTGGTGAATAGTACAGAGCTAGTCAGTATTATCAACGCGGTGGTAGAATGACCGTTCCTGTTTTTTGTTGTAACACGGTTTAAAGGAAGCAATTCATGAGTAGAACCATCACAGTTATTCCAGGTGACGGCATAGGCCCGGATATCGTTAAGTCAGCAACCGCAATTTTAGATAAAGCGGGTTGTGACTTTCAGTATGAATACGTAGAAGCCGGCCTGACTGCTTTGGAAAAAACCGGAGAGCTATTACCGCAAAATACTCTTGATGCGATTGAACGTAACGGTGTTACTTTAAAGGGGCCATTAACAACCCCAGTTGGCGAAGGCTTTACTTCAATTAATGTCAGCCTGCGCAAACATTTTTCTCTCTACGCAAATGTGCGCCCTGTATTGTCCTTTAAAGGGACTCAGGCCCGCTATGAAGATATTGATATCATCACCATCCGCGAAAATACCGAAGGTATGTACTCGGGTTTAGGACAAAAAGTCTCTGAAGATGGTAATGAAGCTGAAGCTATGAGCAAAATCACGCGCGAAGGTGCAGAGCGTATCGTGCGGTTTGCTTATGAAACAGCGCGCCGCGAAGGTCGTAAAAAAGTTACGGCAGTTCACAAAGCCAATATCCTGAAGTCAACGTCAGGCTTATTCCTTAAAGTTGCTCGTGAAATTGCAGAAGAATATCCGGATATCGAGTCGACAGAAATGATTGTCGATGCGGCTTGTATGCGTCTGGTAATGAACCCGGAAGAGTTTGATGTGATTGTTACCACAAACCTGTTCGGCGATATTCTATCTGACCTTTGTGCTGGCTTGGTCGGTGGGCTAGGTATGGCACCAGGCGCTAACATTGGTAAAAACTGCGCCATTTTCGAAGCCGTACATGGTTCAGCTCCGGATATCGCCGGTAAAAACCTGGCAAACCCAAGCTCAGTAATTCTGGCTTCGATTCAAATGCTTGAGTATTTGGGAATGCAAGAACAAGCAACCAATATCACCAAAGCACTGGCCGACGTCATTGCCAGCGGCGACCGTACAACTCGCGACTTAGGCGGTTCACACGGCACAACAGACTTTACTCAGGCGGTTATTGACCGACTTTAAGATTTTCGGCATGGCCATGTCTCTCATGGCTATGCCGAAACAAGCTAACTCCGTGGCAGCCAACGTAAGTGTACAGTGACTTCTTCACGGTCGTGATAAAGGTGCTTAGCCTGAATTTCAAAAGGCTTGGTGCCTTCAGTCTGAAGCTTATCGGTAATCTGACTTAAATACTCTTTCACTGCCGCATAGCGCTGTCGCATTGGCAACTTCAAGTTAAAGATGGCTTCTTCACAGTCACCTTCCAATAACCAACTGGTCATCAACTCACCGACTCGTGCCGGCTTTTCGACCATGTCACAAACCAACCAGTTAATATTCTTACGTTTAGGACGAAACTTAAAACCATCTTCTTTAATATGCTTAACCTGACCTGTCTCCATTAAAGACTCAGCCATCGGTCCGTTATCGACCGCCTGTACCATCATGCCACGACGTACTAACTGATAAGTCCATCCGCCTGGAGCAGCACCTAAATCCACGGCTTTCATGCCCGAGTGAACACGTTTTTCCTGCTCATTTTCAGGTACAAACACCTGGAAAGCTTCGTCCAGTTTCAGGGTTGACCGGCTAGGTGCTTCTTTGGGCATACGTAAACGAACAATACCGCCTTCGTGCACTGTCTGGTTATAGCTATAAGAATACCCCACCAGCGCATGTGCCGAGTTAACAAATAACACGTGTAACATAGGTCGCTTAGCCAAAGGCTTATTACTTAAAAGCTCTTCTTTACGCAAGGCCTGGCGCAGTGGAACACTGAACTTCCGGCAAAACTTTGATAGCTGATTGGCTTCGTTGGTATCCGGCGTTTCTACTCGCAGTTCACCCGCTAAACCAAAAGTTTCTCTGTGAGGTTTCAGCACATCAATAACTTCGGACGCACGATCTTCAATACCGGCCAATTTTACCGGGCCAAGTAAGGCGAACATTTCTCGTGCAAAAACCAGATCTTTAAGCGACAGCTTACGGGCAATGTGTTCAGCTTCTTCATGCTGGCAGTTATAAGTGACATAGGCCTGATCAGGTTGAGTCTGACAGTAGCCGTAAACACCCAGCTCTGCCGTTTTATCCTGAATTTCAGCCGCACAATCGCCTTCAAACCCAGCGCGACACAGTAATACAATACCACTGCCTTTGCCGCTAACGATGTCTTTCATTAACTACCTGCTCCTAACTTCACTGCGCCAACTAACAAACTGAGCCAACCGGCAATAAATAACAATCCGCCGAGCGGCGTTATTGGCCCGAACCATTTAATGCCCGTCAACGCTAACGCATACAAACTGCCCGAAAACAAAATAACACCCGCCAACCATAAATAACCGCTGGCAACAAACCAAACCGAATGTGACTGCTTTAACCAAAGTGCTAAGGCAAATAATGCCAGGGCGTGATAAAACTGATAAGTAACACCAGTTTCAAATGCGCTTAACAAGTTTTCGCTTAACTTCGATTTAAGTCCATGGGCAGCAAAAGCCCCCAGCATAACGCCTGTACCGCCTAAAATGGCCGCCACAATTAAAAATAACTGACTCATTGAATGAACTCCTTAATAGCATCTGCCGCCTCTTGCCATAGCTTAGGCGTATCCGCCGCTTTGGCTTTTGTGGCGGCAAAACCGTGATCGGCACCCTCTAGCCATTGTAACTGCCAGTTGTGCGGTAGCTCCACGCATTGCCCCTGCTCCGCTCTTTTTAAAAGAGGCTTACTAAATGGGTCCCGAGTGCCCTGTAAAATCAGGCCCGGAGCCTTTGTCATTCCCAGCTCTTCCAAACGTGACTTTTCCGGCTTATGCGGCGGATGAAACGGAAAACCCAGAGCAATTACTGCTTTCGCGCTGTACTTGTCAGCTAAGCGCAACATCACTCTGCTTCCTAATGACTTACCCATCAAAACTAACGGCTTATTATCTTGCTGTAATTCGCTCAGCAGCTCGTCAATTGCATCGACCAACACCGGCATTTTATTAGGAGGTCGTTGCTTACCGGTTTCCCGGACCATTTCCCAATAAGGAAAATCTGGCCGCACAACTTCCGCGCCAAGCACCGCACCCTGCTCCGCAAAAAAATCCATAAACTCTGTATCCGGTCCACCGCCTGAACCGTGCAAAAAAACAATACGAAAGGTTCCGTTCAAATTCTGCTGTTGATAGCGCATTATTGATTAAACTCTTGCTCTTCTTTTTGAACCAAACCAAGTAGCCATTGACGGAAAGTCGCGATTTTACCGATCTCCGCCTGATTGTCACGACAAACAAGATAAAAGGCTTTATTCCGCTGCAAAGCCTGAGGAAAAATACGAACCAGGTGTCCGCTGTCAATTTCGGATTTAACCAGCACATTATTCGCTAATGCAATGCCCTGTCCGTGAACCGCCGCCTGCAAAGCCAAACTGGAATGGCTGAATACCGGTCCGTTATCGCCTTTATACTGGGGCAACCCTACCAACTGAAACCAGTCCTTCCAGGCATTTCGGGTTTCATCATGCAGCAGCGTTTGTTTGAATAAATCTATCGGCTCTTGAATGTTGGCTTTGTCTAACAACAAGGGAGAACAGACTGGCCATAAATATTCTTCATGCAGCTGGTAAGCTTTTACGCCGGGCCAGCGGCCATCACCATAGTAAATAGCAACATCAACATCGTCCGTCAAAGAGCCACTAATTTCATCCACCGCTTTAATGCGTATGTCCATATCGGGGTGCTCTTCACGAAAACTACTGAGCCGTGGGACAAACCATAAAATAGCAAAGCTGGGGGGAACCGAAACGGTCAACGCGCCTCGTTCAGACACTAGCCGAAGCTTATCGGTGGCCTGTGCCAGTTGTTCAAAAATATCCCGTAACTCTAAGTAGTATTCCTGCCCTTCTTCGGTCAGCAACAGCGAGCGGTTACGTCGAATGAAAAGTTTAAGCTCAAGGAAATCTTCTAACGCTTTTACCTGATGACTGACGGCCGCCTGAGTCACAAATAACTCTTCGGCTGCTTTGGTAAAACTAAGGTGACGCGCTGCCACTTCAAATGATTTAAGCGCGTTTAAGGGAGGTAATTTCCGCATGCCATTAATTAAAAAGCGTCTCTGTTTAGTAGATAACTACCACTATAACAGAGACGCCCTTAGTTCGGCTATTTATCATTACTTTAACTAATGTGACTTACAGACGAACGCCGCCGTCAATCTCGACCACACGGCCGCTGAAGAAGTCATTTTCAATAATGTAGCGAGCGCTGTGAGCAATTTCATTGGGCTGCCCCCAACGTTTCAACGGAACCATAGATAACGCGCGATCAACCGCTTCAGGTTTCATCTGCGCCGTCATTGGGGTTTCGATAAAGCCAGGCGCAATGGCACCACAGCGAATGCCGTAGCGACCCAATTCACGAGCCCAGGTGACTGTCATGGCAACCACACCGGCTTTGGTTGCGGAATAGTTAGTCTGTCCCATGTTGCCGGCACGCGCGACACTGGAAATATTGATGATAACGCCTTTCTTACCAGCTTTTACCATCTGCGCTGCGGCTTCACGGCCGCATAGGAAGGTACCGGTGAGGTTCACATCCAGAACCGACTGAAATTGCTGCAGTGGCATCTTCTGTTTCAGTTCGCCGTCTTTGAATTTAATCAGCAGGCCGTCACGCAGCAGGCCTGCGTTGTTTACCAGCACATCAATACCATCAAACTCTTGCTGAATTTGTTCAAACACGGTTTCTACCGACTCTTCGTCAGTAATATCAACTTCATAGCCAACTACTTTGGCAGCACCCAGCTTTTCGCAGTGCTCCTGAGCTTCACCTAATACGTCGCCGTTAATATCGATAAGTGCAAGTTTAGCGCCTTGTTTGGCGAAATCTTCAGCCATTGCAAGGCCTAGTCCCTGGGCACCACCGGTAATAACAATAACACTGTCTTTAATTTGCATGTGCTTCCTCGTTTCTTAGGTTACTTCTGTGACTTAGGTGCCACATAATTAAAAATACTGGAAAAATCCTGACGACCGTGGCCTTGCTCAGACCAGCTATGGTAAAGATTACGAGTCAGTGACCCCATAGGCGTTGCTGCACCACTTTCTAACGCGGTTTGTTGCGCCAGGCCTAAATCCTTAGCCATTAAGTCAACCAAAAAGCCGCCCTGATAGTCGTTACTTGAAGGCACGTTGTCCATTACGCCAGGACACGGATTATAAACCTGTAAAGTCCAGTTGCTACCCGAGCTTGCCAGCATAATTTCCGATAAAACTTTCGGGTCCAGCCCGTTCGCCTTACCTAATTGCAGAGCTTCTGAAGTACCCACCATTAACACCGACAACAGCATGTTGTTGCAAATTTTTGCAATCTGTCCGGCACCGACATCACCGGCGCGGAAAACATTTTTCCCCATGTCATTAAGCACGGTGCGAGCGCGGTCCACATTGGTTTCTGTGCCGCCGCAAATAAAGGTTAAGGTGCCGGCTTTCGCGCCACCCACACCACCAGAAACCGGCGCATCAATAAAGGCAATACCGGCTTTCTCGAGCTGTTCACCCACGTACATAGCGGTATCTGATGAAATGGTACTGCAATCAATAACGAGCTGATCTTTGGTCAGCTTATTAATTAAACCGTCGTCTCCAAGATAAACACCTTTTACGTGGCGGTCTGCCGGCAGCATAGAAACCACAAACTCAACGCCGTCGATGGCTTCAGCCGCTGTTTTCGCTGCCTGTGCACCGTCTGCAACTATTGCTTTCAGCGCGTCTTCCGATAAATCAAAAGCCTTAACGGTGTGGCCTGCTTTTGCCAGGTTGCTGGCCATAGGGCCACCCATGTTTCCCAGTCCAATAAATCCTACGGTTGCCATACAGGCACTCCTTCTTGTTAATTCGTTTTATTTATCAAGATCGGCTAATGGATGCGTTCGCTCGCCCCAGGGCGGTAAAAAGAATGCATCAACCTCTTCTGCTGGTACTTCGCCTACCGAGCTATGCTGCCATTGTGGGTTCTTATCTTTATCAATCAGCAATGCCCGAATACCTTCTGCAAAGTCACCACGAACCGCACAGTTACAAGACAAGGTCAGCTCTAACCGGAAACAATCCGCCAACGACAGATCAGAGCCCTGCTGCAGTTGGTTCCAGACCAGGTGCGAAGTAAACGGGCAACCATTTGCCAGATTCTTACGCGCCCGCGCCAGCCATTTATCATCGGTTTCATCATTCACAATACGTGTAACAATATCGCCAATGTCATTGCCGGCTGTTAATTCTGTAATAAGCGACTGGTGTGGCTCAACCTGAGGGTTAGGTAAGGCCGTTGTGTCGTTGCTGGCAACTGAACTTAATAAGTCGGTCACTTTCTGCTTATTCAGTGCGGAGGTATTACCCCATTCCATTTCTTTAAGCTGAGTCAGAATCGTTTCTTTACTTTCGTGACCCACGAAATGGTCTGCCAGGTTCAGATACAACGCATCATTTGCGTTCATCGTTGCACCCGTAATACCTAAGAATAAACCACAGCCTTGTGGCATGCGATTAAGGAAGTAGGTAGCACCAACGTCCGGATACAAGCCAATCGTCACTTCCGGCATGGCCAGTAACGAGCGCTCAGTCACAATACGGTGGCTGGCCCCGTTCATTAAGCCCATACCACCGCCCATGACAATACCGTCACCCCAGCAAATGAAGGGCTTAGGGAATGTCTGGATAAAGTAATCAAGCTGATATTCCTGGGTAAAGAAGTTTTCAACCTCTTCCACTAATTTACCTGGCTCGGCCTGCATAGCTTTATACATAGCGACAATGTCACCACCGGCACAGAAGGCTTTTTCACCAGCGCCCTGCAACCAGACACAAGCCACTTTGTCGTCATCTGCCCATTTCTTGAGCTGTGGTAGCAGCTTTTCAGCCATTGCCAGACTCAGAGCGTTCAGTGATTTTTCGGAATTTAATGTAGCAACGCCGATGACTTTGTCACCGGCGTTTAGTTCTTCAAAAAGTACAACGTCTTGCATGGAGTCTCCTTACAAGATTTCGCGGTCATTATCCGCCAACATACGGCGACCAATAATCATACGCATGACTTCGTTCGTGCCTTCCAGAATCTGGTGAACACGAACATCACGCACATGGCGCTCTAATGGATACTCTTTTATGTAGCCATAACCACCATGCAGTTGCAGTGCGTCGTTACACACCTTAAAACCAACATCGGTCGCAAACTGCTTCGCCATAGCGCAATAGGTGGTTTTGTCAGCGTCGTTGTTATCAACTTTACTGGCTGCCAAACGCACCATTTGACGGGCTGCTACCAGCTCAGTGGCCATATCAGCTAACTTAAACTGTAGCGCCTGAAAAGCTGCCAACGGCTTACCAAATTGCGTACGTTCCTGCATGTAGGCTTTAGCGGTATTCAGCGCCGCTTGTGCGGTACCGACAGAGCAAACCGCAATGTTGATGCGTCCACCGTCTAAGCCCATCATGGCAAACTTAAAGCCTTCGCCTTCTTTACCCAGCAAGTTTTCTGCCGGAATACGAACGTCTTCAAACGTTACTAAGCGAGTTGGCTGGGCGTTCCAGCCCATTTTCTCTTCGGCTTTACCGTAAATAACACCTTTGGCATCGGCCGGTACAGCAAAGGCAGAAATGCCTTTAGGACCATCTTCGCCAGTGCGTGCCATAACCACCAGAACGTCAGTTTCACCGGCACCAGAGATAAACATCTTAGAGCCGTTCAGAACGTACTCGTCACCATCTTTTTTTGCACTGGTGCGTAAGCTGGCAGCGTCTGAACCTGAACCGGGTTCTGTCAGGCAGTAAGAGCCCAGCTTCTCGCCGGTAACCAACTCTGGTACCCACTGATCAATCACTGACTGTTGGCCGAAGGAGCCAATCATCCAGGTGACCATGTTATGAATCGTCATCATAGCCGTGGTTGCTGTACAGCCACCCGCCAACTGCTCAAAAATGAGCGCTGAGTCTAAGCGGCTCATTCCAAAGCCGCCAGCTTCTTCCGGCGTGTACATGCCCATAAAGCCCATTTCACCGGCTTTACGGAACACTTCAATTGGGAAGTGGTGTTCTTCATCCCACTTAGCCGCATTAGGCGCCAGCTCTTTATCAGCAAACGCTTTAGCCGTATCAACAAAGGCTTGCTGGTCTTCTGTCAATTCGAAATTCATCGCTATCCCCTACTACCTTAGGTTAATTGACATGTTAGGGCCGGCTGGATCTTCCAGATCGCTCTCAAACCAACGCGCCGTTACTGTCTTCGTTTCACTGTAAAAACGAACGCCCTGCTTACCATAAGCATGAAGATCACCAAAGAATGAACGCTTCCAGCCGGTAAATGAGAAGAAAGGCAGTGGTACCGGAATTGGGATGTTAATTCCTACCTGACCCACTTCAACTTCGTGCTGGTATTTACGCGCTGCCGCACCGCTTGCAGTAAAGATAGACGTACCATTACCGTATGGGTTGTTGTTAACCAGCTCTAAAGCGTCTTCTAAGCTGTCTACTTCCGTGGCGCACAATACCGGACCGAAAATTTCCGTTTTGTAGATTTCCATATCCGGCGTTACGTTAGAGAATACTGTTGGACCAACCCAATTACCGTTTGGTAGGCCTTCAACTTTGCAATTACGACCATCAACCAACAATTTCGCGCCTTCTTTTTCACCCTGAGTAATCAAAGCTTCAACGCGCTCTTTTGCTTGTGGGCTAATAACCGGACCATAAGCGGCATTTTCATCATTCCATGCGCCCGGACGAACTTTCGCAATGGCTTCAGCAATTTCAGGGATCCACTCTTTTGCCGCACCAACAAATACTGCGACAGAAATCGCCATACAACGTTGACCCGCTGCACCAACAGAAGAACCAACCATGTTGTTGATCACTTGCTGTTTATTGGCATCTGGCATAATAACGCAATGGTTTTTCGCACCAGCAAAGGCCTGTACCCGCTTACCATTTTCTGTACCACGACGGTAGATGTACTCTGCAACCGGCACAGAACCAACGAATGACAAGGCACGAACTGCCGGATGATCCAGCAGGAAATCAACCTGATCTTTATTGCCATGCAAGACCTGCAACACACCTTTAGGCGCGCCAGCTTGTTCAAATAATTCCACCAAACGATTTGGGGTTAATGGATCTTGCTCAGAAGGTTTAAGAATAAAGGTGTTACCACAAGCAATTGCCAGCGGGAACATCCACAGTGGGATCATAGCCGGAAAGTTAAACGGCGTAATACCTGCACAAACCCCAAGTGGCTGAGTGTAGCTGTAAGAGTCAATTTTACGGGCAACGTTCTCAACAGTTTCACCCATTAATAACGAAGGAATATTGGCTGCGTGTTCAACCACTTCGATACCACGCCAGACGTCACCTTTTGCATCTTCAAAAGTTTTACCGGTTTCCTGCGCCAGAGTTTCTGCTATTTCTTCCTGATGTTCTTTTAACAAGGCCTGATAACGCATCATGACACGAGCGCGTTCAGAAACAGGCACTTCTTTCCAGGTTTTAAAAGCTTCGCGTGCACTCTCAACCGCTGCTTCCATTTCACTCTGGGTAGCAACTGGCACTTGTGCGATAACTTCCTGTGTCGCTGGATTGGTGACAGGAATCCACTGTTCTGACTTCGAGGCGACAAATTCGCCATCTATATACAGAGGCACTTTCTTAGACATAATTCACCTTCTTATTGTGTTATTTTGTCATCTATTGATGAGCTAAATTTAGTTAAGTGAGCCTTAACGTGACCCTCTTAATTCTGATTACTTTACTTTGGGCCGCCAGTTTTTCGCTAATCGGCGTTTATCTTGCCGGTCAGGTTGACGGTTATATTGTTGTGTTTATCCGCATGATTTTAGCACTGATAACCGTGTTACCGTTATTTCGTTGGCGGCATTTGTCTCCCAAAAGTGGGCAGCTACCTCAACTGACTAAACTGGCCGTTATTGGCGCTATACAAATTGGCGCCATGTATTTGTTTCTTTACCATGCGTTTTTGTATTTGAGCGTTGCCGAAGTGCTTTTGTTCACTATTTTTACACCGCTCTACATAACCCTCATTGACGAACTCATACTCAACCGCAAGCATTTACCTCTTTTATGGTGGATTGCTGCGGCAGTATCCGTTTGCGGCGCTGCCATAATTCGGTATCAACCGCTGTCTGATGATTTCATCACTGGTTTCTTTTTAATTCAGGCCGCCAATGCTTGCTTTGCCTTAGGTCAAGTTGCTTATAAACGTTTACCGACCGGTAAGACATTGGCACAAAGTCAGCAGTTTGCTGCGTTTTTCTTTGGTGCCAGTGTTATTGCCGGCCTGGGTGTTTTGCTTTTTGCTGACCTAAACATGATGCCTGCAACTAACCTCCAGTGGGGCATTTTACTGTGGCTAGGTATTGTCGCCTCAGGCCTTGGTTACCTTGGTTGGAACCTTGCCAGTAAATGGGTCAACACCGGACAGCTTGCCACTATGAACAATGCCTTAATTCCCGCTGGAATTCTGGTTAATGTCTTATTCTGGGAACAGTCCTTTGACTACACCCGTTTAAGCATTGGTGCTTTGATCATAGTGCTTGCCGTTTGGCTAGCCGGGCGGGTTCAAAAGCTGAAACCCGCAGGCTAGCCTATACCGGCAAAGCCCGACTAGATCATTTCCACAGCCAGAGCAACAGCTTCGCCGCCACCGATACACAATGAGGTAATGCCTCGTTTCTGGCCTTTTTGTTTCAAGGCGTGCAACAGCGTTACCAACAAACGTGCACCGCTTGCGCCAATAGGATGCCCTAACGCGCAAGCTCCGCCATGCACATTCACTTTGCTCGCATCCAGTTTCATTTCCTGAATTGCCAGCATGGTTACCATGGCAAAGGCTTCGTTAATTTCCCATAAATCGACGTCGTCTTTTGTCCAGTCCAACTTGCTCAACAATGAATTCATTGCGCCAATAGGTGCAATAGTGAATTCAGACGGTGCCTGCGAGTGCGTTGTGTGACCCATCACCCGGGCCAACGGCTGCAGACCTTTGGCTTTTGCTTCGCTTTCACGCATTAAGATAAGCGCCGCAGCACCATCAGAAATAGAGCTTGAGTTAGCCGCGGTGATCGTACCGTCCTTTTTGAACGCCGCACGTAACTGAGGAATTTTATCCAGTCGTGCTTTACCCGGCTGTTCGTCGGTATCTACGGTAACTTCACCTTTACGAGTTGAGTAAGTCACCGCTGTAATTTCATCTTTAAACAAGCCGTCTTTAATGGCTGTCTGCGCTTTGGTTAAAGAATGAATCGCAAATTCATCCATTGCTTCACGATCAATACCGTACTCATCAGCAGTACTTTGCGCGTAGCTTCCCATGGCTTTATTCTCGTAAGCATCTTCAAGGCCGTCGAACATCATGTGATCCAGCACTTGTCCATGCCCCATGCGATAGCCGCTGCGACCTTTAGGTAGCATATACGGCGCGTTGGACATGCTTTCCATACCGCCCGCCAGTACAACGTCAGCAGAACCGGCTTTGATTAAGTCATGAGCCATCATCGCGGCTTTTAGGCCCGAACCACAAACCTTGTTTATCGTTGTAGCGCCGGTCGAACGAGGTAAGTCAGCATAAAGCATCGCCTGACGAGCCGGAGCCTGACCTAAGCCTGCCGGCAACACATTACCCATGATAACTTCCGAAATATCATCGGCTTTCAAACCACTGTTACTCAGTGCTGACTTAATGGCTGCTGCACCCAAATTAGGAGCAGAAACTTCACTCAGACAACCCTGAAAACCGCCCATTGGCGTACGGTTGGCCGCCACAATCACGATGGAATCGCTTGACATCTTTCCTCCAAATGCACTTTACGTTAACGTAAACTTCCTCTAAGCTTAGATCCCAGAGCAACCAAAAAGCAAGTACCGATGGACAATAAAGTAACTTACAGTATTGGTGAACTGGCAAAACAATTTGACATTACCACTCGCAGCATTCGTTTTTACGAAGACGAAGGTCTGCTCTCTCCCAGACGTCAGGGCCAACAGCGCATTTATACCAATAAAGACCGGGTTCGTTTAAAACTGATTTTGCGTGGTAAACGGCTGGGGTTTTCACTGGCTGAAACCGGCCGTTTATTTGAATTGTACGATGCAGACAACAGCAGCGCGGCGCAGTTACAAAAAGTACTTGAGCTCATCGGTGAGAAAAAGCTCTCGCTCAAACAACAGATGGAAGATATTAATGTGTTACTGACCGAGTTAAGCGGTCTTGAGCAACGTTGTCAGGACGAGCTTAAGACCATTAGCTCATCAGTTTCAGAAGTTCATTCTCAGGAGTCGTTATGATCAGTCAATACACCACCTTTAACTTTGGGCTCGGCGAAACAGCCGACATGATCCGTGAGCAAGTTAATGCCTTTGCGCGTGACGAAATTGCCCCTCGCGCCGCTGAAATTGATGAAAAAAATGAGTTTCCCAGCGACTTATGGCGCAAGCTTGGCGATATGGGTCTGCTCGGTTTAACCGTTGCCGAAGAGTATGGTGGTTCTGGCATGGGCTACCTTGAGCACGTTATCGCGATGGAAGAAATTAGCCGTGCATCAGCCTCTGTTGGCCTGAGCTATGGGGCACACTCCAATTTATGTGTGAACCAGATTCACCGCAACGGTAATGAAGAACAGAAGCAAAAATACTTACCTAAGTTATGTACTGGTGAACACGTTGGTGCCTTAGCAATGAGTGAACCTAACGCCGGCTCTGACGTTGTCAGTATGAAGCTACGCGCCGATAAAAAAGGCGATAAATACATTCTGAACGGCAACAAAATGTGGATCACAAACGGTCCTGAAGCGAACGTCTTTGTTATTTACGCAAAAACCGAACCCGAAAAGAACTCTCGTGGTATCACCGCTTTTATTGTTGAAAAGGACACGCCAGGGTTCAGCCAGGCACAAAAGCTCGACAAACTTGGTATGCGTGGTTCAAACACCTGTGAACTGGTGTTTGAAGATGTCGAAGTGCCTGCAGAGAACATTCTGGGCGAACTTAACGAAGGCGTTAAAGTGTTGATGAGCGGCCTTGATTACGAGCGCGCTGTTCTCGCTGCTGGTCCTTTAGGCATTATGCAGGCCTGCCTTGATACTTGCGTACCTTATATTCACGATCGCAAACAGTTCGGTAAAGAGATCGGCGAATTCCAGCTGATTCAGGGCAAAGTTGCTGATATGTACACTCGCACTAATGCGGCGCGTGCTTACGTTTACGCAGTAGCTCAGTCTTGTGACCGTGGTGAAACTACCCGTAAAGACGCCGCAGGCGCTATTCTTTACGCAGCCGAATTAGCGACTCAGCTTGCGCTGGACGCTATACAGTTATTGGGTGGTAACGGCTACATTAACGAGTATCCGACAGGCCGCCTGCTGCGCGACGCGAAGCTTTATGAAATCGGTGCCGGTACGTCGGAAATTCGTCGTATGCTTATTGGTCGCGAACTGTTCACTGAATCAAAATAATAAGGAGGCAACGCCGTGGCGATTTTATCCAGTAAAATCAACACCCGCGATGCACAATTTGCGGCTAACAGTGAGTCTATGCAAGACGTCGTTAACGACTTGCAGGAAAAAGCGACAAAGATTCATCAGGGCGGTGGTCCTAAGTATCAGGAGCGCCACTTATCTCGCGGTAAATTACTGCCTCGTGACCGTATTAATAAGTTGCTGGACGCTGGCTCGCCATTTTTAGAAATTGGCCAGTTTGCCGCCTGGGAATGCTATGAAGATTACGTTCCTGCTGCCGGCGTTGTCGCTGGCATAGGTCAGGTTGAAGGCACTGAGTGCATGATCATCGCCAACGATGCCACTGTGAAAGGCGGCACCTACTACCCGCTGACCGTGAAGAAGCACTTGCGCGCTCAGGAAATTGCCGAGCGTTGTCACTTGCCCTGTATTTACCTGGTGGACTCTGGCGGTGCCAACCTGCCCCGGCAGGACGAAGTATTCCCTGACAAAGAGCACTTTGGCCGCATTTTCTTTAATCAGGCAAATATGTCAGCCAAAGGCATTCCTCAAATTGCGGTGGTTATGGGCCTTTGTACCGCTGGCGGTGCATATGTACCCGCGATGGCGGATGAAAGCGTTATTGTTAAAGAGCAAGGCACCATATTCCTGGCAGGTCCACCTTTGGTTAAAGCTGCAACGGGTGAAGAAGTTTCAGCCGAAGAGCTTGGCGGCGCCGACGTGCACACACGTATTTCCGGTGTTGCCGACCATTTTGCTCACAACGATGAGCATGCTTTAGCTTTAGCACGCCGTTCGGTAGCACGCCTTAACCGAGGCGAGCCAACTAAGCTGGATCGTCAACCATCAAAACCACCGCGTTACGACGCCAAAGAGCTGTACGGCATTGTCGGTACCGACCTGCGCAAGCCTTATGACGTCCACGAAGTGATTGCACGCATTGTTGATGATTCTGACTTTGATGAATTTAAAGCCAACTACGGTAATACGCTGGTGACGGGTTTTGCCCGCATTGACGGCTACCCCGTTGGTATTATCGCGAATAACGGCATTTTGTTTTCCGAGTCGGCACAAAAAGGTGCTCACTTCATTGAGCTTTGTGCCCAACGTAAAATTCCACTGGTGTTCTTACAAAACATTACCGGCTTTATGGTCGGTAAAAAGTACGAAGCCGAAGGCATTGCCAAACACGGCGCGAAAATGGTTATGGCCGTTTCCTGTGCGAAAGTTCCTAAGTTTACCGTCTTAATTGGTGGTAGCTATGGTGCCGGTAACTACGGCATGTGCGGTCGCGCTTATGACCCAACCATGATGTTCATGTGGCCAAATGCGCGTATCTCGGTCATGGGTGGTGAGCAAGCTGCAGGCGTTATGGCGCAGGTCACCAAAGATAACTTAGCCCGTAAAGGCGAAAGCCTGAGTGAAGAAAAAGAACAAGCGCTGAAAAAGCCGATTGTTGAGCAGTACGAGAAACAAGGTCATCCGTATTATGCGTCTGCCCGCTTATGGGATGACGGCATTATTGACCCGGCACAAACGCGCGAAGTTCTGGCACTAAGCCTTGCCGCTTCATTAAATGCACCGATTGAAGACAGCCGTTTCGGCGTCTTCCGCATGTAATCGGAGGTTATTAACCATGGCAAAATACACAGAGCTTGATATCAACAGCCAAGGCGTTGCAACGCTGACGTTAAACCGCCCCGATGTTCACAACGCTTTTGACGATGTGATGATTGCGGAACTCCTGAAGGCATTAAAAGAAGTTGAAGAAAGTGATAGCGCGCGTGTGCTGGTGCTTCGTTCAGAGGGTAAAAACTTTTCTGCCGGTGCGGACCTGAACTGGATGCGCTCAATGGCGGATAAAAACTACCAGCAAAACGTGGATGATGCCGGCGAGCTTGGGCTGTTAATGGAGCGTCTGGACTTGCTCAGCAAGCCCAGTATCGCGTTAGTCCAGGGCGCCGCTTTCGGCGGTGCCGTAGGCCTTGCCGCCTGCTGTGACATTGTACTGGCGCAACCGCGCAGTAGCTTTTGTTTGAGTGAAGTGAAAATTGGACTGATCCCCGCGGTTATCAGCCCTTATGTTGTCCGCACCATTGGCGAGCGCCAATCACGCCGATATATGCTGACAGCAGAACGTTTCTTTGCCGATAAAGCGCAGGAACTGGGCTTAGTTAATGACGTTGTTGAAGACTTCGATGAGCCCCTGAACAAACTATTAGAAGCGCTTTTAGCGAACAGTCCACAAGCGGTAGGCGCCTGTAAGAAACTGATTCGCAATGTCGGTTCACGACCAATCGATAAAGACGTACGTGAACACACCATTAAAGCCATTGCCGAAATTCGCGTGTCGGACGAAGGTCAGGAAGGACTCAGTGCGTTTCTTGAAAAACGCCCCGCCGCCTGGCTTAAACAGAGTTAACAACAGGTCTCATTATGATCAAAACATTATTGATTGCGAACCGTGGTGAAATTGCCTGTCGTATTATTGCCACAGCTAAAAAAATGGGAATTCGCACCGTAGCGGTATTCTCTGACGCCGATCGCAAATCGCGCCACGTTAAATTGGCCGATCAGGCTGTACATATTGGTCCGGCAGCAAGTACTGAAAGTTACCTGCGTGGCGATAAAATCATTGCTGCGGCTAAACAAACCGGTGCCGAAGCCATTCACCCCGGTTATGGGTTTCTCTCAGAGAACGAAGATTTTGCTGACCAATGTCAGGCTAATGACATTATATTTGTTGGCCCGCCGGTATCGTCCATTGCCGCTATGGGCTCTAAGAGCGCGGCTAAATCTATTATGCAGGACGCCGGCGTTCCACTGGTTCCGGGCTATCATGGTAGCGAGCAGGACATCGAAACCTTAAAAGCAGAAGCTGAAAAAGTCGGCTTTCCGTTACTGCTGAAAGCGGCGTACGGCGGCGGTGGTAAAGGTATGCGTGTGGTCGAAAACATGGGCGAATTTGATGAAGCTCTGAATTCGGCGAAACGCGAAGCTAAGTCCTCTTTCGGTAATGATAAAATGCTCATGGAGCGTTTTATTCGTAACCCCCGCCACGTAGAGATTCAGGTGTTCACCGATGAACACGGTAACGCCGTTTATTTGGCAGAGCGCGACTGTTCGGTACAACGCCGTCACCAAAAGGTGCTTGAAGAGGCTCCGGCTCCGGCATTAACCGAAAAAACACGTACGGAAATGGGCGAAGCCGCCATTCGCGCCGCTCAGGCAATAGACTACGTTGGTGCAGGTACGGTTGAGTTTCTGTTTGACCAAAGTGGCGAATTTTATTTCATGGAAATGAACACCCGCTTACAGGTTGAGCATCCGGTTACAGAAATGATCACCGGACAGGACTTGGTCGAATGGCAATTACTGGTTGCATCCGGTCAGCCACTACCTCTGGCGCAGAATGACATTCAGGTAAACGGTCACGCGTTTGAAGCCCGAATTTACGCTGAAGATCCGGACAACGACTTTTTACCTTGCACCGGTACCATTAAACACTTACGCACTCCGGCAGAAGAAAACGGCGTTCGCATTGATACCGGTATTGAAGAAGGCGATGAAATTTCCGCCTTCTACGACCCTATGATTGCGAAGCTCATTGTCTGGGACACCGATCGTACTCGTGCTCTGCTACGCTTACAAAAGGCCTTACGTGAGTACCGTTTAACCGGCCTAACCACTAACGTCGACTTTTTGCATCGTTTGGCTTCACACCCAGAGTTTGTGAAAACCAACCTGACAACAGAGTTTATTCAGCAATATCAGGAAGACCTGCTGCCGGATAACTCTGTGAATTATCAACAAATTGCGACCGAAGCCGCTTTATTTGATATTAGTCAGCGTCAGCAGCAACGTGGCAGTTCACCATGGCAAAGTGGTAATGCGTTTAGAATGAACTCGGCAGCTACACATACAGTGCCACTGCAGTTTGGCGAAGAAACCTATGCGATATCGCTCATTGAAACTGCCTCAGGCGAATTCCTGCAGAAAGTTGATGAGGAAAGCATTCGCTGGCAGGCGTCTTTAACCGACGACAAACTCACGCTGACTGCGGGCAGTATGCGTTATCATCGTTATGTCAGCGCCGATGATCAGCAAATTAGCGTATTTACTGACAACGGCCCTGTCATTTTCCATCGGCACCGTGTGGCAGACACCCTGTCCGACGACGCCGCTCATGGTGGCCATGTTGCGCCAATGAACGGTACCATCATGGAAGTGCTGGTAGAAAAAGGCGATACTGTTGAAAAAGACCAACCGCTTGTCATCATGGAAGCCATGAAAATGGAATACACCATTCGCGCCGGGCATGAAGGTGAGGTGACCGACATTTTCTTCGCCGCTGGTGACTTAGTCAGTGACGGTGACGAGCTTATAGCAGTTAATGAAGCGGAGTAACAATGAGCCTTGCAGACAAGATAAAGATCGTTGAAGTAGGTCCGCGTGATGGCTTGCAAAATGAAACCGCCGTTTCTGTCGATGCAAAAGTTGCTTTGATTGAAGCGCTGGCTGATGCTGGCGTTTCCTACATTGAAAGTGCCAGCTTTGTAAGCCCTAAATGGGTACCGCAAATGGCCGACAGCAGTGCCGTTATGGAACAGATAACGCGCCGTCCAGGCATTACCTACGCGGGTTTAACACCCAACCTGAAAGGCTTTGAAGCAGCCGTTGCAGCCAATATGGACGAGGTTGCCGTATTCGGAGCAGCGTCGGAAGCCTTTACACAAAAAAACATAAATTGCAGTATTGATGAATCGCTGGAGCGTTTTAAGCCGGTTATTGCAGCCGCCAAAGAAAAAAACATACCTGTCAGAGGTTATGTATCCTGCGTTTTAGGTTGCCCTTATCAGGGTGAGGTGCCGCTGGAAAATGTAGTCAAGGTTGCTGAAGCGCTTTACAACATGGGCTGCTATGAGGTTTCACTTGGCGATACCATAGGTGTCGGAACCCCCTTAAAAGCACAGGAAATGCTCGCTGCGGTAGCCGAAAAAGTGCCCATGGAAAAGCTTGCATTGCACTTTCACAATACCTACGGACAGGCTTTAGCTAATATTATGGCTTGCCTTCCATTAGGCGTTGCCACTATTGATACGGCCGTTGCTGGTTTAGGCGGATGCCCTTACGCTAAAGGTGCCAGTGGTAACGTTGCCACCGAAGATGTGGTGTACATGCTAAACGGTATGGGAATTAAAACCGGTATTGATCTGAACAAGTTAATCGCAGCCGGGGCCGATATTTGTCAGCATTTAGCGCATGGCCCCCGTTCACAAGTCGCGATAGCAGAATTGGCAAAACAAGGGGATTAAACATGACTTCAGAAGCATTGTGGCAACCGTCAGCAGATACCATTGCCAATGCCCGCATGACGGATTTCCTGCAACAGGTGAATACAGAAAAAAATGTAGCACTGGCCAATTACCATGACCTTTACCAGTGGTCGGTCGACAACGACGAAAGCTTCTGGTCTATGGTATGGGACTACTTTGATGTTATTGGCGAAAAAGGTTCTACCGTCGTTACCGATAAAGAAAAAATGCCGGGTGCCAAATGGTTTCCTGAAGCCAAACTAAACTTTGCTGAAAACCTATTACGCCATAAAGATGATCACATTGCGCTTATTTTTCGTGGTGAAAACGGCGTAAGACAACAACTGACGTACGCTGAACTAAACCACGAAGTAGCCGCCTTTGCCGCGGGCTTGCGTCAACGCGGAGTCGAAGCTGGTGACCGTGTTGCTGCCATGATGCCCAATTGCATTGAAACCATTATTGGTATGCTGGCAACTACCAGTATCGGTGCTATCTGGTCATCCTGCTCTCCGGACTTTGGTGTTCAGGGTGTGCTTGACCGCTTTGGTCAAATTGAACCCAAAGTACTGATAACCGTTGACGGCTATTTTTATAATGGCAAAAACCTCAACATAAAAAGCAAAACCGCGGATATTATAAAAGAAATAAAAAGTATTGAAGCCACCGTTGTGGTCAATTTCAGTCAACAAAAAGACCGCCTTAAAGGTGAAAATGTTTTTGCCTGGAATGACTTTGGCGATGCCGAACAAACACAAATAGACTTTGTTCCTCGTAATTTTAATGATCCGCTCTATATTATGTTTTCATCTGGCACCACGGGCGTACCTAAATGTATTGTTCACGGTACCGGTGGCACGCTATTGCAGCATGTAAAAGAGCACGGCCTGCATACCGACTTAGACCGTGACGATAACCTATTCTATTTCACCACCTGTGGCTGGATGATGTGGAACTGGTTAGTCAGCGGTTTAGCTGTTGGCGCTACCCTTACCTTATTTGATGGCTCTCCTTTTGCACCGGAACCTGAATTTTTATGGGACGTTGCAGACGAAGAAGGCATTACCGTATTTGGTACCAGCGCAAAATACTTAGCGGCACTTGAAAAAGCCGACGTTAAACCAAGAGAAAGTCACAACCTGGAAAAGCTGCGCAGTATCTTAACAACCGGTTCTGTACTGCCGCCAGAAAGCTTTGATTACGTATATCGCGACATTAAAAAAGACCTTTGTCTTTCGTCTATATCGGGTGGTACTGACATTGTTTCTTGTTTTGCCCTTGGCTGCCCTATTCTGCCTGTCTACCGTGGTGAATTGCAGTGCCGCGGGCTTGGTTTAGCCGTGAATGTTTATGACGATAACGGCAAGCCGGTTCGTGGCGAAAAAGGCGAACTTGTCTGCGAAAATTCCTTCCCTTGCATGCCAGTGAGCTTTTGGGGAGATGATGACGGTGAGCGCTATTACAACGCCTACTTTGCCCGTTTTGAAAATACCTGGGCCCACGGTGATTTCGCCGAGCTAACTCAGCACGATGGCGTGATTATTTACGGCCGCTCTGATGCGGTTCTTAATCCTGGCGGCGTGCGTATTGGCACTGCTGAAATTTACCGTCAGGTAGAAAAAGTTGATGAAGTATTGGAAAGTATCGCTATTGGTCAGCAATATCACGATGACGAGCGTGTCGTTCTTTTCGTTAAGCTAAGAGAAGGTATAGAGCTTAACGACGAGCTGCGTCAAACCATTGCAAAAACCATTCGTGCAAACGCGACTCCACGTCACGTTCCTGCTGTAATTTTGCAGGTTGACGATATACCCCGTACTATAAGCGGTAAGATAGTTGAATTAGCGGTACGTAATGTGGTTCACGGTGAGCCTGTTAAAAACACAGATGCTCTGGCAAACCCAGAAGCACTGGATTACTTCCGTGATAGAGAGGAGTTGCGTTAATCCATGATGTTCCTGCACGGATCACGGCAGGCGGTCGTAGCAGCCATTGTAGGCCTGGTTATTACGGTTACCGCTTTTAGCTATTTGCGTTACCAAGAAAACCAAGTTGTCCACGACGCACTGGAAGCTGAAACTTACAGCTTACAGCGTGATATCCGGCAAAGTCTGGTTTCACATTTATTTGTCGCTGAACTTCTGGCGAGAGAGTGGGAACGCAGTGATCTGACCATAAAGGAACGCTGGAAGGAAAATGCCGATATCGTTACCTTGTACTATCAAAACGTGCAAGGTATCGCCTGGCTTAATGACGACCTCAACATTGAATTAATCTATCCCCAAAATGAACAGCCGGAGTTATTAGGCACCTCTTTCTCTAAAACTTCACTGGTTGGAAAACTGGAAGCATCTGAAGGTAATAGGCATGCCATGATGGGGCCTGCCGGAAATCTCGGTCGTATTAGCAGCGACATTGCCATTTTCGTCCGGGTTGAACGAGAGCAAAATCCAGGCTTTCTGGGGTTCATCATTAGCCTACAGAGTCTGTTCAGCAATGTTGTTCGCAGTAATATTAGTGAAGGCTTTCAACTGAGTGTACGAAGTGAAGACGACGTCCTTTTCCAGTTTGCCGGAGACTCTTCGTTACGTGATGAATGGTCCCATTATCACTCATTACAGTTGGTCGGCAACAGTTGGGAGCTTTCGGTTTGGCCTACGACGAATCATTTGGAACAGCTGCGCGGTGGTATCTCAGTAGCGGCCTTAATTGCCGGGCTACTGGTTACCAGTATGTTGACTTTTGTGCTTTATATTCTGGGGCAAAGCCGCTTTAAGGCGCAACAACTGGCCGATTCAAACATTGAGCTTTATAGTGAAATTGACGAGCGAGAGCGCATTGAAAAGCAAATGGCATACCTGGCCGAACACGACTCGCTCACCGGACTGGTAAACCGTAATGCGCTAAAACGTATTTTGGGTGAATGGCTGGAAACTGAATCACCGCATAAGAAAGCAGCTTTGCTTTTCATTGACTTAGACAGATTTAAAGAAGTTAACGACGCGCTGGGGCATACCGTTGGTGACGAACTCTTACGCAGAGTTGCGCGCCGTATTACGAAGCTGGCTCCTAAGTCCAGTGTTCTTGCCCGGGCTGGTGGTGATGAATTCTTACTCGCTATAGCAGAGCCGGACAGTCGCGAGAGCGTTATAAAGCTATCTGAACAGTTACTGCAAGCTCTCGACACCCACTTCTTTGTTGATGTGTACGAGTTATTTATTAGTGCATCCATTGGTATTACCTTTGCTGAGGATGCCGACTTTAACGCTGAATACTTTATTCGTAATGCCGACACAGCGCTTTACCAGGCTAAAGAGCATGGCCGTAACACTTATAAAGTGTACGATAAAGCCATACACAGAGACTTGACCAAGAAGCTGGAACTCGTTAAACGACTGCGCCATGCTGTTTCTAAACAACAATTAACGGTTTATTACCAACCTAAGGTTGAGTTAAGCAGTCGCCGTATCAGCGGCCTTGAGGCCTTGGTGCGCTGGGTTGACGACGACGGCAGCATTATTCCACCGGATGAGTTTATTCCATTGGCTGAAGATACCGGTTTGATTATTCCGATATCAGAATACGTTATGGAAGAAGCGTTTCTCCAATTGAAGCAATGGCACGATATCGGCTTTGAAGAGCTCAGTATCGCGATCAATATTTCAGGAAAGCAGCTACACTTACCTGAGCTGGTTGATGATATTATGGAGCGCGTAAATGAAGCTCAGATACCACCAAACAAAGTCGAACTAGAGCTTACTGAGCAAGTCTTTATTGAAAATATTCAGTCACATACCCGCTTTATGCATTCGGTACGTGAACACGGAATGTCACTGGCAATCGATGATTTTGGCGTAGGTTACTCTTCATTGTCGTATCTTAAGAACTTCCCGGTGACTTCATTAAAAGTTGACCGCTCCTTTGTTAAAGACCTGCCCCACAACGAAGATGACGCAACCATTACGCAGGCGATTATTAGTCTTGCACGCAACCTGAATATTCAACTGGTTGCAGAAGGTATTGAAACAGAAGAACAAGTCGAATTTTTATTACAGCGTGAATGTAGTACCGGCCAGGGGTTCCTTTTTAGTAAACCCGTACCGGCACGACAAATCACCCAATTATTACAGCAGTATAAAGGGCTTATCCCTATCCAGATTGCCTGAATATAGCGGAGGTTAACGTGGAACGCGAAAGTATGGAGTTTGATGTCGTAATTGTTGGTGCAGGCCCTTCTGGGCTGGCAACCGCCTGTCGACTCGGTCAACTCGCACAAGAAAGTGAGCAAGAGCTCATGATATGCGTTGTTGAAAAAGGCGCCGATATTGGCGCGCATATTTTATCAGGTGCCGTTTTTGAACCACGTGCCTTAAATGAACTTTTTCCTGACTGGAAAGAGCGCGGTGCGCCGCTTAATACAGAAGTCACCGGCGATGATATTCTGCTGTTAAAAGATGAAGATAGTCACACTCGTCTACCTGACTTTACCGTGCCAAACACCTTCCATAATAAAGGCAATTATATTGCCAGTATGGGGAATCTTTGTCGCTGGATGGCGGAACAGGCAGAACAACTTGGTGTAGAAATATTCCCGGGCTTTGCAGCCTCAGAAATCCTATACAACGAAGACGGCAGCGTTGCCGGTATTCAAACTGGTGACATGGGTGTTGCTAAAGACGGCAGTGAAAAAGATGGCTACATGCCAGGTATGGAACTGCGTGCTAAATACACTTTGTTTGCAGAAGGTTGCCGTGGACACTTAGGTAAAGAACTGATTAATAAGTTTGAACTGGATAAAGACAGTACACCTCAACACTACGGTTTAGGCTTTAAAGAAATTTGGGATATACCAGAAGAGCTGCATGAACCCGGGAAAGTGGTTCACACCGCAGGCTGGCCGCTAACCGATAGTAATGCCAGCGGTGGTGGTTATCTTTATCACGCTGAAGACGGGCAAGTGTATTTAGGCCTAATTGTGGACCTCAACTACGCAAACCCGTATCTGAACCCCTTTCAGGAGTTCCAACGCTTTAAAACGCACCCTGCAATTAAAAACGTGATAGAAAACGGTAAGCGCGTATCCTACGGGGCTCGTGCCATTGCCAAAGGTGGCTATTACTCGCTGCCGAAAATGACATTCCCGGGCGGTTTACTTGTCGGCTGTAACGCCGGTACTTTGAATTTCGCCAAAATTAAGGGTAACCATACTGCCATGAAGTCGGGCATGGTTGCCGCTGAATGCGTCTTTGAACAGCTTAAAAATGGTAAAGCCAACGACGACATCAGTAACTTTAAAAACGCCTTTGAAAACTCATGGGTATTTGATGAGTTATACCGCTCTCGTAACTTTGGCGGCGCGGTTCATAAGTTAGGTACCATGTTAGGCGGCGCATACAACATGGTTGACCAAAATTGGTTTGGCGGCAAATTACCCTTTAAATTTAAAGAGTGGACACCGGATTATAAAGCCACCGGTAAAGCCGAAGATTTTAAGGCAATTGACTATCCTAAACCTGATAATAAACTCACATTTGATCGTTTATCATCTGTCTTTTTATCTAATACTAACCATGCTGAAGATCAGCCTTGCCATTTAAAGCTGGAAAACGCTGATATTCCTTTAGAGGTTAATTTACCGAAATACGCCGAGCCCGCGCAAAGATATTGCCCCGCCGGCGTTTATGAGGTTGTTGAAGAGGACGGGAAACAAGTTTTCCAGATTAACGCTCAAAACTGTATACATTGCAAAACCTGTGACATTAAAGATCCCAGTCAGAATATTACCTGGGTTGTTCCGGAAGGTGGTGGCGGACCAACTTATCCTAATATGTAAGTAAAGTGTAAATCTCATAACAAAAAACACCAAAGCATGCTAAATGTTTTGGTGTTTTTTCATTTTAGGAACTTGTAAATTTTTAACCTGTCGACTTATTTAAGTCCTAAGTGTCCCTTAAACGAGGTGTATTATGAAACTATTAACGTCCTTAGCAATATTATCTTTATTAGCCTCCCCTTTCGCTCTGGCTCAGCAATCTGAAGATAATAACAATGAAGAACAAGAGCGCAGCGAAGAAGTTCGCAAGCAGCAAGACGACTTAAAAGCTGACATGGAGGCCATGCGAAACGAGCAAAAAGCTGAAATGGAAGCTATGCGCAACGAGCAAAAAGCGAAAATGGCAGAACGTAAAGAGGAACGGAAACAACAAAAAGCAGAGCGCAAGGAAGACAAAGCTGAGAAAAAAGAGAAATGGAAATCGATGAAAGAGAAACGTAAATCAGAAAAAGAAAAAATGAAAGAAAAACGCCAATCGCTTAAAGATAAGTCTGACGACTCAGATAAGAATGAAGACAAAGACGACGATAATAACGATGATGACAATGGTAACAATTAATTGTTAATAACTGAGTGTATAAAAGGCGGATCAATGATCCGCTTTTTCTGTTTGACACATAATTTTTAATTAATAATAAACTTCAATTAAAATACTTTATCTCGCTATAATGAAAACAAATCAACATGAAATTTAAGTCAATCAAATAAGGTAAGCATCAATGAGTGATTTCATTAATATTCTGCGTCATGAGCGTCGTTTAAAAGCTGCACTAAAAGAACTTAACTTAAATGAACTGGAAAGCATTAAAGAAAAGTTCGATTCGGTTATCGCTCAGCGTCGTGAAGAAGAAGCTGAGAAACTGCGCCAGCATGAAGCCAAACAAAAGAAAATTGAAGAGTTTAAAAGTGCAATGGCAGACGCCGGTATCGAGCTTTCAGACATATTAGAGCAAGAGCTGGGTGGAGAGCCTATTGTTAAAACAACTCGCAAGAAAAGAGCGCCTAAGCCGCCTAAATATGAATACACTGATGAAAATGGTGAAAAGCAAACCTGGACCGGTCAGGGGCGCATGCCAAAAGCTATGAAAACAGCGATTGATAATGGCAAACCTTTAGAGTCTTTTTTAATTAAGTAATAAGACGAATTTATGCGTAGTCGCGATGAATAATTAATCAAGACTACGCTTTTTGTTGAACAATAGACTCAGCTTGATTAGGCTATAGAAAATTCAAACTGGCAAGGATCGACATTGCGCTATCGTTTCATAGCATTCGTATTAACGCCATTATTCGGCCTTTCTGCCTGCAGCATCTTACCTCAGATGCCAGGAGGCTTTAATCAAATCGACTCGGGTGACATAAGAATTTACCATACAGGCGACACGCCGGCGCGCGCGTACGAGCTCGTTAGTGTTGTAAATGGTGAAAGCTGCCAGCGGCAATTTAACGGTGAACCGGCGTCAGATAACAAAGCTATTCAAGCTCTGCGGGTCGACGCTGTTCGATTTAAAGCACATGCCGTCATTAAAACCCAGTGTTTTTCATTAAAACCTAAAGCCGACTCCATCTGTTACAGTGAAGTCAGCTGTGTAGGCCGTGCAATTCGGTGGCGTGATTAGTTGCTTCTGGTTAACGTCACGTCACCTACCCCAACTTCAACCTGAACATCCGTCGAACCATTACCCCGATAACTGGATTCCGACGTTACTAACATTCTGTTTTCCTGAGTATTACCGAAGTTTCTCAAGCTGGTATCGCCAACACCTACTGAAGCTTCAACCAAACCATACTCACCGTTGGCAAGGTTCAGTGACACATCGCCTACGCCCAAATCTACTTTTACATTGTTGAATGGCAAGTCACCGGATATTTCGCCAACACCCAAATTTACTTCCAGTAACCGTGAGCGAGGAACTGACACCTTCCAATGTTGAGACATATCATCGTGCGGCGTGGCGGATATTTCCAACTGATTACCGCTACGCTCCCCTTTTATGAGCACCTCTGACAAATCACCACCACTGGCAAACCAGCCGTCATCATCAGATTCAACGCGCAGTTCAATTTCAACCACCTCACCTTCAGTAACCCTTAGCTCAACAGTCCCGACCGTTGCATCCAGGCGAATTTCTGTATCGCTGCTGACAATATAGCTGTCAGTCAGAGTGCGCTCGCTATCATTTGCAGAGAAAGCCGCTGTGCTAAGCGTAACTAAGCCGATAAAACCTAAAGTTAAAGGCCAAATTTTATGTTTCATCATTTTTCTTTTCCTATTGTTATTAAAACCGTTCATGCCAAACTCTAAAGCACGTCATGTAATTTATTGATTAGCTCTGCAACGCTTATGCCAAAGATTAAAACCTTTTAATATCAAACATTTAAATAATTCGAAAAGTAATCAATTAGCGAAATAGCTAACTATGTGGTGAAATTGGCTACCTGTATTTCGCGTGTTCACTAACGGAGGCGATATGAAAAGCCAGCAACAACTGACACAGGTTGCGGTTATCCGTACGCCTTTTCCTGAGAAATTCAGCGTTCCCCGACAGCCGGGGTTGGTTCCTTCTGCACTTGCTCAAGTGGAACTGGTTGGTGAATACCAGCACGCACAAGCCATAGAAGGCATCGAGCAGTTTTCACACCTTTGGCTAACTTTCGAGTTTCATCAGCACGATACCTGGCAGGAAAGAGTCCGGCCGCCGCGTCTGGGAGGTAACCAACAGTTAGGGGTATTTGCCACACGCTCTCCGTTTCGGCCTAACCAGTTGGGTTTGTCCGTTGTCGAGCTGATTGCGGTACAAACGGAACCGAATGTCGTCTTGACTGTTCGCGGAGCAGATTTAGTCGATAAAACGCCAATTGTCGATATAAAGCCTTATATTCCCTACGTTGACTCTATTACCGATGCCCGAGCGGGATTTGCACAAGAAAAGCCTGAGTCTCGTATGAAAGTAAAATTTTCGGACGCCGCCGAGGCCGTGTTGAAAAGCGCACACTCGAGCTCATCCGGCCTAAGGACACTGGCTACTGAGGTACTTAGTCAGGACCCTCGGCCGGCCTATCACAAAGCGCAGTCGCCCCAGAGAACGTACGGCACCGCACTTTTAAACTATAATATTCGTTGGTATGTACAACAAAACACCGTTTTTGTTGAAGAAATCTCATTAAAACAGCCGTAAAAGGCTTTTGAGCTGAGTCAGACACTGCTAAACTTCGCTCTAATTTTTGACCACTATAAATTGCAGAGATGCCGGACTATGCGCAGCAGCCAATATTTATTATCTACGCTTAAAGAAACACCTTCTGACGCTGAGATCGTGAGTCATCAGCTTATGTTGCGGGCAGGCATGATCCGTAAGGTCGCCGCCGGACTTTATACCTGGACTCCCACCGGCCTGCGTGTACTACGTAAAGTTGAGAATGTTGTCCGTGAGGAAATGGAAGCCATTAACGCATTGGAAATTTTAATGCCAATGGTACAACCGGCCGATCTCTGGCAGGAATCTGGACGCTGGGATGATTACGGCCCGGAGTTATTGCGTATCAAGGATCGCAATCAACGTGACTTCTTATTGGGCCCAACCCACGAGGAAATTATCAGTCAGTTGGTACGCAAGGAAGTCAGTAGCTATAAGCAACTGCCATTAACCTTATTCCAGATCCAGACAAAATTCCGCGACGAAATTCGCCCTCGTTTTGGCGTTATGCGTGCACGTGAGTTTATGATGAAGGACGCTTACTCTTTCCATCTCACTGACGAGTCGCTGCAAAAAACTTACGATGACATGTACAAAGCGTACAGCCGTATTTTTGAGCGCCTGGGTCTGGATTATCGTCCGGTTATTGCTGACACAGGCTCTATTGGCGGAAGTCACTCGCACGAGTTCCACGTTTTGGCCAGCTCCGGTGAAGACGCTATCGCATTTTCTGACTCGTCAGATTATGCCGCCAATGTGGAAATGGCCGAAGCTTTGGCCACTGCAGGAGAACGCCCTGCTGCAACGCAAAAAATGGAAAAACATCAAGTACATGGTGATGAACTGGCCGCTGTATTACAGCCACTATCTGTAGAAAGTCAGCAAGCTGTTAAGTCCGTTATTGTCAAAGCATCAGATGACATTGAAGCCGAGTACATTCAACTTGTATTACGCGCGGACCATGAACTGAATACAGTGAAAGCGGAAAAACTCGAACAAGTCGCGGCTCCGTTGGAAATACTGACTCAAACTGAAAAAGCAACGGGTATAGAAGCGCCTTACATTGGCGTAGTAAAGGCAAAGCTCCCATTGCTGGTTGATCGCAGTGCCGCTCACCTGGCCGATTTCGCCTGTGGCGCCAATGAAAATGGTCATTGGCTGACGGGCGTCAACTGGGAGCGCGACACTCCGGACTCTACCGTAGTGGATATTCGCAATGTTGTTGCCGGCGACCCAAGCCCTTGTGGTCAGGGTAAAGTGAAAATTGCCCGAGGCATTGAAGTGGGCCATATTTTCCAGCTCGGCACAAAGTACAGTGATGCCATGAAAGTTGGTGTACTGTCTGAAACCGGTAAACATGAAACTCTGACTATGGGTTGTTATGGTATTGGTGTATCGCGCATTGTTGCTGCAGCAATAGAACAGAATAACGACGAGCGTGGTATATGCTGGCCAGATGCCCTGGCGCCCTTCCAGGTCGTTATTGTGCCAATGAACATGCATAAGTCAGCACGTGTTCAGGCGGCCGCTGAGAAGCTTTACGAAGACTTGAAGGCTCAAGGTATTGATGTTCTGTTTGACGACCGTAAAGAGCGCCCTGGAGTCATGTTTACAGACATGGAGCTCATAGGTATTCCACATCAGGTTGTGGTTGGTGAACGTAACCTGGATGAAAACCAGGTTGAGTACCAGAGTCGTAAAGGCGGCGAGAAGCAAAAAATCAGTTTAGACGACTGCGTTAGCTTCATTAAACAGCAGTTCTGAACTCAATAAGCGAAGAAAAAGGCCTGATAGCTAAACTATCAGGCCTTTTTACCTTATCAGAGCGAGTTTTAAGATTCCTGCCCTGCCAACGGCTCAATGTAATGCAAGTGCATGTCCCAGGGGAAGTGGATCCAGGTGTCTTGTGCTAAATCAGCAACAAAATCATCAACCAATTCCATTCCTGCCGGTTTTGCATAAACCGTAACAAACTTTGCTTTTGGTAAGCGGTCACGTAAAAACTTCAGGGTATTACCTGTATCAACTAAGTCGTCTACAACCAAAAAGCCTTCACCATCAGTCGTTGCGGTAACGTCTTTCATTACCTGTAAGTCGTCTCGTTGCTCGGTGTGATCATAGGAACTCACCGCCACACAGTCGACCACACGAATATTTAGTTCACGCGCCACAATAGCCGCTGGCACCAGGCCGCCACGACTTACCGCAATAATACCTTTATATTGCTCCGCCGGTAATTGACGGCGCGCCAGTTCACGCGTCGCACGGTGCAACTCTTCCCATGATACAAAAAACTCGCGGTTTGAATGCCATCCCATAATTTCGTTACCCTAACCAAATAAATTTAGCGACAAAAAGCGCGCCTAAGAAAATTACGCTCGGTGTTAAATCTTGATAGCGTCCGCCGAGTAATTTCACCACAACGTAACTGATAAAACCTAACGCAATACCATCTGCTATTGAAAATGTCAGTGGTGTCATCAATAAAACCACAGCAACAGGTGCGGCCTCCGTAATGTCATCCCACTTTACGTCTTTGAGTGTAAACAACATTAAAACAGCAACGTAAATTATTGCCCCGGCGGTTGCGTAAGCTGGGATCATACCAGCCAACGGCGCGAAAAACATTGCCAAAAGAAAGAGAATACCGACCACAACCGCAGCAAGCCCGGTTTTGCCACCTGAGGCAACTCCTGCTGCAGATTCTATGTAGCTGGTGGTGGTTGAAGTACCCAGTATTGACCCCGCGACGGTGGCAGTACTGTCCGCCATTAGCGCTTTATTCAGCCGGGGCATTTCACCGTTGGCCTTTGCCAGACCCGCTTTTTGTGCAACGGCCAGCAAAGTGCCTGAGGTATCAAATAAGTCCACGAACAGAAATGCAAAAATAACGGACAACATACCAATATCGAAAGCTGCCGCTAAGTCCATTTGCATAAAGGTTGGAAGCAGACTTGGAGGGGCCGATACAATACCATTATATTCAACTAACCCCGTTGCCCAGGCAATAAGAGTGACCAGCAAAATACTGATTAATGCCGCACCCTGTACTTGCCGTGCAACCAAACCAATAATTAGGAAGAAGCCCGCTGCTGCCAGCAATACAGACGGCTCAGATAAAGAGCCTAAGCTCACCATTGTTGCGTCGTTGGCGACAATTATGTTGGCATTCTGCAAGCCAATTAACGCCAAAAATGCACCAATACCGGCGGCTATAGCCAAACGTAAGGTGGTAGGAATGGATTTTATAATCCACTCGCGCACCCGAAAAGCAGAAAGTAAAAAGAACAAACAACCAGAGAAGAATACAGCCCCCAAAGCCGTTTGCCAGGTATACCCCATGCTAAATACAACGGTGTAAGTGAAAAAGGCGTTTAACCCCATTCCCGGCGCCAGTGCTACTGGGTAGTTCGCCCACAACCCCATAATCAGACAACCAATAGCTGCCGCTAAACAAGTGGCGACAAATACAGCGCCGTAATCCATACCCGTTTCGCTCAAAATAGACGGGTTAACAAAGATAATGTAAGCCATGGTCAGGAAAGTTGTCAGTCCACCAATAATCTCTGACTTAACAGAACTACCACTTGCTTTAATTGAAAACAGCTTTTCCAGCATGAGAAACCTTGAAAGTTTGGCGTTGTGGTTAAAAGGCAGGTATTTTATCCTAATTGCCGCGTAATTTGTTGTTCACTTTTTATTTTTTAAACAGGATACAGAATTTATCATGCCAACCGTTTATTTCGTCGATGCCGATGGGAATCAGTTTGAAGCCACAGTCGACTCGGGAACCAACGTTATGGAAGCCGCAGTCGAGAACTTTATTGACGGCATTATTGGAGAGTGCGGCGGCGTTATGTCGTGTGCAACTTGCCATTGCTACATTCCGCCTGAGTGGCAGGATAAGCTCCCTGCTCCGTCAGAGCAGGAAGAAGATATGATCGATATGGTCATGGAGCCACAGGAAAACAGTCGGCTTAGCTGCCAAATAGAAATAACTGACGAGCTGGACGGCTTAGTTGTCCATATGCCTAAGTCTCAGTTCTAAATAGATTAGAGAGACTAATTGACGGCTGCCACCGGCATAAGAACTTCGTCGTGGTAGCCGGTAATTACCCGGATAGTTCCTGAAAGCGAACTGTCTAATTCAGCATCGCCCGTATCGACCCGCAACGGCTTATTGTTCAGTGCCTGTAGCTTAGTCTTAGTAGCAACGACCCATATATTGTCTTTACCAATATGGCGAATAACTCTAGGACTCAACTGCTGATTACCCCGGCCAAATAAATGACCTTGCCCGCCTATTAGGGTAATAACCAATTTAATGCTTCCCGTTTTATGCTGGCTCACTTCGTCATACAAACGGCTTTCAGTAACATCGCTGGCTAGTAAGTTATCGTTTTGAACCAAGTCAACGCCAAGTAAGGTGTTCTCGTGCCCCATTGCCTGCATAACGGCTTCCACTGTAGAACCCGACCCCATTACTAAAAGTTCATCATCAACCCGTTCAATAATCTCTGCAGCAATATCGTCCAGAACCAGTTCATCACTTTCTTTGCCGCCCATTTTTACTGCCTGAACGTATTCCAGCTCCGCCGGTACTGACATTTCACCAAAACGTCTGGCTTTTACCGTACCTTTTCTAAAAGCCTCTTCGTCAATATCCATAACGTCGGCATTATGAATACTTGATAACTCTCCCTGAAGAATTTTCTCAATAACTCGCCCCGCGGCTGTAGGGCTAATAGCATACACTCCAGAATGGATTTTTACCCCGGCGGGTATCCCCAATACCAGTTGTTGTTCAGGCACCATTTCATAAATATCGCGTGCGGTACCGTCACCTCCGGCAAATAAAAGGATATCGACCTTGTGAGCAATAATTGCTGACACTGCTTTTTTAGTGTCTTCAGGCGAAGATGGTGATTCTGCAGCTGAATAAACCGACTCAAAAGAGAAGCCGAGGGTATTTAGACTGTCTGCCCCCATTTCATTCTCAGCGGTGACAAAATTCAACTGTTGCTTGTATGGTTGGAGTAATTGTAATGCGGTTTCTGCGCGTTTCGATGCCTTTTTTTCAGCGCCGGCAGATAATGCTTTTTCGCGAATATCGGCGCCATCGCTTCCTTTCAAAGCTAAGGCGCCGCCAATCCCCGCATAGGGGTTTATAATGAGACCAACGGTCAGCTTACTGCTCACTTCCATTATTTATTCGTCGTTAGCCTCATCTTGAATCGCTTCGCCTGCTTTTTCTAAGTCACGCCCCGCGCCTTCTATCGTTTCGCAGGCAGATAAGCCTAATACCGCTATAGCGACTAATAACGTTCTTAAGAACATAAGTAACTCCTTGTTATTAACTAATAATGAATACGAACTTTTTGGCGGTTAGGCCAGCTACAATTAAACTCCCGACACAACGCTTTTGCAAACGTTACCGCACGCTTTGGTAGCGCATCAGTTTCCAGCAATTGAGTGAGCTGCTCTGCCACCTTTTCGGTAAAAGCCTGCCTGTCTACTTCCACGCCATTGAGATTATCTACGCTGACTTGAAAAGGAAAGTCACAGCATAATGAAAATAACCATTCCAGAGCTTGGGGTTTTCGTTCAACCTGCTCAAAAGACTTTTGCTGGGCTTCATTTCGTCCATCGGGTTCATACCAATAGCCGTAATCAAACTGCTTGCGCCGAGCTTCACCGGCTATGCACCAATGAGCCGTTTCGTGCAGTGCTGAAGCAAAAAAACCATGCGCGAACACCACCTGGTTATGCTCGCCGTCTTGCGTTGCAGGCTGATAGTAAGGCTCGTCCTCGCCTGCAACCAACAAGGTGTTGTAATCCTCTTTAAAACAGCGTTTAAACACCTGAATTAAGCGCTGGTAATGATGTTCTGACTTCTGACTCATATCCGCTTAACGACTAATATCCGGCGTTTCAGTTTGTGCTAACAAGTTGTGCGCGCGCTGACGTAACCAATGGTCCACCAGGACCAGGCTGGTCATAGCTTCAACAATAGGAACCGCACGTATACCAACACAAGGATCATGACGGCCTTTGGTGACGATAGCCTGTTCTTTGCCCCAGCGGTCAATTGTCCGGCCACTAATGGCAATGCTGGATGTGGGCTTTAACGCAATATCGGCAAACACAGGCTGCCCACTACTAATACCACCTAAAACACCGCCAGCATGGTTCGACAAAAATCCGTCCGGCGTCATTTCATCACGGTGTTCACTGCCCCGCTGACTGACCACGTCAAAACCGTCGCCAATACTGACCGCTTTCACCGCATTAATACTCATGAGAGCTTTGGCTAAATCAGCGTCTAACCGGTCAAAAACCGGCTCTCCCCAACCCGGCGGAACACCGGTGGCCTGAACGCGAATTTTTGCGCCAACCGAGTCGCCTTCTTTTTTCAGTTGACGAATAAGATCCTGCATAGGTTCCACCGCATTGGCATCGCCACAAAACAGTTCATTCTCACGTACTTGCTGCCAGTCAATATTACTGGCCACAACATCACCCATTTGTGTCAACGCGGCCTGAACTTCAATGCCCTGCTGCTGTAATAGTTTGTACGCTATAGCACCCGCAGCTACCCGCATTGCGGTTTCACGGGCCGAAGATCTGCCACCACCTCGGTAATCTCTTACACCGTATTTATGCTGGTAGGTGTAGTCGGCATGGCCCGGGCGAAAAGTATCTTTTATATCAGAGTAATCCTGACTTCGTTGATCGGTATTTTCTATCAGCAGACCAATAGGCGTGCCGGTTGTGACGCCTTCAAAAACACCGGAAAGAATCTTTACCTGGTCAGACTCCCGGCGAGCCGTGGTGTAACGGTTTTGACCCGGTTTACGGCGATCCAGTGCTTCTTGTAAATCAGCTTCCGTCAGCGCCAGGCCAGCCGGACAGCCGTCCACAACCGCGCCCAGCGAAGGGCCGTGACTTTCACCAAAAGTGGTTACTTTAAATAACTGCCCAAAACTGTTTCCTGGCATTAGCTGACCTTAGTCTCTCGTTGTTTATGTTCAATAAGCTGCTCTTTTGTCAGAAGGAAAACGCCGTCTCCACCATTGGCAAACTCAAGCCAGGTAAAAGGCGTTCGTGGGTACTTTTCGGCAAGTGCCGGCATCGAGTTACCCACTTCACAGACAAACAAGCCACCATCGTTTAGTAAGTCAGGTGCTTCTAACAGCATTTTATCCACCAAAATTAAGCCGTCATTGCCTGCAGCTAAGCCAAGCTCAGGTTCATGATGATATTCCGGCGGCAAGTCAGCCATATCTTCTGCATCCACATACGGCGGGTTACTGACAATTAAATCGTACTTCTCGGCTTTAACCGCCTCAAATAAGTCAGACTGAATAGGGGTTACCTGATGGGTTAAACCGTGTTGCTCAATATTAAATTCCGCTACTTCCAGGGCTTCGGTCGAAATATCCAACGCATCGACCTCTGCTTCAGGAAAAGCGTAAGCACAGGCTATTGCAATACATCCTCCACCCGTACATAAATCTAAAACGCGGCGCGGCTGTTGCGTCAGCCACGGCTGAAAGCCGTTCTCGACAAGCTCAGCTATTGGCGAGCGTGGTACCAGAACTCGCTCATCAACATAAAAGGGCAAACCCGCGAACCAGGCCTGATGCGTCAGGTAAGCTGCCGGAATATGTTGCTCAATACGCTGCTTCAGCAATTCAGTAAACTCGTGCTTCTCAGCAGTTAACAGTCGGCAATGACCCATGTCAGCCAGTTGAACAGTGGTAAGTTGTAATACATAGCTTAATAAAGCCCGTGCTTCGTCAATTGGGTTGTCCGTGCCATGGCCATAATACACATCGGACTGGTTCAGCTGTGTTACGCTCCAGCGGATAATGTCATCAATACTCACTAACTCTTGAATGGCTTGTTCCAGATTACGCACTTGCAAAGGCTGTCTCCCGACCACTGAATGTTTTATACTGAATAAACTTAATGCCTTAAAGATACCTTAATTCAGCGCGGTTTTCATCAATCATGGTTGCAAACAAACGTCAGTCCTCATCACTTTCTGAAGACGATATTGAGCTTTTTCGTGAAGCCGCGAAAGGTGCTGCCCGTATTAAGCAGGATAAACTGCCACCCGAGCCACCAAAGATTGCAGAGCTGCGCAAACGTCGACAATTATCACAACACCCCAGCGCACAACAGATTGCAGACGCAAGCCGCTCTGCCAGCCACTACTTTTCCGATGATTTTGAAGCACATTTTGGTGAAGGCCCGGTGCGTTTTGCTGCTGAAGGTGAGTCTGCTTATTTGGTAAAGCAACTACGTCGGGGAGACTACACGCCCGAGTTGTTGCTGGACTTACACGGTATGACACTGGCCACGGCACGCCAGGAGCTGGCGGCATTATTACTGGCATGTGAGCGCGAACATATAGACTGCTGCTGTATTATGCATGGACATGGGAGCGGTAAGTTAAAACAACAACTGCCGCACTGGTTAGTGCAACACCCGCATGTTCGGGCCTTTCATCAGGCTCCGCTGGAATGGGGTGGGGCCGCCTCGTTATTGGTGCTGTTAAAAGTAGCGAGCTAACATTTAACCAGCACAGCGCTCCGCTATTAATAACTGCTGAAATTTACCGCGTAAGGTTTCCGGCGAAAAGTCGACAACCGCAATGCCGGCTGTTGGAAAAATAGGCGGCTGTACGCTGGCATCCAGTTCATGCACCAAGTAACTCACTAATGGCATGTGCGACACCAGCACAACGCTGTTAAAGTTATGCTCCTGAATTTCCGCAGCAAGCCAACTGACAACCGAAGCAGCATGGCCGTCGGGCGTAATGTCATCGCAATCCTGGCGTTGCCCGGTTTTCAAGTGTGACAGTAAAATAGAAGCCGTTTGCTGGGCTCGCAGGTAGGGACTGACATAAACACAGTCAACTTCTGGCTGCTTGTCTATCAGCCAGGTCGTTGTTGTCATTACTTCGCGTTCACCGTTGGTTGTTAAACGGCGTTCGCGGTCAGAATAACTACCCTGTGGGTAGTTCGCTTCACCATGACGCATGATATACAGCTTCATTCTGGCTTAGACTCCTCAGCCTGCGCTCGGCGTTTTGCATCAGGTCTGCCGCCGGTAACACGATCAGCACGACCTGACTGCTTGGCTTCTTCCGCACGGCGTTTACGTACAGCCTTGGGATCGGCAATTAGCGGACGATAAATTTCAATGCGATCGCCGTCTCTTAGCTTTGCATCTAATTTCACCGTCTTATTCCAGATACCCACTTTTTGCTGTTCAAGATCAATTTCCGGAAAGTGTTCGAACACATCCGACATTTTAATGCACTCTTCCACCGTCGCGCCCTCTTTTGGGTGCACCGTCAGTAACACCTGCTTTTCGGGCGTCGCATAAGCCACTTCTATGGTTAACTTCTTATCCATGTTGGTTGCCGTAAACCTGCTCGGCTCGTTTAACAAAGGCATCGACCATGCGCGAGGTTACCTCACTGAATATTTTACCGAAGGCCATACCCAGCAAACGACTCGAAAATTCAAAATCCAGCTTAAGTTCAACTTTGCAGGCGTCATCTGCCAGTGGTGTAAACACCCAACCACCGGTCAATTTTTTAAATGGTCCGTTTACTAGGTCCATATCAATACGTTCAGGTTCGAGCAGCGTATTTCTGGTCGTAAAGGTTTTACTGATACCCGCTTTACTGATGTCTAGCGAAGCCACTTTTTGCTGGCCAGATGACTCCAGTACACGCGACGCAGCACAACCGGGAACAAACTCCGGATAAGCTTCAACATGATTAACAAGATCAAACATTTGTTTGGCGCTGTACGAAACTAAGGCACTTTTTTGGATACTGGGCATTTTTTTCCCTACAACAAAAATCAACTGCGCAATAATAACGCAACCAGAAACGCTTTGAAGCCCTTAAAGCAATTTTCTTTTCAGTGCGCATAGGTATAATAGCCGCCATGAGTAAAAAGAAACCACAACAATCGTCCAATACCATCGCTCGTAATAAAAAAGCGCGGCATGAATACTTCCTTGAAGACAAGTTCGAGGCAGGTATTAGTTTGCAAGGCTGGGAAATTAAGAGCATAAGGGCTGGCAAGGTCAACATTAGCGACAGCTACGTCATTATTAAAAATGGCGAGGCTTACCTTTTGGGTGCCGAAATTCAGCCACTGAACCAAGCCTCAAGCCACGTTTATTGCGAACCCGACCGCAGCCGTAAGCTGCTTTTAAAGCGCCGCGAGCTCGATAAACTTATTGGCGCTTCAGAGCGTGAAGGCTATTCCATAGTAGCAACAACTATGTACTGGAAAGGTCCATGGGCAAAGGTGGAAGTCTTTTTAGCCCGGGGTAAAAAGTCACACGATAAACGCGACTCCATTAAAGAGCGCGACTGGCAACGCCAGAAGGCTCGAATAATGAAGCACTCGGTTCGTTAACCAATCATCAGGTAATTAGGGCAGCTCTGCGTGCCCTTTGCCACTTTGATAGTCAAGCGTAACGACAAAGTGTTTAAAGACACCATAGCCGGCTAGCCCCTCAACCTTAACGCCTCTTATGCGACTGTGTTGAATTTTGTAACGTTCTCCAAAGTCTGCTTCTTCACCGGCAACAGGTACAGCCACATCCACATTCTTCACTTTGAACGGTCCAAAAATAACGGACGGTAAAGTAAAGGTGTCGGTGTAAGCAATACCGTTTACACCGCGTGACATGGTCTTACCCAGCGCAAACTCATCGAGCCATCCCCTGCGGGCTGCAATACCTCGTTTCATATAAATTCCGCCGCTGTTACCGGTATCAAGAATCATCCAAATATCTTTTTCATCATTAAGAGTGACCCGGACCAATGGCCTACCCGACCCTTTTTGAGCTCTCATAGGCAAGTTAGCAACCTCATCCAGATTAAGAGCATCACGAGTGGCAAGGCGTAAGCGCCCGTTAGGATAGTCAAACTGCACAATAAAGTTTCGTAAAAACGGAGCACCAATAATGAGAGCATTACCGGAATGACCAAAGTCTGCACCAACCAGGTTAAGCTCCATTTCAGAGCCAAAGAGTTGGGTCGGGACGCTTTCATATATAGGTTGACGCGACTTGTGATGAACGCCGCTAACGCCCGTAAAAGTTGAAATTTCGTACCCTAAATCATGCTTTTCTATAAATTTTTTATTAATAACATTGAGCTGAGAACCTGAGTCAATTATTGCATTGCCTTCAATGCCATCGACTTCAACGGTAATTCTTACGTGACCACTGTCCAACTCAAAAGGGATCCAATCGGTAACTTCAGCATGACTTGTAAACGCAAGCGCAAGCAGCAATAACCCCAAAAAGCGCACATCGACCTCCATGTATTGACTAGCGATAGAAAATAACATTTTAGCAACAATCCTACTAAAATATTATTCAGCCGCCAATAGGGTTTTCATACTCAGATGCCGTATGCGTTAGCTTTATTTGTAAGCTTTCAATTGATATAAAAAAAGCCGCTGCTTTAATCTCAGGGGCTTTCGTGTCGACAGGAGCTATCTGAGCCTAAAACTCTACGCAAATTTTACCGAAGTGTTTGCCTGATTCCTCATAACGAAAGGCGTCAGCCAACTCTTCCAACGCAAAAGTTTTATCAATCACCGGTTTAACGCCATTGGACTCTAAGGCGCGCACAAAGTCTTTTTGATGGTCACAACTGCCTACAATGAGTCCCTGCAAACGAGCTTGTTTAGCCATGAGTTTTGCAGTTGGAACTTCACCTTCACTTCCGGTTAGCACACCAATTAGCGCAATATGACCTGCAATAGCAACAGCATTAATAGACTGAGGCAAGGTACCCGGCCCGCCGACTTCAATGACGTGGTCGACACCCCTGCCATTGGTCAATTTGCGAACTGTTTTACCCCATTCAGGGTCTTCTTTATAGTTGATCAGGTGCTCCGCTCCCAACCTCTTGTAATGCTCCAGCTTGTCATTGGAAGACGAAGTTGCAAATACGGTCGCACCCAGGCTTTTTGCTAGCTGGCAGGCAAATACGGAGACGCCGCCACTACCCAGTACCAGCACCGTGTTCCCCGGTTTAATGCCGCCGTCCACCACCAGAGCACGCCACGCAGTAAGCCCGGCCGTGGTCAGGGTAGCGGATTCAGCATGACTGTAGTTTTTAGGCTGGTGAGTAAAGAACTGAGTTGGGCGTACTACAACTTCTCTGGCGTAGCCATCAATTCCGTCACCCGGTGTATTGCGGAAGTCGCCGACAGGCGCCGGCCCACTTTGCCAGTATGGGAAAAAGGTAGAAACGACATTGTCACCTACCTTAAACTCTTCCACTCCGTCGCCAACAGCTTCCACTACACCTGCTCCGTCTGACATAGGAATGCGCCCGTCATCGGTCGGTATAAAACCGGCCGCGACACCGTAATCATGAAAGTTAAGTGAACTCGCTTTTATTTTTACACGAATTTCTCCAGGCCCTGGCTGCCCTGGATCATCCATTTCTGTCACCTGAATATTATCAAGCCCGAATGGCTCCTTCAGTCTTAACGCTTTAATTTTATCAGTCATGATCGCAGTCCTTTAATTAAAACATGTGTTGAATAGTAGTTCGTATAAAGGGGAATTGGATCATCAGACGCAGACTAAAAAGCCCGGTCGGTTTCAAAATAGCCAAACAACACCCAATTAATGATGTCAGGCATCGACCATAACATCTTTGCAAATTAACTAATTTGAATCTAACGTTATTTATGTGTTTGCCAAACAAGGAAAAATGCTATGAGTTACGAAATGTTCGGTGGTATGGGATTTCTATGGATGTTAGTGGTTGGTATTATTTTTGTCATTCCTGCATGGCGAATATGTCAGCGCATCGGTTATCCGGGCCCGTTAGGAATATTAATTCTGATTCCCTTTGCCAATATTATCCTTCTCTATTTCATTGCATTTGGCCCGTGGAAAACAAAGCAATAATTCAGAATCTGCCGAGAAATACTACGCTAAGAGAGAGCAAAGCCATAAAAAAAGCCGCTCAAATGAGCGGCTTTTTATGGAATTGGTGGAGCTGGCGGGAGTTGAAGACATAAATACTTCTTTCATTTCAACTAGTTATCTCTTTCATTTTTTTTAAGTTTTTCAGCCAAGCTTTGAGGAAGCGAATCCAACATAGCTTGCTGCTCGTTATCTAGAGGTTGAAAAGTATTTTCACTCACAAAAACCTTATCAGATAATGCAGGGACTGGACATACTTTTATAGCTTCAGAATTTATTAGTTTAGTAGCCTCAGGAATAAAATAGTCGAGTGCTGCTTGACTGATAGTCAACAACTCATCAGTCAGTATTAAACATCTATCAGTAGCTAACATATAATTTTGAAATAACTGAATATCGCTCATAGTTTTATGTTCAAAAACTACTTTATCAGGCGCACCTTCCAGTGGTTTTTTAGGTGTCTTCTCATATAGAGAGTTATGCAATCTCCATAACTCCGTCCAACCATCGACACAAGTAATGTGAAAGGAAAGGAGTGTAATCGATTTTGCTTTAGTTTCTAAAGGCATAGAATTAATATTTTCTGCGTCCTCTTTACTCATTAGTTTTGAAGTAAAGCTCAGTTTAGAGAACAGACTAAATATCATATCCGAATTGAATTCTGGAATATGAGCCATGAAAGGGACATGAATAGCTCGATTAAACTTCTTATATGCTTGCTCTTCGTCTTGAAGTAAAAATTTATAATTGACTCTAACCCCATCGATTCTGTGAATTAATGTAATCAGAAAGTTTTGAAACTCATTCAAAGCCTGCGCTTTTTGAATTTCTGAGTCAATGTAGTTTGAATAGCGTTGGATATCACTGTTAAATACTGCGACGGAAGCAACGATGAATGAACCTGATATAGCTAAAAGGCTAGGTTCGCAAATTGATGCTAGCAAAAAAGCTAACGATATAATGAAAAGTCCCTTAGTGAGAACACTTGAATATTTTAATTGCTCTTTAAGACTTCCCAGTTGATTCTTCAGCGCGTGATATCCATCTGCCATAAATTTTCCTTATCATTCCCCAATCTTTATGCCCAAGTTGATGAGCAACCCACATAGGGTTAGCGCCATTAGAAAGCATTGTAGACGCATAGGTATGTCTGCAACTATAAGGCTTTGAATACCTAACATTAGCTTCGCCTAATGCTTTAGTCCAGAACCTTTCACGTGGAACGCCCTCATATTTCCACCTTTCAAGGGAACGAGGATCAAGGAAGACGTACTCAGAACCGTTACCGTAGTCTCTAATTCTATTAAGTACCTTCAGAGCCCGTTTCGAGAGTTCATGAGTTCGGTTGCTGCCCTGTGTTTTTGTACCAGCTTTGCGCCCTTTTACTACAGATTCGCGAATGAAAATAACTTTTCTCTCTAAGTCGACATTTTCCCAACGCAAGCCTATTTGCTCTCCCGTCCGTAGCCCTGTCCAGAATGCGAACTCATAAAAGTCTCTAGCATACCCCTTTGGTAAAGCGGCAAGTATTTTTTCACGCTCTTCAGGTGTGAATGGCTGAACTTCTTTTGTTTGATGTTTTAAGCGTTTTACGCGCTTCATTGGATTCTGATCGATAATGTCATCATAAACCAAAAAGTCGAGTCCTTGACTCAATAGCGAATGAACCTCGTTGACTGTTTTAGCACTTACCGTTGCTGTTCTTTGCCACTCTCTAAACCGTGATGGAGTGAAATCATCGACAATGATTTTTCCGAAGTTTGGAATGACGTGATTATCCATCCGCCCGCGATTCGCTTTTTCAGTACTAAATGCCCAGTTTTTGTAACTTTGCTCATACCATCGGGTCATCATCTGCTCTATGGTCATGTGCGCTGCTTTATTCTCACTAAACTGAAAAGCTTGCTTCGATTCTGGAAATTCTTTGAAGTAGTCAAACTCACCAAATTGAATCAGCATTTTTACACGCTCTAGTTTCTGATGAATTTTTCTAAGGTTTTCTGTAGAAGGTGCTACCCGAACTGTTTCTCGGCAACGTTGATGCCGATAGAGAAATTCCATCCGCACTGCGTTTTTGCCAGCATAAATCCCTGTAAACTGTGTAGCTTTCATAATTCAGTACCTTAACCGTTACTTTCTACCCAACGGTCATACGCTTCCAAATTGACGAAATAGCGACCGTTTACTTTTTTATATTCACGAGAAAGCATCCAACGCCCACGTTGAATAAGCGCATAGACTGACTTTTTCGTGAACCCCGTTAATTCGCAAAAATGCCCTAATAAAATCCAGCGTGGTTGTGTCATGGCTTATTCCTCCCCGTTGTCGATTTCAGCTTTACGATCAACTTTCTGGCGACCCATGACGACATCCCAGTACTTCCCTATGGTCTGAGCAAACCGAAAACCAATGTTTCGTTTACTGTGTTCAGTGCTTTCAGGGCATATATCTTCGTACTTCAGGCCAATGGCTTTTTCATATTTCTTTATAGTGTTTGCACTATGCACCATGCGTAAAACGCGCCAGCCATATTTTTGACCAATGACAATGGCACCAATTGCGGTTTCAATGGTGCTGATATGTCCCCGATAGTTCTCAATAGAATCAATCAGCACTTGGTTTTGTTCTTCCGTTAGAAAATCAAACATCGTGTTTAACCTCATGTTTTGTTTAACTTCAGGTTAACTATATAACTTGAAGTTAAACTTTGTCAAACCTGAGATTAAACTTTTTTACTCTGGAATACTCTCCTCTACGTAATTAAGCCCCAGCTCCGAACGTGTAAATTGACGTAACTCATTGTGAAACTTAACAATAACTTCAACTTCTTCATTCATGCAGAGAACGCCCACAATCAAACCAATATCTTCAAACCGTGGTGCTTTCACTTCGGCATGATGAATGGCCATGTTCAAAAGTGATACGGCTTCGTCTATTTCAAATTCTTTCGTTTTATCTTTATCTACTATCAATTTTTGTTTCATGTTTATGTTCCGTACAGTTATTTACACAAGTCCAAGACCACCGGTTCCAATGCACCCCGCCCTTGCGGGCGGGGATACATCGGACTGCGGTGGTGACGCAACGATAGTCCAGAGCTGAGTTCGGGTTTTTCTCACTTTTCCCGCTACCTCTAAGCCCTTAACCACTTTGCTTTTGGCTTCGCCATAACGATTTTGGTTTTCAGGTTGACCTGGCTGGATAATTTCACCCGTTGAGCGTTCAAAAGATTCTGATTGCTCGTAGTAAGGTTTTATTGTTTGAGTACGATTGGATACACCGACACCGCCAACGGCTTCACAATAGGTTGCCCAGTCGGAAGCATCCGCAGCTTGTCTCGCTGGCTCTATATCTGAATCAAACGTGTTATCACGTAATCGGCGTAGCTCTCGATAAACAGTGACACTAGCACCGCCAAACTGTTGAAACTGTCTAATGTTGTGTGCACTTGCCCAAGCTCGGGCGCAGTCGGCGGCATGTCTGCTCACACGCCTGCATCCCTCGCCCTTTCCTTCTATGCCTGTCATGTTCTTGGCTAGATACTTAGCCAGATAGGCTGCTGAAGAACCACGGCTACGGTCAATATCAATAAAATCAACACGACGCTCTTTTGCTCCCTTTTCATTTGGGGAGTCCTGCAATCCATAATGACGAATGATCCGCTTAATCTCAGAGGTATGCTGAGAGTTACAATGAAGCATTAAATGCCAATGAGGTGTTCCATCATGGTGCGGCTCAACAACTCGCATTCCATAAATCGTAATGTCATCACGTTTTAATTTAGCGCGTATTCTGCGCCAAACAGTATTGAGGTATTTCTGACACTCTCGAACTGATTGACCACGGTAGTTTTTATTCAACTGACCAGAGCGAGAATGAGTAGCATGCATATAAGCAGGACAAGTTAACGTCACCATCATGGAGGAATGTCCGTGACGTTCAGCGAGTTCATCAAAACCTTTTACGCGCGTTATCCACTCATAGAACAGGATCTTTTTATTCGATATGTTGTGCTCAGAAATCTCTTTTAAGGAGATACGCTCCCCGTCCAGACTCTGAATGAAATGACGTTCTAGAAACTCAGCGGTTTTTAACTCTGATTCCTTAAAACGCTTATGAGTGAGGTCACCGCAGTATTTAGCTCTGCGACTTGATACTAGACCGATACAACGCTCTAACTCCGCTAATAATTCCTTGCTGCGCTTTCTTATTTGACCTTTCCAGAAACGAGGATCACGAATTCTTGGTAACAGTTCTGTTTCATTGTAGTGCACGAGATCGAAACCATATTGTTTCAATTTCGTATACGAGGTTGGAACGGTAGTGAAACGAAACTGTTGCGAAAGTGTATCCGCTAAACCGCTGTGGTCGTTCTCATCGAGTAAATCATAGCCTTGGATCATCGAGAGGTTTTTAACGGATTGAAGAAATTTTTCTGCGGCTAATGTATCAAAATACTCAAAATCTCGGAGTACTCGGTTCAGTAATTGGGTACCGTTAAAGGTTGCCTGATTGCCATTAGCTTTGAAAAAGTTGGCGCCCCGTTGGCAAAAGTTGGCTTCCGGTTGGCAAAATTGAGGGTATTTCTGAGTACTTGAGAGTAATTGACGAACAGAGTCGGTTAAGCTGGAGAGCTTGCCATACGTGGGAAAGAAAGAAACGGCGCGGTCTGCGCCGTTCTTGGAATTGGTGGAGCTGGCGGGAGTTGAACCCGCGTCCGCAATACCTACATCCTCGGTCCTACATGCTTAGTCAGTCTTTTAGTTAATCAGTGTGACGCCGACTGACAGGCTTCACAACTGACGAGTCCGATTAAGTTTAACGCTTCAGCTCCGGACAAAGCATCCACGCGAGTCTACATTAGGTTGAGCCATCCTGGTCCGGTCTCGCAGACAAAGCGCCGGGGGATGGGCTTAGCGGGTTATTAAGCCGCTAGAGCGTAGTTGTCGTCGTTTGCAACTATTAGGTTGAGGCTTTTTACGAGGCCTGCCTCACCTCGGCATGCACCTTGGGTTTCGTGTATCCCGTCGAATCCAGATCAGCCCCAAAGCTATTACTTACGTAATCTGTGTACTATAACTCAGACACCGCTTAAGTGCTATAAGTTCCGCGCTCAAGCGGTTATTTATTGGGCTTTAATTCAGCTACTAGGCCGCCATATATAAGACTTTTTCAACCAATTTGCTGATGCCCTCTTCTGCGTCTGGCAAGTTTTCGGCCAGCATATAGGCTGGTGTGGTGACTAATTGGTGTTTATCATCCACAACAATATCGCGAACACCGCAGTTCACATGCTCGCCGCCCATTTTATTAATAGCGCTGGCTACTTCGCCATCGTTACCGATGGTGACTTTGACCCCTTTCCCGTAAATATGCGGCAATAACACTGGCGCAATACACATATAGCCCGCAGGTTTCTTGGCATCGACAAAAGCCTTACCAACTTTTAAAACCTCGTCATTGACCGTCATATCGGCGCCTTTTACAGCAAAGTCACAGAGGTTCTTCGCCACACCAAAGCCGCCTGGCAAAATCAACGCATCAAATTCAGTTGAATCCAAATCGCTTAGCGGCCGGACCTCACCACGGGTAATGCGCGCGGCTTCCTCAAGCACATTGCGTTTATCACCGCTTTCTTCACCTTTAAGGTGGTTAATGGTGTGCATCTGCTCTATATCTGGCGCAAAACATTCGTAGCTTGCGCCTTGCTTCGCTATATGCAATAACGTCAATACCGTTTCGTTCACTTCGGCGCCGTCAAAGACACCGGAGCCGGATAAAATAACTGCTACTTTTTTCATCGTAGAAACCTCCTGTCCGCTACTTAAAAACCGCTTCAATCCAGTTCAATGTGCGCGTCATTTTCGTCCCGCCATTTCCACTCATTTTCAAGTGTAGCGGTTGGTTGAAGCATGGCAAAATCTAACTGGCGTAATGGCTCAGAAGACTTTATCCGAATTGGAAAATCCGGATTCGCCAATGACGTTTTCGCCATAGCCAGTAACGCATTCGGATAATGTGCCGCTACATGCTCATAGTTTTTCTCACTAATGCCGCCATTAACAATTAACGGAATATCTGAGAACTCTTGTACAACATCACCCAACGTTTTATTGCTTCCACCTTTAAACGGTTTACGCATAACATCAGTGTCTGTTGTATGAATGTAATCCACACCAGCTTTATCCATAGCCTTAACCACTTTTATCATGGCGTCTTCACCTTCCGGCCACTGATATTCTGAATCCGTCACCGTAATTTGACTGAGTCGCACACCAACAATGAAGTCGTCTCCGGCTGCCGATTTCGCCGCCTTAACTACCAACTCAAGAAAGTGCATACGTTTCGCCATGCTACCGCCCCACTGGTCCGGGCGCTGGTTAAAGTAATCACTCAAAAACTCGTTCAGTAAATAACCATTAGCCGCATGCAGCTCAATACCATCAAAACCAGCTTCTTTAGCGCGGTTTACTGCACCAACAAAGCCGTTCATAACAGCATCAAAATCGGTCTCATCCATGGCTTTCACTTCAGGCCAACCGTCTGTTTTACCATATAAATCTAATGGCTCGCCCTTAGGCTTTACTTCGCTAGGTGCAATTGGCGTATCGGTGTATTCATTGTGTTGAAACTGGGCGCCAGCATGCATCAACTGCATAATGAATTTGCAATCGTGCTTGTGAACACGCTCGACAATTTCTTTCCAGGCATCGGTTTGTGGAGCATCGGTAATGCCCGGCTGGTTTTCATAACCCTGACTTGCCTGGCGGTCAGTGTAAACGCCTTCACTGATGATCATACTCCAGCCACCTTTGGCAAAGCGTTCGTAATATTCACCCATTAACTCGGTTGGCTTACCTTTTTTATCGGCACTGGTTCGTGTCATTGGGGCGACGACAAAACGGTTTTCAAGCTTGTGGCCTTTTAGTTCAAAATCATCAAATGCTGAGCTCATAAGGAATTCCTTTATCATCTGGTACTGTTATATGACTTTGAGCATAATTACGGATAATTCAAGGGCAATTGATCACTTTGTTATCTAATTAGCACAAAGCACAACCGCCGCTTTTTGCTTACGACCGCCGTAGCCAAAGGCTTTACTGAAGGTGCTTATAGGTACAGGTAAATATTGACGCTCGGTTGGAGATTCCCAGGGCAGCGTGTCATAGTCCGGGTCATTGATGTAAATAAAGTCATCGTCTGCGGCGCAAATTAAAACCCAGTGTGGAGCGCGAATACCATCAAACTGATAAGTTGAAATCAGCGCCATAATCAGACAACCCTGGCTTAAATCTTCTTTTATTAAATTAACGTCATAATCACGCACAACAATGGGCACATCGTGTTCACGTAAATAGGTCATATCGGCTTGCTGTATACGCTGCATCACTGTCTTTTTCTGTTCCTGACGAACTGAATCTACAAACAGGGGCTGCTCAGTATTAACTTCTACCCGTACTTTCAAGCCACGTTGATACGCCGCGCGCGCCAGCCCATGTGGCCCACAACCACCATGTCCGGAGGTCATATAAATGGTGGTAGCCTGACGCCAAATTTCCAGCTCTTCAGCTTGCGGATCACTGCTCGGCCGGCCGAAATAATCCATCGCCATTAACAAGCTGGCTGGTCCGCAGGTAAACTCTGTCGACTGAGTCAGCATAGGAACATATTCATCCGTTGCCCCCACACCGGAGTCCTCGCCCATTTCATATCGGGGAAGCAGCTTTTGTAAAACTAATGCGTCGGTGGATTGTGAAGATGAAGGAGGAAAATACGCCTCGCGCAGCTCTATCGCACGGAACCCTTCACTGTTCATCAACTGTTGCGCAACCGTATTAGAGGTGGCTACTTCGGTGCGCAGAAACAGTGAATGTCGCTTATCCGCGAGCTCTTCTGCAGTTTGCAGCAAACTCCGTCCATACCCCCGGCTTCTGCTGCTTTCATCGACAACCAGCGCATAGAGCCGAGCCAGATTAGTATTATTTCGGTATAGAACAACGGTATAGCCAATTACCCGGGCATCGGCCACCAACACATGAAAGTCTGCAGTGGATGACTCAATGAACCGCCGAAAGCTACGCTTACTAATAGCATCTTCGGGGAAAGTAAGAGCTTCCAGCGCAGTTACCGCATCTAAATGCGACGTTTGTGCGGGGATTATTTGAGTTCTTTTACCAGTCATAAATTTACGATCTCTCCAAGCGCTGCTCCCGAGGTAATAACCTAAGGCTTCAGGCTACCTTTTGTACCACGAATCGTGTTAAACTTGCGCGCAAATTTTGCCAGTCGGGATTATTCTGTGAGCGATAAAAAACCTTCTTTAAGTTATAAAGACGCGGGCGTCGACATTGACGCTGGTAATGCATTGGTTGAACGTATTAAAGGCGTTACCAAGCGCACGCACCGCCCTGAAGTCATGGGTAACATTGGTGGGTTTGGTGCTCTGTGTGAAATTCCGGCGGGTTATAAGCAACCGGTTCTGGTTTCCGGAACCGACGGTGTGGGTACCAAATTACGCTTAGCTATCGATCTTAAACGTCACCGTGGGGTGGGTATCGATTTGGTTGCTATGTGCGTTAACGACCTTATTGTACAGGGTGCTGAGCCTCTGTTCTTTCTCGACTACTACGCAACAGGCAAACTGGACGTTGACGTAGCAGCTGACGTGGTTGCCGGTATCGGTGACGGCTGTGAGCAATCAGGCTGTGCCCTGATTGGTGGCGAAACCGCAGAAATGCCAGGCATGTACGAAGGCGGCGATTATGACTTAGCCGGTTTTTGTACGGGTGTGGTCGAAAAGTCAGAGATTATCGACGGCACTAAAGTTGCCGACGGCGACGCTCTAATCGCCCTGGCATCGAGTGGTCCTCACTCGAACGGTTACTCGCTTATTCGGAAAATTATTGAAGTCAGCGGCGCAGATTTAGAGTCTCACCTGCAAGGTAAAACACTGGCAGACCACCTATTAGAACCTACACGCATTTATGTGAAATCGGTTCTGGAATTGATTAAACACGTACCGGTACACGCGTTGTCACACATTACCGGTGGTGGCTTCTGGGAAAACATCCCTCGCGTATTGCCTAAAGGTAGTAAAGCCGTTATTGATGGCAACAGCTGGGACTGGCCGGTTATCTTCGACTGGTTAAAAGAAAACGGCAATGTCAGCATGAAAGAAATGTACCGCACCTTTAACTGTGGTGTGGGTATGGTTATTGCGGTTCCAAACGAGCACGCAGACAAAGCCATCCACATTCTGACCGATGCTGGCGAAGACGCCTGGAAAATTGGCCGTATTGCCAATGCAGCAGAAGGTGAAGAGCAAGTCGACATTCTGGCCGACGAGACTCACTAATGAAGCGTATTGTTGTTCTAATTTCAGGCACGGGCAGTAACATGCAGGCCATTCAACAGGCCTGTGAAGAAGGTAAAATCGCCGGTGAAGTGGTTGCGGTTATTTCCAATAAAGCTTCCGCTAAAGGTTTAGAGAAAGCCGCGGCTAAAGGCATTGATACCGAAGTATTAAGCCACAAAGAGTTTGACTCTCGTGAAGCTTATGACGCTGAGTTAAAGGCATTGATAGACAGTTACCAGCCCGATCTGGTCGTACTTGCCGGTTTTATGCGTATTCTGACAGGCGAATTTACGCGTCACTACGAAGGCCGTATGTTTAATATCCACCCGTCTTTGTTACCCAAATACAAAGGGGTGAATACGCACCAAAGAGCTTTAGACGCAGGCGATACTGAACATGGTGTGAGTGTGCACTTTGTAACAGAGGAGCTGGATGGCGGCCCGGTCGCATTGCAGGCTAAGGTTCCTATTTTCGAAGGCGACACGGTAGAAGATATTCAAGCCCGGGTTCACGAGCAGGAACATCGTATTTATCCGCTGGTGGTTAACTGGTTCTGCCAGGAGCGTCTGAAACTGGAAGGTGGGCGCGTCACCCTCGATGGCGAAGTGCTAGGCGCCCAAGGCTACGCAGCAGATTAATTTACATAGACAAGCTCTTGAGCGACATAGTTGCTTGCTCGTCACCTTCTTTAAACTGCTGCATTTTAACCATCACATAGTTTAGCTCCGGCGCAAACCAGAAAAAGGTCTGACGCCGGTTATTATCCCTTATGCGCCCTACCTTTATTGCTTTAACCTCGCCGTAAGGTAAAGATAACTGCTGGTCTCGCGCTAATACCTCAAAACGGTACTCATCTTCGTTCCCTTTTTCATCAACAAGCCGGTATTCGAAGACTTCAGAACCATTGGCTAAATCAACACGCAACTGCTCCGTCACGTTAGCTTCATCGAACAAGGCATCTTCCCAGTTCACATCCAGCATGCGCCCGGTATCAACGTTACGGACTTTCTTCTCATCCGCTATAAATTCGCCATGAAAGGACTTATCCGACCCCGTTCCGGTTCTCATATAAATAAATTCGCGCGGTTCCAATCGGCTATTTTTTTCATCCACAATAAATACGGAGCGAGCTTCACGCGTATCGGACAAAATAAACCAGGAAATATCGGACTTCGTTCGCAACTGCCATTCGTCCTCAGGCGACACTTCCAGGTAACGATAGCCTTCCCCATATTCGCTATTACCACGCGTGATCAAATAATCAGCCTGATAAGGTTTCATTGACTGTTCGATAGGCTGTTCGGCATTTTGATGGTTATCGGCGTTGGCATAGCTCATTGTCATGCTGCCTACTAAAACGCTCGATACCAGCCAACTGACTGTCCTTTTCACTGTCACTTCTCCACTTTATTTACTACTGGACGTTTATATTGACAACAAAATTCAAACGCCCGTTCAATTTTTGCTTGAAAATAACCGCTCGTTGATCTAACTTGCACAGTATCACTGGTCAGACCTCCACGTCGGAGTATTACACTATGAGTATTGCACTTTGGATTGTCGCTACTGTTTTAGTTGCGGCTGCATTAATTTACAAACGAGCCAGCCTGGCCATGTTCAGCGCCGGTTTAGTTATTATGTTCGCTATTGGTAGCGCAATCGACATTGTTGGCCCGGTTCTCTGGGTTATATTAGCCATTGTGCTGGTACCACTCAACTTAGCACCGATTCGTTTAAACCTGCTGACTAAGCCTATTCTTAGCGCATATCGCAAGGTAATGCCAGAAATGTCTGACACCGAGCGCGATGCACTGGAAGCCGGCACCGTATGGTGGGATGGCGACTTATTCAGCGGCGACCCTGACTGGAAAAAACTTCACGACGTACCTAAGGCCGAATTAACGGCTGAAGAAAAAGCCTTCTTAGAAGGCCCCTGTGAAGAAGTCTGTAAAATGCTGAACGACTGGGAAGTCACACACGAACTAACGGATATGCCCGAGCATGTCTGGCAGTACCTGAAGGATGAGAAATTCTTCGCCATGATCATCAAGAAAGAATACGGTGGTCTGGAGTTTTCTGCTTACGCGCAGTCTCGTGTGTTGCAGAAACTGGCAGGCGTGAGCACCGTACTGGCTTCAACCGTGGGCGTACCTAACTCATTAGGCCCGGGCGAGTTGTTGCAGCATTATGGTACCAAAGAACAGCAGGACCATTACCTGCCTCGCCTGGCCAGCGGTGACGAAATTCCATGTTTCGCACTGACCAGCCCGGAAGCCGGTTCTGACGCGGGTGCTATTCCTGACTCAGGTGTGGTTTGTAAAGGCGAATGGAATGGCGAAGAAATTGTCGGCATTAAGCTGAATTTCAACAAGCGCTACATTACGTTAGCACCAGTGGCTACTGTACTAGGTCTGGCATTCAAAATGTACGACCCTGACAACCTTATTGGTGAAGAAGAAGAGCTGGGTATTACCTGTGCCCTTATTCCTCGTGACACTAAAGGTGTTGAAATAGGTCGCCGTCACTTCCCGCTTAACGTCCCGTTCCAGAACGGTCCTATTCGCGGTAACGACGTGTTCGTTCCATTAGATTACATTATTGGTGGTCAGAAAAACGCCGGTAAAGGTTGGCGTATGCTGGTTGAATGTCTGTCAGTTGGCCGTTCAATCACTCTGCCGTCAAATAGCGCTGGTGGCATTAAGTCAATTGCTCTGGCAACGGGTGCTTATTCACGTATTCGCCGTCAGTTCAAATTGCCTATCGGTAAAATGGAAGGTGTTGAAGAGCCAATGGCACGCATTGCTGGTAACGCTTACCTGATGGACGCGGTTACCATGTTATCGACCAAAGGTATCGACCTGGGCGAAAAGCCTTCGGTTATCGGCGCCATTGCAAAATACCACATGACTGAAAAGTTACGTTCTTGCATGGACGACGCTATGGACATCCATGGTGGTAAAGGCATCTGTTTAGGTCCGAATAACTACTTAGGCCGTGGTTACCAGGGTGTCCCGGTTGCTATTACCGTTGAAGGCGCCAACATTCTGACTCGTAGCATGATGATCTACGGCCAGGGCGCCATCCGTTGTCATCCGTTTGTTTTAAAAGAAATGGAAGCATCAGCGGAACAAGGGCCTGAAGCTCTGAAAAAGTTTGATAAAGCCGTATTTGGTCATATTGGTTTTGCCATGAGTAATTTCGTTCGCTCGGTATTTTATGGCTTTGGTGGTCACCGTCTGAGCTCTGTTCCGGCAAGCGACGAAACCCGTAAATACTATCAGCAGATGAACCGCTTTAGTGCCAACATGGCGTTATTGTCAGACATTGCTATGGGTAAACTGGGTGGCAGCCTCAAACGCAAAGAGCGCGTTTCTGCACGCTTAGGCGACATGCTTAGCTACTTGTACATTGGTTCTTGTATTCTGAAGCGTTTCCATGACCAGGGCCGCATTAAAGAAGACCTGCCGTTAGTTCACTGGGCTATGCAGGATACCTTGCATAAGCTGCAGGAAGCACAGTTAGAAATGCTGGCAAACTTTGGTGGTGTTGGTAGCTTCATGCGTGCAGTAATGTACCCGTTAGGCCGCATTGCTAAACGTCCTTCAGACAAGAACGATCACAAAATTGCCCGTATGCTGATGTCACCTAATGACGTACGCACACGCTTAGGCGAAGGTCAGTTCCTGAGCCCTGAAGGTCACTTCGGTTTCCTTGAGCAAACACTGCAAGACGTCATTGCTGCCGAGCCGTTGTACGACAAAGTCTGCAAAGCAGCCGGTAAACGCTTTAGCTTTACTCAGTTAGACCAAATTGGTGCTAAAGGTAAAGAGCTGGGCGTACTAAGCGACGATGAAGTTGCGTTACTAGAGCGCACTGAAGCGGGTCGCTTACGTACCATCAATGTTGATGACTTTGCTCCGGAAGATCTGTTAGCCGGTAAAGCAGCATTTGATTACGCATTAAAAAATCTAAAGAAAGGTGAAGCGGCATAATCGCTAACCTCTAAGTAAAAACGGCGCCCTGGTTTCAGCGGCGCCTTTTTTTTATGCTAGAATCTTGCGCTGGTTTAAAAACTTATAATAAAGGCGTGAGTTATGCAGTCTCCCAATAACGACTACAACGCAACCAGCAAGCGCGGTTGGTTTACCCGTTTTCTTGATACCGTTGAGTGGCTCGGTAATCTGTTACCCCACCCAATTACCTTATTCGCTCTGTTCTGCCTCTTCATTATTTTCATTAGTGGCATTGCCGCTTACTTCGGTGTCAGCGCAATAGACCCCAGAGACGGCGAAACCGTTATAAAAGCCGTCAGCTTACTGAATGCTGAAGGGATACAACGCATTGTGACCAACCTGGTCACTAACTTTACCGGGTTCACGCCTTTAGGTACGGTTTTGGTTGCTCTTTTGGGTGTGGGCGTTGCTGAACGTTCGGGCTTAATCTCAGCCGCCATGCGCGGACTGGTCATGAAAGCCCCGCCACGTCTTATTACCGTTACTGTGGTCTTCGCCGGTGTCGTTTCCAATACCGCGGCCGAGCTTGGTTACGTGGTTCTGGTACCTCTTGCTGCCATGATTTTTTATGGACTGGGTCGTCACCCCCTGGCTGGTCTTGCAGCAGCTTTTGCCGGCGTCTCTGCCGGTTACAGTGCCAACCTGTTAATTGGAACGGTTGACCCTTTACTGTCGGGCATTACCGAAGAAGCCGCTAAAATAATCGACCCAAGCTATACCGTCGGCGCCGAAGCCAACTGGTACTTTATGATGGTGAGCACCTTCTTAATTGCCATTATGGGTGCTTTGATCACAGATAAAATTGTTGAGCCAAAACTGGGCAAATACAACAAAGACGAAGCCTCTATTGATTTATCCGATCAATCGTCCATGGATCCACTCAACCAAAAAGAAAAACGCGGGCTAATTTACGCTGGTATCAGTGTGTTGATTCTCGCCGGCATTCTGGCGTTAACGGTCGTGCCTGAATGGGGCATTCTGCGCCACCCTGAAACCGGTGAAGTCACAGGCTCCCCGTTTCTCAAGGGCGTTGTGGTTTACATCTTCTTCTTCTTTGCCATTCCGGGTTATGTTTATGGTCGCACCGTTGAAACCATGCGAACCGACCGTGATGTCATTGACGCTATGTCGCACAGTATGAGTACTATGGGCATGTACATTGTGTTGGTGTTTTTTGCCGCACAATTCGTCAACTTCTTTAAATGGACTAACTTCGGAACCATTTTTGCCATTAACGGTGCCGAGTTCCTGACCAATATTGGCATGACCGGTCCTATCATTTTCTTGTTCTTCATTATGGTTTGCGGCTTCGTTAACTTAATGCTGGGCTCGGCTTCGGCACAGTGGGCTATTACTGCGCCTATCTTCGTACCTATGCTTATGCTGATTGGCTACTCGCCGGAGGTTATTCAGGCCGCCTACCGTATTGGTGACTCGGTAACGAACATCATTACCCCTATGATGAGCTACTTCGGTTTGATATTGGCAGTCGCCGCTCGTTATAAGAAGGACTTGGGTATAGGGACCCTGATTGCCATGATGCTGCCATACTCTATGGTCTTCTTTGTCGGTTGGTCAGTACTCTTCTTCCTGTGGGTGTTTGTGTTTGGCTTCCCTGTTGGGCCTGCAGCACCAACTTTCTATAACTAAAAAAGTTATTCTGGCCGGCGCATTACGCGGTATGCAATAACCGCTAATAAGCCGGCCACACCTATCACCCACGCCATAGCGTAGTCAGTAAACGAACCAGCCTGACTCACTCCGGCAGACACCAAACCCGCAATTAAAAACTGTAAACTGCCGGTCACTGCCGAGGCTGAACCCGCCCGTTCTTTTTGTTCTGCCAAAGCCCCGGCCATAGCATTGGGGAAAACCAAACCAAGCGTTGAAATATAGGCGAATAAAGGCAGCAAAATTCCCCAGAAGCTCGCATTTAAGTAAGCCATAACACACATTATGACCGAAACTATTGCCAGCATAGGCAAAGAAACATTAAGAATTTTTTCGAGAGGAATGGTACTTCAACAACCAACCATTTAATTGAGAAAGCCCGATAATACCAATAGCATTCAGACCAAATAACCAACTGTAGTGAGTTGGCGAAAGACCGAAAACTTCAATAAACATTTTCGGCGAACCAGTGATGTAAGCAAACAGACCCGACTGAGCAATAGCACCTGTTAACGAATAACGAAGAAAAGACGGATCGCGAAGCACTGACCAATAGGTGCTGCCGGTGTTCCGCATACGCACATCGTAGCGGCGCCCCCGCGTTTCCGGCATGACAAAGTGAATGGTTACCGCTGACGCAACGCCCAATGCAGCCACAATCAGAAACAAAGCGCGCCAGCCCATCCATTCCGTTACATAAGCCCCAAACAGCGGAGCCAGAATAGGCGCGACGCCCATAACAAGAATGAGAAAAGAGAACACACGAGCTGACGCTTGTGGTGTGTATAAGTCACGCACCACCGCCCGGGCAATAACAATACCGGCACAGGCCCCAATGGCCTGGAAAAAGCGTAAAACGATAAGCCACTGAATGTCCGGGGCAAAAGCACAACCAATAGACGTCACCACGTAGATTGCCAGCCCGATATACAACGGATTCTTGCGTCCGAACTTATCGGTCGCAGTACCGTAAAGTAACTGACCAATAAAAAGACCGAAGAAAAAGGCAGTAAGCGATAATTCAACGTGATGTGTATCGGTTGCATAATCAGACGCAATAGCGCTGAATGCAGGCAGATACATATCGATGGAAAGCGGGGCAAAAGCCGTCAATAACGCCAGAATGACAACAATAAAATCAAATCTGGCGTTATCTGAAACAGGTGCAGGCTCGAACTGTCGAGCCACTAATTATCTCCGGCAGGAACGTAAGACTGTGTTGCAAAATCCTGTGGGCGTTTTAATACGTCCTGAGTACGGGCGTAATTCACCAAAGACTCAGCGTAGTCTATTCCTGTATTGCGGGCCCGACCTCGCTCACTGACACGATAAAACGTGTCGTAGCCATCCTGACCGCCGGCAATAAAGCTATTGGTGACCATGACATAGGTTGCCCTTGCCGTCATTGGTTGCCAACTGTTGCTGCCTTTATCCCACACCTGCAGATTAGACACACGGCTACCCTTTTCTTTGGTTAAATCAACCGAGTAACGAATACCGGCACCATAAGGGTAAGCTCGTGTTGAGCCGCCGTCAGAGACGGAATAAGCTAACGCTTCTTCCATTGCCTGTTTGAACTCAGAACCACTGAGCTCCAGTTTCACCAGCGTATTCGCAAAAGGCAGTACGTTAAATGCGTCACCGACTGTGAAGTCTCCCTGACTAATATCAGAACGGACACCGCCACCGTTTTGTATCGCAAAGTCGGCCTCTGGCACTGAATGCAAAAAGGCTTCGGCTACCAGGCGATGGGCACCTGAACTCATTACATCAGCGCAGCCGTCGCGTCGTGGTAAATCAATTTCCTGACTGCAAATTTGTTGTGGAACTTGCGCTAACACTTCAGCAGAAAAGTCCTCAACTTTGCTTTGATAATCTTCCAGCATATTTTGCAGCTCAGCATCCGGCTCGACAAAGCTGAACACACCACTTTCTTCAAATGCAGTTTTGATGGGTTCATAAGTCGTCACAATGCCGTCACTCACTTGAATATCATTACTCAAAAGGTAGTGTGGCCGGCCGCCGCATTCTTCAATTTTGTCACCGTCAAAAAACGCCTGCATTTCACCAACTACGAGTGAATACTGGTAAGCATGAGCAAGACAAACTTTGTCGCCATCGGCATTCGTTAACTCAGTTGGGTATGGTCCATCAGATTCCATTCCAAAACCGCTGAAATCACCCAGTAAGGTGTGTGAGTCACCGCCAATGACAATATCGACGCCAGGCAGTTGCTGTACCAGCTCTTTGTCACGTTCGTACTGAATATGAGTCAGCAGGACAATTTTCTCAATGCCCTGCTGTTGAACTTCGGCAACATATTTACGCGCCGTTTCCAGTTCATCTAAAAACTCAGTAGTTTCATCGGGCTGTGACGATTTTTTAGTTTTACTGGCGATATCCAGACCAATAATGGCAATTTCCTCACCATTACGCTCAACAACGGTATAGGGTTTGAACATCTCCCAGTCGCGATTCGGCGTTAAAGGAGAATCGCCCACTTTAGGCTTAATGTTTGCCCCCAGCTTAGCTGTCGGACAACGTTCAGTACCCAACTGCTGCAGAAACTCAGCCAACCCGGCGTCACCATTATCAAACTCGTGATTACCAATTGTGAAAGCGTCAAAACACACGTTATTCATCATACGGGCGTCGGCTTCACTGCCAAATAACGTAAAATACAAACTACCAGTAAGAGCGTCGCCAGCATGCAGAGTCAGCACATTGCTATTCGCTTCTCGCAGGGCCTTGATTTGAGCCGCAACCCTTGGGAAACCGCCTGCTTCAACCTGCCACTCCTGATCACCCCAAACCAGAGTTTGCTGTTTTGGCGCCAAAGTGGAGTGATGATCATTAATGTGTAACAGCGTTAATTGGAACTTATTGCTTTGGGGCTCCTGAGGAGCTGAGACACAACTGATTAACAGCGCAGAAGCTGCAACAGCCGTCCACCCTCGAACCATACGTTTTAAATTAAACTCGCCTGTTTTCACCAGCTGATCCTTTTAGTCTTTTATCAACCCAATTTCACGTAAGCGTTGCATTAGATAGTCATCCGCAGTAATCGGTTCATCGCGCTGCGGATTTTCTTCGGAAATACAGCTTTCCAAAGGCGTAATCATCACATCCGGATTAAAGTGCAAAAAGAACGGAATAGAGTAACGTGATTTAGCATTGTATGGTGCGGGAGGGTTAACTACCCTATGCGTCGTGGATGGCAACACATGATTGGTCAGCCGCTGTAGCATATCACCCACATTACAGATAATAGCACCTTCGATAATTGTTACTGGTACCCACGTCCCGTCTTTGGCTAAAACTTCCAGCCCTGGCTCACGCGAACCCACTAATAAGGTTAAAACGTTAATATCTTCATGTGCGCCGGCGCGAACAGAAGGGGTATCTTCATCAATAATAGGCGGATAATGCAAAGGACGCAGAATTGAATTGCCGTTGTTGACCTTATTTCGGAAAAAGTCCCGCGGTTGGCCTAAATAAACGGCTAAAGCATCCAGTACCTGATTACCCAGCTTATCTAATGCCGCGTATATAGCGAGCATGTCGTCCTTAAACTTAGGCAGTTCCTGCGGCCACACGTTAGGTAACAACTGTGGGTAAACCGGCTCACCTTCCACTTCCCGGCCCACATGCCAGAACTCTTTCAAGTCAACATGTGTCGCGTCTTTAGCAACCTCGGTACCAAAAGGAGTATAGCCGCGCGCGCCACCCTCGCCCGGACGATGATATTGTTTCTTAATGTCTTCCGGTAACGCGAAAAGCTCACGGCAGGTATCCAGTGCCCGTTCAATAAGCGTTGTATCAACTCCGTGCTGAGTTAAGGCAATAAAGCCATATTTCTCATAACCGTTGCCTACATCTTGAGTAAAGGCATCAAAGTCGTCATGGTAACGACGCATATCAACGTGCGGGATAGACTGCATGGTGGCTTCCAACTTCCTAAAAGAGCTCAATGAATAGGCCTGTATTGTATGAATATTCAGGTTAAATCACAAGTTTGCGAGCACACGCTTCACCGGGTTAAAGCCCTTGCGATGTATAGGGCACGGCCCATATTTTTCTAATAGTTCAAGGTGCTTGGGAGTGCCATAAGCCTTGTGCTTGTCAAATTCATACTGTGGGTAGAGTTCATGCCACTTTAGCATCTGTCTGTCCCGTTCCACTTTCGCTAAAATCGATGCTGCCGCAATGCACTGTTCACTCGCATCTCCTCCCACTATAGCTTTTGCAGGGACGTTTAATTCAGGCACCCGGTTACCGTCCACTAAAACCATGTCAGGCTTAACCGGAAGTGCTTCAATGGCTCTTTGCATGGCTTTCATCGACGCCCAGAGAATATTAATAGCCTCAATTTCATCAGGATCAGATTGAGCAATAGCCCAGTAAAGCGCCTTTTCCTTTATTTCCAGACTGAGCTTCTCGCGCTTTTTCTCGCTCAGCTTTTTCGAGTCGTTTAGCCCTTCAACTGGATTCTCCGGATCCAGTATCACCGCTGCCGCCACAACCGGCCCTGCAATAGGCCCCCGACCGGCTTCATCTGTACCACAAATCATTGACACTTTTTTCACCCTGTTTGCTTTGTTCCGCTGCACAATAATGGTTATGATACCTGCGCATAATAATTAGACCAATAAAATAACAATCAGGGGTTACACCATAGCTCAATCTCCACAACCAGACCGTTCGCAAAAGGAAAAACCGGACAGTCTGCTTAACCGCCTTCTTGATGGCGTTGAAAAGGTCGGTAATAAACTACCTGACCCGGCCGTTATGTTTTTTGGCCTGCTCGTTATTGTCTGGGCAATGTCCTGGCTATTATCCGGCGTCAGCTTTGACGAAAAACACCCGCTAACCGGGGACACAATAGGCGTTACTAACCTATTAAGTGGTACCGAAATGGCCGCATTCCTTGCCAATATGGTTGACACCTTTATGGGCTTTGCGCCTTTAGGTGTTGTGCTGGTTGCCATGTTAGGTGTCGGCGTAGCCGAGCGCTCAGGTTTTATTAATGTCGCCATTAAGTTAATGCTGAACGTCACGCCCAAAATGTTGCTGACGCCAGTGCTGATTCTGGTTGCTATTGTCAGCCATACCGCCGTTGATGCCGGCTATGTGCTGGTTATTCCTTTGGGTGGTGTTATTTTTTACGCTGCTGGTAGACATCCATTGGCCGGTATCGCCGCCGCTTTCGCTGGTGTTTCCGGTGGCTTCAGTGCCAACTTTGTTCCTTCCGCTATCGACCCGTTGCTACAAGGTTTTACTGAAAGTGCCGCACAAATTATTGATGCGGATATGCAGTTAAACCCATTAAACAACTATTACTTTACCGCCGCTTCGTCAGTTATCGTTGTCGCTATTGGCTGGTTCCTGACCGATAAGGTGGTTGAACCTCGTTTACGCGGTGCCGAAATTGACGGTGATGCCGATGACATGCCTGCACTGGATGATGTTTCCCCGCGTGACCGCAAAGCGTTTTACGCTGGCGTAATCACCATGGCAGTAGGTTTGGCCCTGTTGTATTTTTCCGCAACGGCTGAAAATACACCATTAGCTGACCCGGCAACGGGTGAATTGGCATCCTACTCAGCCCCTCTTATGGGCATGATTGTGCCGCTTATTTTCCTGCTGTTTATTATTCCGGGCATTGTTCATGGCTACGTTTCCGGTAACTTTACCAACTCGCAGGACGTTATCGGCGCAATGACCAAGTCGATGGAAGGTATGGCTTACTATATGGTCATGGCGTTCTTCTGTGCCTTATTTATTAAAGCCTTCGGTGACTCTCAGCTCGGTACGCTAATTTCCGTTAAAGGCGCGAACTTCTTGGCCAGCCTGGAGCTGTCCGGTGGAGTTACCATGGTCGGCATCGTCATTCTGGTAGCCTTTATCAACCTATTTGTGGGTTCAGCTTCAGCAAAATGGGCACTGATATCACCAATTTTTGTACCTATGCTAATGCAGCTGGGTTACTCACCGGATTTAACTCAGGCTGCTTATCGTGTCGGTGATTCATCCAGTAATATCATTACTCCGTTGCTGCCCTACTTCCCGCTGGTTGTGCTTTACTGCCAACGTTACGTAAAAGGCACCGGCATTGGCACATTGGTTGCGATGATGCCATACACTATCGCTCTGTTGATTTTGTGGTCAGCGTTCCTGATTTTATATTGGACACTTGGGTTCCCACTCGGTATTCAGGCTAACTACGTTTACCCGGCGGGCTAAACTCATGACCTCTGTTAACAATAAAACAGTCTGGCTAACCGGTGCTTCTTCGGGCATCGGTCTGGCTTTGGCACGTCAGTTAGCCAATCAGGGTGCCAGACTGATTTTAACCTCACGCCGTGAGCAACAATTGGAAGAGTTACGACAAAGCCTTCCAAACAGCGAACAGCATCAGGTATTAGCTCTGGACTTAAATCAGCCTGAGAAAGCCAAAGAAACAGCGTCTGCGGCATTGAGAAATACACCGGTCGATATACTTATTAATAACGCCGGTGTTTCTCAGCGCAGCCCGGCTATGGAAACTGATCTCACTGTATACAGAACGCTGATGGAGGTCGATTACTTCTCGGTAGTGGCGTTAAACCAGGTGGTATTAGCTGATATGGTAAAGCGCCGTAATGGCCATATTGTCACCGTTTCTAGTGTGGCAGGTAAAGTTGGAACCAAACTACGCAGTGGTTATTCAGGCGCTAAGTTCGCAGTCATCGGCTATATGGACTGCCTGCGAGCGGAAATGGCCGAGCACAATGTGCGTTGCACCACGGTGCTTCCCGGTTTTGTACGCACACAAATAGCGCACAACGCATTGACCGGCGACGGCTCTTTAAGAGGTAAAGAAGACCAGGACAACGCCAGCGGCATTAGTCCTGAGCAATGCGCCGCCGATATTATCCGCGCTATTGAAAGCAATAAAGCGGAAGTCATTAGCGGTAAAGGCATGAGCAAAGTAGCACCGCTACTACAACGATTCTTCCCTGGTTTACTCAGAAAAATGTTGGCTAACCGGTGAGTTCGCTTACCGGTTTTAATTCCAGGCAGGGTTCCAGGTAATTTCCCAAATATGCCCATCCGGGTCTTTAAAAAAGCCCCCGTAGCCGCCCCAGAATAAGTCTTTTGCAGGTTTAATAATCTCAGCTCCTGCTCGTTCCGCTTCCACCATAACTTCATCAACCGCACTCCGGGAACTGACATTATGGCTCAGCAGAACTTCATTAGCCGCACGAGCGACATCAACGCCCATTTCTGCCGCAATACTTTTACGTGGCCATAACGCCAGTCTGAGTCCACTGGGTAATTTAAAGAACACCACGGCACCATGCTCAAACTCTTCACCTATAATGCCGTCGGTTTCCCAACCCAGGCCGTCCTGATAAAACGCCAACGAACGTTTCAAATCATCAACGCCTAAGGTGATCACACTAATACTGGGGTTCATAGAACCTCTTCACGATTAAGGCTAAACTCTTACAATGTACTCTAATCAACATTGATACTCCGGTCAAAACATGGATAAAGAACTGCTAAGCCATTATAAGAATACAGATTACTGGTTCACAGTTGATGACAAGACAATCACTCTGAATATAGGGCGGAAGAATAATGACTTTAACCGCTTATGTGAACGTTTCGGCTGCACTACGGGTGCTTTTATCACAGCCTGTAACCCCCAAAGCCAACTGCTCGCAGATGACGAAAACAAACGCAGAAACAAACAATTAGCCACTCATTTAGAGAAATTAAGCCAAGTTTACTGCTTTTCTGGTGCAGGACAGGACCGCGATCAACAATGGCCGCCGGAAGCCAGCTTTATGATTTTAGGACTCAGTCAGGAAACAGCCATTGACCTGGCACGAGAGTACCAGCAGAATGCGCTGGTCTGGATTGAACATCAACAAGCTGCAGTGCTCATCGACGTATGAGTTAAGGGGACATCATGCCATCACACCATAGCCGCTGATAAACAAGCTTTTGCTTATGCGATCATCGCCGTACTGTTATGGTCAACGGTCGCTACTGCATTTAAAATAACTCTTCAGTACATGACACCACTGCAGATGGTCACGGCTGCCAGCACGGTATCTTTTGTCATTCTAGCGCTGGTCTGCTTTATTCAGAAAAAAAACTCTGAGCTGATACTTGAGCTGCGTAAAATGCCTCTGTATTACCTGCTGATGGGGCTTATTAATCCACTAATTTACTACCTGGTGCTTTTTCAGGCTTATAAACTATTGCCGGCTTCCGAAGCCCAGCCACTTAATTACACCTGGGCCATTGCCCTTAGTATTATGGCCGCGCTGTTTTTAAAACAAAGCATACGTCGTCGCGACTGGATTGCCTGCGCCTTAGGTTATTTTGGCGTTTTGGTTATTGCCACACGAGGTAATGTGCTGGCTCTTAGCTTCAGTGACCCCTGGGGCGTTACGCTAGCGTTAATTTCCACTTTCTTGTGGGCTGGTTACTGGATCCTGAATACACGCCGCAACGCCGACTCCGTCGTGAGCTTAGTGCTTTCCTTCGGCCTGGCTTTACCCATACTCATTGTCGCTAGTTTTATCTGGAGTGACTGGTCTGCAATACCCTGGCAAGGCTGGGCCGCAGTAAGCTATGTGGGATTATTTGAAATGGGAATAACCTTTTTATTCTGGTTAAAAGCCATGAAGACAGCCACCAATACGGCGCTTATCAGTAACCTAATTTTTATTTCGCCTTTTATCTCACTGTTGCTGCTCTCAGTAGTGATTGGCGAAACCATTTATCCAAGTACCCTTATTGGCCTTATGCTGATTATCTTCGGGCTGTTAGTTCAACGTATTCACTTTCGGCGTAAGCTTAAGCCATAGCCTTGTTCACAATCTCATCGGCGGCTTCTTTGTCCTCTTCATCTGGTGAAGGGCCGTCATCCACACCATTCTCTCCCGGTGCCAAAGCAAGCTCCGTCAGTAACGGAAAGTGATCGGACCCAAAGCCCGGTAAACGCGTCATTGAGACCAAAGCAAAATGGTGGCTGTGGAATATATGGTCGAGCGGCCAGCGTGCAAACCAATATTCCGCATGAAAGGTATTGAACATACCGCGCCCAATTCGAGGGTCTAACAAGCTGCTGATTTTTCTGAAAAGAAGCGTGGTACGTGACCAGGCAACGTCGTTCAAGTCTCCGGTAACTATGGTTGGGTATATCTCCGGCTCTACCCTACGAGCAACCAGCACCAATTCGGCATCCCGCTCTTCCGACTCTTCATTCTCAGAAGGACTCGGTGGCGCCGGATGCACAAAATGCGCTTTTACTCTCTGTCCGCAAGGCAGTTCAATAAAGCAGTGTACCGACGGTTTATCGTCTTCAACCAAATATTCAACACTGACATCAGACAAAACATAACGAGAATACACATGCATGCCATAGAGGTTGTCCAGAGGTACCTTTACCGTATACGGATAATCCGATTCAATTGCATCCAGCTTCTCCTGCCACCAGTCATCCGACTCAAGCGTGACCAGCACATCTGGCGTAAAATCATGAACAAGCTTAATCAAGCCATCGCTATTATGGTTAGGGGTAAGAACATTGGCCGTCATAATACGTAAACGCTCGTAATGACTACCCGCCCGGACAGCTTCAACTTCCTTAGGAAAGAAAAACGTATAAGGCACAACCCACCATAGCTGACAAACTAAACAACCAATGAGGAGCCCCGAAGCAATAGCGGTAACAGACGTCCAGTCACGAATAACAACCAGACCCACAACCAGCAAGGCCACTAATAACACCGACAGCTGCAAACGCGGGAAGTCCAGACCCCGTATCCACCAAATCTGCGACCTCGACAACGGTGCCAAAGTCAGCACCATCAACACTGCGGCTAGAGAAAAATAAATAATTTCAAACATGCTGGCTCTCAATGCTTCTCAGATAAGAAAACCATAGCACAGCTAAAAATAATAAATAGAAAGAAAGTGTTAAGGCTCCTACGGGGATTGTGTGTAGCGCCAGGAGTTAAGACCCTCTGATGCAGGAGTGTCGAAGGCCAAGGATGGCCTTCGTCAAGCCCTCATGGATGAGCTCGTTGCGTCTCCTGTATCAGAGGGTCTTGACTCCCAGCGGAGCGCAATGTCCGTAGGAGTCTCAGCCTCTATCTCAGACCATGTTAACCAGCATGCTGGTTGGGTCTTCGAGATATTCCTGCCAGAGTTTGTTGAAACGGGCAATGGTACCACCATCGATAATGCGATGGTCGCCTGACCAGCTTACCGTCATTATCTTACGGGCTACCACGTTACCGTTGGCATCAAAGCGCGGCAGTTCCTGCACTTTACCTAAAGCCACAATCGCAGCTTCCGGCTTATTGATGATAGGAGTTGCCACTGTACCGCCAATAACGCCGATGTTTGAAATGCTGATGGTACCGCCTTTCATATCGGCTTGCGGCAACTTGCCTTCGCGCGATGCCTGAGTCAGACGAGTGACTTCATTGGCTACATCAATAATGCTCTTGTTTTGTACCTGTTTGACGTTAGGTACTAACAGGCCAATTTTGGTATCAACGGCCATACCAATGTTGTGGTCATCAAAGTAAGTGATCTCTGTACAGTCTTCATTCACCTGTGCGTTCATCACCGGGAATTCTTTCAGTGCCAGCGAAAGAGCTTTAATGAAGAATGGCATTACAGTTAAACGAATACCTTTCTCTTTGTACTGCTCTTTCAGCTTTTCACGCAATGCGATTAGCTCAGTAACATCAAACTCATCCGCGTAAGTGAAATGAGGAATGGTGCTGACCGAGCTCATCATTTGCTTAGCCATAGCCGCTTTCACACCGCGTATCGCTTCGGTACGAGTACTACCAATAGTAGCCGTTTTTTGTGACGGCTGACTGTCAGTTGTTGTCTGCGCTTTCTGGTCACCTGACTTAAAGGCTTCAATATCTTGCTTCAGAACCCGGCCTTTTTTACCTGAACCCGGTACTTCCGCAATATTAATATCGTTCTCACGTGCCAGACGGCGTACTGCCGGGCTTGCAATGGCTTTGCCCTGACGTGCTTTCGCTGGCGGTTCAGCCTCTGCTTTGGAATCAGATGACGGTGTCTTAGACTCAGGTTCAACATGACTCTGCGGAGCATTTGAATCCGATTCTTGAACGCCACCCGCGGGCTTCAACGCAAACAACGGCTTGTGTACTTCCGCAATATCACCCTTCTTGTGATACAGCTTAACCACGGTACCGTCGTCTTTCGCCGGAATTTCAACCGTTGCTTTGTCCGTCATGACTTCAACAACCGGTTGGTCTTCCTTTACTTCATCACCTTCAGACACCAGCCATTCAACAATTTCACATTCAACAATACCTTCACCAATGTCCGGCAAAATAAAGTCGGTTGTATCGCCACCGGCTGAGGTTTGTTTTTGCTCAGTTTTCGATTCTTCTTTTTTAGCCGGCGCGCTGTCTTTTTCTTTGGCCGGCGACTCATCAGAAGAGCCGTCAGCTGGCTTAATGGCAAATAACGGCTCGTGGACCTTAGCGATATCACCTTTCTGGTAATACAGCTTTTCTACAACGCCGTCGTCTTTAGCTGGAATCTCAACCATGGCTTTATCGGTCATTACCTCAACCACAGGTTGGTCTTCTTTAACCTCGTCACCTTCGGCAACCAGCCACTCAACGATTTCGCACTCTACGATCCCTTCGCCGATATCGGGCAGAATAAAGTCTTTACTCATGTCGATGGGTCCTTAGTAGTTCATTGAGCGTTTGATCGCTTCATAAATCTTCAAATGATCAGCCATGTACTCTTTCTCATGACACAGCGGATACGGTACGTCGATACCGCAAACACGGGCAATTGGAGACTCAAGATACAAGAAGCATTTGTCCTGAATGGTTGCCGCGATTTCGCTGGCAAAACCACCGGTAATAGGTGCTTCCTGGCTAATCACCAGGCGTCCGGTTTTCAAAACTGACTGAGTCACAGTTTCAACATCCCACGGGGAGATGGTGCGCAAGTCAATCACTTCGCATGAAACGCCATCTTCTTCGGCTTTTTCAACTGCTTTTTCGGTCATTTCCATCTGCGCGCCCCAGCCAAGAACGGTAATATCTGTACCTTCTTTGACCACGTCAGCTTTGCCTAGTGGAATAGTGTATTCTTCTTCAGGAACCTCACCTGTTGAGGCGCGGTACAATCGCTTCGGCTCCATGAATAACACCGGGTTTTTATCAAAAATAGCGCTCAGCAGTAACCCTTTTGCTTCGTACGGGTTACGTGGAGTCACAATTTTAATGCCCGGCGTATGCGCAAAGTAGGCTTCCGGAGACTGTGAGTGGTAATGACCACCGGCGATACCGCCACCGTACGGTGTACGAATGGTTAAACCACCAACGTTGAACTCATTACCTGAACGATAACGGAACTTGGCCGTCTCATTCACAATTTGGTCAAATGCCGGGAATATGTAGTCACCGAACTGAATTTCAGCAATAGCAAAGCTACCCTGCGAAGCAAGACCATTGGCAAAACCAATAATGCCTTGTTCAACCAGGGGTGTATTAAAGTTGCGATGTTTGCCGTATTTTTCGGTCAAACCTGAGGTTGCACGGAATACACCGCCAAAACCACCAGTATCTTCACCAAAACTGTATACGTTGTCATGTTTGGCCATCGCCAGGTCTAGCGCGCTGTTGATGGCCTGTAGTAAATTCATTTTAGCCATTAGTCCAGTCTCCCCGACGTTTTACTGTAGGCATCCGGGTATTTGCGGATGTGCTCTTTTAACTCGTCTAACTGCTCTTTCAGCATGTCAGTCGGTTCGTCATAAACATCATTGATCAGTTCATCAATGTGCGGGACCGGTACTTTTTCTGACTCTTTTAATGCTGCCAGAACTTTCGCTTTTACTTCTGCGTGATGCTCTTCAACGTGATCTTTATCCAACCAGCCTTCATTCATCATCCACTTCTGCAAACGATCAAGTGGGTCTTTGGCCTGCCAGTCTGCTTCTTCATCACGAGTACGATAACCTGTAGGGTCATCTGACGTAGAGTGACCTGACATACGATATGACATAGCTTCAATCAATACAGGCTCGTTTTCTTCTACAGCTAAACGACGAGCTTCCTGCGTTGCCTTCAACACAGCGAAAACGTCGTTACCATCAATACGTATGGTTTTCATACCATAACCAATACCACGCGGTGCGATACCGTCACCAGCATACTGCTCGCCTTGCGCTGGTGTAGAAATAGCGTAACCATTATTACGGCAGAAAAAGATAACCGGCACTTTATAAACTGATGCCATGTTCAGAGCGGCGTGGAAGTCACCTTCAGATGCTGCGCCTTCACCAAAGTAACAGATAGTGCACTTTTCGGTTTTATCCATTTTCTGACCAAACGCATAACCTGTTGCCTGTGGAATTTGCGTTCCCAAAGGCGACGATATGGTCATGAAGTTTAAGTCAGCGCAACCGTAGTGAACCGGCATCTGACGGCCTTTACCTAAGTCTTTCTCGTTAGAAAACAGCTGATTCATAAACTGTTCAACGGTAAAACCTCTATATGCTAAAGCGCCCTGCTCACGGTACTGGCCCATGATCATGTCACCGGCATCCAGCGCGGCGGCAGAAGCCACGCTTTCAGCTTCTTCACCCCGGGAGGCCAGGTAAAAACTGATACGACCCTGACGCTGAGCGGCAATCATGCGTTCATCAAGAATACGGATAAATTGCATAGTGTCGTGAATTTTCACGATCAGCTCTTTATCGTACTCCGGCATATCGGCATCTTTATGGAAACTGCCATCTTCTTTTAAGATTTGCAGCATTGGAATTGTGACTGAGTCTTTATCAAACCATTTCGGTTTGGTCACAATCTCTGTGTTGTGTTTTTTATCCTTGGCCATAACCTTCTCTTTCGGTTTTAAGCTGGGTGGAAAATTGCCGCTACTTTACCTTTACGTAAAGTGACATGCAAACCACACACTAATGAAAACTGAGTGCGCTAAGTGTAAATAGAAACGAACAGTAATAACAACAAAGCCTGACTACTTAGACCAGTGAGTCTCAGACCAGGTCGAGCGATTCTGTCGGTACCCGTACCACAGTTAATAGCGCCCGATGTCCCAGCGCCACTTTGGCATTGGGGAAAATAATATGTTCACCATCGTGCTGAGCGTAATGCTTTTTGTCACCGTCTCGCGCTAGTAAATCCCCTTTATTAAAAGAGGTAAAGTTAGCAACATTATCCGCAAAGTTTAGCTCAAAGTCCTGCTGAGTGCGGTTAATGGTTTGTGCTTCTTTAAAGACATAGTGTTGTTCTGGCTCAAAGGGACCAAATTCCAGCTCCATTTCAGAAATCAATTTACGCAATGAATTTTCGGCTCCGGCAAACTGAGTACGGTCATTTTCGCCAAATGGACGCACCTTACCTAATTCAACCGTAAATGCCTGCGCATTAAACTGCCTGACACTGAAGTAAGAAAAGGTGGTTGTCGGCGCTTGGTTTAATAAAACGGTATCGACCCCACAGGCCAGTAAGAACTGAAGCTGCTCCCGACTATAGGGGGCTCCGTGTGTAAACGGGTAAACGGCAAACTTCTCGCGTTTTGAGTCCCGAATTGCTGTATGCAAATCATAGTGCAGTCGCTCTCGGGAGCCATCTGGGGCTTCCTGGTAAAACCGCTCTACGTAACTCTCAATTTTGCCCGCCCGCTCTCGTTCTTTGTTCTGGGTATCACCTTGACTATGCGCACCGCTGAATAACCGGTTCATGTTTTCTTCAACAAAGCGTTCGCCTTTATTAATTGAAGCCGGGTTTGCAATTAGAAACAGTGTGCGATGTGTCACTGTCTGCTTTTCATTAATAATATCGTTAATAATGTCACGGCAAATTTCGATAGGAGCCGTTTCGTTACCATGCACTGCACAAGATAAAATAATGTCCTTCCGGCCAGGATTTTTTGGAGTAACTTCTAGTACGCCACTGTCCCAAACCGACAATTTCGTGCCATCGGCAAGCGTTAAATCATGACTTTCATCACAGCCCCACTGGTGCTCGCGAGTCCAGGCAAGAAAATCAGAAAAGACCTTAATCACAATGTTCTCCTATTATTTTTTTCCCGGTACATAACCTTTAGTCGCCAATAACTCGCGTAAAACGCGCGAACGGTACTCACGACGATACAGAACTGCAACAACAATAGTGCTTGAAATGATCAGCATGACGGGGTGTAGAAACCAGGATAAATAGGCCAAAGCAAAGTAGTAGGTACGTAAGCCTTTATTGTACTCGTGACCGGATTGATCCAGTACTTTGGCTGCATGCATAGCAAAACGCTGACGCTCCTCCTCAGGTTTATTCTCCTGATGGTACTCGACCGAAGCTCCTAACAGCACCGATACAAAGCCAAACTGACGAATTGACCAGGTAAACTTAAAAAAGGCATAGATAAAAATGAGCGCCAGAACCGACAGCTTAAACTGCACTAAAATAGGAACCGTATCCGGACTCATTGGAATTTCATTTAAGACCAAAACGACTTCATCGGCATGAGCTAATACAGTAATGACACCAGCCAGCACCAAAATCGTAGAAGATGCGAAGAAAGTCACTGTACGCTCCACATTGCCAATTAAAGACGCATCGGCAACCTGATTGTCCTTGTGCATCACGGCACTAAACCAATCAATTCGTAATGAACACAGGATACTCGATAGGCAGTGAGTGGTTCTGGCACGCTTACGTGCAAACAATGAGTAGCCTATCCAGCAAAAAAAGAAAAACAGTAAAGCGCTAAGATCAAGAAGTGACAGCAACATGTCAGCGTTTCCTATGAAATGATCCATTTATTAAATAGTGTAATGACATTAGTTTACCAGTTTATGACCGCTCATACGATAAAGCCGGAGACTTAGCTCCGGCTTTATTTTCTCTTCTCAGGCACTTAGTAGTTTTCTAATGCCTCTTTCGTACTCATATCTTTGGGTTCCGGCGGTTTTGCCAACCCATACCAGGACAACATAGTACGCAAGCCCCGTTTACTATCGGCCAGAATGAGATACAGGCAAGGTATCAACAATAAGGTGATAACGGTGGCAAAGATAATACCGAATGCCAATGATATCGCCATTGGAATCACTATTTTCGCCTGCAGACTCTTCTCCAGTACAATCGGTAGCAAACCAAAGAAGGTGGTCAACGAGGTTAAGGTAATGGCCCGGAAACGGCGACAACCGGCATCCAGAACAGCCTTACGTAAGTCGGTTCCCACTTCACGTGCACGGTTAACATAGTCGACCATAACCAAACTGTCGTTTACCACAACCCCAGCCAGCGCAATGATACCGAACAGACTCAAAATGCTAACCGGCATACCAATTACCCAGTGCCCGATAACCGCACCGATAACCCCAAAAGGTATCACCGACATAATGATCAACGGCTGACTGTATGATTTCAATGGAATAGCCATTAGCGCATAGACTGCAAACATCGCCAACAAACCACCAATTGCCAACGAACCAGTCGCTTCCGCCTCGTCTTGAGTAGCGCCCTGTAATTCAAAGCTGACACTTGGATACTTATCCAGAATAGTCTGGATTTTCTCTTTACGAACCTCTTCGACAATGCGGAAAGGCTCAACTTTATCTTTATCCGCACGAGCACGAACATTCACAGAACGTTGACGGTCTATACGAGTAATGGTGCTGTAACCTTCAGCAAACTCAATATCCGCCAGTTCGGTAAATGGAATTTCAGACCCGTCCGGAGCGCGCAGTTTCATATCCTGTAAGTTACCAACAGACTCGCGTTGATCACGAGGGTAACGAACCATGACTTTTACTTCTTCGTCTCCCCGCTGAATACGCTGTGCTTCAGCCCCATAAAATGCGTAGCGAACCTGCGTAGCCAACTCAGCCAGGTTAATACCCATGGCTGTAGCCAATGGCTTAGTCTGTAACAGAATCTCTTCTTTACCGTCCCCAAAGGTATCTTCTATATCGAAGACACCATCGTATTCGGCAAGTACGAGCTTCAGTTCATCCGCTGCGGCTTTTAGTTCGTCCAGGTCTTCACCTACTAGCTGAAATTCAATGTCAAAGCCACTACCTCCACCTATACTTCCCTGGAAGTTAAGCGCTCGTACACCGGCCAGTTCAGGCACCGCCTCACGCCATTGATTTACAATTTCAAAACCGTCTATCTGGCGATCTTCGCCTTTTTTCAACTCAACAAAAACCGTACCTGCCGTAGTGCCATTCATCCAGATATTGGTATGTCTGACAGCTCCGTCACCCTCTGTTTCCTTAATACGATTATCAACTGCCGTCAGAGACTGCTCCACACTATTCAAAACCTCAATAGTCCGTGTTTCTGACGTACCAGGCTGCATTTCTACATTTGCCTGAACAAAGTCACTCGGAATATCCGGGAAGAAAACCCAGCGAACGATACCGCCGCTCATAAGGCCTATCATTAAAATCAGCAGACCAACAAAGCTCGCTAACGTTGTGTAACGGTAATGCAGACACTTTTTAAGAAACGGACGGTAGTAATTTTCAACGAAAGATTTAATGGCACCGGCAAATTTATTGCGGAATCGCTGAAACGCATTCGCTTTTTCACCTTCTTGCTTGGAGTATTTCATTTTGCTGATGTGCGCAGGCAGAATCAGCTTTGATTCGACCAATGAAAACGCCAGACAAAGAATAACAACCCAGGCAATAGACTCCCAGATTGCGCCCATACCACCTTCAACAGTTAACATGGGAACGAACGCAACCATGGTAGTCAACACGCCAAAGGTTGCCGGCATAGCAACTCGCTTAGCCCCCGCAATAACGTTATCAACTGTCTTGCCGTTTTCTTCTATTTCGGTGTAAGCACTCTCCCCTATGACTATGGCATCGTCCACCACTATCCCTAACACTAATATGAAGCCAAACAGCGATATCATATTAATAGAAACGTCAAACATGGGGAGTGGCATTAATGCAATGGTTCCCAGGAAACAGACAGGAATACCTATCATGACCCAGAACGCCAAACGCAACTGCAGGAAAAGCGACAACATGAGGAAGACCAGCAAACCACCCATCCACATATTGTTTAGCATAAGATCTAAGCGACCCTGGAGGTAATAAGAGGAGTCTCCCCATTGCGCCAATTGGACCGCATCGGGCAATTCCTTATTTTTTCTTTCTACGTAGTTTCGAACGTATTCTGCTATTTTCAAATCATTTTGATCACCGACCGACTGCACCCGAACAAAGGTTGCCGGCTTACCGTCAAAACGAGTGTAAGACTCCTCTTCCACAAAGCCGTCTTGCACTTTAGCAATATCACCCAAAGTTAAACGAGTACCATCAGCCCGGCTTAACAGAACAATTTTTTCAAACTCGCCGCCAACATAAGCCTGGTTATTCGCGCGCAATAGAATATCGCCATTAGGCGTTTTAATTGAGCCGCCAGCCACATCAATTGAGGTACCACGCACCGCTTCAACTATTTGCGAGAAAGTCAGTCCATAACGCTCAAGATCTTGCTGCGAAATTTCGACTGAAATTTCATAATCACGGTCACCAACAACATCAACTTTGGTAATGCCGCCCACCGTCTTCAGTTCATCGCGAACTTCCTTGGCCAGTTCTTTGCGCCCCCTCTCATCCAGGTCACCGTATACTGACATCCAGATAACTTGTCGCTGGGGACGAACCCGGTAAATATTCGGCTTTTCAATTTGCTGAGGGAAGTTAGGAATAGCATCCACCAGCATTTTTACTTCATCCATGACAACCTGTACATCATAATCAGGCTCTACTTCTAACGTGACGCTACCGCCGCCCTCTCTGGACTGCGATGTCATTTCTTCAATACCGTCGACATCTTCAATAGCGTCTTCTATCAGCATAATCACACCCTGTTCCACTTCCTGGGGTGCGGCGCCGGGAAATGGCACCTGAATGCTGATAATATTTAATTCAACTTCTGGAAACATTTGCTTGCGTACACTAAACACCGATAACGCGCCAGCAACCAGAATAATGATCATTAATAGATTTGCGGCCACTGTATTGCGTGCAAACCACGCAATCAGGCCAGTCTGTTTTTCTGTCGTCATGATACTTACCCGCCTACATTTTCAGAGTCAGTGTCTTCTTTGTCACCGTTATCTGATTTGGCTGCTGTTTCCATTTGTTCTGGTAAAGGATCGCCCGGCAAACGTACTTTCATACCCGGTAAGGCATTTTTGAGCTGAGTAAGCACCACTTTGTCGCCACTTTCCAAACCAGAACTTATTAGGCTCTTGTTACCTTGCGTACGCACTACCTCTACATCGCGTTTTTCCAGTTCACGACTTTCCGGAACAATCCATACAGAGCTATCCGGATTCAACGCATAGGTAGGAACTTCCATTAAACCTTGCGCATATCTGCCTTCAACCTGGGCCTGGACAAATCGGCCATAGCGCAATGGCACTTGGTGTGTTTCACCCTCTAAGTTATAAGGGTCAGGGATTTGAACAACGCCATAAATGACACGGCTGTTTTCATCTAATACGCCCTCGGTACGAACCAGTCTGCCTTGCCACGTCGCCGACTGACCCGAAACGAGCGACTCTAGCTGAACCCGAGGCTTTTCTTCAGCAACGGCCGGATCCAGAATATACGTCATATCGAGGTCACTTAAAGGCAAACGAACTTCTGCAGTACGAGTGTCAAACACCAAGGCTATTTGGCTGCCCGTTGAAACAAACTGCCCTAAGTTTGCTTCTTTACTTCTTAATACACTGTCAAATGGTGCCTTAATGGTTGTACGTTCTAAGTCACGCTCTGCCTTTGCAAGGTTTGCCTCTGCAGATTCAACCGCCGCGATAGCACTAGCCAGTTGCGGCTTACGTAAACCTAATTCAGGAGCCTTACCGTCTTCAAATGCTGCCCACTCTTCTTCGGCAACTCTTGCCCGTGCTTTCTCCTGCTCAAGTTCCGATTGAGCTTGCAGCAGCGCTGCCCGGGCTTGTTGAACTGCGACTTCATAATCAGAAGGGTCCACCTGAATCAGCATGTCACCTTCTTTGAAAAAACCGCCGGCATTATAGTTATCGGCCACATCGACAATCTGACCGGTAACCTCTGCCACCAGCATAGTGGAATGCTTAGGTCTTACTGTTCCCTGGGAATCAACAATAAAAGTCATGTCACGGGGACTAACTTCGAGAACCTCAACCATTGCTGCAGGTTTTGTCTGGTCGCGTTGTTTTGGAGGCTCAGCGGTCATACTGGCCAAGACTGATAAAACAATAGCACCCACAATGATTAACGGTGGAATAAAGGCGCGTTTTGGAAATTTCATTTTATTGTTCTGCTCTTATTGATTAATTCACAGCCTTATTATCGCTGTTAATATTGTAAAATGTTAGACGTTAACTGTTGCCAGTTGTGTGAATACGCCGGAAAGTTGTAACTGACTGTTTCAACCCTCCAGTAACCAACGTTCAGCAGCCTCTACATAACGCGGTTTACCCATTAACAGAACCACATCCTGCGACTCCAGTTCTGTATCACTATCGGGCTCAGGAAATTCCTCGTCATCACGTCGCAAAGCTTTCAACTGAACCTGATGCTTGTCCCAGTCGAGTTCATCAATGCGTTTACCGATAGCCCAGGCACCTTCCGGCAAAGTTAACGCCTTCAGAAACTCCAGCTTATCCGAGAGCTCTGGGTCCATATCGGTTTCTGAACCCTGGAAGAAACCGTGCATTTCTCCATAGTGGTTACGACGTTCTTTATCCAGCCGGGCAAGAATACGGCGTATCGGAATTCCGCTACGATTCAACACATGAGAAATAAGCATCAGGCTTGCTTCCAATGTATCCGGCACCACCTGAGAAGCGCCTGCTTCCTGCAGCTGAGTCAATCTCATGTCATCTTTACTGCGCACAATAATGTAAGCATCAGGGTTCAATTGACGCAGTTCTTTCAATACATCCAGGGCGCGTAGATCATCGGCGAAGCTGATAATAATCAAGTCCACCGTTTCAGCTCCTACGGCTCGTAAAATGTCTTTACGGGCACTGTCTCCGAAATAAACCCGGGCGCCACCGGCGACTGCTTCCTGAACCCTCATAGGATCATTGTCGACGGCAATATGCGTAATGCCCTCAGCATCAAGGAACCGGCTCATGGTTTGCCCAACCCGACCAAAACCGCAAATGAGTACTTGATTTTCAAGACCCTCACCGCCCGTTGTGCGTTGCTTCTCAATATCGACTAATGGATCAGGGTGACGAACCACTAGGTTAACCAGGGGTTTAAGACGATGAATGACTATAGGGGTCATGGCCATACTCAGTACGCCAATACCTATCATGCTGGTAACAATTTCTTTACTCAGTAAACCATGAGTGCTTGCTAACGCCACAATAACGAAGCCGAACTCACCCATTTGAAACAGCGAAATACCACTGCCCCAGGCGTCTTCATCTCGCTCACCCATAAAGCGGGCAACCGAGCTTATCAGGGCAATTTTAATCACCGCCATAATAACCAGCGCCAGAAGTATCCAGTGAAAATTTTGAACAAAACCATAAAGCTGAAGCTGCATACCAATGGTGGTAAAAAAGAGCCCCATCAAAATGTCACGGAATGGACGAATATCGGCTTCTAGCTGGTGCTTATATTGGCTTTCCCCCAGCATCATACCTGCAAGAAAAGCCCCCAGTGCCATGGAAAGCCCGAAGATATGCGTCATACCACCGGCAACCAGAGCGACCAGTAACGTAGCAAGCACAAACAGCTCATCGGTTCTCTGCTTAGCTATTTCCTTAAATAAGTAAGGTAATACCCATTTCCCAATAGTCATAAGCACGGCAATAACCGCGGCACCTTTGGCTAAGGCAAACAATAAAGTGGTGCCAATATTGCCGTCATCGGATGCTAATAGTGGAATGATAATAAGCAGGGGAACAACGGCTATATCCTGAAAAAGCAGAATAGCGACACTCATCTGCCCTCGCCGGGTGGAGGTTTGCGCGCTTTCTTTCAACTGCTTAATAACAACCGCCGTCGATGACAGAGCCAGCGCTCCGGCTATTGCTAACGAAGCTGCCCATTCATCTAACCAAATAAAAGCTATGAGCAAGAATACCAGCAATGAACCAAGAACCTGTGCGGCTCCTAACCCGAATACCCAGCGTCGCATTGCAATCATTTTAGGCAACGAGAACTCCAGGCCGAGCGAGAACAACAGCAATACAATTCCCAGTTCTGCGACCAGATGATAATCATCGGGATCGGCTATCCAACCCATTACATCTGGGCCTGCGATAATACCTGCAACTAAGTAAGCCAAAATTGCGGGTAACTTAATTCTCCGGAACAACCAGACCAGAATCACAGCAACGGCTAATAAAAGCAGCAGACTGGAAAAAGTACCGTTCATTCAGAAGCTCCTGAGTCGTTTTGTTTTTGTAGTGTCAAAATAGTAACACTCTTTTGTTTCAGAAAAACTAGCTCTTATAAAGTTTTGTAAATTATAAAGATTTTTATTTTGGCTCGAATTTTGCAGAGTTAATTTCAATTATTAAATTCAGGCACAAAGGTTTGTCATGTTAAACAGAGCTGTCGCTAAAGCTGAGACTAAAACAACTGAGAACAAAACTCAGGCGATTATCAGTCAATTAACATCATCAACAGAACTAAAGTCCAAGTCGGCTCCGCTCAGCGAGCGTTTGCAAACCTCTCTCGACTTAAATCAAGTGCTGTCAATTTATGCCGACTATATGCTGCAACGACTGCCTGTTAGCGCATTACAATTCATCTCAGACGACCAAATTATTAACTTGGTTGGTAATTACCAGGACCAAAATAGTGAGTACTCGGTCATGCTTTACGCTGATAACGAATACTTAGGACAAATGGTCTATCAATTTAAACGCACCCCTTCCTACGTTAATAAAATGCGACTGGAACAAATGCATAAACACCTGACCTTCCCGCTGAGAAATGCAATACACTTCTCTCGTTTACGGAAAGTTGCGGTGCGCGATCATTTAACCGGCTTAGGCAACAGAGCTCTTTTAGACGAGACATTAGAGCACCTCAGTGCTCGCCTAAAACGAGACAACAGCCAGTCTCATATTGTTATGCTACTGGACATGGACGGCTTCAAAGCGGTTAATGACCGCCATGGCCACCAACAAGGTGACGAAGTGCTTAAGCAGTTTGGTCAATTACTACAACAGCAGCTACGAGATACAGACCGAGTGTTTCGTTACGGTGGTGACGAGTTCGTACTCATTCTCGAAAACACTCAACCGGAACAAGCCGAGGAAGTGTTCCTACGCATACGTAATGCGCTTAATAACGACATTAAACTTGCCACTTTTAACATTGGTGTCAGTGCCGGCAGTCTGGCCATGGAAAGCTTTCACAGCGCACAAGACATTATTGATGAAGCCGACAGACGTCTTTACGCCGCTAAAGTAGCGGGAAAAGGTCAGCATCTGAGTTAAACCATACCGGCTCCGGCAAACTGATAGTGTCCTCAGTCTGAAAACTAAACCAACCCATACCGGCAACCCAAAGGTATTTTTCATTGAGTTCGAGTATGGGCCGTCTTTGTCTTAACCAGGGCGGAACACCGGCCTGCTTTAGCCACTCCTTAAGTTTTTTCCGTCCCTGACGCCCGGGCTTTGCCAGTTTTTCCGCGGGCAATGAAAAGGTCAGTTTTAGCTGATTACTGCCGTTGACAAGCTCAGTCGGGACAGTCAGTTTACCCCACTTTCCCAAGTCGACGTTCGTTTCAGTTACTAAAGAATCACCGGGTAATTCGGCTACCTTAACGTCACACCAAAGCGCATGCTGAAAATACCGTACAACGTACCCGTCACACTGTATTTGTAGCTGACTGTCATCGCTTGCTGTAAGTGCCTGACGGCGAATTTGTTCTAGCTGCTCGTAACTTGGTAACGGCTTTTTCTGCTCTTGCAGCCAAGTGCGTAGCAAGGCACGTTGCATTGCTTCTGAGCACTGATTTAGTAACAAGATAGGAAAGTGATGGGTATGGCTCTGTTGGTTATGTAATTTTTCTAACAACAGTTCATCCATAACCTGCTGTTGTTCAGCACAAAGCTTTGCGGCGCGCAAAACACTTTGACCAAACTGAGGCCAACGCTGTTCCAGTACAGGAACGACATCATGTCGGAGAAAATTTCGCTCAATGCTTGTATCGTAATTGGTATCGTCTTCTATCCAGGTCAAATTACGCTGCGTTGCGTAATCTAAAATTTGTTCTTTACTGACACTCAGCAAGGGTCGACATAATCGACGTTTTCCTGTCCACGCCTGAATACGTGCCATAGAAGATAAACCCTTAGGACCACTACCACGCTTTAACTGCAGAAAAAAGGTTTCAATTTGATCGTTACGATGCTGACCAAGCAGCAGCACGGCGTCATTTTGAGTCAGTTCAGCCATCCGTTGGTAGCGCCCTTCACGACCTGCGGCTTCTTTGCTCTGCCTGTTTGCAACAGGAACGTCGAGTGGCTCAAAAATAGTGGGAATACCGTAAGCCTTTGCTGCTTCCTCTATGGTCGAGGACCAGTCAGCAGAGCTTGGGTGGAAACTGTGATCTAAATGAATCGCCAGATAGTCATACTGAGGATGCTGCCGGCGATAACGCATCAGCAAATCAAGAACGGTTTGCGAATCAGCCCCACCGCCCAGAGCAGCAACCAATTGCTGCCCCGGCTGTAAAGCGAGAGATTCTAAAGCGTCACAAAATAGGTCGTATAGACCGTCAACCGTCATTGGAAATTAGCAGTAACCGAAAGACATCAGTTTACGATAACGCTGGTCCAGCAACTCTTCGTGGCTTAGGTCTTTTAGGCTTTCTAAGTCTGACACCAACTGCTGCTTCAGTCGCGTTGCCATTTCTTCCTGATGGCGATGCGCACCGCCCAGAGGTTCAGGAATGATAGCGTCGATTAAACCGAGCTCTTTACTACGCTGCGCAGTTACCCCCATAGCTTCTGCTGCTAAAGGTGCTTTACTGGCACTTTTCCATAAAATTGAGGCACAACCTTCAGGAGAAATAACCGAGTAGGTACTGTACTGCAGCATATTAACCCTGTCGCCAACACCAATAGCCAGTGCTCCTCCAGAGCCGCCTTCGCCTATAACAGTACAAACAATCGGAACAGTTAAACGAGCCATAACTTTTAAGTTACGAGCAATTGCTTCACTTTGCCCGCGCTCTTCAGCGCCAATTCCAGGATACGCTCCGGGCGTATCAATAAAAGTTACTACCGGCATATTGAAACGTTCAGCTGTCTCCATAAGCCGCAATGCCTTCCGATAACCTTCCGGTTTTGGCATACCAAAATTACGGCGGATTTTTTCTTTCGTTTCACGCCCTTTCTGCTGACCAATAACCATCACCGGCTTGCCATCCAAACGTGCAATACCACCGACAATTGCTTCGTCATTCGCAAAAGAGCGATCACCCGCCATTTCATCAAATTCGGTGAAGATCATACGGATATAGTCAAGCGTGTATGGACGTAGCGGATGACGCGCCAGTTGTGCTACCTGCCACGCACCGAGATCAGAGAAGATTTTCTCTGTCAGCTCCTGACTTTTTGTGGTCAGTCGCTGGACCTCTTCTTCTAAGTTGAGATCCAGTTGCCCGCGGTCGCCAACAGATTTCAGTTCTTCAATCTGCGCTTCAAGTTCTGCAATCGGCTGTTCAAAATCCAGAAAATTAAGGCTCATTCGCTGTCATTTCCTTTAAAATTCGAGTGAAACTTGCTGAGTTCCCAACAAGTTCTGTAATTCGTATAGTAGTTCATCAGACGGATTCACATACCATTGTGCGCCAACATTTAAAGTGGCTTCAACACGTTCCGACTGATACCGCATTTTTATCGGGCAAGTCCCTTCAGCAAAAGGTTTTAATAGCTTTTCCAGTTTGCTGGCAAGGCCATTAGTGAGCTGCTCATCGGTGACTGTAATTGCTATGTGTCTGAGATACGTTTCCCGAGCCTGCTCAATTGCCATCACTTCTCTGGCTGTCATTGTATTGCTATTACTGAAGTTATCAAATCTGACCTCACCTTTTACCCACAAAATTCGGTCTTTTTCTAGCAATTCTTGATAACTTTCGTACTCATTGCTGAATAAACGCACATCCATGCGCGCTGTTTTGTCATCTAAAGTAACTATAGCAAAACGCTGACCTCGTTTATTGGTCAATACGCGAATATCGATGACCAGCCCCGCAATTGCGATACTTTCATCTTTGCGCGTAGGAGTCACACTGGACAGCGTGCTATTAATGTAGTGCTTGAGCTCTTTACGAAAGCGATTGATCGGGTGTCCTGTTAAATATAACCCCAGAGTATCACGCTCACCCTCTAACCATACCGCTTCTGACCATTTGCGCACGCTGACAAACTCTTGTTCAACCGCTTCGGGTTCGGTCGTCAGAACCCCAAACATGTCAGACTGACCAATTTTCTCAGCATTAAGGTGCTGCTCTGCCTGGCGAATCGCTTTTTCCAACGTTGCCATCAGCGCTGCACGGTGCGGTCCAAGGTTGTCCATTGCGCCGGCGCGAATTAAGCGTTCGAGAATACGCTTATTCATGCGCTTCAGGTCAACCCGACAACAAAAATCGAATAAATCCCGAAACGGACCACCCTCTTGTCTCGCCTGAATGATCGATTCAATAGGACCTTCACCGACACCTTTAATGGCCCCAATGCCGTACACAACTCGCTGCTGCTCGTCGACAGTAAACTTGTACTCACCTTTATTCACATCGGGTGGTAATAAATCAAGCCCCATGCGTTCGCATTCATCAGCTAAAGTGACAATTTTATCGGTATTGTCCATGTCTGCTGACATCACCGCAGCCATAAACTCTGCGGGGTAATGGGTCTTCATCCATAAAGTCTGGTAAGAAACCAACGCATAAGCGGCAGAGTGCGACTTGTTAAAGCCATAACCGGCAAACTTCTCAACCAAATCAAAGATTTTCATGGCCAGTTCAGGGTCGATGTTATTTTTAGCGGCCCCTTCACGGAAAATCTCGCGCTGTTTGGCCATTTCCTCTGGCTTTTTCTTACCCATTGCGCGACGTAATAAATCTGCACCACCAAGCGTGTAACCTGCCAGAACCTGCGCTATCTGCATTACCTGCTCTTGATACAGAATAACCCCGTAGGTAGGTTCCAGTATCGGTTGCAAGCTATCATGCTGATACTTAACATCCGGGTAAGAGATCTCTTCACGACCGTGCTTTCGGTCGATAAAGTTATCAACCATTCCCGATTGCAATGGCCCCGGACGAAACAGCGCAACCAAAGCGATAATGTCTTCAAAGGAGTCCGGCAGAAGCTTTTTAATCAGCTCTTTCATGCCACGAGACTCTAACTGGAAGACCGCCGTTGTTTCGGCCTTCTTCAATAATTTAAAACAAGCCGGATCGGTTAAATCAATTGCGGTAATATCTATAGGGTCTTTGCCACTTTTAGCGTGGCGCCGGTTTACCATGTCCACAGCCCATTGGATAATGGTCAACGTTCTGAGGCCTAAGAAGTCAAACTTAACCAGGCCCGCTGATTCAACATCGTCTTTATCAAATTGAGTAACCGGGTTGTTGCCTTCGTCGTCACAATACAGTGGCGAAAAGTCAGTTATTTTGGTTGGAGAAATAACCACACCACCAGCATGTTTACCGGCATTACGGGTCACACCTTCCAGAATACGGGCCATATCTATAATGGCCTTAACTTCTTCGTCTTGCTCGTACGCAGCACCAAGTTGAGGCTCTACCTCAAAGGCTTTAGCCAGAGTCATGCCCGGGTCACCCGGTACCAGCTTTGAAATTCTGTCGACAAAACCGTAAGGATGGCCCAGCACCCGGCCAACGTCACGGATGGCCGCTTTAGCCGCCATGGTGCCAAAAGTAATAATCTGCGAGACCGCTCCACGCCCGTAAAGATCCGCTACGTGGTCAATAACCTCGTCACGGCGATCCATACAGAAGTCGACATCGAAATCGGGCATGGAAACCCGTTCTGGGTTTAAAAATCGTTCAAAAAGCAGGTCAAACTCAAGCGGATCAAGATCGGTAATTTTAAGCGCATAAGCCACTAAAGAGCCAGCACCCGAGCCCCGGCCCGGCCCTACGGGTATACCGTTATCTTTACTCCACTGAATAAACTCCATAACGATAAGAAAATAGCCGGGAAAGCCCATATCGTTAATAACGCCCAGCTCGCGTTTCAGCCGTTCATCGTATTCAGGACGCTTTTGTTGCCGCTCCTCTGCGTCTGGAAACAAAAACTCTAAACGCTCTTCCAGACCTTCTTCTGAAGCTTTGATGAGAAACGCTTCAGTAGTCAGGTCGCCCGTTGGAAACTTAGGAAGAAAATACTCCCCTAAACGCACAGTAACATTACAACGTTTGGCTATCTCAACCGTATTTTCTATTGCTTCAGGAATATCAGAAAACAGCTCTATCATTTCTTCGCTGGAACGAAGGTACTGCTGCGGAGAATATTTTTTAGGACGGCGCTTGTCTTCTAGCTGGTAACCGTCATGAATGGCTACTCGAATTTCGTGCGGGTCGAAGTCTTCTTCTTTAAGAAAAACAACTTCGTTAGTCGCAACGACAGGGAGTTCCGTTTGACCAGCTAAGGCAACCGCTTTATGCAGGTAATCTTCTTCCTGAGGACGCCCTGTACGCACCAACTCAAGATAATAGCGATTTGGAAAGTACTGCTGATAAAAATCCAGAGCAAGATCAAGTTGGCTGTCATGCCCTTTAATCAGAGCCTGTCCAACATCTCCTTGCCGACTGCCCGACAGAAGGATAATGCCCTCGTTGTGCTCTTTAAGCCAGTCTTTGTCGATAACTGGCTTACCTTTAATATTACCTCTTAAATACGCCTTTGAAATCAGCTGTGTAATTTGCTGATAGCCTTCGTTGTCCATCGCCAGGGCGGTTAACCGAAAAAGCTCGGACTCCGGGTAATCGGCCTGAACCCAAAAGTCGCAGCCAATTAAAGGTTTTAACCCTAACTTATGCGCCGCGCCATAGTAGCGGACTAAACCACAAAAGTTCATTTGGTCAGTAATGGCCAACGCCGGCATACCGGCATCAGCAACCGCTTCACAAATAGGCCCAACTTTCGCCAGGCCATCTATCATGGAAAAGTCACTATGAATTCTTAGGTGAACAAAGTTTGGTGCAGTCATTTTACGAATACTGTCTGGCTTTTTTCGTTATCATTTTATGGCCTTTATTGTGCCTTAAGCGGCTTTCGAAGTATATCGTCAGTGTAACTTCAGGCGCGGTTTTACCACATGGTTCAGTTTATCCACCATCAACAACAGCAACATTTTCCACCAGCCATGTAGGGCCCTCTGGTGCATCCGGTATAAACTGGCGTAAGCCCAACGCGCCAGCGTGCCTTCAAGCGACATTGATAAACTTTTACTTTGCATCAGGTTGCCAACAGCAGAAAAACGACTTAACGAAACTAACGAGCCGCGATCTTTATACTTAAATGCTTTGGCTGACTTGCCTTTGTATTCACGAACAATATTGTCATACAAGCACTCTGCCATTTGATGCGCAGACTGTGCTCTGGGCGGCACCCAGCGCTCATCATCGATTTTGCAGCCCGCACAGTCGCCTATGGCATAAATACTTTGATCAGATACCGACTGAAGGTACTCGTTAACTTCAATCTGATTATTTTTTCTAACAGTCAGGCCCCATTCCTTAACCACATCCGGCGCCCTGACTCCTGCCGCCCAAACCATTAAGTTTGCCTGAATCGGTTCGCCTTCCGACAGAACTAGCGTGTTTTCTTTAACCTCTGTCACTGGGTTATCCAGAATAACTTCGACGCCAAGCGACTTTAGTTTTTTCTCCACTGACTTCGACAGGCGTTCAGGCAAAGCAGGCAATAATCTTTTACCGGCTTCAATTAAACGTACTTCAAAATGCTTTTGGTCCAGATAAGACAAACCATAAATCGATAGCAACGAAACCGAGTGAATTAACTCCGCCGCCAATTCAACCCCAGTAGCGCCGCCGCCAACGATAGACAACGATAATTTCGTTTCCTTACCATCTTCAATTGACTGATTTACCCGTAAGAATTCATTTAGCAGGTGTTCGTGAAACTCATCTGCCTGGCGCAATGAATCCAGAAAATAACAGTGATCACCAACTCCGGGAGTTCCAAAGTCCGCGGTAACACTGCCTATCGCAAGAATTAATCTATCGTAGTGAATGCTTCGCGGCGCTAACACTTCATGACCCTGTTCATCTTTTATCGCCGCTAATTGAATCGACTTTTCATCTTTATCCACCGACTCTAAAGTGCCAACCAGAAACTGAAAGCCTTCGCGAGCGCTTTGCCCGCGATAATCCAGCTCAGCCAAGCGCGAATCTAACGCACCTGAAGCAACTTCGTGTAATAGCGGTTTCCATAAATGAGTGCTATTACGATCAATTAAGGTAATCTTTGCTTTCTTTTTACGACCCAGCTTTCTCCCCAGCATGGTCGCTAATTCCAGTCCACCTGCACCACCACCAACAATGACAATCCGTTCTTGCATTTGTGCCTCGCCTATCTGCAGATAATAAAAAAGCCACTGACGATGATAACGCCAGTGGCTTTAGATAACGACTGTTCAGTCGAAATTATTTCAGTATGACTTAGTCGATACTTGGGTCTGTCAATCCGCGACGTTCAAGCAGAGCTTCAACAGTCGGTTCCTGACCGCGCCAGTCGATGTACTGCTGCATTGGGTCTTTGCTGCTGCCCTGTGACAGAATTTCCTTACGGAAAGCCTGACCATTTTCAAGACTCAGACCACCGTTATTGCCCATGTGTTTGAACGCATCGGCCGCCAGCACTTCACTCCACATGTAAGCGTAGTAACCCGCTGAATAACCGCCGGCAAATACGTGAGCAAAATAAGTCGAACGATAGCGTGGTGGTACCGCTTCAACGGCTACACCGTTTTTCTCCAGTGCCTCTTGCTCAAATGCCGCAACGTCGTCAATCTCAGTTCCTGGCTCCACAGTGTGGTATTCAAGGTCAAGTAATGCAGCAGAGAGATACTCTAAGGTATCAAAGCCCTGGTTGAAGTTACGTGCATCCAGTACTTTTTGCAGCAGTTCGTCAGGTATCTGCTCACCGGTTTCGTAATGCTTCGCATACTTCGCGATAACTTTTTCGTTCAGTGTCCAGTCTTCCTGGAAAGTGGATGGAAACTCTACGTAGTCACGAGGTACTGAAGTACCAGCCTGAGACGGGTATTTAACGTCAGAGAACATACCATGCAAGGCATGTCCCATTTCGTGGAACATAGTTGATACTTCATCAAAGCTGATTAAGGTTGGTTCACCTTCCGGCGCTTTAGTGATGTTCATGTTGTTCAGGATAACCGGCTTCTGGTTCATCAGCTCAGACTGAGTACGGAATGAGCTCATCCAGGCACCGCCACGCTTGCTGTCGCGAGTAAAGTAATCGGCATAGAACAAGCCAATACTTGAGCCGTCAACGTCTTTTACTTCATACACAACCACTTCGTCATGATAAACCGGAATGTCGTTGCGCTCTTCAAAGGTGATACCAAACAATTGGTTCATTGCGTAGAAGACACCGTCTTCTAATACGCGGTTAAATTCGAAGTATTGTTTTACTTCGTCTGCGTCAATTGCGTATTTCTCTTCACGCACTTTCTCAGCGTAATAGAACCAGTCCCAAGGCTTCAATTCGAAATCTTCGCCTTCTGCTTCAATCATTGCCTGAATTTCTTGCGCTTCTTTCTCTACGTTGCTGACAACAGCCGGAACCAGGTCACGCAGCATTGACTGAGCAGCTTCTGGAGTACCCGCCATGTTATCGGCTAGTACGTAGTCACCCCAGCTGTCATAGCCTAATAGTTTTGCTTTATCGGCACGAAGCTTAGTTAAACGCTGAACCATAGGACGTGTATCAGTCGCGGTATTACCTGAGCCACGATTCGCTGAGGTTTCCCAGATTTTCTGACGTAATTCGCGATTTTCCAGATCAGTAAGAATTGACTGACGAGTGGTGTTTGTCAGAGTAATTGCATACTTGCCTTCCATATCACGACTTTCTGCCGCACTTGCCAAAGAAGCAATCTGGCTGTCGCTTAATCCGGCCAACTCTTCCTTAGTATCTACGACAATAACGTTTTCCTGCGTCAACGCCATCAAGCTCTTCTGGAACTCAGTGGTTAAACTTGAAAGTTCCTTGTTGATATCTCGAATTTGCTGCTTTTGCTCATCGTTCAGTTCCGCACCAGCACGAACAAAGCCTTTATAAGTGTCTTCCAGCAAACGCTCAGATTCAGAGTCCAGTTCCAATGATTCACGGTTATCAAATAACTGCTTAACCCGCGCAAATAAGTCTGCGTTTAGCATGATATTGTCACGGTGCGACGCCATCTTAGGTGCTAACTTACCTTGTAAGTCACGAATTTCATCGCTGCTGTTAGAAGATGAAAGGTTATAAAATACTGAGCTTACGCGGCTAAGAATTTCTCCCGCTTTTTCCATCTCAACAATGGTGTTTTGGAACGTAGGATCTTCTGAGTTTGTCGCAATAGCCTCAATCTCGGCCATGTGCTCTTCCATACCACGCTCAAATGCAGGTTCAAAATGTTTGAACTCAATGGCATCAAAATTAGGAGCTTGATAAAGCAATGAGCTTGCCTCGAAGAAAGGGTTTGATGCTGTTGCTTGTTGACTGCTGTCAGCAGATGCAGCTTGGTTTTCAGTAGTTGATGAGTTATTTGCATCACTGCAAGCTCCCAACGATACTGCTGCGCCCACAGCTACAGCCAGTAAAGTTTTACGCATGGGTATCTCCCGTTGTCTTTGTTATGTCATTGTGATTTTGGTGACAATACTCTAGCCCCAGGAAAGCTTTGGCTCAAGAGTTAAACGGCAAAAAGCATGATCTGCAGGGTAAAAATGTGAAACAAACTGTGATCACGGAAATACAGGCGTACTGTAATGGACAAAATGGGAAAGCAAAGCTATAAGACAGGGAGATTAAACAGAATAATGGCGGAGTGGACGGGACTCGAACCCGCGACCTCCGGCGTGACAGGCCGGCATTCTAACCAACTGAACTACCACTCCGCATTAGTACTACACGTTGAAGTCTCCCTCAACGCGGCGTGCATATTACGAGTGAGGGGCAAATGAGTCAACACTTTTTTTAAAGATTTTTGCCGACTGTCTGATTTATATTCAGATCTGCGCTTTTTTAACCACAAAGGTCATTTTTTACCACTTTTCTCTGCATTTCCTGTTTCAGGATTAGCCGCTTCAGTGGATACTTTCTTTTGTCTGAATTTAAACCACCACAGCGCAAACAAAGCCAGTCCAATCAAAACAAAATTTACGACAACAATGATGATCAGGTTCGTCATTGCCTGCTTTTCTTTTATTGCTCGTTCCTGACGAGCCTGCTCCCGCTGTCGCTCTAATTCTCTTTGCTGCTGCTCAGCAAGTTCGGCTGCGGTAGGCTCAGGTGGTGGAGGCTCTTTTGCAATAAAGCTGAAGTCGTCAATTCTGGCCTCAAACTCCCTACCATCGGCAGTCGTCGCAAAAATATCCAAGTCGACTAAATGCTTACCAAAGGCCAGGTTTGCAATCTCAACATGGTGCGGAAACCCTTCGGTTTCGCTGACAGTGAATTTACGTACTTCACCATTAGGAAAAGCTGTTTCACCATTAATAACCAAACTGTTTGGGTCTATCCAGTTGTCATCCACTTCAATCTGCAACCGGTGATTCTCGTCGACAGATTCAGACTGGATAACTTCAAATTCAACAGGCAGGGGCTCAACTTCAAGCGGGCCAAACTCAAACACTCGTTGATACAGCGGTGTTGTCATTTCATAAGTCGCCATCCACTCACCGGGTTCAACACTCAGGTTAAAAAAGCCGGTAAAAACACCGTCACCAGCTTGCTCATCGTGTCCCCGTCCATTATCTTCAAATTGGGCAACCCGCGCTGGATTAGCACCAAAATTATCAAAATCCGGGTTATTCGTGCTGACAAAAAGCACATCTAATATGACTGTTTGGCGAAAACGTGCAGTTTCGACTGTTTCATCGCCATTATAGAGCTTACCCTCAACTTTTAGCTCTTCATGCTGAAATAAAGGATTCGGCAACGGTTCAGCTTCAAAACGAATATCAGAAATTACCAATGCTTTATTATCTTCATCGATACGACCCGCAGCCTGCCATGGACCTGGCTGAGGTTCTTTAATTCGAATAATGTCAAAATTAGGATCGGTATACCACGTAACTTTATTTTCTGGGTGGCGTGAGTCATACCATTTACTGCCATCCGGTTTTATCAAAACCAGAGGTTTACTGCCCGGCTCCCGAAAAAACAGTAAGGTAATTTCCTCGACATTGTCGTCGATACGAAAGCGTTGGCCTTTAATTGGCAACTTATTGGTAATATCGCCCTCTATCAGGCTCATCGCCTGCTTTTCAACTTCCTCTTTAGAGTCAACATCACTAAAACTCTGTATCGCGAGTGCTTTTGAGCTAGTCGCCAGAACCAGTAATAAAGCTAAGAGTCTTGCCACAGACAGCGCCCACCTTCTTCTTTAACTCGCGCTAAACGCGCCTCATGTAATGCTTCTTCATCGGCCGTTGCGCGTAAAACCTTTAATGCCGGAGGGTTAGTCACTCGCTGGTGCTCAACTTTTTGCGAACCATCCTGATGATTTTTTCCGTGGCTAGCCAGGTTCAAATCTGTCTGACCGCCTGTCATCATTAAATAAACATCAGCCAGAATTTCAGCATCCAACAATGCGCCGTGCAGTTCACGAGACGAGTTATCAACACCAAAGGCACGGCACAAAGCATCCAAATTATTTTTTTGCCCTGGCCGCATTTCGCGCGCTAACTGCAAAGTATCCAGTACCGTACAGTAGTCATTCGTTAAGCCGACATTCGGTCTTATACGGCTGAACTCAGCGTCCATAAAACCCACATCAAAAGGTGCGTTGTGAATCACTAACTGCGAACCTTTAATGAACTCGATGAAATCGTGGACAACCTGAGCAAATACAGGCTTGTCGGTCAGAAAGTCGTTCGTTATTCCATGAACCTCAATGGCCTCCTGCTCAACCACCCGCTCAGGATTAATATAAACATGGAAATGATTACCGGTTAATTTGCGGTTAATAAGCTCCACACAGCCAATTTCGATAATTCGATGGCCCTTGGCAGGGTCAATACCGGTAGTTTCTGTATCTAATACGACCTGACGCATGCTGAAATCCTGATATACTCGCTGAAAACAATGGATATAGTAGCAAGTAACATGTCGAACTCAAAAACTGTTCATTTATATACCGACGGCTCTTGCCTGGGGAACCCCGGTCCAGGCGGTTATGGTGCCGTGCTGGAATATGGCAAACATCACAAAGAGCTAAGCCAGGGGTATCAGCTAACAACCAATAATCGAATGGAGATGCTGGCTACTATTGAAGGTTTACGTGCTCTAAAACGTTCATGTCACGTTATTCTTACAACGGACAGTCAATATGTAAAACAAGGCATTGAACAATGGATGCAACGCTGGAAACAAAATGGTTGGCGTACGTCGGCACGTAAAGCGGTAAAAAATAAAGATCTGTGGCAACAACTGGATCAGGAAGTTAGTCGTCATAAGGTCGAGTGGAAATGGATTAAAGGCCACTCCGGACATAAACAAAATGAGCGTTGTGATGAACTGGCCCGCAACGCCGCAACGCGCGAGCCACTACTAGAAGATAAAGGGTTTGAAGGCGAGTAAATTACTCGCCGGCAACTACCGGCAGTTTTTTCTCCTGCCAGGCACTCATCCCTCCATCGACGCTATAAACGTCGTCGAATCCCATGCGTTGCAGACTTTCCGCTGCCAGAGCTGAACGCCCACCGGTACGACAAATAAGATACAGAGGCTTCTCAGCAATGCGCTCAAGTGCATTATCATAACCTGCCACATCGGGGTGTTGATTCAATTGCATTTCCAGCACACCCCGGGGCATATTCACTGCTTCGCGAATATGACCCTGACCGTATTCCGCAGGTTCTCTCACGTCGATGACACGAGCGCCCTGCTCTATTGCCTTTTGTAAGTCATCGGTTGTTACTTCTTTTACATTAGATTTCGCTTTGCCACATAACTCTTGTGCTGTAATCATAAATTCAATACCTCTTTAATTGCGTTTAGATTTTGAAAACTGTTTTGTCGTCATTGCCGCTGCCGTTTGTCTTCCATTTACGGCAAGCTGTTTGCGCTGAACCGAGGGTTTCAATCGAGTTATTAAAGTTTGTTTCCTGGCCACAATAAAGTAAGCGGCGCGCATTCCCGGTATCACTTCGCTCAGCTTTGTTGACCAGTCGCTTCCTCTGTGTTCGCTGTGGTGTAAAAAGTGTGAAACATAAAATTCAGACTCAAGCACCTCAAACCCTAAAACTTCCAGCCAGTCTTTTACTCTTATCAACGTAAAATATCGCCCACACCAGGGAAAGCTCTTTTTATGACGAACAAAGAATCCACTCGCTACTGCCGGGCTATATGGGTTAAAGCCCGTCAACACCAGCACACCGTCATCGTCCAGAACTCGAGTAACCTCTCTTAATAGCTTGTGTGGATTTTGGCAAAATTCAAGGACAAAAGGAGCAATGAGGTTATCCACACTGTCTTCTTTTAGCGCCATGTCAGTCAGCTCACTGCGCACCGCCACCTTTCCTGCGGCACCTAAAGTCAGCCAGTCTGCGTTACCTCTAAAGCACTCATTGAGTCCCGGCCCCAATGAGCTAATTGCCACCGTCTTTCCTGGTTTCAACCTGCGTTGATGAGACCGGATAAGCTCAGCCGTTTGCTCCACCATGTACTGCCCACAAGCCATTTGTTGCCAATCTTCCGGAGCTGCTAAATCAATTTTTGAGTACGCTGGTTTAATTAACACGGCTAATTCCTGTATTATGAACTTATCTTCAACTTACTCGCTGGGTTTCTCATCCTAGCGTTATAGGGGTTAACATGCGAGTTCATGCAATTGAAGCTTTTGATGACAATTATATATGGGCAATTGAAACCAATAATAATGACACGGTTATTATTGTAGACCCTGGAGAAGCTAAACCCGTTCAACAATGGCTGAAACAAAACAATAAAAGCATTGATTCTATCCTGGTCACTCACCACCATTACGATCACACAGGTGGTATTGCTGATTTAGTCCAGGAAACTCCATGTCAGGTCATTGGCCCGAATAACCCTGAAATAAAAACCTTAACTAAAACGGTCAGCGAGGGTGACACAGTAACGGTTGGCGGCACTTCATGGCAGGTTTTTAGTACGCCGGGACATACTTTAGATCACATTAGTTTTTATACTCCAGGTTTCCTATTCTGCGGTGACACGCTATTTTCTGGCGGATGTGGCCGAATGTTCGAGGGCACACCAGAACAGTTTACCCATTCTCTTTTAAAGCTACGCAAGCTTCCGGGTGAAACCCGAGTATTCTGTGCGCATGAGTACACCCAGGCAAACCTCTCATTTGCATTAAAAGTTGAACCAAACAACGCTGTACTGCAAAGTTATGCCGAAAAGGTCAAAATGCTGCGTGAACAAGACCAAATTACTCTACCGAGTACGTTACAGCTGGAGTTAGCCATTAATCCCTTTCTTCGTTTTGATCAAAAAAGTGTTATTGCAGCAGCCAGTGAGCATGCCGGAAGTGTAAAAAACACTCCTGAGGACGTTTTTTACACAATTAGACAGTGGAAAGATAACGCGTGATTCTTTAAACTCCTCAAGATTTTAATAATTATCGGAAGTAAATTACGCATGACAAACAGCAAACGAAAGAACACATGGTTTAAGTACTGTATGGTAGCCAGTGGCCTGGCATTAGGTGGCTGCCAAAACACGATGCTGTTTAGCGACAACGACCCGATAGAAACCAACCAGCCATCTGAGCTCAAATTAACACCCATTCCTGAAGAAGTGATTAGCCAGCCCGCTGAAGAGGAAGTTGCTGCGACCAAACCTGTCGAGCTGACACCTCAGGAGCAGGACGACCTATGGGTAAGAATTCGGCAGCAGCTGCATTTTAAGGTACCGGATGTACCCAGAGTACAAAGCCAGCGCAACTGGTATGCGAGTCACCCCGAATATTTGGACCGAGTAGCTAAGCGGGCCGAGCCTTATCTTCACTTAATTGTTGAAGAGCTGGAAAAGCGCGACATGCCGGTTGACCTGGCCTTATTACCGATAGTAGAAAGCGCCTTCGACCCATTCGCCTATTCCCACGGCAGTGCTTCGGGTGTTTGGCAGTTTATTCCGGGTACAGCACGCCAATATGGTTTAGACATCAACTGGTGGTACGACGGCCGCCGTGACGTTTTTGCAGCAACTCATGCCGCGTTAGACTATTTACAAGCGTTACACCGTTACTTTGACGGCAACTGGATGCATGCCCTTGCTGCCTACAATTCGGGTGAGGGTCGCGTGGCCGCAGCCATTCGGAAAAATGAACGATTAAACAAACCAACTGACTTCTGGAACCTATCTCTACCGCGCGAAACAAGAGCTTACGTGCCCAAGTTGCTTGCGTTAGCAGAAATACTTGCCAACAGTGAAGAGTATGGCATTGCATGGTACCCCATTGAAAACCAACCCAAACTGGAAGTGGTTGAGACTCCGGCGCAAATTGATTTAGCATTAGCCGCTGACATGGCTGATATGCCGCTGGATTCACTGCACCAATACAACTCAGGTTATAACCGTTGGGCAACGGCACCAAACGGGCCACACCGTTTACTTCTTCCTCACCAAAATGCGGAAAAGTTTAAGCAGGCATTAAGTGAAACCGAGCCTAAAGATTGGCTGAGCTGGACGCGCCATGAGGTTAAATCCGGTGAAAGTCTGTTAACCATTTCTAGTAAATACAATACCTCGGTCGACGTCATTCAGCAGGTTAACGATATAAGCAGTCATATCATCCGCGCAGGTGAACATCTGTTAGTGCCTGTTGCGACCTTGAATATCGACAACTATAAGCTATCTCAGGATCAGCGACGCGAAGACCGTCAAGATCAAAAGCGTCAGGGTAAACGTCTAGAGCACGTTGTCCAGTCCGGTGATACACTATGGGATCTTAGCCGTGCTTACAGTGTCAATTTACGAGATCTAGCACGTTGGAATTCTATGGCTCCTGGTGATTATTTAAGACCAGGGCAAGAATTGGTGGTTTGGACGGAAGCTGAACCCTCTTCGGCAGTACAAAGCGGTATCAACAGTATTATGCGTAATATCCGATACCGTGTACGCACCGGTGACTCACTGGCCAGGATTGCTGATAAGTTTAATGTCACCATTCGTCAAATAGAGCAATGGAATAATATTCAGCGCAATCGATATCTACAGCCAGGACAAATGCTTAAGTTAAAAGTAAATGTCACTGAGGTGAGTAGTTGAGGCAACCTATGAACAACTTAAAATTTGTTTTTGTCGTTATAGCATTACTTTTTAGCGCACAAACTTTAGCTGACTGGAAAGCAGAAGGAAGCGGAAAAGTCATTTATCCTTCGGGTCGCACTGAACCGTTAGATTTTGGTTTCGAATATAAAAAGGTTTATGACACCATTATTTTCACCGCAGGAAAATCTCAGATGCGGACCTCGGAAATGCCGCCGAACTATATTCTGAACCTGTTTGTTAATAAGCAGGGGCAAGTTTATGTGGCTGAATTTGCTAACGGCTTCTTCAAGGGTTTTGAGTTAAATATTGGTGAGCATAAAATTAGTGTGAATCACCGCCGAGAATTTGATGAAGAAGAGCCACTTCGACATCTGCGCGTACAAATTAATGATCGTAGTTTTTTGCTGGATACAACGCACCCTACTATCAAGTTTGAGTTCGACGAAGAGAAAGGCATTGTTGATATCAATGGCTCAGGCCTGCTAAAAGACCTGAGCTCTCGCGGGCGCTAGTCTTTTAGCAGCTCATGCAATGCCTCTTCGTCGAGTATTGAAAGCCCGAGGGACTGGGCTTTAGTCAATTTAGAACCCGCATTCTCTCCCGCAACCAAAGCTGTTGTCTTTTTAGAAACACTGGAAGCGACTTTTGCTCCCAGCGCTTCAAGTGCTGACTTTGCTTCATCGCGAGTCATCGTCGACAAAGTACCGGTAATCACATAGGTATTACCCGTCAGACGATCACTTTGAACAGAGCTGGCGTCTTCGCCTTCCGGCCAGGAAATAAACTCCCTTAGTTCCGCCACAACCTGCTGATTATGAGATTCCTGAAAGAAAGACACAATGTGGTGCGCCACAACGGCTCCTACATCCTGGACTTCCTGTAACTGCTCACTATTAGCAGCAACGAGCGCATCCAGGTTTTTAAAGTGATTTGCCAGCGCGTTGGCCGTAGCTTCACCCACTTCCCGAATACCTAATGAATAAATAAAACGGGCTAACGTTGTTTCTTGTGTTGCTTTAATCGCATTTCGAAGATTCTCAGCAGATTTACTACCCATTCGGGGTAAAGTTGCCAACTCGGCTTTTGATAAACGGTAAAGATCCGCAGGTGACTTTATCCAGTCTCTTTCGACCAGTTGCTCTACAATTTTATCGCCTAACCCGTCGATATCCATGGCTTTGCGAGAAGCAAAGTGTTTAATCGCTTCTTTGCGCTGAGCCGCGCAATACAAACCTCCCGTACACCGGGCTACAGCCTCACCTTCGACTCGCTCAATATCTGACTGACAAATCGGGCAGTGCAGAGGAAAAACAATGGCTTCGGTTTCTTCCGGGCGTTTATCCTTCACCACACTAACAACTTGCGGAATCACGTCTCCGGCGCGACGAATACTCACACAGTCACCAATTCGCACACCTAAACGCTCAATTTCATCCGCATTGTGCAAGGTTGCATTCGATACCGTTACTCCCCCAACATTAACCGGTTCTAAGCGCGCTACAGGAGTAATAGCGCCGGTTCTGCCAACCTGGAAGTCGACTCCGGTAATCGTCGTCAGCTGTTCCTGCGCAGGAAACTTACGAGCAATAGCCCAGCGCGGAGCCCGGGCTACAAAGCCCAAATCTTGTTGCAAACGAACAGAGTCGACTTTAAAAACGACACCATCGATATCGTAGTTCAGAGAGTCTCGACGCGCTAAAATAGATTCATAGTAGTCATCACAGCCCTGCACTGAATCAACGGTTTTAATTTCAATGTTGACCGGCAGCCCCCAGTCTTTCAGTTGCTGTAAACGCACATAATGACTATCAGGTAATTGAGTGGTTTCCGAAATTAACCCCAGACTGTAAGCATAGAAATGCAACGGCCGCTTAGCCGTAATTTTAGAATCTAACTGTCGCAAACTGCCTGCTGCTGCATTACGCGGGTTAGCAAACACCTTTTCATCGCGCAAACGAGCTTGTTCATTGAAGCGTTCGAAAGCACCTAGCGGCATCACTACCTCACCGCGCACTTCGAGCCGTTCGGGAACATCGCCGGAAAGCTTTAGTGGCACATTACGAATGGTTTTCACATTTTCTGTAATGTCTTCGCCGCTTTGACCGTCGCCACGTGTTGCCCCTCGTACTAATAGCCCATTTTCATAAAGGAGACTAACTGCAGCACCATCGAGTTTAGGCTCACAACAAAAAGTCACTGTTTGATTAGTATCTAAGCGCTGCTCAACTCTTTTACTGAACGCTTCAAACTCTTCAACAGAAAAGGCGTTATCCAGTGATAACATAGGGACTTCATGCTGAACTGTTTTGAACTGACCGAGCGGCTTCCCGCCAACTTTCACCGTGGGCGACGAAGCATTTTTTAAATCGGGATGCTCAGTTTCTAATGCCTTTAGCTCATGAAATAAACGGTCATACTCAGCATCAGGTACGCTTGGTTCGTCGTTTTCGTAGTATTCTTTATTGTAACGATTAAGTAACTCTTCCAGCTCTTGCATACGCTGGGAAACAGACTGATTCATAGTAACCTGTAGTTAAGCTGAATGTTTACGTTCAAACTCACGAATACGTTGGCGAGCTTCGTGAATCGACTGGCGGGTCAATAACTGGCGCTGCCCATCCAAAACCTGTCCTTGCGGAATTTCGGTGGCAAGCTTCTTAGCCGCATTAAGCATCATATTAAAGGCTTGCTGGCCGTCAAACTTCATGGGTAACGCCATGAAAAAGGCAACACCTTCAGTTTCGAAGTTTTCCATATTATCCAGATCAAAAGTTCCCGGGTTGAACATATTCGCCACACTGAAAATCATCGGTCCCGTACCGGCCGTATTTTCGTAGCGATGGAAGATACCCAGCTCTCCGAACTTACAGCCCAGCTCAGTCATCATTTGCAATAAGACAGCGCCTTGTACCGGCCCCTTAACATGCAAGGCAATAACTTCTTCCGGAACCGCCTCAAAATCTTCAGAGTTTTTCTGATTATCTTCCTCTACCGTTTCGTACTGCTCGACTTCCTCGTCATGTTCGTCGTTATCGTCGAATTTAAGCTCCGTTTGCTCAACGTCAACTTGCTCTTCATTACTGACACGCATAGAGGGTAGTGACTCGGAAAGCTCGTCATCACGATCTAAATCCATCGACATTTGTTCAATATGCTCGTTGTCGTCCTCTTTCTCTGAGGTCGAAGAGCTTAGTTCAGGCGCAACAGACTCTTTGGCTTCTGCCGCTTCTTCCGCCTTATGTTTAACGACACGTACTTCGCCTATACCGTCGTCATCAAAAGCTGACGACTGTTGTTGCCTATTTTCAGCGACGCGTTGTTCACGTTGACGCTGTTGCGCATTGCCTTTACGTATTTTCCAGACGCCATGTGCAACAATGCCGGCTATTGCCAGAATCCCAAGAATACTAAGGGTAATTTGTAAACTGCCCATTTTCGCTCCATAAAGCCTGTTTTAACCAGCGTCTGTCATCGCCACAGCCTGTTCCACATCAACGGCTACTAACCGCGAGACACCCGCTTCTTGCATGGTGACCCCGGCCAGGTGAGTTGCCATTTCCATAGCCACCTTGTTGTGACTAATATAAATAAATTGTACCGATTCCGACATTTCACTGACCAGGCGACAAAAACGACCCACATTGGCGTCATCTAGCGGTGCATCAACCTCATCTAGCAAGCAAAAGGGTGCCGGATTCAAGCGAAATATCGCGAACACCAATGATAATGCGGTCAGCGCCTTTTCTCCACCGCTCAGCAAATGAATTGTACTGTTTTTCTTACCCGGTGGCCGTGCCATGATAGTAACGCCTGTTTCCAGTAAGTCATCATCGGTAAGTTCCAGCGTAGCACTACCACCACCAAAAACTTTAGGAAACAAAATTTGTAAATCATGGTTTATTGCATCAAAGGTTGTTTTAAACCGGTGACGCGTTTCTTTGTCAATCTTACGGATAGCAGCTTCGAGAGTCTCTAACGCCGATGATAGATCATCCACCTGCTGGTCGAGATACCGTTTACGCTCTCTTTGCGCTTCAGCTTCATCAATTGCCGCTAAGTTTATAGCACCGAGTCGTTTTATCTTACTCTGTATTGATTCCAGATCTTGTTGCCACTGCTTTTCGTCAGCTTCAGAGGACAGCTCTTCCAATATACTTTTCAAAGTAAGACCTGTCTCAGCCAGAGTTTCAAGCACGGCCTGACTGCGTTCCTGAAGCTTAACCTGCTCAATTTCAGTGGTTTGCATCGCCTCTTTGGCCTGACCTATTTTGCTTTGAATTGCACTCTGTCCCTGAGTTATTTGTTGCAAGTCATGTTCTAACCGCGACAATTGCTGGCGTTGCTCCTGCAATTGTTCCGCAACTTCACCGCGCTTATCCAGTAACTCCGTCAACCGCTCATCGAGTGCATCTTGATTCTCATCTGTGTCTGCAGCCTGTTGCTCACTGCGTTCCTGCAGAAGTTGCTGGTAGCGTTGTTCACTACGTTGCAGTAACTTCTGCAACTGCGCGGCCTGAGCCTGTAAATTCTGCTGTTGCAGTGTCATCTGTTGCTGTTGACTGCGCAGTTGCTGCAACTGTTCATCTTCGGCTCGAACTTTAGATTCCAATTGTGCGCCAAAGTCTTCATCAACCTGCTCAGTTTGTTCCAGCATCGATTCAAACTCTTCCAGCTGCATTTCAATTTGCTGTTGCTGCTCTGCCGAACTTTCAGCATGCAGTTGTTGCTCTTGCTGCTTATCTTGCACGTTCGCTAATTGCTGCTGTATTTGCTCAGCCTGCTGCATATTCCACTGCAATCGCTCTTCGACTTTACCCTGCTGATTACGAGTCTGCTGAACCTGCTCCTGAACCTGCTCCAGTTGCTCTTGTGCCTGCTCAACCTTCGTCTGAGTCTGTTCCAGCTGCGCTTCACTTTCAGACAACCTGGCTGCCAGCGACTCCAATTGTTCGAGTAACTTCTGACGCTGTGTCTGCAGGTGAAGGACACTATTATCCTCGTCAACACGAGCTGCAATAAAGCCGTCCTGCCAATACCAGTTACCGGCTTTCGACACGGCAAAACTGGCATCACTCTGTTGCAAATGCTGCCTGGCACTTGCTTCCTGGTCAATTGCCAGGCACTGCTGCAACGGCGCCCAATAACGTAATGGACCTTTGACTTTATTAGCCAGCGACCAGCTCTCGGGCTCTTGTGCGCTTGCAGGCCAAATCAACTTTACACCGGAAACTGCTTGTGTGTCTTCCGGAGCTTGCTCCAGAACCACGGCATCCAACCAGTCATAAGCCAGCTGTTCAACCGCCATTTCCCAGCCACTTTCAGCCTGCAGTAATTCCCTGACCTTCAAGTTGTCTGGATACTTCTCCTGTATCCATCTTTCACTGCGGCTGTCGTTATTTTGCTTCCCTTCCAGCAATTGCTCAATGGCGGTTAACTGAGCCTGAGCTTTATCTTGTTGCTGTTGAGTCTGTCGATGTTGTTCCTGTTGTTCTTTAAGAGCTTGCTGAAGTTTCTGCAGTTGGTCTTTACTGTGCTGATACCGAGTTTCTTCCTGCTCCAGCTGACCCTTTAACTCAACCAGAGCCTGTTCGTTCTCGTCAACAGATAATGCTTGTTCCTGTTGCTGCAACTCTTGTTGCTGGCTGTGAAGTTGCTCGACTTGTTGCAACGCATATTGCTGGCTTTGTTTGAGCTCTTGCAGCTTCAGTTGCGCCTGCTGTCGCTGTTTTTCAACATCGCGTTGCTGTTGTTGGTGTTGTCTTTGTTGTTGCTGCCACTGCCGCCATTGCTCATTAGCTTGTTGAGACTGTTCTGATACCCTTTCGAGCTGTTCCTCAACCTGCTCCAGCTGAGGCTCCAGCATCAGTTGCTGCTCTTCCAGTTGTTCTCTTTGCAGGCGATCATCCGCCAGTTGCTCATCCAGCTGGTTAATTTCTTCGTTTAACTGCTGCTGCCGTTGACTGCGCTGCTCTTTTAACTCTTGCTGATGCTTCAGTGTTTGCTCAATACGGGTTATTTCATTACCCACCGAGAACATCTTTTCCTGCGACTGCTCAACCTTATCGCGCGCTTCTTCTGCCTGCTCTTTCAGCTCAATCGCACCCCGTTCATCACCACTTTGCTGTGCCTGCCAGCGTTCAAGCTCCGTTTGCTGTTCCGCGTACTGCGCCTGCAACTGCTGTCGTTGATTATCCAACTTCAGCCAGCGCAGGGCCTGCAGTTCACCTTTAAATCTACGCTCACTGGCTTTCAGTTCTTTATAACGAATGGCAGCAGCTGCTTGACGCTCCAGCTTCTCGAGCTGTTGACCGAGCTCTTCGCGAACGTCACTCAGGCGTTCAAGGTTCTCGCGTGTATGCAGCATCCGGTTTTCGGTTTCTTTACGACGTTCCTTGTATTTTGAAATGCCTGCGGCTTCTTCAATAAACACCCGCAGTTCCTGCGGACGTGATTCAATCAGGCGGGAAATCATGCCTTGTTCAATAATGGCGTAACTTCGCGGACCCAGTCCCGTTCCCAGAAATAAGTCGGTAATATCACGGCGTCGGCAACGGCTGCCGTTCAAAAAATAGTTCGACTGGCCATCGCGGGTCACCAGACGCTTAACTGAAATTTCATTGAATGCTGCGTACTCACCCTGAATACGTCCCGAACTGTTATCAAATACCAGCTCAACACTGGCCTGAGAAACCGGTTTACGGGCACTGGAGCCATTAAAAATCACATCGCTCATGGCATCGCCACGCAAGTTTTTGGCTGAACTTTCACCCAGCACCCAGCGCACGGCATCAATCACATTGGATTTGCCACAGCCGTTCGGACCGACGACGCAGGTCATTTGGTCAGGGAAAGGAACTTTGGTTGGATCCACAAAAGATTTAAAACCAACCAGTTTGATGTGTTTTAGGCGCATTCAGTTGTTTTTATTCGTTATTAGCACGACAGTTTATTATCACAAGACTCTAGCAGATCCGGTAGCCATTTGTAACAATTTAGCCCTCACATTGCCACTGTATTGCCTTATTATAATAAGCAAATTTATACCTCTGGAGTTTTCATGCAAAAAGCAGCCTACAGCGATTCTGGACTTGCTTACATAGGTCGAGGGTTACAACTTATCCGAACTAAGGGCCTCCGTCGTTATGTCCTAGTACCTATTCTGACCAACCTTATCCTGTTCTCGCTTGCTTTCAGCTGGCTGTATAGCCAAGTCGACTATTGGTTGAATCGCTTTATGAGCTGGCTGCCCGACTTTTTCCAATGGCTGGAATTTCTTTTATGGCCACTTGCAGTTATTACCATTATTGCGCTCTTCTCATTTATTTTTAGCACCATCATGCATTTAATTGCGGCCCCTTTTAACGGGCTTCTGGCAGAAAAAGTAGAGCGCTATGAAAGCGGCGAGAGCTTAGGCGACGAGGGATTCTTAGGTCTGTTTAAAGACATTCCAAGAACTTTAAAACGGGAAATGCAGAAACTCATATATTACATTCCCCGAGCGCTTGGCTTTTTTCTGTTGTCGCTCATTATTCCCGTTATCGGGCAGGTGCTTTGGTATATCTTTGTTTGCTGGATGATGTCGATACAGTACCTTGATTACCCGTTCGATAATCACAAACTGTCCTTCCCGAGGATGCGTTCCGAGTTGCATAAACGCCGCGGTAAAACACTGGGGTTTGGTTTCGGTGTCACCGTACTAACCATGATACCACTGATTAATTTAATTATTATGCCGCTGGCGGTTTGTGGCGCGACCTCATTGTGGGTTGATCATTATCGTCGCAGTGCATTAAGTTGATAAAAGTAAACGACTGAGCGTTGGCTCAGTCGTTTTTCTTATCTGCACCATCGGATTCAATACCTTCCGGAGAGGTTTCTTCGGAATCAAGGTAATCCGGATTTAATCGCTTATTCGTTTGCACACCCATCTGACGGAATTTATCCACTCGGCCAATGAGGTTACCGCGCCCGGTACTCAGCTTCTTCATGGCTTCCTGATAACGGTTATCCAACGTTTGTAAGCCGTTACCAATTTTCTCTAAGTCTTCGACAAAGCCCACAAACTTGTCGTACAAACGTGCGGCATCGGTCGCTATTTTTTCAGCATTCTGGTTCTGATACTCATACTGCCAGATATTGTGAACGGTACGCAGCGCAACCAGTAAATTCGTAGGACTTACCAGCATAATCTGGTTGTCCAGCGCCAGCCGAATAAGCTCAGGATCACGATCAACCGCCAGCAAGAACGCCGGCTCAATAGGAATAAACATCAACACGTAATCCAGCGTGCGTAACCCTTCCAGTTGATGGTAGCTCTTTTTACCCAACTGTTTTATGTGTTGCTTCAGCGACTGAACATGCTCATTTAACGCCCGTTCGCGGTCTGCATCATCGTCAGAATTAAAATACCGCTCATAAGCCGACAAACTAACTTTTGAGTCGATAACTACGTCTTTTTTATTCGGCAAATGCACAATCACATCGGGCTTGAACGACTTGCCGTCTTCGTCGCGGTGATGCGCTTGTGTCTGATACTCGTGCCCTTCACGCAGACCGGACTGCTCCAGAATACGCTCCAGTACTACCTCGCCCCAGTTCCCCTGTTGCTTGGTGTCGCCTTTTAATGCGCGGGTTAATGCTTCAGCTTCAGACGCCATTTGGCGATTCAAATCCTTAAGCGACATAACCTCATTTTTTAAAGCAGAGCGCTCTTTGGTTTCGTCAGTATACTGCTGAGTAATTTGCTTTTTAAACGCATCAATTTGTTGTTTGAAAGGCTCCAGCGTAGCCTGCAAGGACTGTTGATGATGCTGTTGCAGTCCTTTCGACTTTTCATCGAAAATACGATTCGCTAGGTTTTCAAACTGTTGGGTCAGACGTTCTTCACTGACTTTTAATAAGTTCAGCTTCTCTTCTGCGGTTTTCTGCTCATGCTCAGCTCTGGCCAGCGTTTCGCGCAAACGACTGTCTTTTTCATACACTTCACGCTGAAGCTCATCAACGCGCTCACGAAGAATATCCGAGTCCTGTTCCAGTGCCGTATTTTGCTGCTCTGCCTGTAAACGCAAACGGCGCTGCTGTTGCCAAAGCAACAACAACGCCGTAATGACAGTCACAACCGGCACTCCAATTATTGCCATCCATTGCCACAGTGCCAGCGACATCATTAAGCTCCTAATTTTTCATTAAGGTCAGCAATTTTGGCTTTCCAAATAGCAGGACCTTGAGTATGCGCGTTTTGACCATCGCTATCCACAGCAACAGTGACCGGCATGTCTTCCACTTCAAATTCGTAAATGGCTTCCATACCTAAATCTTCAAAGGCCACCACACGAGATTTCTTAATAGCTTTAGCCACTAAGTAAGCCGCGCCGCCAACGGCCATCAGATAAACGGCTTTGTGCTTACGAATACTTTCTACGGCTTCAGGGCCACGCTCTGCTTTACCGACCATGCCGATAATGCCGGCTTCTTCCAGCATCTGATCAGTAAATTTATCCATACGAGTTGAAGTTGTAGGACCTGCCGGACCAACAACTTCATCACCCACAGGATCTACTGGCCCTACGTAGTAAATAAAGCGGTTGTTGAAATCAACCGGTAGTTTTTCGCCGTTATCCAGCATGCCTTTAATGCGCTTGTGAGCGGCATCGCGACCAGTGAGTAACTTACCGGACAAGAGCACAGTTTCACCCATTTTCCAGTCCTGAATGTCTTCTTTAGTTACTTCATCCAGGTTCACCCGACGAGCATCATCGCCTAGCTCAAAGGTGACATCCGGCCAGTCTTCCAGTTTCGGCGGAGTTAAATCTGCTGCACCACTACCGTCTAACGTAAAGTGAACGTGGCGAGTAGCCGCACAGTTTGGAATTAAGGTCACCGGCTTAGAGGCTGCGTGGGTCGGCAGTGATTTAATCTTCACGTCCAGCACCGTTGTTAAACCACCCAAGCCCTGAGCACCAATACCTAACGCGTTAACGCGGTTAAAAATTTCTAAACGCAGCTCTTCTTCGGCATTCTGCGGGCCACGCTCAATAAGCTCATGGATGTCGACAGACTCCATTAAGGATTCTTTTGCCAATACCGCAGACTTTTCAGCCGTACCGCCAATACCAATACCGAGCATACCCGGCGGACACCAGCCAGCGCCCATCTTCGGCAAGGTTTCAACAACCCAGTCCGCAATAGAGTCACTTGGGTTTAACATGGCCATTTTGGATTTATTCTCTGAGCCACCACCTTTTGCAGCAATCATGACTTCAATTTCACTACCCGGTACCATATCAATATGCACCACGGCCGGAGTGTTGTCGCCGGTGTTCTTACGGGCGCCCGCAGGGTCAGCCACAATCGATGCACGCAGTGGGTTGTCCGGGTTGTTATAAGCACGACGGGTACCTTCATCCACCATTTGCTGAACGGTCAGGTCGGTTTTATCCCACTGCACACCCATGCCCACTTTCACAAAACAGGTGACAATACCGGTGTCCTGACAAATCGGACGGTGCCCTTGTGCAGACATACGCGAGTTAGTCAGTACCTGAGCAATGGCATTTTTTGCCGCTTCGCTCTCTTCACGCTGGTATGCCTCATCCAGTGCTTTAATAAAATCCAGTGGGTGATAATAAGAAATGTACTGCAACGCATCGGCAATACTGTCAATAAAATCGGCCTGACGAATGGTGGTCATGGAACTGCCTCTTGGTTAACTTTTGCGTGGCGCTATAATAGCGTTTTCGCTAACAACTGACCAGTGCCACTGACCGGCGAATATTTGCTGTGGTAGTATATTGGTAATGAGTAACCAGCCTGAATTGCGAGCATGATGTGAGTGTTTTCCCGGATCTCTGTGCGATAAAACTTAATTGCCAGGCCTCAGCTATTGAGTTGTTTCAGCGCTGTCAGCATGAAAGCTACGCACTGTTACTGGACTCTGCTGCACAAAGCCATGAAAACTGTGCCTATGATATTATCTTCCGACAGCCAGAACTGGTTTTAAGTTGTAAAGCAGGCAAACTGAAAGTAACAACAGACAAGCCGTCAAAACTTCCCCCCGCTCCCGAGTCGGCAGCCGAGCTTTGTCATTATGCCGAGCAATTGAATCTGTTATCCGGTCATTATTCCGGGCCTGCTGAACTGCCTTTTCAGGGTGGCTTTGCCGGCGCTGTTGGCTACGACCATGGTCGTTCACTGGAAGTCATTCCTGAGTTTAATGCGGATACCTACCAGTCTCCCGATGCGGTACTGGCCTATTACAGCCAGGCGTTGATTATCGACCGGAAGAACGACAGGGTATGGCTAGTTGCGCCAGTCGATCAGTTAGAAGAGCTCACCGAGTTTTGGGACCAGACCACGAAGCCTAAGAAGGCTGCAGCCTTTCAATTAGTCAGCGACTGGCAAAGTAACATGAGCGAGCAGCAGTACACTGGGAAATTTAACGCGGTACAAAACTATCTGCTGGCTGGTGATGCCTATCAGATCAATTTAGCACAGCGATATTCAGCCAGGTATCAAGGCAGTGAATGGTCGGCTTACCTGAAGTTACGGCAAGCGAATTCAGCACCATTTTCTGCTTTTATGCGACTTCCCGGCAGCGCTATTCTGAGCCTGTCGCCGGAACGCTTTTTGCTCACCGATGCCAAGGGTCAGGTAGAAACAAAACCCATTAAAGGTACGCGTCCGCGGTTTGACGATACGCATAGAGATCAAGCCAGCCAGCAGGCTCTGTTAATCTCAGAAAAAGACCGGGCAGAAAACCTGATGATTGTTGATTTGCTGCGTAATGACTTGAGTAAGAACTGTGAGCCGGGCAGCATTAAAACCCCCAGCTTATTTGCCATAGAGAGCTTTCCTGCGGTTCACCACCTGGTATCAACGGTTATTGGCAAACTGCAACCCGGCCGCACCGCATTAAGTTTGTTTAACGGCGCTTTCCCGGGCGGTTCTATTACCGGCGCACCGAAAATTAGGGCCATGCAGATCATTGAAGAGCTAGAGCCACACCGTCGTAATATTTACTGCGGCAGTGTGGGCTACTTTTCTCAGCACGGGCGCAGTGACACCAGCATTACCATTCGTACACTGCTCGCCGAAGACGGTCAGCTTTACTGCTGGGCCGGCGGAGGTCTGGTCGCGGACTCAACGGCCTCTGAGGAGTATCAGGAGACTAAGGACAAAGTGTCACGCATCCTGCCGGTATTAGCATCATGACGATTAACACCCGCGCAGACTTTATTCGTCGCTTTAGTCTTTATCCATCCCCACCGGTTGAGCGCAGAGTTGATGAGCCTTTGCGTAAACGTTTACGCCCGGCAGCGGTGTTAATCCCAATTATTGAGCGACCACACGGACTCTCACTCATACTCACCCGGCGCTCCAGCAAACTGCGCAAGCATGCGGGTCAAATCAGTTTTCCTGGTGGCCGGTTTGATGATACTGATACTGACCTGCTAGATACTGCCTTGCGCGAAACCGAAGAAGAAATTGGCCTGCCCCGCAGTCAGGTCGAAGTCATAGGGCGTTTACACGACTACCCGGTCTTATCGTATTTTATGATCCGTCCTTATGTGGCTTTTGTCTCACCACAACAGCCCTTGGTTGCCGAGGAAAGTGAAGTCGCAGAGATTTTTGAAGTACCACTGGCTGATATTCTCGATCATGGAAACCACTACGTTTACCGTATTCGTAAGTTTATCTACGACCGGGTGTATTTCATCCCCTGGCAACATCGAAATATTTGGGGGGCAACCGCCGGGATCTTGCGCGAATTGTCAGAACAATTACAACCCGACGGGAAAAATCATTTCAGACCACTGAACTGACCACTTATTTTTGTTTAAAACTTGCTTCCCCCCACATGAATCATGCGACAATACTATAATAATCAGAACGAGCATGCGCGACAGGTAAGGATAACTATGATTAGCGTTTTTGATATCTATAAAATTGGTATTGGTCCTTCCAGTTCTCATACGGTAGGGCCGATGAAAGCAGCCTATGACTTTTTACATATGGCAAAAGAAGCCGGGCATCTCGACAACGCCGACGGCATAAAAGTCGAATTGTTCGGCTCGCTTGGTCAAACCGGTAAAGGTCACGGTACAGGCAAAGCCGTTATTCTTGGACTTGCCGGCGAAACCCCTGAAAGCGTCGACACTGACAGTGTTGAGGACTTTCTGGAACAAACGCGTAAAACCGAAACTTTAAATTTATTGGGTGAGAAGGAAGTTTCCTTCCCGAGTGAAGGTGCTATTACCTTTCACCGCCGCAAAACCATGCCGAAACACGCTAACGCCATGGAGCTCAAGCTGTTGAAAGACGGTGAGATAGTCTATAGCGATCTTTACTACTCTATTGGTGGTGGCTTCATCGTTCGCGATGAAGACTTTGACGAGACTTTGGAAGAAGCAATAGAACAGTCCGCCAAACCTATTCCGTACCCGTTTGACAGTGCCGCTGACCTTCTGGCGCATTGCAAAGAACATGGTATGCGCATGAGTTCATTAATGATGGCCAACGAAAAGGCCTTTCGTAGTGAAGAAGATATTCGTGCCGGTTTAATGAAAATCTGGCGCACAATGCAGGAAAGCATCAAAAACGGTATTACCACCGAAGGCATTCTTCCCGGCGGTCTCAAAGTGCGCCGTCGCGCGTCGTCTTTATATCAGCGCCTGAAGAAAGAAAAATCCAGCGATGCTATGCAGGTAATGGATTGGGTCGATTTATATGCATTAGCCGTTAATGAAGAAAACGCTGCTGGTGGTCGTATAGTCACAGCCCCCACCAACGGTGCCGCAGGTATTATACCGGCAGTAATGAGCTATGCTGACAGGTTTATCGAAACCCTGGACGAAGATGCCGTCGTGCGCTTTCTGCTAACCTCAGCGGCTATCGGTATTCTGTATAAGAAAAACGCTTCTATTTCTGGCGCTGAAGTCGGCTGTCAGGGTGAAGTCGGTGTTGCCTGTTCAATGGCCGCAGGTGCGCTGGCCGAATTTATGGGCGGTGATCCATCCAGAGTCGAAAATGCGGCAGAGATCGGTATGGAACATAACCTTGGCTTAACTTGCGACCCTGTGGGCGGTTTAGTACAAGTACCCTGTATTGAACGAAACGCAATGGGTTCTGTTAAAGCCATTAACGCTGCCCGCTTAGCCATGCGAGGCGAAGGCGACCATAAAGTGTCTCTGGATAAAGTAATTAAAACCATGTGGGACACTGGAAACGATATGAAAACCAAATACAAAGAAACCGCTCGCGGCGGCTTGGCAGTCAATATTATTGAATGTTAACGACCCAAATCATTGCCGGTGCTTAACGCATCGGCAATGAGCAGTTCTCAAACAACTTATCAATTTCTTCCTGAGTTTTCAGTTGCGTCGCTTTTTGTACCTGCTCCCTGGTTAGGTGCGGTGCAAAATTCTCTATAAAGTCATACATGTAAGTGCGTAAAAACGTACCTCGGCGGAAACCTATTTTGGTCGTGCTGTGCGCGAACAGGTGTTCAGCTGGTATCGCAACAAGATCTGTATCAACTTTAGGGTCATAAGCCATACTCGCTAATACACCAATTCCTAACCCCATCCGCACGTAAGTTTTTATGACATCAGCGTCGGTTGCCGTAAAAACAATTTTAGGTTCATGCCCGGCCTCGGCGAAAGCTTTATCAAGTTCAGAACGACCGGTAAAACCATGCACGTAAGTCACTAACGGGAATTGAGCAATATCATCAATACTTATTTTGCTGAGCTGCGTAAGCGGGTGCGATTTTGGTACCACAATAGAACGATTCCAGTGATAACAAGGCAGCATGATCAGATCATGATATAAGTGCAATGCTTCAGTGGCGATAGCAAAATCAGCTCGCCCCTTTGCTGCTGCTTCACTAATTTGTTCAGGTGACCCCTGATGCATATGCAGCGACACTTTAGGGTAATGCTGAATAAAACGTTCAATAACGTCAGGTAATGCATAACGAGCCTGAGTATGAGTTGTCGCAATATTGAGTTTCCCCTGATCTGGCAAGGTATGCTCAGCTGCAACGGTTTTTATTGACTGAACGCTATCCAGAACTTGTTGTGCAACCGAAATAATGTCTTTACCAGCAGGTGTTACGTGGGTTAAATGCTTTCCTGTCCGGCCAAATATCTGCACGCCCAGCTCATCTTCCAGCATTCTCACCTGTTTACTGATTCCCGGCTGCGACGTAAATAAGCTTTCAGCCGTCGCGGAAACATTCAGGTTGTGATTCATTACTTCAACAATGTAGCGTAACTGCTGTAATTTCATTGAGGAACGTGCCACTCTGTTTGCGAAATGTGATATAAGAAAATACTATAATAATCTTAATAACTATGACAAATAAAGAACGGATAGCAACGGTATTTGTCAAAATTGCAGGAACTGCCTTCTATGACTCAGCCCACATTTGATTTTTCAACCGTACTGGCGTCCTCTGTGCACGACATGAAAAACTCATTGTGTTTACTTATTCAAATGATAGAAGAAGTATCTGAACAGGTCACTGACAGCAGTGCAACAGAAAAAATGGCAAAAGTCCATTACGAAGCTCAGCGCATCAACTCCAGTTTAATGCAGATGTTGACTCTCTATCGTGAAAATAACGACGCGCTGCCATTAAATATCGACCAACATCATCTGGATGAGCTGGTCGAAGAGCTGTTATTAAACAACGAACTGTACCTTGAGCAACGCGGTATTACTGTCAGTACAGAAATTGATGAGAGCGCTGTAGCATGGTTCGACAGAGACCTGATTTCTAATTTGCTCAATGACATCATCATTAATGCAATGCGTTATACCGCCGATAAACTCTTTATTGAAGTACAAACAAAAAATGACGGTGGCTGCCAAATCAGAGTTCATGACAACGGGGATGGCTTTCCCCCTGTTATGCTCAAAAATGCCGCTATGCTCATGCAAGAGTTAAAGGTTCAACAGGCACGAACCGGCCTTGGGCTCTACTTTGCGCAGTTAATCGCAAATGCACATGAACGAAATGATAAAAAAGGTTTTATCGAACTAAAAAATAATGGACACTTAGGTGGTGGTGTTTTCTCTTTAACATTACCCTGAGAACAATAATAACCTAATGAGCGTAATATGATTTACACCATTGTTATCGCACTGATTATATTACTGATAATACTGGCAATTGTTGTCGGTGCGGTGCAGCAACATAAGCAACGTTTAGAGCTGGAACGGCGCAAGAAAATGGCGCGTTTGAGAAGCTCGCTTGAGCAAATCGAAGACCTCATCCATATGTCGAGCTTTTTCCCTATTGGTAAGTCGATGCTGGCGGTGTTAAATAGTCGCGCTTATGAAGTGCTCAAGAATATGAACAGCGTATCCCCCTCAAAGGACTATCAGGCACGAATAAAGGACTACGAAGAGCGCATTCAAAGCGTTGATCGCAACGATACTTCTCTTATTAGTGAAGACTTTGAGATTCCGCAAAACAATAAACAAATTATTGCCATGATAAACGGGCTCAAGCGCTTAAGAGCAACACTGAGAAGCGAGCATTCGCGCGGCAGAGTTGACAGTAACGTCTTTAGCGTCGAGGATCAGCGTTTAACTAAATTGCAGTTAAAAATCAGTATTGAAACTCTTATACGCAGAGGCCGCCACGCCTATGAAAGTCAAATGTTGGGCTCTGCTCGTCAGTACTATGAGAAGGCTTTACGCACCATTGAAGACCAGAACTTCAGTGATGATTACACAACCTCGCGGCAGCAATCAATAAAACAGGCGCTGGAGCAAATAGCTCAGGAACTGAAAGATGCTCACGCACGAGACAAAGAAAGACACAAAAAAGAAGACGATTTAGAAGAACTGTTTCAACCGAAGAAGAAGTGGTAAATGGCATGCCAGACTGGAAAGACCAATTAAGCCAAGTAGTATATTCAACAGATTCAGGCCGAATTGATCCGGAACCAGAACCCGAAAGTGTTCCAGAAGGCGACGGTATTGTGCGCCTGCGACGGGAAACTAAAGGTCGTAAAGGCAAAGGGGTGACTATTGTCAACGGACTGAACAAACCCCAGGCAGAATTAAAAAGCATCGCAAGAAAATTAAAACAGCTTTGCGGTGTTGGTGGCGCAGTTAAAGAGTATGAAATTGAGTTACAGGGCGACCAGAGGGACAGTATTGAAAGCTGGTTGAAAAAAGAGGGTTACAAGGTCAAGCGCTCGGGAGGCTAAGATCATATTCAATATACAAGCAGCGCCCATTGTCGCGCCACTCGACGTGACTCGAAAAGTTCCTGATAAGCTGTAATCCTCGTCCGAAAGCCAGCGACTCATCTTCTTCTGTATCATTTACAGGTTCATTGAAACCGTTTTCGCTGTTAGAGGACAGGCTAAAAGACAACAGGCTGCTCTTTGGCCGATACTCGATATCAATTTCTATCTCTACTCCTTCCAACTCTGCCAGTCGCTCTTCACGCGCCCGGTAGTACTCATCAAAGCCCTGACCTGTCTGTTTTATTTCAGAGTCAAGTTGAAGAAAACTGTGCTCCAGCGTGTTATTGAAGGCTTCGGCCAACAATAAGTATAAAGTTGTTTTATGTGCCCGGATACCTTCCAGATGGCTCAACGAATCGACCAGTTTAATAATTGGATCGCGCCCTCTAATTTCATCTTCTTTTAAATAGACTACCAACCGGAAAGGCAGATGCGTCACATTTGTATCAGGTCTTATGACTGGCAAATTAGTTGGTCCACAATCCAGGCACACCAATGAAACATCATCAAACTGCTCCTGACCTTGCTGGAACTTTTGTAAAGCCGTTACCAGGCCGTCAAAATCACGTTTGCACGCATAGCGCCGCAATAATTCTTCAAACCCATCCTCGGACAACCTTTGATCGTCCTGATTTGTCATTTCGACCACACCATCCGTATAAGTAATAAGACGGATGCCCTTCCCAATAAAGCAGTGGCTGACCTGACTGCTAAATTCTTCAGGAGGCAAAATACCTAACGCCATATGTTCCGGCACCAAACGATTTTCAACCTGACCAGCTTCATTAATCAAAAGAGCGTCGGGAATTCCGCCGTTCCAATAGGTAAGGCGCTCGCCATTTGCCGATAACTCCGCAACGAAAGCAGCGCAAAACATATCGTCAGGTAAGAGTTTAACCAGCTTGCGGTTAAACTCTTCAACCATATTAGCTATTGAAAGGCCTTTATCAGCCAAATCAAAAAAGGTTTGAGAAACGGGAAGAGCCCCTGTAGCCGGCGCCAAGCCGTGTCCGGTAAAGTCACCAACAAAAAGGTAAAAATTGCCCAAGGGGCCGGCTTTAGTCAGAACTAAGTCGCCATTGAACTCACTGGCAGGCGCCAGATAGGTTTTCAGGAAAGGATATTGTGTTTCATTTTCCTGCAAAGCATTAGCCAGCATGTGACTGACAACGTTTTGCTCCCGCTCCATACGGTTTGAGTGATAAGCCAGCGCTTCATTTTTTCCTTTTAATGAATGACTGAGTTCACGAACCCGTGCGTGAGCATTCAACTTAGCCTGCAAAACCACAGGTTCGAAAGGCACGCTAATGAAGTCATCGCCGCCTGCTTCCAGACACTTCAGCAAGGTCTCCTGATCATCCAGTGCGGTAATAAATAAAATAGGTAAATGAACATCGCCACTCAAAGCCTTTAAACAGGGTGCGGTTTCAAACCCATCCATAATAGGCATCATAACGTCCAGCAACACGACGTCCGGCTCCAGACCAGAGAAAACATCTATTGCCTCAATGCCGTTTGAAGCGCACCTTACCTGATGACCAAAACGCTTAATTAACCCGCTTAACATGACTTGATTTGCGGGTTGGTCATCAACAATTAAAACCTTCATTAAGCGATAACAAACATCTTATCAAAGCGCGAAATATCAAGAATCCGGCGTACGTCAGGCTTAGCATTCACTAACTGGATACCTTTGACACTGCTACCTAAAGATTTACGCATATTAAGCAACATGCCCAACGCAGAACTGTCTAAATAGTCCGTTTCCCTCAAATCAATAATAACCGTGGGTTGGGAATCACCAATATGACTGTAGGCCTGGCGAAACTCCTGAACCAGACTAAAATCAAACTTACCTTTTATGGCAATAACTAACTGCTTACCATCATTTGAAAAATCGCGACTAACGCTCATACTTCCCCCTTTTTTAATGAGCTTAACACAGATTTTCTGATTGAGTTTATCTGCTGAATACCCTACTCTTTCGAACACAATAAATCCTAGTTATTTTATTATGGCTATAGCCTTCGACGAACTGCGTATTTTGCTCATCGAACCATCCGATGTGCAACGAAAAGTCATTACTCAACACCTGAATCAAGCAGGTATTCAGCATACCCGCGGCGCTTCAACCATTGCAGAAGCCAAAGAAGAAATACTTCGTTGGCAACCTGATATTGTTACCAGTGCTATGTATTTTTCCGACGGTACCGCGCATGAGCTGATTCAGTTTATAAACGCTAAGGATTTAAAAGATACCTTACATTTTATGTTGGTGTCATCTGAACATCGCGCGGATCAACTCGAACAGTTCAAACAAGCAGGTATTATTGCCATTTTACCCAAGCCTTTCACGCCGGACCAGCTGCAACGCGCCATAACCGCCACCATGGATATGATGGAACCGGAACCACTGCACCTTGAGCTCTATGATATCGAAGACTTAAGAGTGTTAATCGTGGACGACAGTATGACCTCGCGACATGTTCTTCGCCGTGTATTTGAAAACCTTGGTGTTGAAAGCTTTGTTGAAGCGGAGAACGGACAGCAAGCCATTGATATTCTTGCAGAACACCAGTTTGATTTAATTGTCACCGACTTTCATATGCCACAAGTCAACGGTAGCGAACTGACGCAATACATTCGTAACAGTTCAGCGCATGCTCATACACCGGTACTCATGGTTACAGCCCGCGCTAATGAGCCTCAACTAGCCAATGTGAAGCAAAGTGGCGTTGATGCCCTGACGGATAAGCCATTTGAACCGGCAACGCTAAGAGCCCTTATAGCACGCTTACTAAATAGCTAAATCAGGATGTCTGAAATGAAAAGCCCCTGTCGTAAATGACAGGGGCTTTTTTGTTTGCCTAACTAAAACATTGTCTTTATTCAGATGGTTTCTGGCGATACTTCTCGTAGAGTTCGGTATGGCGGCTACTTAAGCTCACTTTACGTCCGTCAATATAGAGGTGCGTTAACTTTTGCCCAATAGGGTCCAGTAAGTCACCTTCCGATACGCTAAGTGAGGCACTTTTCCCGACTTCCAGTGAGCCCAGCTTATCGGCAACGCCAAGAATCTCTGCAGGTTTCAATGTGATTGCCGCGAGCGCTTGTTGCTGATCCAGACCAAATGCGACTGCATTACCAGCCGCAAAAGGCAAGTTACGCACGTCCCAATAGCCAGGATAAGAAATCGCAAAGTTCACTCCCGCTTCTGCAAGTCGAGCCGGTGATGAAAAGTCTTGATCATAACCTTCATCGTCACGACCTGGCAGACCATATGGAGAGCCAAAAACAACCGGAACATTCAGTTCAGCAAGCTTATCGGCTATACGCCAAGCATCTCTGGCGCCCATCAATACCAAGTCAAACCCATATTCCTGAGCGGTATCAATGGCCTGCTCTAACTGACGTTTGTCGTCAGCATGAACATACAGCTTTTTACTGCCATCAAACAGTCCCAGCATAGCTTCCCAGCGCTGGTCTAAGTCAATAGCGCGGTCAGCCTGCTTGGCGTCGTAGTAAGCTTTAGCATCGGCAAATACTTTCATCAGCTTCTGCCGATTTTCTTCATTGGCTTTACGCTGCTCTTCGGCAGAACGACGTTCCCACCAGGTATTAACAACGTATGTCCGTGGCCAGGAAATGTGTACGCCCAGCTCACCGGCAACCAGCGCATCCTGGTAATTCCAGCCATCGAGGTGCATTAACGACGACTGACCAGCCACAAGCGAGCCTTCAGGCGCTACCTGAGCATGAGTAATGCCGTGATAACGTACGGTCGGTATAATTTCCGAGTCGGCGTTAAACGCAATATGCCCTGCTACTTCCGGGTGAATGTCACCCACTTCGCGAGCATCTCGTGTAGCGCGTACCGCTTCAATTTCATTCAAACCAATTGTTGTATCCATTGCAATAACGCCCGGATAAACGTGTTTTCCTGAAATATCAATAACCTCGGCACCTTGGGGAATACTAACATCACGACCAATAGCGGTAATTTTCCCATTCTCGAAAACTAAGTCTGAGTCGGTTAGTACGCCATTAGATACCGTGTGCAGAGTTCCTCCCTGAAGCACAACAGGAGCCTGCTGCTTTTCACCCGGAACTTCATCATGTGCCATTGCACTATTCAGCGTCAGCGCACTAACTAATGCGGCACTAACAGTGGTAAGTAGTTTATTCATTAGTGTTGTCCTCCGTGCTGATGCCCTTTACCGGTAAAGTGATCCAGCCAAAAGTCGTGCTCAGTATCACAGTGCCAGGTTGGCTGTTCCGGTTTATAACCATCTTTAGCACCCTGCTTAGCATCATCACCTGCTGCTAAAACTTTCTGGATAAGTGCGTTTTTCTCTTCTTTAACGGCTTGCTGACGTTGCTTGTCCAGCTCACGATCAAAGAACTTACGACCATTTATCCAAGTCTGCTCTGCGCGGGCATACGCACTTAAAGGATAATGACTCCATAAAACAAAGTCGGCGTGCTTGCCTTTTTCGATAGAGCCGACATAGTTATCAACTTTTAGCTGTTTGGCCGGGTTAATCGTCACCATTTTCAGCGCTTCGTGTGGCTCCATACCGCAGTAACGAACTGACTTAGCTGCTTCAGTATTCAAACGGCGCTGCAAGTCGTTGCTGTCCGAGTTAATACTGGTTAATACGCCACGCTCTTTCATCAAACACGCGTTATGTGGAATAGCGTCGTAAACTTCAAACTTATACGCCCACCAGTCAGCAAAAGTTGAACCGCTGGCACCATGTGCAGCCATTTCATCAGCAACTTTGTAGCCTTCAAGAATGTGGGTGAAGGTATCCAGCGTGAAGCCAAAATCCTCAGCCACTTCCATTAACATCAGAATTTCTGAAGCAACGTAAGAGTGAGCATGAACAAAGCGTTCACTGTTTAAAATCTCCAATAGCGTATCCAGGCGATAGTCCGGACGTGGAGCAGAAACCTTATTACGCTCCGAACGGCTCATACGGTCATAAGCTTGTTTACGCTGCTGGTACTCAAGTGCAGCCTGGAAAGCATCGCGCATGATAGTCTCAACACCCAGTCGAGTTTGTGGGTAGCGAACCGTCATATTGTCGCCCCAGTTACTCTGCTTAACGTTCTCACCTAATGCGAATTTAATCGACTCCGGTGCAGCATCAAACTTCATGATATTGGCATCGGTACCCCAGCGTAGTTTAATAACCTGCGCCTGGCCCCCAATTGGGTTGGCTGAACCATGAAGCAATTGCGCCATAGTTGTACCACCGGCCAACGAGCGATAGATGTGAATATCGTCAGGGTTAACCACGTCACCAATTCTGACCTCCGAAGTCACAGCCTCGGAACCTTCGTTCACACCACCTTCTATAGCAATGTGCGAATGCTCATCGATGATGCCCGGAGTTAAATGCATGCCTGCACCGTCAATTTCTGTGACGCCGGAAGGAGCCGACAGGTTATCGCCTATAGCCGCAAACTCACCGTTTCGGACCAAGACATCCGTCTCTTCCAAAATGCCATCATCAGTGGCTGTCCATACAGTTACGTTGCGAATAAGCACATCCTGACGCTCTGGCAAGCCATCCAGACCATAAGCAACATTAGGGAAAGTCAGCTCACTGACGTATTCAACCTGGCTACCTTCTTCTGGAGTTTCAGTGGCACCTTCAGGTGCATCCATCTGCGCCTGTAAGGTTACTTCTTCACCCGCTGGAGAAACCGCCGTTACAGCAAATGTTTGCTGTGCCTCAGGCACTAGCTTAAAGCGCCAGCTACCCGCAGGCTCTATGTCCAGGTCAGCAACAAAGGATAAAGACTCCGTGCCCGACTGAACATTACGCAACCCACTAGACTGCTCACCAACGTTCACTTCACCAGTAAGCACTGGACCTGGCTTAATCGAGATTTCAACATCGCGATCATTCCAGTCGATAGTGTAAGTGCCAACAAAGTCGACTTTATCTCTGGATACCAGTTCGTTTTCTTCACCCTGTAACCAGACCGACTGAATGGTACCGTCTTCGAACAAATCGCCTTTTACCATGACAAAGTCGGCCATATAGCCTTGTGCCAGCTTACCCACTTTGTCTTCGACACCTGCAATTTTTGCCGGGACCGTTGTTAAAGCAGCTAGAGCTTTGTCTTCACTTAAACCATGCTTAACGGCTTTACGCAGGTTAGGCCAGAAGCTTTCCGATTTCTCCAGGTCATGCAGAGTCAACGCAAAGTTAACACCAGCTTCAGCTAACATTGCCGGGTTAGAAGGTGCGCGCTCCCAATGACGCAGTTTGGCTAAATCGACATCCAGATGGCCGTCAACGTCACCCACTTCTGGTGCAGCCGGAAAGTTTAGCGGCAGAATCAAATCGCTACCCGCGTTTTTCACAGCTTCCAGACGAGAATACTCATAACCTGAACCGACATAAATGGAAGGAACGTCAAATTGGTCAAGGACATCATCAGCTCGCAATAGTGATTTCTCGTCACTGACTTTAAAAACGATTCCGGTACTTTCAATGTCCGTCAACGAATCCAGAGCCGCATTAAACTCAACCGGTTGGTTGTGTGATTGTTTACCGTAAGAATTTTCGTACCAGTTAGCATCTGAAAGCGTCTGTCTAACCAACGCAATGCTGCCCATTAAAGACGAAGGATATTGTTGCTGCGATGAACCTTTGTCAAAAGAACCGAAATGTTTGGCTTCGCTTTGATAAATGACATCGTTCGGTATTTTATCAGCAAGCGAAACCGTTACGGCACGCCCCTGGAAAATACCATCCAGATTTGCTGACTGAACACTGGTAAAACCTTGTGAAACCCACTTTTTCGCATCGTCGGAGTTCGTTTTAAACTCACTAAACCAACGCTTTTGTGAGTGGATAGCGTCATTGGCCGCATTACCACCTTCACGTTCATTATTATAAATTGGCGCATCCGAACGTTCTTGCTCGGCGCTCGCTTTTATACCGTAGCTTCCGTAAGGGTCGATAAAGCCTGGATAAATAGTGTAACCAGTTCCGTCAATGACTTTTGCACCCGCCGGCGCACGATTATTGCGCTCAATAGACTGGACGGTGCCATTTTCTATAACCAGAGTCGCGTTCTCAATAGACTTCCCTGGTTCGGTTATGATTGTTGCGTTTTGTATCGCGGTCAGACTCGGCGTGTTATCTCGCATCCCGTTAGTCCGGGAAGTTTGATCAGCCGCAACCGAAGCGGTCAGTACAGACGTTACTGCTAACGTCAAGGCACTGAGCTGATGCACTTTTTTCATGAATTGTTCCCCATTTTGACTTATTTTTAGTCTGGTTGTCCCATAAGACAAGTTACTTTGTTATATATAGAGGTGACAAGCATTAACCGACAGATCGTGTATTATTAACGATCAGTGAACTCAACAAACCGGAGTGTTTTCGATGAAAAAACAATTATTAATAACGGCTATAGCAGGCTTTATGGGCCTTTCGTTTAACGTTTCTGCCGATGAAAACGCCTTTAACGACGGCGCTAAAGCCGTAGAGTACCGCCAAAAAGCCCTGTCCGTTATGCAACAGAATTTTGCCGCTATGGCAGCCATGGTTAAAGGCGAAGTTGAATACAATGCTGATTTTTTCCAGCGCAGGGCCGACGACTTTGAAAAAATGTCCAGCATTCCATGGTCCGGCTTCGCCGTTGAAGGTGCTATGCCGGGGGACAACTCCGATGCACTGACCGCAATTTGGGACAACTGGGAAGACTTTCAGCAGCGCGCTAACGACTTACAAGAATACGCAGCAAAACTCTCTGAAGTTAGCCAGCAAGGTTCAATTGACTCAATTAAACCTGTATTTATGGATGCCGCGAAAACCTGTAAAGGTTGTCACGACAATTATAAAGACTGATTAAAGCAACAACATTAAAACGAGCCAAACAGCAACCGCTAATATCATGCCCTGCCAACCGGGTTTTAGGTTAGGGGCTTGCTGTTTGGTTATGCGGTAACCGTGTACCATTGACGCAATAAGAGGCGTCCCTTTAAAGCGGTAAAAAACCACGGCCAGAATATGGATGGCAATTACCACTAATATGACGTCAAACTGACTCTTATGCCAGCTGGTTACTGCTTTTTGCCCATCAGATGACAACCAGTTTGATAATGGACCGGAAAACAAAATCCCGTCTGTTGAAAATAGCCCCGTCATCACCTGGCTTAACAACAACGCCAGCATTAAAACAACCGCCCATCCACCGGCTACGCTGTGCGTATTTTCGGCTTCATAAGTACCACTGAACAACCTTCTCAAATGCTTTAAAATTGCGGCTGGCGATTTCAGAAAAACATGAAAACGCGCATTCTCACTACCGAAAATGCCCCAACCTATTCTGACCACAAGTAGAGCCAACAGCGCCACTCCAATATCTTTATGCAGCTCCATCCGGCCGTTTTCGACGGTCCACCAGAGCCCTCCCAGAAAAACAATGAGTAAGCCATGGAACACCCGGATAAAGCTGTCCCATACTTTAATAGAATTTCCTTTCTGTTTCATATTGTTAGCTCCAAATAACTGGGAATATAAACAGCTAAGTGCTAGGGTATAATTAATTATGGCAAATAGGTAGTGACTATGCGTAAAGTTCTTATTGCTGACGATGATTTTATCAGTATCGAAGTATTAAAAGCGATGCTGGCTAGCTTTGAAGTCGACCTGCTTGTCGCAATGACAGGAGAGGAAGCTTTGAAATTAGCAGAGCAGGGACCCGAGCTGATTTTTCTCGACTATGAAATGCCCGATATGTCCGGTGCTGAGGTCTGTCAGCATTTACGACGGACTGAAAAGCATAAAACAACGCCAATTATTGCTATTACCAGTCACCAAAGTGCCAGCGAAATGAGCGCTTGCCGTGAGGCGGGAATGGACGCCACGCTGCATAAGCCTGTTTCTCCGGAAGCACTCAGTGAACTCATGTCGGAATATCTGCCATAAACGTTATTCGTGTCTGAATCTTTGGTCGTCCGCCAGTTGCACCAAAGATTCACTTTCTTGCAGAAATTGGTTAGAAAACTCGCCGAAATATTGACTAACTTCTTCGAAAAGAAGAACAAAGTCTTTTTTCTTACCACTTTCTATATCGTCGAGTATCTCAGAGAATCGGCGTAAATAACGTCTAATTGAAGAAAATTGCGATTTATTTGCGGCGATGATATCAGCATAAAGTTCTGCGTTCTGAGCAAACAAACGGCCTATCATCATCAGTTCCATTCTATAAATAGGTGAGCTGAGTTCTAACAGCTCCTTAATGTCTACCTGCTCTGATGCCAGATGAACGCCGTAAGCGAAAGTACTTAAATGGCGCATAGCCTGTATCCAGCCCATAGCGTCATCGTGCTTATTTGCATCAACCTCGTGTAAATGCGCTCCCCAGTTAATAAATTGGTCTAACAGCCACTGATAATGCTGCCGCTGCCTGCCATGAGTAACAACAACCAATTGTTTTGCCAGGTTCTGCACCGATGGCCCGAACATGGGATGTAACCCGACAACCGGTCCGTCATGCTGCTCCAGCATTGCATTTAAAGGGGCAGCCTTAATGCTGGTCACATCGGCTAAGACACAATCATCGGGCAACGGCGGTAAGCGCCTTATCAGTTCAGCAGTCTTATTAACAGGCACACTCATGAGTACTAACTGCGCCTGACTTAATTCATCCTCTGTTGGCCACTCATTGTTTTTATCTATCGTTATGACCCGATAGCCTGTTTGCCTTAACTGAGCAACCAAACGTGCCCCCAGAGCACCCTCACCACCAAACACAAAAACGGGTCGTTCAAGATGGCTGGAGGTAGCTGCCGCCTGAGATGTTTGCGTACGATACGACTCACGAATAATGCGGCGCACGACGTCTTCGATTAAGTCCTCAGACAAACCGGCTTGTTTTGCTTTTACTCTGCGAGCCTTCACTAAAGAGCGCTCTCTCTCCGGTACATAAAGCGGCTGCTTCAATGAACGTTTAACCTCACCAACTTCGGCCGTTAGCTTAGCTCTACGCGCAATAATTTCAATTAACTCATTATCAGCCGCATCAATGGCATTACGCAGTTCTGATAGTCGTTTGTCCGGTTCTTGACTCATGGGTGGCTACTTTGTTCCTCTTTAATGACACCAGTAATACAGCGATACGCCTTTTGAATTTTTTGCATCTTAGCAACACTTCCACCTTTATCCGGGTGGTATTTATGCACTAATTTTCGATACTGCTTTTTAATCAGTGCACGACTGGCTGGTGGTTCAACTTCCATCAACTGCCAGGCTTCTGCGACTGGCATATCTACCGTTACAGAAGAATGCCCCATGCGTTGCCAAAAATCATCAAGCATTGACTCGACATCGGCTCCCGATGTGCTACTTAATTGATTTAAGTCCAGGTAGTACTCTGCCAATGGGTCATTTTCAGATAAAGCAGAAGTTCCTTTGTGCCAGGGCTGGCATTCAATATTCAATGTATGAATAAAAAGCTCATACTTTTTCTGCTCACGCCAGCGCTCACGTAGTTTATACAAACAATGAAATAATAAAAAATGTGTTTGAAACAGCGTTAAAGGGTCACGCAGAGCTTCTTTGTCAAAAAACTCATAACGAGGTGACTGTAACGACTCTATTAACTGAAGTTCAGTCCAATGGTGCTGAGCTTCCAGGTTTTCAGCCAGAATTTGGGTGAGTATTTCAATATCTTCTTCCATTTTTAAAACACTAACAAAAAACCCAGCGCAAGGCTGGGTTTTTCTTTGCTATTTCGTTTTTTTGCTAAAAGCTTAAGACAGCTTCTCGCGGATACGTGCAGACTTACCAGAACGCTCACGCAAGTAGTACAGTTTCGCGCGACGTACCGCACCACGACGTTTGACTTTGATGCTGTCAACTAATGGGCTGTGCGTTTGGAAAGTACGCTCTACACCTTCACCGTTCGATACTTTACGTACAGTGAACGCTGAATGCAGACCGCGATTACGAACACGGATAACAACACCTTCAAACGCCTGAAGACGTTCGCGGTTACCCTCTTTTACTTTTACATTTACAACAACAGTGTCACCTGGTGCAAACTCAGGTAAATCTTGTTTCATCTGCTCTTCTTCAAGAGCCTTAATGATGTTTTGGCTAACTTTTGCCATTTTCGTATCTCCTATCCTAGATAAACTGTACTTTATTCGCTGGGTGATTGCTGCGCGATAAACTCGTTCAACAATGTTTCCTGCTCGTCAGTCAGAGCTAGGCTATGAATTAACTCTGGTCGTTGCAGCCAGGTTTTACCCAAAGACTGCTGTAAACGCCAGCGACGTATCTTTTCATGATCACCGCTTAATAAAACCGGCGGCACTTGCTGTTCATTATAAATTTCCGGTCGAGTATAGTGAGGGCAGTCCAGTAACCCGCTGGCAAAAGAGTCTTCTGCCGCTGAATCCTGGTGTCCCAACACCCCGGGAATTAATCGTGAAACCGCGTCAATAAGCACCATTGCCGGTAACTCACCACCGCTTAATACGTAATCCCCTATCGACCATTCTGCATCAACGTATTGCTTAATAACGCGTTCATCAATGCCTTCATAACGGCCAGCAATCAAAATCATTCGATCACTTGTGGAGAGCTGCTGCACTCCGCTGTGATCTAGTTTTTGCCCTTGTGGTGACAAATAAATAACAGGAGTATCCTCTCCCAGGTTTTGTTTTGCTGCGTTGATAGCATCCACAAGTGGTTGCACCATCATCAGCATACCCGGACCACCGCCATACGGCCTGTCATCAACAGTCCTGTGGCGATCATGAGTGAAATCACGAGGATTCCAGACACTCACTGTCAGCAAACCTTCCTTTATTGCTCTGCCGGTAACACCGTAATCGGTAACGGCCGCGAACATTTCAGGAAACAAACTGATGATGCCAACCTGCAAGGGTCTACCCATCAAAAGTCTGACGGCCACTCAACCTGAATACGTTTTTCTTCCTTATTAACCTCAGTGACATATTCACTTTGGATGAAAGGAATTAAACGTTCAGATTTTCCGAATCCGTCGTTGCTGTTTGCCTTTACGACCAACACATCGTTCGATGCAGTGGGCATAATCTGTTCAACCACACCCATATCATAGCCGTTGGTGTTTACTACACGCATACCAATAAGGTCGCGCCAGTAAAATTCATCGTCAGCTAATGTCGGTAACTCATCTGCAGTAATGCAAATATCCGCACCAGTAAGGCGTGCAGCCTCATCACGATCGGATATGCCTTCTAACCGGGCGATAAGTCCGTTGTTGTGGCGTCGCCACTCGACAACGTTCAGTTCTCGCTCAGTCTTTTGGCTGAGTAACCAAGGGCTGTATTCAAATATTGATTCTGGATCATCAGTAAATGACTGCACTTTCAACCAGCCTTTTACGCCATACACCGCACCAATGCGACCAACGACGATTTGTTCTGATTGCTGCATTAATTTACCTACCTAAATCTATTAATGCTTACGCCGCAGCGCTTGCATCTTTAACTAATTTAGCAACACGATCAGATAACTGAGCGCCTTTGCTTACCCAGTGCTCAATGCGATCAACATCAACACGAAGTTTTTCTTCCTGACCACGAGCTACAGGGTTAAAAAATCCTACTTTCTCGATGAAACGACCGTCGCGAGCATTGCGACTGTCAGCAACTACCATTTGGTAGAAGGGGCGTTTTTTCGCGCCACCACGTTGTAAACGAATGGTTACCATTGCGTTCCTCAATATAACTGTTTTGTAAATGTAAAAAATAGCAAAGCCCTCCGACAGAGTCGGAAGGCTCGGCAATTCTACTGATTTTTACTGCAAATGCAAGCTTGACGCGCTTTTTCCTAACGTCCGGGGAACATTCCAGGTGGCATCTTTCCGCCCATGCCGCGCATCATTTTTTGCATGCCGCCACCTTTCATTTTTTTCATCATTTTTTGCATTTGAGTAAACTGTTTAAGCAACTTGTTCACGTCCTGCACCTGAGTACCAGAACCAGTCGCTATACGGCGCTTACGCGAGCCCTTTATTACGTCGGGACGTAGCCGTTCTTTAGGGGTCATGGAGTTGATAATGGCTTCCATACGTAAAGTCATTTTGTCGTCCATTTGACCTTTCATCTGTTCAGTCATTTTACCCATGCCCGGCATTTTGGTCATTAATCCCATCATGCCGCCCATTTCCCGCATCTGAACTAATTGGTCACGAAAATCTTCCAGTGAAAACTGGCCTTTTTTCATGACTTTTTTAGCCACTTTCTCAGCTTTTTCTTTATCGACTTTTTGTTCAACTTCCTCAATCAGAGAAAGCATGTCACCCATGCCGAGAATTCGGGACGCTACACGGTCAGGGTGAAAAGGTTCCAGCGCATCGTTTTTCTCGCCAACACCAAGAAATTTAATGGGTTTACCGGTAATATGACGAATAGACAGAGCCGCACCACCGCGCGCATCACCGTCTGTTTTAGTCAGAATAACACCGGTTAGAGGCAGAGCTTCGCTGAATGCTTTAGCCGTATTCGCCGCATCCTGACCGGTCATAGCATCAACAACGAACAGGGTTTCAATCGGGTTGATTGCTGAGTGCAATTGCTGAATTTCCTGCATCATATCGTCGTCAATAGCCAGACGGCCCGCGGTATCCACCAACACAACGTCTATAAATTGCTTACGTGCCTGGGCAATAGCGGCATTAGCAATATCAACCGGCTTCTGCTCGGTGGTAGAAGGGAAGAACTCTACGCCGACCTGCTCAGCAAGGGTTTCCAACTGTTTAATTGCGGCCGGACGATACACATCGGCACTGACTACCATGACTTTTTTCTTCTGGCGTTCAGTTAAATATTTGGCCAGTTTACCCACACTGGTGGTTTTACCCGCACCTTGCAGGCCCGCCATGAGAATTACGGCCGGTGGCTGAGTATTTAGCTGCAACGGTGCATTGGCTTCACCCATTGCCGCTTCCAGCTCAGACTGAACAATTTTTACAAACACCTGACCCGGCGTAAGGCTTTTGTTCACTTCTGTACCAACAGCGCGCTCTTTCACTTTGCCGATAAAGTCTTTGACCACAGGCAAAGCAACATCAGCTTCGAGTAAAGCCATGCGAACTTCGCGTAACGTTTCTTTAATATTGTCTTCGGTCAGTCGGCCTCGGCCGCCAATAGAATGCAGCGTTTGCGACAAACGTTCCGATAAATTCTCAAACATGTCGATCGTCTCTTATATTGCGATTTCTGACGGAAATAGTAATGGGGGCAGTATATCTGATTTGCAAGAAAGTTTCGCCCCGTAAGTATTGGGTTTAACTGACTGACATCGTATACTCATGACTACGAACAACAGGAACCAGGGAATTCGAGCGCGTGATGCTCTCTTTATTGTTGCTAATCAGCTTATTGGGTTATAGCGCCAGCGCTTTTGTTATTCTGCAAAATATACTCAAAAACAAAGCGCTTCACCCGGCTTATCAAATTGTACCTGCCGCCTTGGCGGTCATCGCCCATGGTTGGCTTATCCTGCTGCAACTTTCTTACGACGATTTCGATCACATTAATATCTCGTCAAGTTTGGCTATTGTCGCCTTTTTGATCGCTACTTTAACCTTACTAAAAAACAATCAGGCGAGTAATTTATTTCTGAAACCGGTTATTTATCTGTTTTCAGCCCTTACGACTGTGTTACTCGTTTTCACTCCGGTTGACTGGGGTGCCGACATCAGCACCGGTCACGGATTAGTCTTTCATATCACTTTGTCTTTGGTTGCCTACGGTATTTTGGCCTTAGCGACTCTCTATGCATTGCAAACCAGTTATTTAAATCGTGTCCTTAAGAATCGAAAAGGTCATATTCTGTTAAGCAAACTGCCGCCGTTAATGACCGTCGAAAAATATTTTTTTAATCTGCTCGCGCTTGGCACTGTTGTTCTGTTTCTCGCTCTTGGTACGGGGTTCATTTTTCTAGAGAACATGTTCGCTCAACAGCAGGCACACAAAACCATTCTAACCAGCATAGCGGCACTTCTTTATTTATTAGCGGTTGTTCTGCACCGAACATCTGGGTTGCGCGGACGTATTATTGTTGTACTTACCGTGTTAGCCAGCAGCCTACTGACATTAGGTTATTTTGGCAGTCGGTTCGTGAAAGATTTTCTCTTATCTTGAATGAAACTTGACTTCATAGCTGAGAACTCTACATTGTCACACTCACAGTTTAATTAAGGAACAAAGCGTTGGACGAGATATCAACGAGCCTATTGCTCGTGATTTTAGCCGTACTGTTATTTTTATCCGCATACTTCTCTGGCTCCGAAACTGGCATGATGTCAATCAACCGGTATCGGCTACGCCATCTAGTACAAAATAATCACCCCGGAGCCAAACGAGTCCAGTACCTGCTTGATCGTCCTGACCGGTTGATAGGCCTTATTCTAATTGGCAATAACCTGGTCAACATTGGTGCATCTGCTATCGCCACCATTCTTTGTCTGCGCTGGTTTGGCGATGCCGGGATCGTTATCGCCACTTTCGGTTTAACCTTAATTATTCTGATTTTTTCTGAAGTCACCCCCAAAACCATTGCGGCACTGCATCCTGAGCGTATTTCTTTCCCCAGCTCTTTGATTTTGCTGCCTCTGCTGAAAGTCATGTATCCCATTGTTATTGGCATGAACTTTATTACCAATTCCTTTATGCGGATGTTGGGCGTGAATCCAAAGCAATCACAAATGGCAGATGCCCTGAGCTCAGATGAATTACGCACAGTGGTTAACGAAGCCGGAAACCTGATTCCTACCTCGCACCAGGAAATGTTGGTCAGCATTCTCGACCTTGAAAAAGTCACGGTCGAGGACGTTATGATCCCCCGTAATGAAATTGTCGGCATTGATATTAGTGACGACTGGAAGTCTATTGTTAAGCAACTATCAAACGGGCAACACACCCGCGTTTTGCTTTATCGCAACGAAATAGATGACGCTATCGGCTTTTTGCATGCGCGAGATGTGATGCGGCTAATGAGTAAAAATCAGTTTACCGCTGACAAATCCATTTTAGTCCGAGCAGCTCGCGACAGTTACTTTATTCCAGAAGGAACGCCACTCAACGTACAGCTACTTAAGTTTCAGCGCCGTAAAGAAAGGATTGGCCTGGTAGTCGACGAATATGGAGATATTCAGGGCTTAGTGACTCTGGAAGATATTTTAGAAGAGATTGTCGGCGACTTTACGACCTCTATGGCCCCTGCTCCAAGTGACGCAGTTACTCTGGATAATGACGGCAGCTTTTTAGTTGATGGCTCAGCTAACTTGCGTGAACTCAATAAAGAAATGGACTGGGAATTTCCAATTGACGGACCCAAAACACTGAGTGGCCTTATTATTGAACAGTTTGGTGATATCCCGGATGCCCGCTTATCACTTCGTTTAGGCGGATACCCGGTGGAACTTGTCGAAATTGGCGACACCATGATCAAACAAGTCCGAGTATTACCTAACCTATACCAGCGGCCAACCAGTCAATCCAATGACTAACCAAAAAATAAACGCCACAGCCAACCGTGTTTTAGATCTTCTTCGCACTTATTAAGCTGTGCGGCATAAGTCATCGAGCGACTTTTAACAACTCGGGATACTTTTACCAGCCAGGGCTTCTTTAAATAAGACTTGCGCTGGTAGCCTCCCCAGCCCTCATGATAATTAAGGTATTGTCCGTAGGCATCCCACTTCGATACCCCATTAATTTTATAAGTTTTTGAAATAAACCAACCCATAAAGTCTATCGCGTCTTCAAAGTCGTCACGACTGGCCCAACCATTACCGGTTTCCCGTTGATAATCTTCCCAGGTCATGGTTTTAGCTTGTGAATAGCCGTAAGCTGAACTGACTCTTCCCCAGGGAATGAAGCCCAGCAGGTAGTCTCTTGGAGGCAGAGCATTATGCTTAAATGAGCTTTCCTGATACATCATTGCCATTGGCACATGAATGGGGACTCCCCAACGCTCACGTGCATCGGCAGCGGCGTGATACCAGTCTCGGTGCTCTTCAAAAATATGGCAGACATTTTCCGGGTTCGCCGGTGGAGGTGTCGCGCAGCCGCTAAGTGTCACGATGAACAGCGCACTGGTTAACAGTTTCGGCTGAATAGGAAAAAAATATTTTATTGCCATTGAACTTTATTCACTCATTAAACTCTTAGTAATTGAATACAGGTTGTAACTGAGAAAATGCATTCATGTTCATCCCTGAACGTTTTGTTTAACGCAGTCCTTTTGGGCTGCGTTTTTTTATGTCTTTCAGTTAGATACCTGACCAGACTTTGCAGCCTGACTGAAATAATTTGCCAGAAAGGTATCAAAGTCAACTTTATTGTCTTGTTTGTAACGGTCTGCAAAAGCTTGTTCCGACTCTTGCGCCCATTTAGTAAAGTCACTCTGCACGTAATAACTTAGTGACTCATTATTAAACTGCTCACGGTACTGCTTAGCCAGTTGCATGCCTAAACTGCTGTTGTCTCTATTCTGTTCTTTAAGCAGCCCTAAAATTTGTCCTGAAAGTGTTCGTTCCGGATTCAAAACCCACTCGTAAAGATCAGCTAAATGGTTTTGGTAGCGTTTCTCTCCCGAACTATCATCTAAAGCTTTTGCCAACGGAGTAAAATCAGCAAACAGCTCTTCTAACCAGTCTGCCATTAAACGGTCAATACCATTTTGTTGCAAACTCAGGCGCGGATCCCGACCCTGCATAACCACTTTGGTAAAGTTTTTATCGGCTTGTTGCTGTTGTTCCCAGCTCATGTCTTCACTTGGTTGCAACAAACAGTACAGCAACATCAAATCAAGAAAATGCATTTGCTGAGCGGTAATACCAACATCGCTAAACGGATTGACATCCAGAGCTCTGATTTCAACATATTCGACACCGCCTCGCTCAAGAGCCTGACTTGGTGTTTCGCCGTCATGCGCGGTTTGTTTAGGGCGGATAGGTGAGTAAAACTCATTTTCTATCTGCAAAATATTATCGTTAAGTTGACGGTAGTCGTCGCCTACTTTTACACCAATTTTCGAAAACTGCTGAGACGGCGTTGTAATGGCTTTACGTAACCCTGAAACATATTCCTGCAGAGAGTTGTAGGTTATCTTGAGCGTTGCCTGTTCTTTGTTGGTATAACCCAAGTCACTCATTCGTAATGACGTACCATAAGGAAGATAGACTGTTCCTTTACCAACGGTATCGAAATTCCACTGGTTCAGTATTTCCTCATTATTGGTCTGGCAGAAAAACGACTTACACAAAGCCGGAGACGCTCCAAACAAATAAGGAATAACCCAGGCTATGCGCTTGAAGTTACGAATCAGTGCAAAATATTGATTAGTGCGAAAATCCTGGCTATTGCTAACGCCTTCAATCGCAGCCAGCTCTTCCCACATTTCATCGGAAACCGAGAAATTGTAGTGCACACCGGCAATGACTTGCATAGTGGCGCCATAACGATAGGTTAAACCGCGGCGATAAAGACTTTTCATTCGCCCGGAGTGAGAGTCACCATACTTAGCAATACGAATATCCTCGTCAGATCCGATATAACAAGGCATGCTCATTGGCCATAACAGCTCATCACCAATGGCTTTATAAGTTACCCGGTGAATATCACGAAGCTGCTCCAGTGTGGTTTCAATATTACTTGCCACTGGGGTAATAAACTCAAGCAGATTCTCTGAGTAGTCGGTCGTAATTGTTGGGTGAGTCAGGGTTTTCCCTAACTCCTGCGGGTGATCGCCTGGTGCCAGCGTTCCATTTTCTTTTATGCGCAAAGCTTCTCGCTCAATACCACGCCCGATGCCCTGCCAGACTGCTGTTTTACCCGATTGCTTAAGCTTTTCGATAACTGCTTGAAATGTTGCTTGCAAAAGACAACTCCATTCACTGAGGCGGATAGTTTTCTGCCGATTAGCTTACTGGTAATTCGCTCAAAGGTCTATGTTTGTCACTGTTAATTTGCGTTCATACCTTGGCGATTCAGGCTCAACGTGGCAGACTACATGCCGATTATATAACCACTCGGTTACGGATTAACCATGAACTCATTCTGGACGTTTTTACAACTAATTTTTGTCATCCTTCAGGTAACCAGTCTGGCGTTGTACGCACTATTGCCTGCACCCTGGAGCGACACAGTATTAGTCGCAATGATATTGTTCAGTTTGATTATCGGTGTCGTTATTTGGTGGTGGTCGAGACGTAATGCTCTGACCGCACCTTTTCGCCAACCCTTTCTGTCGTCCGACTCACTGCAACTATTTGAGCAAGTATTTAATGACCTGCCAACACGAGTTTACTGGCGCGATCCTCAACTTAAACTGCTGGGCGGAAACCGCGCTTTTGCCAACGATTTTGGCGTTGCACCGGAGTCTTTGACTGGTAAGTCAGATGCCGAAATTGAATCACTTGCTGCTAATGACGTTTTACTGGAAAGAGATAAAAAGACATTTAGCCAGAAAGCCCCTTCTGTCAATGCAGAAATAGAACTAAAAGTTGACAATAAGAGCCAATGGGTAGAGCACTCCAGCGTTCCTCTTTACGATGATGACCATAACATTATTGGTATCCTTGGCAGCTACTACGATATTTCTGGTATTAAGTCTGTTGCTGAGGAGATGGAGAAAGCTAAAGAGACGGCTGAACGCGCAAACCAGTCAAAAGGCGAGTTTCTGGCTAACATGAGCCATGAAATTCGTACTCCAATTAACGCAATTGTGGGTATGGCAAACCTTTGTCTAAAAACAGAACTGAATCAAAAACAAAAACGCTATATAAAGGTCATCGATTCCTCATCACAGGCACTTCTCGGTGTTATTAACGACATTCTGGACTTTTCAAAAATTGACGCCGGCAAACTAACCGTTGAGCGAATTCCTTTTGATTTACAGGACGTACTAACCTCTCTTGCAGACATGTTTGCCTACCGGGCCTATGATAAAGATCTTGAATTCATCATTAATTTGCCGGCCAATATACCCACCCGCCTGATAGGCGATCCGCTACGGTTGAATCAGGTTTTGGTTAACCTCATCAGCAACGCCATTAAGTTCACTGAAGACGGCGAAATTAATGTAGCGGTTAACTTGCTGGATAGCTCAAAAGACAATGTTCTGTTGCGTATTTCCGTCACCGACACCGGTATCGGTATGGATGAAGAGCAGCGAGCCAACCTGTTTAAAGCTTTTACTCAGGCCGATACCTCGACAACCCGAAAATATGGCGGAACGGGCCTTGGGCTGGCTATTTCCCGTCGCCTTATATTGCTTATGGGTGGCGATATCGGTGTCACCAGTGCGGCTGGGCAAGGCTCAACTTTTTACATAGAAGTGGAGCTCCCCCTACAGAAAGAACAAGACAACAGCCACCATCAATATCTTCTGCAAAAGCTCAGCGGCGTGCGTATTCTTGCCATTGATGACAACTTAAGTACTCGTGAAATGTTGTATGAAATGCTGCGCAGTTACCAGGTTGATGTAAAAGTTTGTCGCACTGCAGAACAGGCGTTGCAAGTTTTCCAGCAGTCCGTAGAAGAGGACAACCCTTATCAATTAGTATTAGTTGACTGGCGTCTCCCCGGCATGGATGGTCTTGAATTTTGCCAGACAATAACAGAACGTTACGCAGACGATGTTCGTCCTAAACTGACTCTGGCAACGGGTTACTATGCCGAAGAGTTATCGGAAAAGGCCAAACAAGCGGGAGTCAATGACATCATTTCAAAGCCTTTTACCGCGTCAACTTTGGGTAGGAGTCTGGCTTCGACGTTATTCCAACGTGAACTCCCTGATGAAAGCGATGCAGAGAGCGGCGACGGTATCCCGGAGAGTATTCTGCGGGCCCCCATTTTGGTGGTAGAAGACAATGAAATTAATCAACAAGTCGCCAGAGAAATTCTTACAAGCCATAAGTTCAAAGTGGATATCGTAGAAAATGGGCAATTAGCCGTAGAGGCCGTTCACAACAAAAATTATTCTTTGGTTCTAATGGATATTCAGATGCCTGTCATGGATGGGCTTAAAGCAGCCCGGACCATACGTGCGGACTTTAACTATCAGCAGCTTCCTATCCTGGCAATGACCGCCAACGCAATGAGTGGTGATGAAGAGCGATCATTAGCCGCTGGCATGCAGGGGCACATTGCCAAGCCTATTGATGAGCAGCAATTGATTAAAGCTATTATTAAATGGGCTGTTCCCGGCGACTACACGAATAATCAGCAGCCAGAAGCACCTGCCGCTACTGAAGAGGATGAACCGGCTAAGCCACCCGTCCGTATACCACAGGTGAAAGGTATTGAATTTGAGGCCGCATTAAAACGGTTACAGTATAACGTAGAGCTTTACCTTAAGCTGGTTGAGCAGCTTTATGAAACGTACCAGGGCAGCGCAACCAAGGTCTCTGATTTTATCACCCGGGGTCAGCACGACAGCGCTCGTCGTTACTTTCATTCGTTAAAAGGCGCAGCGGCTAACCTTGGATTTACACAATTACAAAATAAAGCGGCTGATTTAGAGCAGTTTATGGCCGAAGGCAATATCGATAAAGTTGCCGACCAGATTACAGAGCTGGAAAAGCGTTTACGTTATGCCCATCAGGCAGCAGTTGATTTAGAAGCCATTCAGCAACATCAGTCTTAAGGACTTGCCATGACAAGATACTTTTTTATTATTCCGTTATTACTGAGTCTGCTTTGGTTGCTGTATTTGCGCGCTAATGGCTGGAGTATCAAACAGGGTTATAAAGGCTTTGTATATATTGCAGTAATAAGCGCTGTCATCGCCGCTTTTTACACGGCGATGATGTTTCTTACCGGACGTTAAACCAATGCCAGTAAAACGCCCGCAGCCACTGCTGAACCTAATACTCCGGCGACATTAGGGCCCATAGCATGCATCAGCAAGAAGTTTTGCTGGTTTGCCTGTAACCCAACTTTATTCACCACCCGGGCCGCCATAGGAACGGCTGAAACCCCTGCGGCTCCAATTAACGGATTAATCGGGTCTTTACTCAGTTTGCCCATCAGCTTCGCCATTAAGATGCCACTGGCGGTTCCAATGGAAAATGCCACCGCACCTAATACCAAGATGCCCAGCGTTTGGAAACTGAGAAATTGATCTGCCTGCAATTTAGAGCCAACAGCCAAACCAAGGAAGATGGTCACAATGTTAATCAGCTCGTTCTGAGTGGTTTTTGTTAAACGCTCAACCACACCCGATTCACGCATCAGATTTCCGAGGCAGAACATGCCAACCAAAGGCGTTGCTGAAGGTAAAAACAACAACGTCAGGCCCATAGCTATTAGCGGGAAGAAAAGCTTTTCACGACGAGCTACCGGGCGCAGTTGCTCCATTTTAATCTCACGCTCAGCTTGAGTGGTTAGCAACTTCATTATCGGGGGCTGGATAATAGGTACCAATGCCATATACGAATACGCCGCGACAGCAATTGCCCCCAATAAATCAGGTGCCAGCTTTGATGCCAGGAAAATCGCTGTTGGCCCGTCAGCCCCACCAATTATAGAAATTGCAGCAGCATCCGACATCGAAAACTCAATGCCCGGAATCCCGTTCAGGGCAATAGCTCCAAATAAGGTTGCAAAAATACCGAACTGAGCGGCACCACCCAAAAACAGCATTTTGGGGTTTGCCAATAACGGCCCGAAGTCAGTTAATGCGCCAACCCCCATGAAAATAAGCAACGGGAACATACCCGTATCGATGCCAACACTATAAACGTAATAGAGAACACCACCCGGCTCTGTGAAACCGCCTAAAGGAATGTTTGCCAGAATTGCACCAAAACCTATTGGCAGCAGCAATAACGGCTCAAACTTCTTTGAAATGGCCAGGTACAGCAACACACCACCAACAACAATCATACTGAGTTGGCCGAACGTCATTGCGGCAATGCCAGTGGTTTCCCATAATATCTGCAGCTTATCCATATTAGCCTACCGTCACCAGAGCATCGCCGACGGTCACAGCATCACCTTCTTTCACGTGAAGAGACTGAACCTTACCGTCTTTCTCCGCTTTAATGTCGGTTTCCATTTTCATCGCTTCCAATACCAATACGACATCACCGGCTTTAACCGTTGTTCCCTCTTTGGCGACAACCTTAAAAATGTTACCGGCCAGCGGCGCTTTAATGGTTTCGCCCTCACCAGAACTTGATTCACCGGAGGCATCGGACTGCGTTTCAGATGACTTAGACTGTTCGTCAGATGAGGCTGACTTCACTGAATCTAACTTACCTGTAGGTCCAACTTTGACGTTATAGCGTTTACCGTCAACTTCAACTTCGTACTGCTCGACACTACCCGTTGTTGCAGGCGCTTCTTTTTCTTTGGCCTCAGCTTTTTCTTCAGTCTCTTGACCCGGCGCAGGTTCAAAAGCATCGGGGTTATCGCGATTTTTAAGAAACTTCAGACCAATTTGCGGGAAGAGAGCATAAGTCAGAACATCATCCACAACGTCATCAGCAAGACGAATATCTTCATCAGTTGCTTTATCTTTAAGCTCTTTCGTGAGTGCATCCAGTTCGTTGTCCAGCAAATCTGCCGGACGACAGGTAATGGCTTCTTCACCATCCAGAACTCGTTTCTGTAGCTCTTTATTCACCTCTGCTGCAGTCGCGCCGTATTCACCCTTCAAAACGGCAGCTGTCTCTTTAGAGATGTTGGAGTAACGCTCACCGCTCAATACGTTCAGAACCGCCTGGGTTCCTACTATTTGTGACGTTGGTGTAACCAGCGGAATAAAGCCAAGGTCTTCGCGTACTTTTGGAATTTCTTCCAGTACTTCATCAAATTTATCCAGTGCACCCTGTTCTTTCAGCTGGCCTTCCATGTTGGTCAACATACCACCCGGAACCTGGGCCAGAAGAATGCGTGCATCGACGCCTTTTAAAGAGCCTTCGAATTTCGCGTACTTCTTCCGAACTTCACGGAAATAACTGGCTACTTCAGCGAGGTCCGGTAGAGACAAGCCGGTGTCCCGGTCTGTATTCTCTGTCATTGCAACCAAAGTTTCAGTCGGCGAATGACCATAAGTCATGCTCATTGAAGAAATAGCAGTATCCAGCATATCAATACCGGCATCGATTGCTTTTTGATAGGTCGCAACACTTAAGCCTGTTGTTGCGTGACACTGCATTGCGATAGGCAAGTCGGTGTTCTTCTTCAACGCACTAACCAGCTCATAGGCATCGTTCGGTCTTAATAACCCAGCCATGTCTTTAATGAACAGAGAGTCACAGCCTAAATCTTCTAACTCCTGTGCCATTGCTACCCATTTATCCAGTGTGTGCACCGGGCTGACAGTATAGGCAAGTGTTCCTTGTGCATGGCCTTCAACATCTTTGGCCGCTTTAATCGCAGTTTTTAGGTTACGAACATCGTTCATCGCATCAAAAATACGAAAAACATCAACGCCATTTTCTTTAGCTCGTTCAATAAAACGTTTTACAACATCGTCAGCGTAATGACGATAACCCAATAGGTTCTGGCCTCTGAGCAACATTTGCTGACGAGTGTTAGGCATCGCTTTTTTCAATTCACGAATGCGCTCCCAAGGGTCTTCGCCCAAGTAACGAATACAAGAATCAAAGGTCGCTCCCCCCCAGGATTCCATTGACCAATAGCCGATGCTGTCCAGCTTCTCGGCAATAGGTAACATGTCTTCCAGACGCATCCGCGTTGCGAGTAGTGACTGATGAGCGTCACGAAGTACCAACTCTGTCAGTAACAGGGGTTTACTCATTATGATTTCTCCTTGTTATTCGCTGCTTTCGTGCCATTGCGATAATGATGAATGGCAGCTGAAATTGCAGCCAGTACCGCAGGAGGTGCCGTATCAGAGTTTTTATCTTTGACTGGAGAGTGACGGCTGGTAACAGCCTCCGGCGTTGGGATCAAACGCTTCATCGCGCTCATGGCAACGACCAGTAGACAAAGAAAGATAATGACTGCACCCATACCAACGAGCATGAGTTGCGCAGCTTGACTGAGCAGTTCCGACACGAAGCACTCCTAATTTGGTTGCTAAGGTATTGTTATAAAATTATTAAATACTATGGTAGCAAGTCACGCAAGGAGATACAGCAGTAAATAGTGGGTATTCAGAGATTAAATGCGATTGAAAATTAAGCAGGATACACTACAGGGAGTAAAAAGAATGGCGCGCTCGGGAGGACTCGAACCTCCAACCGCCTGGTTCGTAGCCAGGTACTCTATCCAGTTGAGCTACGAGCGCGTATTCAGGTTAGTAACAATATGGCGCGCTCGGGAGGATTCGAACCTCCGACCGCCTGGTTCGTAGCCAGGTACTCTATCCAGCTGAGCTACGAGCGCGTATTGTTACTATAAACGACTGGCGGAGAGGGAGGGATTCGAACCCTCGATAGGGCTACAAACCCTATACTCCCTTAGCAGGGGAGCGCCTTCAGCCACTCGGCCACCTCTCCAAATCGTTGTGGCGTGAATTCTAGCGATGTTGGCAATAATGTCAATCGCTTTTTTAAAAACTCGGGTCTAAGTGTGGGATAATTAACCATCTCGCATGAATTTTCTGCAAAATGGCCGAAAACATAAAAAAAGACCGGCTTTCGCCGGTCTTAGTCTGAAAGTTTATTCTTTATCTTGCTCATCGTCCTTTTCGGACTGAATACGCATATAAATCTCTTCGCGATGAACGGAAACGTCTTTCGGGGCATTAACACCAATACGTACTTGGTTTCCCTTAACGCCGAGAACAGTGACCGAAACATCATCACCTATCATCAATGTTTCACCTACACGGCGAGTTAAAATTAGCATAGATTGCTCCTTCAATACTGTTCCGATTCTTACCGCGAATATCGAACATTTCCCTGAACTGTCGTAAGCAGTCTACCAATACTGAGAGCGATTACACTATAACGAAACGCATAATTTTTCGTTGTGTTTTTAACCCTCGGCACGACAACTAGAGTTGCTGTTGTAACCAAGTTGTTGCGGTAGCCAGAGCTTCATTTAACTGTTCCGGGAGTGAACCACCCGCCTGGGCCATATCAGGGCGACCTCCGCCTTTACCACCAACCACGTTAGCCGCCTGATTCACAATATCCCCTGCTTTAACTTTAGACGTTAAATCGGCAGTAACGCCAGCTATGAGGCTGACTTTATTACCATTTGCAGTTCCTAATAATACGATGCCGGAACCAATTTGGTTCTTCAGGTCATCAACTAAACCGCGTAAAGATTTAGGATCCGCCTGATCCAACTCCGCAATTATTGCTTTAACTCCATTAATATCAATGGCCTGGGCGATTAAACCGCCACCAGCTTGCTGTGCTAATTTCTGTTGTAACTGTTCATTTTTACGCTCAAGCTCACGAAACTTCTGCTGCAACTGCTGTACTTTTTCAGCGACAGAGTTCGACTCGGTTTTTAACTCACCGGCAAGATTTTGCAATATAGACTGTTGTTGTTGGGTGTAGCGAATAGCGGCTTCACCAGTTACAACTTCAATACGACGGACACCCGATGCGATTCCCCCTTCAGAGGTTATTCTGAATAAACCGATATCACCAGTCGCTTTTACGTGCGTACCACCGCAGAGTTCCATAGAGAAGTCTCCCATGCGCACAACTCGCACCTGCTCGTCATACTTCTCTCCAAACAGCGCCATGGCACCGGCTTCTTTCGCTTGATCAATTGCCATGAGTTCAGTTTGTAATGGCAAGTTAGTTCGAATTTGAGCATTCACCTCACGCTCAAGCTGAGCCAGTTGTTCATTTGTAACGGGTTCAAAATGCGAGAAGTCAAAGCGCATTTTATCGGCCTCAACTAACGAACCTTTCTGCGTAACATGTTCACCCAACAAGTTTCTAAGAGCGGCATGAAGCAAGTGAGTCGCAGAATGGTTGCGTTTAATATTTTCTCTACGCTCTGAATCAATTTCAGCTTTTACACTGTCATTTAACTTCACAGGCGCTTTGGCAACACCATGGTGCGCTATTGCTTTACCAATGTATTGAGTATCAGTGACTTCAAAAGCGTTACCGCTTGCAACTAACACACCTTTATCGCCTATCTGACCACCACTTTCTGCGTAAAACGGTGTTTCTGAAAGAACAACAATACCTTTGTCACCAGCTTGTAACTCTTCCACCGGTTGCCCTTCTTTGAAAAGCTCAACCACTTTTGCCTGCCCGGCAACATCATCGTATCCGGTAAATGTCGTTTGATTTTCAGACTTTAACTGTTGGTTATAATCCATACCAAACTGAGACGCCTGTTGAGCTCTCAGACGCTGTTCAGACATAGCTTGTTCAAAGCCTTCCTCATCAACTGTCAGCTCATGCTCACGTGCAATATCCGCCGTTAAGTCAACCGGAAAACCATAGGTGTCATAAAGTTTGAATACGACATCGCCGGGTATCACTTTGCCTTTAAGCTGACTAATTTCATCAGACAAAATAGCCAGGCCTCGCTCAAGTGTCCGGGCAAACTGCTGCTCTTCTCGCTCCAGCGCATCTTTAATGATCTGTTGTTTCTGAACTAACTCAGGGTACGCATCGCCCATCTGTCGTGCTAACTCATCAACTAAGCGGAAAAAGAAAGCATCTTTAGCACCTAATAAATGTCCGTGACGCACGGCTCTTCGTATTATACGACGCAGCACATAACCACGGCCCTCATTAGATGGCATCACACCGTCAGTAATCAGGAATGAACACGAACGAATATGATCAGCGATTACCCGCAACGACTTATTATCAAGATCGTCGGTACCAATAATTTCAGCTGCCGCTTTAATCAAGGCCTGGAATAAGTCAATTTCGTAGTTGCTGTGAACGTTCTGCATAATGGCAGAAATGCGCTCAAGCCCCATGCCTGTATCAATCGACGGATCGGGCAATGGTTCAAAAGTTCCGTCAGCCTGACGGTTATACTGCATAAAGACCAGGTTCCAGATTTCTATATAACGGTCGCCGTCTTCTTCTGGTGTCCCCGGAGGACCGCCCCAGACTTCCGGACCATGATCATAAAAAACCTCAGAGCAAGGTCCACAAGGACCAGTATCACCCATAGACCAGAAATTATCCTTTTCACCAATGCGTGAAATGCGGTCTTCCGGAACACCGATATCTTTTGCCCAAATATCGTAAGCTTCATCGTCTTCAGTGAAGACCGTTACCCAAAGCTTTTCCGCCGGTAATTTCAACTCTTTGGTTAAAAAATCCCAGGCATATTGAATTGCCTGCTTTTTAAAATAATCACCAAAGCTAAAATTCCCCATCATTTCAAAAAATGTATGATGACGAGCGGTATAACCAACGTTTTCGAGGTCGTTATGCTTACCTCCGGCACGAAGACAACGTTGCGCAGAGGTGGCTTTGTTATAACGGCGCTTGTCAGTACCCAGAAAAACATCTTTGAACGGAACCATTCCCGCATTGGTAAATAAGAGGGTTGGATCGTTGCCTGGAATCATTGATGACGAAGGCACTTTTTCGTGTCCTCGTTCAGCAAAGTAATTTAAAAATGCATCACGAATTTGGGCACTGTTCATGCTCATGTTGAGTCCTACTTTTCTTAACTGAGTGACTTTAGGTCAATATTTTAATAGCCTAAGACTATCATGAAGTAGCCGCCTAGCCTAGCGTCGTGGTCGATTGACACAAGCGAAAATTTGCTCTGGAGTAAACCCTCTTTGCTGCAAAAAACGAACCTGACGGCTCCACTCTTTTTCGTCCGCAGGCTGGTCATCGCCGAATTTCTTTTGTTTCAACTCTGCACACAACTCAAACCAGTCAACTTCCATTGAATCGAGCACACTTTCGGCAATCTGCGCAGAGACGCCTTTTTGTTGAGTTACTTGAGCAAGGATTTTTAACCGCCCTTGCTTTTGCCCTACTTTCTCGCGAATAAAACTTGCGGCAAAACGCTCGTCGCTCTGCCATCCTTCGTTATCAAGTTCATCAACAACGCGCTTAACCATGTCTGCGGGCCATTGCTTTTGTATTAATTTACGCTTTAATTCAGTACGACTTTGTTCGCGCATAGCAAGCAACCTGAAGGCACTGTCGCGCAACGATTTCTCGTCATATTCTGAACTTTCGTCCATGGTCTATACTCCAACACGTAACTATGGAATTTGGTCTAAGGATGATTAATATGACTCAGAGCCACACAAAATCAAGGTTTCTCTTAACCTGTCTTGCTTTTCTTACAGTAGCATTTAGCACTGTCACTCAAGCTAATGAACGGACATTGTCGACCTCGGGCAGTGGAAGCGTATCGGCTATTCCGGACCAAATGTCACTCACCTTCTGGATTGAAGAGCGCGGAAATAAGCTCAGCTCGCAAAAGACTTTAGTCGATGAAACAACCAACCGTCTGATTAACGATTTAAATAATAAAGGAGTTGAAGATAAAGACATCCGCTCCTATCAATTGCAGATTTATCCACGTTATGAACAAAATGACGATGGCAAAACAGAACAAAACGGATTTGTCGTACAACGCGAAGTTCAGGTCACTTTGCTGGAACCGGAGAATTACGACAGCATTATCGATCTTGCCCTGGCGCGCGGGGTTACTCGTGTTGGTCAGGTTAAGTTTGAAATTAGCGACCAACAAGGTTTATATGAACAAGCACTGGTGAATGCATACCAACAAGCCAAGGCGAAAGCTGAGCGTCTTGCTACAGCGGCAGGACTGGAACTAAAAAGCACATTAAGCATTGCTGAGCAATCAATGTCACGGCCGGTCATTATGCAGATGGCCGAAATGAGTAGTCGCTCAGACAAAGTATCGCTACCGGGCCAGCAGACCATTGAAGCACGTGTTGAAGTCACTTTCTTAACCCAAAGTCAGTCTTCCTCTGACAATTAAATCATTGCTATGCGCTGCACTCGGAGTAAGATACTTGATACTTCAACACTTTTTTAACAGTCAGGGTCGTTTTGTTCCAAAAAATCCGTAACATCTTATTCATCATTCTGCTGGTAGCCGCTCCTATGGTAATGGCTCAAGAGTGGCAGCAGCAGCGTGTTGAAGCCAGCAGTAACCCCGATGTATGGATAGAAAAGACTTCGGAGCTCATAGAGCAGTACGATAACCAGCGTCAGTTTGAAGAATTGGCTATGGCCTACGCATTGCAAGCAGAGGCTTACCGTTATTCTGGTAAAGAAAGTGAAGCACAACGTGCAATTCAGGAAGGCTTGCGTTTTGCAGAGTTGGCAGAGTCAAAAATTGCAAAAACGCTGTTGAAAATGAACCAAACCTGGTATTTCCTGCAGCGAGGGAAACTTCGGCAGGCTAATACAAGCATTGTCTACGCAATAGAGTACGCAAAAGCTTCCGGTAATAAAGACTTGCAGATTGAAGCAGAGATTCTGCACGCTCAAGTCATGCAGAACACGGGTGATATTGCCCGTGCCCTTCAAATTTTGGAGCAGCTAAACCGAAGCGCCTACACTGCGCGCCCCAGACTGCAAATGGAATTCCACGCCCTTATCGGCTCTATTTATATGGATGTCGGGGCTAATGACATCGCGTTAGCACACATACAGGACGCTCTGGATATAAGCAGGGAGCACCTTGGTGAGTGGGATGTCTCGGTATTGGAATATAACCTTGCCCGGGCCTATCAGGCCGCAGGAAACGACAATCAAGCCGAGCAACATTTTAAAGCCGCTTTAGAAATCAGCGAAGCAATTAATGATGATCTGGGTGTTGCATACGCACTGTTTCAAATGGCTTCAATAGATATTGCAGACAAAGATTACCAGCAAGCTTTAACACGCCTTAATGAGGCACTCCCCCAATTTAAGTCTGCCGCCGCACACCCCATGGAAGCACAAAGCCGATTAAGTATGGTGTCGGTCTATTTAGGCACTGATAAACTTGATAATGCTCTGAGTCAGTTAGAGGCTGCAACTTCTATCATCAATACACTCACAAATGACGAGCTACATCAAACTCTGCACGAACATTGGTCGGACTACTATCAGAGAATAGGTAACTACGAAGCTGCTCTTAAGCATTATAAAATGTCCGTAAACTTCATGCAGAAAGTTCAGCAACAAACTCGTGATAAACAGGTGCAGGAAATTATGGTGCGCCTGGAAATTAAAGAACAGGAAACAACTAACGAATTGTTAAAGAAAGAGAACGAATTGCAGCAACTGGAGCTCCAGGAGCAGCAAACGTCGTATTACCTCCTCATATGGATTATCATTTCCGGTTTCCTGGTTGTCATTATCGTTTCAGCCTTTTTATACCAACAATGGAAGGCTCGTAAGAATTTCGCAGAACTCGCTCTGAAAGATGATCTGACGAATGCCCCCAATAGACGAGCTATTGTTCGTATATGCAAAAAAGGGCTGGAGCAAGCTCAGGAGCAACAGCGCCAATTGGCATTAGCCGTTGTAGATTTTGACTATTTTAAAACGATAAACGACCAGTTCGGCCACGATGTCGGTGACAATGTACTGAAACGTTTCGCTGCAGTTGCTAAACAAAGTCTTCGTAATCATGACAGTTTTGGCCGTTTGGGCGGAGAAGAATGGTTAATGGTGTTTTTCGACGCCAGTAAAGAAGACGCGAAAAACATTTTCGAGCGCATAACTGAAGAACTGAATAAAAGCCCCATTGACGGTTTACCAAATGATTATCGCGTGACCTTTAGCATGGGCTTCACTAACGCCCACCCGGACGATAGCTTTGACTCGCTCTATAAACGCGCTGACAAAGTCTTGTTTGAAGCTAAAGATAAAGGCCGCGAGCGTTTGATTATTACTGACTAGCCAGCGGTTGGCTTCAATGAAGCTGGCAGGTTATGGCTTATACAATGCAAACCGCCACCTCCGAGGACAAATTCCCTGGCGTTAAACGACAACACTTTCCTCTCCGGCAAAGCATTTTGAATTCGCTGAAAAGCCTCATCATCTGTTTCTAAACCAAATTCAGGAATCACGAGCAGCTTATCGGTCTGCAGCACATTCACGTAGCTGCAAAGCAAAGGCAAATCAATGGTTCGCTTTAAGCTCAGTTCGTTAAGTTCTATATCCTGTCTTTCTTCTGGCATTGCTGACTGCGGCCGCGGCAAGGGAAGTGGAATTGCGTTAATAAACTTTGGTAATTGACTGACAAGCTTCTGCAACTGCTGGCAGGCTTCATAGTCCGGGTGTGTTACGTCGTCGGTAAACACATATAACAAGGTGTCAGAATCGACAAAGATCGCCATATTGTCAATGTGGCCGCCGGTTTCATCAGCCGACAAAGAGTTATTGAAAAAGTAGAGACGCTGGCCAGGTAATAACTTACTGAGTATCGCTTTTAATTCATTATGACTCAGGTCCGGGTTTCTTCGTTTTATGCACGCTAACCCAACTATCCAGTCACCTTTCCCGTTGTGGGTAAAAGCACCACCTTCTGCAACCAGTTGTGCTTTGTCGTGCGACAAATTGAAATAACCGCATAAATTTTCAGCAAACTGACTGTCCGCAGTTATCGCTTGTTGCACACCGCTCCAACCATCAAAGTTGAAGGATAAGGCTTTTACCTCTTTTCCATTATTCAGCCAGAGCGGAGCAATATCCCGTAACCAGATATCGTCATAATCAACTTCAATACGGTGAATCCGTTTCAGAGAGTCAGGCAAGTTACCTTTAACCTGAGAGGATACTACCAACGAAACTGGCGCCGAGGCCGGTAACTGATCCAATAACCTGAGCAAGGCGTTTTGCGCCGGTTTTGCATGACTGCGCCAGACATCTCCCCGGTACGGCCATGCTAGTAACAAGCGCTGGTTTGCCACAAAATCTGGCAACCAGCCTTCACCGATAACCACTTATTTACCCCGTCGTTTGCTCTGCTTTTTATCCTGCCGATGACGGGCTGTAGCTTTACGTATTTTCGCAAAACGACGCTGTTTAGATTCTTCATTGCGAGGATCAAGAAATGAGTGCTTCTCTGGGGGTAAATTCACTTGCGCCCTTAATGCATTAACCTGCTCAAGCTTCATCTCCGCCCAGCCACCTTGCGGCAACCCGGCTTCCAGAGGAATATCGCCGTAACGAACACGGATAAGACGGCTCACCTGTACTTCCTGAGACTCCCACAAACGGCGAACTTCACGATTACGCCCTTCGCTTAAGGTGACATGAAACCAACGGTTCATGCCGTCACCGCCTGCCGGCTTTATGCTATTAAAATGTGCCGGCCCATCTTCCAGTTGCACACCTTTTCTCAGGCGTTGCATCATAGCCTCATCTACTTCACCAAACACACGTACGGCATACTCCCGCTCAACCTGCTGGCTGGGGTGCATCAGGCGATTAGCAAGCTCTCCGTCAGTGGTGAAAAGCAACAGACCAGATGTATTCACATCCAGACGCCCTACAGCAACCCAGCGTGCGCCGCTCATTCGTGGTAAACGGTCATAAACGGTCGGCCGCCCTTCGGGGTCTTTACGCGTACAAAGCTCACCTTCGGGCTTGTGGTAAATCAAAACACGGCAAATGACCTCTTCTTCAGGTTTAATCTGAACTTCGTGGCCATCAATGCGAACCTTAGCGTCTGCGTCGATACGCTCACCTAACTGTGCCACTTTACCGTTCACACGAATGCGGCCCGCGGAAATTTTAGCTTCAATTTCGCGGCGTGAGCCATGTCCAGATCGGGCTAAAACCTTTTGTAATTTCTCGGTCATTACGAATCATCTCTCTCGTTAGTCGCTGTCTCAGCGGTACGTTCATCATCTTCACTGAGTGTATCGATATCGGGTAATTCCGATAAGTCACTCAAATTAAAATCATCTAAAAAGTCATTGGTGCTGGCATAAAGTTGAGGGCGTCCCGGCACTTCTTTGTGCCCGACCACTTTGACCCATCCCCTTTCCTGCAACGTCTTCATTATGTGGCTACTGACACTTACGCCACGTATCTGTTCAATTTCACCGCGGGTTATTGGCTGCCTGTAAACAATTAAAGCCAAAGTCTCCAATAAAGCATTTGAGTATCTGGGTGGCTTTTCCTGCCACAACCCCGCTAGCCGCTGCCCAAGCTCAGCTCGTGTTTGGAAGCGGTAACCAGAAGCCACTTTTACTAATTCAATACCCCGCTCCCGGTAATCCAATTGCAGCTCTTTCAGCTGTTGCTTTATTGCCGTAAGTGACGCTTCCCCTTCATTCAGCAAAAGCTGATGCAGTTGCTCAGCCGATAAAGGCTGAGGGTGTGCAAATAAGGCCGCTTCGATAAGTTGTTTAAGCTGTAACGGATTCATCTTGGCTGTGCTGTCTCAAACTCAGGCGAATATCACTCATAGGCTCTACTTGTGACAATTCTACCATTGATTCTTTCACAAGTTCTAAAATTGCTAAAAAACTAACCACAGCCCCAGCGCGCCCCTCTTTGCGGGTGAACAGCTGACTAAAAGAAACATATTTTTTATTGCTTAATAGTTCCAGTACCTGGCTCATTCTTGCCCGTGTGGATAGCTGTTCCCGTTTTATCTGATGGTGTGCTTTTAGCTCAACCTGCTGCAATACCCGACTAAAGGCAAGCGTCAAATCCTCTAAAGTAACTTCCGGAGGTGTTGATGTTACCCACTCACGCGCATTGGTATTAACCTCACTCAGCAATATGTCCCGCCCTACTTGAGGTTGCTGGTCAATATACTCTGCACCCTGACGTATGGCTTCATACTCCTGCAAGCGCCTGATTAATTCGGCTCTTGGATCTTCTTCTTCATCCTCTTCCTGAGGCGGCTTCGGTAATAGCAGTCGACTTTTAATTTCCGCCAGTATGGCGGCCATCACCAAATAATCAGCGGCCAGCTCCAGCTTAAGCTCTTGCATCATATCCACATACTCAACGTACTGTCGGGTAATGGCCAAAATAGGCATATCAACAATATCGAGCTTTTGTTTACGGATTAAGTACAACAGCAAGTCCATCGGACCACTGAAAGTATCCAGAATAACTTCCAGCGCATCCGGTGGTATATAGAGGTCTTCTGGTTTTTCTATAACCGGTTCGCCGCGGACAAAACCTAAAGGCAGTGACTGCTGTTCAGCCATAATTAACCCAAATGCCTAGCAAGTTATTAAAAGTCAAAAGGTTCTGTGTCTCCGGAGCCTTCACGGCGAATGGTCGGCGCGCCTTCAGACAAATCCACAACCGTGGTTGGTTCTTCACCTTTATGACCGCCGTCAATAATTAAATCCACTAATTTTTCCAGCTTATCCCGAATCTCTTCCGGGTCGGATTCAGCCAGCATTCCTTCACCAAGGATCAAGCTGGTCGACATTAAAGGCTCGTTCAACTCTTCCAACAAAGCCATTGCTATACGGTTGGTCGGAACCCGTATGCCGATAGTTTTACGTTTGGGATTCAAAAGTCGTTTAGGAACTTCTTTAGTACCTTTCAGAATAAAAGTGTAAGGCCCCGGGGTGTTATTCTTTAGTAGACGGAAAGCATCGTTATCAACTCTGGCATAAGTCGCAAGCTCAGATAAGTCACGGCACATTAAGGTAAAATTGTGCTCTTTGTCTATTTCTCGAATCTGACAAATACGATCCGCCGCTGCTTTGTCACCAATTTGGCAACCAATGGCATAACCCGAGTCCGTAGGATAAACCACCACACCGCTTTTACGAATAATCTGAACCGATTGCTGAATTAAACGTGCTTGAGGATTTTCCGGATGAATTTCAAAAAATTGACTCATAATCTCCCCTCAATCCTTCTACTGTGACCAATGCTCCCATATTGGCACACAGTCCTCCGGCAGACAAAGATTTTTGCCCAGTTCGCGCCAATTTCCCGGATAGTGAAAGTCGGAACCCTGAGAGGCTAACAGCCCGTATTCCCGGCTCATTTTTGCCAAAGCGTCACGATGCCCCGGAGACTGCTGACACAAACTGACTTCCATGGCATCAAGCCCCCACTCTTTCCCTTCTACCAAAAGTTTTCGCAGCCATTTGTTTGACATCTTATAGCCATGCGGATGCGCCAGCACTGCCTTGCCTCCGGCGCTATGAATAGCATCTATTGCTTCAGGAATATCGCACCATTCGGGGTTTACATAAGCACTACTGCCTTTACCAATATAGCGGTCAAAAGCCTGCTGTGGTTTACTGACCGTCCCCTTGCGTACCATGGCATCGGCGATGTGCTTGCGTGTTGGCATACCATCCGCCTGACAGTCCTCTGCAGATAAACTAACGCCACGTTGGTATAACTTCTCAAGCATGGCATCAAAGCGATCATAACGACGTTGCTGCTGTTCGTTTAACAATGCCTTTAACTGTCCCTCTTCAGGATCGATATTGAGACCGACGATATGAATCTCAAAACTGTGCCAGCGACAGCTGATTTCAACACCGTTAATCAATTTAATCGGCAGGCTTTCCTGAGCAATCAGACTGTTCGCTTCGGGCAGGCCGTCAACACAGTCATGATCGGTAATTGCCAGTACATCCACTTCCTGCTCACAAGCCCGGTGCAAAAGCTCAGAGACGGACAATGAACCATCCGAGTGCGTACTGTGACAATGTAAATCATAAACTGGCATTAAATCTCCGCCGCCAGTTCTGTACCCTGACGAATCGCGCGTTTAGCATCAAGCTCGGCAGCAACGTCGGCACCACCAATTAGGTGCACAGTCTGACCAGCAGACTGCAACGCGTCGTGTAATGACCGTTGCGGTACCTGCCCCGCACAAATAATCACATTATCAACTTCCAGCAATTGTTTTTCACCTTCACGCTCTATTTCTATACCTTCTGGCACAATGCGGTGATAAGTCACCCCATTCCACATATTCACAGACTTACTTTTTAACTCGTTACGATGAACCCAGCCAGAGGTTTTGCCTAACCCCTTACCAACTTTACTCTCTTTACGCTGAAGCAACCAAACCTGACGCGGGCTCTGCTCTGGCTGCTGAGGTTTTAGGCCGCCGCGGTCACTGTAGCTTTTATCAATACCCCAACGCTCTGACCACTCAGATTCATCCAGTGTCAGTGACTTTTCGGTGGTCAGGTATTCAGAAACATCAAAACCAATACCACCGGCACCAATCACAGCCACTTTTTTACCCACAGCTTTGTGGTCACGTAAAACATCTAAGTAGCCCAGAACATGCGGTAAATCGATACCCGGAATATCGATCTGCCGTGGGCTGACGCCAGTTGCCAGAACCACATCATCGTATTTTTCTGCCAACAGCCCTTCGCAAGTTTGCTCTTTTCCAAGCCTCAAATTAACCCCAGTGTCTTCAATGCGGTACTTAAAGTAGCGCAAGGTTTCATAAAACTCTTCTTTACCCGGAATCTGCTTAGCGTAGTTAAACTGACCACCAATTTCATCGGACTTGTCGTATAAATCGACCTGGTGACCACGCTCTGCTGCGTGACAGGCAAAGGCAAGCCCTGCCGGGCCGGACCCAATGACCGCAATGCGCTTTTTCTGCTCAGCCGGTTTCATGACCAGTTCCTGCTCAAAACACGCCTGTGGGTTAACTAAACAGGACGCTCGTTTATTCTCAAACACATGATCCAGACACGCCTGATTACAGGCAATGCAGGTATTAATGCGTTCAGACTGACCTTGTTCCGCTTTTTTCACAAACTCCGGGTCAGCCAGTAATGGTCGCGCCATGGAGACCATATCAGCCTGGTTGCTTTCTAAAATATGCTCGGCAATTTCCGGCGTATTAATACGGTTAACGGCAACCACAGGCACCGATAATTCTCTGCGTACGCGCTCGGTTATCCAACTGAAGGCACCGCGCGGTACCGAAGTGACAATGGTCGGTACACGGGCTTCGTGCCAGCCAATACCGGTATTAATAATGGTAACACCCGCCTGCTCCAGTAGCTTACCCAGCTGCAGCACTTCGTCCAGCTGATGTCCATCTTCCACCAAATCCAGCATCGACAAACGGAAAATAATAATCGACTTTTCACCCACCGCGGCCCGAACGGCTTTGACAATTTCCAGTGGAAACCGCATACGGTTTTCGAAGCTGCCGCCCCAGTTATCATCGCGCTTATTCGTTCTTGGACACAAAAACTGGTTAATCAAGTAACCTTCCGAGCCCATGATTTCTACACCATCGTAGCCAGCCTTCTGCGCCAGCTTTGCGCCGCGGGCATAATGCTTGATGGTGTTTTTAATCTGGCGCTCCGACATGGCTTTTGGCTTGAACGGGTTTATCGGCGCTTTTATCGCGCTGGGCGCTAAGGAAAACGGATGATAGCTGTAACGACCGGCGTGCAGAAGTTGCAGACAGATTTTGCTGCCATACTTGTGAACGGCATCGGTCACCTGACGATGCTTACCGACATGCCAGGGCTTTGACATTTCACTGCCAAACGGCGCTAAGCGTCCTCGAAAGTTTGGACTGATACCGCCGGTAACAATAAGACCTACGCCACCTTTTGCACGCTCTTCATAAAAGCTGGCTAATTTACTAAAGCCATTTTTTTCTTCTTCCAGGCCAGTATGCATTGACCCCATCAAGACTCGGTTCTTTAACGTTGTGAAGCCAAGATCCAGGGGTTTTAGTAAATTTGGGTATGAATTTGCCACGCCAACCTCTTATTTTAAACGGGTGTTTAACTTTTCCTAACTGTACTGCTTAAACCCGTTTAACTCAAGCTCAGAACGCCATAGCTTCACGCAGCAAGAAGCGGGAAAGCGCCATGCTATCTACCTGTAAATTGGGGTTACCATCACGAACTTGCTCAGCTACCTGCTCTAAAATAGGCCAGAGCAATTCTTTCACCTGTGCATCAGCACTTTGCATTGACTGCAGATCAGTCAGCTCAAGCTCTCTTACATGCACACTTAAAATGGGTTCACCTTTGTCAAACAAGTTAATAGTGACGTCTTCCATCAGCCACTCATCAACTCGCCAGTTTAAAGGTACCGAACTCACTTTCTGCACTTTCACTGAGTTCATCTGCTTTAAAAACTCATGCAAATTCGAGCGCCCGGTGCCGTAATATGCCACGGTCAGTTGAGCACCGGACATGGATACTTTTGAAATATCAACACGACTGCTGCCAAGCGCCTGCCAGTCACCAGTTAACACCAACTGCTTGGCTAACAACAATTGATTCTCAGGCTCCGACAAGGCATCCACACGAGTTGCAAAGCGAACGTTATTTGCCGTCAAACCATCAGTTAGTGAGTTAACCTCAAGCTCCTCCACTTCGAGATCGGCATTTAACTGCTCCGACGCCATTGTCTGTAAACCGTCTTTCATTGCATCAGACAGGTTTTGGGCATTAGCTGACAAGCTGATAACCGGAAGCAAAAGCCAGCAAAAAGCCTGTGTTAAATGTGTAATTTTCATCGGTGACCTCATTCAATTAGGATCCAGTCGCAGGAATAAACCCAATAATCGCATAACCTTTGACTCTTTAAAGTAATTATTTGTTAATCTGAGACAACATTATAAAAACGGAGAACAATCTCATGCGAAAGAGCCTTGCTTTAATTGCCTCTTTGTCACTGATGGGTTGCTCGGTAGTATCAGCACCTGTTGTTGCCGAAGAAAGCTCAACGAATCATAAACGCATGTTGCCGGTAGACACCGAAGTGGTTACCGAACACAGCGTAGAAATTAATGGCGAAACTGTGGACTACACAGCCACAGCCGGCACTCAACCGGTATGGGACGACGAAGGTAACCCAACCGCATCGTTATTCTACACCTATTATGAACGTCAGGACGTTGATAACCGTGAGTCTCGCCCTGTTGTTTACTCCTTTAACGGCGGCCCCGGTTCAGCATCGGTTTGGATGCACATTGCCTACACAGGCCCAAAGGTTTTAAACCTGAGTGACGAAGGCTATCCGGTTCAGCCTTATGGCGTGCAGGACAACCCGCACTCCATTCTTGATGTCGCTGACATTGTTTTTATTAACCCAGTCAATACCGGCTACTCACGCGTGTTGCCAAATGAAGATGGCGAAATGCCGTCGCGCGAAAAGCAAAAAGACATGTTCTTCGGTGTTAATGCCGACGTTAAATATCTTGCCGAGTGGATGAACACCTTTACTTCGCGCATGAACCGCTGGCAGTCACCTAAGTACTTAATTGGCGAAAGCTATGGCACAACACGTGTATCGGGTCTTGCACTGGAGCTGCAAAACAGCCAGTGGATGTACCTAAACGGCGTTATTTTAGTGTCACCAACTGATATTGGTATTGACCGCGATGGCCCGGTAAAACAAGCTAACCAGCTGCCTTATTTTGCTGCAGCCGCCTGGTATCACGATGCACTGCCAGACGCACTACAGAGCAAAGATCTGGACGAGTTACTACCAGAAGTTGAACAATTCACGCTGGACCAGTACTTACCGGCACTGGCGAAAGGCGCCATGCTAACGGGTGAAGCCCGCGAGCAAATGGCCGAACGCGTCGCTTATTACTCAGGTTTATCGAAACAAGCGGTATTAGATAACAACCTGGCGCCGAGCACCTGGTATTTCTGGAAAGAACTCCTGCGTGACCGCGACCGCACTATTGGCCGCCTTGACTCACGCTATTTAGGCCTGGATGAAAAACGCTCGGGCGACCGTCCTGACTATAACGCAGAACTGACGTCATGGTTACATTCGTTCACGCCAGCCATTAACTACTACCTGCGTGAAGAGTTAAATTTTGTAACCGACATTAAATACAACATGTTCGGCCCGGTTCATCCGTGGGATCGCTCGAACAACAACACCGGTAAGCAATTACGTCAGGCCATGGCGCAAAACCCTTACCTGAATGTGTTAATTCAGTCAGGTTATTTTGACGGCGCTACTAACTACTTCGATGCCAAGTACAACATGTGGCACTTAGATCCAAGCACGCAAATGAGCGACCGTATCGACTTTAAAGGCTACCGCAGTGGCCACATGATGTACCTGCGCCGTGCCGACTTAGAGAAAGCCAATGACGACTTGCGTGAGTTTATTCGTAAGTCTGATTCAAAAGGCAAACCAGCAGAATATCAATAGAGAAGAATAAAAGCAGAAAGAAAACAACTGTTGACAGACTTTCGCTCAAGCGTTAGTTTGTCAGCATTAAAACGAATTAAGAGAGCTATACAACTTATGTTTTTACGTACAACAACCCAACATTGGTGGTGGCACTTCCCGAACGAGCGGGTGGTGTAGTTGTGCGTGTAACGTAAATAGCTTCACTTTGAGAAACCCGCTCCCTTGAGCGGGTTTTTTATTGCCGTTTCACTGGAGCAGGTTTAAAAATCAACAAGAGAAAACGAGGTCTGAGGTGAAAAACCTGACAACTGAACAAGACGGCAATTTAGAGACACTGAGAGTGTCACTGCCTTATCAGGCGGAGCCACTACAAGTATTTCAGAATACTTGCAGCACACAAGGTGAGCATTTAATGCTGGACTCAGCCGATATCGGCACCAAGCAGCAGGTAAAGAGCTTGCTGCTGATTGATGCAGCGTTACGAATTACTTGTAACAATCAACAGGTCACTATTGATGCCCTGACTGATAACGGCTCTGCCTTGCTAAGCTGGATTGAAGAACAGCTTAAAGATAGAGCGACTATTGAAAAAGCACCAGACCAACTGACATTAACCTTCAGTGCTGCAACTATGCCACTGGATGAAGACTCCCGCTTACGTCAAATCAGTAACATGGAGCCGCTGCGACTACTCCAGCAAAAGCTCAACAAAGCAAACGACACAGCAAAACAGCACCCGTTTTCTGTCTTTCTCGGCGGCGTTTTCGCCTATGACTTTGTTGCCAGCTACGAGCGGCTGCCCGAAGTTGAAGAAGGCGAAAACAACTGCCCTGACTATGTCTTTTACCTGGCAGAAACCTTGCTGATTATTAATCATCAACAGCAAACCACTGAGCTTCTTGGCAGTGTTTTCAGCGGTGACGGTCACGACCAGCGTTATCAGGCTATGAGTCAGCGTATAGGAGAACTGGCAGCGCGCTGTCAGCTGCCGGTAATAGAACCTCAACCTCAGCCGATTGATGTAAAAGTAACAGCCACACCCTCAGCAGAAGAATTTGCAGGCATTGTTACCCGGCTAAAAGAAAACATTGTGGCGGGCGATATTTTTCAGGTAGTGCCGTCCCGGCGTTTTAAAATGCCCTGCCCTGATCCGTTAGCCGCTTACCAGCAGTTGAAGAAGAATAACCCCTCACCCTATATGTTTTTTATGAGTCATCCGGATTTTTGCCTGTTTGGAGCCTCACCTGAGTCCGCACTGAAATATCAGCAGGACACCAATCAGGTAGAGCTTTATCCTATTGCCGGTACCCGTCCACGCGGTAAAAATGCCGACGGCAGTATTAACCCGGACTTAGACAGCCGCATGGAACTGGAACTGCGACTTGACCAAAAAGAACTCGCAGAACATTTAATGCTGGTTGATTTAGCCCGTAACGATTTAGCCCGTATTAGCGAAACCGGCACTCGTTACGTTGCCGACCTGCTTCAGGTTGACCGTTATTCTCATGTTATGCACCTGGTTTCACGCGTGGTGGCAAAACTGAGGAACGACTGCGATGCTCTTCACGCTTACCGCGCCTGCATGAATATGGGCACTTTAGTGGGAGCTCCAAAAGTTAGCGCCGCGACTCTTATTCGTCAGGTCGAACAACAACGTCGCGGCAGCTACGGCGGCGCTGTTGGGTATCTGGCCGGTAATGGCGACATGGATACCTGTATTGTTATTCGCTCCGCGTTTGTTAAGAACGACGAAGCCATAGTGCAGGCCGGTGCTGGTGTAGTGCATGACTCAGATCCGGCCAGCGAAGTCGCCGAAACAGAGAATAAAGCTAAGGCCGTTATCCTGGCAATTCAGCAGGCCCACACTTTACCTGAACAGGAGACGCTATAATGACTCAGTCAGCTCGTATCGTACTGATAGATAACGTCGACTCGTTCTCGTACAACCTGGTGGATGAGTTGCGCCAGTTAGGTTTTCCGCTGGTCGTTTATCGTAACCAACTGGCAGCAACCGATGTGATTGAACAGCTGGAAAATTACAGTGGCCCTCAACTGGTATGCTTGTCACCGGGGCCCGGGCACCCATCAAATGCCGGAAACCTGATGGAAGTGATCCGATACTGCAGCGGCCGCATACCCATGCTGGGTATTTGTCTGGGCTTTCAGGCGTTAATTGAGCACGCAGGCGGACGAGTTGATACCTGCGGTGAGATTGTCCATGGCAAAACCGCTAAGGTCGATACTGTGACGCATCCCGTATTTACCGCCGCAACGGATAACAACCAGTGCGTTGTAGCGCGTTACCACTCATTAAGTGGTTACGACCTTCCGGAAGCAACAAAGGTAATCGCCAGTTTAGATGGCCCCGATGGCAGTATCCCCATGGCTGCCGAGTTTTTTAATGAAGCAGGAACCGTTAGTCATGCCATTGGCTTTCAGTTTCACCCGGAGTCGCTTTTAACGCCAAAGGGAAAACAATTACTTAGTAACAGCATTCAGTATTTATTAACAGGAGCAAAGCCATGAAAGCCCTACAAACTCTGATGTCTGGTGAGGCTCTGACGCAAGATCAAACCCGTGAGTTTTTCCAACGCTTAATTAAAGGCGAGCTCAACGACATTCAGGTGACCGCGGCGCTCATTGCCATGAAAATGCGGGGCGAAACCCCAGCCGAGTTAGCCGGTGCCGCCGAAGCGATTTTATCGGCCGCAAAGCCTTTTGTCCGTCCCGATACCACAGTCATTGACAGCTGCGGTACCGGCGGCGATGGCAGCAACACCATCAATATCTCCACCACGGCTGCTCTGGTTGCCGCCAGTATGGGTCTGGCTGTGGCCAAACATGGTAACCGAAGTGTGTCTTCACGTTCAGGCTCAGCCGATGTACTCGAAGCACTTAAACTTCGCGTTAATCTGGATCCTTCGGATGCCTCTGCCCAGTTGGCCGATAACGGCTTTTGCTTTTTATTTGCTCCGCATTATCACCCGGGCATTAAACACGCTATGCCGGTAAGACAAACACTGAAAACACGCACCTTATTCAACCTGATTGGTCCTTTAGTTAACCCTGCCCGACCCGATGCTCAACTGCTCGGCGTTTATAGTGAGGAATGGGTAAGGCCTATGGCTGAAACCCTGCAGCGACTGGGGGTTAAGCGTGCTATGGTCGTACATGGAAGTGGACTGGATGAACTGGCTCTGCACGGCCCAACTCAAGTCATTGAACTGCGTGACGGCGAGCTGAATGAGTACCGGGTTACTCCTGACGACTTTGGTGTTCCCAGCGCCCCGCTTGACGAGTTAAAAGGCGGCGATGCTGACTTCAATGCCCGTATTCTGGAGGACATTCTTGCCGGAGGCGGCAGCCCCGCTCAGCGCCACTCAGTTGCTATGAACGTTGCAGCTTTGCTTTATTTAAGTGGACAATACAGCGATATGAAAGCCGCAACTGCAGCAACATTGGAGCATTTAGACACCGGCCAGGCTCTGTTGCATTTACGCCGCGTACAAGACGCCCAGGAGACTTATCATGTCTGACAGCATCAGCTTAAAAAAGAATGTGCTGAAAACCATTGTCGATCGCAAAGTTGAGCAAAATAAAGCTCAGGCTGACCTTATGCCCCTGAGTGAAATAAAGTCTCAGCTCAGCCCCAGTGACCGTAGCTTATATGAAGCCTTAAGTGGTGAGCAGGCAGGTTTCATTCTGGAGTGTAAAAAAGCGTCACCATCAAAAGGTCTTATTCGTGCTGACTTTGACGCACCACAGTTGGCAAAAAGTTACCAGCCTTATGCCGCAGCCATTTCCGTACTAACCGAACCTGAGTTTTTTCAGGGCCGGCTGGACTACCTGACCGCCGTGCGCCAACAAGTGACTCAGCCGGTTTTATGCAAAGACTTCTTTATTGATGAAGAGCAGGTTTACCGAGCTCGTTACTTTGGCGCAGACGCTATTTTGCTTATGCTGTCTGTACTCGATGATGCGCAGTATACCATCCTGCGTGATATCGCCGAATCGCTCGCGATGGACGTGCTCACCGAAGTCGCTAACGAAAACGAAATGAAACGTGCCGCAAACCTGGGCGCGAACATTATTGGTATTAACCACCGCGACTTAACGGACTTAAGCATTGAGCCGAACCGCAGCGCACAGTTAGCTCCGCTGGCACCGGAGAATGCCTTACTCATTGCTGAGTCGGGATTTTCCGAACACGCGGACATTCGCCGGGTAGCTCCCTTTGTTAACGGCTTCCTTATTGGCAGCGCATTGAGCGCTCAGCCAGACGTTGATTTAGCCTGTCGAAAACTGCTTTTCGGGCAAAACAAAGTCTGCGGCCTGACCCGCGCAGAAGATGCTATAAACGCCCGCTCACAAGGCGCCGCATATGCTGGACTGATATTTGTTGAGCACTCTCCCCGCTGCGTTACCCAGCAGCAGGCGAAAGAAATAACAGCCGAAGCCACTGGCCTTAAGTACGTCGGTGTTTTTGCTGATCAGCCATTAGAGAGCCTTATCGAAACGGCCGGAAAAGTCGAGCTTTCCGCTATTCAACTGCATGGTCATGAAGATATCGACTATGTTGTTCAATTGCGTCAGCAATTACGCCAAGCCGGTATGGAAGCCGTAAAAATATGGAAAGCTTTAGCGATTGAAAGCCCGGCACAATTGCCGGACCTGCCGGTTGATGCCTTTGTTCTGGATAACCGCGGTGGCGGCAGCGGCAAGGCTTTTAACTGGGAATTTTTGGCGCCATTGAGCACTGAAGAGCGCCTGCGCTGCCTGCTGGCAGGAGGCATTGGCCCCGACAGTATTACCAGTGCAATTGAACTAGGCTTTGCCGGAGTCGACATTAACTCTCAAGCAGAGTGGAAGCCCGGCGTTAAAAATAGCAGTAAAATAGCTCAAACATTCACGAAAATTCGCCACTACGGTCGATTTTCGTCAAACAGAATATCAGACAAGCATACCCAACAGGAGGCTGTATGAGTCAGTCATTACCCGCTTACTTTGGCGATTTCGGCGGCCAGTTCGTTCCTGAAATCTTATTACCGGCATTAGAGCAGTTGGAAAAGGCCTTTATCGAAGCGCAACAAGATGAAGATTTTCAAGCTGAGTTTCGCGGATTGTTGAAAAATTACCTAGGTAGGCCAACGCCGCTCAGCTTGTGCCGTAACCTGCCGCTGCACAGCCCGAATAAAACGAAAATTTACCTTAAGCGTGAAGACTTACTTCATGGCGGCGCCCATAAAACCAACCAGGTACTGGGGCAAGCATTGCTGGCTAAACGCATGGGCAAAACCCGTATTATTGCCGAAACCGGCGCAGGGCAACACGGAACCGCGACAGCCCTTGCCTGTGCCCTGCTGGACTTAGAGTGCATTATTTATATGGGTAAGAAAGACGTTGAACGCCAACAACCCAATGTCTTTCGTATGGAATTAATGGGTGCAAAGGTTGTGCCCGTCGATACCGGCAGCGGTACTTTAAAAGACGCGGTCAACGAAGCGCTGCGCGACTGGACTTCCAGCTACCCGGATACTCATTACTTATTAGGAACAGCCGCCGGGGCACACCCCTTCCCGACCATAGTGCGCGAATTCCACCGCATGATTGGTGAGGAGGCTAAGGCCCAAATTAAAGAGCAGGCCGGTCGTTTACCCGATGAAGTTATTGCCTGTGTCGGTGGTGGCTCAAACGCCATTGGCATGTTCGCCGACTTCATCGACGAAGAAGACGTGGAGCTGGTTGGTGTTGAACCTGCCGGTAAAGGTGTGGAAACCAAGCATCACGGGGCCACACTCACTGCAGGAAAGCCCGGTATTTTGCACGGTTGTCTGTCATTTTTAATGCAAAACCCGGAAGGACAAATCGAAGAGTCCTATTCCGTATCGGCAGGTCTGGACTACCCTGGCGTCGGTCCCCAGCATGCGCATTTAAAAGCCATTGGTCGTGCACGCTATGAATCGGTTACCGATGAAGAAGCACTGGAAGCCTTTAAGTTACTGTCGCGTCATGAGGGTATTATTCCGGCGCTGGAATCAGCCCATGCTTTAGCTTATGCATTGAAACGCGCAGCCGAACCAGATGCACCTGAAATTCTATTGATTAACCTGTCGGGACGCGGCGACAAAGACATCGATCACGTACGTCGTATATTCAGCGCTCAGGAGAATGCTGGAGTTAGTGCTACGGAGGAACAACAATGAGCCGTTATGAAACGTGTTTCGCACAATTAAAAGATGATAATCAGGGCGCTTTTGTGCCATTTGTCACCATAGGAGACCCGACTCCGGGGCAAAGTGTCGACGTTATCAAAGCACTTATCGATGGCGGCGCCGATGCGCTGGAACTTGGGCTCCCATTTTCGGACCCTGTAGCTGACGGCCCCATGATTCAACGTGCAAACCTGCGGGCCTTAGACGCGGGCACAACCTTTAATGACATTTTGCGGATTTTAAGAGAAGTTCGTGATTATTCACCGCAAATACCCATTGGGTTATTAGTTTACGCCAACTTAATCTACGCTAAAGGTATTCGCGACTTTTATCAGCAAATGAAAGATGTTGGCGTCGACTCAGTGCTTATTGCCGATGTTCCGACCAAGGAAGCCAAACGTTTTGCCGCCATTGCAAAAGAGATTGGTATAGACGCTGTATTTATTGCCCCACCGGATGCCAGTGATGCACTGTTAGTCACTATTGCTGAACAATGCTCAGGTTATGTCTATCTGCTGAGCCGCTCGGGGGTTACCGGAGCCGACACGCAAATGCAGGCTCCGGCATCTGAGCTGATTAACAAACTTAAAGAAGCCGGTGCGCCGCCGACTTTGCTTGGGTTTGGCATATCCCGGCCTGAGCATGTACAACGGGCGCTTGCGGCAGGTGCCGACGGTGCAATTAGTGGCTCAGCTGTGGTTGCGCTTATTGAGAAAAACCTCGACAATAACGCGCAGCAAACAGCGGACCTTAGAGCTTTTGTAAAAGGCATGAAGGCCGCAACCCAATTGTCATAGAGTTGCCACCGGAGTAGTTAATGGCCCTGTTGTTAGAATATTTACCCATAATCGCTTTTTTTGTGTTTTACAAAATGGCCGATATTTACGTCGCTACCGGCGTGCTAATGGCAGGGACAGTGGTTCAGTTATTGGGCCTTAAGCTGCTGAAGCAACCACTGACAACACGCCACTGGGTGATATTAGTCGTTGTTATGCTATTCGGTGCAGTAACGCTGTTATTGCGTGACGACTGGTTCATCAAAATGAAAGTCTCTGTTGTGTATCTCGCTATTGCATTTCTACTTTTGGGCGGCTTAGTTTGGAAAAAACGCAGCCCGATTCAGGCTATGATGGGTAAAGATATCAAACTGCCTGACATTGCCTGGCTGAGGCTGACCTACGCATGGATCATCTTTTGCGTGGCATTGGCAGCCGTGAACCTCTACATTGCGGAGTATTGGAGTCAGGAAGCCTGGGTTAATTTTAAAGTATTCGGCATTTTGGGTATTTCACTCATATTCACAATTGGCACCGGGTTTTACATGTACCACCACGCCATTGATGAGGAGAACACAAACTAATGTGGTTTGTTATTTTCGCAGAAGACCATGAAAACTCACTGGAAGGCCGCAAGCAGGCACGCCCTGCTCACCTTGAGCGCTTAAAAGCCTTACAGAACGACGGTCGCTTACTGGTCGCCGGTCCCTGCCCGGCTATTGCAGAGCTTGACCCGGGTGTACTCGGTTTTACCGGCTCAGTGGTCATCGCTGAATTTGACTCTCAGGAAGAAGCGGAACAATGGGCCAACGACGATCCTTACTGGCAAGCCGGTGTCTACAAGAAAGCGACGGTGAAGCCATTCAACGCCGTTTTACCGAACTAACCGAATTAATCAGTGACTATGAAAAGCGTTGAACTCACCGCCAATAACCGCTACCTGCATTGTGTACGTTTTGAACCTGAGTCAACCGCTAAGGCCACAATTGTTATAGCCGCCGCCCTAGGTGTGAAGCAACGTTTTTACCAGCCTATAGCCCGCTGGTTAAGCGAACAGGGCTACCGGGTCATTACTTTTGACTACTACGGTATTGGCCAGTCGGTTGATAAACCACTTAAGCAAATAAAATCCGATATTATTGACTGGGCTGAGCTCGATATCACCTCGGTACTTGACTATGCGCAGTCCTGTCAGAAGGGCGACCCCCTAATCTGGCTGGCTCACAGCCTGGGTGGGCAAATTGTTGCCATGGCACATAACGCCAATAAGATAGATAAGATGGTAACCATAGCCAGCGGTACCGGCTATTGGCTGAAAGCCAGCAAACAGGTCCGCTGGACATCCTGGTTGTTATGGTATTTTGCAGCTCCTATTAGCACTCCCATTGCCGGCTATTTTCCGGGGAAGCGCCTGAATATGGTCGGTGACATGCCTGCAGCAGCCATGAAGCAATGGAGTCGCTGGTGCCGCAGTAAAGACTACTTGTTTGACAATATCAGCACGGAACAAAAGAAACGCTATAAAGCATTTTCAGCCCCTATCAGCGCCTTTCATATTGCTGATGACGAGTTGTTGCAACGCTCCAATATTGAAAACCTGCTAGCGCATTACCCTAACGCAGACAAGGTGTTGAAAGACCTGACCCCGGAAATGACCGAGAGTAAAGGTATTGGCCATTTCAACTTCTTTCGCAGTCAGTTCAAAGAGTCTCTCTGGCGTAAAAACTTGCTAGACGCACTGAAGGTCAATTAAAGTCATTATAAAGTCAGTGCAATTAATAAGGACGCTTCACAATGCATTACCAAATGGAACTAGCGTTATCCTTACTGGCAGCTCTGGCATTGGGCCTGATGATAGGCATTGAACGCGGCTGGAGCGGCAGGGACAGTGACGACGGCACGCGAGTTGCCGGCGTAAGAACCTTCAGTTTAATAGGACTCAGTGGCGGCGTTTTTGCGATTTTAGCTCAACAATGGGGCGTGTGGCTTATCGTTACCGGGTTCTTTGTTGTTGCCATACTCATTGCATCGTCTTATATCAGTCATAGCAAGCTCTCCGATGACGCGGGTATTACCACCGAATTCTCAATGCTGCTGACTTTTGCGTTGGCAATTTGGGCCGCCTCCGGCGACCCTTTACCTGCACTCAGTTGCGGTGCTGTAGTGGTTGCTCTTCTCGGCCATAAAAAGAGTCTGCACAAATTGCTTAAACGCATTTCACCTAAAGCCTTTTACTCTGGCATCACTTTACTGCTGATATCTGTGGTTGTTCTGCCTTTGCTGCCAGATGAAGGTTACGGCCCCTGGCAGGCACTAAACCCCTACTGGCTGTGGTGGATGGTGGTATTAATTTCGGGTCTCTCTTTTATTGGCTACCTGTTTACTCAGTTGCTGGGAGAGAAGCGCGGCACCTTAATTACCGCCATTGCCGGGGGCTTCGCATCATCCACCGCAGTGACCTTAACGATGGCTCGTTTTGCGAAAAAGAATTCTCACAGTGTCATTTACGCCAGTGGCATGCTTCTCGCCTGTAGCATTATGTTCCCGCGTGTTCTTATTGAGGTCTTTGTTGTTAACCGTGAGCTTCTAACGCTATTGTGGCCGCCTATTCTTCTCATGTTCGCCGGGTTATTAACGGTCATAGCACTCATGTACAGACAACATAAACGTAAGCCTTCATCGGAAGCCCGGGAGATAACCATCAGTAACCCACTGCAGCTGACCACCGCCATCCAGTTTGGTATTTTGCTAGCGGTTATTCTGCTACTGGCGGAGGCAATGAAAGACTGGTTTGGTGATGCCGGGATATACAGCCTGGCTATAGTATCCGGTCTGATGGATGTTGACGCCATTACCCTGTCGCTGTCACGCTCGGCTCACGGCGAACTCTCCGGTCAGGTGGCCGCTATGGGAATTATCTTAGCCTGTGCCAGCAATACCCTGCTTAAAGGCGTTATGTTCGCCTCTGTCGCAGGCATTAAATTACACTATCGCTACGCTGTTTACATGATTTTAAGCGTTATTCCCGGCTTGCTTTACGGCATTTGGCAGTTTTAATCATCACAAACGCAGGACAACAATTATGAAATCCGCTCCTGACTGGATCACACATCCGGATACACCTTATTTGCTCATCGATGAAGCTAAATTAAAAAGTAACGTTGGCTATCTTAAGCAACGGGTTGAGTCTCTGGGCAGTCATTTACGCCCACATTTAAAAACTCTACGTACTCTGGAAGCGGCTGAATACCTACTCGATAGTAAGAATGCTCCGGCTACAGTATCAACCTTAGCTGAGGCAGAAGCCTACGCGAAAGCAGGTTATACCGATCTACTCTATGCCGTCGGCATAGCACCCGAAAAGCTCAAAAGGGTAGCCGCACTAAGGCTGCAGGGTATTAACCTGCATATTCTGATAGACAATATGGTGCAGGCGCAAGCCGTTTCCGATTTTGCTGACCAGTTCGGGCAAGACTTTTCCGTATTTATTGAAATAGACAGTGATGACCACCGTGGTGGTATTAAGCCGCGAGATCCGCAATTGTTAACCATTGCCAAAGAACTTGGCGCTCATTTCACCGGTTTAATGACCCACGCCGGTGGCTCGTACGCCTGCAATACGGAACAAGGGTTAAAAAACTTCACCAAACAAGAATGCGATGCCGTTAGAGTTGCTCAGGACAACCTTCAGGCGGCTGGCATTAGCTGCGCTATAACCAGCGTTGGTTCAACGCCGACAGCACATTTTGGCGAAGACTTTAGTGACATTAGTGAGATCAGAGCCGGCGTTTACACCACCTTTGATTTAGTGATGAAAAACATCGGCGTGTGCGGCTTTTCGGACATAGCCATGTCGGTAGTCACAACAGTCATTGGCCACAACAAAGAAAAAAACTGGTTGCTGACCGACAGCGGCTGGATGGCCCTGTCGCGTGATCGCGGTACAGCAGGCCAGAGCCAGGACTTTGGCTATGGCCAAGTCTGCAGAGCAGATGGCTCACTGCTGGACGGCTTGTGCGTTAACAGCACCTCGCAAGAGCACGGCGTCATTGAGTTAACCGAAGCTTACCAACCAGAAGACTTTCCTGTTGGTCATCAGCTGCGCATTCTACCTAACCATGCCTGTGCCACTGCGGCTATGCATCCGGTTTACCACGTATTAATGAGTGACGGTTCGCATAACACCTGGCAACGCATTATTGGCTGGTAGGTTCTCCCCGAAAGGTTTTTCGCCACTCAATTGGGGAGACATTAAATTGCGCTTTAAAGTGGCTTCTCAGTGAAAGAGCTGAGTTGAAACCGCATTGGCTCGCAATGACTTCAATTGGCAAGTCGGTCGACTCCAGAAGATCCTGACTAAAACGTAAGCGTTCGTTCACCAACCAATCTCCCACTGACATGCCGGTGGCTTTCTGAAACTGGCGGCTAAATGTGCGGCGAGTCATCATGACACGTTCAGCCAACTCATCCAGGCTGTGGCTTTCTCCCAACTTCAGCCTTAAATAGTCTAGCAGTTGGTTAATACGGCTATTGGGTGTCGACTTTGGTACCGGTCTGTCAATAAATTGTGCCTGCCCGCCGTTACGATAAGGCGGTATCACCATACGTCGCGCCACTTTATTGGCAACTTCGCTGCCATATTGCTGACGCACCAAGTATAAACAGCAATCAAGCCCGGCGCCGGTTCCGGCCGATGTGACAATATTTCCACTGTCCACATACAGCGAGTTAGAGTCCAGAGTTACATCTGGAAAACGTTTTTGAAAGTCAGGCTCAAATTCCCAGTGCGTTGAAGCTTTCTTGCCAGAAAGCAGACCCGCATAAGCCAAAACATAGGTTCCCAGACACAAGCCCACAATCTGTGCACCCCGGTCGTAGGCTTTTCTCAATTCATCCAGCAATGGCTGAGGAGGACGTTCCGCCGGGTTTCGCCAAAAGGGCACAATGACAATGTCCGCACTTCTTAACCCGGTAACATCATATTCAGGCGTTATTTGAAGCCCCGCATTCGACTTAAGCTCCCCAACGTCGCCGGCGCAGACCCTTAAATCAAAAAGAGGCTGCTCCGGCATAATGTCTTTAAAAATAATGCAGGGGACAGAAAAGTGAAATGAGCTGAACTGATTAAATGCCACTAAAGCAACAACTGGGGCAACAACTGGCTGTTTCATAACAGTCCCTCTGAAAAACGTTTAAAAACTATAACTTTCACCGTCTTCCGGCACCAACACTGAATTAGTAATATTCTTTTCTACTAAAAATTGACGCAACTCCACGCGCGATAACGCGGCGTGATTCACCGATTCCATATGGCTGGCAATTAATGTCGCTTCCGGCGCCGCTTTATGAACCTGGTAAACGTCTTCTTTATCCATAATAATGGAACCTAACTGAGGTATCTGAGCATCTCCGGCGTTCAGTATAACTACCTCTGGTTGGTATTGTTTCAAGCTATTTTCAACATAAGCATTCCAGACCGTGTCACCCGCCAAATAAAGCGTCTTTTCCCCATCATGCTTAAAGACAACACCGCAAACCTCACCCAATACATCTCGGGCCATCGACAAAGTCACATCACTGCCATGCTGTCCCGGTGTTTTGTGTAATGCCATGCCTTCAAACTCAGTATTTTCCGTGAGTATTTGAAGGTTCATGAAGCCTTGCTCTTTAAGCACATGAGCATCCGCTTCGTGCTGCACGAAAATCAGCTTGTCCTTCGGAATGCTCTGCACTGCCACTTCATCCCAGTGATCAGGATGAGTATGTGTGACAATCACCGCATCCACATCTAGAATTTCATCCATCGACAAGGGCAAACCAACAGTAGGATTACGCAAATGGCTGTTTAGCGTGCCTTCAAAGCCAGGGTAGCGCCCTTTCTCCGCCAGCATAGGATCAATTAAAAAGGTTTTTCCGGCAAAAGTAAGTTTTAGTGTCGCATTACGAATTTGTGTAAATTTCATCATAGTCTCCGTTGTTGTTAACGGAAGCTATTGTTATCAATAAACACGACAAAGAAGAGTGGCCTGATGGACATTTAACGATATAATCGGGACAGCCTCAATTGTTCTTATCATAATTACCTGTAATACTTATTACCAACAATAATAAAAAGGAAAAGGAGTTCGCTATGCTAGTAAGAATCACAATGTTCGTTTGCGCACTATTCATGGCAGCTACATTGCAGGCCGAGGAATTTAGCGAGAACAAACACTACGAAGTTTTAGATAACCCGGCTTCGACAACGCCTGAAATTATTGAGTACTTTTCTTTTTATTGCATGGCCTGTTACCGTTTTGAGCCCATCGCAAAAGAACTTGCCTCCACTTATCCTGATACGTTCAAGAAGTCACACACCTCAGGGCTGACTCCTAAGCCGGGTATGGGCAGCAAAATGACCCAAGCCTATTCATTAGCCTTAATGCTGAACAAAGAACAAGCTATTAGCGAAAGCATTTTTAAGCAGCAGTTTGGGCAACGTCAGTCGATTGATACCCAGGAAAAAATTAAAGATATTTTTATTCAGGCCGGCATTTCTGAAGATGACTTTAAACGTGGCTTCAATAACTTCTCGGTAAAAGCCCGCGCAAAACAAATGGATAAAGACGCTCGTGATAAAAACATCACTAGCACCCCAACACTTATCGTGAACGGCAAATACAAAATTCTGATGAATGGCTTCCGCAACAGCGATGATCTTATTGGTGACCTGAAGCTCGTCATCGAGCAGTTAATGAGCAAGTCTTCATAAAAATAAATAAGGGGAAAGCTACAAGCTCTCCCCTTCGTTTTATAAAATCAACCGTGGCAGTGCCTTAATTCTCAGCACTAACTTGTATTCCGGAAAAGCTTGACTGATTCAAGTCACTCATATGATGGCTTAAACGCCAGTAGTAGATTAAGCTTATCAAGACTAAAGCGGCAAAGTCATAACCCGTAAACCCATAACCGGCATCACTGATAAAGATATCGCGGAAAATTGAAGCAACAAGGGCCAGAAGTATTACGAGCGGAAGTAGACGTATGAATAAAACCCAACTGAGCGAGACATAACGCTCCAGAAACTCTCGTCCATCACGTCCGCCATTAGATTTATAAGCAACAGCGGTTCCGAATACCACACAAACTAGCTCACCCCAGAGTGACGCTTTGTCCCAGACCGTTGTATTATCTCCCCAAATACCAACTGGCAGTGTGAACAAAACCAACATTAAGACTAAGTAGTAAAAGGCTTGAGTTTGACTGAAACGTCCCTGAAGAAAGTCCCTTTTCAGTGCATCAATATTCCAAAAGTACATATTAACTCCCTAGATTAAACTTATCTAAGGAGGCTAATATCAATATGTTAGAAGGTCACGCCTCAAATTGTTAAATTTTGTAACATAAGAGCATGAGCATTGAAGTCAGTGAACCACTTCAGTGGTTACTTCAATAATTCCGAGATCCAGATCGGCTATTTCACTAAATGCGGAACGTGACAGATCGATGACCCTGCCATCAATAAACGGTCCCCGGTCATTAATTTTGACCACAACACTTTTATTGTTAGCAATATTGGTTACACGGACTTTAGTTCCAAACGGTAAGGTTCGATGAGCCGCCGTACTTGAAAAGTGGTTATAACGTTCGCCGCTTGCGGTCGTTCTGAATTGGTATTTCATGGCATAATAAGAGGCTTTTCCGGACTCTGTGGTACCAACTAAGTTTTGAGGACTTTCAGCGGGAATCGAAGTACACCCTGCAAGCGCCAGCATAAAAATGCCAACGCCAAGGGTTAATCGTTTATGTGGATACTGGTTTTTTGTTTTCATTCCTCAATTTTACTGAGTTTCGAAAACACTGTCCGTTAAGAAAATAAAAAGACGTGTAAAGAATTACACACTGACCTGAAAGGCTTCCCGCACCGTAGGGTACTCAAATTCAAAACCATGGCTGCGCAACTTATCGGGCACCACAGCCTGACCTTTAAGCAGCATCGACGACATTTCCCCCAGACCTAACTTGAGCACAAAACCCGGTACTCTCATAAAGTGCGGTTTATTCAGTACCGACGCCAGAGTACGGCTAAAGGCTTCATTAGTAACGGGCCCCGGAGCGGTCATGTTAACTGGCCCCGACAAATTGTCGTGTTCCAGCAGATACTGAATCGCGCGGATCATATCCTCAAGCTGTATCCACGACATCATCTGATCACCATCGCCCAAAGGGCCACCTAAGCCAAACTTATATGGAAAAAGCATTTTGGCCAGGGCGCCCTCGCCTTTTGCCAGAACCACACCGGTGCGTAGCAGAACCACGCGGGTTGCATCCTCTGCAGCTAAAGCCCGACGCTCCCATTCCTGACATAAGGTCACCGCAAAGTCAGTATGCTTAGGGCTCTCGTTCTCATCTACGGGCTGAGCGTCACGCGGGCCATAGTAGCCAATAGCGGAACCACTCAGAAATACCTTAGGAGGCGTTTCTGCGGCCTTGATCATAGCCGCCAGCTTTTCGGTAACCTGCCAGCGGCTGTCTTTTAACGCCTGTTTGCGGGAATCGCTCCAACGCTTATCCGCAATGCCTTCCCCTTGTAGATTAATAACGGCTTCAAATTGACCAATATCCGTTAATTCGTCCACCGAAGAAAGCAAAGTGACATCCTCACCCAAGGCCTTTTTTGCGCGTTCCTTGTTGCGGGTAGTGACCGTAAACTGATGCTCACTTCGGTACTTGCGAATAAACGCTGAGCCAATAAGCCCGGTACCACCTGTCATTAAAATGTTCATTGGTCACCTCCCTATTTTGTTAAGTCAGCTTGCGTATTAACTGAGCGGTATTTCTCTGAATAAGTCGGTAGCAGGATAAGCGGCCTAAAACAGCAACCACTACGGCACCAAATGCCGGCCCTAACAGCCACAACTTCCAGTGAATAACCGGCGTCATGTTAAACACCTGGTTCTGCAGTATGAACAGTGATATCTCCATTGCCAAAGTTGCTATCAGTCCACTAATGGCACCTAACACCAAAAACTCATAAGTAATACTACGGCTCAGTAATTTACCCGGTGCCCCCAGTGTTCTTAGAATAACTAATTCTTTCTGGCGCTCTTCCATACTCGCCTGAACTTGCGCTACCAGCACTAAAGCGCCAGCAATGATCACAAGTACCAGTACAAACACAATCGCTAAGCTCACCTGCCCAATCACTTCCCGTATTTGATCTATCATGGCATCCAAATCAATTAAAGATGCCTGTGGGAAAGGCTTGAACAACTCATACAGGTCACTTTTACGTTCTTCATCCAGTCTGAAACTGGTGATATAAGTCGCCGGAAAATCTTCCAGAGTCGAGGTATTGAAGATCATGTAAAAGTTTGGCTGCAAGGTATTCCAGTCAGCTTTACGCAAGCTGGTCACCGGTACAGTGAATTCTTCGCCACCTAAGTTAAAGCGTAGTTCATCACCGACTTTAATATCCAGTCGTTCTGATACATTCAGCTCCACCGAGACCTGAGGTTCGGCATTGTCGCCCCACCACTCTCCTGCGGTAAGTTCGTTGTTAGGAGGCAAACTGTCACGCCAGGTTAAAGAGAGCTCTCTGCCTATGCCTTCACGACCGTCATTTTCTGACGCATCTTCATCAGAGACTTCCTCGTCACGATCCTCTTTGGTAACTTCGTCCTCGAGTTTCTCCCCGTTAATATGGGTTAAACGTCCCGGCACAATAGGATAGAGATCGGTCGACGGAATATTTTCCCGCTCGAACATTGACTGCATGTCATCAACGTTATCTTCAGCAATGTTAATTGCGAAATAATTTGGCGCATCGGCAGGTAGCTGACGTTTCCAGTCTTCCAGTAAATCGTTCCGTAGAACAATGACAAGCAGCAACAGCATAATGGCCGTTGAAAAGCTCAGCATTTGAACGCTATTTGCTGCCGCCCGACGTTGCAGGCCAGCCATTGCCAGTCGCCAGCTGCTGCCTGCCTGCATACCCGCTTTACGGCTGGCTGAAATAAACAAACGACCCAGCCCCAGTAAAATAACAGCAGCAACTGCGCCACCGGCAAACAAGGCCGTGGAAAGCCACCATTGCTGACTGTAAATCACCAGCAGTGCGTAAATGGTTCCGCCACTCAGTACCCATTGCAACCAACGCACCGCATTACCAGCCGTCAATTGACGGTGCAATACGCGTAGCGGTGGAATTGATACCAACCTGAATAATGGATACAGGGTAAACATAACCGCACTGATAACACCGGTCGCTCCGGCTAATGCGTAGGGCTGCCATCCGGCTTGAGGTAAGGTCGCATCCAGTTTCTGTGCCACCCATTCAATAACCACATATTGAATGGCCCAGCCAAGCGCCATACCCACCGCCACACTGGCAGCTGTAAGCAATAACAGGTGAAGTAAAAAGATACGTCGTATCTGCTGGCGACTGGCCCCTAAGGTTTTGAATATGGCAACCACATCGTAATTTCTCTGACAATAGCGCTGCGCTGCTACTGCCACCGCTGTTGCAGCCAGTACCACACCGAGCAGGCTGGCCAGCATCATAAAACGCTCAGCACGATTCAAAGAACGCGACAACGGACTGTCACCATCTTCTATACTGCGCCAGCTATGCGTGTCGTCATTCAGGCGTGGTAGCAACCAGTCTTCATAGGCAGTAATGTCGCTGTTGTCACCCGCCATTAACACATTAAAACGCACTCGGCTGCCGGGCTGGATCAAGCCCGTTTCTTCCAGTTGTGAGTGGCGAATAATAACGTTTGGACTATCAGTAAATACTGAAAAACCAACGTCCGGCTCATAGGTAACAACTTTCGTTACTTTAAAGCTGCTGTTGCCAACCTCAATGTCATCGCCGATATCTAACTGCAGCGCCTGAAATAACTGAGAAGCGACCCAGGCCTCACCTTCTGCAGGCAAACCTTCGGCCACATAACCTTGCCCAAAAGGTTCATCAGCAATTTCCAGCTGACCTCGTAACGGGTAGCCATCGCTTACCGCCTTAATATCCACCAGGGTCATGTTCTCATCAGCAAACGCCATTGAGTTGAACACAACTTTCCAGGAGGTTTTCAAATTCATTTGCCCGGCTTGCTCTAACCACTCTTGCGGTATATCTCTCCGCGAGCTCAATACTCTGTCGGCAGCAAGAAACTCACTACTACGCTCAGTTAATCCAGCCTGTAATCGATCGCTGAAAATGGACAGTGACAACACGGCAGTGACTGACAAAATAATTGCCAGCGCCATAATTGTCAGCTCACCTCGTTTCAGCTCATGCTTCAGCAAACGAAACGAAATTTTATGCCACATCCTGAGCTGCCTCCGATAACTGCCCTGCATCCATTTGCAACACGCGCTGACAGCGCTTTGCAAGCCGTTGATCATGAGTTACCACAATCAGCGTGGTGCCATAATCCTTGTTTAAATCAAATAACAGCTCTTCGACTTTTCCACCGGTTTTCGCATCGAGGTTACCCGTTGGTTCATCGGCAAAAAGAATCTTCGGTTGTCCGACAAAGGCTCTGGCAATAGCTACTCGCTGCTGCTCGCCACCAGATAATTGATTTGGATAGTGATGCCAGCGATCTTCCAGCCCAACCTTCGCCAGTAATTCTCTGGCTTCTTTCTCTGCGCCTTTATGTCCGGCCAGCTCTGCCGGGAGCATAACGTTCTCTAAGGCACTTAAACTAGGTACCAGCAGGAACGACTGAAAAATGAATCCGACTTTGTCAGCACGAACTTTTGCGCGCTGCTCCTCATCCAATTCGCTTAATTTTTCGTTCTCTATAAGAACCTCTCCGGAGGATGCGAGGTCTAAACCCGCCAGTAGTGACAATAGCGTCGACTTACCGGAACCCGAAGCGCCGACAATGGCTACGGTGTCACCGGCATTGATACTGACGTTAATTGGCTGCAGAATCTGTAATGGACCCTCAGAGGTGTCTACGGTTTTTTCCAGTTGTTGAGCTTGAATGAGCATAAGATGAAAAACTTCCTTTTGAAAACGTGTTTATTTTTAGCGCTGTTGTTGGTTATACGCAGCGTTTCCGCAAATGTCTCACTTGTTGTTTTAGGTGACAGCTTAAGCGCCGGTTATGGGCTTTCTCAGGAACAAACCTGGGTTGCCGAGTTAGATCGTCGCTGGGAGAGCTCTCACCCCGATATAAACATCATTAACGCCAGTATTAGTGGCGAGACCACTCGTGGTGGTTTGCGCCGCTTAGAAGGCGTTTTAGAGCGTCACAAGCCCGACGCTTTATTTATCGAGCTAGGCGGTAATGATGGCCTTCGTGGGTTCGACCTAAACACAGTTCGCTCGAATTTAAAACAAATCATCGACCAGGCGCAGAAACAAGGCGTTAAAGTCGGCTTAAGTCAGGTTATGGTACCACCTAACTATGGCCAACGTTTTGCAGAACAGTTCCGCCAAGTATTTGAAGAAGTTGCAAAAGAAGAAAATGTAACGCTGATACCATTCTTCATGGAAGAGATAGCCACCAATGCCGATTACGTGCAGGACGATGGTATTCATCCCACCGCTGAAGCCCAGCCAAAGATAGCTGATTTTCTGGAGCCTTATTTGCTGGAGTTGGCGAAGTAGTGAAAGCCAGAAACAAAAAAACCGCCTGCGGGCGGTTGATTTAAGTGGCGTCCCCTAGGGGATTTGAACCCCTGTTACCGCCGTGAAAGGGCGGTGTCCTAGGCCACTAGACGAAGGGGACCCATGGACTTAATTCTTAAGTGTTTAAAAGTAATGGCGTCCCCTAGGGGATTTGAACCCCTGTTACCGCCGTGAAAGGGCGGTGTCCTGGACCACTAGACGAAGGGGACGCAACCAAATACTTATTACTACCAGTGTGCTTTACCAAAACAACTTGGTGGAGCTAAGCGGGATCGAACCGCTGACCTCTTGCATGCCATGCAAGCGCTCTCCCAGCTGAGCTATAGCCCCGCACTAAACAGTCTCAGACTGCCCTGACAGCGGGGCGCATTCTATTGTGACCTGAGCTAATGTGTCAACTATTTTTTCTAAAAATACTGTTGTTTGAGCATTTTTATTGCAGTTTGCTCAGTAATTCATCAAATCTTAACCACGAACCGCTTTTGGCAGTTTTTGATGGTAAACGTGGTAAACCTGCTCCAACCCTTCCCGGCTCGAAACCGATACATTCATATCATTGACTAAGCCGTTATCCAACCGATAAACCCAACCGTGTATCGTCAATGGCTGATCTTTATCCCAGGTTTCCTGAACAACGTTGGTCTTTGCCAGGTTTTTAACCTGCTCCACCACGTTTAACTCACACAAGCGATCAAGCTGGTCATTTTCATTCAACCGCTCTAACTCTTCTGCATGCTCACGGTAAACGTCGCGAATAGGATACAGCCAATGGTCAACCAAACCATGGGGTTTACTCTCAATTGCCGCCTTCACACCACCACAACCGTAATGACCAACAACAAGAATATGCCGTACTTTAAGCGCTTCAATAGCGAATTGAATAACTGATAAGCAGTTAAAATCTGTCTGAATGACCTGGTTTGCCACATTTCTATGAACAAAGAGTTCACCCGGCGCCATGCCGACAATTTCATTTGCCGGAACCCGACTGTCAGAACAACCTATCCACAAGTACTCGGGAGACTGCTGACCCACTAAACGTTTGAAAAAATCAGGATCTTTTTTTACCTGCTCTTCTGCCCACGCTTTGTTATTTTCAATCAAGTGTTTTATATCTGGCATTATTTATCCCATGGTCCCGGTAGCCTGATAAGACGCTTCCACCAAATTTTAGGCATCGTTAATCCTATATAGAGGTCAAAGCTTCTATATAAACAAAGTGGAGAGAACTAAAGGCTATTGTAACCAGAATTGCACTGAATTTGGCAAAGGATTTTATTCAGATTTTTGCGCTAGATAAAACCAGCGGAGAAAAGTGGGCAGTCAGTCACTCAGGTTTTATTGAATTCCTGAGCACTCCGACTGACTGCCGTTATAAAAATGACAAAAAGAGAATTACCACTCGATAACCACGGGCTGCTTTAAATAGGGATTGTCGTGAGCACGTAAACTCTCTTTCATGGCCTCTTCCGAGTTCAGACCGTGATCAACACTGCCATCGCTATAACGCATCGCAAATGGCTGATTAAAAGGCCGTGAGCGGACATGCTCGTAAAGTTCTTTAAATGTATAACAGGTTACTCCGTTAGCTGGCGTTATTCTGCTGTTACTTGGCATAACTCACCTCCTGCATTCAGCCGATACAGATTGATCCACTGCTGCTGAAATAATTCGTTAAACGCGGTAGCACCAGCTAACGCACGCTGAATAGTGGCTTCATCGGCTTCAATAATCACCTGCAGCCGTACCGGTCTGTGTACAAAGTCACTACCATCGTGCACCGACTGCCAGGCCAGTCCCTGACGTAAGTCACCACCATTTCCCTCGAAAATACCAATGTCATTCGCGACCCGGTTGTGCAGCAATTTATTGCCGCTACCCAGCTGTTTCGGATCAGTCACCGAGCAGTAGTACTGCCAGTTTATCCAGTTGGCGACCAGTCCCGGGGCACTCAACAGTTGTGTCAGCAATGCCCCTTTAGGGTCACGCTCGCTGCAGTAGTCATGCAAAAAGTTACTGCCGACCGTTTCCGACGACGTTAATCGGCTAGCTCGTCCGAAAAACAGCACATTATTATCGGCTAACCCCCACTCCGGACGTAGCTCCGCCCAATGGTTCGCCTGCTTTTTAAGCTGTTTAGCTGACCCATTGGTCGACGTGGTTAATGCCTCTGTGGCATTGCTGAATAAACACTTAACCTGATCCGGTACGGAATCGGATAGCCACACTACCTTGTCGGTTACTGTTTCATGCAGCGCTGAATAGAATCGAGTATCCGCGGGGATCTGAACTCCCCGGTCAACGAGATGCTTCCGAATTTCACCATCGTTTAATAAACGGGTTAGTACACGGGCACTCAAGGCTCCCGACTGGCCACCACAAGCCCCGCAGTTAAGGCCAGCACGCTGAGCATTATTGCTGTGATGTGAACCGTGCCCAACCAGAACCACGTACTTCCCGAACGAGTCGAACTGCATTCCCGCCAATGCCTGCTCGCATAAGCTCACCAAAGACTCTACTGACGCCTGACCATCAGCCTGAAAAATAGCGCTGCCGGAAACGGCAGTGTCGTCGGCAGTTGCCAATTTTCCGGGCGCGCCGGTCAGCAACTCTTTCAACTTGCCAAGTCCAAGCGCTTCAACGCCGCTGAACATCGAAACGGGCGTATTAAACAGGTTACTGAGTAATGACATAACCGAATGCTTACGCTCCGGTGCCTTAACGTAATAGGCTGGCTGCAACAGACCTGGCGCATGGGGAACGTCCTGCTCCTTCATCTGAACCGCCAAAGGCACACCAAAAAAGCCGGCAAAGCCTTTGCTTTGTGTACTTACCCCCAAGCGCTCCCCTGCTTGTTCTAGCGCACGACGATAACGCTCAGAGCGCACATCGATACAAAACACCGCCTGCACCACTGAGGTTTCATTCGCGGCCTTATCTGAGTTTTCCGGGCTGAATTTCAGTGTCTTCAACTGTGAGCGTTCATAAGCCGTCTGCCACTGCCACAGAACATCGTTATATTCTTCAATATGAGACACTTGCCCTTCACAGTTTTCTATCTGCGTCGCAAGCGCTTGCTGCAACTGCTGATAAACAGCCGTGTTGGTCCGCTCAGCCAGTTGCCAGAGAATGTACTCCCAGGCCAGTCGAATGCATAACAACTCAAATACCCACTGACTCTGCTGGCGGGCGTCCTGATAAGCCATAGCTGCGGCCCAGCCCCACAGGTCACTGATAAGAGCCTGGCAGTAACAGCGCAGTGCATAATCCGACGCATCGGTTAAAAAACTCGCCTGACAGACGCTAATAAGCTCATGCGGATCATCCGGGAGCTCCGCAAATAAATCGTTTAAATCGGCCTCGTCCATCAGGGTTTCAATACCGCGGTCAGCACGGGATATCGTCAACCAATGTTGATACAACGAGCTGTCCTTACCCGCTTGCTGGAAGCGTGTAGGAAACTGCATAAACAAGCCGCAGGTCTGGCTAATTTGCAGCACCACTTCGTCATTCCAGCGCATTTTTCGGCGACGCTGCTGATATTTATCCACCCACTGGCTTAGGTTTCGCCATTGCGGCAGCAACTCACGGGACTGAGTTCGTTGCTCCAGCTCCCGCACCATGTCTTCGGTCACTAACTCTGGGGCAATTTGATTCTGCTGCCACTGCTGCCAATAGAAGTCGGGGCTCATTAGCAGTCGACTCCCCGCACAGTAACGCCAATGTGCAGCGACACCGCTAACCGGTTGCTGGCGATAGTGCCAGAAAGGGTTAACCGCTATCCATTGAGACAAGGGCCACTGCGGCGCAATGGACTGACTGACCTGTTCCGCGATAGACACAAAACGACTGACGGTGATCATAAGCGCCCCTCTTGTCGGCTACGACGTTGGTAATAACGAATGGGATGACTGGGCCACAACCACAACACCAGCCGCGTCAGCCACTCATCCAAATAAAGTCCGGCGTTCAAAGTGATGAACCAGCGTTGGCTCAGACGACGCGATGGCGTGTGATGCACCAGCCAATAGGTAAAAGCGAAGATATTGAACAGCAGGGTAATAATCGGTTCCAGCAGTAAACTGTTAAACGGAGGTTGCGGCTCCACAACTTGTTGTACCAGCGCACCAAGAAGCAGATAAGCAGCTATCGCCAGCACTGAAACAGCAAATCGCAACAGCCATTGGTGGAGATTCATCCAAATAGTCGCTAACGCCATGGCTAATAGAGCCGACGGTAACCACTTCGGATCACCCAGTAACCACCAACAGGTAGCAGCAATGAGTGCCTGAAAAATCAGAAAGACCAGACTCACCCGTAATATTGAGCGCGCCTGAGGCTGTTTAATGACAGCAACTTCGCTGACCGATAAGAAGGCATGAGCTTTGTAAACCGAGTGTGCAACCAGGTGAAGCAAGGCTAAGTCGTAGTATCCCAAACCAATTTCCAGCAGCATCAGACCCATTTGCGCACAGGTTGACCATGCCAGACGCACCTTGATGCTGATTCGTGTTGCCATAATTAATGCAGCAAAACAGCAGGAGGCAGCCGAGACCAGGCACAATAACCACACGGCGAGAACACTATTGCTCCATAAAGGTACGGTAACCAGCAGCAAGAAGCCGCCAAGGTTAATAATGCCTGCGTGTAATAATGCAGAAACCGGTGTTGGTGCTTCAACGACCTGAATGAGCCAGCCATGCAGGGGCAACTGAGCGCACTTTATCAATGCCGCCATAACCAGACAGACTGCCGCAATGTGCTGGGGAATACTGGTAGGTGCCGTAGCAAACTGCTTGAGTATGGTGTCTAATTGAAAACTGCCCGTGTTGAGGTACATAAGGACAAAAGCCGTGCCTAAAAAAGCTTCTGAGCAGCGTGCCAGAATGAATTTTTTATGAGCCGCCAATACCGCTCTGTCACGCTCAGGATAAAACATGAGCAGTCTGTGCAGTTGCAGGCTGATGCTCATCCAGGCCACAAAGAAAACCACAATGTGATTACTGACGATAAGTACGAGTACCGCTACTAAGCAGCCAACCAATTTAGAAACGAAAGAACGACGGCGCGGATCCAGCCGGAAGTTTGTGACAGCGTAGCGCGTTACTACCAGTGCTAATAAAGCCACCAGAGCCAATAACACAGGGCGAACGCCAGATAATGTCAACCATTCAGTCATTGATGCATCCTGGGTATTTTGTTTGGGGCAATTATGGGGGCGCCTTTAATGTTAAGTAAAATAGATATAAAATATAATATTGTTCTATTTTAAAGAACGGTTATTAGCAACTATGAATTACAAACATCTCTTTTACTTCTGGCATGTGGCGGAAAGTGGCCATTTAACCCAAACCGCTCAAAAACTTCATGTGTCGCAATCGGCGTTATCGGCGCAAATAAAACAGTTGGAAGAATGGTTAGGCACGCCTTTGTTTGAGCGTCAGGGGCGACAACTAGTGCTGACTCAGGCCGGGTACATTGCTCGTCAGTACGCCAACCGGATTTTTCACGAAGGTGAGAACCTGGTCAAACAACTGAAACAGGGAATGGACGGTGCAGATTTAGTGATTCGCATTGGTCACGCCTCGACCATGTCACGTAACTTTGTCGAAGCATTTATCAGCGACTTAGTGCACCAGCAGGACGTGCAATACCGGCTGCACTCAATGACCCCCGACCAGTTATTTAATGAGTTGGCTAACCATCAAATTGACCTGGCGCTGGCGAATACCAACGTACGGGGCAGTGACAAGCAATTATGGCAAAGTCGTCTGTTAGCGCGTCAGCCCGTATCCGTTATAGGGCCGCCGGGACGCGATATAGAACGTCTGACAGATACCTCTTTACGGAACAAAAACTGGGTTTTACCGCCGGAAAACATGCCTCAGCGTGCGGCTTTCGATATGCTAAGCGCAGAATACAAATGGCAACCACGGGTACTTGCAGAGGCGGACGATATGGCCATGTTGCGACTACTGGCGCGTGATACCGGAGCCCTGGCGGTTATTCCGGATGTTGTTGTGAGGGATGAGTTGAACAACGGGCAGTTAAAACGCTACCTGACTCTACCCAACGTGTTCGAACACTTTTACGCCATTACTCTAAAGCGCCCTTTCGAGCATCCAATGGTGGCCCGGCTTCTCAAGCGCTTTGCGTAGCCCGTTGCAAGGCAAAAGGCTACGCACTCAGTTCAACGCGGTAACTTACGCATTTTCACGGTTTACAATAAACTCTAACGCAAGGTCAATACGCGCCAGAACCGTCTTTTGGGGGATAAGTTCCAGCGTTACATCTAAGGAGGGAGAGTTGCCTCCACCGGTTGCTGCAACACGCAGCGGCATACCTACTTTGCCCATGCCCACGTCCAAGTCAGCGGCTGTCTGATTAATTGCCGCCTGGATATTCGTCGCATTCCACTCAGCAACAGCCCCGAGCAGTTCTTTGGCTTTTACCAGAGGCTCCTTAGCTACCGGGCGCAAGTGTTTCTTCGCGGCCTTTTCTTCAAACTCATCCACCGACTCAAAGAAGTAACGGCTAATGGCAGCCATTTCTTTTAAGGTTTTTACCCGATCAGCCTGCAACGACACAACCTGCTCTAGCGCCGGACCATTGCCTGTGTCCACGCCAATTTGGTCAAACTGCCATTGCAACTGCGGAGCAACTTTTTCCGCCGGTAACGTTTTCATGTAGTGCTGATTTAACCAATTAAGCTTTTCGGTATTAAACGCTGACGCTGCTTTGTTAACGTCATCCAGCTTAAAGTACTCAACCAGCTCCTCACGGCTGAATATTTCCTGGTCACCATGAGACCAGCCCAGGCGTGCTAAGTAATTCACGACCGCTTCCGGCACATAGCCGTCATCGCGATACTGCATCACACTGACCGCACCGTGACGTTTCGACAGTTTCTTACCATCGTCACCTAAAATCATCGACACGTGAGCGTACTGAGGTACCGGCGCGCCAAGAGCTTTCAGAATATTAATCTGACGCGGGGTGTTATTAATATGGTCTTCACCACGCACTACGTGAGTAATATCCATGTCCCAGTCATCAACCACCACACAGAAGTTATAAGTCGGCGTGCCGTCAGTACGGGCAATGATCAAATCATCCAGTTCGGTATTAGCGAATTCAATGCGCCCACGAATGTGATCATCAAAAACCACACTGCCGTCTTGCGGGTTACGGAAGCGGATCACGTACTTATCACCGCCGACGTCAGGATTGTCACGGCAATGACCGTCGTAACGAGGCTTTTCACCAGCCGCCATTTGGTCTTCACGCATTTTCTCTAAGCGCTCCGTTGAGCAATAGCATTTATAGGCTTTGTCTTCTTCCAGTAACTTGTCGATTAACTCTTTATAGCGCTCAAAACGTTGAGTCTGGTAATAAGGTCCGCGATCCCAGCTTAAGCCTAGCCATTCCATACCTTCTAAAATGGCATCAATAGCAGGTTGCGTTGAACGTTCACGGTCGGTATCTTCAATACGCAGCACGAACTCGCCGCCCTGTGCCTTTGCAACTAACCATGAATACAATGCCGTACGGGCACCACCAACGTGCAAATACCCAGTCGGGCTGGGGGCAAAACGCGTTACCACACTCATGTTTATTCCTTTCTTTGAAACCGGTCAATTTAATGAGCGTAAGTTTATCAAGACTGAGCGCTTGACGCATCTGCTATTCGAAGTGATTAAAATGTCAGCAAACGAACCAAAGTTAGCAATTTTTATTTGACAGTTTATATCTGCGCCCTATAATGCCACCTCGCAACGACGCAGAAGTGTCACAGTGAGAATGGTTGCTTAGCTCAGTTGGGAGAGCATCGCCCTTACAAGGCGAGGGTCACTGGTTCAAGCCCAGTAGCAACCACCACTTCTCTTCTTCCCCTTAGTTGCAGACCTTCAGGATGGTTGCTTAGCTCAGTTGGGAGAGCATCGCCCTTACAAGGCGAGGGTCACTGGTTCGAGCCCAGTAGCAACCACCATTTTTTTATCCCTCAGCTTTCTATCTTTTCAGTATTAATTTTTCAGATAAATAATCCAGTAGCACCCGTACTTTAGGAATCACCTGACGATTTTCCGGATACAACGCCCATATACCATCATCCGGTTGTCGAAAATCCGCTAACACTTCCTCTAACTGTCCATTTTCCAACGACTCAGTCACGTAATAATCCGGCAGCATTGCCAACCCCAAGCCTTTTATTGCGGCATCACGAAGTGCCAGACCATTGTTGCAATGCAGGTACGACTCCGGTCGCACAGTTTCCAGCTTGCCATCAACCCGAAAACGCCATTGCTTAACCGTTCCGGTAAAACAGCGATGCTCATCCAAGTCATCAATGTTTTGCGGACATCCAAATTGACTAAAATAAGCCGGTGAGCCTACGACAAAATGCCGGCGTGACCCTAGTTTCCGGGCGCGTAACCTCGGATTGCCAAGTTGCCCTAAGCGTATAGCCACATCATAACTGCCTTCAATTAAGTCGACCTGCTCGTTTGTCAGCTGTAAATCCAGACGACAATCCGCATAAACCTGCAAAAAATCATTCAACAGAGGTGCAATAAACCGCTCGCCATAGTAGACCGGTGCCGTAATGCGAATTAAACCCTGAGGCTGTTGTGTGCGCTGCTGAATGGCCTGATCGGCATCTCTCAGGCTGGCAACGAGGTGCTGGCAATGGGGTAAGTAGAGCTTTCCCTCTTCTGTTAATCTGACACTTCGAGTTGAGCGATACAGCAGTTGCATCTGCAGCCTTTGCTCCAGCGCTGCAATATTTCGGCTTACCTGTGCCACCGACAGTCCCAATTGGTGAGCCGCTGCGGTAAAGCTATGCAATTCAGCCACTGCCGCAAATTCGCTAATTCCCTGCCAAGGCTTCATACTGCCCCATTATTTCATTAATGAAAAAGTAATTTGTAAAAACAGTAGATTACCTGCTTATGAGAAAAAGTTAAACTTAGGCTACGCTTTTACGTAATGAGACGACGAATCAAACAGTATAAGGAATCAATATGGAAACGATTAAGTCACGCGCTATGGTTGCCTGGGGTCCGGGCGAACCGCTGAAAGAAGAAACAATTGATGTTGCACCACCGAAAAAAGGCGAAGTACGCGTTCGCATTATTGCAACCGGTGTCTGCCACACTGACGCTTACACCTTGTCAGGTAAAGATCCTGAAGGCATTTTTCCTTCCGTATTAGGTCACGAAGGTGGCGGTATTGTTGAATCTGTCGGCGAAGGCGTCACTTCGGTTGAAGTCGGTGACCATGTCATTCCTTTATACACCGCAGAATGTGGTGAATGTAAGTTCTGCACCTCTGGTAAAACCAACCTGTGTCAGGCTGTTCGTGCCACTCAAGGTAAAGGTTTAATGCCGGACGGTAGCAGCCGCTTTTCAAAAGACGGCGAGACCATTTATCACTACATGGGAACCTCAACCTTCTCTGAATACACCGTTCTACCAGAAATTTCACTGGCGAAAATTCCAAAAGAAGCACCGCTTGAAAAAGTCTGCCTGCTTGGCTGTGGTGTCACCACTGGCATGGGCGCGGTTAAAAACACCGCCAAAGTGCAGGAAGGCGACACGGTTGCGGTATTTGGCCTTGGTGGTATTGGTCTGGCGGTTATCATTGGCGCGGTACAAGCTAAAGCTTCACGCATTATTGCCATTGATGTGAACGACGACAAACAAAAAATTGCCAAAGAGCTAGGCGCAACCGACTTTGTGAACCCAACCGAACACGACAAACCCATTCAGGAAGTCATTGTTGATATGACCGACGGTGGCGTCGACTTCTCATTTGAGTGCATTGGTAACGTAGACGTTATGCGCGCTGCACTTGAGTGCTGCCATAAAGGCTGGGGTGAATCTGTCATTATTGGTGTTGCCGGAGCCGGTGAAGAAATTTCTACCCGTCCGTTCCAGCTGGTTACAGGCCGTGTATGGCGTGGCAGCGCCTTTGGCGGCGTTAAAGGCCGTACCGAACTGCCTGACTATGTTAAACAATACATGGACGGTAAGTTTGATTTGGATACCTTTATTACCCATACCATGCCGTTAGAAGACATTAATAAAGCGTTCGACCTAATGCACGAAGGTAAGTCGATTCGCTCAGTCATTCATTATTAATGGAGCCAGGAATGAAACAAGTTAGCGAAACCCGCTGTTTTGGCGGTCGTCAGCTGCGCTTTGAACATGACTCTGAAGTACTGAACTGCACTACGCAGTTCAGTGTTTTTTTGCCATTACGCGCAGAGAAAACGGAGGTTCCGGCGGTCTACTTTTTATCGGGCTTAACCTGCACTGATGAAAATTTTTCCACCAAAGCCGGTGCGCAGCGAGTGGCCACAGAGCTGGGTATTGCCTTAATTATTCCCGATACCAGCCCGCGTGGAGACAATGTAGCCGACGATTCAGACGGCGCTTATGACTTAGGTTTAGGTGCAGGCTTTTACGTCAACGCGACTGAAGAGCCCTGGAAGTCGAATTATCAAATGTACGACTACATCGTGAAAGAGCTGCCGGAATTAGTCGAAGCGGAGCTGCCAATTAATGACAAGCGCGCTATTGCAGGTCATTCCATGGGCGGACACGGAGCTTTAGTTATTGGCTTACGTAACAGTGACCGCTACACCAGCATTTCTGCATTCTCGCCGATTACCAACCCAACACAATGCCCCTGGGGTGAAAAAGCCTTTAGCGCGTATTTAGGCGATGATCGCGAACAATGGAAGCAATACGACGCTGTTGAGATCATCAAATCTAAAGGTCAGACACTCCCAATTCGAGTTGATCAGGGCTTAGCTGACGGATTTTTAGAAGAACAGTTAAAACCTGAGAACTTAAAAGACGCCATTAGCGAAGTTAACGGCGGCGGTACGGTTCATTTACACGACGGTTATGACCACAGCTATTACTTCATCTCGTCATTTATTGAAGCTCAGCTTCGCTTCCATGCGAAGTACCTCTCCGCTTAACAAAACTCCAGAAACCCAGTAGGTATTACTTACTGGGTAAATACCCCTATTCGTTAAACGGTTATACTTCTGATCTCGCTCAATACTTCTCGCTTAAAAAGGAAGCAGTAATGAAGGTAAACTCAGCGGTAGAAGCCCTGTCAATTCTCAATGATGGCGATGTCATCTGGTGCCAGTCGATGGCTGCCACCCCTTATAAACTTCTTGAAGGTCTGAAAGAGGTAGCTACACAGCGTAAAGACCTGACGTTGTTACAGTTGCATACAGAGTACAGCGAGATACTCTGTGACCCTGAGCTTAAAGGACATCTTCGCCAACGTGCTTTCTTTGTTGGGGCCTCAACTCGGCAGGCGGTGAACCAAGGGCTAGCCGACTATGTCCCTATTTTTCTCTCTGAAATTCCCAAGCTGTTTCGCTCTGGCGAACAGCCATTGGATGCCGCAATCATTCAGGTGTCACCACCGGATAAACACGGTAATTGCAGTTTAGGTATTTCAGTTGAAGCAACCCGGGCCGCACTGCAAGTTGCAAAAAAAGTGGTTGCCTGGATAAACCCCAACATGCCACGGACGCACGGCGATGCGTTAGTCTCGTTAAAGCGGTTTGACCGTTTTTACGAAGAAGCGGCTCCTATTCCACTGCACAACCAGCCACCACAAAACCCAGTGACACAAAAAATTGGCGAGCGCGTTGCCGGCCTTATTAATGACGGGGACTGTTTGCAAATGGGTATTGGCGCAATACCAGACGCGACTTTAGCCTGTCTTCATCATCACAAAGACTTAGGCATTCACACCGAAATGTTCTCTGACGGCGTATTACCGCTGGTTGAGCGTGGCGTCATAAACAACAGCCGCAAGCGTAAGCACCGTGGCCGCATTGTCACCACTTTTGCGATGGGTTCTCAGGCACTTTATGACTTTGTTGATGACAACCAGGAAGTTTTTTTCCTTGATGTTGAGTACACCAATGACACCTCGGTTATTCGCCAGAATAAACAGGTTATGTCCATAAACAGCGCTCTTCAGGTCGACCTCAGTGGACAAGTCTGTGCGGACTCCATTGGCACGAAAATATACTCGGGCGTCGGCGGCCAAATGGACTTTGTACGCGGCGCCAGCTTATCGGAAGGTGGTCGCTCGGTTATTGCTCTGCCTTCGACAGCCTGCGGCGGCACTGTCTCACGCATTAGCTCACTGCTTGCGCCAGGCGCCGGCGTGGTCACCACTCGTGCCCATGTGCATTACATTGTCACTGAACATGGTGTCGCTAACTTACGCGCCAAGAGTATGAGTGAACGCGCGCGCGAACTGATTCATATTGCCGATCCTAAATTCCGGGATGAACTCGCGCAAGCAGCCTATAACGACTGGGGACTGAACATAACCTGATGCAATGGCATCAGGTTACTTCTTCTTCGTAGGCATTGGTACCAATGCCTCAGTTTTAGGCAGCGGCTGCTGTTGCTTACCAAGCGCGATGTAAACAAAGCAACACAAACCAATACCAATAACCAACGCACCAACCCACTGAATTTTTATAAACTGAACGCTAAATAGTACAGTTAATGACATCATCAAAAAGGCATGTAAGGCCATATATTTTTGTTTGCCAAAACGCGCTACTGTCAAGTTCAGGTTGTCGGAATAAAGCCGGATTAAAGAGTCCAGCGAGTTGATCACGAAAACAATTCCAACAAACACCATCGCCAGATTAATGAATCCGGAAGTATCCAGTCCTTTTAAGTGGAATAAGTATAAAACACTAAACCAGAGACCAATGGACAATGACGGCCATATCAGCATGGCTAAGAACAGCCAGATGGTGCGCATGTTACCAACAAAGCGCGCAGTGAACTGACCAATCATAATGCTCCAGGCAAACCACCAGAACAGGTAAAACGCATGGTAATCATTAATCGGCAGAACAAACCGGTGTAGATGTTCAAAGTAGTCGGTCAATAAGGGTAAAGTACTAAAATAATCAGGCGCAGAAACATTGTCAGACAGTAAAGCGATACTGCCTAGCCCAAGAATTAACGCAAAGAACAACCCACCAGATGACAAGCTAAGAATCTTAACAAACTTAAGCTCGGTACTTGAGTAAACCGCAAATAAAATGGTGCCGCCGACAATCAGCGCGTAGTACCAGGGGAAGCCTTCGCTAACCGCAATACTGGGTAAATACCAGCTCAAGTTCGCAAATAACAAATGCGCGGTAAAAGCACAGGTGCCAATTATCACGATGTTATTAATCCACTTAACCCAGGTAATCTCAAAGAATTTAACCTTGGGTTCAATTGCGCAGAAATAAAAACAAGTGACAAAGTAAATGGCCCAGACCAGAAAGCCCCAGAAGCCAAACTCAATAGCCAAAGGGTTGGCAAAAGCGTACTCGCTGTTTTCTTTTATATCGGCATAAACCGGGAACTCTGTCAGCGGGAACATAATGAGTCCGACATCCAGACCCGAGGTAAACAGAATAGCAATGAATGTCATAGTAGACACCGGGTAGCGACCGTTAAGTTTCAGCCGCCCCCAGCGCATAACAATAAAGACCACCATGGCCATGAAAAACAGCATGCCAATACTGACAAGAGTTAACATGACGCGCTCCGCTTGGCCTCACCACTGCGCTGACGCTGTTGCCATTGCGGGTCTTTATAAACATCAACTTCAGCTCTCGGCAGGTTCTGATGCTTGATGATATCAGCCGCTCGTTCCGCGACCATGATGGTTGGCGCGTTCAGGTTGCCGTTTGGAATCGTTGGGAAAACCGACGAGTCAATAACTCTAAGTCCTTGCAAGCCCCGCACACGCATTTGTGAGTCAATCACTGCCATGTCATCATCTTCGGCACCCATACGACAACTGCCGCAGGGGTGATAAGCACTTTCTACGGCATCACGCACGAAAGCATCTATCTGCTCATCGGTCACAATGTCTTTTCCCGGTTGTATTTCCTGCCCGCGGTATTCATCCATTGCCGGCTGAGCAATAATTTCGCGAGATAATCTTACGCAGGCCCGAAATGCCTCAATGTCGTCCTGATGCTGCAAATAATTGAATTGAATCTGGGGCGAGGTAAAAGGGTCTGAGCTTTTCACTTTAACCCAACCACGGCTTTTCGGCTTATTGTGCCCAATGTGCAGCTGAAAACCATGTCCTTCAAAAGCAGATTTACCATCGTAGCGAATGGCTGCCGGCAGAAAATGATATTGCAGATCCGGCCACTCAACACCTTCTTTCGAGCGAATAAAACCGCAGGACTCAAAATGATTCGTTGCGCCCAAGCCGGTTTTGAATAAAATCCAGCGTACACCAATAGCTAACTTGCTCAGAGGTCCTAGCTTACTGTTCAGCGTCAGCGGCTTTTTGCACTGATACTGAAAATAAAACTCCAGGTGATCCTGCAAGTTTTCCCCGACACCAGGCAGCTCATGCTGAGTTTCAATGCCCGCTGCAGATAGAGTCTCGTTGTTACCAATACCCGATAGCTGCAGAATATGCGGAGAGCCAATGGAACCTGCACTTAAAAGCACTTCTTTATTCACAAAAAAGCGAGCAATGTTGTTTTTCTCATAAAGCTCGACACCAATAGCCCGCTTGTCTTCCAGCAGCACTTTACTGACCTGAACCCCGGTTTTTATCGCCAGGTTAGGTCTGCTCATAGCTGGCCTTAAATAGGCATTAGCAGCGGACCAGCGCACACCGTTTTTCACGGTCATATGCATGGCACCAAAACCTTCTTGTTGAAAACCGTTATAGTCACTGGTCTCCATATAACCGGCGTCAACTCCGGCCTTAATAAAGGCTTTATACAACGGGTTTTGCATATTGTTACCGTTATTCACCGCCAAAGGGCCATCTTTCGAACGGTATTCATCGGCACCAAAAGCCCAGTCTTCCGCCTTTTTAAAGTACGGCAGGCAATTCTGGTAGTCCCAGCCTTCAGCACCATGCTCTTGCCACTCATCAAAGTCCCGCGCATGACCGCGAACATAAACCATGCCGTTAATCGACGAGGAGCCACCAAGAACCTTGCCCCGGGGGCAATGCATTTCACGATTATTCAGATAAGGCTCAGGTTCCGAGTGGAACTGCCAGGCGTACTTTTTCGTATTCATCGGAATCGACAGCGCGGTTGGCATCTGAATAAAAATGCTTTTGTCTGAGCCGCCAGTCTCTAATAACAATACCGAGACATCCGGATCTTCTGTTAACCGGTTAGCCAGCACACAGCCGGCCGAACCCGCCCCCACAATGATGTAATCGAATTTTTCATTCACTGTCATTAGAATGGACCTTCCAGCTTATCCATTCCGACATAAATTGATTTTGTCTGAGTATAAGACTTAAGTGCTTCCACACCGTTTTCACGACCAATACCCGATTGCTTGTAACCACCTACCGGCATCTCTACCGGCGAATTAGCATAGGCATTAATCCAGCAAATACCGGCTTCCAGCTGAGCGATGACACGATGAGCTCTGCGCAAGTCCTGACAGAAAATACCAGCTGCCAGTCCGTAATCGGTATTGTTAGCTCGTTGAATGACCTCTTCTTCCGTTTCAAAGGTCAGAACGGACATCACCGGACCAAAAATCTCTTCGCGCGTAATGCGCATGTCGTCCGTGCAGTCAGTAAAAATAGTGGGGCCAATAAAATAGCCATTCTCACAGCCCGCAGGCGTTAATCTTTCGCCACCAAATGCCAGAGTAGCGCCCTGCTCTTTGCCAAGCTCAATATAAGCCATGACCTTATGCAGGTGATTTTCAGAAATTAGCGCGCCCAGGTTGGTTTCAGGCTCCATAGGATCGCCGACTACGATATTGTTCTTGGTGCGCTCTAATAAACGCTCCATAAAAGTGTCGTAACAGTCTTTGTGCACGAAAACCCGAGTGCCATTGGTGCAGACCTCGCCCTGGGTGTAAAAGTTACCCATCATGGCACCGGTTACTGCTTCATCAATGTCAGCATCGTCAAAGACAATAAGCGGTGATTTACCGCCCAGTTCCATGGTCACATTCTTCAGGGTACCTGCCGCCGCGGCCATTACCTTTTTGCCCGTGCCTACTTCACCTGTCAGCGACACTTTCGCAATCGACGGATGCTGAACCAGATAATTACCGACAACACCATCACCATGCACCACGTTAAATACGCCTTCCGGTACGCCTGCTTCGATAAATATTTCTGCCAACATCGCAGCGCCACGAGGTGTCTCTTCGGATGGCTTGAAAATCATACTATTACCTGCAGCAAGGGCCGCAGCCGCTTTCCAGCAAGCAATTTGCAACGGGTAGTTCCAGGCACCAATGCCAAAACAGACACCTAAAGGCTCGTGTCGTGTGTAAAAGAAGTCGTTACCAACACTTTGTTGCTCGCCCATCATTGACGGGCATAAGTTGCCAAAATACTCGATAGCATCCGATCCAGTCTGAACATCGACTTCAACAGCTTCCTGCCAGGGCTTACCGGTATCCAGCACTTCAAGCTTTGCCAGCTCGTCATTGCGCTCTCGTAGAATCGCCGCTGCACGTTGTAATACTCGGGCTCGCTCAATTGGAGGGGTTTGTGACCAAACCTCAAACCCTCTTTGAGCACTTTCCACCGCGTCTTCCAACAGCGACTCTCCTGCTGACTCTACGGTGTAAATCACTTTCCCGGTACCTGGGTTGATCACGTCAAAGTATTCATGGTTACTGTCGTCGACGTAACGCCCATGAATAAAGTTTTTAAGTAATGTAGAGGACAACGATAACTCCCTTATAATTTGGCAATGGTTTAACTGACACCGTGCTGTTCCAGCACACCATTAATGTATTTTTTGCAGTATTTTTTTGCCTGACTGAACTTCTCTTCATTTGCCCGGCTTAATGCACAGCGCAACCAAAAACCATCAATTAACGCGGCCGTCACTTCCGCTGCCTCACGCGCACTTTCGGGATTCAGTAGTTGCTTGAAACTGTAACGCAAATTACTCACAAGCCGGCGCTTATTCAGCTCCTGTAAGCGATATAAGTCAGCGTCATGCATTGACTGCCCCCAAAAGCTTAACCAGGTTTTTGTGCTTGAATCTGCCTGTTGCACATCAGAAAAGTTCAAATCAACAATTTTCATCAAGCGGTCATACGGGTTATCCGGTGACTGCTCCATTTTGAGCTGAGAAAGCAAATACCGCACAGAGGCCTCAATTAGCGCCTGCTTACCGCCAAAATAATGGCTGATAATACCGGACGACATCCCCGCCCTGCGCGAAATCAAGTTTATGGTTGCTCCTCGTAAGCCTACGTCAGCAACCACATCGATGGTGGCATCGATTAACTGCTGACGCCGCATTGATTCCATTCCTACTTTTGGCATAGCTTTCTCACATGGTTTAATTTTTATTCGTAAGGTTCCAGCGTTGACAGCCTGAAGCGATGCTCGTTAACTACATCACCTGCTTCATCGTAAAGTCCAAGAGTCACAACCGGATCGTCTTTTTCCCAGTCAACGTCCAGCGCACCATAATTTACCTTATTGATAAACTGACCGATGCGGTGTTTATTGGGGCTAACGTCTTTCCACTCCTGAGTCAGTCCTGATGACGTAACTTCCCATAGTGGGTAGTCTAAATCTTCGTCGTAGTAACTGATTTCACCCCAGTGGGTGTCGCCACTTATCAAGATAACACCATTAACCTTATGTTTTTTAATAAGATTAAACAAACGTTGGCGGTCAGAGGGGAAATTCGCCCACGACTCCCAACCGGTAAAATCAGCTAAAAGCTGTAAGCTGGAGCCAATGACTTTAATACGCGCCGGCTTTTGTAACTGTTCTTCCAGCCACTGCCATTGTTTTTCGCCAATCATACTGGCGTTAGGGTCGCTGTGAACTTTATAAGGCCCCATGTTTTTCGGTTTACGTTCGTTGGCATACTCTTCACGCGTCACGTGGGCAATATCGTCCCGGTTCCAACGCAAATCGGGCAAAATTACGTGAATGCTTTCTTCGCCCTCACCGTAGGTGTATGAGGTGTAAATTCCATCTTCACGAGTGCGACGCGGAGAGTTCTCCGGCTCACCCCAAAAGTCGAGCATGATATCTCTTGACGCTTCTTTTTTAGGGTAATCCTTGCCGGCGTCGTTCGCACCGTAGTCATGATCATCCCAAATAGCGATGAGCTCTGCTTGCTCTTTTAGTTCTTTAAAACCCGGCTTAGAGCCCAGTTTTTCATATTTATTCTGCAACACTGACATGTCTTCGGTGTCGCCATACACATTGTCCCCAAGAAACACAAAAACTTCAGGGTCGTCATCAATAATGCTGTTAAAAATGGGAATGTCTTTGTCCTGATGCGAACATGAACCAAATAAAATCCGGCCTGGTGCATCAGCAAAAACAGAGCCACTCAGTAGTAATGTGGATAGTGCTAATAGTTTATACATGTGTATTGATTACCTTGTTGTTGCTTGCTACTAAAGCAACCACATGCGGCGTTAACCGCATGTGGTTCGGGGTAGTTTTAAAATACAAACTTAGCATTAAGTGCAACCGTACGTGGCGCACCAATCCAACCAGCGCCCGGAGCGATAGTACCAAGGTAATCTTCGTCAAAGACATTATTCACAGTGAAGCTCAGCTCCATGCTGTCAATTGCACCACCAATGTCATAAACGGTTTTACCAATGTAAAGGTCACTCACAACGTAAGAATCGCTTTCCTGAGTGTTCGCCTGGTCTAAGAAACGCTCACCAACATACTTAGTACTAAAGCCGGCATAGAAGTCGCCTTTAGTGTAGTCAAAGCTAACAACGGCCATGTCCTGAGCACTGCCCAGTACCGTATTGCCGCGGAATGCTTCATCCGTATAGGTTGAGTCATTTTTTGTGTAAGACATATAAACGCCAAGGTTATCACTCAGGTTGTAATCCAGTGATGCTTCAATACCGTCAGACTCAATACCACCTGTGTTAACATAACCACCGGCTGCCGCTTCTAAAAAGTCGATACCGTCAACGTCTTCATTACTGACAAAAGTAATGCGATTTTCGAAGGTAATATCATAGTAAGTCAAACTTGCATTAAAGCCCGGCGTTGAATAGCGCAAACCTAAATCAATGTTGTCCGCTGTTTCCGGTTCAACCTGGCTTACATCCGTATCATCACGCTCTAGTACCGCATCTTTAACGGCTGCAAAGTTTTCAGCATAACCACCGAACACTTCCATTCCGTTAACCGGCAGAGGCGCAACAAAACCAGCTGACAATAAAGCATCCGAGTCAGACGATACACTCAGGTTGTTGTCAGGGTTAAACTGGTCTTCTTTTGAAACCTCAACATCAAACTTCTTGGCGCCCAGACGGAATTTCGCAAATCCGGCATCAATCTCGTCTTCAATGTAGTACATCAAAGTTTCGACCGGGAATTCACGGCTGTACTGAACCCAGTAAGGGTTACTTTCAGGACGCGGGCTCGCTGCTGCATCAATGGTTTTATGCCAGTCACGGTACTCATCACGCTGGTAATCTTCGTACCAGAAACCACCACGTAAGGTGTTTGCCATACCGGCAATTGTGGTATCCCATACAAAGTCACCATTGACGCCGTAGCGTTGCTTTTCGTAGTGAGTATGGCGATGCGAACTGACCGGCATAGCGCCTTGCTCATAGCAACCCGGGTCTACTTCGGCTCCGCCGCCGCCATAAGGGTAACCAATTGAGCTCTCGCAGCCTGCTTCAGGTGATAATGACTGGCCGTCGCGGTTAACAAAATAGATAAAACCTTGTGAAGAACCGCCGTAAGCTGTGGTTGAAGGGTCCAGTTCCGAGTGAGGGTTTCCTGCACCGTCGTCGGTAACATCAGCGATGTAATATGGAATCCACTTACCAGCACCTTCGTTTTCGTGATAGTAAACGTTAGTGCTGACATCCACTTCACCCAACATGAAGTCGGCTTTTAGGTAACCAAACAGGTTTTCACGTTCAGTTACCCAACCTTCACGCCATGCCTGGTCTTGATAAGGAATGCCTGTCCAGTCTTCAGTCAGACCGTCCCATTCAGAGTTTTGTTCATACTGTGCTAAACCATAAACTCGTTGATAGGTATATTCCTGAGCGTCGTCGTAACTCACGTAACCCGTTAAATCTACGTCACCAACACGACTGATAATTTTACCTTCAGCATGGTCACGCGTATTGGTTACCGAACCATCCATGTAGTCATCGTTTTGTTGGCTCGAAAGAGAGAACCACGCGTATGTGTCTTTAGCAATTTCGCCAGTATCGTAACGTGCATACAATTTTTGTGCGTTATGCTCGCCAATCGTGGTGCTAACGGTAAACTGTTCTTCGTACGCAGGACGAATAGTAGTAAAGTTCAAGGTACCGCCCAAAGCCTCGTTTGAACGAGAACTGATGTCGGCTGTACCCTGAGAAACTTCCGTGCCACGTAAGTTTTCAGTGTCAATGTAACGGCTGGCTTTAGTACCACCACCGTAGTTTGAGTTGCCGTTAGAAATACCATCTACAGTCATACCAATTTGCTGAGATTCTAAATCTAACTGGAAACCGCGAATTGAGATGCTGGTTGACCATTCATCAGAGCCGAACGGGTCACCTTCGTTTACCAAAACGCCAGGTAAGTTATCAACCATTGCCAAAGCGCTGGTCATAGACGTTTGTTGCTTTTTCATTTCTGCAGAAGCGGCGTTATTCGCATAAGAAACACTGCGGCCAGTAACCACAATGGCTTCCATTTGTTCTTTTTCTTCTTCTGCTTGCTGATCTTGAGTGTCTTGCGCCATTGCTGGCAGGGAGGTAGCAGATAATGCTGATAGTACAGATAGTGCGATTAAGCTTTGCTTCATAGGCACATAAGTTTTCATAAAAGTTCCTGTTTCTTGTGTTGTAGTGAAGTTCCTTAATGTATGGGGCTAATGTGACAACGGCGTTAAGGTTAATTGATCATTCAATTAAAAACAAACTTAGTTAATTGACCGTTCAATTAAAATAAATGCAATATAAATTAGATATTTTTCATCTAAACTCTGCGTTAACTTGCTTTAGAAACTAAGGTAGGCTGTGTTTAAAAGACGGTTGCGGAGGCTTTAATGAAAACAGTCGGCATTATTGGTGGCATGAGCTGGGAATCAACCAGCACTTATTATAAGCGTTTGAACCAGCTAATAAATAAGCGCCTGGGAGGCTTGCACAGTGCTGAAATTCTTCTGGCCAGCCTCGACTTTGCGCCTATTGAGGAGATGCAAAGTAAGGGTGACTGGGATGCAGCTACACAAGCTCTTATTGCCAAAGCCCGGCAGTTGGAAAAAGCGGGTGCTGAAAGTATTGTTATAGCAACAAATACGATGCACAAAGTGGCTCCACAGATTGAAGATGCCGTTAAACTGCCTTTATTGCACATTGTCGACGCCGTGGCGGAGCACCTTAAACAAAACAACGTTAACCAGGTTGGGTTGCTGGGTACACGCTTCACCATGCAGCAACCGTTTTATAGAGAGCGCCTTGAACAACAAAACATTAAGGTACTGATACCCGGTGAAAGTGACGGCAATACAGTCGACAACATTATTTTTAAAGAACTGTGCCATGGCCAATTTACTGATAGCGCGCGCAAACAGTACCTAAGAATTATTGAAGATCTGGCAGCGCAAGGCGCACAAGGCGTTATTTTAGGCTGCACTGAAATTGGTCTGCTGGTTCAACAAGAACATTCTGCCCTGCCATTGTTCGATACCACCGAACTTCATTGCCGCGCCATTGCAGACTGGATGCTAGATTAAAAAGCAGGAAGACCATGACCGATATAACAATCAACTTTTCTCGTTTCTATGACAGAGCCTGCCAGCGTAAAGGTGGCGAAAGTGCGATGCTTGCACGCCTGCCTAAAGTATCGTCCGTAACCCAATTAGAACAACTCGAAGACCGGGAGGTACTTGCTACTATTACCCGCTGTATTTTTCGGGCGGGCTTTGTCTGGCGAATTATTGAGGCGAAATGGCCGGGTTTTGAGGAAGCTTTTAAAGGTTTTGTTCCGCTTTACTGGCAACAGGTGCCGCCAGAAGTACTAGAAGAACTGTCAAAAGATGAACGTATTGTTCGCAACCAGCAAAAAATAAATACCGTTCCAGCCAACGCCCGTATGATTGTTGAAATATCCGAAGAGTACGGCAGCTTTGGTAAGTTCTTAGCGCAGTGGCCATCAAACCGGCAAGCAGAATTGCTGCACTACCTTAAAAAGAACGGATCTCGGCTGGGCGGCGTTACTCCACAATACGTTCTGCGCGAGCTTGGCTGGGACGGCTTTATTATGTCCAATGACGTTGTCACCGCGCTGACCAATTACAAGCTGATAGATGCCTCCCCCACCAGTCAAAAAGGCCTGAAGCAGGCACAAAATGCCTTTAACCACTGGCACGAACAAACCCAGCTGCCCTATAGCCATTTGTCACGAATTTTGTCCTATAGTGTAGGTAAGTAAACCACGATGGGAGTTAAAATGAGCTCAACTAAAAATACTCTGATACTCGGTATTTCACTGATCATCAGCTTCGCCATTATTGCTGTGATTGGCTCAAATGCAGTACTTGAGCATAAGTCGATGGAACGCACGGTTACTGTAAAAGGGCTATCAGAGCGTGAGTACCTTGCTGACACCGTCATCTGGCCCATTCAATTTACAACCGCCAGTAATGATTTAACCGCCATTTATAAAACCATTGAGAAATCCAACCAAAAGGTCATTGAGTTTCTGCAAAGCAAAGGAATTAACCGGGATGAAATTTCCTCGTCAGCGCCTTCTATCACGGATAAATCGGCACGAAGTTACGGTTCTTCACAGCCTGCAGAGTTTCGCTATACAGCCACAAAAGCTATTACGGTCTATTCCGAAAATGTTGAGCAAGTTCGCGGTATCATGAGTCTTCTCGGTGAACTGGGCAAAGAAGGTATTGTTTTTACTACCGATAGCTACCAGGCTCAACCCGACTATGTATTTACTCGCTTAAATGAAGTGAAACCCGAAATGATAGAAGAGGCGACCAAAAAAGCGCGGGAGGTAGCCGAAAAGTTTGCCTTAGACTCTAACTCTGAACTGGGCAAAATAAAGCAGGCTCGACAGGGGCAGTTTAGTATCAGTGCACGCGACCGTCATAACCCTCACCTGAAGAAAATACGGGTGGTATCCACCATAGAATATTACTTGTCCGATTAAGCTATTACTTTCACAATGTGACTCAATTTACGCCACAAGGGCCGGATAATGAAAAGAACCTTACAGTATTTGTTTAAAGGGTTAGCTATTTTACTGCCCATTGTCGTGACTTTTGCCTTATTACAATGGCTGTTAGTCACAATAGAGAGCTGGCTGAAGCCAATTTGGACAACGTTACTCAGTGAGTCCTCTTACTTCCCTGGTTTGGCTTTTATTAGCTTTTTAGCGATTGCACTTCTTATTGGTTTCAGCTCTCGTTGGAATTTTATTGATTCACTATGGCAACTACCCGGCAAACTGATGAATAGACTGCCTTTGTTGCGCAGCTTATACGGCACAATTAATGATGTGTTCGAGATGATGTCAGGTAAGAACTTTGCTGAAGAATCAGTTGTACTGGTGACCCTGCCCGGCAGTAATCTGCGTCTTATAGGCATTGTTACTAAGAAAAGTGGCATTAAAGGCGATCGCCTGTCCGAACTCATGAAAGAAGACCAGGTCGCCGTGTTCTTACCCATGAGTTATAACGTAGGCGGTTATATGGTGATTGTTCCGGGTGACTGCGTTGAGTCACTGACCATGAAGCCAGCTGATGCCTTACAGTTAACCATCAGTGGCGGACTGGGTAAGAACCATTCGGGTAAAGCCGACTAAAATTACAGTTGAAATCATAGCGCGTACTGGTAAAGTTCGCGCTATGAAAATGACAGAACCCTGCCCTTGCGGCTTAGATAAAACCTATCAGGATTGTTGCTACGCTTACCATAGCGGAGAGGCAACAGCCCAATCTCCGGAAGCACTTATGCGTTCGCGCTACAGCGCCTTTGTCGGACACCTGGCCGGCTATTTGGAAACCACCTGGCACAGTAGCTCGCGCCCGCCGTTGCTCGACTTAAGTGACTCTCCAAATTGGCTTAAACTGCAGGTCATTTCATCCAGCGTTGACCAGAATAAAGGACAAGTTCATTTCCGGGCTTTTTATAAAGACGGCAATGACGTAGCTTTTATGGAAGAACAGTCTGACTTCGTGCAAGAAGATGGTAAATGGTATTACCTGAATGGCCGTGTTAATAACGACTAGCTAAATGTCGACGATAGAACCGCCAACGCCTGGAATTTATTAAGTACCAACCACAAATAAACCAGCCAAATATAATGCCAGCCCGGCCGAAAGAAAACGCACCATGCTGTTCAATAAACATCCACAGAATTAATGTTGCATCGACAATAAGCGAGAGTAATAACAAGGGTTGGGCAAAACGCATTAATACATTGGCCCAGTTGCGCTCATCTTCACCAGCAAAGGTCGTTGCCAGCAGAACAATTAACGCCGGTAATCCGACCAGCAGCATCAGTCCAAATTGCTCTGAACTGGTATAAAAGAGTTTTAGCAGTCGGGTACGATCTTCAGCAAAAGTCAGAGAAATAATGGCGGCGACATAACCGCGCATTTCAAATAACAGAACCAGCAAGAGCGAGAGCGGGAAGCTCGCTCTGCCCTCTTTATCCAAGTATCGCGCTTTCTCGACCAACCGCTGCCCGGCGTTTATCTCCGCGCTGCCAGATTTTTTCATGAAAATAGTAACCTACTGTGTTCACTAAAGGCTCAATCAAGGCGATTGCACCACCTAGTACGATATCGCCTGTCATCAGCCAGACAACGCCAAAGGCTATAGTAAAATGCATGATACCAAATGATACTGTTTTTGCTGCGTCTTTCATAACAACCTCCCACTTCGACTTAGTATAAAGTATTGCCGATTAAGGTTGTTAAAACCAATTGAAAAAAGCGATAACCCTGTTCGTCTCAGAGTATTCTGTTAAACCGCTCGTTTTAATTGTTCACGCAGTTCGGCCACTTCGTCCCTAAGCTTTCCAGCTAGTTCAAACTCAAGGTTCTGCGCCGCTTTGTACATTTCTTTTTCCTTAGCTTCAATTTCTTTCATAACAGCTTTTGCGTCTTTAACAACAACGGTACGGGCGTCATAGCCAGAAGCCACTTCAGCCAGAGCTTTTTCAGCTTTACTCTTACGAGCTTTGGCTGAGCCCTGCCCCAAGTCCATCACATCGGTAATACCTTTATTAAGCCCCTGTGGGGTAATTCCGTGTTCTTTGTTATGCGCTATTTGTTTATTACGGCGGCGTTCAGTTTCTTCCATGGCGCGCTGCATAGAGCCGGTAACGCGGTCAGCGTATAAAATAGCCCGGCCATTAACATTACGCGCCGCACGGCCAATGGTCTGAATAAGTGAACGATCAGAACGCAAGAAACCTTCCTTATCAGCGTCCAGAATTGCCACCAAAGACACTTCGGGCATATCCAAGCCTTCTCGTAATAGGTTAATTCCTACCAGCACGTCAAATTCGCCTAGACGTAAATCGCGAATAATTTCCATGCGCTCAACAGTATCAATGTCTGAGTGCAGGTAGCGTACCTTTATTCCGTGTTCATCCAGATAGTCCGCTAAGTCTTCTGCCATTTTCTTGGTTAAAGTGGTTGCCAGTACCCGTTCGCCCTGCTCGGTGCGCAAACGAATTTCAGACATTAAGTCATCGACCTGTGTTGCAACCGGCCGCACTTCTATCTGCGGGTCAATAAGCCCTGTCGGCCTGACCACCTGCTCTACCACTTCGTTGCTACTGCGTTCCAGCTCGTATTTACCCGGCGTTGCCGACACATACATTGTCTGTGGCGCTATGGCTTCAAACTCATCAAACTTAAGTGGTCTGTTATCCAGCGCCGACGGCAAGCGAAAACCATATTCAACCAGGTTCTCTTTACGTGAGCGGTCACCTTTGTACATGGCGCCAACCTGAGAAACGGTCACGTGAGACTCATCAATAATCAGCAGAGCGTCATCGGGTAAATAGTCCATTAAGGTTGGTGGCGGCTCGCCGGGCGCACGACCGGACAGATAGCGAGAATAGTTTTCAATGCCTGAGCAATAACCAAGCTCCAGCATCATTTCAATATCAAATTGTGTCCGCTGACTAATCCGTTGCTCTTCAATCAGCTTGTTTTGTTTAAGCAAAATTTCACGGCGGTCTTTCAGTTCATCTTTTATCTTTTCAATGGCTTTAACCAATACTTCCCGCGGCGTCACATAATGTGTTTTCGGGTAAATAGTAGCGCGCGCAACGTCTTTTTCTGTTACCTGACCTGTCAGCGGCTCAAAAAAGCTGATGCGGTCAACTTCGCTGTCGAACAACTCGACTCGCACAGCCATCTCTTCCGACTCTGCCGGGAAGATATCAATAACATCGCCACGAACCCGGTAAGTGCCGCGCTCAAAAGCCGCATCGTTGCGTTTGTACTGAAGTTGCGCAAGGCGTCGAATAATGTCTCGCTGATCAATAATATCGCCACGACGCAAGTGCAGCATCATTTTCATGTAAGACTCGGGGTCACCCAAGCCGTAAATGGCCGATACCGAAGCAACCAAAACTACGTCGCGCCGTTCCATAAGCGCCTTAGTAGCGGACAAACGCATTTGCTCTATGTGGTCGTTAATTGAGGCGTCTTTCTCAATGAAGGTGTCGGTCGTCGGAACATAAGCTTCGGGTTGATAATAGTCATAGTAAGAGACAAAATATTCCACCGCGTTATTGGGAAAATACTCTTTCATCTCACCATACAGCTGCGCCGCCAATGTTTTATTGTGCGCCAGTATCAACGTAGGCCGCTGCGAACGCTCAATTACGTTCGCCATGGTAAAGGTCTTACCTGAACCAGTGACACCCAGAAGCACCTGATGCGCCAAACCGGCATCCAGATTATCGAGCAGCGATTCGATGGCTTTGGGCTGGTCACCCGCCGGCTTGTATTTAGAAACCAGTTCAAATTTCTTAGCCACGTTCTCTCCTCAACTCTCGTGAAAACCACCAATACGCAATAATAGCGGTAAACAGATTAGCAACGACACCACCAATAAATAAGCCAGTCAAATCGGCCAATAAACTTCCCAAATAGGAAAGTGGCACGAACAACACAAACAAACGAATAATGCTCAGCCATAAGGCATTCATTGGCCGGTGCACAGCATTAAAGCTGGAGTTTGTCAGTATAATAATGCCCTGCAATCCGTAACCCAACGGCATAATATAAATAAAGAGTTTTACAATGTCGGCAACGGCTTTCTCTTCAGCAAAAATCTGCGCTATCCAATGCGCACCAACCAACATAAGCAGATAAATCACAGCCTGAATCGCCAACACCGCTTTTAGAGCGGTTCGATACGCTTCTTTTACTCTGTCTATGCGGTCGGCACCGTAATTTTGGCTAATTAAAGGCGGCAACGACATAGACAACGCCAGAATAATAACGCTGGCCAGCGATTCAAGCCGCGAACCGACACCAAAAGCGGCCACCGCAGGCGCACCGTAGGAAGCAACAATAGCGGTCATTACTGACATAGCTAAAGGCGTCAGCATATTTGCGCTGGCTGCCGGCATACCAATTTTTAAAATACCTCTGGCGGACTTTATCCAGGCGTCAATAAACAGTCTGCCGCCCGGCGGTTTTGAAGACACCAGTTTATTCCGACGCAGCAACCAGAAAACTAAAAAGACGCCGCTGAACCAGGAGATGACACTGGCCAGCGCCGCGCCCTGAATCCCCATAGCCGGAATAGGCCCCAAACCAAAAATTAAAATAGGATCGAAAATAGCGTTAGCTAAGCCACCGGAAGCCATAATAAGCGAAGGCGTGCGAGTATCCCCCGATGCACGCAATACGGCATTACCCACCATAGGCGTCACCAGCATGACACAACCAAAATACCATAGCGTCATGTAGTCCCGGATAAGTGGCATTAACCTATCCTGAGCCTGCAGCAAGCTGAAAATTGGGTCCATCAGCAAGTAGCCGATTAAGGCCAAAGCCGCAACTAATAACGCCGACACGGAAAGTGCCGAAAAACCATCAAAATGAGCTTCGTCGGGTTTATCTGAACCGTACTTTCGTGCAATAACCGCAGAGGTTCCAATACCCAGACCAATAGCGAGGCTGACAACAGTAAAGGTAACAGGGAATGTAAAACTGACAGCCGCTAAGGGGTCAGTTCCAAGCATACTAATAAAGAAGGTATCGACAACATTAAAACTGATAAGGGTAGCCACACCGAAAATAACCGGCCAGGTCATTTCCCAGAGTTTTTGTCCTACCGGCGCGCTGATAAGACTTCTTGATGCGTCGGCAGCTGCCATTCAATCCCTCCTCAGTTCGATAGCCGAATAGTGTACATGAGACTGCGCTTTGTGGCTACGGAGAATGGACTTTAGCCGCTCTGGTCCGTATAGTAATGGGCATTTCAACCCTTGCGAAAAACAGGATCTGAACGTGGATTACCAACTCTCTGATCGTATCAATGCAATTCAGCCGTCACCGACTCTGGCGGTGACTCAAAAAGCCAATGAATTACGTCAACAAGGCAAAGATGTTATTGGTCTGGGTGTCGGCGAGCCAGATTTTGATACACCTGATTTTATTAAAGATGCTGCGATTCAGGCTATCCATGACGGTAAGACCAAATATACGGCTGTTGATGGTATCGATGAGCTAAAAGATGCTGTTATTAAAAAGCTAAAACGCGACAACAGCCTTAGCTACCAACGTTCAGAAATTATTGTGTCAGCCGGTGGTAAACACAGTATTTTCAATTTACTCAGTGCCTGGTTAAATCCGGGAGATGAAGTTGTTATTCCCGCACCTTACTGGGTTTCGTATCCTGACATGACCAAGTTGGTTGGCGCTACGCCAGTTATTGTTAAAGCCGGCATAGACCAACGTTTTAAAATTACACCAGAACAATTGCGTAACGCACTAACGGATAAAACACGTTTAATGTTCATCAATAGTCCGTCCAACCCGGCCGGAACAGCTTATACCGCGAACGAGCTTGAAGCCCTTGCGGAAGTGCTGCGTGATTATCCAAATGTACTTATCGCCACCGACGATATGTACGAGCATATTCTCTGGAGCGACTCGCCCTTTGCTAACTTTCCAATGGTGGCTCCGGATCTTAAAGATCGCACCGTCATCCTAACGGGTGTTTCCAAAGCTTACGCTATGACGGGCTGGCGCATCGGTTATGCTGCAGGCCCTAAACCAATTATTGCTGCTATGAAAAAAATGCAGTCACAAAGTACATCAAACCCTGCCAGCATTAGCCAGTACGCGGCAGCGGCAGCATTAAACGGCGACCAAAGCTGTATTAAAACCATGGTGACTGCATTTAAAGAGCGTCACGACTATTTGGTTGATGCTCTAAACAGCATTGACGGCATTGACTGCGTACCAGGCGACGGTACTTTTTACGCTTTTGCTCAGGTCGATAAGCTAATGGCTAAAGCCAATGTCAGCAGCGACGTTGAACTGTGCGAAAAACTGCTGACACAAGCCAACGTAGCCCTTGTGCCAGGCTCGGCTTTTGGCACGGATGGTTATTGCCGTTTATCCTTCGCTACCGGAATGGATGTTTTGAAAGAAGCGGTTAAACGTATCAAAAGTTTCTCAGAAAGTTTATAAAATGAAGGTTTTGGCGCCATTTTTTACAATGAGCGCCAAAACCCTATTAATTGAACGCTTGTTACAGCATAAATCCCATCAATACCAACTCTTTTCACTTTGATACTTTTATTACAAGTTACTAAAAATTCCTTCCTGCCATTAGTGATCGGAACCAGATCTAAGTGACCGATGTCAAGCCTAATAATTCAATTTAACATGAGATTTTTTGGCGCGTTTTTTAGTCAAATTCACTAAGAAATACACAAGTTGCTGATTCTTCACGCATTGACCGGTGAATCGATCACCAACCTGAAGGTTTATTCACCAGAATAAACTAACCTTTTGTTTATTATGTATATTTTGTTTTATCGTTACTTTTTAACCACTACGGAAATCGCCCTCAAAGCCGCATCATTATTACGACTTCACAGAGTTAAACACAAGGTTATCCACAGATTCCGTGGATAAGATCATGTAGCCTTTATCTACTGCGACATTCAGATATCTGTGGATAATCAGATCCTCGAAAGAGCTAATACTTATGTTATAGATGTAAACTTGACAGTTACTTGACATTGTCAGCGATAAGGATTAGCTCATCTTTTTGCATTGATGTGACTAAAAAAATCAATTTGCTGACTTTTTCGACAACCAAGCCCTTTTCCTTTAAAAACCTTCGCAGAATAGTTGACACCCCTGCGTATGAGCTTTAATATTCGCAGCCGTTGAATGTTGTTCCCCAGTAGCTCAGTTGGTTAGAGCGGTGGACTGTTAATCCATGTGTCGTTGGTTCGAATCCAACCTGGGGAGCCACATTCAGAAGAACCGCCTATATGGCGGTTTTTTCGTTTCTGGACCAAAGCTCTGCACTGAGTTCAGCAACTGGTTGCGTTGCGCCATCGGCAATCCATTGTGCCAGCGTTTCCGCGACATTAGGCCAGTACAGTCTATGAGGTTCCCGTTGCGCCAGCCAGCTGTCAACGTCACTGGTCTCAACTCGTTTTAAGACACTAGCCAGCCCATGCTCCTGTAATATGCGAGCATTCCACTTTTGTTCAAACTGGCCTGCTAAAGGTTTTACTGCCAAAGCCTTTCCCTGGCTCAGCGCTTCGCAACTGGTTTCAAAACCGGCATTCGACAAAATAGCGGACGCCTTACTAAAGTGCTGAGCAAACTCAGTACGTGAAGGCGGATAGCATTCGATGTGCCCCAACGACTTCCGCTCTACCTTAGGATGAAAAAGCGAGAACTCATAGTTATCCAAGGGTTGAAGCTGGTCAATAATATCTCGGGGGTCCTCAAAAGGAAGGTAAACCACAACGCGCTGCATTAACCCGACACAGGCGTTTTCTTCCTGTCTTACTACTGGAGGAATCGCATTGCCACTAGCCAGCCAATGCATACCAACGGGTTCTGAACATGGTGCAAAGGATGAAATCAGCTGCTTTTGCCACCAGGACAATCGTTTAAACAAATCGGGTTCATGAAAAGCGTATTGTCGGCCCAAACCAACACAGCGCACGCCTTGTTTCTTCGCCGCCCAGGCGGTTACCGGCTCATAGTCAGTAATTACCAGGTCATAGTCGGTAACCGATAAGTTTTTCACATCTTGCCAAAACTGCCGCCAATGGTTATTGAGTAATGTCTTGCGTCGGCGAAGCCTCCCCCTTTCGGTGACAAACGACAAGCCCTGACGCCATTGGTAGTCACCGAAAACCTCCATGTCAAAAAGCCCTGAAGGCTGGCGACCCGATATGAGGTAATCAATTTCAACATTACGATGTTTAGTCAAAGACTGAGCTAATGTGTGGCAACGACTTAAATGACCATTCCCTGTACCCTGAACTCCGTAAAGAATTTTCATATCGTCAGTTCCGAAACTAAGACAGCCAGTGCAACACCGGCAACAATATCACTCGGATAATGAACCCCGACCACCACTCTTGACGCCCCAATAGCCATTGCCCAGCCAAAACAGGCTAACCCCGCGGCAGGATAATAGTGGTAGGTAACCGTGGCGAATAAAACCGCTGCCGCCGTATGCCCGGAAGGAAAGCTAAACTTGTCGCTGGCAACAATAAGCGCCGCAAAAGACAAGTTACGCTCACAGGGACGTTGCCGACGGAAACTGTTTTTCATGATCCAGTAAAAAGGAAGTTCAAGAGAAAATGCGAATATCAGACTGGTAAAATATTCGTCGCCGCTGTCATCGAGCATCCAGACCATTAAAGCAATAGCGAGGTATCCATAGCCATCGCCGCTGCGGGAAGTCAGTAGAGCAATTTGTCCGGGAAGATCTTTCGCCCTCAACCCGGAAAACAAGCAGTAACAGTAACGATCAAAGCGTTGTAAATAACTGAACAATACCATGGTAGAAAACCCAAGTTGGCTTCAGTTGGGGCTACTTTGCCAAGCCTTTATGACACTAAATAATCAGTTTCGTGAATAAAATATGACAATGTCGGAATTTTCTCCTAAACCCATGCTCGCTGTCTGTTGTTTATGGCGGCCAAAACACCGATAATATGCGGTCTTAAATAACCACAGTACCCGGAAAGGTAAATGACCGATTACTTACTGCTACTGATAGGCACCGTGCTGGTAAACAACTTTGTGTTGGTAAAGTTCCTGGGCTTGTGCCCGTTTATGGGCGTTTCCAGCAAGTTAGATACCGCCATAGGTATGTCCGCTGCCACCACATTTGTGCTGACACTGGCCTCGGTCTGCAGTTATCTGGTCAATCAGTATTTGTTAGAGCCGCTGGATTTAATGTCACTGCAAACCTTAAGTTTTATTCTGGTTATTGCCGTAGTCGTGCAGTTCACCGAAATGGTGGTGCATAAAACCAGTCCAACGCTGTACCGGTTGCTGGGCATTTTTCTGCCTCTAATTACCACCAACTGTGCCGTTCTCGGTGTTGCTTTGCTTAACGTCAACGAGCAACACAACTTTGTGCAGTCCATTGTTTATGGCCTGGGTGCCGCAGTTGGGTTCTCCTTGGTACTGATTTTATTCTCAGCTCTGCGTGAGCGCTTAGCTGCCGCCGATGTGCCGGTAGCATTTAAAGGCTCAGCTATTGCAATGATCACCGCAGGGCTTATGTCTCTTGCCTTTATGGGCTTTAGCGGATTGGTGAGCGGTTAATGAGTTTATTCGGAGCAGTTATCGCGCTGGGCGTATTAGCGCTGATATTCGGGGTGATACTCGGCTTTGCCGCGGTTAAATTCCGTGTCGAGAGCGACCCCATTGTTGACCAAATTGACGAAATTCTGCCACAAACGCAGTGTGGCCAGTGCGGATATCCGGGGTGTCGCCCTTACGCACAGGCCATTGCCGATGGCGATGACATTAATAAGTGTCCTCCCGGTGGCGAAGCAACTATAAAGCAGCTTGCCGACTTAATGGGCGTTGAACCCAAACCCCTTGACGACGCCCACGGCGAAGAAGACGTTAAAAAAGTCGCGATTATTCGCGAAGACGAGTGCATTGGCTGTACCAAATGCATTCAGGCATGCCCGGTTGATGCCATTTTAGGCGCGGCAAAACAAATGCACACCGTTATTGAACATGAATGTACAGGTTGTGACCTTTGTGTCGAACCTTGCCCGGTTGACTGCATTGACATGGTGGCGGTTAAGCCTAAGCCTGAAACCTGGCAGTGGGACTTAGACACCGTAAAAGAAAACATAAAAGCCAACAGTATTCCGGTGAAGGTGGTTGAATGAGCGATGTAAAAACAGTAAACCGCGATTTTAACACCGGTATCATCGGCCAATTTCCCGGTGGCGTTCATCCGCCGGAACGTAAACAACCGGCCAGCAGCCGTCCAATAAGACGTTTGCCATTGCCAGCAGAGCTCATTTTACCCGTACGTCAACACATAGGCCCGTCCGGCAAAGTATTAGTTGAGGTCGGTGAGCGTGTTGATAAAGGCCAGCGTCTGACTGAAGCCGGGTTAAGCCAGGGGTTACCGCTGCATGCACCAACCTCGGGTGTTATTGCGGCCATTGAGGAACGCCCTACGGCCCATGCCTCGGGTCTGCCTGAGCAAGCCATTGTCATTCATCCGGACGGAGAAGAGCGCTGGGGCAACAAACATGCTCTGCCCGACTATCACGACATTGAAATATCGCGTTTGCTGGAGCTGGTTCAGGAAGCGGGTATTGCTGGTCTGGGGGGCGCAGGTTTTCCTACTGCGCAAAAACTGGCACAACAGAAACCCCTTAAGCATTTAATTATTAACGGAGTTGAATGCGAACCTTATATTGCCGCCGATGACCGTCTAATGCAGGAGTATGCAGACGATATTATTGCCGGCACCCGAATTTTACAGTACATCACCCGGTGTAACTCAGTGTTGTTTGCTATTGAGGACAATAAGCCCGAAGCAATAAAAGCCATAGCTGCGGCTATTGATGATGACACGCAGATACAGCTTAAAGTGGTACCAACCAAATACCCTTCCGGTGGCGAAAAACAATTAATTGAGCTGCTAACAGGCCATCAGGTGCCCAGCGGCAAGCTGCCCATGGACATTGGTTTACTAATGCAAAACGTCGGTACCGCTTATGCCGTTAAGCGCGCCATTATTCACGGTGAGCCTTTATTAGAGCGTGTTGTGACCCTAACCGGCGAGTCATTAGAACAACGCGGTAACGTCTGGGCCTTATTAGGCACCCCTATTCAACATTTACTGGATGAATCCGGTTTTAATCCGGAAAAGAAACAACGAATTATTATGGGCGGCCCGATGATGGGTTTCACCCTGCCCAGTACCGAAGTGCCGGTCATTAAAACCACAAACTGCATTTTAGCGCCAACCGATCAAGAGCTGCCGGCTCCGGGCCCTGAGCTGGCCTGTATTCGTTGTGGCGCCTGTTCAGACGTCTGCCCCGCCACCTTACAGCCACAACAACTTCAGTGGCTGGCCAAAGCGAAAGACTACGACGAACTGGAAAAGCATCATTTATTTGACTGCATTGAGTGCGGCGCCTGCGCCTATGTTTGTCCCAGCGAAATTCCGCTGGTGCACTATTACCGCAAAGCTAAGGCTGAAGTGCGTAACATTGCCCGTGAAAAGGCCAAAGCCGAACAGGCTCGGAAGCGCTTTGAAGCTCGCCAGGAAAGGCTGGAGCGCGAAAAGCAGGAACGTTTAGAACGCCATCGCAAAGCCGCCGAAGAGCGCAAAAAAATGCAGCAGGAAAAAAACAGTAGACCTGACAGTAAAACTGACAGTGGCGACGAGAAACCAGCTGGGAAATCCGCCGCAGTTGCAGCCGCTATTGCCCGCGCTAAAGCCAAAAAAGCGGCACAAGCAGCAAAAGACAACGCCGATGAGGACAGCTCAGCCAAAGGAAATGAGTCATGAGTTTCAAAATTGCACCATCACCCCACGGGCATAACCAAAGAACCACCAGCGAAATGATGCGCTGGGTCTGCTATGCCTTAGTGCCCGGCGTATTGCTGCAAAGCTACTTTTTTGGTCCCGGAGTCTGGTTTCAAATTACACTAGCCGTTGCTACTGCAGTATTAGCCGAAATGGCCTGTACGGTTGCCCGCGAGCGACCGGCGTTTTCCGCGCTGCGTGACAACACCGCAATAGTCACCGCCATTTTACTGGCCATTAGCATTCCCTCACTTGCGCCCTGGTGGGTCATCGTTATAGGAACCTTATTCGCCATTGTTGTGGTCAAGCATGTGTATGGTGGCATGGGTCAGAACCTATTTAACCCGGCCATGGCAGGTTATGTGCTGTTGTTAATTTCGTTTCCGGTACAAATGACAAACTGGCTACCGGCTTCCACTATTAGCGAGCACTCGCTAACTTTGTGGCAAACACTGCACACCATATTGTTTGAATACACCCCTGCCGGTTACAGCGTAGAGCAACTGCGTGCAGGTATTGATGGTGTCACCATGGCAACACCGCTGGATACCATAAAAACAGAACTGACCCGGGGTTATACGCTGACAGAAATTTATCAGGGACCAGAGTTCAGTTATTTTGCCGGTGCCGGCTGGCAGTGGATTAATCTGGGCTTTTTAGTCGGTGGCTTACTTTTAATTCAGCAACGCATTATCAGCTGGCACATTCCGCTGGGGTTCCTTGCAGGCCTTTGCCTACCCGCTTTTATTGCTCATATTTTTGCGCCGGACCTTATGCCCGGACCTATCGTGCACGCCTTAAGTGGCGCAACCATGTTAGGCGCTTTCTTTATAGCAACCGACCCGGTATCGGCCGCCACGTCAAACCGGGGCCGCGTGGTTTTTGCCTTATTGATTGGCTTCATCGTCTTTGTTATTCGCAGTTGGGGCGGCTACCCCGACGCCGTAGCCTTTGCCGTGTTGCTTGCCAATATGTGTGTACCATTAATAGACCGGTATACGCGGCCTGTTGTTTACGGCCACGGAGACTGATATGACCTTTAACAGTATGCAGAAAAATGGTTTATTACTGGCCGCTTTTGCGGTCATTGCTACCGCTTTAATTATTGGTGTGCAACTGCTGACAGAAGACAAAATCGCCAGGCAACAGCAGCAGCAAGTGCTTCGCACACTGAATCAGTTGATACCGCCGGCACTGCACGACAACGACTTATACCAATCCTGTCGATTACTACAGGATCCGGCTCTGGGCATTACTAAGCCGCAGCCGTTGTATCGCGCATGGGTTAACGATGAGCCCACTGCTTTAGCGGCTGAAATTGTAGCTCCAGACGGCTACTCCGGCGCTATCCGTTTGCTGCTGGCTATTCAACCCAATGGCGAAGTTTTAGGTGTAAGAACCTTGCGCCATCAGGAAACCCCGGGGTTAGGCGATAAAATTGAAATTCAGAAAAGTGACTGGATAAAGAGCTTTGCTGAGAAGCGTGTTCGCGGTGAAGATGATAACCGCTGGGCTGTTCAGCGCGACGGCGGCATGTTTGATCAGTTCACCGGCGCGACCATCACCCCCCGGGCTGTGGTCTCTGCCGTAAAACGTGCGACATTAAAGCTTCAGCAGCAAGCAGACGTTCTGTTTAACGCCGACTTACCACATTGTCAGGAGGCTCAGGAATGAACGAATACAAAAACCTTACAAAGCAAGGCCTGTGGGAAAACAATCCCGCATTAGTACAGCTTTTAGGCTTGTGTCCACTATTAGCAGTGACTGCCTCAGTCACCAACGCCATGGGCCTGGGTCTGGCCACCTTATTCGTACTGGTTGGTTCAAACATCACCGTGTCTCTGGTGCGTGAATTTATCCCTTCGGAAATCCGCATACCCGTTTTTGTCATGGTCATTGCCACCTTCGTAACCATTATTCAACTGCTCATGAACGCCTATGTGTTCCAGCTTTATCAGTCGCTGGGTATCTTCATTCCGCTCATTGTGACTAACTGTGCCATTATTGGCCGCGCCGAAGCTTATGCCTCTAAAAACCCATGGCAACGCGCAGCGTTCGACGGGCTGGCAATGGGGGTTGGCTTTGCACTGGTACTGATAGTACTGGGCGCTATGCGAGAAATTATTGGTAACGGCACCCTGTTTGATGGCGCAGAATTGCTTCTGGGTGAGTGGGCAGCACAATTGCGAATTGAGCTCTTTACCGTTAATTACCCTTTATTACTGGCTATATTACCGCCAGGAGCCTTTATTGGCATGGGCTTTATCATTGCCCTGAAAAACAAGATTGACGCTGTGCGGAGTGCCCGTGCCGAGAAGAAAACCGTTACCCGGGCACGGGTCACGGCCTAATAAAAAAACACAAATAAAAACGAACTCTTATGAATAAAAACAAGCGCTACGAAATTTTGAGTCGGCTGCGGGACAATAACCCGAACCCAACAACTGAACTGGAATATAACTCCCCTTTTCAGCTGTTAATTGCAGTCTTGTTGTCCGCTCAGGCAACCGACGTGGGTGTGAATAAAGCCACCCGTAAACTATTCCCTGCCGCACCTACCGCTGAAGCCATGCAGGCCCTGGGAGTAGATGGAATAAAAGAATACATAAAGACCATTGGTTTGTTTAACTCCAAAGCCGAAAACGCTTACAAAACCTGCAAAATTCTGGTGGAAGAATACGGTGGCAAAGTACCGGAAGACCGGGCCGCGCTGGAAGCTCTTCCGGGTGTTGGCCGAAAAACGGCAAACGTGGTTTTAAATACGGCTTTTGGCTGGCCCACTATCGCAGTCGACACGCATATATTTCGGGTGTCTAACCGCACCAAACTAGCCCCCGGTAAAAACGTTAAAGAAGTGGAAGAAAAACTGATAAAAGTGGTGCCGGCTGAGTTTAAAGTAGACGTGCACCACTGGTTAATCTTGCACGGACGTTATACCTGCATAGCCCGTAAACCAAGGTGTGGTTCCTGCGTCATAGAAGACTTGTGCGAATTTAAAGAAAAGACCAGTGACTGAGCCTTTTACAGCTCAATCATGGGTGGTTTGCTTAACTGCACAATAACACGGCGGTTGATCTGACGGTTTAACTCGCTGTCATTCGATTTAATCGGCCGGTCTTCACCGTGAGCAACGGTTTTAATACGCTCCGCATCTATACCCCGTTCGACGAAAAACTGCTGAATTTCTTTCGCCCGCTCCTCAGTTAATTCTTTGTTCGGGCCTCGCGCGCCAAGCGAATCGGTATAAGCGTCGACTAAAACCAGTTCCAAATCGTTATCCACCTGCAGGTAGTCACTAATTTGTTTTAGCTTACGCTGCGACGCAACAGTCAACTTTTCGCTTTCGGCTTCGTGGTTCAGCACCGTATACGCAATGTCGTCAAAACTGAACGGTAATAACGCATTAACACAGCTCATGAAGTCATCGTAAGCACGGCGGAAGTTCACTGAAGAAATAGAGACAGCAACTTCATCGCGGTTGTTATACCAGTCGTTGTAAAAGAATGTCGGGTAACGCCCTTTTTCCAGCTCGCTCAATAAGGTCCAGGCCAGTTGCTTCTGCAGCTCGCCATCAAACTGCTTATAGAGCTTCATGTCGCCAATACGGTAACTGGACTCGCCTGGCTGCCAGCGCGGCGGAACGGACTCAATGGCAGACACACCATAACTGTCCGGTAACTTGCGCATTTCCATTTTCATACGTAAGTTGAGCTCTTTACTCGCCTCGCTTTGAAAGCGCACCTTACCGTAACGGGGAATCTCATGCTCCATTTCACAGGCTAAACGGTTCTCTTCGCTTACCTGCCACGCGGAGTTATCCAGGTTTGCACTGTAGTGCCTGACTGAGTTTGCCTGCGCCTGCCCAATTGATAGCAGCACAGAAGCTGAAACAGCAGTCAACATCGGCCAATTTTTCATAAGCGCCCCTGATTTATTTCTGATACGTCTGTTATCGGCACGCATTGCTGTTGCTTTAGTATTTCTGCAAGCAGAGCGTGATGATCTTTGGCATAATGGCGTTATCTTTAAGACACTACGGAAATTCTATGTCAGACAGCTCTAACTCGCTTATGAAGCAACGCTTTCGCGGATACATGCCCGTCGTGGTTGATGTCGAAACAGCGGGGTTTAACGCAAAAACCGATGCGTTACTGGAAATAGCTGCCGTCTTGCTGGATTTCGATGACAATGGTCTGTTAAAGCCCGTGGACTCTGTTCATTACCATGTACAGCCTTTCGAAGGCGCCAATATTGAACAGGCAGCTATCGACTTTAACGGCATTGATCCGCACTGCCCATTACGCGGCGCGGTAGAGGAAAGTGAAGCCCTGCGTGAGCTTTTCAAACCCATTCGTAAAGCGCAGAAAGCCGCGGGTTGTCAGCGTTCAGTTTTAGTTGGACACAACTCAAACTTTGATCACGGTTTTGTTATGGCCGCCGCCGAGCGTGCCAATTTAAAACGTAACCCGTTTCACCCTTTTGTCAGTTTTGATACCACGTCGCTTGCGGCAATGACCTTAGGGCAAACCGTACTGATTAAAGCATGTCAGGCAGCCGGTATTGAGTTTGACAGCAAACAAGCACACTCAGCCTTATACGACACCGAACGCACCGCAGAGCTCTACTGCTGGATGATTAACCGCTGGAAAGAACTCGGTGGCTGGCCACCTGAGTCTCGTCAGGACAAAAGTTAATCCGAGTACAAATTTCAGGCATAAAAAAAGCCGCTCAAACGAGCGGCTTTTTCGATTCAGTAAACGCTTACAGTTTGTCAGCGTTTTTAGACAGGTAAGAAGCAACGCCTTCTGCGTTTTCTTTCATGCCTTCTTTACCTTCTTCCCAGCCTGCAGGGCAAACTTCGCCGTGTTTCTGGTGGAAGTTCAGTGCGTCAACCATACGCAGCATCTCGTCGATGTTACGGCCTAATGGCAAGTCGTTAACGACCTGGTGACGAACCATACCGTCTTCATCAATTAAGAATGAACCACGGAATGCAACACCGGCTTCTGGGTGTTCAACGTCGTACGCTTTACAAATGCTGTGACGAACGTCAGCAACCAATGGGTATTTCACCTGACCGATACCACCAGCGTCAGTTGACGTGTTACGCCATGCACTGTGAGTAAACTGAGAGTCAATTGAAACACCAATAACTTCTACGCCACGCTTTTTGAATTCGTCTAAGCGCTTATCAAATGCGATTAGCTCAGAAGGACATACGAAAGTGAAGTCCAACGGGTAGAAGAAAACAACAGCTTTTTTGCCTTTGATAGCGTCTGACAGTTTAAAATCTTCAACAATTTCACCTGAACCCAATACTGCTGCTGCAGTAAAATCAGGTGCTTTACGACCTACTAATACAGACATCGATTCTCTCCATTTAATGTTGAGTGTTAAAGCTTCACCCGTAGTGATGGGGATCCCTAAATAAAAAAACAAGGGCATCCGTCAATTTCACTACAGATTGTCTACTGTTTGCTTAAACTTTATTCAGCCGAAGGCTACTTATTCCGCTGAAGGCTCTTTACTCAGCTGAAGGCTCTGGATGCCGCTCAGCAACCTCAGAAACCAACTCTTGCAGCTCGCCGTTCTGGAACATTTCCATAATAATATCACAACCGCCGACCAATTCACCTTCAACCCACAGCTGCGGGAAGGTTGGCCAGTTTGCGTATTTAGGCAATTCTGCACGAATATCCGGATTTTGCAGGATATCGACGTAAGCAAACGCCTGGCCACAGCCCATTAAGGCCTGTGATGCTTGTGAAGAGAAACCACAGCTAGGCAACTTCGGAGAGCCTTTCATGTATAACAGGATTGGGTTTTCTTCGATTTGCTGCTTAATTCTGTCAACCGTTTCCATAACACCTCTGCTTAATATAATGGTTGATTAAAACACTCAGGTATTTTAACACAGCCTATAAAGTTTTGTCCTAAATTGAAAGATTTCCTTGAAAAGCAAACCAGTCAGCCCTATATATCGTAAGGTATAACAAGAAAAGAACTTGCACGCATTAAAGTGCGAGTCGCAAATTTGCACTCAAAAAAGAACTACGGAGAGAAAATTATGGCATTTGAACTACCGGCTCTTCCATACGAGAAAAACGCTCTGGAACCACATATTTCAGAAGAAACTCTGGAATACCACTACGGTAAGCACCACGCTACATACGTGAGCAAGCTGAACGACGCCGTTAAAGGTACCGACCTTGAGAGCAAATCTCTGGAAGACATCATCAAGTCTGAAAAAGGCGGACTGTTCAACAACGCCGCACAGGTATGGAACCACACTTTCTACTGGAACTGCCTAAGCCCGAACGGCGGCGGTGAACCAACTGGCGCAGTAGCAGAAGCTATCAACGCAAAATTTGGCTCTTTCGAGAAATTCAAAGAAGAGTTCAACGCAAGCGCTGCTGGTAACTTCGGTTCTGGCTGGACTTGGTTAGTGAAAAAATCTGACGGTTCTGTCGATCTACTGAACACAGACGATGCAGACACTCCTGTCGCACACGACGGCGTAGAAGCTCTGCTGACCGTTGATGTTTGGGAACACGCTTACTACATCGACTACCGTAACTCTCGTCCTAACTACTTAGAAGCTTTCTGGAAGCTGGTAAACTGGGACTTCGTTAACAAGAACTTTGCTTAAAGCAAACTTGTGAATGATTAAAAAAGGCGCCGTTTGGCGCCTTTTTTGTTGGTTCTAAATACACTTTTTAGCTACTTTTAGAGGCACTAAATGAACGTATGAAAACAGAAATGCACTTAACCCTAACAACACATAGAATGTGTAGCCGCTATTTATCGCTGTGTGAGCACTCGTAAAAAGCATCAAAAATAAAAGGAAAGAAAGGGAGCATACTCAATAATACAGGCCACATGGACACCGTCAGGGACGGTATAACAATGATCACGTATCTTTGAATGTAAAAGTATGACTGTTTTTTACCCTTTTAAACTCCGGAAAAGAACCTGTACCGCCAAACCTAGTGATGCTACCAAATTGAGGGGCTACAAATAGACCACTCTCCTTATTAAAGCTTTTATGCAAAACAATATAAACAAAAAACTTCGTCCCTCTAACTTCCTTTGGATTCAGTTCTTTTAAAGTCTTAGGTAATTCTTCCAGAGGAATTATAACAACGTCATCAGATTCAATCCCTAGCGACTTAACGGACTGCTCTATACTTGGTATATCAAGCGTAGCTGTATCAGGATGGTCAACACACCCTGCTAATAAAAATAGAAAAGCAATTACTGAATATTTACTCATTACTGTCACTCTTCGATAAGGCGAGCACGCACAATTAGACCACTCAAAATTCACATGTATAATCGACCTTAAACAGGTTCGAAAGTAAAAACAACAATAAATTATGCAATTTAGTAGACAAAAAAGCGCCGTTTGGCGCCTTTTTTCTTACTTAAAGATTTTATCCAACTGCTCACGATAACGGTCAAAAGCTTCAAACTGCGGCATATGACCAATACCTTCCAGTTCATACAGGTAGCCGTCCGGAACTTGCTCTACCACAATTTCACCGAGTTTATCGTAGCGACCCAGTTCGTAATTAACGCCCTCTTTCTTCCAGCCTCGACCGGGGCCTGTAGTATCACGCGTTCCCAGAATCAAATGTGTCGGCACCGCTAACTGGTCAAACTCATTAGACACATTACCGGTAAAAATCATGTCGTAGGTTAGCGCATTATTCCAGGCAACCTGATCCCAGTCGTTTCCATTTATCCAACCTGCGTGAATTTCAATAAGCTCTTCATAATCTTCTGACCATTTACCGTCATAGTAGTTTTTGCGCTGGTAGGCGCGGATCTGGTCGATGGTTTTACCCTTCTCATTCTCGTAAAAGAACGCCGGATCTTTGTATTCGACATAGCGCAAATAATCTTCCAGACCGACCGGGTTCACCAGCACCAGTTTTTCAACCATAGTGTCATGGTTTAGCGCAAAGCGAGTGGCAAGCATACCGCCCATGGAGTGGCCCATAACAACCACTTTTTCGATACCCTGTGATTTCACCAACGCCTTAGTGTTATTTGCCAGGGCTTCGAAAGAAAACTGATAATGTGCCGGTTTGGACGACTTACCAAAACCAATTTGGTCAGGCATAAGCACCCCGTAACCTTTTTCATGAAGGTAATTAGCGGTTTCTTCCCAATAGTCGGCGGCAAAGTTTTTGCCATGTAACAGCAACACGGTTGACTGCCCCTTTTCGGCGGGCAAATGCATGTAGGCCATTTCCAGGCTCTGTCGTTGGCTATCAAACTCAAAGGTCTGAACGTCAAATGGGTACGAATAACCACTTAAGCGAGCATCGTATTCGGGGGCTTTGTCGTCTGCAAAAACAGGTGCTGTCAGCCCGAGTAGAAAGGCAGTAAGCAGTGTATAACTCCAACTACGCATGTGTGACTCCTTGCGTCTAATTTTCAATCAACACTATATCGGGCTCTTTCCTGATGCAATAGTTCCGCTCGACAACCTTCTGCTAGAAATGACGTGTCACACTGAGGCGTCTACACTATGCTTATTGGTAATTCAAATAGAGGCTGACTTATGCACACAGGTTCACTACATCGGTTCGGTAGCTACCTGAAAACGAGATGGGCCTCTCCACGCCGAATTCGGTTCTGGCTGATTGTACTGGTTACTCTGTACACCCTACTGGGATTTTTTGCCTTGCCGTTGGTTATTCAGTACGTGGCGGTGAATACCGCAAAGGAAGATTTTGACCGTGAACTTCGCATAGAATCAGTACAAACCAACCCCTACACCCTGACGCTGCAAATCAACGGCCTTGAACTGGACGACGTCGATAAGCAACAACTGCTTGGCTGGGAGCGTCTGTTCATCGACCTCACCTGGGCGAGCATCACCAACCAAGCCTGGACCTTCGAAACCATACATCTTGACAAGCCTACTATTCAGGAAGAACGCTTTACCTCCGGCGAAACTCGCTTTTCGCGGTTAGCCTCTGAAAACACGGGCACGGAACCTAAAGAAAGTGAACCAGCACAACTGCCTGCCTTAGAGATCAGAAAACTGAATGTGGAGAGGGGCGTTTTGCGCTTCGCCGACAACTTAAAAAACAGCGAAAAAACGGAGCAAGTGTCGCTTGCATTACAGAGTATCGGAGTGTCGGTACAAGACTTCACATTGCAAAAGGATGCGAGCTTTCCGCTACGCCTGGACGCGCAGTTCGACGAAGGCGGCGAAGTTAACTTCGACGGTCAACTTCAGGTGCTGCCAACCTTTGCTCTGGAAGGCAGTACCAGCATTAATGAGCTGGCACTGGCGCAGGCCGAACCTTATCTGCAACAATTCATGAACGTACGACTCAATAGCGGCAACCTGACCCTCAATGGGAAAATGCAAACAGATGCACAGCAACCTTTTGCCTTCCAGGGCTCTGCCGGTATTAGCTCGCTTAGCATCAGAGAAGGCACCAAAGATGAGCCGCTAATTGGCTGGCAAACTCTAGAAACCCAACAACTTAACCTCAACCTCAGCGATAAGCAGTTTGAGAGCGCCGCCATTACCATTGAAGGCTTGTCTGGCCGGGTCGTTATTTACGAGGACAAAACCACCAACTTTGGGCAACTTGTCACTCAGCCTCCAGAAACGACTGACAGTAAAAACGAGGACACAGATCCGTTCAGTATCACCATTGAAGCTATTGAGTTGGCCGACGGCAGCATCCACTTTGCCGATAATTCTTTGCCGCTGCCCTTCTCAACCCGTATCCATACATTAAACGGAGAGGTATCAACCTTAAGCTCCCAATCGGCCGAACCGGCACGAATTAACCTGGAGGGCGAGGTTGCAGAGTATGGCTCGGCGCGTGTCGATGGTTCTGTGCACGCCTGGCACCCTACTCGCCAGACCAATATTAACCTGAGTTTCCGCAACCTCCAGATTCCGGAATATTCTCCTTACACTGTGAACTTCGCGGGCCGTAAAATTGCGGGCGGCACTATGGATCTTGACCTCGACTACAGCATCACCGACAACCAACTCGATGGCGAAAACAACCTACTGCTTCATGACTTGAAACTCGGTGAAAAGATGGCTTCCAGCGAAGCCATGGATCTGCCGCTGGACCTTGCCATAGCACTGCTGCAGGACAGCGATGGTGTTATTGACCTGACCCTACCGGTAACAGGAGATGTGGGCAACCCTCAATTTGACTTCGGCAAAGTGATTAAACAAGCCGTAGGCAAAGCTATAACCTCTGTAGTGACAGCACCTTTTAGTTTTTTGGCAAGCCTTGTCGGCGCTGACTCAGAAGAGCTTGGTCAGGTTGAATTTTCGGCGGGCCGCACCGACCTGAGTCCACCGCAACGAGAACGAATAAACAAGCTTCGCGAAGCCCTTAACCAGCGGCCACAGCTGGTTCTGGAGTTGGCTGGGCCTTTCAACAAAAGCTTTGATAGCCCGCCTCTAAAACGAGCTAAAGCTGAGGAAGCCCTGCAGCAAAAACTCGCGGAGCAAGCCCGGGAAATATCAAATGCGAGCCTGACCAGTGAAGCAAACCAGGACATTGTAGAGGCAATGTTTACCTCTCATTACCCGGAAGCCGAACTTGCAACCGTAAAGGCGCATTTCACTGATCAGCAAAGTGAGTCGACCGATGAGCCAGCGTTCGATGCTCTGGCCTATCGAAACCATTTGGCTGAAAAAGTTATTGAGGCCCAACCAATTACAGACTCTGAACTCAAATCTTTAGCCAATGCCCGCGCTGAAACGGTGCGGGAAGCTTTGGTTAATGCCGACGCAGATACAGCTATAGCAGCTGACAGAGTCCGCATTCTGGAGCCTAAAAAGGCCGATTCACCCGAAGGTGAACGCGTTGCTATGGAAGTGAGCGTTAGCGCAGAGTAATTAACAAGGAGTCTGGCGGTAGAATTGACACAATAACCGGTAGACCTTCGGCATATGCTCTTTCATCGTTTCTGGGTCTTCAAAAAAAGTCTCGCTGCAGACGGCAAAAAATTCAGCCGGGCTGGTTAACGAGTAACCGTCTAGTGGTAACGGTCTGTGATGAACTGAGTCACTCTGCAGCCTTTCCCAGGCCGCTGAAAAAATATCGTGCCATTCTCCGGGCTTCATATCGGGATGCATGGGTGGCGCGCCATTGGCACCATCGCGCAACATATCAAGCTTGTGCGCAAATTCGTGTATGACAACGTTCGCGGCCTTTCCGTGACGGGAATGAGGGCCTGTATGACACACCGACTGCCATGAAAGAATCAGCGGGCCTTGCAACCAGGCCTCGCCGCTTAGCCCCGGGCTATGAGCGTGAACAACACCGTCGTCACTACGGTAAGGACGATTAGGTACAAAGTCGCCTTCATAAAGAATAATGCTATAGATGTGATCGTACCAATCTAACCCAAGGTGCAAAACAGGTACGCAGGCCATAGTTGCTATTTTAAGGCACATAGCGTCGTTGAATTGGAAGCCGCTGCCTGAAGCAAAGTTTTTACGAACCAAAAAGCGAAGAGTCATATCCCGCAGTGCATCACGCTCAGCACCTTTGTATCGCGCCACAACGGGCCAGTCAGCAACTGCGGATTCCCACTCGCTTTCTGTGAAGCCCATTTTTTTAATGCGCCGGTTTTCAAACCACGTACGCAGTCTTTTAAACATCTGTTGTTACGGCCATACTTCTTTCCATGTACGCACTATAAAAGCACGGAGGTTAATCCTCAACGCCGCTATCAGACTCTTCAGATTCGGCAGCCAGTTCCAGCATTTTTTCACGAAAGTTATCCAGACCTTTCATAACCAGCTCATAGGTTTTATCGACATCGCTTTCAACATCACCTTCATACACCTGAAAGCTGGTAAGAATATCCTTAGCGCCTTTAAAGCCCGTTTCGATACCACCACGAATAATTTCCATAAACTTGTTCAGGGTTTCTTCTTCAGACTCGCCTGCATTGATTTCTTTATAGCGACTGTAAAAGTTGGTCGCAAAAGAAACAATACGATCCGCCGTTGCTTTGGGAGAAGTATCCGTGCCGGACTCATAGGTTTTCTTCACCGCATTTTTGCCCATTACCGGCTCTAGCTCAGTATTAATGCCTTCCAGTGCCGTTTTATACAGCAAGCTTAGGGCATCATTATTGCTGCTAAGCGATACTCTCTCATGGGCACGTAAAATGGCTTCGTTTTGTGCCTGCCTGGAATTTGGAGCGACCTCTTTCGTATTGCGATTATCATCCGCTTTTACGCTATTAGCGTTTTGCTTACCAACGCCCGCTACAGAAGTGCCATTGCCTGAGATAATTGACATGATGTTGTTCCTGATAAGTCGACTATAACTTGATTTTAGTATAGCCCGTAACTGGTTATCGGCAGGTAGTGGTTAAAATTTAGGCTTTTATTAAAATGGTGCTGTGAACCTATGGATTTTTAACCGAAAGGAAATAAAGCGAGCATAAAAAATGCCTGACAACTCAGTAAGAGTCATCAGGCACTAAATAATAAGAAATTAGGCTTTATCAACAAAACTGAAAAAGCTCCCCTAATCAATCCACCAAGTCATTCGGCATATCACCACGCAGGCCATGCCAAATTTCAGCGGACTCATAACCGTACCGGCGAACCAGATTTACCGACTCGTTGTAGTCGCCTTCGCGCGCTACGGCAATTAGGTCGGCGTAGTAGTCGCGTGCTAACTGGCGAGCTTCTGACGATGAAAAGTAGTACTGGCCAATACGTGCGTACAGACCTTTAAAGCCGTTTAGTACCAACACGTAAATAGGGTTGCCGGAGGCCATAGCTAAGTCGTGGTTTAACTGGTAATCGAACTCGGCAAAGGTCTTTTCGTTGTCTTCCAGCTCACTGGTGGGCTCCAGTAGCTCAATAACCCGCTGTGGGTTATGACGAATAGCGGCACGAATATAAATAGCACTAATATTGGTGCGCGCAGATAACAGCTGATCCACAAGCTCCGGCATACCGTCTTCGTCCAAACGTGCCAGGGTTTCTAAAATATTCAGGCCGGAGGTTTCCCAAAAGTTGTTCACTTTGGTGGGTTTGCCGTGCTGAATGGTCAGCCAACCGTCACGTGCCAGACGCTGTAGCACTTCACGCAGAGTGGTTCGTGTAACACCAATAAGTTCAGACAGCTCACGCTCTGCGGGTAAGATAGTGCCCGGTGCAAAATGCCCGTTCCAGATAGATTTTACGATGTACTCCTCGGCAAAACCCGCCGGACTTTTAGCTTTTATTATCATATTCCCGCCTGTGTACTGACTAATAGAAGGATTCTAGCAGTCTTCTGTGAGGTCGGACAAGATAACTTCTGGCTTTATATCGACAACACCAAGCTATTTGGGTATGGTTTCTACGTTTTTACAGTTTCTTAAGGAAAATCACCATGCTATCTGTGGGTCAGTGGCCTAACAAACCTTTTGCCTGGTTATTATTGTTTTTGGGATGTTCGGGACTGTTAGCGGCAGCGTTGTATTTCCAGATGGTTCTGGGTTTAGAGCCCTGCGTCAAATGCGTGTATCAGCGTATGGCAGTGGTCGGCATTGGCCTGGCTGCCATTGTTGGCCTGTTTGGTTCGGGCTTTTGGTTAACTCGCTGGGCGGCTTTAATTGGCTGGCTTTACAGCAGTTACCAGGGTTTGCTCATTGCTTACGATCACTGGGACTTACAGACTTCAAAAAACGCATTTTTTGCCGTGTGTGAAAGCGCGCCAAACTTCCCTGGCTGGGCACCGCTGCATGAATGGATGCCCGGGCTTTTTGCCGCCCCCGGCTTATGCGGTGACATTGACTGGCAATGGCTTGGCTTAGGTATGCCGGGCTGGATGACAGTGATTTTCGCAGGCTTTTTACTGATAGGTATTATTGTGGCTGTCTGTCACATTATTGCGTCGTTTAAGAAAAAAGACGGGCTGGTGCTTTACCACAAATAGTTCAAAGCGCTTTTAAGTTAAGGGCCAGGTCACTATTCTGTCTTCAAGATCGCCTTTAAACTTCGCTTCACTGACACAATGGCCGGCGACATGATAGCCGGCTTTTTTCATTGGCTCTTTGCTACCCTCATGCCTTAATGGATGCCACTCAGGCAAGGGTTGTCCTTCTGCCCGCAGCCGGTAAGCGCAGCTGGCAGGCATAAAATAAACATCTTCGAGGTTATTCGGCGTTAAAGTAACGCAGGCAGGCACGCGTTCGCTTCGGTGTGCATAGTCAGTACAACGTGCGGTGTCGGTATCTAATAACCGACAAGCAACGTCAGTGGAATACAGATTATCTTCTTCGTCTTGCAGCTGATTTAAGCAGCACTGCCCACAGCCATCGCACAAGGCTTCCCATTGTGCGTGACTCAGCGTATGCAGTGGCTGCTCGTACCATTTCATCAATACCGACAAGTCATTACCTTGGGAAACGAATGCGGTCGGACAAATAGCCCACTGCCGCTACGAAGTAATGCGAACGATTCCAGCGCATTAACGCATCGTAGTTAGCGTAAGCCAGATAAACGCGGCCTTCGTTATCATCAGGAATAACAACTGAGGCGACAATATCATCACGCGACGGTAATTCCGAACCATCGAAACGGGTAATACCCAGATCGGCCCATTCGGCCAGTTTTTTCTTGGTATCCAGGCCTGCCAGTGACTCATCGAAGCCTTCAGGTAGTTGCACCTGACGTCCCCAGGTTACGTCGTCTTTCCAGCCAACAGAGCTTAAGTAATTAGCCGCTGAAGCAAAAACGTCCGGAAAGCTGCCCCAAATGTCTTTTTTGCCGTCACCGTCGTAGTCCACTGCGTAACTCATAAAAGAACTGGGCATAAACTGAGTTTGCCCCATAGCACCAGCCCATGAACCCTTCATCTGTTCGGGCGCAATATGGCCTTCTTCAATAATGGTTAAAGCTTCCCAAAGCTGTTTCTTGAAAAACGCTTCGCGACGACCATCAAAAGCCAGGGTAGTTAAAGCCGAAACCACATCAAAACCGCCGGTGAACGAACCAAAGTTGGTTTCAATTCCCCACAGCGCCACAATAAAGCGTGGCTGCACACCGTACTCTTTACCGACTTTTTCCAGCAGTTCTTTATGCTCGTTGTATTTTTCCAGTGCCTTGTCAGCCTTCCACTCCGGAACCGCACGCGGCAGGTAGGTGTCGAGTGTGAGCTTAAATTCAGGCTGATTTTTATCCAGTTCGACTGCACGCTCGTAGTACTTCACCTTAGCAAAGGCTTTGTCTAAGGTGTCTTGCTTATAGCCGCTTTCAATGGCTTCAGCTTTCAGGGCTTCAACGTAAGTAGCAAACTGTTGGTCAACCTGTTCACTGCTCTCTTCTTTCGCTTTCTTATCGGTATCCTGGTAAGCAAAAGCCGGCGCACTCAGCGTAACTGCAGAAGCCAGACATAACGCCAGCCCTGTGAATTTTATTGTATTTGTTAACATTGAAGTTCCTCTCGTTTCGGTGGCAACTGCAAATAGAAACCATCGTTTTGCAAATGTTCCTGTAGCTTTTCGACCGTTAAACGGGCCAACTGTTCACGCCCGGCAAGGTTTATTGTCATAACCTTTTCGGCGCGACCAAACTGTTCACACAAAACGTCAGGTACTTCTGTGAATTCATTACCGTGAGGCAAGTAAAGGTAGGTATCGGCTTTCTTTAAGCTGCGATAAACATCACACAGCATGGCAGTTCTCCTGAATAAGGGCTAAGCGCACTAATGGTTAACAAATACTATGTTAACCAATTATAGCCTGTAATTCTGCCCCAATTGCTTGCTTGCGCCAACCCATCATTAAGTCGGGTTGCGGCAAACGCTGTTGTTGCTGCGTTGAATACTGCCAGTGAAAGTTAATAACGTCATTAATTTGTTTACGTGACGCGACCAGGGATGCAGGTACCTGCAGTTTTTCGGCAAGTTCAGACACCACTTTTTTTATGGCTTTAAAGGTTGGCTTATAGCCTTCCATGTCGTCTAAGCGTTCAAGCGTTTTTGGCAGTTCGGACTCAGGCACCTGCTCAGCTTGCTGAATGCAGCGAATAATATCCCGCCCAGAATACTTCCGGGACATAGGCGCTAAGTCCGGAATTCGGCTTAGCTCCTCGTCGCTTTTGGGCATTCTGCGAGCCAGTTCAAGTAGCACGCCGTCTTTGGCTATAAAACCCAGTGGAATGTCCCGCTCGCGCGCTTTATGCAAACGCCATGGCGTCAGAATTTTAAGTGCGCCCAGCTGGCGTGCATTTAACTGCCAGGCATTACCTACAGCTAAATACAACAAATCATCCGGCCAGCTTTGTGTGCGTTTTCGAACCTGAATTTGCGACTCCTCGTACACAATATCCAGACAGCCCTTTTCCTCACACAAAGCCTTCAAATAAGGGTACATTACCGCCAGGTAGCTGGCGTCAGCCGCGGCATAATCCAGCTGCTCTTCGCTTAACGGGCGCTTCAGCCAGTTGGTGCGTGACAAGCTTTTATCTAACTCAACGCCATCAAATAAGGCATCGACCAAACGGGCGTAGCCCATAGAATCACCGAGCCCACAAAAACCTGCGGCTATTTGACTGTCAAAAATACGGTTAGGCTGACGGCCATTACTTTGCTGGAAAAACAGCTCAATATCTTCACCGCCGGCATGCAGGACTGTTTCAACGGAGTCATCTGCAATTAGCTCCCACAGTGGCTCTAAGTCGATATCGGCGAGAGGATCCACAACAGCAGTTGTGCCGTTGGCATAAATTTGTAAAAGCCCCAACTGAGCATAGTAAGTGCGCTCGCGGACAAATTCAGAGTCAATAGCAAACCAGCCAGCTTCTTTAGCTTGCTGACAAAGACGTTCTAATTCCTGAGTTTCAGTAACGAGCCGGTACTGACGTACCGACTCGGGTAGGTTCAACGGCAGAGTCAAGCGTCTTCCTCGTCGCGTAGCTCGCGGCGAAGTATCTTGCCTACGTTAGACTTCGGCAGTTCATCACGGAACTCAACCAGCTTAGGTACTTTGTATCCGGTCATGTTCTCGCGAGAAAAATCAATCACTTCACGTTCTGTTAATGACTTGTCTTTTGCCACAATAAAGACTTTAACCACTTCACCCGAAGACTCATGCGGTACGCCAATAGCAGCCGACTCAAGAATTTTAGGGTGATCGGCTAAAACATCTTCGATTTCATTTGGATAAACGTTAAAGCCCGAAACTAAAATCATGTCTTTTTTACGGTCTACAATTTTGAAGTAACCACGCTCGTCAGCGGTTGCCATGTCACCCGTTGCAAACCAGCCGTCTTTAATCGACTCAGCAGTAGCATCAGGACGGTTAAGGTACCCGACCATAACTTGCGGACCTTTTACTTCCAGTTCGCCGGGTTCACCTAAAGGCACTTCTTCGCGGGTTTCAGGATCAACAATACGCACATCGGTGCTGGGTACCGGTAAACCAATGCTGCCAGTATAATGTTCAATGTCATACGGGTTAACGGTAACAACAGGCGCACACTCGGTTAAGCCATAGCCTTCAAGCAAACGAGACTTTGTGACACGTTCCCATTCTTCGGCAACCGCTTTCTGAACTGCCATGCCGCCACCCAACGCAACTTTCAGGTTAGAAAAGTTAACGTCTTTAAAGCCTTTGGTATTCAACAGACCATTGAACAAAGTGTTAACACCGGAGATCATTGAGAAAGGATACTTGTTCAACTCTTTCACAAAGTTCGGCATATCACGCGGATTAGTAATAAGTACATTTTTACCGCCATGTTTAATAAAGGTCAGGCAGTTCGCTGTTAACGCAAAGATATGATAAAGCGGTAGCGCAGTAATAATCGTTTCTTCGCCGTCACTCATAATAGGAGTGATACACGCAGACACTTGCTCCAAGTTAGCCACCATATTTCGGTGAGATAACATGGCACCTTTTGCTACACCGGTTGTTCCGCCAGTGTACTGAAGAAACGCAATGTCATCACCGGTAACCTCAGGGCGCTGGTACTCGGCTATTGCGCCTTTGGCCATAGCCTGATTCAAGCTAACGGTATCTTTGACGTTATGAGAAGGCACCATGCGCTTTATGTACTTAACAACAAAGTTGACCAAGAAGCGCTTATGCACAGGTAACTGATCACCAATTTGTGTGGTGATAACTAAATCAAGCGGAGCTTCGTCTTTTATTTTGTCGTAGGTGTGAGCAAAGTTTTCTAAAATAACCAGGGCTTTCGCCTGAGAGTCGACCAGCTGATGCTTTAGCTCGCGCGGAGTGTACAGTGGGTTGACGTTAACAACAGTCATTCCGGCACGTAAAATGCCGAACAAGGCCACCGGATACTGAAGCAGGTTTGGCATCATGACTGCAACTGCATCGCCTTTTTTCAGTCCTTTACTTTGCAGGTAGGCCGCAAATTCGCGAGACTTCAAACCCAGCTCTTTAAAGCTCATTTCTGAGTCCATATTGACGAACGCCGTTTTCTCGCCGTACTTTTCTATGGACTGTTCCAGTATATCAACTAATGACGCAAAATGATCCGGATCAATGGTTTCCGGTACGCCTGCTGGGTAATTTTTCAGCCAAATTTTATCCATAAAAGGCTCCGCCTCTCACTATTTATCATTATTTTCAGTGGCGCAATCATCGCATATCCGACCAGTTAATCCTAGTCGTTAACAACCGCTAAACGTGTGATTTGAGCAATTCAGCTATTTTTTCAGGTTGTTCCATATGCACGTGATGCCCACCTTCCAGCGTTACACAACTGAGCTTTGAGACTTTATGCTGCCACTTGTCTAACGCGCTTTCTAACTTGTCATAGCCTTTACTGCCACGCACTACGACAACCGGCATAGTCAACTCTTGCAGAAGGTCATCGACAGCTGCACTGGGCAATCTATAGGGCGACGTTGCTTTCACTCTGGCATCTGCCCGCCAATGCCAGCGGCCATCTGAACGAAGTTCAGAACCGCGCTCTACAATTAGCTTAACCAAGTCGGACGAGAAGTCTGCCTGTGCAGCACGAGCATCCACTGCAGAGTCAAAATTACTGTGGCTGCGCCAACGTGGCGTCTTTAATTTTTTCCGGCTTACAAAGCCCTTCTGTAACTGTTCTCTGGCATTGGTTCCGTCAGAGACCAGCAAGCCAAAAGCTTCGACTAAAATTAAACTCTTTATCCGTTCGGGGCACAAAGCCGCCACAACATTACTGACAAAGCCACCCATGGAATGACCTAACAAGATTAACTGCTGCCAGCCTTGCTGCTCAATCAACTGCCATAAGTCATAAGCATAGTCGATAAAATGATAGTAGTTACCTGTAGGTCTGTGGTCACTGTGACCATGCCCGGGCCAGTCAAGTGCTAACAGGCCACCGCGATCAGCTGACCAATTTGCGGCCAAAGGTAAAAAGCTGTGGCTATTGTCTAACCAACCGTGAGTTGCGACCACACGAATATCGTTTGGGTCACCCCAGCAAAGGCCTCTTACCGTGCCCCAGTCGAGTTCATAACTGACTGGGGTGGCTTGGTCTAATGCAATGCGGTAATCCATTATTTGGTGGATTAATTGCGGTCTTTAGCAGGTGTACCAGAGTTGTCCTGAACGCGAACACGCACCGGAACAGGGTAACGGTATGGGTAATAAGGTGAATAGAAGTTGTGACGGAACCAAAGCGGTGAGTAATCAACTTCTACGTGGCTTTTCTTGCGCTCAGGCTGCCAAAGGTAATAGCCTGTTGCTTCAATAACCGGATAGGTATAAACGTACTCGCCAATTTTGCCTTGTTGCGTTTGGCCAATAGTACCAACAAAGCTCATTGAACGCCCTTGCTTATAAACATCGGGGTCAATGAAGTCATTTACCACTGCTAAAAAACGACCCTGGCTATTATCGCTGACCTCAGGCCGCCCCCAGCGCTGCAGTGGAAAACTGACAATTTCCAGAACAGTATGGTCTTCGGCGTTGCGAACATCGGCAATAACTCCCCCCCAACGGGCAGGTTCACCGGCAACTTTCTCGCCCTGGTGTTTAGCGACTTTATAGCCAACTAAAGCCTCTTCGTTTTCACTGGCAATTTCATCAGGGACTGAGGAGCAGCCCACCAACACCAATGCCATTAATGATGCATAAATAATTTTCATAACAGACCTCACTCAGGCGTAAACATCAACACCAAACATTGACGTGATTTGTTCTCTTTTCTCACTTAACGCAATATTTTGATACGCATTGAGTGCTTTCTGAGAACGCTGTGGTGGTTCATCGTAAAACGTATTCAATGACTCCCACCGTTCCGCACGCCGCTGGCTTTGCCGCACATCAGGGACAACTTGCCGGGGCTCAGCAACTTCCGCCCGGTTGTTCCCCTGGCGTTGCTGATCCTCTGGCGCAGGCCTTTGCGGTGCCTGCTGCTGATTGTTTAGCGGCTGAACCGCTTGCGGATTAATTCGCACGTCAACGATGACTCATCTGTTACTAAGACTAGTTTTATTATGGCGAGTTCAGTGCCATTCGGCAAGTTACCGACCCGGCAATTTTTTCCAGGTTACTTCATTACGTACATAAAGCGGTTCCAGATGCTCCGCACTTACGGCTGAAACCTCACCTTTCACAGCGACTGTAAGCATATCCTCTGCCAGTGGCAGCCGACAATCGTTGCTGTATTTTAATTTTTTATTCGGATCCAGCACGTCAGAATAGTTATCCCAACCAGTACCCGCCGTATAGAACCCTTGCAAATCATGCTCTGAAAACAAGTCCGCAGATGGCACTGCAACAGCCGGTTCTGTTATAGCTTCCGCAACACCATTCTTGCTGCGATAAAGGGCGTAATAAATTTCGCCCATGCGTGCATCAATGCAGGCAACAACGTCTTCTGCACCATGCTTGCGTATAGCCTGCTGCGCTAACGCCTGCAAGCTACTGACTGGAAACACCGGCAGTTCGGAGCTAAAAGCCAGCCCCTGCGCCATCGACACGCCAATACGTACTCCGGTAAAACTTCCCGGGCCAACACCGACAACCAGCCCGTCCAGCTGATTCAAGTTTGCTTCTGCCTGCTGCAGTACTTTTTCAACAAAGGGCAGTAACCGCTGAGAATGCTCTCTTGGGCTTTCAATGGCTTCACTGAAAAAGGTGTTTTGCCACTGCAAAGCCACGGAGCAATTTTCAGTCGAGGTATCAACTGCTAGTAAGTTCTTCATTTTTGGTTTCATCTTTCTCTGCAACCTGCGCTAAAAATTCCAGCGCCTGATTTAAGTCGCGGGTTCGTGACATAGCCGGAAGGCTGGATAAAAACTGCTTGCCGTATTGGCGCGTTACCAGACGACTGTCGCAAACAATTAATACGCCGGAGTCGTCTTTGTCGCGAATTAAGCGCCCTGCCCCCTGCTTTAAAGCAATGATGGCCTGTGGTAATTGTATCGTGCTAAAAGCATCAACGCCACGTAGCCGTGCGTCTTCAACACGGGCATTTAATAACGGGTCATCGGGTGATGCAAACGGGAGTTTATCAATAATAACGCAGCGTAACGCCTCACCACGTACATCAACCCCTTCCCAAAAAGAAGAGGTCCCCAACAGAACGGCATTGCCCTTTTTAGTGAAGGTTTCCAATAATTCTGTTTTGCCCGATTCGCCCTGAACCAGAATATCCCGGTCCAGCCGGTCCCTTAATATTGTTGCCATTTGTTGCAGCATTCGGTGGCTGGTAAACAACAAAAATGTGCCGCCTCGGTTTACCTGAACGCACTGCTCAGCAATTTCTGTCAGCATTTGATGCCGGTTTGGATCATTGGCCTCGGGCAAATAACGTGGCAGACACAATTTAGCCTGGCTGGCGAAGTCAAATGGGCTTTCCAGCAACAGCGTATCGGCCTCTTCTATACCCAGACGCTTGGTAAAGTAGTCAAACTGGCCGTTAACAGCCAGCGTTGCGGAGGTAAACACCCAGCTCATTTTGTTGCGTTTGATATAACCACCAAAGGTTTTAGCAACGCTTAACGGTGTCTGGTGCAAACTGACATGCCGCGGCGTGGTTTCGAACCAGAAGCTGTAACCCGTGCGATCCACATCCATTAACTGACGCCATATGTAGAGGTGCTGCTCGGCACGTTCATGCAAGTTATCCAGGTCTTTATTACGGCCTATGGCGGTTTTCATAACCTCGGTCAGCAAAGTCAGACGTTCCTGCACACGCTCTGCGACTTCCGCCACCTCCGGCTTTTTACGCCAGTCACGCCAATTGCCGCGCATAGGGTCTCGTGGAAACAGTAATCGCCAGTCTTTCAGAGTCTGCAATAACGTACGAGCCATAGCGCTGCCCTGAGACAAGTCCTTAAGCTCAGTCATACACAAACGTTGAAGCTCTTCACACAATTCGGATAATTGTCGACTGGAAACTGTTTCGCCAAAGTACTGGCTGGCGATATCCGGAATTTGATGCGCCTCATCAAACACCACAGTATCAACACTGGGAATCAGCTCGCCAAAGCCCGTGTCCTTTAGCGCCATATCGGCAAAGAAAAGGTGATGATTCACCACCACAATGTCGGCTTCCATGGCTTCTTTGCGGGCTTTGACTAAGTGGCAGTCTTCATACACCGGGCAGTCTCGGCCCAGGCAGTTGTCCTGAGTACTGGTAACCTGAGGCAAAACCGAGGCGTCTTCCGGCAGAGCATTCAACTCCCCCATGTCGCCGCTGCGTGTCGATGTCGACCAACGCTTAACGGTAATTAACTGACTCTGAATGTCTTTATTGAATTGGCCGGCTTGCTGAACCGCCTGTTCCATGCGGTGCAGGCACAAATAATTTGAACGACCTTTAAGTAAGGCGACAACTTTTTCAGGCGCCAGCACTTTTCTTAGCGTGGGTAAGTCACGGTGGAACAATTGTTCCTGGAGGTTTTTAGTTCCGGTGGAAATAATGGCCTTACCTTTACCCAGCAGAACTGGAGCAAGATACGCAAAAGTTTTCCCGGTACCGGTTTCGGCCTCAACAACAAGTTGGCCTTTTTTCTTAACGGTGGCAGCTATGGCTTCTGCCATCTGCTGCTGAGCGGCCCGCGGCTGGAAGTTTGTAATTGCCTGCGCCAGTTCGCCTGTTGGCTTAAATACTGATAGAACTGTTGCCATAACCCTAACCGCTAAAAAAATAGACGCGTATTATGACATAGATGTTTGCTCAGGCGTAGGTGTCTATATGTCCTGAAGATGAGGTTTCATCGTCATCTGCAAGCTCTTCAACTTCCGTTTGAGCAGATGGCTGGCCTTGCTGCTGGTGTTGCTCATTTTCCTGTCTTTGCTTGTCGCTGTTAACAGTCGAACCTTCTTCTTCATTGACGGCGCGAAGCTCTTGTATTTTTTCAACCTGGTTGATTTTCATCTGCTCACGGGCGTGGTCCACAGGCACACGAGTGTCTTTGGGGATCAGCGGAACCATTGCATCAAAGTTAGCCATTGCTTTTGTCTTACGCCTCTTCAGAAGGTTTGTTATTTATTTGACTATACAACCACTGGTTAAATAATAACCTGATATCGACTGAATAACCAATAAGTTTACTCTTGCATTACATTTCTCAAGTGTTATAGTGCTATACAACTTAACGAAGTACATTTATTTCTTTGGAGCGTTAATCATGCATTTTGTTCACAGCCACCACCATCATCATTGGAATTGTATGGCTTAGCCGTGAACTTAATGTTTGGGCTAGCCGTATAAACGCTAGCCTTTCGATTGACTATACAACCCCCGAAAGGCATCCACCTTCGGGGGTTTTTTATTTTAGGAGCTGTTATGACTGACCGTTTAACCATCGCGATACAGAAATCTGGACGACTGAGTAAAGAATCTATGGCACTGCTGAACGCCTGTGGCGTGAAATTCAGTGTTAACGAAGCGCGTTTAATTGCGCACAGCACCAGTCATCCTATCGATTTACTGCGCGTTCGTGATGATGACATTCCCGGTCTGGTTATGGACGGTGTGGTTGATTTAGGTCTGGTTGGCGAAAACGTGCTGGAAGAAGCCCGGTTAGAGCGCATTGCAACCGATTCTGTCGCGGCCTATCAGCCATTACGTGGACTTGAGTTCGGTCAGTGCCGATTGTCGTTGGCGGTTCCACGAGAAAGCCAATATCAGTCATTGAAAGATTTAGACGGCTTAAGAGTCGCAACCACCTACCCTCAGTTGCTTAAGCGTTACCTGAAAGACAACGGCGTGAATGCGCGTACGGTAATGCTGACTGGTTCTGTGGAAGTTGCTCCCCGTGCCGGTCTGGCTGAAGCTATCTGTGACTTAGTATCCACCGGTGCTACGCTGGAAGCGAACGGACTCGTAGAGAAAGATGTGATATTCCGTTCCCAGGCTCAGCTAATACAACGCGCTGACAGCCTGTCGGAAGAAAAACAAGCCATGATAGATCAGTTGCTGCCACGCATAGACGGTGTGCAAATGGCGCGGGAAAGCAAATACATTATGCTGCACGCTCCAAAGAACAAATTAGAGCAAGTGGTCGAGTTATTACCCGGTGCAGAAACACCCACCATTTTGCCGCTTAGCCACACCGACGAACAAGTTGCCGTACACATGGTCAGCACCGAGAAGTTATTCTGGGAAACCATGGAAGATCTTAAGTCTATGGGCTGCAGTTCAATACTTGTATTGCCTATTGAAAAAATGATGGGGTGATCATGAGTGGATTACAGATACCCATTGAACAATGGATGAGCCTGTCGGAAGCGGAGCAAGCTCAACGCTTAGCGCGCCCCGGACGGGCTCAGGCGGAATCTTTACGTGAGAAAGTCTCTGTTATTCTAAGCGACGTGCGTGATAACGGTGAGCGCGCGGTACTGAATTATACCCGCGAGTTCGACAACCCGGAGGCGACCTCATTGCGCATGAGCAGTGAACAAGTCGATGCGGCTATAGCGGGTTTAGATGACAAAATAAAACGCGCCATAGACACCGCGTACCAAACGATCTATCGCTTTCACGAAGCACAGCGCCCGCAGAACTTAAGCATTGAAACCGCGCCAGGCGTGCAGTGTGAATTACGTTATGTGCCGTTAGATGCGGTCGGTTTATACATTCCCGGTGGCAGCGCAACCTTGCCATCCACTGCATTAATGCTGGGTGTGCCGGCGCAAATTGCCGGGTGTCAGCGTGTGGTTATGGTTAGCCCGCCTAATAAGCAGGGTGAATTACCAGCCGCCCTGCTCTACGCGGCTAAGTGTTGCGGAGTGACTGATATTCTGTTGTGTGGCGGCGCTCAGGCAATTGGCGCGCTGGCCTACGGCATAGAGTCATCGCCCGCGGTGGGTAAAGTCTTTGGTCCGGGAAACAGTTTTGTGACCGAAGCCAAGCAACAGGTTAGTCAAAATGACAGCGGCTGTGCCATGGACTTACCGGCAGGCCCCTCCGAGCTTTTGGTTATTGCTGATGACAGTGCAAACCCCGCTTATGTGGCGGCGGACTTACTCTCGCAGGCTGAGCACGGCCCTGACTCTCAGGTTATTTTGCTTACGCCATCAATCGCTGTAGCCGAAAATGTACGACAGGAGCTGATTGCACAGTGCGCTCAGTTAAGCCGTGCCGATATTGCCGAGCAGGCATTACAGGCCAGTCGTCTACTGGTGGTTTCAGACATGAATGAAGCCATAGCCATTAGCGAAACCTACGCGCCCGAACACCTCTCTATTCAGACGGATAACGCGCGTGAGCTGCTGCCACAGTTAACCCGCGCAGGCTCTGTCTTTGTCGGACACTATACGCCGGAATCCGGCGGTGATTACGCCACCGGCACCAACCACGTACTGCCAACCTATGGCTATGCCCGCAATTACAGCAGCCTTGGACTGGTCGACTTTTACCGTCGCTATACGGTACAGGAAGCCAGTCGGGATGGGCTACGCCAGTTAGCAGAAGCCATTACCACTCTGGCCCACGTTGAAGGCTTAGACGCACACAAGCGTGCCGTAACTATTCGCACGGAGGCTACGCCATGAGCATTGTTGACCAGTTACAGCGCCAGCACCTGAAGCAGTTAACGCCTTATGCGTCAGCGCGTCGCAGTATGAGCGGCGGCAATATCTGGCTGAACGCAAACGAGTCTCCGTACAGTAACTCGTACACTGTCGATGACAGCAAGCTTAACCGTTACCCGGAGTTTCAGTCTCAGCCTTTAAATCAGGCTTACGCTAAATACGCTGGAGTTGAATCCTCACAGGTATTAAGCAGCCGCGGCTCAGACGAAGGTATCGAGTTACTGATACGAGCCTTTTGTGAACCCGGTCAGGACAAGGTACTGATTTGCCCACCAACTTACGGTATGTACGCTATTTCGGCTAAAACCTTTGCCGTTGGTGTTACCGAAGTTCCGTTACTGAAGAGCTGGCAACTGGACACCGAGTCAGTGATAGACGCAGCAGCTGATTCTAAGGTTATCTTCTTATGTTCACCTTCAAACCCTCTGGGCAACAGGTTGAATCCGGATGACATTGAACAAGTTTTACAACACTCTCCAAGCTCTATTGTGGTTGTCGACGAAGCCTATATTGAGTTTAGCTCTGGTAACAGCGTTGCCGGTTGGCTGGAACGATACCCGAACCTGGTAGTGCTACGCACCTTGTCTAAAGCTTTTGCTCTGGCCGGAATTCGCTGCGGTTTTTTGCTGGCGAATGACGACATCATTGAGTTACTGCAAAAAGTTCTGGCGCCGTACCCTTTGCCAGACCCGACAGTGCAAATTGCGGTTCAGGCTTTGCAGACAAGTTCGCTGGAACGACTTCAGCAGCAGGTAGCAAGCTTATTAGCCGAGCGCGACCGTGTGCAAACAGCTTTAGAGCAAACACCACTGACTCTGGTATCGGAAAGTGACACGAACTTTTTATTGTATCAGTGTGAAGATGCCGCTGAATTAGTTTCTACCCTGGCCGAAAAGGGGTTATTAATACGTAATCAGTCAGCGCAGCGGGGCCTAAACAACGTTGTTCGCATAACCATTGGTAGTGCAGCCGAAAATGATGAACTGATTCAACAGTTAAAGGATTATTTTTCATGAGCCAGAAACCTATTTTATTTATCGACCGCGACGGGACTCTGGTTGAAGAGCCGGCCACAGACAAGCAGTTGGACAGTGTTGAGAAGCTGGTTTTTGAACCGAACGTAGTACCGGCTTTGCTGAAACTGCAACAGGCGGGTTATCAGCTGGTGATGGTGTCCAACCAGGATGGTCTGGGGACAGACAGCTTCCCGCAGGCTGACTTTGACGCGCCACATAATTTGATGATGGCGGTGTTTGAATCACAAGGTATTCGGTTTAATGACGTTCTGATTTGCCCTCACTTTGACAGTGATAACTGCAGCTGCCGTAAGCCTGCGCTTGGGCTGGTAAAGTCGTATCTGAAAGAAGGCCGTGTGGATTTTACCAATTCCTACGTTATTGGTGACCGTGAAACCGACCTGCAACTGGCTGAGAATATGGGTGTTGAAGGCCTGCGCTACAGCCGTGGCGAGCTTAACTGGGATGCCATTGTTCACCAGCTACTGGACAACCCGCGTACAGCGTCAGTTACACGTACCACCCGGGAAACGGATATTAACATTAAGGTGGATTTAGACAGCCAGGCACCGCGCGAATTTGATACCGGTATTGGCTTCTTTGATCACATGCTTGAGCAAATAGCCACACACGCAGGTTTCTCGCTTTCGGTTAAGGTTAAGGGTGACTTGCACATTGACGATCACCACACCATTGAAGACACCGCTCTGGCACTGGGACAGGCATTGCGCTCTGCACTAGGTGACAAACGTGGCATTGGTCGCTTTGGCTTTGCTCTGCCTATGGATGAATGTCGCGCGGAGTGTCTGATCGATTTATCCGGACGTCCCTATTTGAAATGGGAAGCCGATTTCACTCGCGACAAAGTCGGCGAGTTATCCACCGAAATGGTTGAACACTTCTTCCGCTCGTTAACCGACGCCATGGCAATGAGTCTGCACTTGTCGACGACTGAAGGTAATACTCACCATCAGGTTGAAAGCCTGTTTAAGGTGTTTGGCCGGGCTCTGCGTCAGGCTATAACAAAAACCGGAGACCAACAGTTGCCGTCGAGTAAGGGGATGCTGGCATGAATGTGGTGATTGTCGATACCGAGTGTGCCAACCTGACATCGGTCCGCTTTGCGGTTGAACGGCTGGGCTACTCGGTTCTTATTACCGATAGCGCAGAAAAAATAAGAGCCGCAGACCGTGTCATTTTGCCCGGTGTAGGCACTGCTGCGGCGGCTATGCGTAACTTGCAGCGAAAGCAACTCGTAGAGCCGCTGCGAGAATTAACCCAGCCCGTGCTGGGTATTTGTCTGGGCATGCAATTATTGACCTCGCACTCAGAAGAGGGTGACGTTGATTGTCTTAACCTGATTCCGGCAAAAACCAAACGCCTTCGCGAGCATGGTCTCCCGTTGCCGCACATGGGCTGGAATACACTGCAGCCAACCGAGGACAACCCGTTAGTCGACACAAACGCCAGCTACTGCTATTTCGTACACAGTTTTGCTGTAGCCGTTGATGAGTACACCATTGCCAGCAGCGAATACGGTGAACGGTTTGCCTCTATGATACGGCACAACAACTATTTTGGTGCGCAGTTTCACCCCGAACGCTCAGGTAAAACCGGCGAAGCTCTGTTGAAACGTTTTTTGGAGTTAAAATTATGCTGATCCCTGCTCTGGATCTTATCGATGGAAAAGTTGTACGTCTGTATCAGGGCGACTTTGCACAAAAAACTGAATTTGATTTAACACCTTTAGGCCAGGCTCAGCTTTATGCTGAGGCAGGTGCAAAATGGCTGCACCTGGTGGATTTAGGCGGTGCCAAAGATCCTGACAGACGACAACAGGCCTTGTTGGCTAAACTTGCCTCAGAGTCAGGTATGCGGTGTCAGGCAGGGGGTGGAATACGCACAACAGCAGATTTGGAAGCCTTATTTGAAGCCGGCATTGAACGGGCTGTAATTGGTTCAACTGCGGTGAATAATCCGGATAAAGTCACTCGCTGGTTCGAGACCTATGGACCTGAAAAGATAGTCCTTGCTCTGGATGTCAATATTGACGCAGATGGCAATGCAATGGTGGCTACGCACGGCTGGCAAGAGGCCAGCACGCATACACTGGATGATATTCTAAACCGCTATCTGGATCTGGGTTGTCGCCACGTGCTTTGTACCGATATCAGTAAAGACGGCACCATGACCGGCACCAATGTCGAGCTCTACAAGCGCTATAAAGCACTTTACCCACAAGTGGCCTGGCAGGCATCCGGCGGTGTCAGTTGCTTAGATGATCTTAAAGATTTGAAAGCCGCTAACTGTGACTCAGTTATTCTTGGTAAGTCTTTACTTACCGGCGCTTTCACGATGCAGGAGGCACTGGCATGCTGGCAAAACGCGTAATTCCTTGTCTGGATGTTCGTGACGGACAAGTGGTAAAAGGGGTTAAGTTCCGTAATCATGAAGTTATTGGTGACATTCAGCCGCTCGCTAAACGTTATGCGGAAAGCGGCGCCGATGAGTTAGTGTTCTATGACATTACAGCATCGGCTGACGGACGTACGGTAGACAAGTCCTGGGTGGAACGAGTAGCCCGCGAAATTAATATTCCATTCACTGTGGCCGGCGGCATCCGTTCGGTTGAGCAGGCACAGACCATGCTGTCTATGGGTGCGGATAAAATTTCCATTAACTCGCCGGCTCTGCTTAACCCGGACTTGATCAATACCCTGGTCGAAGAGTTTGGTCAGCAGTGCATTGTTATTGGCATCGACAGCTTTTATAACGAACAGTCTGATCAATATGAAGTCCACCAGTTTACCGGTGACGAGAGTAAGTCTCGTAAATCGGCCTGGCAAACGAAGGACTGGCTGCAGGAGGTTATCTCTCGCGGTGCCGGTGAAATTGTTCTGAATTGTATGAATCAGGACGGTGTTCGCCGGGGTTACGATATCGCTCAATTGTCAGCTTTACGTGAATACTGTTCTGTACCTTTAATCGCCTCTGGCGGCGCCGGCGAAATTCAGCATTTTGTCGATGCCTTTCAGCAAGCGAAAGTTGATGGCGCACTGGCAGCGTCGGTTTTTCATAAGAATATATTCAGTATTAGCGACGTAAAAGCCGCTATGGCAGCGAATAATGTTGCTGTTCGCCCTATAGAAGCGGTTCAGGAGACACAATGAGAATTAAGTTAGATACGATAGACCAGCTAGCCTGGGATAAAATGTCGGGGCTGCTACCCTGCACGGTGCAACACGCATTAACCGGTGAAATCCTGATGCAGGCCTATATGAACGCTGACGCTGTTAAAGAGAGTTTAGCAACTGGCAAAACAACGTTTTACAGCCGCAGTAAAGAGCGTTTATGGACTAAGGGCGAGAGCTCAAAAAACTACCTTCAGCTTGAAGGTATTTATTCAGACTGTGATAACGACGCATTACTGGTTCAGGCTCTGCCCGATGGCCCTACCTGCCACTTAGGTAACCGCAGCTGCTTTGCCGAAGCACCTAAACCTTTACTGCACGAGCTGGATGCGCTTATTGCCAGTCGCAAAGGCGCGGATGCCAGTAAAAGCTACACCGCCAGCTTGTTTACCAAAGGGTTAAAACGAGTTGCCCAAAAAGTCGGAGAAGAAGGCGTTGAAGTTGCTCTGGCCGCAGCAACCGCCGATAAAGACGAGCTGGTTAATGAAAGTGCGGATTTACTTTATCACTTGCTGGTCGCGTTGCGAGCCAATGAGCTTAGCCTGGACGACGTGCTGGAGGTGTTAGCTAAGCGCCGCGGTTAAGCGGCACTGTTTAACTGCTCACGAAAGTGCTTACGCTCGTATCGACGGGATACGCGGCGTAAGCGCAATGACAACAGGACAGCTGCAACACTTAGACCGCTGATAAAGCCTATCCAGAAACCTGCGGCCCCCATTGCCGGCACTACCCAGTCGGTACGCCCCAAAATAAAGCCCACACTTAGACCAAATGGCCAGTAGGAAATAAAAGCGAGGATCATCGGGTACTTGGTGTCTTTATAGCCACGAAGTGTACCTATAGAAATAGCCTGGAAAGTATCTGACACGGTGAATATAGCCGCCAGCCCCATAAGAGTGGCTGCTAAGTTAATGATGTCCTGGTCAGGTGTATAGAGGCTTGCCAACCAGCCTCCCCCCAAATACATGATAAGCCCATTGACCGTTGCGAATGCGCCACCAAACAGCATAGCGATTTTAAAGCTCAACATGGCATTTTTCGGGTCTCCTGCTCCCAACGCAAAGCCAACCCTTAACGTTACCGCCATAGAGATACTCAGCGGCACCATGTACACCAGCGAACTGATGTTCAGCGCAATTTGATGAGCAGAAACCACCGTTGGCCCCAAAGGAGCTATGAGTAAGGCTACGGCCGCAAACAAACTCACTTCAAAAAAAAGTGACATTGAAATAGGAAAACCGATACGAATAACGTAGGTGACATCGTCCCAGTTCGGACGATACCAGCGGCGCAGTAACCTTAACCGTTTGTAACGTTTGGCGGTAAAGGTATAAATGGCCATAGAGAGAGCCATCCCCCACAGCACGATAGCGGTAGCAAGACCACAACCCGCACCACCAAGCTCCGGCATGCCAAATTCACCGTACACAAAGACATAGTTTGCCGGTATGTTGATCAGTAAGCCAATGAAGCCAATGATTAGCGATGGCATGGTATTCGACATACCTTCGCAGAAATTTCTTAGTACCGCGTATATAACAAAGCCAGGTATACCCCAGGCTATATAAAATAGGTAGTCCAGCGTAATAGCACGGAAGTCATCTTCCACTTCCATAATATCCAGAAACCATGGAGCGGAGGACATTCCAATTAAGGTAATGACACCGACAATGGCACACGCATACAAGCCCTGCTGCAATATATTGGCAACGCGCTTGTGTGAATTAGAACCATCGAGATGAGAGATAATTGGCGCTAATGCCAACGCCAGGCCGAACACCAATAACGTGGCGGGCACGAAAATACTTCCGCCAACGGACACAGCCGCCAGGTCAAGCGCGCCCTTGCGTCCTGCCATGACCGTGTCGACCACACTCATTAGCATTTGAGTGAGCTGGGCAACCAGAATGGGACCGGTCAGTTTGGCCAGTTTATGACATTCGTCTTTGTTATTGCTCCACCAGTTCACTCGTTCTTATTCTCTGGGTTACTGAGGTTGGTTGCGCAAAAAGCGCAGAATTCGTTGGTTAACATCCGCCGGATGAGTTAGCGGTCCCATATGCCCGGCAGTAACCGATTCTCTTGTAATATTAGGCAAAACCGTGGACAGTGCCTCAGCAACCGCCTTAGCGCTTCGTCGAGTGTGATCGCCCTGTAACAGCAGCAGGTTTTGATCAACACCACTGTAGTCAGCCAGGCGCCTTGGTTCGTTAAGCAATGCATCAAAGTCCAGCGCTACTTTATCGGCCTGGGCAACCATTAACTGTTGGATTCGCTCAGGCAGTGCATCGAAATAACCGGCATCGTTCCAGTAGTCGACAAAAGTGCGAGTGCATTCTTTCGCGTCTCTGCCATGCATTGCCTGACTAATTTCCTGAATTTCCATCATGCCCGGCGAGTCATCCGGTAGCACATGAAAGGCCACAGGCTCATAAACCACCACGTCGGCAATCTCAAAGGGCTTCTCTAATGCCAGTTTTAGCGCAACAGCACCTCCGTATGAATGCCCGACCAGCTGAACGGGCTGCTTCAGCTGTAAACTTTCGACAGCAGAGAGGATACGTGGCAGCTCCTGCTCCAGCCTAAAGTTCGCCGTAAATTCAACTTTAGGCGCCTGCCCATAACCAAGGAGATCAACCGCAATAACAAAGTGGCTGCTCACTAAGTCCTTTAACAGAGCTCGCCACTGTGTACTGGCACTCTGCGAGCTGTGCAACAAAATGACCGGAGGATTTTGCTGCTCGCCATATAAATGAATTCCAGGTTCTATTTCAGACATAACTTCACTTTAAGATAAACTGACACCAACAAACTGACCGATACCGTAGCCAGCAGCTAATAGCAAAACGGCAAAAGTTGTTAATACACCAATGGTTCTTGGCAGGCTAACACCTACACTGCGAGTTAACCCAATGGCATGACATAAACGAGCAATAACCAGCGCAATACCTAAGCCATGCAGTAAGCCTAAAGGCGCATTCTGAACTTCCATCATAGCAAATAGAATAAGAGCCAACGGCACATATTCAATAAAGTTGCCATGAATGCGAACGGCGGCTTTTAGATCCTGAGCTTCGCCGGTGCCTATACCGACTCGGTGCTTCCAGCGTAAGCGTATAATACGCGCCGCCAGGGCAAGATAGATTAACGTTAAGACTCCGGCATAAAAACCGGTAATTGTAAGTTGTGATGTCACTTGCTGCCCCTTCTTTTTCTTTGTTAGTCGGCGTCATCAAAAAAGGCTCACCATGTGAGCCTTTTGCTAAACCTGTTATTTTCTAAGCAAGTCGCCAAGCTGCTCACTGACTTTGTCGACAGGCTGCGTACCATCAATTTTGTGGTACTCTGTTTTCCCTTCCTCAGACAGCTTCTGGTAGTACTCAACCAAAGGCTCTGTCTGCTCATGGTAAACCGACAAGCGTTTGCGAACCGTCTGCTCCTGATCGTCCGGACGAATCACCAGCTCTTCACCAGTTTCATCATCTTTACCATCTACCTTCGGAGGGTTGTGCTCAATATGATAAACACGACCTGATCCAGGGTGGACACGACGCCCACTCATACGATCAACGATAATTTCGTCCGGAACATCAAATTCCAGTACATAATCAATTTCAATACCGTTATCGCGCATTGCATCGGCTTGTGGAATGGTTCTTGGAAAACCATCGAGCAAAAAGCCGTTCTGGCAGTCCGGCTCGGCAATACGTTCTTTAACCAACTCAATGATGATATCGTCAGACACTAGTTGCCCGGCGTCCATCACTTGTTTGGCTTTTTTACCCAATTCCGAACCCGATTTTATTGCTGAACGCAGCATATCACCAGTGGAAATTTGAGGGATCCCAAAAGTGTTCATCAGAAACTGTGCCTGAGTTCCTTTTCCAGCTCCTGGGGCGCCTAACAAAATAATGCGCATAGAAAACCTCTTTGTATGATTCAAAAGTCTGCCCCGAACTTTACCCTGACGGGCGGGCTATTACAAGCTCAGAAAGACGCTGCGGGCAATGACTTACCCGCAGCAGAAGGTGCAAAATTAAGCGTTTAGCATTAATTTATTAAGGCGGGTGACAAAAGAGGCAGGGTCTTTCAGGTTACCCCGTTCTGCCAAAGTAGCCTGGTCCAATAATACCTCGGCCCACTCTTTAAACGTGTCCTCGTCCTTAGTCAGCATTCGTTCTACCAGTGGATGCTCGGGGTTCACTTCAAAGATGTACTTAGTTTCAGGAACCGCCTGTCCAGCCGCTTCCATCAACTTGGCCATCTGCGTGCTCATATCATTGTCATCGGTAATGATACAAGCTGGCGAGTCGGTTAACCGGTGAGTTACGCGAACCTTCTTCACTTTATCGCCTAATGCTTTTTCAAAACGCTCAAGGTTCGCTTTGAAGGCCTCTTCGGCTTTTTCCTGTTCAGCTTTGTCTTCCTCGTCGTCCAGTTCACCTAAGTCCAGATCACCACGAGTAACCGACTGCAATTGCTTCTCTTTAAACTCTGTCAGGTGGCTCATTAACCACTCATCGATACGCTCAGAAAGCAGTAAAACTTCAATGCCTTTCTTGTTGAAGATTTCCAGCGCAGGGTTGTTTCTGGCGGCTTCGTAGCTGTCGGCCACAATGTAGAAAATCTTATCCTGACCTTCTTTCATACGCTCAATGTAGTCATCCAGGCTGACTGACTGAACCGCGCCTTCATTGTGGGTCGAAGCAAAACGCAGGAGTTCAGCGATACGTTCACGGTTGGTATGATCTTCTGCCGGACCTTCCTTCAGAACGTTACCGAAAGTATCCCAGAACTGTTGATACTGTTCTTTATCGTCTTTTGCCAGCTTTTTCAACATCTGCAGCACTTTTTTGGTACTGCCGTTCCGCATAGCACGGGTAATTTTATTGTCCTGCAGAATTTCACGTGAAACGTTCAGTGGTAAGTCGTTTGAATCGACCAGGCCACGCACAAAACGCAGATAAGTGGGCATTAACTGCTCAGCGTCATCCATAATGAATACGCGCTTCACATAAAGCTTAACACCGTGCTGTTGCTCACGGTTCCACAAGTCCCACGGAGCGCGTTTAGGAATATACAGTAAATTAGTATACTCGGTCGTGCCTTCGACTTTGTTGTGGCTCCATAAAAGTGGCTCATCAAAGTCATGTGCGACAGTCTTGTAAAACTCTTTGTATTCTTCGTCAGTAATTTCTGACTTCTCACGAGTCCAGAGTGCCTGACCTGAGTTTACAGTTTCCCATTCGCCGGGTTGCCCTTCTACTTTGTTGCCTTCGTCGTCTTCTGACTCAGGTACCGGTTCTTTCCACATTTGAACCGGGATACTCAAGTGTTCTGAATATTTATTGATGATGCCACGCAGACGGTTTTCATCTAAGAACTCATCGGCATCGTCTTTCAAGTGCAGAATAATATCGGTGCCACGCCGGGCTTTATCAATGTCAGCAATTTCAAAATCACCTTCACCTTGCGAGCGCCATTCAACTCCGCGAGCGTCTTTATCTAATGCTGAACGAGTTCTTACGGTAACTTCATCAGCAACGATAAAGGCTGAATAGAAGCCAACACCAAACTGACCAATAAGCTTGCTGTCTTTTGCTTCGTCGCCAGACAATTGACCAAAGAATTCAGCGGTACCTGACTTGGCAATGGTTCCCAGGTTGTTCATGACATCGTCACGAGTCATGCCAACGCCATTGTCACTGATAGTGATGGTGCGGCTGTCTTTATCAACAGAAACCCGAACGTGCAGGTCGCTGTCGTCGCCATACAGCGAGTTATCGCTTAAGGCTTTAAAACGCAGTTTATCTGCTGCGTCAGACGCATTTGAGACCAGTTCGCGTAAGAAAATTTCTTTATTGGAATACAGAGAATGAATCATCAGATGAAGCAGCTGTTTTACTTCTGTCTGAAATCCATGTTTTTCCATTTGACCGGCTTCCGCCATAGTATATTTCTCCTGCTGTTATTACCTATGCCAATAACAATGGGGGCGCAGGAGATATTTTCAAGTCATCGGGAAAATTGTTTTCGACCGCTGAAGGCGTGACCTAAAGTCGTTTGGTCGACATAGCCCAACTCACCACCAACCGGCACACCATGAGCTATTCGGGTAGTATTGATATTCTGTTGGGCGGCAATATCGGCAATATAGTGCGCGGTAGCATCACCTTCTACCGTCGGATTCGTTGCCAGAACAATCTCTTCAACGGGTTCATTCTGCAACTGTCGCTCAAGCTCATCCAGACCAATGTCTGACGGCCCAATACCGTCCAGCGGCGACAAATGCCCCATTAACACAAAGTAGCGGCCCTGGAACTGCGAAGTTTGTTCAATCGCAAGTACGTCGGCGGGTGTTTCAACCACACAGAGCACACCGTTCTCACGCCGCATCGGATTGCTGCAAATTCGACACAGCGGCTCTTCAGTTAAGGTCCGGCAACACTCGCAGTGCCCCACTTTTTCAACTGCGGACTGCAAAGATTCGGCAAGCCTTGAGGCGCCGCCGCGATCGCGTTCAAGCAAATGAAATGCCATACGCTGTGCTGATTTCTGACCAACACCTGGCAGACGCTTTAAATTATCAACAAGCTGATCAATTGCCGGACTAATACTCATGAACTGACCTTACTTCTTAGAACGGCATTTTAAAGCCAGGAGGTAAGCCCATGCCGCCTGTAATTTCGGACATATGCTCTTTGCTGGTCTCTTCAACACGGCGCACAGCGTCGTTGGTCGCAGCTGCAATCAAATCTTCCAACATTTCCTGGTCGTCTTCCATCAAGCTTGGGTCAATACTCACACGTTTAACATTGTGGTTGCCAAGCATCGTCACTTTTACTAACCCGGCACCGGCTTCGCCAGTGACTTCCATGTTAGCCACTTCTTCCTGGGCTTTTTGCATGCGCTCCTGCATTTGTTGCGCCTGCTTCATCATGTTACCCATTCCACCTTTAAACATAATTATTTCCTCGTTTAAGCTTTATAAAATTAACGCGCTTGAATTGATGATTCATCAACCTGCGCTTGAAACCTTTGCTGTAATTCCTGTACACCGGTGTCGGCCTGCAGTATTTCGCAAGCACGCCGATGCCGGTACTGATCAATATGCTGCTGCACCATAAGAGGCGTCGGCTGACTCGGAACGCCAATATCAAACTGCACCCGTGCAGCTGGCCCTAACAATCCGGTTAGTGACTCTCTGACGGCTTCACTGGTTGAATCGTTCAATAAACTCTTCTGCTCTTCTGCAACCAGAATGAGCCAGTCATCGTCCCCAACCTTTTTTAACTCTGAATTAAGTAGTACCTGACGCGCTAAACCTGAAATGTCCATGCCGGCGATCATCGCACTCCATTTATCGATTTCTGCGGCTTCTCGGATATCGTCATTTAACTCGGGAAATTGGTAGTCTCTGACTGGTGTAGCTTCAGCCAGGGGCTCTTGTCGTGTTTCGGGCTCAGGGTCTGGAACGGTTGGCCTCTCTTCACTAACGACCGGAGTGACTACCGATTCATTACTGTTGTCTGGCTTTTTTTTTTCCGCCAACTGCTCACGAACACGCAATAGATCGGAAACACCGGAGTCTTGTTGCTGTGTTTCCGTTGGTTCCGAATAACTGAAGTCAGGTTCCGGTTGATGCTTGGATTCTGTTTGGTGCTCGGGCTCCGATTGGTACTGGGACTCGAGCTCCGACGGCATCGGCTCTGCCGGTTCCGGTTCTAACTCTGATTCAGGCACTGACTCAGGCATAGCTTCGACAGCGGGCTCATTCACTTCGCCGCTGGCCAAATTTGAATGAGGAACATCGGTATGCGCGGTGGCACTCAGTTCACTGGTATCGTTATAGCTATCGTTTTCTGCAGGGCGAAAGCAGAGCATTCTCAACAGAGTCATTTCCAGACCGCTGCGCGCGTCAATCGCATAGGCTTGCTCACGACGCCCTTCCAGAACAATACGATAAAATACCTGAATTAACTCGGCCGGCATGCGCCGTAAAAGCGGCTTTAATACATCGCTATTCTCAAAGGCGTTTGCTGCACCTGGCACTTGCTGTACCAACGCCAGTTGATGCAGTAAACTTTGCAGCTCAACCAGCACGGAGCTTAAGTCCGGCACCATAGAAACCATAGCGTCAACACGCTGCATGACACTTTCGGCTTCACCATCAAGAACACAATCCAGTAAGGCCGCAATGTCAGCGACCGGTACATTACCCAGCATGCGTCTGACACTGTCAATACTCACAGCGCCGTTGCCCTGAGCGATTGCTTGATCGGTTAAACTCAAGGCATCACGCATGCTGCCACGAGCAGAGCGAGCTAATAATGGTAGCGCGTCAGCGTCCGCCTGAACCTGCTCCTGTCCCAGAACGTAATTAAGCTGCTGTGAAATATCGTCGTTCGACAACGCCTTTAAGTTAAATTGCAGACAGCGTGACAAAATGGTCACTGGAAGTTTTTGAGGGTCTGTTGTCGCCAATAAGAACTTTACGTGTTCAGGCGGCTCTTCCAGCGTTTTAAGCAACGCATTAAAACTGTGCCGCGACAACATGTGAACTTCATCAATCAGGTAAACTTTATAGCGTCCGCGGGTCGGACGATATTGAACGTTATCCAGTAACTCCCGGGTATCTTCAACTTTCGTTCTTGACGCGGCGTCTATTTCGAGCAAGTCGACAAAGCGCCCCTGCTCTATCTCAAGACAAGCACTGCATTGCCCGCACGGGGTCGAAGTAATGCCTTTCTCGCAGTTAAGAGCTTTAGCTAATATGCGCGCAATGGTCGTTTTACCGACGCCTCGTGTTCCGGTAAACAAGTAGGCATGGTGCAACCTTTGCTTATCCAGCGCATGTTCAAGCGGTTTCAAAACATGTTGTTGACCAACAACTTCCGCAAACTGGGAAGGTCGCCATTTTCTTGCCAGTACCTGATAGCTCATAGGGGAGATTCTTAACTCTGTCTCGTTAAAACTGACATAAGGTATAGCACGCAACGCCTGCCTGCTGCAATTTATCTTCACCACCTAACTCAGGTAATGAGACCACAAAAGCGGCTTCCTCTACTTCGGCGCCGGTTGCTTTAATCAGCTTGTGAGCCGCAACTACGGTCCCGCCAGTGGCCAGCAAGTCGTCAACAATTAAGACCCTGTCGTTTGCGGTCAATGCGTTCTCGTGCATTTGCAGTTCATCAGAACCATACTCTAAATCGTAACTCTGGCTTACTACCTTGCCGGGCAACTTTCCGGGCTTACGCAAGAGAGTGACACCACAGCCCATAGCATAAGCTAACGCTGAGCCAAATATGAAGCCTCGCGCTTCAATTGCCGCTATTTGAGTTATTCCGCTCTGCTTATATCTTTGCTTTAAGGTGTTAATTGCCAGTTCAAAAGCCACAGGGTTTTGCAACAATGGCGTGATATCACGAAAGATAATACCCGGCTTAGGGTAATCAGGAATAGCACCTATTGAATCCCGAATACCTTGTACAGTTAACTCCATGTTTTTGCTCTCTTTACTAGGCAACAAAGCGCACCGCCCAGGTTTTCAAAGTATCGAGCAAAAACTCCTCATGCAAAGGCTTTGCAAGGCATTGAGTTGCACCAGCTTTTAACGCTTTAGGCTCTATTTCTACCATGTCCTGAGTAGACATAAATAATAATGGGCTGTGCTGATAAGCCTCTAATTCACGTAAGTTTTTCAGTAATGACAAACCATCCATCACCGGCATTTTATGATCCAGCAAAATAATATCAAAATACTGCTGTTTCGCCTTACTTAAACCGTCCAGTCCGTCGCGGGCTATCGTTACCTCGAAGCCAAGCGGTTCTATCATCGTACAAATGGACTGAAGGGTTTTGTCTTTATCCTCGACAACGAGCAAAGAGACTGACATAAATGTCGCTTACCTGATAGTTAATGAGGAGCTGATTAAGCGGAAAAAACCTGTGCTAAACGTAAAATTAATGGCAAGCAGCCAGCAATTAGAAATAAAACCACGGCTATAAGCAAAAAGCCCTTGCCTGCCGGTTCTTTAAATGTTTCTGATGACATAACTTTTACCTCTCGATGAAATCGGTGCTGATCATACTCGATCCTCAGCAACGATAAAAGTTGAATTCAGCTCTTTACTCTTAATAACAATTGCTGGGAAGCGAACTGTTGCAATGTCTGCTCAGCCCCCCTCTGAATTTGCTCTGCCGGCCATTGAGGTAGCAGCTCCGGCAACAAATCAAAAAAATCCTCCAGCCTAATATGACTGCGGCTTTGTAGCTCTGTTAAAAGCAGGTAAGTCATTGCATTTATACGAACGAAACGAACCTTTCCTCCCGCATCACGAAACACAACTAAAAAACGCGGTTGTGAGAGTGGTTGCTCCGGTTTGAAATCAATGCCAATTTCGTCAACCGGGTACTGATACGCAGAAATAACCGCCGTTGGGTTTAGCTCTATAATTTGATCTTCATGAAGCTCATCTCTCACACAAATATGGCTTTCTGGCCACGGCTTTTGCTCCACGGCGAGTTCAAGCCATTCGTAATGCGCGAGTTCCGGCGCGAAGACAAAAAGTGCATTATAAGACTGCAGATACTCAACAAAACTTTCAGCAATACCAGTAAAGTATGGAGAGTTTGATGAAAAAGAACGAAAAAACTGCTCTTTAGTTGCTTGCCATTGTTTTTCATCACATAGCTTTTTGAGGACCGGAAAAGCGCTGTCTACAAAGCGAAAAATGTTATTACGGAGTAACCGCTGATAAATTGCCATCCGCCGCTCTTCGATATCAGCTAACCAGGGCTCTTCTACGGATTTTTGTGGATCTTTCAGTTGCTGAACAAAGCGATCCTGAATTTGTTTGAATGTGTCATTACTCATGGCGCTTTTGTATCACTCTTATTTGGTTCAACTCGCCATTTAACTCAGACAAAGCCGGGAAGTTAAAATCCCTTTCCAGAAGAGTCGGATAAACGCCATGGCACTTATAAGCATAATCCAACAACTCGTACACCTCATCTTTTACTTTTGCACCATGGGTATCAACATAGAGATCATCGAACTCTTCATGGTGCCCCGCTATATGCCCATAAGCAATTTTCTCTGAGGGCAAGCCGGCTATAAAATCATAAGGGTTATACTTGTGATTCACACTGTTTACAAAGACATTATTCACATCAAGTAATAGCTTACAATTGCTTCGCTTCAACACCTGGCAGATAAAGTCTAACTCACTTAACTCAGGCGCCGGACTCGCGTAATAAGATACATTTTCCAATACTAGAGGCCTTTCTAAATAGCGCTGAACATCTTCAATTCGGTCTGAAACATGAGAAACCGCATCGGCCGTAAAAGGTATCGGCAGGAGATCGTATAGCTGCCCTTTATGAGAGCAGTAACTTAAATGTTCACTGTAGATTTCAACATTAAATTGCGACACAAACTGATTAATGTCTTTCAGAAAAGCATGGTCCAGAGGGTCCTGGCTACCAATAGACAATGACAGACCGTGGCTGGTTAAGCGATAATTCTCGGCAACTTTCGCCAGAGTTTCCAAGCGATGTCCTTTAAAGGGTATCCAATTTTCCGGCGCGAGTTCCAGGAAGTCTGCATCAATATCACCCGCTAACGCAGCATCCAGTAACTCATTTCTTAAGCCAAGGCCTATTGAATTCGGTTTCATATTACCCTCTAGAAAACAAAAACCCGACACAGTGGCCGGGTTTTACGATGCAGTTCAAACGAAAAGTGATTAATCGAGATCGATACCTTTTCGCTCTGCTGTCGACTTAATGTAGCCTCTCCAGCTGCGAGCACTGCGACGTTGGCCGTCAAAGGTTGCCGCTTCATCAACATACCGCATTGCCTGGCGATAGTCACCACCATAAAAATACGCTTCTGCTAATGACATATAGACACGACCTTCATCTTCACGGTCAAGATAGTCCAGGGCTCTCTTCAAAGGTTCAGTTGCCGCAATATACTGTTCATTCAACAGCATCAAGTTACCTTGTTTACGGTAATATTCACCTTTGTCGCCAGAATCGTTAGTTGCTTCAGCTGCGCGCTCATACCAAGAAACGGCTTCATCAAGCTCTTTCGCTCTGTGGTAACTGTTTGCAATAGTTGCAAAGTTCCGAGCAGATTCCTCAATATCACCAGCTTCTACGTGTTTTTCCATGGTAGTAGCTGCTTTGTACGGAATACCCTCATTGTCGTACAACTGAACCAACATTTTAAACTGGCTCTCTGTACTCAGGTATCCGGCTAAATACGCTACTTCCAAAGTTTGAAGAGACTTAGATAAGTTTTCTTCTAACATGTAGAATTGAGCTAGCTGTGGCCACCAAGTAGTAACCTCTGGAAGCTTATTTAAACCTTCTTCAAGAACGCCAATTGCTTCAGGATACATCTTACGCTCGTAGTAAGAGGCCATCATCAAATTGTAAACGTTCTTTTCTGGCTTATCTGCAGCTTCTAAAGATGCCTCTGCAAACGGAATGACCTTAGCAAAGTTCTTTAACTGATAGTGGGCATTAGCCATATAAAGGAAAACTTGAGAGTCGCGTTTACCTGTAAATTGAATCCAATTTTTAAGGTATTCAAGACTCTGTTCGTATTTCTCTTCCTGAAGACTAATTTGACCTACCAGTTTCATCGCTGCTGCCTGGTCGTTCCAACCAAGAACGTCTTGATCAACAGCGTCTTTTAAAACTTCTAAAGCGTCGGCCATGCGCTCATCGGCTGCATAAAGGTTTCCAAGAAAGCGGCCCAGGTAAGCAGAGTCGTAACCTGGGTCAGGATCCTGTTCTTCAAGAACAGCTATTGCTTCCTTAATTTTTTCTTCTTCATACAGCTCGAAGGCGTCCATGATGGCTCGTCCAATACTCTGCGAAGCAGCTTTATTGTCGCGAGCTTTTTTCTGCGCCTCAACGGTCTCTTGATCCGGTATGCTGAAGCCAAAATCCTGAGCCGAAGCCTGAACCGTTGTCATCGACATAACCGAAGCAAAAGCCAGGACACTAACAAATGTTTTTAATATATATTTCATTTCTTAGTTCCCATCCATTGTGAAGTCGAGCTGAACGGTCATGCCTTCCTGACGGACAGGCTTACCATCAACAACCTTCGGCTTATACTTCCAGCGCAACAAAGCGCGGCGCGCCTCTCGGTCAAACACTCGACGAGGTTCAGAATCGATGACTTCAACGTCAGTTACACCACCTTGTTGATCGATAGTGAAGCGCAATTGAACCCAACCTTCGGTGCCATTTCGAGCAGCTGATGGCGGGTAACGCGGTTCAATTCGAACAATTGGTGTTGCGTCACCGTCAGAACTTAAACCTCCGCCTGGACCAGAAAGTCCTGTATCAGCTCCACCAACATCAACATCAAAACCCATGTTCATGTTCATTCCACTGTCTGTTGTATCTGGCTCAGACTGTGGTGTTTCTGGTGGTTGCTCCGGCGGCGGCGGTGGCGGCGGCGGAGTACGCCGACGCTCCTGAACGTCAGACTCAGGTGGCGACGTTACGATGTCAATAACCGGGGTTGGAGGCGGCGCTTCGTTGCGCTGCGCTCCTCCGCCGATTAAGTAAGCCATGAAAGCAAACAGAGCAAACGTAACGGCGGCACCTAGTAGTAAAGATACTAAAAAGCGCACCATATTAGTTATTCTCCGCAGCTATGGATATCTTATCGATACCCGCTTCCTTAACCTGGTCCATGACTTCTACAACGACACCATGCTCAGCTTTCTTATCGGCCTGGATTACAACAACGTCAGTCGGCTGTTCAGCCAACATACGTTCAATGTTAGCGCCTACACGCTCTACATCGACCTGACGCTTGTCCATCCAGACTTCACCGGTTTCGCGAATTGCGATAAAGATGTTAGCTGAAGGCTCCTTGGTCGTGTTACTGGCTTCAGGTTTGTTAACCTGAATACCTGCTTCTTTGACGAATGAGGTCGTTACGATAAAGAAGATCAACATAATGAAGACGATGTCGAGCATCGGCGTCATGTCGATCGACGCATCTTCCTCTTCTCGATTACGATTACGTGCCATAGTTTTACTCTCTTAGTGATGTGGCAAACTGTCAACAAGGCCTTCTTTCGCTCTACGCACTTTACTCTCAAGACGTGTCGCGAAAAACATACCGGATAACGCTGCAACCATTCCCGCCATTGTCGGGATAGTCGCCATCGAAATACCCGATGCCATCAGACGAGGGTTACCCGTCCCTTGTACTGCCATGATTTCAAACACCGTAATCATACCTGTCACGGTACCCAACAGTCCGACCAGCGGACATAAGGCAACACAAGTTTTTATCAACAGAATACGTGCATTCAGTTTTTCGTTCGCTTCGGAAATCCATGCTTCACGGATTCTATGGGCGTACCATGAGGTGGTGTCCTTACGGGCATCCCATTTCGCAATAATTTCTTTACGAAATTTAGGGAACGCACCTGTAAGGTACCAATAACGCTCAATCATCAGTACCCACATTAGAAAGAGCACCCCCATGACGATGTACAAGACATCGCCACCGGTAGCCAGAAAATCCCTGATAGATTCCCAAAGTTCCATCAGGTAAAGCATGGGTTACTCCTTCTCCGAGTGCGAGGCTACGATACCCGCTGCTTGCTCATCCAAAATATGAACAATAGACTTGCCGCGAGCAGCCACAATACTGTGAGCCAAAATCAATGGTATAGCAGCGATCAGACCCATAGCGGTTGTTACCAACGCCATAGAGATGTCACCTGCCATGATCTTCGGATCACCGGTACCAAACAGTGTAATCGACTGGAAAGTACCAATCATACCAACAACTGTACCTAACAGACCAAGCAGCGGTGCGATAGCCGCAAGAATCTTGATGACATTAATGCCACTTTCAACTTTCGGTGTTTCGCGCAGAATAGCTTCGTCCAGTTTAAGCTCTAAGTTTTCAACATCAGCGTTCTTATTCTCTTGGTAAACCTTAAGAATACGACCTAATGCGTTATTGTCTTTAGGCTGTTCAGGATTCTTCAACTGAGAACGGATTTTTCCGGCAGCTGCTGTCAAGGTAACCAACTTGAATACAGAAATTAACAGACCCAGAATTAATACCGCAGTAATAACATAACCAACAGTATCACCCGAGTGATAATGCTCTTCTAGAGTCTTCTTTCCCGTCAACAGACTAAGAATCTGACCTTTTGAAGGATCAAGGTATACACCTTCGTAACCTTCTTCTGTACTAGTAAACTCTTCAGCTTGTGAAGTTGCAGCACCCTCCGGTTGACGACCTAACGGCTGAACTTGTTCAGTTGTGTCGTTATAAACCAGGTACTGATCGCCTGAAATCAAGTTAAAGGTACCAACGCGAACCACTTCACGGTTTTCAGTTCCACCGTCTAGAAGGGTAACATCAGTATTAAATTTAACCACTTTACCCGATTCGACCATTTCAGTCAGAAGCGCTTTCCAAAGCTCTTCAAGTTCTTCCAGAGTAGGAAGTTCTTTTGCTTCAGATAAACTCTCCAAGACGTCTTCACGGCCTGGGTACTGCGCACTAACAATTGACGTTGCAACACGACCGATAGTTTCTGTCGCTGCACCACGAACAACACCGAACATTTCACCTAAGGTGCCTTTGGCGTTCTCAAGTTCCTGTTCTTTATTAGCCAGCTGGACTTCGTTTTCAGAAAACTCTTCCTGTAAACGTTTGCCCCGAGCTTTCTCTTCCTCTAGCTCCTGCTTAGCCTGGTTAAGCAAAGCCTGCTTATCGGCACGGGCAGCTGTAAACTCACGCTCACGTTCAGCGTTAAGTTCACGAGAAGAAACTCGATTTTTCTCAACAAGCTGTAGCAGCTCATTAAGGTTCTTAGCTTCAGTTTCATCCTGAGCCTGTGCAGCGAGAGTCGTACCGGCAGAAAGGGTGACTGCTGCTGCAATCATTAACGATTTAACTAATTTATTCATTCTGCACTCTCCGCTGCGAATACTGGAAGTTTCACCAGATCGTAAGCAAGTTGCTTACGAGACATACGAATCGCTTGGGTTAGAGGACGGATAAATTCGTCTTCCAAAGCAGTCCACTCATCGGTTTCGTTGTTGTAGATCCAAGCATTTTTCAAGTCTAAAGACTGTGCTAAGAAAGCAACACGACCCATGTGGAAATAATCAACAGCAATTTCCTTACCATCAATTTCCAGGTTGCCCTGGTAAGAAATCAAACCTGAACCGTAGTCCATTTCGGTCTGATAAGCTTCGATGATTTGGCGGAACTGCTCTGATGTAGAAACACTTGAGCTGTCCATGATGTCACGCAGACGCTCAACACGATCCATACGCTTTTCACGGTGAATTGGAATGTCCAATTTCACGAACTGTTCAAGCGAATCAATCATTTCATACATCAAAGGAACAACGCCCTGCTTAGTGCGTTCGATTCCATCAATTTGTTTCTGAAGAGACTCAAGCGTCGCGTTTTGGTCATTGACCAAACGCTGAACGTGATCGTTATAGACTTTCAAGTTCTCGTACTCAGAAACAACTGAGCGATACTCGATAAGAAGATCTTGGCTCTGCTCGAACAAAGAGTTGATTTTCTCTTGCGACTGTTCGTCAGCGTTCAAAATCTTCTTCTCTTCGTTTTGTAGCTTAGCTACATCTACTTGCTGTGCAGCGGCAACGCCGGTGCCTGCAAACGCCATCACACCCATCAGGGTTGCAGCGAGTTTGGTTCTTTTGATTACTTTGGTCATAGTTCCCAACCAATTTGACTTAACTTCCGCTTCAACGCCTAAGGCGCGAAACACCAGTTGTTTGAATGACGAAAAGATCTAGTTCTACACTTTATTTTTATTGCCTAAAATGCAGCAATACCAATGAATACTCCCACGATGACTATACGCTGTCAACCAAGTAAACTGAGTCAACCGCGCTATAGCTGTCGCTATATATCCAGTGTAGAACACGGATCTGGAGTCGCGTAATTTCCAGATTTTTTCTCGGACAACATCCTGTCGTCAACTCTTTTCATACCCTGAATTTAGGTGCTTATCTACCTAACTCTGGATATTACTCCTTCTAGAATAGTATCACTTTTTGATCGGCGAACAACACTCACTTTTGAATTTCAACGTTTTTTAAACAACTAATTCGTCGACCTATATTCAATGACAGACCCAATTTAGTGACCTAAGTTCCAAATTCCTTTAAGATAAAGGCATGAGAGAGATATTAAATGCAACGTCAATACAACATATTGAACAGCTGCTCACTAATTTAAGTGAGCGTGCTGAGCAGATCGATGCAAAAAATCGACAAAAACAGAACGAACTGAGCGAAAAATGGTTCAGTCCATCACTTTTCAGCAGACGCTCTAACCTGGCAATTGATTACGTAACCGAAACTCGGGACACCTTTGTACAACTTCAAAGAACTGAAGGTCAACAAGCTCAGTATTATCTTGCGGAGCGTCTGAGCCTGCAATTGGAAGCTTTAACCACGGCATTGCGTATTAATAAGCTTCCTAAGCAAGAACAAGACAGCCGCATTACGGCACAAAATAAGATTCAGCAATTGCATCAACAGCTTGTTACTTACAGAGACTATGAAAGACGGTTGACCGAAAACCTGGATAACGCCGTTTCTCAAAACAATCCGGTGTTAATACAACGAGCTCAGCAACGACTTAACCGATGCCAAATGGCTATTGATACTCTGGAGAAAAAGATCAGTCGTTATGAAGAAGGTTGACGTCCCTTTTATTTATTCACCTATATATAGTGAATTAAACTTACCTCCCCGGCATCGGTACCCAATAGAGAAATACCGTTTATTAAAAAATTGGGCAATTAGGCACGGGGCCAAAGAACACCAATGGCATAGACCAAGCGCTCTTAGTTGGCAGCAAGTCGGCCGTACGCATTGTTCAGGTTACATTGAGCAGCTTCGCCAAAACAGCATGGAAAAGACACTCTGGCGCCGCATTGGCTTCCCCTGGTCGGAAAGCTTATTGCAGCGCACATTAACCTCAGCCGGAGGAACTCTGTTAACCACTGAGTTGGCATTAACTCGTGGTATCGCCATTCATTTCTCCGGAGGTTACCATCATGCTCATAAAGACTGGGGAAGCGGTTTTTGCTTAATCAATGATTTGGCAATTGCCTGTAATGAACTGTTGCTTAAGTACCCAAGCTTAAAAATCGCGGTATTGGATACCGATGTTCACCAGGGAGACGGAACGGCCACTCTGTTTGCTAATGACGACAGAGTTTTTACTTGCTCACTCCATGGCGAGCGCAACTTTCCGTTCTCTAAAGTTGAGTCTGACTTAGACAAACCCTTAGCCAAACATACGTCCGATGAGCAATACCTGGATACTTTGCAGGAGACCCTGCAGTTTATTAAGCGGGACGTTAAGCCCGACCTTATTTTATACGACGCCGGTGTTGATATTTATCAACGTGATGAGCTCGGCCACCTGAATATTAGCCTTGCCGGAATTTTTCAACGTGACCTTTCTGTACTAGGCTTTGCAAAGCGTGAAGATATTCCCCTGGCTGCCGTTATCGGAGGCGGTTATCAACGTAACTTAGATCGTTTAGTCCGCGCTCATGCTCAACTACTAAGAGCCAGCTATCATGTTTATACTGAGAGTCAGCTACTAACAGAAGGAAAGACGTATGAAGTTTGACGATGACATCCACAATTACTATGAACGCTTAGTTGCCGACCGAATAGAAGAGTTGGAATTAGAAAAACAATACAGTCAGGAGTTTCTTTCTGACCTGTGTTGTCTGGTACTTAATCAGTTACCGCCCCGCTACATTCGACACGAGGTGGATATGGCATTCTTCTTGCCACCTTCAAAGCGACTGGACATGGAGATGCAAGTACATAAAGCAATAACGGAAGCGCTGGACTTTCTTAAAGGAAGGAAACGCCCCGACGGCGATTAATAAAAATTGGGTGGCGACTCTACCAGCCACACCTCGGCACACACATCCCTGACTACGGCTGCTCCCTTCCGGGCCTGACCGGGTTCGCCAGTTAGCGTTGCGAGGGGACCCGCAGAGTCACCATAAACGCTTTATTCAAAGCGGGCTGCATTATGAACCAGTTATTCGACCGAAACAACCCGCAGCTAACCTTTTGCTTACTTTTTCTGCAGCTTTTCCGCAATAGCCTGACGAGCTTCATCTGAACTTAATGCTTTAGCAAAAAACGTCGCTTCCCGACTGATGCGATCAGCGACAGATTCAGCCGGCTGCTTAAGTAACCGCTTAGAAATTCGTAGCGACTTACTGGATTGTTTACGCAGCTTATCGAGCGTTTCATCAACCACAACGGGCAGACGTTCAAGCGAAACAATATGGTTAACAAAGCCCGCTTGCTGTGCCGCCTGTGCATCGAAGCTTTCACCAAGTAGCAACAACTCCGCCGCTTTTTGATAACCACAAATTTGCGGTAGTAAGAGACTAGAGGCGGCCTCAGGTAACAGTCCCAGCTGTACAAAAGGCAAGGCAAATACGGCTTCATCGCTACTGTAAACAATATCGCAATGCAACAGCAAAGTAGTCCCAATACCTATCGCTAACCCGTTAACAGCCGCAACAACAGGAACCTCGACACGCGCCAGCGTATGCAAGAATTTAAATGGTGGCGCCGACTCGTCTAAGTTCTCAATCGCTAAGAAGTCATTTAAATCGTTCCCCGCAGAAAAGCTGTCACCACTGGATTCAAAAAGTACCGCATGAATTGAGTTGTCAGCGTCCGCAGCTTTCAATGCTTCGTTACACGCTGTGTACATATCCTGAGTAAAAGCATTTTTCTTTTCAGGTCGATTTAGCCGTATACGAACAACGCCGTTATCTTGTGAAACCTGTACGAGCTCTTCAGTACTCAAAATTCGTCTCCTGTCACCGTCTACTGACCGCGGTTTTTCCACGCTTTTTTTGTCGCTTCATGCATTGGGACAATAAGTTCCAGCGCCGTTTTATCGCCGGCTGGTAACTCCATCTGGTTAGGTCGTTTCGGCGTGACTCTCTGCCCCCACTTAATTAAACCGGCTCCGCAAGTGAGTCCACCACCAAATACCGCCGACATAATACTATCACCCGGCTTAATAATGCCGTTATCAGCTGCCTCAGCAAAGGCAATAGGTAGGGTTGCTGAAGAAGTATTTCCGTACTTCTGAATATTTATAACCGTTTTTTCACTCGGTACTTTGCACATTTTACCGAGGAAATCGATGAGTCGTTTGTTCGCCTGATGCGGGATAAGCGCGTCGATATCGTCGGTTGTCATTCCCGTTTGCTGGAAGACATTCTCTACTGCAGCACTCATACCTTTTACGGCACGTTTAAAGATTTCCTGGCCAACAAAATCAAACTGCATAATTCCGTCAAAACCGAAACGGTCAAAGCTTAAGCCAAAATCAAGGCTGAGGACATCACGGGCATCCGCATCACAGCTAATATGACTGGCCAGTAAGCCGACTTCTTCGTCTGATGCTTCAAGCACCATAGCACCGGCCCCGTCACCAAACAGCACGGCACTTTCGCGTTTAGTCCAGTCAAGAATCCGGGTAAGACGCTCTGCTCCAATGAGCAAAACCTTTTTATGAGCACCAGTCTTTATCGACTGAGTCGCCACATGCATAGCGTATAAAAAGCTGCTGCAAGCAGCATTTAAGTCAAACGCCGCAGCGTCTTTAGCACCAATGTTCCGCTGTACAGCCGAGGCAACGTTTGGGATGATTTCGTCCGCAGTGCAAGTACCGACAATAATGAGATCAAGTTCGCTGGGGTCTAAGTCAGCTGCTGCCAGCGCGTTTCGCGCCGCTACAGTTGCCAACTCAGATGTCCCGACATGGCTCACTCTACGTTCAGAAATTCCTGTTCGTGAAACAATCCATTCATCAGATGTTTCAAGAAAGGTCGCAAGGTCATCATTGGTCATTACAGCCGGTGGCAGACATTTTCCCCAACCGGTAATTTCAGCAAATTTAGTCACGGCAAAACCTTTTACTTCTGTCGGCTAGTATCCTCATAATGATAGAGTGTTTTATGACGATACCGTTTCATCGTATCATAGCACGAATCGACGTCAGGTGAATGACCGCCAGGAAAAAGGATAAATCATATGTTTCGAATAATACTTACAGCTACTTTTGCGCTTTTTATTAGTGCCTGTCAAAGCCAACCTGATCCATTAATCATCAGTGCTGATGCTGTTACAAATAGCCTTAATACTAAAGTAAACCAGTTGAAAGTTGAGGATAAACGCTCCTACTCCTACCTGTATCGTCATAAGAAAGAAGAGGACAAAGCAGAGTTCGCGCCCGCTCAAAGACCTTTAACAGCTATCGTTGAAGAAGCACTGCAGCCGGTAACAGGCTCGAGCAGCAACAACGGCTTAACCTGGTATGTCACTATTGAAAAAGCGCTGGTTGACGCCACCCTGCACACGATTAAATACGAGCTTGAGCACAGTGTGACCATACGAGTCGAAGCAATGCGCGCTAATCGTAGATACAGTAACTTTTACTCCGGAACCTACAGCTCAACAGGCGGTCTGAAACCTGCTCAGGCCACAATTGAACGACAATTTAAACAACTGTTGAACTCTGTGCTGTCTGACATTGCCAATGATCCTAAACTGCGTCTGCCAGAACAAGAGGACTTTTAATCATGAAGTGGTCGAAGTATTTACTGGGCGTTGCCGCTACCTTCTTTCTCAGTTTCAGTCACGCTGAAATTCAGCCAGATAATCCTTTTCCACGAGTGAAAATGGTGACCTCTATGGGTGATATTGTGGTTGAGTTAAACCGAGACGCTGCTCCCTTAACGGTTAAAAACTTTTTCCGTTACGTTAAAAAAGCACAATATAACGGCACCATATTCCACCGCTTAGTACCCGGTTTTGTCATTCAGGGCGGTGGTTATGACAAAAACTTTCAGGACAAACCCTCTTACGAGAAAATCGTCAATGAGTCAGGTAATGGCTTGAAAAATGAATACGGGACTATTGCTATGGCGCGGGAACGAGAGCCTCACAGCGGCACCCGTCAGTTTTTCTTTAATTTAAACGACAACACCTCTCTCAATCCTGATGATGGTGACTGGGGATACGCTGTCTTTGGTCGCATTGTTGAGGGAATTGAAGTGCTGGAGGCCATGGCTGAGCTAGAGTCACAGGCTTACAGTGATGACATAGGCTGGGCCGACGTACCGGTTGACCCGCCGACTCTGAAACGCATTGAGGTTGTACCGCAAAACTGATGGCAGTCACTAAACCGACGTTCTGGCAGGATCTACAAGTTTATCGTCAATCGCGTGTATGGGTAATATTCGTGCTGGGTATTGCCAGCGGATTTCCATGGGTGATGATTGGCTCGGCTTTATCTGCCTGGTTACAGGAAGTAGGACTCACGCGCTCGGTCATCGGCTATTTTGGAGCGGTTTTTGGTGCCTATTCCATTAACTTCTTGTGGTCCCCTCTTATTGATAACCTCAAGCTTCCCCTCCTGACTCGTTGGTTAGGACAAAGACGGAGCTGGATATTTCTGTGTCAGGCACTCATTGCAGCAGGATGCTTTGCGCTGGCGAGCCTGGATATTACAAGCAATTTGCACTTAGCCGGCTTTATTGCTCTGGGCATAGCGGTTAGTTCCGCGACTCAGGATATAGCCATTGATGCCTATAGGATTGAGTCTTTTGCTGAAACCGAGGGACGTCTACAAAATGCCGGGGCAGCAATGACCACAGCTGGCTGGTGGACAGGTTACAGCGGCTTAGGTGCTTTACCCTTTTTCATTGTCGATGGCGTTGACTGGCAATGGCAGCATGCTTATTTCGGTCTGGGCTCCGTTATGCTTGCTCTGGCCGTTATTGTACTCTTTGTGCGTCGTACGACTTACCATAGCGATCCCACGATAAAAACAAAGCTGACTAACTTTTGGCCAGCGATGAAAGAACGCATTTCTATCACTGTTGTTCAGCCAATAGCCGAATTCTTTTCCCGAAACGGTGTAAAGCTGGCCTTATCCATTCTTGCCTTTATCTTTCTGTTTAAAATTGGTGAGGCCTTTCTTGGTCGTATGTCGATAGTCTTCTATAAAGAAGTTGGGTTCACAAACGCAGAAATTGGCACCTACTCTAAACTCGTTACCTGGTGGGTGACTATTGTATTTGCGTTGCTTGGCAGCGCAGTCAACCTGCGCCTGGGCATTGTTAAAGGATTAATGATTGGCGGTATTGCTATGGCGTCATCTAACCTGATGTTTTCCTGGATAGCGTTAGTCGGCCCCGATACTAACCTCTTTTTAAGCGCAGTATTGATTGATGGCTTTACCAGTGCCTGGTCTACCGTTGCCTTTGTTGCTTTTATCAGCCTGCTCTGTAACCGAACTTTCACCGCAACCCAATACGCATTGATGGCCTCACTGGGGACCCTGGGTAAAACCATGCTAGCGTCCTACAGCGGTGTTATTGTTGACTCTATGCAGGGTAACTGGGCACTGTTTTTTGTCCTAACCGCGGTTATGGTCATACCCAGTCTGGTGTTCCTTTGGTTTATTCGTAAGCCGTTAACGGCATTGGAGAAACAGCGTGACGCCAATTAAATACCACTGGATTACGCTAGGCCCCGGAGCCGTTAGTGGACTTATTGCCAGCGGGTTGTGCGATAACGGCGAATCGGTGTCTGTGGTGCCACGCCATGACCGGGCGGAAACTATTGAATGGCAACTTGTTCGCGCACAAGAGAAAAACAATTACAAAGCCTCTGTAACTCAATTGCCAATCCCAAAAAATAGTGTGTTCATTGTTGCTGTTAAAGCTTTTGATGTTATTAGTGCCTTGCAGCACATAACAGCGCTTGAAGGTTTTGATAAAAGCATGCCTATTGTTTTGAGTCATAACGGCATGGTTGAGTTACCTAAAGCATTAAGCCAGCTTAATCTGCATCCTTTAGTGACGACTCATGGAGCAGTAAAAAGCACAAACGGTATTATTTGTATTGAACACAGAGGCAATGGCCGCAGTTGGCTCGAAGTCAGGCAAGAAGAGTCAGAGCCCTGGTCAACTCTTCAACAAGCCTTCCCGCCACTTGTACTTGAGCAGAATATTAGCCAGCGGCGCTGGTTAAAGTTAATAATTAACTGTGTAATAAATCCATTAACAGCCATTTATAAGTGCGAAAACGGAAAGTTACTTGAGGATAAGTGGCAATCGCAAATCGTAAGCTTGGTTAACGAAGCCGTTGCTGTGGCTGAAACTCAGAACGTAGTCTTAGACGCTAAGATGTGCCACCGGGAAGTATTGAGAGTTGCACAAGAGACTGCGCTAAATAGCTCATCGATGTTGCAGGATATCAAGCAGCAAAGGCACACTGAAATAGAGCAATTAACCGGTTACTTGATTAAAACAGGTGAGTCGGCAGACGTCGCCACGCCAACTCACCAACAGCTGCTGAATGAATTTCAAAAGCGTTACGGTTAATTAGTCTTTATCTTCAATAAAGTCGACCACTTCAAGCCCAAAACCCGATAAAGCCGAATAACGTTTTGGTGAACTCATTAAATGCATCTTATGAATATCAAGGTCAGCCAAAATCTGTGAACCTAAACCGACATTACGAGAAGCATTTGAAGCTGACGCAGTAGGTTTGTGCTCACCTTTGTCCTGTGCCTCAAACTCCTGAACCTGTGCAATGATATTATCCGGTGTTTGTTGACGACCAATAATAACCAGTACACCGTCATGTTCAGCAATATAAGACATCGCCTTTTGAATTGGCCAGCTGCGCTTGGCAGCTCGCTCGGTTAAAAAGGTGTCATGGAAAGTGTCCTGTAAGTGAACACGCACATTCGTTACCTTATCCTGCGATAAATCGCCATGAACCAGTGCATAATGCACCTGCTTGTCTATCGTGTCCTGATAAGTCACCAAATGAAACTTACCAAAGGCTGTAGGCAGGCTGCATTCTGCGACACGTTCAATGGTTTTTTCCTGGATTGAGCGATACTCAATAAGGTCAGCAATGGTGCCTACTTTAATGTCATGCGCTTTAGCAAAAGCTTCAAGGTCAGGGCGACGCGCCATGGTACCGTCTTCGTTTAACACTTCGACAATAACCGAGGCGGGTTCAAAACCAGCTAAACGCGCTAAGTCGCAACCGGCTTCGGTATGCCCGGCGCGGTTAAGCACCCCACCCGATTTAGCTTTTAACGGAAAAATATGACCCGGCATAACTAAATCTTCGGGCTTCGCATCTTTTTTAACGGCGTCCAGCACTGTTTTCGCTCTGTCGGCAGCAGAGATCCCCGTTGTTACTCCCTCTGCGGCTTCAATGGAAACCGTAAAGTTTGTTGCATAAGGCGCGTTGTTTTTATCGACCATTAACGGAAGATTAAGTTGTTTACAGCGTTCCTCGGTTAGCGTCAAGCAGATAAGTCCACGACCATAACGCGCCATAAAGTTAATGGATTCAGGCGTTACGCACTCAGCGGCAATAATAATGTCGCCTTCGTTTTCGCGATCTTCATCATCCATCAGGATAACCATTTTTCCCTGACGAATGTCTTCAATAATCTCTTCTGTGCTATGCAGTGACATAACGCTTTACCCTTAATCTTGTGTTTGAGGTACTGCTACCAAGCGTTGATCCGGGCCAACCTGCCGGCGATCAATAACTTTAAATCTTGGCGCTGAAGCTAATTCTAATGGTTCACTCATGTCGATAACCGAACGGCCATGGTGACCCAGTATTTGACCAGAGCTGTATATCATCATTCGGTCACAGAGTTGCTGTTCAATAATCGCACCTGCCAGACTAGCGCCGCACTCTGTCCACACCTGATTGATTTCACGTTTAGCTAATTCAATCATCAGTGCTTTTAAACACACTTTGCCGTCTCTGTCCGCTTCAATAATAAGCTCATGGCAATGTGGGTGCCGAGTGTCCTTGCCCGGCGTTGTGCGTACCAGCCAAACAGGCGCCGGTGACTCAAACACCCGGGCATCATCATTCACCCGATGTTGGCTGTCGATAATAATACGTACTGGCTGTTTTAATGGTTCAGGCAGTGGTCGTGATGCCGGCCATTGATTAACTCGTACGGTAAGCTTCGGGTTATCCGCTAAAACCGTTGCTGCGCCGGTCAAAATAGCATCTGCCTGAGCGCGATAAGTCTGCACGTCACTGCGAGATTCCGCAGAGGTAATCCACTGGCTGCGACCGTCCGCCAAAGCGGTTTTCCCATCGAGTGAAGTCGCCATTTTTAAGGTGAGCCACGGGCGTTGTCGTGTCATGCGGGAAATAAACCCGGGGTTCAAACTCTCGGCTGCGGACTGCAACGTACCAACGTCAACACGTATGCCTGCCTCTTCTAAACGCTTAATCCCGTTACCACTGACGCGAGGATTAGGATCCCGCATAGCCACAACAACGCGGGCAACGCCAGCTTCAATCAGAGCGTCGGCACAAGGCGGAGTTCGTCCAATATGGCTGCAGGGTTCAAGAGTGACATAAGCGGTTGCCCCTTTTGCCTTTGTACCTGCAAACCGCAAAGCATGAGCTTCGGCATGAGCTTCACCTGCCTGATGATGCCAACCTTCTGCGATAACTTCTTCGCCGACAGTAATGACACAGCCCACAGCCGGGTTAGGCCGGGTTGTCATTAACCCACGCCGCGCGAGTTTTAACGCGCGGTGCATCATTATATGGTCAAACTGTTGTTCTAATAAATTAGTCATTCAGGCGTGCGATTTCTTCACCAAACTCACGGATATCTTCGAAAGAACGGTACACCGACGCAAAACGAACATAAGCAACTTTATCAATCTGTTTCAGGTTTTCCATAACCAAACTACCGATAAAGTTGCTGCTAATTTCGCGCTCACCGGTGGCGCGTATGCTCGACTTTATTTTGTTGATTGCCTGCTCCATCAGCTCAAGACTCACGGGACGCTTTTCCAACGCTCTTAATAAACCGTTGCGCAGCTTATCTTCGTTAAACGGTTCACGCGAACCATCGGTTTTGATGACTCGCGGCATAATCAGCTCTGCCGTTTCAAAGGTCGTAAAGCGCTCTTTGCAATGGTTGCATTCACGCCTGCGACGAACCGAGGCTCCATCCGCAACAAGTCGCGAATCGATAACCTTAGTATCTTGTGTGCCGCAAAATGGACAATGCATTGCCTGACTCCTTTAAGTGCGCTTTACAACTGCTATTCATTAACCGTAAACAGGAAACCTGGCGCATAACGCTTTTACTTGCTCGCGAACTTCGCTGATTTTGCTTTCATCAGAAATGTCATCCAGAACATCACAAATCCAGTTCGCAACCTGCTCGGCTTCTGCTTCTTTAAAACCACGACGGGTAATAGCCGGTGTGCCTAAACGCAAACCTGAAGTGACAAACGGTGAGCGCGGATCATTAGGCACGGCATTTTTGTTCACGGTAATAAAAGCATTACCTAAAGCTGCATCCGCATCTTTACCGGTAATATCTTTGTCAATTAAGTCAACCAGGAACAAGTGGTTCTGAGTGCCATTGGAGACGATTTTATAGCCGCGCGCCTGCATGGTTTTAACCATAGCATTGGCGTTCACTAATACCTGCTTTTGATATTCTTTAAATTCCGGCTGCAAGGCTTCCTGGAAAGCAACCGCTTTACCAGCAATAACATGGCAAAGTGGGCCACCCTGGTTACCCGGGAATACCGCGCTGTTTAACTTCTTGTGTAATTTCTCATCGTCACTACCTGAAATGATCAAACCGCCACGTGGACCCGCAAGAGTTTTGTGTGTGGTCGTCGTAACAACGTGAGCATAAGGTACCGGGTTAGGGTATTCACCGGCGGCAATTAAGCCTGCAACATGAGCCATGTCGACCATTAGATAGGCATCGACTTTATCAGCAATTTCACGGAATTTTTTCCAGTCAACAATACCAGAGTAGGCTGAGAAGCCTGCAACAATCACTTTCGGCTTATGTTCTTGCGCCAGCTTTTCAACTTCGGCGTAATCGATTTCGCCAGTGGACTCATCCAAACCATATGAAACCGCGTTGTAGAGTTTGCCTGAAAAATTAACTCCGGAACCGTGAGTTAAGTGACCGCCGTGAGCCAGACTCATACCAAGGAAAGTATCACCGGCTTCCATAAGAGCCATGAAAGCAGCGGTATTTGCCTGAGAACCTGAGTGCGGCTGAACGTTTGCGTACTTAGCACCAAACAGTTGCTTTGCGCGCTCAATAGCTAAGTCTTCGACTTTATCGACAAACTCGCAGCCGCCGTAATAGCGCTTATGCGGATAGCCTTCTGCGTATTTATTGGTTAGCTGCGAGCCCTGAGCCTGCATAACCCGCGGACTGGTATAGTTTTCTGATGCAATCAGTTCAATGTGTTGTTCCTGACGTTCAACTTCACCTTGCATCGCCTGCCATAAGTCCGCATCAAAGTCGGCAATGTTCATCTCAGATTTCAGCATTACAGCTCTCCAAATCATTAAATGGTCTTAATTTGTCCGGTATTTTACCTTAAAACACAAATGAGTGCCTAGTTCAGCGCAACAAAGTTTGGGGATGTTCGTAAATAACAGTAAACTATGCAGTAACTTTTTTGTTGATAGGAAGGATTTTACGTCGCTATGGCGCAATATATCTATTCAATGTCTCAGGTGAGCAAAGTTGTTCCACCTAAGAAAACCATCTTAAAAGATATTTCTCTGTCGTTTTTTCCGGGGGCCAAAATTGGTGTTCTGGGTGTCAACGGTGCCGGTAAGTCAACCTTACTACGCATTATGGCGGGTGTTGATAAAGAGTACGAAGGTGAAGCCCGCGCTTTATCGGGAACTCAAATTGGTTATCTGCCTCAGGAACCACAGCTGGACGAAAATAAAACGGTGAAAGAAACCGTTGAAGAAGCGGTGGCGGATGTTAAAGAAGCCTTCGCTAAGCTCGATGAAATTTACGCGGCTTACGCCGACGAAAATGCGGACTTCGATGCCCTATCAAAGGAACAAGGCGAATTAGAAGCTTTGTTGCAGGCTAAAGACGGTCATAACATCGACAACATTCTTGAGCGTGCAGCCGATGCACTGCGCTTACCTGAGTGGGATGCCAAAATAGGCAACTTGTCGGGTGGTGAAAGACGCCGTGTCGCGATTTGCCGCTTACTGTTATCTAAGCCCGATATGCTGCTGTTAGACGAGCCTACCAACCACCTGGATGCGGAATCTGTGGCCTGGCTTGAACGCTTCCTGCACGATTACACAGGTACCGTCGTTGCCATTACCCACGACCGTTACTTCCTTGATAACGTTGCTGGTTGGATCCTTGAACTTGACCGTGGCTATGGTATTCCATGGGAAGGTAACTACTCTTCCTGGCTGGAACAAAAAGAGAAACGCCTGGAGCAGGAAGAGCGTTCAGAAAAAGCACGCCAGCGCACGATTAAACAAGAGCTGGAGTGGGTACGTACTAACCCCAAAGGCCGTCAGGCGAAAAGCAAAGCGCGTCTTAATCGCTTTGAAGAGCTGCAAAGTGGCGACTATCAGAAACGTAACGAGACCAACGAGTTGTTTATTCCGCCAGGCCCTCGCCTGGGTGATAAGGTCATTGAAGTTAACGGTATTAGCAAAGCTTACGAGAAGCGCCAGCTTATCGACAACCTAAGCTTCAGTGTTCCTAAAGGCGCTATTGTCGGTATTATCGGCCCTAACGGCGCGGGTAAATCAACCTTATTCCGTATGATCAGCGGCGAAGAAAAGCCTGACAGTGGTTCTATCGAATTGGGTGAAACCGTGCAACTGGCCAGTGTTGATCAGTTCCGCGACAACATGGATGACAAGAAAACCGTCTTTGAAGAAATTACTGACGGTAACGACATCCTGAAAATTGGTAACTTTGAAGTTAATGGTCGCGCCTATGTTGGCCGTTTTAACTTCCGCGGTACCGACCAACAAAAACGCATTGGCGAATTGTCTGGTGGTGAACGTAACCGGGTGCATTTGGCTAAGCTGTTAAAAGCCGGCGGTAACGTTCTGTTGCTCGATGAGCCAACCAACGACTTGGATGTTGAAACCTTACGGGCACTTGAGGAAGCCATTCTGGAGTTCCCGGGCTCTGTCATGGTTATCTCGCACGACCGTTGGTTCCTTGACCGTATCGCTACCCATATTCTGGATTACCGTGATGAAGGCGAAGTGGTCTTCTACGAAGGTAACTACAGCGACTACGAAGCTTACATGAAAGAAAAATTTGGTGAGCAGGCGATGGAGCCACATCGCATTAAATACAAACCTATTGGTTAATAGGCTGGGTATCAAAAGGGAGCAGAGAGCTCCCTTTTTTCTGCAAGCTACATCACATCCAGTGCTTGTTGAAGGTTTTTCACGCCAATCACTTCCATGCCTTTTGGTGACGTTTTTGGCGCATTACCGACAGGCACAATGGCTTTTTTAAAACCGTGTTTAGCCGCTTCGTTTAATCGCTCCAGGCCATTAGGTACCGGGCGTATCTCACCGGCCAGACCAACCTCACCAAACACAATTAATTCGCGCGGCAATGGTTCTCCTTTAAAGCTGGAGACAATGGCAAGCAACAACGCTAAGTCTGCTGACGTTTCGGAGACTTTAACGCCACCAACAACGTTCACAAAAACGTCTTGATCAGACACCTGCAAGCCACCGTGCCGATGCAAAACAGCCAGTAATAATGCTAATCGCGTTTGTTCCAGCCCCACAGCAACCCGGCGTGGGTTTGCCAGAGCCGAGTAATCAACCAGCGCCTGAATTTCAACCAATAGCGGTCGCGTACCTTCCCAAACCACCATAACAACCGAGCCATTTCCCTGGTCCTCCGCTCGTTGCAGGAATATAGCGGATGGATTTGAAACCTCTTTCAAACCACCGCCTGTCATCGCAAATACGCCAAGCTCGTTCACTGCACCAAAGCGATTTTTAGTACCGCGCAGAGTGCGATAGCGCGAGTCTGATGAGCCATCCAGAAGTACAGAGCAGTCAATGCAATGCTCCAGAACTTTAGGCCCGGCCAAATGCCCTTCTTTTGTCACGTGTCCTACCATAATAATGGCAACGTTCTTTTGCTTTGCGTATCGCGTTAAAAAAGCTGCCGCCTCACGAACCTGCGAAACACTGCCCGGCGCTGACTGAATGTCAGCCATATGCATTACCTGAATGGAATCAATGACCATAATGGCAGGTTTTTCTTTGTCGGCCAGCTGACAAATACTTTCTACCGAGGTTTCAGAGAGCATGCGCAATTTGTCGGTTGGCAGATTAAGCCGCTGTGCCCGCATTGCTACCTGCTGCAAAGATTCCTCACCGGTCACGTAAAGCGCTGGCATACGCTCCGCCAACTTACATAGGGTTTGCAATAATAAAGTACTCTTACCGGCACCGGGTGAACCACCTATCAGTATTGCCGAACCGGGGACTACACCACCACCTAAAACCCGGTCAAATTCCTGAAAACCCGAGCTGAAACGCGGGACTTCCTGCAAGTCGACCTCGTTAAGAGTCTGAACTCTGGCATCGGTAATACCACTAAAGCCCCGACGGTCTGACGAATTAGAGGTTGTTTTAGACGTTAAACGAATTTCAGTAAGCGTATTCCAGGCCTTACATTCCGTGCATTGTCCCAGCCAACGAGGGAAGTCTGCACCACAGTCATTACACACATATGCACTTTTTGCTTTTGCCATTCGTCTGCTTCTCGTTTTATGATGAGGTATTACTCAAGAATAATTATAAAAAATAGTAGACTTCGATGCCTAATCAGTATTTTGACCAACTTATCGATCAGTTAAAGCCGCTCGTTTACGATACCGACTTTGATACGCTGTTTCAGTCTTTAACTGAAAACGAAGATGGTCCGACCCGCTTCAAACTAAAAATGGAGCTTAGACGTTTGGCGGCTCCTTGTCACCGTACCGTTGATTTACGTAATCAAGTAGACGGTGAATGTCACCCTTACGAGTACAACGGCCGCAGGCATCAACTTGACGATGTCGCCATTGAAATTTTTGAGCGCGGCCTGGAAACCTATAAAGGCGTTTTCACACAAGATACTTTCGAGCAAATTCTGGATGCTGATAACCATCTGCGCCAGGCTCGTGAAGAAGAAAGAGCTTTTGCCCAAAGTTTAGCCGACCATAACGCCGAGCCTTTAAATGGTCAATCGCCCTTTCCTAATGCTGATAATGAAGCCGAATCCTACTTGTTGGAAACCTTTCACTTTGGTCAATACCCGTATCGTGCCGAAGAACGGATGAATTTTACCATCGAAGTTGGTCTTGAAGACAGTAAAGGACAAACTTATAACGCGGTAACAACGGATATTTCAATTACCGGCATGCGCGTGCGTGTAGATGACGAGCATAGCTTTCAGTACGACGAACTGATATCGCTTTACTTTACCGGGCTGGCAAAAGAGTTCACGGTAGATCCCGATACTCGCATCCCATACCGCGTTGTTGGTGTACAGGAGGTTGACAACAAGCACTACCTCAAATTAAACCGTGACCCCGACTACCACTCTGCCGAACTGGATAAGTTTTTTCACCGCTTTATCAACGGCTACAAAAAGCGCTACCGAGTCAATGTCGATAACACCTACAACACCATCATCACTAAAGGTCATGAACAGCTTCTGTTGCCCAGAATGCAGCAACTTCCGGTGTTCTTTTCTGAGTCTAACCGTCAACTTGTTGCCGATTATGTCTTAACCACGGATAACAACCGGTTCATCTTAAATAACTGGATAAACGAACTGAACCAAATCAGTTTCGGTTCCGTCTTTAATGTCCGTCGTAGCCGTTGGTTACTACAGGACTTACTCAACAAAAAAAGTGCACGGTTACTGATTCTGACCTTTTCAATAACGGCACGAGGTAAAATATATAACTACTCAGCAACGGTTGAAGAGCTACAGAAAACCGGGTTATGGGAAACCTATGTTGCGTTTGGAAGTCAGAAAGCCTCGTGGCGAGTCTACCAAATTGATTTGCGCCCAGTTGACCTGAATCAGGCCTGGCAGCCGCAGAGTGTGCCAAAAAATATCAATGTCCCGTTCCGGTTAAATCCGCCTACCGCGCAGGTCAAAAGAGCAATTTCTCCATTGCGGTACATGGGGGTCGTTAACGATATTACCGACAGTTTAAAGGGCTTTTTCGATACCGAACTGGACAAAAACAACCTTTCATCACTGAAGGCGTTTGCCCATCCCCCTGCGGTACCAATTCGAACAAAAGAGGCGCGGCTGGAGTTTATCAATTTACGCAGTGAGAAACGTTTTAGCTACCGCAGTCGTTGCCGCGTCAGGGTTGGCAAGTATGTCCGGGACGGCATGATCATTGACCTTTCCGTTAGTGGCTTACAGGTTCAGATTGATACCCCGGTTGCCGCTGAGAAAGGTGATAACGTCGAAATATCGATGACTGGCTTTAAGAAGCTGTATAAAAAAGCAAAGCTTGAGCACTTGCCTTATACCATTGCTTCAGTTGATGACGCTCGCACAACATTACGATTAAAGATAGACGGCGATCATGAACAGCATATGGGTTCTGAGTTCATTCGTTTTCTAATTCGGGAGCAAAGAGACTTATTAAAACTGCAGGTTGAGAACACCTCGATAAACGGCCTGGAGCTTTGTCTTCGCAATTTGTATTGTGACGCCCCCGGCTCACTCCCCATTTTCTTCTATCGAAATAAAAAACGAAAAACATCAGTACGTCGTGCTGGTTTGTCTAACTGGCCGTCTGACTGGGTCAGGCTCTTGTCTAAACTTCCGGGAAGCCAACAGAGTGCTCTAAACTTGCAACCGTTAATGCGCGGCTCTTCAGTAACGGAAAAGCTACTGCCAAAGCTTGAGGATATGGATCGCACATCGGAACCGGTTACATTGCTGCTGTTATTACGTCTTTATCGCCAAAGTGGTGAAGATATTGTTCAAACTCAATGGCTGGAAAGTAACGACAACCACGCCATTGAATCTTTTATTGAGCAATGCTTGCCTAATTCTATCTTCCGCGCAGTAACGGTTACTTTATCAAGAACCGGGAAACCTGATACTCAATTTATTCAGGCCGAACTTAACTACATTAGCCGGTACGCGGCTTACCGGGCACAGGAAATAGAAGAAGACTTGTGGCAAGTCTATGCCATTGCCGATACCGTTGATGTTACTGAAAGCTTACTCGAGTTTGCCCTGCCTGATACCAATACAATTGAAGAGCAACAAGAACGGCTAAACACCTGGCTCAATAAGTTTTGAATGCTGCAGACACGGAATGATCTCAAGTAGACTGTTTGAATTTATGGAGTAATCCGCAACAGCCTGCAAAGCAGGCTTTGCATTGTAAGCAATACCAATTGCTGCAGTTTCAAGCATAGGGGCATCGTTAGCGCCGTCACCAACAGCTACCGTTCTTTCCCGTGGAATGTTCCACTTGTCAGCAAGTATTTCCAGCTGTTGTGCTTTCATTTTTGCATCAACAATACTTCCCAGAACTTTCCCCGATAAACAACCATTAACGACTTCAAGTCGGTTCGCCATTACGGCATCCAGTTTGAGTGCCTTCTGTACTTTATCAGCAAACCATGTGAAGCCACCGGAAACTAAGGCAGTTTTCCAGCCTCTATTTTGCAACGAAAGCAGTAATTCTGATGCGCCGGGGTTAAATGGAATTGGGTTAAACAGACTTTCTAAGTCACTTTCTTTAATTCCCGATAAACAAGCGACACGTAGCTTAAGGCTCTCACTAAAATCAATTTCACCTCGCATAGCGGCTTCCGTTATTGCTGAGACTTTAGTATAACGGTCATTTAATCGTGCAATTTCATCGATACACTCAATACCAATTAAGGTAGAATCCATGTCGAAGACGATTAAACCGGAACTGTGTTTCATTGAACGGAAAACTCCTGAGCTGGGCCCATGCAACTAACAGAATTTAAGCAATGGCATCGATTAAAAAACACCTTGCTTAACAACAAAACCAAAGCGATTGCTCGTATTATGTTTAAACGAGCGCTTCGTCTGGCTACTGCTGGCGGCTTGTTGCTGATCATTATTAATGTTTGGAATATTGCCAGTGTCCAGTCTCAACAGCAACTGTTCTCTCAAACTCAGTCAGTTACTCAATTAATGATTGAGCAGGCTGAGCATGAGGCGCATTACTGGCTTGAGCACCAAAACACCGAACGTTTGACTGCCTTAACCGATCATATTGCCAGCAACCCGCAGGTAATGGCAGCTACAATCCGTAACCGTTTTGGTGAGTTATTGGTTCATAGTGGGGTCAGCGCATCGATGATTGATTGGCCGGCAACCGATGATGCATCAGAGCCCTGGGTTCTCGTAGAGGAAATAAGCCTTGAAGATAACGTAAGTGGTTACTTACAAGTAGTCTTTGATAAGAATCTTTTGCTTAAAAAAAGCCAGACCGCCCACAATGGGCTAATGCAGCAAGGAAAGTTACTTCTGCTGCTGGCTATGTTGGCAGGCGTATTTATTATGCTTGGTTTTAACCGGATACGTGACCGCTACTGGCAGACGGAACATCACTAAAAAGTTCGCAACTGTTTTGCCACAAAGTATCACTCAGTGACTCTTTACTCATGTCTCTAAGCTCTGCTAAAACATCCAAAACCTTTGCAATTCTGGCCGGCTCGTTACGCTGGCCCTGATAACCGCAAACCGGCATATCCGGTGAGTCTGTTTCCAGCACTAATGCAGATACAGGAACTTTTGCTATTGCTTCACGCGTTTTTTTTGCCCGAGTGTAAGTGATTACTCCGCCAACACCCAGTTTATAGCCGCAATCGACAAATTTCATAGCCTGCTCGTAACTGCCACTAAAGGCGTGTATAACACCGGAATCAGGGCCGTGCTGCTTCACCAGCGGATGCGTTGTCTCCAGAGTTTTGCGGTGATGAATAATAGCCGGGAGACGGTATTGCCGCGCCAGCTTCAACTGTTCAATGAAAAGTTTACGCTGGAGTTCTGAGTTTTCACAGGTGGCATCCAGCCCTATTTCGCCTACCGCCAGTAAACGTTCCTTTGGTTTATCCAGCGCCTGTTCCAACTCATCAATTTGATTCAGACTGTGCTTCTCTATAAACCAAGGGTGCAAACCTAACGCAAAACGCCAGCTCGCAAACTGTTCAACCAGTTGCTGCAACCGGGGCCATTGCTCAGCACTGACACCCGGCACCATAAAACGCTCTAAGCCTACCTCGTTAGCGTCCTCCAGAACCTGCTCCCGATCGTCATCAAATGCCTGGAAGTCGAGATGACAATGCGTATCGTAAAGCCTGCTCATAAGCCTTAATGTTCGCGTGTGTGAGTAAATTCAATATCGGGGTAACGCTCTTCCGCCAAGCTTAAGTTCACCATAGTGGGTGCAATGTAGGTCAGATTATCACCACCGTCTAATGCCAGGTTAGACTCGGCTTTACGACGAAATTCGTCCAGCTTCTTCTCGTCTTTACTACTGACCCAGCGCGCTGTGGCAACATTGATGTTTTCATACATGGCATCTACTTTATATTCTGTTCTCAGACGATGCACAACAACATCAAACTGCAGAACTCCAACAGCTCCAACTATCAAGTCATTACTGATAAGTGGGCGGAATACCTGCACCGCGCCCTCTTCGGATAACTGCACCAAACCTTTCAGCAGTTGCTTCTGCTTTAGGGGGTCTTTTAAGCGAATGCGACGGAAAAGTTCAGGCGCAAAGTTAGGAATGCCGCTAAATTTAAAATCCTCACCTGCAGTAAATGTATCACCAATTTGTATAGTGCCATGGTTGTGCAAGCCGATAATGTCACCAGGATAAGCCTCTTCCACATGCGAACGGTCACCGGCTAAGAAGGTTAAAGCATCGCTTATACGCACGTCTTTACCCGTACGCACCTGCCTCATCTTCATGCCCTTCTCATATTTGCCTGAAACAATTCTTAAGAAAGCGACACGGTCGCGATGGCGCGGATCCATATTCGCCTGAATTTTAAAAATAAATCCGGAGAAATCTTTGTTATCTGCACTGACGCTTTCTTGTTGATCAGTCTCCCGGGGCTGAGGTCTTGGAGCCCAGTCGACCAGGCCATCCAGCATATGATCAACACCAAAATTACCTAATGCGGTACCAAAGAAGACCGGGGTCAACTCACCGGCAAGAAACAGTTCTTTATCAAAAGGATTAGAAGCACCGTTGACCAGCTCTATTTGCTCACGCAGCTCGTCCGCCCATGCACCTATTTTTCCATCCAGCTCAGGGTTATCCAGACCTTTTATAATGGTCTCTTCCTGTATTCTGTGTCCCTGGCCTGTTTTGTACAATATGGTTTCATCTTTAAGTAAATGATAAACACCTTTAAAGTTCTTACCGGAACCTATTGGCCAGGTAATTGGTGCACACATAATTTTCAGTACGTCTTCCACTTCATCCAGCAACTCAAGAGGGTCACGAATGTCACGGTCAAGCTTGTTCATGAAAGTAATAATTGGTGTGTCGCGTAAGCGAGTCACTTCCATCAACTTAATCGTCCGATCCTCGACACCTTTGGCGCCGTCAATAACCATCAGGCAGGAGTCAACCGCTGTTAGTGTGCGGTAAGTATCTTCAGAAAAGTCCTCGTGTCCCGGTGTATCGAGTAAGTTTACCAAGGCATCGTTATATGGAAACTGCATGACTGAGGTCGTTACCGATATGCCACGCTCCTGCTCCATCTGCATCCAGTCTGATTTTGCATGCTGCCCCGACTTCTTACCTTTAATTGTACCGGCCTTCTGAATCTGATGACCGTGCAGCAATACCTTCTCGGTAATCGTTGTTTTACCAGCATCCGGGTGAGAGATAATGGCAAAGGTACGACGTTTCGCGACTTCATTCTGCAAGCTGGATTCCGACATCAATGACACTCTTTGTGGTTAAAATGGTTTATGCGGCTTATTTTCGCTGATCTTATACCGATACACAAACCAAGGATGGTTATCAAATGGTAGCTACCGTATTTATACCAGAAGGATAGCTCTCTACAACTTTATAGCCTGCCCTTCTTCCATGGGCGGTAAATCAAATAGATGACACAGGGTCTGACCTAAATCGGCAAAGCTTTGTCTTTTACCCCGGTTGCCTGCAGCTACATGGTGACCAGACAGCAACAGGGGAATGTATTCGCGAGTATGATCGGTACCTTCCCATGTAGGGTCACATCCATGATCAGCTGTTAACACCAGGATATCCTCCGGCTTCATTGCAGACTCAATTACTGGCAGCCATTTATCAAAGGCTTCAAGCTCACTTGCATACCCTTCAATGTTACGGCGATGCCCATACAAGGTGTCAAAATCAACAAGGTTCGTAAAAATGAGTGAGTTGTCCGGACCTGTTTCCATCGCATTTAATGTTGCGGTTAACAGCCCTTCCAGACCGGATGCTTTTATTGACTGAGTAACACCCTGCCCTGCAAAAATATCGGCTATTTTTCCAATAGCGATAACCTCTCCACCCTTCTCCTGCAACTTATCCAGTACCGTCGGTTTAGGCGGTAAAACCGAATAGTCTTTGCGATTTGCGGTCCGCTCAAAGGCGTCGGCATTTTCACCAACAAAGGGGCGAGCTATAACCCGGCCAATATTATAGGGTTCCAGAAGCTCCCGTACTTTTTCACAAACCTGATATAAACGTTTAAGGCCGAAGTGCTCTTCGTGAGCCGCAATTTGAAAAACTGAATCGGCAGAGGTGTAAAAAATTGGCCAGCCGGTACGAATGTGTTGCTCACCTAACTGTTTAATAATTTCTGTACCCGATGCATGACAGTTGCCAAGTATGCCTTGAAGTTCACAGGCTTCAGTTATCTGAGCTAATAGTTCCGCCGGAAAGCTGTTTTCCTTATCTTTAAAGTAGCCCCAGTCAAGGTGCACAGGAACGCCCATCAACTCCCAGTGACCTGAGGGTGTGTCTTTTCCCGATGAAATCTCTGCAGCACAAGCATAGGCACCGCTTAGAGCGGAAGGTTTGTGACCTCTGGCATAAAATCCCGTCGCCTCTTTATGAGCTTCAAATAGTCCCAGACGGGTTAGGTTCGGCAAGTGCAGAGGTTTACCCTGTTTGTGCCGATACTCCGCGATATGACCAAAGGTATCAGCTCCGGCGTCGCCAAACTTTTCAGCATCCGGAGCGCAGCCAATACCAAAAGAATCTAATACCACGACAATGGCTCTGCTCATGCTTAATTTCCCGCTATTCTTTGATAGATAACACCAGTAGTGGATGGCTTTTGCGTACTAAAACTTATCGCTTTTAAGATACGCTCGGCAGCCTCATTCCAGTCAGACTCACAACTTGCATGTAATGTTGCCAGCTCTGTATCTGAATCAACTTTTGAACCAATACCAAGGATACCGCTAACACCAACACTTAAGTCTAATATATCATCTGCTTTGCGCCGCCCTCCTCCCAAACACACTACTGCCATTCCCAGCTCTCGGGTATCAACTCCAACAATATAATGCCCGTTGTATTCAGCGGGAGCGATAAGAGGCTTAACGATTTTTGCCTGCGGCAGGTATTCATGACTTTTATCCAGAAAGTCACCGGGGCCACCCAATGACTTAACCATTTTAGCAAAACGCTCTGCCGCACTTCCGTCACTCAGTACTTTCTCTACCATGGTTTCCGCTTGTTCAGTATTGCCCGCCAACTTTCCTGAAATTAAAAGCTCAGCAGACAAGGCTTTGGTTACCTCGTGCAAACGTAAGTCACGGCGCTTCCCACTTAAGTAATCTACAGCTAACTGAACTTCAACGGCATTACCGGCAGCTGAGCCTAAAGCTTCATTCATATCCGTTATTAGCGCCGAGGTCTCAACCCCTAACTCACAACCAACAGTAACCAGACTCTGCGCCAGTTCTTTTGACTTCTCAAAGCTGGGCATAAAAGCGCCGTTACCCGCTTTAACGTCCATAACTAGACCGTCTAACCCTTCAGCAAGCTTTTTTGCCAGAATCGAGGCCGTTATCAGAGGAATTGATTCTACCGTCGCACTGATATCCCGCGTTGCATAAAAACGACTGTCTGCAGGAGCTAAACGCCCCGTCTGACCAATAATTGCGACCCCGGCATTCTTAACGGTATCGCGAAACAACTGATTATCGGGAGCCGTCTGATATCCGGGGATAGAATCAAACTTATCGAGTGTGCCGCCTGTATGCCCTAACCCCCGGCCGGAGATCATCGGGACGTAACCACCGCAGGCAGCAACAATAGGGCCCAACATTAAGCTGACCACATCGCCCACACCACCCGTAGAGTGTTTATCCAGTAAAGGGCCATTCAGATCCTGCTGTCGCCAGTCAAGAACGTCCCCTGAGTCACGCATCGCAACCGTCAGGGCTTTCTTTTCCTCTGCTGACATTCCCTGAAAGTAAACCGCCATAGCAAGAGCAGCTATTTGGCCTTCACTGACCGACTCGTCACAAATGCCGTTAATAAATTCCTGAATATCGGCTGCAGACAAGAAGATACCGTCTCGCTTTTTACGAATGACCTCTTGTGGCAAAAACATCGGTTAAGCCTTAACCAAAATCTTCTGAATGTCCTGTAACAAGCTACTGGCACCAATGCGGAAATGACTCGCGGTGACCCAGTCTTCACCCATCAGCTGTTCAGCTAATTCAATATACTGAACGGCATCGTCGACTGTACGAATACCTCCGGCAGCTTTAAACCCGCAGTCGGTTTCACTGGCTTTTATTACTCCTAACATAGCTTCAGCTGCTTTTAAGGTCGCATTCACTGAAACTTTGCCCGTTGAGGTTTTAATAAAGTCCGCGCCATTTGCAATTGCAAGTTCACTAGCAAGAACGATTTTATCGTGCTGCTCCAGTTCTCCGGATTCGATAATGACTTTTAATTGTATTGAGTCACCGCAAATATCCTTGCATTCTCTTACCAGCTCGGCTGGCGTACTTTCATCACCATTTAATAGAGCTCTGTAGGGCAGGACAACGTCCACTTCATCGGCACCGGCAGCAATCGCACGCTCTGTCTCAGCGGCTGCCCGCTCAACGTCACTGCTGCCATCAGGAAAATTTGTTACGGTAGCAACCTTAGTGCTAAGTCCCTGCTCTTCTAAAAACTGTTTAGCTAAAGCAACCCACTCCGGAAAAACACAAACTGCAGCGACGCTTTTTTCATTGATAGATGCACGTGAGCATAAATCTTCAATGACCTTGCGGTTATCGTCATTATTCAATGTCGTTAAGTCCATGAAGGACAAGGCTTGTAACGCCCGCACTTGTTGCGTTGATGGCATAATTACTCCGTTAGTCTTGTTGACGGCTCCAGCGCATAACTAAAGCATCTTCTCTGCCGCCATCCAATGGATAATAGTTTAACCTGCGACCTACGGTATCAAATCCATTGTGTTCATATAAGCGAATAGCCGCTGAATTCGATGCGCGTACCTCCAGAAAAACAACATACTGATGGTCATAGGCGTAGTCTAATAAGTCCTGCATGAGTTTGTTACCATAGCCCCGCCCCTGAAAAGCGGGATCGACCGCAATGTTGTGCAAGGTCAATTCATCTGCCACTCGCTGACAGATAGTAAAGCCTATAACTTGTGAACCTTGCATTAATCGCCTGCAACGGTAATGCTCGCCAACACTTTGACTGAATACCGTCCATGACCAGGGGTGGCTGTGTGCTTTGTTTTCGACCTCAAACTCGGGTTTACCGGGTTCAAAACTTTCAATTTTAGTGTCTTCAGTACTCACGGTCTTCATTTTGCAGCTGCAGCCAAAGCGTCTTTTTCTGCTCAGTAGAAAGGGGCTTAGCCAGCCAGTCGGTGTAATTAAAACACAAGCCTGGCGTTTGAACTGGCGCTTTTACGGCAACCGGACGTTGCTCAAAATACAAACTAAGATCGTTAATCCAGCCAGGAAGGGAAACCGGCAATTCAACAGCTCCCTGCAAGTAGAGCGGGCCCAGTCGGTAGTAAAATACAGGTGCTGTCGCACTTTTGGTTTGCCATACGGGAATACCCATCAATTGCAAAGCAGTACGTTGTTGACTGGTCCATTCAGGAAGCATAACGATTACCGTTGAAAACAGATAAGTGCAGTTTACTCAAGCTTTGGAAGGATAGCCAGTCAGAAACTGGCAGGGGCGGAGGGATTCGAACCCCCAACCGTCGGTTTTGGAGACCGCTGTTCTACCAATTGGAACTACGCCCCTAACACTTGAGCGGAGAATTATACCGACACCGAGCATTCAAACAAGCGATATTTGCAAGTCTACTTATCGTTTGCAGATTAATTAAACAATTCTGACTAAGCTTCTGCGTCAAAGAGCTCTTCATGAACAATTTGTAGTATTTCTTCTACCTTAAACTCATCAATTTGAAAATGTTCCAGCACCCCATCCTGAACTTGCTCCCATTCTTCTTCTCCCGCCAGGCTCCGAGTTCTCATATCCACCGCGTAACGCGCAATTTTAAGTATTCCCAGAAGATCCAACGTCAGGCTATCCAACTCACTAGAGTGAGTGAAAATAGAGCTGTCTTCAAACAAGTAGTAAATCACTTCGACAACGATTTTGGGCAACTTCCAATGCTGAGCCAATAAGGCGCCTATCGTAGTATGTGTTGTCTGAAATAACTCTTGTTCTTTTATCTGCACCTTGGGCCAGGGAGTGCTTGCTGATGCGTTAAGCAAGTCGGCATAATCATCAAATTCAGCCAGCATGACCGGTATGCCGGAGCTTTGAAATAACCCGAGCATATACGCATGGTCTCTTAATTCGGGGCGTCCTATAGATTCTGCGACCAAAACACAGGCGCTGGCAACCCACTCGTTATACCGCCAGAACTCGTTAAGATCGTAGTCGGAAGTTAACGCTGACTTTAGCGCAACGGCCCGAACAATAGGAAATACCCGACGGAATCCAAGCGTCATAACAGCCTGTTGGATAGAGTCGACCTCTTTAGCCCGACGGTAAGCAGCGGAATTAACTACCTGCAAAACAGCTGCAGCTATACTCATATCGGCAGAGATCGATTCCGCAATAACACCAACATCGGGTTCATCTTTTTTGGCTTCACTACTGACAGTTAACAGAGTTTGAGGGCGCGGAGGAATACTGACTCTTTGTAGCAATCGTTTCTCTGCTGTCGTAATTTCTATCGCCATAGTATCTCCAGATTGAACCCAATGATTTACATGAAATCTTAAAGCATGTCATTATGTTGAAACGTTTTATCAGGTATAACACTTCAATGTCTTACTTTCGATGTATTCTCTTTGTTTGTGCGTTAATTTTCAGCACCTTTGCTCATGCTTCGGTAGAAGTTGAGGTTTCAGGTGTTGAAGGCGATGAGTACAACAACGTTATGGCATTGTTGCAAATAGCCCGTCTGGACGAAAATAAAAGTTATGCCGCTTATCGAGTTCGGTATTTACATCGACAAGCGCCTAAAGACATCAAAAAGGCACTACGTCCCTACGGATATTATCAGGTTGAAGTGAATGCTCAACTAGAAACTGTCGATTACGGCTGGTCAGCATCGTACCAGGTGAGCTTAAACGAACCGGTTCGAATTTCGCAAAATTCATGGAAAATAAAAGGCGATGCGACGGACGATAAAGCTTTTAGGAAAGTTATTGAAAGCAGTAACCTGAAGGAGCAGGAGCGCTTTATTCACAGCCACTATGAAAGCGTCAAATCGCGCCTTTTATCCTTAGCCAGTCAACGCGGCTATCACGATGCCCGTTTCATAGAACACAACGTTGAAATAGATGTTGAAAAGAATTCAGCCGCAATTAATGTCGTATTTGATTCCGGACAACGCTACAAATATGGGCAAATTACCTTTGAACAAGACATTCTGGATGACGAGTTACTGCAGCGCTACGTTCCCTTTGAACAAGGTGAAGGCTACAACACTCAAGAGCTCAGTCAATTACAAATAGCTCTGGGCGATAGCGGATACTTTTCATCGGTTCAGGTCAGTCCGCAGTGGAATGAGTCTAAGCAACACAGAGTGCCTATTACTGTCAATTCTGAGCCAAACTTCAGAAACCAATACCAATACGGCATCGGCTACGGTACCGATACCGGAGCCCGCGTGAGAGCCAGTATTAACCGCCGCTGGGTGAATACAGAAGGCCACCAGTTGCGTGGAACGACGCAAATCTCTGAAGTCGAAAGCACTGTCGGCGCTAATTACATCATTCCCGGTAAGAAGCCACAATCCGATTATTACCAAATACGAGCAGAAGCCTCGGATAAAAACAACGAAGGACAGAACAACCGACTCTATCGTCTGGGAGCTTCTAGTATCGTGGCAATGAATAAGTGGCGGCGTGAATATGGACTGCACTGGCAACGCGACGACTTCGAAATCGGTGAAAGTTCCGGAACCAGCCAGTTCCTTATTCCTCAGGCAAGCTGGAACTATATGACCGCTGATGGTCGCTTAAACATTGATAAAGGCTTCCGGTTTGATATTACCTTAAAGGCTGCCAATGAGGCTCTGTTATCCGATGCAGACCTGGCGAGCCTGGAACTTGGCTTTAAAGCTGTTGTCCCTTTAACTGACAGAATACGCTTTCTTGCCCGGGCAGAAGCCGGGGCGACTTATATTAAAGACTTTGATCAACTACCACCGTCACTACGTTTCTTTGCTGGTGGTGACAATAGTGTACGTGGCTATGCCTATGAACAACTGGGGCCGGAAGATGATACAGGAACTGTTATCGGTGGCCGTTACCTAGCGGTCGCCAGCGCGGAAATCGACTATCGATTTAAGGATAACTGGCGTGTCGCCCTCTTCACCGATATTGGTAATGCCATGATTGAACCTAATGAAAAACTCAAACAAAGTGTCGGTTTTGGTGTTCGCTGGATATCGCCCATTGGCTCAATCCGTCTTGACTTGGCACAGGCGATAGACGAGCCAGGTAAACCGTGGCGCCTGCACTTTACATTAGGCCCCGATCTATGAGGGTATATCGCTGGTTAGCAGGGACTATCCTGAGTCTGGTTCTCTTGGTTCCTATTATAGCTTTTAGTCTGGTTGCCAGCGAAAGCGGCAGTCGATGGGTATTAACCCAGGCGCAGAAGTATGCCCCTGTTGAATTCAGTTATAGTCAGTTTAATGGAAGCCTTTTAAATGAGTTTGAGTTCAGAGACTTTAGCTTAGAGGCCGGTACTTTTTCTTATGCCCCGGAACAGCTCAAAGTAAGCTGGAAACCTTTTGCTCTATTATCGGGTGTGCTTAGAATAAACAGCGTTAAAAGTAACGGCGGTGAAATAAGGCTGCGAGCGGCAGAACAAGAGCAAAGTGACGCCTCAGAAACTTCTATTCAAGACATTTCAATTGAACTCCCTATAGACTTCAATGTGCTCAAGTTATCCATTGAAAAAACGCAATTTTTTATTCTAGAAACTCCTGCGCAGAACCTAAATATTAATGCGTCAGTGAGGCTTGATACAAGTGGGAGCCTAAACATTCGGGAGCTGCAGCTCGAGCATCAATACATGACAACGACAATTAGCGGCAGAACCAAGCTTTCTTACCCGTTTGATAGCAACCTTAATAACAACACACACCTGCACTCGCCGGACTACCCCGAGCTAAAAGTCAAAAGTCGTATAGTCGGTAACCTGCATAAGCTATCGACGACTAGTGAATTATCAGAAGGCCTTATCGGCACGATCTCGGCTGAATTACAGGACCCAATTAGTGACCTTAAATGGCAGCTTACGAGTCAATGGCAAGACAATAATATAACTCCATGGTTGGCGAGTTTCGGCGCAGATACCCTCAACCTGAGTTTCAACGGAACCCTTAACGGACAAGGCGGTATGGATCATATCGAGCTGGAGCCTTCGATTTCCGTCATGGTTAATAAGCAACAAGCAGATATTGATGGCAACCTGAACTACAGGAACAACGTACTGGCCCTGAACGCTCTTAATATTCAGCCCCAGGGAGACATTGACGGTGTGTTAACTCTTCAGGGAGAAATCTCATCACTGAAAGCTAATCCGGAAATAAATGTATCGGCAACCTGGGATGAGATTATCTATGAACCCAATCAACTGACTAGCCGAAATGGCAAACTGACAGCGCAGGGCACGATAGGTGATTTGGCTATCTATTTGGACAATACGCTTACCGGATTACTAGGGAATGATTTAAACCTTACAACAGAAGCCGAACTAACGGAGAAAAGTTTAAAGCTAACTCAGTGGCGACTGTCTCAAAACGACGAGCAAGTAAATGGCAACGCGATCATTGAGTGGAAAGATAACCTTTCGCTGGCCGCTAACCTCACAGGTAGTTTTCAACAGCAGACAGTAGACGCAAAAGTTAGATTGCGTCTGTTAGATCCCTATTTATTTGTCGACCAACTAGAAGCACGCTGGGGCCCACACTCGTTATTAGCCAATGGGGCGCTCAGTCCTGGCAGCAAATTAAACTGGAAGCTAAGCTCCGCAGACTTAAGCACGCTATCAGATATCAAAGGTGAACTGGCAGCGGAAGGAAGTATCAACGGTCAACTCAACCAATCAAGGTTTGATTTTGATATTGCAGAGTTTCACCTGAAATTACCTGACTATAATGCGATTACTCTGAACCAGTCAGTAGCCGGCTCTTTTAATTATCAAGAAAGCACATTTGACGTAACTCCGGTTTGCCTAAACTATAAAGGACTACGTAAACCGTTATGTGCTCAATTAGAGCAACAAAAAGATTCAGTAAACTTTACTGCAGACGCCAGCCAAGTGCCTTTGAATTTGCTTCAGGCAATTGTCTTACCTGACAGTCCTTACACCTTAAGTGGAGAGCTCTCTTTAGAAATTGATGGTGAATTTAATAATCAGACAATGAGATTGGAAAAATTCGAGGGAGTCGTCAACGCAGATAACTCTAAAATACAAGCGGGTGAAGAAGTCATAACCTTAAATCAGCTAGTGCTAAAAGCAAAAAACGGCGCAGAGCAAGATCTTGATATTTCACTGACTGCTAAAGCCAATGAACTGGACTTTGATCTGTCTGGAGAGCTGAATATTGAGCAGTTAAATACCAATAGCCCAATATCGGGAAAAGTGCTACTGAGCTCAAAAAGCCTGGAGTTGTTAAATCTATTTGCACCACAGATTAATATAGGTGACGGAAACACTAAAGCCGAACTGACTATAGCGGGTAAGCTTAACGATCCAACCGCATCAGGAAGCATGAACTTATCTGCAGACAGAATTGTTTTGCTTTCTAGCGGTACTTTGATAACGAATTTAGAGGCCGAGCTAACAGCCGACGCAAATGTTGGGCAGTTTACCGTTAGTGCTAATGGTACGGTAGGTCAAGGAGATGTCGATATTAAGGGTCGATTCAATGTCCTTAAGCGAGTTGGCCTGCTAACGATAAAAGGCAAAGACTTATTAATTTTAGATACGCCGGATCTCTTACTATCGGCTTCGCCTGATGTCAAAATTGAGCTGCAAGAGAACCTCATAACTCTTACTGGGGACTTAGACGTTCCCAAAGCACGCATTACCCCGGTAGAGTTAAACCAGGCTGTTACAGAGTCTGCTGACGTCAATATAAAGAACGAGAAGAAAGAAGAATCTTTGTTCAGAACAAAAGCAGATATTACGGTGAGTTTAGGAAAAAGTGTACGCGTTGAAGCTATGGGGTTCTCCGGGAACCTGCAAGGACAGTTACGAATTAGCCAACAACCAAACTCTGCCGCTACAGGAAATGGAAGTATTGGCGTTGTTTCAGGAGATTACGAAATCTACGGGCAGAAACTGGCTATAGAGCGCGGCGATCTCTTATTTAACGGCGGGCCTTTAGATACACCGTCTTTAAATCTACGAGTAACGCGAAATATAAAAGGTAACGGTGCTTCACAACGTCCTCCTGAAATTATCGGAGCACGAGTAACAGGGACAATAGAACAGCCTGAACTCAGCTTATTTTCGACACCACCGCTTCCTGACAGCACAATTCTTTCTTACCTATTATTTGGTAAACCACCAGGAAACCAGGGAGATGTCAATAACCTTGAGTTACAAGCTGCACTATTAGTCGGGGGGCGGAGCACGGAGTTTCTGACTGAAGGGATAAAAAGTACTTTTGATTTAGATGAAGTGTCGTTGGACTCAGAAACCAACGATGTAAATGATACATCTCTTTATATTGGTAAATACTTATCGCCTCAATTATATATCAAATACGGAATAGGTTTACTCGAGCCCACTTCCACTTTCATATTGCGCTACACACTATCTGAAAGGCTACTGTTCGAATCGACCTCAAGTACAGAAGGTCAAGGTGGTGACTTGATATATACCATAGAAAACTAAAGTTAAGCCTTGCACTCAGAAGTAAGTTAAATGAGCATCCCCCTCTTCGAGGCTACTTCCATATTATAATCAGACAGTTTACCTGACCTTTTAGTACCTGATGCTGCTGAAGTGAGGTATTTTGTGACGGACATAAAAAAACCCCGGCGCGTTAGCACCGGGGTCTTCCTGTTAATAGTCTCGACAAGGTTTCGCAGAGCTCAACTTGTTCAGCGGGGTAAAGCCAAATGGTTGGCTTTACCAGGGACCCGCTTCACCCTACTCTCGCCGTAGCTCCCCACCAGAAATAAAAAACCCCAGCCGATTGGGCTGGGGTTATTTATTTGTAGTCTGGCGGTGACCTACTCTCGCATGGGGAGACCCCA